>Ga0255182_1000003_pt1 | contig 753289 bp, 701 predicted proteins | sample Atl_UVDOM_RepA_8_FD_188420 | JGI IMG/M metagenome (GOLD analysis project Ga0255182, IMG submission 188420) | Freshwater microbial communities from Altamaha River, Georgia, United States - Atl_UVDOM_RepA_8d | ecosystem: Environmental > Aquatic > Freshwater > River | place: USA: Georgia...
GCGCGTCTGGACCCTCCCCGGCGACTTTACCGAGACCCCATTCCCGACGGGCGTCGACGTCGTCGTCATGGCGAGCAACCTGCCGCAATACGAGCCCGCCCTGATCCGCCGGGTGGTCGCCAAGGCCTTCGAGGCACTCGTCCCGGGGGGCGAGATGCACCTGATCGGCGAGACCCTGCACGACGACCGGACAGGCCCGCTCTCGGCCGCGCTGTGGGGCCTGAACGAGGCCATCCAGAACAGTACCGGCCTCGCCCACACCGAGTCGGAGGTGAAGGGATATTTGCAGGAGGCGGGTTTCGCCGATGTGGCCGTCCACCCCTTCGTCCCCGGGGTCCTGTCGCGGATCGCCGGCCGGAAACCCGGCTGAACGAGCGGGGTTGCGTCGGCGCGGCCATTCGACTATCAGTCCGGCTCTGGCCCTATGCTCCCTTCGTCTAGAGGCCTAGGACGTGGCCCTCTCAAGGCTAAAACACGGGTTCGAATCCCGTAGGGAGCGCCAGCCATCAAGAAGAAGATGCTGGCGCGCTGACGACTGCGCCGTAGTTTCAAACGTCCGAAGATCGATTGCCTTTCATGTCGTGAGCCTCGGGGCACTCTCACGCGACGCCCGTCAATCGCGCCTCGGGCGCGTGTCGTTTACTCTGAACGCGGTCGAATGCTAGAAGATGCGCTGTTCTCCGGGTCCATCCGGGGATCTTCCATCGATTGGCCGGGGCTGATCTCCACCGCCATCAAGTATCGACCCAGAGGCGCGACATAGCACCCTCTATCCTGTCCCACGCTCTCGGCAACGCCTGGACGACTGCCAAAGCTGCTTTGCGTTCTTTCGGTCCGGGAGGCGCACCCAACCGGCTGCTCCAGGTCCCGCCGCACCCGTTGATATACCCGCAAGCCAAGTTGTTGGTGGTCTTCTCACCCAAATCGGCTTGCAGCAGCGTCGTGATCTGGTTCTTCCACCAACTTGGGATCGCCGAGGAGGCGCGGGAACACAGTTCTTGGCCTCATAAGTATCGTCTAGAAAAGTACATGAAGTCGAAGCTGTATCGCGACGCGCTCTCCCTGGATCTGCGCGAGTTCAAGATCGTACGGGTTGTAAGGGACCCCTTCGAGCGCGCGGTCAGCAGCTTCCGCCAGACGCAAACGCATGGTTACCTGGACGCGGACTTCAGCAGACTGCTGGGGATTTCCGGAGTTGCGGAGCGCGGCGTTTCGTTTTGCGAGTTCCTCGACCTGCTCGAGCACCTGGATCTGGCCACCTGCAATCGACATATCGGCTACCAGCGTCATCCCATAGAGGACCACCTGCCGGTCAGTCATCTCATCAACGTCTCGGCGGAAGACCTGTTCAGCGGCCTCAATCAGGTCGAGGCGGATTATGGCTTACCGAAAACTGACTTCGATCGCCTCGACTGGCTCCTCCAACTCGATCGACACCGCGGTGTCCGCAAGCCTCGAATCATCGATACCCCGGATGCCTATGAACTGCCGCTCACACGCCAGCAGGCGCGTAGTGGACCATGGCCCCGTTACAGCGCATTGCTGACGCCGCTGGCGCGGCAGCGGATTTCTCGATTGTTTGCAGTCGACTTCGCAGCCTACGGCGACCGATCCCTCCAAGTGGATTGGGACAGGATTCGTCCCTCCGAATTCAAGCAAGTGGGGCAAACCCGCGCCAAACACGGCGCTCAACGGGCGTTGAATGCGGAGCAACGTGCGATCAGATTGGAGCGGCGTGCCTCGCGAGCGGAGAAAAGGCGCCAGCGCCTCCTGGAGCCGCAGACGGCCCCTGATGCCCCTGCCTCAACCAGGACGCCGGACTGACAGTCGCGCCGCGGAGATCGTCGCGGAAAGCGAACCGGAGAGACCGAAACAGCTTGGCACGAGGCACGAGCCGCCCGGGACGGATGGCGCAAACCGCCCCCACCCAGCCTGCGCGAGTGCCGTATGGCGCGCCAGCAGGAAGCCTCTTGAACCTGAGCTTTCCTTGCCGTTCCCCAACGCCGAGCGCGACCCTTGGTGACGCTGCCGTGCGCTGACGGCGAAAAGGAAGCGCCGGCGGGTATCGACCGCGCCGGCGTCCCCCGATCTCATGAGCGCGATTGCTGCTACCAGAAGCGTGTCGAGCCCAGGAACCCGACGCTCGTGCGTTCGTCGCGATGACGCGCGCCGAGAGCGGCGCCGGCACAGGCCGCAGCACAGCCAATAGCCAGGGTCGCCGCCGCGAGGAACGCGGCGATGATGGCGGTCCTGCGGGCCGCCTCGGCTGCGTCGCGCGCCTTCTGCTCGGCCGCCTTGAGGTCGGCGTAGATCCCGTCAACCCGCTTCTCCGCCTCGGCCTGCGGCATACCTGTCTGTTCTGCCACGACGCGCGCCAGGTAGGTGCGATCACGGACATCGAGCTGCGGCGTCGTCAGACCAGCCGCCAGGGCCCTCCCCATGGGAGCCTCGAGGTCGGCACGCGTGCGGCGCGCCGGGTTCGCTGAGGGTTGCGCGACGCCCGGTACGGCAGGGGACGCTTCCTGATTGGCCGTTGCGGCCGCCGGGGCCAGCAGACGATCGATCGCATAGTCGGTCGGCCTGAGCGAGAATTGCCCAAGGGCAGGATTCGAGGCAGCGCCTGCGGTGCCCGCCGCGGCGAGGGCGGTCGTCGCCTTGCCAGCGGCAGGGACCACGGCCCCCACGCCAGAGGCGGCCAACACCGCGCCCAGCAGGACACCGATCGACCAGACGCCGAAACCATGGGCACCGTCGCGGAAATGGCTTTCGGTCTCATCCGTCGTGCGCCACGGCGAGCGCATGCGGCCGGCGATGTAGCCGCCCGCCGCGAAGCTCGCGACCATGACGAGCGCCAGATAGACGGCGGCCAGGATGGCAGCGCCCTTGGTCGAAATGCCCGCATAGGCATAGGGCGAGACCACGCTCAGGCCGAGCGCCGAGCCGAACGCCAGCAGCACGACGGACATGGCGGCCGCGCCCAAGGCACCGAGGATGACGGGACCCCAGTCGAGATAGCGGAACGGTCCGGTCTCGACGGGAACGACGGCTGTGGTGGTGGCGGTTACCATGATTGCGTCCTACCGGAGGCCGAGGAAGGACAGGATGAACATGACCACGACGACCAGTCCGACCAGATAGATGATGCCATTCATGCGAAATCTCCTCAGTTGCGCACGGGAACGCCCGCATTGGGTGCGAGTTCCCCGGCAAATAGCGAGATCGGCGCGCGAGTGTCGGGCGGCGGTCCGGTGGAACGGCGACGTCCGAGGCTCGTTCGCCGTCGATGCAATCACCTCCGCAGGATGACCGTGAGGACCTGGCCTCGCTTGCCGAGCGTACGGGGATCGCCCGCCCCGACGTACCGACCCTTGCCACCGGCAGTCTCGACGATGCCGTCCTCGCACTGCGCCGCGCGTGGCTTGCACGGGCGCACCGCCCCGCCGACGCGACCCTGAAGAGTCCCTGCGAAGGCGAAGTCTCACGCCTGCCCGACGGGCAGAGTGTCTGCTTCGGATACGAACGCGAACTCAGCACCCGGCTGCTGGAGGAACGCGCCCCCCTTTGCTACCCTGTACCGTCTGGATGGCAGTCCGTGCGCGTCCTGTGCCGCAGCGGACAAGCGGCCCTCTCCTGCCTGCTCCATCACGTCGCTCGAGTGGCGGCCGCACTGCCGCTCACACTTCACCACGCCGGTCGCTACTTCGAGACGGGCGCGCTTCTCGACCTGTGGCCTCGGCAGGTGTTCATGCCGGGCGACGGAACGTCCTCACCGGTCGATGTGATCGTCGGGGAGCCCGTCTACTGCGACGGACAGTTCGGCGTTGCCGTGCCTGCCCGCCTGCCGCGGGCTCGCCGGGCCCTGCTGCTGGATACGACGATGACTGGGCCCCAGGTCGACATCGCGCCGTGGTTCGAACGGTTCGAGGGATCGTTCGCCGCCGTTTTCCGGTCTGGCCTCAAGCTCGATCAGGCCGGACTGGAACTGGCCAATGTCGGGATCGTGCAACTCTTCGTGCGCGACAATGCTAGCACGGCCCTCCCGAAGACCAGAGCCAGGCTGGAGCGGATTCGCGCGCTGACAGGGACCGGCCTCACCCTCGACGAACTCGCCGCCCTCTCCGCCCCCTGGTTTCTCGACCGCAACTATCTCGAGCACTACACGTGCCGGGTCTTCGCCAACAATGCCGCCCTCGCGGAGGCCGTCGGCCGCGCCTCGCGCCTGTTCGACGGCCGGTGCCATCCCTCGCTCCTGTCGCCGGACGCCGTGGCTCCTTTCTGCGCTCTCCGGCTACGGGAGGGCAACGCGGCGGCTCACCGTCGCCTGCTGCGTCACGTTGAAGCCGAGATTGCCCGACGTGGCCTGCCGCTCGCCAAGGGCGGGTCGTTCGGCTTTCGCGGCCATCGCTACGAACTGATCGAACCCGAGCCCGAGGCCGGACGCCCGTTCCTGCGCGTGGCGATGGGTTATCGCGGGGGACCGGACCGAGACCGGATCGTCGGGTTCTTCCGGGAGCTCGCGGCCCTTCCGGCGTTACCCTGATTCCCGTTCCGCGAGGCTGCGAACGATCGCGCCGACGATCGTCGCGGGTTCGGGGCCTATGTCGATCACGATAGGTCGCTCATCCTCGCCCGGCTCCTGCAGCGTGGCGAACTGGCTGTCGAGCAAGCCGAGCGGCATGAAATGCGAGGTCCGGGCCATGAGCCGGCCGTGGATCAGCGCCTGCGATCCCTTGAGATGGACGAGAGCAACGTCGGGGCGGTTGCCGACGATGAGATCGCGATAGCTCCGCTTCAGCGCCGAGCAGGTGACGACGCCACCCTCGCCTCTCGCACGCCAGTCATCGATCCGCCGACCGATGGCCCGGAGCCACGGGATGCGGTCGGCGTCGGTAAGCGGCGTTCCGCTCCTCATCTTCTCTACGTTTCCGCGCGGGTGAAGCTCGTCGCCATCCTGAAACGCGCAATCGAGCCGTTCGGCCAGCAGGCTGGCGATCGTGGTCTTGCCCGATCCCGAGACACCCATCACGACGACGATGGTCTTCATTGGGCCTCAGTCTATCATGGACCGGGAGCGGGAATCGAACAGGGAGAGACGGATGCAGATCGGCATGATCGGCCTGGGACGGATGGGCGCCAACCTCGTGCGCCGGCTGGTCCGGCAGGGACATGACTGCGTCGTGTTCGACCAGAACCCCGAAACGGTTGGCGGCCTCGTCGGGCAGAGCATCGTCGGCGCCACCGACGTCGCCGATCTGGTCGCAAGGCTGGATAGGCCGCGCAACGTCTGGGTGATGCTGCCGGCTGGCGAGATCACCGAGCAGACCGTAGCCAAACTGGGCCAGCTGCTGGAAGCCGGCGACACGATCATCGACGGTGGCAATGCCTTCTTCCAGGACGATGTGCGGCGCGCACGCGGGATGAAGAACAAGGGCATCCACTACCTCGACTGCGGCACGAGCGGCGGCGTCTGGGGCCTGGAGCGCGGCTACTGCCTGATGATCGGCGGCGACAGGGAGGCCGTGGAGCGGCTCGACCCGATCTTTTCCGCGCTCAGTCCAGGCGAAGGCGCGATCCCCAGGACGCCGCGGCGTGAGACCCGTGATCCCCGGGTCGAGCGCGGCTACCTCCATTGCGGCCCGAGCGGTGCCGGCCATTTCGTGAAGATGGTGCACAACGGCATCGAGTACGGGCTGATGCAGGCCTACGCGGAGGGCTTCGAGATCCTGCGCAAGGTCTCCTCGGAAGCGATACCGGCGGAGCGGCGCTACGACCTCGACCTCGCCGACATTGCCGAGGTCTGGCGGCGCGGCAGCGTCGTGAGTTCCTGGCTGCTCGACCTCACCGCCTCGGCGCTGGCCGAGGACCCGACGCTTGCGAAGTATTCAGGCTTCGTCGAGGATTCGGGCGAAGGCCGCTGGACGATCAACGCCGCCATCGAGGAGGCCGTGCCGGCCGATGTCCTGTCCGCCGCGCTCTACGCCCGCTTCCGCTCGCGCGACCGCGAGGGCACGGCCAACAAGCTCCTGTCGGCCATGCGCCACGCCTTCGGCGGGCATGTCGAGCCGAAGAAATAGCTCAAATGAAGGACAGGCCGCCGCTCAGCGCCACGGTCTGACCGGTCATGTAGGCGTTGCCGATCACCATCAGGACGGCCTGGGCGCATTCCTCCGAGGTCCCGAAGCGGCCGAGCGGGATGCGGTCGAGCGATGAAGCGAGGCCGCCGCGCACCATGTCGGTCTCGATCAACGACGGCGCCACCGCGTTGACCGTGACGCCATCCTTCACGACCCGCGCGGCATAGCCCCGAGTCAGTCCTTCCATGCCGGCCTTGGAGGCATTGTAGTGCGGACCGATGCCACCCGCTCCCCGCGCGGCCCCCGAGGAAATGTTGACGATGCGGCCCCATTTTCGCGCCCGCATACCGGGCAGAACCGCCTTCGTACAGAGGAAGGCCGACTTCAGGTTGACCGCGATGGTGCGGTCGAACTGCTCCTCGGTGAGATCGTCGATGCCGGTCATGATCACCAGCCCGGCATTGTTCACCAGCACGTCGACCGCTCCCAGTTCGCGCTCGACCGCGGCCACCATGGCGGAGACGGCCGCGCCGTCAGACACGTCGGCCGCGATCGCGATCGCCCGGCCGCCATCTTTCCGGATGGCGGCGACCACCTCGTCGGCAGCCGACGCGCGCTCACGATAATTCACGGCGACGGCAGCTCCTTCCTGGGCAAGCGAAAGTGCCACAGCGCGTCCTATGCCTCGCGAGGCGCCAGTCACCAGCGCGACCTTGTTGGCGAGCACGGCCATCTTCAGATCTCGTCGACGCCGAAAGCCTGGCGCATGGCCTTCACGCCTTCCTGATGCGGCGTCCACAGACGGCCGCCGACCAGCCCGCCGTCGACCACGAGATCGTGCCCATTGATGAAGGTCGAGTCGTCAGATGCCAGGAAGATCGCGGCCTTGGCGATGTCGTCGACCAGGCCGGCGCGCGGGATCGGTTGGTTCTTCGCCATGCTGGTCTTCATGGCCTCGGCATAGGAATCCGCCTTGTCCGGCGGCAGGCCCAGCGCCTTGGCGAAGATGCCGGTAGCGATGCCGCCGGGCGAGATCGAGTTCACCCGCACGTTCTTTTCGCCGAGCTGCATGGCGACGCAGACGGTCAGATGGTTCACCGCCGCCTTGGCCGCACCGTAGATCATCGAGGTCGAGTAGCCGGCCCGGCGCCCCGCGACGCTGCCGTTGTTAATGATGCTGCCCGAGCCCTGCGCCATCATCAGCGGCGCGGCATGCTTCATGCCGAGCATGACCGACCGCACGAGCGTTCCCATCGCCGCGTCGAAGCCCTCGACGGGCACTGTCTCGATGCCCCCCACCGGCGCAGGTCCGCCGGCATTGTTGAACAGGCAGTCGACCCGGCCCCACCTGGAAAGACAGGCGTCGAACATCCGCTTCACATCGTCCTCGCGCGTCGCATCCGTCGTCACGAAGAGGCAGTTCTCCTTGCCGAGTGCCTCCTCCAGCGTACGGCCGAGTTCCGCCCGCCGCCCGGTGGCGACGACCTTGGCGCCCTCCGCAACGAACAGCTCGACGGTGCGCCGCCCGATGCCGCTGGTCGCCCCCGTGACGATGGTGATCTTGCCTTCCAGCCTGCCCATGCTTCTCTCCCCTTTACCGGTCGGGAATGATACACCACCGCCAACCAGGAGACGCATATGACGGTTTTGGGAATTCTCGGCGGCAGCGGCCTGTACGACATGGCCGGTCTCAAGAACCAGGAGTGGCGCCGGGTCGCCTCGCCCTTCGGGGAAACGTCCGACGAGTTCCTGTTCGGTGTCCTCGATGGGCTCGACGTCGTCTTCGTGCCCCGGCACGGTCGCGGCCACCGTCATTCGCCGACCTCGATCAACTACCGCGCCAACATCGACGCCCTTAAGCGGGTCGGCGTTACCGATATCCTGTCGCTCTCGGCCTGCGGTTCCCTGCGCGAGGACCTGCCACCTGGCCACTTCGTTATCGTCGACCAGTTCATCGATCGCACCTTCGCCCGCGAGAAGAGCTTCTTCGGCGACGGTCTCGTCGCACATGTCTCGATGGCGCAGCCGACTTGCAACCGCCTCGCGGAGCTCGCGCACGAGTGTGCGCAGAAGGCCGGGTTCCCCGTCCGTAAAGGCGGGACCTACCTCGCGATGGAAGGTCCGCAATTCTCCAGCCTTGCCGAATCGAAGCTCTACCGCAGCTGGGGCTGCGACGTGATCGGCATGACCAACATGCCGGAGGCCAAGCTCGCCCGCGAGGCAGAGATTTGCTACGTCACGGTTGCCATGGTCACCGACTTCGACTGCTGGCATCCCGACCATGACCATGTGCAGGTCGCCGACATCGTTCGCGTGCTGCTGGAGAATGCCGAGAGGGCCAAGGCGCTGGTCGCCATGGTCGCGCCGCGCCTCAAGGCCGATCGCCCCACGCCCTGCCCGTCCGGCTGTGACCGCGCGCTCGAACACGCGCTCATCACCTCGCCGGCCGTCCGCTCGGCGGAGATGGTCGAGAGGCTCGACGCCGTGGCTGGCCGGGTCCTCAGGAAGTAGGTCTCAGCGCGCGCGAGGCGGCGCGCCCAGCAGGCGCGAGATTTCATCGGCCGCGGCGGTCAGCCGCGGAATGTAACGCTCCATGACCTCGGGCCGGAGCCGCTCCACCGGCACCGTCAGCCCGAGCGCGGCCGCCGGCCGGCCGGCATGGTCGTAGATCACCGCGGCCGCCCCCCCCACCTGCTCGCGCCATTCGCCGACATTCGTCGAATAGCCGTCGCGGCGAACCTTCTCCAGGGCCGCGAGCAACGCCTCGCGACGATGGAGCGTGTGCGGCGTGAAGCGCTGCAGTTGCTCGGGCAGGGCGCGCAATGCCTCGGGCGGCTGCGCCGACAGCAGCGCCTTGCCGGTGGCGACGCAATGCGCCGGCGTGCGCTGGCCGATACGCGAGTAGGCGCGCACCGGCTGGGTACTCTCGACATTGTGGATCGAAACGACCTCGCAAGCGGCCAGATCGAGTATCGACAGATGCGCCGTCTCGTCGACATCGGCGACGAGACGCTGCATCACGGGCGTAGCGACCCGCTCGACATCCAGGCGGCTCACGACCATCGCCCCCAGTTCCCACAGCCGGGTGGTCACGGTGTAGCGCTGGTCGACCTGCATGACATAGCCGCGCGCGGCCAGCGTCTGCAGCAGCCGGTGCACATTGCTCTTCGACAGGCCCAGTCTCGTGGCCAGTTCGGTCACGCCAAGCGGCGTTGAGCTTGAAGCCAGCGCTTCCAGTACCGTCAATGCCTTGACGACGGTCGTGTCCATGCCCGCCTTCAGTCGAGCGAGATGTTCAGCGAACGCACCAGCGGCTCCCACAGCGCGCGGTCCCTCGCAATGTACTTCTCTGCGGAGCCCGGCTCCTGCGGACCCGGGATCACGATCGCCAGCGGTTCGAAGCGCGCCTGAAGCACGCCCGAGGCCAGGATCCTGTTGATCGCAACCTCGATGCGCGTGACCACGGCGGCCGGCGTCGCCTTGGGTACTGCAAGTGCATACCAGCCCAGCGCCTCGAAGCCCGGATAACCGCTCTCTGTCACCGTCGGGATAGAAAGTTCAACCGCCAGGCGCTTGGCGCTGGTGATCGCCAACGGCACGACCGTCTTCTGAGCGATATGCGGCAGGGCGCCAGAAACCACTTCGGAGAACATCTGGACCTCGTCCGAGAGCAGCGCACGCATCGCGCCAGCGCTGCCGGGGTACGGGACATGCGTGATCTTGATGCCAGCGCGCTGCGCAAACAGCTCGGCGGCGAGATGCAGCGAGGAGCCGAGGCCGGACGAGGAATAGTTCACCTTGCCCGGATTGGCCTTCGCGTAAGCCACGAATTCCGACAGCGTCCTGGCCGGGAACTTCGGATTGACGATGAACACCACCGGGACCTCGGCGATGATCGATACCATCTTGAAGTCTCGATCGGTGTCGTAGGCCAGGCCCTTCTTCAGCAGGGGATTGAGCGTGTAGGTCGTGCCGGTGCCCAGCAGCATCGTGTAGCCGTCGGCCGGCGCGTTGGCCGTGGCGGTCGCACCGATCGCCGTGGCGGCGCCGCCCTTATTGTCGACGATCACCGGCTGCCCCAGCTCCTTCGCCAGCGGCTCGGCAAGCACGCGCGCCAGCAGGTCGTTGGTCGCTCCCGGCGGATAGGGCACGATCAGCTTGATTGGCTTGTCCGGATATTGCTGCGCCGATACCGCGCCGGTGAAGCCAAACGAAAGGGCCACGGCGCCCGCGAGAGCGACGCAAAGCTGCTTCCTGAACACTTTTCCTCCCATTTGCTCTTGATTGCTTGTCCCGCAGGTCAGGCGGCAGCCGCGACCTCGCGGTCGATCTCGAGGGCGCCCGCCTTGAGGCGCGGGATCAGTTCGCGGCCGAAATCGGTGACGTCGCCCACCGGGTCGAAGCCGCGGATCAGGAACGACGCGACTCCGAGCCGGTAGTACTTCAGCATCGCCTCCGCGACCTGCTCCGGTGTGCCGACGAGACACGAGGTGTTGCCCTTGCCCGCGGCCGCACCGGCGACCGGCATCCACAGACGCTCGTCATGCACGTCGCCACGCTGCGCCAGCGCAACCAGGCGCTCGGCCGACTTGTCCTGCGCCTTGGTCGGCATGGTACCGCTCGACTTCAGGTCCTCGAGGATCTTCTTCGCCTTGTCCCAGGCCTTGCCTTCGGTCTCCGCGATGATCGGTCGGAACGAGACGTTGAAGCGCGGCGTGCGGCCGAAAGGCTGGGTCATGCGCCGAAACTCGGCGATGCGCTCGGCCGTCTCCGCGAGCGGCTCGCCAAACATGGCGAATGTCTCGCAATGCTGTGCACCCATCTCCATCGCACCCGGTGATGAACCGCCGAAGAAAAGCGGCGGGTGCGGCTGCTGGAAGGGCCGTGCCTCGGAGAACACATCCTTGAAGCGGTAGAACTTGCCCTCGTAGTCGAACGGCCTGGTCGAGGTCCAGACCTTGCGCATCACGTCGAGATACTCGGCCGCGCGCACGTAGCGTTCTTCCTTGGGCGAGAAGTCGCCTTCGCGTTGCTGGTCGGCATCGCTGTTGCCGACGATGATGTGCAGGGCGAGGCGACCACCCGAGAGCTGGTCCATCGTTGCCGCCGCCCGCGCCGCGAGGGTCGGCGAGACGACCCCCGGCCGGTGGGCGATCAGGTAGCGAAGCTTCTCCGTATGGGCCGCAGCATGGGTCGCGACCGTGAATCCCTCCGCGGACGAGGCGTAGTAGCCGACCAGCACATAATCGAAGCCCGCCCTCTCGTGGGTCTGGGCGAATTCGCGCAGGAACGAGGCCGAGATGCCGCCCGCGATCACATGCAGGGCTGTGCCCTGCGGAGGGGCAACGCCGATCATTCCGATCACATTCACCGGCACCATAGCCTCCCCGTTTGTTCTAAATATTGGAATAATGTTCCAATATACTCGGGCGGAGGAAGTTTCCTGTCAAGACGAACGCCTCGCCAAGTATAAGGACCGCCCATGACCCATGCCCTCCCCCCCCTCGACACCCTGCGCGACGCCACCACCACGATTGCCGAAGAGGCAGCGCGCGAGATCATGCGCATCTACGCGGGCGACCACGGCGTCCGCGACAAGGACGACCGCAGCCCCGTCACCGATGCCGACCATGCCGCCGAGGCGGTCATCCTGGCCGGGCTGCGCAAGCTCACGCCCGACGCGGTGATCATCGCCGAGGAGGAAGCAGCCGCCGGCCGCATCCCGTCGCTCGACGGTAAGGCGTTCTGGCTGGTCGACCCCCTCGACGGGACCAAGGAGTTCATCAAGAGGAACGGCGAGTTCACGGTGAACATCGCGCTGGTCGAGAACGGTCGCCCGATCCTCGGGATCGTGCTGGCTCCGGCTACCGGCACGCTATGGCGTGGCGCCAGGGGCCTCGGTGCCGACAAGCGTGAGGGCACGGGCGCCTTCACACCCATGAAGACACGTACGCCGCCGTCCGAGGGCCTGACCGCCTGCGCGAGCCGCAGCCACGGCACCTTCAACGATCTCGACATCTGGTTTCGCAACAACAACCTGACCGTCGTGGATCGCGTCCAGGCTGGTTCTTCGCTGAAATTCTGCCTGATCGCCGAGGGCAAGGCAGACATCTATCCCCGATTCGGACCGACCATGGAATGGGACACCGGCGCGGCCCAGGGCGTGCTCGAGGCCGCCGGCGGCGAGGTCGTCACCGTCGACGGCAAGCCCCTGCTCTACGGCAAGCCGAAATTCGCCAATCCGCATTTCATCGCGCGGAGCATGGCGGCGCGATGAGCGTGGTCGAGGCGACGGCGCAGTCCATCGCCGAGGCCGCCCGGACGCTGCGGGAAGGCGGCCTCGTCGCCTTTCCGACCGAGACCGTCTACGGGCTGGGCGGCGACGCCACCAACGAGCGCGCGGTCGCCGCGATCTTCGAAGCCAAGGGTCGCCCCCAGTTCAATCCGCTGATCAGCCATGTGCTCGATACGGCAGCGGCGCGCGGCTTCGTACGCTGGAACGAAACCGCGGAGAAACTCGCAGCACGCTTCTGGCCCGGCCCGCTCACGCTGGTCCTGCCGCGTGCCGAAGGCTCGCCCATCGCGCTGCTGGCGACCGCCGGGCTCGACACGGTGGCGATCCGCGCACCGTCGCATCCGATCGCCCAGGCGCTGATGCGGGCGACCGGCCGGCCGATCGCAGCGCCCTCGGCCAATCGCAGCGGCGAGGTCAGCCCGACCCGTCCCGAGCATGTGGCGCAGTCCCTGGGCGCACGCGCACCGCTGATCCTGGACGGCGGCCCCTGCCTCGTCGGCGTCGAATCCACCGTTCTCGATCTCTCGGCTGTCACCCCCATCCTGCTGCGCCCCGGCGGCGCGACCCGGGAAGCGATCGAAGCCGTGATCGGCCCCATCGCGCTCAGCGACGCGATCCCCAGCGGCAATGCCGCGCGAAAGTCTCCCGGCCAGCTCCACAGTCACTACGCTCCGGCGCGTCCCGTGCGGCTCGAGGCCACTTCGGTGTCGGCCGACGAGGGGCTGCTGGCGTTCGGCGACGCCGTGCCCGCCGGCGCCATGCTCACGATGAACCTCAGCCCGACCGGGAATCTCGGTGAGGCTGCCGCCAACCTGTTCGCCATGATGCGCGCGCTCGACCGTCCGGGCATCGGCCGCATCGCCGTCGCCCCCATTCCGCACACCGGGCTCGGCCTTGCCATCAACGACCGGCTCCGCCGCGCCGCCGCGGATGACGGCTCCAACAGGCAGCGCTAGTCTGCCGCCAAAGTGAGGAAATAATGCCCGACACCGCGATCGTTCCAACCATCCCGACGGCACCCGTCACGCCTGCGATCCTCGAAGCCCTGCGCGCCATCGTGGGCGACAAGGGCCTGATCGCCGACGACGAGGGCAAGCAGCCTTTCGTCACCGACTGGCGCGGCTCGATCGTGGGTAACGCGGCGGTCGTGGTGCGGCCGGCCAGCGTCGAGGAAGTCTCGAAGGTCGTGAAGCTCTGCTACGACAACGGTATCGCCATCGTGCCCCAGGCCGGCAATACCGGCCTGATGGGCGGCGCCACCCCGTGGCCGTCGCATACTGGCATCGTCCTGTCGGTCGGCCGCATGAACAAGGTGCTGAACGTCGATCCGGTCGGCTACTCGATGACCGTCGAGGCGGGGTGCGTGCTGCAGACCCTGCAGGAAACCGCGGCCAGCCACGACCGCTTCTTCCCGCTGTTCCTCGGGGCCCAGGGCTCCTGCATGATCGGCGGCAACCTCTCGACCAACGCCGGCGGCGTACAGGTGCTGCGATATGGCAATGCGCGCAATCTCGTCATGGGCCTCGAAGTCGTCCTGCCCAACGGCGACATCTGGAACGGCCTGCGCGCGCTCAAGAAGGACAATACCGGCTACGACCTCAAGCACCTTTTCATGGGGGCAGAGGGCACGCTCGGGATCATCACAAAGGCGGTCTTGAAGCTGTGGCCGGCGGCCAAGGACGTGGCCACCGCCTGGTTGGCCATCCGCGATCCGCAGGCCGCCATCGAGATCCTTTCCGAGGCGCACGGCGCTTCCGAGGACAATGTCGGCTCGTGCGAGCTGATGAGCCGGACCTGCACCGACATGGTCCTGCGCAACATTCCCGGCACCCAGGACCCGCTGAAGGCGGATACGCAGTGGTACCTTCTGCTCGAATGGACGTCGGCGCGTCCCAAGGCCGAGGGCACCGCGGGCATGGCGGAGAAGATGGAACAGTTTCTCGCCGACCAGATGGAAGCCGGCCGGGTGCTCGATGCCGTCATCGCCCAGAGCGAGGCGCAGGCGCGCAACATGTGGGTGATCCGCGAATCGGTCGCCCCCGCCTCGCGCGCCGAAGGGCCGGGCCTCAGCTACGACATCTCGGTCTCGATCTCCAAGGTGCCGGAGTTCATCGAACGTGGCATCAAGGCCGCGCTTGAGATCCTACCCAGCATCCGCCCCTACCCGCTGGGTCACATCGGCGACGGCAACATCCACTTCTCCTTCATGGGACCGAAGGGGATGGACCGGCCGACGCTCAGCCAGTACTCCCCCGCCATCACCCGAGCCGTGAACGACCTCGTGACCAGCCTCGACGGCTCGATCTCGGCCGAGCACGGGATTGGCATCGACAAGCTCGACGAGCTCGCCCACTACCGCAGCCGGATCGAACTCGACACGATGCGCACCATCAAGCGTGCGCTCGACCCCAAGAACATCATGAACCCGGGCAAGGTGCTGCGTATCTGATGAGCGACTTCGTCGAAAAACTGCGCGCCGTCGTCGGCGACAAAGGCCTGATTATCGACGAACAGGGCAAGCACCCCTACGTCACCGATTGGCGCGAGAGCTTCGTGGGCAATGCGCTGGCCGTGGTCCGGCCCGCCAATACCCAGGAAGTCGCGGACGTCGTGAGGCTTTGTGCGGCGGAGAAGGTGTCCGTGGTGCCGCAAGGGGGCAATACCGGCCTGGTCGGCGGTGGCATTCCGCAGGAGAAGGGCCGCGAGATCGTCCTGTCGCTCAACCGCATGACGCGTATCACCGACATCGATCCGATCGGCTACACGATGACGGTCGAGGCAGGCGCCATCCTGAAGACCATCCAGGAGACCGCCGCGGCGAACGACCGGCTGTTTCCGCTGTCGCTGGCCGCCGAAGGCAGTTGCTCGATCGGCGGTAACCTCTCGACCAATGCCGGCGGCGTACAGGTCCTGCACTACGGCAACGCCCGCCAGCTCGTGCTCGGCCTCGAAGTGGTGACGCCCCAGGGCGAGATCTGGAACGGGCTGCGGGCGCTCAAGAAGGACAATACCGGCTACGACCTGCGCGATCTCTATCTGGGCGCCGAAGGCACGCTGGGCATCATCACGCGCGCCGTGCTGAAGCTCTGGCCCAAGCCCAAGGACGTCGCCACCGCCTGGGTCGCCGTGCCCTCGCCCGAGGCCGCCGTCGCCCTGCTGAGCGGCGCCCATGCCGCCTCCGAGGACAATGTCACGTCCTGCGAGCTGATGGGCCGCCAGGGAATCGACTTGGTGCTGCAGCACATCCCCGGCGCCGCCGATCCTCTCTCGGAGAAGCACAACTGGTACGTCCTGCTCGAATGGTCGTCGACCCGCGCCCGGCGCGACGGCGAGAACCAGGGCGGCTTGCGCGAGAAGATGGAAGCCTACCTCGGCGAAGCGATGGAGCAGGGTCTCGTGCTCGACGCCACCATCGCCCAGAACGAGACCCAGGCCCGCGCGCTATGGGCCCTTCGCGAGAACCATACCGAGGCCTCCAAGAAGGAAGGCCCCTCTGTTAAGCACGACATCTCCGTCGCGGTGAGCCGCATCCCCTCCTTCGTCACCGAAGGTCTGGCGGCGATGAAGAAGGCGCTGCCCGAGGGCCGCCCGGTAACATTCGGCCATGTCGGCGACGGCAACCTGCACTTCAACTGCCAGGCGCCGGAAGGGTGGGACAAGGCCCGCTTCATGCCGCACGCCCGAAAGGTCACGGCTGCGGTCTACGATCTGGTCGTGAGTTATGGCGGCTCGATCTCGGCCGAGCACGGGATCGGGCTGCTCAAGGTCGAAGAACTGGCCCACTATCGCAGCCAGGTCGAGATCGAGACGATGCGCACGATCAAGCGCGCCCTCGATCCGCAGAACCTCATGAACCCGGGAAAGATCGTACGGGTCTGACGCCTGCTACGGCCGCGGCGTCCGGTCGTCGGTGCGATCGACGATCTCGAACTGGACGTCGGTCACCTTGCCGTCGTGGTGGCGGGCCGGCGGTGGGGGTTCGGTACCACGGCCCAGGAATCCCAGGATCCAGCGCTTCGCCTTGAAGGCCAGCAGCAACACCAATCCGACCGCCGCGACGCCGGCGATCACGGCGAAGCCCAGCACCCCCAAAACGATCAGGCCGATCAACCCCAGTATCGCCTGGATCCAGACACGGGCAGGCAGGCGCGACAGGAGTTCGAGGAATTGCTTGCCGTTCATGTCGCCCAGCGCTTCTCGAAGTCCCAGACCTCGGGGAATCCCATCAGGCCGTGGATGTCCTGATACTGCGGCAGCGGGTCGCCCAGGCTGGTGCCACTGTCCTTGAGGTGCGCGAACGACCGCCTCATCGCCTCGGCGGCGACGATCAGGCCCAGCACCGGATAGATCGCGAGATCGAATCCCCACTTCTTCAGCCGGTCGACCTCTGCGCGCGGCGTCTTCCCGAACTCCACCATGTTGGCGAGCAGCGGCTTGCTCACTTCCTTACCGATGCGCTCGAGCTCCGCCTCGCTCTCGGGCGATTCGACGAAGATGATGTCGGCTCCGGCCTCTTCGTAGAGCCGGGCACGACGCAGCGCCTCGTCCAGACCCAGCGCCGTGCGTGCATCGGTGCGCGCCACGATCAGCGTCTCTTCGTGGCGGCGCGCGTCCGCCGCAACCCTGATCTTGAGCGCCATGTCCTCGGCCGGGACAACGCGGCGCCCCGGCGTATGGCCGCACTTCTTGGGCATCTCCTGGTCTTCGATCTGGATCGCAGCGACTCCCGCGGCCTCGTAGCCCCGGATCGTGCGCTGAACGTTCAGCAACCCGCCATAGCCTGTGTCGGCATCGGCGATGAGCGGCGTCTCGACCACCGAGCAGATCATCTCCGCACGGCCCAGCATATCGGAGTAGGTCGCGAGACCGGCATCGGGCAGACCCAGCATAGATGCCGTCGCGCCGTAGCCCGTCATGTAGAGCGCGTGAAAGTCCATTCGATCCGCGACCCGCGCCGAAATGCCGTCATAGATGCCGGGCGCCAGGATGAACTCGCCCCGAGCCAGATGCGCCCGCAGTTTCGCTGCCTGTGGATTGCCTGCCATGTCTCTCTCCTCGCTCAGGAAAATGACCGAGTTGTGTCGATCCGGCCAGCCCACCGCACGCGGAAACGGCCGGCAGTCGGTAACCGCCGGCCGTCCAGGAAACAATGCCGGTGAATCAGACGGCGACGGGCTTCAACTCCTGCGAGCCCGCCGACTTGCAGAACGTCGTCGTCTCGGTCGTGGTCTGGCCGTTCTTGGTTGCCGTCAGCTCGATCGGGCGGCAGGTGCTGCCGTCGGCGCGGCTGGTCGCCGGAGCGACCGGCTTGGCGCTCACGACGGTCGGCGGCGCGGTCGGCGCGGTCGACGACGAGGTCTTCGCCGGCTCGACAGTGTAGGTAGTCGGCACGTTGTTGTCGGCGACGAAGGCATACTGCGTGGCCTCGGCCAGCCGACGACGCTCCTGTTCGTCGAGCGCACGGCCGACGAGGTTGCCGGCCAGTCCGCCCACCAGCGCACCACCGACTGCGCCGCCGACCGACCCGAAGGCGAGGCCGCCGACGACACCGCCCAGCGCCGCCCCCATGACGGTGCCGGTCGTCTGGTTGGTCGGCTGACCGCGATCGTTCGTGCAGGCGGCCACAAGCCCGAGGGCCGCGACGACACCCACGATCCGGACGACGATCTTCCTGGCGGAGAAGTAGGCCGTGTCAGCAGTCACTGCAGTCATCTGGAGCATCTCCTTTTGTATTCAGGGACGTTTACTCTACTCCACAGATACTGCTTGCCGCCACGAGCGTCGTCCTCCGCATCTGCATAGGAGCGCGGAGCGTCGCACGACGCCAGCAGCAGGCCGGTCCGGACCAATACGAGCGCGAGGTCGTCGCGATCCGAGTCGGGAATGTCGGCGAGCGGGTCCTTGGAGTTTCTCTTGGTGATCAGGCAGCGATAGAGCGGCGTGCCGTCGGTCAGGCGATCAGTCTGCCGGCAGCGCAGGTTGCGCGGCTGGGCCGCAAGCGCGTCGGCCGCGAGCTTGTGCAGTGCCGGGTCGTCGACACTGTCTACGCCCTGCAGCCTGATCTCGCCGGGCCTGTCCTTGAGACCGATCATCATCAGGGTCTTGCCGAAATGGTCGAAGTTGCCGGCGACGAACTCGATGGCCTTGCGTGCCTCCTCGATCGCCTTCTCGCGTGCGGCCGCGTCCTCGGCGGCCTTGCGCTGGGCCTCCTCGTCGGCCCGCTTCTTCTCGGCGATCTCCGCCGCAATCTTGCGGCGTGTGTCTTCCTCGAACTGCCGCCGGGCCGCCTCGGCCTGCGCCTCGAGATCGGCCTTCGCCTTGGCGTCCTGCTCCGCCTTCGCTTTGGCTTCCTGCTCGGCCTTGGCCTTGGCTTCTCGCTCGGCCTTCTCGGCACGCAGCCGGTCGGCTTCCGCCGCCGCCTTGCGCCGCGCTTCCTCGGCGGCCTCGGCCGCGGCCCGCGCCTTCACCATTTCCGGATCGGGACCACGCGTGGCCATCGCATAGTAGCCGCCACCGCCGATCGCCAGCAGCGCGACGGCCGCGATCCCGGCCCACAGACCGGCACGCGACTTCGCGGCAGGCGGTGGCTGCACGGTCGCCGTCGTCGTCGCAGGACCGAGAACGGAGATACGCTCCGCAGGCGCCTCCTCTGCCCTGCCCATCACCATCGTGGCGTTCGCCTCAGGCGCCGCTGTCATGCCGAGAATGGGGCGCCAACCTGCAATCGATTGCGGCCGGTCGCGGGCAGCCACAGTGAGGCCGGCATCGATGCCGGCGAGCAGGCCGGGCGAGAAGCCCGCCGGCGCCAGCTTGCCGAGCGGCTCGTAGGCGTCTTCGAGCATCCGGTCGAAGGCATTGGGCGGCGCCTTGCCGACAATGGCGTGATACATCGTGGCAGCGAGACCGTAGATGTCGGTCCACGGCCCCTGCTTGGCCGACGTCATCTGTTCAGCCGCGGCATAGCCTGGCGTGAAGATCGCCGTCATCGCCGCCGTCCGTCCGACCATCGCCGCGCGCGAGGCGCCGAAATCGATCAGGGTCGGATTGCCGGCGGCGTCGAGCAGGATGTTGGCCGGCTTGATGTCGCGATGCAGGAAGCCTGCCGAATGCACCTGCTCGAGCCCGTCCAGCAGGGGCCACAGGATTCGCTCGACTTCCTTGGGCTTCAGCCTGCCCCCGGTGTTGATACGATCCTCGAGCGTAACCCCGCTCAGGAGCTCCATGACGATGTAGGCGGTACCATTGGCTTCGAGGAAGTCGAACACCTGCACGATCGCCGGCACGCGATGGAGGCTGGCCAGCGTGCGACCCTCGGTGACGAAGCGGTCGCGACCCCAGCCGAAATCGTCGGCCATCTTGGTTGTTCGCGGCAGTACGGTGGCCCCGTCCTGGCGCACCGCCAGTGCCGAGGGCAGGTACTCCTTGATCGCCACCTCACGGCCGAGTTGCACGTCACGAGCGCGATAGGTGATTCCGAAACCACCCTGCCCCAGCACCGACACGATCTCGTAACGGCCGATCAACTGTCCCGCTTTCAACGAGACATAATCGACCTCTGGCGGCGGCGTGGCACCGGAAAGGGTCGTGGGCTCGTTCATTGCCGGTCCACGCCGCTAGGTGTGATGGACGACCAGCTCGACATCGCCGAGCCGCAGCTTCGATCCCGCCTGCAGCGCCGTCGGCGCGCCCGCCTTGAGAACCGTGCCATTGACCGCAGTGCCGTTGGTCGAGCCGAGATCCTCGACCTGGAGCGCCTCGCCGGCAACGCTCAGTCTGGCATGCCGCCGCGACACGGTCGGATGGGGCACGACCAGTTCGCACTGGTCGGCGGCGCGACCGATGCACATGCCTTGCGACTGACCGACCAGTTTCTCCATAGACACTTCGAACGCGTGCTTGCGGCCGGCCGAGTCGGGCCCCTCGAAGCGCAGCGTGATCTGCGGCACCATGCGCGTCGTCGTGCCCGGAGCCACCAGTTTCGCCGGACGCACGTGGAACACCTGTACCGACCGGCTGACGTTCTTCAGCTGATGCTCGCCGCCGTCATGGAAGGCGTACTCGGTACGCAGCTCAACGAGGTCGCGGACGGCACGTGACACGGCGATACCGCCGGGCTCCGCCAGCGTCTGGATACGCGCCGCGAGGTTCACGCCGTCGCCGAAGATGTTCTGGTCCTCGTCATCTATGATGACTTCGCCGAGATGGACGCCGACGCGGAACAGCATGCGCTGCTCCTCGCTGAGCGATTCGTTGAAGCGAGCCATCCGCTCCTGGATGTCGATGGCGGCCGCGACCGCCGAGACGGCCGAGCCGAACTCCGCCAGCATGGCGTCGCCGGCGGTACCGACGAGGCGCCCGCGTCCGGCATCGATTGCGGGACGCCAGACTTCGATCTGGGCCGACTTGAGGTGGCGAAAAGTTCGCGTCTCGGCGCCCTCCATCATCCGGGTGAACCCGGCGAGGTCGGCATGGACGATGGCGGCTAGGCGGCGTTGCATGGTCTCTTCGCTTCGGCGGCCGTATCTCGATCGACCGCCCGGAGGCAACATACCTCGCCAGGCGACCTTCGGCACGACCTCAGATACTGCCGGCATCCTGCATTGAATCGCGGCAATCTTGGGACAACCGGCGCGATCGTGCGCCGGTGCCGGCTTCAACGCCCCCTGAACGTCGGCGTGCGCCGCTCGCCGAGTGCCGCCAGCCCTTCCTTGAGATCGTCGGAGGTGGCACAGGCCCGCTGGGTCTGGCGGATCGAGGGCATGTCGGGCGCCGCTTGGGCGAACTGCTCGATGGCGCGCTTCATGCCCGCCATCGAAAGAGGCGCGAGGCCGGCCAGACGCGAAGCCTTCTCGGCAACCTTGTCCTTGAACTCGGCGCGCTCCACCAGCCAGTCGAGATAGCCGACCGCCAGCAGCTCGGTGTCGTGGAAATCCTCCGACAGCAGGAAGGCGCGCTTGGCGAAGCTCGGGCTCACCTTCTGCGTGTAGCGGCGCAGCCCGCTCGGATAGTAATGCAGGCCAAAGCGCGCGGCTGGCATGAAGAAGCGCATGCCCTTCACACCGAGCCGGAAGTCGCAGGCCAACGCCAGATCGGTGGCGCCGCCATAGACACCGCCGTTCAGGGCGCACAAGGTCGGCATGCGCATTGCCTCGATGCGGTCCATGACGACTTCGAAAGTGTTGTCTCCACCTTCGTCCTTGCGTTCGCCGGCCGGGATCGAGCCGAGGTCGTAGCCCGAGCAGAACGTCTTGTCGCCGGCGCCGGTGATCACCGTGACGCGGATGGCGGGATCGGCATCCGCCTTCTCGATCGATTCGCGCAGCAGCTTCAGCCCGGCGGGATCTAGGCGATTGTGCTTCGCAGGATCGTTCAGCGTGATGGTGGCGATGGGGCCGTCGACCGACAGCAGGACTGTGTTTGTCATTTGATCGCCAAAATAGCCGACCCCGTCGCCAAAAGCGACCGAGCGCGGCATATTGCGGCCCGGAGGAATTCACATGACCTACACTGCCCCGCTGGCCGACATGCGTTTCGCCCTGCGCGAAGTCGCCGGCCTGTCCGGCGTCGCCACCCTGCCGGGTTACGAGCACGCGACCGACGACACGATCGACGCCGTGCTCGAGGAAGCCGGCAAGCTGGCCAGCAACGGCCTCGCCCCCCTCAACCGTGAGGGCGACAAGGTCGGCGCGAAGCTCGAGAACGGCATAGTCCGCACCGCGCCGGGCTTCACCGCCATCTACAAGGAATTCGTCGAAGGCGGCTGGAACTCCCTGCCCTTCGATCCGGAATTCGGTGGCCAGGGCATGCCCTGGCTGCTGGCGACGGCGGTGCAGGAGATGTGGCAGGCCGCCAATATGGGCTTCGGCCTCGTGCTGCTGCTGAACCAGGGTGCGATCGATGCGATCCACCATCACGGATCGGCAGAGCAGAAGGCGACCTATCTGCCCAGGATGATCTCCGGGGAGTGGACCGGAACGATGAACCTCACCGAGCCGCAGGCCGGCTCGGACCTCGGCCAGCTCAAGAGCCGGGCGGTCAAGAACGGCGACCACTATCTCGTGAGCGGCCAGAAGATCTTCATCACGTACGGCGAGCATGACATGGCCGAGAACATCGTCCATCTCGTGCTGGCCCGTACCCCGGACGCGCCCGCGGGCGTGCGCGGCATCTCGCTGTTCATCGTGCCGAAGTACCTACCGAATGCCGACGGCACGCCGGGCAAGCGCAACGACCTGCGCTGCGTGTCGCTGGAGCACAAGCTCGGCATTCATGCCAGCCCGACCTGCGTGATGTCGTTCGGCGACGACGGTGGGGCGGTCGGCTATCTCGTTGGCGAGGAAGGCCGCGGCCTCTCCTACATGTTCACCATGATGAACAATGCCCGCCTCTCGGTCGGCATCCAGGGGCTGGCCATCGCCGAGCGCGCCTATCAGCAGGCGGCGGCCTTCGCACGCAGCCGAGTGCAGTCAAAGGACGACGGCAGTGCCGCCCCCGCCTCCGTGTCGATCGTCCATCACGCCGACGTACGCCGCATGCTGATGAGCATGCGCGCCCAGATCGAGGCGATGCGGGCGCTGGGCTACTACACCGCCGCCGGCATCGACGGCGCCCTGAAGCAGCCCGACAAGGCCGCCGGACGCAGGATCCAGGACAGGGTCGACCTGCTGATCCCGATCGTGAAGGCCTGGTTCACCGACCTCGGCAACGAGATCGCCTCGACCGGCGTGCAGATCCACGGCGGCATGGGCTTCATCGAGGAGACCGGCGCCGCCCAGCATCTCCGCGACGCCCGAATCCTGCCGATCTACGAGGGCACCAACGGCATCCAGGCGCGAGATCTGGTGGGCCGCAAGGTCGCCAAGGACGGCGGCGAGACCATGCTGGCGCTGGTCGCCGAGATGCGCGCCACCGCCGAAGAGATCAAAGCCGCAGCCGGAGACGATATGGCGGCGATCCGCAGTGGCCTCGTGGCCGCGGCCGACGCACTCGAGGACGCGACCAAGTGGGTGGCCCAGTCCGTCAAGGCCGAGTTGGTGAATGCGCTGGCAGGTTCGGTGCCCTTCCTGCGCCTCGCCGGCACCGCCCTCGGCGGCTGGCTGCTGGCCCGCAGTGCCATGGTGGCCCAGACGCGCCTCGCCCAACGCGACGGCGATCCCGCCTTCCTGGAAGCCAAGCTGGTGACGGCCCGCTTCTACGCCGAGGTCATCCTCCCCCCGGCCCTGGCCCAGCTCGGTCCGCTCAAGGCGGCGGGGCGGACGGTGTTCGTACTCTCGGAAGAGCAGTTCTAAAACAGATCACTGTAGCTGCTTCACCATGCGGACGCGCACGTGCGCGTCCTTGCCGTGATCCGGCGGTCCGCGATGGACGACCTCGAAGCCGTGGCTGCCATAGAGCCTAACGAGATGATCCATCATCTCGGCCGTGACGAGCGACACGGTGCAGTCGCCCCGCTCGCGAGCGACTTCGTCCAGTCGCTGGAGCAGCCAGCGTCCGAGGCCCGAGCCCTGCTTCGACGGGTCGACGGCCAGCCGGTCGAGAAAGAGCTCTGCCTCCCGCCGCTCGGTGGCCGCGACGCCCACGACCTGGCCGTCCTCGTCCGCCACGAAGACGTCGCCGCGTTCGATCGATGCTGGCAGCCAGTTGTAGTAGTCGGCTGGGATTTCTCGCCCGAGCTTGGCGAGATAGGGCGTGAAGGCCGCGCGCAGGACACGGTCGGCGTCGGCGGCCTCGGAAGCCAGTGCAGTCCTGAAGATGAAGGTCATGCCTCAGCTTAGTCTTCCGCTGGGGGCGCGCCACTGGACTGGCGCGCCCCCAAGCGAAAACGCCCGATCTCTCGACCGGGAGTTTCCAAACTCGATTTAGAGAAAGGGGCCTTACGCCGCTTCCTGCTGCTCCGCCTTGTCGGCCGACGGACCGCTGTCCTGGCCCTTGGCAGCGGTATCGCGCTCGACGAACTCGATCACGGCCATCTCGGCGGCGTCGCCGAAGCGGTAGCCGGCCTTCAGCACGCGAAGGTAGCCGCCGTTGCGCTTGGCGTAGCGCGGGCCCAGCGTCGTAAAGAGCTTGTCGGCCACGTAAGGATCGCGCAGGAAGCCGATCGCCTGACGACGCGCATGCAGGCCGCCGCGCTTGCCGAGCGTGACCAGCTTCTCGACGATCGGACGCAGGTCCTTCGCCTTGTGCAGGGTGGTCGTGATCTGCTCGTGCTTGATGAGAGCACCGGCGAGATTCATGAACATCGCCTTTCGATGCTCAGCCGTGCGGTGGAACTTCCGGCCGCGATTGTTGTGACGCATGACTTATTTCCTTCTACCGGCCTAGTACGGCTCTTCCAGCCGCTTGGCCATTTCCTCGATGTTGTCCGGCGGCCAGCCCGGGATTTCCATACCCAGGTGGAGGCCCATGCCGGCCAGCACTTCCTTGATCTCGTTCAGCGACTTGCGGCCGAAGTTCGGCGTGCGCAGCATCTCCGCCTCGGTCTTCTGAACCAGATCGCCGATGTAGATGATGTTGTCGTTCTTCAGGCAGTTGGCCGAACGGACCGACAGCTCGAGTTCGTCGACCTTGCGCAGCAGGTTGCGGTTGAACGGGAAGTCGTCCTGCTGCTCTTCCTTGCGGACCTCGCGCGGCTCCTCGAAATTGATGAAGAGCTGCAGCTGGTCCTGCAGGATGCGCGCGGCGAGCGCCACCGCATCGGCCGGCATCGTCGTGCCGTTGGTCTCGACCGTCATCGACAGGCGGTCATAGTCGGTGACCTGGCCGACGCGGCTGTTCTCGATCTTGTAGGAAACGCGCTTGACCGGGCTGAACACCGAGTCAACCGGAATCAGGCCGATCGGAGCGTCTTCCGGCCGGTTCGCCGAGGCCGGGATGTAGCCCTTGCCGGTGGCGACCATCAACTCCATCGAGATCGAAGCACCATCGTCGAGCGTGCAGATCAGATGCTTGGGATCCATGATCTGGACGTCGCCGGGCAGTTCGATCATGCCCGCAGTGACTTCGCCGGGGCCGACGGCGCGGAGGTAAAGACGCTGGGGGCGATCGCCCTGCATCTTCACGGCCATCGCCTTGATGTTCAGCACGATATCGACCACGTCCTCGCGGACGCCGGGGATCGACGAGAATTCATGCAGCACGTTGTCGATCTTGATCGACGTCACGGCAGCACCCTGCAGCGACGACAACAGGACGCGGCGCAGCGCATTGCCGAGCGTGAGACCGAAACCGCGCTCGAGCGGCTCGGCGACGATGGTCGCGACGCGACCGGCATCGACGCCGGCTTCGGTGACAAGCTTCTCCGGCTTGATCAGGTCCTGCCAGTTCTTCTGAAGCACGTGGGTTACCCCTCTAGACCGGTTCATGCGAGCCCCGCAGGACCCGCCATACATTCTTCAAGAGCGGGCGGCGCGCGGCGCGCCGCCTCCACTCGAAATCAGACGCGACGACGCTTCGGCGGACGGCAGCCATTGTGCGGGATCGGCGTCACGTCGCGGATCGACGTCACGGCGAGACCGACGGCCTGCAGCGCGCGCAGCGCCGACTCGCGGCCCGAACCCGGACCACGGACCAGGATCTCGATCGTGCGCATGCCGTGTTCCATCGCCTTGCGGCCGGCGCCTTCGGCGGCCATCTGCGCGGCGAACGGGGTCGACTTGCGCGAGCCTTTGAACCCCTGCTGGCCCGAGGACGACCAGGCAATGGCGTTGCCCTGTGCGTCGGTGATCGTGACGATCGTGTTGTTGAACGAAGCGTTCACGTGGGCGACGCCCGCGATGATGTTCTTGCGTTCCTTGCGACGGGGACGCGCGGCGGCAGTGGCAGCAGCTTTGGCCATGAACCTGATCCCCTCTTACTTCGTCACTTTTTTCTTGCCGGCGATCGGCTTGGCAGGCCCCTTGCGGGTGCGCGCATTGGTGTGCGTGCGCTGGCCATGGACCGGCAGGCCTCGACGATGGCGCAGGCCGCGATAGCAGGCGAGATCCATCAGACGCTTGATGTTCATCGCCACTTCGCGACGCAGGTCGCCCTCGACCGTATAGTCACGGTCGATGGTCTCGCGGATGCGGATGACTTCGTCGTCGCTCAGCGTGTTCACGCGGCGCGACTCCTCGATCCCGACTTTTCCACAGATCTCCTTGGCTTTCGCCGCACCGATCCCGTGGATGTACTGAAGTCCGATCACGACACGCTTGGCGGTCGGAATGTTCACACCGGCTATACGAGCCAAAGTCCCAACTCCTTCAAAGACTTATGGCGCGCTCACGCGCGCCCGTCACATGTTCCGCTGGCCCCGGAAAAGCGCGCGATTATAGGTATCCGCGCCCCCGAGTCAATGGAACTCACCCTTGTCAAGTCCCCGCCAGAACCTCCGTGATCTGGCGGTAAACCTCGTCCATCGCGGCCATCCCGTCGACCTTCCGCAGCACCCCGCGGGCGCTGTAGTAGGGCAACAAAGGCTCGGTCTGAGCCCTGTAAGCGGCCATGCGAGTCTTCATGGTCTCTGCATTATCGTCCTTGCGGCGCGTGAAGCCGGTCGATCCGCAGACATCGCAGATCCCGTCGACCTTCGGCCGCTTGAACGTGTCGTGGTAGCCGGCGCCACATTTGGCGCAGGAAAAGCGGCCGACGATGCGCTCGGTCAGCGCCTGCTCGTCGACTTCCATCTCGATCACCCTGTCGAGCTTCTTGGAGGTCTCTGCCAGCATCTTGTCCAGCGCCCTGGCCTGGGCCTCGGTGCGCGGAAAGCCGTCGAGTATGAAGCCCTTGGCGCAGTCTGGCTGGGCAATCCGGTCCTTGATCAGGCCGACCATCAGCTCGTCCGGTACCAGCTCGCCCCGCTCCATGATGCCCTTGGCCTTCTGACCGAGGTCGCTGCCCGAGGCGACCGCCGCGCGCAGCATGTCACCGGTCGAGAGCTGGATCAGGCCCCGCTCCTGCTGCAGCCGCTGGGCCTGCGTCCCCTTGCCGGCCCCAGGCGGTCCGAGAAGAATGATGTTCATCGGCCCTTGCCCCTCAGGCGGGCCTTCTTGATGAGGCCCTCATATTGGTGGGCGAGCAGATGCGCCTGCACCTGGGTCACCGTGTCGAGCGTCACCGAGACCACGATCAGGAGGCTGGTGCCGCCGAAATAGAAGGGCACGCCGCCGCGGGCGATCAGCAGCTCCGGCAGGATACAGACAGCCGAGAGGTAGATCGCGCCGATGACCGTCAACCGGTTCAGGATGTACTCGAGATACTCGGCGGTGTTCTTGCCGGGCCGAATGCCGGGAATGAAGCCGCCGTTCTTCTTGAGGTTGTCGGCCGTGTCCGTCGGATTGAACACAACGGTCGTGTAGAAGAAGCAGAAGAACACGATCAGGCCGATATAGGCGATCAGATAGGCCGGCTGCCCGTGGCCGAGATAGGTCGAGAACCACTGGATCCAGCCCGGCTCCCCGGCTCCCTGGAACGACGCGATGGTCGCCGGAAAAAGCAGCAGGGAGGACGCGAAGATCGGCGGAATGACGCCGGCGGTATTGATCTTGAGCGGCAGGTGGGACGCCTCGCCGCCATACATGCGGTTACCGACCTGGCGCTTGGGATACTGGACGACGATCCGCCTCTGCGCCGTCTCGACGAAGACCACGACCGCCACGACAACGACGACGCCGATCACCAGTGCGATGATGAACAGCGCCGAGAGGGCGCCGGTACGGCCAAGTTCGAGGGTCTGCACCAGCGCGTCGGGCAGCGCCGCCACAATGCCGGCGAAGATGATCAGGGAGACGCCGTTGCCGACGCCGCGCGCCGTGATCTGCTCGCCAAGCCACATCAGGAAGAGCGTGCCACCGACCAGGGTCACGATGGTGACGAAACGGAAGAAGATGCCCGGATCGATGACGACGGGTCCCGCCGTGGCGACCTGACTCTCGAGTCCGACCGCGATTCCGTAGGCCTGGAAGGTCGCCAGCACCACCGTGCCATAGCGCGTGTACTGGTTGATCTTCTTGCGGCCCGCCTCGCCTTCCTTCTTCAGCGCCTCGAGCGACGGCACCACCGTCGTCAGGATCTGCATGATGATGGAGGCCGAGATGTACGGCATGATGCTGAGCGCCAGCACCGACATGCGGCCGATCGAGCCGCCCGAGAACACGTCGAGGAGGCCCGCGATGCCGCCGGCGTTCTGCTTGAAGATCTCGGCGAGCGCGGCCGGATCGACGCCGGGGACCGGAATGTAGGCGCCGATACGGAAGACGACGAGCGCAGCGACCGTGAACCACAGCCGCTTCTTCAGCTCGGTCGCCCTACCGATCGAACCCCAGTTCAGGTTGGATGCAAGTTGCTCGGCGGCGGATGCCATGGAACCTCACGCGTGAACGACACCAGAGGGAAGCGACGCCCTCGTAGAAGCCGTCCGGATCAGGCCGCTTCGGCCACGGGCTTGGGCGGCAGTTCGACCTTGCCACCGGCCTTCTCGACCGCGGCGATCGCCGACGCGGACGCGCCCGCAACCTTCACTTCGATCTTGGCTTTGAGTTCGCCCTTGCCGAGCAGGCGGACGCCGTCCGCTGCATTCTTGAAGAGGCCGGCGGCCAGCATCGCCTCGGCGTCGATCACCTTGCCGGCGTCGAGCTTTTTGTCGTCGATCGCCTTCTGCAGGGTGCCCAGGTTGACGACCTGGTAGCTCTTCTGGTGCGGCGGGCGGAAGCCGCGCTTCGGGATACGGCGATAGAGCGGCATCTGGCCGCCCTCGAAGCCCTTGATCGCAACGCCAGTGCGGGACTTCTGACCCTTAACGCCGCGGCCCGCGGTCTTGCCCTTGCCGGAGCCGATACCGCGGCCGACGCGCATGCGACCCTTGCGGGCGCCCGGATTGTCGGAGATCTGGTTCAGTCTCATCGTTTTCTACCTCCGCGCCACGGCCCGCGGGCCTAGCGCGCTTCCTCTTCGACGCGCACGAGATGGCGCACCTTGTTGATCATGCCGCGCACCTCGGGCGAATCGACGAGCTCGCGGGTACGATGGCGCTTGTTCAGGCCCAGGCCAATCAGCGTCGCGCGCTGATCGTCCGTGCGGCCGATGTGGCTGCCGGTCTGGGTGATCTTGATGGTCTTGCCCTGGGCCATGGTCCGGTTCCTTAAGCGGCCGCTTCCGCGGTCGTCTCGTCACGGCGGCCAAGCAGGTCGCCGACCTTCTTGCCACGACGCGTCGCGACCATGCGCGGCGAGTTGAGCTGATCCAGGGCCTTGAAGGTCGCCTTGATCATGTTGTGCGGATTGGACGTGCCGACCGACTTGGCGACGATGTCCTTGATGCCGAGCGTCTCGAAGATGGCGCGCATCGGACCGCCCGCGATGATGCCTGTACCGGCCGGAGCGGCCCGCAGCGTCACCTTGCCGGCACCGAAGCGGCCCTTCACGTCGTGATGCAGCGTGCGACCATCGCGCAGCGGCACGCGGATCAGCCCACGCTTCGCGGCTTCCGTGGCCTTGCGGATCGCCTCGGGGACTTCGCGGGCCTTGCCGGCGCCGTGGCCGACACGACCACGCTGATCGCCGACGACGACGATGGCGGCGAAGGCAAAGCGACGACCACCCTTCACGACCTTCGCGACGCGATTGATCGTGACGAGCTTGTCGGTCAGTTCATTGTCCTCGTCGCGGTCGCGCGGCCGATCGCGATCGCGCGGGGAACGGCCGGAACCACCGGGTGAACGAGCCATAATCTAACTCCCGATCAGAACGACAGGCCGCCCTCACGGGCGGCATTGGCCAGCGCAGCGATGCGGCCGTGATACGTGTAGCCACCGCGGTCGAAGATGACCTCCTTGACCCCGGCGGCGACGGCGCGGGCGGCGATCAGCTTGCCGACTTCGGCAGCAGCGCCCTTGTCGGCGCCGGTCTTGAGCGTGCCCCGGACGTCCTTGTCCAGGGTCGACGCGGCGGCCAGCGTCACGCCCTTCCGGTCGTCGATGATCTGGGCATAGATGTGCTTGCCCGAGCGGAACACGCTGAGGCGCGGGCGGCCGTTGCTCGCCTGGCGCAGCGCGTAGCGCGTGCGCCGCTGGCGGCGGGCGAAAAGAGCATTGCGGTCGGACATGATTCTCTCGCCTCTACTTCTTCTTGCCTTCCTTGCGCCGGATCGTCTCCGTGGAATACTTGATGCCCTTGCCCTTGTAGGGCTCGGGCGGACGCAGGCTGCGGATTTCCGCGGCGACCTGGCCCACGCGCTGACGATCGGAACCCGAAATCTCGATCTCGGTCGGCTTCACCGCCTTGATCTGGATCCCGGCAGGAATGGGAATCTCGACATCGTGGCTGAAGCCGAGCTGCATCTTCAGCATCTTGGCGTCGGCCGAGGCGCGATAGCCCACGCCGTTGATCTCGAGGTTGATTGTGAACCCGTCGGAAACGCCGCGAACGACGTTGCTCGCCAGGTTGCGCGCCGTGCCCCACTGCATGCGGGCGCGGCGGCTGTCGGTACGCGGTTTGAAGACCAGACCCTCGGCTTCCTTGGCGACCGAGACGTCGTCATGGACCGTGAGCTCGAGTTCGCCCCGCTTGCCCTTGGCCTTGAGGTGCTGGCCCTTGAGCTCGATGGTAACACCGGCCGGGATGACGACCGGATTCTTGCCGACGCGCGACATGCTCAGAACACCTTGCAGATGACTTCGCCGCCGACATTGGCGGCGCGCGCCTCGGCGTCGGACATGACACCGCGCGGCGTGGAGAGGATCGAGATGCCCAGCCCGTTGAAGTGGCGGGGCAGCTCGCGGATCTTGGAGTAGACGCGACGGCCCGGGGTGGAGACGCGCTTGATCTCCTTGATGACCGGACGGCCATTGTCGTACTTGAGCTCGATGCGGAGCTCCTTCACGCCGGGGCGCAGTTCTTCCTCGAACCAGCCGCGAATGTAGCCTTCGCGCTGGAGGACATCGAGAACACTCGACCGGAGCCGCGACGCCGGGGCGGTCACGCTGTCGAGGCGCGCCGACTGGCCGTTGCGGATGCGGGTCAGCAAATCGCCGACGGGATCTGTCATCGCCATGGTCTACGGTCCCCGTTTACCAGCTCGACTTCACGACGCCGGGCAGAGCGCCCAGCGACGCCAGCTGACGCAGCGCGACGCGCGACAGCTTGAACTTGCGATACACGGCCCGCGGACGGCCCGTGAGTTCGCACCGGTTGCGCACCCGCGTCGGCGAGGAGTTGCGCGGCAGTTCAGCCAGCTTGAGGCGGGCGCCGAAACGCTCTTCCGGCGTCAACTTGTCGTCGACGGCCATCGCCTTCAGCTTGGCGCGCTTGGCGGCGTACTGCTTCGCCATCTTCGCCCGCCTGTTGTTTTTCTCGACCGAACTCGTCTTGGCCATGTGATTCTCCGGCCTCAGTTCACGAACGGGAAGTCGAAAGCGCGAAGAAGCGACCTGGCTTCCGCGTCCGTCTTCGCCGTCGTGCAGATGATGATGTCCATACCGCGCACCTGGTCGACCTTGTCGTAGTCGATTTCAGGAAACACGATCTGCTCCTTCAGGCCCATGGCGTAGTTGCCATTGCCGTCGAACGACTTGCCGTTCAGTCCGCGGAAGTCGCGAACGCGCGGCAGCGCGATGTTGATCAGGCGATCGATGAACTCGTACATCCGGTCGCGGCGCAGGGTGACCTTGGCGCCGATCGCCATGCCCTCGCGCAGCTTGAACGTCGCGATCGACTTGCGCGACCGGGTGATGACCGGCTTCTGGCCGGTGATCGCCGTCAGGTCGGCCACGGCGCCGTCGACGGCCTTGCGGTCGTTGACCGCCTCGCCGACGCCCATGTTGATGACGATCTTGTCGAGCTTCGGCACCTCGAAGGGGTTCTTGTAGGAGAACTCCTTCGTGAGCGCTTCGCGCACGGACTTGGTATAGTGCTCTTGCAGACGCGCGGGCATGGCCCGTTCTCCTAACGGTCGATGGTCTCGCCGGAGGCGCGCGCAACGCGCACCTTGCGGCCGTCTTCCAGGAACCGGAAACCGACCTTCGTCGGCTTGTCCGATTTGGGATCCAGCAGGGCCACGTTGGAGACGTGGATCGTGGCCTCGCGTTCGATGATGCCGCCGGCTTCCGCACGGCTGGGCTTGGTGTGGCGCTTGATCATGTTCACGCCGGAAACGACCACGCGGTTCTCCTTGGGAAGAACCCGCAGGACGTCGCCCACCTTGCCCTTGCTGCCACCGGTGATCACCTTCACCCGGTCGCCCTTCTTGATCTTCAGCTTCGTTGCCATGGCTAGAGCACCTCAGGCGCAAGCGAGATGATCTTCATGAACTTCTTGGCGCGCAGTTCGCGCGTCACCGGTCCGAAGATACGGGTGCCGATCGGCTCGTCCTGCTTGCTGATGAGGACGGCGGCATTGCGATCGAAGCGGATGGCGCTCCCGTCGGGGCGGCGCAACGCGAACGACGTGCGGACGACCACGGCGCGATGCACCTCGCCCTTCTTCACCTTGCCGCGCGGAATGGCTTCCTTGATCGACACGACGATGACGTCGCCGACGCTGGCGTACTTGCGGCGTGAGCCGCCCAGCACCTTGATGCACTGGACTCGACGGGCGCCCGAATTATCGGCGACCTCGAGGTTGGTTCGCATCTGAATCATGACTTAATGCTCCGACCGCTTAAGCCTTGGCGCCTTCGACCAGAACTTCCCAGCTCTTGGTCTTGGACAACGGGCGGCACTCGCGGATGCGGACGATTTCGCCGATCTTGCCCTTGCAGGCATTGGCTTCGTCGTGCGCGTGGTACTTCTTCGACTTGCGAATGAACTTCTTGTAGATCGGGTGCTGAACGCGCCGCTCGACCTTCACGACGATGGTCTTGTCCATCTTGTCGCTGACGATGACGCCTTCCAGGATACGCTTCGGCATTTCGTGCTCCTTAACCGGCGGCCTTCTCGCCCAGCACCGTCTTGATGCGGGCGATGTCGCGACGAACCTGGCGCGCGCGGGAAGTCTTCTGCAGCTGGCCCCCGGCCTTCTGGAAGCGCAGGTTGAACGCCTCCTTGCGAAGGTTGCCGAGCTCGTTCTTCAGCTCGTCGTTGGTCTTGGGGCGCAGATCGGTGGCCTTCATGTCCTTCTCCCTCAGACTTCGGCGCCGACGCGGGAAACGAAGCGGGTCTTGATCGGCAGCTTGGCCGCACCGAGCGCCAGGGCTTCCTTGGCGATGGTGCCGGACACGCCTTCCAGTTCGAACAGGATGCGGCCCGGCTTCACACGCGCCGCCCAGAACTCGGGCGCGCCCTTGCCGGAGCCCATGCGGACTTCCGCCGGCTTCTTCGACACCGGCACGTCCGGGAACACGCGGATCCAGACGCGGCCGGCACGCTTCATGTGACGCGTGATGGCGCGGCGGGCCGCCTCGATCTGGCGCGCCGTCAGGCGATCCGGCTCCATCGCCTTCAGCCCGTAGGAGCCGAAGTCAAGATTGAAACCGCCCTTGGCAGCGCCGCTGATACGGCCCTTGAAGGCCTTGCGGTACTTGGTGCGCTTCGGTTGCAGCATGGTGGATTACGCGTCCCTCTGCTCGGTGCGCTCGACACGCGCCGGCGTCCGTTGCGGCGCCGCTTCCTCGGCGCGCTTGTCGTGCGCCATCGGATCGTGCGCCATGATCTCGCCCTTGAACACCCAGACCTTGACGCCGCAGGTGCCGAAGGTCGTGAATGCCGTGGCGGTGCCGTAGTCGATGTCGGCGCGCAGCGTGTGCAGCGGCACGCGACCTTCGCGATACCATTCCATACGGGCGATTTCCGAGCCGCCGAGACGACCCGAGCAATTGATGCGGATGCCCAAGGCACCCAGGCGCATCGCCGACTGCACCGCGCGCTTCATGGCACGGCGGAAGGCGACGCGACGCTCGAGCTGCTGGGCGATATTCTCCGCAATCAGCGTCGCATCGACCTCAGGCTTGCGGATCTCGACGATGTTCAGGGCCACTTCGCCCTTGGTCATCTTGGCGAGATCGCCGCGCAGCTTCTCGATGTCGGCGCCCTTCTTGCCGATCACCACGCCCGGGCGGGCGGTGTGGATCGTGACACGGGCGCGCTTGGCCGGACGCTCGATGATGATCTTCGCGACACCCGCCTGGGCCAGCCGCTCCCGCAAGACCTTGCGGATGTGGATGTCCTCATGGAGCATCTTGGAGTACTCGCCGCCCTCGGCGTACCAGCGCGAATCCCAGGTCCGGTTGATACCGAGCCGCAGGCCGATCGGGTTGACCTTCTGACCCATTACTTGTCCTCCGCCTCGGCGCGCTCGCGCACCACGATGGTGAGATGAGCGAACGGCTTGACGATGCCGGCGGCGCGGCCGCGGCCGCGCGTCTGGAAGCGCTTCATGATCAGTCCCTTGCCGACCGACGCCTCGGCGACGACCAGCCGGTCGACATCGAGATTGTGGTTGTTCTCGGCGTTGGCGATGGCCGAATTCAGGGCCTTCTTCACGTCACGGGCGATCCGCTTCTTGGAGAAGGTGAGTTCGTTGACCGCCGTCGCGGCCTTCTTGCCGCGGATCGTGGCCGCGACCAGGTCGAGCTTGCGCGGGCTGATGCGCACGGCGCGCAGGACAGCTTTGGCTTCGTTGTCCGCCTCGCGGCGGGGAGCGGATGGCTTGCTCATCGCGCGTTAATCCTTCGACACTTTCTTGTCACCGGCGTGGCCGGTGAAGGTGCGGGTCGGCGAGAATTCGCCGAGCTTGTGACCGACCATTTCCTCGGTGACGCTCACCGGGATGAACTTCTTGCCGTTGTAGACGCCGAACGTCAGGCCGACGAACTGCGGCAGGATCGTCGAGCGACGCGACCAGGTCTTGATCACTTCGCTGCGGATGTTCCCGCGCGACTTCTCGGCCTTCTTGATCAGGCTGCCTTCAACGAAGGGGCCCTTCCATACGGAGCGTGCCACTGTCTATCTCCTAGCGCGTCGCATGCCGGCGGCGGATGATCATCTTGTCCGTCGCCTTGTTCTTGCGTGTCTTCTTGCCCTTGGTCGGCTTGCCCCACGGCGTAACCGGATGACGGCCACCCGAGGTGCGGCCTTCGCCGCCGCCATGCGGATGATCGACCGGGTTCATGACGACGCCGCGGACCGTCGGGCGACGGCCCAGCCAACGCTGACGGCCGGCCTTGCCAATGACGATGTTCTGGTTGTCCGGGTTCGACACCGCGCCGACGGTCGCCAGGCACTCGCCCGGAACCAGGCGCAGCTCGCCCGAGCTCAACTTGATCTGGGCATAACCCGCGTCCTTGCCGACGAGCTGGGCGTAGTTGCCGGCCGACCGGGCGAGCTGGCCGCCGCGGCCCTTCTTCAGCTCGACGTTGTGGACGATCGTGCCAACCGGCATGTTGGCCAGCGGCATCGCGTTGCCTGGCTTGATGTCGACGCGCTCGCCCGAGATGATCTCGTCGCCCGCCTTCAAACGCTGCGGCGCCAGGATGTAGGAGAGTTCGCCGTCGGCGTACTTGACCAGCGCGATGAAGGCCGACCGGTTGGGGTCGTACTCCAGGCGCTCGACCGTCGCGACGACGTCGAACTTGCGGCGCTTGAAATCGACGAGGCGCAGACGGCGCTTGTGACCACCGCCCATGTGATGGCTGGTGATGTGACCGTGGTTGTTGCGTCCGCCGGTGTTCGTCTTGCCGCGCGTCAGTTCCTTGACCGGCTTGCCCTTCCAGAGGCCGGACCGGTCGACGATGACCAGCTGCCGCAGCGACGGCGTGATCGGTTTGAATGTCTTCAAGGCCATTGTTCTGTCTCCCGTCCTACAGGCCCGTGGTCACGTCGATCTTGTGACCCTCGACCAGCGAGACGATCGCCTTCTTCCAGTCGCTCCGCACGCCGGGACGGCCGCGGAATACCTTGCTCTTGCCCTTGACCGTGACGGTGTTCACCGCCTTGACCTTGACCTTGAACAGCCCCTCGACGGCCTGCTTGATCTCCGGCTTGGTGGCATCAGCGGCGACCTTGAAGGTCACCTGGCTGTGTTCCGAGCCGTTGGTCGTCTTCTCGGTGATCAGCGGCGCACGAATCACTTCGTACATGCGCGAGCGCGAGACGGTTTGCGGGGTGTAGCGCTTGGCGCTCATTGCAGACGCTCCTCGAGGTGCTTCACGGCATCCTTGGTGAGCACCAGCGTGTCGCGGCGCAGGATGTCGTAGACGTTCGCGCCCTGCTGCGGCAGCACATCGACATGGGCGATGTTCGCCGCCGCGCGGGCGAAGTTGGTGTCGATCTCGGCGCCGCCGATGATCAGGGCGCTGGTCACGCCGAGCGCTCCGAAGTGGCCCTTGAGCTGAGCCGTCTTCGGCTCGGCCAGGGCGGCCGCCTCGACCACGATCAGCTTGCCCTCGGCGGCCTTGGCCGACAGCGCGGTGCGCAGCGCGAGCTTGCGGACCTTCTTGGGCAGGTCGCTGGCATGGCTGCGCACGACCGGGCCGAACGCCTTGCCGCCGCCACGGAACTGCGGGGCCGCCTCGTTGCCGTGACGAGCGCGACCGGTGCCCTTCTGGGCGTACATCTTCTTGGCCGTCGCCGTGACTTCGGCGCGTCCCTTGGTCTTGTGCGTGCCCTGCTGGCGCCGCGAAAGCTGCCATACGACGCAGCGCTGCAGGATGTCCTTGCGGACGGGAACGGCGAACACCGCGTCGGCGAGATCGATCTCGCCGGCGCTGCCGCCCTCGATGGTCTTGACCGCGATCTTCATGACCTGATCCTTAAGCCTGCGGAGCGGCATCAGCCGCCGGTGCCACCGCCTCGGCCGCGGCCTTGCGCAGGCCGGCCGGGTACGGAGCGTCCTTGTGACGGGCGCGCTTGGAGGCGTCCTTGACGATGATGTAACCGTTGGCCGGGCCCGGAACGGCGCCAGACACCAGCAGCAGGCCCTTCTCGTCGTCGACGGCGACGACCTTCAGGTTCTGCGTGGTCACGCGCTCACTGCCGTAGTGACCCGCCATCTTCTTGCCCGGGAAGGTACGGCCGGGATCCTGACGGTTACCGGTCGAACCGTGCGAGCGGTGCGAGACCGACACGCCGTGACTGGCCTCGAGGCCGTGGAAGTTCCAGCGGACCATCGAACCGGTGAAGCCGCGGCCGATCGTCGTGCCGACGACGTCGACGAATTGGCCGGGCACGAAATGGCTCGGCACCAGCTCGGCACCGACTTCGAGGACGGCGTCCTTGGCCACCCGGAACTCGACGAGCTTCTTCTTCGGCTCGACCTTGGCCTTGGCGAAGTGACCGCGCATCGGCTGAGTCACGTTCTTCACCTTGGCCTTGCCGTAGCCGAGCTGCACGGCGACGTACTTGTCCTTCTCTTCCGAGCGGACAGCGACTACCTGCAGCTGATCCACCTTCAGAACGGTGACGGGCACATGCTCCCCGGCGTCGTTGAAGACGCGGGTCATGCCGACCTTCTGGGTGACGAGACCGCAACGCATGGTCTTCTTCCTTCTTTCCTGGTCCGCTCTTAGGCGCCGAGCTTGATCTCGACGTCCACGCCGGAGGCGAGGTCGAGCTTCATCAGCGCGTCCACGGTCTGCGGCGTCGGGTCGACGATATCGAGCACGCGCTTGTGCGTGCGGATCTCGAACTGCTCGCGCGACTTCTTGTCGATGTGCGGCGAGCGGTTGACCGTGAACTTCTCGATCCCGGTCGGCAGCGGGATGGGCCCGCGCACCTGCGCGCCCGTCCGCTTGGCCGTGCTCACGATCTCGCTGGTCGACGAATCGAGCACGCGATGATCGAAGGCCTTCAGCCGGATCCGGATGTTTGTGTTGTCCATGGCCATGATATTCGCCTTGTCGCGTCGGTTACGTTTACTTTACGACTTTGGTGACGACGCCTGCGCCGACGGTGCGGCCGCCCTCGCGGATGGCGAAGCGCAGGCCCTCGTCCATGGCGATCGGCTGGATCAGTTCGACCACCAGCCGCGCGTTGTCGCCCGGCATCACCATCTCCGTGCCTTCCGGCAGCGTCACCACGCCCGTAACGTCCGTCGTCCGGAAGTAGAACTGCGGGCGGTAGTTCGTGAAGAACGGCGTGTGACGGCCGCCCTCTTCCTTCGTCAGGATGTACGCTTCCGCCTCGAAGTTCGTGTGCGGCGTGATCGCGCCCGGCTTCGACAGCACCTGGCCACGCTCCACGTCCTCGCGGCCAACGCCGCGCAGCAGGGCGCCGATATTGTCACCCGCCTCGCCCGAGTCCAGCAGCTTGCGGAACATCTCGACGCCCGTCACCGTCGTCTTCGTCGTCGCCTTCAGGCCGACGATCTCCACTTCCTCGCCCACCTTGATGATCCCGCGCTCCACGCGGCCCGTCACCACAGTGCCGCGGCCAGAGATCGAGAAAACGTCCTCGATCGGCATCAGGAACGGCTTGTCCTTGTCGCGCGCAGGCTGCGGAATGTACCGGTCGACCTCCGCCATCAGCTTCAGCACCGCCTGCTCGCCCAGCTCAGGGTTCTTGTCCTCCAGCGCCATCAGCGCCGAGCCCCGCACCACCGGAAGGTCGTCGCCCGGAAACTGGTAGCTCTTCAGAAGCTCGCGAACCTCGAGTTCCACCAGGTCCAGAAGCTCCGGATCGTCCACCATGTCGCACTTGTTCATGAACACGACCAGCGCCGGAACGCCGACCTGCCGCGCCAGCAGGATGTGCTCGCGCGTCTGCGGCATCGGGCCGTCGGCCGCCGAAACAACCAGGATCGCGCCGTCCATCTGCGCCGCACCCGTGATCATGTTCTTCACGTAGTCGGCATGGCCCGGGCAGTCCACGTGCGCGTAGTGCCGGTTCTGCGTCTCGTACTCAACGTGCGCCGTCGAGATCGTGATCCCGCGCTCCCGCTCTTCCGGGGCCTTGTCGATCTGGTCGTACGCCGTGAACGTCGCACCACCCGTCTTCGCCAGGATCTTCGTGATCGCAGCCGTCAGAGACGTCTTGCCGTGATCAACGTGACCGATCGTTCCGATGTTGCAGTGCGGCTTGTTCCGCTCAAACTTCGCCTTCGACATGGTGCTAGTTCCTATTCAGCTTTGGTGTTGATCAGCCCGCGAGCTTGGCGACGACTTCGTCGGCCACCGCCTGCGGCACGGCTGCGTAATGATCGAACGTCATCGAGTAGGCTGCGCGTCCCTGGGTCATCGACCGCAGGGTATTCACGTAACCGAACATGTTGGCCAAGGGGACCATCGCGTCGATGACCTGCGCGTTACCCCGGGCATTCATGCCCTGGATCTGACCACGGCGGCTGTTCAGGTCGCCGATGCAGTCGCCCATGTAGTCGTCGGGCGTCACCACCTCGACCTTCATGATCGGCTCCAGCAGCTTGCACTGGGCCTTGGCGAGACCTTCCTTGAACGCCGCGCGGGCAGCGATTTCGAAGGCCAGCACACTCGAGTCGACGTCGTGATAGTTGCCGTCGACCAGCGTGACCTTGAAGTCGATCACCGGGAACCCGGCAAGCACGCCGGTCTCACGCGAGGCCTCAAGGCCCTTTTCGACGCCCGGGATGAACTCCTTGGGAATCGAACCGCCGACGATCTTGTTCTCGAACGAATATCCCGACCCGGGCTCGCCCGGCTCGAAGATAAGCTTGACGCGCGCGAATTGGCCCGAGCCACCCGACTGCTTCTTGTGGGTGTAGTCGATCTCGGCCTTGCGGCCCAGCGTCTCGCGATAGGCGACCTGCGGGGCGCCGACATTGGCCTCGACCTTGTATGTCCGACGCAGGATGTCGACCTTGATCTCGAGATGGAGTTCGCCCATGCCCTTGATGACGGTCTGGCCAGTCTCCGCATCAGTCGAGACGCGGAAGGTCGGATCCTCCTGGACGAGGCGGCCCAGCGCCTGGCCGAGCTTCTCCTGGTCGGCCTTCGACTTCGGCTCGATGGCGAGCTCGATGACGGGTTCAGGGAAGTCCATGCGCTCGAGGATGACGGCGTGCTCGGGCGAGCACAGCGTGTCACCCGTCGTGACGCTCTTGAGGCCGGCCAAGGCGATGATGTCGCCGGCGCGGGCTTCCTTCACGTCTTCACGGTTGTTGGCATGCATGAGCAGCATGCGGCCGATACGCTCCTTGCGGTCCTTCGTGCTGTTCAGCACGCCGGTAGCCGATTCGAGCACGCCCGAATAGACGCGCGCGAAGGTGAGCGAGCCGACGAAAGGGTCGGTCATGATCTTGAACGCCAGCGCCGACAGGGGCGCATCGTCGCTCGACGGAAGCGTGATCGGCTCTTCCGTGCCCATCTTCACGCCCTTGACGTCGGCAACGTCATTCGGCGCCGGGAGATAGTTCACGACGGCGTCGAGCATGGGCTGCACGCCCTTGTTCTTGAAGGCCGAACCGCAGAGGATCGGCACGAACGCATAGTTGATCGTGCCCTTGCGGATGCACTTGATCAGCGTGTCGTAGTCTGGCTCCTCGCCCTCGAGATACTTCTCCATGGCGGCGTCGTCCTGCTCGACCGCCATGTCGAGAAGCTTGGCGCGGTACTCCGCGGCCTTCTCCTTCATGTCGGCCGGGATCTCGACGATCTCGAACTTGGCGCCGAGCGTCTCTTCCAGCCAGATGATGGCCTTGTTGGACACAAGGTCGACCAGACCCTTGTACTCGCCTTCGGAACCGATCGGGAGCTGCGTCACCAGCGGCTTGGCGCCGAGACGGTCCACGATCATGTCGACGGTGCGATAGAAGTTCGCGCCCGTGCGATCCATCTTGTTGACGAAGCAGATGCGCGGCACGCCGTACTTGTCGGCCTGGCGCCACACGGTCTCGGACTGCGGCTCGACGCCGGCCACCGAGTCGAACACACAGACCGCACCGTCGAGCACGCGAAGCGAACGCTCAACCTCGATCGTGAAGTCGACGTGGCCGGGCGTGTCGATGATGTTCACGCGATAGCTGACGTCCTTGTACGGACCCGATTCGACACGCCAAAAGCAGGTCGTCGCGGCGGACGTGATCGTGATGCCGCGCTCCTGCTCCTGCTCCATCCAGTCCATCGTCGCGGCGCCATCGTGGACTTCGCCGATCTTATGCGACTTGCCGGTGTAGTAGAGGATGCGCTCGGTCGTCGTCGTCTTGCCGGCATCGATGTGGGCCATGATGCCGATGTTGCGATAGTGCGCAATGGGGGTAGTGCGAGCCATGGAACTGGGCTTTCTGGACGGGGCCTGGAGGTCGCTTACCAGCGGTAGTGAGCGAACGCCTTGTTGGCGTCGGCCATCTTGTGGGTGTCCTCGCGCTTCTTCACCGCGTTGCCGCGGCGATTGAAAGCGTCGAGCAGCTCGGCGGAGAGCTTCTCGGTCATGCTGTGGCCCGAACGGTCCCGCGCGGCCTGGATGATCCAGCGGATCGCCAGCGCCTGGCGGCGCTCAGGGCGAACCTCGACGGGAACCTGGTAGGTCGCACCGCCGACGCGGCGCGAACGGACCTCGACGGCCGGCTTCACGTTCTCGAGCGCCTCGTGGAAGGCCGGAACGGGATCCTGCTTGAGCTTGGCCTCGACTTCGTCGAGCGCACCGTAGACGATGTGCTCGGCGACCGACTTCTTGCCACGCTCCATCAGCGTGTTCATGAACTTGCTGAGAACGATATCGCCGAACTTGGCGTCCGGCAGGACTTCACGCTTTTCTGCTGCGCGACGACGGGACATGCTTTTCTCCCTCGTCCTACTTCGGACGCTTCGCGCCGTACTTCGAACGGCGTTGCTTGCGGTCCTTGACACCCTGCGTATCGAGGGTGCCGCGAATGATGTGGTAGCGAACGCCCGGAAGGTCCTTCACGCGACCGCCGCGGATCATGACCACCGAGTGCTCCTGCAGATTGTGACCCTCGCCCGGGATGTAGCTCACCACCTCGTAGGCGTTGGTGAGGCGCACCTTGGCGACCTTGCGCAGCGCCGAATTCGGCTTCTTCGGCGTCGTCGTGTAGACGCGGGTGCACACGCCGCGCTTCTGCGGGCAAGCCTCGAGCGCCGGCACCTTGTTGTGGGCCTTCAGGCCCTGGCGCTGCTTGCGGATCAACTGGTTAATAGTCGGCATTGATTTCCGGTTTCCTTAACGCCGTCTCGGGTCCGCCCAACATCGACGCATAGGCACAAAGCACATGCGCGGGCATAGCGGCTAACGCACTGCCCCGCGCGAAATGATATCTCTGTGGCCTTGTGGCCTGACTTGTAGCGGTCCTCGGCGTCAGGCTGCGTCTTGGCTTCCGCCAACCACCAGCCCCTCCGACGAGGTGGCGCGCTTATATGGCCGCTGTTCCTATGCGTCAAGCGCGCTGCAGCGCTTTTCGCATTGATATCGTTGGCTATTTCGGAATCGCCGGATTCCGACTCGTTCCTGACTCGCGCGCGGCTGACCGCGCAAGAATCTGACAACCATATCTGGTGGCTTTGCCGCGCTTCAGACACAATGGAAGAAGGCCGCCCCCTTTCGAGGGCGGCCTTCTCGCTTGGCTCACTCGGCGGCCGGATCAGTCGGCCGCGCGCTCTTCCTCCAGCGTCGGGACCGGCTGCTCCTCGCCGTCGACACCGGCGGCCAGGATTGCCCGGTCGCGCTGCGCGGCGATGGCCTTCAGGCGGTTCACGACCCCGCCGGTACCGGCCGGGATCAGGCGGCCGACGATGACGTTCTCCTTCAGCCCCTGCAGGCTGTCGACACGGCCGCTGACGGCCGCCTCGGTCAGCACGCGGGTGGTCTCCTGGAAGGAGGCTGCCGAGATGAACGACTTCGTCTGCAACGAAGCCTTGGTGATGCCCAGCAGCACCGGGTCGGCCTTGGCCGGCCTCAGCTTCTCCGCGAGGATCTTGGCGTTCTCGACCTCGAACTCCGCCTTGTCGACCTGTTCGCCGATCAGGAAGGTCGTGTCGCCGGCGTCGGTGATCTCGACCTTCTGCAGCATCTGACGCGCGATCGTCTCGATGTGCTTGTCGTTGATCTTCACGCCCTGCAGTCGATAGACCTCCTGGATCTCGTTCACGAGATACTCGGCCAGCTTCTCGATGCCCAGCACGCGCAGGATGTCGTGCGGGACGGGGTTGCCGTCGATCAGCAGGTCGCCCCGCTCAACGAAGTCGCCTTCCTGGACCGCGATGCGCTTGCCCTTCGGGATGAGGTACTCGACCGGCTCCGCTCCTTCGCCTTCCGGCACGATCAGGATGCGGCGCTTGCTCTTGTAGTCCTTGCCGAACTCGATGCGGCCCGAGATGTCGCAGATGATCGCGAAGTCCTTGGGCTTGCGTGCTTCGAACAGCTCCGCCACACGCGGCAGACCGCCGGTGATGTCGCGGTTCTTGCCGCCCTCGCGCGGGATACGCGCGAGGATGTCGCCGGCATTGACGTCCTGGCCGTTCTCGACCGAGAGCACCGAGTCGAGCGACAGCAGGTAGCGGGCCTCCTGTCCGTTGGCCAGCATGATCGGGTTGCCGTCGGCATCGTGGATGGCGATGCGCGGACGCAGGTCGCCGCCGCGCGGCTGCCCCTTCCAGTCGACGACGACACGGTTGGAGATGCCGGTTGAATCGTCGATCACCTCGCGCATCGACACGCCTTCGACGAGATCGACATAGACGGCCTTGCCCGCCTTCTCGGTGATGATCGGCAGGGTGTACGGATCCCACTCAGCGAGCTTCTGGCCCTTGACGACGACCGCGTCGCTGTCGACGAGCAGGCGCGCACCATAAGGCACGCGATGCTTGGCGCGCTCGCGCTGGGCGCCGTCGATCAGCACGATCTCGGTGTTGCGGCCCATCACGACCGGCACGCCCGCGCTGTTGATGACGACGTTGCGGTTGCGCACCTGGACGGTGCCGTCGTGGCTCGCCTCGATGTTCGACTGCTCCGCGCCACGCTGCGCGGCGCCGCCGATGTGGAAGGTACGCATCGTGAGCTGCGTACCCGGCTCGCCGATCGACTGGGCGGCGATCACGCCCACGGCCTCGCCGATGTTCACCGGCGTGCCGCGTGCAAGGTCGCGGCCGTAGCACTTGCCACAGACGCCGATCTTGGTGTCGCAGGTCAGGACTGACCGGATCCGGATCTCCTCGATGCCGGCCTTGTCGATCAGCTCGACCTTGACCTCGTCGATGAGCTCACCGGCCTTGCTGATCACCTCGCCGGTCAGCGGATCGACGATGTCGTCCAGCGCCGTGCGGCCGAGGACCCGCTCCGAAAGCGGCTCGATCACATCGCCACCGTCGACCACGGCACGCATCGTGAGGCCGCGTTCGGTGCCGCAATCCTCCTCGATGATGATGCAGTCCTGAGCCACGTCGACCAGGCGGCGGGTCAGGTAGCCCGAGTTCGCCGTCTTGAGCGCCGTATCGGCCAGTCCCTTGCGGGCGCCGTGGGTGGAGTTGAAGTACTCCAGCACCGAGAGGCCTTCCTTGAAGTTCGACAGGATCGGCGTCTCGATGATCTCGCCCGACGGCTTGGTCATGAGACCGCGCATGCCGGCGAGCTGCTTCATCTGCGTGGCGGAGCCGCGCGCACCGGAATGCGCCATCATCCACACCGCGTTGACCGGCTTGCCCGGCTGCGGCGTCGAGATGCCCTTCATCATTTCCTCGGCGACCCGGTCCGAGCAGCGCGACCAGGCGTCGACGACCTTGTTGTACTTCTCACCCGAGGTGATCAGGCCGTCCTGGTACTGCTGCTCGTACTCCTTCACTTCCTTGTTGGTCTGGGCGACCAGCTTGACCTTGGCCGACGGGATGACGAGGTCGTCCTTGCCGAACGAGATGCCGGCGCGGCAGGCGTGATAGAAGCCGAGACCCATCAGGCGGTCGGCGAAGATAACCGTCTCCTTCTGGCCGCAGTGGCGGTAGACGGAGTCGATGACGTTCTGCAGATCCTTCTTGGTCAGCAGGCGATTGATCAGCGAGAACGGCAGGTTCTCGTGCTTGGGCAGGATCTGCGCCAGCAGGACACGACCCGGCGTGGTCTCGACGACGCGGCTGGCGAACACGCCCTTGTCGTCGTAGGCCTCCAGACGCATCTTGATGCGCGCATGCATCGAGAGCGTGCGGCTGTGAAGCGCATGCTCGAGCTCGCCGATCTCGGAGAACAGCGAGCCTTCGCCCGGCTCGCCCTCGCGCTCCAGCGTGATGTAGTAGATGCCCAGCACGATGTCCTGCGACGGCACGATGATCGGCTTGCCCGACGCCGGCGACAGGATGTTGTTGGTCGACATCATGAGCACGCGCGCCTCGAGCTGGGCTTCCAGCGACAGCGGCACGTGCACCGCCATCTGGTCGCCGTCGAAGTCGGCGTTGAAGGCCGTGCAGACCAGCGGGTGCAGCTGGATCGCCTTGCCCTCGATGAGCACCGGCTCGAACGCCTGGATGCCCAGGCGGTGCAGCGTCGGCGCACGGTTCAGCAGCACGGGATGCTCGCGGATGACCTCCTCGAGGATGTCCCACACTTCCGGCCGCTCCTTCTCGACCATGCGCTTGGCGGCCTTGATCGTGTTTGCCATGCCGTAGTTCTGCAGGCGCGAGTAGATGAACGGCTTGAACAGCTCGAGCGCCATCTTCTTCGGCAGGCCGCACTGGTGCAGCTTGAGTTCGGGACCGACCACGATGACCGAACGGCCCGAGTAGTCGACGCGCTTGCCGAGCAGGTTCTGGCGGAAGCGTCCCTGCTTGCCCTTGAGCATGTCCGAAAGCGACTTCAGCGGACGCTTGTTTGCGCCGGTGATGACGCGGCCGCGACGGCCGTTGTCGAACAGCGCGTCGACCGACTCCTGCAGCATGCGCTTCTCGTTGCGCACGATGATGTCGGGCGCGCGCAGCTCCATCAGCCGCTTGAGACGGTTGTTGCGATTGATGACTCGGCGGTACAGGTCGTTGAGGTCCGACGTCGCGAAGCGGCCGCCATCGAGCGGCACCAGCGGACGCAATTCAGGCGGGATCACCGGCACGAGTTCGAGGATCATCCATTCCGGGCGGGCGCCGGATTCGATGAAGTTCTCGCAGAGCTTGAGCCGCTTCACGAGCTTCTTGCGCTTGGCCTCGGACGTCGTCTCACGCAACTCCTCGCGCAGGCGCGGGCGCTCTTCGTTGAGGTCGATCGCCTGCAGCATGCCGCGGATCGCTTCGGCGCCGATCTCGGCCTCGAAGGACCCCTCGCCGTACTCGTCGAGCGCGTTGAGGTATTGCTCCTCGTTCAGCAGCTCACGATACTTGAGCGGCGTCAGGCCGGGATTGCTGACGACGTAGTTCTCGAAATAGAGGATTCGCTCGAGGTCGCGCAGCGTCATGTCGAGCAGCAGACCGATGCGGCTCGGCAGCGACTTCAGGAACCAGATGTGCGCCACCGGCGAGGCCAGCTCGATGTGGCCCATGCGCTCGCGCCGCACCTTGGTGAGCGTCACCTCGACGCCGCACTTCTCGCAGGTGATGCCGCGGAACTTCATGCGCTTGTACTTGCCGCACAGGCACTCGTAGTCCTTGATCGGCCCGAAGATGCGGGCGCAGAACAGGCCGTCACGCTCCGGCTTGAACGTGCGGTAGTTGATGGTTTCCGGCTTCTTGATCTCGCCGTGGCTCCAGGTGCGGATGCGCTCGGGGCTGGCGATCGAGATGCGGATCTCGTCGAAGGTGGGGGTGCCCTGCGGCTGGCCCAGTACGTTGATAAGGTCGGTCATCGTTGTCCTACTGTTCTGTGGACGTAATTCGCGAAATCGGAACGTCGATCACCCTCAGGTGATCGACTGGTTCAATTCGACGTTGAGGCCGAGGGAGCGCAGCTCCTTGACCAGCACGTTGAAGGACTCGGGGATGCCCGCCTCGAACGTGTCGTCGCCGCGCACGATGGCCTCGTAGACCTTGGTGCGGCCGGCCACGTCGTCCGACTTGACGGTGAGGATCTCCTGCAGCGTGTAGGCGGCGCCATAGGCCTCCAGCGCCCACACCTCCATCTCGCCGAAGCGCTGTCCGCCGAACTGCGCCTTGCCGCCCAGCGGCTGCTGGGTGACGAGGCTGTACGGTCCGATCGAGCGCGCGTGGATCTTGTCGTCCACGAGGTGGTGCAGTTTCAGCATGTAGATGTAGCCGACGGTCACCTTGCGGTCGAAAGGCTCGCCGGTGCGGCCGTCGATCAGGGTGACCTGGCCCGACCGGTCGAGACCGGCCATCTCCAGCATCTCGACGATGTCGGGCTCGTGCGCGCCGTCGAACACCGGCGACGCGAAGGGCACGCCCTTGCTCAGGTTGCGGGCGAGCTCGATCGTCTGCTCGTCGCCCAGGTCGGCAATGTCGGCCTTGAAGGCCTTCTCGCCGTAGATCTCGCGCAGCTGCTTCTTGATCTGCGCCACCGACACCTCGCGCGCATCCTCGAGCATCTTGCCGATCTTCTTGCCGAGGCCCGACGCGGCCCAGCCGAGATGGGTCTCGAGAATCTGACCGACATTCATGCGCGATGGCACGCCGAGTGGGTTCAGCACGATGTCGACCGGGCCACCCTCCTCGAGGTACGGCATGTCCTCCAGCGGCATGATGCGGGAGATGACGCCCTTGTTGCCGTGACGGCCGGCCATCTTGTCGCCCGGCTGCAGCTTGCGCTTGGTCGCGACGAAGACTTTCACCATCTTCATCACGCCCGGCGGCAGCTCGTCGCCGCGCTGCAGCTTGTCGACCTTGCTGTCGAAGCGGTCCTGCAGGCGCTTCATCGATTCGTCGAACTGCTTGTTCAACGCCTCGATCTCGGCCTGCTTTTTGTCCGCCTTGACGGCGATCTGGCGCCACTGGCCGGGCGTGTACTCGCCCAGCACCGTGTCGACGATCTTGGTGCCGGGCTTCAGGCCCTTGAGCCCGCCGGCCACGACCTGGTTCAGCAGCATTTCCTGCAGCTGGCTGTAGAAACTGCGCTCCAGGATGGCCTTCTCGTCGTCACGGTCCTTGGCGAGCCGCTCGATCTCGTCGCGCTCGATCGCCAGCGCACGCTCGTCCTTGTCGACGCCGCGGCGGTTGAACACGCGGACCTCGACGACCGTGCCTTCGACGCCCGGCGGCACCTTCAGCGAGGTGTCGCGCACGTCGGCCGCCTTCTCGCCGAAGATGGCGCGGAGCAGCTTCTCTTCCGGCGTCATCGGGCTCTCGCCCTTCGGCGTCACCTTGCCGACCAGGATGTCGCCCGCCTTAACCTCGGCGCCGATATAGACGATTCCCGCCTCGTCCAGGTTCTTGAGGGCTTCCTCACCGACGTTCGGGATGTCGCGGCTGATCTCCTCCTGGCCGAGCTTGGTGTCGCGGGCCATGACCTCGAACTCCTCGATGTGGATCGAGGTGAAGACGTCATCGCGCACGATGCGCTCGGAGAGGAGGATCGAGTCCTCGAAGTTGTAGCCATTCCACGGCATGAAGGCGACGAGCACGTTGCGGCCGAGCGCGAGCTCGCCGTTCTGCGTCGACGGCCCGTCGGCCACGATGTCACCCTTCTTCACATGGTCGCCGACGCGGACGAGCGGCTTCTGGGTGATGCAGGTGCTCTGGTTGGAACGCTGGAACTTCAGCAGGTTGTAGATGTCGACCGCCGGGCGATTGGGGCCGACATCGTCGGTCGCGCGCACGACGATACGCATGGCGTCGACCTGGTCGACGATACCGGTCCGGCGGGCCGAGATGGCGACGCCGGAGTCGCGGGCGACCACCTCTTCCATGCCGGTGCCGACCAGCGGCGATTCGGCCTGGATGAGCGGCACCGCCTGGCGCTGCATGTTCGAGCCCATCAGCGCGCGGTTGGCGTCGTCGTTCTCGAGGAACGGGATGAGCGCCGCGGCGACCGAGACGATCTGCTTGGGCGAGACGTCGACGAAGTCGATCGTCTCGGGCCGGCCGAGGATGTACTCACCGCCCTTGCGGCACTGCACCAGTTCGGACACGAACTTGCCCTTGGCGTCGATCTCGGCGTTGGCCTGCGCAACCGTGTAGCGGCCCTCCTCCATCGCCGAGAGATAGACCACCTCGTCGGTCACGCGACCGGCCACGACCTTGCGGTACGGGCTTTCGATGAAGCCGTACTGGTTCACGCGCGCATAGGTCGCCAGCGAGTTGATCAGGCCGATGTTCGGGCCTTCCGGCGTCTCAATCGGGCAGATTCGGCCGTAATGCGTCGGATGCACGTCGCGCACCTCGAAGCCGGCGCGCTCGCGGGTCAGGCCGCCCGGTCCAAGCGCCGAAAGGCGGCGCTTGTGGGTCACTTCCGACAGCGGGTTGGTCTGGTCCATGAACTGCGAGAGCTGCGAGGAGCCGAAGAACTCGCGGACCGCCGCCGCCGCCGGCTTGGCGTTGATCAGGTCGTGCGGCATGACGGTGTCGATGTCGATCGAGCTCATGCGCTCACGGATCGCCCGCTCCATGCGCAGCAGGCCGACGCGGTACTGATTCTCCATCAGCTCGCCGACCGAGCGGACGCGACGATTGCCGAGATGGTCGATGTCGTCGATCTCGCCCCGGCCGTCCTTCAGGCCGTGCAGGACGCGCACCACCGCCAGGATGTCCTCGCGGCGCAGCGTGCGCTGGGTATCGGGAACGCCCTCGAAATCGAGGCGCATGTTCATCTTCACGCGGCCGACCGGCGACAGGTCGTAACGGTCGATGTCGAACAGCAGGCCCTGGAACAGGGTCTCAGCCTGCTCGAGCGTCGGCGGCTCGCCCGGGCGCATGACGCGATAGATGTCGAGCAGCGCTTCTTCGCGGTTCGAGTTCTTGTCGGCGGCCAGCGTGTTGCGGATGTACGGGCCGACGTTGACGTGGTCGATGGCGAGCGTCGGCAGCAGGTCGATGCCGTTCTCGTCGAACAGCTCGAGCACGGCCTCGGTGATCTCCTGGCCGGCCTCGACGTATATCTCGCCCGTCTTCTCGTTGATGACGTCGAGCGCGGCGTAGCGGCCGATCAGCTCTTCCGCCGAGACGCGGATTTCCTTCAGGCCCGCTTCCTTGAGCTTGTTGAGCAAGCGCGGCGTCATCTTGGTGCCGGCGTCGGCGACCGACTTGCCGGTCTTACCGTTCACCAGGTCGTGCGTCAGCTTCACGCCGCGCATCGACTCGGCCTCGAACGGGGTATTCCAGCCGTCCTTCTCGCGCGTATAGACGACCTGACCGTAGAACGCCGAGAGGATCTCCTCCGGCGACATGCCCTGCGCCTCCGCCGGGTCGAGCGTCTGGCCCTTGGCAATGGCGGCCGTCCGCTTCTTCCAGGTGGCGTCGTTGTCGAGCGCCAGCAGCAGCGTCGTCACCGGAATCTTGCGACGGCGATCGATGCGGACGTGGATCAGGTCCTTGGCGTCGAACTCGAAGTCGAGCCACGAGCCGCGGTACGGGATGATGCGGGCGGCGAACAGGTACTTGCCCGAGCTGTGGGTCTTGCCCTTGTCGTGGTCGAAGAAGACGCCCGGCGAACGGTGCATCTGCGAGACGATCACGCGCTCGGTGCCGTTCACGATGAAGGTGCCGTTGTCGGTCATGAGCGGCATGTCGCCCATGTAGACGTCCTGCTCCTTGATATCGCGGATCGAACGCGAGCCGGCTTCCTCGTCGATGTCCCAGACGACGAGCTGCAACGTCACCTTGAGAGGCGCGGCATAGGTGATGCCACGCTGCTGGCATTCCTCGACGTCGTACTTGGGCTCCTCGAACTCGTACTTGACGAACTCGAGACTGGCGCGCTCGGCGAAATCCTTGATCGGAAAAACGCCGCGGAAGACTTCCTGGAGCCCGGACTGCGTGCGCTTGGCCGCCGGGGTGACGCGCTGGAGGAAGCTCTCGTAGGAGCTCTTCTGGACCTCGATGAGGTTCGGCATCGGGGCCACCGATTCGATGTGGCCGAAGAAACGACGAATCCGTTTGCGCGTGTTGAAGGCCGTGGCCATCCTGCGTCCTCGAAGGTTCAAGGGCGGTGATAAACACCCGCTGCTTTCTCGGAGCTCCCGGCCCGCCAGCCGTTCGCCCCATCCGTCGCAGAGGGCCACTTGTCGGAACGGACCCCGCGGGGCAGTCCGTTCGGAGAAGAGGCCCGAACGGGCCGGCCTCCCGCAGGAAGCCGGCCCGGCCGGTAAAGCGTCTTACTTGAGCTCGACCTTGGCGCCCTCGGCCTCGAGCTTCGCCTTGAGCTTTTCGGCGTCGGCCTTCGGCACGCCTTCCTTGATCGGCTTCGGCGCGGCTTCGACGAGGTCCTTGGCTTCCTTGAGGCCGAGACCGGTGATCTCGCGGACCGCCTTGATGACGTTGATCTTCTTGTCGCCGGCAGCCGCGAGAACGACGGTGAATTCGTCCTTCGCCTCGGCGGCCGGAGCGGCGGCAGCGCCACCCGCGGCGGCGACCGCAACCGGAGCAGCGGCGCTGACGCCCCACTTCTCTTCCAGCAGCTTGCTGAGCTGAGCGGCCTCGAGGACCGTCAGGGCCGACAGTTCTTCGACCAGCTTCTCGAGATTAGCCATTTTAGTCTCCTATAACCCGAACTTCGATAACGTGATGTCGATGACGATGACTTACGCCGCCTTCGCGCCGTCTTCCGTGGCTCCATAGGCCCCGAACACACGAGCGAGCTGACCAGCCGGCGCCACCAGAACGCCGGCGACCTTGGTCGCCGGAGCCTGCAGGAGGCCGATGATCTTGCCGCGCAGAGCATCGAGGGACGGCAGGGTGGCGAGAGCCTGGACGCCAGCGACGTCCAGAGTTTCTCCACCCAAAGAACCGCCGACGATGGTCAGCTTTTCGTTGTCCTTGGCATAGGCCGCGACGACTTTCGCCGCTGCGACCGGATCCTTGGAATAGGCGATGGCAGTCGGTCCCGTGAACATGGGGCCGAGCGCCTGGAAGGCCGTACCCTCGAGGGCACGGAGCGTGAGCCGGTTCTTCGTGACCTTGTAGCTTGCGCCGGCTGCCCTGATCTTGCGACGCAGGTCCGTCACTTCCTGGACCGTCAGACCCGACTGGCGAGTGATCACCATCAGGTTGGCGTCCTTGAAGATCTGGTTCAGCTCGACGATCGCTTCGGCCTTTTCCGAACGATTCACGGCTTTCTCCAACAAAGGTCCGCTCCGGGGGATCCGGATCGGACCGGCTGCGTTTCAGACTGCGCAGCCTCCGTTAGCGGGTTAGCGCGAGACGGAGACCCTGCGGTCCGGTTCGCCTGCCCCGGAAGTTCGGGCGCGTGCGTGCATCGAATGATGCAGCGTCGATTCCCTTGCCCCCGTCTGCACTGGCGGGTTTCCCCTTTACACCCCGCCCCGAAGGACAAGGTACCGGTGGTCTCGGACAGGTGGAGCGGGAGACCTTGCGGCCTCGTCGCTCCCACCGCTGCGGGCCGAAGCCCGCCGCGGAATCTCTGTAACTCTGGCTCCGCGCGATCAGGTGATCGCGGTGGCCGGGTCGAGCTTGACGCCCGGCCCCATCGTCGAACTCAGCGACACCTTCTTGATGAAGGTGCCCTTGGCGCCGCTCGGCTTGGCCCGGTTGATGGCCGCGACCAGCGCCTTGACGTTGGCGGCGATCGCCTCCTCGCTGAACGAGGCCTTGCCGACACCAGCATGAATGATGCCAGCCTTCTCGGCGCGGAACTCGATCGAGCCGGCCTTCGCGGCCTTCACCGCGGCGGCCACGTCCTGCGTCACCGTGCCGAGCTTCGGGTTCGGCATCAGGCCGCGCGGGCCCAGCACCTTACCGAGACGGCCCACGATACCCATCATGTCCGGCGTCGCGATGCAGCGCTCGAACGCCATCTCGCCGCCGTTGATCTTCTCGGCCAGGTCCTCGGCGCCGACCAGATCGGCCCCGGCGGCCTTGGCCTCGTCGGCCTTCGGGCCGCGGGCGAACACCGCCACGCGCACGGACTTGCCGGTGCCGTTGGGCAGTTCGATCATGCCACGCACCGCCTGGTCGGCGTGGCGCGGATCGATGCCGAGGTTCATGGCGACCTCGATGGTCTCGTCGAACTTCGCCTTGGCGTTGGCCTTGACGAGCTTCACCGCCTCATCGAGCGGATACATCTTCTCGCGGTCGACCGTGGCGGACACCGCCTTGTAACGCTTGCCCTTGGCCATGGTCCTACTCCACCACCTGGAGGCCCATCGAGCGGGCCGAACCCACCACCTGGGCCATCGCCGATTCGACGCTGTCGCAGTTGAGATCCGGCATCTTCTGCTCGGCGATCTCGCGCACCTGCTTGGTCGTGACCTTGCCGACGATCTGCGTGCCGACCGTCTTGGCGCCCGACTCGATGCCGGCCGCCTTCTTCAGGAAGTAGGTCACCGGCGGTGTCTTGGTGACGAATGTGAAGCTGCGGTCCTGGAACACGGTGATGACCACCGGGATCGGCATGCCCGGTTCCATCTTCTGCGTCTTCGCGTTGAACTGCTTGCAGAATTCCATGATGTTGACGCCCTGCTGACCGAGCGCAGGCCCGATCGGCGGAGACGGATTGGCCTTGCCAGCCGGCACTTGCAGCTTGACGTAGGCTTGGATCTTTTTAGCCATGCATGCCCCTTTCCTGTGGGCGGCGCGGTCCGGCCATGGCAGGCCTCCCGCACCAAACTATGGTCAAGCCCTTGATCCAAAAGGATTTTCGGCCTCGACCCACCTCATGAGAAAAGGCTGGCACACGGCCAGCCCGCTCAAGGGCGCGCGATCTACCAAATATGATCGCCCACCACAACCCTGATTCTGTCCCGATATGGGAACAAATCAGATCTTTTCCACCTGCGCGTAGTCCAGTTCGACCGGGGTCGAGCGGCCAAAGATCGAGACGGCGACCTTCACGCGAGCCCGTTCCTCGTCGACATCCTCGACGGTGCCGTTGAACGAGGCGAAGGGACCGTCGGCCACCTTGACCTGCTCGCCGATCTCGAAGCTGACCGCGGGCTTGGGACGCTCCACGCCCTCCTGGACCTGCTTCAGGATGCGGTTGGCCTCTGCCTCGGAGATCGGCACCGGCTTGCCGCGGCCGCCGCCGCCCAGGAAGCCCGTGACCTTGGCCGTGTTCTTGACCAGGTGCCAGGAATCGTCGGTCAGATCCATCTTCACGAGCACATAGCCCGGGAAGAACTTGCGCTCGGTATTCACCTTGCTGCCGCGGCGAACCTCGACGACTTCCTCGGTCGGCACGATGACCTCGGTGATCTCGTCGTCCAGACCCTTCTTTCCGGCCTGTTCGCGGATCGACTGGGCTACCTTGTTCTCGAAGCCCGAGTAGGCATGAACGACGTACCAGCGATGAGCCATGTCAGGAAACCCCGAGGAGAAGCTTCACGACGAAGCCAATGACCTTGTCGGCCACGAGGAAGAACAGCGATGAGATGACGACGAAGATGAAGACCATGGTGGTGGTGATCATGGTCTCGCGACGCGTCGGCCAGGTGACCCGGGCCACTTCGGCCCTGACTTCACGGGCGAATTCGATCGGATTCTTTGTCGTCATGATCGCCGTTCTTCAAAAAATGGCAGGAGCGGAGGGGCTCGAACCCCCGACCCTCGGTTTTGGAGACCGATGCTCTACCAACTGAGCTACACTCCTGCAGACCATCACCGCCGCTTGGTGTCGGCGGTGATCCTCTATAGCACTACTTTACGACTTTGGTGACGACGCCTGCGCCGACGGTGCGGCCGCCCTCGCGGATGGCGAAGCGCAGGCCCTCGTCCATGGCGATCGGCTGGATCAGTTCGACCACCAGCCGCGCGTTGTCGCCCGGCATCACCATCTCCGTGCCTTCCGGCAGCGTCACCACGCCCGTAACGTCCGTCGTCCGGAAGTAGAACTGCGGGCGGTAGTTCGTGAAGAACGGCGTGTGACGGCCGCCCTCTTCCTTCGTCAGGATGTACGCTTCCGCCTCGAAGTTCGTGTGCGGCGTGATCGCGCCCGGCTTCGACAGCACCTGGCCACGCTCCACGTCCTCGCGGCCAACGCCGCGCAGCAGGGCGCCGATATTGTCACCCGCCTCGCCCGAGTCCAGCAGCTTGCGGAACATCTCGACGCCCGTCACCGTCGTCTTCGTCGTCGCCTTCAGGCCGACGATCTCCACTTCCTCGCCCACCTTGATGATCCCGCGCTCCACGCGGCCCGTCACCACAGTGCCGCGGCCAGAGATCGAGAAAACGTCCTCGATCGGCATCAGGAACGGCTTGTCCTTGTCGCGCGCAGGCTGCGGAATGTACCGGTCGACCTCCGCCATCAGCTTCAGCACCGCCTGCTCGCCCAGCTCAGGGTTCTTGTCCTCCAGCGCCATCAGCGCCGAGCCCCGCACCACCGGAAGGTCGTCGCCCGGAAACTGGTAGCTCTTCAGAAGCTCGCGAACCTCGAGTTCCACCAGGTCCAGAAGCTCCGGATCGTCCACCATGTCGCACTTGTTCATGAACACGACCAGCGCCGGAACGCCGACCTGCCGCGCCAGCAGGATGTGCTCGCGCGTCTGCGGCATCGGGCCGTCGGCCGCCGAAACAACCAGGATCGCGCCGTCCATCTGCGCCGCACCCGTGATCATGTTCTTCACGTAGTCGGCATGGCCCGGGCAGTCCACGTGCGCGTAGTGCCGGTTCTGCGTCTCGTACTCAACGTGCGCCGTCGAGATCGTGATCCCGCGCTCCCGCTCTTCCGGGGCCTTGTCGATCTGGTCGTACGCCGTGAACGTCGCACCACCCGTCTTCGCCAGGATCTTCGTGATCGCAGCCGTCAGAGACGTCTTGCCGTGATCAACGTGACCGATCGTTCCGATGTTGCAGTGCGGCTTGTTCCGCTCAAACTTCGCCTTCGACATGGTGTCACGACCCTCGTGATGCTTTCAGACACAGACCGAACTAACTGGCCGACTTAGCCAAACCTGGAGCGGGTGAAGGGAATCGAACCCTCGTCGTAAGCTTGGAAGGCTTCTGCTCTACCATTGAGCTACACCCGCGACGCCCAAACAAAGCCGATCCCGCGCGACGGTCCGATGGTGGAGGGGGAAGGATTCGAACCTTCGTAGACGCGAAGTCGGCAGATTTACAGTCTGCTGCCATTGACCGCTCGGCCACCCCTCCGTCCCAACCGGCAGTAACGGAAAAAGCCTGTAGGGGCGCGGAGATACAGTGGGTTCCGGTGAGTGGCAAGCACTTCCTTGCGAAAAGAACGGACCGGGAATTTCACGACGAGGGGTAAGGGCTCTTTGGAGTTTCGCCCCGGTCGCTCTGATTTGGCGGCCGGATTTGCCCCCGGGGCCTCTGCGCCATACAAGGCACGCCATGGCCCCCCGTCCCAATCGTCCCCATCGCCAGTCCCGCACCGGCAACCAGTCCATATGGATTTTCGGCCGTCACGCGGTGCTTGCCGCCCTCGCCAACCCCGACCGGCGCGTCGAACGGGTGTTTGCCACGAAGGAAATGGCCGACAACCACGTCGCCGCGATCGGCAAGACGGCCATGACGATCACGTCGCGCGAGGACCTGAACCAGCGCCTGCCCAACGGCGCCGTCCATCAGGGCATCGCGGCCCTCGTGGCCCCACTGGAAGACCCCGCCATGGAAGACATCCTGGCGCGTTGCGGGGACGACGCCTTGGTCCTGGCGCTCGATCAGGTAAGCGATCCGCACAATGTCGGCGCCATCCTGCGCTCGGCGGCCGCCTTCGGGGCCGCGGGCGTGATCGTGACGGACCGTCACACCCCATCCGACACCGGCACACTGGCCAAGGCCGCCTCCGGGGCGCTCGAAATCGTGCCGCTGGTGCGCGCCGTCAACCTCGCGCGCGCCCTCGACCAGCTCAAGGAAGCGGGCTTCTGGACCTACGGGCTGGCCGAGAGCGGCGACGCAAAGATCGGCGACCTCGACCTCAAGGGCCGGACCTGCATCGTGCTCGGCGCCGAGGGGGAAGGCCTGCGCCGACTGACGGCGGAGAAATGCGACCGGCTGGTGACGATTCCCACCAACGACGCGCTCTCGGCCCTCAATGTGTCCAACGCCGCCGCAGTCGCGGCCTACGAATGGGCGCGACAGCGACCGAAGTGATGCGACGGTCGCGGAGTTCGGTTAATAGTCCGTCGAAGGCAGGCTTTGGGCCGGGTTAGCACAGCGGTAGTGCAGCGGTTTTGTAAACCGAAGGTCGGGGGTTCGATCCCCTCACCCGGCACCAGCCTTTCCTTGAGCATGATGGAAACAGGCTGGCATGCCCGACGTCACGGAGCACTTGTTTCAGTCCGCCAGACAAACAGCCAATGGCCAGAATGATGCACGTCCAACGACCTAATCCTTCGAACCGATGAGTTTCAGGTTCTGGACCGCCCGGTGGTTTGCCCGGAAAGCGCCTGCGACGCACGCTGCTTCGGCAGCGGCTGTCGATGCGATTGCAGCGGAATCGTCACAAGCTTACCTGAATCCGAAGATCAAGGACGTCGTGTTCGTCCACATACCGAAGACCGCCGGCACGTCGATGCGCAATATGCTGTCAGCGGCCCTGCCAACCGCCACCAAGCTTTTCGAGTATGGGGTCGACACGGCCTCGGTGATCCCGGCGCAGCGGACCGCCGTGGATGCTTTGGAGGGTGGAACCTCCACCACTACGGCGTCCGGCAACTTCATCAACGCATTCGCATCCGACATTCGAACGCCTGAGAAGATCGTCGCGCTGCGGTGTGAAGCGCCTCGGGGTCAACGATTCCTGGTCAGCAGCCATTGGCCTATCCGTCACTGGACCTGTGCCTTTCACCCTGCATCAGTCGTTACATTCCTGCGCGATCCCGTCGAGCGCGTCGCGTCGAGTTATCGGATGCACGTCAGACAGAAGACATTCACCGGTTCGTTCGCCCAGTTCTACGAGTCTACCGACCAAATCAATGTTCAGAGCCGGCAACTGAACGGAACCGACCCGCGCGACCTGGGCTTTGTCGGATTGTTTGAATTCATGCCCGACATGCTCGAGGCCTTGTCCCGCCATCTTGGCGTGGAGCTTAAGATGCGCCGTGACAACGGCGCCGGCCGTTCTCCCCGACCCAAAATCGACTCAGCGACTCGCTCCCGAATTCTCGCGCTGAACAAGGACGATTTGTGCCTCTACGAATACGTGGCAGCGAACCTGGACTACTTCACGAACCATCGTGGTCGCCCCTCGAACATCAGTACCAAGCTTGCAAGAGGCAAGGTCTATCACACGGAAGATGGCACACTCAGAGGTTGGGCGCTTGCTTACGATCCGAATCAGCTTGCGACAATCGAAGTGCGGGTCGGCGGGCAAACCATTCAGCGCTGCTATGCCGATCAGTTCCTGCCATGGCTCAAGAAGGTGACGCCACACGGCGTCGGCGGCTTCGAGACTCGCCTGCCGGCAGGACTGACGGCAGGAATGGGGTCGATTCGCGTGATGATCGCCGGAACGGAAAAGGACCTCGAAGGCTCTCCGCTCAGCCTTTGACTCGACCCGACCGAGCCAGGGCCGACAGGCGTCTGTCCAACAGTTCGAGTGCCAGCAGGACTTCAGCGAGCAGGCGCTGGAACGCGTAGAACCAGCCGGCCATTCCATCGAGGATCGCACCCTTCGCGAACAGGACGTAACCCAGCACCAGGATCGGCGCGGGCCAGCCCATCAGGCGGATCCGGTCGACGCGCCCGAGCCGGTCACGGGGGGTCTCGAGGAGGTGAGCCGCCTCGCGCGCTGCATATCTGAGCTGCGAGGCCAGCCAGCGCGACAGCGGCTTGCGATCGTCGTGGTAGATCACGCCCTTGAGGTTCGAGACGCGTCCCTGGAGGCGGATGCGATGCCCATGGCCCTCGTTCTCGTAGTGCGCCCCGTCGACGCGATAGAGGACGGTCCGCGGCGGATAGAGGGTGCCGCGCAGGGCGTGCCCGTAGATTCGATAGACGAAGGCCGCCTTGTAGCCGGAGTCTTCCGGAGCGGGGGCGAGCCCCACCAGTTCCGAGGCGAAGGCGTCGCTCAGCTCGTAGTCGGCGTCGAGCGAGAGGACCCAGTCGGTATGGATATGGGTCAGGCCGAAGTTGCACTGCTCGGCGAAGCTGTCGAACGGCCGGTGGACCACCTCGATGCGCGGATCCTTCGCCAGTATCTCGAGCGTGCCGTCCGTGCTGCCGCTGTCGATCACGACGATGCGCCGGGCCCACTCGAGTTTCGCCAGCGTCCGTTCGATGTTCTGGATTTCGTTGAAGGTGATCAGCAGCGGCGTGACGGTGTCGCGGTCCATGCGCGGTGCCTCAGCGGGCCTTTGCCTTCGTCGAGTACGAATGGCTCTCGGTCATCCAGGTCCAGGCGGTGCGGATGATGTCGTCGATGGAGGAGTGGGATGGTGCCCAGTCGAGGATCTTCCGGGCGAGCGTCACGTCGGCCACCAGAATCGGAGGATCGCCGGCACGTCGGGGCGCCTCGACGGTGCGGATCTCGCGGCCTGTGAGCACGCGCGCCCGTGCGATCAGCTCGGCGATGCTGGCGCCCTGACCGGCGCCGAGATTGCATGCCTGGAAGCTGCCCGGCCTGCAGTGCGCCAGCGCCGCGACATGGGCCGCCGCCAGGTCGGCAACATGCACATAGTCGCGAACGCAGGTGCCGTCCGGCGTGTCGTAGTCGGTGCCGAAGATGGAGATATCCGGCCGGAGTCCATGCGCGGCCTGCAACACCAGCGGGATGATGTGGGTCTCGGGATCGTGCTCCTCGCCCAGCTCGCCCTCGGGATCGGCGCCGCCGGCATTAAAATAGCGCAGCGCCATGGCGCCGAGACCATGCGCGGCACAGGCGTCGCGCAGAATCTGCTCGCCCATCAGCTTGGTGCGACCGTAGGTGTTGATCGGCTGCTGCGGCATGCCTTCGACGACCGGCAGACGGTCGGGAACGCCGTAGGTTGCACAGCTGCTGGAGAACACCAGGGAGCCCACGTCGTGCTTCCGCATGACCTCGACCAGCGTAATCATGCCGGCCACGTTGGTACGATAATAGCGGAGCGGCTCGACCATCGATTCGCCCACATAGGCGAGGGCTGCGAAGTTGATGACTGCTTCGGGCCTGTGCTCGCGGATGGCGGCGCCGAGCGCAACCGGATCGTCGATGTCTCCGCGGACCAGTGGCCCCCACTTCACCGCCCAGGCATGGCCGGTATGGAGATTGTCGTAGACGATCGGCAGGTGGCCGGCACGGGCGAGCGCCTTGCACGTGTGCGAACCGATGTAGCCTGCGCCCCCCGCCACCAATACTCGCACTATGCCGTCCCCCGATCGGATGCCGCTTGGGCAGGATAGCTCAATAGCATGGCTACCGCTGGATCAGCGTGTCGCCCAGCACGAGGACATCCATCTTGGTGCGCAGGAAGCAGTCGATCGCCTCCTCGGGCCTGCAGACCACCGGCTCGTTCTCGTTGAAGCTGGTATTGAGCACGATGGGCACGCCCGTCAGGTCGCGGAATGCCGAGATCAGCCGGGCGTAGCGCGGATTTCCCGCCCACGTGACCGTCTGCAGGCGCCCTGTGCCGTCGACATGGGTGACCGCCGGGATCTCCTTCCGACGTTCCTCGCGGATGCGGAAGACCTGCATCATGAAGGGCACGTCGTCGTCGGTCTCGAACCAGTCCCGCACCGCCTCGCGCAGGATCGAAGGCGCGAAGGGCCGGAAGGACTCCCGCCGCTTGATCTTGAGGTTGAGGATGTCCTTCATGTCGGCGCGGCGCGGGTCGCCCAGGATCGAACGGTTGCCGAGCGCGCGCGGCCCCCATTCCAGGCGCCCCTGGAACCAGCCGATCACCTTGCCCTCCGAGATCGCCTGCGCGGTGTGCCGGCAGAGCGTGGCCTCGTCGGCGATGCGCTCGATGCGGCAGCCGGCCGTGTCGAAATCGGCCTGCCGCCGGGCGATCGCGGCAGCGATCTCGCCCGGCGCCGCCGACGGCCCCCAGTAGGCGTGGTCCATCACGAAGTGACGCCGGGCGGTCGCGCCGCCGGTCCGGTGCCAGGTCGCGAAGGCGGCACCGATCGCTCCCCCCGCGTCGCCGCCCGCCGACTGGACGTAGAGCTTCCTGAACGGCGTGCGCTCCAGCACCTTGCCGTTGGCCACCGAATTGTAGGCGCACCCGCCCGCCAGCACGACTGCCTCGGCGCCGTAGCGGGCGTGCAGGGCGTTCAGCAGGTTGAAGAAGGCGTTCTCATAGGTGACCTGGGCTGAGCGGGCGATGTCGCGGTGCTTGTCCTCGAGCGGTGCGGCAGGGTCGCGCGCCGGTCCGAGCAGCCTCACGAGTTCGTCGCTCCACAGGCGGCCGCCGGAGGGAATGCCGTCCTTGACCTGGTAGTTGGCGCCCTCGCCCGACGCATGGCGGAAGTAGCGCAGGTCGAGCGCGAAAGTACCGTCATTCCTCAGCCGGACGATCTCCTTCATCTGTTCGACGAAGGACGGCTTGCCGTAGGGCGCGAGCCCCATGACCTTGTACTCGTCCCCGTAGTGCGGGAATCCGATGAACTGCGTCATCGCCTCGTAGAAGACACCCAGCGAATGCGGGAAATACACCCGGCCGTCGACCGCGAGGCTGCCGCCCTCTCCCAGGCCCCAGGCCGCAGAGGAAAAATCGCCGAACCCGTCGACGGAGACCGCCACGGCCCTGTCGTGCGGCGAAACGAGGAAGGCCGAGGCGAGATGGCAGAGATGGTGTTCGACCGCGTGGGTCGCGCCGCGGAATTCGTGCTCGGGGAGGTGGCGCTTAAGGTTGCCCGCGACGTCGGCCCGCTCGCCGCGATTGCGAAGCCGGCTGAGGACGTACCCCAGGCTCACCCCTGAGGTCAGTGCATAGGCGAGCTTGCGCCAGCGGTTGGCCTTGTTGTCGCTGTTCACCGCCACATGGTCGACGTCACCTAGCGATATGCCGGCTTCGGCCAGGCAATAGCGGATCGACTCGCTGGGAAAACCACCCCAATGCTTGATCCGGCGGAACCTCTCCTCCTCCACCGCTGCAACCAGTTCGCCGTCCTTCACCAGGCAGGCAGCGGCATCCGCGTGATAGGCGTTCAGGCCGAGAATGTAGGTCATGCGGACGGGTCGGACATCGGGAGGAAACTGGGCCTAAGGGGCTGGTATAGATCAATTCTTGCGGCAGACCACCTTTTTCACCAGCCTTGCAGTTTTCTCGGTGCCGGATCTGCGGGCATCCCGCACGGCCCATGCGGCGCGGCGACCGCTTGACGGGGCCGGCACTTCCAAGCAAACGGACACGCTCGCGTGGCCCTTCCACCCCCCGGGGCCCCGATCGCGTGCTCGTCCGAGGCGCGGCGCCGCCCTCGCAAGTCGCTGATAAGTCGGATAAAACCCCTCGCTTCGATCGAAAGGCTTTCGTGCATGTCCAAGAATGATCTCGTCGTCGTGACCGGCGCCGGTGGCTTTATCGGTGGTCATCTGGTGAAGGTCCTCCAGCAGCGCGGCCACACCAGGATTCGTGCCGTCGACATCAAGCCGCTCGAAGAGTGGTATCAGAAGATCCCCGGGGTCGAGAACCAGGTGGGCGATCTCGCCCTGCTCGAACCGTGCCGCAAGGCCGCCAAGGGCGCCGCGATGATCTACAACCTGGCCGCGGACATGGGCGGCATGGGCTTCATCGAGACCCACAAGGCCGAGTGCATGCTGTCGGTGCTCACCAGCACGCACATGCTGGTCGCCGCCAAGGAAGCCGGCGTGCCGCGCTTCTTCTATTCTTCCTCCGCCTGCGTTTACAACGGCGACAAGCAGACCGACGCCGACGTCACGGCTCTCAAGGAAGAAGACGCATATCCCGCGCTGCCGGAAGACGGCTACGGCTGGGAGAAGCTGTTCAGCGAGCGCATGGCCCGCCACTTTCGCGAAGACTACGGCATGGCCACGCGCGTGGCCCGCTATCACAACGTCTACGGGCCGGAAGGCACCTATGACGGCGGTCGCGAGAAGGCCCCGGCCGCGATGTGCCGCAAGGTCATTGCCGCCAAGCTCTCGGGCAAGCACGAGATCGAGATCTGGGGCGATGGCGAGCAGACCCGTTCGTTCATGTACATCGACGACTGCACCGAGGGCACGATCAAGCTCGCGGAGAGCGACATCATTGAGCCGCTGAACATCGGCAGCGACGAACTGGTCAGCATCAACACGCTGGTCGACATCGTCGAGAAGATCGCCGGCATCAAGCTGAAGCGCAGCTACAAGCTCGACGCGCCCAAGGGCGTGCGCGGCCGCAACAGCGACAACACCCTGATCAAGAAGCTGATGAACTGGGCGCCCTCCATCCGTCTCGAGGACGGCATGGAGAGGACCTACAAGTGGATCTACGACGAGATGACCTCGGGCAAGGCGTCGGTCGTCAACGCCCTGCCGAAGCAGGCCCTCGCCGCACAGTAGGCTTTCGACGATCCACGGTCGTTTCGAGCGCCGCGAAGGAAACTTCGCGGCGCTTGCATTTGGGCTACCGCCCGATGCCGCTCACGCCGCGGTTGCTCTTGAGTAGCTCGTCGAAGAAGGCGATCGTCTTGGTCAGACCGTCGTCGAGGGGAACCTTCGGCTCCCACTTCAGCATCTCCCGGGCGAGGGTGATGTCCGGGCACCGCTGCATCGGATCGTCGGCCGGGAGCGGTGCGAACACGAGCCGGCTCTTGCCGCCGATCTTGTCGAGGATCTTCTCGGCCAGATGCCGGATCGGCATCTCGACGGGATTCCCGATGTTCACCGGTCCCGTGAAGTCGTCCGGGGTATGGTCCATCAGGCGCTGCCAGCCGTCGAGCAGGTCGTCGACGTAGCAGAAGGCCCGGGTCTGCATGCCGTCGCCGTAGACGGTGATGTCCTCGCCCTTTAGCGCCTGAACGATGAAATTCGACACCACGCGACCGTCGTTCGGGTGCATGCGCGGGCCGTAGGTGTTGAAGATGCGCGCCACCTTGATGCGCAGCCCGTGCTGGCGGTGATAGTCGAAGAACAGCGTCTCGGCGCAGCGCTTGCCCTCGTCGTAGCAGGCACGCGGCCCCAGCGGGTTAACGTTGCCGCGGTAGCTCTCGACCTGTGGGTGCACCGTGGGGTCGCCGTAGACCTCGCTGGTCGACGCCTGGAAGATCTTGGCCCGTACCCGCTTGGCCAGCCCCAGCATGTTGATGGCGCCGTGGACGCTCGTCTTGGTCGTCTGCACGGGGTCATGCTGGTAGTGGATCGGCGAAGCCGGGCAGGCCAGATTGTAGATCTCGTCGACCTCGACATAGAGCGGGAAGGTCACGTCGTGACGCATCAGCTCGAAGCGCGGATTGTCGAGGCAGGCTAGCACATTGGCCTTGCTCCCGGTGAAGTAGTTGTCGACGCAGAGCACGTCGTGTCCAGCCTCGAGCAGGCGCTCGCAGAGATGCGAACCGAGGAAGCCCGCCCCGCCGGTGACCAGAATCCGCTTGCCCATGATGCCCCTCGGAATCGCCTCTCGCGTCGCGGCCGACACTAGGCCATCAAGCTCTTGAATTCACTTCAAAATCACCGAAGGATGACGCCGCCCGACGGCTACGAGACCGGGCCAATGCTGCAGGGGAAGCGTCTTATGAGCATCGAGATGGTCGGCCTGGCCGACATCGTCCGCGTCCATGGCGCGGCACGGCCGGACACGGTGGCGGTCGTCTACGAAGGCCGGCCCACGACCTACGGCGGGCTCGATCGCGCGTCGAGCCGCGTCGCCAACGGGCTCATCGCCGAGGGCATCCGGCCGCAGGTCCGGGTCGCCCATCTCGACAAGAGCAGTGACGTGTTTTTCGAGCTGCTGTTCGGAGTCGCCAAGGCCGGCGCCGTGATGGTGTCGGTGAACTGGCGGCTGGCGCCGCCGGAAGTCCTGCAGATCGTCAACGATGCCGAAGCGGAGATCCTGTTCGTCGGCGAGGAATACTTCCCGGTCATCGAGAAGATCCGCGACCAGCTGTCGACCGTGCGCAGGATCGTGACCCTGGGCTCGCGCCACGCCGACTGGGAGGCCCTTGCCGAGTGGCGGGACCGCCACCCCGACACCGATCCGCGCCTGCCCGCCCGGCCCGAGGACACGGCCGTGCAGTTCTACACCAGCGGAACCACGGGCCTGCCCAAGGGAGCCGAACTCACCAACGCCAACTTCGCCTTCATGTTCGAGCAATGGACACGCAGCTGGCTCCTGAAGCCCGGGACCCAAAACATCGTCTGCCTGCCGATGTTCCATATCGGCGGCGCGGGCTGGGCGATCGCCGGCCTGTTCGCCGGCGCCACCAACCACGTGGTGCGCGAGTTCGTCCCCGCCCGCGTCCTCGAGATCATCGAGCGGGACCGGATCGAGGTCATGCTGCTGGTGCCGGCCATGATCCTGTTTCTGGTCCAGGCGCCGCAAATCCGCGAGACCGACCTGTCGAGCCTGCGCCTGATCGTCTATGGCGCGGCGCCCATCCCGGCGGACCTGTTGAAACAGGCGATGGCGACGTTCGGGTGCGGCTTCCAGCAGGTCTACGGCCTCACCGAGACGACGGGCGCCATCACCCTCTTGCCGCCCGAGGATCACGACCCGGCCGACGCAAGGAAGCTCCTGTCCTGCGGCTATGCCCAGGTCGGCGTCGAACTGCGCATTGTGGACGATTCCGGAGCGGACCTGCCCGCCGGCGCGGTGGGAGAAATCGCGATCCGCTCGCCGCAGGTCATGCGCGGCTACTGGCGTCTGCCCGAGGCCACCAGGCGCGCCATCCAGGGCGATTGGTTCTTCACCGGCGACGCGGGATACCTCGACGACAAGGGCTACCTTTTCATCTTTGACCGCGTGAAGGACATGATCGTGTCGGGGGGCGAGAACATCTATCCGGCCGAGGTGGAAAGCGCGCTGTTCGGACATCCCGACGTCGCAGATGTGGCGGTTATCGGCGTCCCCGACGAGCGCTAGGGCGAGGCCGTGAAGGCGGTCGTGGTGCGCAAGCCCGGCGCGGACGTGTCTCCCGCCGCCCTTATCGGCTGGGCGCGGGAACGCATAGCCGGCTACAAGCTGCCCAAGTCGGTCGACTTCATCGACGCGCTGCCCCGCAACCCGACCGGCAAGATCCTGAAGCGCGAGCTGCGGAAGCCCTACTGGGAAGGCCGGCAGCGCAACATCAACTGACCGCTCCGGCGTGACCGCCCTGCGGACCCGATCGCAAACGCGCCTCGAATTCCCTGTGCCACGGTTCTAGAAGAGTCCCATGTCCGACCTGCCCGACAACCTGACGCCCGTCCGCCCCGCTCACGTCTTCGACGAAGCACGGCTCGCCGATTACATGAAGGCCAATGTCGAGGGCTATCGCGGCCCGATCAAAATCCTCCAGTTCGAGGGCGGGCAGAGCAACCCGACGTTCCATGTCACCGACGGCGGCGGGACCCAGTACGTCCTGCGCAAGAAGCCGCCGGGCAAGCTGCTGCCCTCGGCCCACCAGGTCGACCGCGAGTATCGCGTGATCAAGGCACTGGCGGACCATACCGACGTGCCGGTGCCCAAGCCCTACGCACTCTGCCAGGACGACTCGGTGATCGGCACGGCCTTCTACGTCATGCAGTTCCTCCCTGGCCGCGTCTTTGCCGACGTGCGCATGCCGGGAGTCTCACCCGCAGACCGTGGCAAAATCTTCGACTCGATGAACGACGTGCTGGCGCGCCTGCACAATGTGGACTATCGCGCCGTCGGCCTCGGCGACTACGGCCGCGAGGGCCAGTACATCCAGCGCCAGGTTTCGCGCTGGTCGAGCCAGTACGACCTCGCCCGCACCGAAGACATCGAGTCGATGGAAGCGCTGAAGAAATGGCTGCCGGAAAACATCCCGCCCGGCGACGAGACTCGCATCAATCACGGCGACTACCGCCTAGGCAACACGATCGTTCATCCGACGGAACCGCGCGTCATCGCCGTGCTCGACTGGGAACTGTCGACGCTCGGCCATCCGCTGGCCGACCTCGGCTACAATTGCATGATGTACCATTTCGGCGAAGGCTTCGGGGCGTCCGGCGGCTATGCCGGCCAGGATCTCAAGACCTTCGGCATCCCGACCGAGCAGGAATATCTCGCCGCCTATGCCCGCCGGACCGGCCGCAAGGAAGTACCGGCCTGGGACTTCTACCTCGCCTTCTCGCTGTTCCGTCTCGCTGCCATCGTGCAGGGCGTCTACAAGCGCGGCCTCGACGGCAACGCCTCGTCGGAGACGGCGACCAAGTACGGCAACCGCGCCCGCGCAATGGCCGATCTCGCCTGGTCTATGGTCGAGAAGCGCGCGTAGGCGCGCTTCCCCTCCCTATTCGTCGGTGTAGGGCACCATCGAGGCGTCGTTGCCACGCGGGCAATTCTCGCTGTCGATGATGGCGTTGGCCGGATTGCGAAAGCGCTCGATGTCGTAAGGCGCCGACTCGCTGGGCGGCCGTGGCGGCGGGGTGCGCAGGGTCCACGACACCAGCCGCTTGATCACGCTGCCCAGCGCCTGGTCGAAGGCCTCGACCACCTTGGGAACCTTGTCGGCGCGCGCCCGCACACAGCGCTCGAACGTGGCGACGCCGATGATCTGGCGATCGGGCATGCGCACAAGCTTGGCGATGATGCGGACCTTCACGATCGGCGGCTGGCCGTAGAAGTACATCGCCTCGAAATTGCGCAAGTCCGGCTGAAGCACGTAGTTGGCGCGGAGCGCGATCGATTCGCGGGAAACGGCCACGATCTTGCGCGTGTTCTCGAAGGAATCGACGATGCGGGTCTGCACCATCAGGGGCGCCCGGTCCGTCCACGCCACCTTGGCATAGTAGTCCGTCGAGGTCGGGGTCATGGCGATGGCGATGCGGCCGGTGTTGAGGTTGGCCGCCGCCACCGGCGCCTCGACCGCCAGTTGCCAGTAAACCGAGGGCAGGTCGGGATCGAACGTGCTCTTCGGTGAGACGGTATAGAGGTCGGTCGGTTCGCCGGCCGAATCGACGGCACTGACGAACGAACAGCCCGACAGGAGGGCAACGGCGGCCACACAGGCGGCCAGGCAACGGATCATTTCGGCGTGTATCCCTGCTTGCCGCTGAACACGAAGTTGGCCGGGTCGCGCTCCAGCCGTGTGGCGATGACGTTCAGATTGGCGGTGAGCTGGCGCAGGTCGCGCAGGGCCAGCGAGAATTCGGTGAGGCCCGTCTCGGTGAAGTTCTTGATCGGGCGGCTGTTGTCGGTGACCAGCTTGTTCAGCTGGCTGGCGGCGGCGTTTATGTTGGACAGGGCGGCGCGGGTCTCGTTCAGCGTCTTGCGCAGTTCCCCCGGGTCCTTGCCGGCCAGCGCCTTGCGGGTCTCGGCATCCTGGGGGCCGATCTCCTGGGCGATCAGCGTGAACGATTCCGAGAGATCGTTGAGCTTGGCGAAGGTCTTGCGGAATTCGGCGACGGCCTGCGGCAACTCGGCCAGGGTGGTCTGGATGGCGGCGTCGGACTTGGCGAAGGCGTTGGTCGCCGCCTGCAGGTTGCGCAGCGTGTCGGTCACGGCGCCGATATTGTCGGGGCTAAGCAGGTCGTTCAGCCGGTCAACCGTGGTGCTGGCCTTGGTCAGCAGCTCCTGCGCCGAAGTCGAGGTCGCCTGCAGGAACGAGGCCCCCTCGCGAATCTCCGGGTAGGGCTTTTCACCCAGCTTCTTCTTGGGCTTGACCTGGTCGACGTCGAGCCGTCCCACGATCTGGATGAACGGCGCGCCGGCGATGAACGGCTTCTCGAAGACGGCATAGGAGCGGTCGCGGATGTCGATCGACCAGTCGACCGCCACCGTGACCTCGATCTTCTCCGTCAGGCGCTCCCGGCCGGTCGATCGCTGCGTATCGACCCGGGAAGTGAGCTGGATATCCGCGACACGGCCCACACGCAGCCCGCGATAGAAGACCGGCGAATCCTTGGTCAGTCCCTGGACGTCGCCCGAGAACAGGATGTCGTAGTAGGCATAGGCCGTACGATCACCGGCCCGCAGCTTCCAGATGACGAATCCGGCCACGGCGGCGACGAACAGCATCATCGCCGCGCCAATCAGCACGTAGGGCGATTTTCTTTCCATCCGGTACTACTTCAGCTCCCGACGCGCTGCGCGCCCCCGCGGTCCATGGAAGTATTCCCGAACCCAGGGATGGTCGTATTCCAGCAACTCCGCCATCGTACCCACCACGACGCGCTTGTCGAGAAGGACTGCAATGCGGTCGCAAATCGCGTTTAGGCTATCGAGGTCGTGCGTGACCATGAGAACCGTCAGCCCGAGGTTTCGGCTCAGTCCCTTCACCAGTTCGTCGTAATGGGAGGCACCGATCGGGTCGAGGCCCGCGGTGGGCTCGTCCAGGAAAAGGAGTTCCGGGTCGAGAGCGAGCGCCCGGGCGAGACTGGCGCGTTTACGCATGCCGCCGGAAAGCTCTGACGGCTTTTTCTCGCCGGTATCGCCGGGAAGGCCGACCAGAGCCACCTTGAGGGCCGCGATCTCGCGCATGGTCTCTTCCTCGAGTTCGGCGTGCTCGCGGATCGGCACGATGATGTTCTCGGTAACGCTGAGCGAGGAGAACAGCGCGCCGTCCTGGAACTGGACGCCGGTACGGGCCAGCATCTGCCGTTGGGCCTTGCCTTGCAGGGTGCTGGTATCGACGCCCAGCATTTCGATGGTGCCCTCGCGCGCCTTGATCAGCCCGATGATGGTCCGCAAGAGCACCGATTTGCCGCTGCCCGAGCCGCCGACCAAGCCGACAATCTCGCCGCGGAATACGTCGAAATCGAGGTTGTCATGGATCACCTTGTCGCCGAACTGCGTACGGATTCCCCGCAGGCGCAGCACGACCTCGCGGCCCTCGCTGTGATCGACGATCTGACCTCCCTCGGGCATCAGACGCCAGCGAGCAGGAAGATGATCGAGAACAGCGCGTCCAGCACGATCACACAGAAGATCGATTCGACCACCGACTTGGTCGTGAGCTGGCCCACGCTTTCGGCACTGCCGCGCACCTGGAGCCCCTCGAAACAGCCGATGGTGGCGATCACGATTCCGAAGACCGGAGCCTTGATCATGCCCGTATAGAAGTGCCAGGCGCCGACCGTGTCGCGCAGCCGGTCGAAGAACTGCACGAAGGTGAAGTCGAGATAGATGGTGCAGGCGACCGCGCCGCCAAGCAGGCCCGCCATGTCGCCCCAGAAGGCTAGCAGCGGCATCGAGATGAGCAGCGCCGTGATGCGTGGCAGGACCAGCCATTCGATCGGATTAAGGCCGATCGTGCGCATCGCATCGACCTCCTGGTTGACCTGCATCGTGCCGATCTGGGCGGTGAAGGCACTGCCCGAGCGGCCGGCGACGATGATTGCGGTCAACAGCGGCCCCAGCTCGCGGAACATGCCGATACCGACCGCCTCGACGGTGAAAATCTCCGCGCCGAACTGGCGAAGTTGCTGGACGCCCTGGTAGGCGATGACCACGCCGATCAGAAAACAGAGAACCCCGACGATCACGAGGGCACGAATCCAGACCTCGTACATCTGCCGGATGACGGCGTTCGGCCGGAAGCGCTTGGGCTGCAGGAAGGCTTCGACGACGACGACCAGGATCTCGCCGAAGAAGGCGCAGAGATTGAGAACCTGCTTGTAGAAGTCGATCGTTCCATGACCGACCTCCTCAAGCCAGTGCGCCAACCAGTTGACCCGCCGTTCCGGCTGGGCCTGGCACATGTTCTCGCGAACCACCTTGAAGAGCGCCGCCTGCGCCTCGTTCCGGGTCTGGACCTCGGCATCGGGGCCGCATCCGGAGATCTCGAGGATCTCGAGCGCCCCTGCGGTGTCGACACGCTCGAGGCCGGTTGCATCGATGGCGCGACGATCCTTCGAACGTGTGCCGGCGGCCGCGAGAGCGCTCTCCGCCTTCTTGCGAATTCCGCGGACGCTGAACACCGTCCACGTTCCGCCGACCTCCACGACGGGCTTTCCCGCGCGTTCCGTGTAACGAATTGTGGGTTCGGCTTCGGCCATTGGCGAAGATTAGTCGTCGCGCGGGTTCGTGCTGTCAATCTCCGCGCATTGCCTCGCCGCCCCGCCGCTGTCACGATCCGGCGGGGAGGAACGGATGGGCAAGTGGCCGGGGCTGGACAAGATCGAGATGATCGACGGTCCGATCGACAAGCAGAGTTACGAGCGCCAGATCAAGAAACTGCAGGAGCGGCTGCTCGACCTCCAGATCCACGATCTGCGGACCGGAGGACGGGCGCTGATCTGCCTGGACGGCTGGGACGCCGCCGGCAAGGGCGGCATGATCGAACGACTGGTCGCGGGACTGGAGCCGAAATCGGTTCAGGTCTGGCGCATAAGCGCGCCGACGCCCGAAGAACAGGGGCGGCACTATCTCTGGCGCTTCTGGAACCGGCTGCCGGCGCCCGGCAACTGGGCGATCTTCGACCGGACCTGGTACGGCCGCGTCCTGGTCGAACGAATCGAGGGTTTCTGCGAGAAGGCAGCCTGGGAGCGCGCCTACCGGGAAATCAACGAATTCGAGCGCCAACTCGCCGACGATGGCGTGCGCATCGTGAAGCTGCTGGTTCACGTGAGCGCCGAGGAACAGAAGCGGCGGATGATCGAGCGGCTGAGCAAGCCCAACAAGCACTACAAGATCGGCCTCGAGGATTTCCGCAACATCGCCAAGCGCAAGCAGTACCTCGACGCCTACGATGACATGCTCGAACGCACGGATACCGAGCACGCCCCCTGGCATGTCGTCGCCACCGACGAGAAGATGCATGCCCGCCTCAAGGGGCTGAAGATCGTCGCCGACCGGCTGGGACAAGGCGTCCGGCTCGAGGGCCATGAACTCGACCCACGCATCCTCGAAGCCGCCTACGAGGCCTGGGGATGGCGACCCGAGAAGAGCGGGAACGGCAGGAAGTAGCGCCGACGGCTCATTCAGGACTGGACGGGCGCGGCTGCCGGTGAAGCGAAGATATTGGACGTCGAGCCTTCGCCGAGACGGGCGGCGATCCAGGGGAGCGCTTCCCGCATCGATTCTTCGAATTTCCAGGGCGGATTGATCACGACCAGCCCGCAGGCGGCGAGCTTTCCCTCGGGCGTACGCGGCCCCAGATCGAGCTCCAGGCGCAGGTGCTTCGTCTCTTCCAGCGACGCGAGGAAGGGCGCTATCGCCGGCTCGTCCTTGATCGGATACCAGATCGCGTAGCAGCCGGTGGCGAAGCGGCGCAGCCCGTGCCGAACCGCGCGCGCCAGCACCTCGAACTCGTCGCTCGCTTCGAAGGGCGGATCGATCAGCACCAGGGCGCGGCGCTCGACCGGCGGCAGGGTCGCCTTGATCGCGTGGTAGCCGTCGGCCTGCCGGACCTCGACGGCCCGGTCGCCGGCGAACTCGCGCTTCAACAGGAGCGCCTCCTCGGGATGCTTCTCGCAGGCAATGAAACGATCGCCCGGCCGCAGGGCCGCCCGGACCAGCCGTGGCGAGCCGGGATAGCGATGGATCGCACCGCCAGCCTGTCCGAACTTGCGATCGTAGGCCTGCACGGCCGCGAGGTAGCGCACGACGGCCGCCGGCATCCCGGTGCGGCTCTCGGAGATCAGGCGGCCGATTCCCGCCTCCGCCTCGCCCGTGCGCCGCGCCTGAGAGCTGCCGAGGTCATACCCTCCGGCGCCGGCGTGCGTGTCGAGCACGAACAGCTTCTTGTCCTTGGCGGTCAGGAGGCGCAGCAACTCGCAGAGCGCTGTGTGCTTCAGCAGGTCGGCAAAATTGCCGGCGTGATAGCCGTGGCGGTAGTTCACGGTGACTTTCTTGGCCGATTTGAGATGATTCCCCGGGCACGGTATGTGCTTCGGGCGCCGGACACTACAGTTGAGGAACGAAATGGCCAACCACGAGCTGCATTCTTCGCCCGAGACCTGCCACTGGGGCTATTTCGACAGCCAGCTTCCGCCGCAGCTGCGCATCAAGTCGGGCGACACGGCCACGATCCATTGCGTGTCGGGCGCCGCCGAGATCCTGCCCGGCGAGCCGTTCAACGTGCTGCCGGAGCATCGCGAGATCCTCTCCAAGCTGAAGCCGCATATCGGCCGCCACATCCTGACCGGGCCCGTCCACGTCGAGGGCGCCGAGCGCGGCGACGTGCTGGCGGTCGAGGTGCTCGACATCAAGTTCCGCACCAACTGGGGCTGGAACGTGCAGCGGCCGCTAATGGGCACCCTGCCCGAGGACTTCCCCTTTTTCCGCCTGACCCACATCCCAATTGATTCCAACCGCGGCGTCTGCACCATGCCGTGGGGTACCGAGATCGAACTCAAACCGTTCTTCGGCATCATGGGCGTCGCCCCGCCGCCGGAATGGGGCCAGTGCAGCTCGGTCGAGCCGCGCGCCTTCGGCGGCAACATCGACAACAAGCATTTCCGGGTCGGCACCACGGTCTACTTCCCGGTATTCGCCGACGGCGGCCTGTTCTCGACCGGCGACGGCCATGGCGTCCAGGGCGACGGCGAGGTCAACCTCACGGCGCTCGAAACCAGCCTCAGCGGCACCTTCAAGTTCACGCTGCACAAGAACATGAAGCTCAACAATCCGCGCGCCGAGACCGCGACGCACTGGATCACCCACGGCTTCGACCAGGATCTCGACGATGCGGCCAAGGAAGCGTTGCGCGATATGATCCGGCTGATCACCGCCAAGACCGGCCTCAAGCCCGAGGACGCCTACATGCTCTGCAGCCTGCAGGCCGACCTGCACGTCACGCAGACGGTGGACGGCAACAAGGGCATCCACTGCATGATCGAGAAGAAGATCATCGGCGGCTGACGCCGGGAACCGGGTACGGCGGGTGGGACCATGACGCATATGCGGCTTCTCGACGAGGCGGTCGCCCGTCACAACGATGCCGAATGGTCCCGCCGCGCGCTGGACCTGATCCGCAACGACCAGCGCCGCTCGGCCGATACGCACCTGCTGCGTCTCGACCTGCCGGTGCTCGAGGGGATCGACGTCTACCTGAAGGACGAATCGACCCATCCGACGGGCAGTCTCAAGCATCGCTTGGCGCGTTCGCTGTTCCTGTACGGGATCTGCAATGGCCGGATCCGGCAGGACACGCCGATCGTGGAGGCCTCGTCAGGTTCGACGGCGATCTCGGAGGCCTACTTCGCGCGCCTGCTGGGCCTGCCCTTCCATGCCGTGATGTCGGCCTCGACCTCGGCGGAGAAGATCGCCGAGATCGAACGGCAGCACGGCACGTGTCATCTCGTCGCCGACGGAGGCGGCATCTATGCCGCCGCGGAAGCCCTGGCGACCGAGTTGCGCGGCGTCTACGTTGACCAGTTCACCTATGCCGAGCGCGCCACCGACTGGCGCGGCAATAACAACATCGCCGAGTCGATCTTCGAGCAGATGAGCCGCGAGCCTCATCCCATTCCGACCTGGATCGTCATGAGCGCCGGCACCGGCGGCACCACCGCGACGCTCGGCCGGTACATCCGCTACATGCGCCACGCCACGCGGCTCTGTGTCGCCGATCCGGAGTTCTCGGCGTTTTTCGAGGCATTCGCCAAGGGTAACCTTCAGGCAACCTGCCCGCGCGGCTCGCGCATTGAGGGAATCGGCCGCCCCAGGGTCGAGCCGTCGTTCCTGCCGGACATGATCGATCGCATGATGCGCGTGCCCGACGCCCAGTCGCTGGCCGGGATGCGCGTCCTGTCGCGCCTGCTGGGCCGCAAGGTCGGCGGCTCGACCGGCACCAACTTCGTGGCGCTCTGCATCCTGACGTCCCGCATGAAGGCGGAAGGCCGCACCGGCTCCCTGGTATCGCTGATCTGCGACAGCGGCGAGCGGTACGGGAACACCTACTACAACGACGATTGGGTCGCGGCGCAGGGCCTCGACCTAGAACCGCACGAGCGCACACTCGAAGCCTTCCTGAAGGACGGCGACGCCATCATCTGACATGCCCGGGCGCGCCTGGCACGCGCGTGAGTGAGGGCCGAGCCGCTGCGCCGCCGGCGTGGATCTACACCGGCTGCGCTTGCGGGCTCCGCGGGGCCGGCGACGACGTCGGGAAGGCCAGCGCGATCGCGACGGCCGCCAGGCCCATGCCGAACGAGGCGATGTAGAGATACCCGTAGCCGTGGAACGTATCGAAGATCCAGCCGCCGACCGCCGGTCCCAGCGCCATGCCGAGGCTGGAGATCATGGCGGCGGCACCGAACACCGTGCCCATGATCCGCAGGGGGAAGTATTCACGGGCCAGCACGGCATAGAGGGGCATGACGCCGCCATAGGCCATCCCGAACAGGATCGCGACGGCATAGAATTCCCCCGCCCCGCGCGTGAAGTAGTAGCTGCCGGCCCCGACTGCCTGCACCATCAACCCCAGAACGACCACGCGCCGGGCGCCAAACCGGTCGCCCAGAAGACCGAACAGGACGCGGCCGCCGAGGCCCGCCAGCCCCTCGACGCTGTAGATCGTGACGGCCGTCATGGCGGGCAGGCCGCAGGCCAGCGCGTAGCTCACCGTATGGAAGATCGGACCGGAATGCGCCGCGCAGCAGAAGAAGAACGTCAGCGAGAGAATGACGAACTGCGGCGAACGAAGCGCCTGCCCGACCGCCATCCCCTCCCCGCCCTCCGCCGCCGCACCGGGCGGTGACGGCGTCTCCGGCGGCGGGCGGCGGACCAGCAGGGCCGCCGGCACGAGCAGCGCCCAAGCACCGAGAGCGATCGTCAGCATCGCGGTCCGCCAGTCGTGCGCCGAGATCAGCCACTGCGCGAAGGGCGAGATGGTCATGGGCGCCACCCCCATGCCGGCGGAGACCAGCGAGACGGCAAGGCTACGTTGCCTGTCGAACCATCCGGTGACGGTGGCGATCATCGGCGCGAACACCGCGCCGGCGGCGACCCCGACCACGATCCCGTAGATCAATTGGAATTCGAGCAGGCTGGTGGCGCGGCTGGCCAGCGCAAGGCCAAGCCCCAGAAGGAGCGCGCCCGAGAGGACGACGATTCGCGGTCCGAACCGGTCGCTGAGCGCGCCCCAGCCGAAGGCCGCAACGCCCATGGTCAGGAAATCGAGCGTCATGGCGCTCGAGATGCCGGTCCGTGACCAGCCTGTCGCCTCGGCCATGGGCTGCAGGAAGACCGCGAGCGAGAACAGTGCCCCGATCGCGACGCAGCCCATCAGCGCGCCGGCGCCGACGATCACCCAGCCGTAAGACCGTTCCATCGCGATCCTCCCGAAACAGGCCTATAGTTAACCATACTGTTAACTATAGGCAAGCTCCGGATTCAGGACGCCGGCTCCACTGCAAGTTCGGTCCCGTTCACGGCCTTCACGCGCACCCTGGCACCCTTGACCATGTCGGGCCCGGTGACGCTCCAGCTCCCGTCACCCAGCGTGACGCGGCCGCGGCCGTTCAGGATCGGAGCGTCGAGCACGATGGTTTGGCCGACCAGGGCGTCACCGCGCGCGTTAAGCGAATTGGGCTTGCTGTCGATGTACTGCAGGCGCCGCAGCGTCCTGCGCAGGCCCACCGCCGCCACGACCGAGACCACGGCGAAGGTCAGGAGCTGCAGCTCGATCGAGAGGTCCGGCACGACGAACAGGAAAAGCCCTGCTGCCAAGGTGCCGATCGCGAGAAACAGGAAGACGACGCCCGGCAGGAGCATCTCGAGGACGAGGAAGGCGGCGCCGAGCGCCCACCAGTACCAGAAGAGGAACTTGAGCATGACCGGCTACCCTGCGGTGGGCACAGACCCACGCGACCGCGCGGCGCCCTCGGCGCCGCGGGCCTGTGCCTCCTTGGCGAGTTCGGCGATGCCGGCGATCGACGCCATGACGCCCGAGGCCTCGACGGGCAGGAAGAACATCTTGGAGTTGTTGCTCGATCCCATCTTGGCCAGCGCCTCGATGTACTTGGTGCCGAGGAAGTAGTTGACCGCCTGGGCGCCGTTGCCGGCGATGGCCTCGGCCACGGCAGCAGTCGCCTTGGCCTCGGCCTCGGCCAGACGCTCACGTGCCTCGGCCTCGCGGAAGGCGGCCTCGCGCTTGCCTTCGGCGATCAGGATGGCCGACTGCTTGTCGCCCTCGGCACGCTTGATGCTCGATTCGCGCACACCCTCGGCCTCGAGGATGGTGGCGCGCTTCTCCCGCTCGGCCTTCATCTGCCGGCCCATCGACGCGACCAGATCGTCCGGCGGTGCAATGTCCTTCAGCTCGACACGCAGCACCTTGACGCCCCATGGGTTGGTCGCCTGGTCGATGACGGCGAGCAGCGTGTCGTTGATCTCGTTGCGCCGCGACAGGATCTCGTCGAGGGCCATGTTGCCCATGACGGAGCGGATGTTGGTGACCGCGAGGTTGGTGATCGCCAGATGGAGGTTCTGGACCTCGTAGGCGGCGCGGGCGGCGTCGATCACCTGGTAGAAGGCCACGGCATCGACCTGCACGGTCGCGTTGTCCTTGGTGATGACCTTCTGCCCGGGAACGTCGAGCACGTTCTCCTGCATGTTCATCTTGCGACCGACCGTGTCGATGAACGGCACGATCAGGTGCAGGCCGGGCGACAGGGTTCGCGTGTATTTGCCGAACCGTTCGATGGTCCAGTTGGTGCCCTGATTGACCGTCTTGACGCCGGCGAAAATGAGCACGAGCGCCACGACGACGACGGCCAGCACGAAAATCAGCGCACCCGATATCATTCCGCGTCTCCTCTGGTTTCCCGGAGACACTAGCGCACGGCCGCACGCGGGACTATCGCGCCGCTAATCCGCAGCGGCAGCGAACTCGGCAGTGACCGTGCGCGCAATCCGCTGGTCGGTGGCGAGCCAGCGGTCGAGAAAGCCGTTGATCCACCGGTCGAGCGGCGGATCGTACAGCGCGTGCATCGAGAGATGGACGCCGCGCTGCTGAGCACCCGGCATCTTGAGACGCTCGGCCGCCGAGAGCGTCCAGATGGTCTTCATCTCCAGCGTGACCTCGGGATGGAACTGGAAACCGAAGGCATTCGGCCCACAGCGGAATCCCTGGACCGGATAGCGGTCGTTGGTCGCCAGCAGCTCGCAGCAGTCCGGGATCGTCATGCCCTCGCGATGCCACTGGTAGACCTTCATTGGCGCCCTGAACCACTGCCGACCCGCTTCGGTGGGTTCGACATCGACATAGCCGATCTCGACCAGCCCTTCGGGGTGCGGTCCAACCCGCCCGCCCGCGGCGCGCGTCAGGAGCTGGGCACCGAGGCAGAGTCCGAGGAACGGAACGCCGGCATCGACGACCTTGGGTATCCACTCGAGCTCACACTTGATGCCCGCCAGGGTACCGCAATCGTTGGCCGACATCGGGCCGCCAAAGACCACCACGCCCGCATAATCGGACATGTCCTCGGGCAGGTTGCAGCCCAGATTGGGGCAAAGTCTGTGAAGTTCGTAACCGCGCTTCTCGAGCAGGGCGCCGACCCTTCCGGGCCGCGAATGCTGCTGATGCACGACGATGGCGATCTTTTTGGGGCCCATTTCTCTACACTGGCCGGTCGGTACCGTCATGGATTTGCAAGATACGCGCCATGTATGGCAACGACAAGGCGAACGCTTTCTGGGGGACGAAATGGCGCGCCGGCTCGAGTTCTACTTCGACTGTTCAAGCCCGTGGACCTATCTCGCCTTCCACGCGATCCAGCCGCTGGCACGGGAAATGGCGGCCGAAATCGCCTGGAAGCCCATCCTCGTGGGCGGCGTGTTCAACGCCGTGAACCAGACGGTCTACGAAAGCCGCGCCAAGCCCAACCCGCGGAAGCAGGCCTACATGCAGAAGGACATGCAGGATTGGGCCCGCCTCTACGGGCTGGCGATCAGGTTCCCGCCAACGGTCTTTCCCGTGAACAGCGTGAAGTGCATGCGCGGCGCCTTCGTGGCCCTCGACGAGGGAAAGCTGGCTCCCTACGCCACCGCCGCCTTCGAGGCCTATTGGGGAGCCGATCGCGACCTGTCGAAGGAAGACGTGCTCGCCGACATCGCCCTGACGGCGGGCATCGAGCGCCAGCGCTTCTTTGCCGGAATCGAGACCGAGTCCTGCAAGGCGCGACTGCGCGCCAACACCGACGAGCTGATCGCGCGCGGCGGCTTCGGCAGCCCGACGATCTTCGTCGGCAACGACATGTTTTTCGGCAACGACCGCATGCCGCTGGTCAGGGCCGCCCTGGAGGCCATCGCACCATGAGCAGGAACGCCGATCCCGATTTCTGGGCCAAGGCCCGCGCCCACCTGGTGCGCTATGGCGGGGCCTTCTCGCCGCTGATCGCCGAGAGCGCGGCCGGCAATTACTTCACCGATGCCGACGGGCGGAAGATCCTCGATTTCACGTGCGGACAGATGAGCGCCATCCTTGGCCACAGCCACCCTGAAATCGCCGAGGTGGCGCGCCGCTATGTCGGCGAACTCGACCATCTCTACTCGACGATCCTGTCTCGGCCCGTGGTCGAACTGGCCGCGCTGATCGCGAAGGTGGCGCCCGGAGACCTCGACCGCGTGCTGCTGGTCTCGACCGGCGGCGAATCGAACGAGGCGGCCTTGCGCATGGCCAAGCTGGTGACCGGCCGTCACGAGATCGTGGCGATGAGCCGGTCCTGGCACGGCGTCACGGGCGGCGCCGCGTCGGCGACCTATTCGTCGAGCCGCAAGGGCTACGGACCGCCGCAACCGGGGGCGCTCGTCCTGCCGGCACCGGATACCTATCGCTCGCGCTTCATCGACGACCGTGGGGTCTATGACTGGCGGGGCGAGCTCGATTTCGGCTTCGAGCTGGTCGACCGCCAGTCGAGCGGCGCCCTGGCGGCCTGCATCGTCGAGCCGATCCTGAGCTCCGGCGGCGTGCTGGAGCCGCCCGAAGGCTGGATGACGGCACTAGCCGAGAAATGTCGCGAACGCGACATGCAGCTCATCTTCGACGAGGCGCAGACCGGGCTCGGCCGCACCGGCAGCCTGTTCGCCTGCGAGCGCGACGGCGTCACGCCGGACTATCTCACCCTGTCCAAGACCCTGGGCGCCGGCCTGCCCCTCGCCGCCATGCTGACGACGCCGGAAATCGAGGACAGGGCCGCCGAGCGCGGCTTCCTGTTCTATACGACGCACGCCTCCGACCCCCTGCCCGCCGCCGTCGGCCTGAAGGTCATTGAGGTCATCCTTCGCGATTGCTTCACGGAGCGCGCGGCAACCCTCGGCGGGCGGCTGAAGGAAGGTCTGCAGGCCCTGCAGCAGCGTCACGAGTGCATCGGTGACGTGCGGGGACGCGGCCTCCTGCTCGGGCTCGACCTGGTGAAGGACCGGCGCTCACGAACCCCCGACCCGGAACTTGCCCAACAGGTAGCCCGGAACTGCCTGGAACTGGGGATGATGACCAGCACCGTCCGCGGCGGGTTCGGTATATTCCGCATCGCCCCGCCCCTCACGGTGGCGGAGGCGGAGATCGACCTCGGACTGGAGATCTTCGACCGGGCGCTCACCAAAGCTTTACACTGAGAACCGGAGGATATGGGCGCAACCGGCCCCGCCATTGGTATTAGGGTTTGAAACGGGCGGCTAACTGTTGTACCCGCTGGCGGTTTCCGGCCAACGGCGTTTGGAGTTTGCGGATGATCAAGAGGCTCACACAGGCGGCAATTCTCGTGGGGGGTATCCTCGCTCTGGGCGGCTGCACGCTCGGGCAGACGAAGACCGCGGCTGCACCCGTGAAGCCGCCGGCGGCCGACTATCAGGCCGCTGTGCCGCCGGCGCCGCCCGCGGGCCAGATCCGGGCCATCTGCTACAGTGCGGCCGACCTCGAGATCGTACGGGCGCGCATGGTGCAGCAGGAGCTGCAGGTCGTGACGCTCCAGTGTCAGGGCCCGGGCGGAGCCCGCGCCTACGAGAAGCTCTATGCCGACTTCGTGGGCAAGTTCCGCAACGAGTTCGCGACCAACGCCCGCTCGCTTTCCCAGGTCGCCGCCCGCAAGCGCTTCAACACCGACGTGTTCGTCACCGAGGTCGCCAACCGCACGGCGCAGCGCGCGCCGACCGACAAGGAATTCTGCAGCCGCGGCAAGCGCGCTTTCGACTGGGCGATGGACCCGAAGGTGACGTCGCTGTCCCAGGTGCCGCCGCCGTACGACCTCGGCCCCGAGATGAACATCTACGCCTGCCCGGCCCAGTAAGCGGCCGCGCCAGGCACCAATCGAAAGGCGGTCCGACGGACCGCCTTTTTGTTTTGCCGATCGACGCAGAGCTAGATGTGCTGAGCGGTGCGCTCCGCGGGGCCGCGGCCGGCGCCCTGCGCGCCCGTGGTCGCGGCCTTGAGTACGGCGAGGTAGCCCGGCTTCAGTTCCATCGACAGGCGGTGCCCGCCGTCCAGCAGGGCACGATGCGCCTGCGGCAGGCGCCAGCAGGGCACGAACATGAACAGGTGGTGCTCGAGGTGGTAATTGACCCAGAAGGGTGCCACCAGGAGCCGCATCAGCGGATTGGCGTAGGTGGTCCGCGTATTGCGCAGCGGATCGTCATTGTCCGGCACGACCGCGTGCTCGGCGATGTTCCGGATGCGGCTCACGAGCTGGTACCAGGTGGCGAGCGGCAGGAGCCACATCACCGGGTAGAGCCACCAGTATCCCGCCAGCGACAGCCCTGCGAGCAGGGTGAAATTCGCGATCAGCGGGCCCTTCTCGGCGCGCCACAGGTTTCCGAGTTGCACGCCGAGCGGCGCGTCCGCCGGCCCCAGCGCCCGGCGGATCTGCTCGCCACGCCTGAGAAACGCCGTCTGTCCGGTGAGGTCGCGCAGGATCTTCCGGCGCAGGCTGGCCCGGCTGGTCGGGAAGGCCTGCGAAAGACCCAGGTCCGGATCCTCGGCCTGCTGCGTGAACCGGTGATGCTGCAGGTGGTACGGCCGGTACAGCGCGAGGCTGGTGAACACCGGATAGGCGCAGAGCCAGCTGCCCAACCGATCGTTGAGGCCGCGGTCGGCAAAGAGCAGCCCGTGGGCGGCATCGTGCATCAGGATGGCGAGACCGAGCTGGCGCCCACCGATCACCATGACCCCCAGTAGGAAGGTGATGGGGTTGGGCCACAGGGCGAACAGCGCCATGCTGCCCGCGATCAGTCCCCAGGCCTGCAGGACGAGCAGCGCCCCCACGAGGTTCGATTTCGCGCCGAGCCTCCGCGTCTGCTCCAGGGTCAGGAAATTGCCAATCCGGCTCATTCGTCGAGGCTGGTCACGGCACGCACGGCTGTCAACGGCGGCGCAGGGCCGCTATACGTTGAGCAGATGCACCGCAATACCATCCGGACCGACGTCCTCGACGTCGCCTACGAGGAGCACGGGCCGCCCGACGGCGCGCCGGTGATCCTGTTGCACGGCTTCCCCTACGACGTGCGGGCCTACGACGAGGTTGCGCCCGCCCTCGCTGCCGACGGCAATCGCGTGCTGGTGCCGTATCTGCGCGGCTACGGCCCCACCCGCTTCCTGTCGCCCGCAACACCGCGGTCGGGCGAACAGGCGGCGCTGGGCCACGACCTGCTGCAGCTGATGGACGCGCTCGGCATCCGGCGTGCCGCGCTGGCGGGCTACGATTGGGGCGGCCGTGCCGCCTGCATCGTTTCGGCGCTTTGGCCCGAGCGCGTCCGCTGCCTCGTGAGCTGCACCGGCTACAATCTCCAGAATATCGCGGCGTCGGTCGAGCCTGCGCCCGCGGCCGCCGAGCACCGTCTCTGGTACCAGTACTATTTCAACACCGAGCGAGGACGGGCAGGCCTCGCGAAGAACCGCCGCGACATCTGCAGGCTGCTCTGGAGCCTGTGGTCTCCTGAATGGAAATTCGACGACGCGACGTTCGAGAGGACGGCGCCCTCGTTCGACAACCCCGACTTCGTCGACGTCGTTATCCAGTCCTATCGCCATCGCTACGGCTACGCCAAGGGCGACCCGATGCTGGAGCCGGTCGAGGCGCAGCTCGCCAGCCAACCCGTGATCTCCGTGCCCACCATCAATCTCCACGGTGCAGCCGACGGTGTGGGGCCTGCGTCCGACCGCGACGGCCAGTCCGACAAGTTCACGGGCGGCTACGAGCGCCGGATGCTGCCGCGCATCGGCCACAACGTCCCGCAGGAGGCGCCGGCGGAGACCGTGGCGGCCCTGCGCCATCTCATGAAGGAAACGCCGCAATGACCGCGATCGCCCTCATCGGCTCCACCGGCAACATCGGCAGCCGCGTCCTCGACGAGGCCCTGAACCGGAAGCACAGCGTCACCGCCATCACGCGCGACGCCTCCAAGCTGAAGCCGCGTCCCGGCATGACCATCCGGCAGGGCAGCACGACCGACGTCGTATCGATGTCGGCCATCCTCAAGGGCCACGACATCGTCGTGGCGTCGGTGAAGTGGAACGAGGCCAGCGTCCATCACGTGCTGGAAGCGGTCCGCAACAGCGGCGTGAAGCGCGTCCTCTTCGTGGTCGGTGCCGGCAGCCTGCTGCGCGCCGACGGCCGCACCCATCTCGACCACATGGCCGACCGCGGCATCCAGCCCCCGACCTCCAGGCCCGCGTCGCTGGCGTTGGAAGAGGTGCGCAAGGTGAAGGACCTCGACTGGACCGCGATCTCGCCGCCAGCCTCGATCCAGCCGGGCGATCGCACCGGCAAGTTCCGCCTCGGCAAGGATCACCTGCTCGAGGACAAGGAAGGCCAGAGCGCCATCAGCCGCGAGGATTTCGCTGTCGCCATCGTAAACGAGATCGAGAAGCCCAAGCACCTGCGCAAGCGCTTCACGGCAGCTTACTAGGCGACGAAGCGACCTATTCCAGCGTCTCCAGCAGGCGCGCGCAGAGGTAGGTGCGCGGCTCGAGCGACGAATAGTAGATCTGTTCGGTGATGGCGTGGGCGCCCTTGCCGTCGGCGCCGAGTCCGTCGAGCGTCGGGATGCCGAGAGCGGCGGTGAAGTTTCCGTCGCTGCCGCCTCCGGTCAGGGGCACGTCGTTCAGCTCCTTGCCGATCTCACGATAGATCGCCTGCGCCTTCTGGAAGAGATCGGTGATGCCCGCATCCTTCTGGTAGGGCGGACGGTTCATGCCGCCTTCGACCGTCAGCTCGACCTCCTTGCCGATCGGCTCCAGGTTCAGGAACCAGTGCGTCATCTCCTCGGCCAGCTGCATGCTGGGCACGCGCAGGTCGACGTCGATCGAGCACTCGGCCGGCGTCACGTTGACGCCCGAGCCGCCGCGGATCAGGCCGACGTTGCAGGTGATGCCGCGGGCATAATCCGTCTTCTCCTCGATGCGCACGATCTGCCGCGCGATCTCCAGGATGGCGCTGCGGCCGTCCTCGTGACGTACGCCGGCATGGGCGGCGCGGCCCTTCGCGGTCAGGGTGAACCGACCGACGCCCTTGCGCGAGGTCACGACCTTGTCGCCGTCGCGACCGGGCTCCATGACCAGCGCATATTTGTGCCCCCTCGCCGCCTCCTCGATACGGGCGCGCGAGGTCGGGCTGCCGACCTCTTCCTCGGGGATGAACAGGAAGGTGACGGGCAGCTTGGTCTTCTTGCCCTGACGGACCAGGTGGCGCAGCGCGTAGTAGGCGATGTAGCCGCCCGCCTTCATGTCGTAGATGCCGGGACCGAAGACGCTGTCGCCTTCCCGGCGGATCTTCAGCTCCTTCTCCTTCATGCCGAGCGGATGCACCGTGTCGAGATGGGCAAGGACCAGAATGCCCTTGCCCTGCCCTGTGCTCCACTCGGCCGGGGTCTTCGCTTCCAGGATGTCGCCGAAGCCGTCACGGCCCGGCGTGCGCTCCAGGTCGAGGCCAAGGTCGCGGAACTGGCCCTCGACCTTGTCGACCATGACATTGACCGCCTTCGCGTCGTGGCTCGGGCTCTCGATCTCGATCCACTCGACGATCCCCTCCAGGATCTCCTTGGGATCGATCTTGGGCTCGTTCTTCATGTTCGCGGCGGCCATTGTCGTCAGTCCTCTATGCTCAGATCGGATCCCAGGTGAAGTACTCGGGCGAGCGCTTCAGGTCGGTGAAGAAGGGCTTCATCGACGGCACCGCGTGCTCGGCGATGTCCTCCAGGGTCCAGCCCTCGGAGTTGTGCACGGACCGTACCGGGCGGTTGGCGTTGAACAGCATGATCTCGTTCATGCGCACGCCGAAGATCTGCGAGGTGATGCCCTGCTCCTGGGCCGAATCCGACAGCAGATACACCGCCATCGGCGCGATCTTGGCCGGGGTCATCTTCTTGGAGCGCTCCAGGCGCGCCTTCTGCGCCTCGGTGTCGGCGGGGATGGTTCCGATCATGCGCGTCCAGGCGAACGGCGAGATGCAGTTGGAGCGGACGTTGAACGCCGCCATGTCGAGCGCGATCGAGCGCGACAGGCCGATGATGCCCATCTTGGCCGCCGAGTAGTTGGCCTGGCCGAAGTTGCCGACGAGGCCGGACGTCGAGGTGAAGTGCACGAAGGCGCCGGACTTCTGCTCCTTGAAGTAGTTGGCGGCCGCGCGGCTGGTGTTGAATGAGCCGTTGAGATGGACGTCGATCACCATCTTCCAGTCCATGTGGCTCATGCGATGGAAGATGCGGTCGCGCAGGATGCCGGCGTTGTTGATGACGCCGTCGATGCGGCCGAAATTCTCGACGGCCGCCTTGACCATGCGCTCCGCGCCGGCCGGATCGGCCACGCTGTCGCCGTTCGGCACGGCCTGACCGCCGGCCGCCGCGATCTCGGCGCAGACCTTCTCCGCCGCCGTCGCGCTGCCGCTGCCCTCGCCGTCGACCGCGCCGCCGAGATCGTTGACCACGACCTTTGCGCCCTCGCGGGCCGCCAGCAGCGCCATCTCGCGGCCGATGCCGCCGCCCGCGCCGGTCACCAGCACGACCTTGTCCTTCAGCATGTTCGTCATCGTTTTCTCTCTCCCTCTTCTAATCGTCCACTTTCGGCGTGCGCGGCTCACCGCGCAACAGTCGGGCGCTCAGCACCGTCGCGATCGCGAACGGCGCGAGCCCGATCACCATCGGCATCGCGACATGGCGGCTGCCGACCACGCTCAGGGCCGCGACCGCGATCGTGCCCATGGCGCCCATGCCCATCTGCGCGAGGCCGGCCAGCGACGAAGCGGTCCCGGCGAGACGCGGATAGAGGCCGACGGCCCCGGCGTTGGCGTTGGCCACGATCATGCCCGTGCCGAAGCTCAGCAGCATGTGCGGACCGACGATGGCCCACCAGGTGACGATGCCGGCCAGCGAAAGAGCTCCCATCCCGACCAGTGCCGCCACGTGGAACCAGCCCGAGAACATGATGATCTCGACCGGCGCGACCCGGCCGACCAGGCGGTTGTTCACGAAGGTGCCGAGCGTGAAGCCGCCGACCGAGAGCAGCACGATCAGGCCGAACTCGCGCGGGCTGAAGCCCATGCTCTCCTGCAGCACGAAGGGCACGCCGGCCAGCATCCCGAAATTCAGGGCGAAGGCGAAGCCCAGCGGCAGGATGTGACCGAGGAAGCGGCGGTCGCGCAGCATCTCGCCGGAGCCGCGCAGCAGGCTCGACAGGTCGATCCGCTCGCTGCGAAACTTGTTGGTCTCGCGCAGGCCCGTCAGCGTCACCAGGAACAGGATCGTGCCGAAGCCGCCGACGAACCAGAAGGTCGCCCGCCAGCTCGACCATTCCCCGAGGAATCCGCCGATCATCGGCGCCAGCGAGGGCGCGATGTTCTGGCCGAGCGAGATCCAGCTCATGACCAGCGGCATTTCCTTGTAGGTGTAGGCGTCGCGCGTCAGCGCGCGGCCGAGCACCGATCCCGAGGCGGCGCCCAGACCCTGCACGATGCGCAGTCCGATCAGCCCGCCGATCGACGGCGCGAAGGAGCAGGCGAAGCTGGTGAGGGCGAAGAACAGCAGGCCGCCCAGCAGCACCGGCCGGCGGCCGTAACGGTCGCTGAGCGGGCCATAAAAGAGCTGTCCGACCGCGAAGCCCAGCATGTAGGTCGTGAGCGTCAGCTTCACGTTCTCGGGCGTCGCCAGCAGCTCGTGCCCGACCGACGGCATCACCGGCGTGTAGATGCTCATGGTGAGCGGGCCGAAGCTGCCCAGCGCCACCAGGAGCGCGATGTAGGCGGGCGACCGCGGCGCGAGATTCACGTCGACTTCGCCCCGTCCGCCGCCTCGGCCGCTCCCTCGGCACCGAAATCCCCGCCCAATGCCATATCCCCTTGGGCCATCTCCTCCTGCGCCTTCGTCATCCGTGGATAGTAGTGGCGGAAGGCGCCGCGGATCTCCTCGAACGGGATGTCGGCGAAGACGCCGCGATAGGCGAGATACTCCATGTGGCGGCGCCCGCTGAGGTCGAACGGGTGGTAGATCGAATCGCCCACGGCGTCCCAGTCGAGCGGCTTCAGGCCGAACTTGTCGGTGAGTTCGCGGTTGAAGGCCGGCGTCGCCTTGACCCAGCGCCCGTCCAGCCAGACATCGGTGTAGCCGTGGTAGTAGAAGACGTCGCTGCCCATCAGTTCGGACAGGCGCCGTGTCGTCATGTGGTTGCGCACGTCGGCATAACCCAGCCGCGCCGGAATGCCCACGGCGCGGCAGACGGCGGCCATGAGGCCGGCCTTGTTCACGCAGTAGCCGTGACCCGCCTCAAGCGTCGCGCTGGCCCGATAGGCCTCTCGCTTCATCGGCGTGTTGTAGGGATCGTAGCGCAGCCCGTCGCGCACCGCGTAGTACAGGCGCAGGGCCTTCTCCTGGTCACGGCCCTCGCCGGCCACGCGCCTTGCGTAGGCCACGATTGTCGGGTGATGTGAATCGATCAAGTCGCCGGGAAGCCGATAGGCCTCGAAGCTGGCATCGTCGCGAACGACGTCGTCGGCCGGGGTCTTGAGGGATTCGTAATCCATGCGGCGTTTTCTTTAAGGCAAGAGGCGGGAAAGTCCATGAGCGACGGCGCGCAATTCACCCATGCGCATATGGTGCGCTTCGAACGCCACCTCCTCTGTCTCCCGGCACAGGCATGGCCGTTCCTGACCGATCCCGGCCGCCTGCCCGGCTGGTACGGCGACGGCCGCATCGAGCCCAGGGTCGGCGGCGCCGTATCGCTGATGGGCGGTCACATTCGCGGCGTCGTCACGCAATGGCAGCCGCCCGGCCGGCTGGCCTACACATGGAACGTGTACAATCCGGGCGACGCGACCTCGCCCTATCCGGAATCCTATGTGATCCTGACCCTGGCGCCGGCGGCCGAGGGCACCCGCTTCACCCTCGAACACCTGCCGGTGCTCGAATCGTTCGTGAAGCTGAACGCCATGGGCTGGCACACCTTCGTCGACATGGTCGACGCCGCCGTCCGCGGCGAGCCGGTGCAGGGCCGCGACCACTACATGGCGCAGAACGCCCGGCAGTACGGCGTGGACCTCGGCAATCCCCTGGCGTGATCGCTATTCGATCGACACGGTCCGGCGAATCTCGTCGCTCTTGAAGCCGATCATCATCGGTCGTGCGAGACCCGGCAGGGCGGCGACGTCATAGAGTTCGCTGACCACGCCCTCGAACCGCAGCCAGTGCGCGACGTCGCCCGTGCGCGTGTCGATCACGTACACGCCGCAGCGCGGACCGGCCTTGGCCGCGGCCAGGCGGTCCTGCAGCGGCAGGCCGGCGAAGGTGCGGTTCTCGCGCGGCTCCGATAGACCGACGAGCGCATAGGGTCCGACGAAGTCCAGCCCGCGGAGATAGCCCGGACAGAAGGCCAGGGGCTCGAAGCGGCCGGTGCCGAGATCGACCGTGCCCACTTCGCCGGCTCCCGAGTTCAGCACCCAGAGCTTGCCCCCGTGCAGGCGCGGCGAGTGCGGCATCGAGAGCCCGTGGCAGACGATCTCGCCGGAGGCGACGTCGATCACCACACCGCCGCCGGTGCGATGCTCGCGCCAGCCATCGGCGAGGTCGGTCTCGGCGACGCAGGTGACGAAGGCCGGCTTGCCGTCGCGCATGGCGAGGCCGTTCAGATGGCAACGATCCTCCGGTGCCAGGCGCGTGATGAACGGCGGCTTCCACAGCGGCTTGAAACTGTGCGTCTCGCTGGCGGTTGCGAGGCAGGAGAACAGCGTGTTGACGAAGACCAGCCTGCCCTCGGCATCGAAGGCGACGTCGTGGACGTCTAGATCGGCTGTATAGGTCGCCGACTGGGGCACGAACAGCGCGTCGTAGCCGGCCGCGCCCGGCGTGCCGTGCGCGGCATCGACGAAGTTCGTGATCTGGATCGACGAGGCCACGACCAGACGCGAGTCCCGGAACGCCAACCCCATCGGCCGGTCCAGCGTGCGGTCGAAGATCGAGAGCCGCTCGGCCTGCCTGTTGGTTCCGACCAGGATGACCTTTCCGCTCTGGTAGGTCGAGATCGCCAGGCTGCCGCCGGTGTCGGCCAGCCAGCCCGGGAAATGCCGTGAGCTGGTGGCGACGAAGGCGGGCTTTGGCGTCCCGGCGGACCAAGTCGCGGCATCCGGCACGGCCTCGGCCGTGTCTCCTCCCGCGACGTCGATCGCCGTCGCGGCAGCGTTCTCTTTTTCCATTTCGCAGCGATCCCTGTGCAGCGGCAACCCGAAGGCAGCTTAGACCATCAGGTAGTCGAGGTCTGCGTCGCTGAGCGTGGTGACGCCTTTCAGCACGATCTCCATGCTGGCGCTCCTGGTGCTCAGCGCGGCATCGGTGTTGTTGGCGTAGAGCACAGTGTTGCCGTTGCCCACGAGGAAGGCCACCAGCGAGTGGGCGTCGATGGTCGACGGCGCCGACGTCACGGTCTGCAGCGGCCGGAAGCCGCCGTCGATTTGCGTCAGGTCGATCACATCCGTTCCCGCCGTGAAGTCCAGGATCGTGTCGCGCGAGGCCCGCGTCGAATCCCCGGTCGCGCGGAACACGAACACGTCCGCCCCGGCGCCGCCCACCAGCGTGTCGGCGCCGGCACCGCCCAGCAGCAAGTTGTTGCCCGCCCCGCCCCGCAGCGTGTCCCTGCCGAGGCCGCCGTCCAGCATGTCGTTGCCCGCCCCGCCGGTGATCGCGTTGGCAAGCCCGTTGCCGGTGCCGGTGAAGTCGCCGTTGCCGCGGAACTGCAGGTGTTCGATCTGGTCGCCCAGCGTGTAGGACGCCAGGGTCGTCCTGACCGTGTCGATGCCGCCGGCCGCCGCCTCCGTCACGACGTCGCCGGCATCGTCCACCTGGTAGGTGTCGTTGCCGCCGCCGCCGGTCATCTGGTCCGCCCCCGCGGCACCGCGCAGCGTGTCGGCGCCTGCGCCGCCGTCGAGCGTGTCGTTGCCGCTGCCGCCCGTCAGCAGGTTGTCCAGTCCATTGCCGGTGCCGGTGAAGGCGCCGGTGCCCACGAATTGCAGCCGCTCGACATGGTCGCCGAGCGCAAGGGACGCGAGGGCAGTCTTGACCGTGTCGGTGCCGCCGCCGCCCAGTTCGATGACGACATCGCCGGCATCGTCCACCTGGTAGGTGTCGTTGCCGGTACCGCCGGTCATCGTGTCCGCGCCGGTGCCGCCGTTCAGCGTATCGTGGCCGCCCAGCCCATCGAGCGTGTCGTCGCCGCCCAGCCCATAGAGCGCGTCGTCGCTCGCGCCCCCGGTCAGCGTGTTCGGGTCGGCATCCCCGGTTGTGAACAGGCCCGACCTGCCGAACACCAGGTAGCTCGAGCCAGCCCCCGAAAGGCCGTTCGGATCCGCCCCCCGCGCACCGACGATCAGGTCGGCGTAGCCATCGCCGTTCACGTCACCCGCTGACGCGACCGAAAAGCCGCTCTGATCGCCGGCTGCAGCGCCATCCAGCCGGAAGCCGGTCGTGCCGTCCATGATCGACAGGTCGAGACTGGCCGCGAAGCCCGTCGCCTTGCCGAACACCACGTAGCTCGAGCCGGTAGTCGTGAGGCCGTTCGGGGCCGCGCCCCGCGCACCGACGATCAGGTCGTCGTAGCCGTCGCCGTTAACGTCCCCCGCCGACGCGACCGAAAAGGCGCTGCTGTCAGATGCCGCGCCGTCCAGCCGGAAGCCGGTCGTGCCGTCCACATGCCCGAGTTCGGTCTCGATGAATCCCCCCCTCGCATTGCCGAACACCACAAAGCTCGAGCCGGAAGAGGAACCGTTCAGGGTCGCGCCCGGCGCGCCGACGATCAGGTCGGCGTAGCCGTCGCCGTTCACGTCCCCTGCAGACGCGACCGAACTGCCGCTGCGGTCATTGTAAGTCCTGCCGAACAGCGAAAAGTCGGCCTCGCCAGGCCTGAGGCTGGCCGCGAAGCCCGACGCCTTGCCGAACACCACGTAGCTCCGACCGTTGTTGCTGCCGTAGCCTTGCGTATCGGCGCTCGGCGCGCCGACGATCAGGTCGTCATAGCCGTCGCCGTCCACGTCCCCCGCCGACGCGACCGAAGAGCCGCTCCTATCAAGGGTAGCACCGCCGTCCAGCCGGAAGCCGGTCGTGCCGTCCAAGGTCGACAAAGCGAGATCGGCCGCGAAGCCCGACGCCTTGCCGAACACCACGTAGCTCGCGCCAGAATAGCTGCCGTTCGGATCCGCGTCCCGCGCACCGACGATCAGGTCGTCGTAGCCGTCGCCGTTCACGTCGCCCGCAGACGCGACCGAATAGCCGCTGGCATCACCGGCGGCCGCGCCGTCCAAGCGGAAGCCGGTCGTCCCGTCCAGCGCCCCAAGGTCGAGAGTCGCCGAGAAGCCCGACGCCTTGCCGAACACCACGTAGCTCGAACCGGCGTTGTAGAGGCCGTTGGGATCCGCACGCCGCGCGCCCACGATCAGGTCGGCGTAGCCGTCGCCGTTCACGTCTCCCGCCGAAGCGACGGACCCGCCGCCCAGATCCCCTGCCGCAGCGCCGTCCAGCCGGAAGCCGGTCGTGCCGTCCAGGGTCGACAGGTCGAGACTGGTCGCGAAGCCCGACGCCTTGCCGAAAACCACGTAGCTCGCGCCGGAGCTGCTGCCGTTCGGATCCGCGAGACTGGCGCCGACGATCAGGTCGTCGTAGCCGTCGCCGTTCACGTCCCCCGCAGACGCGACCGATTGGCCGCTGCCATCACCGGCGGCCGCGCCGTCCAGCCGGAAGCCGGACGTGCCGTCCAGCGTCCCAAGGTCCAATCCCGAAAACGCCATTCCGCGCGCCCCTCTCCCCGCCCCAACAAATTGCTATCACGCTGCGGAAATAAGTCAAACCGAGAGGGGAAGTCGCAGAGGCCGTTTTCCGTTCTGTGCGGCGGCGGCCCTAACGCGGTTCAGACCATGAGGTAGTCGAGGTCGGTGTCGCTGAGGGTGGTGACGCCCTTCAGCACGATCTCCATGCTGGCGTTCCTGGTGCTCAGCGCGGCATCGGTGTTGTTGGCGTAGAGCACCGTGTTGCCGTTGCCCACGAGGAAAGCCACCAGCGAGTGGGCGTCGATGGTCGACGGCGCCGACGTCACGGTCTGCAGCGGCCGGAAGCCGCCGTCGATCTGCGTCAGGTCGATCACGTCCGTTCCCGCCGTGAAGTCCAGGATCGTGTCGCGCGAGGCCCGCGTCGAGTCCGCGGTCGCGCGGAACACGAACACGTCCGTCCCGGCGCCGCCCGCCAGCGTGTCGGCGCCGGCGCCGCCGATCAGCACGTCGGCGCCCGCCCCGCCGCGCAATATGTCTCCGCCGAGACCGCCGTCCAGCATGTCGTGGCCGGCCCCGCCGGTGATCATGTTGGCGAGCACGTTGCCGCTGCCGGCGAAGGAGCCGGTGCCGTCGAACTGAAGGATCTCCAGATTGTCGCCCAATACATAGGACGCCAGGGTCGTCCGCACCGTGTCGAAGCCCTCGGCGGTTCCCTCCACGACGATATCGCCGGCATCGTCCAGATAGTAGGTATCGTCGCCGGCACCGCCGGCCATCGCGTCGGCGCCCGCGCCGCCGATCAGCGTGTCGTTGCCCGTATCGTCCTCGAGCGTGTCGTCACCGTCGCCGCCCCTCAGCACGTTGTCCAGTCCGTTGCCGATGCCGGTGAAGTCGCCGGTTCCCCGGAACTGCACGCGCTCGACATGGTCGCCCAGGACATAGGTCGACAGGGCGGTTCTCACCGTGTCGATGCCGCCGCCGCCCAGTTCGACGACGACGTCGCCGGCATCGTCCACCTGGTAGGTGTCGTTGCCGCTGCCGCCGGTCATGGTGTCCGTGCCCTCCGCCCCGCGCAACGTGTCGCGGCCCGCGCCGCCGGCGAGCGTGTCGTTGCCGCTGCCGCCCGTCAGCAGATTGTCGAGCCCGTTGCCGGTGCCGGCGAAGTCGCCGGTGCCCACGAACTGCAGCCGCTCGACCTGACTGCCCAGCGTGTAGGACGCCAGCGTGGTCTTGACCGTGTCGATGCCGCCGCCTCCCGCCTCGATCACGACGTCGCCGGCATCGTCCACATGATAGGTGTCGTTGCCGGCACCGCCGGTCATGGTGTCGGCACCCGTGCCACCGTTCAGCGTGTCGTGGCCGCCCAGACCATCGAGCGTGTCGTCGCCGCCCAGCCCATAGAGCGCATCGTCGTTCTCGCCCCCGGTCAGCGTGTTGGCCGCGGCATCCCCCGTGGTGAACAGGCCGGACCGGCCGAACACCAGGTAGCTCGCGCCTGAATCGCTGCCGTTCGGATCCGCCCCCAGCGCGCCGACGATCAGGTCGGCGTAGCCGTCGCCGTTGACGTCCCCCGCAGATGCCACCGACCAGCCGCTCTGGTCGCCCCCTGCCGCGCCGTCCAGCCGGAAGCCGGTCGCGCTGTCCAGGGTCCCGAGGCCGAGAGTCGCCGCGAAGCCCGACGCCTTGCCGAACACGACGTAGCTCGCGCCGGTATAGTTGCCGTTCGGATCGGCCCCCCAGGCGCCGACGATCAGGTCATCGTAGCCATCACCGTTCACGTCCCCCGCCGACGCGGCCGACCTACCGCTCCGATCCCCTGCCGCAGCGCCGTCCAGCCGGAAGCCGGTCGTGCCATCCAGCGTCCCGAGGCCCAGCGTCGCCGCGAAGCCCGACGCCTTGCCGAACACCACGTAGCTCGAGCCGGAAACAGTGCCGGTCAGATCCGCGAACGGCGCGCCGACGATCAGGTCGGCGTAGCCATCGCCGTTGACGTCCCCCGCAGACGCAACCGAGTAACCGGCCCGATCGTCGAATGCCACCCCGTCCAGCCGGAAGCCGGTCGTGCCGTCCAGGGTCGACAAAGCGAGATCGGCCACGAAGCCCGACGCCTTACCGAACACCACGTAGCTCGCGCCGGTGGCGCCATTGGCCCTCCAGGCCCCGACGATCAGGTCGTCGTAGCCGTCGCCGTTCACATCCCCCGCGGACGCAACCGAATAGCCGGCCCGATCCCCCGTAACTCCGCCCAGACGGAAGCCAGTCGTGCCGTCCACGGTCGACAAAGCGAAATCCGCCGCGAAGCCCGACGCCTTGCCGAACACCACGTAGCTCGCATTGGCGTAGGGCGCGCCGACGATCAGGTCGTCGTAGCCGTCGCCGTTGACGTCCCCCGCAGACGCGACTGACCGGCCGCTCTGACTGCTGGTCGCAGTACCATCCAGCCGGAAGCCGGTCGTGCCGTCCAGAGCGCCGAGGTCGAGATCCGCCGCGAAGCCCGATGCCTTGCCGAACACCACGTAGCTCGAACCGGAATAGCTGCCGTTCGGATCCGCCCCCCGCGCGCCGACGATCAGGTCGCCATAGCCGTCGCCGTTCACGTCCCCTGCAGACGCAACCGACCAGCCGCTCTGATCGTCAGCGGCGACGCCGTCCAGCCGGAAGCCAGTCGTGCCGTCCAGCGTCCCCAGGGCAAGATCGGCCGCGAAGCCCGCCGCCTTGCCGAACACCACGTAGCTCGAACCGGAGTTGCTGCCATTCGGATCTGCGAACCGCGCGCCGACGATCAGGTCGTCGTAGCCGTCGCCGTTCACGTCCCCCGCAGACGCGACCGAAAAGCCGCTCTGATCGCCGGCTGCCGCGCCGCTCAGCCGGAAGCCGGACGTGCCGTCCAGCGTCCCGAGGTCCAATCCCGAAAAGGCCATTCCCAATCCTTCTCACTAATCGCGACGGCACGGCAGTCGTCAGGCAAGCGGAACGGCCCTTCCTGCCGGGCTTCGGCGCTTCGGATCCGGACCGTCGAAACCGTCGCCGTTCACGTCACCCACCGACGCGACCGAGCGGCTGGCGAAATCCGGAGTCGTCGAGCCGCCCAGCCTGAAGCCGGTCGTGCCGTCCCGGGTCGACGGATCGATGGTCGACGGAAGCACCGCGCCTGCGCTCCCAGGCTCCCTGCTCGTTATGGGCACGGCAGCGATCGACCTTCATCTTCGGCGAGCGGAATTCCGCAGAATTCTTCGTCCTTTGGCCGCCCGCAACAGCCTGGGAACTATCGCCGCGCCCGGCCGACACGAGGCGCGAAAGAGCCGACCATCGGTTCGGCCGCCAGAGCGGCGCCGCCAGTCAACCAGTTCCGGTCGAACAGTTCGAGGAGCTCGCGATAGGTCGTGCCGGAGACCTGGTCGATGCCGTCGCGCCCGTCGCCCCGCATATGGGCGTCCAGCACGCGGTCCAAGGCGCCCGGATCGGCAACCGGAAGGCCCAGCAGCTGGAGGTCGCGGGCGATGGAGGCGCCCGCCGGCAGATAGGCTTCGTCGCGCCCGAGGCGCTCGCTCGGCCCCGGCAGCCGGATCAGCACGACCCGCGTCGCCGAAGGCTGGGCGTCCGGGCCGATCAGGGTGGTGCCGAACATCAGCCCGGCGAGCACGCTGACCGGCGGTGACGGCGGAAAGAGCGTGAAGGCAACGTATTGCGAGACCTCCGTCGCGTCGCTGACTTCGATCCGGAGCGAGCGCTTGTCGACCGCCACCGTGCCGTCGAGTTGCAGGCGGCCGGTCGGCAGGACCTCGCCATAGCGTGCCGCCAGCTGGTCCGCCCGGCCCTTGCCGCGGCCGGTCGCACGGGTTCGTGCACCGATGCAGAGTTCGCCGCGGATCAGCCGCCCGCGGAAATAGGGCGACCAGGCATGGGAGTAGCTTGCGTAGATGCCGGCCAGCGACAGACCGGGTGCTTCCGGAACGGGTGGCCGCCCCTGGGCATCGAGCCGCTGCTGCAACTCCTCCGGGTCACGGCCGTGCCGGGCCGCAACCTCGGCCAGGAATTCCTCGTAGCCGCAGCCGGCGATCCATGCGCTCGGCCGGTCCAGACCGAGCAGCTTCGACCAGTCCTCGTAGATCCTGGCGTCGCGCGGCCGGGCGCGGCCGTGCAGCCACTTGTCGGCGCGCGCGACGTCGAATGTCGTGTTGGGATTGACGCGCCTGAACGCCGCCGCAAGATCCTTGCGGGCATGCGCTCCCAGCAGAGCGGCCGTGAGCCGCAATTTGCGATCGATGTCGCGGGTCAAACTGCTATCCGTCGATCAGCTCGTCGCAGCCCTCGCCGGCCAGCGTCCCGAGGTCCGGTCCCGAAAAGGTCATTGCGACTTCCCCTCACCCCGTCTCACGCACAAATTGCTACCGGAGTGCAGACAATAGTCAAGCCGAACGTCACCTTCCGAACGATGCACCGGTCCGGCGGTGCAACCCGTGGATGCCGGCCACGGGCTCTCACCGATTTTCGCAACAATCAAGTCTTGAAACGCCGAAAATCGCCCGCGCCGCGGGAAGTGGGTTTTCGTTTCGTCTGTTTCGTTTGTTTCGTCTATTTCACTTATACTGCCGGGCGAGGGCCACCCTGTGAAGGCGACGTATTGCGAGATCTCCGCCGCAATTTGCGATCGATGTCGCGCGTCAAACTGCTATCCGTCGATCAGGTCGTCGCAGCCCTCGCCGGCAGCGTCCCGAGGTCCGGTCCCGAAAAGGTCATTGCGACTTCCCCTCACCCCGTCTCACGCACAAATTGCTACCGGAGTGCAGACGATCATCAAACCGAACGTCACCTTCCGAACGATGCACCGGTCCGGCGGTTCAACCCGGGGATGCCGGCCACGGGCTCAGACGACAAGGTAGTCGAGGTCGGAGTCGCTGAGCGCGGTGACGCCCTTCAGCACGATCTCCATGCTGGCGCTCCTGGTGCTCAGCGCGGCGTCGGTGTTGTTGGCGTAGAGCACCGTGTTGCCGTTGCCCAGGGCGAAGGCCACCAGCGAGTGGGCGCCGATCGTCGCCGGCGCCGACGTCACGGTCTGAAGCGGCTGGAAGCCGCCGTCGATCTGCGTGAGGTCGATGATGTCCGTTCCCACCGTGAAGCCCAGGATCGTGTCGCGCGAGGCCCGCGTCGAGTCGCCGGTCGCGCGGAACACGAACACGTCTGTTCCGGCTCCGCCCTCCATCGTGTCGGCACCCGCACCGCCGATCAGTACGTCGACGCCCGCCCCGCCGCGCAGCGTGTCCCTGCCGAGGCCACCGTCCAGCGTGTCGTTGCCCGCCCCGCCGATGATCGCGTTGGCGAGCCCGTTGCCGGTGCCGGTGAAGTCGCCGGTACCGCGGAACTGCACGCGCTCGACATGGTCGCCCAGCGTAAAGGACGCCAGTGTCGTCCGCACCGTATCGGTGCCGCCGCCCGTCAGTTCGACGATGACGTCGCCGGCATCGTCCACCTGGTAGGTGTCGTTGCCGCCGCCGCCGGTCATCTGGTCCGCACCCTCGGCGCCGCGCAACAGGTCGCTGCCGGCACCGCCGTCGAGCGTGTCGTTGCCGCTGCCGCCCGTCAGCAGGTTGTCCAGTCCATTGCCGGTGCCGGTGAAGGCGCCGGTGCCCACGAATTGCAGCCGCTCGACATGGTCGCCGAGCGCAAGGGACGCCAGCGTGGTCTTGACCGTGTCGGTGCCGCCGCCACCCAGTTCGACGACGATGTCGCCGGCATCGTCCACCTGGTAGGTGTCGTTGCCGCCACCGCCGGTCATGGTGTCGGCGCCCGAACCGCCGTTCAGCGTGTCATGACCGCCCAGCCCATCGAGCGTGTCGCCGCCACCCAGGCCATAGAGCGCGTCGTCGCCCGTGCCGCCGGTCAGCGTGTTCGCGGCGCCGTCGCCCGTGGTGAACAGGCCCGACCTGCCGAACACCACGTAGCTCGCGCCGGAAGAAGAGCCGTTCGGACTGGCCCCCTTTGCCCCGACGATCAGGTCGGCATAGCCGTCGCCGTTCACGTCCCCCGCAGACGCAACCGAGGAACCGCTCAGACTGACTCCCAGGCCGTCCAGCCGGAAGCCGGTCGTGCCGCTCAGGGTCGAGAGGGCGAGGCTGGCGCTGAAGCCCGATGCCTTGCCGAACACCACGTAGCTCGTGCCGGAAACAGGGCCGTTCAGATCCGCGTACGGCGCGCCCACGATCAGGTCGTCGTAGCCGTCGCCGTTCACGTCCCCCGCTGACGCAACCGAGAAACCGCTCCGATCGTCGAATGCCCCCCCATCCAGCCGGAAGCCGGTCGTGCCGTCCAGCGTCCCGAGGGCAAGGGAGCTCGCGAAGCCCGACGCCTTGCCGAATACCACGTAGCTCGAGCCGGCTCCGGGGAGGCCGCTCGCACGGGCGTACGGCGCGCCGACGATCAGGTCGGCGTAGCCGTCGCCGTTCACGTCGCCCGCCGACGCCACCGAGAGGCCGCTGTTATCGCTGGCGGCCACGCCGTCCAGCCGGAAGCCGGTCGTGCCGTCCAGCGTCCCGAGGCCGAGCGTCGCCGCGAAGCCCGACGCCTTGCCGAACACAACGTAGCTCGCGCCGGAGTTGCTGCCGTTCGGATCCGCAAACCTTGCGCCGACGATCAGGTCGTCGTAGCCGTCGCCGTTCACGTCCCCCGCAGACGCGACAGAGAAACCGCTTTGATCGCTGGCTGCCGCGCCGTCCAGCCGGAAGCCGGTCGTACCGTCCAGACCCGACAGGTTGAGGCTGGCCGCGAAGCCCGACGCCTTGCCGAACACCACGTAGCTCGACCCGGAGTTGCTGCCGTTCGGGTCCGCATAACGTGCGCCGACGATCAGGTCGGCGTAGCCGTCGCCGTTCACATCCCCCGCCGACGCGACCGACCTACCGCTGTAATCGCTGACTGCAGCGCCGGCCAGCCGGAAGCCGGTCGTGCCGTCCAGCGTCCCGAGGGCGAGGCTGGACGCGAAGCCCGATGCCCGCCCGAACACCACGTAGCTCGCGCCAGAGTTGCTGCCGTTCGGGTCCGCGTCCCGCGCGCCCACGATCAGGTCGTCGTAGCCGTCGCCGTTCACGTCCCCGGCAGACGCCACCGAATAGCCGCTGACATCACCGGCTGCCGCACCGTCCAGCCGGAAGCCGGTCGAGCCGTCCAGAGTCACGAGGTCGAGAGTCGCCGAGAAGCCCGACGCCTTGCCGAACACCACGTAGCTCGAACCGGCGTTGTAGAGGCCGTTGGGATCCGCACGCCGCGCGCCGACGATCATGTCGGCGTAGCCGTCGCCGTTCACGTCCCCCGCGGATGCCACCGAGAAACCGCTCTGGTCGCTGGCCGCCACGCCGGCCAGCCTGAAGCCGGATGTGCCGTCCAGGGTCGATAGGTCCAATCCCGAAAACGCCATTTCACTGCCCCAACCCAAGTCCCACACACAAATTGCTACCGGAGTGCAGACAATAGTCAAGCCGCGCGGCGGTCCTGCGCGGAAACACGCAGGCCCGAGGTTTCCGCGGGACTCTAGAGCGACGGCGGGGCGTCGGCGTCGGACTTGACGAGGAAGTGGGCGTTGGCGGTGGCGACGGGGCGTGACCTGTCTTCCTGCCAGGCTTCGGCGAAGACGTTGACCATGCGCCTTCCCTGCTTGGTCACCTTGGCGCAGGCGATCACGTCGACCGGACGGGCCGAGCGCAGATAGTCGACGGTGATGTTGACGATCTTCGGCACCGTCTCGGTCTCCGTCTCCCACAGGAGATGGAAGATCGCCGCCATCTCCAGCATCGCGCCCAGGGTGCCGCCATGGATCGCCGGCAGGAAGGTGTTGCCGATCAGCTCCGGGTGAAAGCGCATCCGCGTCAGCAGCTCGCCGGTGGTGTTCTCCGGTGCGATCTGCATCCAGCGCGCATAGGGGATGGCCTCGGCCAGGCGGGCGACGTTGCCCTCCTTGCGCGCCTCGGCGAGGCGTTCGAGCAGCGCGCTCATGGCTTGTCTCCCAGCGGCGGCCGGGTCGGCTTGCCCTTGGTGCCCAGCATGAAGGTGCCGGCGGCGGCCGCGATCGGGTCCTTGGCATCGCCGTGATGGGCGAAGGCGCGGGTGAAGGCGACCGAGCGGGTGATGCGATAGCATTCGGCCTCGGCGATCACCGGCTTGCCGGGCTCCGCCGGTCGCACATAGTCGATGCGCAGGTCGAGCGTCGCGAAGGGTTCCGGCGCCTTCAGCATGGTGGCGACCGACATGCCGCAGCAGCCGTCGAGCAAGGCGGTGAGCGGTCCGCCCGCCAGCACGCCGGTCTCGGGATTGCCGACCAGCTCCTCGCGCCAGTCGAGCTGCATCGAGGCGAAGCCGCGCGAGGCGCCGATCACCTTGAGGCCGAGCGCCTTGTTGTGCGGGATGTTGTCGGAGAACCACTGCTGGAAGAGCGCGACCCTTGCGTCCTTTTCCATCTAAAACCCCATCTGGCGGGCGGCGAGATCCTTCATGATCTCGGTCGAGCCACCGCCGATCGACATGACCTTGGTCTCGCGATAGATGCGCTCGACCTTGGCGCCACGCAGGTATCCGGCACCGCCGAACACCTGCATCGCCTCGTTGGCGCAGAACTCCATCGTCGAAGTCGCGAGGTTCTTCAGCATGCAGATCTCGGCGACAGGCTTCTCGCCCTGCCCGACCCGGTAAGCCAGCAGCTCGAGCGTCGACTTCACGGCATTGATGCGCATCGCCATGTCGACCAGCCGGTGACGCACGACCTGGTTGGCGATCAGCGGCTTGCCGAACGTATGGCGCTCGCGGGCATAGGCGATGGCCTCGTCGAGACAGACCTTCGCATAGCCGCAGGCGCCGGCCGCCATGCCGAGCCGCTCGGAATTGAAGTTCAGCATGATGCCGATGAAGCCGCGATTCTCCTCGCCTATCAGGTTCTCTACCGGCACCTTCACGTTGTCGAAGAAGAGCTGGGCCGTGTCCGAGGCCCACCAGCCCATCTTCTTCAGCTTGGTGCGCCCGAAGCCTTCCCGGTCACGCTCGATCAGCAGCAGCGAGACACCGCCCGCCCCCGGACCGCCGGTGCGGACCGCGACCGTGTAGTAGTCGGCGCGCATGCCCGAAGTGATGAACATCTTGGAGCCGTTCACCACATAGTGGTCGCCCTCGCGCCGCGCCGTGGTCCTGAGGTTCGCGACGTCGGAGCCGCCGCTGGGTTCGGTGATGGCGAGCGCGCTGATCTTCTCGCCCGCCAGCACCTCGGGCAGCACCTTGCGCTTCATCCACTCCGGCCCCAGCGCGGCAATGGGCGGCGAACCGATCGTGTGGCTGTTCAGGCTGGCGTTGAGGCCGCCGCTGCCGTGGCGCGCCATTTCCTCGGCCTTGACGATACCGAAGAACGGGTCCGTCGGAACGCCGCCATATTCCTCGGGGAAGCCGAGCTGCAGCAGTCCCGCCGCCGAGGCCTTGCGGTAGAGGTCGCGCGGAAACTCCTCGGCCTCGTCCCACTGGTCGACATGGGGCATGATCTCGCGCTCGACGAAGCGCCGGACGGTGCTCCGGAACGCCTCGTGCTCCTCGGTATAGAACGGCGACGGCGGCCTGCCCGACGGGAGGGCCTGCTCGGCGAGCGACATGGGTTTCTCCGGTACGGGCTCGATCGATCCACAGTACAGCGCGCGGAGCGAAAATCCATTGACTCCGCGCAGCCCTGCCATGTCATATGACGCACCAACGCGAAGCCGATAAACGGCCGATTTACAGGGTAGGGGAATGCTCGATTTCATCCAGCAGCTTGTGAGCGGAATAGCGCTCGGCTGCGTGTACGGCCTGATCGCGCTGGGCTTCGTCCTCATCTACAAGGCGACGGAAGTCGTCAATTTCGCCCAGGGCGATCTGATGATGCTGGGCGGGTTCTTCGTTTTCACCTTCATCGGCCTGATGGGCCTCGACTACTGGCTGGGCTTCCTGTTCGCCGTCTGCGCCATGGCGGTGTTCGGCATGGCGACCGAGAGGGTCCTGATCCGGCCGATCCTCGGCTATCCGCAGTTCTCGATCGTCATGGCCACGATCGGGCTGGGATACTTCCTGCGGTCCATCGCCGGCATGATCTGGGGCACCGACGACCTCAAGATCGACACCCCCTTCTCGACCGGCGTGCTGAAGCTCGGCGACCTGGTGATCGCCCACGACAAGCTCTCCGTGATCGTGGCCACGGTGATCCTCTGCGCCGTGCTCTATGCCTTCTTCAACTACACGCGCATGGGCACGGCGATGCGCGCGACGTCGGAGAACATGCTGGCGGCCTACTACATGGGCATCCCGGTGAAGCGCGTCGTTTCGCTGATCTGGGCGATCAGCGCCGCGGTGGCGGCGACCGCCGGTGTGCTGCTGGCGCCGATCACCTTCATCCATTCCAACGTCGGCCTTGCGCTGGGACTGAAGGCCTTCCCGGCGGCGGTGCTGGGCGGCTTCGGCTCGATCCCGGGCGCCTTGATCGGCGGCCTGATCATCGGCGTCATCGAGACCCTGGCCGGCTTCTACCTGCCGCAGGGCTGGAAGGACGTCGCCCCGTACATCGTGCTGCTGATCGTCCTGCTGGTCCGGCCGCATGGGCTGTTCGGCCCCAGCATGCGCAAGAAGGTCTGAGCCCATGCGTTTCGTCTTCAAGACAGACTACGACCAGGACATCCGGCTGCTGAAGCACAGCGGCTACTGGTGGTCCTACGGCGTGCTGCTCGCGCTGCTGATCGCCTTCCCCTACGTGGTCGGCAGCTACCTGCAGAGCCAGATCGTCTTCGTGTTCATCTACGCCATCGTGGGCGTGGCGCTGATCATCCTCACCGGCTTCACCGGCCAGGCCTCGCTGGGCCATGCCGCCTTCCTCGCGATCGGCGCCTACACGGCCGGCTTCCTGCAGAGCCAGGGGATATCGTTCATCGTCTACTTTCCGGCGGCGGCGATTATCACCGGCGCGGTCGGGGCGATGGTCGGGTTCCCGGCGCTACGCCTCAGCGGCATCTACCTGGTGATCGCCACCATCGCTTTCGCCTTCATCGTCGAGGAGATCCTCGCGCGCTGGGAATCGGTGACTCACGGCAACGAGGGCATGCGGGTCCGCACCATCGACTTCCTCGGCCAGCCGATCCCGCGCGACGGCGACGGTTTCTACTTCCTCTGCCTGCTGGTGCTGGTGGGATCGATCCTGCTGGCGCTGAACCTGCTGCGCTCGCCCACCGGCCGCGCCTTCATCGCCATCCGCGACTCCGAGACCGCGGCCAAGAGCATGGGCATCGATCTCGCCCGCTACAAGGTGAAGTCCTTCGCCATCAGCGCCGCGCTCACCGGCATGGCGGGCGTGCTGTTCGCCCACAAGATGTCCTTCATCTCGCCCGAGATGTTCACCCTGCTGCTCTCGATCGAGTTCATCATGGTGATCATCATCGGCGGCGCCTTCGGGGTGCATGGCGCGGTGCTGGGCGCGATCTTCATCGTCATGGTCGATCCCTTCCTGACGACCCTGAAGGACGACGTCCCGGTGCTGGGCGCCAGTCTCGCCACGACGCTCGGCATGTCGTCGGAGGGCGCAGGGAAACTGCGCGAGACCATGGCGTCGATCGGGTCCGCGGCCGGCCTCAAGGGCGCGATCTACGGCCTGATCATCATGATGTTCATCCTGTTCGAGCCCTACGGCCTCTACGGCCGCTGGCTCAAGGTGAAGCTCTTCTTCCAGCTCTTCCCGCTCTACAAGAAGGCCACCTTCAAGCGCCAGAAGACCTACGTGAAGTCGGAGCGCAACCGATGAGCTTCTTCACGGTCGACAGCATCTCGCTGCAGTTCGGCGGCCTCAAGGCGGTCGACAGCGTCAGCTTCAGCGTCGAGAAGGGCGAGATCTTCACCATCATCGGCCCCAACGGCGCCGGCAAGACCTCGATCTTCAACCTGATCTCGCGGCTCTACGACCCGACCTCGGGCAAGCTGTTCTTCGAGGGCCGCGACATCACCGAGGTCCCGTCCCACCAGATCGCCAAGCTCGGCATCGCCCGCACCTTCCAGAACATCGAGCTGTTCGAGAACGCCACGATGCTGGCCAATCTCCTGGTCGGACGGCACTGCCACGCCACAACGCAACTCTGGCAGGAGATCCTGTTCCTGCCCTCCGTGCGCCGCGCCGAGAAGGAGCACCGCCGCAAGGTCGAGGAGGTGATCGAGTTCCTCGACCTCCAGGCCTATCGCGAGAAGCTGATCGCCGGCCTGCCCTACGGGGTGCGCAAAGTCGTCGAGGTGGCCCGCGCGCTCTGCTCCGAGCCCAAGCTGATCCTGCTGGACGAGCCCTCCTCCGGCCTCAACGTCGAGGAGACCGACGACATGTCGTTCTGGATCCGCGACATCCGCACCGAACTCGGCGTCACGGTGCTGATGGTCGAGCACGACATGAGCCTGGTGAACCGGGTATCGGACCGGGTTCTCGCCCTGAACTACGGCAAGGTGCTGGCCTCCGGCACGCCGGCGGAAGTCCAGGCGCATCCCGACGTCATCGCCGCCTATCTCGGCGCCTGAGAGGAGCGGACATGAGCGACGACCCGATCCTCAAGGTCTCGAACATCGAGAGCTACTACGGCCCGATCATGGCGATCCGCGGCGTCAGCCTCGCCGTGCCGCGCGGCAAGATCATCACCGTGCTGGGCGCCAACGGCGCCGGCAAGACGACCATTCTGAAGACCATCTCGGGCGTGCTCGACCCGCTCAAAGGCACCATCGAGTTCGAAGGCAAGGCCATCCAGCGCATGGATGCCGACAAGATCGTGCGGCTGGGCCTCAGCCACGTGCCCGAGGGCCGCGAGGTGTTCCCCTTCCTCTCGGTGCGCGAGAATCTCGCCATGGGGGCGTTCCTGCGCCAGGACCGCGACGGCGTCGCGCGCGACCTCGAGAAGGTCTTCGCCTATTTCCCCCGCCTCAAGGAGCGCATCGACCAGCCCGCCGGCTCGCTTTCGGGCGGCGAGCAGCAGATGCTGGCGATCAGCCGCGCCCTGATGAACCGGCCGAAGCTGCTGCTGCTCGACGAACCCTCGCTCGGCCTCTCGCCGCTGCTGGTGAAGGAGATCTTCAGCATCATCCGCCGGGTCAATGCCGAGGAAGGCACCTCGATTCTTCTGGTCGAGCAGAATGCCAAGATGGCGCTGGAGACCGCCCACTACGGATACGTGCTCGAGGTCGGCCGGGTCGTGATGGACGATACCTGCGAGCGTCTGATGAGCAGCAAGGACATCCAGGAATTCTATCTCGGCGCCAAGGAAGAGAGCGCCCGCGGCGAACGCCGCTGGAAGAAGAAGAAGAACTGGCGCTGACGGGAACGAGGAAACCATGCCCACCAATGCGACGCTGACGGTTGCCGAGACCCTGCCCAAAAGCTTCGTGCTCTCCTGCAGGACGCGCGGCGACCGGCCGGCGATGCGCGAGAAGCTCTACGGCATCTGGAACGCTATTTCGTGGACCCAGTGGCTGGAGCGATCGAAGTCCGTCGCCTTCGCCCTCCACGAGATCGGTTTCCGGCCGGGCGACGTCGCTTCGGTGCTGGCCAACACGGTGCCGGAGTGGAACTACGCCGACTTCGGCATCCTGTGCGCGGGCGGCGTCTCCTCCGGCATCTATCCGACCGATTCGGCCAAGCAGGTCGAGTATCTGATCAACGACTCGAGAACCTCCGTCCTGTTCGTCGAGGATGACGAGCAGCTCGACAAGGCGCTCGAGGTGCGCGAGCGCTGCCCCACCCTGCGCAAGATCGTCGTGTTCGACATGGAGGGCCTGCGTACCTTCGACGATCCCATGGTGGTCTCGCTCGACGAGTTCATGGCGTCGGGCCGAAACTACGGCCAGGGCAAGGATGCCCTGTTCGAGGAGCTGGTCGCCTCGCGCAAGCCGGACGACCTCGCCATCCTGGTCTATACCTCGGGCACGACGGGACCACCCAAGGGGGCGATGCACAGCCATCGCAACGTGGTCTACACGATGCAGAACTGCATGCATCCGGAACTGTCGCTTTCCTGGCACGAGGGCGACGAGCGCCTGGCCTTCCTGCCGCTCTGCCACGTCGCCGAGCGCGTCGCCGGCAGCTACTACTCGGTCGCGACCGGCGTCTGCAGCAACTTCGCCGAGAGCCCCGAGACAGTGCCCGACAATATCCGCGAGGTGCAGCCCACCCTGTTCGGCGCGGTGCCGCGCGTATGGGAGAAGTTCTACGCGGGCATAACGATCGCGCTGAAGGACGCCACGCCGCTGCAGCAATGGGCCTACCGTCGCGCGATCTCAGCCGGCCTCGCCATCGCCGACGCGCGGCTGGCACGTCGCGAACCGACCGCGCTCGAGAAGCTGCGCTTCCAGGCCGCCTACTGGCTGGTGCTGAAGAACATCCGCCGCATGATCGGCCTCGACCGCTGCCGCTGGCTGTTCACGGGCGCCGCCCCGATCTCGCCCGAGCTGATCCGCTGGTATATGGCTCTCGGGCTCGACATGTACGAGGTCTACGGCCAGACGGAGAATTGCGGGCTGGCGACGGCCATGCCGGCGAACGCCATCAAGCTCGGGACGGTGGGCAAGTCCGTGCCCTACGGCCAGGTCGCGATCTCGCCGGTCGGCGAGATCCTGATCAAGGGCGACATGGTGTTCATGGGCTACCTGAACCAGCCCGAGAAGACCGCCGAGACGGTGGACAAGGACGGCTGGCTGCACACTGGCGACGTCGGCCTGATCGACGAGGAGGGCTACGTCAAGATCACCGACCGGATGAAGGACATCATCATCACGGCGGGCGGCAAGAACATCACGCCATCCGAGATAGAGAACCAGCTCAAGGCGTCGCCCTACATCAGCGATGCGGTGGTGATCGGCGACAAGCGCGCCTATCTCACCTGCCTGGTCATGATCGAGCGCGAGACGGTCGAGAAGTTCGCGCAGGACATCGACGTGCCGTTCACGAACTACACCAGCCTGTGTCGCGCCAAGGAGGTCCGCGACCTGATCTGGTCGGAGATCGAGAAGGTCAACGCCAACTTCGCCCGGGTCGAGACGATCAAGCGCTTCTACCTGATCGAGCAGCAGCTGACGCCCGAGGACGAGGAGCTGACACCGACGATGAAGCTGAAGCGGTCGTTCGTGAACAAGAAGTACAAGGAAGAGATCGACGCCATGTACCGGCCTCAGGCGGCCTGAGCGGGGCCGCCGGAGTCCTTGGAGTTCGTAAAGCGTAGTGGAGGAAAGAGTAGCAATGCGTTCGTTCAGCGTGAGTGCCGCCCTTCTGGGCGGAGTACTGGGCCTCGCCGCCTTGCCGGCGGCGGCACAGCAGACCAAGGTCACCAACCAGGGCATCACGCCCACCGAGATCGTCCTCGGCACCCACCAGGACCTGTCGGGCCCGATCAAGTCGTGGGGCGTTCCCGTCACCAACGGCATGAAGATGGCCGTCGAGGAGATCAACGCGGCGGGTGGAATCAACGGCCGCAAGCTGAAGCTGATCGTCGAGGACGTGGGCTACGATCCCAAGCGCGCCGTCCTCGCGACCCAGAAGCTGGTCGAGAAGGACAAGATCTTCGCCATGCTGGCGCCGCTCGGCTCGCCCACGGTGCTCGCCGCCCAGGACATCCTGCTCGAGGCCGGCATCCCGCAGCTCTTCCCGGTGACCTCGGCCGAGTTCACCTACAAGATGGACCCGAAGAACCCGCAGGACCGGCTGAAGTTCAATAACGTGCCGCCCTACACCGAGAGCGTGCGCGCGGGCGCCCGGCATCTCATGCAGGAGAAGGGCAGCAAGAAGCCCTGCGTGCTCTACCAGGATGACGAGTTCGGCAAGAACGTACTCGACGGCTTCAACCAGGCCGTTGCCGACGCCAAGCTGACCGCCGCATCGGTCACCAGCTACAAGCGCGGCGCCTCGGACTTCTCCTCGCAGGTCGCCAAGATGAAGGCCGATGGCTGCGACCTCGTCGTTCTCGGCACCATCGTTCGCGAGACGGTCGGCGTCATGGCCGAGGGCCGCAAGATCGGCTTCGCGCCGGTCTATTTCGGCAGCACCGCCGCCAACGTGGTGGAGGTCCCCGCGCTCGGAAAGGACGTGACCGAGGGCTTCTATGCCGTCGGCGCCATGGAGATCCCCTATCGCGACACCTCGACCGGCAAGGCCAAGGAATGGGCCGAGGCCTACTACAAGCTCTACAACATGGAGCCGAACACGCAGTCGGCACTGGGCTACAACGATGTCATGACCTTCGCCCACTACGCCCGGCTGGCCGGCAAGGACCTGACCGGCGCCAAGTTCCTGGCCGCGATGGAATCCGGGGACGTGTTCCAGGACATCTTCAACTCGCCGCCGGTGAAGTTCTCGCCGACCCAGCACCTGTCGGCCACCGTCTACCTGCTGCAGCAGATCAAGGACGGCCGCTGGGTGGTGCTGAAGCGCGACCTCAAGAACTGAGTGCAGCCCCTTTGATGCCAAAGGCCCGGGCCTGTCCCGGGCCTTTTCTTTTGCACTCCGGAATCCTCCGTTTCGCCGTGCATAACCGCTGCGAAACTGCTCTACTTGCCGCCAAGTCGCAGCAAGCGACGACGGACCGGGTCGTGTGCGCCACCCGCCGCAAAGTCAGAAGAGCGCAGCAGTGGAGGACAAGGACTATGCATCTCAAGGCATTCGTGGTGACGCTTGCCTGCACGACGACGCTGGCGGTGATGCCGGCTCTCGCGCAAACGAAGGTCACCAACCAGGGCATCACGCCGACCGAGATCGTGATCGGTACGCATCAGGATCTTTCCGGCCCGATCAAGGTCTGGGGCGTGCCTGTGCTCAACGGCATGCAGCTCGCCGTCGACGATGTAAACGCCAAGGGCGGCATCCACGGCCGCAAGATCCGACTCGTCGCCGAGGACAGCCAGTACGATCCGAAGAAGGCGGTTCTGGCCAGCCAGAAGATGGTCGAGAAGGACAAGGTGTTCGCCATGGTCGGGCCCATGGGCTCACCCACGGTGCTGGCCTCGCAGGACATTCTGTTCGACGCCGGCGTACCGCAGCTCTTCCCGCTGACGGCGGCGGAGTTCACCTTCAAGTTCGATCCGAAGAAGCCGCAGGAAAGACTGAAGTTCAACAACCTGCTGCCCTACGTCGAGAGCACGCGGGCGGCGGTCAAGTACATGGTCGAATGGAAGAAGCCCAAGGCCGCCTGCATCATGTACCAGGACGACGAGTACGGTAAGAACGTGTTCGACGGCTTCACCCAGCAGCTCGCTGCGATGAACATGAAGGCCGCCTCGGTCACGACCTACAAGCGCGGCGCATCCGACTTCAGCGCCCAGGCCGCCAAGATGAAGTCCGACGGCTGCGACCTCGTCGTGATGGGCACCGTCATTCGCGAGACGATCGGCCTGATGGCCGAGGCCAAGAAGATCGGCTTTGCCCCGGTCTGGCTCGGCGCCACGCCGGTCAACGTGCTTGAGATTCCTGCCCTCGGCAAGGAGCTGGTCGAAGGCCTCTATGCCGCGGCGGGCTTCGTCATCCCCTACCGCGACACCTCCACGGGTGCCGTCAAGGAATGGTGCGAGGCCTACTTCAAGAAGTTTGGCACCGAACCGAACAGCCAGGCGGTCATCGGCTACAATGCGGTGATGACCTTCGCCCACTATGCCAATGTGGCCGGCAAGGACCTGACGGGGCAGAAGCTGCTCGACGCCATGGAGTCGGGCAGCGTTTACCAGGACATCTTCGGATCGCCCCCGACCAAGTTCTCCAAGACCAACCACCTGGCGACGACGATCACGCAGATCCAGGAGATCAAGAACGGCCGCTGGGTTCTGGTGAAGGGCGACCTGCTCTTCTAGTCGGAAACCTGCAAATGAAGATCGACCCGGGCGGGCAACCGCCCGGGTTTTTCTATGGGCACGGCGAACCAGGCGTCAGACCGGCGGCACCGGCACCTTGTTGCGGCGAAGCTCCTGCTGCAGCACTGGGATGGCGGCGCCGGTCTGGCCCTCGTGGCATTGGGCGATCGCCACGCGCGCCGTGATGTCGGCGTCGGTGTCGTCATTGTCGCCGGCGCTATCGCCCATGCCGCTCGCGACATACTCGCCATAGGCCCAGCTGAGCTTGGTGCAGTAGGCGGCGGCCTGGGCCGCCGTCATGCCGGGGGGCGGGCCGCTCGCCGTCTGGGTGCAGGCCGCCGCGAGCAGCGGCAGGAGAACCAGTCCGGCAAGCCGGGTCATGTGCAAAGGAGTTCTCACGGCGCCGGCACCTCGACCTTGTTGTTGCGCAGTTCCCGCTGCAGCACCGGGATGCCCGCAGCGGTATCGCCATCCTGGCACTGGGCGATCGCGACGCGGGCATCGATGTCGGACTGGCCACCGCCCCTGCCGACGCCGCCCATCGACGTGGGCAGGCCGGCGACATATTCGCTGTAGACCGTCGTGAGCTTCGTACAATAGGCAGCGCCCTGCGCCGCCGTCATGCCCGGCGGCGGCCCGCCCGCCGTCTGGGTGCAGGCAGCCAGAGCGACCGGCGCCACCACGCATCCGAGAATACTCGTCCACTTCTCCATGCAATCCTCCACGAGGATAGGCTAACGCAGCACGCGTTTAGCCGCTATGCTCCGCTCGCTATGAGCAATGAACTTTCCGGGAGAGTGGCGGTCGTCACCGGCGGCGGTTCGGGCATCGGCGCCGCCTCGGCCGCCCTGCTCGCCGCGGCGGGTGCCACCGTAATCGTGGCCGACCTCGCCGAGGGCTCGAAAGAGACGCAGGCCGGCCGCTTCGTCAGGCACGACGTGGCGTCGGAGGAGTCCTGGCAGTCCCTGCTGGCGGACATCCTCCAGCGCGAAGGCCGGCTCGACATCATGGTCAACAATGCCGGCATCTCCGGCGGTCCCGGCAATCCCGAGACCACGACCGTCGAGAACTGGCAGAACGTCCAGGCGATCAATTCCGAGGGCGTTTTCCTCGGCTGCAAGTACGCCATCCAGGGCATGAAGCATCTCGGCGCGGGCAAGACGGCGCCGTCGGGATCGATCGTCAACATCTCCTCGATCGCCGGCCTGGTCGGCGGCGCGGGCCCCACGGCCTACACGGCCAGCAAGGGCGCGGTGCGGCTGCTCAGCAAGAGCGTGGCGCTCTACTGTGCGGAGCAGAAGTACGGCATCCGTTGCAATTCGGTCCATCCGGGCGGCGTCGACACGCCGATCTTCAATCCGCTTTGGCAGGCGGTCGGCCACGAACAGGGCAAGGCGTTCCTCGGTTCTCGCCATCCGATCGGCCGCATGGCCGAGCCGCAGGACCTGGGAGAACTCGTCCTGTGGCTGGCCTCGGACCGCTCCTCCTTCGTCACCGGTGCGGAGTTCACCTCCGACGGCGGGGTCACCGCCGGCCTTCTGAGGAGGTCGCTCCTTGCCCCGTCTTGAGAACAAGATCGTCCTGCTGAGCGGCGGGGCCTCCGGCATCGGTGCCGCGACCGCCCGGATGGTCGTCCGCGAGGGCGGCAAGGCCGTCCTGGCCGACCGCGACGAGACCCGCGGCCACGCCTTGGCGGCCGAGTTGGGCGATGCCGCGCATTTCGTGCCGCTTGACGTGGTGCAGGAAGAGAGCTGGCGGGCCGCCGTTGCGGCCACCGTCGGCAGGTTCGGCGCGCTGCACGGGCTCCTGAACGCGGCCGGCGTCGGCGTGCGCAACTCGATCGAGGACTGCACCCTGGCGGAGTATCGTCGCGTCAACGACATCAATTCGCTGGGCACGTTCCTCGGCTGCAAGCACGCCATCCCGGCGATGAAGGAGTCGGGCGGCGGCTCGATCGTGAACATATCCTCGGTGCTGGGCCTGCGCGGCGCGTCCTACGCCATGGCCTACTGCGCTTCGAAGGGTGCGGTGCGCACCCTCACCAAGAACGTCGCGCTGCACTGCGCCCAGCAGAAGTACAACATCCGCTGCAACTCCGTGCACCCGGGCTATATCGACACGCCGATGATCGCGCCGCGGCTCGACGCAAACGTCGGCAACATGAGCGGCCGGCAGGCGCTGGAGGAGCTCCACCCGCTCGGCCGCCTGGGCCAGGCCGACGAGGTGGCGCACATGATCCTGTTCCTGCTTTCGGATGAGTCGACGTTCTCGACCGGGTCGGAGTTCGTGTGTGATGGCGGGCTGACGGCCTAAGGATCCCTCGCTGCGCTCGGGATGACACCGGTTTTTTATCGGCGCACTGCGCCTTTTCCACCAACAGTGTCATCCTGAGCGGAGCGAAGGATCCTTGATCTTCCGCTAAGACTTCATCCCGGTGATCGACCCCGAAACCGCCCGCGGGTCGCGCTTCGGCCAGCGGCCGGCTTCGACCTGGACGATGAAGTCGCCGACGATGCGGTTGAACTGGTCGGGATCCTCGAGGTTGATGGTGTGACCGCAGTTCGGCATCACCGCCAACGCCGCCGTCGGGATCTCGCGTTTCATCAGCATCGACGGCGCGAGACAGGGCCAGTCCTCGTCGCCGGTCAGAACAAGGGTGGGCACCGTCATGGCGCGCATCTTGTCGACCAGGTCATAGAGCGACGGCCGTTCACCCTGGCAGCCGAGCTGGGTATTGGCCGAGCCCAGCGCCGAATGCTCGGCCAGCGCCTTCTTGAACTCGGCGAAGCCGCGCGGATCCTTGTTCTCGAACTGGACCCGCGTCGGACCGTAGGCGTACTTCTCCGCGAAGGCCGCCATGCCCTCTTCCCGCAGCGACTTCGCCACGACTCCGACCTCGGCCTTGAACTTGGCCTGCTCGTGCTTCTCCGCGCCATAGCCGACGCCCGCCACCACCAGCGAGCGCGCCCGCGCCGGGTGGCGGAAGCCAAAATGCAGGCTGGCGAAGCCGCCCATCGACAGGCCAACCACGTGGGCCTTGTCGATCCCGAGATGATCCATCACCGCCAGGATGTCGTCGGTGGCGCGGTTCTGGCTGTAGCTCCCGGGATTCTCCGGCACGTCGGACGGCGGATAGCCGCGCGCCCCGTAGGTGATGCAGCGATAGCGCTGGCCGAAGTGGCGCATCTGCATTTCCCACGAGCGATGATCCGCGGCGAACTCGTGCACGAAGACGATCGGCGCCCCGGCTCCCGTCTCCTCGAAGTAAAGCTTCACGCCATCGTCGGTCGTCGCGTACGGCATCGGTCGATCTCCTCTCGGCGCCCAAATCCCTAGAAACCTTCATGCGCCTCAGATGCGGAATGATGGCGCCGTAGTGCTAAAGTAACAACATGAGCGAAATCGGTACCGGCCTGCAGAACGCCTCGGGCATCCGCGCCGCCGTCGAACGGGCGGGCTATGCCTTTGTCGAAGCCTCCGACATGCGAACGGCCCTCGGCCGGTTCGGGTCGCTCGCCGATTGGACAGCCTTCGCCGAGAGCTGGGACGATCTCGAGGTCGATACCTACATGGGCGATGGCGGTCGCTACCGGCGGCGGCGCTTCGGCGTCTACGCGGCCGGGCGCCAGGGCGCCATCGTGCGCGGTCCCCATCAGCCGCACTATCAGGGGCTCGACTACAATACGTTGAACGGCGGCGTCGAACGCTGGTTCAAGCCGGTGACCGACGAGGTCGGCAGCGGCGCGTCGATGCGCACCATCCTCGAATACTGCCGCGCCCTTTTTGGCCGCCTCTCCCCCGACACCAAAGAGTGGCACGTCGAGGTCCATCAGTTCCGCATCGAGGCGAAGACCGGCGTGGCCGGCAAGCCGACGCCCGAAGGCATGCACCGGGACGGCGTCGACTACGTGCTCGTGCTGCTGATCAACCGCCGCAACATCGCCAGCGGCACCACGACGGTGCACGATCTCGACAAGCGCGCTCTGGGCAGCTTCACCCTCACCGACCCGCTCGACGCCGCCCTCGTCGACGACTCCCGCTGCTATCACGGCGTGACCCCCGTCGAGCCGGAAAACCCGGCCCAGCCCGCCTATCGCGACGTGCTTGTGGTGACGTTCAAGAAGAAGCCGGTGGCATAGTTACACCCGTCGTCCTGAGCGGAGCGCCGAAGGCGCGAAGTCGAAGGACCTCTTTTCGTTTCAATGCAACGTGCGTCAGAAAAGAGGTCCTTCGACTGCGCCGCCCTTCGGCCGGCTCCGCTCAGGACGACGGAGTGCTTTATTGGGCGGGAGGAAGCTCGAAGCTTCCGAGCGTGCAACTCACCGCGAAGATCGGGACCGGCTCGCAGAAATCGACCTGCCCCTTCGCTCCCCTGGCGGCCGCTGCGGCGGCGATGAAAGTCCTGATCTCGAAGCCGCCCTGCCCAGCCTCGCGATAGATGTCGGCGTCGGTGTAGGAGAGCAGCGCCTCGCGGTCGTTGGCCGACCAGCGGCGCAGGAACTCGCGGTCCCATTCGCGATTGATCTTGCCCGAATCGGGCGTGGCCGGCCAATGCGAGAGGCCGCCCGTGCCGATGAGCGCGATGCGCTCGGGGACCGAATCGGCCGCGCGTCGCAGGGCCTCTCCGAACGCCCAGGCGCGGGCCAGCGGCGCGAGCGGCGGCCCCTGGCAGTTAATGTTGGCGGGCACGATCGGCAGGTCGTAGTCGGGCGTCAGGAAATGCAGCGGCACGGAGATGCCGTGGTCGAACTTCCATTCTTCGGCATAGGCCACGTCGACAGTCTGCATCACGTTCTCGATCAGCCGGCGCGACAGGGCCCTGTTGCCCGGCACCGTCGTGCGCCGGATGCGCAGGAAGGCCTCATCCTCGATCGGCCCCTCGTAGCGGTCGGCCATGCCGATGGCGAAGGCCGGCATGTTGTTCATGAAGAAGTTGGCGAAATGCTCGGCGGCGATCACCACCAGCGCATCGGGCTTCGTGGCGCGGATCTCGTCGCCCATTCGTCTGAACGCGGTCTCGAGCGCCTGGCGCGTCTGGGTGTCGGCACGCTCGGCGCGGCCGGTCATGCCGGGGGCATGGCTGCAGGCGCCGCAATAAACCAGGGGCATCAGCGCGTCTCCCGTTCCGCCTTGAGCCGGGCGTCATGGGCCTCGACGCCTTCGTAGCCGGTGGCGGCGTAGACACCCTCGCGCACCGGCCCATGATCCCGCAGCCCCTGCCGCATGCGTTCGAGATAGTCGGTCCACTCGATTCGATGCAGCGCCGCGAAGTGCATCAGGAGCTGGCCGTTGACGCCCAGCACGTAGAGAAGCCCGATATCGGGCTTCCGCAAGGCGCCGATCTCTTCCTGGGTGAGATCGTACTCGGCAAGCACGGCATCGCGCTCGTCGGCATAGCGCTGCCGCGTGCGCGGGTCGCGGTTGAGCTGATAGATCAGCTTCTGGACCTGGTAGAGGCTCATCCCCAACCCTCCCGCGCCCCCGGCCGGGGCTGCTAGCCGCCGCTGCCGATGGTCACGCCGGCATCGGCGATGATCGTCTGGCCGGTGATGAAAGCGCCGGCCTTGGCAGCCAGCATCACGGCAATGCCGCCGATATCGTCCGGCTCGCCGATGCGGCCGAGCGGCGCGGTCTTGAGGCGGACGGCGAGATACTTCTCGTCGTCCCAAAGCGCCTTGGCGAAGTCGGTCTTCACCAGGCCCGGTGCGATCGTGTTCACGCGGATATTGTCCTTGCCGTACTCGACGGCGAGGTTTCGCGCGAGCTGCATGTCGGCGGCCTTGGAGATGCCGTAGGCGCCGATCACCGGGGTGCCGCGCACGCCGCCGATCGAGGAGACGATGATGATCGAGCCGTCCTTCTTGGCGCGCATGTCGGGCAGGCAGAAGTTGATCAGCCACATGCTCGACAGGATGTTGTTGTGCATCACCTTCATGAACACGTCGTCGGGCAGCTTCTCGTTCGGCCCGTAATAGGGATTCGAGGCAGCATTGCAGACCAGGATGTCGACCGGGCCGAGCTGCTTGCGCGTCTCGGTGATCAGGTTTTCGCACTGCGCCTTGTCGGAGATGTTGCAGGGAATGACGATGGCCTGGCCGCCGGCGGCCTTGATCTCGGCCGCCGCCTCCTCGCAGGCCGGCGCCTTGCGGCTCGAAACCACGACCTTGGCGCCCTGCAGCGCGAGGTGCAGGGCGATCGACTTGCCGATACCCTTGCTCGAGCCGGTGACGACGGCGACCTTGCCGGTGAGGTCGAAAAGCGGCGATGCCATTGAGCGGTCCTCCAGAAGATTTCGGCTCCTTCTGTGGCATGAACGCACGGGCTCGAAAACCCCCGCAGACCATGGCCGGATTCGTTCACGAAGGCCTGATTTGCTGTGCCGAACGCCGCGACAATAGCTTGGCACCCGATTCAGAGGAGGTCCGGATGCGTCTCACGACCAGGATCGGTGCCGTGCTCGCGGGGCTCATCGCACTGCCAGCCCTTGCCGTCGCCGCCACGATCGGCGGCGTCTACTACGCACCGCAGTACGACTATCGGGATTTCTTCGCGGCCACCGACGGTCGGAACTTTCCGGTGATCCTGGCAGGCAATGCGTTTCCCGGCGTCGACCCCAGCGTGGTGGCGCGCGACCTCCTGCCGGCCATGCAGGCGGCCAAGCCCCGCCCGGCACTCACCTTCACCTACGACCGCCCGATCCCCCCGGCCAGTCCGGACTACCGGTTGGTGCTCGTGTTCGACCCGGCCAACAATCTAAATGCCGATCCGGTCTGCGCCGGCGAGCCGCCGCGGTTCCAGGCGGGCAAGCCAGGTCAATTCTACGTCTATGCAATCTACTGCCGAAACGACCGGGCGATGTCCTTCACCACCGCATGGACACAGGCGAACGAGCCAGCCGATCCGCGCATCGAACAGCTCTTCCGGCAGCTCTTCATGGTCATCTTCAGCGATCAGCAGCGCCGTTACGCCGAGCTCGCTCCCATTTTCGTGCCGTGACCGACGCCGGGCGAGCGCGGAACAGGGGCGCATAGAGAGCGCATCCCTTTTGCCGGCGGCGCGTTGTATGTGTCGCATGGCATGGCCTTCGTAAATCGCGAGTTCCTGCGCTGGGCGCGCATCTGCTGCCTTATGTCGATGGCATGGGCGGCATCGACGGCGCTGTGGCCGGCCAGTGCCGACACGCGAACCGGCAAGGTCGTTCTTTCCGTGGTCGGAGACGAGCGCATGTCTTCGGATCTCCGGGAGCTGTCGGAAGACTTCCAGAAACAGCAGCCGCTGACCGGTGACGCGCTGGGAATATTGCAGGGCGCGCAGGCGCTTGCCGCCCAGTTCAACACGGCCCTGCGGTCGCGTGGCTTTTACGATGCCACCATCAATGCCTCGATCGACGGACGGCCGATCGCCGACGCCTCGGCCCTCGAGGCGCTCGAAGCGCGGCCCGACGCCGAGGGAGCAACGGTCGACATCTCGATCAATACGGGTCCGCGCTATCGCATCGGCTCCCTTGCCATCCGTCCCCCCGGGACGCAGCAGTCGCTGCCCGGCATCGACCGCGCGGAACTGGGCATCGCGCCCGGCGATCCGGCCGATGCCGCCGCCATCATCGCCGCCCAGAACAAGCTGCTGGACGAGCTGCGCAAGCAGGGTCATGCGCTGGCCGCCATCAAGGATCGCGAGGTCATCGTCGATCACGCCACGCGCGAGGCCGAGGTGACCTTCGTTGCGGAGCCCGGGCCGCTCGCGAAAATGGGGCGGGTGCGCTTCACCGGAACCGAGAAGGTCGACACGGTCTGGCTGCAGCGCCGCGTGCCCTTCAAGGAGGGCGAGCCCTACTCGCCCGCGAAGGTCGAGGAGCTGCGCGGAAAACTGACTTCGCTCGGGACCTTCAATGCGGTGCGCCTGAAGCCCGCGACCGAACTCGACGCCAACGGCGAACTGCCGATCGAGGCCGAGCTGACCGACAGACTGCAGCGTTCGTTCGGCTTCGGTGCGAGCTACGAGACGCAACTGGGGTTCGCAATCGAGGGATTCTGGGTCCACCGCAACCTGTTCGGCCAGGCCGAGAGCCTGCGCCTGTCCGGAGAGGTCAATCACATCGGCCAAGGCTACGCGATCCTCGACACGGGCTTCGCCTTCCGCGCCGCGTTCCGCAAGCCCGACTGGTGGCTGCCGGGACAGGATCTGCGGCTGGATGCGGCAGCCCTTCGGGAAGTGGTCCCTGCCTATACGAGAAAGGCCGCCACCTTCTATGGCGGCTTCGACCGCACCTTCTCCCCTCACTGGCAGGGCCGCCTCGGCCTGGCGGCCGAGATCGCCGACATCACCCGCAACGGGATCACCCAGAGCTATCGCATGCTGGGGCTTCAGGGGACCGTGCTGTACAATCGTGCCAACAGCGATCTCGACCCGACGCGAGGCTACCGAATCGAGTTCAATGTTCAGCCCTGGATGGATACCGGGCCGGGGGGCGACTTCTTCACCATCTTGCGCCTGACCGGGCGTCACTACTGGGACATCGCCGAGCCCGGCCGCACGGTGCTGGCCACGCGCGCCTCGTTCGGCAGCGAGCCCGCCAGCAGCATCGGCGGCATCCCGCCCGACAAGCTCTTCTATGCCGGCGGCGGCGGCTCGGTGCGCGGCTTCGTCTACCAGACCGCCGGACCGCTCGACGCCTGGGGCAACCCGCTGGGTGGCGCGAGCGTCGTCGAGGCGAACGTCGAATTGCGACAGCGCATCGGCAAGGCGTTCGGCGCCGTGGCGTTCGTCGATGCCGGCAGCGCCTACCCTGATTTGCTGCCCAACTTCTCGCAGCTCGCCCCGCGCGTCGGCGCCGGCATCGGTATCCGCTACTACACCGACTTCGGGCCGATCCGCGCCGATGTCGGCGTTCCCCTGAACCGCCGGCCAAGCGATCCGCCGTTCGGCATCTACGTCAGTCTGGGGCAGGCCTTCTGATGCGCGCCCTCCGCATCGCAGCCTACGTGCTGGTTGCCGCCGTGGCGGTATTCGGCGCTGCTTTCGCCGAATTGCAAACCACGCCGGGCAAGCGGCTGCTCGCCAGCCTGGCCTCGAACCTCGCCTCCTCTCCCGATCAGCAGATCCGAGTGAGCGGCATCGACGGTTTCGTGCCGACCGACCTGCGGGTGGCAAGGATCGAGATTGTCGACCGTACGGGTCCCTGGCTGCAGGTCGAGGACGCGCGCCTGTCCTGGTCCTTCGCATCGCTGCTGCAGCGCCGGCTGCGGATCGAGCTGCTTTCGGCCGCGAAGATCGCCGTGCTGCGCACGCCGCAGGAGGAGAAGAAGGAGAGCGCCCCCGCCAGCAGCGGCCTACGGCTCCCGTTCGATGTCGACCTGCAGGCACTGCGCATCGGCGATCTGCATCTCGCAGGCGCGCTTGGCGGCGTGACTTCCCACTGGAAGATCGGTGGCGAGGCCGCGGTGGCCCGCGACCTCGGTGAGATCAGGGCGAAGCTCGCGGCCGATCGTATCGACGGTCCCAAGGGCACGCTCACGGCCGATGTGCGCCTGGACCGAGCGCCCCGCCGGATCGCCGCCGACATCACGCTCGATGAAGCAGCCGGGGGCATCGTTTCGGCGCTCATGCAGCGGCCCGACCTGCCGGAAATCTCGCTGAGGCTTTCGGCGCGCGGCGACGAACGCGAAGGTACGGCCGAACTCACGGCCAAGGCCGGCGATGCGGCGACGGCAAAGGGCAATCTGAGATGGATGCCCGACGGGGGCGAGACGGGTTTCCAGGCCGGTCTGGACGCTGGCCCGATCGACGTTCCCGCACAGGGCGTGGCCTGGAACGGACTGCATCTCGAGGCAGGAGGCAAACTGACCGGCCCGGTCCGAATCCGGGGCAATGTCCAGGATCTGAAGCTGGCGCTCCAAGACCCTCGTCTGCCGCAACCGGGCACGGTCACGGTCGATGCCACGGTCGCGGACATTTCCAGTGAAAAAATCATCATCCGCACCTTCGAACTCATGATGCCGCTGTTGCGCGTCACGGGTGACGGCGACTACACGCCTTTCGCGGACAAGGGGGAAGTGCGCGCCACCGTCGATCTTCCCAGCCTCGGACCGCTATCGGCGATCGCGGGGCGTGCCCTGGCCGGCAAGGTCCTGGTCGACCTCACGGCGGCCATCGACAAGGGCAGCCTCTCCGCCCGCTGGCAGGGCCGTGTCGACGGGTTTGGTGCGCCCGACGTGCCGCAGGGGCTGGTCGCCAACGTCGATCTCGCCGGCAATGCCACTCTCGCACCCGACGGAAAATGGACAGTCAGGGACGCGAGCCTGGGCAGCGAAAGCGGAACGCTGACCGTATCCGGTCATGGCGGGGATCAGGCGGGCACCCTTGACCTCGCCCTCGACCTGCCCCGGCTGGCGACCTTCCGGACGGGGGTGGAGGGCGCGGCGACCGCGAAGGCGACCGTGGGCTTCGGCGGCCCCGAGACGTCTCTGAACCTCAAGGTCGAAAGCCGCGATATCGCGTACCAGAAAATCTCCTCGCGCCGTCTCGCGCTCGACGCCTCCGTATCGATGGCACCCGACGGCAAGGTAGCGGGCACGATCAGGGCCGAGGGCGACGTGGCGAGCCAGCCGCTATCGCTCGCGGGGCAATTCTCTCACGACGAGACCGCCGGCCTTTCGGTCCCGAACGTCCAGGGACGCTGGTCGAATGCCGTGCTCGACATTGCCAATCTTGTCATTGCCCAGACACGAACGACCGGACATGCGCGCCTGACGATTCCCCGCCTCAGGGAAGTCGAGGCCCTGGCCGCACTGGGTCTCGAAGGTTCGCTCGTAGCGGAAGTCACGGCCGATCCGAACGCTCCCGCAGGCCGCCTCGACGTCTCCATGAAGGGTAGCGACCTTGCCGGCCAAGGCCTTGCGGTTGGCACGCTCGAACTCAACGGACACGTCAGCGATCCAGCCGGCCGTGCGGTCACGGACCTCGCCCTCGACGCGACGCGTCTGCGCGGCGCCGGCGGTCTCTCCAGCCTGAAGGCGACGGCCAAGGGCGATCGCGCGACCGGCATCGACGTCACCCTCCAGGGGTCAGGACCGGAACTCGCGGCCGACCTGGGCGCGAAGGTCGAGTTCCTGGCCGAAGAAATACGCGTGGCACTCTCGCGATTTACCGGTCGCTACCGCGACATACCGGTGGGGCTTAATGCACCGACGAAGGTCACCGTAGCGGGGGCCCGGATCCTCATCGATCCGGCGAACCTGAGAGTCGGCGCCGGCCGGGTTACCCTCCGGGGAACTCTCGATCCGGTGGCAAGCGACTTTCAGACCGAGATTACCGCCCTGCCGTTGGCGCTACTCGATACCTTTGCCCCCGGCACGGGCCTCGAAGGCACCCTGCAGGCCAGAATACGTGCGACGGGGGCGATGGCCTCGCCGAGCGTGGAGGCAAACTACAGCGCGGTAGGCATCCGCATGCGCCGGCCCGATGCGGCGCTGGTCCCGCCGCTCTCCCTTCGGGGGACAGGTTCCGTGGCCGGCCAGCAGGCGAGCCTCGACGCACGTCTGAGTGCCGGCGGGAACACGAACTTGACGTTGAAAGGCAGTGGAATGCTGCCGCGTGGTTCCGGACCTGTCGCCGCCAGGATCGCTATCGGCGGCACCGTCGACCTGGCCCCCTTCGCCCCCCTTCTTGGCAACGATGTCCGCAACGTCACGGGCCGACTCCGTCCCAACCTGTCGGTGTCAGTCGATGGCACCCGGATCACCGGCAACGGGGCGATCGATCTCGAAGGCGGTGCACTGGCCCTGCCGGAAGCAGGCCTGAAGCTGAGCGGAGGGCAGGGCCGCTTCGTGCTCGAGGGCGAGACGCTGCAGGTGCAAAGACTGACGTTCAGAGCGGGTACGGGCACCGTGAACGGCAGCGGCTCGGTGCGGGTCGATTCCGACCGAGGTCTGGTGCTCGACCTCGGTCTGGCGACGCAGCGCGCCTTGCTGGTCAGCCGGCCCGACATGGTGGCTACGGTCTCCAGCACGCTCAGGATCACGGGCACGACGGCATCGGGAATCGATATCTCCGGGCCGGTCGCCATCGATCGGGCCGAGATCTCGGTAGGCGGCGGCCAGACCGCGTCTTTCCCGACGCTGGAAGTGCGAGAGATCAACAAGCCGGGCGCAGCCGTCTCGTCCCCCCGGACGGCGCCGCGCCCGACGTCCCCGAAGGCCCCGCCGCCGGCCGCCGCCACACCGATCAGGCTGGCTCTCGACGTGCGGGCGCCGCAGGCGATCTTCGTGCGCGGCCGAGGGCTCGACGCCGAGATGAGCGGCCAGCTCACCGTCAGCGGCAATCCCAGCGCACCGGCCGTGATCGGCGGCTTCACCATGCGACGCGGGACATTCAGCCTCGGCAGCCGCCGCCTCACCTTCTCCAAGGGTATCGTGACCCTGGACAACCTCAACACGATCGATCCGCGCCTCGACTTCCTCGCCAGTACGACGGCCAATTCGGCCACGATCGGCGTCGCCATTACGGGAACGGCGCGCGAACCGAAGCTCGAGATCACCTCGACACCCTCCATGCCGCCGGACGAGGCCATGGCCCTCCTCATCTTCGGCAAGCCGGCCTCCCAGCTCGGCGCCTCGGAACTCCTTCAGGTCGCCCAGGCTCTCACCGAACTGGCGGGACAGTCTCCGGGCGACACCGTGCTGAGCCGGCTGCGCAAGGGGCTCGGGCTCGATCAATTGAGCATCGGCTCTTCGTCTTCCAGGACCGGAGAGCCGACCGGCGCCGGGGCAAACGGCGTCTCCCTCGAAGCCGGCCGCTACGTCGCGCCAGGCGTCTATGTCGGCGCCCGGCAGGGCGCCGCGGGCAATTCCAGCCGCGGCGTGGTTCAGCTCGACGTCTTCGACAACATCAAGCTCGAAGGCGATATCGGCGCGAACTCGACCGGCCGCGTGGGCGTCAAGGCTGAGTGGGACTACTGATCCGGACGGCGCAAAGTTCTTTGTGCACGGGAGCGGAACTTCCTGCGGCACTGGGCGTTTAAGCCCTCGGACGGACCCGCCGTGGGTTTAGATCCGAAAATCGAGGGAAACCATTCCATGCTCAAAAAACTCCTGGTCGTCGCCGCGGCGACATTCCTGCTGGGCGCTTGCGCGTCGGAGCCGCCTCCCCCGCCGCCGCCCCCGCCGCCGCCGCCGGTCCAGGCACAGACCTTCATGGTCTTCTTCGATTGGGACCGCTCCAACCTGACCGCCCAGGCCGTCGAGACGGTTCGCCAGGCTGCGCAGGCCTACAAGACCCGCGGCAGCGCCAACATCGTGGCCACCGGCCATACCGACACGTCCGGCTCGCCGCAGTACAACATGGCGCTTTCGCTGCGCCGCGCCAACTCGGTCAAGGATCAGCTGGTTCGCGACGGCGTTCCGGCCACGGCCATCACGGTCAACGGTCGCGGCGAGGAAGGCCTGCTGGTCCAGACCGGCGACAATGTGCGCGAGCCTCAGAACCGCCGCGTCGAAATCGTGGTGGGCGGCCAGGCCACGGTCAGCACCGTGTTCTCGGATCCGGCGTCCTACTGCAAGGCGCTGAGCGACAAGTGGCGCCAGTATCGCACCTCGGTGATCGAGCCGCGTGAGGCCGCTGCCATCGCCAAGTGCGAGCAAGGCGACTACGCCGCCGGCATCCCGGTTCTCGAGGACGCGCTGATCGGCGTCAAGATTCCGCTGCCGGCCCCTGGTTATCGCTGGCCGGGCCGTCCCATCGGCCCGACCTGAGGCAGTTCGAGTCCGATCGGAAGGCGGCCCCTCGCGGGGCCGCCTTTTTCGTTGTAGGCAGGGCGAATGCTTGACGGCGACCTTGCCTCCTTCCTCGACTTCATTCGCCAGCATGGCGACGCCGCATACAGTTTCCTCGCCGTCTACTCGATGGCGAACAGTCTCCTGCTGGCCCTGTTCGCCGGCTACGCCGCCCAGGCCGGTGCGCTGGGCTACGAGCAGGCGCTGGCGGCCTGCTGGGCCGGTACGTTCGCGGGCGACGCGGTGCGCTTCTGGGTCGGCCGGCGCTTCGGCACGCACTGGCTGCGCGGCATCCCGCGCCTCCAGCGCGCCGTCGAGACGGCGGCACGGCTGGCGGCCCGCCACCATGTCTGGATGATCCTGATTCATCGCTATCCGCGCATCATCCGCAACGTCGCGGGCTTCGCCTATGGCGCCTCGAGCCTGACCTGGTCGCGCTTCCTCATCCTGAACTTCATCGCGGCGGGCCTGTGGGCCGGAATCGCGGTCTCCGCGGGCTACGGTTTCGGCTTCGTCTCCGAGAAGACCATGACCGATGCGCTATCGGCCTTCGGGATTGCCATGCTCGTGGCATTCCTTGCGCTCGGCTGGTTCCTGACGCGACGACTGGAGCGCGCCATGGAGCGCAACTAGGATTCACCGGTGCCTGCCGGGCCGGCAAGCGCCGGTATGCGACGAGGGGGAGAGCGTTAATGTTCACACGACGACAAGGGATTCTCGCGGGTACCGCAGCCGGCCTTCTCGGCTCGGGTTCGGCCAACGGCCAGGGCGTGAGTGTGCTGGACTCCGCCCCCACCGCCAATGCCGTGATCGGACGGCGCAGCAGCGCCTTCTATGTCCGCTTCAATCGTCCGGTCGACCACGAGGATTCCCGCCTCTCGATCAAGCAGAACGGCAAGGTCATCGAAGTTCTGCACCCGCGGCTGGATTCGGCGCCGGAAGTCCTTTTCGCGCGCGCGCCCACATTGGCTCCGGGCCGCTACAGCCTTCACTGGACCGTGGGCGGCAGTCCGCAATTCGACGGCGAGATCCCCTTCACCGTAGGCAACGACTGAAGGTCAGTCGAGCAACTCGCGCAGGACTCGCCCCGTTGCCGTGATCGCGAGCAACGTCGGAACCTTCAGGACCGCCTTCACCGCGGCCTTGGTCGCGGGTGAGTAGCTCATGCAGTCGAGCGCGACGAGGTCGGGCTTCGTCGCGGCCAGACGCCCGGCCACCTCGGCCGCCTCCGCCGGTCCTGCACTCGGTACCAGCGCTTCGACCGTGACGGCCACACCATTGCGCGCCCATTTGGCGGCGAGTTTTTCGCCCTGTTCGGCGAAGGGAACGAGCAGGCCGAGCCGCCCGCGCGGCAGCAGGCCTTCGGCAATTCCACTCAGGACCCGCGACGGGAAAAGCACACCGGCATCGCCATCCATCGCGGGAAACTCGCCCGTGCAGGCATAGACGATGGCATCGCAGCCATCGGCCCGCAGCTTCGCCAGCGTGCCCGGCGAACGCTCGATCACGGCCTGCTTGGAGATCTTCACGTCGCGGCCTCCGCGCAGCCGCGTGTAGAGCGTGTCGGCCCCGTCGAGCGGCGGCAGGGCATCGACCTCGTCGTCGCTGAGACCATCCAGCGCGCCGCGCAGGATCACCCTGGTGCCGGCGGGCGCCTGAGCGGCAAACAAATCGACGATGTCGTCGCGCGGCGCCTGCCCGATGGTAACGATGCCAAGGGTGCTCATGTTTCAGCCCTCCAGTGCCACGGCGTCGCTGTCGCTCCAGGCGAGCCCCACCGCATCGCCCGGCGCCCGCGATGCCCGCTCTCCGGCATGGGTCTCGCGCACCAGCATCGACGGGCCGGCCGTCGGCCGGACACGCAGCAACGTCGAGCCGCCGAGATAGTTCGAGGTCTCGACCGTCCCCGACAGGCGCGCGCCCTCGGCGGCCACCAGCCTGATCTTCTCGGGGCGCAGGGCACGGAGCCGGCCGGCCTCTTCCAGGATGTTGATCTCGCCGATGAAGTCCGCGACGAAGCGCGTCCTCGGCCGCTCGTAGATCTCGCTCGGCGTGCCCACCTGCTCGACCCGGCCGCCGTTCATCACGGCGATCCGGTCGCTCATGGCGAGCGCCTCCTCCTGGTCGTGGGTCACGAAGACCAGGGTGACGCCCAGACGCTTCTGCAGTTCCTTGAGCTCGAACTGCATCTGCTGGCGCAGCTTGCGGTCGAGCGCCCCCAGCGGTTCGTCGCAGAGCAGGACCGGCGGCTCGACGACCAGCGCGCGCGCGAGGGCGACCCGCTGCTGCTGTCCGCCCGAAAGCTGGCCGGGCTTGCGCGCTTCGAAGCCGGTCAGCGCCACCTGCGCCAGCGCCGCCGCGACCCGCCGCTCGATCTCCGGCTTCGCAACCTCGCGCATGCGCAGGCCGAAGGCCACGTTCTCCGCCACCGTGCGGTGCGGGAAAAGCGCATACGACTGGAACACCATCCCCATGTCGCGCCGGTGCACCGGCAGGTCGGTGATGTCCCGGCCGCCAACATGGACGCGTCCCGAATCGGGATGCTCGAACCCCGCGATCATGCGCAGGCTCGTCGTCTTGCCGCAGCCCGAGGGCCCCAGCAGCGAGAAGAATTCGCCGGCCGCGATGTCGAGCGTCACCCCGTCGACGGCCATCACGCGGCCGTCGAACGTCTTGGTCACCTGGTCGAGCTTGATGGCCGCGGAGGTCACGGATGCACGCCGCCCGTCAGCCCTTCAGGATCTTGGTGACGCGCGCATCGATGTCCTCGCGCCGCGCATTGTACCATTTCCAGTCGGGCTGGATCAGTGTCGCGACCTTCTCCGGTGTGGTGAGGAGCTTGGCGTCGTACTTGGCGTCGAGCTTCACCTTCTTGTTTGCCGGCGAGTACCACACGGCTTCGGCCAGCAGCTTCTGCACGTCGGGCCGCAGCATGTAGTCGATATAGGCGAAGGCCAGTTCCTTGACCTTGGAGCCCGGCGTGACGTTCAGCACCTGCTCCAGCGCCAGCACGCCTTCGGAGGGGCTGGCGAAGTCGACCGGCTGCATGTTCGCGCCCTCGTAGCGATAGACACCCGAGTCGTGGATGACGCCCATCGACACTTCGGCCGACAGAAGCATCTTCTCCATCTGGCCGGTGAAATCGACCAGCTTGATCGGCTTGAGCGCCTCCAGCGCCTTGTAAGCGGCGTCGAGGTCGGTAAGCCCCTTGCCGTACACCTTGCCCAGCATCATCAGATGCGCCTGCCCGAGGCTGTTCACCGGGATCAGGTAGCCGCCCCGCGCGCCGGCCAGTTTGGGATCGGCGAGGTCCTTCCACGAGGTCGGCTTGGCAAGCCCCTTGTCGGTGCGATAGCCGAGGCCGATGGCGCTGGTGAAGATGGTGACGCCCACGATCTTCTCGCTCACCGCGTAGGGATAGACGTCGGCGATGTTGGGCACTTCCTTGGCGGTGATCTTGTTCACCACCAGTCCCTCGACGACGGCATTCCACTGCTCGTTCGAGTTGGTATGCAGCACGTCGTAGATCGGATCGTTCTTCGGGCTGACCTGCAGCTTGGGCAGGAACGGAAAGGCCTGGTCGGCCGACACCGTGCACTTGAACTCCTTCTCGAAGGCCGGCAGCACCGTGGCCTTCATGACCTCGCCCCACTTGCCGCCCCAGGTCGTGATCTTGAGCGTCTTGGTCTGGGCATGAAGAATCGATGGCGCCCCCACCGTGGCGAGGGCCGCGAGACCCGCACCGGCACGCAACGCTTTGCGACGTGAAATCATGGCAACCCCCTTGTTCGTTCCCATCACAGCTTAACGTAGGCCTTGAGACCGATCAGCCTCTCCAGCACCAGAACCACCGACAATGCGAGCAAGATCGAGACCATCGAGGCGGCCGCAATGGCGCCGTCGAGGTCGAATTTCATGTAATTGAACAGCACCACCGGCAGCGTCTCGCCCTTCGGCACCACCAGGAAGAGCGAGACCGGGAACTGGTCGAACGAGACGATGAAGGCGAAGACGCCACCGGCGAACACACCCGGCCGGATCAAGGGCAGCGTGACCTCGAAGAAGACCCGCGTCGGGCTCGCACCCAGCACGGCGGCGGCCTCCTCGATCCGACGATCGAAGTTATGCAGCACGGCGAGCGTCGTGCGGATCACGTAGGGTACCGCGACGAGCGTGTGGGCAGCGATCAGGCCCCAGACCGGCCGGCCGATCCCCGACAGGAGATAGGCCTGGAACAGCGCGAGGCCGGTCAGGATCGCGGGCACCATCAGCGGCGACATGAAGAAGGCGGTCAGCACGGCCCGGCCGGGGAGGTTGCCGCGCGCCAGCGCGAGCGCACAGGCGGCGCCGATCACGATCGACAGGACCAGCACCACCGTCGCCACCCAGAGCGACAGCCAGAGCGCATTCATGAACTCCGCGCTGCCGAAGAACTTCTCGAACCAGCGCAGGCTGACGCCGACCGGCGGGAAGGAGATGTAGGGAGTCGGATTGAGCGCGAACACCAGCACGATGGCGATCGGCAGCAGCAGGAACGCGAGCAGCAGCGCGTTGAGCGCCAGATAGGCGGCGCGGCCCGCATCGAAAGGCCTGCGGTTGGGCGCGGCGCTCATGCCATCCCCTGCCCGCCCGCCAGCCGCGCCAGGATGCGGTTGTAGGCGACGACGATGGCCAGCGAGACCAGCAGCAGGATGACGCCGAGCGCGCCCGCGAAGTTCGGATTGAAGCTGGTGCCGACCTGTTGCGCGATCAGCATCGGCAGGGTCAGTACATCGGTGCCGCCCATCAGCGAAGGTGTGACATAGGCGCTGATCGACAGCGCGAAGACCAGGAGAGATCCCGCGAGGATGCCGGGCAGGCTGAGCGGCAGGGTCACCTCGACGAAGGCACGCAGCCGGCCGGCGCCCAGGCTGCGCGCGGCCTGCTCGAGGCGTTCGTCGATGCGGCCGATCACCCCGGTGAGGGTCAGGACCATGAACGGCACGTAGATGTGCACGAGGGCCACGATGGTGCCGAACTCGTTGTACATCAGCGGCAGCGGCTTCTCGATCAGACCCCACTGCATCAGGGTCGTGTTGATGACGCCCTTGTCCTGCAGGATGGTCATCCAGGCGAAGGTGCGCACGACGATACCGGTCAGCATCGGCGCGATCACCGCCATCAACACCAGCGCGTGACCGAGGCGCGACTGCATGCGCGCCATCCAGTGGGCGAGCGGATAGCCGATCAGCAGCGACACGACCGTCGTGATCAGGCCGATGCGCAGGGTCGACCACAGGGCCTCGTGGAAGATGCCGGCGGTATCGAAGATGAAGCGCTCGTAGTGCCGCGTCGTCAGGAAGGCGTTAGGATTGGTGACGGGATTGCCGGAGTAGAACGACATCGCCGTCATCACGGCAAACGGCAGGACGAAGAACAGGACGAACAGCAGCCCGGCCGGCGCGATCAGCCAGGCGATCGGCGATGGGCGGGCGGCGCTCGTCATGCCGGCACGATCACGCAGTGGCCGCGACGTCGCCGACCACCCGGACGCGCACGCGCACCGAGTTGCCGGGCAGATAGGCGATCGGCATGTCTTCGCTCTCGATCGTCTGCAGGGTCGTGCGATCGGCGCCCGCCGCGACGGCGCGGTCGTTGGCGATCTCCCGCGCCGCAGCCAGCGCCTCGACCCGGGTCATGTCCTTGAAGATCTGGTCGCACTCGCCCGAAACCTGGGCGATGGCAGCGCCGACTGCATTGGCGCAATCACCATGCTCGACGTGGATCACCTGCGAAACGCCGGCCATCTTCTCGGGGATCAGAAAAGCCCCGCCGCCGACGGCGATCAGCGGCACGTCGCCCGCCTCGGTCTTCATGCGGTCGACCGCCTCCTCGGCGAGACGCGCCGCTTCGGAGAACACCTTCGCGCAGGTCGCGGCATCGAGATGCGCGACCTTCGTCTTGTCGCCGAGGTCGAGAATGCCGGCGGCGACCGCCACGTCCGTGGTGGTGAGCTGCGCGCCGCCGAAGGCGATGCCGTCGCTCAAAAGCCGATAGCCCACCGAAACCGGCCCGATCGAGAGCGGATCGAGCACCACATGGCTGCCGCCACCCAGGCCGATCGACAGGAGGTCGGGCATGCGGAACAGCGTGCGGACGCCGCCGACCTTGACCACGGAATTGGCCTCGCGCGGGAAACCGAGCTTGAGCTGGCCCACGTCGGTCGTGGTGCCGCCGACGTCGATCACCATGGCGTCGCTCAGGCCGGACAGATAGGCCGCTCCCCGCATGGAGTTCGTGGCACCCGAGGCGAAGCTGTAGACCGGCAGGCGCCGCGCCTGGCTCGCCTCGGCCACGGTGCCGTCATTCTGGGTGATGAAGAGCGGCGCGGCGATGCCGGAATCGCGGATCGCCTTGTCGAAGGCAGCGATCGTGTCGCGCGACAGGTCGGCCAGGGCCGCGTTCAGCAGCCCGGCATTCTCGCGTTCCAGCAGGCCGATGCGGCCGAGGTCGGACGAGCAGGTAATGGCCGCCTCCGGGATCACCGAGGCGATCAGTTCGGCCGCGCGCTTCTCGTGGCTGGGATCGAGCGGCGAGAAGACCGAGGAGATGCCGACCGACCGCAGGCCCGCGGCCTTCATCTCCTGCGCCGCCTTCAGGACGGCGGCCTCGTCGAGCGGCATGAACGGACGGCCGTCATATTCGTGGCCGCCCTCGACCATCCAGACGCCGCCGCGCACCAGTTCGGCAAGATCCTCGGGCCAGTCGCAGAACGGCGGCAGCGAGGCACCGGACGGCAGACCGAGCCGCAGCGCCGCCACCCTGGTGAGATGCCGACGCTGGACCACGGCATTGATGAAGTGCGTGGTGCCGATCATCACGCCGTCGATCTTCTTCGGCGCGCCATCGGCACCCTTCAGCACGCCGGTCGCGGCGAGCTTGTTCAGCGAGTCGAGGATGCCGGTCGTCACATCCTGGCTGGTCGGTGCCTTGACCGCGCCGACAACCTTGCCCTCCTCGATGAGGACGGCGTCGGTGTTGGTGCCGCCGACATCGATACCGATTCGTCTCATGACGCGAACACGCTCCTGAATTCCAGATCATAGCCGAAGGCCCGCGGGCCGACATGTGCCAGGCCTTCGGGAGTGAGGAAGATGTCGGGGCCGGGCAAGGCGATCACCGTGACCCTCTGCCCGTAGCGGACCGTTTCGGTGCCGACCGCCTCGCCCGACACCGAGTCGAGGACGCAGATGAGATCCGGCGTCATCGCGAGCGGCCCGTCGTCCAGCGATGCCACGATCCACTCGTTCTGGAAGTTGATGCGGAGCGAGGATCCGCGCCACTCGTCCATGCCCTCGAGACGGGCGACGCCGCGCAGGAAGCCTTCCGTGGTGCGCCGCTCGACGTCGACGATCTTGCCCCTGTAGAGAAGGCGGCCCGGTTCGACGGAAAGGATGGCGGCCACCGGATCGTCGTGCGTCCGCTGCGCCTCGCGTACCGCCTGGCCGATTCCGATCGCCTTCGTCGTGGTGCCGTGGATGCCCCACTTCTTGACCTCGGCTCCAGTGCGCGGCGGCTGACAGGTCGACGCGGTCGAGCCGTACTCGACCACGATCTTGCGGCCAACCCGCTCGGCCCACTTCCAGGTCGGCACGGTCTCGACGATCGATTCGAGACCGCGCACGTCGACCACCGTCATCGGACACGGCTTGAGCTTGCCCACCGCTACCGAGGTCATCTGCGCCTCGGGATAGGCGCGCCCCATCGTGTCCGAATCGACGACCGGGATGCCGAGATTGGCGGCGACCATCAGCGGCCGCACGCCGTTCCCACCGCCGATCTCCATGCCCATCACGGCATCGAACCTGCGCCCGGTGTGCTCTTCCATCAATACCGCCGCGCGGGTGAACACGCGATGGTCGGTGAGGCGCTCGATACCGACCAGCGGGGCGCCCATGCCGGCGATCACGGCGACATGGGCATCGTCCGCGAGATCCTCGGCATCGATCAGCTGCACGCGCTTCCCTTCGCGGTAGAGCAGTCGCATGTTGAGCAGCGACAGGTACGGATTGCCGCCGCCGCCGGTGCCCAGCACCCAGGCGCCGACGGCCAGCGATTCGATATCGTCCTCGGTGATTTCCCGCCGGCTCAAGCGAAGACGCTCTTGAACTCGATGTCGTAGCCGAACGCCCGCGGCCCGACGTGCTGCAGGCCCTTGGGGCTGAGGAACACCGGCGGCGGCGGCAGCGCGATCACCGTCACCCTCTGCCCGTAGCGGATGGTCTCCGTTCCCACGGCCTCGCCCGACACCGAATCCAGCACGCAGATCAGGTCGGGCGACATGGCGACCGGCTTGCCGTCCAGCCAGGCCACGATCCATTCGTTCTGGAAGTTGATCTCCATTGAAGCGCCGCGCCACTCGTCCATGCCGTCGAAGCGGGTGCGACCGCGCAGGAAGCCCTCGGTCGCGCGCCGCTCCACGTCGACGACCTTGCCCCTGTAGAGGAGCTTGCCGGGCTCCACCGCGAGGATGGCCGCGATCGGGTCCTCGTGCCGGCGCTGGGCCTCGCGCACGGCGTGGCCGATGGCGATGGCCTTGGTCGTGGTGCCATGGATGCCCCACTTCTTCACCTCGGCGCCGGTGCGGGGCGCCTTGCAGGTCGAGGCGATCGAACCGTACTCGACGCAGATCTTGCGGCTCACCCGTTCCATCCACTTCCAGGTCGGCACCTTCTCAACGACCGATTCGAGGCCACGCACGTCGACCGTGGTGAGCGGGCACGGCATGAGGTCGCCGACCGCGACCGACGTCATCTGCGCCTCGGGATAGGCGCGGCCCATCATGTCGGAGTCGATCACCGGGCGCTTCAGGTGCGCCGCCGCCATCAGCGGCTGGATCGAGTTTCCACCGCCGATCTCCAGCGCCATGATTCCGCGGAAGCGATGGCGCGTGTGGCGCTCCATCAGGTCGACCGCGCGGGCGATGGTGCGACTGTCGGTGAGCCGTTCCTGCCCGACCAGCGGCGCGCCCATGTTGGAAACCGCGGCCACCCAGTCGTCGTCGGCCAGTTCCGAGGCCGGCATCAGCTGGACGCGGTAACCCTCCTTGTAGAGCGCCCGCATGTTCAGCAGGCCAAGATAGGGGCTGCCGCCGCCGCCGGTGCCGAGCACCCAGGCGCCAACCGCCAGCGATTCAATGTCGTCGAGAGTGATGTCGGTCAGGGGCATGGGCCGTTGCTTCTGGCGCGTTCGCTCTTGTCGGGTCAGACGAAATCCGCCGGAGCGACGCCTTGCAAGATCGGGACCATCGACGCGGCGTGTTCCGTCGCGTGATCCGGTCCAGGCCACATGACATCCTGCCCCGTGTTCAGGCATGTCTATGGACCAGGCAGACAGGCGGCAATACGTGCGAACACGTATGGGGAGAAGACAGGTGGGGACCAGGCGCACACCGCGCATCGCCGTGATCACGATGGGCCACGCCCCGCGTCCCGACGTGATGCAGGAAATCGGCCCCCTGCTTGGCGAAGCCGATTGCGAAGAGTTCGGCGCCCTCGACGACGAGGCCGAGCCGGCGATCGCGAGCATGGCACCGCGCGGCGACGAGCTGAGCTATCTCACGCAACTGCGCGGCGGCCGGTCCGTGATCGTCGAAGCCGGCTTCGTGACCAGCCGGACCGAAGCCCTGGTCGCGGATCTCGACGGCCGCAACTACGATCTCCTCATTCTGGCGATGACCGGCATGCGGGCCCGGCTTTCGACCCGGACCCCGCTCATCCACGGCCAGGATGCGCTCGACGCCTGGATCTCCGCGCTGGTCGCCAGCAACTCGCGGATCGGCATCATTTTCCCCCTCGCGAGCCAGCAGTCGGCCGCCAGCGAGAGCGACTACGGCACCATGCTGAAGAGTTCGCTGGCGACCATCGGCGGCAGCCAGAGTTCCGACCTCGCGCGAGCCATCGACCGCGTGTCCGGCGCCGATCTGATCGTGATGAATTCGGTGGGCTATACCGCCCAGATGGCCCAGCAGGTCGCCCGCAGCAGCGGCAAGCCGGTCGTCACCGCCTGCCGCATCATCGGCAGCACGGCGCGCCTGCGTCTGTCGGAGATCGCCGGCAAACCGCTCGACCTCCAGGCCACGACCTATACCGGCACCGAACTGCTGCGACGGCTTCCGCCGGCCGCACTCCAATCGCTCACGCGCCGCGAGGCCGAGGTGCTCGTCCAGGTGCTCGAAGGTGCCGCCAACAAGTCCATCGCACGGGCGCTGGGCATCAGCCACCGCACCGTGGAGATCCATCGGGCGCGGGCGATGCTGAAGCTCGGCGCGACATCGACGCCGGAACTCATCCGGCGAGCCTTGAGACAGCCGGACCGGTAAGGTCCGGCTGTCTCAAGGTGCGAGCGGCGGCACCGCGGCCCGGATCGGCGCGCTCGAGATCTGCATGAGGCCCGAGAACGGCTCCACCATCTCCAGGATCAGGAACAGGGCGGCCGCCACCGAAAGGGCGACGAGCCCGAGCGCCACTGCCGACGTCGGATTCACCGGCGAGAACAGGCAGTAGCTGGCGAACAGCACGGTGAGCCAGAAGATCAGCACGATCAGGACCGGCACCGGCAATCCGGACCTCGACTGCTCGTATAGGGCTAGCCTCGCCTGCGAAATCGGAACCGCGAGCTGGAGGGCCTGTGCAGCAAGAGCCGACTTGACGGGGGTCTCGCCAGGCAGGGCGTGGAGGCCCGCGTAGACCTGTGAAGCCAGCGTGCCACTGCCGTAGAGCGCCCCGCCCACCTTGGCCTCCGGATCATGCCAGATCCTGTCGATCATCTGATCGACGGCTTTTCGGATGAGCGAGCGTAGCGGCTTCGCTTCCGGACCGTACTGATCGAGAACGGCGTCCAGCAGGATCAGGTTGGCGGCAATCTGCCGGACTTCGCCGCGCTGCGCTTCATAGCTGTTGCTCGCCGAGTTGATGAGCAGACCAAGGACCAGCGCCGCAGTGGTCCCCACGAGGCCGGCTCCGAGCCGAACGATGTCCCTTGCGTGTCCGTCGAGATGGTGGTCCGGCAGGCGGCGGCGCAGCAGCACTCCGACGACCGCACCGAGGAGCATGACCGCGCAAGCCGCGAGCGAGGTCCAGATGGGCTGCACGATATCTACCTTTCCCGGGACCGCAGGGCACGAGCGGCCGACAGAATTCTAGCACTATTGCGAAACGCGCACGGCTTGCTTTTTGCAGGGCGTGCAGCGCGCATGTTAGCGTTCGCGCAGCGTATTCGGAGGTCATCGATGCAGCCATCCATCCAGCCCATGACCCGCCAGCCCGTCACCCCGCCCCTGATCGGCGGCGAGATACCGCTGATCGATGTCTCGGCCTATCTGGCAGGCGTTCCCGGCGCCGCCGAGAAGGCCGCGGCCGAGCTGCGCTACGCCTTCGAGAATGTCGGCTTCTACTATCTCGCCGGACACGGCGTACCTCAGGAGCTGATCGACTCCGCCTATGAAGCAGCCGCTCGCTTCCATGCCCAACCGATGGAGGCCAAGCTCGCGGTGAAGGTCGACGAGCACAATATCGGCTACATGCCGATCGCCGAGAAGGCGCCGCCGAACGCCGCCGCGCAGGGTAAGAAGCCCAGCCAGAACGAAGCGTACTTCCTGCGCCGCGAACGCGATGCCAGCGACCCCGACGTCATCTCCGGCCGCCGCTTCCATGCGCCGAACAAGTGGCCGGCCGACCTGCCGGGCTTCCGCGAAACGGCGCTCGAGTACATCGCGACGCTGGAAAAGCTCTGCCAGAAGCTGGTGAAGCTCTACGCGCTGGCACTCGACCTGCCGGAGACCTACTTCGACGCCTGCTTCGCCAGGCCGCACATGATCCTGCGCATGTCGCGCTATCCGCAGATCGACGGCACCGACGAGAGCGTCGAGAGCCTGGTGCCGCACACCGACTCCGGCTTCATGACGCTGCTGCCGCCGAACAAGGTGCAGGGTCTCTCGATCCTGCTGCCCGACGGCCGCTGGATGGAGGCGCCCGGCATCGAGGATGCCTTCGTCGTCAACGGAGGCGACATCCTCCATCGCTGGAGCAACGAGCGCTTCCTCTCGACGCCGCACCGCGTCCGCAACGTCTCCGGGCAGGTCCGCTACGCCATTCCGTTCTTCTGCGATCCGGACCACGACACGATGATCGAGTGCCTGCCGTCGTGCCAATCGGCCGACAAGCCCGCCAAGTATCCGCCGATCAAGTTCGGCGACTATGCGCTTTGGTTCGCCGCCCAGCGCTACGGGCACATGTCGAAGGTCCAGGCGCCGTCCGAAGCCGAGATCGCGCCGGGCGCCCGTGCCACCTCGCGCTGGCAGGCCTGAGCCGATGCGCCTTCGTGACCTTCTCTCGGCCGGCTCCGCCGCCGCTCTTCTCCTCGCCCCTCTTGCGATCTCCACGCCCGCCTTCGCCCAGACCAGGACGATCAAGGCTGTGATGCATTCGGACCTCAAGGTCCTCGACCCGATCTGGACGACCGCCAACATCGTGCGCAACCACGGCTACATGGTGTGGGACACGCTGTTCGCGATGGACGAGAAGCTGCAGGCGCAGCCCCAGATGGTCGACACCTGGACCCTGAGCGACGACAAGCTCACCTACACCTTCACGCTGCGCGACGGGCTGAAGTGGCACGACGGCAAACCGGTCACCGCCGAGGACTGCATCGCTTCGCTGAAGCGCTGGGGCGCGCGCGATTCGACCGGCGTGAAGATGCTGAGCTTCGTCTCCTCGTTCGAGCCGGTGAACGACAGGACGTTCAGGATCGTGCTCAAGGAACCCTACGGGCTGCTGATCGATTCGCTGGCCAAGCCCGGCGGCTCGACCCCGCTGATGATGCCCAGACGCATCGCCGAAACCGATCCTGCCAAGCAGATCTCCGAGTTCATCGGCTCCGGCCCCTTCATCTTCAAGGCCGACGAATGGAAGCCGGGCGACAAGACCGTCTATGTGAAGAATCCCGACTACGAGCCTCGGTCTGAACCCGCCTCCGGCCTGGCCGGCGGAAAGGTCGTCAAGGTGGACCGGGTCGAGTGGCTGGCCATTCCCGACCACCAGACCGCGGTGAATGCGCTGCTGGCGGGTGAGATCGACTATATCGAGGCGCCGCCGCACGACCTGAAGTCGCTGCTGCAGGCCGACAGGAACGTCAGGCTCGAGGTCTACAACAAGATCGGCGCGCAGTACGTGTTCCGCTGGAACACCGTCGTCCCGCCGTTCGACAATGAGAAGGTCCGACGCGCCGCCGAGTACGCGTTCGACCAGAAGGCGTTTCTCCAGGGCGTGATCGGCGACGAGAAGTACTACCAGACCTGCGATGCCATGTTCGTCTGCGGCACGCCGCTCGAATCGAACGCCGGGATGGACGGCCTGGTGCGCGGCAACTTCGCAAAGTCGAGGGAGCTGCTCAAGGAGGCCGGCTACGACGGCACGCCGATCGTGATGCTGCACACCACCGACATCGCGGTGCTGACGAACGCCGGCCCGATCGCCAAGGATCTTCTCGAGAAGGGCGGCTTCAAGGTGCAGATGGTGCCGCTCGATTTCCAGGCCATCGTCGCGCGGCGCCTGCGCAAGACGCTGCCGCAGGACGGCGGCTGGAACGGCTTCATGACGGCCTGGCTTTCGGTCGACATGATGAACCCGCTGACCAACAGCATGCTCACCGCCTCGTGCGACAAGGCCAATTTCGGCTGGCCGTGCGACGCCGAGGTCGAGCGGCTGCGCGACGCCTTCGCGCGGGCGCCCGACCTCGAGAGCCGCAAGAAGATCGCGGCCGAGCTTCAGGCGCGCGCCATCACCTACGGCACGCATGTTCCGCTCGGCCAGTACACTCTGCCGACCGCGACCCGCTCGGACCGGCTGAGCGGCGTGGTCACGAGTCCCGTTCCGGTGTTCTGGAACATCGAGAAGAAGGGCAACTGACGGCGATCGCGCCGAGGCCGACGATGATCTCCGAGAAGACACGCATCGTCGCCGCCGGCGCCATCGGCAACGTCCTCGAATGGTTCGATTTCGCGATCTACGGCTACTTCGCGATCACCATCGGCCAGATATTCTTCCCGCATCAGGCGCCGGTGGCGCAGTTGCTCTCCACCTTCGGCGTCTTTGCCATAGGGTGCCTGATGCGGCCGCTGGGAAGCCTCATCTCGGGCAGCATCGGGGACCGCTACGGCCGGCGCGCGGCCTTGAGCGTCTCGATGGCCGCGATGGCCTTCTCGACCTTCCTCGTCGGCATCCTGCCGGGGTATCAGACCCTGGGGCTCCTGGCGCCGATCCTGTTGACGGCGCTGCGCATCGTGCAGGGCCTGGCGATCGGCGGCGAATGTCCGACGGCCTTCATCTTCATGATCGAACATGCCGCCGCCCACAGGCGCGGCCTCGCCGGGGCAATGTCGACAGGCGGCGGCACCGCGGGGATCCTCGCGGGCTCTGCCGCCGGCGCCCTGCTCACCGCCGTCCTGCCACCCGACGTCATGCAGGATTGGGGTTGGCGGCTTCCGTTCCTGCTGGGCCTGCCCGTCGGATTGCTGGGACTCTGGCTGCGTCGGCGAGTCCCCGAGCCGCCGAGGACCAGCGATCTCGTCGCCGCTCCGGTCCGGGAAGTGCTCGGGCATCATCTCGGGCTGCTGTTCAGGCTGGCCGGCATCGCCGCACTCGGCGCCGTGACCTTCTACATCGTTTTCCTGTATCTCGTGAGCTGGCTGCAGTTCGTCGACGGCATCGCACCCGTCACGGCGCTGGCCTTCAACACCATGGCCATGACGGTCGCCCTACCCGTCTACCTTGGTGCCGGCTGGCTGAGCGACCGTATCGGCCGACGCAGGCTGCTGCTCATCACGATGACCGCCGCGATGCTGGGCGCCCTGCCGCTCTTCTGGCTGCTGCACCATTCCGATCCGCTGCTGGTGCTGGCGGGACAGCTGGGGTTCGTGATCATCATCGGCACCGTCTTCGGCATCGAACCGGCGTTCATGGTGGAAGCGACACCGGCGCCGATCCGCTGCACGGCAGTGGCGCTCGCCTTCAACCTGCCGGCCGGCATCCTGGGCGGCCTTTCGCCGCTCGCGGCGGCGTGGCTGATCCATCGAACCGGAAACGATCTCAGTCCGGCCTTCCTCATCATGGCGGCGGCGGCGATCTCCCTGGTGGCCACGGCGTCGTTTCGCGACCGGACGGGGATGCCCGACGAACCATCCACCGAGATCGGCAAGCAGTAATGCCCTCGATCTCGTGGCATAGTCCGGCGAGATGAAGCCCGTCAGCTCTCGCCGCGTCGTTGCGGCCGGTACCATCGGCAACCTGCTGGAATGGTACGATTTCGCGATCTACGGCTATTTCGCCGCCACGATCGGCCGCGTCTTCTTTCCGGCCGAGAACGCCGTGGCGCAGGTCCTGGCCGCCTTCGGCATCTTCGCGCTGGGCTACCTGATGCGACCGCTGGGCGGCATGGTGGTGGGCCATGTCGGCGACCGCTACGGCAGGCGCGCCGCCCTCACCTTCTCGATCGCCGCCATGGCGATCCCGACATTCCTGGTAGGCCTGCTTCCCGGATACGACACGCTCGGGATGGCCGCGCCCATCCTGCTCACCCTGTTGCGGATGGTACAGGGACTGTCGGTCGGCGGCGAGGCCACCACCGCCATGGTCTTCCTCGTCGAACAGGCACCGCCGGGACGGCGCGGCCTGGTCGGCAGCTTCTGCTCGCTGGCCGCCACCGGCGGTTTCCTGCTGGGATCGGCGATCGGCGCCCTCTTCGCCGCGCTCCTGCCGGCGGAGGCGCTCGCCGCCTGGGGCTGGCGCGTGCCCTTCCTGCTCGGCCTGGTGCTGGGCATCGTCGGCTGGTGGATCCGACAGGTCATCGTTGAGGAAGCGCCGCCCAAGTCGGATCACGGCTCGCCCCTGGTCGAAACCCTGCGCCATCATGGCCGTGCCGTGATGCGCGTGGCCGGCATCACGATCTTCAATGCCGTCGGCTTCTACCTGATGTTCCTCTACGTCGTGACCTGGCTCCAGACGGTCGACGGGATTCCGCCGGCACGCGCCCTGGAGATCAACACGATCAGCATGTGCTTCCTGCTCCCGGTGATGCTGCTGTCGGGCTGGCTCTCGGATCGGCTCGGCCGCCGCCCGTTGATGTTCGCCGCCATGATCCTGGGGTTCGTGGGCGCCCTGCCCTTCCTCTGGCTGATGCACCATCCCGATCCAAGGCTGATTCTCGCAGGCCAGCTCGCCCTGGTCGTACCGGCCGGTATGGGGCTGGGCATCCTGCCGGTCATCCTGACGGAAGCGGTGGCAGGGCGCGTCCGCTGCACCGCGATTTCGCTGGGCTACAACATTGCCTTCGGGGTCATCGGCGGGCTGACGCCGCTCACCGCGGCCTGGCTGGTCGAGCGCTCCGAGATGGACCTGAGCCCGGCCTGGCTGCTCATGGGCGCCGCCGCCATCTCGATCGCCACCCTCTTCACCTTCCGCGAGACGTCGCGCGATGCGACGCTGCCGCCGTGAGAATCACCCGCCGCGCGCTGGCACCCCTTGCGCTTGCGGCGGCGGCGCTTCCGGCCCAGGCGGCCTCTCCCCCATGGATCGACGCGCACACCCACGCCTTCGTGCGCGGGCTGAAGCTCGCCGTCGATGCACGGTATGCGCCAACCTACGATGCCTCCTGGGAGACCCTGCTGAAGCTGGCGGAAGCGAACGGCGTCGGCCGCACGGTGCTGCTGCAACCCTCGTTCCTGGGCTACGACAATTCCTACCTGTTCGGCGCGCTCAAGGCGGAGCCACACCGGTTCCGGGGCGTGCCGTGGGTCTCGCCGTCCATCGAAACGCGACCCGAGGAATGGGAGGAGATGGCGCGGATCGGCGTGCGCGGCCTGCGCTTCCCCATCCTGGGCCTGCCGACGCCGCAATGGTCGGCCTATCGCGAGATGTTCGCTGAGGCCCTGAAGCGGGACTGGCCGATCCATCTCTATGTCGAGAGCCGGCGCCTGCCCGAGATGCTGCCGTTCCTGCTCGACGCCGGCCACAAGGTGGTGATCCCCCATTATGGCATGTTCGACCGCACCCTGGGGCCGGCGCGCGATCCCGGCTTCAAGGTTCTCCTGGAGAGCGCCCGGACCGGCCGCGTCTTCGTCGTGATGTGCGGCGCCTACCGCGTCGGCCCGGAGCGCGCCCGGATGGCTGCCCCGATGCTGCTCGATGCCTTCGGTCCCGAGCGCCTGATGTGGGGCAGCGACTGGCCGCACACCGATACCGACCTCAACAGGGTCACGACCTATCCGATCACGCTCAGGACCTTCGAGGACTGGGTGCCGGATGAGGCGGCACGCCGGACGATCCTGGTCGATACGCCGACCAGACTGTACGGCTTCTAGGCCGGCGATTGCTGGTGCTGGACCAAACGCCAGTCTTCACCGAACCGGCAATAGGTCGATGTACAGAAGGCCTCGTATGGCTTCTCGCCGTCCCGGCGCCCCACAGCCTTGTAGGCGAGCACAGTCACGTCAATTGCGGGATGCGTTACAAGCCTGTCGGTCATTTCCACAGACAACCAGCGCGGCATCTGCTCGATGGATGCGATGATCAGATCGAAGGGCATAACGCCACCTGGTGTCGGGAAGGCCATCACGCACCGGGGATCGACAAGCTTGCGATAAGCGACCGCCCCGCCAGTCCAGAGCTGCCGTTCGATATCCCACGCGACTTCTTCCTTCATGGCATCCCTTTCCACCCGCCAAAGGAACGCTGCCTGGCCAGGAAGAGTTGCTACGCCGACCCGCCTTCGACGGCGCGGCCTTCGGCGCGCCAGCGGAGCATGCCGCCGGGGAGATTGGCGACGTCGGCGATCCCTGCCTTCTGCAGGATCGCGGTCGCATGGGCGGAGCGGCTGCCGGCGCGGCAGACCGCGACGACCGGCTTGTCCTTGGGCAGTTCCTTCGCACGCGCCGCCAGTTCCCCAAGCGGCACGAGCGTCGCGCCCCGGATATGACCGAGCGGGCCCGAGAACTCGGCCGGCTCTCTAACGTCGACGACATTCACCTTCGTCAGATGCTCTTCAAGCCAGTGCGGCTCGACTTCCCAGACGCCGCCGAAGGTGAAGCGCAACGGCGCCCAGCCGGGCTCTGCGGGCGGTGGCGTCTCGTTGCCGGGCTGGCCACAGCGCAGATTGGCCGGGACAGCCTCGTCGATCTTCTTCGGGTGCGGCAGGTCGAGGTTCTTCATGTAGCCGACATAGTCGGTCTCGCCGACCTCGCCGCCCAGCCGCGGGTTGAATTGCTTCTCCTCGGCGACGCTGCTGACCGTGAGGCCGCGATAGTCGTGCGCGGGATAGAGCAGGCAGCTCTCCGGCAGGGCGAAGATGCGCGACCGCACCGAGCGATAGAGGGCGCGCGGATCTCCCTGCTGGAAATCGGTGCGGCCCGAGCCGCGGATCAGCAGGCAGTCTCCCGTGAAGGCCATGCTCTCGTCGTCGAGCACATAGGTGACGCATCCCGACGTATGGCCCGGCGTGGCGCGGACCTCGAGCGACCGGCGACCGAAGTCGATACGGTCGCCGTCCTGCAATAGCCGGTCGGCGCCCGCCGCGCCCGCCGCCGCCGACAGCGCGATGCGGCTGCCCAGCCGCTGCTTCAGCAGCCAGGCGCCGGTGACGTGGTCGGCATGAACGTGGGTGTCGAGCGTCCATTTGAGCACGAGGCCGAGTTCGCCGATCAGCGCTGCATCGCGCCGTACCTGCTCGAAAACCGGATCGATCAGCAGCGCCTCCTTCGAGACGCTGCAGCCGAGCAGGTAGGTGTAGGTCGACGAAGTCGGGTCGAAGAGCTGGCGGAAGACGAGCATGGGCCTCTCCTTCTTCAGGCCGGCGCGCTGGCCTTGTCGAGGGCAGCGACCGAGTCAGGGTCGAGTTCCAGGGTCGTCGAATTCAGCACGTCGTCGAGTTGCTTCAGGCTGGTCGCGCTCACGATCGGTGCGGTGATCGCCTTGCGCTGCAGCAGCCAGGCGAGCGCGACCTGGGCCAGCGTCGCGCCGTTCTTCTCGGCAGCCTCGTCGAGCGCCTTCAGGACCGCCGCGCCCTTCGGATTGATGTATTTCTTCACACCGGCGCCGCGCTGGGCGCTGCCGACATCGGCCTCGGACCGGTACTTGCCCGTCAGGAAGCCGCTGGCCAGCGAATAGTAGGGGATCACGCCGATGCCCTGCTTCAGGCACTCGTCCTCCAGCGCACCCTCGAACAGGCCACGCTCCATCAGATTGTAATGCGGCTGCAGGCTCTCGTAGCGCGGCAGGCCCTTCTCCGTCGCGATCTTCGCCGCCTCGGCGAGGCGCGGCGCATCGAAGTTGGAAGCACCGATGAAGCGGATCTTGCCGGCCTTGATCAGCTCCCCGTAGGTCGAGAGCGTCTCCTCCTGCGGCGTGTCCTTGTCGTCCTTGTGCGACTGGAACAGGTCGATGCGATCGGTATTGAGGCGCTTCAGCGACGCTTCCACCGACTCCTTGATGTTCTTGGCCGAGAGCGCCCCGCTCGGCAGACCCATGCCGCACTTGGTGGCGAGCACGATCTTGTCGCGCTTGGACGGGTTTTGCTTCAGCCAGGTGCCGATCACCGTTTCGCTCTCGCCGCCCTTGTTGCCGGGGAACCAGCGCGAATAGACGTCGGCGGTGTCGACGAACGAGAAACCGGCATCGACGAAGGCGTCGAGCAGCTTGTGGGAGGTCGCCTCGTCGGCCGTCCAGCCGAAAACGTTGCCGCCGAAGGCGATGGGGACGAATTCGAGGTCGGACTTACCGAGTTTGCGCTTCTGCATCTGTGACTCCTGTTGAGATTATTCGGCGGCCTTGGGCGACGGCTCGGCCTTTTCGTCCGCCGCCTGCGGCGCCACCGGGGTCGCCGGGATCGGGAAAGGGTAGTTGTTGCCGGTCGCGAACTGGATGCCGAGCGCGGGGAACTGCTCGTACATGCGCCGGATCACCATGCGCTGGACCATGGTGGGGTTCTTCGGCCGGGCCATGAACTTGAACCGCACGATGACCGAATTGTCCTTGATGTCGACGACGCCCTGCATCTTGGGCGGGTCTATCAGGATCGGCTTGTAGAGCGGCTCCTCCATCATCGCGAGGCCGATCTTCTTCACCGTCTTGCGCAGCAGTTCGATATCGGTGCCGTTGGCGAAGGCGATGTTGAATTTCACGACCGTCCAGTCACGACTGAAATTGGTGATGTGGCCGACCTGGCCGAATGGCACGATGTGGAGTTGGCCGTTCTGGTGGCGCAGTCTCAGCGAACGCACGCTGAAACCCTCGACCGTGCCCTTGACCTTGCTGCAGTCCACATACTCGCCGATGCGGAAGGAATCTTCGGCCAGGAAGAAGACGCCAGACACGATGTCCCGCACCAGCGACTGGCTGCCGAAGGAGACGGCCAGACCGAGCACCGAGGCGCCGGCGATCAGCGGCGTGATGTTGATGCCGAGCTCCGACAAAACCAGCAGACCGCCGATGACGGCTATGGTTGCGCCCGCGACCACGCGCAGCAGCGGCATCAGGGTGCGCAGCCGGGACGCCGCGACCTGGACTTCCTCTTCCGAATCGCCGGAGACGTCGGCCGACGGCAGCGGATTGGCGGCGATGTAGGAATCCATGCGGTACTTGAGGAACCGCCAGCCGGCATAGATCGCGACCGCGCTGATCGCCGCGACCTTGGCGCCGCGATCGTGCACGACCCACTCGTCGGCCGTCGCCGCCGCCAGCACGCGCACCATCAGCGCCTCGGCGATCAGGATCGCCACGTAGAGACGCACCAGCAGACGCACGCAGTCGGCCACCACGTCGCCCGCCATCGGCAGCTCCGACACGATGTGGCGCGTGACGCGGTGCATCAGCGTTTCAAACAACAGCAGGCCGATCAGCACCGATTCGATGACGGCCAGGCCCCGCGCCGCCGTGCCGCTCTCCGTCAGCGCGGCATAGACCGAGGCTGCGCCCAGGAGCACGTAGAAGGCGAGACCGCCCATCCACCAGTTACGCGCCGCATCGAGCTTGAGCTGGCGCGTGAAACCGGTCGGCGGCACCATGGCGGTCAGCCAGGCGGCCATGTCGAAGCGCCAGCGCCACACGACCACGACCAGCAGCACCGCGATCACCGGCACGTAGAGGATGACGGCGGCACTCGTCATCTCGCGGTTGGCACCGGTCGTGTCGAGGGCGCGCGCCGCGAGACTGCCCAGCAACGGCAGCAGGACCACGAGGTCGAGCGCGACCAGCAGGCGACGCGCCGTGCGATCGTCGACCGGCGCGATCCGGCCCTCCGCCAGGTTGGGGCGCAGGAAGGCGCGGAACACCAGATTGAACGCCCGCCAGTAGACGAGCGCGTGGAGCACCATCTGGCCGAGCTGGGAACCGAGACTGTCCGACGGACCGAGGAATCCCAGCACCAGCCGACCCGCAACGGCCAGCGCCACCAGCGCCAGCGCGTCGAGCAGCAGGGCCCGAAAGAAGGCCCGCAGCGGCGTCTTGCTGGCCAGGCGGTCGAAGGCATTGACCCGGGCCCGGCTCAGGATCAGGCGGGCAAGATACTCGGCCATCAGGCCGGCCACGACGATGCCGACTAGAACGAACGCCGTGCGGCCACCGATCGTCTGCGGCAGGGCCAGGAGATGCTCGCCGAGAGCAGGAAGCTGCGCGACGGTGAACTCGAATCGTTCGGTCATCAGCAGCAGGAACCCGGCCGTGGCGCTGTGGCCGCCCGTCACGGTCTGGGCCGCCCCGGGAAAGGCCAGGCCCGCGGCGACTGCACCGATCGCAAATGCGCCGCCACAGCTTGACCGGTTCATCGATTTTCCCCCAAAGGATGTCTCACCGAACCTAAGGCAATTGGCGCCCAGCCGCCAGACGACACGACAGGAGAGATGCCCCGATGCTCGGCCTCATGCAGGATCGCCCGCTTCTGATTTCGCAGCTCATCGAGCATGCGGCCCTCAACCACGGCGACACCGAAATCGTCTCCCGTACCGTCGAAGGCCCGATCCACCGCTACACCTACCGCGATGCGAACAAGCGCGCGAAGAAGGTCGCCGAGGCCCTGCTCGGACTCGGCATCAAGCTCGGCGACCGGATCGGCACCTTGGCCTGGAACGGCTACCGCCACTTCGAGCTCTACTACGGCATCTCGGGCATGGGCGCCGTATGCCACACGATCAACCCGCGCCTCTTCCCCGAGCAGATCGTCTACATCGTGAACCACGCGGAGGATCAACTTCTCTTCGTCGACCTCAATCTCCTGCCGGCCGTCGAGAAGCTGCTGCCGCAGATGAAGGGTGTCCGCCACGTGGTGGCGATGACCGATCGCGCCCACCTTCCCAAGGACTGCAACATCCCCAACCTGCTGGTCTACGAGGAACTGATCGCGGACAAGCCCGGCACCTACGCGTGGCCGGAGTTCGACGAGCGTACCGCCTCGTCGCTCTGCTACACGTCGGGTACGACGGGCAATCCCAAGGGCGTGCTCTATCACCACCGCTCGACCATCCTGCATGCCTACGGCGCGGCCCTACCCGACACGCTGAACCTCTCGGCCCGCTCGGTGGTGCTTCCCGTGGTGCCGATGTTCCACGTCAATGCCTGGGGCCTGCCCTACTCGGCCGCCCTGGTCGGCGCCAAGCTGGTGTTCCCCGGCGTCGCCCTCGACGGGGCGAGCCTGCACGAACTGTTCGAGAAGGAACGCGTCACCTTCACCGCAGGCGTCCCGACCGTGTGGCTGGCGCTGCTCAATCACATGAAGGCCAACAACCTCAAACTCTCGACCGTGAAGTACGCGGTGATCGGCGGTTCGGCCGCCCCGCCCGCTATGATCGAGACCTTCGACAAGGAGTTCGGTGTCGAGGTGCTTCATGCCTGGGGCATGAGCGAAATGAGCCCGCTCGGCACGGTCAATCATCCCAAGGAGAAGCATCTCGACCTGTCGCCCGCCGACCTGCTGCAGGTCCGCCTGAAGCAGGGCCGTCCGCCCTACGGCGTCGAGATGATGATCGTCGACGACGCCGGCAACGAGCTGCCGCGCGACGGCAAGGCGTTCGGCGACCTGCTGGTGCGCGGCCCCTGGATCACCTCGGGCTACTTCAAGGGCGAGGGCGGCGAGGTCCTGCGCGCCCTCGAGGGCAAGGGCGGCGGCTGGTTCGCGACCGGTGACGTCGCCACCATCGATCCCGACGGCTACATGCAGATCACCGACCGCTCGAAGGACGTGATCAAGTCCGGCGGCGAGTGGATCAGCTCGATCGACCTCGAGAACGCCGCCATGGCGCACCCCGCCGTTGCCGAGGCGGCGGTGATCGGCGTCGCCCATCCGAAATGGGACGAGCGTCCGCTGCTGATCGTCCACCGCAAGCCCGGTGCCGAGATCGACAAGCAGGAGCTGGTCGAGTTCCTCGCCACCAAGGTCGCCAAGTGGTGGCTGCCGGACGACGTGCAGTTCGTGGATGCGATCCCCCACACGGCGACCGGCAAGATCCTGAAGACCCGCCTGCGCGAGGACTTCAAGGACTACAAGCTGCCGACGGCGTAAGCGCGAAAGAGTAAGGATCCTTCGCTTCGCTCAGGATGACATGCATTGGTGTCATCCCGAACAAAGTGAGGGATCCTTCCTCGTCAAACGGTCATCAACTCAACGCTGCCCACATGAACAGAAGCGTCGCGGCGACGCCGAGCATCGTGCGCTTGACGTGCAGCTTGCCCCAGCGCCGTAGCAGCGTGTGGCTGTCCTCGCCCGCATCGTCGAGTTCGATCGCCTGCAGCTCGTTGTTGATCGGCATGATCATCAGGGCCGTGTAGGCCCAGTTCGAGCCCATCAGGATGGCGCCGACGATCCACAGCTCGTCCCGGGTCTGCCACCAGGCCGCGAGGCCCAGCACGAAGCCCAGGGCGGCGAGCGATCCCTGCATGATCGTGCCGCGCCGGTAGGCCATCTTCCATTGCTGGAGCTGCGCGCGGTCGTCGAGTTCGGACCGGGCCGGATGCTCGGCGAAGCTCACATAGAAGGCCGCGCCGGTGAACAGCGAGGCCGTCACCAGAGCGAGGACACCGAGAACCATTGGCAGCTCACTCCATCTTGACGCCGGCCGCCTTGACGATCGGCGCCCAGCGTTCGACCTCCGCCCGAACGAAGGCCACGGTCGATTCGGGTGTCGAATCGCTGACGGGGACGATGCCCTGCTCGGCCAGTGCCTTCAGCAACGCGGGATCGTTCATCGTCTCGCGGACCGCCGCGGCAAGGCGCGCCACCACTTCGGGAGGCAGACCGGCCGGGCCGGCGAGGCAGTGCCACAGCACGGCTTCGAACGGCATGCCGCCCAGCGTTTCCGACACGGTCGGCACATCGGGCGCCAGGGCAGTCCGCTGGGCCGTCGCGACGGCGAGCAGCCGCGCCTTGCCGGATGCATGGAAGGGCAGCGCGACCCCCAGCGTCGTCGCCACCAGGGCGATCTGGCCGGCCAGCAGGTCGGTCATGGCGGGACCGCTGCCACGATACGGCACGTGGATCATGTCGACGCCTCCGGCCGCGGCCTTGAGCCGCTCCGTCGTGAGGTGCAGCAGCGTGCCCGCGCCCGGCGAGCCGTAGCTCAAGGTGCCGGGTTTGGCGCGTGCGGCCTCGAGCAGGCCCTTCAGCGAGGCGGGCTGAGCCAGGCCGCCCATGAATGCCGCCGGTCCGCCGCCAACATGGGCGATATAGGTGAAGTCCTTGAGGACGTCGTAGTCCGGCTTGTCGGTCATCGAGGGGTAGAGCGCCTGGGTCGATCCGGTGCCGAACACCAGCGTGTAGCCGTCGGGTCTGGCACGCGCGACGCCGGTACTGGCGATGATGCCGGCGGCGCCCGCCTTGTTCTCGATCACCACGGGCTGGCCGAGCGCGCGACCGAGGCGGTCGGCGAACAGGCGACCGTACACGTCGGTCGGTCCTCCGGGCGCAAAGCCGATCACCAGCCGGACCGGCTGTGCGGGCCAGGTCTGGGCACGGACGAGCGCGGGAGCGGCGAGCGTTGCGCCGGCGGCAGCGAGAAGAGTGCGACGATGCATGGGGTTTCCTTCGCGAATCATTCTACAGGCCCGCCGACTGCCAGTTCTCGGCAGGTTCTTCGGGGTGAGAAATGAGGCCTGCTGCGCGCACGCCCATGATGGCGGCATACTCGTCGCGATCGGATGCATCGCCGCTGATGCCGATCGCTCCCACGACGTTGCGTTCACCGCGGATGGCCAGCACACCGCCCGGCACCGGCACGAACCGGCCGCCCGAGGCCGCGGCGAGCGCGCCCTGGAAGGCGGGACGATTGCCCAGGCGATCGCGGATGGTGCGGCTGGAGATGCCCATGCCCAGGGCGCCCCATGCCTTGCCGAAGGCGATGTCGAAGCGCAGCACGCCGCAGCCGTCCTCACGCTTGAAGGCGACCAGATGGCCGCCGGCATCGAGCACTGCGACGGTGAGCGGCAGCAGTTCCGCCGCACGCGCGGCCTGCAGGGCGCCGTCGATCATCCGCTCGGCCTGAGACAGCGTCAGGCTCGACTGGACATGCATGACATAGTGATCGCTCATACCTGAAGCTCTCCTCCCTGCCCTGAGCGGCGCATTTGAGCGGCTGGACCGCGCGCCTTGCGCGGCAGTATCGTCCATCCCGACATCGATTGTGAAGAAAAGAGGCAGCCCCGTGGCCACCGAAACGATTCCCGTCATCGATCTCGGCCCCTATCTCGCGGGCGAGCCCGGCGCGATCGACCGGACGGCGAAGGAACTCCGCTTCGCTCTCACCGAGATCGGCTTCTACTTCATCGTGAACCACGGCATCGCGCGCGAAAAGATCGCCGCCATGTTCGCCGAAGTGAAGCGCTTCCACGACCAGCCGCTCGAGAAGAAGCTCGCGCTGAAGCTCGACCACCACAATACCGGCTACCTGCCGATGCGCGGCAACACGCTGCGCACCTCGACCGTGCAGACCGGCACCAAGGCCAACCTGAACGAAGCCTTCTTCGTGAAGCGCGAAATGGCCCCCGATCATCCCGACGTGCTGTCGGGCCGCCGCTTCCGCGGCCTCAATCGCTGGCCCGACCTGCCGGGCTTCCGCGACACCGTCATCGACTACTGCAACGAGATGGAACGGCTGGTGCAGAAGATGGTGCGGCTCTACGCCCGCGCCCTCGACCTGCCCGCGAACTACTTCGACACGGCCTTCGCCGAACCGATGTTCTCGATGCGCATGACGCACTATCCGCCGCAGGAAGGGCCCGTGGAAGACGAGTTCGGCCTGGCGCCCCACACCGACACCAGCTTCCTGACGCTGCTCGCACCCAACGAGGTGCAGGGATTGTCGATCCGCAGCCAGAGCGGCAGCTGGATCGACATGCCGTCGATCGACAATGCCTATGTCGTGAACGGCGGGCAGATGCTGCAGCGTTACACCAACGACACGTTCCTGGCGACGCCGCACCGCGCCATCAACAAGACCAGCGGCGCCCGTTATGCGCTTCCCTTCTTCTGCGACAGCGGCATCGACTGGCCGGTCGCCGCCGTGCCGACCACGGTCGGTCCCGACAGGCCACCGAAGTACCCCACGACCTGGTACAGCGACTACATGACCTGGTACCTGAAGCGGAACTACGACGTGCTCAACCAGGGAGCCCAGCAGGCCGCCGAATGAGCCCGCGCGCCGACGCCATCCCGATCATCGACCTCGGGCCGTGTCTGGCGGGCGAACCCGGCGCCATCGAGCGCGCCGCCGGCGAACTGCGCACGGCGCTGACGGAAGTCGGCTTCTATTTCATCGTCAATCACGGCGTCCCGGCGGACCTGATCCGCGACACCTTCCATCAGGCCGCTCGGTTCCATGCCCTTCCGCTCGATCGCAAGATGGAGGTCAGGATCGACCGGCACAATGTCGGCTACCTGCCGATGCGCGGCGATACGCTGCGTACCTCCACGGTCCAGGCCGTCACCAAGCCCAATCTCAACGAAGCCTTCTTCGTCGCGCGCGATCTCCCGGTCGACCATCCCGACGTCGTGAGCGACCGGCGCTTTCGCAGCGCCAACCGGTGGCCCTCGGACCTGCCGGGCTTTCGCGAGACCGTCGTCGACTATTGCGACACCGTGGAACGGCTGGTCCGCAGGCTTATGCCCCTCTACGCCCGGGCCCTCGGCCTGCCCTCGACATACTTCGACACGCCGTTCGCGGAGCCCCAGTACAAGCTGCGCATGACGCATTATCCGAACCAGCCCGCCCTCGCCGACGACGAATTCGGCATCGCGCCGCATACCGACACGAGCTTCCTCACGCTGCTGGCCCCCAACGACGTGCCCGGCCTATCGATCCGCAGCCAGGACGGTCACTGGATCGAAGCACCCCTCCTGCCCGGCGCCTATCTGGTGAACGGAGGTCAGATGCTGCGGCGCTGGACCAACGACGTCTGCCTCGCCACGCCGCATCGCGCCGTCAATCGCAGCGGCCGTGAACGCTACGCGCTGGCCTTCTTCTGCGACAACGCCATCGACTGGCCGATCGCGGCCGTTCCGACGACGGTCGGCCCCGACAGGCCGCCGAAGTACGCCACCACCTGGTACACCGACTACATGGTCGAGTATCAGAAGCGGACGTATGACCTCCTGAACACCGACCCGAAGGCCGCCGAGTGAGCGACACGATCGCCCTAGGGCCCATCGTCCCTATCCTGCGGATCTTCGACGTCGCCAAGGCGAAGGAATTCTACGTCGACTTTCTTGGCTTCACCTGGGATTGGGAGCACCGCTTCGACGACAACGCGCCGCTCTATGCGCAGATTTCGCGCGCCGGTGTCGTCATTCACCTCAGCGAGCATCACGGCGACGGTGCGCCGGGATCGCACGTAACCATCCAGACCAAAGGCATCGCCGCCTTGCATCGCGAGCTCACCGAAAAGAAGTATCGCTACGCCCGGCCGGGTCTCGAGAACCAGCCGTGGGGCGCCCGGACGGTCACCGTCGGCGATCCGTTCGCCAACAGACTTACCTTCAGCGAACCGAACGAATAGACTTCCCGCGCCATCGGCAGAAAGCCGGGGTTTGGGAGGAAACACTTGAACATGAGTGGGGCGAGTCTCGCCCGCGTCGAAGCCCACGTCTTCCGCACCCCCATAGCCGAGCCCGTCCGCACCTCCTTCGGCACCATGACCGAGCGCGCCGCCGTGTTCGTGAAGGTCGAGGATTCGGATGGCGCGCGGGGCTGGGGCGAGATCTGGTGCAACTTCCCCAACGCCGCCGCCGAGCATCGCGCGCTGCTGTTCGCCGACATCGTGGCGCCGCGCGCGCTCGGCCGCTCGCTCGACGATCCGGTCGGCCTGTGGGGCGAGATCGACCGCGCGCTGCATGTGCTCCGGGTCCAGAGCGGCGATGCGGGCGCCCTCTCCGCCGCGGCCGCCGGCCTCGACCTCGCGATCCACGACCTGCGCGCCCGCAAGCGCGGACTGCCGCTGTGGCGGGCGCTCGGCGGCACGAATGATGCGCCCGTTCCCGTCTACGCCTCGGGGCTCAACCCCGGCCGCGCCGCCTACGATACGGTCGGCCGCATGCGGGCCGCGGGTTACCGCGCCTTCAAGATCAAGGTGGCCTTCGGCGAGGAGACCGATCTCGCCTCACTGCGGCCCGTCGCCGCCGAACTCCAGCAGGGCGAGCGGCTGATGGTCGACGCCAACCAGGGCTGGGACCTGCGCAGCGCTTGTGCGATGGCGCCCAAGCTCGCCGAGTTCGGGCTGCACTGGATCGAGGAACCGTTGATGGCCGACCGGCCCCTCGCGGAATGGACGCAGGTCGCGGCCGTGGCACCCGCCCGCCTCGCCGTCGGCGAAAACCTGCGTGGCGCCGGCCCCTTTCAGGAAGCCATCGACAGCGGGCTGTTCGGGGTGATCCAGCCGGACGCCGCCAAATGGGGCGGCCATTCGGGCTGCCTGCCGGTCGCCCGGGCCGCCGTGGCGGCGGGGCGTACCTTCTGCCCCCACTTCCTCGGCGGCGGCATAGGGCTCCTCCATTCGCTGCACCTTCTGGCCGCGGTGCGCGGCCCCGGCCTGCTCGAGGTCGACGCCAACCCCAATCCCCTGCGCGAGGGGATCCTGCAGGACGCTTTTTCGGTCCGTGACGGCAGCGTCAGCCTTCCCGGCGGGCAAGGACTCGGTCTAGAACCTGACATCAAGCCGCTCCTGACCCTAAGAAGCCTTCATATCGAGCGGCGCGCGTAACAGAGGAAATGCCATGCTGGGTTTGATGCAAGACCGTCCGCTGCTGATCTCGCAGATCATCGACTATGCGGCCGCCGCCTATCCCGACGTCGAGATCGTGACGCGGACCGTCGAGGGTCCGATCCATCGCTACGGCTACAGGGACGCCCACAAGCGCGCCAAGCAGCTCGCCGAAGCGCTGCAGGGCCTCGGCATCAAGCTCGGCGACCGGGTCGGCACCATCGCCTGGAACACCTACCGGCATTTCGAACTCTATTTCGGCATTTCCGGCATCGGCGCGGTACTGCATACGCTGAATCCGCGCCTTGCGCCGGAGCACGTGGCCTACATCGCCAACCATGCCGAAGACCAGATCATCTTCGTCGACCTGAACCTGGTGCCGATCGTCGAGGGCGTCTGGGACCAGCTCAAGACCGTGAAGCACGTCGTGGTCATGACCGACCGCGCCCACATGCCGACCTCGGCCAAGATCCCGAACCTGCTCTGCTACGAGGAGCTGATCGCCGACAAGCCGGGCACCCTGAAGTGGCCGGAGTTCGACGAGAAGACGGCCTCGTCGCTCTGCTACACGTCGGGCACCACGGGCAATCCCAAGGGCGTGCTCTATTCGCACCGCTCCACGATGATCCATTCGATGATGATGTGCTCGGGCCCGGTGTTGGCGCTCGATCCCGACACCACCATCCTGCCGGTCGTCCCGATGTTCCACGCCAATGCCTGGGGCCTCGTCTATGCCGGTCCCTTCTGCGGCACCAAGCTGGTGTTTCCGGGTTTCAAGCTCGACGGCGCGAGCATCTACGAGCTGCTCGACAAGGAGCAGGTGACGCTGTCGGCCGGCGTGCCAACCGTGTGGCTGGCCCTGCTCGACTACTGCCAGCAGAACAAGCTCAAGATGTCGTCGGTGAAGCGCACCCTGATCGGCGGCTCGGCCGTTCCTTACGCCATGATCGAGCGCTTCTGGAAGGAGCATGAAGTCGAGGTCGCCCAGGGCTGGGGCATGACCGAGATGAGCCCGCTCGGCACACTTACCCGGTTCAACCGTGGCGAACGCAACCTGCCCGATGCCGAGCGATTCGCCATCACCGCCAAGCAGGGCCGCCCGGTCTTCGGCTGCGAGATGAAGATCATCGACGATGCCGGCAACGACCTGCCGCTCGACGGCAGCGTGTCCGGCAACATGGTCGTGCGCGGTCCGTGGATCGTGAAGGGCTACATGAAGGGCGACGGCAAGAGCCAGTTCATCGAGAACGACTGGTTCCACACCGGCGACGTCTGCAGGATCGAGAGCGACGGCTCGGTCGTCATCACCGACCGCTCGAAGGATGTGATCAAGTCGGGCGGCGAGTGGATCAGCTCGATCGATCTCGAGAATGCCGCGATGGGCTGCCCCGGCGTGGCCGAGGCGGCGGTGATCGGGGTTGCCCATCCCAAGTGGGACGAGCGCCCCCTGCTCATCGTCGTCCGCCGCCCCGATGCGAACATCGAGAAGGCCGACGTGCTGAAGTTCCTCGAAGGCAAGATCGCCAAGTGGTGGATGCCCGACGACGTGCAGTTCATCGACGCCATCCCGCACGGCGCCACCGGCAAGATACTGAAGACGGCGCTGCGCAAGCAGTTCGAGAGCTACAAGCTCCCGACCGCCTGAGTCTTCGTATCGACTGACGCCTCCCGGGACTGACGCAGCTCTGCGATGGCATGGCGCGTCACCTGGAAAGCGCCGACCAGGGCGAGACCGGACATGATCGCGGCGACGATGTAGTCCGGCCAGCCGCTCCCGGAGCCGAACACACCCGCTGCGGCGGCCAGCACGGCAAGATTGCCGATCGCGTCGTTACGCGTGCAGATCCATACCGAGCGCATGTTGCTGTCGCCGTCGCGCCAGCGATAGAGCAGCAGCGCCACGCCGAAGTTCGCGGCGAGCGCCAGCGCGCCGACCACACCCATCACCGGCGCCGCCGGTACGGTGCCGGCCATGGCGTGGTTCACGGTCGTGATCGCAATCCACAGGCCGAAGGCGCCCATGCTGGCAGCCTTCAGCAGCGAGGCCCGGGCGCGCCACTGGATCGCCATGCCGAGCACGAACAGGCTGATGCCGTAATTGCCGGCATCGCCCAGGAAGTCGAGCGAATCGGCCAGCAGCGACACCGACTGCGCGGCGACGCCGGCGCCGATCTCGATGGCGAACATCGCGAGGTTCACCGCCAGGGCGATCCACAGGATGCGCCGGTAGGCAGGCGACGTCGCCGCGGCGGCGCCGTGGTCGTGGCTGTGGCCGGGACCGTGCGAATGGGTGTGGCAGCTCGCGCTCATGTCAGTGCTCCGCGATGTGGGTGACCATGTCCTCGACCATGCGGCAGACATGGAGGTCGTCGGCCTGGTAGTAGACCTGCCTGCCCTGCCGCTCGGCCCGCACCAGGCGGGCGCCCTTGAGCAGCCGCAGGTGATGGCTGACCAGCGAGACCGAGAGGCCGAGCCGGTCGGCGATGTCCGACACCGCGAGCGGCGTGCGCAGGCAGGAAACCACGATCTTCAGCCGGGTCGGATCGCCCAGCAGACGGAACAGGTCGGCCAGCGCCACCGCATGGTCGTCGGAAAGGAGGGTTTTCTTTGCTTTGGACATTTGAATAATTGTTCAAATGTAAGAACCACGCTCAGGACCGTCAACCCCCGGAAAACGTTACGTTATTCCCTCCTGTGGATGGTCGAAGATCCTGGACGAGCATTTCGACCAGGACAATGGCCGCCTGTTCCGCAAGTGGTCGGAACTGCCGAAGGTGAAGCCGGCCGTTTCCTAGAGGAGATGCAGCGCCGCCACGTTGGCGATCGCGCCGCTGCCCAGTGCCCATAGAGGATTGCGTCGCGTTGTGTAGACGAAGACGGTGGTGGCGAGACTGATCAGTACGGTGACGGCGTCACGATCCACGGTGCGCATCATCGAGAGGCCGGAGGCCAGCATCATGCCGAGCGCGACCGGTATCAAAGCGTCGCGCAGCACCGCCACCGCCGGATGATGCGACCAGCGCGTGAGCATGCGGCCGGCGCAATAGGCGAGCGTACTCGACGGAATCAGGAGGGCGAGCGTCGCCACCAGCAGGCCAGACAGGCCCGCGACCTGCCAGCCGATCAGGCTGACGAAGATCACGTTGGGACCGGGCGAGGCATTGGCGATGGCGAAGGCGTTCGCAAAGGCCGCGTCGGTCATCCAGCCATGGATGTCGACGACCTGCCGGTGAATCTCGGGCAGCAGCGCATTCACGCCGCCGATCGAGACGAGCGACAGCAGCGCGAAAGTCCGCGCCAACTCGGCCAGTACGCCGGTCACTTGCGGCGCTCCCACCAGGTCGCGGCGATCGCGGTCGGCACCAGCACGAGGACCACCGGCACCAGAGGCCAGCGCAGCAGGCCGATCGCCGCGAAGCCCGCCGCGCCGATCGCATAGGAGAGCGGCGTCGGCCTGATGTTGCGGATCATCTTGAGGGCCGTGCCCAGAACGAGACCGGCAGACGCCGCTGCCGCCCCCATCAACGCAGCTCCCACCTCGGGAATCGTGGCGACGCGCTCGTAGACGACGGCGAGTGCGGTGACGATGATGAGGGGCATCGCCATCTGCCCGATCAGGCAAAGGAGGACGCCGACGATTCCCTGGTTACGGTCGCCGATGATGACGGCGGCGTTGACGGTGTTCGGCCCCGGCAGGACCTGCCCGATGCCCAGGATCTCCGCGAACTCGCGGTCCGTGAGCCAGCGCCGCTCCTCGACGATGATATGGCGGGCCCATGGCGCCACGCCGCCGAAGCCCAGCAGGCCGATCTTGAGGAAGCCGAGGAAGAGTTCCGCCTTGCCTATGTTGCGCCGCGGCGAAGCTGAAGAGTCATGCTGCATTGCGAGCCAGACTAGCAAAATCCGGTCCGGACGCCTCGCGGACAGTTCCCGACCGCGCTAGCCTCTGCCCACCATGAGCAAAGCCATCCGCCCCCTCGATCCGCAGAACCGTCCGTTCTTCGCCGGCGAAGTCTCGGGCATCGACCTCACGCGGCGCCTCGGCGACGAGGAGGTCGCCTTCATCCACGAAGGGATGAACAAGTACGCCGTCCTCGTGTTCCGCGACCAGAAGCTCGACGACGAGAGCCAGCTCGCGTTCAGTCGTCAGCTCGGGCCGCTCGAACAGGCGACCGGGGACATCATGCCGCCCGAGGAACGGCGCATGAGCATGGACCTGAACGACATTTCGAACCTCGACCGCAACGGCAAGGTGTTGGCGCGCGACGACCGCCGCCGCCTGTTCAGCCTCGGCAACCAACTCTGGCATTCCGACAGCTCGTTCAAGGAAGTACCGGCGCTGTACTCGCTCCTGTCGGCCCGCACGATCCCGTCGGCCGGCGGCAATACCGAGTTCGCCGACATGCGCGCGGCCTACGATGCGCTCGACGAGGCGACCAAGCGCGAAGTCCACGACCTGATCTGCCTGCACAGCCAGATCTACTCGCGCGGCATGCTGGGCTTCGAGGACTTCACCGAGGCCGAACGCGCCAAGTGGGCGCCGGTGCGCCAGCGCCTGGTGCGTCGCCATCCGGGCTCCGGCCGTCTGTCGCTCTATCTCGCCAGCCATGCCGGCGGCATCGAAGGGTGGCCGGTACCCGAGGCACGCGCCTTCCTGCGCGACCTGACCGAGCACGCGACGCAGCGCCAGTTCGTCTACGCCCATGTCTGGCGACCCTTCGACCTGGTCATGTGGGACAACCGGTCGACGATGCACCGCGCCCGGCGCTTCAACTCCAGCGAGGTGCGCGACATGCGCCGCACGACGCTGACCAACATCGTGTCCAGCCTTGAGCAGGCTCCCTAGAAGATGCGCCTGCAGTTCCTCGGCTCCGGCGATGCTTTCGGCAGCGGCGGACGGTTCAATACGTGTTTCCATGTCGAGCGCGCCAACCACGGCCACCTGCTGGTGGATTGCGGCGCCTCCTCGATGGTCGCCATCCGCAAATGGCAGGTCGAGCCTAACGCGATCTCGACCGTGCTGGTGAGCCACCTGCACGGCGATCATTTCGCGGGCCTCCCCTTCTTCCTGCTCGACGCGCAACTGGTCAGCCGGCGCACCGCCCCGCTCCTGCTGGCCGGACCGCCCGGGTTCCGCGAGCGGCTGATGACCGTGATGGAGGCGATGTTCGCGGGGTCAACCCAGGTCCAGCGAAAGTTCGCCCTGGAGATCCGCGAACTCGAACTGCACGAGCGGGTCGAGATGAACGGCCTCGCCGTCACACCCTACCTGATGAAGCACTATAGCGGCGCCCCCTCCTACGCCCTCCGCATCGAGACCGAAGGCAAGGTGCTCACCTATTCAGGCGACACCGAATGGGTGGAGGAGTTGATCCCGGCCGGCCGCGACGCCGACCTGTTCATTTGCGAGGCCTACTTCTTCGACAAGGTGATGAAGTATCACATCGACTACAGGACGCTGGTCGATCAACTGCCGCGAATCGGCGCGAAGCGCACCATCGTGACCCATATGAGCGCCGAGCTTCTCGATCGCGCTTCCGAGATCGTGCTCGAAGCGGCGCATGACGGGCTGGTGGTGGACTTCTAGGCCTTCGGCACCCACTCCTCGAGGCGCGTATTGGTCGCGGGGTCGAGCATGCGAGTGGCCCGCAGGACCATTCCGTGCCTGGCGAAGACGTCCTCCGGCGTTGCGTTCCTCCCGACACCCGGAAAGACCGGCCGCCCCCGCGGCACGCTGGCATTCGTCCGCGTCAGAAAGAAGACGTCGTAACCGATATTGAGGAACAGGCCGAACACGTCGGTGCCGCCGACCACGGCCAGCGTGCCGTCGTTCACGTTGAGCCGCATCCACGCCTCCTCGAACGGTGCCGAGGCCGGGTTCCAGAGGATGGCGTTGGCGTTGTCGGGATCGGGCACGATACGCTCGACCCGGCGCGTCAGGACGATGCGCCGGCGGGCGGCCTTCTTCAGGCCGCCCTCGGTGGAATGGCGCCCGTTGGCCACCGCGGCCGCCCGGTCCAGCGAGTCCTGATAGAACTTCTGGTCGGCAGGGATCTTCAGCTTCTCCGGGAATGATCCATCCGAAGCCGCGATCATGCCTTCGCTGGAGATGATCGCGAATCCCTCGATACGCGGCCGCCTGCTGCTCATGGACTGCCCCTGAATACGCCTGACAAGCCGTACAACGACCGTTCCGGCCAATGGATGCAGACCACCCTAGCGCAAATGGAAGCGGCGGGGAAAATCCCCGCCGCCGCCAATCGAGGCAAGCCGAGCTCAGCCCTTCGGCAGAACGACCGTGTCGATCACGTGGATCACGCCGTTCGACTGCCTGACATCGGCGATCGTCACCGTGGCGACGTTGCCGTTCTCGTCGGTGAGCGTGATCTTGTCGCCCATCATCCTGGCCTGAAGGACGCAGCCGCCCACCGTCTTGACCGGATGCGTACCCTTGTCGTCCGCGATCATCTTGGCGATCGCCGTCGACATCGCGTTGGCAGCCACGACATGACAGGTCAGGATCTTGGTGAGCTTGGCCTTGTTCTCCGGCTTCACCAGCATCTCGACCGTACCGGGCGGCAGCTTGGCAAAGGCCGCATCGGTCGGCGCGAAGACCGTGAACGGCCCCGGGCCCTGCAGCGTCTCGACGAGGCCGGCGGCCTGGACAGCCGCGACGAGCGTCTTGTGGTCCTTTGAGTTCGCCGCGTTGGCGACGATCGTCTTGTCGGCCGACATTGGCGCGCCGCCGACCATGGGATTGGCCGCGGTCTGGGCAATGGCCGGCGTGACGGCCAGCAGGCACAGGGACGCTGCTGCGATCAGCGTATTACGCTTGAGCATATGTTTTCTCCGGTTGGGTGCTTACTCTCGTGTCTCGGAACCGACGACGGCGCGCTCGCAATCGGCTGGAAGAAGTCGCTCACGTTACGCCCTCTTCACCCTGTGCTACGCCATGTTTCCGAAGCCGGTTCATCGCGTCACCCACACAGATTTGTGACGCGGAAGATACGGAACCCGGTGATCCAACGGGAGGGAAACAGGCATGCGCGTCACCGATCTCAGAACCGTCGTCGTCGAGGTGCCGCTCGACCGGCCGACGCGCAACTCGAGTGGCGTCAGCAACGACCGCATTGCCGCCGTATTGATCTTCGTCGACACCGACATCGGCGTCACCGGAGAGAGCTTTCTGTTCACCCTGGGCGGACGCCGCATCGAGGTCCTGCGCGCGATGGTCGACAGCCTCAAGCCGGCGCTCGTCGGCGAAGACGTTCGCTATGCCGAACGCTTCTGGAACCGCATGTGGCGCGAACTCTACTTTCTCGGCCACAAGGGCGTGACGATCTTCGGTCTCGCCGGCGTCGACACCGCGCTCTGGGATGCCAAGGGAAAGGCGCTTGGCCAGTCGGTCACGCATATGCTGGGCGCCGCGCGTGATCGCATTCCGGTCTACTCGAGTGCCGGCCTGTGGCTGTCGGCGACGCCCGATGAACTCGCAACGGAGGCCGCCGGCTATGTCGCCGAAGGCTTCCGGGGCGTGAAGATGCGCGTGGGCAAGCCTCACATCGAGGAGGACATCGAGCGGGTCGCCGCGGTGCGCAAGGCGATCGGACCGCGCGTGTCGCTGATGTGCGACGCCAGCCGCGGCTTCACCGCCGACCATGCGATCCGGCTCGGCCGCAGGCTCGAGGAGTTCCATCTCACCTGGTTCGAAGAGCCGGTCGCACCTTACGATCATCGCGGCTCGGCCCGGGTCGCGGCAGCGCTCGATGTGCCGATTGCCAGCGGTGAAACCGAAGCGACACGCTACGGCTTCCGCGAGATGCTCGCCCATGGCGCGGCCGACATCTGGATGGCCGACCTCGCCCGCGTCGGCGGCGTCAGCGAGTTCGTGAAGGTGGCGCACCTCGCGGCGGCCCACGACATCGCCATCTCCAACCATCTCTTCACCCAGCAGAGCATCGCCCTCCTCGGCGCTTTCGCCAACGCGACCTGGCTCGAATACATGCCCTGGACCTCGAAGCTCTACCGCGAGCCGATCGCGGTCGAGGACGGTCACATAGCGGTGCCGGACCGTCCCGGCCTCGGCTTTACCTTCGACCCTGACGCGATCGAGCGCTATCGGGTGCGCTGATCCTCCTGCTAACGTCGGGGCCTCAACAGGGTAACCAGGGAATCATCGAGCGATGGTCGCGTACAGGGATTTCAAGCCGCTCACCTTCCACGACGCCACGAAGCGCTTTGCCGACGGCAGCGATACGCCGCGGGCCTACCTCGAACGCTGCCTCGAGACCGTGGCGGCGCGCGAGCCGGTGGTGAAGGCCTTCACGGCGATCAACGAAGCGGGCGCCCGCGACGCCGCCGACTCCAGCACGGCCCGATGGAAGGCAGGCAAGCCGCTCTCGTCGATCGACGGCATGCCGATCGCCATCAAGGACCTGCTCGAGACGAAGGACATGCCCACCCAGATGGGCTGCGAGGCCTTCAAGGGCAACTTTCCCAAGCGCGACAATGCCGCCGTCTGGGCCCTGCGCCAGGCCGGCGCGGTGATCCTGGCCAAGGCGGTGACGGCGGAACTGGGCGGTTCGCATCCCGGCGCCACGACCAATCCGTTCGACCCGGCGCGCACGCCGGGCGGCTCCTCGTCCGGGTCGGCGGCCGCCGTCGGTGCCAACATGGTGCCGGCCGCCATCGGCACGCAGGTCGGCGGCTCCATCATCCGGCCCGCCGCCTATTGCGGGAACTTCGCGCTGAAGCCGACGCAGGGCGGCATCAACCGCGGCGAGCGTCAGGCGACAAGCCAGAGCACGCACGGCCCGCACGCCAATGCGCTCCAAGACATGTGGCAGGTCGCCATCGAGATCGCGCGGCGCGCCGGCGGCGATCGCGGCGAGGTCGGCCTGATGGGGCCCTTGTCCCTGCCGGCCGCCGTGAAGCCGAACCGCCTGGTGGTGCTGGAGACCGAGGGCTGGGTGGAGGTCGACGATGCGACCAAGGCCGCCTTCGAGGGCGTACTGAAGCAGCTGCGCGACGCCGGCGTCGAACTGATCCGCCGCACGGACCATCCCTGGGTCGAGGCGCTGGAGAAGTCGATCGCCAATGGCCGTGCTATCTGCGGCGGCGTCACCGGGTGGGAAAATCGCTGGGGACAGCGCGGCATCGTCGACAACAATCCCGCAGGTGTCAGCGAGCGCGCCAAGGCGACGCTGGCGAAGGCCGAGGCGATGACGCTGGACGACTACAGGATGGCTCTGCTGGCGCGCGAGAACGCCCAGCGCATGCATGCGACCATGGCGCCGCTTGCCGACGCGGCGATCACGCTCGCCTGTCCCGGGCCTGCGCCGCTCTGGTCGGGCGATGTGCCGGGCCAGCCCCTCGCACCGCGCCCGACCGGCGACTTCGTGTTCAACGCACCGAGTTCGATGCTGTTCGCGCCCGTCGTGACGCTGCCGCTGATGAGCGTCGGCGGCATGCCCGTCGGCCTGCAGCTGATGGGCCAGAAGCACGAGGACGCCCGCATTACCGGCCTCGCGCGCTGGTTCGACGAGACCCTGAAGCGGGTCTCTGCCTGATCGTCAGACCGGCTGGATGCCGAGCGCGACGATCCGCGGGATGAGCGTCTTCTTCAGACGCTCATAGTCGATCATGACTTCCTCGTGGGGCATCGGCTTCTCCACGAGGGCGAAGCTGTCCATCATCTTCTTGCCGGGTTCGGAATCGGCGGCCGCGACCCAGAGGTCCGACATCCGCTTCACGATCTCCTTGGGCGTCGCGGCCGGCGCGGCGAGCGCGAGCCAGCCGGACACGGTGAAGGCGTCGTCCATGAAGCCCTGCTCCTGCGAGGTCGGCACGTCGGGAAACAGGCGCGCCCGCACCTTCGATGGCGCGGCGATACCACGCACATCGCCCTTCACGGCGAGCGCGTTCATCGCCTGCGGGCTGCCCATGGCTGCCTGGAGCTGGCCCGCGCCCATGTCCTGCCACATGGGGGCTTCACCCTTGTAGGTCACCACCTCAATCGTGAGGCCGTACTTTTCGTTCAGCGTCTGGGCGAAGATGTGGGCTGAGGAGCCCAGCGCCCACGAACCGAAGTTCACCTTGTTCTTCTTGGCGTACTCGATGAAGGTCTTGAGATCCTTGACCTCGGCCGGCACCGACTTGTGCACGACGACCGGCAGCACGCCGGAGGACGTGCCGGACACGATCGTGAAGTCCTTGTCGGGATCGAAGCCCAGCGTCTTGAACATCACCCGGTTCTGGATGAGCGTGCTCGAGACCGAATGGAGGAACGTGTAGCCGTCGGCCGGCGCGCGGGCGACCTGGGCGGCGCCGATGTTGCCGCTGGCGCCGGGCTTGTTGTCGACGATCACCTGCTGGCCGGTGGCCTGGCTGACGGACTGGCCGAAGGCCCGGGCGATGCCGTCGGTGAGGCCACCGGCGGGAAAGTTCACCACGATGGTGATCGGCTTGTTCGGCCAGGCGGCCTGGGCACGCACGATCGACGGCGCCGCCATGACGAGGCCGGCGCCGGCACCGGCGCGCAGGATGCCGCGGCGGGTAGTCTTTGCATTGATCATTTTCCAATAGCCTCCCAGGCTCTTTTTTGGGCGGCGATGCATAGCGGCTGACTTTGTCAGGAACTAGGCTGTGTATCTGCACCTATCTCCGCACCGCGGAACGCGAGGCCGCTGGGCGGGGCAGCCAGAGATTGCTAAGACGACCCGTCCGTTTACGGGTCTCATCAGGGAAGAACGTCCATGTCCGACGCTGTCATACGCTCCACAGAGGGGCGAATCGGAATTCTCACCATCAACAATCCGCCGGTGAATGCACTGGCCGCGGCGGTCCGCGCCGGTATCAAGGACGGCGTCGAGGCGTTCGGCCGTGATCCGAACGTCGACGCCATCGTGCTGATCGGCGGCGGTCGCACCTTCATCGCCGGCGCCGACATCCGCGAATTCGGCAAGCCGCCGTCGGGTCCGAACCTGAACGACGTCATCGCGACCATGGAAAATTCGCCCAAGCTGATCGTGGCCGCGCTGCACGGCACGCCGCTGGGCGGCGGCCTCGAGACGGCGCTGGGCGCCCACTACCGCGTCTCGCTGCCGACCACACGCATGGGTCTGCCCGAGGTGCATCTCGGCCTGCTGCCGGGAGCCGGCGGCACCCAGCGCCTGCCGCGCCTCACCGGCGCCAAGTACGCGCTCGACGCCATCCTGTCGGGCCGTCACATCCCGGCCGCCGAAGCCAAGAGCAAAGGCATCGTCGACGCCATCGTCGAGGGCGACCTCTTGAAGGGCGCCATCGCCCACACCGAGATGCTGCTGGCGCAGAAGGCGCCGCTGCGCCGCGTCCGCGATCTCAGCGTGACGCTGGAATCGCCCGAGCTGTTCGCCGAGACCGAGAAGTCGATCGCCCGCAAGGCGCGCGGCTTCAAGGCGCCGTGGAACATCATCAAGTGCGTCCAGGCCGCCGTCGAACTGCCGTTCGACGAGGGCATGAAGCGGGAGCGCGAGCTGTTCACCGAGCTGCTGACCTCGTCCGAGTCGGCGGCGCAGCGCTACTACTTCTTCGCCGAGCGTGAGGCCGCCAAGGTCAAGGACGTGCCGGCCGACACGCCGCAGCGCGAGATCAAGAGCGGCGGCATCATCGGCGCCGGCACGATGGGCGGCGGCATCGCCATGAACTTCGCCAATGCCGGCGTTCCCGTCACCCTTCTGGAGACCAGCCAGGAAGCGCTGGACCGCGGCCTCAAGACCATCCGCACCAACTACGAGAACACCGCCAAGCGCGGCGGCATGAAGGCCGAGGACGTCGAGAAGCGCATGGCGCTGATCAAGCCGACGCTCAACTACGACGACCTGAAGGACGCCGACGTCATCATCGAGGCGGTGTTCGAGACGATGGAAGTGAAGGAGACGGTCTTCAAGAAGCTCGACGAGGTCGCGAAGCCCGGCGCCATCCTGGCCACCAACACCTCCGGCCTCGACGTCAACCAGATCGCCTCCTACACCAAGCGGCCCGGCGACGTGATCGGCATGCACTTCTTCTCGCCGGCCAACGTCATGAAGCTGCTGGAGAACGTGCGCGGCAAGGCGACCGAGAAGGACGTCATCGCCACGGTCATGTCGTTCTCCAAGAAGATCGGCAAGATCCCGGTCCTCGTGGGCGTCTGCGAGGGCTTCGTCGGCAACCGCATGCTGCGCATGCGCGGCGTCCAGTCGGCCTACATGATGGAGGAAGGCGCCCTTCCCCAGCAGATCGACAAGGTGATCTACGACTACGGTTTCCCGATGGGCCCCTTCGCGATGAGCGACCTCGCCGGCAACGACGTGGGCTGGCGCATCCGCCAGGGCAAGAAGGAGAAGGAAAAGCGCAACGTGCGCTACACCGGCTACGTCGCCGACGCGATCTGCGAGCTGGGCCGCTTCGGCCAGAAGACCGGCGCGGGCTACTACAAGTACAATCTGCCCGACCGCACGCCGATCCCCGACCCCGAGGTCGAGAAGATCATCGAGGAGACCTCGAAGAAGCTCGGCATCACGCGCCGCGCCATCTCCGACCAGGAGATCCTGGAGCGCGCGCTCTACCCGATGGTGAACGAGGGCGCCAAGATCCTCGAGGAGGGCATGGCCCAGCGCTCGCTCGACATCGACGTGATCTGGGTCAACGGCTACGGCTGGCCGGTCTACCGTGGCGGCCCGATGTGGTGGGCCGACAACGTGGTCGGCCTCAAGACCATCCACGACGCGCTGCTGAAGTACCGCGACGCGTCGGGCGACCCGTTCTGGGAGCCTGCCCCGCTGCTCAAGAAGCTGGTGCAGGAAGGCAAGAAGTTCTCTAGCGTCTGAGGCAACGCGTTCGGGGCTTTCCCCCTCCGCCCTTCGGGCACCTCCCCCGTCCGACGGGGGAGGCTGGAGGGGGAAGGCAACAACAAGGTTCTATCTGGAAGGAAACTCAAATGGCTGATGCAGTAATCGTCTCCACCGCCCGCACGCCGATCGGCAAGGCATTCCGCGGCATCTTCAACGACACGCACGGCGCCGACCTGGGCGCGCACGTGATCAAGCACGCCGCCGAGCGCGCCAAGGTCGAATTGGGCGAGGTCGAGGACGTGATCCTGGGCTGCGCCGCTCCGGAAGGCACCACGGGCTCCAACGTCGCCCGCGTCTCGGCGATCCGCGCCGGCGCGCCGGTCAGCGTCTCGGGCGTGACCGTCAACCGCTTCTGTTCCTCGGGCCTGCAGACCATCTCGATGGCCGCCCAGCGCGTGCTGGTCGACAAGGTGCCGGTGATGATCGCCGGCGGCCTGGAGTCGGTGTCGCTGGTCCAGGGCCCGCCGGGCGGCAACAAGAACCGTCTGGTGAACCCGTGGGTGCAGGAGCACGTGCCGGGCATCTACCATGCCATGATCACGACGGCCGACACGGTCGCCGCGCGCTACGGCATCAGCCGCGAGGCGCAGGACGAGTACTCGCTGCAGAGCCAGCTGCGCACCGCCGCAGGCCAGCAGGCCGGCAAGTTCGACGACGAGATCGTGCCGATGGAGACCACGATGCTGGTCACCGACAAGAACACGAACGAGACCACCCGCAAGACGGTCAAGCTCACCAAGGACGAGGGCAACCGTCCCGACACGACGCTCGAGGGCCTGGCCAAGCTGCAGCCCGTCGCCGGTCCCGACAAGTGGATCACCGCCGGCAATGCAAGCCAGCTCTCGGACGGCGCCTCGGCCGCGGTCATCATGAGCGACGCCGAAGCCGCCAAGCGCGGCCTGAAGCCGCTCGGCATCTACAAGGGCCTGGTCGTCGCCGGCTGCGAGCCGGACGAAATGGGCATCGGCCCGGTCTACGCGATCCCGAAGCTCCTGAAGCGGTTCGGCCTGAAGATGGACGACATCGACCTGTGGGAGTTGAACGAGGCCTTCGCGGTGCAGGTGCTCTACTGCCGCGACAAGCTCGGCATTCCCAACGAGAAGCTGAACGTCAACGGCGGCTCGATCTCGATCGGCCATCCGTTCGGCATGACCGGCGCGCGCTGCACCGGCCACGCCCTGATCGAGGGACGCCGCCGCAAGGCCAAGAATGTGGTCGTCACGATGTGCATCGGCGGCGGCATGGGCGCCGCCGGCCTGTTCGAGGTCGTGCACTGAGCCACCGCTGACGACAAAAAAGGCCCCCTCTGCGTTGGCAGAGGGGGCTTTTTCTTTGCTCAGCACAGCATGACGTCCTGCGCCTGCCCGCAAAGCCTGCGGATGAACAGGATCGGAGACGACCCCGATCCTGAGTCTGGGCCGATCAGCGCCGGTTGCGGCGCAGATCCTCCTCGTCCTTCCACATCATGAACTGCGGACCGAGGTCGGCGATCCGGGTGGCGCCGATCTGCGCCATGCTGATGTCGACCTCGCGCCGGAAGATCTCGAGCGCCTTGGCGGCACCCGCCACGCCCCCCGCGGTGACGCCGTAGAGCGTCGGCCGGCCGACGAACACGAACTTCGCGCCCATGCAAAGGGCGATGATGGCGTCGAGGCCGCGGCGAACGCCGCCGTCGAACATCACCGTCATCTTGTCCCCGACCGCGTCGCGAATCGCCGGCAGCACCTCGAGCGGCGACGGCGACAGGTCGAGCTGGCGGGCGCCGTGGTTGGAGACCATGACGCCGTCCACGCCCAGCGAATGGGCGCGGATCGCATCGTCTGGGTGCATGATCCCCTTCAGTACGAAGTTGCCCTTCCACAGTTCGCGGAAGCGCTCGACATGCTTCCAGGTCATGGGCGCGCGGTTCTGGTAGGCAACGAGGTCGGCCACCTTGTCGGCCGTCGCGTCGGGACCGGCATACTTGGCCCAGTTGGAAAAATAGGGCGTGCCGTGGCGGAACCACTGCATCATCCAGGCCGGATGCAGCAGCGCCTCGAACTTGGTCTTCCAGGTGAGCCTGAGCGGCCGCGACCAGCCGTTGCGCGTGTTGCGCTCGCGGTTGGAGCCTTCCGGCACGTCGACGGTGAAGACCAAAGTCCTGAGGCCGGCATCGGCGGAGCGCTTGATGAGGTCCTCCGAGACGGCCTGGTCCTTGGCGGAATAGAGCTGGTACCAGCCATGATCGGGCGCCAGCTTGCCGAGATCCTCGATCGAGCCGGTGCTCGAGCCCGACATGATGAACGGCACGTTGGCGTCGCGCGCCGCCTCGGCCAGCATCAGGTCGGCGCCGTGGCGGAACAGGCCCGCGAGGCCGGTCGGCGCGATGCCGATCGGGCTGGAATAGGTCCGCCCGAACAGGGTGGTGGACTGGTCGCGCGCCGAGACGTCGACCAGATAGCGCGGCACGATGCGCGCCTTGCGGAAGGCCTGTTCGTTGGTGACGAGCCCGACCTCGTCGTCCGTGCCGCCCTCGATGAAGTCGTAGGCGATCTTGGGTAGCCGCTTTTTGGCGAGTTTGCGCAGATCGTCGATGTTCACCACGCCGTCCATCGTCTCACTCCTCGATCCGTCGGCTGCTGCCATTCATTCGCAACATTTTGACCGGCTTTCGCTGGTCCGGCCAGAGCCCCGTTCCGCCCCGCGTCCGAGACGGTCGCCGCTGGCATGCCGCTTGCTGCCCTCGGCTGAAATCGCGGACGGGGCATCGGATGACAGGCTTTGCATTTCCCATCGTCGATCTCGGGCCGTGGTTCGAGGGCGGACCGGCCGGACGCCAGGCGGTCGCGGGCGAGGTCCGCAGCGCCTGCGAATCCACCGGCTTCTTCGCCATCGTCGGCCATCGTGTGCCCGGGGCCACCATCGAGGCGATGCGCTCGGTCTCGCGGGACTTCTTCGACCTGCCGACGCACCGGAAGATGGCCGTCGCGCGCCCCCGGCCCGAGCAGAACCGCGCCTATCACGCCGAGGGCACGGAGACTCTGGCGCGGCTGGCCGGCAACGAGACCCCGCCCGACTACAAGGAGGTGTTCGCGATCGGACCGCTCGACGTGCCGGCGGACGACCCCTGGTATCACGACGCTCCCGGCGCCTATCCGAACTACGCGCCCAATCTCTGGCCCACGGACATGCCCGGTTTCGAGGCCGCTTGGCGGGCCTACTGGTTGGCGATGGAAGACCTGCAGGACACGATCAGCCGGATCTTCGCCCTGTCGCTCGGCCTGCCGGAGGACTGGTTTGCGGGCGCGCTCGCGCGCCATTGCAGCATGCTGCGGGCGCTCAACTATCCTGCCCAGCGGGAGCTTCCCCAGCCTGGCCAGTTGCGCGCCGGCGAGCACACCGATCTCGGCATGTTGACGATCCTCAAGAACGAAGCCGCGGACGGCGGGCTCGAAGTGCGCGATCTCGACGGCACGTGGCACGAGGCGCCGCCGGTCGAGGACGGGTTCATCGTCAATATCGGCGATCTCCTGATGCGCTGGTCGAACGACCGCTTCCGCTCGACCCTGCACCGGGTTGCCAATCCACGCTCGGGCGGCGGCGCGCGGCGCCTGTCCATCGCCTACTTCGTGGCGCCGGCCTACGACGCGATGATCGAATGCCTGCCGGGATGCGCCGCGCCGGACCGTCCGGCGAAGTATCCGCCGGTGACCGTGGCGGCCTATCGCAACGCCCGCTTCGCCCGCACGGCAGCTCCCATCGTCAGCGCGGCCTGACGCGCACGAAATCCCTACTCCCCAACGGGCCCTTGGGTTAGCGTCGGCAAAACGCCGAAGAGCAACGAAGGGGGAGGTCACCATGGAGTTGACGGACCAGCAGGTCGAGCAGTTCGATCGCGACGGTTTCCTCGTGTTCCCCGACCTGTTCGACCGCAACGAAGTGGCCGTGCTGCGCCGCGAGGTCGCCCGGCTCTCCGGGATCGACAGCGAGGAAGTCGTGCGCGAGCATACCGGCGGCGTACGGACCATCTTCCGTGTCCACGAGGATGACGGCGCGACCCGTTCAAGGCCCTTCCATGCGCTGGTCCGGACGCCGCGTCTCCTGCGGCCGGTACAGCAGGTGCTGAACGACGACGGCGTCTACGTCTATCACACCAAAATCAACACCAAGCCGGCCATCGAGGGCACGGTCTGGCAGTGGCATCAGGACTACGGCTCGTGGATGCGCGACGGCTGCCGGCGGCCCGACATGGCGACCTTCAACCTGATGATGACCGACACGACGGAGATGGGCGGCGCGCTCTACCTGATTCCCGGAAGCCACAAGCTCGGTCGCATCGAGCCGGTCTACGACGAGTCGACCTCCTACAAGTTCTGGGCGATGCCGAAGCAGCGCATGATCGAAATACTGAAGAGTTCGCCCGAGCCGGTGGCCGTCACCGGCCGGGCCGGCACCTGCGTGTTGTTCCATTGCAACGTTCTGCACGCGTCGGGGCACAATCTCTCGGCCGAGGATCGCTGGCACATCTACGTCTCCTGCAACACGGTCGCGAACAGGCCGCAGCTCGGCAAGGATCCGCGACCCGACTGGGTCGTGTCGCGCAACTGGCGTCCCCTTCCCCTGGAAGCCGATGACGGTGTACTGAAGGCGGCGTGAGGGCCGGGACGCTGGAAGTTCCGGCGAGCAGGACCGCCACGCATTGATCCGCCGGTATCTTCCCGAGATCGACACGCTCCGCGCGATCGCGGTGACGCTGGTGGTTCTCTTCCACGCCTACCCGACGCTGGTGCCCAACGGCTTCCTGGGCGTGGACATCTTCTTCGTGATCTCCGGCTACGTGATCTCGCGAGCCTACCTGTTCCCGCTCCTCGAACGGCGCGCGACCCTGTCGGATTTCTACTCCGCCCGCTTCCGCCGCCTGGCGCCGGCCCTGTTCCTGACCGTGGGTGTCACGACCGCCGCAGGCTTCATCCTCCTGATGCCGCGGGATCTCATCAATCTCGCGTGGTCGCTCATCGCCCAACCGTTCTACGTCCAGAATTTCTACTACTGGAACGAGGGAGACTATTTCGCCCTGCCGCTGGAGAAGCCGCTCCTGCACACCTGGAGCCTGGCGGTCGAGGAGCAGTTCTACCTGGCCTTCGGCGCCCTGTTCCTGTTGGCGGGCGGGCGGCGCCGGCTCTTCTGGAGCCTGCTGATCGGCGTGCCCTGCCTGTCGCTGCTCTTCTACTTCGTCTTCAACACCGGGGGGCTCTCGCCGCGGACGGCCTTCTATCTGTTGCCGGCACGGCTCTGGCAGCTGGGCCTCGGCATTCTCGCCTTTTGCGTCGTGCGAAAGTATCGCGAGGGGCCCGAGCGCTCGCATCCCGTCCTGTCACTCATTGCGGTCGGGCTCGTCTGCATCGTTCCGCTCGTCATGATCGGGAAAACGAAGCTTGCGCCGACGGCGCAGACATTGACGGCCTGTGCGGCCACCGCCTGGGCGCTCGCGCTCATCGAGCTTCATACCGGTCACTTCGCCATCCTGCGCCTGCGGGCCGTCCGCTACATCGGCAAGATCTCATACCCCCTCTATCTCTGGCACTGGCCACCGCTCTCGATCGGGGCGATCGTCCTCGAGCGCCCGCTGAACGCCTTCGAGGCGACCCTCGCCATGATCCTAGCGACGGTGCTCGCGAGCCTGACCTATCACTTCGTCGAAACGCCGATCCGCTCGCGCCGCGTGATCGCCGACCGGCGCGCGCTTTTCCGCGCCTTCTGCACCGTCTCGATCGCCACGCTGGCGATCGGCACGGGCATCATCGCAACCAACGGGGCCACCTTCCGCTATCCCGACCGGGTAGCGTTCCTGTTCAGTGCGCAGCAGGACCGGGTATCGGGCCGGTGCCCCATCCTCGACCGGATCCTCCACCCGATGGCCTCGCTTTGCCTCGTGACCGCGGTCGAGTCCGGTCCCGGGATCCTCGTGCTCGGCGATTCGCACGCCGACCAGTATCGCGACGTGCTGGCCGCCATGGGAGACACCTATCGCGTGCCGGTCTATTACGCCCGCAAGGACCGCAACCTCATCGGCCAGTTCGGCCCGGGCCGTTGGAGCACGACCGCCGAGCTGAAAACCCTCATCGCCGAGGCGAGGGCGCGGGGCGTCACGACCATCATCTCGCTGTCGAGCTGGGGTGCGCTCGACGGCGTTGCGGAGTTCGAGCAGAACACCGCCGAGTTCGTCGCCAACGGCTTTCGCATCGTCTTCTTCGAGCGCACGCCGATCGCCCGGACATTCGATCCGTCCTATCGGGCGAAGGTGGCGCTGCAGGACCGGACGGCGTCGACCGCGAGCTTCCCCCTGGCCGACTACAGGCAACGAAACAGCGAACTCCGGACCGTCTTCGCCATGCTCCAGCGCCGTTATCCGCACGCCGTCAGCATCCTCTCGCCGGAACCCTTCCTGTGCGCCAATGGCGCCTGCGCCTCGGACACCGATGGACGCCCCAACTACTTCGACAATAACCACGTGACCCAGACTGCCGCGAAGCGCATTGCCCCCCTCTTCAAGGAAACCTTCGCCCGTGTCGCTGCCAATCGTTGAGGCCCCAAGATCCCTGATCCTGCACCAGTACGACTTCTCGAACTTCGCGGAGAAGGCGCGTCTGATGATGGGGTTCAAGGCATTGCACTGGCGGGCGGTCGAAATCCCGCCGATCGCGCCCAAGCCCAAGCTGACGCCGCTGACCGGTGGCTATCGCCGCACGCCGGTGTTGCAGCACGGCGCCGACATCTGGTGCGACACCAAGCTGATCGCGCGCGAACTGGAGCGGCGGGTGCCGCAGCCGAGCTTCTACCCTGCGAACACCGCGGGCATGGCCGACGCCATCGCCTGGTGGGCCGAGCAGCAGTTCATGCGGCCGACCGCGCTCTACGTCTCGGGCATCAATGCCGACCATATGCCCGAAGGGCTGCACGCCGACCGTGCGAAACTGCACGGCCTGCCGACGCCGTCGATCGAGGCGGTGCGCAAGGCCGCCTTCCGCAACCTCCAGCTGGTTAGGCCGCAGGTCCGGTGGATCGCCGACATGCTCGCGGATGGAAGGCCCTATCTGCTGGGTGACGCGCCCTGCATTGCCGACTTCGCGACCTATCACGTCGTCTGGTTCTTCCGCGGCCGCCACATCGACTGCCGTGGGGTGCTAAACGCCTATCCGCGCCTGCTCGCCTGGCGCGACCGCATGGCGGCGATCGGCCATGGGAGCCGGACGAACATCGATGCCGACGTAGCGCTGGCGGAAGCCCGCGCCGCAACGCCGTCGGCGCCCCGTCTCTCGGACCCGCAGGAAGGCGATCCCCTGCCCGGCCAGCGCGCCCGCGTGCGTGCCTCCGACAACGCCCGGGACTGGATCGAGGGCGAGGTGCACTTCATCGACGCCGACGAGATCGCGCTGCTGCACGAGAACGACACGATCGGCCAGGTCGCTGTCCACTTCCCGCGGCTGGGATACGATTGGCGGCCGATGAGTTAGGGACTCTTCGTCGAGAACCGCTCGATGCCCAGCCCGTCGATCGGGGTATTGGTCGAGCCGGTCGCAACGAGCTCCGCCATCACCGCACCAGTCCCCGGGCCGAGCTGAAAGCCGTGGGTGGAGAACCCGAACTGGTGAAACACACCCTCCGAGGTCGAGCTGCGGCCGACCACGGGAATGCCGTCCGGCATGTAGGCCTCGATGCCGGCCCAGGCGCGCACGATCGTGGCCTCGTGCATCGCCGGGAAAAGTTCCCAGACCGTGCGGGCGCTGATCGCGAGCTTCTCCCAGTCGAGCACCGTCTCGTTGCTGTCGCGATAGGGCGTCGAGAGATGGCCGCCGCCGATCACCACGGTGCCGTTGCCGAGCTGTTTGAACGAAAGCTTGCGGCCGCGCAGGATCACCACCGGCTTGATGAAGGCCGGCAGGCGACTGGTCACCATCAGCATCGGCGCGACGACAGCGAGCGGCACCGGCTCGCCCAGCATCGCGGCGATGCGGTCGGCCCAGGCTCCGGCCGCATTCACGATCTTCGGCGCTTCGAAAGTGCCGGCGCTCGTCTCGACCCGCCAGTTGGCGCCGCTGCGCGACAGGCCGGTGACGGTCACGCCCTCGATCACCTCTGCGCCCTTCTCGACGGCGCGGCGGCGGAAGGCCTGGGTCGTGCGAAACGGATCGGCGGCGCCGTCGCGACGCGAGACCACGCCGCCGGGACAGTGTTCGGACACGGCCGGCACGAGGCGGCGCAGCTCGGCGGCGTCGATCAGCTCCTCGTGCTCGAAGCCGCGCAGGCGGAGATCGTCGACACGCTCGCGGAAGCCCGCGAGCTCGGCCTCGCTCTCGGCCACCAGCACGGTGCCGTGGGCCTCGAAACCGCAATCGTCGCCGACCAGTTCCTCGACGCGTTCCCAGATGTCCATAGAGGAGATCGAGAGCGGAATCTCCTGCAGGTCGCGCGCCAGCTGCCGCACGCCGCCGGCGTTCACGCCCGAGGCGTGACGGCCGGCATAGTCCTTCTCGACCAGGATCGGCTTCAGGCCGCGCAGTGCCAGATGAAGCGCCGTCGAGCAGCCGTGGATGCCGCCGCCGATGATCACGACGTCGGCCGTGCGCGCCATGCTAGCGCTCCACTGCCTTGCGTTCGGCCTCGCTGATCGGCAGCGACGCGAGTTCCGCCAGGGTGATCGGCTTCACCGGCGGGCGCAGACGGTAGTAGCCGACCTCTTCGGGTGTCGTCTTGCGCTCGGCGGCGATCAGCTCGGTGACCGTGAGTCCGCACAGCCGGCCCTGGCAGGGGCCCATGCCGCAGCGCAGGAAGGCCTTCATCTGGTTCGGCCCCTCGCAGCCCATGCGAGCCGCCTCGCGCACCTGCTCGGCCGTCACCTCCTCGCAGCGGCAGGCGATCGTATCGCCCTCGGGCATACGAAACCCATCGGCCGGACGGTTCAGCCAGTCGAGGAAAGCGCGTCCCATCTCTTCACGCTGCAGCCTCTGGCGGATCGCCTGTGTATCCGGCACGACGGCATCGGGCTTGAGCGCACGGACCGCGGCGATGGCAGCGATGCGCCCGCGCTCGGCGGCGGCGGTGCCGCCCGCGATGCCGGCCCCGTCGCCCGCCACCGCGATGCCTGGCACCGAGCTGCCGAAATCGGCGTCGAGCACCGGCACGAAGCAGAGCTGGCGATCGTTCCAGGCATGGGCCACGCCGGCCGCATTGGCGAGATTGACGTTGGGCACCACGCCCTGGTGCAGCAGCAGCAGGTCGACCGGCAGGCGCCTGGTGCCGCCCGCCCCGGAGAAGACGACCTCTCGCAGCCGGTCGGTGCCCACCGCCTCTATCGTATCGACGCGATGCACCGGCACCTTGGCCCTGACCTCGCGCAACAGCGCCAGCCCCTTGGCGAAATAGGGCGACAGGGCGAAGTCGGGTAGATGAAACATCGCCTGCAGCCAGTTGCGGCGCGGCGTGGTGTCGAGGATGGCATCGATCTTCCCGCCCGCCCGCAAGGTCTGCGCCGCCAGTAGCCACAGCAGCGGACCGCTGCCGGCCATCACGGTTCGGCCGCCGACGACCAGGCCCTGGGCCTTGAGCGCGGTCTGGGCGGCGCCCGCCGTCATGACGCCCGGCAGGGTCCAGCCGGGAATCGGGAAGGGCCGCTCCTGCGAGCCGGTGGCGATGATGACGTGTCCGGCCCCGATCATGCGCGCCTTGCCGCCGATCGAGACGCCGACCAGCCGCTGCCGGTCGAGGCTCCACACCGTGGCGCCGTTGACGATCAGCGCGCCGCTGGCCCTGGCCTCGTCGGCCAGGGCGGCACCGTCCCAGTAATCCTGGCCCAGGACCGCGCGGTCGGTGACGGGCGTCGAGGTGATGGCGCGATAGATCTGGCCGCCGACACCGGGATTCTCATCGAACAGCACGGTCGAGAGACCGGCCCGCGCGGCCAGCGCGGCCGCCGCGAGACCTGCCGGCCCGCCGCCGATGACCACCAGTTCGTACGAAGAAGCGAGGTCCGCCGCGGCCGTCATCGTCCGGCCTCCCGGCGGCCGAGCTGGGTCTCGACCTTCATGCCGTCGCGCACCGGGATCAGGCAGCCCTGGCGGCTGCCGACGCCGTCGACTGTCACCAGGCAATCGAAGCAGACGCCCATCAGGCAGTAGGGTGCGCGCGGCGCCCCGGTGACCGGCGTCGTGCGGCAATGGTCGATGCCGGCGGCCAGCAGCGCTGCCGCGACCGTGTCGCCCGCCCGAGCGGTCACCTTCCGGCCGTCGACGGTGATCGCGATGGCGGGGCCCTTGTCAGCCAGCCGCTTGAACATGGAACCTCCGGGCACTGAAAGGAGCGACGAGCGAGGCGTCGAGCGAGCCCCGCGCGATCATCGGTGCGATGGTCAGCGCGTGGTTGGCGGCCAGCGTCACGCCGGAATGGCAGCAGACGGTGAAGGCGCCGGGATGGCTCTTCGACTCGTCGTAGATCGGAAAGCCGTCCTGGGTCATCACGCGGATGGCGCTCCAGGTGCGCACCACGTTCACGTTGGCGAGCAGCGGGAACTGGCGCACGGCGCGCTCGGCTTCCGTCGCGCTGACACCGATCGTCAGGCCGCCCGGATCGACGCTTTCCTCCTTGGAATCGCCAATCATCACGGTGCCTTCGTCGGTCTGGCGCAGGGTGACGACGGGATGGTTGAGGAAGGGCCGCAGCCGCTCGGTGACCACGATCTGGCCCCGCTCCGGCTTCATCGGGCATTCGAGACCGACCATCGGCGCGAGGCGCATGTTGGCGTTGCCCGCCGCCAGCGCCACCTTGGCGGCGCGCACCTCGCCCTGAGTCGTCGTGAGCCGGAACTCACCGCCTTCCCTGGTGATGGACTCGACCCGGTGACTAGGCCGATAGACGACGCCGCGGGCATTGAGCGCGGTGTGCAGCGTGCGGAACAGGCGCAGCGAATTCACATGGCCATCGAGTTCGCAGAAGCTGCCGCCCACGACCTCGGGGCCGATATCGGGCAGCATCGCCTTCACCTGATCGTGAGTCAGGATCTGGGTCTTGTAGTCGGCGATGCCGGGCTGGTTGTGCAGGCGCTTCAGCACGTTGGCGCGGGCCTCCAGTTCCTTCTCCGACAGGCAGAGATGAAAGCCGCCGGGCCGCTGGAACGAGACGTCGAGGCCGGTCTCCTGCTTCAGCAGGTCCGAGAAACCCTGCCACGCGTTGGACGAGCGGATCGTCCAGCCGGCATAGGGCGCGAGGCCGAGCCCCTTGCTCTGCACCCAGACCAGCGCGAAGTTTCCGCGACTCGCGCGCACCGCGCGGTCGCCCTCGTCCAGGATGACGACCCGGCAGCCCTCGCGCGACAGGCCCCAGGCGGTGGCGACGCCGACCAGCCCGCCGCCCACCACCGCGACGTCGAATTCGTCCCCGGCCCTTGCCTCAGCGGCCATGCCCGGCGCTCCTTCCAATGAGCAGGCGCTCGAGCCCGAAGGCGCGATCGAGCACCAGCAGCGCAAGGACGGTGATGGCGATCACGCAGGCCGACACCGAGGTCACCAGCGGATCGATATTGTCCTGGATGTAGAGGAACATGCGGACCGGCAGCGTCTCCGTGCCCGGCGCCGCGATGAACACCGTCATCGTCACCTCGTCGAACGAATTGATGAAAGCCAGCGCCCAGCCGCTCACCAGCCCCGGCAGCACCAGCGGCAGGGTGATGCGCCGCAGCACCACGCTCTCGCTGGCGCCGAGCGACACGGCGGCATGCTCGATCGAGCGATCGAGCCCGACCGCCGAGGCGAGCGTCAGGCGCAGCGCGAAGGGCAGCACGACCACGATGTGCGAGAGCACGAGTCCGGCGAAGGTGCCGCCCAGCCCGATCTGGGTGAAGAAGCGCAGGAAGGCGATGCCCAGCACGAGATGCGGGATCATGAGCGGCGACATGAACAGCGCCGTCAGCGCCTCGCGCCCGCGGAAGCGATAACGCGCGATGGCCAGCGCCGCGGGAACGGAGATACCGACCGCGATCGCCGAGGAGATCGCGCCCAGCCACAGGCTGCGCCAGAAGGCGGAGATGAACTCCGGATACTGCGCGATGGCGTAGAACCAGCGCAGCGACCAGCGATCGGTGGGGAACGACAGGTAGCCCTCGGGCGTGAAGGCCACGAAGCAGACGACCAGGATGGGCGCCAGCATGAAGGTGACGAAAAGCGCGTGATAGGCAAGCGCGATCGGTCCGTTGCGGCTCATGCGAAGACCTGCGCATAGCGGCGCTCGACCAGCCGGTTGACGCCCCACACGATGGCGACCAGCGCCAGCAGCAGCAGCACCGCCACCGCGGCACCGAGCGGCCAGTTGAGCGTGTTCAGGAACTCGTCATAGGCCAGGGTCGAGGCGACCTTGAGCCGCCGCCCGCCGATGATGGAGGGGGTGGCGAAGGCACTGGCCGCCAGCGCGAACACGATCACCGCGCCCGACAGGATGCCGGGCATGACCTGCGGCAGCACGATGCGTCGCAGCACGGTGAAGGGCCCCGCGCCCAACGCCACCGCCGCATTCTCGACCTGCGGATCCAGTCGCTGCAGCGAGGCCCACACCGCGAGCACCATGTAGGGCATCAGCACGTGTGCCAGCGCGATCACCACGCCGGTCTCGGTGAACATGAACGGCAACGGCGCCGAGATCAGGCCCATGCCCATCAGGGCCTTGTTCACGATCCCGGAGTTGCCACCGAACAGCAGTGCCCAACCCAGGGTACGCGCGACCACCGAGATCAGCAGCGGGCCCAGGATCACCAGCAGGAAGATCCCGCGCCACGGGCTGCGCATCCGGTTCAGGATGTAGGCTTCGGGCGCGCCGAACACCGCCGCCAGAAGGGTCACGAAAAAGGCGATCCGGAACGTGCGCGCGAACATCTCGTGGAAGTACGAATCGCCCAGCACTTCCTGCCAGTTCTTCAGGATGAAGACGGGCTCGATGCCCTTGTACTGCCCCCAGTCGTGGAACGAGAGCAGGACCGTCATGACGAGCGGCACGATCACCACACCGGCGAACAGGACCAGCGCCGGCACGCAGAGCAGATAGGGCGCCGCCCTCACGCCCGGCCTTCCCACGCCAGATGCACGGCATCGCCCTCGCCCGGCATCGCCTCTCCGCTGTTCTGCCGAATCACCGTGACGAGGCCGGCTCCGGTGTCGACCTGGAAGAGCCAGTGATTGCCCTGGAATATGCGCGTGCGGACCGTGCCGGCGAGGCCGGCGGCCACGAAGGAAATGCGCTCCGGCCGCACGGTGGCGCCGTCCACCAGGTTGGTCTTGCCGAGGAAGTTGGCGACGAAGGGCGTGGCCGGCCGTTCATAGGCCTCATGCGGCGGGCCGATCTGCTCGGCCCGGCCCTGGTTCATGACCACAATACGGTCCGACAACGCCATCGCCTCGGCCTGGTCGTGCGTCACCAGGATCGTGGTTGTCCCGACGGTACGCTGGATCTGCCGCAGTTCGATCTGCATGCCCTCGCGCAGCTTGGCGTCGAGGTTAGACAGAGGTTCGTCGAGCAGCAGGATCTGCGGGCGGATGACGAGCGCGCGCGCCAATGCAACACGCTGCTGCTGGCCGCCCGACATCTGGCGCGGAAAGCGCGATGCGAAGGCGCCGAGCCCCACCAGCTCCAGCGTCTCGCCCACCCTGGTCCTGCGCTCGGCCGCGCCGACTCCCTGCATCTCGAGCCCGAAGCCGACGTTCTCCGCCACGGTCATGTGCGGAAACAGCGCGTAGCTCTGGAACACGATCCCCAGGCCGCGTTTCGCGGGCCTGATCGCCAACAGGTCCTTTCCGCCCAGCCGGATCGCGCCGGACGTGGGCTCGACGAAGCCCGCGATCATCTGCAGGGTCGTGGTCTTGCCGCAGCCGGAGGGGCCCAGCAGCGCCACGAACTCACCCTTCTCGACGCCCAGCGTCAATCCATCGACGGCATTGTGTGCGCCGAACGACTTGGTGAGCTTCTCCAGTTCTAGGAACGCCATCTAGTCCGCACCGTGCGAGACGATCCGCGCCGCCGTGTCGCGGTGCAGCCGATAGAACGCGTCCTGCGGCTGGTCCATGTCGAGGATCTCGGCCTCGGGCACGCGCAGGAAGAGACCGCGCAGCACCCGTCCGATGGCGCCGTGTGCGAACACGGCGACCGGCCGTTCGATCGCGAGGGCCGCGATATCGTCGAGCGCCGCCCGGGCGCGGGCGGCGGCCATGATGTAGTTCTCGCCGCCCGGCGGCTCGTACCTCCAGCGATCGCGCCGACGCGCCGCCATCGCTCCGGGCCAGCGGGCCTCGATCTCCGGTCCCGTCAGCCCGTCCCATTCGCCCCAGCTCATCTCGCGCAGCCGATCGTCGAACGATCCTTCGTGATGCCTGAGGCCCGCCTCTTCCGCCGCGAGGGCCAGAGTCTCCCGAACGCGGCCGAGCGGACTCGCCCGCACCACGACGTCCTCGGGCGCGTGACCGGCCTGCCGCAACTCATGCGCCAGCGCCCGGCCCATGGCACGCGCCTGCGCACGTCCCGTCTCCGTCAGCGGCGAATCCAGGAAGCCCTGGGCTCGCTGCTCGGCATTCCAGACGGTCTCGCCGTGACGAAACACATAGACGGGGTGATGCACGACCGATCGCTCCGGTGATCAGCGCTCGACCTCGCGGTTCCAGCGCTTGGTCCAGTCGTCGCGCGAAGCGTTGATGGCGTCCCAGTCCGGCGCGATGATCAGTTTCGCGCGCTCGCCGACCGGCGCCATCTTCAGTTCCGGCATGTTGACGTCGACCTTGGTGTTGACCGGCCCGTTGCCCATCTGCTTGGCCATGCCGGTCTGAACCGGGGCCGATACCAGCAGCTTGATCATCTCGTGGGCCAGCGGATTGACCGAGGCCTTGGCGACCGGGCAGGCCGACGCGAGGAGGATCGGCGCGCCTTCCTTGGGATAGATGAAGTCGACCGGGAAGCCGGTATTGGCAAGGGCCTGCACGCGGCCGGTCCCCCACACGGCAATGTTCGCCTGACCCGACTGGAAGAGTTCCGTCATCTTGCCCGGCGAGGGTTCGTAGACCAGCACGTTGGGGTTGATGTCGGCCTTCATCACCTTGAAGCCGGGCTCGATGTTCTTCTCGCCGCCGCCGTTCATGCGGGCGAACATCATCAGCGTGTAGAGGCCGTAGGTGTTGTTGATCGGCGGGATCACCAGCTGCTTCTTGAACTTCGGATCCTTGAGGTCGTTCCAAGAGGTCGGGATCGGCCAACCCTTCTCCTTGAAGACCTTCGTGTTGATCATGAATCCGGTGCCGGTCTGGCCAACCGCGACGGCCTTGTCGTCCTTGAACAGCGCGGCCGGATAGAGCTCGCTCTTGTCGAGTCCCTCGATCGGCGCGCAGTAGCCGAGCTTGATCGCCTGGTACATGACCCCGTCGTCCATGATGGCGACGTCGATCACCTGGTTGCCCTTCTGCGCCTGCAGCTTGGCCAGCGTGTCGGTCGAATTGCCGGCGACGTATTCGACCTTCACCCCGTGCTTCTTCTCGAACTCGGGGAACACCTCCTTGCGCAGATGGCTGTCCCAGACGCCGCCATAGGCCGCGACCGTGAGCGTCTTCTGCTGCGCCTCCGCGGGCACCGCGCCCGCCAATAGTGCCAGAGCGGCGATTGCGCCGAAGCCTGCCAAACGGGTCATTGTCCCCTCCGTTCGTGAGTTCCCCACCATCAGTGTTTTATATTGCGCCCTGCGGCGTCAAATCCGATTTCCTGCCGCGATTCATGCTGAAATGTTATGAAAGGCGATGCGCAGCCTGAACCCGCGTCAGATCGAGGCCTTCCGCGCGGTGGTACTGACCGGCGGCGTCGGCATGGCTGCGAAGCTGATCAACGTCACCCAGCCCGCAGTCAGCCGCATGATCCGGGACCTGCAGCAGCAACTTGGCCTGACCCTCTTCGAGCGCCGCGGCACGGGGCTCGTGCCGACCAGCGAGGCGCTATCCCTCTATGCCGAGGTCGAGCGGGCCTTCGTCGGGCTGGAACGCATCTCGCAGATGGCCGCCGAGTTGCGGACGCGGCGGGCGGGCTTCCTGCGGATCGCCGCCCTGCCCGCGCTGGCCAACGGTTTCCTGCCCCGATTCGCGGGAAGCTACCTGGTCGAGCGGCCAAAGCTCGATCTCGTGCTTTCGGGTCTGGTTTCACATGCCGTCGTCGCGTCCGTCGCCCAGGGACAGAGCGATCTGGGCTTCGCCGAAGGCTCGATCGAGCACGCCGCCGTACGCCTAGAACGCATGCCGCCTGCCCCCTATATGGCGGTGCTGCCGCAGGGCCATCCGCTCGCCCGCAAGAAGCGGCTGAGGCCGGCCGACTTCGAGGGCGAGAGCTTCATTTCGCTGGGCCACTCCTCGCTGTCCCGCTTTCGCATCGACCGGGTCTTCGCCGACCATGGCGTCCGCCGGGTCATGCGCATCGAAACGCCGCTGTCGGAAATCGCCTGCTCGCTCGCCGGCTCCGGCGCCGGAGTGACGCTATGCGATCCGTTCACCGCGACGGAATACGCGACCCGCGGCATCGTCGTGCGCCCCTTCGAGCCACGTATCCACTTCGAGTTCGCAGCCCTTCACGCCGCGCAGAGCACGCTGCCGCCGGTTGCGCGCGACTTCATCGACAGCTTCCGCGCGCACATCACGACCTTCCTGCGGGCCCTCGCCCGGCGCTAGCCGAAATGAACGCCGTACTCGCCAGCGATCGCCGCTATGTGCGGCGGCGCGAGCGGTTGTCCTGCGTCCCGGGACGCCCTGTCGAAATGACGGAACATCTCGGCCGCCTGCACCCCGGGCGTGGCGACCACGAACAGCCGAACCGTCGCGGCAGTATCGTTCCGAAACCCGTGCAACTCGCCACGCCGGAAGGTCGCACTCGAGCCGGCCCGCACCTTGCTCTCACCGGTCTCCCCGAGCAGCGTCAGTTCCCCGTCGACGACGAACAGCATCTCGTCATCTGCCTCGTGGCGATGGGGCGGCACGAAATAACCTGGCGGAATCGGGTGATCGGCGACGAAGGCCGCCATCGTGGCCCCATCGGCGCTGACGATCATCGGCGCGCCCAGAACGTCCAGTGTCTCGCTCATCGTTTGCTCCCTGATTTCGAGGGCACAGCGTTAGTCGCAAGGCCGGCAAGAGGGCAGAGGGTGGTTCTGGACAGATCGTTCGGTAACGCGAACAATGAAGCATGGACGCCTTCTCCGGCATAGAAACTTTCGCCCGGGTGGTTGAGACCGGCAGTTTCACGGCCGCAGCCCAGGCCCTCCAGAGCGCCAAGTCGTCGGTCAGCGAGACGGTGCGAGCGCTCGAGGAGCGCATGGGCGTACGCCTGCTCGATCGAACCACGCGCCGCGTACGCCCCACCGAAGCCGGAACCGCCTTCTATCGCCACTGTCGGCGGCTGCTCGACGACCTCGCGCTGGCGCGCAGCGAGGCCCAGGCCACTCAGAAGGAACCAGCCGGCAGGCTTCGCATTGCCGCTCCCGACGGATTTGCCGAGCGTTACATCGTGCCTGGGCTACCTGCTTTCCTCGCCGCCTATCCGACCATAGACGTCGAACTCATCGCAGGTAGCGCTGCGCTGCGCCTGGTCGAGGAAGGCATCGACCTCGCCATTCGCATCGTGGAGACGCCCGAGCCGAGCCTGGTCGTGCGCCGCATCGCCACGTCACGGGTCCTGATCGTTGCGACGCCGGGCTATCTCGCGCACCACGGCACGCCCCGCACGCCGAGCGACATTCTCGGCCACCGTCTGATCGGCTTCGCGCCGCTCGCCTGGCGCGACACCTGGCGAATCGCGAAGAAGCCCATCGCGGTTCAACCCCGCTTTCTCGTAAACAGTTCTGAGGCTCTGCGCGCGGCGGCACTCGCCGGGTTGGGTCTCGCTGCGGTTCCGGACTGGCTGGTCGCCGACGCGCTGGCCGCCGGGCTCCTTGCCCGGGTCCTGGTCAGCCACGAGACTCCCTCAGGCGGTATCTATGCCGTGTACCCGACCAACCGCCTGCTCACACCGAAGATCCGCGCGTTCGTCGATCACACCGTGCGCGACCTGCGCGGCCGGGGATTATCCCGATAGCGGATCCGCCGGCCGGTGCGTCAGCAGGAAAGTGAGTTCGTGCTTGTTCTGGTGGAGGTGCAGGACGCTCGCCCCGGGGATCGCGGCGAAAGCCCGGGCGGTTTCGTGGTCGGTCTCGCCCTGGAACTTGATCGTGCAGACGAAGTTGCGGACCAGCCCGCTCGCCCGCCAGCGCTCGACCAGCCGCAACAGCCGTGCCGGGTAGCAGATGACGTCCGAGAACAGCCAGTCGACCGGCCCGACGCTGGCGGGGTCGAGGCCGAACGCACTCTCGCCGCGCCATTCCACGCCCGGCATCGCAGCCACCCTCGGATCGAGCGGCGCCTTGTCGACGGCTACGATATTGGCGCCCAGCCGCGCCAGCACCCATGTCCAGCCGCCCGGACAGGCGCCGAGATCAAGGCAGCGTTCGCCCGGCTGCGGCCAGTGGCGCAGACGGACGAGCGCTTCCCAGAGCTTCAGATAGGCGCGGCTCGGCGGTCCAACCTTGTCCTCGACAAGCTCCACCTCGCCGTTCGGAAAGGGCGAACTGCAGGATGGAGCCGCAAGCATCCGGTCGGGCGCGAGCAGCGTCCAGGATCCTAGCGGCGCGGTGGGCGCGGCCGCCGGAAAGACCACGGGCCTGGCCGAAACATGCGGCAGCCTCTCCTGGATGAGCGCGGCGCGGCGATGATGGACCGGGGCGTACATCGCCCAGTTGCGCTGGATGCCGCGCAACGTCTTCGCCGCCGTGCCGATCGAGGCCACCGGCAGTTCGACGCACTCCTGCCAGATGTTGGCGGCCCAGGCCGCCACGTGCGCTGGCGAGTCCGACAGGAGCAGGCGGCCATGTTCGGCCCGCACCCGGACGCCGGCCCGCGCCAGTTCCTCGCGCAGCTGGCCTTCGAATCCCTCGGCCGCGAGATAGGCCGTGGTCATGCGGTCGTTCGGCATCGGAGATTGAACATAATCAATCTCACTGTAACAGGCCGGCCATGGAAAATCCGGCAATCCTCATGCTAGCGTCATGCAACCACGAGGGAGAGAGTCTCATGCTTACCAAACGCTTCCTGATCGCCGCGATGCTCGCCGGTTCGATCGCAATCAGCGGCGCGGCCACCAGCGCCGCGTACGCACAGGGCCAGCCGATCGTCGGCATTTCGACCACGGTCACCTATTCGATCGACGCGACCATCAGCGCCATCGATCCGGCCAAGCGCACGGTCACCTTCACCGGTCCGGCCGGCCGCTCGCTGACATCGAGCGTCGGCCCCGGCGTCAAGATGGACACCAGCAAGGTCGGCGACCGCGTCTCGGTGTCGTACGAGGAGAAGCTCTCCTTCGTGCTGTCCGGCCCGAACACGGCGACCCCGGGCGGCCGCGATGTCGGCGTCACCGCCGCCGCCTCGACGGGCACCCGCGCCGCCGGCGTCATGGCCGACCAGACGGTCGCCAACTGGTGGGTCACCGGCGTCAACACGACGGCCAACACGATCTCGCTCGTGAATCCGAACGGCGGCGAGGTCAGGACCTACAACGTCGCCACGCCCGAAGGCCGCGCCCAGCTGCCCCGGGTCAAGACCGGCGACAAGTTGACGGCGATCGATACCTCGGTGCTGGTCGTCGCGATCTCGCCGAAGAAGTAACCCCTCGCAGAAGCGGCGGTGCCGGCACAATCGGGCCGGCACCGCTCGCCTCACCGGACTGAGCCGCCGCGCCGGCCGAAACTTCCCCGCATCGAGCCAGCGGTCGCGCGCAGTTCGAGCGTGACGGTACCGTCGGCCGCCTTGCCGCTCGCGCTGAAGCTCCCCACGGAACAGTCCTGCCCTTCGTAAAGACGGCCGCTCCCGGAAACATCGCCGTTCGGCGAAACCGCGAGCGAGAGCGAAGACGTGCCGCAGCCCGGCTGGGTGATCCGTCCGATCAGCAGACCGCCCGAGATGCTCAGCTCCGCCGTCACGACACCGGATGCGTTCCCGAAACCGCTGCTGGTCATGCCGCCGCTGTAGACACCGTCATGAGCGCCCGCCTGTCTGGCTGCCGGCGCCGCGGCACTGGTCGCCGCCCCCGGCGATCGCATGGAGGCCGAGGCGGCAGGCGCCTCACGCAACAGAGCCGGCACCTGTGCCGCGGTGAGATATCCCGTCGCCGCATGGCCTCTGGCCTTCTGCCAGGCCGCGATCATTTCGCGCGAGCGTTGACCGAACGTGCCGTCGGAGCCGCGCGTGTCATACCCGAGCGCGGTTAGGGTGGCCTGGATGCGCTGGCGATCGGCGGCAACGAGTTTGAGGGCCTCCTCCCCTTCCCGCGCGACCATGGTTGGATCGGCTGGGCTTTCCGGAGCAGGAGCAGCGGCCGAAGGCGAGCCATCGGTCGTCGGCAGCGCCTGCCGTGACGCCAGTGGCAGGAGATACGCGCCACCGGCGAGCGCCAGAAGCGCGGCAACGGCGCCGACCAGAACCGGCTTCGGTCGCAAGCGCTTCCTCGGCCCCACGGCGAGGACTGACGGCTCGCTCGGTGGCGAGGGTGGCGTGGGAGGTGTCGGAGGTGTCGGCGGCGCGGCCGGCTGCGGCATCACCATCGTCACGCTGGGATCGAGCGGCGCTACTCCGAAGAGCGCCCGCCAGGCGGCAATCGTTTGCGGGCGATCCTCGAAACGTATCGTCAGGCCGGCATCGATCGCCGCGAGCAGCGCGGGGGAGAAGCCGGTGAGTTTCTGTCCGGCCAGCGGCTGATAGGTGTCGTCGAGCAGCCGGTCGAAGGCACTCGGCGGCGCCGCGCCTGTGACGGCATGGTGGAGCGTCGCGGCGAGCCCATAGATATCCGTCCAGGGTCCCTGCTTGCCGGTCGCGAACTGCTCGGGAGCCGCGTAGCCCGGCGTGAATATCGCCGTCATCGTCGAGGAGCGGCCCGCCACCGCGAGGCGCGCGGCGCCGAAATCGATGAGCGTCGGCGTCCCGGCTTCGTTCAGCAGGACGTTGCCGGGCTTGATGTCGCGATGCAGGTATCCTGACTCGTGCACCCGCTCGAGCCCGTCGAGCAGGGGCGTGAGGAGAGCATCGACTTCGGCATGCGACAGCGGGCCTCCGGCCTTGACCCTGTCCTCGAGCGTGCCGCCCCGTACCAGCTCCATCACCATGTAGGACGTGCCGTTGGCCTCGACGAAGTCGAAGACCTTCACGATGGAAGGAGCGTCATGCAGCTTTGCGAGAGTGCGGCCCTCGGCCACGAACCGCTCGCGGCCCCAGGAAAAATCGTCCGCGACCTCCGTCGAGCGGGGCAGCACCGAGGCGCCGTCCTGCCGGACTGCCAGCGCGGGCGGCAGGTACTCCTTGAGAGCCACCTCGCGATCCAGTTGCGTGTCGCGGACGCGATAGGTGATGCCGAACCCACCCTGGCCCAGCACTTCGAGGATCTCGTATCGTCCGACCCTGCGCCCCGGGGCCAGCGCCACATAATCGATCAGAACGGCTCCGGCCACGCCCGGGCCGCTCGGTTCGGCCGGTCCCTGGCCCCTGTCTTCGTCGTCGATCTGCATGTCACTCCTGCCCCGGGAAGCAACGTCCGGCGAACACGGGCGTTCCTCCCCATGCCGGGCGATTTGGCGGCAGCGAGGTGATCGATGAGACCGATGCTCGACATGGAAGAGGAGGCCGGCCTCCGGTCGCGCCCCGACGGGGAAATCCGCGTACGTACCGCTGGAACATGGGTCGGTGTCGGCCTGGGCGTCCTGGTCGTCATCGCGGGATTCGTCTGGACGATCCTCTAGCGAGCCCTTCCATGCCGGGCTAACCTCCGGACAACACGGAGGAATTTCATGGCGAAGTTCGGCATTGGTCAGTCGGTCCGCAGGGTCGAGGACCCGCGTCTCCTCACCGGCGGCGGCCGTTATACCGACGACACGAAGCTTTCGGCGCCGGCGGCCCGGGCCTATGTGCTGCGCTCCCCGCACGCCCATGCCGACATCAAGGGAATCGACACCGCCGCCGCCAAGAAGGCGCCCGGCGTGTTGCTGGTCCTGACCGGCGAAGATGTGAAGAAGGCCGGCTACGGCGACCTGCCCTGCCTGGTCCCCGTGACCAACCGAGACGGCACGCCGCGCGGCGAGACCCCCCGTCCGATGCTCGCCCAGGGGCGCGTTCGCCATGTCGGCGACCCGGTGGCGCTGGTCGTGGCCGAGACGCTGGAACAGGCCAAGGACGCCGCCGAGTTGATCGAGGTCGACTACGAAGCGCGCCCTCACACGGTCGGCACCTTCGAATCGGCCCAGCCCGGCGCCCCGCTGGTCCACGACCACATCAAGGGCAACCTCGTCTTCGACTGGGAGATGGGCGACCGCGCGCGCACCGAAGCGGCCTTTGCCCAAGCCGATCGGGTCGTGAAGCTCGAGATCGTGAACAATCGCCTGGTCGTGAACTCGATGGAGCCGCGCGGCGCCATCTGCGAGTACGATCCGGCCGACGACCGCTCGACCCTCTGGGTGTCCTCGCAGGGCGTCAGCGTCATCCGGCCCGTGGTCGCCGACATGATCCTGAAGATCGGCCAGCCCAAGCTGCGTGTCCGCACCGGCGACGTGGGCGGCGGCTTCGGCATGAAGATCTTCGTCCATCCGGAGTATCCGCTCGTCGTATGGGCGAGCCGCGAACTCAAGCGCACGGTGAAGTGGATTCCCGACCGGCAGGAAGCGTTCCTCTCCGACGTGCAGGGCCGCGACCATGTCTCGCTGGCGGAGATGGCGCTCGACAAGGAGTGCAGGTTCCTCGGGCTCCGGGTCACGACCCACGCCGCCCTCGGTGCCTATCTCAGCCATTTCGGCGCGTTCATCCCGACCATGGCGGGTAGCGGCATGCTGGCCGGCCTCTACCAGACGCCCGCGATCTACGTGAACGTGAAAGGCGTGATGACCAATACGGTTCCGACCGATGCCTATCGCGGTGCCGGCCGGCCCGAGGCGGCCTATCTGCTGGAGCGCTTCGTCGACCATATCGGTCGCGAGACCGGCCTCGGCCCGGTCGAGATCCGCAAGCGCAACCTCGTGAAGCCCAACCAGATTCCCTGGAATACGGCGCTGGGCGACACCTTCGACTCCGGCGACTTCGACAACGTCATGCTGAAGGGCATGGAGAAGGCCGACTGGAACGGCTTCCCGGCCCGCCGCGCGGCCTCGCTCGCCAAGGGCAAGTGGCGCGGCATCGGCATGGCCACCTATGTCGAGAAGTGCTCGGGCGGGGCGCCGGAAAGCGCCATCGCCAAGTTCAACGAAGACGACACGATTACCGTCTATGTGGGCGTCCAGACCAACGGCCAGGGCCACGAGACCGCCTTCACGCAGATCATGTCGGCACGGCTCGGTGTCGATGCCGATCGCATCCGCATCGTGCAGGGCGATTCGGACTTCACGCCGGAGGGCATGACCGGCGGCAGCCGTTCGATCCCGGTGGCCGGCGCGGCCGTTCTCGGCGTCAGCGACAACATCATCGAGAAGGGCAAGCTGGTCGCCGCCTCGGCAATGGAAGCGGCGGTCGGCGACATCGAATATGCCGACGCGACCTTCCGCATCGTCGGTACCGACCGCACGATGAGCCTGTTCGACGTGGCGCGCGCCGCCCGCGATCCGAGGCACGTGCCCGAAGGCAGCAAGCCAGGGCTGGACGACGCCTTCACCCGCACGCCGCAGGCCGCGACCTTCCCTAACGGCTGCCACATCTGCGAACTCGAGATCGATCCCGACACCGGCACGCTGGAGATCCTCAACTATTCGATCATGGACGATTTCGGCACGGCGCTGAATCCGCTGCTGCTGCAAGGCCAGGTCCATGGCGGCGTCGGTCAGGGTGTGGGTCAGGCACTCACCGAGAAGACGATCTACGATGCCGATTCCGGCCAGCTCATGAGCGGTTCGTTCATGGACTATGCCCTGCCGCGCGCCGACGTCGTGCCACATGTGAAGTTCGACATGCACAACAGCCTGTGCACGACCAATCCGCTGGGCGTGAAAGGCGCGGGCGAGGCCGGTGCGATCGGTGCCCCGCCCTCCGTCATCAACGCGATCGTCGATGCGATCCATCCGCACACCGGCCTGAAACATATCGACATGCCGGTTACCGCATCGTCTCTGTGGGCCGCGATCGAGGCCCATCGAACCAGGAAAGCAGCGTAAGGACTCATGACCGACAACAAGAACGATCCCTCTCTCGCCGCCGCCCTTGCCGATTCGGTAAAGGCGATCGACGCGGACTACAGCGAGGAGATGCGGGAATTGCGCGCCCTCTTCGAGGAGGCGCGCCTGGAAGCGGAGAAGGACGAGCCGAGCGACGTGAAACTGAAGGCGCTGCTCAACGACGCCAACGAAATGGCACGCACCTTCGCGACCCTCGATCCTGCGTGGGGGGCCGTCCAGCGGGTCGCCCGCATGTTCGGAATTCTCTGAGGGAATCTAGTTGGTGGCGCCTTGACGCTGCTCAAGCGCCCGGCGGATGATCCGCGCCACCCTCGCGTCGAGATAGAAGGCACGCTCGCTGCGATAGCTTTCGTAGCGGGCGATCTCGATGGCGCCGACGGCGGCCGCCAGGCGGTCCGCATCGACCTTGCGCTCGAACGCGCAGTGCACGGCAGGCCCGCATTCATCCTCGACCGTGCGCACCGAATAGTGCCCCTGCGGCGGAAACGTCACGATCAGATCGTGAAGGGCCCGTGCGGTTTCCACGATGGGCTGGCCGCCATCGTCCGCCTGGGCGAGGACAAGGTACGGACTTATTTCCTCCAGCGTCGCGCGGTCGCTCATGGACGTTCAACGCCTTGTGCACCGCAATAGTTGCGTGTCGGCGGCGTGCTCGGGCCAGGCAACCCTTCGCGTGTGCCGGCGTTGATCATCGAGCACGGACTGAGCCGCGGATGTACCGGTGAGTTCGTAAGGCCCGCCCGGCCCTGTCGGAGCGGGTCTTTCGCGTGCTGCGCGCGACATTCGCAAGCGCATCGTCTATGACTGCGGCCTCTGCTTCTCACCAGGGGTCCTGCTTGTCGCGCTCTCGCTTCGTTTCGGGTTTCGCCGCCTGTCTCCTCGTCTCTGCCCTCCCCGCCGCCGCACAGGACACCGTTACGGTCGGTGGAGAGAAGAAGCGGGCGTTCGGAACGCCGACCGAGTTCCAGAACGGCGACGCGGCCTGTTACGTCACCCTGAAGGACGATCGCGGCGCCACCTTCGAAGAGCTTGCGGACTTCGATCTCTGCGCCATGGAGAAGTCCCTAAAGGGCAAGCGCCTGGCCCTGACCTACAAGACCGCGCGCGTCATGGCGGCTTCCTGCCAGGGCAATCCCGATTGCAAGAAGAGCGAAACCGTTGTCCTGATCGCATCGGCGAAGCCGGCGCCGCTCACGGCGCAGACGCCGGCGCCTGCTGCCCCCACGCCACCCCCCACTCCGGCCAAGAGCGCACAGACCTCCTTCTGTACGCCGGGCGAGACGATCGTCTTTTCGTGCCGCACCAGCCCGACGAAACTCGTATCGGTCTGCGCCTCGAAGGATGCCGCCGCCACCAGGGGATACCTGCAATACCGGACCGGCAAGCCCGATTCGAGCGATCCGCTCGACCTCATCCTGCCGGCGGCCAAGGTGCCGCCCCCGCAGGCGGCCAGCGGCGAGTCGCTCGCCTTCTCGGGCGGCGGAGCGGCATGGCTGCGGATCGCGGCGAAGAACAACATCGCCTTCGTCGTCTACACCGGTATCGGCAAGTGGGGGCCGCGCGGCGAGATCCAGGAGAAAGCCGGCGTCACCGTCGAACGCGACGGCAAGTCGGTCGCCTCCCTCAAGTGCACCGGCAAGCCGATCAGCCTGCTCGGCCCGGACTGGTACGAGAAGGTCGGGATCACACCCAAGGGCCAGGACTTCGACCTCCCCGACTGAAGAGAGTGGCCATGTCGCGCCTCCCGAAGCTCGTCACCCTCGCACTTGCGCTCCTCGCGTCCTCGATGGCGGGGGCCGGGGCGCAGGAACCGTGGCGCGCCTATGAAGGCCACGAAGCGATCGAGATTCCCTTCGCGAACGGTCCCATCTCCCGGCACCACGTGCCGGACATCTGGCTCAGCCTGAACGGCGCAAGGCCACGCCAGTTCGGCATGGATACCGGCTCCACCGGCATCGTCGTCTCGGCCGAGCATTTCATTCCGGGGCCCCGCGACGTCGCCCAGGGGCCGGGACGGCTGGTCTACAACAGCAGCGGCCGCGTCCTCACCGGCGAGCACTGGTTGACCGATGTCGTCATTCGTCGCGACGAGCATACCCCGGTCGCCACGGCGCGCGTGCAGGTGCTGAGGGTCGACCGGATCGCCTGTCTGGACCATGCGCGCGACTGCCGGCCGGAAGTCGAGCCGCGCAACGTCAGCTACATGGGCATCGGCTTCGATCGCGGCGCGGCGCAGGCGACGGCCGGCGACCCGTCGCCGAAGAACCCCTTCGTGAGCCTGGTCTCGCTGGCCTCCGGCCGGCAGGTGAGTTCGGTACGGCCGGGCTATGTCGTCACCCGCACCGGCGTGCATCTCGGCATGACTCCCGCCCTCACCCGCCACATGGCCTTCGTGAAGCTGACGCCAAAGGCGCATCCTCCCGGCGTACCGGACTGGAACGGCGCGCCCATGACCGTCTCGGTCGATGGAGTCTCGGGCCAGGGCACGATGCTCATGGATACCGGCATCAACTACATGTTCCTCTCGCCGCCGGCCGGCACGCGCCTGGAGCGCGGCCGGCGGGCGCCCGAGGGCACGCGGATCGAGCTCTTCATGCCCGATCGCCGCCGCCCGCAGCCGGCCTTCTACGAGTTCCGGGTCGAGCGGCACGGCAATCCGCTCCATCCCGAGCGGGTCGAGGTGGTGCACGACGCGAACGTCTTCGTGAACACCGGCCGCCTGTTCCTGGAAGGCTTCGACTATCTCTACGATGCCGCCGGCGGCCATGTCGGCTACGGCTGGAACGGCCGGGTCAGTCACGAATATGGCGGCGTGACCCCGGGCAGCTACGGCGTGCCGTAGACAAACAGCGGGGTCGTGTCGGGAACCGGTGGTGACGTTCGTCCTTGGGACGAAACGACCTCATGAGGAGACCGAAATGACCGCCATGCCGACCAATGACCGCGAACTCGTCCTCACCCGCCTGATCGACGCTCCACCCGAGAAGGTCTATCGCTGCTGGACGGAACCGGCGCTGCTGAAGCAGTGGTTCGCGCCCAAGCCCTACGAGACACCGGTCGTCGAGGTGGACGTGCGACCCGGCGGCTCCAGCCTGTTCGTGATGCGCGGCCCCGACGGACAGGACATGCCCAATCGCGGCGTCTATCTCGAGGTCGTGCCCAACCAGCGCCTGGTTTCCACCGACGCCTTCACCAAGGCCTGGCAGCCCTCGGCCAAGCCGTTCATGACGCTGATCCTCACCTTCGAGAAGCAGGGCGACAAGACGCTCTACACCGCCCGCGTCCGCCACTGGACGGTCGAGGACCGCGAGGCCCACGAGAAGATGGGCTTCCATGTCGGCTGGGGTATCTGCACCGACCAGCTCGCCGCTCTGGCCGCGACTCTCTAGTCCTGCAGGCGTTGGCGGCCCGAACGCTGTAGGCTGCCCCCGTACACGATGACAGGGGACAGCCGATATGCCAGCTCACGACCTCGCAGCTCTCTGGGAGGAGCATTGCCGTCACGAATTCGAGACCAGAAATGTCGATGCGACGATGGCGACCATGGTCGCGAGCCCGTACGTCAATCACGTACCGACCATGACGGGCGGCGTGGGCCACGATCAGCTCAAGCGCTTCTACAAGTATCATTTCATCGGCGCCAATCCCCCTGACACTGAACTGCGGCCGGTGAGCCGCACGGTCGGCGCGGACCAGATCGTCGACGAAATGGTGTTCAGCTTCACGCATACCAGCGGCGTGGACTGGATGCTGCCGGGCATCGCACCGACCGGTCGCAGAGTCGAAATCCCGCTGGTTGCGATCGTCCGCTTCTTCGATGGCAAGGTCGCGCACGAACATATCTACTGGGACCAGGCGTCGGTTCTCGTGCAAATCGGCCTGCTCGATCCGAAAGGCCTGCCGGTGGCCGGCATCGAAACGGCGCGCAAGGTCCTCGACAAGACGCAGCCCAGCAACACACTCATGGCCCGCTGGGCCTCGAGCGAAGGCAAGCCGATCTAGCCTGCTGCAATCCTCGCGCCCTCCGGTGGTTTACGGGCATCACCCGGAGGGCGACATGCACTCAGCCGGCAGGCAGCGGCGGCGCCACCCGCCGGGACGCGCTGACGCGGGCCTACTCGACCATCATGTTGGCTTCGCGCACGATCGCCTCGTAGCGCTTGCGTTCGGCGGCGATGAAGGCCGCGAATTCGGCCGGGGTACCGGCGACCATGTCGCCCCCCTGGCCGGCAACGATCGACCTGGCGCCCTCGGTGGCGCAGGCCTTCAACGTTTCGTCGGCAATCTTCTTCACCAGCTCTGGTGGCATGCCCTTGGGGCCAAGCAATCCGTACCAGGCGACCGATTCGTAGCCGGGCACGCCCGCTTCGGCGACGGTCGGCAGTTCGGGATAGTACTGGCTGCGCTTGGACGAACTCACCGCGAGAGCGCGCATCTTGCCGGTGGTGATCAGGTCCTTGGAGTTGGGCTGGGTGATCATCATGTTCACGTTGCCGGCCATCAGGTCCAATTGCGCGGGGTTACCACCCTTGTAGGCGACATGGGTCAGGTTGAGCTTGGCCATGTGGGCGAACAACGCGCCGGCCAGATGCTGTGACGATCCGTTTCCACCCGACGCATAGGTGAGCGGCGGCGACGCTGTCTTCGCGAGCTGGATCAGCTCCGGCAGGGTGTTCGCCTTGACCGACGGATTGACGAGGACGAGTTGCGGAAACGTCGCCAGCAGGCTGATCGGCGTGAAGTCGTTCACGCCATCATACGGCAGCTTCTTGTAGATCAGCGGGTTGATGGCGTGGCCCATGGCCACGACGCTGAGCGTGTACCCATCGCCCGGCGCCTTGGCCACGATCTCGCCCGCGACGACGCCGTTGGCGCCGGCGCGGTTGTCGGCCACGACGGTCTGGCCCCAGGCCTGCGCAAAATGCTGGCCGACGGCGCGCGCCATCAGGTCGGTCGTGCCGCCCGCGGCAAACGGGATCACCATGCGGATCTGCTTGTCGGGATAGCTGCCCTGGGCACGGACGATGGCGGGCGCAACGGAGGGGGCGATGGCGAGGGCGGCGGCGCCGCGCAGGAAGGTCGAACGCTTCATTGCAGGTAGTATCCCGATGGAGTGCCTTTGACGGTGGTGCGCTCGAGGTGGCGAATTTCGCCTTCCTGGTAGTCGCCGAGCGCGATGTGCATCGTGCAGCGATTATCCCACAGGATGATGTCGTCCTGCTGCCATTGGTGGCGATAAACGAACTGCGGCCGCGTGGCGTGGCGCACGAGATAGTCGATCAGCGGCCGGCTTTCCTCGGGCGTCATGTCGACGAAGCACGAGACCTTCTCGCCGATATAGAGCGCCTTTCGGCCGGTCTCGGGATGCACGCGCACCACCGGCTGGGCGATCGGCGGATTGATCCTGCGCTGCTCCTTCTCGCGGTCCGAGTTCGGATCTTCGACCTTGCGCGTGCCGGTATGGATGCCGTGCAGCCCCTCGGCGATCTTCTTCATGCCCTCCGAGAGCGTGTCGTAGGCGAGGTACATGTTGGTGAACATCGTGTCGCCGCCGACCGGCGGGATGGTGATGCCGCGCAACAAGGAGCCGAGCGACGGCACCGGCGTGAACGACATGTCGGAATGCCACTGCTGGCCGGTATACTTGGATGCCGACGGCTTGCCGTCCTTCTCGGGAATGTTGGTCACCAGAAGCAGTTCCGGATAGTCGGGATGCCGGTCGCGCGGCAGGGAATCGTGATTGTCGAGTTCACCAAAGCGGCGGCTGAAGGCTATGTGCTGTTCCCGGGTGATCTTCTGCTTGCGGAACAGCAGGATCCCCTTTTCGAGAAAAGTCCGGTGGATCTGGTCGAACTCGGAATTGCTGAGCGGCTGGGCGAGATCCACTCCCTGAATTTCGGCGCCGAGAGCATGGGAGAGCGGCCGGGTCGTAAGCGGCATCGGATAAATCCTCGCAAACAGTGGATTTCCTGAACGGTGCACCCGGCACTGTGCGGCCGTCAAGAAATCCGCCCGCGGCGTGCGGAACGCGCGCAACAAACGCGCTATACAGCGTCAGCATGTTTCAGCCGCTGCACCAGATCATCATCGGGCTTGTCAGGCGTCTCCCGCTCCCGGCCGCCCGTTTCGCGTTCCGCGCCTACAACAAGGCGTTGCGCACGCTGAAGCCCGAGCATCTCGCCACCACCTACTTCGGTGCGCGGATCCATTGCAATCCGCTCGACCTGATCCAGCGAATGATCCTCCATTTCGGCGTATGGGAACCGGACGTCTCACGGGTCATCGAGCAAAACCTGGCGCCGGGCGACGTGTTCGTCGATGTCGGCGCCAACATAGGCTACGACACGCTGCTCGCCTCCTCCCGCGTCGGCCCCGCCGGCAGGGTCATCGCGATCGAGGCATCGCCGCGGACCTTTGCGCTCCTGCAGCGCAACCTTGCGGCCAACCCGACCTCGTCCAACGTCCGCGCCGTGAATGCCGCGGTCTCCGACCGACCGGGCACTCTCGAACTCTATGAAGTCAACGCAGCCAACATAGGCGCCGCGACCACCCTGGCCTCGCGCGGCGGTACGCTCGTCGCCTCGGTGGAAGCCTTGCCCCTTGAGCAGATCCTGACGCCGGAAGAGCGCTCACGACTTCGCCTCATCAAGATGGATGTCGAGGGTGCGGAGCCACCGATCCTGCGCCATCTGCTGGATCAACTCCCGACCTACCCGGCGACCATGGACATCGTCGTCGAAGCAACTCCCGACGACGATCCCGAAGCGTGGCGCGACGTGTTCGACCGGATGCGCGCCGCGGGGTTCACGGCCTGGGCGATCGACAACGACTACGAACTCGAATGGTACCTGCGCTGGCGCGGCCCATCAGCGTTGCAGCGTGTCGACATCATGCCGGCACGCCAGCAGGACCTGCTGTTCACGCGGCGCCCGCGTTAGGCTGCGCTCGCCAGCACCGGCTCCCGTGGCACACTCGACGCCTGCCTGAATGCGGGAGCGTCATTCTCCTGACGCAGGCACAGCAGCACCAGAAAAGCCCTCGCCCGGCCACAGCTTTGCCCTTTGCGCCTTGCAACGAGCCCAGACCCCGGCCGTTTGCACTGGCACGACGAATGGGTCGGAGCAATTAAAGGTTCGAGGGTACGGGAAGTGTTGGTGGGCAGTTGGAGAAAGCTGGGGGCCGCGGTCGGGACGACGGCAATATTGTTCGCGGCAGGTTTGGTGCAGGCCCGAGAAGCCGCGCAGGAAACCGCCCTCGCGCCTCCCTCGCCGCTTTGCGTGGATCGCGCCGAGGTTCCGCCCGCATCGCGCATCGTTTCCTGCACTCTGACCATCGATTCCAAGTCGCTGATGGGCTCCGAGCTTGCTGCAGCCCACCTGGTCCGCGGCCAGGCCTACCGAGCCGTCGGGGATCAGGCACGCGCGTCCGCCGACTACGGCACCGCGATTGCGCTGCTCAACGAGTCGAGCCGGACAGCCCCACTGAAGTCGAGCCAGTTTCTTCAGCGGGGCATCGCACATCACGCCCTCCAGGATATCGAGCGTGCCCTGTCGGACTATGACGAGGCCATCCGGCTGGACACCGGCAACGCCCTCGCCCATGTCGACCGCGGAGTCCTGCTTGCAACGCGCAAGGCCGACATGCGCAGGGGGATAGCCGCGTTCGACCGAGCCCTCGCGCTCGTTCCCGACAACGCAGAGACCCTGACCCTGCGCGGCAACGCCTATACGTCCGTGGGCGAACATGGCCGCGCGCTGGCCGATCTGGATCGCGCCGCGGCCCTCGACCCCGGCAATCCGCGCACCTTCATGGTACGAGGCCTCGTGAACGCGCGGCTGGGTGACATGCCGCGCGCCTTTGCCGACTACACCAGGGCGCTGTCGATCGATCCCAATTACGTCGATGCGCTGGTCAATCGCGCCGCGATCTATTCGATGCAGGGCAGCACCGAGAAGGCGCTCGCCGATCTCGACCAGGCGATCGGGCGGCAGCCTAACCATGCGCTGGCCCACTACAATCGCGGTTACGCCCACTTTGCCCGCCAGGACCATGAACAGGCCATCGCGGACTATACCCGCGCCATCGAGGCCGATGCCCGGATGAGCTGGGCCTTCAACAATCGCTGCCTCACCCGCGTGATCGCGGGTCGCGATCTCGTCGAAGCCCTGTCGGACTGCGACCAGGCGCTGAAGCTGCAACCCGACAACGTCGAGACCCGGGAAACCCGGGGTTTCGTCTTCCTGAAACTCGGGGAGAAGGAGATCGCGCTGCGCGAGTACGACGCGGCGCTCCGCAGCGATCCAGACCGTCCGGTCGCCCTCTATGGGCGCGGGCTGGCCCGCGTGGCGAGCGGGGATGTTCGCAACGGCGAGTCCGACAAGGCCGCAGCACGCGCCCTGCTTCCGTCTGTCGACCGCCAGTTCGCGCCCTACGGGCTGAATTGAGTCAGCTTCGTCCCTGCAACTTCATCATCCGCGTGGGATGACGATCCATTGCACCTGAGGACCCTGCCAAAATAGAAAGCCCCGCCGCCATTTCAGGCGCGGGGCCAAGTCGACTGCGCGGTTCGTCCGCTTTCGGTCACCATTACATCCGTGGCTCACCTTGGGCGGGTGTCTCGCGATCAGTCGACCGCTACTGCACCACCAATGTGGGGCTCCGGACTCGAACTTCAAGGGCTGGGCCTCCAGACCTCACCGAATTGTCGTTTTTGGTTTGCGAACGGATCGCAGCGCGGCCTACCCTAGTGGCCTTCAGGGAGCGCCCATGGCCCAGGATCGTCGTTCGTTGCGCACGCTCGCTCACTTGCCTCCGTCGGGCGCTGGCATGCCCGAAATCGGCATGGTGGTGGTGCAACCCACGGCCTTCTGCAACATCGCCTGCAGCTACTGTTATCTCCCCGACCGCTCGAACAAGCACGTCATCGCCCAATCCACGGTGACACGTCTTTTCAAGCAAGTCTTTGCGTCAGGCTGGTCCTGCCCCGAGATCACCGTCATCTGGCACGCGGGCGAACCGCTCGCGGTGCCGGTGTCCTTCTATCGCGAGGCCTTCGCGACGATCGAGCGCATGCGGCCGGCGACGGTTCATGTGAAGCATTCGTTCCAGACCAACGGCACACTGATCAACGGTGACTGGTGTGCGCTCTTCAAGGAGTGGAACGTCGGCGTCGGGGTAAGCTTGGACGGGCCGCGCGCATTGCACGACCTTCACCGCAAGAGCCGCAGCGGCAAGGGCACCTTCGACAAGACCATCGCCGGCATCCGGTGCCTGCGGGAAAACGGCGTGGACTTTCACGTCATATCGGTGCTGTCGCACTCCAGCCTCGATCGGCCCGACGAGCTGCTCGCCTTCTATTTGTCCGAGGGCATCGACCAGATCTGCTTCAATGTCGAGGAGTCCGAGGGCGATCACGTGTCGAGTTTGTTTCACGGCCCCGAGCTGCGGAAGCGCTATGCCACGTTCCTGCGCAGCTTCTGGCACCTCGCCCGCCGCAGCGGGCGCGTGCGTTTCGTGCGCGAAATCGATCTTACCCTGCCACGCATTTTCCGGCCGGAAGGCGTGCCGGCGCGCAACATCCAGGTCGAGCCGCTGGCCATGCTGAACGTCGACAGCCACGGCAACGTCTCGAGCTTCTCGCCCGAGCTGCTGGGTCTGAAGAACGAAGGGTATCGCGACTTCCTCCTGGGCAATATCAACTTCCAGTCCCTTCAGGAAATCCGCGACGCCTGCCTCGCGTCGCCGCTCTACAGGGACATCACGGCGGGGGTGCAGGCCTGCAGCCGGTCCTGCGACTATTTCTCGGTGTGCGGCGGCGGTGCGCCCGTCAACAAGCTGTTCGAGAATGGCAGCTTCATGGGCACCGAAACCTCGTACTGCACGCTGACGCAGATGGTACCGACGGACCTGGTCCTCGAAGCCTACGATCGCCTTGCGCATAGCCCGACAACGGAGCCTCCGCTGGCGGCCCCCTCCTTTTCGTCCGTTCATGGCGGCGACGCCGCATAGCTTTCGAGGAAAACGATGAAGCGTACGAGACTTGCCGCCCTCGCCTCCCTGGTTGCCGCCGGCACGATGCTGGGCAGCCTCACCGCCGGTGCGCAGCAACAGGCGCCGCAGGCCACGCCGTCGACGCCCAAGGATGCCGGACCAACGCCGGGCGGCGGCGCGCCGGGACCCGAAGGCACGCGCCCCTTTCCCGTCATGTTCGTCACCAGCGTCGAGCTTATCCGCTCCGAGCGTTCCGGCGGCATGGACATCGTCCGCGCCCGCGGCCTCGTCACCTCCGGCGCCTGGGGCGAGCCGCATCTCCTGCCGATCACCCGCGGCGAGGGCATCGACGGCATGCTCGACCTCATCTTCCAGGCCAGCGCCCCCACCGACATGGCCGCGCTCGGGCCCTTCATGCCGGTCGAGGCCATCCTGCCGATCGCCAAGGGACATCCCTACAAGGGCATCCGCGTCCGCTCGGGCTACAACGCCGTCTCGCTGAAGACCCTGCCGGGCTTCGCCGAGGTGGCACCGCCCAAGGAGGATTGCGCAAAGTGTCTGGGCAAATACTTCCAGGCTAAGGGCGCCGCCGCGCCCGCCGGCCAGGCCGCCGGCAACGTCGTGAAGGAAGAGGACCTGCCCTATCCGCTGCGCATCATCCGCCCGGCCGACGGCATCCCCAGCTACCAGTACGAACCCAACCGCCTCACCCTCGTCCTCTCAGAAACCGGACAGATCGTCGACGCCGCCTGGGACTGACCTTCAGAGACGTTCATCGAAGTTTCGATTGCCACCTTCCGCAGCCCTGTGCAGGTTTGCGGTCCGCCGAGGAGAGATCAAGATGTCACAAGATCGACGTTCGCTTCGCACGCTGGCGCAGCTTCTGCCGTCGGGGGCATTCGGCCTTTCCGTCGGGCTGGCCGCCGCCGACGCATCGGCCACCGCCACGCCGGCGCCCGAGCAGAAGGCCTCGGTTGCCGATCGCCTGCAGTCGCTCCGGACCGATGTTTCCAGCGCCATCGAACAGTATCGCAAGGATGGCGAGCCCTTTGTGGCCATCGATCCCGAGCAGACGCTCGCCTGGTGGGGAAATGGCTGGCACCGCGGCTGGGGCTGGCGCAACGGCGGCTGGGGCAATGGCGGTTGGGGAAATGGCTGGCACAATGGCTGGGGCAACGGCGGCTGGGGGAATGGCTGGCATAACGGCTGGCACAACGGCTGGCACAATTGGTAGGTCGCCCTCACGAGGTCGTCGACCCGAACGTCCTCCACATCCCGCCTATCCCGAGCGGCGCAAGCGCCGCGCAGCCTTCGAGGATGCCATGACCCCCAACAAGCTCTTCGCCCTCGCCTCCCTGGTTGCCGCCGGCACGATGCTGGGCAGCCTCACCGCCGGTGCGCAGCAACAGGCGCCGCAGGCCACGCCGTCGACGCCCAAGGACGCCGGACCGACGCCGGGCGGCGGCGCGCCGGGGCCCGAAGGCACACGTCCCTTCCCCGTCATGTTCGTCACCAGCGTCGAACTGATCCGCTCCGAGCGCTCCGGCGGCATGGACATCGTCCGCGCCCGCGGCCTCGTCACCTCCGGCGCCTGGGGCGAGCCGCACCTCCTGCCGATCACCCGTGGCGAGGGCATCGATGGCATGCTCGACCTCATCTTCCAGGCCACCGCGCCTGCCGACATGGCCCCGCTCGGCCCCTTCATGCAGGTCGAGGCGATCCTGCCGATCGCCAAGGGACATCCCTACAAAGGCATTCGCGTCCGCTCGGGCTACAACGCCGTCTCGCTGAAGACCCTGCCGGGCTTCGCCGAGGTGGCGCCGCCCAAGGAAGACTGCGCCAAGTGCCTCGGCAAGTACTTCCAGGCCAAGGGCGCCGCCGCGCCCGCCGGCCAGGCCGCCAGCAACGTCGTGAAGGAAGAGGACCTGCCCTATCCGCTGCGCATCATCCGCCCGGCCGACGGCATCCCCAGCTACCAGTACGAACCCAACCGCCTCACCCTCGTCCTCTCAGAAACCGGACAGATCGTCGACGCCGCCTGGGACTGAGGGCGCCGTCACGACTCGCGATAGGGCAGATGGTCCCGCATGATCCGGTAGCTTCTCACGCTTCGACCTCGCGCCGGCCCATCCTTTGCCTTTAACATCGCGCCGATGAGCCCACCGCGAGCGCCGTACCAGACTGTCGCGCCAGACTACTTCGCGCGCCGTGGCCTGCGCCGTTATGCCGGTGTCTTCTCGCTCTGGGCCCTCGGTGTCGGAGCGGTCATCTCGGGGCACTATTCCGGATGGAACCTTGGGCTTCTGGCCGGCGGCTGGGGCGGCTACGCGCTGGCGGCCTGCCTCATCGCCGTCATGTATCTCGGCCTGGTGTTCTGCATCGCCGAGATGGCATCCGCCCTGCCCCACACGGGCGGCGCCTACTCCTTCGCCCGCGCATCCATGGGACCGTGGGGCGGCTTCGTCACGGGGCTGTGCGAGAACGTCGAGTACGTGCTGACGCCGGCGGTCATCGTTTCCTTCCTCGCGACCTATCTCGCCGCCGTGTTCGAAACGCCTTCCGCCTGGCTGCCGGCCTACTGGCTGGCCGGCTATGCGGTATTCGTGGCGCTGAACGTTCGCGGCGTCGAACTCTCCTTCAGGGTCACCGTCGTGGTCACGTTGGCCTCGCTCGCGTGCCTCGCCGTGTTCTGGATCTCGGCACTCCCGGTCGCGGAGTTCGGCCGATACGCCCTCAACATCGGCGCCGCCCCCGACGGCAAGCCGGTCGAACTGGCACAAGGGGGCGGCCCGCTGCTGCCGTTCGGACTGAACGGCGCTCTGGCCGCGCTTCCCTTTGCCGTCTGGCTGTTCCTCGCCATCGAGCAACTGCCCCTCGCGGCGGAAGAATCGATGGAGCCGTCGCGCGACATCCCGCGCGGCATCGTGGCCGGGTTGCTGACGCTCTTCGTGTCGGCGGGTCTCATCGTCTGGCTCAACCCGTCGGTCGCACCGGGCAGCTTCCAGCTTGGCAGTTCGGGCGAACCGCTGCTCGACGGCTTTCGCGCCACGTTCGGCGGCGGGTTGGCGAAGTTGCTGGCGCTGGTCGCGTGCATCGGCCTGATCGCGAGCTTCCACACCATCCTCTTCGCCAAGGGCCGGCAGATCTACTCGCTGTCGCGCGCGGGCTATTTCCCGCGCTTCCTGTCGATCACCCATCCACGCCACAAGACGCCTCATGTGGCGCTGCTGGCGGGATCGGCGGTCGCACTGGCGATCATGTTCGCGCTGTGGTTCGGCATGGGCGCCGAGCGGGGCGCCGCGGTGATCCAGGGCATGCTGCTCAACATGGCGGTCGCCGGCGCCATGCTCTCCTATCTGCTCCAGGCCGTGAGCTTTCTCGTACTGCGCGCGCGACTCCCCGGCCTCGCCCGTCCCTATCGTTCACCGATGGGCGTGGCCGGCGCGGCGATCACCATCGCGATCGCAGCCGTCACGCTGGTCTATCAGTTGCTCGACCCTGTGTTCGCTGCAGGGGTACTGGGCGTCGGCGCGTGGTTCGCCGTGGGGCTCGCATGGTTCGCGCTGGTCGGGCGGCACCGGCTGGTCCTGTCGCCGGAGGAGGCCTTCGCGCTGAAGGCACGCGAGAAGACCGGGGGGTCAGTCGCCGACTGAGACGGCCGCCGGCCTGGCCTCGAGTTCGCGTTCGGCGAGACTGCCGGCAACCTGCTTGCGGAATCGCTCGAACTCGGGACCGCGCAGCTGGGCGCGCTTCAGCTCGGGATGGGTGATCGGATTGACCGGCTTGCCGTCGACCTGAAGCTCGAAATGAAGATGCGCGCCGGTCGAGCGGCCGGTGCTGCCGACGTAACCGATCACATCGCCGCGCGACACGATCGATCCGGGCTGCAAGTTAGGCGCGAAGCCGGAGAGATGGCCATAGACGGTCGCCAGCTTGCCGCCATGCTCGATGCGGATCCAATTGCCATAGCGCCCGTTCGGCCCGGCTCCCACCACGATGCCGTCCGCCGCCGCCACGACCGGCGTGCCGGTCGGCGCCACGAGGTCGACGCCTTCATGCATGAACAGCGACCGCGACGACGAGGGGCGTGCCGACAGCGCATAGGCCGGCGGCGCCCGGAAGCCGCCATAGGATGAACTTCCATAGGCGGAGGCTCCCGACGATGCGGCAAAGCCTGCGCCGAGGCCCGAACGCGGCATATCGGTGGCTCCACCAGTCGGCAATCCGGGCGGCAGGCCTGGCGGGCGCTGGGGGCCACCGGCGCCCTGCGGCTTGCCGCCATACGGCCGCGGCGGCTGGTCGAACGGATCGGCGCGCAGGCCGAAGCCCGACGAGATCGAAACGGTCTCGAGTGGCAGGCGGAACGACGGCGGTGTCGCGGCCTGCCCGCTGGCCATCCAGAAGCGCTCGGTATTGTCGCGCGCCCGGAATCGATGGATGGCCATCACGCCCCTGGGGGTCCGCAACTCCATCCAGAGCACACGCCCGACATCGAGCGGCACACCGAACTGGGTGAAGGTCTGCTCGTAGCGGACGTAGAACTTGTCGCCGTCGCGCATCTCCTTCCTGAGATCGACCGAGGTCTCGAGCGCCTGCACGGCGTCGAGCATGGCCGGCGCAGGAACGCCAGCAGCGACCGCCGAGGCTTCGAACGACCCGCCGCTGATCACGCCCGCGACGCCCAGTTGGCGCGCATAGGGCAGGTAGGCCTGCAGCCGTTCCTCATCCAGTCCGTCGCCCAGCATCCCGTCTTCGACGATCCGGCCATGGGCCAACACGGCTTCGGTGAGGGGCTCGCTCTCGACCGGCGGCGGCGCATTGGCCGCGACCACGATGATCGGCTGGGGCGGTACGATGTCGATGGCCACGCCGCGCTCCAGGAGCCGGTCGACCGATGCCAGTTCAATGAAATGCAGATGGTCGCGCAGACCGGCTACCGCCGAAGGCTGGTCATGGAGGGGTGGCAACTCCATGCCCAGCATCCGAAGCTCGGCCACGGCGCCGGCATCCTTCGTATGCGCCGGCTCGCCCCACGGCCGATCGCGCGCGATGCCCGGGGACATCACGGCGAAAAGCAAAGTGGCGGCAAAAGCCGCGGCAACCGAGGATCGGTTCATTCAGTCCTTCTTATAGAGCCGACGCCGGGGCATCGCTCGTGACCGCCGCGTGGTTGGAGACCTTACCGCACCTTCGACACGGGTTTCCATGCCCGAACGCGTCTTTCCGCCTCGGCGATTTGCGCAGGGTTCATGCGGGCGGCGAGGGTCGCTAGGTCCTTTCGCGCCTGATCGAGGCGGTCCTGGTTCTTCGCCGTGTACCGGTCGATGGACAGCCTGATCCATTTGTAGGCCTCGATGTCGTCGCGCGGCGGGATGCCCTCGCCGAAGCCCAGCATGAAGCCGATGTTGTTCTGGGCGCGCGCATAGCCCTGTTGCGCGGCGGCAAGGTAGAGCCGTGCCGCCTCGTTCAGATTGCGCGGCACGCCCTCGCCGCTCCAGTACATGGCGCCCAGCAGGGTCTGCGCCTCGGCCTCGCCCTTGGCGGCCCACACTTTCCAGATGCGGACGGCCGTCGCCATGTCCTTGCGCTCATAGGCGCCGGCCGCCTGGCGCATCTGGTCTTCGTAGGATTGCGCCGTCGCGGGTGTCGCCAGGGCCGCGACCAGGAGCATGAGCAGTGTCGGCAGGAGCGATTTCATGGTGCGAAGATATGGCTTCAAGTCAACGGCGCCGCAAGCAACGACGCCGACGGGCTCCGCGTCGGCCCGTCGGACTCGCCCACGGGAAAATCGCTCCCCAATCCCGACGTGTTTATGACATGTTCCGCCCCTATCTTTCGGTGCCAGGCTTGATTCAGGACCCTTGATGTATTCTTCCCGCCGCATGGTGCTCGCCGCCGCCGTCGCATCGCTGCTCCCGGCGCCGGCGATCGCGCAACCCGCCTCCGACGTTGGCCAGAAGGTCGACATCCTCCTCGACTGGAAGGCATTGCCCACCTATGCCGGCTTCTACCTTGCCCGGGAGATGGGTGCCTTCGAGCGGCGCGGACTCGACGTCACCTTCACGGAGACCCAGGGCGCAATCTCGTCGGCGCAGATGATCGGCGCAGGAAATCCACACTGGATCGGCTCGTCGAGCGGCATCGCCACGGCAATCGGCCGTTCGAATGGGCAGCCCATCAAGAGCCTCGCCGTCTACTACGCAAAGACACCCACCGTGATCTACACCCGAGGCGAGGATCGCATCGCCCACCCACGCGAACTCTACGGCAAGACGCTGGGACTCGTGCCGGGCAGCATCACCAACGAGGAATTCCGCGCCCTCATCGCCGCCAACAAGCTCGACCGCAGCAGGATAAGGGAGACCACCGTCAGCTGGAGCGCCTATGACCTGGTCGAGAAGAAGGTCGATGCGCTGATCGACTATGACGAGATGGCCCCGTCCATGCTGATCGCGGAAGGGCGTCGCATCACCATGATCCGGCTGAGCGATTTCGGCGTGAAGGCCTACAGTCTCAACCTGATCGTGAACGACGCCGCCTGGGCCGATCCGGCGAGGCGCGAAATCGCAAGGAAGGTCGAGGAGGCCGTACAGGAAGGCTACAACATGGTTCGGGAGCGACCGGTCGACGCCGCGTCGCATTTCTCACGCCTGTTCCCACGACTGGCGCCGCGTTACGTCGATCGCAGCATGGCGACCGTCTCCCAGCAACTCTCCGGGCCGCCGACCGGCCAGCAGACCCGTGCCGGCTGGGAGGCGACGATCACGACGCTGGAATCGCTGGGACTGCTGGCGAAGCCGATCACGGTCGACGAGGTGGCCATTCTCGACTGAGGAGATCGCAAGGCCCTGATCTACCAGCCCCAGAGCAGCGCGCGAGAGATCCAGCCGCGCAGCCCGCCGTCGCGCTGGACCTTGACCCAGCCGGTCCTGCGCTCGAGCGTTTTCAGCGCATCGCCGTAGGAGACCTTTCCGAGAATTCGGCTGCTCGTACTCGGCTGGCTGCGCAGGTTGGCCGTCTTGACCTTCACGATGTGGTACGGCGTGCTGCCGGTCAGCGCTCGCAGAACCCACCCTTTGTCATTCTCGAAATCCTGGACATGGAGCCAGTCACCGCGGCGTCCGATGACTTTCAGCGGGAAGCCCCTGCTGAGGACCCACTCGGCGGAATAGCGCGTTCCCGGACCGGAACGCAGGTTCACCTCCTCGCGCGCGACACTGACCATTTGCTGGGCAGAGGCCTGCGGCAAATCCACCGCCAGCGCTCCCGCGAGAAGGACGATCAGGAAACATCGCGCAAAGAGCATTCGGGAGAGTTCCTTCCTGTCAGGAGTTGTGGGAGCCGTTCCAAGCGATTACGCCTGCCCATCACCGGCTTGGCAACCAACCTCAGGTTGGACGACTCTGCGGCCGTGCGTGCAGACGGTTGGCCGCAGCGATCACGACAGTGGTGATCGCGACCATCGTCAGGCTCAGCACCGCGATGGCGCCGACGTCGCCGCTCTCCTTGAGGTCGAAGATCAGCACCGACAGGACCTTCGTCTCCGACGTGAACAGGATGACGGCAGCAGACAGCTCGCGAATGGTGGCGACGAAGATGAAGCACCAGGTCGCGATGACGGCGGAGCGCAGCAGCGGCGCGGTGATGTCGGCCAGCGTCCTGAGGCGGGTGGCACCGAGCATGCGGCCGGCCTCCTCGAGTTCCGGGTGTACCGCGTGGAAGGCCGAGCCCAGCTGCTGATAGGCCGCCGGCAGTTCGATGGTGACGAAGGCGATCAGCAGAATCCACAAGGTGCCGTAGAGCGCGAGTGGCGGGCGCGTATAGGCGAGGAACAGACCGACGCCCAGCACGATGCCGGGGATCGCAAGCGGCGCGGTGGCGAGAAAGCCCAGTACGCGATAGCCGCGCACCGCCTTGCGCGCCACGATGTAGGCGATCATCAGCGCCAGCAGCGCCCCCAGCGTGGCCGAGGCGGTGGCGAGCAGGAAGGTGTTCTTCAGCGCCGGCATGGTCGAGCTGAGTTCGAGGAACGTGAACTTCACATTGTGCAGCGTGATCGTCTCCGGGCCGACGATGCGCGAAGCGACCCGCGAGAAGGCCGAGTTGAACAGCGCCGCGTAGGGCAGGAAGAGCGGCATCGCGAGGACGAACAGCGCCAGGACCACGGCCGGTCCGCGCAGCCATCCCAGACGAATGGGACGCGGCGCGCCGTACTTGCCGCCCAGCACCGCATAGCCGCGCCGGCCGAGCGCCATTGCCTGGGCGCGCAGCAGCAGCACCGTCAGGACCAGCAGCGGCACCGAGGCGGCGGCCGCGAGTTCGGGCTTGGGCGGGAACTGGAACAGGCTCCAGATCCGCGTGGTGAGCGTGTGGAAGCCCGCGGGAATCGCCAGAATGGCGGGCGAGCCGAACAGGTTCAGCGCCTGAAGGAAGGCGACCAGCGCACCCGCCAGCAGCACCGGCAGCGCCAGCGGCACGGTGATCAGCCGCGCCGTCTGCCAGGTCTTCGCGCCCAGCATCGAGGAAGCGTCCTCGAGTTCGCCCGGCATCCGGTCAAGTGCATTGGCGACCAGGATGAAGACATAGGGAAACGTGTAGCAGGAAATCACGAAGATCAGGCCGCCGAGGCTGTAAATGTCGAACAGCGCCTCGTCGGACGGCATGCCGGTCAGCAGGCGCCAGAGCTGGTTCAGCAGGCCCGAGTTCGGCGCCGCCAGCATCTCCCAGGCGATGGCGCCGACGAAGGGTGGCGTCACGAGAGACGCCATGACCAGTGTGCGGATCGTGCGGGCGAGCGGCATGTCGGTGCGCGCCACCAGCCAGCCCAGGGGCGCCGCGACCAGGCAGCAGATGACGCTGACGGAACAGGAAATGATCAACGTCGTGATCAGCGGATCGAGGAAGGTGGGATCGGTGAACAGGGTCTCGAAGTTGGCGAGCGTGATGCCGCCGTCCTTCGAGGTCAGGCTGACGACCAGCAACCAGCCGACCGGCAGCACGATCATCGCCGCCAGCAGGGCGGAGACGGCGATCAGGACAGGTCGTGAAAGATCGATGCCGCGCATCATACCTTGAAGTATCGCTGGTACCGCGACTTGATCTCGTCCGCCTGCTTCTCGACCTCGGCCGGCTCCTCCGGCAGCGTCTTGATCGAAGCCAGCGCCGGCCGACCTTCCTTGGCCTTCACGAGCCTGTTCGCCGGATACTGGCCGCTCACGTTGACGATGAATTGCTGGCCCTCGGGCGACATGATCCAGCCGACGAGGACCCGCGCAGCGTTGGGATTGGGTGAGGCCTTGAAGATCGCCATGGGATTGGAAACCTGCGGCGTCCCCTCGACCGCATGCACGACCTCGATCGGCGCGCCGCGCTCCCTGGCCATCCAGAAGAGATAGTCGCTGCCATCGACGGCGATGGCGCGCTCGCCGGCTTCGATGCGCTTGGGCGGCTCGGTCGCCGACTGGACCTGCAGCACCTTCTGCCGGGAGAGCTTCTCGAAATACTCCCAGCCAAGCGCCTTCGCGAGCTGCTGGGTCGCCGTCATGATCGTGCCGGAATAACCCGGATGGCCCTTCACGAGCTTGCCCGCGTATTTCGGGTCGAGCAGATCGACGAAGCCCTTGGGCGCGTCCTCGGGCTTCACCAGCTTGGTATTGTAGGCGATCGTCGACAGGTGCGTACGCTGGTTGACGAAGGCGCCGTCGGGGTCGCGCTGGTCGGCTGGCAGGTTCTCGGCCATGTCGGGAGTCAGGAACGGCTCGAGCCAGCCCTGCCGCTTCCACACAATGAAATGCGCCGCATCGGAACTGTTGGCCACGTCGACCCGACGGATGTTGCTGCCGACTTCCTGGCCGATGCGGTTGAACAGCCGCTCCGCGCCGGTGCGCTCGACCGCGACCTTGATACCGGGGTACTTCGCCTCGAAGGCCTTCGCCATCGGCTCGGCGACCGAGAGGTCCATCGCCGTGTAATAGGTGACCTTGCCTTCCTTCTTCGCCGCCTCGATCAGCGCCGGTGTGATGGCCTGCGGCGGAGGCGCGGCCGACAGGACGCGGGCGCCGAGCGGTGCGAGAGCCGCAGAGGCTGCGGCGGCAGTGACGAAACGACGACGGCGCATGGGCTACACCTTGAAGTACTTGACGTATTGGGCCTTGATCGCCTCGGCCTGATCGGCAACGACGCTCGCCTCTTCCTTCAACAACTTGATGTCGGAGAACTTCTTCATGTCGGCCCGGTCCTTCGCCTGGGGATGCGCTGAGCGCAGGGCGCCGACGTCGATGTTGAGCTGCTGCGCCTCACGCGTCATCGACCAGGCGTGGAACAAGCGCGCCGCATTGGGATTGGGCGCATTGGCCATCACCGCGGACGGCCCGGTGATCAGCGGCGTGCCCTCGCTGGCGTAGACGATCTCGACCGGTTCGCCCCGTGCCTTCAGCTCCGCAGCGACATACTCGCCGCCATCGGCCATCACCGCGCGCTCGCCTTGCGCCAGCTTCTTCGGCGGCTCGGTCGCCGACTGGACCTGCATGACCTTCTGCTTCGCCAGTTTGTCGAACCAGGACCAGCCGAGGTCGCGGCTGAGCTGCTGGGTGGCGGTCATGATGGTGCCGCTGTAGCCGGGATGTGCCTTGACGATCTTGCCGGACCATTTCGGATCGAGCAGATCGGCATAGGATTTCGGCGCGTCATCGGCCTTCACCAGCTTGCTGTTGTAGGCGATCGGGCAAAGCGTGATGCGCCACGAGGCGAACATGCCATCGGGGTCCTTGTGCGCCTCGGGAAAATACTGGGCCACTTCTTCGGGCACGAACGGCGCCAGCATCCGGGCGCGCTTCCAGACGATGAGATGCGCGGCGTCGGAGCTGTTCACGACATCGCAATTGTAGATCCTGTTCTGGAACTCCTGTCCGATGCGCTGGAAGTTGCGCTCCGCGCCCGAGCGCTCGACCTTCATGGTGATACCGGGATACTTGGCCTCGAAGGCCTTCGCGACCTTCTCGGCGAGAGCCAGATCGACCGACGTGTACCAGGAGAACTTGCCCTCCTTCTTCGCCGCATCGATCAACGCCGGCGTGATCCTGGTCGGCTCCGGCGGCGCGGCGCGCACCGGCGTGATGAACGAACCAGCAGCCATCGCCGTCGAGGCGGCAAGCACATGGCGTCGCGTCAGCTTCCTCGTCATGTTCCTTCTCCCGCCAATGCCCGGCACTGTTCAGCCGGCAAGTGCAGCCAGACCGACTGGCCCGGCGTGATGTTCTGGCCGGGCGGTGTCGTCACGCGCAGCTCCGTTCCGTCGCCGAGCGTGACCGTGTAGTCACGCGTCGAGCCCAGGAAGACCTGCCGCGTAACGGTTCCCGGAAGGTGGTTCTCCGCTCCGGTGGCGGGCGCGTCGAGAGTCATGCCGATTTCGTGCTGGCGCACCGAGACGGCGACCGGTCTATTGGCGACGAGCGGAAGCCCTGTCGTGCGCACGATACCGCCAGCCACGGAGATGCGGCGGTCGTCGATCGCCTGGGCCACGAGCACGTTCGAGCCGCCGATGAAGCGGGCCACGAATTCCGACCGCGGGCGCGCGTAGATCTCTTCCGGCGGCCCGAGCTGCTCCACCTTGCCCTTGTTCATGACGGCGATGAGGTCGGCCGTGGTCATGGCCTCGGCCTGGTCGTGGGTCACGTAGACCGTCGTGTAGCGATACTGGTCGTGCAGACGACGGATCTCGAAACGCATCTCCTCGCGCAGATTGGCGTCGAGGTTGGAAAGCGGCTCGTCCAGCAGCAGGGTTTCCGGCTCCACGACCAAGGCGCGCGCCAGCGAGACCCTCTGCTGTTGGCCGCCCGAAAGTTCTCCCGGGTAACGGTCCGCCAGCGCCTCGAGGCGCGCGGTCGACAGGATGGCCTTCAGCTTCGCGTCGATCGTGGCGCGGTCGAGCTTCCGGATCCTGAGCCCGTAGGCCACGTTCTCCGCCACCGTCATATGCGGCCAGAGGGCGTAACTCTGGAAGATCATCGACATCTTGCGGCCCTCGGGCGGCACGGTGCGCGCCGGCGAGGACAGGACCTTGCCACCCACCTGGATTTCGCCTGCCGAAGGCTCGATGAACCCCGCGATCAGCCGCAGGGTCGTGGTCTTTCCACACCCTGACGGTCCCAACAGGCAGACCAGTTGGCCATGCTCCACGCGCAGCGACACGTCGTCGACAGCGACGGCAGCGCCATAGTGTTTGGAAAGGCCCTTCAGTTCGACTGAGGCCACGGTTCCTCCCTATTGACCGGCACCTTATTCAAATCGGGCGACGCAGGCTATATTCGCCGCCTCATTGGAAGGGATGCCGGCATGCAGGAACAGAAAATCATCGGCCGCCGCGAGGGCGCCGTGGGTCACGTCGTCTTCAACAACCCGGCGAAGCTCAACGCCGTCTCGCTCGACATGTGGGACGGTTTCGTCAGCATCCTGAAGGACTTCGCCCAGGATCCCGAGATCCGCTGCCTCGTCGTCAGTGGCAGCGGAGGCAAGGCCTTCGTGTCCGGCGCCGACATCTCCAAGTTCGAAAGCGAACGCGCCAATGCAGAGGCGCAGGTCCGCTACGACGCCATCTCCAAGGAAGGCTACGAAGCGCTCTACGACTTTCCCAAGCCGACCATCGCCAAGATCACAGGCTACTGCATCGGCGGCGGCATGAACCTCGCGGCCTGCTGCGACCTGCGCTACTGCAACGAAGGCGCACGCTTCGGCGTGCCCGCCGCCAAGCTCGGCCTCGGCTACGGCTTCCTGCGCATCGAGCGCTTCTCCCGCATCGTCGGCCTGCCGCGTGCCATGGAGTTCCTGTTCACCGCCAAGCAGTATTCCTCGAAGGAAGCCTACGACATGGGCCTGGTGCACGGTGTCGCCGCCGATGCCGAACTCGACGCCATGGTCGACGGCATCACCGGCGCCATCGCGCAGAACGCGCCGCTCACCATTGCGCTCGCCAAGGCGGCGGCCCGCGAGATCGCCAAGCCCGAATCGAAGCAGGATCATGCCAGGCTCGACAGGATGGCCGAGGCCTGTTTCGACAGCGAGGACTTCAAGGAAGGCCGCCGCGCCTTCATGGAAAAGCGCAAGCCGGTCTTCAAGGGCCGCTGAGGAAGGGAGGAATCGCCGATGACCGCCCTGCCCCTCTCCCACCTCACTGTTCTCGATCTCACGGCCCACCGCGCCGGCCCGACCGCCGTGCGCCAGCTCGCCGACTGGGGCGCGCACGTGATCAAGATCGAGCCGCCGCCACCGCCCTCCGAGGGCGGCAAGAACGACTCGATGGGCGGGGCGCGCCACGGATTCGACTTCCAGAACCTGCATCGCAACAAGAAGTCGATGACGCTGAACCTCAAGAGTCCCGAGGGTCATGCGATCTTCATGAAGCTCGCGGAAAAGGCCGACGTCATCGTCGAGAACTACCGGTCCGACGTTAAGCACCGCCTCAAGGTCGACTACGACACGGTGGCGAAGATCAACCCCCGCATCATCTATGGCTCGATCGCGGGCTTCGGCCAGAGCGGTCCCGATGCGGCGCGTCCTGGCGTCGACCAGATCGCGCAGGGCATGGGCGGCCTGATGTCGATCACCGGCGAACCCGGCCGCGGCCCGATGCGGGTCGGCATTCCCATCGCCGACCTGACCTCGGGTCTCCTGCTCGCGCAGGCGATCATGCTGGCGCTCTACACGCGCGAGCGCACCGGCAAGGGCCAGTGGGTCCATACCTCGCTGATCGAGGCGCAGATCTTCATGCTCGACTTCCAGGCCTCGCGCTGGCTGATGAAGGGCGAGGTGCCGAAGCAGGCCGGCAACGACCATCCGACCAGCATCCCGACCGGGGTCTTCCCGACCAGCGACGGCTACATCAACATCGCCGCCGCCGGCGACAAGATGTGGAAGCGCGCCGCGCTGGCGCTGGGCGCACAGGCGCTGATCGACCACCCGGAACATGCGACGCCGGCGCTGCGCTCAAAGAACCGCAAGGCGCTGAACGAGCGGCTCGCCGAGGTTACGAAGACCAACACCAGCGCCCACTGGATCGAGTCGCTGAACAAGGCGGGCGTCCCCTGCGGCCCGATCAACACGATCGACAAGACCTTCGCCGAACCGCAGGTCCAGCATCTCGGCATCGCCCGCCCGATCAACCATCCCGCGCTGGGCGAGATCAAGGTGGTCGGCCAGCCGATCAACCTCTCGGACTACCCGCAGCCCAAGGCGCTCAATCCGACCCCGGACCTCGGACAGCACACCGACGAGGTATTGAGCGGCCTGGGCTACGACGCGAAGGCCATAGCGGCCCTCAAGTCCGGCGGCGCCGTCTAGGCGCGAAGTCCCTCATTCTATCGCTTCAGGAAGCCGCGCAGCGCCCGAAGGAACTCTTCCGGGCACTCGATCTGCGGCAGGTGGCCGGCGTCCGGGATCGTCACCAGTCGGGACTCTTCCAGGGAGAGCCGCATCTTGCGAGCGCCGTTCTTGTCCAGGACGGGTGAGCGGTCGGCCTCGCCCCAGATCAGCAGCACCGCCCCCTTGGGAGGCGGTGCGGCTTCCTCGCCGGACAGCAGGAAATCGATGACGCGGTCGACGTCGGCGGCGGTGAAGTTCTCCAGAGTCCGGGAGATCTCGGCCGGCACCTTCGAACGATCGTGGAAGGCAAGCGGAATGACCTCGGGGCCGAAATGCAGGCGCTGCAGGTTGCCACGTGCGAGTGCGCGAATCGGTGTCTTCCCGGCGAGCCAGCGCAGCATCTTCGAATAGACCGGCGGCTGGTATCCATTCACCAACACGACGCGGACGCAACGCTGGGGATACTGGCCGGCAAAGCGCCAGGCGACGGTCGCGCCGAACGAATTGCCGACCAGGGTGGCGCGCTCGATACCGAGCGCCGTCAGCATCTCCGAAACCAAGTCGGCGTAGGCACCGAAACTCGGCAGCCCTTCGGGCGAGTGGACGAGCGGCAATTCCGGCGCGATGACGAGATGCGTGCGTTCGAGATCGTCGGTGACGGTCGACCAGTAGGCTTCGGCTCCAGCCCAGCCGCCATGCAGCAGCACGATTGCCTCACCGGTGCCGCCGGTCCAGACTCGCACGGGGCGCTGTCCGAGCAGGATCGTCTTCAGCTCCAAGTCACGCCCCCTGAATACATAAAGCGGGAGATATAGAAGATGGCCACGACGCGGAGAACAGCTTTGGTGACCGGCGCAGGCCGAAACATCGGCCGGGCCTGTGTACTGGAGCTCGCCCGGATGGGCTACGACGTCGTGATCAACGGCTCTGCCGACCGCAAGGCCTGCGAGTCGGTCGCCCGGGAGGCCTCCGCACTCGGCGTCGAGGCCCTTGTCGTCATGGCCGATGTCGGCAGCCCCGAGGAATGCCGTCACATGGCCCGGGAGGCGATCGCGCGGTTCGGCTCGGTCGACGTGCTGGTGAACAATGCGGCGCTGCGGCCGGCCAAGCCCTTCCTCGAAATGAGCGAGGCCGACTGGCGCCGCGTCATCTCGGTCGACCTGGACGCCGCCGTGTGGCTCTCGCAGGCCTGCCTGCCCGGCATGGTGAAGAAAGGCTGGGGCCGCATCGTGAACTTCACCGGCATGAACGCGATGCACGGCTATGCCGGCCGGGCGCCCGTCTCGGTCGCCAAGCACGGCGTGTGGGGACTCACCAAGGCGCTGGGCAAGGAGTTCGGTCCGAAGGGCATCACGGTCAATGCGATCTCACCGGGCCCGATCTCGGCCGATGTCGAGGATGACGCCGAGTCGAACCACCATCGCCTCGAAACGATGGCCAAGGTCCCGCTCGGCCGCATGGGCACGCCCGCCGAGATCGGCTCGGTGCTCGGCCTGCTGGTCTCCGACGGTGGTGCCTACGTCAATTGCCAGATGATCCAGGTGAATGGCGGCGGCCAGACCTGAAACTTGAGGCACGAAACAGAGGCTTTCGTCGTCTCGACCGAAGCCTCGCGCAGCGAGGCGTAGCGGAGAGACCTTCGCTCAACCAAGAGCCGGCAAATCGTGGAGACGAGATCTCTCCACTTCGCGCTGCGCGCTTCGGTCGAGATGACGGATTGCACTGGGTTCGGACCTACTCCATCGGCAGGCCGGTGGTGCGGGCAATGGCGCTCCAGCGCTCGACCTCGGCCTTCACGAAGTCGCCGAAGGCCTGGCGGCTTTCGAGGTCGATGCTGGCACCCTGCTCCTGCCAGACGCGCTTGATGTCGGCTTCGGCGAGCGCCGCCTGGACGGCGGCATGCAGCGCATCGAGCGCGATGGCCGGTGTCTTCGCGGGCGCGAACAGGCCGTACCAGGTGCTTACTTCAAAATCCTTCACGCCGGCCTCTGCGAAGGTCGGCACGTCTGGCAGCACGCTCTCGCGCTTCGCACTCGCGACGGCCAGTGCGCGCAGCTTGCCGGACTGCACGTAGGAGGCGACCGTGCTGAGCGGCTGGAAGGTCGCGTCGAGTTGGCCCGCCAGCAGGTCCTGCAAGGCCGGGCCGCCGCCGCGATAGGGTACATGTGTCAGCCGGATGCCGGTGCGCCGCTGCAGCAGCTCGATGGCGAGGTGCGGCATGGTGCCGAGGCCCGACGAGCCGATGTTGATCGTATCGGGCGACGTGGCGGCCGCCGCGAGGAAGGCGGCCAGATCCCTGGCATCGAGCTTGGCCGGATTGACCACGAGCCCGACCGGGACCCTGGCGATGTTGCTGACGGGCGCGAAGTCGCGCAGCAGGTCGAAGCCCGATTCCGGATAGACCACCGTCGCGAAGGACTGTGCGCTGTTGGCGACCAGCAGGGTGCAGCCGTCGGGGCGTGCCCGCGCCACGACCATGCCACCCAGCGTGCCACCGGCGCCGCTGCGGTTCTCGACCACGACCGGATGGCCGAATCGCTGGCTGACATGGGCTGCGACGGGACGGGCGAACGTGTCGTTCGAACCGCCGGGCGGGAACGGAACGATCCAGTTCATCGCCCGCGGCGGCCGCCATTGCTGTGCATGGACGGCTCCTGCCGCCCCCACGGCCAGCACGCCGCCCAGGGCGGCGCGGCGGGAAAGAGACCGCGAGAGCGTCATCGGTTCACTCCATCTGGACGTTGGCGGCCTTGGCGATCCGGTTCCACCGCTCCGCCTCGCGACCGATGAAGTCCGCGAAGTCGGCGCGGCTCTCGAGCTCGACCTTCGCGCCATGCTCGGCCCACAGCCGCCTCACCTCTTCGGAGCCCAGCGCCCGCTGTACGGCTGCATGGACCCGGTCGAGCACGATGTCGGGCGTACGGATCGGCGCGAACAGGCCGAACCAGGTCGTCATTCGGAATTCGGCGAGGCCCGCCTCATGTGCCGTCGGCACGTCCGGAAGCTGCACATCGCGGCGACGGTTGATGACAGCCAGCGCTCTCAATTTTCCGGACCGCACAGAGCCTGCAACGGCACTCACCAGCACGAACGCCGCACCGATCTGGCCGGCCAGAAGGTCCTGCAGCATCGGCGCGCCGCCGCGGTACGGGACATGCGTGAACGCCACGCCGGCGCGGCCCTCGAAGAGGCCGATGGCGAGATGGGTCACCGTGCCGAGGCCGGCCGAGCCGACGTCGATGCTGCCCGGCGCCTTCTTCGCCATCGCGATGAAGGCTTCGAGATTGGCGGCGTCGATGCGCGCCGGGTTGACCACCAGCGCATAGGGCACCCTGCCGAAGGCGGCGATCGGCGCGAAGTCGCGCAGGAAATCGAAGCCTGCCCGTGGATAGATGGAGGGTGCGTAGACCAGGCCGGTGTCGCCCACAAGCATCGTGTAGCCGTCCGGCGTGGCGCGCGCTGCAACGGCGGTGCCGACCGTGCCGCCGGCGCCGCTGCGATTGTCGATCACCACCGATTCGCCGATCGCCTCGGCGACACGCGCCGCGATCGGGCGCGAGAACATGTCGGAACCGCCGCCGGCCGGGAACGGCACGATCCACGATACGCTGCGGTTCGGCCAGTCGCTGGCGCGCGCCGGGACCGTCGGCCCGACGCCGGCCGCTATCAATCCCCCCAGCAAGCTGCGCCGCGCGATCCCGCTCATTCGGCGGGCAGCTTAGCGTCCGGCCGCGGCGGTGCAATACCGCACGCTATTGCGGCTCGATCCTCGCGAGCTTGATGTACTTCGTCCAATCTTCGCGCTCCTTGGCCACGAAGGCGTCGCACTGGGCGATCGTCCAGTCCCGCGGCGGCGGCGTGAAGCCGATTTGCTTCACGCGTTCCAGGATCGCCGGCTCATAGATGGCGTCCATGAGCAGGCGATTCAGCTTCTGTTTGATGTCGTCCGGCGTTTCCTTGCGCACCGAGAAGCACGAGAAGGCGATGATCACGTAGTCCGGATAGGTCTCGGCAATGGCTGGAATGTCGGGAAAGAGCGGCGAGCGATCCTTCGACGTGACCGCAAGCGCCCGCACAAAGCCCGAACGGACGTAGCTCTCGCCCACCACCTGGTCGGGAAACACGCAATCGACGCGGCCGGCATTGAGATCCTGGATCGAGGCGACGGCATCGCGATAGGCGACTTCCTCGAACTTCACGCCGGTCGTCACCTCGAAGAGTGCCGCGGGCACGCGCGAGGAGGCGTTGCCATAGCCCGAGAACAGCGGCTTGGGCTGCTTCTTGGCATAGTCGACGAATTCCTTGACCGTCTTGTACGGCGCGTCCGGCTTCACCAGCATGAAGTTGCCGGCGGTGCCGTTGACGGCGACCGTGGTGAAGTCGGTCGGGTCGTAGGTCATCTGCTTGTAGAGGCTCGGATTGGCCGCCAGCGTGCTGGTCGATCCCAGCAGGATCGTATAGCCGTCGGCCGGCGCGTTCTTGACCTGCGTCGTGCCAATCATGCCGGTGGCGCCGGGCTTGTTCTCGATGACGAACGCCTTGCCCGTCATGGTTTCGAGCTGCTTGCCGATCAGGCGCGAGATGATGTCGGTGGAGCCGCCCGGACCGAACGGCACGAGGATCTTCACCAGCCGAGCCGGATATGCGTCCTGCGCCCTGACACCGGAACCCAGCGCGGCGGCGACCGGAAGGCCACCGAGGGCGGCCAGGACATTTCTACGCTTCATGAAGAGGCTCCCGTATCGAGATCCAACCGGTATAGGTCGGTGTGCCCAAAAGGCGAGCCCGTGTTTGATCTTCGTTTCGACGGGCGACAGGTTTCGCACATGAAAAAGCCCTCCTCCGACGGATCGGAGGAGGGCCAATCCCCGCGAGTTGCGGCGATCCTACATGCCGAGCTGGCTGATGAACTTGGTGTTCAGATAGGCCTCGAGCGCCTCGACGCCGCCTTCCGAACCATAGCCCGAATCCTTCATGCCGCCGAACGGCACTTCCGGCAGCGCGAGACCATGATGGTTGATCGACACCATGCCGCTTTCGAACGCGGCGCCGACCTGGGTCATGGTCTTGCTGTTGGTGGTGTAGGCGTAGGCCGCGAGGCCCCACGGCAGGCGATTCGCCTCCTTCATCACGCCGTCGAAATCCTTGAACGACGAGATCGGCGCCAGCGGACCGAACGGCTCCTCGTTCATGATGCGGGCGTCGAGCGGCACGTCGGTCAGGACGGTCGGCTCGTAGAAGTAGCCCTTGTTGCCCTTGCGCTGGCCGCCGGTCTGGACCTTGGCGCCCTTGCCGATGGCATCGCTCACGAAGCCGTCGATCGCGTGCAGGCGGCGCTCGGCGACGAGCGGGCCCATGCGCGTGTCCTTGTCGAGGCCGTTGCCCACCTTGAGGTTCTTGGCGTAGGCCGTGAACTTCTCGACGAACTCCGGATAGACCTTCTCGTGCACCAGGAAGCGGGTCGGCGCGACGCAGACCTGTCCGGCATTGCGGAACTTGTTGGCGCCCAGGATGTTCACCGCCTGGTCGACGTCCGCATCCTCGAACACGATGGCCGGCGAATGGCCGCCCAGTTCCATGGTGACGCGCTTCATGTGGGCGCCGGCCAGGGCCGCGAGCTGCTTGCCGACCGGCGTCGAGCCGGTGAACGTCACCTTCTTGATGATCGGATGCGGGATCAGATACTCGCTGATCTCCGATGGCACGCCGTAGACGAGCTGGATCACGCCCGCCGGCACGCCGGCGTCGACGAAGGCCTTGATGAGCTGGGCGCAGGAGCCGGGCGTGTCTTCCGGTCCCTTGATGATGATCGAGCAGCCGGTGGCCAGCGCCGCCGAGGCCTTGCGCACCACCTGGTTGATCGGGAAGTTCCACGGCGTGAAGGCCGCGACCGGACCCACCGGCTCCTTGGTCACCAGCTGGTACACGTTCTCGAAGCGCGCCGGCACGATGCGGCCGTAGGTGCGGCGGCCTTCCTCGGCCATCCACTCGATGATGTCGGCGGCGAGCAGGGTCTCGCCCTTGGCCTCGATCACCGGCTTGCCCTGCTCCATCGTCATGATCGGCGCGATCTCGTCGGCGCGCTGGCGCATCAGCTCGGCCGCCTTGCGCATGACCTTGTAGCGATCGAACGGCGAGACCTTCCGCCACTGCTGGAAGCCCTTCTCGGCGGCCTCCAGGGCACGATCGAGGTCGGCCTTCTCGGCATGGGCTACGTGGCCGATCACTTCTTCGGTCGCCGGATTGATGACCGGGATCGTCCGGCCGTTGGCGCCCTTGGTCCAGGCGCCGTCGATCATCAGGGATACGTCGCTGTAGCTCGTCATTGGTTCTCCTCCGTTGTCTCTAACTTCCGCGATACGTCGAATAGCTCCACGGCGTGCAGAGCAGCGGGACGTGATAATGCCCCTCCGGCTCGGCAATGGAAAACCGTAATGGCACGATGTCGAGAAAAGGCGGATCGCCCTGCTCGATCCCCCTGCTGCGGAAGTGGTCGCCCACGGCGAAGCGCAGCTCGTAGCGGCCGATCGGCAGTGGCCGGCCGCCGATCAGCGGCTGATCGGTGCGGCCATCGGCGTTGGTCGTGGCCGTTGCGATGCGATGCGCGCGGTCGCCGGCGAATTCGTAGAGTTCGACGGCGATCCCGACCGCCGGCCGCCCCGCATGCGTGTCGAGTACGTGGGTGCTCAGCCGCCCGTTCACCCGCGGCATGCCCTCGCCCGTCACCTTGGCCGCCAGCCGCAGCCGCGTGATGAAGGAGATTTCCTGCAGGGCGGCGGCGAATTCGGTGGCCGGATCGTGGCGCAGCCGGCGCTCGAACTGGGCGAGGATCGAATCGCGCGTGTGCCGGCGGACGCAGACGATGAACGGGAAGCCGAACTTCGCCTTGTAGGCATCGTTGAGACGATGGAAGCGGGCGAATTCCTCCTCCGACAGCGTGTCGAGCCCGACGCTCGCCTGCTCGCGCCGGGAGTCTTCGGTTACGTCGCCCGCCCGCGCCGCCTTGCCGGCGAGATCGGGATGGCCGCAGACGAAGGCGAGCTGGCGCTCGCGCGGCGCGGCCCGCACCGCGCCCATCATCGCTTCGTGCAGTGCGGTGACCGTCGTGAAGGGCCGTCTGGCGGCGGCGGCTTCGGCGACCCAGGGCGCCAGTTCGAACGTGTCGCCGATGGCGGCCGAGAACGCGCCGGGGGCCGCGCGGTTGAGGTCGTCGAGGCTGTGGATCATGCCGGCCGACCTAGCACGCGCAGCAGTCAGCCTCTATAGTCCCGGCCAGCAAAAACCCCTGGGAGGAGCCGCAATGACCGGCCGCAAGACCTTCACCCGCCGCCGTCTGGGACAGTCAGCCATCGCCGGCGCCGCCCTTCTGGGCGCGCCGCTGCCGCTGCGCCAGGCGTTCGCGCAGGGCGCGCCGGCCAACCTCAAGGTCGGCCTGCTGCTGCCGACCTCGGGCCTGCAGGCCCAGATCGGCCAGGCCTGCCGCCGCGGCGCCGACGTGGCCAACGACGTGTTCGCCGACATGAAGATGCCGGTGAAGCTCGAGATCGTGAATTACGACACGGAAACCAAGCCGGACGTGGCCCGCACCCAAGCCGAGAAGGCGATCGACGCCGGCTGCCATATCCTCGTCGGCGCGTTCGATTCCGGCCAGACCATCGCCATCGCCCAGGTATGCGAGCAGCGCGGCGTGCCGCTGGTCGTGAACATCGCGGCCGCTCCGCAGATCACCGAGCAGGGCTACAAGTTCGTGGTGCGCAACTTCCCGACGGCGCCGATGCTGATCACCGGCGCACTGGCGCTGCACAAGGAGATCTTCAAGGTCTCGGGCAAGACGCCGAAGACCGCCGTGCTGATGAGCGTGAACGACACGTTCGGCACCGCGATGATCAACGGCATCAAGGCGCTGTTCCCCAAGCTCGACATGCCCTACGAGCTGGTCGACACGATCAGCTACGACGCCGCCGCCAAGGACCTCTCCGTCGAGGTCGCCAAGGCCAAGGCCACCAAGGCCGAGCTGCTGCTGCCGGTCAGCCGCCTCAATGACGCCAAGCTGCTCGTCCAGGAGATGGTGAAGCAGCGCTGGGAGCCGATGGGCGTCCTCAATCCCGGAGCGCCCGGCCTCTACGAGCAGGACTTCCTCAAGACCATGGGCAAGTACGGCGAGTACATGATCTCGAACGTGCCGTGGCTCGACCCGAAGTCGGCGATGACCCAGGCGCTCGAGAAGCGCCATGCCGCCAGGTTCCCGAACGACCAGCTCGACCTCAACGGCGGCTTCACCTTCGAGGGCGTCCTGATCGCGGCCCAGGCCTGGCTCGCCGCCAAGTCGACCAAGCCGGCCGATCTCATGGAAGCGCTGCGCAAGATCAAGATCGACCAGCACGTCATGGTCGGCGGCCCGATCCAGTTCGACTCCAAGGGCCAGAACGTCAACATCAAGGCCACGGCCGTCGAGAACCTGAAGCGCAAGCCCACGGTCGTGCTGCCGCTCGAATCGGCCGCCGCGCCGCTCGTCTTCCCGATGCCGCCGTGGAACGACAAGCGCCGCACCTGATGGCCGATTAGCGCGTTGACCGCCGACTTTCTTCTCTCGCTCGCCCAGGCGATCACCAAGGGCCTGTTGACCGGCATGGTCTACGGGCTGATGGCGCTCGGCCTGTCGGTGATCTTCGGCGTGATGCGCGTGGTCAACTTCGCGCATGGCGAGATCATGGTCGTCGGCATGTATCTCGCCTGGATGGGCTTCGAGTATCTGCAGGTCTCGCCGATGCTCAGCCTGCCGGTGATCGCACTGATCTTCTTCGGCGCGGGCTATGCGCTGCAGCGCGTCGTGATCTCCCCCTTCATCGGCCGGCCCGAGCACCAGCAGTTCCTGCTGCTGCTGGCCATCGCCATCCTGCTGGTGAACGCCTGCCTCGTCGTCGCCGGCCCCGACTCGCGCGGGGTGCAGCTGGAGTCGCAGTTCGACTCCTACGAGCTCGGCCCGTTCGTCTTCGACGCGGTTCGCGTGCATGCCGCCCTCACCGCGGTGGTGATCGCGGGCCTGCTGTGGCTCTTCTTCACCCGCACCCGCACCGGCAAGTCGATCCGCGCTGCCGCCGACAACAACCTGGGCGCGCTGGTCGTCGGGCTGGACGTCCGCCGGCTCTACGCCTTCACCTTCGGCGTCGGTGCGGCCTGCGTCGGCGCCGCCGGCGCGCTGATGATCACGATCATTCCGGTGACGCCCTTCCTCGCCGCCGAATACACGCTTCTCGCCTTCGTCATCGTGATCGTGGGCGGCCTCGGCAGCATGACCGGCGCGCTGGCGGGCGGCCTGCTGATCGGGGTCAGCGAGGCGGTGGCCGGCCTCCTGCTCCAGCCGTCGCTGAAGAGCATGGTGAGCTTCGGCATCCTCATCCTGGTGCTGCTGCTGCGGCCTCAGGGCCTGTTCGGCAAGAGCGGCACATGACATTCCTCACGCGCCTCGCCGGGGGCGTGCCGGCCCGCTCCCTGTGGTGCCTCGGCGTGCTTCTCGCGCTTCTGCTCGTGGCGCCGGCGCTGCTTGGCAAATACGGCCTTTCGGTCCTGATCCTGGTCCTCTACTTCGCCTTCGTCGGCCAGGCCTGGAACATCATGATGGGCTTCGCCGGCCAGCTCTCGCTCGGCCATGCGCTCTATGCCGGTGTGGGCGGCTACATCGCCGCCGGCCTCTTCTTCCATTACGGCATCGGCCCGTGGGCCGGCGTCTTCGTCGCGGTCGCAGCGGCCGTCGCCGCCGGATCGATCGTCGGCTATCTCGGCTTCCGCTTCTCGCTGGCCGGGGTCTATTTCGCCCTGCTTACCATCGCCTTCAGCGAGTTCACCCGCATCGCCTTCGACCACTGGGGCTGGGCGGGCGGCTCGGGCGGCCTCTTCCTCAAGGTCGATGCCACCTCGGACATGCTGAACCTCCGCGGCGGGCCGCTGCTCTTCTATTACGTGATCCTGGCGCTGGCGGCCGGCACCTTCGTCCTCTGCCGCGCCCTGCTCGAGAGCCGGCTCGGCCGCTACTGGCTGGCGATCCGCGAAGACCCGGAAGCGGCCCAGGCCGTGGGCGTGCCGGTCCTGCGCTGCAAGATGATCGCGATCATGATCTCGGCGGCGCTGACGGCGCTGGCCGGCGTCTGGAACGCCTTCTACTACAACAACCTCTTCCCCGAGACGGCCTTCGCCATGGGCCGCTCCATCGAATTCACCCTGGCGCCGATCATCGGCGGGCTGGGCACCCTGTTCGGGCCCATCGTCGGCGCCGTGGTGCTGACCGGCCTCGGCGAGATCTTCACCGACCTGAGCGAGGTCTTCCATATCTCAGGCCTGAAGCAGATCTTCTACGGTCTCGCCCTGCTGGTGATCGTGATGTACCGCCCGGCCGGAGTCTGGCCCTGGATCGCCGAGCGCCTGGGCTTCGGGGACAGGCAGAAATGAGCGGCGCCCGGCTCGAACTCGACGGGATCGGCAAGAGCTTCCGCGGCCTGCGCGCCGTGCACGACGTCTCCTTCGACGTGCCGGCCGGTGCCATCAACGCCCTGATCGGACCCAACGGCGCCGGCAAGACCACGATCTTCAACATGATCGCCGGCGTCTACCGGCCCGACGCCGGCAGCGTGCGCCTCGACGGACGGCAGATCTCGGGGCTGAGGCCCGACCTCGTCTGCGACGCCGGTGTCGGCCGCACCTTCCAGATCGTGAAGCCGTTCAAGGGGCTGAGCGTGCTGGAGAATGTCACGGTCGGTGCCCTGCACCGCCGGCCGGCCCTTCCCGATGCGCGCGCCTACGCGGCCGACATCCTGATGCAGCTCGGCCTGCACGATCGCCGGCACCAGGCGGCCGAGAGCCTCACCCTGCCCGATCGCAAGCGCCTCGAGGTCGCGCGCGCCCTCGCCACCGAGCCGAAGCTGCTGCTGCTCGACGAAGTGATGGCGGGGCTGCGGCCGACCGAGATCGACGTCATGGTGACGTTCCTGCAGGAACTCAACAGGCGCACCGGCCTCACCATCCTGCTGATCGAGCACGTGATGCGCGCCGTCATGGCACTTGCGTCCAACATCGTCGTGGTGAGTTACGGCGAGAAGATCGCCGAGGGCACCCCGGCCGAGATCGCCCGCCACCAGGCGGTGCTCGACGTCTATCTCGGCGAGGCGGAACCGGCATGAGCGGCCCGCTCCTCAAGGTCGAGGATATCGACCTGTTTTATGGCGACGCCCAGGCGCTGGCCGGCGTTTCGCTCGAGATCGCGCAGGGCGAGATCGTGGCCATCGTCGGCGCCAACGGTGCGGGCAAGAGCTCGCTGATCCGCTCGATCCACGGCATCGAGAAGCCGGCGCGCGGCCATATCCGCTTCGACGGCACCGACATCACCGGCTGGCCCTCCTATCGGGTTTGCGAGGCCGGCGTCGGCCATGTCGCCGAAGGCCGGCAGGTCTTCCCCAATCTCTCGGTGCTGGAAAACCTCGAGATGGGCGCAACGCCCAGGCGGGCGCGCGCGCTCGAGAAGCAGACGCTGGAGCGGGTCTTCACGATGTTCCCGCGCCTCGCCGAGCGTCGGCGGCAGGCGGCCGGCACGCTCTCCGGCGGCGAGCAGCAGATGGTGGCGATCGGCCGCTGCCTGATGGGTCAGCCCCGCCTCATCATGTTCGACGAACCCTCGCTGGGACTGGCCCCCACCATCGTGCAGGAGGTCTTCCGCATCGTGCGCCGCCTCAACGAGGAGGGCCTTACGATCCTCCTGGTCGAGCAGAACGTGATGGCCTCGCTGCGCATCGCCGATCGCGGCTACGTGCTTGAGAACGGCCGCATCGAGCTCGAAGGCGCAGGCGCCGACCTCTTGACGAACGACCGCGTCCGCCAGGCCTATCTCGGTCTCTGAGGCGTTGACGGGAGCTACGGCACGCTGCAATTGTGCCGCCTTCCGGTACTGACGCTGTCGCGTGCGACGCGGATCGGTCCGGGATGGCGCGGCTCCTCCCGACGACGGGACGACCTCCCTCCCCGGCAAATCTTGCCAATGGGGAAACACCAGGATGAATCGTCGTGACATGTTCAAGACCGGCCTCGCTGCCGGCGTCCTTGCGGCCGCGCCGCGCCTTGCATCGGCGCAGGCCGTCACCTACGCGCCCGTGCCGAAGGGTTGGCGAACCTACGTGCTGACGACCCGGGTCGAGCCGACGGCCGGCGCGACCAGGGCCTGGATCCCGCTGCCGACCTTCGAGGCACCAGACTGGCAGCGTCCCGGTGCCGTGACCTGGACCGGCAATGCAAAGGTCGCCGAGCGCGTCCGCGATCCCAAGTATGGCGCGGAGATGCTCAGGGTCGAATGGGCAGCCGACCAGCAGTCGCCGGTCATCGAGATCGTGGCGCAGGTCCAGGCGCAGAACCGATCGGTCGTCCCGGGCCAGGGCAATGCCCCGCCGCTCAGCGACGCCGAGCGCAAGCTCAACCTGATGCCGACCACCTTTCTGCCGACCGACGGCCTCGTCAAGGAGACGGCCGACAGGATCGTGCGCGGCAAGCAGGGCGACCTCGCCAAGGCCCGCGCGATCTACGACTGGGTCGTCGAGAACACGTTCCGCAATCCCAAGACCCTGGGATGCGGCGTCGGCGACATCACGACGATGATCCGGACCGGCAACCTGAACGGCAAATGTGCCGACCTGAATGCGCTCTATGTCGGCCTCGCGCGCGCGGCCGGGCTGCCGGCACGGGACATCTACGGCATTCGCGTCATGCCGTCGGAGTTCGGCTTCAAGGCGCTGGGTGCCGGCTCGGAGGTCGTCTCCAAGGCGCAGCATTGCCGCGCCGAGGTCTGGCTCAGCGGGTCAGGCTGGACGCCGGTCGATCCCGCCGACGTCCGCAAGGTGGTGCTGGAGGAGCCGCCGGCAAACCTCGCCATGACCGATCCCAAGGTCGTTGCCGCCCGCCGCGCCCTGTTCGGTTCGTGGGAAGGCAACTGGCTCGCCTACAACGTGGCACACGACGTGAAGCTGCCGGGCTCGAAGGAAGAGCCGATCGCCTTCCTGATGTATCCGCAGGCCGAGAACCGGTCGGGGTTTCTCGACTCGCTCGATCCGGACAAGTTCAAGTACCGCATCACGGCGCGCGAACTCACGGCCTGAGCCGCGTGGTTGGGGGCGGACGGGGCATTCCGCTCCGCCCCGATCCGCTTTATATCCGGCGGATGACCGCACCAACCGACGCGGCGCGGCACCTGTCGCCCGCCAGACTCGTGCATCGCTACTACCTTGCGATGTCGGTGCCGTTCCTGATCGATGTGGTCGCGGTGTTCATCTATTCGGCGCTCAACGGCGCCCCGCAGGTCGTGCTCCCGTCGCTTGCCGTCACGACGCTGTTCCTCGCCGGCGGCGTCGGGCTCGGCGCCTGGCTCCTGATCCGGCCGATCCGGCATTTCATCGAGGGGCGCAAGGCCTTCGCCGACATCGAGAATTCGCTGGCGAAGCTGCCACGCCATTCCGCGACCGTCGTGGGAGTCATGTACGCCCCGATGGTGGGGTTGCGCCTGCTCTCGCATCGCCTCGACATCACCTTCGGCGCGACGCTCCAGCAGGTTGAGTGGCCGGACGTTTTCGCCAACCTGACCGTCGGAACCGGCTTCAACGTCGTCCTCACCTTCTTCGTCGTCGCGGCGTACCTCGATCGCCTGTGCGAAGAGCTGTTCCGGGCGAGGGGCGTCAACATCGGGACGTTCGACGGCCGCTTCCGGCGGAAGGTCGCCCTCGCCCTGCTGTTCGTGTCCTTCGCCACCATGGTCCTGATCGTCGCCGACATGCTGAGCTACAGCGGCGACCGGCTGGTGCGCGAAGCCTCGTCCGACATTGCGACCTCGGCGATCGGCACAGCCTTCATGTACTACTGGATATCGAGCGCACTGACACGCCCCATTACCCGCCTGGATGGCGGCCTGCGTCGCGTCGCCGACGACGACTACACGGTGCGCCTGCCGGTCACGTCGAACGACGAGCTGGGCCACGCCGCCAGCCGCTTCAACCAGATGGTCGAAGGCTTGGCCGAGAAGGCCTATCTGCGCGACACGTTCGGCAAGTATGTGAGCGAGGCGGTCGCCACGACCATCCTGTCGAATCGCGGCAACACCGGCCGCAGCATCGACACGACTGCCGAGGCGACGCTGATGTTCACCGACATCGAGGGTTTCACCAGCCTCTCCGAGAGCATCGCACCCGCCGCGGTGGCAGCCATGCTGAACGAGTATCTTCGCACCATCGTCCCGGTGATCCAGCGCCATGGCGGGATCGTGAACAGCTTTATCGGCGACGGCCTGTTCGCGAGCTTCAACCTGCCGCGACCGCTCGCGAATCACGCCGCAGCCGCGATCGCCGCGGCAATCGACATCCAGGCCGCCCTCTCCGCCGCCCGATTCGCCGACGGACTGGCCCTGCCGACGCGCATCGGCATCAACACCGGCCCGGTCATTGGCCTGACCATCGGGACCGACAACCGGCTGAGCTACACCCTGCTGGGCGACGCCGTGAACGTGGCCGCGCGCCTCGAGCAACTCAACAAGAAGTTCGGCACCCGCATCCTGGCCGCCGAGAGCACCGTGATGGCCGCCGGAGCAGAGACCGCCTGCGACCGGCTGGGGACGACCGACGTGCGCGGCCATCACGGCCATATCGTCGTCTATCGCGTGGGACAGCCTGCGTGACGGCGGCAGAAGAGAGCCCCATCGCAACGGCGTCCGAGATCGCCGGCCTGAGGCGGCGCTATCTGCTGCGGACAGTGTCGGCAGCAGGGATCGACATCATCTTCACCGCGGTATTCGTCACCTTTGCGGACGCCTGGGCCTATGCACCGCGGTCGATCGCCGTCGGACTCTTCCTACTGCTGGGCGTCAACGCCCTGATCTGCCGGCGACTGTTCGTACCGATCGAGGAATACCTGTCGGGGAAGCGGTCGTTCGAGGATGTGGAGCGCCGGATCACGCAGCTTCCCTTCCTGACCGCCGAACGCGTGGCGCTCCTCGCTCTGGTCATGGTGGGCTTCCGCGTCATCGCGCCCTACCTGTGGCCGGATGCCACCTTCCGCGCCCTCCCGACCCAGACGGTGGCCGACAACGTCGCGCTGTGCGTGCTGCTGCCGTTCTTCTATTTCACCTACATGTACTTCGTCACGAGCGACTATCTCGGCGAACTCTGCGGCTTCATCTTCAAGCGCACCAGCCGGAACCTGTCGCTGTTCTTCGGCCGCTACCGCCTGAAGCTCGGCATCGCGCTGCTCGTCATCTCTCTCGTGCCGATGACGGCCGTCGTCATCGACCTCCTGAGCTATGACGGGGTGAAGCTGCAGTTCGAGATCGCAACCGACGTCGCCATCGCGCTGATGGGCGTCGCCGTCTCGATCTACTTCATCGGGCGCTCCCTGCTGCAGCCGATCCGCATCCTGTCGCTGGCCATGTCGAAGGTCGCCGGCGGAGACATGTCCGTCCGGATTCCCGTGACCTCGAACGACGAGGTCGGCGAACTTACGGGCCAGTTCAACTCCATGGTCGAAGGGCTGCGCGAACGCGAGCAGATCCGCGAGACCTTCGGCCGCTACGTCGACGAGAGCGTGGCCTCGACCATCCTGCAGCGCGGCGGCAACGGGGTGCTCGCCGGGGAGACCCGCGAGGCCACGATCCTGTTCACGGACGTTTCGGGCTTCACGACCATCGCCGAGAAGCTGCCTCCCGAATATCTCTTCGGCGCGCTGAACGAGTATCTCGAGACCGTCCTCGCCCCTATCCGTGCCCATGGCGGCGTGGTGAACACCTTCATCGGCGACGGCCTGTTCGCCTCCTTCAACATGCCGCTAGCCTGTCCGGGCCACGCTTCCGCCGCCATCCGCGCGGCCATCGACATCCAGCGCGCCGTCGCGGGCCGCAGCTTCGGCGAAGCCAGGATTCCGTTCGTCACCCGCATCGGCATCAGCACCGGCGCGGTCATCGGCGGGTCCGTCGGCGCGGGGCAGCGGCTCAGTTTCACACTGCTAGGCGACACGGTGAACCTCGCCGCGCGACTGGAAAAGTTGAACAAGGATCACGGCACGAGCATTCTCGTGTCGGAGACGACATGCGCCGGCTGCGGCACGGAGTTCGTGTTCAAGCCGCTCGGCAGCACGGCCGTCCGCGGCCGAAGCGGGTCGATCGCCATCTTCACCATCGATACCGTCTGAGGTCAGTTGTCCATGAACCCGTCCGCCCTGTCTCCGGATCAGATCGAACTGCAGGCCCGCGCCCGCGAACTGGCCGCCGGCCCCGTCACGAAGCGCGCCGCCGAGGTCGACCGGACCGAGCAGTATCCTTGGGACAATGTCGAGTTGCTGAAGGACGCGAAGCTGATCGGCATGACCATCCCCACCCAGTATGGCGGCCAGGGCAAGGGCTGGCTCGACGCCGTGCTCGCCATCGAGGCGCTGTCCTCGGCCTGCGCCGTCACCGGCCGCATCGCCGTCGAGACCAACATGGGCGCGATCAGCGCGGTCATGGCCTATGGCTCGGAAGAGCAGAAGAAAATGGCGGCCGACATGGTGCTGGCCGGCGACAAGCCCGCCATCTGCATCACCGAGCCCGATGCCGGCTCCGACGCCAACGGCATGACCACGCGCGCCGACAAGAAGGGCAACCGCTACGTCCTGAACGGCCGCAAGCACTGGATCACCGGCGGCGGCGTCTCCCGCCTGCATCTGATCTTCGCCAAGGTCTACGACGAGAAGGGAAACTTCGAGGGCATCGGCGGCTTCCTCGCGATCCGCGACGAGACCAAGGGCCTCAAGATCACCAAGCGCGAGCCGACCATGGGCCTGCGCGGCATCCCCGAGGCGGTGGTCGACCTCGAGGACATGGATGTGCCGCCGTCGGCCCTGGTGATCCCGCCGCGCGGCCTGAAGAAGGGCTTCGCCGACCTGATGACGGCCTACAACAGCCAGCGGGTGGGCGCCGCCACCGTGGCGCTCGGCATCGCCGACGGCGCCTACCGGCTGGCGCTCGACTGGTCCGAGAAGCGCCACCAGTTCGGCCGGCCGATCAACGAATTCCAGGGCCTGCAGTGGAAGCTCGCCGACATGTCGATCAGGCTCGCGGCATCGCGCGCCCTCGTCTACAACGCCGCGCGCTCGGGCGAAGGCGGCTTCCCCGACATGCTGATGGCCGCGCAGGCCAAGGTGTTCACCTCCGAAAGCGCCATCCAGATCGTCAACGAAGCGCTGCAGTTCTTCGGTGCCCGCGGCTACAGCCGCGAACTGCCGCTCGAACGCATGGCCCGCGACGTCCGCATGTTCACCATCGGCGGCGGCACGGCCGAGGTCCTGCGCAACGTCGTGGCCGGCGCCCTGCTCAAGAAGAAGCTGCCGCAGACGCGCGACGGGTGGGACAAGGCGTAGAGGACGCGTAAAGCCGAAAAAATCCCGTCGTCCTGAGCGGAGCGCCGCAGGCGCGTAGTCGAAGGACCTCTTTTCTTTTCGACACACCGTGCACAGGAATAGAGGTCCTTCGACTGCGCCGCCCTACGGGCGGCTTCGCTCAGGACGACGGGCTTTATTGTGTTTACTCGATCGCGCTTGCCTCAACGCCCGAACCGGTTCCACTTGCCGTCGTGGCCGCGCATCAGGACGAATTCCTTGCCCCTCTTCGCAGGATCGTCGCGCGGCGTGCAGGCGATAGAGACCCACGACTCGAAGTCCCAGCGCGCCGAGCAGCTTTCGGTCGCGCAGGGCAGTTCGAATTCCGCTTCGGTCGCGAGGCCGTCACCGGATGGCGTATGAATGGAGAGTGTGCCGCGGGCAGGCTCAAGCGAGCAGGCAACCGTCAGGAAGCGTGTCTTGTCGGAGGCCCAGACCGGTGCACCGTACACCGTGAACAGCCGGCCCGTGCGTTTCATCACCAGCGTCCAGGCAAAATCGTCGAGACCCGGCGTACGTACGACGTAGAAGCGACCAGGGTCGTCGAAGCGTTCGTAGAGATACTGGTAGCCGGCATCGCCGTAGGGACAATCCTGCAACTCGACCGCCCGGCCACCGTCGATCGCAAGCCGCAGCCGGTCGCCGTGACGAGAGACGTTGGGAATGTCGGCCTTGAGCCGCTGCGCCTCCTGCGGCCATTCTTTCGTCCGACTCTCGCGCTCATAGCTCGGGTCAAGCAAGCCATTGAGCGTGCAAGCCCTTTCCTCAACACCTGTATCCTGCGCGAGGACAATTGTGGGCATCAGCAGCAAGGCGAGACAGACCAGACGCGCGAGCATGCGTGCCTCTCAGTTGGTTCCCCTCAGCATAGTCTCCAGACTGATCGAACGCAGCGTCGCCTCGGCGATTTCGTCGATCTCCGTCAGGACACGCTGCAGTGCCGAACCGATCTCCGTGTCCTCGCCCGGCTCCTTGGCGCGTCGGCCCGGCGCGGGTTCGAACAGCGCCACGATGTCCATCAGGGTGATGCGGCGGCGGTTGCCGGTGAAGCGATAGCCGCCCGAGGCGCCTCGGCCGCCCTGCACGAATCCGGCAGCGGACAGAGTGCCCAGCACCTTGGCGAGCGAGTGGGTCGAGACGCCGAAGCGTTCGCCGAGTTCGGCGGCCGAGAGCGTACGGTTGGGGTCGCGCGCCAGCTCAAGGATCGCATAGAGGCCGAGCCGTGTAGCGGTCTGCAGCTTCACGTCACAGCGCCTTGTCGAGCTGCAGCGACGGGCCGGCCGTCATGCCCTGGGCGCGGAAGAAGGACAGGATCACGTGGTCCTTGCGATCGATGAGGGTGCGCACGTGGGTGACGCCCTGGGCCTTGAATCGCGCGGCCAGCGCGTCGAACAGCGCACTGCCCGCCCCCTTGAGTCGCTGCCTGGGATCGACCTGGATGGCGAACACCCAGCCGGCCGGCGGCTGGCCGAATTCCCAGACGCGTACCTCGCCGGCGATGAACCCGACCAGCACGCCCCTGGACGTCTCGGCCACGAGGAAGTGGCGCTCCGGCGGGCCGCCGGCATAGCGGGCCAGCATGTCCTGCCAGTAGACCGCCTTCGCCTGCCCGGTCAGGCGGGCATCGAGGGCGGCTATCGCCGACAGGTCGGCCGGCTCGGCGGGGCGGATCGCAATCATTCCGGGGGACAGAATGCGCTTGCACCGGGAAAAGTAAATAGGTAATTCAGTACCGAATTACAGAAATAGGAATGCCAATGGACTCCGCCGCTGCGCCCATCGACTTCCGCACCGATCCCAGCCGTTACAAGCACTGGAAACTCGCCTTCGAGAACGGCGTCGCCTACCTCACGATGGACGTGAACGAGGATGGCGGGCTGAAGCCGGGCTACAAGCTGAAGCTCAATTCCTATGACCTCGGCGTCGACATCGAGCTGGCCGACGCCGTGCAGCGGCTGCGCTTCGAGCATCCCGAGGTCGGCGCCGTGGTGATCCGATCGCAGCGCGACCGCATCTTCTGCTCCGGCGCCAACATCAACATGCTCGGCCTCTCGACCCACGATCACAAGGTGAACTTCTGCAAGTTCACCAACGAGACGCGCCTCGCCATCGAAGACGCCAGCACGGAGTCGGGCCAGACCTACATCTGTTCGATCAACGGCATCGCCGCGGGCGGCGGCTACGAGCTGGCGCTGGCCTGCGAGAAGATCCTGCTGGCCGACGACGGATCGAGCGCGGTGTCGCTGCCGGAGCTGCCGCTGCTGGCGGTGCTGCCGGGCACCGGTGGCCTCACGCGCCTCGTCGACAAGCGCATGGTGCGCCGCGACCATGCCGACTTCTTCTGCACCACCGCTGAGGGGATGCGCGGCAAGCGGGCGCGCGAGTGGCGCCTCGTCGACCAGCTCATCCCACCCTCCAAGCTCGTCGAGCAGACCCAGAAGATCGCCGAGGAGGTCGCGGCCAGGTCGGCGCGCCCGAAGGACGCCAAAGGCATCGCGCTGCCGACCGTCGAGCGTCATGTCGATGGCGACACGATCCGCTACAGCCATCTCACCGTCGAGATCGACCGCGAGGGCCGCTCGGCGAAGTTCCGCCTCAACGGCCCCGCCTCCCCGCCGCCCGCCGACGTGCATGCGGCCGGCGCCGCCTTCTGGCCGCTGGCGCTGGCCCGCGAGTTCGACGATGCGATGATGCATCTGCGACTCAACGAGACCGAGATCGGTACTTGGGTGCTGACCAGCCAGGGCGATGCCGCGCTGGTCGAGGCCTACGACGCACTGCTCGCGGAAAAGGCCGGCGACTGGCTGGTGCGCGAGATCGTGCTCTACTGGAAGCGCACCCTGAAGCGGCTCGACGTGAGTTCGCGCAGCCTGATCGCGCTGATCGAGCCCGGCTCCTGCTTCACCGGCACCCTCCTCGAAGTCGCGCTCGCAGCCGACCGTTCCTACATGCTGGACGGCGTGTTCGAGGGCTCGAACCTGCCGGCCTCCACGGTGCGGCTCACCGGCATGAATTTCGGTCCCTATCCGATGGGCAACGGGCTGACGCGCCTCGCGACACGCTTCCTCCACGATCCGTCACAGGTCGATGCGCTCAAGGGCGAGATCGGCCAGTCCCTGGATGCCGCCGCCGCCGAGCAGGCCGGTCTTGTCACCTTCATCCCCGACGACATCGACTGGGAGGACGAGGTGCGCCTCGCCGTCGAGGAACGCGCCGGCTTCTCGCCCGACGGGTTGATCGGCATGGAAGCCAACCTGCGCTTCCCCGGGCCCGAGACGATGGAGACCAAGATCTTCGCCCGCCTTTCGGCCTGGCAGAACTGGATCTTCCAGCGGCCCAACGCGACCGGCCCGGAGGGCGCGCTGAAGCTGTACGGCACCGGGAAGCAGAGCAAGTACGACCGCAAGAGGGCTTAAGGGATTTCCTCCCCATTCAAATGGGGAGGTGCCCCGTCATCGGGGCGGAGGGGTCATCACGGCGTGCGCCCAATGACCCCTCCGTCCACTTCGTGGACACCTCCCCATTTGAATGGGGAGGAATTCGAGCAAGGAGACTGAACGATGGCCATCGACTACAGCCAGCTCATTCCCAACAATGTCGATCTCTCCTCGGACCGCCGGCTGCAGCGCGCGCTGGAGAACTGGCAGCCGCGCTTCCTCGACTGGTGGAAGGACATGGGCCCCGACGGCACCTCCGCCTTCGACGTCTATCTGCGCACCGCCGTCTCCACAGACTCGAACGGCTGGGCCAATTTCGGCTACGTGAAGATGCCGGAGTATCGCTGGGGCATTTTCCTGGCCGACCGCGACCCCGAGCGCCAGATCGCCTTCGGCGACAACAAGGGCAAGCCCGCGTGGCAGGACGTGCCGGGCGAAATGCGCTCGACCCTGCGCCGCCTGATCGTCACCCAGGGCGACACCGAGCCGGCCTCGGTCGAGCAGCAGCGCCTGCTCGGCAAGACCGCACCCTCGCTCTACGACCTGCGGAACCTGTTCCAGATCAACGTCGAGGAAGGCCGCCATCTCTGGGCGATGGTCTACCTGCTGCACGCCTATTTCGGTCGCGACGGCCGCGAGGAAGCGGAAGCGATGCTGGAGCGCCATTCGGGCGATCCCGACAAGCCGCGCATCCTCGGCGCCTTCAACGAGGCGACGCCGGACTGGCTGTCCTTCTTCATGTTCACCTACTTCACCGACCGCGACGGCAAGTACCAGCTCGCCTCGCTGGCCGAGTCGGGCTTCGATCCGCTGGCCCGCTCCTGCCGCTTCATGCTGACCGAGGAAGCGCACCACATGTTCGTGGGCGAGACCGGCGTGGGCCGCATCCTCCAGCGCACCTGCGAGCTGATGAAGGAGCACAGGACCGACGACGTGCGCAGCCTCGGCGCCATCGACCTGCCGACCATCCAGAAGTATCTGAACTTCCACTTCTCGGTGTCGCTCGACCTGTTCGGCCAGGAGGCTTCGACCAATGCCGCCAACTACTACACGCAGGGCGTGAAGGGCCGCTTCCTCGAGACCCGCATCGACGACGACCACCTGCTCACCAACGCGACCTACGAGATCGACACGGTCGAGGACGGCCGCATCGTGAAGAAGGCGGTCCCCGCCCTGCAGGCGCTCAACGAGCGTCTGCGCCAGGACTATATCGACGACTGCGCCAAGGGCGTGCTGCGCTGGAACAAGACCATCGAGCGGGCCGGCATCGACTTCGAGATGACCCTGCCGCATCGCGCCTTCGACCGTCAGATCGGCGCCTTTGCCGGCCTGCGCGTTTCCCCCGAGGGCAAGGTCCTCTCCGAGGCCGAGTGGAACGCCAACAAGGACCGGTGGCTGCCGACCGACGAGGACCGCGCCTATGTGACCTCGCTGATGGGCGCCGCGGTCACCCAGCCCGGAAGGTTCGCCCACTGGATCGCCCCGCCGGCGCGCGGCATCAACAACCAGCCGGCGGACTTCGAGTACGTGCGCTTCAACTAGGCGCCAGTCAGAATGACCCGCCTGCGCTTGGGGTCGCAGGCGGGTCGGACCTCCGGTGTGGACGGAGGCAGGGAGGCCGTTCTGGGTCGACGGCGGACTTCAGAATGACTCTTCCGGGCCCGCCCGGCTTGTGACCACCTTGTGGCTTGCGTGCGCGGCGTGGCCTGGGGCACGGTGCCCCGCCGCAAAATCGGCGCCCGCGAGGTCATCCGTCTTGAGTCCCATCCAGTTCGCCGCCATCGCCTTCGTCTGCATAGTCGCCAGCGCGATCGGCGGCGCCCTGCTGCGCCCTCGCCTGCCCGAGCATCATCTGAGCGGCGATTCGAAGGACGTGATCAAGCTCTCGATCGCCCTCGTCGCCACGATGTGTGCGCTGGTTCTCGCGCTCCTGTTTGCCTCGACCCGCACCTCCTTCGAACACAGCAGCGCCCTGGTGAGCCGCCTGACGGCCGACATCGCCGAACTCGATCGCGTGCTGAAGCATTACGGCCCGGACGCGGAACCGGTGCGCGCGGCCCTGCGTGCCGAGATACAGCCGATGATCGATTCGCTCTGGCGCGAGGAGGCCATGGCGCGCGGTGTGACGCTCCACGAAGGCAAGGCACCCGAGGAGAAAGTGCTCTACATGCTGCAGGATCTGCAACCCGCCAGCACCAGGCAGCGGGTCCTGCATGCCCGCGCCATCCAGATCGGCACCGACCTGCAGCAGACCCAGCTCGCCCTGTTCGCCCAGCCGACGGACTCGATCTCCAACACGTTCCTGGTCGTGCTGATCATCTGGCTGATGTTCATCTTCGGCATCTTCAGCATGTCGTCGCCGCCCAATCCGACCATGTTCGTCGTGATCGCGATGTGCATCCTCTCGGCCTCCGCCGCCTTCTACCTGATCCTGGAGCTCGGCATGCCGTTCGGCGGATTGATGCAGCTTTCCAGCGAACCGCTGCGCACCGTACTGAAGTAGGCGCGGCGATTGCGCTGCTACGCGGCAGGCTTCGAAGGCGGCAGGCCGGCCGCGGCTGCGACGGTGGGATGGACGAGGTCGCCCTCGCCATCTCCGGCGGCCAGGCGCAGGCCGCGCTCGATGTCGCGCCGCACGCGGTCGCGCAGGTTGCCGAACGCCAGCGCGATGCCCTTCGCCTTCAGCTCCCGCTCCAGTTCGACCAGCAGGTCGCACGCCATGAGGTCGACATCGTGGATGGCCGCCCCGTCGATCACGACGCGGCTCACCGGATGCGGCGCGGCGGCAAGGCGCGCCTCGATGCGCTCGCGGAACAGCTCGCAGTTGGCGAAGAACAGCGGCGCGGAGAAGCGATAGACCAGCAGGCCCGGGACCATGGCGGCGTCGGCGCGATAGGCGGGGTCATGCCAGCCGCCGTCGGGGGTGCGGCCGAGCGCGGCGTCGGCCGGGAAGGCCAGGGCGCGGAGCAGCAGCACCAGCGAGAAGACGACGCCGACCAGGATGCCGTCCATGACTCCCAGCACGACGACGCCCGCCATCGTCAGCAGCGCCGCGGCAAGGTCGCTGCCGCGAAAGCGCCAGAGCCGGCTGAACTCGCCCAGGTCGCAGAGGCCCCAGGCGGAGGCGATCAGGATGCCCGCCAGGGCCGCCGTCGGCAGGTAAAACAGCAGATCGCCCAGCCAGAGCGTGACCGCGGCCACGATGGCCGCCGCGACGACCATGGTGACCTGCGTGCGGCTGCCCGCCGCTTCGGCGACGGCGGTGCGTGTGTCGCTGGCGCTGATCGGCAGCCCCTGGGTCAGGCCCGAGACGAGGTTGGCCGTGCCGATCCCCAGGAGCTCCTGGTCGGCATCGACGCGCGTGCCGTGCCGCGCGCCGAACGCACGGGCCGTGATCATCGTATCGGAGAAGGACAGGAGCGCCGCAACCAGGGCCACCGGCAGGAGCGCGTCGAAATCTGCGAGTGACAGGAGCGGCAGCGACAGGTCGGGCAGGCCGGTCGGAATGCGGCCGATCAGGGAGACCCCGTGCCGGTCGAGCCCCAGGAGAACGACGGCGAGCACGGAGCCCGCCAGCGCGACCACCGCTCCCGGGATGCGCGGCGCGAACCGGCGACAGAGGAGGACGACGGCGAAGCACGAGGCGCCGATCGCGAGGGAGGCGAGGTTGGTATCGCCCAGCCGCCGGGCGGTGGCGACGAACTGCTCGAACGTCGTTTCGCCCTCGACCCTGAAGCCCAGCAGTTTGGGAATCTGCGCCCCCACGATCACCAGGGCAAGGCCGTGCATGAACCCCGTGATCACCGGCCGGGACAGGAAGTTGGCGACGAAGCCCAGGCGGAGCACGCCGGCCAGCAGGCAGATGAGCCCGACCATGACGCCGAGCCCGGCCGCGAGCAGCGCCAGCCGGAGCGGATCGCCGAGCGCCAGCGGCGCGACCGCGACCGCGACGATGGCCGCCATGGCGGTGTCGGGTCCCACGACGAGATGGCGGGAACTGCCGAACAGGGCGTAGGCGAGCAGCGGCAGGATGCTCCCGTAGAGACCCGCCATCGGAAGGCCGGCCAGCTCGCCGTAGGCGAGACCCACCGGCACCATGACCGCGCCGAGCGTCAGCCCTGCCGCGAGGTCGCGCGGCAGAAACGATGCCTCGTAGCTGCGCAGCGTTGCCAGGCCCGGCATCCAGCGCGATATGCCCATCTGTCCCTCTTCCCCTGCCCGATCCTAGGCGGAGAGATCGCGGTTTCACAGGGGCGTACCTCGTCGCCCGCGGGCCGTCGCTATCGTGCGGTATCGGCCCTGATTCGCTCAATCATCGACCTGAGCCGCGTATCGGAGAGGGCGATCGGATGGAATGGCTCGAGGGCCATGGCGAAGCCCTCGGTGTCGACGTCGGTCACGATCAGGATGCCGGCCGCTTCGGCGGCACGACGGGCCGCCGCCTCATGTTCATCCCACAGCCGTCTATAGAAGGCGATCGAATCGCGCGCGGACGTGCGGATGATCGCCTTGTCTTCGGACGAGAGCGTGTCCCAGACCCGTCGCGAGAACAGCAGGACGCTGGGCGGCCTCGCATGCTCGGTCAGGCTGAAGACCCCAGCAGCGCGGTGATGCTGCAGGGCAATGAAGGACGACCATGTCCCGTCGGCCAAGTCGATGGCGCCCGCACGTATGGCGGCCGGGACCCGTGACTGGGACATGGGCATCGGCTGCGCCCCGAGGGCGCGCAACATTGGTGCCCAGATCGAGGATGGCTGGACGCGGTACTTCGCGCCTCGCAGGTCGGCCGGCGATCGGATCGGCCTGTTGCCGTAGGTCGATCTCGGTCCGCCGTCGTAGAAGCCGAGGCCGACGACACCGGTACTCTCCAACGAAGCCAGGATCTCCTCGCCGACCGGTCCGTCGAGCACCTTCCGTTCGTGCTCGGTCGAGCGGATGAGATACGGTAGTGTCAGGACGCTGGTGGCAGGCACTGCGCCGTTCAATGTGTTGAGATTGATCCGCGCCATGTCGAGCGTGCCATTGCGGAGCTGGCCCAGCGTGAAGTTCTCGGTTTCCGGGTCGCCGGCGCCGAGATTCGACAGGACGAGACGGTTGCCGCTGCGTTCGCGGATCAGATCTCCCATGTAGGCCGCGGCGCGGACGGTCGGGTAACTCGACGGATAGATGTCCGATGAAACGATTTCCCGTGCCAGTGACGTCCCTCCGGACGTCAGGACGGCAAGGATGGCGGCCAACTCCACAATGCGCATGTACGGCTCACACTCCAGGCTCCATGTCAGAAACCGAACGGAGACGGAAAAGGTTCCACGGGAAGTCTGTCGCCAACGCCGGAATGGGCAAGCAGGCCCGAGGCGCGACCCTCCGGCTAGAGCAGTCCGCCCGCCAGCATGTCGAAGCGGTTGCGGATTTCGGCGGCGGTGGGCGGCTTGTCCGCTTCCATTTCCGGAAACTCTTTGGCGAGATCGGCGCGGTCGAACTCGTCGAGATGGAGGTCGGCTGCCGAATGATCGTCAGGAAGCGCGTTCAGCGCGTTGTGCAGATGGAACAGATGCCAGTGGGCAGGCCCGGCGATCGCACCCGATTCGAGGTGAGCGAGCCGCTCCTTGAAGCGCTCCAGGACCCTCTTCCGCTCCTCCGACATGATCGACCTCCTTCGTAGCCTTTGCGCTGAGAGGATCGAAGCATACTGCAGGTGACCGGAGCCGTGCAGCGACAAATCGAGACGACCTAATGGAACGCTTCATTCGTCGGTTCGTTGCGTCCGTTTTTCGGGAAACTTCCTCCGTGGCTTTTGCGTTGATCAGGTACGAACAAAGGAGCCCTGATCATGCGCAAGCTCACTACAGTTCTGGTCATTGGCGGCCTCGTCCTGATGCCGCTGTCGGCGATGGCTCAGAACCTCGCCTCGGCCCCCGCTGCGGCGCCGATCATGCGGTCCGACCACCTGGTCTTCATGGGCAGCGACGGCAGCCGCGTGCCCGAGTCCGCAATGGAGACGGTCCGCTCCGCCGCCGACGCCGCAAGACGCTCTCCCGTTCGCATCGAGGGTCGCGCCGACTACGCCAATGCCGTGAAGCAGGAACTGGTGCGCCAAGGCGCCCCCGCGACCTCGATCAGCGTGGCGCCAAGGCCCATGCAGCCTCTCCCCAGGGCCGGTGATGGCGTTTCCGTGCCCAGCGACCGCGGCGTCGTCCTGCGGTTCTAGAGCAGATCCCCGAGAGACAAGAGAAAGCCCGTCCTGACGCGGGTCAGGACGGGCTCCTGCAGCCCCTCGGGGGAGAGGGACGGTTCGCTGAACCGTCGAAGGCCGCACTTTCCCAACGCGGCAGGATACATCGGGTTGCCGACGAATTCAGTCGGCCGACACACGGCCCTCCCGATCGACTGTCAGCACCACTTCCGCATTTCCTCTCAGGGCGCGCGCCCGCCACGTCCCGTCCGGCCCGGCCACGACATTCTTGACCGCCTTGTAGCCGTCCGCCTCGATGGCGTTCTTGGCGAAGCTGCCCTCTCCCAGGTCCGCGGCCGGCGGGATCGCGACCGGCACAGTGTCGACGGGCTGAGCGAGGATCGCGGGCGGTCGCTCCCTCATCGGCAGCGGAACCGGCGCCTGTCGCACTTCGACGAGGGTCGTGGAAGCCGACGCACCCCGCTCGGCTCCGGCGGTCGGTGACGGGGTGTGGGAAGCCGTGGCGACCTTCGCAGCCCCCTGGGCGAGCGCTCCATCCGGCAACGGGGCGACGACATGCGCACCGACCAACGCCGCAAGGATCGCCGAGGAAGCGACAACAAGAACGACGCCATGCTTCATGGGAGACTCGCTGTGGTTTTTGCGGCCCGACAACGCCGAAGGGGCCGGAAGCGTTGCGATCCGGCCGGCTGATCAGTATCGAAGGATCTCCTGAACTCTTCCGGGTCCCGTCATGGCGCTTCCCCCAGGCATATCCTTCTCGCCCACGCATGCGGTCCAGCTGCCGGCCCGTTTCAATGCCGCCGTGCCGTTCGTCGACCGTCACGTGGCGGAAGGCCGAGGCAACAAGGCCGCCATCCTGACGCGCGAGGAAACGGTGACCTATGCCGAGCTCGCCGAGCGGGTGAACCGGACGGGCAACGCGCTGCTCACGCAGGGGCTGTCGCCCGGTGACCGGCTGCTGATGGTGGTGAAGGACTGCCCGGCCTTCTTCTATCTGTTCTGGGGGGCCATCAAGGCGGGCATCGTTCCGGTACCGCCCAACACGCTCCTGCGCGCGCCGGACTATGCCTACATGATCGAGGACTCGGGCTGCCGGCTCGTCGTCTACTCCTCCGAGTTCGCAGGCGAAATCGAGCCCGCCCTGAAGCAGCTCAGGGACAAGGCGCCGGAGGCGATGACGGTCGACGCCTTTCTGGTCGGGACCGCCGGGGCTGCCGCCGCGCTCGAGCCCCGGCTCGCCGCGCCAGAGGACGATTGCTTCTGGCTCTATTCGTCGGGGTCGACCGGGCGCCCCAAGGGCGCCGTCCACGCCCAGCGCGACATGGTGGTGACGAGCGAACTCTACGGCGTGCGCGTCCTCGGCGTCACCGAGCAGGACATCTGCTACTCCGCTGCCAAGCTGTTCTTCGCCTACGGCCTCGGCAACGGCATGACCTTTCCGCTCTGGGTGGGCGGCACCGCCGTCCTCGACGATCGCCGCCCGACGCCGGACACGACCTTCACCAACGTCGAGACCTTCAGGCCGACGATCTTCTACGGCGTGCCGACGCTCTATGCGGCCCAACTCGCCGCGCTCGAAACGGGCAAGCGCGATCTCTCGAGCCTGCGCGCCTGCGTCTCGGCGGGCGAGGCCCTGCCGGGCGACATGTTCCGCCGCTGGAAAGAGCAGACCGGGACGGTGATCCTAGACGGCATAGGTTCGACCGAGGCTCTGCACATCTTCATCAGCAACCGACTCGACGACTACCGGGCGGGCACCAGCGGCAAGCCCGTTCCGGGTTACGAAGTGCGCATCCTCGACGAGAATGGAGACCCGGTGCCGAAGGGCGAGAGCGGCCGTCTCTGGATCAGGTCGGAATCGGCCGCGAAGTACTACTGGAACAAGCCCGAGAAGACGGCCGAGACGATGGTGAACGGCTGGTTGAACACCGGCGACACCTATCGCGAGGACGAGGACGGGTACTTCATCTACGAGGGCCGCAGCGACGACATGCTGAAGGTCGGCGGCATCTGGTGCTCGCCGGTCGAGATCGAGAACTGCCTGGTGGGACATCCCGCCATCCTCGAAGCCGCCGTGGTCGGGCAGTCCGACGAACAGGGGCTGATCAAGCCGCGGGCAATCGTCGTGCTGAAGCAGCCCGGCGACGCCGGCGCCGCCCTCACCGATGCGCTGATGGCCCACTGCAAGAAGACGCTGGCCCCCTACAAGTATCCCCGATGGGTCGAATACGTCGACGAGCTGCCCAAGACCGCGACCGGCAAGATCCAGCGCTTCAAGCTGCGGGCCTGAGGGCCCCTGCGACCGGCCATTAAGCGATTGTTGGGCCCTGCATTTTCCGCTTTTATAGCCGCCAAGGGAAACAGGGAGCGACAGCTCATGAAGAACGGTTTGTTTGGGGCCGCAACGATTGCGGCGGCGATGGCGTTCGGCCTGCCGGCGATGGCGCAGAGCCCGATCAAGGTCGGTTTCGTCAGCACCTTTTCCGGGCCGCAGGCCGCGATCGGCGAGGACATGCGCCGGTCGGTCGAACTCGCCAAGGAGCATCTCGGCGGCAAGATGGGCGGCAAGCCCTTCGAGATCATCTACGAGGACGACCAGTTCAAGCCGGATGTCGGCAAGGCGCGCTCCGAGAAGCTCGTCCAGCAGGACAAGGTGAATTTCATCGCCGGCTACATCTGGTCGAACGTACTGCTGGCCTCCTACAAGACGGTGGTCGACGAGGGCGACACGATCCTGGTCTCGGCCAATGCCGGCCCGTCGCAGATCGCGGGCGAGCTCTGCAACAAGAACTTCTTCTCGACCTCGTGGCAGAACGACCAGACGCCGATGGCGATGGGCGAATATCTCAACACCAAGGGCGTGAAGAGCCTTTACCTGATCGGTCCCAACTACGCCGCCGGCAAGGACATGCTCGCGGGCGTCAAGCGCACCTACAAGGGCAAGATCGTCAGCGAGGACTACACCAAGTGGCCCGACCAGCTCGACTTCTCGGCCGAGCTGACCAAGGTCGCCGCCGCCAAGCCGGACGGCATCTTCATCTTCTACCCCGGCGCGCACGGCGTTCAGTTCGTGAAGCAGTGGGCGCAGTCGGGCCTCAACAAGACCGTGCCGCTTTACCAGGTGTTCTCGATCGACGCGATCACCCTGCCGCAGCAGGGCGAACTCGCGCTGGGCACCCTGGGCGCCCAGGAATGGGTCAACGACCTGCCGAACGAGGCGAACAAAAAGTTCGTCGCCGACTTCAAGAAGAAGCACGGCACCTACCCCTCCTACTACGGCGCGCAGAGCTACGACGCGATCATGCTGATGGCCTCGGCCGCCGAGGCGCTGAAGGGCGACCTGTCCAACAAGGACAAGGTCCGCGCCGAGATGAAGAAGGCGAACTTCAAGTCCGTCCGCGGCGACTTCAAGTTCGGCAACAACAACTTCCCGATCGAGAATTTCTACATCCAGGAGACGGTCAAGGACGCGCAGGGCATGATGACGGTGAAGACCATCGCCACCGCCGTGAAGGACGCGGTCGACCCCTTCGCGGCCAAGTGCCCGATGAAGTGAAGATCATGTTCCTCCCCAGTCATCTGGGGAGGAAGAGATTCCTGGGAGCGCGGTGACGCGCTCCCGTTTCGTTTGAGGGCGTGACGGGATCGATGGAATATCTGCTGCTCCAGGTGCTGAACGGCGTGCAGCTCGGCCTGCTGATGTTCCTGCTCGCCGCCGGGCTGACGCTGACGCTTGGGATCATGGACCTGGTCAACCTGGCGCACGGCTCGCTCTACATGATGGGCGCCTACATCGCCTGGACCCTGATCGGCGTTACGGATTCCTTCGTGCTGGGTGCGCTTCTGGCGCTGCCGGCGATCTTCCTGCTGGGGGTCGCCGTCGAGATCGTGGTGATCCGCAAACTCTACGCCCGCGATCACCTCACCCAGGTGCTGGCGACCTTCGGCCTGATCCTGTTCTTCAATGAACTCGTGCGCGCGCTCTGGGGACCGGGCGGCAAGAGCATCGCGGTGCCGGGCTTCCTGAACCGCACCATCGAGATCCTGCCGGGCGTGCCCTACCCCGCCTACCGCTTCGCCATCATCGTCGTGGGCGCCCTGGTCGCGATCCTGCTGGCCTGGCTGGTGGCACGCACCCGGCTCGGCATGCTGATCCGCGCCGGGGCCTCCAACCGCCGCATGATCGGCGCGCTGGGCGTCAACATCGAGCTGCTGTTCAGCCTGGTCTTCGGTCTCGGCGCGGTGTTCGCCGGTCTCGCCGGCCTGATGGCCGCCCCCATCGCCTCGGTGCGGATCGGCATGGGCGACGACATCCTGATCCTCGCCCTCGTCATCATCGTCATCGGCGGCATCGGCTCGATCAAGGGCGCCTTCATCGCCGCCATGGTGGTCGGCCAGATCGACATCGTGGGCCGCGCCTTCCTGCCCGACATCCTGAAGACCTTCATGAGTTCCAGCGCCGCCTCGAGCGCCGCGCCGGCCATCTCGCAGGTACTGGTCTACGTGCTGATGGCGGTGGTGCTGGTGTGGCGTCCGACCGGCCTGTTCGGCCAGCGCGCATGATGGCTTCGCACCTTCGCCTCGATGGAGCGCGCCACTCCAGTGGCGCTCAAGCGCGCGAGAAGATGCGCCACTGGAGTGACGCGCTCCAATGAGAGACCTGTTCGCTTCCCTCCTTACACCGCGCGGGATCGCGACGGCCCTGATCCTGCTGGTTCTGGCGGCCCTGCCGCTGCTCACCCAGGCGTTCGACCAGCGCTATCTCCTGTCGATCGGCACGCGCATCGTCATCTGGTCGATCGCCGCGGTCAGCCTCAACATGATCCTGGGCTATGGCGGGCTGGTGAGCTTCGGCCACGCGATGTTCTTCGGGATCGGCGGCTACGCGGTCGGCATCCTGTCGGCGGAAGGCATTTCCAGCGGCTGGATCCAGTGGCCGGTCGCGCTTCTGGCCGCGACGGCATGGGCCGCCCTGATCGGCGCCCTCTCGCTCCGCACGCGCGGCCTCTACTTCATCATGATCACGCTCGCCTTTGCCCAGCTCGTCTACTATGTGGGCAGCGGCCTCGAAGCCTATGGCGGCGACGACGGGCTGAACATCAGCCGCAGCCGCTTCCCCGGCCTGATCGACCTGCGCGACAAGGCGAGCTTCTACTGGCTGTGCTTCGCCCTGCTCTGCGCCAGCCTGTGGTTCTGCGGCCGCTACGCCAATTCGCGCTTCGGCCTGGTGCTGCGCGGCGCGAAGTCGAACGAGCTGCGCATGACCGCGCTCGGCTTCCCGGTGTTCCGCTACCGGCTCGCGGCGTTCACGATCGCGGGCGCGTTCGGCGGGCTCTCGGGCATCCTGCTCGCCAACGAGGGCGCCTACGTCTCGCCCGCCATGATGTCGTGGATGAAGTCGGGCGACCTCATCGTCATCGTCGTGCTGGGCGGCATGGGCACGCTGTTCGGCCCGCTCTACGGCACCATCGCCTTCTTCGTGCTGGAGGAGGCCCTGCCGCCGATCCTCAACCTGGCCCACAAGGGCTGGGGCGAATACTGGATGATCGTGTTCGGGCCGCTGCTGGTGCTGATCGCGCTCTACGCGCGCGGTGGCATCGACTCCCTGCTGGGACGCCGTCATGACTGAGCCCCTGCTGCGCACCGAGGCTCTGGTAAAGCGCTATGGCGGCCTGCTGGCGACCGACAATGTATCGATCGACGTGCGGCCGGGCGAGATCCATGCGCTGATCGGGCCGAACGGCGCCGGCAAGACCACCCTGATCCATCAGCTCACCGGCGTGGTCGCTCCCGATTCCGGCGCCATCCATTTCGCCGGCCGCGACGTCACCCGACTGCCGACGCATGCGCGCGTGCGGCTGGGCCTTGGCCGCTCGTTCCAGATCACATCGGTGCTGCGCGAATTCACGGCGCTCGCGAACGTGGCGCTGGCCGTGCAGGGCCATGCCGGGCACTCCTTTCGCTTCCTGGCCGATGCGCGGCGCGACGAGAGCCTGCGCGGCCCCGCCCGCCGCCTGCTCGATGAAGTGGGGCTGGGCGAGCGCGCCGGCACCCTCGCCGCCTCCCTCAGCCATGGCGAGCAGCGCCAGCTCGAGATCGCCATGGCGCTCGCTGGCGATCCCCGCCTGCTCCTGCTCGACGAGCCGATGGCCGGGATGGGCGTCGAGGAGAGCCAGCGGCTGATCGGCTTCCTGCGGGCGCTGAAGCAGAAGCACGCCATGCTGCTGATCGAGCACGACATGGATGCCGTGTTCCAGCTCGCCGACCGCATCACCGTGCTGGTCTATGGCCGCGCCATCGCCAGCGGCACGCCTGACGAGATCCGCGCCAACCCCGACGTGCGCCAGGCCTATCTCGGTGAGGAGGCGGCCTGATGCTGAAGGTCCGCGAACTCGACGCCTTTTACGGCCCCAGCCAGGCGCTGTTCGGCATGGAGCTACGCGTCGAGGCCGGCGAGGTCGTGACCCTGATGGGCCGCAACGGCATGGGCAAGACGACGACCGTGCATACGATCATGGGCCTGCTGCCGGCTCGCCGCGGTACGGTCGAGTTCGAGGGGACCCGAGTCGAGGGCCTGCCCGCCTTCCGGATCGCCCGGCTCGGCCTCGGCCTGGTGCCGGAGGGCCGCCAGATCTTCCCCAACCTCTCGGTGCGCGAGAATCTCGTGGCCGCCAGCGCCAACCGCACGGCGCGGCCGAACCCATGGACCATCGCGCGTGTCTTCGAGTTCTTCCCGCGGCTGGCCGAGCGCCAGCGCAACATGGGCAACCAGCTCTCCGGCGGCGAGCAGCAGATGCTGGCGATCGGCCGGGCGCTGATGACCAACCCGAAACTGCTGATCCTCGACGAGGCGACCGAGGGGCTGGCGCCGCTGATCCGGCAGGAAATCTGGTCCTGCCTCGGCCGGCTGAAGAGCGAGGGCCAGGCGATCCTGGTCATCGACAAGAACGTGTCGGCGCTCATCCCGCTCGCCGACCGCCACCACATCGTCGAGAAAGGCCGCGTCGTGTGGTCCGGGTCGTCCCAGGCCCTGGCCGGGGACAAGGACCTGCAGCACAGGTATCTTGGCGTCTGATCCTGCGGAGTTGCCGATGCGTCTGCTTGCCGTTGCCTCTTTGCTCTTCCTCGCCGCTGCCGGCCCTGTCGCCGCCCAGGGTTCCGTGAACGTCTACAACTGGTCGGACTATATCGCCGAGGACCAGGTGAAGGACTTCGCCAAGGATACCGGCATCAAGGTCAACTACACGACCTACGACAGCAACGAGATCCTCGACGCCAAGCTGCGCACCGGCAAGTCGGGCTACGACATCGTCGTGCCGACCGCTTCGCCCTTCTTCGTCCGCCAGCTCCAGGCCAACATCTTCCTGCCCCTCGACAAGTCGAAACTGAAGAACTGGAAGAACCTCGATCCCGAGATCATGGCGGCGATGGCCAAGTACGACCCGAACAATGCCCATAGCGTGCCATGGATGTGGGGCACGACGGGCATCGGCTACAACGTCGCGGAAATCAAGAAACGCCTGCCCGACGCGCCGGTCGATTCGCTGCGCATGATCTTCGATCCGGCGATCGTCTCGAAGTTCCAGGATTGCGGCGTCATGCTGCTCGACAGCGCCACCGACGTGCTGCCGGCGGCCCTCAAATATCTCGGCCTCGATCCCGATTCGAAGAAGCCGGAGGATCTCGCCAGGGCCGCCGACGTGGTGAAGGCGGTGCGGCCCTACATCCGCAAGTTCCATTCGTCCGAGTACATCAACGCGCTGGCCGGCGGGAACATCTGCCTGGCGTTCGGCTATTCCGGCGACATCTTCCAGGCGCGCGACCGCGGCGCCAAGGCCGCCAGCAAGGTCGACATCGAGTACGCGATCCCCCGGGAAGGCTCGCTGCTCTGGATCGACGTCGTGGCCATCCCGAAGGACGCGCCCAACCAGGCCAATGCCTACCGCTTCCTCGATTTCATGCTGGAGGCCAAGGTCGCGGCCGCGTCGAGCGAGCTCACGGGCTACGCCAACGGCAACAAGGCGGCCTTCGCCCTGCTGCCCAAGGACATTTCGGAGAATCCCCTGATCTATCCGCCGGCCGACGTACGCGCGAAGTTCTACACCATCACCGCCGGCACGGCCGAGCAGGTGCGCGATCGCACGCGCCTCTGGACCTCGGTCAAGACGGGCCGTTGAATTGAGCATTGCGTCACGCGATGGCCCGATCGTCCGCATCGAGGGACTGACCAAGCGCTTCGGGCCGATCGTCGCGGTCGACAGGGTTGACCTGGAGATCGCGCGCGGCGAGCTGTTTGCGTTGCTGGGCGGCTCGGGCTGCGGCAAGACAACTCTGCTGCGCATGCTGGCCGGCTTCGAGACGCCCGACGCGGGCCGCCTGTTCATCGACGGCCAGGACATGACCGACGTGCCGCCCTACCGGCGGCCGGTGAACATGATGTTCCAGTCCTACGCCCTCTTCCCGCACATGGATGTGGCGGCGAACGTGGGCTACGGGCTGCGCCGCGACGGGGTGAAGGCGCCCGAGATCGCCGGGCGGGTCGCGGAGATCCTGAAGCTCGTTCATCTGCAGGACCATGCCAGGCGCAAGCCCTCGCAGCTTTCCGGCGGCCAGCGCCAGCGGGTGGCGCTGGCGCGGGCGCTGGTGAAACGACCCAAGCTGCTTCTGCTCGACGAGCCGCTGGCCGCACTCGACCGCAAGCTGCGCGAGAGCACGCGCTTCGAGATGGTGCGGCTGCAGGAGCAGCTCGGCCTCACCTTCGTCATGGTGACCCACGACCAGGAAGAGGCGATGTCGATGGCGACCCGGCTCGCCGTGATGAACGCCGGCCGCATCGCCCAGATCGGCACGCCGCACGAGGTCTACGAGCAGCCCGCCTCGCGCTTCGTCGCCGACTTCATCGGCATCGCCAACATCATCGCCCTCGACGGGGGCGGCTGGCTGGCGCTGCGGCCCGAGAAGGTCGCGCTGTCGTCCGAGCGGCCCGCCCTGCCGTGCACCGTTGCCGGCCGGATCGCCGACGTCGCCTACGAGGGCGACCGCTCGCTCTATCGTGTCGAGACCGACGTCCACGGCATGATGACCGTGTCGACGACCAACACCAGCCGCAGCCCCGACGCCGCTTTCGCACGAGGACAGAAGGTCTGGCTGGGCTGGACGGACGAGGCCGGCCAGAGGCTGGAGGCCTAGGGCGTTCATGGGCGAGATCGAATCGAGCCGAGCATTCCAGCACCGACCTCACCCTGAGGAGCATTGCGCAGCGATGCGTCTCGAAGGGTGGGAACGCGCACCTTGCCTGTTGCCCATCCTTCGAGACGCGCCGCTTCGCGGCGCTCCTCAGGATGAGGTAAGTGGGTCCCTATAAAAATGGAAGGACTCTAGGCGATGCGCTTCGTCATTGGCCTGCCCTTCCTGTGGCTCGGGGTCTTCTTCCTGCTGCCCTGCCTGCTGGTGCTGGCGATCTCGCTGGGGACCTATGCACCGGACTCGGTGCCGCCGGTCGAGCTGGGGCTGAGCTTCAAGAGCTTCGCGCTGCTCTTCTCCGACGACCTCTATCTGGCGGCTTGGCTTTCCTCGCTGCGCATCGCTGCGACCTCGACGCTGGTGGCCCTGCTGCTCGGCTATCCGATGGCCTATGCCATCGCGCGCGCCGCCCCCAACCGGCGTCCGCTCCTGCTGATGCTGGTCGTGCTGCCCTTCTGGACCTCTTTCCTGATCCGCATCTACGCCTGGATGGGCCTGCTCGCCGACAACGGCCTGATCGAGCAGTTCCTGCGCTGGAGCGGTCTCGCCTCCAACCCCGGCACGATCCTCGGCACCGAATGGGCGGTGCATCTCGGCATCGTCTATGGCTACCTGCCGTTCATGGTGCTGCCGCTCTACGCCACCCTGGAGAAGCTCGACCACGGGCTGCTCGAAGCGGCGGCCGATCTCGGCGCGAAGCCGCTGGCCGCCTTCCTCACAATCACCCTGCCGCTCTCGCTGCCGGGCATCGTCGCCGGCTGCCTGCTGGTGTTCATCCCGGCGGTCGGCGAGTTCGTCATCCCCGACCTGCTGGGCGGCACAGAGACGCTGATGATCGGCAAGGTCCTGTGGGACGAATTCTTCACCAACGGCGACTGGCCGCTCGCCTCGGCGGTCGCGGTCTGCCTGCTGGTGCTGCTGGTCGGGCCGATCGCGCTCTTCCAGCGCAACCAGGCACGCAGCCTGGAGAAGCACACGTGAATGGCCGCGCCCGCTTCGCCTTCGGCATGCTGGCCTTCGGCTATGCTTTCCTCTACCTGCCGATCGCGCTGGTGATCGTCTATTCGTTCAACGAATCGCGCCTCGTCACCGTCTGGTCGGGCTTCTCGCTGAAATGGTGGTCCGCGCTGTTCGCCAACGAGGCGATGCTGCAGGCCGCCTGGCTGTCGCTGCGCATCGCCCTGGTGAGCGCGACGGCCGCGGCGCTGCTCGGTCTCGCCGCCGGCTACGCGCTCGCGCGCGCCCCGCGCTTCCCCGGACGCACCCTGTTCGGCAGCCTCGTGGTCGCCCCCATGGTGATGCCGGAAGTGGTCATGGGCATCTCGATGCTGCTGCTGTTCGTCGGCGCGGAGCGACTGTTCGGCGGCCCCGACCGCGGCTTCCTCACCATCGCCATTGCCCACACCACCTTCGCCATCGCCTTCGTGGCCATCGTCGTGCGGGCGCGGCTCGCCGACTTCGACCGGTCGCTGGAAGAAGCCGCGATGGATCTCGGCGCCACGCCCTGGACGACCTTCCGCACCGTCACCCTGCCGCTGATCGCGCCGGCGGTGGGCTCGGGTTGGCTGCTCGCCTTCACCCTGTCGCTGGACGACCTGATCCTGACCCAGTTCGTCGCCGGCGCGGAGTCGCAGACCCTGCCGATGCGCGTCTATTCCAGCGTCCGGCTGGGCGTCGACCCGCAGATCAACGTGCTCGCGACCCTCGTCGTCACGGTCGCCGCCTGCGCCCTGATCCTGTCCGGCTGGCTGACCCGGCGCAGGGCTTGAGCCAAGACGGCCCTCCCAGGGAGGATGCGAGCCGCTTCGCCGCTACTGGCCTGGCCGCGCCAAAGGTAGCGGAGCATTGAGCGTTGCCGCCCCGAGATTGATCGCTTCGAAGAGATGTTCTCCCGGGCCGATGCGCGATCCGGAAACATCGAAGGCGAATCCATTGGCTCGCGTGCCGTCGGGCTTGAGTCCCACGGCCGGCACTGCTGTCGCGGTGTAGGTGTAGGTACGTGTCTCACGGGGGAATGTAGCCACCGCCACGTAACCCTTATAGGGCGTCGCAACTGGAGTGACGTTTGCCCCAGGAAGTGTGGAATTCAGCGCCCGGGAGATAACGCCGTCAGCCTCCCCAGCGGTGATCGGATACATGATCCGACCGCCCGGACTGTTTGCGTCGAGGTTCGAGGTCGGTTTTGTGCAGCCCGATGAAACCAGAGCGAGCAGAACAGCGACCACGGCAATCTTCTTCATGAACCCATTAGGGTACAGCGTGACCAAAGCTTGCAATGATATTCGCGAGAGCAGGCGCGTCTGCGTTCCCCACCAGAGGCCGGCGGCGACTAGACCGTCGCCTTCGCCCATTTTTCCGACCAGACGTGCAGCGGCAGGAACAGCCGCAGCAGTTCCTCGCCCAGCGCCGTGAGCCGGTAACCCGCCGCTTCGTCCAGCTCGACCAGCCTGGCTTCGCGCAGTTCGGCCAGCCGCGTGTTCACGATGGTCGGGCTGGCACCGATCAGGTCCTGCAGCTCGCGGAAGCGCCGGGGCTGCTCGCGGAGTTCCCAGACGATGCGCAGGGTCCAGCGCCGGCCCAGCAGGTCGAGCAGCGCCATGATCGGGCGGCCGGTGGTCGAACCGCGTACCTTCTTCACCATTCATTACGCTCCGTTACTACATTTTCTGTAGCGACACGCCCGTCTTGTTGCTACGGAATATGTAGCGAACAGACCGGAGACCTGCCATGCCCCGCATCGCCCCCGCCGACGAACCTTACGCACCCGAGATCGCGGCCGCCCTGGCGCGCACCATGCCCCCGGGCGTCGCGCCGCTGGTCCTGTTCCGGACGATGGCGCGCAACCCGCGCGTCTTCGGGAAGATGTTCGCGGGCGGCCTGCTCGACCGCGGCGCGCTCTCGCTGCGCCAGCGCGAGGTCGTGATCGACCGCACGACGGCGCGTCTCGGCGCCGAATATGAATGGGGCGTCCACATCGCCTTCTTCGCGGACAAGGTCGGCTTGGACGCGGAGCGGATCGCCGCCACCGTCCACGGGCCGGCCGACGCGCCCTGCTGGTCGGACGACGAACGGGCCTTGCTGGCCGCCGTCGACGATCTGGTCGACCGCCGTACCCTCGGCGACGCAACGTGGGCGAGGCTCGCCGCCCATTTCGACGAGGCGCAAGTCCTCGAGGTGATCGCGCTGACGGGCTATTATCACACGATCAGCTTCCTCTGCCGCGCCCTCGACCTGCCGCTCGAAGCCTACGCGGCGCGCTTCCCGAACGGAGACCGCCAGGCCACATAATCGAAACAAACGAAATAGACGCAACAAATGAACGGGAAATCCCCGCAGAACGACTCCCTGGCCCTGGTGGCTCGGGTGGGAAAAAACACCACTCCTAGCGCTTCGCCTTCGTCAGCCGGTCGATTCCAAGAATCAGCAGCCCGAAAACCAGCCCCCAGAAGGCCGATCCCACGCCCATCAGCGTGACGCCCGAGACGGTGACCGCCAGCGTGCCCGCCGCCGCGAGACGGTCCTGGTCGCCGGCCAGCGCGATGCCCAGCGCGCCCGCCGTCGAGCCCAGCAGGGCCGTGCCGGCGACGGTCGCCAGCAACGCCGGCGGCAGCGCGCCGAACAGGCCGACCAGCGAGGCGCCGAACAGTGCGATCAGGCCCCAGAACACGGCGTAGAACGGCCCCGCCTTCCAGCGCTGAGCCGGATCGCGGTGGGCATCGGGTCCGGTACACAGCGCCGCCGATATTGCCGCGAGGTTCGACGTGTGGGCGCCGAGAAACGCCGTGCCGAGCGACGCGGCACCCGTCACCGCGAGGATGGGCTGCGTCGGCGGTTCGTAGCCCGAGCCGCGCAACACCGCGAAACCCGGCAGGTTCTGCGACGCCATGGTGACCAGATAAAGCGGTACGCCGAGGCCGATCAGGGTCGCGACGTCCCATGCCGGCGCGGTCACGACCAGCGTCGAAAGGCCGACCGGCGGCAGCGGTTTCACGAGGCCCAGCGACCAGGCGAGCAACGCACCTGCCACCAAGACGATCAACGACACGAGGGCCGGAAAGAACACACGCGCCACCAGGAACAGGGCGATCAGCGGCAGGACGAGCAACGGCGCGGACGGCACATGCTCGACCATCGCCATGACGAGTCGCAGCAGGATGCCGGCCAGCATGGCGGCGGCAATGCCGGGTGGAATCTTCCCGATCAGCCGGCCGATCGGCTTCACCGCCGCCGTCAGCAGGATCAGGAGTGCCGCCAGTACGAAGGCGCCGACCGCCGCCGCGAAGCTCGGCACGCCGGACGTCGAGGCGATCAGCGCGGCGCCCGGCGTGGACCACGCGGTGATGATCGGCATGCGGTAACGCACGCTGAGCAGCAGCGCGCTGGCCGCCGTGGCGAGGCCGAGTCCCGAGACCCACGAACTCGCCTGATCGGGCGTCGCCCCCACCGCCTGCGCCGCCGCCAGCACGACGGGCAATGTGCCGCCGACACCTGCGATCGTCGCGACCAGTGCGGCGGCCGCGACGGAGACCAGACCGCCGGTCTTCACTTACGCATTCGCCCGCTCGACCATCGCCTGCAGCAGGATTTGCGCGCCGGCGCCGACGTCGCTCTTGCTCGCATCCTCGATCTCGTTGTGGCTGACACCGTCCTTGCAGGGCACGAACACCATGGCGGTCGGGGCGACGCGGTTCACGTAGCAGGCGTCATGGCCGGCGCCGCTGACGATGTCCATGTGCGGATAGCCTGCCTGCTCGGCACCGCGCCGCACCGCATCGACCAGCTCCTTGGCGAAGGGCGACGGGGGGAAGTACCAGATCTGCTCGATCTTCACCTCCAGCCCATGGCGCTTCGCAATGTCAGCCGCGGCGGCACGCATCTCGGTATCCATCTTCGTGAGTTCGCCGTCGTCGGGATGCCGGAAATCGACCGTCATGAACACGCGACCGGGGATGGTGTTGCGCGCCTGCGGCTGGCTCTCGATCACGCCGATTGTCGACCGCCCATTCGGCCGATTGCCGATGCGCCGGCACTCCACGATCAGCTCGGCCGCCCCGACCAGCGCATCGCGACGGCCTTCCATGGGCGTCGTGCCGGCATGGCTCTCCATGCCCGTCCAGTTGATCTCGTACCAGCGCTGGCCCTGCGCGCCCGTCACGACGCCGATCGTCTTCTTCTCGCGCTCCAGGATCGGCCCTTGCTCGATATGCGCCTCGAAGAAGGCGCCGATCGGCCGGCCGCCGACCGGCTCCTTGCCGTCATAGCCGATCTGCTTCAGTGCTTCGCCGAAGGACACGCCGTCGCGATCTTTGATCGAGAGCGCATGCTCGAGCGTGAAGGCACCGCCAAACACGCCCGACGCCACCATCGCCGGCGCGAAGCGGCAGCCCTCCTCGTTGGTCCAGACCGCGACCTCGATCGGCGCCTCGGTGACGTAGTTCGAATCATGCAGCACGCGCAGCACCTCGAGCCCCGCCATCACGCCATAGGCGCCGTCGAACTTGCCGCCGGTCGGCTGGGTGTCGAGATGGGAGCCGGTCATGATCGGCGGCCGTGCCGGATCGCGGCCCTCGCGCCGGGCGAAGACGTTTCCCAGCTGATCGACCTTGATCGTGCAGCCCGCCTCCTTCGCCCAACGCACGAACAGATCGCGGCCCTGCCGGTCGAGGTCGGTCAGCGCAATGCGGCAGACTCCGCCCTTCTCCGTACCGCCGATCTGGCCCAGTTCCATCAGGCTCGACCAGAGCCGGTCGTGGTCTACGCGGAGATTGGGGCGGTCGCTGGCATTCATTGGCTGTGGACTCCGGATCGAGACAGGCTGCGACCATAGCAAATGCCAGCCAGCGAAACGAAGTGCTTGAGCAGGTGTGCGTCGTCTTGCATGGGTGGAGTTCAGGAGGAAATTCATCGCATGCTTCCGCTGTCCGACACGCTCGTTCTCGACCTGACGCAGGTCATTGCCGGTCCTACGGCCGGCCAGATCCTGGGCGACATGGGCGCCGACGTGATCAAGGTCGAGCCGCTGAACGGCGAGCATTTCCGGCCGCATTTCGGCGGTGCCTGGGTGCCGTCGATGAACCGCAACAAGCGTGGCCTGGCGATCGACCTGCGCAGCGACGGCGGCAAGGATGTGCTGATGCGCCTGGTGAAGAAGGCAGACGTGTTCATGGAGGCCTTCACGCCGGGCGTGATCGACAAGCTGGGCTTCGGCTGGGACGTCGTCTCCAAGGTCAATCCGCAGACCGTCTATGCATCCATCTCGGGCTACGGGCAGACCGGTCCCTATTCGCCGCGGGCCGGCTACGATCCCTGCATCCAGGCCGAGATCGGCCTGATGGACGCGACCGGGCCCTACCAGGGCGAGATGTGCCGCGTCGGCACCGCGCCCATCGACTACTCGACCGGCCTCGCCTGCGCCGGCGGCATCGCCTTCGCGCTGCTGCACCGGATCAAGACCGGCAAGGGCCAGCGGCTCGACCTGTCGCTGTTCGACGTCGGCATGCACATGATGAGCCACTGGATCACCAACCATGGCCTGACCGGCGAGAATCCTGAGCGCATGGGGACCTCGAACACGATCCTCTGCCCACTGCGCGTCTTCCCGACCAAGACGCAGCCGGTGTTCGTGGCCGGCACCAACGATGCCTTCTGGCGCCTGCTCTGCACCGCGCTCGGCCGGAAGGACTGGCTCGACGATGAGCGTTTCAAGACCAACGCCGGCCGCGTCGCCCATCGGTCGCTCCTCGAAGGCATGATCGAGGCCTATTTCATGGAGCATACCGCCGACGAGCTGCTCGAGAAGCTCATCCCTGCCGGCATGCCCTGCTCGGCCGCTTACAAGGTGAGCGACGTGATGGCGAGCGAGCACGCCAGGGCGCGCGGCAGCGTGCTGGAGATCGACTATCCCGGCATCGGCCCGGTGAAGTCGGCCGCGAACCCGATCAAGCTTTCGGCCGCGCCGGTCGAGACGCGTCAGAAGTCGCCCGGTATCGGCGAGCACACGGTCGAGATCATGCGCGAGGTGGGCTATAGCGATGACGAGATCGCCGCACTGAAGTCGGCGAAGGCCATCGCGACCAGCTGAGGTCCCACCGTGAAGATCGTCTATTCCGAGAAGCACGCCCAACACGATCCGCAACACTTCGTGGTGCGAGGCACCAAGCAGCGCAGCGCCGAGCAGCCCGAGCGTGCGACCCGCCTGCTGGGCGCCGCGACCGAAGCTGGCCATACGATCCTGCCGCCCGGGTCATATGGCCCGGCGCCGGCGGCCACCGTGCATACGCCGGAGTATCTCGACTTCCTGCAGATCGCCGCGCGCGAATGGGCAAAGCTTCCGGGTGCGGGTCCGGAGGTGGTTCCCAACGTCCATCCGGCGCGTGCCCACGCCTCCTATCCGAAGGCGCTCGCGGGTCGCGCCGGTTGGCACCAGGTCGACACCGGCTGCCCGATCGGCCCGCACACCTGGGACGCAGCCCTGGCCGCCACCGAGGTCGCCGCGACAGTCGCCGACATGGTTCTGGCGGGCGAGGACCATGCCTACGCACTCTGCCGGCCGCCGGGCCATCACGCCTATGCCGACATGGCGGGCGGCTTCTGCTTCCTGAACAACACCGCCGTGGCGGCGCAGAGACTCCGCGGCAAACACGGACGCGTGGCGATCCTCGACGTCGACGTGCATCACGGCAACGGCACGCAGGGCATCTTCTACGAGCGCGACGACGTGCTCACCATCTCGATCCACGCCGATCCCGACCACTACTACCCGTTCTTCTGGGGCCATGAGCGCGAGCGTGGCGCCGGAAAGGGAGAGGGCTTCAATCTCAACCTGCCCCTGCCGCTGGGCTCACCCGACGCGCCGTGGCTCGAGGCAGGCGACAGGGCCCTCGCGCGCATCCGCGACTTCCAGCCCACCGCGCTTGTCGTGGCGCTGGGTCTCGATGCCAGCGAAAGCGATCCGCTGCAGGGCCTGAAGGTCACCGGTGCGGGCTTCCATGCGATGGCCGGGAAGATCGCGCGCCTCGGCCTGCCGACCGTCCTCGTCCAGGAAGGCGGCTATCTCGGCGACGATCTCGGCCGCAACCTCGTGCAGTTCCTCGCCGGATTCGAGAAGGGACGCGGTAACGGCGCCTAGTCGACCCGGCACGGCGGCAGCCACCGCGATCCTGCACTATTTCCAGATCCCCACCTCGACGAAGCCCTCCATTACGGCAGGTGCCTGAAGATCGCTCGCCCGGAATCGGGCGGCCAGCAGCCTGTAGCCCGTGGCGTCGAGGAAGCGGCCGATATCGGACAGCGCGCACCCGCACGAGCGCCCCCAGGGATCGACCACGAGCCGACCGCGTAGGTCACGACCGCCCCTTGGTGCGCGCCAATAGACCGGGCGTTGTATTTGCCAGAACTCCACAGCCGCTATAGTGGTAGTGCAAATGCAACCATAGGGGCAGAGAGGCAATAGAATTCGCAATGCGAAGATTTCTGACACACGCGCAACTGATCGATATCGTTTCGAAGGCGGAGATTCTCGACATCTCAAGATCCAGTGATGATCCGGGCGTAGACGTGGCCGTCAAGGATCTCGCCGAGAAGATCGAAGCTGGCAATGGCGATAGCATCCCCCTAAGGGACGCCCTCACTGCCCTCAGTCGTGACGCGATGATCGAGCTCAAGGCCATCATGTGGTTTGGCCGGGGAGACTTCGAATCCTGGGAAGATGCCCTGGCGGAAGCAAAGGATCACGGGAGCCAGGGCGAACGCGATGTGGTGTACATGGCCGAGAAGTCCCCGCTGGCAACGTATCTTCGCGAAGGCGCCAAGAAGATTGGCGAGAATCTCTAGGGCCCGCCCGCCGATCGCCGTTTCATCTCGTGAAACACGCGACCCGCGATGACGGATATAGCGAGAGAATCGCTCCCGGGCTGTGTCCCCAGTCCAAGCGGCGCGCACTCTGACCAACGGGCGATGAAACCACTCTCCGCACCAGAACAGCCAGTTCAATCCCCGCCATTCCCGCCGACGACGTAGACGGTGAGCTTCTCGGGCAGCGTGTCGTGGGCGACCTCGATGGTGCGGCGGTCGGGCCAGATGAAGACGGCATCCTGGTCGGCCATCAGTTCCTCGAAGCGCGCGACCTGGCCGCGTCCCCAATAGTGCATCGGCAGCACGATGCGCGGCTGGATCTGGCGGACGACCTCGACCATCACCGGCAGGCCGACCGTGTAGGCACCGTCGATCGGCACCATCAACACGTCGATGCGGCCGAGTTCGTCGAGATGGTCCTTGGTCAGCCGGTGGTGCAGGTGGCCGAGATGGGCAATGCAGAGATCGCCGATCGTGAAGGTGAAGATCGAGTTGCCGTTGATGCGGGCCGAGCCGCCGCCCCAGTCGCGCGCATTGGTTGGCAGGTTGGCGACCTTGAGATCCTTGAGCGAGACGTCGTGGCGCGCCTCGGTCTGTCCGGCTTCGCTCGGCCAGCCGCGCAGCACGTAGGTGATCCCCTCCTCGGGCGTGTCGGTGTAGTGCGTGGAATGCGCATTGTTCATCGTCACGATGTCGGGCTTGCGGCCGAAGCCGTTCAACCCGTTGTAGTCGGTGATGGCACGCACGCCCTGCGGCGTGTCGATCTCGAAGCTGGCATGGCCGAGGAAGGTGATGATGGCTCGGCTCGCCGTATCCGCCGCCAGTCGTACCCCATCGAGCGAGGCAATCTGCACGCCCCGACCCTGCAGGGTGGGCCCGAGTTCGACCAGGTTCTTTGAGCACCGCGCCAGCGCCGGTCCCGTGAGCAGAGCGAGGGCGGCGACAGTCAAAGCGGCTATGGAAAATCGTAGGGTCATGGGGCCTCCATGAGACGCGCGCCACCGATTCCGCTATCGGCCTTGATCAATATCATTGAGCGGAACAACGATCTCAATCGATTTGTCTCATGGACCGCTCGATTACATCCGTGTCGAGGATGACCTTCTGGGGTGACCTGTCTTTCGCCGCGCTCCATATGTGAAAAGCGGCAGCCGGGCGGATGGCGCTGATCAGGAGTTGATTGACGGCCGGTTTGGTCCGCAATTCGATTAACTTGGTCCGCGGGTTGTCGTTGAACAGCATCAGGTGCAAAGCCGAACCGGATGGGCCCGCGACATGAGTGGCGTTCGCCACCAAAGCGACCTGTTCCTCGAAGGGCAGGGTTTCGGGCTGAAGGATTTCGTAGCCGCGCTTGCGGAACAGGGCTTCGACCTCCTCTTCATTGGAGATGGCGGCGCGCGGTCGCCCCGCCCCCCTCTCTGGGGAGAGGCCCTTTCGGCTGAAGTAGATTCTGGCCGGTGTCGGCGGCGAGTTCGGCCGGCCCTTCAGTATCTTCTCCCTGACATGGTCGAAGGCGATGCCCATTCCGGGCGACGCCTTGATCCCCTGCCAGAATTGCGACGCCGGAAGGATGAGCCGCGACACTTGCAGGTCGTTCACGGCGATCCTGATTCGCGCAGGATCGACATCGAGGGCCGAGAAGATGATGCGGGCGAAAGACGGCAGGTTTACCTGCTCGTTTTGTCCGTGAAACAGAAGCAAGGTCGTGGGGTCGGCCTCCTTCAGGTACCAGGCACGCTGCAGGGACTCCAGGAGGAAGTGTCCGAAGTGCCGGGAAAGCGGTCCCATGTAGACGCATGTCCTGTCGATCCGGATGGCTTGCTTGACTCGTCGCGTCTCGACCTCCTGAGGATTGTCGCGTCTTGGGACGCGATGCCCGGTCAGTGAATCGTACTCGAGGAATTCGGAAACGATCTTGCGGTCGTCGCGATAGACGGCCCCGGAGTAGTGGGTCTCGGGTGGCAATGTCGGATGGCGTCGCCCCGACACGAAGGCCGACGAGATGGGCTCGGCAGTCAATGGGATGGATTCGATGACCGGCAGGTAGGCTTTGGGCAATCTTTGGAAGAAAGTAAGTCCATCAACGGTCCATTTCCGGGGAGTCGATTGGTCCTTTGTCGGCGATGCCGATTTTGGGGACCCGAAACCATGGGACAACTCTTCCCATTCAAGGGGATTCAACGAACTGCCTGCGGTGGGCGCTTGGTCCCGGAGGAGATGCTGCCTTCTGGGTTGGGCCTGGCGCGGGTTCCTGGGAGTCGTGTCACGATCTGACATCTGTGCTTTCTTCGTGCTCGCCGGACATCGTCGATCTCATCTCGCGCGGTAGCAGGCTCCTGCGGCAGGACGATAGCATCTCCTGAAATGCAGACGATATGCCGGCACTGCCCCCATTGACTCCCGACTTCGATGTAATTAGAACAAAACAAGAACAAACGATCTCCAGTTTCCATCAACCTGAGAGGGGGCGATGCCGGTCATTTCCCCGAGTGCCTTTGCTTCCCCTGATCGAAGGGCCGCCAACGATTCGGTGACTCTGGTCCCTGCTGCCCTGCGGGAAAAAGTAAGGCGTCTGGAGAGGGCGAACAGTGTCCAGAGAAGCGGCAAAGCGGCCGTGGTTCCTCTCGGGATTCCCGCAATCGACGCCCTGCTGCCCGACGGCGGGTTGCTGACGGGTGCCCTGCATGAGATCGAGGCCGGTCCCTGCTCCTCCGGCCGCGTGGCGCCACACGATGGCGCCGCCCTCGGCTTCGCCGCCCATCTGCTGAGCCGCTTCGGGTCAGGCACCATCCTGTGGTGCCGCCGCCCCACCGGCCGCTTCGACGCCCCGCCCTATGCGCCCGCGCTCTCCTCCTGGTTCGATCCGACACGCCTGCTGATGGTCACGGCCCATCGCGACGAGGATCTCTTCTGGGCGATGGAGGAAGGGCTGCGCTGCCCCGGTATCGCCGCCGTGCTGGGCGAGACGCGGGCCGCCGATCCCACGGCCGGTCGCCGCCTGTCGCTCGCCGCCGAAAAGAACGGCGTGCCCGCCCTGCTGCTGCGCGCCCAGCCGGCACCGCCGCAAAGCGTATGCGCGACGCGATGGCGGGTCGCCTCCGCAACGTCCTGCTCGACACCGGGCCTCAAGGATGTCGGTGCCGCGCGCTGGCGCCTCGAACTCCGGCGCAACCGCTTCGGCACGCCGTCCGCCGCCGAAACACCGTCCTGGCTCCTGGAGTGGAACGATGAAACGCATTGTCTCGCTGTGGTTCCCCAAGCTCTCCACGGATCGCCTGGCACGCCTTTCGAAGAAAGACTGGTCGGATAGGGCCGCCGCCGCCATCGTCTGGCACGATGGCTGTCCGCGCCTCGCAGCCGTCAATCCGCATGCCCGGGCCGCCGGCCTGCGGCCGCTCATGCGGTTGGCCGATGCGCGCGCCCTGTTGCCCGATATCGTCACGGTCCCAAGCGAGCCGCGGGCCGACCTTCGCCTGCTCGAGGCGGTCGCAGGCTGGTGCGATCGCTATACGCCCTGGGTTGCCATCGATCCGCTGGGCAGTGCCCTGGCCGATGAGATCGAGACGGCCTGCAGCACCGGCGGCTTCGGCGGCGATGCCGGCCTGCTCCTCGACGTGACGGGCTGCACGCATCTCTTCGGCGAGGGCGAGGCCGGCGAACGTGCGCTGCTGGCCGACCTGGTCACGCGTCTGGCCCGCCGCGACCTTTCCTGTCGCGCCGCAATGGCCGACACGGCGGGCGCGGCCTGGGCGCTGGCGCGCTTCGCCGAGCGCCAGGCTGATCTCTTCTGCCTGTCGCGCGGCCAGCGCGAGGCGCTCGGCCCGTTGCCGGTCGAAGGGCTGCGCCTCGACCCGCAGATCCTCGAGACCCTCCTGAAACTCGGCCTGCGTCGCATCGGCGATCTCTACCCGATGCCGCGCGCGCCGCTCGCCCGCCGCTTCGGAGACCTGTTGCTCAATCGTCTGGACCAGGCATTGGGCACGCTCGCCGAACCGATCGAGCCGCGTCGTATCCCGCCTGCCTTCCGCACGCGCCTCGCCTTCGCCGAACCGATCGGCCGGGCCGAGGATATCGCCGCCGCGACCAGCCGCCTGCTGGCCGCGCTGTGCCGCCAGTTCGAACAGGCGGGCGTCGGCGCGCGCCAGCTCGAGATCGCGCTCTATCGCGTCGACGGATCGGTCGATCGCACCTCGATCGGCACCAGCCGGCCCAACCGCGACAACCCCAAGCTGATGAAGCTGTTCGAGGAGAGGCTGGGCGAGCTCGACCCCGGCTTCGGTGTCGAGCTGATGATCCTGGCCGCCCCCGAGGTGGAAGCCTGGAGCGGCACTCAGGATGCGCTGCCCGACCAGAATGCGCCCGGCGTCGCCTCTGGCCACGACGGCACGATCGATCTCGCCGACCGGCTGGCGCTGCGGCTGGGCGCGGAAAATGTCGTGCGACTGCTGTCTCGCGACAGCCATCTGCCAGAACGCGTGCAGGTCGCCGCAGCTGTTTCATCGAAGCCCGTAGCGGCGGGCGCCTGGCGTCGCGTCGCGAGCCTCAAGGGCGCACGGCCGACGCGCCTGCTACAACGGCCCGAGCCCGTCGAGGTCACCGCCTTCGTGCCCGACGATCCACCTTCGGTCTTCCACTGGCGGCGGCATGCCCATCGCATCGTGCGCGCCGACGGGCCGGAACGAATCGCCAATGAATGGTGGCGACCACGATCCGACGGCACTCATCCGCCTGCCGGCACCCTGCCGCCCGTGCGCGATTACTACCGCGTCGAGGACGATGACGGCGGCCGCTTCTGGCTGTTCCGCGACGGGCCTTACCAGCTGGCCGCCAACGGCCAGCCGACCGCCCGCTGGTTCCTCCACGGTTTCTGCGCCTGAAGAGGAGAAGAAATGGAGACGGCAACAGCTACGACCAGACGGGGCACCACGCTCACCATCCGCGGCCTCGATGTCGCGATCATCGAACGCCTGAAGGTCCATGCGCGTGCCAGGGGCCGCTCGCTTGAAGCCGACTTGCGCGACCTGCTGACCTACGCGTCGGGGCAGCCGCTGGTCCTCGATCCGCTGGAAGAGGCCGACCGCATCGCCGCCATGACACCGCGATCCGCCGCGCAGCCGGGAGACAACAAGTGATCGTCGTCGTCGACCCCGGTGTCGCCATAAAATGGTTCGTCGAGGAGCCCTTGCGGCCGCAGGCGCGCTCATTGCTGGCCAACCGGCACGAGATGATCGCCCCCGACATCCTGGTCGCGGGCGTCGCCGAGTTGGCCTGGCAAAAGACGACGCGCGGCGAGATCACGGCCGAGCAGGCCGAGCCGATCGTGCGCAACATCGCACTGCCCTCGTTCATCTCGGCTTTCGTCGAGTCGCCGCAACTGCGCAACCGCGCGCTGGCCATCGCCCTGCGATGCGGCCGGCCGGTGCACGAATGCTTCTATGCCGCCTGCGCCGAGTCCGCCCAGGCGCCGCTGGTCAGCGCCGACGAGGAGTTCCTGCGGGCGCTGAAGAGCGAGGGCATTCCGGTGCGGGGCGTCCCGCTCGCCCGGGCGGACGAACTCGTCGATTCCTGACGCCATGGACTACGCCGAGCTCCAGGTCACGACCAACTACAGCTTCCTGCGCGGCGGCTCGCACCCGCAGGAACTGGTCGAACGGGCGATCGAACTCGGCCATACCGCCATCGGCATCACCGACCGCAACACGCTGGCCGGCGTGGTGCGCGCCTTCGCGGCCTCGCGTGACGAGAAGCATCCGAAGGACCCCGGGAAGGACAGGATCAAGCTGCTGGTCGGCAGCCGCCTCGAAACGCGCGACGGCCACTCGCTGCTCGCCTATCCGACGGATCTCGAGGCCTACAAACGCCTGTCCCGCCTGCTGACCCTGGGCAACCGGCGCACCGGGAAAGGCCAGTGCGACATCGGTTTCGAGGACCTGACCGAGTATGCCGAAGGCCTTCTCGCCATCGTGCTGCCGCCTCGCAATCCCGAAGACCCGGCCTTCCGCGAGCGGCTGCGCGCCCTGGCCGGACTGTTCGGCGACCGCTGCTATCTTGCCGGCACGATGCTGTTCCGGGGCGACGATGCGCGGCGCCTGGCCCGGCTCGACGATCTCGCCACCGGAATGGGGGTGAAGTTCGTCGCCACCAACGACGTGCACTATCACGTTCCCGAGCGGCGGGCGCTGCAGGATGTCGTGACGGCGATCCGCCTGGGCTGTACCGTCGAGGAGCTTGGCTTCCGGAGCTTTGCCAGCGCCGAACGCCATCTCAAGGCCCCCGCAGAGATGGCGCGCCTGTTTCGCCGCCATCCCCATGCCATCGCGCACACGCAGGAGATCGTGAAGCGCTGCGGCTTTTCGCTGCGACAGCTCACCTACCAGTATCCGGTCGTCTACGAAGGCGGCGAGACCCCCATGGACAAGCTCATCCGCCTGACCCAGGAGGGCGCGAAGTGGCGATATCCGGAAGGCGTCCCGGACAAGGTGGCCCGCACGATCCGACGCGAGTTCGCGCTGATCGACCACAAGGAAATCGCCCCCTACTTCCTGACGGTGCATGAGATCGTGCGGGAGGCGCGTGATCGCGGCATCCTTTGCCAGGGTCGCGGCTCTGCGGCCAATTCCGCCGTCTGCTATTGCCTGGGCATCACTTCGGTCAACCCCAACGAGACGGAAGTACTGTTCGAGCGCTTTCTGTCCAACTCGCGCAATGAGCCGCCCGACATCGACGTCGACTTCGAACATGAGAGGCGCGAAGAGATCATTCAGTGGATTTACAGGACGAAGAGCCGTAACCGCGCCGCCCTGGCGGCCACGGTGATCTCCTTCAGGAGCCGCAGCGCCATCCGCGAGGTCGGCAAGGCCCTGGGTCTCTCGCCCGACACGGTAGGCGTGATGGCCGACACGGTATGGGGCATGGGATCGGGCGGCGTGAAGGGCGACCATGTGCGGGAAGCGGGCCTCGACCCGATGGATCCGCGGATCATGCTGGCGCTCGAACTGTCGTCGGCGCTATGCGGCTTCCCGCGTCATCTCTCCCAGCATGTCGGCGGCTTCGTGCTGACCGAGGGCCGCCTCGACGAGCTGATGCCCATCCAGAACGCGGCAATGGAGGACCGTACCGTCGTCGAGTGGGACAAGGACGACCTCGACGTACTGGAAATCTACAAGGTCGACGTGCTGGCGCTCGGCATGCTGACGGCGCTGCGCAAGAGCTTTGCCCTGATCGAGAAACATTTCGGAGAGACGCTGTCGCTGGCCATGCGGCCGACCGACGAGAACGTCTACGAGATGCTGTGTCGCGCCGATTCGGTCGGCGTCTTCCAGGTCGAGAGCCGCGCGCAGATGTCGATGCTGCCCCGGCTACGGCCCAGGGAGTATTACGATCTCGTCGTCCAGGTGGCGATCGTGCGGCCGGGGCCCATCCAGGGCGGCATGGTTCATCCCTACCTGAAGAACCGCGCCAATCCCGGCGCCGTCGTTTATCCGAAGGACGAACTCAGGGCGGTCCTCGAGAGAACGCTGGGCGTTCCCCTGTTCCAGGAACAGGCGATGCAGATCGCCATCGTCGGTGCGGGGTTTTCGCCGGAAAGGGCCGACGAACTGCGCCGAGCCATGGCGACGTTCCGCCACAACGGCACGATCCACAAGTTCAAGACCCCCTTCATCGAAGGCATGGTGGGGAAGAAATACGACCGCGACTTCGCCGAGCGCTGCTTCAGACAGATAGAAGGCTTCGGCGAGTACGGTTTCCCCGAGAGCCATGCCGCGAGCTTCGCGATCCTGGTCTACGCCTCATCCTACGTGAAGCACTACTACCCTGAAGTCTTTACCGCGGCCCTGCTCAACTCCCAGCCGATGGGCTTCTACGCGCCGGCCCAGCTCGTGCGTGATGCGAAGGAGCACGGTGTCGAAGTGCGGCCGCCCGACATCAATGCCAGCGACTGGGATTGCGTGCTGGAGCCGGGCCGGAACAATCGCTGCGCTCTACGTCTCGGCCTGCGTCAGGTCACGGGGCTTTCCGAGGACGCGGCCAGGCAGATGGTCGCGCGCCGGGACGGCAGGCCCTATCGCGATCCTTCCGACCTGTGGCGACGCAGCGGGCTCAGCAAGAAGCAGATCGTGGCACTGGCCCGTGCCGATGCCTTCGCATCCCTGGGCCTCACGCGGCGCGACGTGTTGTGGTCGGTACGCGGCTTCTCCGATGGACAACTGCCGTTGCTCGATACCGAGGCGGGAGCCTGCGACTTCGAGCCTACCGTCTCCCTTCCCGCCCTGACGCTCGGCGAACAGGTGGTCGACGATTACAGCAGCTTCTCGATGTCGTTGCGTTCGCACCCGATGGAGCTGCTGCGGGCCACTCTCGCGCAGCGCGGCATGTCCAGCACTGAAACGCTGAAGACGGCGAAGAATGGCCAGCTCCTGACCCTGGCGGGTCTCGTGCTGGTGCGCCAGCGACCGGGCACGGCTTCGGGCGTGGTGTTCGTCACGCTCGAGGATGAGTTCGGCATCGCCAATCTCGTGGTCTGGCCCAAGGTTTTCGACACCCATCGCCGCATCGTCATGGGGGCCCGGCTGATGGGCGTGCGCGGTCGCATCCAGTGCCAGGGCGAGAATGAATACAAGGTGATCCATCTGGTCGCGGATGAGCTGTGGGACCTTTCGGCGGAACTGGATTCCATCTCCAAGCTCGACCTGTTCCACCTGGCCAACGGTCGGGGCGACGGGGCACGCAGCGATCCCGGCGACCGGCGGGTAAAGATCGCGGAGGCCAACGCCACCCGCCATCGTTCGAGCCGGAATGTCCCTGAAAGGCCGGCGAGCCAGCCGAAATACGACCGGAGCCGCATCGTCCTCGACCGGCCCAGGATCCGCATCCAGAGCCGGGACTTCCACTGACGCCCCTCTCAGAGACGGGTCGCCTCGTCGATAAGCTCCTGGGCGGCGATGTCCAGAAGCTCGTCCTCGGCGGTGCCGTCGAGCACGCGTTCCTTGCCGATCTCGAGCAGCACCGGCACGGCGAGCGGCGAGATGCGATCGAGGCGGCGATAGACGATTCGTCCCTTCGCGCGCCTCAGCAGGTCGCCCAGCCGCTTGAGATCCGCGAGCTGCCACGCCGCATCCTGGCGGGTGGCGCGCAGCAGGATGTGGTTGGGTTCGTGCTGGCGCAGCGTGTCGTAGATCAGGTCGGAACTGAAGGTGACCTGCCGACGCGATTTCTCCTCGCCGGGAAAGCGCCGCTCGATCAGCCCGGCAATCACCGCGACGTTGCGGAACGAGCGCCGCAGCATGCTCGATTCGTCCATCCAGGCTTCGAGATCGTCGCCCAGCATGTCCTCGTCGAACAGTTCCTCGATCTGCTTCGGCGAAGCCGGCCGCAAGCCCCAGAGACCCAGCACATAGTCAGTCGCGACGAAGCCCAGCGGCCGCAGGCCCATGCGCTCCATGCGCCGCGTCAGCAGCATGCCCAGGGTCTGGTGTGCGTTGCGACCCTCGAAGCAATAGGCGACCAGAAACTGCTTGCCGCCGCGCGGGAAGCCCTCGACGAGCAATTTGTCGGCGGGCGGCAACATCGAGCGGAAGACCTGGATGCGCAGCCATTCCTGCACCTCGGCCGGCAGCTTGGGATGCTTCAGCGGATCCTGCAGGATGCCGCGCACCCGGTTCGCGAGGAAAGTCGACAGCGGCAGCCGGCCGCCGCCATAGGCCGGCACCTTGGGATCGCCGCCAGTCGCTGGCGAACAGATCGCCGCCAGTTCCTTGACACCCTCGAAGCGCAGCAGGCGGCCGGCGAACACGAACGTGTCGCCGGGCACCAGCCCCTGCACGAACCCCTCCTCGACCTCGCCCAGCACGGCCCCGCGGCGCAGCCGCACCTTCATCAGCGGCAGCTCGACGATGGTGCCGACGTTCATGCGGAACTGCCTGGCCACCAGCGGCGAGGCCAGCATCCAGCGACCGTCGGGCAGCTGCTTCAACCGGTGCCAGCGGTCGTAGGCCGCGAGCGCATAGCCGCCGGTCGCCACGAAGTCGAACGTGTCGTCGAAATCCTTGCGCGGCAGATCGCGATAGGGCTGTGCCCGCCGCACCTCGGCGAAGAAGGCCTCGCGATCGATCGGCTGGGCGCAGGCGGAGCCCACGATGTGCTGGGCCAGCACGTCGAGGCAGGCCGGCCGCGGCGGATCCCCGTCGAGTTCGCGCGCCTCGACGGCTTCGAGCGCGGCCAGCGATTCCAGCACTTCGAACCGATTGGCCGGCGCGATCATGGCGCGGCTGGCCTCGTCGAGCCGGTGATTGGCGCGGCCGATGCGCTGCATCAGGCGGCTGACACCCTTGGGGGCGCCCATCTGGATGACGAGGTCGACATCGCCCCAGTCGATGCCGAGATCGAGCGACGAGGTCGCGACCACCGCGCGCAGCTTGCCCGCCGCCATTGCCGCCTCGACCTTGCGCCGCTGCTCGACGGCCAGCGACCCGTGATGCAGTCCGATCGACAGGTTGTCGTCGTTGATCCGCCACAGCGCGTCGAAGGCCAGCTCCGCCTGTGCCCGCGTGTTCACGAAGATGATCGACGTCTTGTGCTGGCGGATGATGTTGTAGATCTCCGGCACCGCATGGCGTCCCATGTGGCCGCCCCACGGGATGCGCTCCTGCGCGTCGATGATCGACACGACCGGCGGCGCGCCGGGCTCGCCGATCACGATCTCGACCGGCTGGTCGCGCAGGTTCAGGAATTCGGCCAGCGCCGGGGGATCGGCGACGGTGGCCGAGAGCCCGACGAAGCGCGCCTGCGGTGCGAGCGTGGCCAGCCGCGACAGGCAGAGCGCCAGGTGATGGCCCCGCTTGCTGGTCGCGAAGGCATGCAGCTCGTCGATGATCACGCATTTCAGGCTGGCGAAGAACTTCGCCGCATCGAGATAGGAGAGCAGCAGCGCCAGCGACTCCGGCGTCGTCATCAGAAGGTCGGGCGGCCGTTCGCGCTGGCGCAACCGGCGGCTCTGCGGTGTGTCGCCGGTCCGGCTCTCCGCCCTCACGGGCAGCCGCATCTCGGCCAGCGGCTGTTCGAGGTTGCGGCGGATGTCGGTCGCCAGCGCCTTCAAGGGGGAGATGTAGAGCGTGTGCAGTTCCCCCTGCCCCTTCTTGTAGGCAAGGTCCTCGCCGGCCTGCCGCCGTTCCGTGAGTTCGATCAGTGACGGAAGGAAGCCCGCCAGCGTCTTGCCGCCGCCGGTCGGCGCGATCAGCAGCGCGCTTTTGCCCTGCCGCGCCAGGTCGACCAGCGCGAGCTGGTGCGGCCGCGGCACCCAGCCGCGACTTTCGAACCAGCGTGCAAACAGGTCGGGGAGCCCCATATCTCTGGGGTAGGATGCATCAGGAGCCATGGCAATCGAGACGTCAAACGAGACCCTGAATCCCCGCACGTGGCTTTATCCCACGCCGCGCGGCCTCTACTGCGAACCGGGCGATTTCTATATCGATCCGGCCTTTGCGGTGCCGCGCGCGGTGATCACGCACGGGCATGGCGACCATGCGCGGCCGGGCCATCGCAAGGCGCTGGCGACGCCGGAGACGCTGGCGATCATGCGCACGCGCTTCCAGGACATGCCCGACACCGAGCAGCAGGCGCTGAAATACGGCGAGAGCGTTCGCATCGGCGAGGTCGAGGTCGGCTTCGCGCCCGCCGGGCACATCCTCGGCTCGGCGCAGGCAGTGCTGGCATACCGGGGCCAGCGCATCGTCGTGTCCGGCGACTACAAGCGCCGACCCGACCCGACCTGTCCGCCGTTCGAGCCCGTGCCGTGCGACGTGTTCATCACCGAGGCGACCTTCGCGCTGCCGGTCTTCCATCATCCCTCCGACGCCGGCGAGATCGGCAAGCTGCTGCGCTCCGTCGCCACTTTTCCCGAGCGCACTCATCTGGTGGGCGTCTATGCGCTCGGCAAGTGCCAGCGGGTCATCCGCCTGCTGCGCGAGGCGGGCTACGACAAGCGCATCTGGCTGCACGGCGGTCTGATGTCACTGTGCCGGCTCTATCAGGAGCATGACGTCGATCTCGGCGACGTGGCGCCGGTTTCCGAGGCGATCCTGGAAACCTTCAAGGGCGCCATCGTCCTGTGTCCGCCCGCGGCCATCGCCGACCGCTGGTCGCGCCGCTTCGCCGACCCGATCGCCGCCGTGTGTTCGGGCTGGATGAATGTGCGCGCCCGCGCGCGGCAACGCGGGGCGGAACTCCCGCTGGTGATCTCCGACCATGCCGACTGGCCGGAGCTCACCCAGACCCTGAAGGATGTCGGCGCACCCCGCGTTTGGGTCACGCACGGCCGCGAGGAGGCGCTCGTCCACTACGCACGCGGGATCGGCATCGATGCCGAGGCACTGCATCTGGCGGGCCGCGACGAAGAGGATTCCTGATCGTGCAGGCCTTCGCCCGCCTTCTCGACTCCCTCTCCTTCCAGCCTGCGCGAAATGCCAAGCTGCGGCTGATCGAGACCTATTTGCGCGAGACACCCGATCCCGACCGCGGATGGGCGCTGGCGGCGCTGACCGGCGGGCTCGATTTTCCCTCGGCCAAGCCCGCGCTGCTGCGCGGCTTCGGGCAGGAGAAGATCGGCGAGGAGCTGTTCGCCCTGTCGTACGACTATGTCGGCGACCTCGCCGAGACGCTGGCATTGATCTGGGCGACCGATCCGACGGCGGGTCCGCCGCCGACCCTCGCCGAAGTCGTCGAAACACTGCAGCGGGCTACCCGGACCCAGACGCCGGCGATCCTGAAGCGCTGGCTCGACGCGCTCGATTCGACGGGCCGCTGGGCCCTGCTGAAACTCCTGACCGGCGCGCTGCGGGTCGGCGTCTCGGCGCGTCTGGCCAAACAGGCCGCCGCCAACATCGGCGGTCAGCCGGTGGATGCCGTTGAGGAAGTCTGGCATGGGCTGGAGGCACCCTACCGGCCGCTGTTCGACTGGCTGCTGCAAGGAGCGCCGCGGCCCAGCAGCAACGCCGGTGCGGCCTTCCTGCCGGCCATGCTGGCCAACCCGATCGACCGCAGCGAACTCGACGCGCTCGATCCGGCGCATTTCCGGGCCGAATGGAAATGGGACGGCATCCGCGTGCAGGTGGCGGCCTCGGGCGGGGTGAAGCGGCTCTACAGCCGCGCCGGCGAGGACGTGTCGGGGGCGTTCCCGGACATCATCGAGGCGATCGACTTCGAGGGCGTCTTCGACGGCGAGTTGCTGGTGCGCCGCGAGACTGCCGTTGGGCCGTTTAACGATCTGCAGCAGCGGCTGAACCGCAAGACGGTGACCCCGAAGATGCTGAAGGAGCATCCGGCGCATGTTCGCCTCTACGACGTGCTGTGGCTCGAGGGCGAGGACCTGCGCGCCCTCCCCTTCGACGAGCGCCGGGCCCGTCTGGAGGCCTGGATCGCCCTGAAGGAGCGTCCGCGCTTCGACCTCTCGCCGCTGGTTGCTTTCGCCGACTGGGCGGAACTGGCCGCCAAGCGCGAGGAGATGCGCGCCGACGGGATCGAAGGGCTGATGCTGAAGCGCGGCGACAGCGCCTACCTCTCCGGCCGCCCCAAGGGCCCATGGTTCAAATGGAAGCGCGATCCCATGCTGGCAGACTGCGTTCTGATGTACGCCCAGCGTGGGCACGGCAAACGCAGCTCCTTCTATTCGGACTTCACCTTCGGCTGCTGGCGCGACGGAACGTCGCCGGGCGGGCGAGAACTGGCCCCGGTCGGCAAGGCCTATTTCGGCTTCACCGACGAGGAACTGCGCTGGCTCGACAAATGGGTGCGCGACCACACGACCAACCGTTACGGCCCGGTCCGCGAGGTCGAGCAGAAACTCGTGCTGGAGATCGCCTTCGACGGCATCGCCCGTTCGGCCCGGCATAAATCGGGAGTCGCCATGCGCTTTCCCCGAATCAGCCGCATCCGGACGGACAAGCCGGCCGCCGAGGCCGACACGGTCGAGAATCTGCTGCGGCTGCTGCCTCCTGCGGTGCCGGAATCGCCCCTTGCAGGGGGTATTTCACATGCCCATTATCCCGGCGTCACCGTAACCGAAGAGCCATGATCGACCCGTTCGGCCGCCACATTTCCTACCTCCGCGTCTCCGTGACGGATCGCTGCGATTTCCGCTGCGTCTACTGCATGGCCGAGGACATGACCTTCCTGCCCAAGGCGGAGGTTCTGTCTCTCGAGGAGCTGGAGCGTCTGTGCACCGCGTTCGTCCGCCGCGGCGTCAGGAAGCTGCGCCTGACCGGCGGCGAGCCGCTGGTGCGCAAGAACGTGATGTCGCTGTTTCGCGGCCTCGGCCGGCATCTCGACAGCGGCGCGCTGGAGGAACTCACCCTCACGACCAACGGCAGCCAGCTCGCCAAGTACGCCCGGGAACTGGCCGACATCGGCGTGCGCCGGGTGAACGTCTCGATGGACACGCTGGATCGCGACAAGTTCCGCCAGCTCACGCGCTGGGGCGACCTCGACCAGGTGATGCGTGGCCTCGACGCCGCCCAGCGCGCCGGGCTCGCGATCAAGATCAACGCGGTTGCGCTGCGCGGCGTCAACGACGGCGAATTCGAGCAGATGATCCGGTGGAGCCACGGCCGCGGCATGGACCTGGTCCTGATCGAGGTTATGCCGATGGGCGAGATCGGCGACGCGGCGCGTCTCGACCAGTACCTGCCGCTGTCGCTCGCCCGCACCGAGATCGCCCGGCACTTCACGCTCACCGAGACCGACTACCGGACGGGTGGTCCCGCCCGATACTTCAAGGTCGAGGAGACCGGCGGACGGTTGGGCTTCATCACGCCGCTGACCCACAATTTCTGCGAAAGCTGCAACCGGGTACGCCTGACCTGCACCGGCACTCTCTACATGTGCCTGGGCCAGGAGGATGCCGCCGACTTGCGCGCGCCCCTGCGCGCCTCCGAGAGCGACGAGGTGCTGGATCGCGCCATTACCGAGGCGATCGCGCGCAAGCCCAAGGGACATGATTTCATCATCGACCGCCGCCACAGCGGGCCCGCCGTCCCCCGCCACATGAGCGTGACCGGCGGCTGAGCTCAACCCTCCGGAGTGGCTTTTGCGGTCGCCGTCTTGATCTGCGCCCGCCGCACTGCCTCGCGGTGGGAGATGTAGAGAGCGCTGGCGAAGATCACCGCCGCGCCGACGAAGGTCCAGACGTCGGGCTTCTGGAAGAACAGGAAATAGCCCAGCATCGTGTTCCAGATCAGCGACAGGAAGCCGATCGGCTGCAGCAGCGTGATGTCGGCCAGCTGGTAGCCGCGCTGCTGGCAGATATGGCCGAGCGTACCGGCGAGGCCCGCCAGCAGGAACCAGACCACGTCGCCCCATTGCGGCGTCTGCCAGAACCACAGCGCAAACGGCAGGGCGCAGACGACGATCACGATGTTCTGCCAGATCACAATGGTGGTCGCCGAATCGGTGCGCGCCAATGCCTTGGAAATCAGGTTCGAGGCCGAGAAGATCGGCGTCGAGACCAGGATGCAGATGACGCCGATATGGATGTCACCGAAGCCTGGCCGGATGATGATCATGGCGCCGATAAAGCCGACGATGACGGCGAGCCAGCGCCGCAGCCGCACCTTCTCGGCGAGGAACAGAGCGGCGCCGATCGTGACGAAGATCGGTCCGGTGAACCCGAGGGCCGTGATCTCGGCCAGGGTAGTGAGCGGCAGCGCCACGAACCACAGCATCATGCCCGCCGTGTGGATGGCGCCGCGCGAGATGTGCAGGGGCAGCCGCCTCGTGTGCAGCGACCGATAGAGGCCGAGCCGCATGACGATCGGCACGAGGAACAGTGCGCCGAAGAGATAGCGCAGGAAGGCCATCACATAGGGATTGAGATGCTGCGCCGGAATCAGCGTGAAGACGTTGAGCAGCGCGAACAGTACGCCCGACAAAGCGACCCAGAGAATCCCGCGCAAGTTTGGCGGCAGCGCGAGCCAGCGGGCGACGAGAGCGGACACGCCGTGACTATGTCACAGGCCCTGCGATCTCGCACCCTTGACGCTTCATTCACTTCCGAGAGGCGAGTGCGTCGTCGCCCCCGACGCTCCGGAGTCAGGCCACGGCGGTGGCGGGCCCATTTTCCTCACGCAGCCGGGCAACGCGCTCCACCAGCTCCTCGAGATAGGGATCGTGGATGCCCAGAGACCGCGCATGCTCCGCCGTGTTCAGCAGGTATTCGCGGCAGGCACCTCGGCGGCCCTCCGCGAAGGCGATGTGGTAGGCAGCGCGTTCGATCGGGAGGTCGCCGCAATACTGGCAGTGCCCGGTCTCGACCACAAAGGTCACGGCGCTGACCGTCCGACCATCGCGCAACTGGGTCGGCACCCAGCGCGGCTTGTAGAGGCCCGCCAGCATCTCGCGGTTCCACAGCAGGCCGAGTTCCTGGCGCACCAGTTCCGGCGACAGGCGATAGGCTATGCCCTCGCACTGGCCACCGTCCGCCAGTGCCAGCATCAGCCCCGGGAGCTCGGGGGTGCCTCGGCCCATCGGCGTCCAGAAGCAGAAGGAACGGCGCCATCCCTCCACCCGGCAGGGCTGGACCTCGGCATATTCTAGGGCCGGATTCCACATCAGGGAGCCGTAGGCGAAAATCCACGTCTCCTCGCCCGGGGGACGGTTGAGCAATGCCTCGTTGAGGCTGGCCTCGCGCTCCGGCGACGACAGGAAGAAGTCGTAGCCGGCGGCTCGGGCGTCGGCGACGATCTGGTCGATCCGCTCCGACGTCAGGTCCTCGCGAGTCAGCAAACGCGATCCCTCAGGTGCCGTAGACGATGGACATGGTCTCGGCCACACAGGCCGGACGCTCCTGGCCTTCGATCTCGATGGTGACCTGGTTGGTCAGGCGCACCCCTCCCTTGTCCATCGGATCGGCAGCAATCAGCTTGGCGCGCGCCCGCACCTTCGAGCCCGCCTGAACCGGGCTGGTGAAGCGTACCTTGTTGCAACCGTAGTTGATGCCGTTGCGCACATTGTTGATATGCGAGATCTGCTGACTGAGCATCGGGATCAGCGACAGCGTCAGGAAGCCGTGGGCAATGGTCTTGCCACCCGGCATGTCCTTCTTCGCCCGCTCGACGTCGACATGGATCCACTGATGATCACCGGTCGCATCGGCGAAGAGGTTGATCCGCTCCTGAGTGATCTCGACCCAGTCGCTGACGCCGATTTCCTCGCCGACGTGCTTCTGCATCTCGCTGGGATGGGCGAACTCACGCTTTGCCATTTACTTCCTCGACTTCATTGGTTTCCGAACGACTGAAATATCGACCAGAAACCCATGCCGGGAAAGCGTCGCGGCCGCCCAGCGTTTGTATCGTCGCGAGCTTTTGCCCATCATGCCACTCACAAGAATGCACAGGAGGAGACCCCAAAATGTACGAGACCGTCCTCTATGACGTGGCCGACCGGATCTGCACGATCACGCTCAATCGCCCCGAAAGGCTGAATGCCTGGACCCGGCAGATGCACCTCGACCTCAAGGACGCCATGCACAGGGCCGGGACCGATGCCGAGGTGCGCGCCATCATCCTGACCGGGGCCGGCCGCGGTTTCTGCGCCGGGGCCGACATGGGCGGCCTTCAGGCGATCGGCTCGGGGGCCTCGGCCGATCGGTCGACCAAGGCCCAGGAGGGGCTTCCCGGCGGCAGCACGCTGCCGGAATTCAGGATGAACTACTCCTATTTCCCGGCGATCCCGAAATTCATCATCGCGGCGATCAACGGTCCCGCCGCAGGCCTCGGCATGGTGATCCCTCTCTACGCGGACCTGCGCTTCGCAGGCGAATCGGCCGTCTTCACGACCGCCTTCGCCCAGCGCGGCCTGATTGCCGAGCACGGGGTCAGCTGGCTGCTGCCGCGGCTGGTCGGCCTTCCGACGGCCCTCGACCTGCTCTGCTCGGCCCGCAAGTTCCGCGCCCCCGAAGCGCTGGCGATGGGCCTGGTCAACCGGGTCATCCCCGACGACAAGCTGCTGGCCGAGGCCCGGGCTTACGCCACCCTGCTCGCCAATACGGTCTCGCCGCGTTCGGTGGCTGTGATGAAGCGCCAGCTCTGGGAAGCCCAGTTCCAGACGCTGGCCGAGGCCACCGTGCAGGCGAACCACGAGATGGAGCTGTCCTTCCAGACCGCCGACTTCAAGGAAGGCGTCGCCCACTATCTTGAGAAGCGCGCGGCGCGGTTCACCGGGAAGTAGGCGCCTACACCTTCTCCGTCTGCCCGGCCTTCGGCTGCCAGGTCATCAGCCGACGCTCGACACTACCGACCATGCTGTCGAGCACGAGGGCGCAGGCGGTCAGGACGAGGATGCCGGCGAACACCGTGTTGATGTCGAACGTCCCCTCTGCCTGGAGGATCAGGTAGCCGACGCCCATCGACGAGCCGAGATACTCGCCCACCACGGCACCTACGAAAGCGAGGCCTACGGCATTGTGCAGGCTGGCGAATACCCAGCTCATGGCGCTCGGCAGGTAGATCGAGCGCAGGAGCTGTCGCTGCGAGGCACCGAGCATGCGCGCGTTGGCGATCAGGTTTGGGCTGACCTCGCGCACGCCCTGGTAGACGTTGAAGAACACCACGAAGAAGACGAGCGTGACGCCCAGCGCCACCTTCGACCAGATGCCGAGCCCGAACCACACTGCGAAGATCGGTGCCAGGACGACGCGCGGCATCGAATTGAAGCCCTTGATGTAGGGGTCGGTGATCGCAGATGCGGTGGGCGAAAGAGCAAGCCACAGGCCGATACCCAGGCCCGCTGCAGCACCGATCACGAAACCCAGCGCCGTCTCGAGCAGGGTGATGCCGAGATGGGGGAAGATCTCCCCGCTCGCGAACCAGTCGAAGATCACCCAGAAGACCTTCTGCGGCTCGCCGAAGAAGAAGGCGGCGCGGTTGGGCTTGTCGAAGTAGAAGGGCGGGATCAGCCCGGGCGCCGTCATCACGTACCAGGCTACGATCAACAGGCCGAGCAGAAGCAGTTGCAGGATCCTGAGCCGCATCTCAGATCGCCTTCTGCTGTTCGTAGGCCTTCAGCACCTCCTCCTTCATCGCGCCCCAGATCTCGCGATGCAGGTCGAGGAAGGCGGGCGTCATGCGGATCTCTGAGACATCGCGAGGCCGCGGCAGATCAACTTTGAAGTCGCCGATCGGCCGCGTCGCCGGGCCGGCCGACAGGACGACCACCCGGTCGGAGAGCGCGATCGCCTCCTCTAGGTCGTGAGTGATGAACAGCACCGACTTGCGGTCCTCGGCCCAAAGCGCCAGCAGCTCGTTTTCCATGAGCTGGCGCGTCTGTACGTCCAGTGCCGAGAAGGGTTCGTCCATCAGAAGGATGTCGGGGCTGAGGATCAGCGTCTGCGCCAGCGCGAGGCGCTTGCGCATGCCGCCCGACATCTGGTGCGGATAGCGGTCGCCGAACCCTGCCAGCCCGACGCGGCGCAGCCAGGCCTCGCCCTGCCCGACTGCCTCCGTCCGCGGCACGCCGCGAAACTCGAGGCCTGCGATCACATTGTCGATGCCGGTTCGCCACGGCATGAGCGCGTCGGCCTGGAACATGTAACCCGCGCGCCTATTCACGCCTTGCCCGGCCAGCAATCTCTCGCCGAACACCTGGACGGTGCCCGATGACGGCTCCAGCAGCCCCGCCGCCACATTCAGCAGAGTGGACTTGCCGCAACCGGTTGGCCCGACCACAGACACGAACTCACCCCGCGCCACGTTCAGCGTGGCATTGGCCACGGCCGTGTACGCCTGCCTCGTTCCGTCGCGGGCGGCGAAGCGACAGGTAATGTCGGCCAGCGCCAGCGCCGGCACGTCTTTCGTCATCGTCACGTCGGACTAGCTGCGCTTGGCGGCGCGCTGGGCGAATTCGTTGTTCCAGGTGTCCGCGAGCTTCACCGTCGCGGGCTTGATGGCTGGATCGCTCTCCGCCAGGAACTTCAGGCAATTCTCCATCGCGCCGGCCGGCATGGTGCCGTCGGGCGAGATCGTCTCGCGAACGCCGGCGAACGACTTCTCGTAGACCGCGCGGTCGCCCAGCAGATAGCCCTCGGGTACGGCGTTGGCAACGTCGGCCGGTGAGGCCGTCTGCAGCCACTGGTTCGCCCGCACGATGCCGGTGGCCAGCGCCTGGGTCGTACCGGGATTCTTCCTGATGAAGTCGGATTGCGAATAGAGGCTGGCCGCCGGAAAGGCGCCGCCAAACACTTCCTGGTTGCCCTTGGTCGTGCGCGTGTCGACGACGACTTTCACCAGGTTCTTGTCGGTCAGGATGGTGAGCGCGGGGTCGGTCTGGGAGACGCCGTCGACCTCCCCCTTCTCGATCGCGGCGATGACCGAGGCTCCGGCCCCGACACCGACCGCCACCACGTCGCTGGCCTTCAGCCCGCCCTTTGCCGCCCAGAAATTCAGCAGCATGTGGGTCGACGAGCCGGGGGCTGTGACACCGAACTTCATGCCCTTGATGTCGGCCGGCCCCTTCACCCTCGCGGCCACGTCATTGCGCAGGGCGATGCAGATCTGCATGCCGCGGCCGATCAGCGCGAAACCCGTGACGTCCTGACCGCGCTGTTGCATGCGGATCGTGTGCTCGTAGGCGCCCGCGACCACGTCGGCGCTGCCGCCCATCAGGGCCTGAAGCGACTTGGCGCCGCCCTGGAAGTCATTGATCTCAACGTCGAGGCCGGCTTCCTTGAAGAAGCCCTTGCGCTCGGCGATGGTCAGCGAAAGGTAGTAGAGGGCCGATTTGCCACCGACCGCCAGCACGACCTTGCTCTTCTCCGGCTTGGCCTGGGCGCGCGCGACATGCGGGGCAGCCAGCACGATCGGGGCGGCCGCCAGCAAGGTCCGGCGCCGCATCTGCAGCTTGGTCATCATTTCCTCCGTGACAGGCTTGTTTTTCGGCAGCTTGCCGCAAGGCGCGCGGCGCGGCAACCGCCGCCGGTCACGGAGGAAACTCGACTACTTGAAGGTGCGCTCCGTCCACCACGGGAAGTAGGACGGCATGCCGTCGCTCACCTTCATGGGGAAACGGGCCGGGCGCTTTTCGAGGAAGGCGGTCACGCCTTCCTTCACGTCGGCGGACTTGCCGCGCGAATAGATGCCCTTGGAATCGACCTTGTGGGCTTCCATCGGATGGTCCGCGCCCAGCATCTTCCAGATCATCTGGCGGTTCAGCGCGACCGAGACCGGCGCGGTGTTGTCGGCGATCTCGCGGGCCAGCGCATAGGCGGCGGGCAGGAGATCGTCGGGCTTATGGATGGAGCGCACGAGCCGGCCGTTCAGCGCCTCCTCGGCAGAGAAGACCCGGCCGGTCATGACCCACTCCAGTGCCTGCTGCGGGCCCACGAGGCGCGGCAGGAACCAGCTCGAGCAGGCCTCCATGACGATGGCGCGACGCGTGAACACGAAGCCGTAACGCGCCGCCTCGGAGGCCAGGCGGATGTCCATGGCCAACTGCATCGTGATGCCGACGCCGACCGCCGGTCCGTTGCAGGCGGCGACCGTGGGCTTCAGCGATTCGTACAGACGCAGGGTGAAGAGGCCGCCGCCGTCGCGATGGCCGTCGAGACCGGGATCGACCGGCCCGCGATTTTCGGCATTGAAGGTGTTGGCGCCGCCCGACAGGTCGGCACCCGCGCAGAAGCCGCGGCCGGCGCCGGTGAAGACGACAGCGCGCACATCGTCGTCGCGGTCGGCGCGGTCCATCGCGTCGAGCAACTCCGACAGCATCTTGCCCGTGAAGGCGTTGAGCTTGTCGGGACGGTTCAGGGTGATGGTGAGGATACCGTCCTTGGTCTCGTACTTGATCTGCTCGTAATTCACTGGGACGCCCCTCTCAGGTCTGGTTGATGAGAACGACACCGCCAACGATCAGCGCGATGCCGCCGATCTGCTTGATGCCGAACGGCTCGCCGAAAAGAAAGTGTCCGAGCACTGCAACGATCGCATAGGAGAGCGAGACGCTGGGAAAGGCCACCGAAACCGGAATTTTGCGCAGCGCGACGATATAGAGGAAGGCAGCCGAGCCGTAGAGCGCGAGTCCCGCGATGGTCGAGGGGCGAAAGAGCTGGCTTACGAAGTCCGGCGCGTCGGCTCCGGCCTTCAGGAGAATCTGGCCGCCGATGCCGGCCAGGATGCCGATCCCCAACGCGACATAGTAGATCGTCATGCTTCAGCTCTCCTTGCGCTCCGGCTCGTGCGACGGCTCACGATGCGGCTGGCCGGCCGCTCGCGTATCGACCTTCGGCTGCTCGATGTCGAGCCCCCCGGGGCCAGCCCCCCGCCGGAACACTTCGCGCACGAGGTATTGAGGCTTGCGATTCACGGCCAGGAACATGCTGCCGAGATACTCGCCGATCATGCCGATCACGAGAAGCTGCACACCCGCCAACACGAGAACCGCGACCATCAGCGATGCCCATCCCTGGGGCGGCTTGTCGGAGATTATCGCCTCGACGATCGTGATGCCGGCGGCCAGGGCGCCCAGGGCACCGAACACCAGGCCGAGGATCGTCGCGATCCGCAGCGGCATGACGGAGAAGTTCAGGAACATGGCCAACCACAGCCGCAGCAGGCGCCGCAGCGTATAGTTCGAGCGCCCCTCCGCGCGGGGCAGGTGGTTGACCTGAAGTCGGCTTACATTCTGGGTGATCTGGAAGATCAGGCCGTCGACATAGGGCGCCGGTCCCTCATAGCTCGACACGACCCGTTCGCGCAGGAAGCGTGAAACGCAGCGAAAGCTCGACAGGTAGAGGCCGGGCGGCTTGTCGATCAGCTTGTCGGCGCACCAGTTGGTGAAGCGGCTGCCGAGGTTGCGCCAGGCCGCATGCTTCTTTTCCTCGTAGTAGGTATAGACGGCATCGTACCTGCCGTCGCGCGCATGTTCGAACAGGCGACGGACCTCCTCGGGCGGGTTCTGCAGGTCGTCGTCCATAGTGATCGTGTAGGCGCCCCGCGCGCGCGCGAGGCCCGCCATGACCGCATTGTGCTCGCCGAAATTGCGGCTGAGGCTCAACACCGTCACCGGCGCGCCGGGCTCGGCCGCCAGTTGCTTGCAGACGTCGAGGCTGTTGTCGGGACTGCCATCGACCACCAGGACGATCTCCAGGCCCCCCTCGATTTCCAGGGCGCGCAGAGCCTTCACCAGCTCACCCACGGTCGCCGCGCCGTTATAGACAGGCACGACGATGGAGAGAGCCGGCGACAAAGCCGAAACCCCTTCGGAACTTTCAAGCATCACGCACCGCCACAATCATGAGGGAACCGCCGAAGGGCAGGCTGAGCCCGGCGCCGATGGCAGCGCGCTCGATGGCGAGCGCTGTGGAGAAGATGGCATCGAGCCAGCGCGGGTAGTCGCGCACGTCGCTCTCGGCGTCGCCACGCTCGACCAGCCTGTGGACGAGCATGAGGGGAAACAGGAGCGTGTTCCAATAGCTCGCGCGGAGGATACGGAAGCCCGCCGCGGCGATCAGGGCGCGGGCCTCTCCCCGCGTGAAGCGGCGGGCATTGTGGACCCGCCTGTCGTGAGCCGACAGCATCCAGGAGTAGGCGGGCAGATTGAAGATCGCGATCGCGCCCGGTCCGAGGCAGCGATGCGCCTCCTTCAGGGCGTGCGCGGGTTCGACGTTGGCATGGCAGAGAACGTCGAGCGAGACATAGGCCCCGAGCGTGCCGCCGCCGATCGGCAATTCATCGACCGAGCCCGATACGACCGGACGGTCTGCCTTCGCCTTCGCCATGCCGGCCGCCACCGGGTCGTATTCGAGGCCGACGGTCGGCCGGCCGGCAACCGCCGACCCCAGCACCCGCAGCATTCCGCCCGTACCGCATCCGGCATCGAGCACCGGACCGCCAGCATTCGTTCTGGACAGTGCCCGTGCGAGCTGGTCCGAGACCAGCCGGCGCAGGCCTCGATACCACCACATGCGGTCTTCCACCGCATGCATATGCTCGTATTCGGCCCGTTCCACGAAGCGACGTCTCCCGGGAAATCTCCCCTTGCCGTCCGCTTATGATATCTTCGCCCCGCCTTGCCAACCGTGCACACCAAACCTCCGACGATCCAGCCGCGTGTCGAGCAGCTCCTGCTGGTATCGTTGTTCGCGCTGCCGATCCTCTGGCTCTCGGGCTATTTCTTCCCGCCCATCAACCACGACGTGGCCGCGATCCTCGACGTGTCGACGCGTTGGATCGGGGGCGAGAAGCTCTATGTCGAGGTCCTGGACGAGAACCTGCCGCTGACCTTCATCGTGCACGGACTGCCGGTCCTGACGGCCCGGTTACTGCCCGGCACGGTGGCGTTCTGGTTCACGGCCTGGGTGGTTGGGGGCATCTTTGCGTCGTTCTGGGCCTGCCGGCGCCTCATCCGTCTCGTGCCGTCCGCCGACCATGCGCTCACCGAGGCGCTGCTGCCGCCCGTCCTGCTGTTCCTGTTCACGGTGCTGCCCAACGAGCATTTCGGCCAGCGCGAACACATCATGTTCGTGGCGTGCGCACCCTACCTGATTGCCTCGATGGCACGCGCCGAGGGGGTCAATCCGTCGCGTCTCGCCTCCATCGCCATCGGCCTCGTCGCAGGCATCGCACTGGCCATGAAGCCCCATTATCTGGCCATACCCGCCGCGGTCGAACTCTACCTGCTGTTCCGGCGCGGCGTTCGACCGACCTTCACCGACCCGATCCCCTGGGCGATCGGCCTCATGGCGGTCGCCCACCTGGCGCTCATGTATCTGGTGTTCCCGGATTTCGGTCATTTCGTCCTGCCGCTGGCAATCGAAGCCTATGCGCCGATCGGCGAGTCGGGTTGGCGAGAGGTGCTGACCAGCAACGTCCTGGGGCCTACCCTGATCGCGCTGGCGATCTTCGGCCTGCTCGCCGTCGTGTTCACCAAGACCATCGCCGCTCGCGTCCTCGTGGTGTTCGGCGTAGGCGCGGCGCTGTCGGCGATCGGCCAGGCTAAGGGCTGGCCCTATCACGTGCTGCCGGCGCTTTCGGCCGCCATCCTGCTCGCGGCCCTCACGGTTTCACAGACCGTCGACCGCTACCTGCCGATCAGCCGAAGCGCCCACCGCCTGCCGGTGGCGGTGATCTGCGCCACCTTCATGGTGCTGCTGTACTTCCAGGCCGCTCTCTACACCCCGCCCTTCTACAAGCAGCGCCAGTTCGAGGCCTCCATCGGCGGACGCCTGCAGCACATCATCGAGCAGAACGCGCCGAATCGGACCATTCTCGTGCTGTCGCCGGGCATCTATCCGTTCTGGCCGATGGTCAACTACATCGGCGGCCGGATGACCACGCGGTTCCTCACCATGTGGGTCCTGCAGGGCGTCTACGCGACTTGCGACGACTTCCCCGCCCTCTACAATCCACCGGATACGATGGGCGACTCCGAGAAGTTCGTGTTCGACACGGTGAGCGAGGATTTCGCCCGCGAGCACCCCGACCTGCTGATCGTCGACCGCATCGCCGGCGTGCCGCGCTGCCAGGGCAAGGAGTTCGATTATCTCGACTACTTCATGCAGAATCGGGTGTTCGCGGACGCATTCGAGAACTACGAACTCCTGATGGATTTCGATCGCTACCGGATCTACCGCCGGAAGAAGCTCAAGAAGTAGGGTCGTCGAGCGACGTAGCGGTACAAACGGCTATCGGTGGAGCGCGTTCAGAGCTTCCACGGCGGAGACAGCGCAGCGGCGCGCGCGGCCTCCGGTATCTTCTCCGGATCGGGCACCTTGAAGACACCCGAGGCGACCAGCACGATCTCGCCGCCACAGACGAGGTCGCAGCTCGCGAAGCAGAAGTTGATGGTGCGCCGGGCGATGCGGGCCTTGCCCTCGAGCCACTGGCCGAGCTTCGCGCCCCGCACGAACTCGCTGGTCAGCGAGATCGTCGGATGCGGCCAGAACATCCCGGTCGAGAAACCCGAGCCAACGCCCATCACCATGTCGGCGACGGTAACCAGCAATCCACCATGAGCCCAGCCCATCGGGTTGCCATGCCGCAATTCCAGCGGCAGGCCGATCCTGAGCCCGTCCTCTTCCGCCTTGAACCAGAGCGGTCCGACGAGCCCGACGAAATCGTCGGTAACGTCGAGCTTGCGGAAGCCTTCCGGTATGGAAGTGGTCATGGATCGAGCCCATCCTTCGAGGCCACGAGCCGGTCGAGCATGGCGCGCACCACAGGATCGAAGGGCGTCGCGCGGTGCGTCTCCTCGTTCAGCGACACCATGATCACCTTCTGGACGGCCGTGCAATTACCCGCGCCGTCGAACAGGCCCTGGCCGACGACGCACTTGCGGTCATGCGCCTCGATGAGGCGGCAGCAGGCTACGGCCGTGCCGGGATAGAACATCTGTCGCTTGAAGTCGGCCTCGATACGCCCGACGACCATGCGGAAGCGCGGCAGCCCCGTGCGCACGATCTGACGAAGGTACGCGACGCGGACGTTCTCCAAGAGTTCGAGGAAGGCTCCGTTGTTGATATGCCCGTTGGCATCGACGTCGGCGAAGCGCAGGTTTTCGGTGGTCGAGAAGCCGTAGATGCCGCGGTCGGCGAGATCGAACGCCATGAAGACTAGAACTCCGAGAATTCCAGGGTGAGATGCGCGGCTTCGGACGGCGGGACGACCAGCCGGCCCGAATCGGGCTTCGTGAACTTGACGCCGTTCGTCTTCAGCAGGGCCTCGCAGGCCGCGAGGTTCTCGACGCGGACCGTGAGCAACGCCGGATGATCGCCCGGGCGGACGGGCGTGATGCCGGGGTAGCGGACGGCATAGTCCTTGGGCGTCATGTAGCGGATCGGCTGGGTGCCGCTGTCGACCACCAGGCCTTCGCCCTCGCGCTTGACGGAGCCCGGCCCGAAATACTTTTCGAGCTCGGGGATCCACTTTGCCGGCTGCTCGGCGATGACGGTGACCCCGAGGATGCCACGCGCCCCGTTCGGGTGCTCGGCCCATTCCGGCCGGTAGACGAATTCAGGCGTCTGGTGCTCGCACACGAAAAAGCCGACCACCGGCATGTTGTCCTTGGGGATGCGCACCGTACGGAACCTGGCGAGCTCCGTCTTTCCCGCGACCTCGACTGCCCGATCGAAGAAGAGCGGCGCATCGGGATTGAGGCCGGCTGCCTTGAAGGCTTCGTAGGCCACGTCGGCGCCGTCGGTGGCCAGCGCCACATTGGCGAGACCGCCCCCGCCCTTCAGCCATTCACGCCGCTCGGCGTTGAACTCGGTATCCTCGACGATGCCCAGAATCTCGAAATAGTCGGTGTCGAAGATCATCAGGTGGTTGGCGGTGCCGAGCTTCTTGTGGAACCCGCGCGGCTGGACCTGGAAGCCGAGCTTCCGGTAGGCCGCCTCGGCCGCGTCGATGCCGTCGACCATGACCACCACATGGTCGAGTCCCTTCACCGCGCGCTTCATGCCGGCCTCCTGCGCACCATGTTGACCCCCTTGGAAGTCATGACCAGTTCGTCGTCCTGGTTGACCGCGGTCCAGTGCTCGTGGATGACGCCCATCGTCGGGCGGCTCTTCGACGGCACCTTGCCTGCGCACTCGACCCAGGCGGTGAGCGTATCGCCCGGCCGCACCGGCTTCAGCCAGCGCAGTTCATCGACGCCGGGCGAGCCCAACGCAGTCCGCTTGTCGACGTAATTGTCGACGAAGAGCCTCATCAACTTGGCGGCGACATGCCACCCGGAGGCGCAAAGCCCTCCGAAAAGCGAGGATTTGGCGGCCTCGGCATCGACGTGAAAAGTCTGAGGGTCGAACTTCTCGGCGAACTCGATGATTTCCTCGGCCGTGAAGGTGGTCGAGCCGAGAGGATACTTCCTGCCGACTTCGTAATCTTCCCAGTAGCGGGGCTCTCCGGTTTGCATGAGTCGGTCTTCGCAGAGCATGGGCCATCACGCAAGCATGTCCTCCGCCGCCGGCTATGGTAGCTTTGGGCCCGGAAACAAGCGCGTAATGACCGATCCAAGTCTCGTCCGACGGCTGACCACGATCCTTGCCATCGACGTGGTGGCGTTCAGCGCCATGTCGGCGCGCGACGAGGAGCGCGCGCTGGCCCTGCTGGCCGTCCGCCTCGATTCAGCCGGCACGCTCGTACGGCAGCATCGCGGGCGCGTGTTCAAGATGACAGGCGACGGGCTGCTCGCCGAGTTCGCGAGCCCGGTCGAGGCGGTCCGTGCCGCCCTCGAGATCCAGGCGGCCATGCGCTCGGCGAATGCCGACGCGAAGGCCGACGACCGGCTGATCCTGAGGATGGGCGTCAACCTTGGCGACGTCGTGGAAAGCGGCGACGATCTCATGGGCGATGCCGTAAACGTCGCGGTGCGTCTGGAATCGATCTCTGCCCCCGGCGGCATCTGCATCTCGTCGTCCGTCCAGGACCAGCTCGTCGGAAAACTGATGGTGGGCGCCGAGGATATCGGCGAGCAGCAGGTCAAGAACATCCCCCGCCCCATCCATGCCTATCGCCTGACGGTCGACGGCGCGCCCTCAGGCGCCTCCGCCCATCCCGCCCATGCCGTGGCGCGATCGATGCCCCGCACACGCCTGTTCCTCGCCGGCGGGGTCACGGCGGTCTTGGTCCTGGGCGCGCTCGCCGGGACCTTCTACCTGCGCCATCCGTCGGCGCCACCTTCCCTGCAGATCGCCGAACCCACCTCTGCCCTGCCGGTTGCGACCGCGCCCGTGCCGGACACTGTTGCCGCGGAGGCCGTGCCACGCGTGACGAGGCCCGCCACCTCGCCGGTGCCGCCGGCCCCTCAGGCGACGCCGCAGCCGCCTCCCGCACCTCGCCGCTTCGTCGCCAGGGACGTTCCGTTCGTGCCCGACTTCCATTGGCGTGCGCTGCAGAATTATGCCGACGCGCCCGGCGCCAAGGCCTTCGCGCTGAACGTGCGCGGCATCTTCGCGATGGCGGTCGACCGGATCGACGAGGCGGCCGCCCGCCGGGTCGCCCTCGAAGACTGCGACCGCAAGGTCGAGAGAGACGTGCCGGTCGTGCACGCCTACGACCGCTGTACGCTCTACGCGGTCGAGAACGAAGTGGTCTGGTCGTTCCGCTCCCCGCCCATGCCGCCGCCGCCCTATGTGCCGTCGGCGAAGCCGTCGCCGCCGATCAACCTCGATCCCGCGACAGCGCCATTGCTCCGTCCGGCAGCCCGCGAGCGCTTGGCCTCCCGCTACCTCACCAGCCCGCACAACCGGGCGCTGGTGCTGGGGCACAATCGGTTCGACTGGTGGACACCGAGCGAAAATGACACCGACGCGATCCGCCGCAACCTGCAGATCTGCGGTCATCTGACGGGACGGCCTTGCGTCGTCTACGCGCTGAACAACGAAGTGCTGGTTCGCGCGCCACAGACGATGCGTGTCACCGATATCTTCACGCCCCAGGACATGAGCGGCCTGGATGACGACCAGACCAAGGCGCTGGATCAGTATCTGATCGCCAACGGCTGGCGCGCCGTCGCGCTGGCCGCGAACGGTCGGATCGGCATCGCCACCGACCGGTCGAGCGAGCAGCAGGCCAAGGCGACGGCGTTGCAGGCCTGTCGCGATGCCGGCGGCTCCGTGTGCGCCATCACGGCCATCGGGCCGTTCAGGGTGGCGCCCGAGTAAGGCTTGTCGCCGCGCGCCCCCGGTCTTCCCCGGATCGGACTCCGGGACTTGACCGCTAGCCGGCTCTACCCCTATCCTGCCGCTGCGAGTAAGTCGCAACAGCGGGAAGAAACGGCCTCAGGGCATGTATATCTGCATTTGCAACGCCATTCGCGAACGCGAGGTCGATGCCGCGGTCCGGGCCGGGGCCCGGCGTCCGGCCGACGTGTTCCGGTCCTGCGGAAAGAGCCCCCAATGCGGAACCTGCGCCTGCGACATGCGCGACCGCATCGCCCAAGCGATCGCCCACGAACGTTCGGTTGAGCCGACGCTCCTCGCTGCCGACTGACGTCTCGCCCCGAGGACTCAGCTCGGCCCCTTGCCTTCGCCCATCTGGCTCTGCAGGTAGTTCTGCACGCCCACCTTCTCGATCAGGCCGATCTCGGTCTCGAGGAAGTCGATGTGCTCCTCGGCGTCCTCGAGGATGCTGACGGCGATCTCGCGGCTGACATAGTCCTTCGCGGACTCGCAGGCCGTGACCGCCTCGACCAGCGCGGTACGTGCCGCGGTCTCGAGCTTGAGATCGGCCTCGAGCGCCTCCGGCACGTTCTCGCCGATCGCGAGCCGGCCGAGGTCCTGCAGGTTGGGCAGGCCGTCGAGCATGAGAATCCGTTCGATGAGCTTGTCGGCGTGCTTCATCTCGCCGATCGACTCCTCGTAGATCTTGTGGCCGAGGCGATCGAAGCCCCAGTGCTTCATCATGCGGGCATGGAGGAAGTACTGGTTGATCGCCGTCAGCTCGTTCTTCAGAAGCTTGTTGAGCTCGGCGATGATCTGCGGGTTGCCCTTCATGGCGAACCTCCTCTTTGAATGAGTCGATTCTCACAAATACTCACGGATTTCCGGCACGCAACCGCAGAGTGAGCGACTGAGAAACGTTCGCTGAAAAAACTACGTGAAGCGCATTCCAAGGTGGGCGAGTGAGAACCACTTGCCGGATCCGATCCCACACGCCTTATCCGGGCTTTCGGCATTTTACAGGAAAAAACGTAGCGCCACCGCAACGCGCAACGTCATAAGGTGAGGTGCGTTCATGTCGGACGCCGCCCGCCCGGGACGTTCCGGGCCAGCCAGCTGAGGATAGCGTTATGTCCAATTTCACTCTTCCGAAACTCCCCTATGCCGATGACGCGCTCGCGCCGGTCGTTTCGGCCAACACCATTTCCTTCCATTACGGCAAACACCACAAGGCGTATGTCGACAAGCTGAACGAACTCGTCCCCGGAACGGCCTATGAGGGGCTTTCGCTCGAGGACGTGGTCAAGAAGTCGGCCAAGGACGAGAAGGGCAAGGCGATCTTCAACAACGCCGGCCAGATCTGGAATCATAATTTCTACTGGAACAGCATGGCGCCCAAGGGCGGCGAGCCCACCGGCAAGATCAAGTCGGCGCTTGACGACAGCTTCGGCGGTCTCGACGCCTTCAAGGCGGCGTTCAAGGCGGCGGCCGTCGGACAGTTCGGCAGCGGCTGGGCCTGGCTCGTCAAGGGCGCGGACGGCAAGCTCAAGATCGAGACGACGGCCAACGCCGATACCCCGATGGCCCATGGCGGCACGCCGCTCCTGGTCGCCGACGTCTGGGAGCACGCCTACTACCTCGATTTCCAGAACCGCCGGCCCGACCACATCCAGGCCTGGCTCGACAAGCTCGCGAACTGGTCGTTCGCCGAGGCAAACCTAGGCTGAGGAGTCATCAATGCTGGGCACCATCCTTCTGATCGTCCTGATCCTGATTCTGATCGGGGCGTTGCCGACCTGGCCGCATAGCAGCGGCTGGGGCTACTACCCGAGCGGTGGTATCGGACTGGTGCTCGTCATCGTCATCGTCCTGCTGCTGATGGGGCGCATCTAGCGGCCAGTCCGCAGGCCCTGTCCGCAGTCCAGGGGGCGCCTTCGGGCGCCCCTTTTATTTGGCATCAATGCCTGACGGGGGACGTGATCGAGTAGAGCCGGGTGATGCGGTCACGACAGTGGTGCCGAGGGGCTTTCGCATTCGGCCGGAAACCCGTGGTTGGTCGGCAGGCTGCGGTCAGCGGGCGTTCACGGGGGCAGCGCGAGCCCAAAGGTCCGCGCGCCACCACACGGCGATCACCAGGGTGAAGACGATGCCCAGCACACTGTAGAGCGTCCCTGTCAGTGCAAAGCCGGCCCATTCGATCAGCGGGCCCGACAGGAGCAGACCGACGGGCAGGCCGTAGACCGCGAGCATCCGCACGCCCATCACGCGGCCGCGCACCGCAGGATCGGTGACCCGGAGCAGGATCACCGACATCGGGATCATGCAGAAGCTCTGGAATAGGCCGGACACGAACAGGACGATCTCCCCCGGCAATGGCGTCGTCAGCCATGAGAAGACGAGGTTGCAGGACATCCAGACGAGGGCGCAGACGATCATCGTGCGCGCCGGCCGGATATGAGCGCCGTACAGGGAGACCAGGATCGAACCGGCCAGGGCTCCCCCGGCGAAGCTGGCGATCAACCACCCGAGGCCGGTCTGATCCATCCGATAGATGTCCCGGGCGACATAGGCGAGAAGAGAGCCGGTCAAGGGATAGGCGGCGAAATTCACGAGGAAGGCCAGCAGCATCACCGCCCGGACGACCGGCGTTGACCAGACATAGGCGAAGCCCCGCCGCAGGGCCCCGAGAGCCGACACCGCGACCTCGCCGTCGCTCAGGACCCGCAGCCGACGGATGCCTACGCCGAGAGTCAGGGCAAGGCAGAGCGCGTAGACGCTGCAGACCGCCACATAGGCCAGGCCCGAGCCCAGCGCCGCGACCAGGCCGGCGCCCGAGAGCGCGCCAACGATTCGGGCCGAATCGGCGGTCGTCCGCGATACGCCCATCGCTCTCATGAGGTAGTCGGCCGGCATGGTCTCGCCGACGAGCAGGTTGCGCATCGTGATGTCTGAGGGTCGGATCAATCCCATCACGGTGGCGAGGATGAAGACCGGCACCGGCGACGCCAGGTTCGTCAGGAACAGGCTCATCAGGCAGGCGGCCAGAATCAGATAGCCGAGCCGCATCAGAAGAAGGACGTTGCGGTTGCCGATCCGATCGCCCGCCATGCCGAACAGGGGCGAGATCAGCGTCCCGAGAAACTGCAGCGAGCCGAACACGGCGAGCGCCAGGACCGACCCGGTCGACACCAGCACGAACCAGCCGAGGATGACCCCTTCCATCTCGAACGCCCAGGAGGCGAGAAGGTCGGAGGGCCACTGGAAGCGGAAGCTTCGAATCCGGAAGGGCGCCAGGGCGGGCGCACGTGCAATGAGGCTCAATTCCTGTTCGTTCCCTCGCCCTGCGCGTTCTATCGGGGCGCTTCGGGCAGGGTGAAGCTGCGCTCTCACGCCACGGACTGCAACGATTGCCTCGGCATGGCAAATCCGCACTAATGGCGGAGCTTAGCCCCATAAAACCCTAATTCTAGTGGTTCTATTGCGCAGTCATTCTGAGAATTTTGAGTGGCTCCCGGTTGCGTTGGGAACCGGCTCAGAGCATTGTGACCTTGGATGCCGTCAAGCGGTAATTGGCTGGAACCGCGTGCGGGTTTTGTCTTGGAGAAGTCCGCGATGGGCGGTGTCGTGAAGCGTACGAAGTTTCATCTTATCCTGATCAAGCCGACTCATTACGATGACGATGGCTATCCGATCACCTGGCTTCGGTCGCACATTCCCTCGAACACCCTGGCGGCGCTCTACGGGCTCGGCGAGGATTGCCGCGCACGGCAGGTGCTCGGGCCGGACGTCGACATCATCATCCACCCGATCGACGAGACCAACACGCGGGTCAGGCCTGACAAGCTCATGGCCCAGATCGAGCGCAGCGGCGGCAAGGGGCTGATCTGCCTCGTCGGCGTCCAGACCAACCAGTTCCCGCACGCTGTCGACCTCGCCCGCAAGTTCCTGAAGGGCCGTTTCCCGGTGACGATCGGCGGGTTCCACGTGTCCGGCTGCCTTTCGATGCTGCCGGTGACGCCGCCCGAGATCCAGGAAGCCATGGACATGGGCATCTCGATCTTCGCCGGCGAGGCGGAGGAAGGCCGCTTCGACCTCGTGCTGCGTGACGCGATGAACGGCACGATGAAGCCGCTCTACAACTACATGGACGATCTGCCGGGCCTCGAGGGCGCCCCGACCCCGCACCTGCCGCCGTCGGCGCTGGCGCGCAACGAGGGCGGGATGTCGAGTTTCGACCTCGGCCGCGGCTGCCCGTTCCAGTGCTCGTTCTGCACCATCATCAACGTGCAGGGCCGCAAGAGCCGCTTCCGCACCGCCGACGATCTCGAAGCGATCATCCGCGAGAACTACAAGCAGGGCATCACGTCGTTCTTCATCACGGACGACAACATGGCCCGCAACAAGCACTGGGAAGATTTCTTCGACCGGCTCATCGAGCTCAAAGAGAACGAGGGCATCCAACTCTCCCTGATCATCCAGGTCGATACCCAGTGCCATCGCATTCCCAACTTCATCAACAAGGCGCGCTGGGCCGGCGTCTATCGCGTCTTCATCGGTCTCGAGAACGTCAACCCGGACAATCTGCTGGCCGCCAAGAAGCGCCAGAACAAGATCACCGAGTACCGCAAGATGCTGCAGGCGTGGCACACCAGCGGCGCCTCGACCTGGGCCGGCTACATCCTGGGCTTCCCCGGGGATACGCGCGAATCGATCCTGCGTGACATGGAGATCATCAAGAAGGAGCTGCCGCTCGACATCCTCGAGCTGTTCATGCTGACGCCGCTCCCGGGCTCGGAGGACCACCAGACCCTTTGGAAGCAGGGCGTCTGGATGGATCCGGACCTCAACAAGTACGACGTCCACCATCGCTGCGTGCATCACCCGAAGATGAGCGATGCGGAGTTCGAGCAGGTCTATCGGGAAGCCTGGGCCTCCTACTACACGCCCGAGCACATTGAGACGGTGGCGCGCCGCCACGGTGCGATCCCCGGCCGCGACCCGGCCGAGCCGGCGCACTTCATGACCATGTTCAAGATCATGTTCGAGGCCGAGGGCGTGCATCCGCTGGAAGGCGGCGCGGTGCGGATGAAGTACCGCCTCGACCGCCGCCACGGCATGCCGATCGAGCCGATTGGCGTGTTCCACCTCAAGGTGGCACGCAACTTCTGGCACAAGCTGAAGATCTACGTGCGTCTCACCCTGGAGGGCCGCCGTATCGGCCGGATGGTCAGGAACGACCCCAAGCGGCTCGAGTACACCGACCTCGCGCTGCAGCCGGTGATGGACGACGACATGGACAAGCTGTCGCTGTTCGCCGAGACGGCGGGCGGCGGCGCGGCCGTCAACAAGCGCCGTGGCGAGGACCTCGCCCGTGCCAAGATCGCGGCGCAGCAGAACCAGCAGCGGCTCGCCGCCGCCGAATAGCGGCGTCCGGAACCTGGCGGTGCCCGCCTTGCGGGCAGCCGCCGGTCTCCCCCGAAGTCCCTAGTGAACCATCCTGGGCGTCACTTCGCCGAGACCGTCGGCGTCGGTCGCCGAGATCGTCGTGCGCACCATGGAGCGCTCGCGCGTGTAATCCCAGGGGCGACCGCGATGAAGCATGGCGCGGTTGTCCCACATCACCGCGTCCCCCTGGCGCCATTTGTGGCTGTAGACGAACTCCGGCCGTGTCGCCTCGTCGAGGAGTTGCGACAGGAGCTGGCGGGCGTCGCGATCGTCCATGCCGTCGATCGCATAGGCATGGCTCGCGACGTAAAGGGCGCGGCGGTCGTTGGTGGGATTGCGCCAGTTGAGCCGCCAGCGAACCGGCGGCAGCGCCTTGCGCTCCTCGGCATTGGCGAGGTCGGGGTGGATCTGGTCGCGGCTGTTGGCATAGGAGTGCGTCGCCACGGCGTCCTTCAGCTTCTCCTGCATGTCCGCGGGCAGCCGCTCCCAGGCGAGCCGCGTGGAGGTGTATTCGGTCTCGCCGCCCTCGCCGGGCAGCACGCGTGCGGTCAGCACCGAGGCGAGCGCTGGCGTCTTCTTGAAAGATGAATCCGTGTGCCAGAGCGCATTGGCCTTGGCGACCAGCACCTGGCGGTGGTCGGGCGGCACGATCTCGCCCTTCTCGCCCACGTTGGTCAGGCGCGAATAGAAGCTGTTGGCGCCGAGCGACGCGACCTTGGTGAGTTCCAGCGGCCCGAAGGCGCGGCTGTAGGCGACCTGGATGTCGTCGGCGATCTGCTGGTCGCGGAACACGAGGAGCGAATGCGTCTCGAAGGCCTCCCGGACGGTTTTGTAGGCTTGCGCATCCGTCGCCACGTCGAGCAGCGACACGCCCTTCACTTCGACGCCGAACCCCTCGGCCAGCGGGACCAGTTCCATCGCGTTCCTCCTCGCGGTTTCTTTTGTGACCGGGATTTTATCGCACCGCCCCGGCGGGCGGCTATAGTGCGAATCCTGCACCCGAGGCATTGCTGTATCCCGTATGGCCGTCAAGTCCCCGTCCGCTCCCCGCCTTTCCTTCGTCTGTGCCGCCACGCCCACGGCCCGCGAAGCCAAGGCCCGCCTCGAGAAGATCTACGGGGCGGTGACGACCGCAGAGGCCGACATCATCGTCGCGCTGGGCGGCGACGGGCTGATGCTGCAGGCGCTCCATCGCAACATGCGGCGGCTCAAGCCGATCTACGGCATGAACCTCGGCACGGTCGGATTCCTGCTCAACACCTACAAGGAAGCCAACCTGTTGAAGCGCCTCAAGAAGGCCCGCCAGGTGACGCTGACGCCTCTGCGTATGCTGGCCACCAACACGCGCGGCAAGGCCACCGAGGTCCTCGCCATCAACGAAGTGTCTCTGCTGCGCTCGAGCCGACAGACGGCGCGCATTGAGGTCGCGGTCGATGGCCAGAAGCGACTGCCCGAGTTGCATTGTGACGGGGTGCTGGTCGCAACGCCCGCCGGCTCCACTGCCTACAACCTCTCCGCACACGGACCGATCCTGCCGCTGGGCGCCGGCCTGCTGGCACTGACGCCGATCAACGCCTTCCGGCCCCGGCGCTGGCGAGGCGCCCTGCTCTCGCGCACTTCCAAGGTCGAATTCACGATCCTCGATCCGAAGAAGCGCCCCGTCGCGGCGGCGGCCGACTCGGTCGAGATTCCCAACGTCGCCCATGTCGAGGTGACCGAGGCCGGTGACACGCAACTCACCCTGCTGTTCGACCCCGAGCACGATCTCGAGGAGCGCATCCTGAAGGAGCAGTTCGCTCCTTGAGCGGCAAGGACGTTCCCCTCAAGCCCGGTAAGAAGAGGATCATCGGCCACGAGGGCTGGCAGCCTCTCGTCCTGGCGCTTGCCATCGGCACGGCCGGCGGATTCGTCTTCGACTGGCTGCGCATGCCTCTGGCCTGGATGCTGGGCGCCTGCGTCTTCTCCACCGTCGCTGCCTTCCTCGGCCTGCGCGTCGGCATGCGGGTACGGCTGCGCCAGGGGATGATCATCATCCTGGGCGTGCTGCTCGGGTCGGGCTTCACACCGGAGCTGGTGCAGCGGCTGGGCGAATGGGCCGTCAGCCTCTGCGTCCTCACCGGCATGACCATGACCGGCGCCACGCTCTGCTACGCCTGGCTGCGGCGCGTCACCGACTGGGACAAGGTCACCTGCTACTTCGCGGCCATGCCGGGCGGCCTGAACGACATGACCATCATGGGCGGCGCCATGGGCGGCGAGGAGCGATCGATCGCGCTCGCCCATGCGCTGCGCATCCTGACCGTCGTGCTCACCATCCCCATCTGGTACCGGCTGGTGAACGGCGCACAGACAAGCGTTCTCACCATGGTCCACGGGTCGACCGGCAACGACTGGAAGGACTACGCCATCCTGATCGCCTGCGGCGTGATCGGCGCGGTGCTCGGGCGCCTGCTGCGCCTGCCGGCGGCCTTCATGATGGGCCCGATGATCGTAAGCGCCATCGCCCATCTCGGCGGCCTCACCAACTCGCAGCCGCCAGGCTTCCTGGTCGCGGCGGCCCAGGTCGTGGTCGGCACCGGTATCGGTTGCCGCTTCGTTGGCACTAACTTCGACCGGCTCCACAAGGAAATGGCCGCCGCCATCGGCGCCGCGCTCATCCTCATCGCCTGCGCGGTCGGCTTCGCGGAGATCACCCACGCGCTGACCGGCCTCAATCTCGACGCCACCGTCCTGAGCTACGCCCCCGGCGGCTTTGCCGAAATGAGCCTGATCGGCCTGGCACTAGGCATTGAGATCGCGATGGTGGCGACCCACCACCTGTTCCGGCTGTTCCTGATCATCATCACCGGACCGATCGTCTTCCGGACGATCCTGGGACGCGCCCGCCGCTGATCGGTTTCCCCGGCTCGGGCGATATGCCTCCGGATTCGCCGTAACTGCTCCCGCGAGACCGTCTGCACGGCCCATGCAAATCGCCGCGTGGCGCGGAAGGGCGATTCTCACTTCGTTGGTTTCGTTTGATTCGGTTGTTTCGCTTATGCCGCCCCGCAAGGTCGCCGGGGCGCAGGCCGGTGGCCGTCAGTATGCAGCGAAGGCTAAAGCAGGCCCAGTCGCCGGAGCTCCGCTGCCATTTCGGCCGGCATGTCCCCCGTGTCGCCGCTCGACAGGTCCGGCGGCGCTCGTTCGGGCTCGAGATAGCGCCAACCCTGGAAGGGCTTGCAGGCACGCGGGGCGGTCTCGATCAGGGTCCGCTTGAGCTTGATGCGACAGAACTTCCTGCCGCTCTCTTGGTCGAAATCCTCCTCGAACCCGACCAGCTCCTGGCGGCAGCGAATGACGCCGCGCACCACCCAGTAGAGCGAGCCGCCCAGCAGATCGTCCGCCCGCCGCGGCGAGTTGCGGGTGTAGACCCAGTGCGGCGAGCGTGCCGACTGCCCCCGCTCCCGGCGGCGCGCCGCCTGGACCTTCTTCATGTGGGCGAGATCGTCGACCCCGACCGCCAGCTTGATGAGATGCAACGCCATCGCCTGCGCTTAGTATGCCGCCGGTCGCCTGCTCAAGCGCCGCCTATCCACAGCGTGACCTTCCCGCCACAGGCTGCGAGAATTGCGGATCGGCTTTCCAACTCCACACTGTCTGCACAATCCACGCCCTATTGTCCGGTCGCCGTTTGCGGGGAATTCTGATGAACAAGTCGACGCTGGCCGCCCTGGTTGTGGCCCTCATGCTGGGCTCCGGCATCGCGGGCTACCTGATCGGGAGGCCGGGCGATTCGCTCGACCGCCCCGCGCCCGCGACCGTCGCCGCCCCTCCGGCCACCGCACCGGCCTCCCCGACTCCACCGGCGAGCGCGCCGCCGCAGACGGCCCAGTCCTCCGCACCGGCTCCCATCGCCCAGCCACCGGCATCGCCCTCCGCTCCCTTCTCCTTCCGTCGCGTCGCCGTCGATTCCAGCCGCAGCGAGGCGGAGGCCTGTCTCGCCTTCAACAAGCCGCTCGCCACAGGCGACGTGAAGTACGGTGATTTCATCCGCATCGAGCCCGAGGCCAAGACGGCGCTGCGCTCGGTGGACGATCGGCTGTGCATCGCCGGCCTCACCTACGGCCAGGATTACACGGTGAAGCTGCTGGCCGGCTTTCCCGGACGCGATGGCGAGAAGTTGCGCGACGAGCAGAACGTGAGCGTGGCGCTGGGCGCCCGTCCGGCGGTCGTGAACCTGCCCGGCAAGGGCTTCATCCTGCCGCGCGGCAGCGCCGCCGGCCTGCCGGTCACCACCATCAACGTCTCCAAGGTCGGCATCGCGGTCTATCGCGTGAACGAGCGCGGCATCGATCGCTTCTCCGCCGACCGCTACTACGACGTCGCCTTCCCCGGCTCCGAGCCGATCACCGAATCCTGGTCGCTGCGCAGTTGGCTGAACGGCAGCAACGGCGCCGAGCAGTGGACTGGCACGATGGAGGTGCGGAACGTGCCCAACCAGGCCGTCGTCACCGCCTTCCCGATCCGCGAGACCATCCAGGACTGGAAGCCCGGGGCCTATTTCGTGGTGGTCTGGAACGCCGCCAGGCCGCCGTCGCGCGACTATGAAGACGACGAGTCGACGAGCGGCGCCGCGGCCGGCTTGTGGGTCATCGACACCGACATCGGCCTCACCTCCTTCACCGGCGACGACGGGCTGAACGTGTTCGCGCGCTCGCTGCAGACCGCCCAGCCGCTCCCAGGCATAGAGGTCACCGTCCTGTCACGCGGCAACGAGCCGATCGGCAAGGTGGTGACGGGCGCCGACGGCCGCGCCGCCTTCGCCGCCGGCCTGCTCAAGGGCACCGGCGCAGCCGAAGCCGTCGCCGTCATGGCGCAGGATCCGGCCCGGAAGGAATTCTCGCGCCTCGAACTCACCAAGTCGGCCTTCGACCTGTCCGACCGCGGTGTCGAGGGCCGGCCGCAGCCCGGCCCGGTCGATGCCTTCCTCTACACCGAGCGCGGCATCTATCGGCCCGGCGAGACCGTGCAGCTGATGGCGCTGATGCGCGACGACGCGGCCAATGCCCTCTCCAACCTGCCGGTCACCCTGATCGTCAAGCGGCCCGACGGCAGCGAATTCACCCGCTTCACCCACGCCCTGCAGGGGTCGGGCGCCATCGCCCAGGCGATCGATCTGCCGAAATCCTCGCGGCGCGGCCGCTGGTCGGTTGCCGCTTACATCGACCCCAAGGGCGCGCCGGTCGGCCGCGCCGAGTTCTCGGTCGAGGATTTCGTGCCGGAGAAACTGAAGGTCGAGCTGACGCCCGACGAGCCGATCATACGACCCGGCAGCGTGAACCGCTTCGTGCTTTCGGCCGACTTCCTCTATGGCGCACCGGCGTCCGATCTCGCCGTCGAAGGCGACATGCGCATCACCGTCGACGACACGCCGTTCCCTGCTTTTGCGAAGTACCGGTTCGGCCCCGAGGACGACCGCGAAAAGTTCGAACCGCCCTTCATCGAGTTGAAGGGGGAGAACACCGACCAGGCCGGCAAGTCGAGCCTCGACTGGTCGGGCGATCTCGCCAAGGAGACCGTCTTGCCGCTGCGCGCCCAGATCCAGGCCCGCGTCTTCGAACCGGGCGGCGGCCGTGCCACCAAGGCCGAGAAGGTCATGCCCGTGCGCACCCGCAATACCTATCTCGGCGTGCGCCCGACCTTCGAGGGCCGCTATTCCCGCGAGGGCGTCGACACCGAATTCGACGTCGTGGCGGTCGACGCGGCGGGCACGCAGATCGCGCGCCCCTCGGTCGAGTACCGGATCGAACGCATCACCAATGCCTATCAGTGGTTCCAGGTCGACGGCCGCTGGCGCTGGCAGTCGGTCACCAACACGCGACTGATCACCGCCGACAGGGTGACCCTGAAGGCAGACGCGCCGACCCGGCTGTCGCAGCGGCTGGACTGGGGCCAGCACAGGCTCACCGTCATCGACAACGACCGGAACACCTCGACCAGCCTCACCTTCTACGTGGGCTGGTACGGCGGCACGGGCACCGAGGAGGCGCCCGACACGCTGCGCGTCGCCAGCGACAGGCAGAACTATGCGCCGGGCGATACGGCCCGCCTGCGCATCGAGGCGCCGTTCGCCGGTGAAGCCCTGATCGCCATCGCGACCGATCGCATCGTCTCCACCCAGTCGGTTCAGGTGCCCGCCGGAGGCACGACCGTCGACATCCCGGTGAAGGGCGAATGGGGGGCCGGCGCCTATGCGCTGGTCACCGCCTGGCGGCCGCTCGCGGCGCCGGCCGAACGCACGCCCACGCGCGCGATCGGCGCGACCTGGCTGGGGCTCAACCCGGCCCTGCGCACCCTCGGCATCCAGATCGCCACACCCGAGAAGATCACGCCGCGCCAGCGCATCGAGGTGCCGATCAAGGTCTCGAACCTGCAGCCGGGACAAGAGGCCTTCGTGACCCTGGCCGCCGTCGACGAGGGCATCCTGCAACTCACCCGCTACAAGACTCCCAATCCCGCCGACCACTATTTCGGCAAGCGCCGCCTCGGCGTCGCGATGCGTGACGATTACGGCCGCCTGCTCGACACGCGCGCGGACGAACTCGGCCGCATCCGGGCCGGTGGCGATGCCGGCGAGATCGGCGGGCTCGACATCGTGCCGACACGAGTCGTTTCGCTGTTCAGCGGTCCGGTGAAGCTCGACGACAAGGGCGAAGCCAGGGTCGCCTTCGACATCCCCGACTTCATCGGCCAGCTCCGGCTGATGGCGGTGGCCTACGACAAGAGCCGTGTCGGCTCGGGCGAGCAGCGCCTGTTCGTTCGTGACGCCGTCACGGCCGATGCCGTGCTGCCGCGCTTCCTCGCGCCGAAGGATCTCGGCCGGGTGGCGCTGTCGCTGCACAATGTCGACGGTCAGGCGGGCGACTACCGCGTGACCCTCACCGCCACAGGCTCGGTCTCGCTCGAACGGCCTGTGACGGAAACGAAACGCCTCGCCGCCAATCAGCGCGAGCTGCTGACCTGGCCGCTGCGGGCCGGCGAGGCCGGCTTCGGCAAGGTGACGGTCGCCGTCCAGGGACCGGGCAACTTCGCCGTCCAGCGCGAATGGGACATCCAGGTGCGGCCGGCGCAGACGCCCAGCGCCGTCGACACGGTGGCGCGCCTGGCGCCCGGCAACGAGGCCACGGTCGACCGCAACGTGATCGCGGCCTTCGCCCCCGGGACCGCGCAGGTCAGCGCTTCGCTGACCCGAATCCCGGGGATCGACGTCGCGGCGCTGCTGCGCGCGCTCGACAAGTATCCGTTCGGCTGCATCGAACAGACGACCAGCCGTGCCATGCCACTGCTCTACTACAACGACGTCGCACTGCTGGGGTACGGCCCGACCGATCCGCGCATCAACGAGCGCGTGCAGGACGCGGTCTACCGCGTCGTTGACATGCAGCTGCCCGACGGGTCGTTCGGCATGTGGGGCCCCTTCTCCACCCCGGCGGCGGAATGGCTGCAGACCTACGTGCTCGACTTCCTGGTCCGCGCCAACCAGCAGCAGATGGCGGTGCCGTCCGCATCGCTGCAGCGGGCGCTGAACTGGCTCAACAGGACGGCCGACAAGCTCTCGCCCAACGCCCAGGCCTATGCCTGGTACGTGCTGGCGAAGTCGGGTTACGCCGATCCCGGACGTGTGCGCTACTTCCAGGACACGAAGGCGGCCGAGATGAAGGGCGGCATCGCCTGGGCGATGCTGGCCGCGGCCCTGAACCAGGTCGGCGAACCGGGCCGCGGGCGTCTCGCCTTCGCCACCGCGCGCCAGCGTATCGACGAGCGCGATCCGTCCGACTATTACGGCTCGCCGCTGCGCAACCGCGCCGCCCTCGTCACGCTCGCCGTCGAAGCGGGCGGACGCGAGGCCCTGACCGAGGTGACGAGCCTGGTGGGCGAGCGCCTCACATCGTCGATCAACCTCACCACGACGCAGGAGCAGGCGTGGCTGGTGATGGCGGCACGCGCCATGAGCGGCAGCACCCAGCTTTCCTATTCGGTGGACGGCCAATCGCGCCAGGCAACCGCCGAACCGGTGACGTTCAACCCGGATGCGGCCGCCCTCGCCCGCGGCCTCAAGCTGCGCAATGACACCGACCGCCCTATCTGGATGCAGGTGACGGCGCGCGGCGTGCCGCTCGATCCGCAGCCCGCGGCCACGGCCGGCCTCAGCGTCGAGCGCAAGTTCCTGAAGTTCGACGGCGAGCCCAGTTCGCTGGGCCATGTCGTACAGAACGAGCGCTTCATCGTCTCGATCTCCGGCCGCAACCTGGAGGGCGGCTACCACGAGGTCGCGCTGCTCGACCTGCTGCCGGCCGGCTTCGAGATCGAAGCGGTCCTGAACGAAGAGACGGCGAAGCCCTTCCCGTTCCTGACCGGCCTCACCGAAACCCGCATTGCCGAGGCGCGCGACGACCGCTTCTTCGCATCCTTCAACATGGGCACCCGCCCGTATCAGACCTGGTGGGATGCCTCGGCGAAGAACCCGAACTCCTATCATGTCGCCTACATCGTTCGCGCCGTGACGCCCGGCACCTATGCCGTCCCGGCGACGAACGTCTCCGACATGTACGCACCGCGGATCCATGGCAGGACCGCGATGCGCACGCTGACCATCGTTCCCGCCGGAACGAAGTAGGCCGCATGCGGCTCAGGCCCCTGCTGGCCGGCTTGGCCGTCGCCGCCACGACCCTGGTGGCGACGGCGCTGACGCTCGACCAAATCTTCCCACCCGACCTGTCGCGCTATCACGACCGGTCGACCGAGGTGGTCGATGCCAACGGCCGGCTGCTGCGTGCTTTCACGACGGCGGACGGCAAGTGGCGGCTCAAGACATCGGTCGACGATGTCGATCCGCTCTATCTCGGCCTGCTCAAGGCCTATGAGGATCGCCGCTTCGACTCCCACTGGGGCGTCGATCCTCTCGCGACGCTGCGTGCGGCCGGCCAGCTCGCCGAGCGCGGACGCATCGTCTCCGGCGCTTCGACACTCTCCATGCAGGCCGCCCGCCTGCTCGATCCCCGGCCGCGCAGCTTCACCACCAAGGCGATCCAGTCGGCGCGCGCGCTGCAGCTCGAATGGCGCTACTCCAAGCGCGATGTGCTGGCGATCTACCTGACGCTCGCCCCGATGGGCGGCAACCTGGAAGGCGTGCGCGCCGCGTCGCTCGCCTATTTCGGCAAGGAACCGCGCCAGCTCAGCGCCGCCGAAGCCGCCCTCCTGGTCGCCATCCCGCAATCGCCCGAGCGCCGCCGCCCCGATCGCGCTTCCTCCATGGCCCAGAAGGCGCGCGACCGCGTGCTGGCGCGCGGCGTCGAGCACGGCGTGATCGATGCGCCGCTCTTCGAGATGGCGCGCAGCCGCCCTGCGCCCGACCGCCGTCTCGCGATGCCGATGCAGGCGCCGCATCTCTCGACCTGGCTGGCGGGGCAGTCGCCAGGCACCACCGTCCACACGACCGTGCGCTATGAATTGCAGCAGGCACTGGCCCAACTGGTGCAAGAGGAGCGGCGCGCGCTGGCCGACGGCGCCGAGATCGCCATGGTCGTGCTCGACAACCGCACCGGCGGGGTCGTCGCCTGGCTGGGGGGCGACAATTTCTTCGGACGCGCCGGACAGGTCGACCTGGTGCGCGCCCGCCGCTCGCCAGGCTCGGCGCTGAAGCCGTTGATCTACGCCATGGCGTTCGACGACCGGACGCTGCATCCCGAGACGCTGGTCGAGGATGTGCCCGTACGTTTCCGCGACTGGCTGCCGCGCAACTTCGACCGCGATCATCAGGGCGCGGTCACGGTGCGGCGCGCCCTGCAGCAGTCGCTGAACGTGCCGGCCGTACTCGCGCTGGAGAAGGTCGGACCGCAGCGCTTCCTGTCCACCCTGCGCACCGCCGGCGCGGCGCCGGGCCTGCCGCCGGGCGACAACGGAAACTCATTGGGCGTCGCGCTCGGCAGCGCCACGGTCTCGCCGCTCGAGATGGCAGGTCTCTATGCCGGGCTGGCCAATGGCGGCAGCTTCGCCCCGCCGCAGTTCCGGCGCGACCGGCCCCGGCCCGAGGCGGTCCGTTTGGTCGGCCCGACCGCCGCCTGGTACGTCTCCGACGTGCTCACCGAAGCGCCGCTGCCCGAGGGCTTCGCCGCCCTGCCCGTGGCGCTGCGCGAGCGCCGTATCGCCTTCAAGACCGGCACGTCGGCCGGCTATCGCGATGCCTGGGCCGCCGGCTACAGCACCAACTGGACGGTCGTGGTCTGGGTCGGCCATGCCGACGGCACGCCCCGCCCCGGCCAACTCGGCCGGCTCTCGGCGCTGCCGATCCTCTTCAAGGCCTACGGGCGGCTCCCGGCCGAGGACAATCGCGCGATCCTGCCCCCGGCCGACGCGATCAAGGTCGCCTCCCATCGCGAGTTGCCACCGCGCATGCGCACCCTTGCCCCCAACAGCGAGACCAGCGGCGGCCCGCGCATCGCCTATCCCCCGGCCGACGCGCGCATCGAACTGGCGGCGCGCGAGGCCGTCGTGCTCAACGCCATGGGCGGTCAGGGCCGCCTGCGCTGGCTGGTCGACGGCCGCCCGCTCGAGGGCACGCGCTGGGTGCCCGATGCGGCCGGAACCGCTCGTCTCGCCGTCGTTGACGAGGCGGGGCGCTCGACCTCGGTCATGGTGTGGATCGTCAGCAGACCCAACTGAAGTGACAGCCTCCTGCGCGTTCAGAATACGCTCTCCCGATCGCGAATCACATGCGCACATGTCGCGCTAGGTTGAGAAAATTGTTATGACGCGCTTCTGCCCTGACCCCGGGCGAACCTGATTTCGCAGGCATCGAGACAAGCTCCATCTTCACACACTGTTGCGTCGTACCCGCAGCCTGCGCGGGTAGGTCCTGCCCATGCAGGAGAACGGGCGCGGGACGCGCGAGCAGTAGACCGAACAGGAGCAGAACACGTCACGTGCAAGCTACTACCCGCCCATCGCTTCCGTGGCACCGGGTAGAATGATACCGTTATTCCTAATTTAAGGGTTCATCTGGAGAATGTCGGACCGTAGCGGAAAGCGGAGTATGCAGGGTGCGCGCCGAACCGAAACTCCCATGAGATCGGACGCCGTGCAGCGTGTTCGAGATTCGCAGTATCTACCGCGCCGCCCACAACATCTCTTCCAACCAACCTCGCGCGATGGGGTGGTTGTATGGGCATCTCGTCCGCGATGGTGAGTCCGTACCGAAACCTTCCCGAAGGCGCCTTCTGGAAGTCTGGGGTCGTCGGAAGCGACCCCCACAATCTCATCGACATCTATAGGCCGAAGTGGACCCTGAGCCGGGCCGATCTGGTCGGAACCGCCGGGAGCTGCTTCGCCCAGCATATCGCGCGGTACCTCGGGACAAGCGGCTACAATGTCCTCGATGCCGAACCGCCGCCATCCGAACTGCCCGTCGACCAGTTCGAGAGGCACGGCTACGCACTTTATTCTGCACGCTACGGCAATATCTACACGGTCCAGCAGCTTCTCCAGTTGGTTCGCGAAGCGGCGGGCGAATTCGCTCCAGGCGAAGTTGCATGGAGCCGCGATGGTCGCTTCTACGACGCGCTGAGGCCGGGAGTGAGCCCGGGCGGCCTCGACAGTGAGGCGCTCGTACTCGAAGCGCGCAGGCGGCACCTCGCATGCGTCGCCGACATGTTCAACCGGATCGATGTCCTCGTGTTCACATTGGGATTGACGGAGGCCTGGATCCATCGGGCAAGCGACACGGTGTTCCCCGTAGCCCCGGAAACCATCGCCGGCTCGTTTGATCCGGTGCGATACGCGTTCCGGAACTTCACCTTCGCCGAGACCCTTGAGGCCTTCGACCAGTTCATGAGCTTCGTCCACCGGATGCGTCGGGGCGCCCCGCTCCGTATCCTGCTGACGGTCTCTCCGGTTCCCCTCACGGCCACCGCCAGCAATCGTCACGTGCTCCAGGCCACGGCCTATTCGAAATCGATCCTGAGGGCGGTTGCCGGCCAAGCGAGCGTTTTTCACTCTACCGTCGACTACTTCCCCTCGTACGAAATCATCACAAACCCGGCAGCGAAGTCATCCTTCTACCAGGACAATATCCGCAGCGTCCGGCCCGAAGGTATCGAGGCCGTCATGCGTGTCTTCTTCGCGCACCACGGCAAGCAGATCGCTGCGAGCACCGTCGACGAAGCCGGCGGGACCGCGGCTGGCCGGCCCGAACCAAGTCCGAAAGCCGCGACGAGGCGATCGGAGGGCATGCGCACCTGGCTGAACGGGATATTCGCGACAAATCGCAATGCAGTGCGCAGCAACAAGCCCCGAGCGTGGCGGGAGATGACCGATGGCGGCCCATGGTACGAGACGTCCGGCCCCTCACGTTTCGATGACTGGGCCGATCCACAATGCGAGGAGGTATTGCTAGAGGCATTCTCGGCAAAGGACGCCCACATGACGAAGGGCTTAGCCCAACGCCCCCTCGTCTTTGTCGGCAACAGTCATCTCGGCGGTCTGAAGGGCGCCTATGAAAATGTCGTCGCCGGTGAGCGGGAGCGCGTCGACGCGAGCTTCGTGCCGACCGATTGGCTGGCAAGTCCATGGGACGACTTCCGCACCAACCGCTTCCTGAGCGACCTCGCGCTCCGCGATGACGCGCGCGACAAGGCAGGGGCCATCCCATCGGTCGATGGAATGCTGTCCGGGGTCACGCTCTGTCTGGTGGGACTCGATCTCCTCGGCGACGGCGTCGTGAAGGCGAACGGCGCGCTCCGTGCTGGTAGCGCCGGGCTCAGCGATGGCAGCAGTATCAGTCCCAAGCTCGAGACCCTCGAGGGCGCGCGCGACCTCCTGTCCGACGATCCCGCTCTCGCCTCTCTGCCCGGTCAACGGTACCACCGCGCATTGCGGCGGAAGTACGCGAGCTATTTCAAGCGCCATGCGTCAATTTACCTGAAGCTGAGGCGGTCGGAGATCTACCGGGATATCTACTGGATCGCCTCACCGGACATGGTGGAGAGAACGGCACGCTTCAGATTTGGCGCCGACTATGTCGACAGCTGGTCACACCGCATCCACACTCGCGTCGCACTGGCCTCTGTGCTCGAAGCCTTCGACAGCATCGGCTTCCGATCCAAACTGATCCTTCATCCCGACGCACAGATCGATGCGCATGGCTTTGCCCGCAACGAGTTCGCCGCACGGCAAGCTCCTTGGGACATCCACACCAAACCGCAGTTCTACCGTCCCGCGATAGAAACGCTTCTGCGCAAGCTGGGGGAGCAGCAAGGGGCGCGATGATGGACTCCCCTCGGGATGGATTACGGTCGTGCCCGACTCGATGTTCGACGTGCTGGCCGCTGGCGGGCACTGACCGGCGCCAAGGCTTCAGAAGGCGACAGCCCGAGCGACTGCCTCGCGCGCCAAGGCCATATGGATCCTCATGTCACCGCGTCAGGAAAACCGGACAATGAAACGATGCGCCGGCGACCACTGGGATCGCGTTCGCCTCAGTTGCACCCTAGCCTCAAAGGCCGACGACGCCGCATGACACGGCTCCCTCTCAGGCCGCCATCTTCGCCTTGAGCGCCTGAGCGACCTTCGAAGCTGGCTGCCGGCCGAGTGCCTCGCAGATCGCGCGGCCGGCGGCTGCCACGGCCTCGAGGTCGACGCCGTGGTCGATGCCGAGGCCGTTCATCAGGTAAATCACGTCCTCGGTGCCGACATTGCCCGAGGCGCCCTTGGCATAGGGACAGCCACCGAGGCCCGCGACGGCGGTATCGAACACCGCGATGCCGCGCTCCATGACGGCGAGGATGTTGGCCAGCGACTGGCCGTAGGTGTCGTGGAAGTGCGCGGCGATCTTTTCCCGCGGCATCTTCTCGGCCACGGCGTCGATCATGGCCACGCACTCGCCGGGCGTGCCGACGCCGATCGTGTCGCCGAGCGAGACCTCGTAGCAGCCCATCCGGAACAGACGCTCCGACACCTCGGCCACCTTGGCCGGCGAGACCTTGCCGTCATAGGGACAGACGATCACGGTCGAGACGTAGCCGCGCACCTTCATGCCGTGCTTTTGCGCCGCTTCCATCACCGGCGCGAACCGCTCGAAGCTCTCGTCGATCGAGCAGTTGGTGTTCTTGCGGCAGAACGCTTCCGAGGCCGCGGTGAAGATCGCGATCTCGCCGACCCCGGCCTCGACCGCGCCGTTCATGCCCTGCTTGTTCGGCACCAGCACCGGATAGCTCACGCCGTCCTTGCGCTTGATGCGGGCCATCACCTCGTCCGTGTTGGCCATCTGCGGCACCCACTTGGGCGACACGAAGCTTCCGGCCTCGACGGCCGAATGGCCGGCCGCCGACAGCGCGTCGATCAGCGCCACCTTGACCTCGACCGAAACCGGCTTCGCCTCGTTCTGCAACCCGTCGCGCGGGCCCACTTCGACGAGCCGCACGGTCTTGGGATGATTCATCGTTTCCTCCCGATACTGAGGCCACATACTGCACCATCGGGAGGATCGCCAGACAGGAGTTTCGCCCCTAGGGCGTCTGCGAAATATGGGCGGTGCGATCGTGCCCGGGATGGCTGAACATGATCTCCAGGGTGCGCAGGTAGGTGTGCAGTCCGGCATCCTGGATCGGCAGGACGTGGGCATCCTCGCCCGATTCGTTGTGATGCGAATGCCAATAGCCGGGCGGCGTGATGAAACTGGCGCCGGGCGCCCAGTCCTCGCGCCGACCGTTCTTGATCATCCCGGATTCGTCGAGTTCCGTGCCGATCATCGTGTAGCAGCCGGGCTTGCAGTCGATCACGAAGTCGACCGCCACCGATTCGTGGCGATGCGGATACTGCACCGCATCCTTCGGCAGGAGGCCGAACATCGTCCACATCGTGTGGGTGATGGTGCGGGTGGCCGGGAAGTTCCGGTTGGCGAGCAGGACGCTGACGCGATTGGCGTTCGCGGTCGCGGGATCGGTGGCGATCTCCGTGAGCTTCTGCTGCGCCTTGGTGTGCTGGTAGAAAGTGGGCTTGAAGCGCGCGACCGTCGGCGCGGCGCCGAGATAGCGCAGCAGCGGCGCATCGTGCACCCAGTAGAGCCCGGCTTCGCCGTCGGAATGATGCAGCGCATGGCCGTGCGCCGGCAGCACCATGTAGTCGCCCTGCGTCCAGTGGATGGTCTCGCCGCACGCGTCCGTCCGCCCGCTGCCCCGGAACACGAAGAAGACCTGGCTGGTCGCCTCGGCCGAGGTCATGACCGAGCCGCGAACGATGCGGACGAAATTGGCGCACAGCGCGGGGGTCGTCGCCGGGCCAACGATCCCCAGTTCCTCACTGACATCGAGCGGCTGCACGCGGGTCGGTCCCTCGTCGAAGAACGACGGCGAGAAGGCCCGGTACGGAACCGGCGGGATGATGCCCTGCTGGATCGGGTTAGCCGCCGAGCTGTAGTCGAAATACTGCGCGTCGCTCGTCAGCAGGTCGTCATTGGGGAAACTTTCGATGCCAGCCACACAAATCTCCTCGTCCGGGATCACGCAGGACACGGCCCGCTGAACGGCCGCAGTTTGCCGTCTCACCGGATTCCAAGTCCACGAGGGAAATTACGGCCGAGCGGGCTCCTAGACGACGGTTTCCTTGAGCTTGCCCGACCGTCCCAGCACCAAGGGCACGGCGGCGAGGGCCAGCACGGTGAAGGCGATCAGCAGGGTCGCGACGGCGGTGATCGTCGGATTCACCTCGAGGACGAGCTCGTTGAACATCTTCTTCGGCACGGTCTCGTGCTTGCCGGCGATGAACGAGGTGACGATGACCTCGTCGAAACTGCCGATGAAGGCGAAGATCCAGGCGGCGAACACGCTGGGCGCCAGGTTCGGCAGTACGACCTTGCGCATCGTGTAGCCCCAGGAGGCGCCGAGGCTCCAGGCGACCTGCTCGATCCGCTGGTCGAACTCGCGGATCGCGACCCCCAGCACCATCATCACCAGCGGCACGTTGAGCAGCGTGTGCGCGACTACGAGGCCCACCAGCGAGCCCAGCAGGCCAACCTTCGCCAGCGCGAGGTAGAGGGCAATGGCCACGATGATCGTCGGCACGATCAGCGGCGCCATGAAGTTGCCCTCGGCCCAGTCGCGGCCCCTGATGGTGCCGCGGCGCAGCCCGTAGGCCGCGAGGCCGCCCAGGATCAGCGCCGCCACCGAGGAGACCGCGGCGACGAAAGTGGATGTCCACATCGCCTCCATCCAGCGCGGATCGCCGAAGAAGGTCTCGTACCAGCGCAGCGACAGGCTGGGGGGCGGAAAGGTGAGCGCCCGCGCCGACGAGAAGGACATCGGGATCACGATGATCAGCGGCACGGTCAGGAAGACCAGCCCGAAGATGCCCACCGCCGCGAGGGCCCGCCGCGCCCAGATCGAACCGCCGGTCATGTTCCCGAGGCCTTTCGGTCGAGCCGGCGATAGGCGGCGAAGATGAGCAGCGTCACGATCAGCAGGATCGTCGAGATGGCCGAGGCCTGCTCCCAGCGCGGGATCTGGTTGATCAGGGTGTCGAGCAGGTTGGAGATCATCGGCACCCGGCCGCCGCCCAGGATCGCGGGCGTGACGTAGAAGCCCAGGCAGAGGATGAAGACCAGCAGCGCGCCGGCGGCCAGCGCCGGCAGGGTGAGCGGGAAATAGACCTTCCAGAAGATGGTGCGCGGCGGTGCGCCGAGCGAGGCCGCCGCCTGAAGCAGCCGGTCGTCGATGCGGATCATGGCGGCGAACAGCGGCAGCACGAGGAACGGCAGCAGCACGTTTGCCATGCCGATCGTGACCCCCAGCTCGTTGTAGAGGAAGGAGACCGGTGCGTCGGTGAGCCCGCTCCACTGCAGCGCGCGATTGACGATCCCGCCATTCCCCAGCACGACGATCCAGGCGTAGGTGCGCACGAGGATCGAGACCCAGAAGGGCAGCACGACCAGCGCGATCGCGATCATGCGGCCGCGGCGACCCAGCCCGCGCATCCAGTGCGCCAGCGGATAGCCGATCAGGATGTTGGCGATGGTGGCGATCAGCGCGATGCGCATCGTGTTGCCGAGCACGCGCAGGTAGACCGGCGCTTCCGCCAGGCCCTCATAGTGTTCGAGCGTGAAGCCCCGCCCCTTCTCCCAGAAGGCGAGGCCCAGCATGTAGACGATGGGGGCGTTGAAGGCGACGACCATCAGCACCAGCAGCGGCGCGATGAAGCCGAAGCCGCTGGAGCGCATCATCGCCTGCCGCCCCATTCAAATGGGGAGGTGGCGCGATGATCCGCGACGGAGGGGTCAGAACCGGCATCACAGACGCTCATGCCCCCTCCGTCGGCGCAAGACGCCGACACCTCCCCATCTGAATGGGGAGGGTCGCAAATCAACGCCGTCGTCGGCATCACAGTCCGAGCTTGAAGGCTTCCCACTTCTTGTTCACGGCCTCGCCGTTGTCGGCCCACCACTGGGCGTTCTCGAAGTACTGCACATCCTTGTTCTGCTTGCTGGTGGGGAACTGCCAGAGCTTGTCCTGGGGCAGCAGCTTGTCCAGATCCGGACTGGGACCGGTGTAGGAGATCACCTCGGCCGCCTTGGCCTGGTTTTCCGGCAACGACATCTCGTGCATCAGCTTCCACGCGGCCGCCTTGTCGTCGGGCTTGGAACCCTTGACCACGCAGATGAAGGACAGGTCCGCCTTCCCGCCGGCGAAACTGAGGCCGAACGCGGGGTCGCCGACCACGCGGCCCGACCAGCAGATCGAGTACTGCACTTCGTTGTCCTTCATGAGCTGCGGCGGCTGGGCGCCGGCCTTCCACCAGACCGCGACGTCCTTCTTGATCTCGTTCAGCTTCTTGAAGGCGAGATCGACGTCCAGCGGAAACAGCTTGTCGATCGGCACGCCGGCCGCCTGCAGCGCGAAGGGCAGGCAGTAATGCGGGTAGTCCGGCAGGCACCGCTTGCCGGGGAAGGCCTTGACGTCGAAGAATTCAGTGAAGTTCTTCGGCTCCTTCACCCCCTTGCGCCAGGCCATGATGGTCGAGAAATACTGGTAGCCGAAGCCATACTCGTTCTTCGCCTCGGGAAACATCGCGGCGGGATTCACGGCGGCCCAGTCGACCGGCTCGATCAGGCCGAGCTTCTTGGCCTGCAGGACGACGCCCGATCCCAGCTCGAACAGGGTCGTGGTGGTCTGCCCGCTCTCGACCAGCGCGCGCAGCTTGCCGAGCGAGCTTGGGCTCTCGCGCACGACCTTGATGCCGGTCTTCTGGAACAGCGGATCGATATAGCCCTTCTGGATGGACTCGCCCGAGGCGCCACCCGATTCGATCATGCGGATTTCCTTGGACTGCGCGCGCGCCGTCCCGGACAGGAGGCCCACGGCCGGCAGGGCGGCGGCGGCGCCGACGAACGTACGTCTCTTCATCTCGATCCCCTCTATGTTACCGGCCAGACATCGGCCGCTTCCCACGAAACGCTCACACGCTCTCCCGGTGCGTGCGCCGTGCCGAGAAACGGCACGGACGCCACGACCGATCGATCGCCGTCGAGGGCGAGGTGGTAGCGCACCATCTGCCCGAGATAGATCGCCTCGACGACCCGCGCCGGCCGCCCCTGCCCTTCGGCGGTGAAGCGGACCCGCTCCGGTCGCACCACGCCGTTCCGGCCGTCGGGCAGGTCGACGAAGTTGGCGATGCCGAGGAATTCCGCCACGAAGCGATTGGCGGGCTTGAGATAGGCCTCCGCCGGCGCGGCGACCTGTTGTGTGCGCCCCTTGTCGAGAACCATGATCCGGTCGGAGAGCGACAGCGCCTCCTCCTGGTCGTGGGTGACCAGCAGGGTCGTGACGCCGAGCGAGCGCTGCAGCTGCTTCAGTTCGACCTGCAGCTCCTCGCGCAGCTTGCGGTCGAGGGCTCCGAGCGGTTCGTCGAGCAGCAGTATATCGGGCTTGAAGACCACGGCGCGCGCCAGCGCCACGCGTTGCTGCTGGCCGCCCGACAGCTGCGCCGGGCGACGGGCCTCGAGCCCGTCGAGACGCACCAGCTTCAGCGCATCGCGCGCCAGCCGGTCCGCCTCGGCGCCGCCGATCTTGCGGACACCCAGCGGGAACAGGACATTCTCCAGCACGGTCATGTGCGGGAACAGCGCGTAGGACTGGAACACCAGTCCGATGTTGCGCTCCTGCGCCGTCGCGTTGGTGACGTCGCGGCCACCGATGAAGATGCGCCCCGAGGTCGGCCGATTGAGCCCGGCGATCAGCGACAGGAGAGTCGTCTTGCCTGATCCGCTCGGCCCCAGGATGGTGACGAACTCCCCCTGCGTGACCGAGAGGTCCACCTGGTCGGCCGCCGCGAAGGTGCCGTAGCGCTTGGTCACTCCTTCGAGGCGGATGTCCGACATCTAGGCGCGGGCCAGCTTGGCCATGGCACGATCGGCGGCGGCGAGCGTCTCCTCGATCACCGGCCTGTCGTGTGCCGTCGAGAGGAACCACTTGCCGGCCTGCTGCGGCCGCACGCCTTCCTCCTGGAGAGCAGCATGGAAGGCCATCATGGCATCGCGATCGCAGGCCGCCGAGTCGCGATAGTTGCGCGGCGCCGGGCCCGACGTGAAGAAGGTCTGGAAGATCGCCGGCAGGCCCTGCACGCGGATCGGCAGCTTGTGCTTCCTTGCCAGTGCGCCGAGGCCCTGCATGAGCTCCGTCCCTCTCGCCTCGAGATCGCGATAGGCCGCGCCGTCATTCGCCTCGAGCACGTCGAGGGCCGCCAGCGCCGCTGCCATGCTCTGCACGTTGCCATTGTAGGTCCCGCCGTGCATCACGCCCTTGTCGAGCAGGGTATCCATGATGTCGCGCCGGCCGGCGACCATGGCGAGCGGGAATCCCGCCGCAACCGCCTTGGCATAGATGCTGAGGTCGGCTTTCACGCCGTACTTGCCCTGCGCGCCGCGCAGGCCGACCCGGAAACCGGTGATGACCTCGTCGCAGATGAACAGGGCGCCGTGCTTGTCGCAGAGCGCACGGACGCCTTCGAGGTAGCCGGGCGCGGGCGTGATCGCGCCGCCGTTCACCATGACCGGTTCCATGATCACGCCGGCGATCTCGCCGCGATGCCGCTCCAGAGTCTGCTCCAGCAGATCGAGATCGTTCCAGGTGCACACGGCGACATCGCCCAGCACGCTGGCCGGCATGCCGGGCGAGCCCGCCACCGGCACGGGCGCGTTTGCCGGTCCGGCCTCGTTCAGCGGCGGCCGGGCACTGATATAGGCCTGGTCGCTCCAGCCGTGATAATGGCCCTCGAACTTCAGGATCTTGTCGCGGCCGGTGAAGGCCCGCGCGAGGCGAAAGGCCATCAGCACGGCTTCCGTCCCGGAGGTGCTGAAGCGCACGACCTCGGCGCCCGGCAGCAGGCCGCACAGCCGTTCGGCAAGTTCGGTCTCGCGCGTATTCTGTGCGGCGAACAGCTGGCCCTCGCCCAGCGAGGCGGCCACGGCCTCGATCACCGGCTTCGGTGCGTGCCCCAGAATGGCCGGCCCGTTGCCCAGGACGTAATCGATGTGAACGTTGCCGTCGACGTCGTAGAGACGAGGGCCTTCCCCACGCGCGAAGAACAGCGGCACGGGAACGCTGGCGTAGCGCACGTTGCTGCTGACGCCGCCCGCCAGGTGCTTCCGGGTCTTCTCATAGAGTGCGATCGATTTCGCGTAGGAGCGCATGTCCCTCACCCAGCAAGAACGATGCCCACCGCAGAGTCGGGCGGCAAATTCTGTGATCACAAACGCCGCGAGCCTAACCGTCGCTTTCCCCCTCAGCAATGCATTTTTGTGATCACAAATTCGCCGAGTCTGGGCTAGGCTCCAAAATCCATGACCGGCACCACGCCCTCTCCGGACACTGCCGACACCTCGCTCCGCCAGCAGGTGTACGCCTCGTTGCGCGAAGCGCTGACCATGGGCCGCTTCGCGCCGGGACAGAAGGTCACGTTCCGCTACGTTGCCGGCGTGCTGGGCGTCAGCCTGACGCCGGTGCGTGAAGCGATGCGCCGGCTGGTCGCCGAAGGGGCGTTCGAGATGAACCCCAACCGGTCGGTCCGCGTTCCGCTGATGACCCGCGACAAGGTCCTCGAGCTGCGCGACATCCGGATGGAACTGGAAGGTCTCGCGGCCGCCAAGGCCGCGCTCGCCGCCTCGCGCTCCGAGATCGCCGACATCCGCCGCGTCGCACGCGAAATCATGGTCGCCCGCAAGCGCGGCGACAACGCCACCGATCGCCAGAGGGTGCGCGAATTCCATTTCGCCGTCTATTCGGCGGCCGCCCAGCCGACGCTGTTGCGCCTCATCGAGGGGCTGTGGCTGCAGACAGGCCCCTACATGAACCTGCTCTATCCCGACTTCATCTCCTCGTCCCGCGGACCGGCCGGACGGCAGCGCCTGATCGAGGCCCTGCAGGCGGGCGATGCCGGAGCCGCACGCAAGGAGATGGAGAACGACATCCGCCGCACGCTTTCATACGTGGCGGGTCTTGCCGACGAGAACGGCAACATCGCGCCGGCGGTCCCGGCGACCGTCGGCAAGCGCCGCCGCCCTTCCACCCGCGACGCAGCCTTCGAACTGCAAGTCAACTGATCAGGAGGATCATCATGGCCCAGCAACTCAGCAATCAACGTATCGCCTGGTTCAACGGCAAGTTCCTGCCCGAGAACGAGGTCATGATCCCGTTCCGCGACCGCAGCTGGAAATACGGCGACGGCGCCTTCGACATGACCCGCACCTTCAACGGCGTGCCGTTCCGGCTGAAGGAGCATATCGACCGCTTCTACCGCTCGCTGCGCTACCTGCAGATCGATCCCGGCCTGTCGGCCAAGGAGATGGTCGCGCACAGCGAGGAGGTCGTGGCGCGCAACGAGCACCTGCGCGCCGAGGTCGGCGACTGGTGGCTGGGCCAGCGGGTCAGCCGCGGCGTCGACGCCGTCGGCGACGAGGGCTGGGACCATACCGGCCCCAACGTCGTGATCGAGATGCTGCCGCTGCCGCTGGCCAAGCGCGGCAAGCTCTACCGCGAGGGTGCCGAGGCGATGACCACGACGGCGCGCCGCATCGCGCCGTCGATGCTCTCGCCGCGGGCCAAGACGCACAACTATCTCAACATGATCATGGCCGAAAAGCCGATCAAGGCGCTCAATCCGGACGCCTGGCCGATCCTGCTCGACGAGAATGGCAACCTGGCCGAGGGCCTCGGCAGCAACATCTTCATCGTGCGCGAGGGCGCCCTCTTCACCCCGTCCGAGCGCTACGTGCTGCCGGGCGTCAGCCGCCAGATGACCATGGACATGGCCAAGCAGATCGGCGTCGAGTGCACGCCGGGCGACATCGACCTGTTCGACGCCGCCAACGCCGAGGAGATGTTCCTCACCTCGACCAGCCTGTGCATCCTGCCCGTCCGCAGCTTCAACGGCGCGCCGGTCGGCGACGGCAAGGCACCTGGCCCGATCACCAAGCGACTGATCGACGCCTATTCCAAGAGCGTCGGCTGCGATTTCGTGGCCCAGTACCTGAAGTTCTCGCAGTAGCGAACGGCACCTTCGCAGGTGCATCGAGAGGGGGAGACTTCCCCCTCTGCCAGGCGTAGACTCCTCCCCGTGGTAGATCGCGCTTCGTCGTGATCGCGACGGACCGCGACCTTCGGACTTTCGTTCGCAAGGAGGCAGTCATGGCCATGCAAGACCACGTGCGTAATCCCCTCGAATGGGGATGGGACAAATTCAAGCAGACGAGCCAGGCCGTCGGGTCGACGGCCAACACGTTGGACGGAGCCTGGGAAGACCGTGCGACCGCGCCGCCCACGGTCCGTCGCATCACCGCCAGCGACGTCGGCGATGCGCTGGCCAGGGGCGTGCGCGACTTCGGCGCCTGCCGGACGGACGTCATCATGCTCTGTCTCCTGTATCCCCTCGCGGGCCTCGCGATCTCGCGCATGGCCTTCGACTACGGGATGCTGGCGCTGGTCTTCCCGCTGATCGCCGGCTTCGCCCTGATCGCGCCGATCTTCGGACTCGGCCTCTACGAGATCAGCCGCCTCCGCGAGCAAGGCCTCGAAACGCGCTGGACCGACGCCTTCTCCGTCGCGCGCTCACCCAACATCGGCTCGATCCTGGTCATGGGCCTGCTTCTGCTGGCGATCTTCTGCCTGTGGCTGTTCGCGGCGAACCTGCTCTACACCGTCACCCTCGGGCCTGATGCCCCCGTCTCAGCGCAGGCCTTCGTGCGCGATGCGCTGACCACGCCTCAGGGCCTGACGATGACGATCGTCGGCATCGGCGTGGGCTTCCTCTTCGCCCTCCTCGTCCTGGTGATCGGCGTCGTGTCGCTGCCGATGCTGCTGGATCGCAATGCCGGCGTCGGCACCGCCATCGCGACCTCGGTCCGCGCCGTGCGGATGAACCCGGGACCGATGGCGATGTGGGGCTTCATCGTCGCGGCAAGCCTGCTTGTCGGCGCACTCCCTCTCCTGATCGGGCTCGCCATCGCGCTTCCCGTACTGGGCCATGCGACGTGGCACCTTTATAGAAAGGTCGTCACGTAACGAAGAAGACAGAGGGGGAGAATGCTCGACTGGACGGTGAAACAGCCGGCCGACGGCATCGTCGTCGCGCCGGACGAGCGTCTGCCGTGGCCGCAGACCGTGGCGCTGGGCATCCAGCATGTGGTGGCGATGTTCGGCGCCACCGTCCTGGGGCCGCTGCTGATGGGCTTCGATCCCAACGTCGCCATCCTGATGAGCGGCGTCGGCACGCTGATCTTCTTCGTGGCCGTCGGCGGCCGGGTTCCGAGCTATGTCGGCTCCTCCTTCGCCTTCATCTCGGTGGTCGTGGCGGCGACCGGCTATGCCGGTCAGGGCGCCAATCCCCACATTGCGCTGGCGCTGGGCGGCATCGTGGTCTGCGGAGCGCTCTACGCACTGATCGGCCTCGCGGTGATGGCGAGCGGCACCGGCTGGATCGAACGGCTGATGCCGCCGGTCGTGACGGGCGCCGTGGTCGCCGTCATCGGCCTCAACCTCGCCGCCGTGCCGGTCAAGAACATGGCGCCGACCTCGTTCGACGCCTGGATACAGGCCGTGACCTTCCTGAGCATCGCGCTGGTCGCGGTCTTCACGCGCGGCATGACGCGGCGGCTGCTGGTGCTGGTCGGGCTTGTCGTGGCCACCCTCGTCTATGCGCTGCTCGCCAACGGGCTGGGCTGGGGCAAGCCGGTGAGCGGCGCCCTGCTCGAGCAGGCCGCGTGGTTCGGGATGCCTTCCTTCGCCGCACCGGTCTTCGACACGCGGGCCGTCGTGCTGATCGCGCCCGTCGCCCTGATCCTGGTCGCCGAGAATCTCGGCCATCTGCGGGCCGTCAGCGCCATGACGGGCCGCAACATGGACCCTTATGTCGGCCGGGCCTTCGTGGGGGACGGCCTCGCGACCATGGTCTCAGGCGGCGTGGGAGGGACCGGTGTCACGACCTACGCCGAGAATATCGGCGTGATGGCGGCGACCCGGATCTATTCCACCGCCCTGTTCGTGGTGGCCGGCCTGTTCGCGATCCTGCTGGGCTTTTCCCCGAAGTTCGGCGCCCTGATCCACACGATCCCGCTGCCGGTGATGGGCGGCGTCAGCATCGTGGTGTTCGGCCTGATCGCCGTGGCCGGCGCCAAGATCTGGGTCGACAACAAGGTGGACTTCAGCGAAAGCCGCAACCTCATGGTGGCCGGCATCACGCTCGTGCTGGGCACCGGCGACTTCACGCTTAAGTTCGGCGAGTTCGCCCTGGGCGGGATCGGCACCGCGACCTTCGGCGCGATCCTGCTGAATGCGGTGCTGGGGGCGAGCCGGCGTTAACAATAGCCCCGTCGTCCTGAGCGGAGCGCCGCAGGCGCGTAGTCGAAGGACCTTTTTTCGTCTCAACGCATCGTGCGCCGGAAAAGAGGTCCTTCGACTGCGCCGCCCTGCGGGCGGCTTCGCTCAGGACGACGGATTTCTCTTAAGCCCGGCGCCAGACGATCTGCTGGGTACGCGCGGTGCCAGCGGCGAAATCCGGGCCGGACAGAGTGAGGCGGTCACCGTCGAGCGCGATGTGCCGGGTCGAGCGCAGGCCGACCAGCGCCCTGTTGGTCGAGAGTTCGATGGAGTGAAAGACCGTGCCATCGCCGAGTTCGTAGCGGCCGGCATAGGCGAAGCATTCGCTGCCATCGGCGCGCATGATGGTGGCGCTGACATGACCCTGCGGCGTGTAGAGGATGTAGCCGCGCGCGTCGGCGCCCATCGGGAACTCGGGCGGCCGGCCGTCCTCGTAGAGGTACGACCAGCTCTCGAGACGCCAGGTGCCGAGCAGGACGCTCATTCGAACTCGACCAGTTCGGCGCCCTCCGGCACCTGCTCGCCCACCGCGTAGCGCAGGCTCTTGACCGTGCCGTCGGCCGGCGCGGCGAGCGTGTGCTCCATCTTCATGGCTTCGAGAACCAGCAGGGCCTGGCCCTTGCTCACCGAATCGCCGGCCTTGACCCGCAGGTCGATGATCTTGCCGGGCAGCGGCGCACGGACCATGGCATCGGCCGACGCCGTCGCCTCGTACTGGGTGACGTCGAGCGGGTCGACCAGACGCAGGCGATGGCTGGCGCCGCCCATGAACAGCGTGTAGTCGATGCCGCCATCGAGCGCGGTGCGCCGCACGACGGTGGCGAGGAACGTGTCCGCGTCCAGCCCGACCGACAGGCTTCCGTCCGCCAGTCGCTGCACCCGTGCCTCGCAAGAGCCGTCGGGCAGTTCGAGCCGGAAGCCGCCGCGGCGCAGGCGGCGCGCGATCACGACGACTTCGCGCTCGCCGTCCTTCCAGCGCACTTCCTCATGCCCCTCGTCGAGCAGCCGGAACCCGTTCCGGGCGTTCCACGGCGACCACGGATCGTCCGGCGAGGCCGCCTGTGCGTCCTGCCATTCGAGCAGACGCGCCAAGGTGGCGACGGCAAAGGCACGATTGCCGGCCGGCGCAGGCTTCACGAACAAGGTCGCGCGATGACGTTCGATGAAGCCGGTGTCGACCTCGCCGCCCACGAAGGCGGGATGCGAACAGAGCGACTTCAGCAGCGCCGCGTTGGTCGTGACGCCCACCACCTCGGTCTCGGCCATCAGCGCCGCCATGCGCCGCAGCGCCGAGGCGCGGTCGCGGTCGTGCACGATCACCTTGGCGATCATCGGATCGTAGAACGGCGTCACCGTATCGCCCGGGCGCACGCCGGTATCGACGCGGACATGCGCGCCCTCTTCCGGCAGCTTCAGGTGCACCAGCGTGCCCGTCGAGGGCAGAAAGTTGCGCGCCGGGTCCTCGGCATAGAGGCGAACCTCGACGGCATGCCCGTCGATGCGCAGCTCGTCCTGCGCGAGCGGCATCTTTCCGCCCGCCGCCACGATGAGCTGCCATTCGACCAGGTCCTGCCCGGTGATGGCCTCGGTCACCGGATGCTCGACCTGCAGGCGGGTATTCATCTCCATGAAGAAGAAGGTGCCGTCCTGGTCGGCGATGAACTCGACCGTGCCGGCGCCCCGGTAGCCGATGGCCCTGGCCGCCGCGACCGCCGCCTCGCCCATCGCCTTGCGCCGCGCCGGGTCCATGCCGGGCGCCGGCGCCTCCTCGATCACCTTCTGGTGCCGGCGCTGCAGCGAGCAGTCGCGCTCGAACAGGTACAGGCAGTCGCTCGCATCGGCGAAGACCTGGATCTCGATGTGCCGCGGCCGCGTCAGGTACTTCTCGACCAGCACATGGTCGTCGGCGAACGAGGCCTTGGCCTCGCGCTTTGCGCCGGCCAGCGCGTCGGCGAACTTCTCGGCGCTCTCGACCACCCTCATGCCCTTGCCGCCGCCGCCAGCCGAGGCCTTGATCAGCACCGGGAAGCCGATCTTCGCGGCTTCGGCCGCCAGCAGCTCCGGCGACTGGTCGTCGCCATGATAGCCCGGCACCAGCGGCACACGGGCTTTCTCCATGATCTTCTTGGCTTCGCTCTTGGAGCCCATGGCGCGGATCGAGTCCGCCGGCGGTCCGATGAACACGATGCCCGCTGCGGCGCAGGCGTCGGCGAAACCGGCATTCTCGGACAGGAACCCGTAGCCCGGATGAATCGCCTGCGCGCCCGTCCGCTTGGCCGCCTCGATGATCCGGTCCGCCACGAGATAGCTCTCGCGCGCAGCCGGTGGCCCGATATGGACCGCCTCGTCGGCCATCGCAACGTGGCGCGCATTGCGGTCGGCGTCCGAATAGACCGCCACCGTCTTAATGCCGAGCCGCCGGGCCGTCTTGATGACCCGGCAGGCGATCTCGCCGCGATTGGCGATCAGGATCTTGGTGAACATCTTCATGGTTTCCCCCAAATGTGATCGCAGGGAGCTTCGATCCAAGCAGTGTCTATCGCCGTCTTGAGCCGACTGTAGGCAGCCAACCCCATATCCAGCTGCGGGTCGCGATAAGCCGTTTCGTACTGGGCGAACGCCTCGGGAGTGACCGGTCCTGGCTGAATCAGGAGCGGCCACGGCATCTTGGCGCAAAAAGCAGCCTTGCCTTGCATATGCGCATTGGCACGGCTTTTCTTGAGCGCCTGCTCAACCGTGAACGAAGCTAAGGAACGATCCGAGCCTTCAGCCTTCGCCTTGGCTTCGGCCTGCTCGAACTCGGCATCTCCTGCAGACCAAGCAGGATCCTGGGAAACGCAGAACCGATAGCGCCTGTCGAAAGCGGCGACGACCTTCTGCCACTCTTCGCGGCCGCCCAGCGAACACATCTCGGTCGCGACCATCAGCTCAGCGACAATCGACATCGCGATCGCAATACCGAAGTTCGTGACGTATCGCTTGCCTGAATCTGCATGTGCCGCCGACGTGACGGCCAGCACGGCCAGCAGGACAAGCACCGACCGTTTCACATCGCCCACTTCGGTTTGCGCTTGTTGAGGAAGGCGCTCATGCCTTCGATCGCGTCTTCGGTCGTGCACTGGACGGCGACGTGTTCGCCGATCAGGTCGGCGACCGCGCGATCGTGCGGCATGGCGTCGATCTCGGTGATCAGCTTCTTGACCAGGGTCTGAACGGAGGGCGCGCCGCGGCGCAGCTCGTCGGCCAGCGCCGCGACCGTTGCGTCGAGCGCATCCTCCTCGACCACCTGGTCGACCAGGCCGATTCGCAGCGCCGTCGCGGCATCGAACATGCCGCCGTGCATCAGGAGCTGCCGCGCCATGCGCGGGCCGACCGCCTGGATCAGCACCGGGATGGCGATGCCCGCCAGCAGCCCGTTGCGGGCCGAGGTGAGGCCGAAGCGCGCCGAGGAGACGGCGACCGCGAAATCGCAGGCCAGCATCAGGCCGACGCCGCCGCCCACCGCCGCGCCCTGGACCCGCGCGATCGAGGGCTTGGGGAAATCGTAGACCGCCTGGACCGCCGCCATCATCGAATCGGCGCCGACCTTGCGGGTGATGGCGTCAAGTTCCGGCCAGGTGAGCACCCAGTTGAAATCGCCGCCGGCGCAAAAGACCGGCCCATCGCTCGCCACCACGAGGGTGCGCACGGTCTCGTCGACTGCGAAAGCTCCCACCGCGTCGATGATGACGCGCGCCGTGTCTCCGTCGAAGGAATTCATCGCCTTGGGCCGATTAAGCGTGAGCGTGGCCACCCCGCCCTCGACCTTCGTCAGGATCATATCGGTCATCTCCGGATCACATCCGGAAGACGCCGAACTTGGTCGGTCCGATCGGCTGGTTCATCGAGGCGGACAGCGCGAGGCCCAGGGTCATGCGGGTGTCGAGCGGATCGAGGATGCCGTCGTCCCACAGGCGCGCCGTCGCATAGTAAGGATGGCCCTCGCGCTCATAGGCCTCGCGGATCGGCTGCTTGAACTTCTCTTCCTCGTCCTTGGGCCAGGTGCCGCCCTTGCCCTCGATATTGTCGCGCCGGACGGTGGCCAGCACGCTGGCCGCCTGCTCTCCCCCCATCACCGAGATGCGCGCCGACGGCCACATCCACAGGAAGCGCGGGCTGTAGGCGCGGCCGCACATGCCGTAGTTGCCGGCGCCGTAGCTGCCGCCGACGATCACGGTGAACTTCGGCACGTTCACGGTCGAGACCGCGGTCACCATCTTGGCGCCGTCGCGTGCGATGCCGCCCGCCTCGTATTTCCGGCCGACCATGAAGCCGGTGATGTTCTGCAGGAACAGGAGCGGAATGCCGCGCTGGCCGCACAGCTCGATGAAGTGCGCGGCCTTCAAGGCCGATTCGTTGAACAGGATGCCGTTGTTGGCGACGATGCCCACCGGATAGCCCCAGATGCGCGCAAAGCCGGTGACGATGGTCGTTCCGTAGAGATGCTTGAACTCGTCGAGTTCGCTGCCGTCGACCAGCCGCGCGATGATCTCGCGGATGTCGTAGGGCGTTCGCGTGTCCATCGGGACGACACCGTACAGTTCCTCGGCGGCGTATTTCGGATCGCGCGGCGGCAGCAGCGACGCCGACGGGGATTTCTTCCAGTTGAGGTTGGCCACGATGCGTCGCGCGATGCCGAGCGCATGGCTGTCGTTCTGGGCATAGTGGTCGGCAACGCCCGAGGTGCGGGCATGAACGTCGGCGCCGCCCAGGTCCTCGGCGCTCACCACCTCGCCGATCGCCGCCTTCACCAGCGGCGGGCCGGCGAGGAAGATGGTGCCCTGCTTGCGCACGATGACGGTCTCGTCGCTCATCGCCGGCACGTAGGCGCCACCGGCCGTGCAAGAGCCCATCACCACCGCGACCTGCGGGATGCCCTGCGCCGACATGTTGGCCTGGTTGTAGAAGATGCGGCCGAAATGGTGCTTGTCGGGGAACACCTCGGGCCATTGCGGCAGGTTGGCGCCGCCGGAATCCACGAGGTAGATGCAGGGAAGCCGGTTCTCCATCGCCACTTCCTGGGCGCGGAGATGCTTCTTCACCGTCATCGGATAGTAGGTGCCGCCCTTCACCGTGGCGTCGTTGCAGACGATCACGCATTCGACGCCGCTCACGCGGCCGATGCCGGTGATCACGCCCGACCCTGGCGCCTCGTTGTCGTACATGTCGAGCGCTGCCAGCGGCGACAGTTCGAGGAAGGGCGAGCCCGGATCGAGCAGCGCCCGCACCCGCTCGCGCGGCAGCAGCTTGCCGCGGGACACATGGCGCTTGCGCGAGTCCTCACCGCCGCCCAGGCGGACCGTGTCGGTGCGGAGGCGCAAATCCTCGACCTGCGCCCGCATCGCCTCGGCGTTGCGCTTGAAGGTCTCGGAACGGGTGTCGATCTGGGAGGAGAGTACGGTCATGTCAGGGCGAAACTGCCCGGACCGGTGACCGCGTGCAAGCCGCCGGTTACGGCAGGCGAGAGAGGGCGCGCCACTGCGCTCCCTGCGCGATGAACGCCCTCTGATTGGCCAGCGCCGCCGCGAAGTCGGCATCGCGCTCGGCGAGATCCTTGACCACGATCTCGCTGCTCTTGCGGAAGGCGGCCAGAACGTCGGGCGACCATTCGCGGATCTCGACGCCGGACGCCTTCAACTTCTCGAGGGCCACGCCCTGGACGTTGGGCGAGCGGCTGAGCATCCAGGCGATGTTCGCCTGACACGCGGTCTGGATCTGGGCGCGCAGCGAGGCCGGCAGGGCCGCCCACTTGTCCTTGCGCATCAGGAAGTCGAGTACGGCCGAGGGCTGCTGCCAGCCCGGCAGGTAGTAGGGAAGACCGAGCTTGTCGAACCCGAGGGCGGAGTCCATGGCCGGGGTCGACATCTCGCCGCCGTCCACGATGCCCTGCTGCAGCTTATAGAAGAACTCTCCCGGCGGCAGCGGCACGACGACGGCGCCGAGGCGTGCGATCACCTCCGCCGCCAGCTTGCCGTAGCGCAGCCGCAACCCCTTGAAGTCGGCCACGGAGTTCACTTCGCCCCGGAACCAGCCGCCGCCCTTGGGACCCTGGATGCCACACGGAATGCCGGTCACGCCCAGCTTGTCGTAGGCGTCGCGATGGATACGCGAACCGTCGCCCTCGAGCATCCAGGAGGCCATCTCCTCCGGCCCCAGGCCGAAGGGGACCGTGGCGAATATGTTGAACACAGGCGCCTTGCCGGCGGCATAGCCCGACCAGGTAAATGCGGCCTCGAGGTCGCCGGCGACGATCGCTTCCAGCATGTCGGCGGTCGGTGCCACGCGACCCGGTTCGAGGATCTTGATGGCGACGGCGCCGGCCGACATGTGCTTGACGGACCGGGTAAACACACGCACGCCTTCGCCCGATCCCGGCAGGACGGGGCTGAAGGCCGTCTGCATCTGGATGATCCGTGGGGTCGACGGGGCGGCGACATGCTTGGGCACCGCCTTGCTATCCTGGGCAGCAGCCGTCCCGGCCACCGACAGCAATGCTGCGACGAGTGCAATCAGCTTCATGAATTCACGGCGCACGACCGACCATCCGTCGCCCGGCTCTCCCAAGCTCCCCGGACCGCTTTTGCGGCCTTCACACGGCATGATGTTGGCACGCGGCGTGCCCGGGAACAAGCGAAAGGCGGAGCTACAAGGCTGCCAGCCCACGGCCGATCAGGATGCGCTGCACGTCGCTGGTGCCCTCGTAGATCTGGCAGACCCGGACGTCCCGCCAGATCTTCTCCACCAGATAGTCCGAGACGTACCCGTACCCGCCATGGATCTGAATTGCGGCCGAGCACACTTCCTCGGCCATTTCGGAGGCATACAGCTTGGCCATTGCGGCCTCTGTGAGGCATGGACGGCCGGCGTCGCGCAGGGCCGCTGCATGCAACACCATCTGCCGGGCGACCGTCACCTTGGTGGCCATGTCGGCCAGCCGGAACAGGACGGCCTGGTGGTTCGCGATCTTCGTGCCGAAGGCCTCGCGCTCCTGGGCATAGGCGCGCGCCGCCTCGAAGGCGGCCCGCGCCATGCCCACCGACTGGGCGGCGATGCCGATGCGCCCGACCGACAGGTTGGCCAGCGCGACGCGATAGCCCTCGCCTTCCCCGCCCAGAAGCGCATCGGCGCCCACGGTGCAGTCCTCGAAGGCGATCTGGCAGGTGTCGGACGATTTCTGGCCGAGCTTCTTCTCGACCGAGGCGACCCGGTAGCCCGGCGTGTCGGTCGGCACGATGAAGCAGGAAATGCCGCGCTTGGCCGACGAAGGGTCTGTGACCGCGAACACCAGCGCCATGTCGGCGCTGCGGCCCGAGGTGATGAACTGCTTCACGCCGTTCAGCACCCAGCTGTTGCCGCGCCGCTCGGCCCGCGTCTTGAGGTTCGAGGCGTCGGAGCCTGCGTGCGGCTCGGTCAGGCAGAAGGCCCCCAGCATCTCGCCGCGGGCCAGCGGCTTCAGCCACTTTTCCTTCTGTTCGTCCGAGCCGTAGGCGAGCAGCGCCGCGCAGTCGGGCGAGTTGTTGACGCTCATCACCGTCGACAGGCCGCCATCGGCCGCCGCGATCTCCTCCAGCGCCAGCACGTAGGACACCATGTCGGCACCGGCGCCGCCCCATTCGGCTGGCACGGTCATGCCCATGAATCCGAGCCGCCCCATCTCGGCCAGCAGCGGCCGCGGAATCCCGCCGGCGGCTTCCCAGGCCCGCACATGCGGCAACACCTGCTCCTGCGCGAAGGCGCGGGCGGTGTCGCGGATGAGCGTCTGTTCCTCGTTGAGCAGCATGGCTACCAGGGCAGCTCGGTGCCGTCGTAGTTCAGGAAGCGGCCATTGTCGGCGGGCTTCAGCCCGTCGATCACCTTGACCATGGCGGGCACGCTCTGGGCGATCGTCAGCGTGGCCGCCGCCCCGCCCATGTCGGTCTGCACCCACCCCGGATGCAGCACGACGCAGATCAGGCCCTTGGCCGCCGTGTCCTTCGACAGGCTCTGCCATTCCATGTTGAGCGCCGTCTTGCTGGCGCGATAGGCGTAGCGGGCGCCGTCATTGTGCGTGATGCTGCCCAGCCGGCTGGAGATCGCGATCAGCTTGCGATCCTTCGATGCCGCCACCTGCTCGACGAAGGCCTCGGCCATCATCAGCGGCGCCAGCGCGTTCACCTCGAACGTGTCGCGCCAAACCTTGGGATCGATGCGGCCGAGATCGCCGGCCTCGCGGCCCGCCACGCCGGCATTGCAGATCAGCACGTCGATCGCCTCGCCCTTCAGCTTCGCCGCCAGCGCCTTCACGGCACCGTAGTCGGTGACCTCGAGCTTGTGCGGATGGATGTCGCCTTTCACGCCGCCCAGCGCGTCCGGCGTGCGGGCGCAGGCATGCACCTTCCAGCCCCTGGCCGCATACTGCTTCACGAAGTCGAGGCCGAGGCCGCGCGCGGCGCCGGTGATCAGGACGGTACTCATGAGCTGCTCCTTCGCCTCACCGCCGGGACGACATCATGCGCGCGCGCTGGCGCTGCCAGTCGCGATCCTTGATCGACTGGCGCTTGTCGTGCGCCTGCTTGCCGGTGGCCAGCGCGATCTCGATCTTGGCGCGGCCGCGCGGATTGAAATAGACCTGCAGCGGCACGACCGTGCGGCCCTCGCGCTGGATGGCGCCGATCAGCTTGTTGATCTGGCCCCGGTGAAGCAGCAGCTTGCGCGCCCGGCGCGGCTCGTGGTTGTTGCGGTTGCCCGCGGCATAGATCGGGATGTTGGCATTGACCAGCCAGGCCTCGCCGCCCTCTTCCGTCACGTAGGACTCGGCGATCGTGCTGCGCCCGCCGCGCAGCGACTTCACCTCGGTCCCGGTTAGCGCCAGGCCGGCCTCGAAGGTCTCTTCGATGAAGTAGTTGTGCCGCGCCTTGCGGTTCTGGGCCACAACGGTGCGGTCCAGTTCCGGTTTATGGGCCACGGGACGCTCGCGAGTTGGAAGGACTCGGTTTCTAGTTGATCAGGCCGGCGTGGACCATGGCCTCGTGCACAGCCTTCTTGCTGCTCTCGGCGATCGGCACCATCGGCAGGCGCATTTCGGCGCTGCACTGGCCGATCAGCTCGGCGGCGTACTTCACCGGGCCGGGGCTGGTCTCGCAGAACATCGCCTTGTGCAGCGGCATCAGCCGGTCCTGCAGCTCGAACGCCTTGTCGAGGTCGCGCTTCTTCCACGCATCGTGCATGTCGCCGCAGAGGCGCGGCGCCACGTTCGCCGTCACCGAGATGCAGCCGTCGCCGCCCTGCGCCAGGAAGCCGAGCGCGCTCGCATCCTCGCCCGAGAGCTGCACGAAGCCCTTCTTCGCCTTGAGGCGGGTCAGAGTCGGGCGCGCCATGTCGTAGCTCGCATCCTTGATGCCCACGATGTTGCGGACCTGGGAGAGCCGGATGACCGTCTCGACCTGCATGTCGCCGCCGGTGCGCGGCGGCACGTTGTAGAGCAGGATGGGGATGTCGACGGCTTCGGCCACCGCCTTGAAATGCTGGAACAGGCCTTCCTGGGTCGGCTTGTTGTAGTAGGGCACGACCAGCATGGCGGCGTCCGCGCCGGCCTTCTTGGCGTGCTGGGTGAGTTCGATCGCCTCGGCGGTCGAATTCGAGCCGGTGCCGGCGATGACCGGCACGCCCGAGCCCTTGGCCGCGGCGATGCAGATGTCGATGACGCGCTTGTGCTCTTCCATCGAGAGGGTGGGCGATTCGCCGGTGGTGCCGCACGGGACCAGCCCGTCGGTGCCTTCCTTGATCTGCCAGGCCACGAACTTCTCGAATCCCTTCTCGTCCACCGATCCGTTCTTGAACGGCGTAATCAGCGCAACGAGCGATCCGGTGAACATGGCTTTCCTCCGATTTTCCTTGAACGGTCCACTCTAGGCCCCGGGGTTTGGCGCTGCAAGTTGGGCAACTTGCCATTGTGATGCCGCAACTCCCTGCATACGATTCCTGGCGTGAAAAACAGGAAATCCCCCCTCATCTTGTTGGCCGCCCTGCTCGCTGCCGGGCCCGCCCTGGCCCAGCCGGCGGCGCCGACGACCGGCGTGCGGCGCCTGCCGGGCGACGTCGAAAAGCCGAGCCCTCCGGCCGCAGCGCAGCCGTCCCCCGCACCGTCCGTGCAGAGAGACGCCACCGCTTCGCCGTCCGCCCCGGCTTTGCCCGCCAGTCCGCTCAACGCGGCCGAGATCGCGGCCTTCACGGTGGCCCTCAAGGCGCTCGACGACGGCCGGTGGGCCGACGCCCGCGCCGCCGTCGCCAGCTTCCGCAACACGCTGCTCGACCGCTACGTCGGCTGGAGCATCCTCCGGGCCGCGCCCAGGACCGAGGCGAGCTTCGCCGCGACCTGGCGCTTCCTGCGCGAGCAGCCGGACTGGCCCGAGCCCGAGGTGCTGCGTCGCCAGGCCGAGGAACGGATCGGCCCCGAGACGCCGGCCGCCGAAATCGTCCGCTACTTCACCGCCTTTCCGCCCCTCACCAGCACCGGCCACATGCGCCGGCTCGAGGCGGCCGGCACGGCGGCGCCCAACGACGTTGCCCGCTTCGCCCGCGACACCTGGCAGAACGCCACGCTGCGCAATTCCGACGAGAACGACTTCCTCAACCGCTACGCCCAGTTTCTCAGCGGGCCCGATCAGGTCGCCCGCTTCGACCGCATCCTGCGCGAGGGCCGCTTCCAGGCGGCGCGCGACCTGGTGCCGAAACTGCCGCCGGATTATCTGACCGTCGCCAACGCACGCCTCGCCATGGCGACCCGCGCGGCCGATGCGGCCACGCTCGTGCGCGCGCTTCCGCCGGCACGACTGAACGATCCCACGCTGCGCTTCGAGCACATGCAGTGGATCCGCCGGACCGGCACGCTGGACGAGGCAAAGGCCGCGCTCGCCGGCCCCATCCCCAACCAGAACGATGCCTGGTGGAACGAGCGCAATCTGGTGGTGCGGGCGCTGCTCGACGCCGACCGTCCAGCCGACGCCTATGCCATCGCCACGGGACACGGGCTCACCAAGGGCGTTTCCTTCGCCGAGGCGGAGTTCCTCGCGGGCTGGATCGCGCTCCGCCAGCTCAACAAGCCGGCGGTCGCGCTGAAGCATTTCTCCACCCTGTACGACGGCGTCTCGACCGGGATCTCGAAGAGCCGCGGCGCCTACTGGCTCGCCCGCACCTATGAAGCCGCGAAGCAGGCCAAGGATGCCAACGAGTGGTATGGGCAGGCGGCGAGTTTCGGCCAGACCTTCTACGGCCAGCTTGCGGCGCGGAAGCTCCAGGGCGTGAGTCCGAAGTTCCCGGTCGATCCCGTGCCGACCGCGGCCGACAAGCAGGCCTTGGCCGGTCGCGAACTCGCGGCAATGGCGCGCTACCTTGGCCAGGTCGAGGAGTATGATCGCGCCCGCCCGTTCCTCCTGCGTCTCGCGCGCTCGGTCACGTCGCCGGGCGAGGTCGCGCTGCTGGCGCAACTCTCGCTCGACCTCAAGCGTCCCGATGTCGGGCTCACGGTGGCGCGCCGCGGCGCGGAGAATGGTGTGGTGCTGTTCGACGCGGCGTTTCCGGTCGTCGATCTCGGTCCCACGGGATCGATCGAGCGGGCGCTCGCCTTGGCGCTCGCGAAGCAGGAGAGCTCGTTCAATGCCAGCGCCGTCTCGACCTCGAATGCACTTGGCCTGATGCAGCTCCTGCCGACGACGGCGCGCGATGTGGCCGGGCGACTGAAAGTACCCTTCATCGAAAGCAAACTGACGCGCGATCCTGCCTACAACGTGCAGCTCGGCAGCCAGTATCTCGCCGAAATGCTGCAGCGGTTCGGCGGCTCCTATGAACTCGCGCTGGCGGCCTACAACGCCGGGCCCAACCGGGTCGCCCGCTGGATCGAGGCCGGCGGAGACCCGCGCACGGCCAAGATCGACATGGTCGACTGGATCGAGATGATGCCGTTCCGCGAGACGCGCAACTACGTTCAGCGCATCATGGAATCGGTCACCGTCTATCGCGCCCGCCTCAACGGCCCCTTCCAGACGGTGCCGCCGGCGGTGGGCCGGTCGTAGCGCGGCGACCGGTTGATCCTAGTCAATGCCGCGCGGCGGTCGCTGCCACATCGTGATTGGAATGCTTCGAGGTACGCCATGACCGACGCCCTGCTCCTCGCCTGTCCCCGCTGCAACACCCTGAACCGCTTTCCGCGCGAGAGGCTGGCGGCTGGCAGCAAGGGCAAGTGCGGCCAGTGCGGATCGCCGCTGTTCGACGGCCATCCCGTAGCCCTCGATGCCGGCAGCTTCGAGGTTCATGCCGGCAAGAGCGACCTGCCGGTGCTGGTCGACTTCTGGGCGCCGTGGTGCGGGCCGTGCAAGGCCATGTCCCCGCAGTTCGAGCGCGCGGCGGCCCGGCTGGAACCCGCCGTGCGCCTGGCCAAGATCAACACCGACGAAGAGCAGGAACTCGCGCAACGGTTCGGTATTCAGGGGATCCCGACACTGATCCTGTTCCACCACGGCAAGCCGGTCGCCCGCCATTCCGGCGCGATGGATGCGAGCGCCATCGAGCGTTGGACTCGCGACGCGCTGGCGCGCTGAAGTCAGTCGTCCACGGTCGGCAGATCGAGGTCCAAGCGTAGGCGCCCCTTCCCGCGCTTGTAGAGCATCGAATCCGAGGCCGGCTCGAGCCATAGGCGTAGGGCCTGCAGCCGTCGACGAACTTGTTGAAAGGGATCGCTCCACAAGCGTGCGATAGCAAGCCTTGCGCTGCATCAAGGAGTCTGTGCGTCCGTCATCCATGCTGCGTCGATGAAACAGAGCTGTTCCCTCGAGCGCAGCGCCCTCGCGTGGCCTCAGGCGTCAGGAGAAGACGGTACCGGCCTTGCAGCCGAGACGCTTGAAGATCATTGCCGCGGGACAGAAGCCGGTGAACGACGCCTGCACGAGGTTCAGTCCGACGAAGCCCGTGAAAAGCAGCCAGTAGGGGCTGTGGAAATGGCTCAGCACGAGGCTGATCAGGATCATTATTCCGGCAAAGGCCATCACGGCACGGTCGATCGACATGGTTCTCTCCTCCTCACGTTACCGGCGGTGCGCCGGCCTACAGTAGACACCCTGCAGGGCAACGATCACCTCACCGACGCTGCTGTCCGCCAGCGAATAGTGAATCGTCTGCGACTGCCGTCGCGCCTTCACCAGTCCGGCGTCGCGCAGCCGGGCGAGATGCTGCGACAGCGCCGACTGGCTGAGCCCGACGATCGGTTCGAGTTCGCCCACGGTCCGTTCACCGTTTGCGAGTTCACAAAGGATGATCAGTCGCCGATCGTTCGCGATCGACTTCAGGAAGGAAGCCGCCTCGCCAGCGCGGGATCGAATTTCTTCTATATTCATATTTGCTAATTTAGAAATCACTAATATATATGTCAAGCCCGCCGCAAGGCGAGGTGCCACCGAGGGACGCAAGATGATCCGAACGACCACCACCGCCATGCTCCTGATGGCAGTCCTCCTGTCGACGGCCACCGCCCAGCAGACCGTCACCCGCCAGCAGGTCGACGATCGCAAGGCCGTCATCGCGACGGTCGAACCCATCAGGGAGTTGGTTGCCCGCGCGCGCATCGGCGGCACGATCGTCGCGCTCTCCGTGCGCGAGGGCGACCAGGTGGCCGCCGGAGACCGCATCGCCCTCGTCGTGGACCCCAAGCTCGCCCTGCAGATCCAGGCGCTCGAATCGCGCATCCAGGCGCAGAGCGCGGCCCGCGAACAAGCGCAGATCGATCTGACCCGCATCGAACAGCTGAGGACTTCCGGCACCGTCTCCCAAGCCCAGCTCGATCAAGCCCGCACGCGACTCAGCATGGCCGAACGGACCTACCTGGCGCTGCGTTCGGATCGCGAGGTCGTCGAGCAGCAAGCGACCGAGGGCGCCGTTCTGGCGCCGGCATCGGGTCGCGTGCTCAAGGTTCCGGTATCCGTCGGCAGCGTCGTGCTGCCGGGCGAGACGATCGCCACCCTCGCCACCGACAACTACATCCTGCGCCTGCAGCTTCCCGAACGGCACGCCCGGTTCATGAAGGCAGGCGACGAGGTCCTCGTCGGATCGCGCGGCCTCCAGCAGCAGGACCAGGAAACGCTACGCCCGGGCCGCGTACGGCTGGTCTATCCGCAGATCGACCAGGGTCGGGTGATCGCGGATGCCGAGGTCGGCGGGCTGGGGGACTTCTTCGTCGGCGAACGCACGCGGGTCTACGTTGCGACCGGCAAGCGCGACGCGCTGGTCGTGCCGGCGGAGGTCGTCTACCGGCGCTACGGCGTCAGCTACGTGAAGCTGAAGGACGGCACCGAGGTCGTGATCCAGCCCGGCCTGCCAGTCGACGGCGGCATCGAGATACTGTCCGGGCTCAACGAGGGCGACGAGGTGGTCCGGCCATGAAACTGGGCATTTCCGGCGCGCTGACCCGCGCCTCGATCTCATCCCCTCTGACGCCGCTCTTCCTCGTCGCCGCCGTACTGGTGGGCGCCTTGGCATTGCTGTCGCTGCCGCGCGAGGAGGAGCCGCAGATCAGCGTTCCGATGGTCGACATCCAGGTGGCGGCCAATGGCTACAAGGCGAGCGACGCCATCGAACTGATCACCAAGCCGCTCGAGGACATCGTCAAGGCGATCAACGGCGTCGAGCACGTCTATTCCTTCACCCAGGACGACGCCGTGCTGGTGACGGCGCGTTTCCTCGTGGGCACGTCGGAAGACACCGCCCTGCTGCGAATCCACGAGAAGATCCGGGCCAACATCGTCGATCTGCCGAAGGGAATTCCGGAACCGCTGATCGTCGGTCGCGGCATCAATGACGTGGCGATCATTTCCCTGACGCTTGAACCCAAGCCTGGCGCGGCGGCGCGCTGGACCGACAACGGCCTGTTCCAGATCGCCGACGAACTGCGGCACGAACTCGTCAAGACCGACGATGTCGGCCTCAGCTACATCGTCGGCGGCAGCCCCAACCAGATTCGCGTGGAGCCCGATCCGGAACGGCTGGCGCTGTACGGCATCACGCTCAACCAGCTCGTCGACAAACTGGCCAACGCCAACCGCTCGTTCGTGGCGGGCGCGTTCCGCCAGCTCAACCGCACCGTGCCCGTGGTCGTCGGCCAGACACTTCAGGGCGTGCCCGACGTCGGCCTGCTCCTGCTGACGTCGCGCGACGGCCGGCCCGTGTACGTCAAGGACGTCGCCACCATCGTGGTCGGGGCCGCCGAGCCCGGCCGCCGGACCTGGACCCTGACCCGGGGTCCGTCGGGCGAACTCGAGGCCCGTCCGATGGTCACGCTCGCCTTCGCAAAGCGCAGCGGCGCCAACGCCGTCGTCGTCGCCGACCAAATCCTGGAGCGGCTGAAGGCGGTGCAGGGCGCCCTGGTGCCCGACGACGTCATCGTGACGGTCAGCCGGAACTACGGCGAGACGGCAACCGAGAAGGCAGACGAACTCCTGTTCCATCTAGCCCTCGCGACCGTTTCGATCGTTCTGCTGATCGCGATCACCGTCGGCTGGCGCGAAGGCATCGTCGTCCTGGTGGTCATCCCGACCACGATCCTGCTTACCCTCTTCGCCTCCTGGTTGATGGGATACACCATCAACCGGGTCAGCCTGTTCGCCCTGATCTTCTCGATCGGCATCCTGGTCGACGACGCGATTGTCGTTGTCGAGAACATCGTGCGGCACTGGCAGGCACGCGGGGGAGCCGATCTCAAGACCACCGCGATCGAGGCGGTCTCGGAAGTCGGAAATCCCACCATCGTCGCCACGCTCACCATCATCGTGGCGCTCCTGCCGATGATGTTCGTGAGTGGCCTGATGGGCCCCTACATGAGCCCGATCCCGGCCAACGCCTCGATGGCCATGATCTTTTCGTTCTTCGTCGCCGTCGTGATAACGCCGTGGCTGCTGTACCGCGTTGCCGGCCGCCATTTCGCGAAGGCAACGCCGGCGGCCGCGGCGGGCCACGGCCATGGCGAGGCGGGCGTGCTCGGACGGCTCTTCCTGCGCATTGCCCGGCCGTTGCTGCGGGGACGCCGGCGTTCGGGCCTGTTCCTGCTGATCGTCGGCCTCGCGACGGCGGCAGTCTGCGTCCTGTTCTTCACCCGCGACGTCGCGGTCAAGCTGTTGCCCTTCGACAACAAGTCCGAACTGCAGGTCGTGGTCGACCTGCCGCAGGGCACGACTCTGGAGGAAACCGACCGCTTCCTGATGGCGGCGGCCGGTCGCCTGAAGGACCTGCCGGAGATGACCTCCATCCAGGTCCATGCCGGCACGGCGGCGCCGTTCAACTTCAACGGACTGGTGCGCCACTCCTATCTCCGGGTGTCGCCGCAACAGGGCGATCTCCAGATCAATCTCCTCCCCAAGGACAAGCGCACCCGCGCCAGCCATGCCATCGCCCTCGACGTGCGCAAGCGGTTGGATGGGGTGGCACGCCCAGCCGGCAGCGTGGTCAAGGTCGTCGAAGTGCCGCCCGGCCCTCCCGTTCTCGCCACCCTGCTGGCCGAGATTTACGGCCCGGACGAGAAGACGCGCCGCGACACGGCGATGAAGGTCCGCGAAGCCTTCCAGAAAGTGCCTTTCGTCGTCGACATCGACGACACGTTCCGCCCCCCGGGCGAGCGCCTGCGCTTCTCGATCAACCAGGAGAATCTCGAATTCTACGGAGTTGAGGAGCAGGCGGTGTACGACACCATCGCCGCCATCATTGGCGGGGTTAAGGTCGGCTATTCGCAGCGCAGCCACAACGCCAAGCCCATCGAAATCGTGGTCAAGCTGCCCCGCAGCGCCGAATCGCTGAGCGAGCGCATCCTGTCGACGCCGCTGCCCGCCGGCGGCACCCGCCGCCAGGGAGCGAACGTCGAACTGGGCGACGTCGTGACGGTCAAGCGCGAACCCGCCTCCTACACGCTGTTCCGTCGCGACGGTCGTTTCGCCGAGATGGTGCAGGCCGAAGTGGCAGGCCGGTTCGAGGCGCCGGTCTACGGCATGCTGGCGGTCGAGGATGAAATCGCCCGGCTCGACTGGGGCAGGGCCGGGCCGCCCAGGATCCTCTATCACGGCCAGCCGACCGAAGAGTCCCGTCCTGCTCTGCTCTGGGACGGCGAATGGGAGGTGACCTATGTCACCTTCCGCGACATGGGCGCCGCCTTCGGCGTGGCGATCCTCGGCATCTACCTGCTGGTCGTGGCCCAGTTCGGCTCCTATCGTCTGCCGCTGGTGATCCTGACGCCCGTGCCCCTCACCCTGATCGGCATCGTGCTGGGTCACTGGATGTTCGGCGCACCGTTCACCGCGACGTCCATGATCGGCTTCATCGCCCTCGCGGGAATCATCGTCCGCAACTCGATCCTGCTGGTCGATTTCATCCAGCACCGCCGCGCCGAGGGGGCCGGCTTGCGCGATGCCCTGCTGGAAGCGGGCGCCATCCGCTTCAAGCCGATCTTCCTGACCGCCGCCGCCGCTATGATCGGCGCCGCCTTCATCCTCACGGACCCGATCTTCCAGGGGCTGGCGATCTCGATGGTGTTCGGGCTCGCTTCCTCCACCGCCCTTACGGTGCTGGTGATCCCCGCCCTCTACGTCTGGCTGCGCGACGATGGAAAGGAGGCGAGCCCGCCTTGAAGAATGCGGTTCATCCGATCCGCTTCAGGACGGACTCCGGCAGCGGGCCCTTGTTCACGGCGGCGATCGCTTCCTCGAGGTGCTGCAAGGTCGAGTAGCCGACCAGCATCGTCGACACGGCCGGATGGGAGATCACGAATCGCTCGGCGAGTTCGGTCAAGCTCTCCGCCACGCCGTCCTTCAACAGCGGCTCCAGGGCCCGCGCGCGCGCCACGTCGCCCGCGAAGTCCGGGGCGGAGCCGATCGGCGGGACCTGCTGCTGGGCGAGCGGATGACGGTCCATCGTGCCGGCTAGCGCGCCACCGGCCAATGCGCGGATGACGATCGTGCCCATGCCGGCGGCCTCGGCCCGGTCGAGCAGGCGGCCATAGTCGAGGCCCGGCGCGCCCTTTGGCATCGGCCCGCCGGCACTGGGATTGAGCGCGTTGTAGACGACCTGGACCGTGTCGAAGAGCTTCGAGTCGACGGCCTTCAGCAGGGCGGCGGGTTCGCCCACGCCGCTGAAGCCGATGAAGCGCGTCTTGCCCTGCTGCCGCAGCTTCTCCAGCGCCGGCACGACCTCGTTCAGCGCGATCTCCACGTCCAGCCTGTCGCCGTCATCCGCCGCCGTCAGCGGATTGTGGAGCTGCAACAGATCGACATGGTCCCGCCCCATGCGCTTCAGGCTCTCCTCGGTCGAGCGGGCGATCAGACCGGCGACATCGGCGCGATCCGCCGCGGTCAGCCGGAACTTGGTCCCGACCACGACGTCGGCCTTCAGGGCCTTCAGGACGCGGCCGAGATTGCGTTCCGATTCACCGTCGCCATAGCGGGCGGCCGTATCGAAGTAATTGACGCCGGCCTCGATCGCCCGCGCCACGGCACGCTCCTGGTCCTGTGCGGCGCCCTTGGTGAACAGTCCGCCCACCGCACCCGCGCCATATCCGAGCACCGAAACCTCGAGGCCCGTCCGGCCGAGCTTGCGCCTCTGCATTGCATCCTCCCGCAATTTCATGAATCCGCGCGACCGCGGTTGCGCCGTCAGGCGGTTTCGACGCGAACCTCGCCTGCCTCGTTGTCCACCACGACATGGTTGTCATAGTAGGTGACGGTCGGCCGGGCGCCGAAGGCCGCTTCCATGCGTTTTTCCCATTCCGGCGTGTACCAGGCGCGCGCAGCCGACTCCGATTCCCAGAGATAGACGCCGCCCCCGCCCGCCTCGCCGTTGAGATAATACTTCCGCAGCAGGCCCTTCGCGCCGAGCGCGGTATAGGTCGGCGCCGACTTGGCGGCGGCCTCGACGGCGACATCCCGTGGACGCTTGGCCATGGGGATTTGAACGATGGCGATGAACATGCTTGTTAGCCTACGGTCTCGGCCCCTCCGGAGCAATTGAATGACCGTCATCCTGCCAAGCGTCGAGATGTGCGTCTTCGACGCCTACGGTACGCTGTTCGACTTCAATTCCGCGGTCGCGCGCCATCGCCGGACGATCGGCCCGGCTGCGGACGCCCTTTCGGAACTCTGGCGAACCAAGCAGATCCAGTACACGTGGCTGCGCAACGCCATGGGCACGCATGCGCCGTTCTGGACGGTGACCGGCGAGGCGCTCGACCACTGTCTGGCCGCTCATCGCGTCACCGATCCGACGGCGCGCGAGCGGCTGATGGGCGCCTACCTGGCCCTCGACCCGTTCCCGGAAGCCCCCGGAATGCTGGCCTGCCTCTCACGCGCGGGCATGCGGACCGCGATCCTGTCCAATGGCAATCCCGAGATGCTCGACCCGATGCTTGCGGCGTCGGGTCTCGCCCATCGTTTCGAGGCGGTGCTGAGCGTCGAGGAAGCGGGCGTGTTCAAGCCCGATCCTCGCGTCTATCGCCTCGTGGAGGCGCGTTGCGGCGTGACGCCCGACAAGGTCTGCTTCCTCTCGTCGAACTGCTGGGACGCCCACGGTGCCGCGCAGTTCGGTTTCCGCACCGTCTGGGTGAACCGGACCGGCGCGCCCGACGACGGGTTGCCCGGCACGCTCTCGGCGGTTATCCGCGATCTTTCCGACCTGCCCGACCTGATTGGTGTTCCCCGATGAGTTCGCTTTCGCCCCTCCCCGCTCCCACGTTCGCCGACGTCCAGGCCGCTGCACGCCGTCTCGCGGGAGTCACGATCCGGACCCCGCTGCTCGAGAACGAGAGGGTCAACCGCAAGCTGGGCGGCCGCCTGTTCCTCAAGGCCGAGTGCCTGCAGCGCACCGGCTCGTTCAAGCTGCGCGGCGCCTACAACTTCCTCGCCTCGATGAGCGCGGAAGACCGTGCGAAGGGCGTCGTCGGCTGGTCGTCGGGCAACCATGCGCAGGGCCTGGCCGAGGCGGCCCGCCTGCTCGGCACCCGGGCCACCATCGTGATGCCGGCCGATGCGCCCGCCCTCAAGGTTGCCAACACGCGGGCGAGCGGCGCCGAGGTGGTGCTCTACGACCGGGTCAAGGACAGCCGCGAGGAAATCGGTCATGGCATCGCCACGAAGACCGGCGCCACCATCGTGCCGCCCTACGATCATCCCTGGATCCTGACGGGCCAGGGCACGGCCGGCCTCGAGATCGCCGAGCAGGCGAACGCCCTCGGCGTAACGCTCGACGCGGTGGCCGCTCCCTGCTCCGGCGGCGGCCTGGCGACCGGCGTGGCGCTGGGCGTCAAGGGCGTCAGCCCGTCGACGACAGTACATGCCGGCGAGCCTGCCGGCTTCGACGATCTCGCCCGGTCGCTCGCCGCCGGAACCAAGCAGAAGAACGAGAAGCTCTCCGGCTCGATCTGCGACGCGCTCCTGGCGCCGACGCCGGGCGACGTCACCTTTCCGCTGGCGCAACGGCTGCTGGGGCCGGGCCTCGTCGTCAACGACGCGGAGGTACTGGACGCCATGGAGCTGGCCTTCCGGGAGTTCAAGCTGGTGGTCGAGCCGGGAGGCGCCGTCGCCCTGGCCGCGGCGCTCACCGGAAAGCTGCCCGTCGAAAACCGGGCCGTGGCCGTCGTCTGTTCGGGCGGCAATGTGGATCACGCCACCTTCAAGCGGGCGCTCGACCGGTCGGCTGCATGAACGTCCGGGGCCGCGACCGGCGCAACTGGAGGATCTTCCTTTGGCTCAGCCTGGGGAGCGCCCTGATCAGCGCCTATTTCGGCTACGCGATCAACGAGGGAGCCGTGCCGAACTGGCGGTCCGCCCTGTCAGGTGTCGCAAGCTCGCTCATGATCGCGACGCCGATCCTTTTCTTCGAGATCTGGGGCCAGCGCCACGAATTCGTGCGACGCCACCTGCGGCGCCTCCCGCTCGTCTGGTACTTCCTCTTCCGGGTGACCTTCTATTCGGTCGTCATCGTCGGCGGACTGATCCTGACCCGCGCGGTGATCTCGCCGCAGGGATTCCGTTTCGACGCGACGTTCCGCGATTCGCTGGTCTTCGCGATCTCGATGTCGACGATCATCAACCTGGTGTTCCAGATCGGCCTCCTGCTGGGTTTCAGGACCCTCTCGACGCTTCTGACCGGCCATTACGCCAAGCCGCGGGCCGAGCAGCGGGTCTTCCTGTTGATCGACATGAAGAACTCGACCGGGCTCGCGGAGCGACTGGGGCCAATCCGGTTCCATGAGCTGCTCAACGACTTCTTCCGCGACGTGGCCGACGCCGCGCTCGAGTGCGGCGCCGAAATCCACAAGTATGTGGGGGACGAGGCGATTCTCACCTGGACCCGGGACAAGGCACTGGCCGACGGCATCTGCCTTGCCTGTCCCTTCGTCGCGCGGCAGCGGATTGCCGCCCATGCCGCCCAGTATCGCCGGCGCTTCGATACGCTTCCGGAATTCCGAGCCGCCATCCATTGCGGCGAGATCGTCGCCGGCGAGATCGGCGACGTGCGCCGCGAGATCGCCTATGTCGGCGACACGCTGAACGTCGCCGCCCGCCTCCTCGATTCGTGCAAGGCTCTGGGTCGGGACGTGCTCACGTCCGCCGAATTGCTGGAACGGTCGCGCCTTCCCGATGACCTGCGGATCGAACCGCTGCCGACGCTGTCGATCCGCGGCCGCGATGCGCCGCTCGAGATCGCCGCGCTCTCTCGGCGCGGCGCCCCCGATCAGGGCTGACGCTTGCCGGGCGGCTTCAGCCGGTCGAGCAGGCTGCCGAGAATGCCCTTGGGCAGGAAGATGATGAACAGGACCAGAAGGACGCCGTAGACGAGGTTGTCCCAGCCCACCGCCTTGGTACCGAAGCCGATACGCAGGATCTCGGCCAGCAGGATCGTGATGATGGCGCCGACCGTCGGCCCCAGGGCCACATAAATGCCGCCGACCACCGCCGCGAACACCATCTGCAGCGAGACCGCGATTCCGCTCACCGTGTCGGGCGAGATGAACATCTGGTACTGACCGTAGAGGGCGCCCGCCATCGCCGTCATGACGGCGCTGATCACGGTGATGCGCAGCTTCTCGGCCGTCACGTTGACGCCCGCCGCCGCCGCCGCGTCCTCATCCTCCGAGATCGCCTCCATCGCGTAGCGGCTCATGCTGCGGTCGATCCAGTACCAGATCGCGAGGCCACCGGCCCAGACGCCGAGCGCGATCAGGTACCAGACGACCTTGTCGTCGAACTGCAATGCGAGGATGTGGCTACCCTTGGTCCGCTCCGGCGTATAGCCGAGCGAACCACCGGTATAGTCGCGGGTGGCGATGATGATCTGCAGGACGATGCCCGACAGGGCGAGCGTCACGAGCGCGAAATAATGGCCGGTAATGCGGAAGCGGAAGCAGGGATAGGCCACGACCAGCGCCAGCGCCCCGGCGCACAGCATGGCCGCGGGAATGCCGATCCAGGGCGAGACGCCGAGATGATTCCACAGCAGGGCCGTAACGTAGGCGCCAACGCCCATGAAGCCGCCATGGCCCAGCGACACCAGTCCGAAGCGCCCCATCATCGACCAGGACGTATAGGCGAACGACCAGATGAGGATCAGCACCAGGATGTGCAGATGGTAGGGGTCGCGATAGATGAAGGGCAGCGCGACGAGCGCCGCCAGGCCGATGCCCCAGGCGAGCTGCTTGTTCATGAGCGCTTCGCCAGCAGCCCGGCGGGCCGGATGAACATCATGACGATGAAGAAGGCGAAGGCCAGCACGTAGCCCCATTCGAGGTCGGAGAAGAGCCCGCCGAGCGAGATGATCTCGGCGAACAGGAAGGCGGCCACGAAACCGCCGACGAAGTTGCCCAGACCGCCCAGCACGCAGATCAGGAAGGTGATCGGACCGAAGGAGAGGCCGACGAAGGGATGGACGTCGTACTGCAGCACCAGCAGGCAGGCGGCGAGCCCCGCCAGCCCGCCGCCCAGCGCCGAGGTGACGAGGTAGATCTTCTTCGTGTCGACGCCCATCAGCGCCATGATCTGGCGATCCTGGGCAATCGCGCGGATCGCGGTGCCGGTATAGGTCCGCGTCATGAAGAGATAGACCGCCACCATGCCGATCAGCGCGGCGATGAACGCCAGCAGGCGCGAGTAGCTGAAGTGCATCTCGCCCAGCGCCAGGACCGGCAAACGGATGCCGAGATTGCGGAAGTCGATGCCGAAGGCCACCGTGGCAAAGCTCTGCAGAACGAACAGGACGCCGCCCGTGGCGAGCAGCTGATTGATCGGTGGCGCCCCCAGCAGCGGCTCGATCACCAGGAAGTGCAGCGCCGCGCCCAGCGCCGCGACCAGCAGGATGCAGATCGGTGCGGCGACCCAGTAGGGCAGGTCGTACACCGAGAACAGGTAGTACATGCCGTACATGCCGATCATCACCAGCTCGGCGTAGCAGATCCACGTCACGTCGATGACGCCGAAGATCAGGTTCAGGCCCAGCGCCAGCAGTGCCAGCACGCCGCCCAGCAGGATGCCGTTGACCAGCGCCTCGAGCAGGTAGATGTCAAAAATTTCCATCATCGCTTCACCTACACACCGAGATACGCCTGCCGGATGGAATCGTCGGCCAGCAGGTCGGCCGAGGCGCCGGAGGCCCGGATCGAGCCGGCCTCCAGCAGATAGGCGCGGTCGACGACCTGCAGCACCTGCTGCACGTTCTGCTCGACGATGAGCACCGTGAGGCCGCCCGCGCGAATGCGTTTCACCAGCTCGAACACCTGCTGCACGACGACTGGCGCCAGCCCAGCCGACGGCTCGTCGAGCAGCAGCAGCTTGGGATCGCTCATCAGCGCGCGGCCGATGGCGCACATCTGCTGCTCGCCGCCGGACATGGTGCCGGCAAGCTGGTTGCGCCGCTCCTTCATGCGCGGGAACAGGTCGAACACGAAGTCCATGCGCTCGCGATAGCGGGCGCGCGCCTCGGGCATGAACGCGCCCATGCGCAGATTGTCCTCGACGCTGAGCCGCGGGAACAGGCGACGGTTCTCCGGCACGTGCGCGATGCCGAGGCTGACGATGCGGTGCGCCGCGGTCGCCAGCACGTCGGCGCCCTGCATCGTGATCGAGCCCCTGGTTGGCCGGATCAGGCCGGAGATCACGCGCATCAGGGTCGTCTTTCCGGCCCCGTTGGGGCCGATGACGCCCACCGCCTCACCCGCCTTGACGTCGAGGTCGATGCCGAACAGCGCCTGGAACCGGCCGTAGCCGGCGTCGATCGATCTGAGTTCAAGCATGATCGGCCCCGTCAACGCTTGGTCGCGCCGCTGCCGCCGGCAGCAGCCGCCGCGGCCGTGGCCTGCGTGGCATGGGCGTCGGTGCCGAGATAGACCTCGATCACGCGGGGATCGTGCGACACCGCGCTGGGCAGGCCCTCCGAGATCTTCTCGCCGTGATCCAGCACCATGACCCGGTCCACGACCTTCATCAGCACGCCCATGATGTGCTCGACCCAGATGATGGTGACGCCCAGCTCGGTGCGGATCTTGCGCAGCATCTCCGCTGCCTGGTCCATCTCGGCCTCGTCGAGGCCGCCCAGGCTCTCATCGGCCAGCAGCAGCTTCGGTCCCGTGGCGATCGCCTTGGCGAGTTCCAGCTTCTTGAGCCCTGCCGCGCCCAGCCCGTCGACGCTGGCCGTGCGGTCGGTCGGCAGGCCGACCATGTCGAGCGCGCGCTCGGCGGATTCCTCGGCCTTGGCCAGGCTGTGTCGGCCCTGGCCGTAGTAGCCCGCCAGCACCACGTTCTCGAAGATGGTGAGGCGGCGGAACGGGCGCGGGATCTGGAAGGTCCGCCCGATGCCGCTGTTGATGATGCGGTGGGACGGCAGCCCCGCGATCTCGGTGCCGGCGAACCTGATCGACCCCGCGCTGGGCGGGAACGTTCCCGACAGCATGTTGAAGATCGTGCTCTTGCCCGAGCCGTTGGGGCCGATCAGGCCGAGAATCTCGCCCTGATCGACCTTGAACGACACGTTGTTCACGGCCGTAAAGCCGCCGAAACGCTTTACCAAACCATCGACGACCAGCACGGCACGCCCTCGTTCGTTGCGGCCGCGGCCTACTGGTTGCTGAAGCCCGAGGTCTTGGGCAGGGGCAGAACCGGCTCGCGCTGCTGCTGGCTCTTCGGCCACACCACGTACGACTTGTCGTCGACATACTGGATGATGACCGGGAAGGAGCGCTCGTTCTGGCCGGCGATCGGCGAGCCGTCGCCCGCGAACTTGACGCCGAAACCCAGCATCGTGCCGCCTTCCGGCAGGTCGACCTCGAGGGCTGCCTTGCGCAGCGCCTCGGGATCGATCCCGCCATACTTCTTGATGGCGCGCGGCAAAACCTCGGTGAAGAACAAGTAGGTATTGGACGCGGCCATGCCGACATGGGCCGAACGGATCGCGACGCCCGGCTTGACCTTGTCGAACTCCTCGCCGACCATCTTGATCACCGGCGGCAGCTTCGGATCGAGCGCTGCCTGGTTGGCCAGCCAGATCGAGATCGGATCGATGTTGAACACGTAGTTCACATCGCTGCCCATGCCCTCCTTGAGCTTCTCGTAGACGCCGTAGCCCGCGCCGTGACCGACCAGCGCGCCGAACTTCAGGCCCTGTTCGCGCGCCTGGCGGGCGAACAGCGTGATGTCGGGGTTGTAGCCGGTGTGGAAGATCACGTCGGGACGGGCGCGCTTCAGCTTGGTCACCAGCGACGACAGGTCGGGCGCGGTCGCCGAATAGCCTTCCTTCATCACGATGTTGAAGCCGGCCTTCTTGGAGCCCGCCTCGTTGCCCTTGGCGACGTCGACGCCGTACGAGCCGTCCTCATGGATGATCGCCACGCGCATGTCCTTCGGCTCCTTGCCGAACTTCGCCTTGGCGTTCTTCTCGATCATGTCGGCGGCCATGAGGCCGAACTGCTGCCCGCTGGCCTGCGGGCGGAACACGTACTTCAGGTTCTTGTTCTCGACGACGGCCGTCGAAATGCAGGTCGTGATCCACATGAAGTTCTTGAGCTGCTCGACGCGCGCCGCCACGGGCACGCATTGCGCCGAGGAGAAGAACCCCAGGACGAGGTTGACCTTCTCCTGCTCGATCAGGCGCACCGCCTCGTTGATGGCGACGTCCGGCTTGCTCTGCGCATCGGCGTAGATCGCCTCGATCTTGTAACCCTCGACCCCACCCTGCTTGATGAAGTTGTCGATCATGATCTTGGCGCCGACGTACTGCAGCTCCGACCCACCGCCGGCAAGCGGCCCGGTCAGGTCGTAGATGACGCCGATCTTGATCTTCTTTTCCTGGGCCTGGGCGGAGACCGCCATGCCAAGTGCCGCGACGGCGGCGACCGCTCCACCCAGGAAGCGGGCAATTCTACGCTTGAGCATAATTCCCCCCATAGACTTCTAATATTTGTTGTCCGCATCACAGGGGGCGCGCGAGGTTCTGTCAAGCGTTTCGCGCTAGCGGCCCTCTCCCGGTGTGAGAATCTCGAACATCATGCCCGCCGGCGGATCCATCATCGCGAACAGCGCCCCGAGCTTCGGGATCTCGCCATCGAGCTTCAGCGCGCCGCTCGCCAGCGCGTCCGGAATGGTGAGCTTGCGAAGGACGATCTGATCCATCGTAGCGCGCGTCGTCGTGACGGAGACGTCGGCGTTCGCCGCCGTCTCGCCCATGCGATGCGTGAGCGTGCAGTGCTTCAGGGTCAGGACAAGCGTCTCGTTGCGGTCGGTGAAGCGCCAGTTGACGACCAGCGACTGTCCGGCCGCCTTCTTCGCATCGAGCCGAATGGCCATCAGGTCGAAGAAGACGTCGCTGGTGAGACCCGCGATCGTGTCGGCGCCCATGCCGGGCCGCACCGGCATCTGGAAGACGCCGTGACGCAGTTCCTGCGCGCCGTACAGGAACGCGTTGCGCCAGGTGGCCGATTCGGCCTGGTAACCCATCTGCTCCAGCGCATCGGCACAGAGCGCGCGGGCCTCCATGTTGGCCGGCTCGGCGTAGACGACCTCCTTCATCACCTGGGCGACCCAGCGATACTCGCCCTTCGCGAAGTCGGCGCGCGCGCGCGCGATCGTCGCCGCGGCGCCCCCCATGTATTCGACGAACTTGGCCGCCGCCGGCGCCGGCGGCAGCGGGTGCAGGTTGCAGGGATTGGCGTCGTACCAGGAGAGATAGCGCTGATAGACGGCCTTCACATTGTGGCTGACCGAGCCGTAGTAGCCGCGCACCGTCCAGCGTTCGGCGAGGCCCGGCGGCAGGTCGATCGCCTCGGCGATCTCAGCCGGCCGCCAGCCGCGGTTCATGTAGCGCAGCGTCTGGTCGTGGATGTGCTTGTAGAGATCGCGCTGCGCCTCGAGATAGTCGATGATCTTCGCCGTGTCCCAGGTCGGCCAGTGATGCTGGCCGATCAGCACCTTCGTCTTCGGCCCGTAGAGAGCGATCGCGTCGCCGATGTACTTGGCCCAGATGCGCGGATCGCGCGCCACGGCGCCGCGCAATGGGATGAAGTTGTGCAGCAGCGGACAGGCGTTCTCCGCCATATTGAGTACACCCAGCTGCGGATAGAACATGTGCATCTCGGCCGGCGCCTCGGTCTCGGGCGCCAGCTGGAACACGATCTCGACGCCGTCGATCACATGGGACTCGACCGGCTTTACGATCGATTGCGTCGGCGCGATCAGGCCGGGGGTGCCGCGCGCAACGCTCTTGCCGAGGCCGGCATCGACCTGGCCGCGCGGGCCGCGCGGCAGCATCGTGCCGAACTGGAACTGTGCGCGCCGGGCCATCGGTGGCCCCGCCAGCACGTTCTCGCCCGACACCGCCTCCATGAACCCGGCCGGCGCGACCACCCGCACCTTCCCCGCCTTGACGTCTGCCTCGTCGATCACGCCGCGCACGCCGCCGTAATGATCGATATGGCTGTGGGTGTAGATCACGGCGACCACCGGTTTGCGGGGCCGGTGCGCGTAGTAGAGCTCAAGCGCTGCGCGGGAAACCTCGGCGGTGGTCAGCGGATCGATCAGGATCAGTCCGCTGTCACCCTCGATCACCGTCAGGTTCGCGATGTCGAAGCCGCGCAGCTGATAGAGCCGGTCGGTGACCTTGAACAGGCCGTTGGCGAGGTTGAGGCGTGCCATGCGCCACAGGCTGGGATTGACCGTGTCGGGTGCCAGCTCGCCGTCGATGAAGGCGTATTCGCCCAGGTTCCAGAGGACCGTGCCGCCGCCGGTGCGCACGATCCCCTCGGGCACGGGTGCGATCAGGCCGCGCTTCGCGGCCTCGAAGTCGGCCGTGTCGGCGAAGGGCAGCTTCGCCGCCATCGCCGCGTTGGCGGCCCGGGTTGCAGGTTCGGCGTCGCGTGCGGCGTCGAGATGGGAGGAAGGAACGGGAACGGCCGACGCGGACGCCATGACTGCTAGCCCTCGACCTTGATGTTGTTTTCCTTGACGACCCTGGTCCAGCGTTCGGTCTCGAACCTGACCCGATCGACATAGGCCTGCGGCGTGCTGCCGGTGGTGAAGAAGCCCAGTTCGGCGAAGCGCTTCTTCACGGCCGGATCCTTGAGCGTCTCGAGGCACAGCGCGTTCAGCTTCTCGACGATCGGAGCCGGCAGGCCGGCAGGCCCCACGAGTCCGAAGAACGCCGCGCTTTCCAGGTCCTTCATGCCGAGTTCGGCCACGGTCGGAACGTCGGGGCAGACGGTGGAGCGCTCGGGCGACGCGACGGCGATGCCGGTCAGCCGGCCCGCCGCCACGTGCGTGCCGGTCGGCAGCACCACGTCGATCATGATCGGCACGTGTCCGCCCATGACGTCGCGCAGGGCGTCGGCCGCGCCCTTGTAGCTGACGCTCTCGAGGTTGAGCTTGTTGCGGGTGCGGAACAGTTCGCCCCAGAGGTGCGGCTGGTTGCCCATGCCCGAGGTCGCATAGCGCACGCGCTGGGGCTGCTTGTTCACGAATTCGGCGAACTCGGCGTAGGTCTTCGCCGGCAACGCCTTGCCGTCGATCGCCAGGAGATCGGGGATGTCGACCAGGGTCGAGATCATCTGGAAATCCTTGAGCGGATCGAAGGGCTGCTTCATGCCGAGCGCGACATTGGTCGCCATCGTCGCGGCGCCCAGCAGCAGCGTGTTGCCGTCGGGCTTGGCCTTGGCCACGACGTCCATGCCGATGATGGTGTTGCCGCCGCCCTTGTTCTCGACGATCACCTGCTGGCCGAGCATGCTCGAGAGTTTCTCGGCGACGATGCGGGCGGCCGTGTCGGTCGAGCCGCCGGCCACGTAAGGCACCACCAGCCGGATCGGCTGGCTGGGCCAGGCCTGCGCCCGCACCGAGGAGGCTCCGACGATCGTCCAGCCGGCGGCTCCCGCCAGCACGTCACGTCTACTGATCATGTTCCTGCCCTCGCACGTTTCATTTAAGGGCAGGATCGCAAACGCGCGACGGCCGCGCAATCACGGGGTCATGGTTTCGCGCGGGCAGCGCTACTCGGCGGGCTTGGGCGCCGTGGCAATGGCGTGCACGTCCTTCTCGCTCGGCAGCATCGACAGCGCGAGGAACGAGCAGAAGGCCACGCCGGCCAGCACCGACAGCAGGACAGGGAAGCCCGCATCCTTCACCGCCGGGCCGATCAGCGCCACGACGAAAGAGCTGACGCCGAAGCCGATCGCCAGGCGAACGCCGGTGACCCGGCTGCGCATGCGGTCGTCGATGTAGCGCACGATCATCGCATCGGTGAACGGAATCGCGCCGAACACCAGCAGCATGAAGGCGATGGCGGTGAGGAACAGCGCCCAGCCCTCGACCTGCGAGGCGAGCAGGAACAGCGGCACCTGCAGCAGCACGATCGGCAGGTAGATGTTCTTCAGCGGATAGCGGTCGATCAGCTTGCCGACCACGAGCTGGGCGAGCGAGGCCAGCGAGAAGATGATGAACAGCATCGTGGCCAGCATCGCCGGATCCTGCGCGATGCTCTTCGCGCGGTTGGCCAGCAGCTCGCCGTTTCCGTTGGTCGTGAAGTTGAAGATGATGCTGCCGGTCACCGCCGTGAAGGTCATGATCGCGAAGACGCGCGCCATCACCGACGGCGGCAGGTCGAGCATCTTGGCCTTGCGCTTGGCCGGCGCTTCCTCCTCGCGCGGCACCAGGGCCACGAAGGCGACGGCGCAGATCAGGCAGATCACGCCCGGAATGATGAACGCCGCCTGCCAGCCGAAGCGCTGGGCGATGTAGACCGAGAGACCGGCCGCGATGGCGATGCCCATGTTGCCGGCGAGACCGTTCACGCCGATCGTGAAACCCGGATTCTTCGCCTTCTGGACCAGCATCGGGATGCCGACCGGGTGATAGATCGAGGCGAACGCCCCCATCAGCGTGAGCGCGGCGCCGATCTGCCACTTGTTGGTGCACAGCGCAATGATCAGCGCCGAGACGCCCATGCCGACGAAGAAGATGACCATCATGATCCAGCGGCCCCAATGGTCGCCGAGACGGCCGCTGACGATCGAGCCCGCACCGAACATGAACAGCGCGCCGTAGTTGAACGGTGTGAGTTCGGTCCATTCGACGCCCCAGACGCCGGCGATCACGCCCCAGGAATAGGCGAAGACCACCAGGATCCAGTGATCCATGGCGTGGCCGATGTTGAGCAGGATCGAGGTGGGGCTGGCGTGGCTCATCTTGTCGTTCCTCCAGGCCATCGAGACTAGGCTTGGTCGGCCTGTCTGGCTTGCGCTATGTTGCCAACAAATGTCGCGAAAGAGCCAAACCGTCCGGTCGACCGATCCGGAGGACTACCAGCAGGTGCCGCGGGCGGTGGCGGCCATGCCCAAGGACTTCGCCGACGGGTTCGAGATCGCGCCGCACCGTCATCGCCGCGCCCAGCTGATCTATGCCACCGCGGGCACGATGCGCATTTCCACGGAGGAGGCCGTCTGGGTGGTGCCGCCGCAGCGGGCGCTGTGGATGCCGCCCGGCGTCCGCCATTCCATCACCATGTCCGGCGACGTCACGATGCGCACTCTCTACCTGCGCCAGGACGCGGCCGCCGGCATGCCGGACGTTTGCCGGGTCCTGCACATTTCTCCCCTGCTGCGCGAGTTGATCGTGCGCGCCACCGAGTTGCCCGTGCATTACGACGAGCGCGGCGCCGCCGGCCACGTCGTGGCGCTGATCCTCGACGAATTGCACCGCGAACCGTCGCTCCCGCTGCATCTTCCGATGCCGCGCGACAAGCGCCTGCATCGCCTTTGCGCCGCCCTGCTCGCCCAGCCGGGAGACCCGCGCACGCTGGAGGAGTGGGCCGGGTGGGCGAACGCGAGCGCGCGGACACTGGCGCGCCTGTTCGTGGCGGAGACGGGCCTCACCTTCGGGGCCTGGCGCCAGCAGGCGCGCGTGCTCGAGGCGATGGGCCGCCTGGGCGGCGGCCAGGCCGTCACCGAGGTCGCCCTCGAACTGGGCTACGACAGCGTCAGCGCCTTCAGCGCGATGTTCCGGCGCGCCTCGGGCGCCTCCCCCAGCGCGTACCGGCCCCTGAGGTAAGACCCTCTGCGCCGTGCGGGATTTCCCGCACGATTGCAAATGGTTAGCGCTTGACGCTGGATGGTAATAATCCCCCAATGCGCGCCCGTTTGGGGTAATCTAAACCGTCGTTTACCCGAGTTGTCCGCCGCTGCTCCCGCCGCCGCCTGGAGTTTATGTTGAAGCCGACTGATATCGCCAATCCCGACTACTTCCATAAGGTCGTCGATTGCCAATGGGCCTGTCCTGCCCATACCCCCGTCCCCGAGTACATCAGGCTGATCGCGCACGGACGCTATTCCGATGCGTACATGATCAACTGGAAGTCCAACGTCTTTCCGGGAATCCTCGGTCGGACCTGCGACCGCCCCTGCGAGCCGGCCTGCCGCCGCAGCCGCGTCGAGGACGAGAACCTCGTGAAGGGCAAGAAGGAGCCGGTCGCGATCTGCCGCCTGAAGCGCGTCGCCGCCGACTACAAGGACGACGACATCGCGGCGCGGATGCCCAAGGCGCCGGCCAGGAACGGCAAGCGCGTGGCCTGCATCGGCGGCGGCCCCTCCTCGCTCACCGTGGCGCGCGACCTCGCGGTGCTGGGCTACGAGATCGTGATCTACGACCAAGATCCCAAGCTCGGCGGCTTCATCCGCACGCAGATCCCGCACTTCCGCCTGCCGGAGTCGGTGATCGACGAGGAAGTCGGCTACATCACCGCCATCGGCAACGTCGAGTTCCGCCACCAGCGGGTCGATTCGCTGAAGGCGGTCCTGGCCGAGGGCTACGACGCGGTGTTCGTCGGCTCCGGCGCGCCGCGCGGCCGCGATCTCGACGTGCCGGGCCGCAAGGAAGCCGGCGCCAACATCCATATCGGCCTCGACTGGCTGTCGTCGGTCTCGTTCGGCCACGTCGACAAGGTCGGCAAGCGCGTGATCGTGCTGGGCGGCGGCAACACCGCGATGGACTGCTGCCGCACCGCCCGCCGCCTCGGCGGCGAGGACGTGAAGGTGATCGTCCGCTCCGGCTTCGACGAGATGAAGGCGTCGCCGTGGGAGAAGGAAGACGCGATCGGCGAGGACATCCCCATCCTCAACATGCTCGTCCCGAAGGAGGTCCGCCACGAGGGCGGCAAGATCAAGGGCCTGCTGTTCGAGAAGGTGGTCGCGAAGTACGACGACAAGGGCCGGCGCTCGCTGGTCCCGTCGGGCGAGCCCGACGAGTTCTACGAGTGCGACGACGTGCTGGTCGCGATCGGCCAGGAGAACGCCTTCCCGTGGATCGAGAAGGACGCCGGCATCGAGTTCGACAAGTGGGGCCTGCCCCAGCTCAACGAAAAGACCTTCGGCAGCACGCATCCGAAGGTGTTCTTCGGCGGCGACGCGGCCTTCGGTCCGAAGAACATCATCTGGGCGGCCGCCCACGGTCACGAGGCCGCGACCTCCATCCACAAGATGCTGAGCGGCGAGAACCCCGAGGAGCGTCCGGCCCCCGGCGTGAACGTCGCCAGCCAGAAGATGGGCATCCACGAGTGGAGCTACGACAACGCTCCCACCATCGACCATCGTTTCAAGGTGCCGCATCGCCCCAAGCAGGAGGCGCTGAAGGACATCATGGCCGAAGTCGAGCTCGGCTTCGACCCGCAGCTCGCCTTCAAGGAGGCGCAGCGCTGCCTCAACTGCGACGTCCAGACGGTGTTCAGCGGCCAGCTCTGCATCGAGTGCGACGCCTGCGTCGACATCTGCCCGATGGACTGCATCACCTTCACCGGCAACGGTGAGGAAAAGGAGCTGCGCACCCGCCTCACCGCGCCGGCGATGAACCCGACGCAGGACCTCTATGTCGGCGGCGGTCTCAAGACCCAGCGGGTCATGGTCAAGGACGAGGATGTCTGCCTGCATTGCGGGCTGTGCGCCGAACGCTGCCCGACCGGCGCATGGGACATGCGCAAGTACTACATCGAAATGACACACGCGGAGCACGCATGCCGCAAGCAATAGCTGCCGTTAACGATTTCGTCGTCAAGTTCGCGAACGTCAACGGATCCGGATCGGCCTCGGCCAACGAACTCTTCGCCCGGTCGATCCTGCGCATGGGCGTACCCGTCAGCCCGCGCAACATCTTTCCCTCGAACATCCAGGGCCTGCCGACCTGGTACGAGGTGCGCGTCACCGAGAAGGGCTATCTCGGACGACGCGGCGGCGTCGACATGATGGTCGCGATGAACCCGCAGACCTGGGCCGAGGACGTGAAGGAGATCACGCCCGGCGGCTACCTGTTCTACGATTCGACCAAGCCGATGCCCTCGTCGATGTTCCGCGAGGACATCAACGTGATCGGCGTGCCGCTGACGGCGATCACCAACGCCACCTATACCGACGCCCGCCAGCGCCAGCTGTTCAAGAACATCATCTATGTCGGTGCGCTCTCGGTACTGCTCGACATCGACGAGAAGCAGATCCAGCGGCTGTTCAGCGAGCAGTTCAAGGGCAAGGAAAGGCTCATCGATTCCAACGTGAAGGCGATGAACCTCGGCCGCGACTGGGTGAAGCAGCATGTCGATCCCGACCTGGTGAAGCTGAAGGTGCGCCATGCCGACAATGTCGGCGACCGGATCTTCGTCGAGGGCAACAGCGCGGCCGCGCTCGGCGCCGTCTACGGCGGCGCCACGGTCTGCGCCTGGTATCCGATCACGCCCTCCTCGTCGCTGGCCGAGGCGTTCCAGAGCCATTGCAAGAAGTTCCGGCACGACAAGGAGACCGGCAAGGCCAAGTACGCGATCGTGCAGGCCGAGGACGAGCTCGCTTCGATCGGCATGGTGATCGGCGCCGCCTGGAACGGCGCGCGCTCCTTTACCGCCACGTCCGGCCCCGGCATCTCGCTGATGACCGAGTTCATCGGCCTCGCCTACTTCGCCGAGGTCCCGGCGGTGCTGGTGAACGTGCAGCGCGGCGGGCCCTCGACCGGCATGCCGACGCGCACGCAGCAGTCGGACCTGCTGGGCTGCGCCTATGCCTCCAACGGCGACACCAAGCACGTGCTGCTGTTCCCCGAGGATCCGCGCGAGTGCTTCGAGTTCACCGCCGAGGCGCTCGACCTCGCCGACCGGCTGCAGACCCCGATCTTCGTCATGACCGATCTCGACATCGGCATGAACCACCGCCTGTGCAGGCCGTTCGCCTGGGACGAGAACCGCGTGCTGGACCGCGGCAAGGTGATGACCGCCGAGGATCTCGAGGCCGGCAAGACCTTTGGCCGCTATCTCGACGTCGACGGCGACGGCATCCCCTTCCGCACCTATCCGGGCACGCACCCGACCAAGGGCTCCTACTTCACGCGCGGCACCACCAAGGACGAGTTCGCGCGCTACTCGGAGGAAGGCCCGGTCTATGTGCGCAACATGGAGCGGCTGCAGAAGAAGTGGGAGACCGCGAAGAAGATCGCGCCGCAGCCGCTGCGCTATTCCTCGCCCAAGCCGACCCGCTACGGCGTGATCTACTTCGGCTCGACCAGCCCGGCGATGGACGAGGCGCTCGACCATCTCGAGGCCGAGGGCCATCACGTCAACGCGCTGCGCGTGCGCTCCTTCCCCTTCGCGCAGAGCGTCGAGGATTTCATCCACGAGCACGACCGCGTCTTCGTCGTCGAGCAGAACCGCGACGCTCAGCTGCGCACCATGCTGCTCAGCGAGTACACGCTCGACGCGCGCAAGATCGTGCCCGTCCTGCACTATGACGGCACGCCGATCACGGCGCGCTTCATCGCGACCGACATCGCCACCAAGCTCGGTCAGTTCAAGGTTGTCCCGTTCGACAAGGCCGCGTCATGACCTACATCGCCAAGCCCCGTCTCCATCATCCCTCGCTGGTCAAGAACAAGGCGGGCTTCACGCGCCGCGACTACGAGGGCGCCGTCTCGACCCTGTGCGCCGGCTGCGGCCACGATTCGATCAGCGCCGCGATCATCCAGGCCTGCTACGAGCTCGACATCCTGCCCCACCAGGTCGCCAAGCTCTCGGGCATCGGCTGCTCGTCCAAGGCGCCGACCTACTTCGTCGGCGCAAGCCACGGCTTCAATACCGTGCACGGCCGCATGCCGTCGGTGATGACCGGCGCCAACCTCGCCAACCGCGACCTGATCTACCTGGGCGTGTCCGGCGACGGCGATTCCGCCTCGATCGGCCTGGGCCAGTTCGCCCACGTCATGCGGCGCGGCGTGAACATGACCTACATCGTCATGAACAACGGCGTGTATGGCCTCACCAAGGGCCAGTTCTCGGCCACCGCCGACAAGGGCTCGATCAGCAAGAAGGGCGTCTCCAACCCCGATTCCTCGATCGACATGGTGTCGCTGGCCATCCTGATGGGCGCCACCTTCGTCGGCCGTTCCTTCTCGGGCGACAAGCACCAGCTCGTTCCCCTCATCAAGGCGGCGATGGACCACAAGGGGGCAGCCTTCCTCGACGTCATCAGCCCCTGCGTCGCGTTCAACAACCATGCCGGCTCGACCAAGAGCTACGACTATGTGCGCGAGCACAACGAGGCGCTGAACCGCATCGACTTCATCGAGACCCGCGAGGAGATCACCACCTCCTACGATCCCGGCACGACTAAGATCGTGCAGCAGCATGACGGCTCGGTCCTGCGCCTGCGCAAGCTCGGCGAGGAGTACGACCCGTCCGACAAGGTCGCGGCCATGAAGCGAGTCCAGGAAGGACTGCACGCCGGCGAGGTCGTGACCGGCCTGCTCTATCTCGATCCGACGCCGAGTGACCTGCACGCCAACCTGAACACGGTCGACGTGCCGCTGAACACCCTGAACGCCCCCGACCTGTGCCCTGGCACGTCGGTGCTCGAGAAGATCAACGCCAGCCTGCGCTGATCGATTGAAGACCTCATCCTGACGACCGCGCCGAGGCGCGCGGCTCAGACCACGAGGTAGTCGAGGTCGGCGTCGGCGAGCGTGGTGACACCCTTCAGCACGATCTCCATGCTGGCGGACTTCGTGCTCAGCGCGGCATCGGTGTTGTTGGCGTAGAGCACGGTGTTGCCGTTCCCCAGGACGAAAGCCACCAGCGAGTGGGCGCCGATCGTTGCCGGCGCCGACGTCACGGTCTGCAGCGCCTGGAAACCGCCGTCGATCTGCGTCAGGTCGATCACGTCCGTTCCTACCGTGAAGCCGATGATCGTGTCGCGCGAGGCCCGCGTCGAGTCACCGGTCGCGCGGAACACGAACACGTCCGCCCCGGCGCCGCCCATCAGCTTGTCGGCGCCCGCGTCGCCGATCAGCAGGTTGTTGCCTGCCCCGCCCCGCAACGCGTCCCTGCCGAGACCACCCTCCAGCGTGTCGTTGCCCGCTCCGCCGCTGATCGCGTTGTCGAGCGCGTTGCCGGCGCCGGTGAAGTCGCCGGTTCCCCGGAACTGCAGGTGTTCGACGTCATCGCCCAGCGTGTAGGACGCCAGGGTGGTTCTCACCGTGTCGGTGCCCTCGCCCGCCAGTTCGATGACGACGTCGCCGGTATCGTCAATCTGGTAGATGTCGTTGCCGCTGCCGCCGGTCATCTGGTCCACGCCCTCGGCGCCGCGCAACAGGTCGCTGCCCGCACCGCCGGCGAGCGTGTCGTCGCCGCTGCCGCCCGTCAGCAGATTGTCCAGTCCGTTGCCGGTGCCGGTGAAGGCGCCGGTTCCGACGAACTGCAGGCGATCGACGTGGTCGGCCAGCGTAAGGGACGCCAGCGTGGTCTTGACCGTGTCGGTGCCGCCGCCACCCAGTTCCACGACGATGTCGCCGGCATTGTCCACCTGGTAGGTGTCGTTGCCGGCGCCGCCGGTCATGGTGTCGGCGCCCGAACCGCCGTTCAGCGTGTCGTGACCGCCCAGGCCATCGAGCGTGTCGTCGCCGCCCACCCCATAGAGCGCGTCGTCGCCCGTGCCGCCGGTCAGCGTATTCGCGGCGGAGTCCCCGGTTGTAAACAGGCCGGACCTGCCGAACACCACGTAGCTCGCGCCGGAGTTGCCGCCGTTCGGATCCGCGCCCGACGCGCCGACGACCAGGTCGTCGTAGCCGTCGCCGTTCACGTCTCCGGCAGACGCGACCGAATTGCCGCTGCCATCACTGGCCGCAGCACCGTCCAGCCGGAAGCCGGTCGTGCCGTCCAGCGTTCCGAGGCCGAGGCTGGCCGCAAAGCCCGATGCCTTGCCGAAAACCACGTAGCTCGCGCCGGAAATATTGCCGTTTGGATCCGCGTACGGCGCGCCGACGAACAGGTCGTCGTAGCCGTCGCCGTTCACATCCCCCGCCGACGCCACCGAAACGCCGCTCCGATCCCCTGTCGCAGCGCCGTGCAGCCGGAAGCCGGTCGTGCCGTCCAGGCTCGACAGATTGAGGCTAGCGGCGAAGCCTGACGCCTTGCCGAACACCACGTAGCTTGCCCCGGACTCAGTGCCGTTCGGATCCGCGCGCGGCGCGCCGACGATCAGGTCGGCGTAGCCGTCGCCGTTGACGTCCCCGGCCGATGCGACCGAAGTGCCGCTCTGATCATCGGCGGCAACACCCTCCAGCCGGAAGCCGGTCGTGCCGTCCAGCGCCCCGAGGGCGATGGAAGCCGCGAAGCCCGACGCCTTGCCGAACACCACGTAGCTCGCGCCGGAAAGAGAACCGTTCGGATCCGCTCTCCGCGCGCCGACGATCAGGTCGTCGTAGCCGTCGCCGTTCACGTCCCCCGCAGACGCCACCGACGAGCCGCTCTGGTCGTCGGCTGCAGCGCCCTCCAGCCGGAAGCCCGTCGTGCCGTCCAGTGCTCCGAGGTCGAGATCCGCCGCGAAGCCCGACGCCTTGCCGAAAACCACGTAGCTCGCGCCGGAAGAAGTGCCGTTCGGATCCGCGTACGGCGCGCCGACGATCAGATCGTCGTAGCCGTCGCCGTTCACGTCCCCTGCAGACGCTACCGAATCGCCGCTGCCATCACCGGACGCAGCACCGTCCAGCCGGAAGCCCGTCGTGCCGTCCAGCGTCCCGAGCCCGAGCGTGGCCGCGAAGCCCGACGCCTTGCCGAACACCAAGTAACTCGAACCGGAGTTGCTACCGGTCGAATCCGCCCCCCGTGCGCCGACGATCAGGTCGTCGTAGCCGTCGCCGTTCACGTCCCCCGCAGACGCGACCGAATCGCCGCTCTGATCAAGGGCCGCAGCGCCCTCCAGCCGGAAGCCGGTCGTGCCGTCCAGCGTCCCGAGGGCGAGGCTGGCCGTGAAGCCCGACCCCTTGCCGAACACCACGTAGCTCGAACCGGAAATATTGCCGTTTGGATCCGCGTACTTCGCGCCGACGATCAGGTCGGCGTAGCCGTCGCCATTCACATCCCCCGCCGATCCGACCGAAGTGCCGCTCTGATCGTAGCTTGCCGCGCCGTTCAGCCGGAAACCGGACATGCCGTCCAGCGTCCCGAGGTCCAATCCCGAAAACGCCATTCACTGCCCCTAACCCAAGTCCCACACAAAAAATTGCTATAACAATGCAAAAATAAGTCAAGCCGAGTATTATTCACCAAACGGTGATCGGAACGACCTCAGCCTCGCGCCGGGCCGGGGTTGGCCGGACAACAATGTCGATGTCGTCGTCGATGGGTTCGCGCTGGGCCTTCAAGGTCACAAGCAGATGATCGGCGCTCTCGAGGATGCGTCGAACGGTGAGCAGGCGACGGGGGATTCACCGCCTCGGCGAAGCGGATAGTTCCGGTCAGATGCGCAGCATGAGGCCGGCCCTTAAAGGTCGACCCGTTCCTCGGCGACCGGCTTGCGCTGTTGCATGTCGAAGCGGCCCGCATAGATCGGGCGTTCGCCGGTCGTCGGGCCGGGATACTGCACGATCAGGATCTCGCCGCCGGTCTCGGTCCGGAACGCGCCCTCGAAATGCGGGTCGGGGTGATAGAGCATGGTGCCCGGCGGGCAGAGGCGGCCGTCGATCGTGAACTCGCCCTTCAGCACCAGCCAGACCTGCGCGAAGCCATGATAGTGCTCGGGATGCCAGGCACCCGGCTCCAGGCGCAGGATGCCGGCGTTGGGCTGGGTCGGATCCTCGGGCCGCGGATGGAACAGCATCTTGCCGGTCTCACCCGGCCAGCGGATCGTCTCCCACTCGACGTCGTCGAGATGGCGCACCTGATAGGGCTTGTGGTCGCGGCGCGACGCCTCGCGCGCGGTCGTGAGGGCGGCGTTGGCCGCCGCCGTATCGGGAACCTGGCTGCTCATGGCCTGCTTTCCTCCTTCGGTTTGTCCTGCCTGAGTGCCGCCGACGAGAGGCGCCACCAGTCCGGCACTTCGGCTGCATCGGCGGGTTTCGCCACCGACATCAGCACTTGAGCCTGGCCGCGGCCGGCATTCTCGGCGCGATGGGGCTGCTGCGAATCGATCAGGATGCCGTCGCCCGCCTTCAGCCGGTACGTCGCGTCGCCGACATGGAACAGCACCTCGCCCGAGAGCACGTAGCAGTGTTCCTGCCCGGGATGGGAGACGGTCGCCGCCATGCCCCGGGCACGCGGAAAGACGAGGTGAAAGACCTCCATCCGGTCGAGCGGCGCGCCGCCGCCCAGGTGACGCCAGCGGTAGCCCGTCGCCGCCACCTCCTGCAGGGCGCCCTCGCCGCCCCGGTGCACCGCCACCATCGTCTTGGCCGGGGCCGCCTCGCTGGGGAACAACTCGTGCAATCCAAGCCCCAGCGCATCGGCGAGCTGGATGAGGTTGGCGATCGAGGCCGCCGCCTGGCCGCGTTCGAGCTTCGACAGGAACCCCTCGGAGAGGCCGGCCCGGCTCGCGACCTGCGCCAGGGTGAGGCCGGCGCACGTCCGCGCGCTGCGCAGGCGGCGGCCGATGTCGCGGGTGGTCTCGGCGATACGGTCGGTCGATCTGGTCATGCTCCGTGATGAACCGGACTTTCATTGAAGGCAAGTTTTCGTTCTGTACTGGCACCCATCGGAATCGCTTAAGCTGCCGTCCATGGACGACACCGGGACGGGGTTTCGCCTGGGCGAAGCCGGCTTCTTCCCGTGGGGCACGCGCTTCGACGCCGTGGTCCGCGACTTCGAGGGCACGGGCTACGCGAGCCGGCCCCTGCCCTGCAGCGAGGCCTACGGCTTCGCGACCTGCTCGGCGGAGCCTTCGGCCCCGCGACCCGACCGGCCGGTGCTGACCGTCACCTACGAACTGGCCGCCACCAACCATCCCGCCCGGGACCTGCTCGCCCCGCTGGTGATGCGCCTCGGGGCGCCGCAGACGATCGAGCGCGACGAGCTTTCGCCTCATGCAGGGTCGCCTGACCATGTCGTGCTTCACGCCAACTGGAGGACGGCCGGCGGCATTCCCATCGGCCTGTCGCTCTACGGCGCGCCGCGGGCCACGCACTTCGGCGACAGCGCCGGTTCGCTCTATCTGAGCTGGGGCGATCTCGAAGCAGCGGCCGCGCCCTGGATCGACGAATGGCACACCGCCAACGACGAGGTAGCGCGCGCCGCCCAGTCGCCTGGCAGGATCGAGCGCTTCACCGTCGCCTACGACGTGCGGGCGAGCGACGCCGGGGACCCGCGACGCATCGCCAACCGGTGCCTCAGCGCACCGGAGTTGCTGGATACGCCGCGCTCGATTGCGCACGGGCTCGGCGACCGCGGCTTCGCGCTGTGGAGCGACGCAGCGGGCACGCGCTGGCATCTATCGACGTCAGCCTGCACGATCGTGCTGGGCGGACCTGATACGTCGCGGGTCAGGGTCGCCAGCGTCGAGCCGGCGCGCGGCGGCGGCTTCTCGTCGATCGACATCGGCGGCTGGTGGGCACGCGACGCCTGGAAATCGCGCGCGATCGAGGAGGCCGTGCACGCCATCGAGCGCGTACCCGGCCTCACCATCGAACGCTCCTCAGGTCACGACGTTTAGCGTTCCCGTCTCGCCCGGCGCCCGCTTCAGGTCGAGGCGCGTGGCATGCCATTCGCGCAGCGACGGCCGGTGGCCAATCGACACGACGGTGGCCTGCGGCAGCCGCTCCTTCAGCACGCCATAGACCGCCGCCTCGTTGGCCTCGTCGAGCGAGGCCGTAGCCTCGTCGAGGAACAGCCAGTCGGGCTTGAAAACCAGCGCCCGCGCGATGGCCAGCCGCTGCTGCTCGCCACCCGACAGGATGTTGCTCCAGTGGGCTTCCTCGTCGAGCCGGCCGGCCAGGTGCCCGAGCCGGGCCGCTTCGAGCGCCTGCACGATCTCGGCATCGTCGGCCGTCGAGCGTTCGTCGGGATACTTCACGGCATCGCGCAGGGTCGCGATCGGGATGTAAGGCTTCTGCGGCAGGAACAGCACGCGCGCGCCGGCCGGGATCAGCACCCGCCCGCGGCCGAACGGCCAGATGCCCGCCATGGCCCTGAACAGCGTGCTCTTGCCCGAGCCGCTGGACCCTGAGATCAGCGTCCATGCGCCCTTCGGCAGGGTGAGGTCGAGGTCCTTCAGCAGGGTCTGGCCCGTCGGCAAAGCGAGATCGAGCCCGCGCGTGCCGACATCGGCCCGACCCGTCTCGGGCGTGACGGTGATGTTCTCGGGCGGCTTCTCGTCGATCGCGGTCTGCAGCCCCTTCAGGCGGTCCATCACCGCGCGCAGCTCGGCCACGTTGGTGTAATTGTCGATGAAGAAGGACAGCGCCGACTGGACCTGACCGAAGGCCTGGGCCGTCTGCATGACGACACCCAGCGTGATCGCGCCGGCAAAGAAGCGCGGCGCCGTCACGAGATAGGGGAAGATGATGGCAAGCTGACCGTAGCCGATCTGGTAGAATACGAGCTGCATCTCGGTCACCAGCACGCGCCAGGCATTGTTGAAGACGTCGGTGAATCGTTCCTCTAGCACCGCGTTCTCGCGCGGCTCGCCGCGATAGAGCGCGATGCCCTCGGCATTCTCGCGCACCCGCATCAGGCCGAAACGGAAGTTCGCCTCGTAGCGCTGCTGCAGGAAGTTGAGCGGGATCAGTCGGCGGCCGACCAGGTTGGCGAGCCAGGTGCCGAGGAAGGCGTAGATCAGCGCCGCCCAGACCATGTAGCCCGGGATCACCACGTCGAGGCCGATGAAGGCCAGCGACATCGGTCCCGACAGCTGCCACAGGATGAACAGGAAGGAAATCAGCGTCGCCACCGCGCTGATCAGGCCGAGCAGCAGGGTCATCGTGTAGAAACCCAGCAGTCGCAGGTCTTCGGAGATGCGCTGGTCGGCGTTGTCGACCTTGCGCTCCAGCTCGATGCGGTAGTAGCCGCGCCCGTCGAGCCAGTGATCGAGATAGTGCCCTGTCAGCCATCGCCGCCACCGCAGGCGCAGGTACGGGCTCACCAGCCCGCGCGCCACGCCGAAGGCGATGGCGAGCGCCGCGATCCAGCCGAAATTGCCCATTTCGGTCCAGAACGCCGCCTCGTCCTTGTTTTGCAGGCTGTCGTAGAAGCGCCGATTCCACTCGCTGAAGGCGACGTTCACGGTCACGCTCGCCAGGGTGAGCCCGATCGCGCCCACCAGCAGGACGATGGCGATCCAGCGCTCCTCCGAGCGGAAATAGGGAATGACCAGGCGCCACCAGTCGCCCAGGTAGGAACTCACGCTCTTCATGCAGGGAATCCTTTCGGGGCGGCACACTGCCCCAGACAGCGCGACGATGACAACGGCGCCCGCGGCGGCTATAGCGCCGCACGATGGATGCCACCCCTCTCGCTTCCCGCCGCGTCGCCGTCGATGTCATGATGGCCTGCCTCGACAAGGGCCAGCCGCTCGACGACGCGCTCGGCCAGCATCGCGGCTTCGCCGCCCTCGACCCGCGCGACCGCGCCTTCGTGCGCCTGCTGCTGGCCACGACCCTGCGCCACCTGGGCGAGATCGAGGGCGTGCTGTCGGGCCTGATCACCAAGCCCCTGGAGGGCGCCAATGCGGTCGGCCGCCAGGTGCTGCGCCTCGGCGCCGCCCAGCTGATGTTCCTCGGCACGCCGCCGCATGCGGCGGTCGATACCTCGGTGCGCCTGGTCGAGGATGCCGGCCTGCACCATCTCAAGGGCCTGGTGAACGCCGTGCTGCGCCGGATCTCGCGCGACGGCGACGCCCTGCTGGTCGATCGCGACCCCGCCCGCCTCAACACGCCGCGCTGGCTGTGGGAGAACTGGATCCACGCCTATGGCGAGGATACGACACGTGCCATCGCTTCGGCCCATCTGCACGAGGCGCCGCTCGATCTCACCGTCCGCCGGGATGTCGATTTCTGGGCCGGCCAGCTCGAAGCGGAGAAGCTCCCGACCGGCACGCTGCGCCGCAAGGGCGGCGGCCACATCGCCGAGCTGCCGGGCTTCGCCGAGGGCATCTGGTGGGTGCAGGACGCCGCCGCCGCCCTCCCCGCCCGGTTGCTGGGCGACGTCACCGACAAGCGGGTGGCGGATCTCTGTGCCGCACCCGGCGGCAAGACGATGCAGCTCTGCGCCGCCGGCGCGAAGGTGACGGCGGTCGACATCTCGGCCCGCCGCATGATGCGGCTGGGCGAGAACCTCGCGCGCGCCGGTCTCGAGGCCGAACTCGTGACCGCCGACGCCAGCAAGTGGACGCCCGAGGAGAAGTTCGACGCCATCCTGCTCGACGCGCCCTGCTCAGGCACCGGCACCCTGCGCCGCCATCCCGACATCGCCTGGTTGAAGGACGAAGAGGACGTCGCACGGCTGAACGTGACCCAGGACCGGCTGCTCGCGAATGCGCTCGGCCTGCTCAAGCCGGGCGGCACCCTCGTCTATGCGGTCTGCTCGCTGCAGGAGGACGAGGGAGTGGAGCGCATCAACGGCGTCCTGGTTCGCAACCCTCAGGTAAAGCGCGTGCGCGTGACGCCCGCGGAACTCCCCGGCCTCGAAGACGCCATCACCCCGCGGGGAGACGTCCGCACCTACCCCTTCATGTGGGCCGAGCGCGGCGGCATCGACGGGTTCTACATCGCGCGCCTGACCTTATAGGAGCGCGCCACTGGAGCGGCGCGCTCCCCTGAGGGTGCGTCTCCCTAAACCCGCGAACTTGGGCTGTAGAACGGCTGGTGCTTCGAGGGGTCCATGTAGTTCTCGTAGAACCTGCGGGCGTGCGGCAGCAGGGCGACCGAGAGCTTGCGGCGCTCGACCTCGTCGTCGGCCAGGGCCTTGCCGAGATCGTCGTGCAGCGCCTTCAAGGCGGCGGTCCTGTCGACCTTGGTGAAGAGACCGTCCTTGTAGATCACCTCGCCGTCGCACATCGTCATGGTGACGGCCTGCTGCTTGGCGCGCTGCACCACTGCATCGAGCGTCGGCGTCATCTCGTCGAGATAGGGATAGGCGACGCTTTCCCAGTCGATCAGCACCATGTCGGCGGCCTTTCCGACCTCCAGCGTGCCGATGGTTTCGCCGAACGGCGTCGTCTTCGCGCCGCCGACGGTGGCCATCCGCAGCACCTGCGCCATGGTCGGCACGTCGGCCTCGACCATGCCCGGCACGCGATGGGCGCGCAGGACCAGCTTCAGCTCCTGCAGCATGTCGCGGTCGTCGTTGATGCCCGCCTCGTCGAGGCCGATCGCGGTGTTGATGCCCTTCTTCTCGAAGTGATTGAGCGCCGCCACGCCGGAGCGCAGGCGGAAGTTGGACGAGCAGTTGTGGCAGACGCAGCCCTTGGCCTCGGCCAGCCGGTCGATGTCCTTCTCGTTCAGCCATACGCCGTGGCCGAGTGTCAGCCGCTCGTTCACCATGCCGAAGCGGTCGATGTATTCCAGCGCCGTGCAGTTGCCGCGCCGCCAGGCATATTCCTTCTGGTAGGCGGTCTCGAGCAGGTGCATGTGCATCGGCACGTTGTACTGGGCCGAGGCCTCGCTCAGCTTGGTGAGCGCCGTGTCGGAGCACCAGTGGAGGTTGGCCGGCGCCAGCTGGATCTTCACCCGGCGCTTGTTGTGATGCTGCGAATGGAACGACTTGAACATGTCCATCGCATCGTCGAGGCCCATCTTGAAGCGGTCGAACCAGCGCTGCATCGGCCCCTGCAGCTCCGCCGGCAGGGCCCTAACGAACTCCTCGTCGGCCTGGTAGACAAGCCGGTTCTGGTCGCGCACCGCATAGCAGTAGCTGACCCTCATGCCGACATCCTCGTAGGCCCGGATCGTATCGTTCGCCCGCTTCTCGACGTCCGGCAGGGTGCCGGGCATCCAGCCCTGGATGTGCTGCACCGTCGTGATGCCCGAGCCGATCATCTCGAAGGCCGAGTAGAGCGTGTCGAGATAGAGGTCGACGTTGCGGATCACCATGCGGGTGATGAACCACAGTTCCAGCGGCATGTCGGGCGACCCGAGCTGCACCGGCGTCAGGCCGACATGGTGGTGGCCGTTGACGAAGCCCGGCAGCAGGATCTCCTTGCCCGTGCCGATCACCGGCACGGTCGGATGCTTGGCGTGCAGGTCGTCGTACGTGCCGACGGCGACGATGACGCCGTCCTCCTGCAGCACCGCACCGTCCTTCACCTCGTTCCAGGTGAAGCGGTCCTTGGTGCCCGTGATGGCGGCGCGGCTGCGGATGAGGCTGGTGGCCATGGTCGGCTTCTCCTTTGTCTGGGTCTGTGATTCAGGCGCTGGCAGCGAGCGCTTCCTGCTCGGCGAAGGCGCGGTCGACCTCGTCGCGCAGCAGGTCGGTGAGCCGGATGCGGAGATCCTCCGCTTCGCGCGAGAAGAGATTGCGCGGCCGCGGCATGTCGATCGGGACGATGGTCTTGATGCGGCCCGGCCGCGAGGTGAAGACGACGACACGGTCGGCCAGCGCCACCGCCTCGTCGATATGGTGGGTGACGAACAGCACCGAGGCGCCGGAATCGCGCCATACGTCGAGCAGGAAGTCCTGCATGCGGGCGCGCGTCTGGACGTCCAGCGCGGCGAAGGGCTCGTCCATCAGCAGGACCCTGGGCCGCATGGCGAGCGCGCGGGCGACGGCGACCCTCTGGCGCATGCCGCCCGACAGCTCGTCCGGCCGCTTGTCCATGGCCGCCTTGAGGCCGACCCGCTGCAGGGCTTCGGCCGCCACGGTGCGGCGTTCCTCCTTGCCGGCACCCCGGATCGACAGGCCGAAGCTCACATTCTCCCAGACGGTCAGCCAGGGAAACAGCGAGGTCTCCTGGAAGATCAGGCTGCGCTCGGGCGACGGTGTGTCCACCAGGTCGCCGAACGACCAGAGCCGGCCCTCCGTCGCCTGCTCGAGGCCGGCGATCAGGTAGAGCAAGGTGCTCTTGCCGCAGCCGGAGGGGCCGAGGAAAACCACGAACTCGCCCGGCGCCACATCGAGGTCGATGTCCGTCAGGGCATTGTGCGCGCGCTTCGTGCCGGCTGCCCAGGTCTTGCCGACACCGCGGCAGACCACGGCGTCGCGCGAGGAGAATTGCGGGGCGCTATCAGAGGACACGCAATCTCTCCGCGGTATCGGGCAGCCAGTAGAGGATGCGCCGCTGCGCCAGGCGTAGCAGCCAGTCGAAGGTGAATCCCAGCACGCCGATCACGGCGATGGTGAAGAACACCAGCGATGGATTGAAGGTGTTGCGCGCCAGCATGATGACCTGGCCCATGCCGTAGCCCACACCCGTCGACTCCGCGACCAGCACCACCATCCAGGCACCGAACAGGTTCATGCGCAGCACCTGGAGCATCCCGGGCAGGATGGCGGGAACGATGACGCGCCCATAGATCTGCGCCTTGGAGGCACCCATGGTGCGCGCCACGTTGATCAGGTTGGTGTTGACGGTATCGATCTGGGCGATGGTCGCCAGAACCATGTGGAAGAACAGCGCCACCACCACCATGAAGATGGCGGGCGCATTGCCGATTCCGAACAGGAAGATCGCGACCGGCAACCAGGCGATCGGCGATACCGGCGACAGAAGCGTGATGGTGGGGAGCACCAGCCGGTCGAAGAACCGGTAGTAGCGGATCAGCACGCCGACACCGATCGCCAGGACCGAGGCGATGATGAGACCCACGAACACGCGCGCCGTAGTGGCCGCGCCGGTGATCAGCACCGACTCGAAAGCCGACGGTCCCTCGGTCATCGACTGGCCGACCTGCCAGCGCGTGGCGGTGTTGAAGTACCGGCCCTGCTCGGCGATGTTGTCGAGGAAGATGTGCGGTGGGGGCAGCAGCTTCTCGTCCGCCCAGCCCATCGCCCAGCACAGTTCCCACAGGCCGGCGAACAGGCTGATCGAGAGGCAGGTCCACCAGATCTTCGCCAGCCAGTCGAGCCCGGCCATCGAGGCCGTCAGCCGCGAGACAGCCGCCGCCGGGCGGGATGCTCCGGCGGCGGCGCCCGCCGGGCTGTCGCGTGTGACGACAGCCATCAGGCGGACTTGTACTTCAGCTTGCCGTAGAGGTCGGGATTCTCCTTGATCACCGCCTCGAGCATGGTCCAGTCGATCGCGTCCCGGCCGGGCTTCTTCTTGATGTAGCCCATCTCCATGACGCTGTCGGTGCGCTGCAGGATGAAGTCGGTCTGGCTGCGCGCATCGACAACTGCGGGCTGCTTGCCCTGGGCGATCTTCGCGTTGTCCATGGACGTCTTGTAGTACTTGCCGACCAGTTCCTTCAGCACGGCCTCGGTCTGGGTCTCGGCATCGAGCTGGGCCTGCATCATGCTCTTGATGATCGCCTTCAAACCGGCCGGATTGTCCTTGATCAGGCTCGCCCGCGCCGCGAGCACGCAGTCGGTATAGCCCTTGCCGTAGAGGTCGACGCCGTTGGTCAGCATGACCGCGCCCTTGACATCGGCCACCAGTGCCGACGCGTAGGGTTCGATCGTGCAGATCCAGTCGATGGCGCCGGCCTTAAAGGCCTCGACCGCCTCGGGCGTGTTGCCCATATAGCGGACCTTCACGTCCTTGAAGGAGATGCCATTTTTCTTCAGGTAGTCGTAGGGCATGACCTCCAACGTATCCATCTGGAAGGTTCCGAGCGTCTTGCCCTTGAGCTTCTGCGGCGAGTCGAGGCCGGGCCTCGCCACGATGGCGCAGCCTTCGACGCCGCCGCCGGCCACGATCTTCACCGGTGCGCCCTTGTCGTGGAGCGCCATGAAGCTCGTGTAGGGCATCAGGCCGATATCGACCTGGCCCATGCCGAGGAACGTCACCATCTCGGCGGAGGTCGGCGTGTTGATGAAGATCAGCTCGGTGCCCGCCGCCTTGGCGTACTGCCGCGAATGGGCGAGGAAAAGGTTGAGGTTGCAGAAGCCGCTGCCGTGCGTCGACTTGATCCCGGCCGCGGCATGCGCCGGTCCACCCATGAACATGCCCGGACCGGCGGCCATGGTGATCGTAGCGGCGGCCGCCGCTCCCTTCAGGAAGCCACGGCGGGACGGCGCGACGGCGCCGGCGAAGTTCATCTTCGAAAGAGTCGGGAAATGCGTACAGCCGATGCGTTCACACATGGAGAGCCTCCTCGGGCAGCGGAGATTTTTTGGACGGGAACTGCTGGGATCTTGTGATTCTGCGACTGACAACTCCTCGTCGGTCGCCACTCGGTGCGACCGACCTCAAAGGTGCCGGCACGCCAACCGAGAAGAATCGCGCTAGCGCGATTCTGCGCTGTCGTTATCGCAGCAAGGAATGTGCCACAGCGGAAATGCAGCCACGGCAATGCACCTCCGCCGTCCGCTGACGGAACGTCCGCTCAATTCCTGATCAGCTGAGCTATTTCTTGATCAGCGCCCGATGCCGCTGCCGTTCGATGTGCCCGAGATAGAGCCCCGAGCAGATGATCACGCCGGCGCCGACCCAGGTCCAGAAATCGGGGAAGTCGCCGAACACGAGATAGCCCAGAAGGGCGGCGCCGAGCAGTTGCACGTAGTTGAACGGCGCCACGACGGCGGCCGGCGCCTGGCTGTAGGCGATCGTCAGAAAATAGTGACCGACGCCCGCCATGATGCCCATGCCGACGAACAGCACCCAGTGCCAGCCGAAGGTCGGTGTCACCCATTCGAACGGCAGCATCGGCAGGGCAACCGCGGTACCGACGATCGTGGCCATCGTGGCCGAGGCATCGGGCCGTTCGGCCTGCCCGTAGCGCCGCGAGAAGAGCTGGTAGAGCGAACTCGATATCGTGCTGCCCACGATCCAGAGGGAATGCCACTCGAATTGCGCGGAGCCCGGTCGCACCACGATCAGGGCGCCGACGAAGCCGACCATGACGGCGGCCCAGCGCTTCGGCCCGACTGGCTCGCCCAGAAAGCTCGACGACAGGGCGGTGACGATCAGCGGGCTGGTGAGCGAGATCGAGGCGGCCGAAGCCAGCGGCATGTCGACGATGCCGTGGAAATACAGGAACGACGAGAAGAACAGCAGCAGCCCGCGCACGATCTGGCTCGGCACGTTGTGCCAGCGGAACAGCGCCAGCCCGGCCCGCGGCAGGAACATCGCCATCATGAAGACGAAGGCGAAGACGTAGCGGCCCCAGATCACCTCGATGACCGGATAGGTCTGGCTCAGCGTCTTGGACATGGCGTTCAGGACGGAGAAGCACAGGACCGAGAAGATGATGGAAAGAATGGCCCGCAGTATCCGGTCGGTTGGCGGGGGCGCTTTGGCACTCATCGGCGGCAACTTAGCGTTCTGGCGCCGCCCAACAAGTGCAGGCACGGACTAAGCGGTCGCCCGCAACGCATGGGTCGTTTCGAAGGATGGCACGGCCACGCCGCACGTCAGGTGCGCAATTCCTTCGCGAGTTCCTGCTCGGACGGCCACAACAGGAGCGATACGATCATGAGGATGCCCAGTCCGCCGGTGATGCCGGCGAAGCGGTCGACCCCCGGCATGATGCTGTCCGGCGGCGCCAGTCCCTGCACCATCGTGACCACGAAGACGAACGCGAACTGCGTGCCGACATAGGCAATGCCATGCCGCCCCATCTGGATGTGCATGCCCACCCAGACGACGGCGCCGATCATGGCGAGCCACCAGAAGAAGGATTCGACCTGCAGGGCGAGGCAGGCCAGCCCGACGACGCCCCCCAGCAGGCACCCCATGAATCGATGAAACGACTTCTCGGCGACCAGATGGCGCGTCGTCGTGCCGCCGTCGGCGATCAGCGGTGCGGCCATCACGACGGCGATCGTGACCGCCATCTGACCCACGTCCGGCAGGTCCGCCATCACCCATACGATCAACACCGTGACCACGGAGATGCCGGCGCGAAACCCATGGAGCACCGCCGGCCATTGCGCGCCGAGCAGGTGCCGCCAGCCCGGCGCCGTGGGCGGGGGATCGGCGTGCCAGTCCTGCAGGAGCTTGGCCGTCACCATCGCGCACGACACCCCGACCGCCACGTCGAGCGTGCGGTAACAGGCGATCTCGAACGCCTGCGTGGGGTCGTCGAGGCTCATCAGCAGCACCAAGCTGGAGGTGATCGCCATGAAGAGCCACGCCAGCCCGTGCGGGCTCACCTGCATGGCGATCACGCCGGCCATGGTCGCGCTGCCCAGGAAGAGACACAGTGCGACCTGGTCGTACGGCAGCCACCGGGCCATGATGAAACCCAGCACGGCACCGACCGCCGTGCCGCTCAGCCGCAGCAGGCCGCGTCGCACCGAGCCCGCGCCGGTCGACATCAGGGACATGTAGCCGCTGACCGCGGCCCACCACGGCGCATCGAGCTGCATCGCCAGCGCCACGACGGTCGTGAGTATCACCGAGACGGCCGCTACGGTGCCCATGCGCGACTGCGCGGGCCGGCAGCCGATGTCTGCAAGTTCGCGCCAGAAGCCGACCAGCGTCCGGTCCAGAAGCCGGGCACCCTCGCGTAGATCCTCGACGACGGCCCGTCCGTAGCGCCCGATTCCGGGACCACCTTTCACGGGAATATCACCGTTCGCGCATCGGCGCCCATGAAGAGCTTGTAACCGGGCGGCAGGTCCTCGAGCACGATCGTCACCGGGATGCGACGCTGCAGCCGGATCCAGTCCGTGGTCGGCGCGACATAGGGCAGGAGCTTGTCGACGCCTGGGTTGCGGCTGAAGCCACGGGCGATGCCTGTGATCCGGCCCTTGTGGAAATGCCACGGCGCGCTGTCGAGCCAGACCCAGGCGGTGTCGCCGACCTTGAAGTCGCGAATGTAGTACTGCTTGTAATTGGCCATGATGCGCCAGGCATCCGAATCGACGATGCCGACGTTCGGGACTCCGGTCGTGGCCATGTCGCCCGTGCGGAGCGTGAGGTTGGTAATCGCCCCGTTGTTGGGCGCGCGCACCACGGTGCGGTCGAGATTCCACTGCGCCGATGCCAGTTGTGCCTTGGCGAGTTCCAGCGCCGCCTGATGCGCGCCGACGTCGGTTTCCGCCTTCGCGATGGCCACGGTCGAAATCTTCATCTCGGCCTGGGAGCGGCGCAATTCGTCGTTGGCCCTGTCGAGTTCCGCGACGGGCGCGAACTGGCGCTTGGCGAGATCGGAGAACCGGCTCTGTTCCTGGACCGCATAGGTGTGGGCCGATGTCGACACCTGCAGCGCCGCCTGGGCCAACGCCAGCTCCTCCTGCGCGACCTTGAGTTGGGCCGCGGCACGGTCGATCTGTGCCTTCCACTGATTGACCACGAGCTGGAACGGCTCGGGATCGATCGTATAGAGCTTGTCGCCGATCCTGACGTCCTGATTGTCGACGACGTGGACCCCGATGATCTGCCCCGTCACCTGTGGCGCCACCGCCACCAGATCGGAGCGGACATAGGCGTCGTCCGTGTAGGCGACGAAGTAGGTGACGACCTCGTACAGGATGAAGAGCCCGAGGATCGTGCCACCGACCGTGAGCAGGCGATGCAGCCGGCTGGTCTCCACCGCCGGCCTCGAAGACGATGCCGGATTGGCAGTCGCAGCCGGGATGGGCGCGGATGGCGGCGGAGACGCCGCAACGGGTTTCGGCGCGGCGGGCGCGGTCTCGGCAGGGGGCTGTCCGGGAGGGGTCACGTCGGGCGGCATCGCTTCCGTACCGTAACGCGCCCGGCGCTAGAAGCCCATGCCCTTGATCTTGGCCGCGAGCGCCGAAACGGAGAACGGCTTGCCGAGGAGGTTCACACCGGCATCGATGACGCCGTGGTGAACGATCGCATTGGCCGTGTAGCCCGTCATGTAGAGAACCTTGAGGTCAGGCCGCCGCGCCACCGCAGCCCCGGCCAGTTGCCGGCCGTTCATGCCGCCCGGCAACCCGACATCGGTGAACAGGAGGACGATGTCGCCGTGCTTGTCGAGGATGCGCAACGCCTGCTCACCATCGCCGGCCTCATGCACCGTGCAGCCGCATTCCCGGCAAGCGGCGACGGCGAACTCGCGCACGACGGGATCGTCCTCGACGACCAGCACGACCGGCCCGCTGCCTTTCGCCGCGCTCACCGCGGGGGCGAGTTCGCTTCCGGCCGCCGCCTCGGCCTGGGTGCGTGGCAGGTAGACCTTAACCGTCGAGCCGTGTCCGATTTCGCTGTAGATCTTCAGATGGCCGCCGATTTGCTTGATGTAGCCGTAGGTCATGCTGAGACCGAGCCCCGTACCCTGGCCGCGCTCCTTGGTGGTGAAGAAGGGCTCGAACGCCCGCGCGATCGTCTGCTGGTCCATGCCGGTGCCGGTGTCGGAGACGGCGATCATGACGAACTGGCCCGGCGTGACCTCGGCGTTGGCGGCGGCGTAGGCGTCGTCGAGATGGGCATTGGCGGTTTCGATCGTCAGCGTTCCTCCGCCCGGCATCGCATCGCGCGCGTTGATCGCGAGGTTGAGGATGGCGGCCTCGAGCTGGGCCGGATCGGCACTCGCGCGCCACAGGCCACCCCCCAGGACAGTCTCGATGTGCACGGTCTCGCCGAGGGTGCGCCGCAGCAGCTCGGACATGCCGGAGACCAGCCGGTTGGCGTCGACCGGCTCGATCTGCAGCGGCTGCTGCCGGGCGAAGGCCAGCATGCGCTGGGTGAGTGTCGCGGCGCGCGACACGCCGGTCCGGGCGAGGTCGAGGAAGCGCACGACCTCGGGCGTCGGTTGCGGCACGCGCCGGCCGATCATCTCGATCGCGCCCCCGATGCCGGTGAGCAGGTTGTTGAAGTCGTGGGCGATGCCGGCCGTTAGTTGTCCCACCGCGGTCATCTTCTGCGACTGGCGCAGGCTCTCCTCCACGGACGCCCGGCGGATCTGCTCCTCTCGCAGCCGGTCGAGCGTCTCGGCCTGGCTCGCGGCCCGGCGCGACGCGAGAAGCGCCAGCGCGAACAGCGCGAGGGTCGCCGGCAGGCCGAACAGGAGATGAGTCGCCATGCGGTGGACCCACGCCTCGCGGACCGAAGCGCTCGCGACGCCCACCGCCACGTAGACCGGAAGATCGGGCAGCTTGCGATAGGCCAACGTGCGGGCAATGCCGTCGATAGCGGACTGCGGCGTGCTGTAGACGCCCGACTCCGGGTTCGCGGCGATGGCCTGCATGAACTTCGAGGTGGGCCCGAACTTCGTCGTGCCGCCGGGCGCGGGAAAGCGCGCCAGCAACTCGCCGTCGTCGCGCACCAGGGACGTCGTGTAGTTGTCCGCCCCTGCCGTCTGCTCGAAGACCTTGCCGAAGTAGGACGGCGGAATGGCCACCAGGATGACGCCGTCGAAGCTGCCGTCCGACGCCTGCCTCCGCTCGCTGTACTGGAAGATGTCGGCACTCTTGATCCGGCTGCGGAACAACTCGCTGACGTAGCGCTGCTCGCCTTCGTCACGGTGAGCGATGAAATAGGGGCGATCCGCAGCTGAGACGTTGGCCGGCATCGGGAAGACGTTGGCAGCGACGAGCGGGCGGCCTTCCCTGTCGAGAATGAACACATCCTCCACCTGTGGCAGCCTTCGAACGAGGTGCCGGAGCTGCTCGTGCAGCCGGGCCTCCTGCTCCCGGATCTGGGAGTCGCTCATGTCGTCGATGAGGCCGAGCACGTTGCTTACCACGAGCTGCTGGGTCTCGAAGGTGGCGCGAGCACCGACATAGAGAAGATCGAGTGTGCGCCTCAACCGCTCCTCGTACTGTCGCTGGGTGTCGCCGTAGGCCAGCCAGCTTGCGCCGACGAACAACAGGATCGGCACGATGACGGTCGCGGCCAGAAGAACGAACGACGCGTCTGCGGCCGTCGTACCACGAAGCGTCCATGTCTGGAGTTTCAGGAGCCGCCGCACGTGCGCCTAGGGATGTTTGCGGATGAGCGTGGCCACGAAGTTCGAGAGTTCCGACGCACTGTAGGGCTTGGGAAACGAGTGCGTCCTGATGCCGGCCGGGAGTGCACTCGGCGCCGACGCGCCGGAGCAGCGGATGATCGGAACGTCGGGGCGATGACGCGCGGCGGCTTCGATCACCTTCTCCCCCGACATGTCGGGCAGGCCGATGTCGACGATGATTGCCCCGAGTGGCCTGTCGCTTTCGATGACATCGAGCGCTTCGCGTCCGGTTGCCGCCTCGATGCACTCGACGCCGACGTCGCTCAGCGCGTCGACGAGGACGGCGCGGATCAGGAACTCGTCTTCAGCCAGCAACACACTCGACATGTGGGAGCCCCATTAGGCCGCTCTTGCCCCATCGGACTTGGGCTTGAACGGAAGAATGGTTGTGGCGCGCACCGCTGGCAACGGCAAGGGCGGAGGTTCCGCTCCCAGGGTCCGCGCCGCGTTCCAGCCCCAGCGCGGGTCGAGCAGGAACGGGCGGGCATGCGCCGTGCAGTCGGCCTCGCCCGCCGCGATAATCCTTTCCGCCTGCTCCGGCTCGGTGATCAGTCCGACGGCCCAGGTCTTGATCCCGGCTTCCTTGCGGATGCGGGCCGAGAACGGCACCTGATAACCCGGTCCGAGCGAGAGCCTCTGCCCCGGCGCGTTGCCGCCCGAGCTGACATCGACGAAGTCGCAGCCCAGTGCCTTGAACTGCCTCGCCGTCTCGATCGAGTCCTCGAGGGTGATGCCGCCCTCCACCCATTCGACGGCCGACAGGCGCACGCCGAGCGCCTTATCGGCAGGCCAGATCCTGCGTACGGCTTCGAACACTTCGAGCGGGAACCGGCGGCGCTTCTCGGCGGTGCCGCCATACTCGTCGGTACGATGATTGCTGAGCGGCGACAGGAACTGGTTGAGACAGTAGCCGTGCGCGCCGTGCAGTTCGACGACGTCGAAGCCCAACCGCAGGCTGCGCTCAGCGGCGGAGACGAAGGCCTGCTTCACGCGCTTGAGGCCGACCGCATCGAGCGCCACCGGCACATGCCAGTGCTTCTCGGGATCGTAGGCCAGCGCCGACGGACCGTAGGTCGTCCAGGGGAGGTCAGGCGCATCGGCCTGCGTGAGCGGTCCGCCGCCCTTCCAGGGGCGCTGCGCGGAGGCCTTGCGGCCGGCATGGGCGAGTTGCACGCCGAGCTTCACGCCGGGCATCCAGCCGCGGACCCAGTCGACCACGGGCTTCAACGCCGCCTCGTTCTCGTCGCTGTAGAGGCCGAGGCAGCCCTGCGTAATGCGGCCCTCGCGCTCGACATGAGTGGCCTCGAGACAGAGCAGGCCTGCACCCGACATGGCGAGCATGCCGTAGTGGACCTGGTGCCAGGGCTGCGCGCTGCCGTCGACGGCCGCGTACTGGCACATCGGCGAGACGATGATGCGGTTCGGGAGGGTCACGCCGCCGAGCTCGACGGGTGTGAAGAGTTGGGCGGTCATTGAAATCCTCGGACGGGTCAGCCGTTGATCGAAGGTCCGGCCTCGTGGCCCAGCCACTCCTCGATCAGGCGGCGGGCGATCGAATCGCGGCGCGGCATGAAGAAGGATCCGTCCTTCGGGAGATTCTCGGTGCGCAATTCCTCGCGGCTCATCCAGCGGGCGCTTTCGAGCTCGGACTCGTTGACGCTGAAGTCCAGCGACTCGGCCTCGGCATGGAAGCCGATCATCACCGACGCGGGAAACGGCCATGGCTGGGAGGAGCGGTAGACCACGTCCCTCACCCTGACCTTCACTTCCTCGTAGACCTCGCGGGCGACCGCATCCTCGAAGCTCTCGCCGGGCTCGACGAAGCCGGCAAGCGTCGAATGCATGCCGCGCGGAAAATGCTTGCCGCGGCCCAGCAGGCACTTGTCGCCGTGATGGACCAGCATGATGACCGCGGGGTCGGTGCGCGGGAAGGTCTCGGTCTTGCAGTTCTCGTTGGTGCACATGCGCACATGGCCGCCGCGCGTCACCTTGGTGGTGGCGCCACAGACGCCGCAATAGCGGTGGCGGCGGTGCCAGTAGGTCATGCCGCGCGCGTAGGCGAGGATCGAACCCTCGCGCGCAAACAGCAGCGGGCCGACCTGGCGCAGGTCGACGAACTCGCCGAGGTCCTTCAAGGGCACGTCCTTGCCGGTGACGTCGACGGCGAAGTACGGCGTGCCCTCGACGTAGCCAAGGAAGATCTGGACGTCGCTCGAATTGGCGATCGCGCGGCCCATCATGCCCTGAAGGAAGACGGCCTCGGGATTGCCGCCGGTCTTCACCAGGTTCTTCTCGGTGTCGATCGGGACGAAGCGGGCTGCCCCCGAGGAGGCCAGTTCGATCATGCGTTCGTCGTTCTCGCGCTCGTGGCTCGCACGGTCGATTTCGGCGCTGGAGTAGGGATTTCTTGGATTTCTCATAGGCCGCGGACCGTGCCACAGGGCCGCCCGCGCCGCAATTGGATCAGGCGCAAGTGATCCGGCACAAGGGATCAGGCTGCGAGGGCGCGCTCCAGCACCTGCGCCACGTGTATCGCCTGTCGGTCGGACCCGTCGGCGATCTGGTGCCGGCACGAGGTGCCGTCGGCCACGACCAGCGTCCCGGCATCGGCCTTGCGCACCGCCGGCAGCAGCGAGAGTTCGGCCATGGCGATCGAGGTCTCGTAGTGTTCGGCCTCGTAGCCGAAGCTGCCAGCCATGCCGCAGCAGCTCGACTCGATGGGCGTCACCACGAGATCCGGGACCAGGGCGAGCGCTTCCTGCACGGCACTCATCGCGCCGAAGGCCTTCTGGTGGCAGTGGCCGTGGAGCAGCGCCTCCTTCTCCGGCAACGGCTGGAGCGCCAGGTCGAGCCGCCCCGCTTTCTTTTCGCGTGCGAGGAACTCTTCGAACAGCATCGCGTGGGCGGCGACCAGTTCGGCATCCTCACCGAGGCCCAGCGCCAGGAATTCGTCCCGCAGGGTGAACAGGCAGGAGGGTTCGAGGCCGATGATCGGCACGCCCTTCTGCGCGAAGGGCTTGAGCGCGTTCAGCGTGCGCAGGGCCTCGCCCCGCGCCCTCTCCACCTGGCCGGTCGCCAGATAGGTGCGGCCGCAGCACAGGGCCGGCGCGCCGAGGGTCGGCCAAGCCACGGCGACGCGATGCCCGGCCGCGGCCAGCACCCGGCGAGCCGCGTGCAGGATCTCGGGCTCGAAGTTGTTCGAGAAGGTATCGGCGAAAATCACCACCGTGGCGTCGTTGTCGTCGACCTCGGTGCTGGAGAGGAACGTGTCGCCGCGCCACTGCGGCAGGCGTCGCTGCTTGGCGAAGCCGAGATAGGACTGCACGAACCAGGCGGCATTAAACAGCCAGGGCATGCGGCGGGCATACGGCGCCATCGACGGCGTGGCGCCGATCAGGCGGTCGCGCCAGCTCAGGCCCTTGGCCATGCGGCGCGCCGACTTAACCTCGATCTTCATCCGCGCCATGTCGACGCCGGTCGGGCAGTCGCGCTTGCAGCCCTTGCAGCTGACGCAGAGGTCCATCGCGGCGGCCACCGCATCGGAGCGCAGACCCTCGGATCCGAGCTGGCCGGACAGGGCGAGGCGAAGCGTGTTGGCGCGGCCACGCGTGAGGTGCTTCTCGTCGCGGGTCACGCGGAAGGACGGGCACATGGTGCCAGCGTCGAACTTCCGGCAATGCCCGTTGTTGTTGCACATCTCCGCGGCCTTCGCGAAGCCGCCGGCCAGGTCGCCGCCCGTGCCGGGCGCGGTCGAGATCTCGGTGACCGGATCGGTCTGGACGTTCCAGGCCGACCAGTCGAGTGCCGGCTCGTACTTGATCGATTCGTATCCCGGCTTGAAGCGGAACAGCGAGCGGTCGTCCATGCGCGAGGGCCGCACGATCTTGCCCGGGTTCAGCATGTTCTCCGGGTCGAACAGGTCCTTCACCGTCTCGAAGGCCCTGGTGAGACGCGGCCCGAACTGCCAAGCCACCCATTCCGAGCGCACCAGTCCGTCGCCATGCTCGCCCGAGAAGGCGCCCTTGTACTCGCGCACCAGCGCCGAGGCCTCCTCGGCAATCGCCCGCATCTTCTCGGCGCCGTCGCGGCGCATGTCGAGGATCGGCCGCACGTGAAGGGTGCCGACCGAGGCATGGGCGTACCAGGTGCCGCGCGTGCCGTGCTTGCCGAACACGTCGGTCAGGCGCTGGGTGTAATCGGCGAGGTGCTCGAGCGGAACCGCGCAGTCCTCGATGAAGGAGACGGGCTTACCGTCGCCCTTCATCGACATCATGATGTTGAGGCCGGCCTTGCGGACCTCCCACAGTTCCGACTGCGGCTTCGGCTCGGGCATCTCGACGACGCTGCCCGGCAGGCCGAGATCGGCCATCAGCTCGACGAGGCGCGCGAGATCGCGCAGCTGGTCGTCGCGCGCCTCGCCCGCGAACTCGACCAGCAGGATCGCCTCGGGTTGGCCGATCAGCGCCCGCTCGATCACCGGCCGGAAGGCGGGATTGGCGCGCGCCAACTCGATCATCGTGCGGTCGACCAGTTCCACCGCGGCCGGCTTCAGCTTCACGATGTGCTGGGCGCTGTCCATCGCCTTGTAGAAGCTCGGGAAGTTCACGACGCCCAGCGTCTTGTGCTTCGGCAGCGGCGCCAGGTTGAGCGTGATCCGCTCGGTCACCGCCAGCGTGCCCTCGCTGCCGACCAGCAGGTGCGCGAGGTTCACCGAATTGTCGGTCGTGTATGGACGCTCAGACTGCGGGAAGAAGATGTCGAGATTGTACCCGCCGACCCGGCGCAGCACGTGCGGATACATGCGCTCGATCTCGGCGCGCTCGGCGAAGGCCAGTTCCGCCACCTTGTCGGCGATGGCGCGCACGCCGGCGGGCATGTCCTCCGGCCGCGTCGAGCCGAAGCGGGCGCGCTGGCCGTTGGCCAGCAGCGCGTCGATCGAGGCGACGTTGTGCACCATGTTGCCGTAGCGGATCGAGCGCGAGCCGCAGGAATTGTTGCCGGCCATGCCGCCCAGCGTGCATTGCGCGGAGGTCGAGACATCGACCGGATACCAGAGCCCGTGCGGCTTCAGCCAGGCGTTTAGATGGTCGAGCACGATGCCGGGCTGGACCGTCACCTGCCGCTTGGCCTTGTCGAAGCCCACCACCTCGCGCAGGTACTTCGAACAGTCGATGACCAGCGCCTCGCCCACCGTCTGGCCGCACTGCGAGGTGCCGGCGCCGCGCGGCAGGATCGCCGCCTTGGCATCGCGCGCCACGTCCACCGCGAGCGCGAGGTCCGCCTCGTCACGCGGCACGACCACACCGACGGGCTCGATCTGGTAGATCGAGGCGTCGGTCGAATAGCGCCCGCGCGAGGCCCGATCGAACAGGACCTCGCCCTTGAGGCTGCGGCGCAGATTTTGTTCGAGCTTGCTCATGTCCGACGACACCCAGTAGCGCCCTCACCCCCAGCGTCATGCGCAGGCAGCGAGGGCGTCATGATTGAAAGCGGGTTCATCGGACGCCCGGCAAGCTCAGTCCAGCTTGATGCCGGCCGTCGCGACGACCTTCTGCCACTTCTCGATCTCAGCGCGGATGCGCTTGGCGAATTCGGCGGGCGTCTCGCCGCCCGCCTGGGCGAGCTGGTCCTTCCAGATGGTCTGCAGCTTGGGCACCGCGAGTGCCTTCACGATCTCGTCGTACATGCGCTTGACGATGGGTTGCGGTGTGCCCTTGATCGCCCACACTCCATACCAGGTCGAAACGATCCACGCCGGGAGGCCGATCTCGGCGGCGGTCGGCATGTCCGGGAACTCCGGCACACGCTGGCTGGTCGCCACGGCGAGGCCGCGCAGCTTGCCCGCCTTGATCTGCTGCGCCGAGGTGCCCATGCCGTCGAACATCATGTCGGCATTGCCGGCCAGCAGGTCCTGCATCGCAGGACCCGCGCCGCGATAGGGCACGTGGACGATCTCGGTCTTGGTCTCGAGCTTGAACAGCTCTCCGGCCAGATGATGGGCGGTGCCGGTGCCGGGCGACGCGTAATTCACCTTGTTGGGGTTGGCCTTCACGTAGGCGATGAATTCCTGGGCGGTCTTGACCGGGATCTTGTTCGGGTTGATCGAGATCACCTGGGGCACCAGCGCGATCATGGTGATCGGCTCGAAGTTCTTCTCGAGGTCGTAGTCGAGGTTCTTGTAGACCGATGGTGCGATCGTGTGGTGGATCGCTCCCACGAAGAACACCGAGCCGTCGGGCTTCATCTTGGCGGCCTGCGAGGCACCGACCGTGCCGCCCGCGCCGCCCTTGTTGTCGACGATGATCTGGCAGCCGAGCTGCTCGCCGACCTGGGCGGCGAGCGGGCGGGCGAACACGTCGGTTCCGCCTCCCGCCGGGAACGGATTGATCCAGGTAATGGTCTGCGGCGGCCAGCCCTGCTGGGCGCGCGCCACGGTCGGAGCGGCCAGGGTGGCGGCAAGACCGAGCTGAAGGGCACGGCGGCGCGAAGTCCTCGAAATCGTCGTCATGGCACTTTTGCTCCCTGTAGGTTCTTGTCGTGCTTGTTTTCCATGGAATCGAGGACAGCCTGCTGCTTGGCCCGCAGGTGCCCTACGAGCAGTTCACGTAGCGCAGCCCCGTCCCGCGCGGCAAGCGCCTCGATCATCGCGCGATGCTCGGCGACCGCCTGGTCCCACTTGGCAGGGTTTAGGTTGGACTTGAACCTGAGGGCATGCAGCCGAGCGTTGAGCGTGCGGTAGGTCTGCTCCAGCACCGCGTTGTCGGCGAGGGCATTCAGCTGGTCATGGATCAGACGATTGATCCGGTAGTACGCTGGCAGATCGCGCCCGGCGTGGGCGGCCTCCATCTCCCCCTGCAATGCCCGCAGGCCGGCGATGTCGGCATCCGTGACCCGGGCCGCGGCGAGTTCACCCGCCAGGCCTTCCAGCGCGCCCATCACTTCGAAGGCGCCGCGCACGTCGGCCGCGGACAGGGCCACCACCTGGGCGCCCCGGTTGGGCAACTGCACCAGGAGCCCGTCCGCCGCCAGCATGCGGAACGCTTCCCGCAGCGGCGTGCGCGACACGCCCAGCCTTTCGCTGAGTTCGCGCTCGTTGAGCTTGGCACCCGGCGCCAGCTCGCCCTCGATGATGAGGGCACGCAGCCGTTCGGCCGCCGCCTCAGGCAGCGTCGAACGCGCGATCGGAAAAGCGGAACCATCCATCTCTAGACTCAGTCTGGCATATTGTATACAAAATGCAAGTCGAAGCCGAGAGGATCCCCTGATGCGCCTGAATTCCCACCCCGCCGGACGCCACTTCCTGCAGATTCCCGGCCCGACCAATGTCCCGGACCGCGTTCTTCGCGCGATGGATTATCCGACGATCGATCACCGCGGTCCGGAGTTCAACGCGCTGGCCAAGAAGGTCCTCCGCTCGGTCCGGCAGGTTTTCCAGACGAAACAACCGGTTATCGTCTATCCCGCATCTGGTACCGGAGCCTGGGAAGCGGCCCTCGTGAACACCCTGTCGCCCGGCGACCTGGTACTGATGTGGGAGACCGGCCACTTCGCCTCTCTTTGGAAGAAGATGGCGGACAAGCTTGGAATCAAATCGGAATTCATGGGCGGTGACTGGCGCAAGCCGGCTGATCCCGCAGCCATCGAGAAGCGCCTGAAGGAGGACACGGGCCACGCCATCAAGGCGGTGTGCATCGTCCATAACGAGACCTCGACCGGCGTGGTGAGTGACATTTCGGCGGTCCGGCAGGCCATCGATGCCGCCAGGCACCCGGCCCTGCTGCTGGTCGACACGATCTCCTCGCTGGGGTCGATCGACTATCGCCACGATGCTTGGGGCGTCGACGTGACGGTGGCCGGCTCGCAGAAGGGTCTGATGCTGCCGCCCGGCCTCTCCTTCAACGCGCTGAGCGAGAAGGCGATCGAGGCGTCCAAGGCCTCGAAGATGGTGAAGGCGTTCTGGAACTGGGACGAGATGCTGGCGGCCAACGCCAACGGCTGGTTCCCCTACACGCCCGCCACCAACCTGCTCTACGGCCTGAACGAGGCCTGCGACATGCTGCTGGAGGAAGGGCTCGACGCGGTGTTCGCGCGCCATGCCCGCCATGCCGAGGCGACGCGCACCGCCGTGAATGCCTGGGGCCTGGAAATCCTGTGCAGCGATCCCAGCGCCTATTCGGGCTCGCTGACGGCGATCGTGATGCCCGAGGGCCACGATGCCGACGCCTTCCGCAAGGTCGCGCTGGAGAACTTCAACATGTCGCTCGGCCAGGGCCTCACCAAGGTCGCGGGCAAGGTCTTCCGCATCGGCCATCTCGGCGACTTCAACGACCTGATGCTGATGGGCACCCTGTCCGGCGTCGAGATGGCGCTGGGCCTCGCCGGGGTGCCGCACAAGGCGGGCGGCGCCCAGGCCGCCCTCACCTATCTCCGTGACACCGCGCCGGGCGCGCGCAAGGCCTGACCCGAGGCCCCGCGCTCAATAGGGCTCGATCGTTCTCTTGCGCGCGCTGCGCGGCGGTGGCGTTGGCAGCGTCGCCAGCGTGTTCAGGAGAATCGGCCGGGTATCGGCCGGATCGATCACATCGTCGTAGCCGAAGCGGCCGGCGACCTCGAGGGCGGTGTTGTACCGCTTGAGCTCGTCGGTGCGTTCGCGATGCCGTGCTGCGCGACCCTCGGCATCGTCGATGCCCTCCAGTTCTCGGCGATGGATGATGCTCGCGGCGCCTTCCAGCCCCATGCCGCCGAACTCGGCGGTCGGCCAGGCGAGAAGGATCGCGGGATCCAGCGGGCGCGATCCCATGATGTAGTAGCCCAGCCCATAGGCCTTGCGCAGCACGACCGTCATGATCGGCATGGTGGAATTGGCCAACGCCGCCAGCAGCCGGGCGCTGCGCCGGACGAGGCCCGTCTTCTCGATGTCCGGTCCCACCATCAGCCCGGGCGTGTCGCACAGCACCAGCAGCGGCAGGTCGAAGGCGTCGCAGAGCTGGACGAAGCGCGCGGCCTTCTCGCAGGCCGGCCCGTCCATCGCACCGGCGAGGAACATCGGCTGGTTGGCGATCACGCCGACCGGCCTGCCACCGAGCCGCGCCAAAGCGGTCACCATCGCGCGACCGTAGCCTCCACGAAGTTCCATGACGCTATCGACATCGGCGATGCCGCGGATGACCCTGCGCACGTCGTAGGCACGGCGTGGATTGTCCGGCACGAGGGTGCGCAAGGCCGCCGCATCGGGCGCCTCGCCCGACGGCAGCGGCGGACCGAAATATGAGAGGTACCGTCTGGCGGCCTCGATCGCCTCCGCCTCGCCATCGACCAGAACGTCGACGGCGCCCGCCGCGTAGTGGACCTCGGGCGGACCGATCTCTTCCGGCTTCAGTTTGACGCCGAGGGCCGCCTCGACGAGTGGCGGTCCGGCCATGCCCATGGCGCTGTCGCGCGTCGCGATCAGCAGGTCCGACATGCCGGCCAGGTTCGCATGGCCTGCGAAGGCGCGGCCGGGCACGATCGCGATCGTCGGCACGAGCCCGGAGAGGCGCGCGAACAGCACGAAGGTATGCGATGCCCCGCGCCCCTCGACCTTCATGTCGTGCGGCCGGGCCCCGCCGCCATCGAGCCAGCCGATCACCGGCAGCCGGTTCTGCAGGGCGTGCCCGAACATCCGGCTGATCTTGGCGTGATTGTTGGCGCTCTGCGTGCCGGCGTAGACGGTGTAGTCGTAGAACACCACGTCCACCGCGCGACCGTCGACCCGTGCCGTGCCCATCACGAGCCCGTCGGCGGCGCCCTGCATATCGGCAAGGGCGGGTCGCACGAGGCCGCCATATTCGACGAACGAACCGGCATCGGTGAGTGCCGCGATCCCTTCGCGTGCGGTCCACCGCCCCCGCCCCTTCTGCCGCGCGACGGCATCCGGCCGCGCGGCGTCCTCGAGCGCCGCCCGCGCCTGCCGCACCTGCTCGATGCTGACGCGCGGCATGTCCCGCTTCTCCTCGACGGACATCACTCCGCCTTGATGTTGGCGGCGCGGATCACCTCGCGATAATTGCGCCGGTTCTCGTCCATCGTCTTCTTCAGGGTGGCCGCATCGGCAAAGGCAGGCACCATGCCGTTGTCGAGCAGCTTCTGGCTGACCGCGGGATCTTCGACGGCGGCCTTGATGGCCTTCTCCCAGCGCTGGACGACCGCGTCCGGCATCCCCTTGGGACCGCACAGGCCGAACCAGGCATAGGTCTCGAAGCCCGGCACCACCTCGGCGATCATCGGCGCCTCGGGGAAGAAGCGCTTGCCGAGCGGATCTCCGAGCCCCAGCAGGCGCAACGAGCCAGACCGTATGTGGCTGATCACGTCGCCCAGATTCGTGATGGAGAAGCTCGTCCGGTTGGCGAGCAGATCCTGCAGGGCCGCCTGCGAGCCCCTGTACGGCACGTGCACCATCTTGGCGCCGATCTTCTGGCCCAGGAGTTCGGTCGACAGGTGCTGAACAGAGCCGATACCGGGTGTGGCGTAACTCACCTTGCCGGGGTTGGCGCGGGAATCGGCGACCAGCTCCTGGACCGAACGGTAGGGGCTATCCTTGCTGACGACGAGCCCGAAGGTCGACCGCAGGAGCTGTCCGATGCCGATCAGGTCGGTCGCGGGATTGATCGGAAGCTGCGCGCCGGGCAGCTCGGTCACGATGGTCATGTTGCCCGTGGTGCAGAAGAGCACGTTGCTGCCGTCCGTAGGACCGCGCGCCGCGGCCTCGGCGGCGATCATGCCGTTGGCGCCGGTGCGGTTCTCGACCACAACACGCTGCCCGAGCTCCTTGGACGCCACGTCGGCCAGCAGCCGCGCCGCCAGATCGCCGGAGCCGCCGGCGGCAAAACCATAGAGCATCCGGACGGACTGTTGCGCCGACGCCGTGTTGAGCGTGAAGGCGATGAGTGCCGCTCCGAACGTCGGCAAGACCAGATTGAACATTCTTCTACGCATGGGCTTCCTCCTATGTTGCTTCTTCGGTGCTGCACGGGGCAGGTCGTCTGTCGTCAGATCGGCGCGATCGAGCGGAATTTCGGCGGATGGTCGGCGGGCCGTCGCGGCTGCGCGGAATCGAGGACCTCGGCAAGCCGGCGGCGCGTATCGCGCGGATCGATGATGTCGTCGATGCCGAATCCCTCGGCCGCACGCAGCGCGCCGATGCGCGCGCGTGTCTGCTCGATCATCTCAGCGCGCCGCGCGGCCGGGTCCGTTGCCGACTCGTATTCCTTGCGGAAAGCCACGTCGATCGCGCCTTCGATCGACATGGCGCAGATTTCCGCCGTCGGCCAGGCCAGCGCGGCATCCGCGGAGAAGCTGCGGCCCCCGCACATCGCGAAGTAACCGAGACCGTAACCCTTGCGCAGGACGATGGAGACGCGCGGCACCGTGGCGTGCCCCCACTCGAACACCAGCTTGGCGCTGCGCCGACCGAGGCTCGTGCGCTCGGCGCTCGAACCGATCGAGAAGCCCGGCACGTCGATGAAGGAAACGATCGGCAGACCGAACGCATCGCACAGCGCGATGAAATGGGCCCCCTTGTCGCAGGCATCGCTGTTGATCATGCCGCCCAGCCGCAACGGCTGGTTGGCGAGGAAGCCGACGGCCCGGCCGCCCAGCCGGGCGAAAGCCGTCACCATGTTGCCCGCGAAGGTCGGCTTCAATTCGAACAGCGTGCCGGGATCGGCGATCTCGCGCAGCACCTTGCGCACGTCATAGGCCTTGCGCGTCGAGACCGGCACCAGGTCGAGGATCGAATCGGGCATCCGGTCGAGCGGTCGCGGCTCGGGAACGATCTGCTGCGGCGCGCGGGCATTGCTCGGCAGGAAGGACAGGAAGCGCCTTGCCGCCGCGATCGCTTCGTCCTCGCTGTCGACGCCGAGATCGGCGATGCCCTGGCGATCGACCTGCACGTCGGCGCCGCCCAGTTCCATCGCATCGATGTCCTCGCCCGTCGCTGCCTTGACCAGCGCCGGGCCGGCGATGCCCATCGTCGAGAGGCCGCGCACCATGACGACGCAATCGGCCATCCCGGCATAATTGGTCGGCCCGGCAAACCCGGCCCCCAGCATCAGCGCCACCATGGGCACCCACCCCGAGGCCCGCGCGAAATTGTGGAACGTCCCGTTCGCGTTGGCGAAATGGCGAGCATCCTGTCCATCCTGGATACGGTGCCCGCCGCCATCGAGGATCATCACCAGCGGCAGGCCGCGCGTGATGGCGAGTTGCAGCGCACGCTGGACCTTGGCACTGCCCAGCTTGCCGATGCTGCCGCCATGGACGGAGAAGTCCTGCGAGAAGACGACGACCGGCCGGCCGTCGACCTGTGCGGTGCCGGCCACCACGCCGTCGGCGGGCGACGCGGTGCGCACGGGGAACCGATCGGCGCCGATGCCGTCCTCCTCGGCCGCAACGAACCCGCCCATCTCGCTGAACGACCCCGCGTCGACCAATCGCGCGATGCGCTCGCGCGCGCTCAGCCGCCCGCGCCGGGCCAGCTTCTCCATCGCGGGCTGGCGGGCGGGATCGTCGATCGAGGCCCGAACCGCCTCCATCCTGTCGATCAGGTCGCGCATCGTGGGATCGCCGGACATGGTCGCTCCTAGGAAGACATCTTGGTGAGGCGCTCGCGGCGCACGCGAATGCCAGCGGCTTCGCGATCCCAGGTGTCGGGCGTGACCCCGTCGTCGCGCAGCAGGTTCTTCTGCACTTTCTGCGTCGGGGTCTTGGGCAGTTCCGGCAGTACGCGCACGTAGCGCGGCACCATGAAGTGCGCCATCCGCGGCAACAGGAACTCGAGGATCTCGGCCGGGTCGATCGTCTTGCCGGCCACGGGAGCCAGCACGGCGAGGACCTCGTCCTCGCCAAGTTCCGACGGAACGGCGACGGCGGCGGCCTCACGTACCGAAGGATGGGCCATCAGCTCGGCCTCGACCTCGAACGAGGAGATGTTCTCGCCGCGGCGGCGAATCGCATCCTTCAGCCGGTCCACGAAGAAGAAATTGCCGTCCGAGTCGCGCCGGAAGACATCGCCGGTGTGGAACCAGCCGTTGCGCCAGGCGCGCGCCGTGGCCTCCGGATTGTTATGATAGCCGTGATTCATGGTCCACGGCGTGTCGCTGCGCACGATCAGCTCGCCGGTCACGCCCGGCGCCACTTCGCAGTCATGCTCGTCGACGATGCGCGCCTCGATGCCGGGACGCGGGCGCCCGCACGTTCCGCGGACCGAAGGATTGCGCTCCGACACCAGCGGCCAGGACGTCTCTGTCATGTTGAAGGTCGTGTAGACGTCGACGCCGAAGCGCTCCGCGAAGGCCTCCGACGCATCGCTGAGAGGCACGAGCACGACCTTCTTGAGCGTATGGTCGCGATCGCCGGGTCCCGGCGGCAGCTTGAGCAGGAACGGCACCATGGCGCCCAGCAGCGTCAGGCAGGTCGTGCCGGTCGCCCGCACCGTGTCCCAGAAGGTGTAGGTGTCGAAAGCCTCCACGAGCGCGATCGAGCCGCCCTTGACCAGCATGCGGTAGATGGCGCCCGTCCCTCCCGCATGGAACAGCGGCAGGTTCACCATGTTGCGGTCGTCTTCCGTCGCCGCATAGAAGGCGTTGGCGGCCGATGCCGCGTGCAGGTACGAACACAGCACGCCCTTCGACGGGCCGGTCGTCCCCGAAGTGTAGATCACCGACTGGGTGTCCCAGGGCATGATCGCCCTCGCGGGCGGCGTCGGCGCACTGCCGGGCTGGCGCACCGACTGCGCGCTTTTGACCGGCACTCTCCGCTGGATCGTGGTGGAGTCGATTGCGTCGAGGCGCGGCAGCAGGTCGGGATGACCGACGATCAGGCGCGCGCCGGAACTGCGGACGGCATGCTCCAGGATCTGGCCGCGATAGGCGAGGTTCAGCGGAATGTAGATCGCGCCGAGGTAATTGATGGCGAACCAGATGCGCAGCGCCTCCGGTCCATTGGGCAGCCATGTCAGGACCGGCTCGTCCTGCCGAACGCCCAGCGCCTGCAAGGCCGCTGCCGTCTCGCGCACCTGGTCGCGCAGTTCGCGGTAGGTCCAGGTGGCGCCGCCGTCGGCGAACTGCACGAACACCTTGTCCGGAGTTTCGCGGGCGCGCCGATCCAGCAACGGCTGCAGGACGCTTTCCTTGGGCGGCGGGATGCGCTTGTCGTACCAACCCGTCATTGCAGGCGCTCCAGGTGTGACAGGAGGATCTTCTTGGCCCGCACGAAGTCGGCATCGGAGCGGTCCAGCAAGTACTGGATGACGAGGCCACGCATGGCAGCCAGCAGGAAGCGCGCCTCGCCGTCGCAATCGACGCGCCGGCCGATGTCACCGGATCGCCGGGCCTCGCGAAGGTTGTCGGCAAGCCCTTCGCACCACCGGCCGGTGACGAGCGCGACGTGCGACTGAAGCTCGGGCATGACGAAAAGCGATTCGGTGTAGATCGAGTAGAGCGCCGCGGTGGATGTCACGTCGCGCTCGACGCTGGCGAGATGCGCCGCCATGCGCAGCTTCACCGCCCGCATACCCACGGCCCCGTCGAGAACCTTTGCAATGTGCGTTTGGAACCAGGCGTCCATCGCATCGAGCAGCGCCGTGATCAGCCCGAGCTTGTTGCCAAACCGTTCCACCGGCAGGCCGCGGCTGTAACCGGCAGCCACGCCGACATCGGCGAGACTCGTGCCTGACACGCCCCGTTCGGCGAACAGACGCGCGGCGGCACGCAGCATGCGGCGGTCCGATTCCCGCCGCCGGTTCGCCTGTGTGCGGCGCTGCCCTGCGTGAGCGGCTTCATCAGTCGAGGGGATCATGCGCTCCAATTCATAACTTGCTTGCTGACTAGCAAGTATCCTACGATCTCGAGACGAGAACCAGCGGAAAGAACATGATGGTCCACGGGAGGATCGGGCGCCGGAGTTTGATCGCGGCGAGCGCGGCTGCGGGCGCGCTGGCGCCGTTGGGCAGCTTCGGCCAGCCGGCGGCCTGGCCGAACAGGCCGGTGCGGTTCATGTGCGGCTATGCGGCCGGCGGGTTGACGGATCTCTTCGCCCGCCTTGCGGCAGAGCATTTCTCGGCGAAGTACGGCAAGCCCTTCATCGTCGAGAACCGGACCGGCGCCGGCTCCATCATCGCCGGCGACATCGTCGCCAAGTCACCGCCTGACGGCTACACGCTGCTGTTCACCAACTCGACCGCGATGTTCCAGAACCAGGTGGTCTTCAAGAGCGTCCCCTACGATGCGGCGAAGGACTTCACTCCCGTCGCCATGCTCTCGGCCGGCAAGGTACCGCTCTGCATCCACGCCTCGGTGCCCGGCAACGACCTCACCGCCCTCGTAGCCTATGCGAAGAAGAACAAGACCAGCTTCGGCACCACGGGCATCGGTTCGCTCGCCCACATTTTCTGCATGAAGCTGAACGACACGTTCGGAATCGAAATGGAGCCAGTCCACTATCGCGGGGAGGCGCCAATGTGGGCGGACCTCTCGGCTGGTGTCACGCAGGCCGCCTGCTCGACCTTGCAGGGCGCGTCGGCTTCGATTCAGGCCGGCAACGCGCGACCCGTGGCCGTGCCAACCAGGACGCGCTCGCGCCGGCTGCCCGATGTCGCGACCTACCATGAGCAGGGCGCCACGCACCCCTACTTCCTCCTGGAAAGCATGGTGTGCTGTGTCGCGCCGACCGGCACGCCCGCACCGGTCGTCGAGGCGCTGTCAGCCGGGATGGTCGAGATGAACACGCAGCCGCGCATGCGGGAGTTCGTCGACAAGTTCGGTCTCGACGAGGGCGCGCAGGGCCGCGCCAGCTTCGCGACCTTCATCCAGGACATGGGCCCATTGCTCACGCAAGCGGTCCGCGAACTCAACATCGAGCCGCAATGAGGTGGACATGAAAGCCGTCCCGGTGAAATCGGAGATTTCGGGAACCGTCTGGAAGATCGAAGGCGTCGTCGGCGCCGAGGTCGAGACCGACGATGTCCTGCTCATCCTCGAATCGATGAAGATGGAGATCCCGGTGCTGGCGCCCCGGAAGGGCCGGGTCGCGGAGTTCCGCGTCACCGAAGGCGATTCGGTCGCCGAGGACCAGATCGTCCTGCTGTTCGAGCCGTCCTGACGTCGCCCGCCCCTACGGAACGGAAAGCGGACCCGGATCGCCCCCGACGGGCCGGCGCAAACAGGCGACGTGATGTCCCGGAGCCACTTCGAGCAGTGGCGGATCGGTCACGCGGCATTCGGCGGTCGCATAGAGACAACGCGTGTGGAAGTGGCAGCCGGGCGGCGGCTTGGCCGGGCTCGGCACGTCGCCCTGCACGATGCGCTTGCGTTGACGGCGGCGCTTCGGGTCGGGCGCGGTCGCGGCCGACAGCAGCGCTTCGGTGTAGGGATGCAGCGGCTGCGTGAAGAGCGTGCGCTTGTCGGTCAGTTCGACGATGCGGCCGAGATACATCACGGCGATGCGGTGGCTGATGTGCCGCATGACCGCGAGGTCGTGGCTGATGAAGAGGTAGGCGAGCCCGTATTCCTCCTGCAGGTCGATCAGCAGGTTCAGCACCTGCGCCTGCACGGACACGTCCAGCGCCGACACCGGCTCGTCGGCCACGATCACGTCGGGATTGACCGACAGGGCCTTGGCGATGCCCAGGCGCTGGCGCTGCCCGCCCGAGAATTCATGGGCGTACTTGCGCATCGCCTCGGGGCGCAGGCCGACCCGGCGGAACAGCTGGGCCACCCGGTCGTCGCGATCCGCGCCCTTGGCGATCCCGAAATTCTCCAGGGGCTCGCCGACGATCGTGCCCGAGGGCAGGCGCGGGTTCATCGAGGAGTACGGATCCTGGAAGATCGTCTGGATGCGCCGGCGATGCGACCACATGGCGCCCGGCTTGAGTGCGGTGACGTCTTCGCCCGCCAGCACGATCCTGCCGGCGGTGGGCTCGACCAGCTTGAGCACGACCTTGCCGATCGTCGACTTGCCGCAACCCGATTCGCCCACCAGGCCCAGCGTCTCGCCGCGGCGGATCGAGAAGGTGACGCCATCGACCGCCCGCACGGCGCCGACCTGGCGCTGCAGCAGGCCGCCGTGGATCGGGAAGTGCTTTACCAGGCCTTCGACCTGCAGGACCGCTGCGTCGCTCATGCCGCTCTCCTCACGCGGTCGATCTCCCAGCAGGCGACGAGATGGCCGGCGCCGGCATCGACCAGCGGCGGCCTCTCGCTGCGGCAGCGGTCGGTCGCGAAGCCGCATCGCGGCGCGAAGGCACAGCCCACGATCGGCCGGGTCAGGATCGGCACGAGGCCGGGAATCTCCTGAAGGCGGGGCCGCGTGCCGGCGGCATCGGCCTCGACGTCGAGCCGCGGGATCGCCCCCATCAGGCCGCGCGTATAGGGGTGCAGCGGCTCCTCGAACAGGGCCTCGACCGCCGCCTGCTCGACCTTGCGGCCGGCATACATCACCACCACCCGCTCGGTCGTCTCGGCCACGACGCCGAGATCGTGCGTGATCAGGACGATCGCGGTGCCGGTCTTCTCCTTGAGCTCGATCATCAGGTCGAGGATCTGCGCCTGGATGGTGACGTCGAGCGCCGTCGTCGGCTCGTCGGCGATCAGCACCTGCGGATCGCAGGACAGCGCCATCGCGATCATGACCCTCTGGCGCATGCCACCGGAAAGCTGGTGGGGATATTCGTCGAGCCGGCGCCGCGCATCGGCGATGCGCACCAGGTCGAGCATCTCGAAGGCCCGCTCCCGCGCCTGCTTCCAGGAAACGCCGAGATGGCGCACGACGTTCTCGGCGATCTGGGTGCCGACCGTGAGGACCGGGTTGAGGCTGGTCATCGGCTCCTGGAAGATCATCGAGATGCGATGACCGCGCAGCCGCTTCATCTCCTCCTCGGAGAGCGTCGTGAGTTCCTCGCCCTCGAACTTGATCGAGCCCGAGGCGATGCGCCCGGTCTCGGGCGGGATCAGTCGCAGGATCGACATGGCCGTCACCGACTTGCCGCAGCCCGACTCGCCCACGATGCCCAGGGTCTCACCGCGCGCCACGTCGAACGACACCCCGTCGACGGCACGCACGACGCCGTCGAGGGTGCTGAACTGCGTGTGCAGGTCGCGAACTTCGAGGATCGGACCGGTATTGCCGCTCACAGGCGCCTCGCCAGGCGGGGATCGAGCCGGTCGCGCAGTCCGTCGCCCAGCAGGTTCACGGCCAGCACGGTCACCGCGAGGAAGCCGCCGGGGATCAGGACGATCCAGGGCGCGATCTGGAAGAAGTTGCGGCCCTGCGCGATGATGTTGCCCCAGCTCGGCACTTCCGGCGGCACGCCCGCGCCGAGGAAGCTCAGTCCGGCTTCGATCAGCATCGCCGAGGCACAGACATAGGTCGACTGCACGATCAGCGGCGCCAGCGTGTTGGGCAGGATATGGCGCGTCAGCAACTTCCAGTTCTTCGTACCGCCGGCGATGGCGCTTTCGACGTAGGGCTGGGCGCGAATTGACAGCACCACGGACCGCACCACGCGCACGATGCGCGGCACCTCCGGGATGACGATGGCCACGATCACGATGCCGAGGCCCGGCCGCGAGAGCGTGATCAGCGCGATGGCCAGCAGGATCGACGGGATGGCCATGAGGCCGTCCATGACGCGCATCACCACGCCGTCGACGCGGCGGAAGTAGCCGCAGGCCAGCCCCAGCGCGAGACCGAGCACGCTCGATATGGCGGCGACCGAGAGGCCGACGATCAGCGAGATGCGCGCGCCGTAGACGGTGCGGGAAAAGACGTCGCGGCCGAACTGGTCGGTCCCGAACCACCACCGCTCCGAGGGCGGCCGCAGCCGGTTGACCGGCGCGATCTTGAGCGGGTCGCTGTGGGCGATCCACGGCGCCAGAACCGCGATCACCAGCAGGACGGCGAGCAGCACGGCGCCGATCGCGATGGTGGGATTGCGCCGCACCGCGGTCCAGAGGGAGAACCGGCGGATATCGGGAGCGAGGTCGTCGGCGGTCACGGCCATGGTTCAGTACCGGATCCGTGGATCGAGAAAGGCGTAGGAAATGTCGATGACGAGGTTCACCAGCACCTTGGCGCCGGCAAACACCAGGATCAGCCCCTGCACCACCGGATAGTCGCGCTTCAGCACGGCATCGACGGTGAGGCGGCCGAGCCCCGGGATGTTGAAGACCGTCTCGGTGATCACGACGCCAGAGATCAGCAGCGCGATACCGATGCCGATCACCGTGACGATGGGCACCGCGGCGTTCTTCAGCGCGTGCAGCAGCAGCACACGGTCGGTCGCGAGGCCCTTGGAATTGGCCGTCCGGATGTAGTCCTGGGCCAGCACCTCCAGCATCGAGGCGCGCGTGATGCGGGCGATCAGCGCCATGTAGGTGATCCCGAGCGCCACCGATGGCAGGATCAGGCTCTCGACGAAGGGCCAGAAGCCCTCCCCGATGGGCGCGTAGCCCTGCACCGGCAGAAGCCTCCACTGCACGGCGAAGAAATAGATCAGGATGTAGGCCAGCACGAAGACCGGCATGGCGAAGCCCAGCACGGCAAATCCCATGACCAGCCGGTCGACGAGCTTGCGCGCCTTCCAGGCGGCGATAACGCCGATTGGAATAGCAAGCGCCACCGCCACGAACAGTGTCGAGAGCGTGAGCGCCAGTGTCGGCTCGAGCCGCTGGGCGATCAGCCGCGTCACCGGCAGGTTGGAGAAGATCGAGATACCGAGATCACCCTGCAGGAGTTGCAGGCTCCAGATCGCGAACTGCTCCAGCACCGGCCGGTCGAGGCCGAGCTTCATGCGGACCTGCGCGATGGCCTCCGCGGTCGCGTCCTCGCCCGCGATGATCGCCGCGGGATCTCCGGGCGCGAAGCGGATCAGGAAGAAGACGAAAATCGCCACCACCGCCATCACCGGCAGGGTGGCGAACAGGCGACGCACGATGTACGCGGTCATGCGGTCGGCGCGTCGCCCGTTGCGCGGTCAGTCATCTACTTCTTCTTGATGTTCCAGAGCACGGCGAGGCCGGTGTTGGGGACGATCCCCTCGAGGCGGTCGGCCCGGTAGGCGAGCGGTACCGTCCACTGGCCGAACGGGATGTAGACGACCTGCTCGAGGGCACGCGTCTGCAGCTCCGTCGCGATCTTCTTCTTCTCGTCATCGGTCTGCGCGAAGGCATAGGCATTGCGCAGCTCCTCGATCTTGGCGTCGCACGGCCAGCCGAACAGGCCCTTGTCGCACGCGGCGCCCAGCCAGGTGTGCAGGACCGGATTGGCCGAGCCGACGCCACCCGTGGTCGTGACGAAGATATGCCAGCCACCCTGCGCCGGCGGGTCCTTCTTGGCGCGCCGCGTCACCACCGTGCCCCAGTCCATCGCCTGGGCATCGACGTTGATGCCGGCCTCGCGCATCGCCTGCACGAGCACCTGCGTTGCCGGCGTGATGGTGTTGTGGTCGGTCGCCTGCAGGACAACGATCGGCTCACCGTTGTAGCCGGCCTCCTTGAGCAGCTGCAGCGCCTTCTTCGGGTTATAGTCCTTCAGCATGGCGCTGCCGCCGTCGTTGGCGAGCGGCGAGCCGCAGGTCAGCAGGCCGTGGCAGACCTTGTAGTATTCCGGATTGCCCACGATGGCGCGCAGGAAGTCTTCCTGGTTGATCAGGTGGTAGAGAGCCTGCCGTGCCTTCGGATTGTTGAAGGGCGGATGGAGATGGTTGAGGCGGATCATGCCGACCGTGCTGTCGAGGGTGCCGGTCTTCATCAGCTTCACGCCGCGCGCCTTTTCGAGCATCGGCAGAAAGTCGATCTGCGGCGCCTCGAGGAAGTCGATCTCGCCGTTGATCAGCGCCGACATGGCGGTCTGCGAATCCGAAATCCAGACCAGCTCGATACGGTCGACGCCGGCATACTTGCTGCCCGCGAAGGACGAGGCCGGCTCGTTACCCGGACGCGGCACGTAGTGCGGATTCTTGACGTAGACCGCCTTGCTGCCCGGCACCCACTGGTCCTTGGCGAAGTTGAACGGGCCGGAACCGACCGCCTCCTTCACCTGCGTCTGCGGATCGGTGTTGGCCTCCTGCTCGCGCATGATCACGGCGACCGAGGAGTTGGTCTTGCCGAGCGACTCCAGCACCATGCCGTAGGGCTTCGTGAGGACCATGCGGAAGGTCTTGTCGTCGACCGCTTCCAACTTGTCGACATAGCTCATCAGCCGCTGGCCAACGCCGTCCTTGGCGCCCCAGCGCTTCAGTGAGGCGATGACGTCCTTGGTCGTGACCGGAGAGCCATCGCCGAATTTCAGGTTGTCGCGCAGCGTGAAGGTGTAGGTGAGCTTGTCCGGGCTGATCTCATACTTGCCGACCATCTGCGGCTGCGGACGCATCTGCGCGTCATTGCCGAACAGCGTGTCGTACACCAGCATGCCGTGAATGTTGGCGATCGTCTGGGTCGTCCAGACCGGATCGATGACACGCACATCGGCATGCATCACGGCCTTCAGGACCTTCTCCTGCGCCAACGCCTGGCTCGCGGCGAAGGGAATGGCCAGCGCGAGCGCGCCCGCCAGAATACGGTTGATCATTCTTACGTCTCCCTTACTCCCCTCAGAGAGTATGCAAAGCGGCGCTCCGCTTTGTCCAGCTTCGCCGCTAGTAAATCAGGCCTCGTGGCCTCGCGTCCGTGTCGAGCGGCCAGATCGGGCGCTCGACCTTTCTGTAAGGGACCCTGCGGTGGTCGCGCGGCAGCGGGCCGCTCGATTCGACGTAGATCACCTTCTTGGCGATCGGACCGTAGGCCGCCATGAAGTGGTTGGTCGACTTCACCACCACGATCTTCCGCCGGGTCGGGTCGATCCCGAGGTTGGTGAAGAGTTCGAGTCCGGTCGCCTGCGTGCGCTTGGCGTTCAGGACGACCTCGACCCCGCCGATGCGCACCGCCGCGCAGTCTCCCACCGGCACCTGCGTCGGCCCGAACTTCTGCCAGGCATCGCGCTTCAGGCCGACGATCTCGACCTCGGCATCGACCGGCTGCCCGGAACTCGGCGCGATTTTGCCGCCGAACCGCAGGCCGATACGGGCCCCGAGGCCGGCATCGAAGCAGATGCGCACGGCGATCGGGTCCCAGATCGGGCCGAGACAGGCGCTTTCGACGTTCTTCTCGATCAGGTGCTTCAGGATGTCCGTATTGTCCGACGGCGCACCGCCGCCGGCATTGTCCGCGGGATCGGCGATCACGACCGGCAGGTCGTTGAACGCGACACCCTCGCTGATGCCGGCCGCGATGCCCAGGGACTGAGGGGCCGTCTTGCCGCGCAGTCCCACCAGCTCCTTGCCAAGCTGCGTCGCCAGCGCGTCCGCCTTTTTCTTGTCGCCATCGGCGATCACCAGCACGCGCGTCCCGATCTCCGGCACGTCGCCATAGGGAAAGCAGTGCGCGATCGAAACGGAGAGGATGCCGTCCTTGCCTTCCATCGCCATGATGCGGTCGACGAGGCCGCGCATCGGCTGGATCGTCGTCGGATAACTCTGGATCTGGCGGCAGTCGTAGACCGACATCACGGGCTTTGCTTTGCCGCGCAGGGTGGCCAGAACGAGGTCGAGCACATCCCCCGCCCGCTCGACGACGTCGGTGTGGGGAAATTCCTTGTAGAGAACGATGATGTCGGCGTTGGAGACGCGCTTCATCGTCAGATGGCAGTGAGGATCGAGTTCGACACCGATCACGCATTTCGGTCCCACGAGGGCCCGGCACCGCTCGATGATGTCGCCTTCGACGTCGTCGTAGCCGTGGGCCACCATCGCGCCGTGCAGGCCCAGCAGGAGACCGTCGACCGGCAGCGCCGCCTCGAGCTGGCCCAGGATCTCGTCGCGCATGGTCTCATAGTCGGCGCGATTGGTCGTGCCGGCGGGGCTGGCGGCGAAGCAGCTTCCCTCGATCAGTTCGAAGCCTTCGGCCCGGGCGCGCGCGCGCGCGACGAACAGCGGCGCGGTGCACATACGCGGCGCGTCGGCCGGATGCTGGCCGGGGCCGAAGTACACCGACTCGCGATAATTCTCGAGGCTGGTCGGCAGGGGAGAGAAGGTGTTGGTCTCGGTCGCCAACGTGGCCGTGAACAGACGCATGGGAGTCCTTAGGGAACGATACCGGCGGGAAGGGACTGGCAATGCCGCGCGATGGCGCCCGGCGTCGTGAGCCAGATGCGGTCGCGATGCTTCGCGATGTGACGCAGCGCGCGCTTGAGATGTCGCAGCCGGTGCGGCTGGCCCACGATATAGGCGTGCAACGCGATGCCCATGACGAGCGGCCGCTCCTGCGAGAGTTCCAGCATCTCGTCGAACTGGTCGACGATGATGTCGGCGAAGGCGTCGCCTCCGATCTTGCGGCCGGCGATCTGGGGAATGTCGTTCACTTCCTGCGGATAGGGCACGGCGAGGATGCGCCGGCCGCCCCGACAGCGGAACCAGATGGGCTGGTCGTCCATGCACCAGTCCAGCAGGTAGCGGTAGCCGGCTTCGGCGAGCAGGTCGGGCGTGACATGGCTGTGGGAGATCCACGGTCCCAGCCAGCCTTCCGGCGCAACACCCTCCGCGCCTGCGAGGCGCGACGTCGCGTCGGCGATCAGGGACCGCTCGTCGGCTTCGCCCAGCACGCCCTGTCTTTCCGCGTTGGTGCGGCCATGGCCCACGATCTCGTCGCCTCGCGCCCGGCAGGCGGCGACCAGCGCCGGCGCATAGTCGTACATCGCGCTGTTGACCAGCGCCGCCATGGGCAGCCGCAGCGCATCGAAGGCGTCGAGCATGTACCAGGCGCCGACTCGGTTGCCATAATCGCGCCATGCATAGTTGAGAACGTCGGGTTGTGGACCACCCGGTGCCAGTTCGGCTCCCAGCCCTTCGCCGTAGGAAAAATGCTCGAGATTGAGGGCAAAATAGACGACGAGTCGTCGGCCAGCCGGCCAACTGTAGTCGGCACGGCCCCGCAGGGGGACGTAGTCGTAACGGTCGTGCGTTCTCAGTTCCATCCCGACAAACTAACGTCGCAAGCCGCGAAGGGCTACGGTCGAACCATGTTCAATCGCCTGACGTCGGTGGCCGTTTCCGGCTGCCTGCTCGTGCTCGCCGGCTCCCCGGCCTTCGCCTACTACTCGAAGGATTCCTACGAAGCCGAGCTGAGCTTCGAGAGCCAGGTCGAAATCGCCGAGGACACGCCCGACTACATCCTCCTACCGTCCTACATCAACCGGCAGCTCCTCTATCTCGCCGGTCCGCTGCAGGCCGCGCCGAAGAAGGCCGCCGCCAAGAACGATGCCAAAGTCGACATTCTGGGCCGGCAGCGCGACGACAGGACCGGCAAGCACTATGTGCGCTACCGCTACACCGGCACGTTCGTCCTCGACAACGGCCTCCAGGACACCGTGAAGATCCGCCTGCCCCTCAATCTCGACGAGGTCTGGGATCGATCCACCGACAAGTGCTTCAGCTGGGGCGAGAAGTACCGCATGGCGTACTTCTGGGCACCGCTGGGCAAGGGATGCCCGCTGGTCGATGGCACCGACTACACCACGGCGGACGCCGCGATCCTCGCGAAGCGGCCGAACACGGCCACCACCGCCCCGGCCTACGAACGGTTGGCCAATGCGAGCGGCGAGATTCGCGTCGTCCTGACCTTCGGGGCCGACGAGGACAGGAACGGCAATGTTTCGCCTGACAAGAACACCGACTACAACGCCGGCAACTACCGCGACATCCGCAAGTTCCTCGTGAACCAGGGTTTCGCGGGCCGCACCGTCCCGGTGGCCGAGCGCGAGCGCGATTGCGGAAACACGAAGTCGCTGGCCGCCTCGCCGGGCCATGTCGAGGAATATGTCCGCACCGACGGCGCGCGCAGGCTCGTCGTCCGCCTCTTCTGGGGCGTCACCAACATCGGCGAGGACAGCATCGCCTTCTTCTGCATGGCGAAGGAGGCTGCGGAACGCGGTTCCGTTTTCCTCTATGCTGGGCATTCCCGCGTCGGCCTGCTGGATCTCGCCTACATGGGCGAGCAGATCGGCGCGCCCATCCGGATGAACAAGGACCAGTACCAGATCTACGCGTTCTTCGGCTGCTCGAGCTACAGCTACTACAATCTCTCCTATTTCGCGGCGAAGGCCACGCCCGCCGATCCGGAAGGCACGCGCAACGCCAACATCATTACCAACGGCATCACCGGTTCGTTCGGTTCGATGACTGACTTTACGACGAAGACCCTGAAACCGATCTTCGAGTGGTCCGCGCGCGGCACACGGGCGAGCTGGCAGCAGATCATGAACTCCTACTCCGAGCGCTTCCTGACCGGCGTCAACGGCGACCAGTAGCGGAATTGCACATCGTCGGGCGACGACTCCACGCATCAGCAAGGCGTGGCGTCGCAAGCGCGGATGGGCTACGGTCGCAGACTTAATGAAGAAGCCGCGTCCAACCAAGGCTGCGGACGAACAGGGAGGAAGAACGCGTTGACGGCGACGAGTGCTGCCGCTTTGCCTGCGACCACGGATGCCGCGCCTGCGGCACGCCGGTGGGCCGCGCCGCTCTGGGTCGGCGCGCTGCTGATCGTCCTCGCCTTTCTGGTGATCTATCCGCTGCTGATGCTGTTCTTCGGAGCAATCAGCGATTCCAACCCGGTGATCGACGGATTCGGCAAGTTCAATCCCTCGCTGGAGCATTTCATCGCGGTGCTGGGCAACGAGAACGTGCGCCTGGCCTTCTTCAACGCGCTGTTGGCCTGTGGCGGTGGCACGATCCTGGCGGTCGTGATCGGGCTCGCCTTCTCGTGGATCGTCGTTCGCACTAACACGCCCTTCAAGGGCTTCATCGCCGGCGCCAGCATGATCCCGCTGTTCGTGCCGCCGCTGGTCGCGGGCGTCGCCTGGAGCATCCTCGGCTCGCCCAAGACCGGCCTGCTGAACACCGCGCTCAAGTGGACCGGCATCGACTTCCGCTTCGACTTCTATTCGATGTCGGGCCTCATCCTGGTCTTCGGCTTCTACTATGCGCCCTATGTCTACATGTTCACGGCGTCGGCGCTGCGGAACATGGATCCGAGCCTCGAAGAAGCCTCGGAAGTCTCGGGAGCCTCTGCCTTTACCACCCTGTTCACCGTCACCTTCCCGCTGATCGCACCGGCCATCCTGGCTGGCTCGCTGCTGTCCTTCGTGGTGATGCTGGGCATCTACGGCATCCCGGCGGCGCTCGGCGCGCCGGCCAACATCAGCGTGCTCACAACCTACATCTTCAAGCTCACCGCCTGGAGCCCGCCGCTCTACAATACCGCCGCCGCCGTCGCGATCCTGCTGATGGTCGTCACCGCCGTCTTCGTGTGGGCCCAGCAACGCGTCCTCTCGGGCCGCAGCTTCGCCACCGTCGCCGGCAAGGCCTTCCGTCCACGCAGCCTGAACCTCGGGCCGTGGCGCTGGTTCACCTTCAGCCTGGCGCTCGTCTATCTCTTCATCGTCGTCGTGCTGCCCACGATCGCCCTCGTGATCGCCGCCTTCCGCCGGTTCCTGTTCTTCAAGGACTTCGACGCGGTGTTCGACATGAAGGCCTACAGCTGGGTGCACTTCAACTCGATCTTCGACAATCCCCTGACGATGATCTCCATCTGGAACACGATGAAGGTCGGCGTGATCACGGCCGTCGTGGGCGGCGTCCTCGCCTTCGCCATCGGCTACACGATCAACCGCACGCAGGTTGCCGGCCGCAAGTCGATCGACATCCTGTCGACGATCCCGGTCGCGATTCCCGGCCTGGTCGTCGGCGTTGCCTATCTGTGGGCCTGGATCGGCCTGCCGGGCGGCCTCTACGGCACCATCTGGATCCTGGCGCTGGCTTTCGTGGCGCGCTTCATCCCCGACACGGTCAAGTCGCTGTCGACATCGTTCATGCAGATCCACAGGGAACTCGAGGAAGCAGCCTGGATCTGCGGACGCGGCCTGCTCAGCACCATCGCCACAATCATGGTGCCGCTGGCACGCCCCGGCATCATCGCCTCGATGACGCTGCTGTTCGTCCTGGCTGTGCGCGAGCTCGGCTCGTCGCTGTTCCTCTACACCAGCGACACGACCGTGATGGCCGTGCTGCTGCTCGACTACTACGAAGGCGGAAACGTCGGAAAGACCGCCGCCTTCAGCCTGGTGCAGACCGTGATCCTCGGCGTTCTTCTGGGCATCACCACCTGGCTTTCCCGCGGCTCGGCCGAGAGCACCGCCCGCGCCGGCTGACACCCAACCAACTGGAGGAAAGAACATGAAGCGCAGAACGATACTGGCCGGCATCGCCGGCGCCGCGGCCTCCGCCGCGCTCCCCGCCCGCGCCCAGCAGGACCCGTACGGTTCCAAGGAGCTGATCGCCGCCGCCGAGAAGGAAGGCGGCCTCACCCTGTACACGGCCGACTTCGCCGAGACGCAGCAGGAAGTGATCAAGGAGTTCAACAAGCGCTTCCCCAAGATCAAGGTCGCGATGGTGCGCGCGCCGGGCGGCCAGCTCATCACCCGCATCAAGACCGAAGCCGCCGCCGACAAGCTCGGCGCCGACGTGGTCAATCATTCCGACCGCGGCCTGATGCTGGACATCGCCGACCTGTTCCAGGACTACGCGCCACCGAACGCCGCCGACTACCGCCCCGATGCGCTGGTCTCGCCGAAGCTGTGGCCCGGCGTCACGCTGGGCTGGGCGATCGCCTACAATACCCAGCTCGTGAAGAACGCGCCCAAGACCTGGATGGATCTCACCAAGCCCGAATACAAGAACAAGCAGATCGGCCAGGTGATCGGACCGTCGGGCGGCACGACCTGGACCCGCATCATGTTCGAGCGTCAGGTGCTGGGCGAGGATTACTGGAAGAAGCAGGCCGAACTCGGCATCGCGCTCTATCCGTCGGGCGCGCCTCTCTCCGATGCGCTGGTGCGCGGCGAGGTCTCGATCGCGCCGCTGCTCTACAACATCATCTACACCAAGATCGTCGATGGCGCGCCGGCCGAGGCGATCTTCGCACCCGAGGGCGTGCCGATCGTTCCCTACGCCGACGGCATCACCAAGGCGTCGAAGAACCCGAACGCGGCCCGCCTGTTCATGAACTGGCGCCTGTCCAAGGAGGGCCAGACCTTCATGATCAACAAGCTGGGCAACATCACCTCCCTCAAGGAGCCGCCGGCCTACCCGAAGGGCTGGGACCCCAAGGTGATCAAGGTGTGGGTGCCGAAGTTCGACGAGTTCGACAAGCTGCGCACGGCCTGGCTTGAAGAGTGGAACAAGACCTACGGGTACCGCCAGTGAGCGCTGCGCTCCTCATCGAGGACCTGGTCAAGAAGTTCGGGACCGGCAAGGCGGCCGTCGACGGCGTGAGCTTCGACGTGCCGGCGGGCGAGATCGTGGTTCTGCTGGGGCCTTCGGGCTGCGGCAAGACCACGACGCTCCGCTGCGTCGCCGGCCTCGAACATCCGACCGGCGGTCGTATCTCGATCGGCGGTCGCGTCGTGTCGGAACCCGAGCGCGGCACGCTGGTCAGCCCGCGCGAACGCGACATCGGCATGGTGTTCCAGTCGTATGCGGTGTGGCCGCACATGACCGTGCACCAGAACGTCGCCTATCCGCTGAAGTATCGCCGCAAGGGCGCCGACAGCGGCGGCAGCATCGAGACCAAGGTCCGCGAGACGCTCGAACTGGTCGGCCTCGGTGAATACGCGCAGCGGCCGGTGACGTCGCTGTCGGGCGGCCAGATGCAGCGCGTCGCGCTGGCGCGCAGCCTGGTCTACCGGCCGCAGCTCCTGCTGCTCGACGAGCCGCTGTCGAACCTCGATTCCAAGCTGCGAATCCGCTTGCGCGACGAACTGCGCCGCATCCTGAAGATGACCGGCATGACCGGCCTCTACGTGACGCACGACCAGTCCGAGGCCGTGGTGCTGGGCGACCGGATCGGCGTCATGAAGGACGGCAAGCTTCTTCAGATGGCGCCTCCCGGCGAGATCTACAACAGGCCGGCGGATTCCTTCGTCGCCAACTTCACCGGCGCCGCGAACGTGCTCAAGGGCAAGGTTCTGGAGCGCAAGGGCGACCAGGCCGTCATCGACCTCGGCGCCGCCGGCCGGATCGCAGCCTGGACGCCGCAGCCCCTCAGCCCCGGCGACGATGCGCGCGTGGCGCTGCGGGCCGAGAACATCCGCCTCGGCGAGCGCGGCCCCGCCAACAGCTTCACTGGACGGGTGACCGAGCGGCGCTACCAGGGCATGCAGACGATCTACGACGTCGAGTTCGGCGGCCAGAAGGTCGAGGTGCTGGAACTCGGCACGGCCGCCCGCCACAACGACGGCGAGGTCGCCCTCACCCTGCCGCCCGACACCTGCTGGGCCTATCGCGACGAAGGTCAGGCAACGGTGGACTGAAGCACGGCACGAAGCGCCGCCGCGAGCGGCGCGTCGTGCTCGGGCAGCAGGACCTGCGGATCGAGCGTGAGCACGCCGCGCGCGGCGTGCCGCTCCGACAGGTGGACCGGCGGATCGCCCCGCTGCAGTCTGGCACTGACGGCGAGCGCATCGGGCAGGCCGATCTCCAGCACCGGGACGCGTCCGGTCTCTGCCGCCGGCACGAGTCTGACGTCAAAGCCCGTCAGCGAAGCCGCGATCGCCCGGAGCCGCGCCTCCAGCGCGGCATTGGACGCTGCATCGTCGGCCGCGATAAAGCGCTCCAGCGCCACCAGCAATCCGACGATCTCCTCCTTGCCGGCCTTGAAGCCGCGGCCGATCCCGTGATGCGGGACACCGCGCAGGTTCGCCCGATCGACGAGGCGCGGCGGCATCCAGGTATCCGGGGCCACGTCCATGTCCAGTTGCTGCAGCAGCGCCGAGGCCACGAGGTCGCGCCGTCCGGCGAGGATGCCGGACGCCTGCGGCCCACCCAGCGCCTTGCCGCCCGAGAAGGCGACGAGATCGACGCCCATCCCGATGAAGCGCCGCAGGTTCTCCTTGGGCGGAAGCTGAGCGGCCGCATCCACGATCAGCGGAATGCCGTTGGCGCGACAGGTCGCGATGGCCGTCGGCAGGTCGACGATGCTGCTGGCATTGACCGAGAAGGCCATCGCCACGACCGACGGGGAGAGAGCCGATTCGATCTCCCAGGCCTCGAGTCCGCGCACGCCCGCCCCGGTTCCACGATCGTTGTGGCCGATGTCGACCAGTCGCGCGCCCGAGGCCGCCAGCGCGTGCGCATATCCCGTGCGCTGGGTCCGCGGGATCAGGATGTCGTGCGGGAAGGTGCCGGCATGGGGCAGCGCCGCCATCTTCGCGATGTCCCAGCGCGCGATGACGGCGGCGGCCGCGAGTGTGAGCGCCGCGGCCGCGCCCGTCGTGACCAGTCCCGCCTCGGCACCGGTCGCCGCGGCAATGCGGTCGCTGGCGGCGTCCTGCAGCTCGCCGATATCGACCGAGGCACGCGAGGCTGCGGCCATGGCGGCGACGACCTCGGGAGCCATGACCGCTCCGCCCAGCCGCGTCAGCGCCCCGGCGGCATTGATGCGGCGGCGCACGCCGAGGAGATCGTAGGGATTGGCTTCGATCATGCGGCGAGCTTAGCCCAGCCGCTCAGACCCGCCCAATGATCGCGATCGGACCGCCACCGGCCGGACCCTGATGTTCAGCGCCGCCGGACACGTAGAGCATCGTGTCGCCGACCACGCCGGCCAGCACACCGCCCACGAGGGCCCGGGCATGGCGGGTCGAGTGGATGTCGCTGTCGTCGAGCATCGTGTGCCGGCGGCCCCGGATTTCGCCGGTCGGCGACGCCTCGGCCTTGGCCAGGACGGCGACCGTCTCGGCCTTCAGGCGCGCGAGCACGCGTCGCGCGGCTTCGGCATCGATCGCGTCCTGCATGACGTCGTGGTCGATCACCAGATCGCCGGACCAGCCCTGCGCATTGCCCAGCACCACGATTTCGTTGCGCAGGAGTTCCACGCCGGCCGATGTGCTGGCGACGCGAGAGAAAAGCGACCAGTCGCTGCAGATCGCCGCCTCCGGCGCGCCGTCGATTTCGCCCAGGGCAAGGGCGACACCCAGAGCCGAGGCGCCGCGCGACAGGCCCATCGAATGGTAGGTGTCCTCGGTCGCCGTCGCAGCGCCCCGCCGGGCCGCCTCCTCGATGCGTTCCTTGGTCAGCAGCGGGCACTTGATCTGCACGAAATGAACGTCGGAGGGACCCGCGATCCCGGCATCCTTCATCGCCACGGTCACCGCCGCCGCCGTCTCCCCGATCTGCGCGGCGCGGCCGATCTCCTCCGGCCTGAAGGCGCGCGTCAGGCCGACGCCGATGGCGAGCCGTGGTCCCGTCGACACCGACTCGGCGGCGGTCTCGCGACAGAACACGACGAGGTGCGGCGACAGCCCGCCCTCGGTACCGCCCGACATCACGATGGCAACCCGCTTCTCGATCTCGGCCAGCGGGCAGCCGAGCGCCTCCGCCAGCACCAGCTTCAAGGCCAGCGTGGCATAGCCGCGGGTGAAGTCGTTCACGCAGCCATTGCCCTCGGTCTTGCCGACGATGGCCACGATGCTCGCGGCGTCGATCTCGCCCGATGCGATGGCCGCGGCAAGCGGCGCCGTATCCTGCGGTCCCGCGGTCGGCAGGCGCAGCACTCTTGCGCGACGCGTCATCTCAGGCCGCCTTTCCGGCATCGCTGCCATGGCGCGCCCGGCGGCGGCGCAGCCAGGTGACAGACAGCAGCGCGAGCGCGATCACGAGGAAGGAGACGCCGGTGGTCACGGTTCCGAGCGCATAGAGGACCGGCGTCGTCACGTTCGTGGTCATGCCGTAGATCTCCAGCGGCAGGGTGTTGAAGGTGCCCGCCGTATAGAGGCTGCGCGCGAATTCGTCGTAGGAGAGCGTGAAGCCGAACAGGCCGACGCCGATCAGGCTGGGCAGCAGGATGGGCACGACGACATGACGGATCGTCTGCCATGAGGAGGCACCGAGGTCGCGCGCCGCCTCCTCGTACCGGCGGTCGAAACGGTTGAAGACCGCGAACATGATCAGGAGGCCGAACGGCAGCGTCCAGGTCAGATGCGCGCCGAAAGCCGAGCTGTACCAGGCCGGATCCCAGCCCAGAACGCGATAGAGCAGGCCGATGCCGAGGCTGATCAGGATCGACGGCACGATCAGGCTGGCGATGGCGAGATAGAAAATGAGTCCCGAGCCGCGGAAGCGAGAGCGGAAGGCGAGGCCCGCCGAGAACGACGCGACGACCGTCACCAGCATGACCGCGACGCCCAGGATCATCGAACGCTGCAGCGAGCCCGCGAAGTCTCCGACCATCTGCTTCTCGAACAGGTTCTTGAACCAGTGCAGCGAAACGCCCTTCATCGGGAAGGTGAGCCCTCCCCCCGGTCCCTGGAAGGACAGGATGAGGATGGTCAGGGTCGGGCCGTAGAGGAACAGCACGAACAGGCAGAAGAAGGCGCCGAGGAGCCAGAAGGCGGGACCGCGCTTGCCGTGCATCGCCTCACAGCTCCTTTCGGATGTCGACCAGCCGCATCATGGCCGCGACGATGAACAGGACCAGCAGGAGCAGGATCACGGCATTGGCGGCGGCGGCGGGATACTGCAGCAGCGACATGGCATTCGCCATCATCAGGCCGACCGAGGCGCTGAGGCCCCCGCTCATCATGCGCACCGTGACGAAGTCACCCATGACGATGGTGACGACGAAGATCGAGCCGATGGCGATGCCGGGCTTGCACAGCGGCAGGATGACGTTGACCAGCGTCTGCCAGCCGCTCGCACCGGCGTCGCGCGCCGCCTCCAGCAGGCTGCGGTCGATGCGCATCATCGAGTTGAAGATCGGCACCACCATGAACAGCGTGTAGAGGTGCACGTAGGCCAGCACGACGGAGAAGTCGGAATAGAGCAGGAACTCCAGCGGCTGGTCGATCAGGCCGAGGTTGAGCAGCGTCGTATTGGCGAGACCGTGACGCCCGAGGAACGGGATCCACGAGATCATGCGGATGACGTTCGAGGTCCAGAACGGGATGGTGCAGAGCAGGAACAGCACCGTCTGCGTCGTCGGCGAGCGCACGTGGAAAGCCAGGAAGTAGGCGACGGTGAAACCGATGGCGAGGGTGAGAGCCCAGGTGATCACCGCGAACTGGATCGTCTGCTGGTAGGTCCGCCAGGTGACCGGCGAGAGCAGCAGCTCCTCGTAGTTCTGCAGCAGGAAGGCCGGAATGATCTGGGTCGTGTTGTAGTCGAAGAAGCTCACCACCACGATCGTGGCGATCGGGACGATGAGGAACAGCAGGAACACCAGCGCGAGCGGCGCGACCTGCAGGTAAGCGACCCAGGATTTTGCGCGGTTCATCGACTCTTACCCCTCTCCCCCGCTAGGGGGAGAGGATGGGTGAGGGGGGTTGCACGCAGTCTTCGAAGCCCCCTCACCTAACCTCTCCCCCTGACGGGGGAGAGGAATATGAAGGGGAGTAACATCAGGCCGCGATGAACTGGTTCCACTTCTGGACCATGTAGCGGTCCTCGTCCATCACTGCGTTCCAGCAGGCAACCGCGCCCATGCGGTCGTAGAACGAGCCGCCGTCACGCACGGCGCCGGCCTTCTCGACGACCTGGCCCTGCGGATTCTTGATGTCGCCCTTGGCGGGCTTGCCCTCCATCCAGAAGCCCCACTCGTCCTCGGTCATGTTCGCCTTGGCCGTGTCCAGCACCGCCGAGTAGTAGCCCTGGCGGTTGAGGAAGGCGCCGACCCAGCCGGACAGGTACCAGTTGATGTAGTCGTAGGCCGCGTCGAGCTGCGCGCCCTGCAGGTGCTTGGCGAGCGCCAGCCCGCCGCCCCAGGCGCGATAGCCCTCCTTGAGCGGCTGGTAGACGCAGGGCACGCCCTTGCCGCGCACCGCCGAGACCGCCGGCGACCACATCGACTGGATCACGACCTCGCCCGAGGTCATGAGGTTCACCGATTCGTCGAAGGTCTTCCAGAAGGCGCGGAACTGACCGTCCTTCTTGGTCTTGATCAGGAAGTCGATGGTCTTGTCGATCTCCGCCCTGGTCATGTTGCCCTTGTCGCCGTACTTCACGATGCCCGCGGCCTCGCAGATCATCGCGGCATCCATGATGCCGATCGACGGAATGTTCAGAATCGACGTCTTGCCCTTGAACTTCGGATCGAGGATGTCCTTCCAGGAATCGATCTTGCGGCCGACCAAGTCGGGACGGATACCGAGCGTGTCGGCGTTGTAGATCGTCGGCACCGCCGTGAACCACTGGGTCTGACCCTTGGCGAACTTGGTCGAGCCGGCGCCTTCCACGAAGCTCACCGTGCTGGGCGCCGTGCCCTGGGCGATGACGCTGTCGGCCTTGAGCTTTCCGGTGGTGAAGATCGGCACGATCTTGTCGAACAGCTTGATCTTCTTCACGTCCATCGCCTGCAGCGTGTTGGCCGGGAAGACCTTCTTGATCATCCAGTATTCGATGTCGCCGATGTCGAAGGAATTGGGCTGGGTCACGACGCGCTGCACGACCGCATCCGAATCGAGCGCCGTCATCTGCAGCGTGATGCCGAGGTCGGCCTTGCACTTCTCCGCGATCTCGTTAATCGCCGAGACGCCAGTGCCGCACTGGCGCAGCACGATGTTCCTGTTGTTCTGCGCCCAGATCACCGGGAAGCCGGTGACGGCGCCGCTGCCGATCGCTGCGCCCGCAATACCGGCCGCGCCCCTGAGCATCCTGCGGCGGCCGATGCCGCCATTCGATTTCCGAGTCATCTCGTCTTCCCTCCTGCAACAGCGACGGCGCGGGGCCGCCTCCCCTAAACGTCCGTTTCAGCGCCCCAGCACGTGCACATCCTCGGGCTTCCACGACAGAGTGACCGGTTCGCCGGGCCGGACGGGAGATGCGTCGAACCGCGCCTCCGAAAGTGTCGCCGACAGGGTCTCGAGGCCGACCACGTCGACCCCGACCTGCACCGTCGATCCGAGATACTCGACCGAGCGCGCGACGCCCTGCAGCGAGGTGACCCCTGCCTCTCCCGAGGCTCCCGGTTGCAGAGACAATCGGTCGGCGCGGATGGCGACGAACGGTCCCTCGCCCGCCGCCGCACGGGCAACCGCCGCCGGCAGCACGTTGTGTCCGCCGATGAACTTCGCGACGAAGGCGGAAGCCGGCCGGTTGAAGACTTCGCGCGGCGGCGCCGCCTGCTCGATCCGGCCGGCATTCATCACCACCACGAGGTCGGCCAGCGCCATCGCCTCGTCCTGGCTGTGCGTCACATGGATGAAGCTGATGCCCAGCCGCGTCTGCAGGCTCTTCAGCTCCTCGCGCATGCGGACGCGCAGGAAGGGATCGAGTGCCGACAACGGTTCGTCGAGCAGCAGGACCTGCGGATCGGTGATCAGGGCGCGCGCCAGCGCCACCCGCTGCTGCTGGCCGCCGGAAAGCTGCGACGGCAGGCGGCCGGCGAGAGCCTCCATCTGGACACGCTTCAGCATCTCCAGCGCGCGTGCGCGCCGCGTCTCCTTGTCGATTCCGCGCATCTTCAGACTGAAGGCAACGTTGTCCGTGCAATCGAGATGCGGAAAGAGCGCGTAGCTCTGGAACATCATCGCGGTGCCGCGGGCCGCCGGCGGCAGGCCGGTGATGTTTTCGCTGCCCAGGATGATATCGCCCTCGGACACTTCCTCGTGTCCGGCGATCATGCGCAGCGTGGTGGTCTTGCCGCAGCCGCTGGGCCCGAGCAGGCAGCAATACGACCCCGCCGGAATGCGCAGGCCGATCGAATCGACCGCCACCGTCTCGCCGTAGCGCTTGGTCAGGGAAACGAGTTCAATGTCCGGCTCTTTGGCCATGGCAGACCCCAAGCAAATCATATGCCAGTACTGTAAAATTCGCCCCGGGACAAAGCCGCGACCATCGGTACGTTGGCGCGGTCCTTGCTCCCCTCGGGCCACACCCGAACCAAGGGCAATCACAGGGAGGCAGCGATGCGGTTGATCGGCGTGGACGTGGGCGGGACCTTCACGGACCTGGTCTATGCGGACACCGAGGCCGGCCGAACCGCGGTGCACAAGGTCTCGACCACCCCGGACGATCCCTCCCGCGGTGTCGTGCAGGGGCTGATGGCGCTCTGCGACAAGTATTCAATCCCGCGCGAGACGATCGACACGGTGTTCCACGGCACGACCATCGCCACCAACGCGATCCTGGAGCACGACGGCGCCGTCACCGGCATGATCACCACCGGCGGCTATCGCGACATCCTCCACATCGGCCGGCATCAGCGGCCGCAGCATTACTCGATCATGCAGGACATACCCTGGCAGGACCGGCCGCTGGTCAAGCGCCGCCACCGCAAGACGGTGAAGGAGCGGCTGGTGCCGCCGCGCGGCGAGGTGCTGGAGCCGCTCGACGAGGGCGGCGTGCGCACGGCCGTGCGCGAGTTGAAGGAGGCGGGCGTCGAGGCCATCGCGATCTGCTTCCTCTTCTCCTATCTCGACGCGGCACACGAGGCCCGCGCCCTGGAGATCGTGCGCGAGGAATATCCGGAGTGCTTCGCCACCACCTCCTCTTCGGTCTCGCCCCAGTTCCGCGAATTCGAGCGTTTCACGACCACGGCGATGAACGCCTTCGTGGGGCCGAAGGTGCGCAACTACGTGACCCGCCTCGAATCGGAAATCGAAGCCTCGGGCTTCAAGGCCGACCTGCGCATCATGGCGTCGAACGGCGGCGTCGCGACGCCGGGCATGGTGGCGGAGCGGCCGGTGCTGACCCTGCTCTCGGGACCGGCCGCCGGCGTGATCGGCGGCGACTGGGCGGGCGCGCTGTCGGAGAAGCGCAACCTCATCACCTTCGACGTCGGCGGCACCTCGGCCGACATCGGCATCGTCACCGAGGGCGGCTTCGGGGAAGCAACGGCGCGCGACACCTGGATCGCCGGCTTCCCCGTGCTGGTGCCGATGATCGACGTGCATACGATCGGCGCCGGCGGCGGCTCGATCGCCTATGTCGACCAGGCCGGCGCCTTCAAGGTCGGCCCGCGCTCGGCGGGCGCCGTCCCCGGCCCCGCCGCCTATGGGCGCGGCGGCACGCGGGCGACGGTCACCGATGCCAACGTCGTGCTGGGGCGGCTCGATGGCGGCAACTTCCTGGGCGGCGGCATGTCGCTCGACGAAATCGCGGCCCGGCGCGTGATCGGCGAGTTGGCCCGCGAACTCGGCCTCTCCGACCGGGAGGCGGCCGAGGGCGTGATCACCCTCATCAACGCCAACATGGCCAACGCCATCCGCTCCCGCACCGTCCAGAAGGGCATCGATCCACGCAACTATGCGCTGGTCGCCTTCGGCGGTGCCGGTCCCCTGCATGGCGCGGAAGTGGCCGACATGCTGGGCGTCACCGAAGTGATCGTGCCGCCGCATCCCGGCATCACCTCGGCGGTCGGCCTGCTGATCAGCGACCTGCGCTACGACGCCATCCGCACCTCCTTCCAGGTCTCGGGGGCAGCCGACCTCTCGCGCATCAATGCCGACTTCGAGGCCATGGCGAAGGAGCTGGCCGGACGCTTCGAGGCCGACGGTATCGATCTGGCGCAGGTGACCTTCGAACGCCGCGGTGACCTGCGCTATGTCGGCCAGGGCTACGAACTCAGGGTCACCTTTCCCGACGGCATCCTCGACGAGGCGGCCCTCGCCCGCGCCTTCGAGGCCTTCCACGAGGTTCACAAGCGCGAATACGGCCATCACTTCGCCGAGTCCGCGATCGAGATCGTGAACCTGCGCCTGGTCGGGGCGGCCAGCGCCGCCACCATCGCGAAGCCCGCACCGGCCGGCGCCCGCTCGATCGACGCCGCGACCGTGCGCGCCGGCAACGGCACCTTCCGCGTCGACGGCAAGCTCGCCGACTACCCGACCACCTTCTACCGCCGCGACCTGCTCCCCGTCGGCGAGCGCATCCCGGGTCCCGCCATCGTGCTGCAGATGGACACCACCACCGTCGTGCCGCCACACTTCAGCTTCGAGGCCGACGCAGCCGGCAACCTCGTGATCCGCAAGGAGGCCAAGCAATGAGCACCGCCGCCGCCCGCCAGCCCGCCACCAAGCCCGACCGTATCGATCCGATCACCAGCAGCGTGATCCAGGGGGCGCTGGAGAACATCGCCGTCGAGATGGGCTACAAGCTGATGCGCATGAGCTACTCCTCGATCATCCGCGAATCGGAGGATTTCGGAGCGGCCCTCGTCGACGCGGAAGGTCGCGGCCTCGCCGAATCGGCGCAGTCGACGCCGCTGCAGTCGGGCCCGATCCCGGGCTATGTGCGCGGCATCCAGCGCATCCTGAAGGAGCGCGGCGACACGATCCGGCCGGGCGACGTCATCATGCACAACGACGCCTATTCCGGCGCCAGCCATGGGCCGGACGTGGCCTTCATCGTGCCGGTCTTCGTGCAGGGCCGCCTGATCGCGTTCGCCGCCACGACCGCGCATCATCTCGACATCGGTGCGCTGTCGCCCGGCTCCTGCGGCATCGTCGAGGCGATCGACGCTTATGCCGAAGGCCTGCAGTTCAAGGCGATCAAGGTCTACGACCGCGGCGTCCGCAACGACGCGGTGTGGCAGATCGTGCGCGACAACATCCGCGCCTCCGACCTCGTGGTCGGCGACATGGACGCCCAGGTGGCGGCGGCGCGCATCGGCGCGGAGCGAATGGTCGAACTGGTCGAGCGCTACGGGCTCGAGACCTTCGAGCGGGCGTGCGAAGCGCTGATGGACCATGCCGAGCGGCTGATGCGCCAGGCGATCTCGAAACTGCCTGACGGCGTCTATCGCGCCGAGACGGCGATCGACGGCTATCTCGACAGCGACGATCCCACCAAGAAGGAGCTGCCGCTCGTCGTCACCATCACCAAGAAGGACGAGCAGCTGGTGGTCGACCTGACCGGCACGGCACCGCAGGTGCCGGACCGGCCGATCAACATGCCGCTCGAGGGCACCGCCGACATCGCGATCTGGCTCACCATCCGCTCGGTGCTGCTGGACACGGAGATCCACGGCCACATCCCGGTGAATGCCGGGCTGATCCGGCCCATCACCATCGTGGCGCCCAAGGGGTGCCTGGCCAACCCGACCTTCCCCGCCCCGACGATCGCGCGCTTCTGCCCCGGCAACCAGCTCGCCGACACCGTGATGAAGGCGCTGTCGCAGGCCATGCCGGGCAACGTCTCGGCCGGCATCGGCAATCTCAAGGTCATCGCCTTTTCCGGCCTCAAGGACGAGACGCATTGGGTCCACATGGAAATCTTCGAGGGCTCCTATGGCGGACGCCTCGGCAAGGACGGCATGGATGCGGTCGACACGCTCTACGCCAACACCCGCAACAACCCGATCGAGGACATCGAAACCCATCTACCGCTGCGCGTGCTGCGCTACGAACTGCGCGAGGACGTCGCCGGCGCCGGCAAGTGGCGCGGCGGCCTGGGCTCGGTTCGCGAATTCGCCTTCCTGAGCGACGGCGGCGCCTCGGTCGAGGGCGAAGGCCATCGCTATCGGCCGTGGGGATTCCTCGGCGGCGCCGAAGGCATGCCGGCCAAGCTCGACCTGATGGTTCCCGGCCAGACCGATCGCGCCCTGCCCTCGAAGGTGCCGCACATGAACATCGCCAAGGACGGTCGTTTCGTCTGCTACGGCCCGGCCGGCGGCGGCTACGGCAACCCGCTGGAGCGCGACCCGGCCGACGTGGCCGACGACGTGCTCGACGAGGTGATCTCGGTCGAAACCGCGCTCAGGGATTATGGCGTGGTGGTCTCGGCCAGGGGCGTCGTCGACCTCGAGGCGACGCGAAAGGCGCGCGGCGGCTGAGTCCCTTGGCAGGACCTGCCTTCTCCGCCATCAAGGCGCGATGGATTATCAGCTCAAGGACCGGACCTGCCTCGTGTCCGGCGCAAGCTCCGGCATCGGCGCCGGAGTCGTCAGGCTCTTCGCCCAACAGGGGGCACGTGTAGTCGCCACGGCGCGGCGGGCCGAGAAGATCGAGCAACTCGACGGTGTCACCGCGATCCCGGGCGACGTCACATACCCGGCCGATCTCGCCCGTATCGCCGCCGAGGCCAGCAAGCTGCTCGGCCCGATCGAAATTCTCGTAAACTGCGCCGGCGGCTCGCGACCGACCGGACCGGAAGCCGGCGAGGATGTCTGGGAGGAGGCCTTCGCGCTCAACTTCACGGCCGCGCGGCTGCTGACCAAGGCGGTCCTGCCGGCCATGCGGAGACGCAAATGGGGCCGGATCGTCAATATCAGCGGCTCCATGGAGCCGCGCGGCCTGAACGCCGCCATCGCCGCCAAGGCCGCACTGCATTTGTGGGCAAAGGGCCTGTCGTGCGACGTAGCGGCGGACGACGTGACGGTGAACACGATTCAGCCGGGCCGCATCAACAGCGAGCAGATCCTCGGAAAGCTGCATCCGACTGAGGAGTCCCGCCGCAGCTTCATCGAACGAAACATCCCCATCGGCTATTTCGGCGAGCCGGAGGATGTGGCACACCTCGTCGCCTTTCTGGCCTCCCCGGCGGCGCGCTACATCACGGGCGCAGTCATTCCGGTCGATGGCGGCATGCACTATTTCGCGCACTGATGGCGTCGTGGAGGATCGATCTTGCTGAAATGGCTTCGTCGTTCTGAGCCAACGGAAGTACCGGCCGCCAGCCTCGGCCCGCTGCAGATCGTCAAGCCCTGGGCGCGGTCGTCTTCGTCCCACCCTGATATCGCCGGCGGCTTCATGACCGTGGTGAACGACGGCGAAACCGATCGGCTCGTTTCCGCCAGTTGCCCTGCTGCGGACCTCGTCGAAATCCACGCCATTCGCGTCAAGGGCCCGGTGCTCGAAATGCGGAAGCTGGAGAACGGCCTCGTCATCCCTCCGTCGAATCGGCAGACCCTCAAGCCGCGCGGCTATCACCTCCTGATGAGCGGCCTCGCCTCGCCGCTCGCGGCCGGCGGCACACTGCCGATCAGCCTGGTCTTCGAGAAGGCCGGCAGCGTGACCGTGGGCTTTTCGGTGGAAGCGCCCGGCGCCGTAGGACAAGCCACCCTTACCGCCTCGTAATGGGGCCGCCGGCCCGCCGGATGCGCCTCGGCGTCTTCGTGCAGACGCCCGGACACCATGTCGGCGGCTGGCGCCATCCCGAGGCGGATGCGCGAACGCCCAACCTCGCGCTGATGCAGCATATCGCGGCCACCGCCGAGGCGGCCAGGTTCGACATGTTCTTCCTGGGCGACGGCTTCGCGACCGGCTACGACGAACATCCATCTACCATCGGGAAGTTCGAACCGCTCGGCCTTCTCTCCGCCCTCGCCATGGGCACGAGCCGGCTGGGACTGGCGGCAACGGCATCGACGACCTATGCCGAGCCCTATCACGTGGCCCGCGGCTTCGCCTCGCTCGACCATCTGTCCGGCGGGCGCGCGGGCTGGAACGTGGTGACGACGGCATACGCCAAGTCGAGCGCCGTGTTCGGCCGCCCGCATCCGCCGCATGCCGAGCGCTATGCCATGGCGGAAGAGTTCGTCGAAGCCTGCCGCCTGCTCTGGGACAGCTGGGATGACGACGCATTCATCGCCGACAAGGCGGCCGGTCGTTTCGTACGGCCGGGCAGCCTTCACCTGCCGGCCTTCAAGGGCAAGTACTTCTCGATCCAGGGCGCTCTCAACGTGCCGCGCCCGCCGCAGGGCCATCCCGTCCTGATCCAGGCCGGCTCCTCCGGTCCCGGCCAGGCCCTGGCGGCCTGCATCGCAGACGTGGTCTTCACCGCACAGAACGACCTCACCGAGGCGCGGCACTTTTACGACGCGCTGAAAGCAAAGGTCGCGGCCCAGGGCCGCCCCGCGGATGCCGTCCTGGTCATGCCGGGTGTGATGCCCATCGTCGGTCGGACCGAGCGCGAGGCCCAGGCGATCTTCGCCGAGCTCAATCGCAACATCGATACCGCCCAGGCCTTCACCGTCCTGTCGGAGCGGCTGGGCGCCGACATGTCGGTTCACCCGCTCGATGGGCCGGTTCCAGACGTGCCAGAGACCGAGCATCTCAAGAGCCGGGCGGCCCTGCTGATCCAGATGGCGCGACGCGAGAACCTCACCCTGCGTCAACTCTTCTTCCGTGTCGCGGCGGCACGCGGGCACCTGCTCCCCATCGGAACGCCGGAGCAGATTGCCGACCGGCTGGAGCACTGGTTCCAGCAGGGCGCCGCCGACGGGTTCAACGTCATGCCGCCCTTCTTCCCCGGCCAGTTCGACGCCTTCGCCCGCGGGGTCGTTCCGATCCTGCAGGAGCGCGGCCTGTTCCGGGCCGACTATACCGGCACGACCTTGCGCGACCATCTCGGCCTGGCGCGGCCGGCCGATCGCCGACAGCAGAAATAGTCCTTTCAGATCAACATCTTGTGGAACTCGCCGCCGCGCACTCACAAAGACCTCACTCCGGCCTTGCGCCGGGCGCCCGGACTCCTGATATAACCGCCTCGAGGGGCCGGTGTGGGCGGAGCAGTCGCCAACCCGGTCAGATCCGGAAGGAAGCAGCCGTAACGAATTCGCTTCGGGTCATGCCGGTCTCTCACCCGTTCCCCTGCGCGCGCCGCCGCGGAGGCCGGGTGGCACCGGCGCGATGACCGCCGGGCCTGAAGGGGCCACGGCGCAGAATAGCGGGTGATCGCCATGGCGCAGGCCACCAAGGGCCCGGAAGATCCGGCAGTTCCCTATCGCGTCCTCGCCCGCAAGTACCGTCCGGTCGATTTCACGACCCTAGTCGGCCAGGAGGCGATGGTCCGCACCCTGCGCAACGCCATCGCCACCGGCCGCATCGCCCATGCCTTCATGCTCACCGGCGTCCGCGGCGTCGGCAAGACGACGACCGCCCGCATCATCGCCCGCGCGTTGAACTGCGTCGGCCCGGACGGCACCGGCGGCCCGACGGTCGATCCCTGCGGCGTGTGCGACAACTGCAAGGCCATCAGCGAGGACCGCCATGTCGACGTGATCGAGATGGACGCGGCCTCCCGCACCGGCATCGACGACGTACGCGAACTCATAGAGGGCGTGCGCTATCGCCCGGTCTCCGCGCGCTACAAGGTCTACATCATCGACGAAGTACACATGCTGTCGGAGAAGGCCTTCAACGCCTTGCTGAAGACGCTGGAAGAGCCGCCGCCGCACGTGAAGTTCCTGTTCGCCACCACCGAGATCCGCAAGGTACCGGTGACGGTCCTGTCGCGCTGCCAGCGCTTCGACCTGAAGCGCGTGCCGCAGGAAACGCTGGTCGAGCATTTCGGCAGGATCGCGCAGGCCGAAAAGGTCGAGATCTCGCCCGAGGCCCTGACCCTGCTGGCCCGCGCCGCAGACGGATCGGTGCGCGACGGCCTCTCGATGCTCGACCAGGCGATCGCCCATGGCGGCGGCGTGGTCGACGCGGCTCAGGTGCGCGACATGCTGGGCCTGGCCGACCGCGGCCGCGTCCTCGAACTCTTCGAGAAGGTGATGCGCGGCGACGCGCCGGCGGTGGTCACGGCACTGGGCGAGATGCACGATTCCGGCGCCGATCCCGTGGTCGTGCTGCAGGACCTGCTCGAACTCACGCACTGGGTGACGCGCCTCAAGGTGGCGCCGGACGCCGCGGCCTCGACCGCCGATACCGAGCGCGCCCAGGGACTGGCCCTGGCCGAAAAACTCTCCATGGCGTCGCTGACGCGGGCCTGGACCTTGCTGCTCAAGGGTTTGCAGGAAACTCTCGCGGCGCCTTCACCGTTGCGCGCCGCCGAGATGGCGCTGATCCGGCTCTGCTATGTCGCCGACCTCCCCTCGCCTGCCGACGCCATCAAGGCGCTGCAGAATGGCGGCGGCGTCCCGGCCGCCGCTGTCTCCGCCTCACCCGCGCCCCGAGGCAACGGCGGCGGCGCGGCCGCGCGCCTGGCGACCCAGCCAGCCACGGCCGTAGCCGCACAGTCCGCACCGGCGCTGCCGGCGCCGCGCAATTTCACCGAGGTGGTGGCCCTGTTCGAAACCAGGCGCGAGGCCCGCCTGGTGCACAGCCTGATGCATCATGTGCACGAAGTACGCTGCGAGCCGGGCCTGATCGAATTCCGCCCGGAGCCCAAGGCGCCGACGGATCTGGCGCCGCGCCTCAGCGAGCTGCTGAGCCAATGGACCGGCCGCCGCTGGATCGCCTCGGTTTCCAGCGCCGAAGGCAAGCCGACGCTGATCCAGCAAAAGGCCACCAAGGCCGACGACCTGCGCAGCTCGGCCGAGACCAACGAGCTGGTGCTGGCGATATTGAAGACATTCCCCGGCGCCAAGCTCGACATGGTACGGCGCAAGGGCGAGCAGACCTCGATGCTCTCAGGCCTCGGCGATTTCGCCGCCGATGAGCCGCCTCCCGCCGAAGAATATCCCGTCGACGACGATATCCCGGAAAGCGAGTACTGATGTTCGACAAGCTCAAGGACCTTGGCGGCCTGATGCAGCAGGCCCAGCAGATGCAGCAGAAGATGCAGGAGCTGCAGGCGGCGCTTGAGCGCCTGGAGATCGTGGGTTCGTCGGGCGCCGGCCTGGTGAAGGTCACGGTCAACGGCAAGAACGAGACCCGCAGGATCGAGATCGATGCCTCGCTCTTCAAGCCCGAGGACAAGGGCGTCGTCGAGGACCTGATCGTGGCGGCGGCCAACGACGCCCGCGCCAAGGTCGAGCAGACGGTGCAGGAGCAGATGCGCGACATCACCGGTGGCCTTCCGCTGCCGCCGGGCTTCAAGCTCTAGGGGACGCACGGCCGATGAACGGCCCGGAGATCGAGCGGCTGATCCAGCTCCTCGGCCGCCTGCCGGGGCTGGGACCGCGCTCGGCGCGCCGCGTGGCGCTGCACCTCCTGAAGAAGCGTGAGACCCTGATGCAGCCGCTGGGCGCCGCGCTCGCCGACGCGGCGCGCGCCATCCGGGCCTGCAGTGTGTGCGGCAACCTCGATACGATCGACCCCTGTTCGATCTGCGCCGATTCCCGCCGCGACGCCGGACTGATCTGCGTCGTGGAGGATGTCGGCGACCTGTGGGCGATGGAGCGCGGCCGCATTTTCTCCGGCCGCTACCACGTGCTGGGCGGCTCGCTGTCGGCGCTCGACGGCATCGGCCCGGAGGAACTCAACATCGGCAGCCTGGTGAAGCGGGTTTCCGCCGGTGGCATCCGCGAGGTGATCATGGCGACCAACGCGACCGTCGATGGGCAGACGACGGCGCATTACCTCGCCGAGCGGCTGGCCGAGCACGACGTACCGCTGACGCGGCTGGCGCACGGCGTGCCGGTGGGCGGCGAACTCGACTGGCTCGACGACGGGACGCTCGCAACCGCCTTCAAGGCGCGGCGCGCCCTCTAGGCCCTGCCCGCATGAGTCCCGAAACCCTTGCCGCCATCGCCGTCGCTCTGGCGGCCGGCTGGGCGAGCGGGCTGAATGCCTATGCCGCCGTGCTGGTTCTGGGTCTCGCGCAGCGCCTTGGCCTGGTCACCCTGTCCCCCGACATGCAGGTCCTCGAATCGCCCTGGGTGCTGGGCGTGGCGGCGATCCTGTTCGCCCTCAACTTCCTGGCCGACAAGATCCCCTACATCGACAGCATCAACGACGTGTTGCAGACCTTCGTCCGCATACCCGCCGGCATCCTCCTGGCCTACGGCGCGGCCGCCAGCCTCAGCCCGGAAGCCTCGGTCGTCGCCGGTCTGCTGGGCGGAACGCTCGCGGCCGGGACACATATCGCCAAGACCGGCTCGCGTGCCCTGATAAACGGCTCGCCGGAACCGTTCAGCAACGTCCTCGCCTCCCTCGGCGAAGACGTCACCGTCTTCGGTGGCATGGCGCTGGCGATCGCCCATCCCATCACTTTTCTGTGCCTGCTTGCCTTGTTCGTAGCCGTCCTCGTATGGCTGCTGCCGAAGCTGATACGGATGGCGCTCGTGCCGTTTCGCCGGCTCGCCCGGGGACGCCCGGGACCCTGACCGAGACACCTCATCGGCCTTCGGCGGAAGAATCTGGCGCTTTCCTTCGCCCGCCCGAGGCGTACACTCCCGGCCGTAAACACATGTTCATCCGCCAGAACATCCAGTCCCTCAGGTTCTTCCGCACGACGCCGGCGATGCGCTGCCCGTACCTGCCGCATCGCCTGGAGACCAAGCTCGTCACGGAGCTGAGCGGTCCCGACGCCATCTCGCAGCACGACACGCTGACGGATGCCGGCTTCCGGCGCTCGCACCACTTCGTCTACAAGCCGCTGTGCGACGGCTGCAGAGCCTGCGTGCCGGTCCGCATCCGCGTGCGGGATTTCGAGCCCAGCCGGGCGCAGCGCCGCATCCAGCGCCGCAACGAACATGTCCATGCAGTCGAGACGCAGGCCCTGGCGACGGGCGAGCAGTTTTCGCTGTTTTCGCGCTATGTCCTGACACGCCATCGCGATGGCGACATGGCCGACATGGACTTCGACGACTACCGCGCCATGGTCGAGGAAAGCCCAGTCGATACGGCGATCATCGAGTTCCGCGACGATTCTGCCGAGGGCCGCCTGGTCGGGGCATGCCTCGTGGACTGGCTGTCGAACGGCGTGTCGGCGGTCTACAGCTTCTTCGATCCGCAGGATCCGCGGCGGGGCCTTGGCACGCACATGATCCTCTGGCTGGCCAACGCCGCGGCCAGACGGGGCCTGCCCTATGTCTATCTTGGCTACTGGATCGCCGATTCGAACAAGATGGCCTACAAGCGCTCGTTCCGGCCGCTGGAATTCTTCGGTCCCGATGGTTGGACGGAGTTGCCTACGGGATAGGCAGCGCCTGCGCGGTGGAGCGACTTGACGCACCTTGCCCGCATTGCGAACCGATGCAGGCTATGGCATCGCGCAGCGGTCCAAGTTAAGAAAGCTTGTCCGTCTGCGAGAACGGGTGAGCGGTCAAACAAGAACTCGCATTCAGGGGAGATGGAATGCGCTCATTGTTGGCATTCAGCGCGCTGATCGATGCGTTGAACGAAAAAATAGGTGGCGTCTGCAACTGGCTCGTGTTGCTCGCCTGCGTCGTCAGCGCCGGCAACGCCATGGTGCGATATGCCTACGACAGCAGTTCCAATGCATGGCTCGAAGTGCAGTGGTACATGTTCGCCGTCATCGTGATGTTTGGCGCAGCCTATACCCTGAAGCGCAACGAGCATGTCCGCGTAGACATCCTCTACATGACGCTCAGCCGCCGCGGGCAGCTCTGGATCGACATTCTCGGCGCACTGGTCTTCCTGCTGCCGACCTGCGCCATCCTCGCGTGGCTGAGCTGGCCGTTCTTCATGCAGTCGTTCAACGTCTACGAGCACTCATCGAACGCTGGCGGCCTCCTGCGCTGGCCGATCAAGCTGGTGCTCCCCGTGGGCTTCGCCCTGGTCGCCCTGCAGGGCATTTCTGAACTCATCAAGCGCATCGCCTTCCTCAACGGATACGCCGTCGACAGTCTTGAAGCGCACTACGAGAGGCCGACGCAATGATCCCGCTCGATTGGATGCCGCCGCTGATGTTCGGCGGCCTCGTCGTCTTCATGATCATCGGATACCCCGTCGCCTTCTCGCTGTGCGCCGTGGGTTTCTTCTTCGGCTTCCTCGCGATCGAGATGAACTACTTCACGATGGCCTTCATGCAGGCCATCCCGGGGCGCGTCTTCGGCTCGATCCTGTCGAACGAGCTGCTGCTTGCCATCCCGTTCTTCACCTTCATGGGCGCGATCCTGGAGAAGTGCGGGCTGGCGGAAGACATGCTGGAGTCGATGGGCCAGCTCTTCGGCCCGGTAAAGGGCGGGCTGGGCTACTCGACCATCATCGTCGGCTTCATCCTCGGCGCGATCACCGGCACAGTCGCCGCCCAGGTCATCGCCATGGCGCTGATCACCCTTCCGGTGATGATGCGCTACAAGTACGACATGCGCTATGCGACCGGCGTGCTGGCCGCATCCGGCACGATCACACAGCTCGTGCCGCCGTCGCTGGTGCTCGTCGTCCTGGCCGACCAGCTCGGCCGCTCCGTCGGAGACATGTATCTCGGCGCCTGGGGCCCCTCACTTCTACAGATCGCGCTGTTTGCCGCCTTTACGTTCTACCTTACGATCGTCAAGCCTGACGCCCTTCCGCCGGTGCCGCGGACGCTGTTCGGCAAGGCGCTCCTGATCAAGTGCGCCTGGGGTATCATCCCGGCCGCGGTCCTGATCTTCCTGGTGCTCGGCACCATCATGATGGGCCTGGCGACTCCCACCGAGGCGGGTGCCATGGGCACGATCGGCGCGATCGTCCTGGCAGTCGTCCGAAACGCCCCCCTGACCAAGTTCGACCGCATCGTGTTTGTAGGCGGTTGCGCTGCGGCCATCGTCGGCGCCCTCATCGGAACGGTCGCCTTCAAGTCCATTCCGTTCCAGTTGGCCTTCACCGTCATGTTCGCCTCGGTCATCTGGCTGTGCTGGCGGGCCTGGCAGGTGAAGGATCTGCGCGACCTCATCATCCAGGCCATGCAGGCAACCATGCGCATCACCGCGATGGTGGCCTTCATCCTGGTGGGTGCGACCTGCTTCTCGATCTCGTTCGCGGGCGTCGACGGCGGCCACTGGGTCGAGCATCTGCTGACCGGCCTGCCCGGCGGCGTCTGGGGATTCCTGATCGTCGTCAATCTGTTCGTCTTCTTCCTGGCGTTCTTCCTCGACTTCTTCGAGATCGCCTTCATCATCATCCCGATGCTGGCGCCGGTTGCGCAGAAGCTGCTCGCGCCGGTCGTCGGCGCCGATGCCGCCCTGATCTGGTTCGGCGTCATGCTCTGCGTGAACATGCAGACCTCGTTCATGCACCCGCCCTTCGGCTTCGCGCTTTTCTACCTGCGCAGTGTGGCACCCAAGGAAGTGAAGAGTTCGGACATCTATTGGGGAGCGGTCCCCTGGGTGATCCTGCAGCTCATCATGGTGGCAATCGTGATCTTCGTGCCGCAGACCGTCACCTTCTTCCTGGACAAGCCACACGGCGTTGACCCCAGCAAGGTGAAGATCGAGATCCAGGCGCCACCGTCCGAGGACTCCGCCCCACCTGTCTTCAAGTAGTAGAGCGAAGACAAAAAAAGCCCCGCCGATCGGCGGGGCTTTTCTCTTGCCGGGGTTGCTTTAGCGGCCCTGGGCCGACATCGCGAAGTTGAAGTTGTCGAAGGTGTTCTCGGCCACGCGGAACCACAGGTTCTCGTCCGACCGGAACGCCTTGAGGCTGTCGTAGATCTTCTTGAACTTCGGATCCTTCGCCGCAAGCTCGTCGTAGTACTTGTAGGCCTCGAGGAAGCACGGCTCGAGGACGGCGCGCGGGAACGGGCGCAGTTCGGTACCGGCCGCCACGAGGCGACGCAGGGCCGGGGGATTTCCGGCATCGTACTTCGGCACCATCCAGGAGGTGACACGGCCGGACGCGGCCTCGACCATCGCCTGGTAGGGCTTCGGCAGCTTCGCCCAGGCGTCGTTGTTGATGTAGAGCGAGCCGACCGATGCGCCTTCCCACCAGCCGGGATAGTAGTAGTACTTGGCGACCTTGTTGAAGCCGAGCTTCTCGTCGTCGTAGGGGCCGACCCATTCGCAGGCGTCGATGGTGCCCTTCTCGAGCGCGGGATAGATGTCGCCGCCGGCGATCTGCTGCGGCACCACGCCGAGGCGCGTGAGGATCAGGCCGGCGAAGCCGCCGACGCGGAACTTCAGGCCCTTCATATCGTCCATCGACTTGATTTCCTTGCGGAACCAGCCGCCCATCTGGCAGCCGGTGCCGCCGAAGGTGAAGGAGCGGAAGTTATACTCCTTGTAGAAGTCGTTGATCAGCTCGTGACCGCCGCCGAACTCCAGCCACGCATAGTACTGGCGCTGGTTCATCGAGAACGGCAGACCCGTCTCGAACACGAAGTTCGGGTGCTTGCCGAAATAGTAGTAGGCGGCAGTCTGGCCGGCCTCGACCGTGCCGTTCTGCACCGCATCGGCCACCTGCAGGCCGGGAACGATTTCGCCCGCGGCGAAGGGCCGGACCTGGAACTTGTTGTCCGACATCTCGGCAATGATCTTGCAGAAGAGCTCGGAACCGCCGTAGAGCGTGTCGAGCGACTTCGGGAAGCTGGACGTCAGACGCCACTTAACTTCCGGCATGCTCTGGGCGATGGCCGGCGCGGCAATCGTGGTCGCCGCAGCAACCCCCGCAGCGCCAACGCCCGCGGTCCTGATGAATTTCCGACGTTGCATGATCTTTAGTCCTCCCTTGGTTGCCTTCATGGCCCCCTTCAACGGCGCAACACTGGCATGCGAAATTGACTTTGAAAAGCGCCCGACCGCCGGAAAATCCTTAAATATATGCAATGTTTCACAGTGAAACCGCGTTCACGGACAGCAAAAAGCCCCGCCGAAGCGGGGCTTTCGACCGGCGTAGCCGGAGGTCTCAGAGCTTGTTGGCCGCCGACTGGCGCGCCATGAAGTTATCGAAGGTGTTCTCGGCAACACGGAACCAGAGAACCTCCTCGTTCCGGAACGGCTTCCAGGAATCGTAGACCTTCTTGAACTTCGGGTTCTTGGCGATGGTCTCGGCATAGAGTTCGTTGGCGGCGTTAAAGCACGCCTCCATCACCGCCTGCGGGAACGGCAGGAACTTCGTTCCGGCCGCCACCAGCTCACGCAGCGCGCGCGGGTTCTGGGCATCGTACTTGGCGACCGACCAGCTCACCGTATCGCTCGAGGCCGCAGCAATCGCCTCCTTGTACATCGGCGGCAGGGCCTCGTAGGCCTTCTCTCCGCAGTAGAGCGACAGGGCCGCACAGCCTTCCCACCAGCCGGGATAGTAGTAGTAGGGCGCGACCTTGTTGAAACCGAGCTTCTGGTCGTCGTACGGGCCGACCCATTCGGCCGCGTCGATCGTGCCCTTCTCCAGCGCCGGGTAGATGTCGCCGCCGGCGATCTGCTGCGGCACCACGCCGAGCTTGGCCATCACCTGACCGGCGAAGCCGCCGATGCGCATCTTCACGCCCTTCATGTCCTCAGGCGTCTTGATCTCCTTGCGCCACCATCCACCCATCTGGGCACCGGTATGGCTCATCAGGAAGGAGACCAGCTTGTACTCCTTGTAGAACTCGCGCATCAGCTCGAGGCCGCCGCCGAAGTAGACCCAGGCATTATGCTGGCGGGTGTTGAGGCCGAACGGCAGCGCCGTGTCGAAGGCGAAGGTCGGGTCCTTGCCGACGTAGTAGTAGGACGCGGTATGGCCGCACTCGACGGTCTCGTTCTGGACGGCGTCAACGACCTGCAGGCCGGGGACGATTTCGCCGGCCGCAAAGACACGAATCTGGAACTTGTTGTCGGTCAGCGCCGCGACGCGCTTGGCGAAGAACTCGCCCGCGCCGTAGATCGTGTCGAGCGACTTGGGGAAGCTGGACGCCAGGCGCCACTTCACCTCGGGCATCGACTGGGCGACGGCTGGGGCGGCCAGCACGCCCGCCGTGGCGACGGTCGCACCGCCGACACCGGCCGTGCGCAGGAATTTGCGACGTTGCATCTGATTTTCTCCCTAGGAATCTTGCTTACTGAATGCGGCGCCTTCTGCCACGCGAACCTCACCTTGATGGCCCGGGTTATTGCATGGCGCAGCGGCAATGAAAAGCAGGTGTCGGGGCCGCGCAGACAAGGAAAACCCCGCCGGAGCGGGGTTTTCGGGGTTCTCAGGTCAGGAAGCCTAGAGCTTGTTGGCCGCCGACTGGCGCGCCATGAAGTTGTCCATCGTGTTCTCGGCGACGCGGAACCACAGGACCTCCTCGGCGCGGAAGGGCTTCCACGTTTCGAAGATCTTCTTCCACTTCGGATTCTTCTCGTTGAGCGACGCAAACACTTCGTTGGTCGCGTTGTAGCATGCCTCGAGAACCGGGGCCGAGAATGGCAGCAGTTTGGTGCCGGAAGCGACGAGTTCGCGGACGGCCTTCGGGTTCTGGGCGTCGTACTTGGAGAGCATCGAGGTGTGCGCCTTGGCGGCAGCCGCCTCGATGATCGCCTGATACGATTTCGGCAGTTCCGCCCACTTGGCCAGGTTCACATAGGCCGAAAGCTGCGGGCCCGCTTCCCACCAGCCTGGATAGTAGTAGTTCGGCGCGACCTTGTTGAAGCCGAGCTTCTGGTCGTCGTACGGGCCGACCCACTCTGCCGCATCGATCGTGCCCTTCTCCAGTGCCGGGTAGATGTCGCCACCGGCGATCTGCTGGGGCACCACGCCGAGCTTGCTGAGGACCTCACCGGCGAAGCCGCTGACGCGGAACTTCAGGCCCTTCAGATCGTCGACAGTCTTGATTTCCTTGCGGAACCAGCCACCCATCTGGGCACCGGTGTTACCGCAGGGGATCGAGTGGATGTTGTAGTCCTTGAAGAACTCGTTCATCGCCTGGCGCCCGCCGCCCCAGTTCCACCAGGCATCCTGCTGGCGCGCGTTGAGGCCGAACGGCACCGCGCAGTCGAGCGCGAAGGTCAGGTCCTTGCCCACATAATAGTACGAAGCCGTGTGGCCCATCTCGACCGTGCCGTTCTGGACGGCGTCGGCGACCTGCAGGCCGGGAACGATTTCACCGGCAGCGAAAAGGCGGATCTGGAACTTGCCGTCGGTCGCATCGGAGACGTACTTCGTGAAGAGTTCGCCCGAACCGAAGATCGTGTCGAGCGACTTCGGAAAGCTCGACGCCATGCGCCATTTCAGCTCCGGCGCGGACTGCGCGATGGCGGGTGCGGCCAAAGTGCCGGTAGCGGCGACGGCGGCGGTCCCGATGCCGGCCGTACGGATGAATTTGCGACGCTGCATGAAACTTGTACTCCAACTCGTGTTTCAGGCGACGCTGACGCCGCCTGATTTGCGCGGCTTATGACATGCGCCTTGCGCCGGATGAAAGGCTCAACGCATGAGCAATAAGGTGAGCGCCAATGCGCCCACTGCAATGCGGTACCAGGCAAAAACGGTAAAGCCGTGGCGGCTGATGAAGGCGACGAACGCACGCACCACCAGCATCGCCGCCACGAAGGCGGCAACGAAGCCCAGCGCGATCACGCCGCCATGGTCCCAGCTCAGCGACGACCAGTTCTTGTAGAGGTCGTACACCGTCGCCCCCAGCATGGTGGGCATCGCGAGAAAGAACGAGAACTCGGCCGCCGTTGCACGATCGACGCGGAAAATCCGCGCCCCCATGATCGTGGCGCCCGAGCGCGATACGCCGGGGATCATCGCCACGCACTGGCAGAGACCGATATAGAGCGCGGTCTTCAGATCGACGTCGTCGAGGGTCTTGATGCGCGGCCTCTGCGCGAAACGCTCGATCAGCAGGATGGCGATGCCGCCCACGATCAGCGCGACGGCGACCACCCACGGGCTGAACAACAGCGACTTGATGTATTTATGGGCCGCAACGCCGACGATGACGGCCGGCAGGAAGGCCACCAGGATCGCAACCGCAAACCGTGTCGCCTGCCTGTCCCGCTCCAGCACCCCCATCGCCGTCTTCCAGATCTTCGCGCGATAGAGCAGGCAAACCGCGAGGATCGCACCCAGCTGGATCACGATCTCGAAGACCTTGCCCGGCGGCCCCTGAAAATCGAGCAGCTCCTCGGCGAGGATGATGTGGCCCGTCGAGGAGACGGGAAGAAACTCGGTGAGACCTTCGACAACGCCGATCAGCAGCGCCTTCCAGATCAGCGTCAGGTCCATGCTCAATCCTTGAAGCGTTTGGCTCGCGGCCAGCCCTTCTCCGGCATGCGCCCGGCCTGCGCACGCTCGCCCCGCCAGAATTTGAGTTCGGCCGCGGGAATCGTCCGGTTGCCCCACGGCAACCCTTCCGACAGGACGAACGCCTGTGCATCCGACAGCCGGTCGCCCTTCGACTTCTGCAGAAGCACGCCGCGTCCGCGGCCCATCTCCGGCACCTGGTCGAGCGGGAAGATCAGCAGCTTGCGGCCCTCACTCAATACGGCGATCGAGTTCGCGCCCTCGGGCACGACGCCGAAGGCCTGCGCCTTCTCCTTGTCGGCGAGGGTCAGCACGCCCTTGCCGTTCTTGGTCTGCGCCACGACCTCGTCTTCCGGTACGACGAAGCCACGCCCGGCATCCGAGGCCACGAGGAACTTGCGACCACCCTTCAGGACCTCAAGCTGGACGATGTCCTGGTCGTTGCCCAGCTCGATCATCAGCCGGATGGGCTCTCCATGGCCGCGCGCGCTCGGCAGGCGATCGCAGCCCACCGTGTAGAAACGGCCGTTGGTGCCGAACAGCAGGACCTTGTCGGTCGACTGGGCGTGGATCGCGAAGCGCGCCGTGTCGCCTTCCTTGTACTTGAGTTCAGCGGCGGCCTTGTCGTCGAGATGGCCCTTGGCGGCGCGGATCCAGCCCTTCTCGGACAGGATCACCGTGACCGGCTCGCGCTCGACGAAGTCCTCGATCGCGTGCTCGATCTCGGCCGGCGCGTCGGCCAGTTCGGTGCGGCGGCGGCCGAGCTCGGTCTTGCCGCCGAACTTCTTCTTCGTTTCGCGCACTTCGTCGGCGATGGCATTCCACTGAAGGCCCTCGTCCTTCAGCAGAGCCTTCAGGTCCTTGCGTTCGGCGCTGAGCTTCTTGTGCTCGCCGCGGATCTCGAACTCCTCGAGCCGCCGCAGCGCCCGCAGACGCATGTTCAGGATGGCCTCGGCCTGCAGGTCCGTCAGCCCGAAAGCCTTGATCATCTTGGGCTTGGGCTCGTCTTCCTCGCGGATGATCTTGATCAGCTTGTCGAGGTTCAGATAGGCGATCAGGTAGCCGTCGAGGATCTCCAGGCGACGCTCGATCGCGGCCAGCCGGAAGGTCGAGCGGCGGACCAGGACCTCGCGCCGGTGGTCGAGGAAGGCCTGCAATGCCTCGCGCAGGTCCATGACCCGGGGCGTGTTGTCCTTGTCGAGGACGTTGAGATTGAGCGGGAAGCGCGTCTCGAGGTCGCTCAGCTTGAACAGCTGCTCCATCAGGAGCTCGGCCGGCACGTTGCCGGTCTTGGGCTCGAGCACGATGCGCACGTCGTCGGCCGACTCGTCGCGCACGTCCTCGAGGATCGGCAGCTTCTTGGCGTTGATGATCTCGGCGATCCGCTCGATCAGCTTGCCCTTCTGGACCTGATAGGGGATCTGCGTGACGACGATACGGTACTGGCCGCGCGGCAGCTGCTCGACCTCCCAGCGCGCCCGCAGGCGGAAGGCGCCTCGCCCGGTCCGGTAGGCCTCGACGATTGATTCGCGCGGCTCGACCAAGATGCCGCCGGTCGGGAAGTCCGGCCCCTTGACCAGGTCGACCAGCGTCTCGATGCGCGAGTTCGGCGTCTTGATGAGATGCAGCAGCGCGTCGCAGAGCTCGCCGACATTGTGCGGCGGGATCGAGGTCGCCATGCCGACGGCGATACCGGCAGCCCCGTTGGCCAGCAGGTTCGGAAAGCCGCCCGGCAAGACGATCGGCTCTTCGGTCGAGCCGTCGTAGTTGGGCCGGAAGTCGACGGCATTCTCGTCGATGCCGCCCAGCAACGCCTCGGCCACCTCGGTGAGGCGGGCCTCGGTGTAACGCATCGCGGCGGGGTTATCGCCGTCGATGTTGCCGAAGTTGCCCTGCCCCTCGATCAGCGGATAGCGCGCGGCGAATTCCTGGGCGAGGCGCACCAGCGCATCGTAGATCGACTGGTCGCCGTGCGGGTGATACTGGCCGATCACGTCGCCGACGACGCGGGCACTCTTCTTGAACGCGCTGTTCGGATCGAGCCGCAGCTGGCGCATGGCGTACATCAGCCGGCGATGCACGGGCTTCAGCCCGTCGCGCACGTCCGGCAGCGACCGCGACATGATGGTCGACAGCGCATACGACAGATAGCGCTCGCGGAGCGCGTCTCCGAACTGCACTGGCTTCACTTCGGCCAGTTGGACGACGTTGTTGCGCTTTGCCATGGACCAGCGTGACGAGGGGAAAGGCCGCAGTTCCCGCCGCGACCGTGATTATTCTAGCGTTGGAGCGATTCCATAAATCTCGACCGTGCGGGAGGCAAGGGCTTGTTGTGCGGCCAAAAAACGTGCCGCTCCAGGAAGAAACCCGTCAGATCCAGCCCCTGGCGCAGCTCCTCCGCATCGGACGGCAGTCCGCCGGTGGATAGAAAGCCCGGGAGCGGCAGCAGCTTCTCCTTGTAGGGCCCGGCGGCGGCACGCGAGACGGCGCGGCCCGTCCGGGGCGAGACGTAGCCCAGATCCTCGGTCGAGCCGGTGGCCGCGCATTTCTCCAGATCCAGGCAGAAGCCCAGTTCCTGCAGCAGCCCCAGTTCGAGCCGGACATAGATCGTGGGCCAGCCGGGATGTCCGAGCGCGCCCAGGAACGCCCGGAATCCGTCGAACATCGCGGGATGAGGTTCGCGCTCCGGCAGGGCGGCATCGATGACCGCACAGGCCGCCGCGAGCCCCGCCAGTTCCTGGGCATCGTCCATGGCGCGCGCGGCGTGCGGCTCGCGCAATTCGCCCGAATAGTTGCCGAGCTGCTCGGGCAGGCGACCCCGCCAGCCGACCTCGACCAGATTGCCGGACTGCCAGATGGGACGGGCCCGCCGGGACACCCCACCCGGCACGAAGCCCGAGTGGCGGCCATGGTCGCGCGTCAGCAGCGACACGACGAGGCCGGTCTCGCCGTGCGACCGCGCGGCCAGCACGATGCCTTCGTCGTTCCAGTCCATGCCCGTGTATGCCCCGCCGGCGCAAATCGCGCTAGGTTGCGCCATGGTGAAGCGGCGGTGGACGGGACTGGGGCGACGGGCCCTGCTGGGCGCGGGCGCGCTCGCCACGCTTCCGCAACGGGTGTTCGCCCAGACCGCCGCCTCCGCGCGCCCACGCCTCCTGCAGGGGGTGCAGTCCGGCGACGTCGATCGCGATGGCGTCACCCTGTGGAGCCGGGCGGACCGACCGGCCCGCATGATGGTCGAGTACGCCACGACCGGGAACTTCGCCGATGCGCGCCGGCTCGAAGGACCTCTCGCGCTCGAAACCACAGGGTTGACGTCCCGTGTGCGTCTCCACGACCTGCCGCCAGGGCAGACCATCTTCTATCGCATCGCCTATGCCGATCCTGCGGTTCCCGGCGTCGCGAGCGAGTGGGTGCAGGGTCGCTTCCGCACGCCCTCCGCAACCGCAGCCGATGTGAGCTTCGTATGGTCGGCCGACACGGTCGGCCAGGGCTGGGGCATCAATCCCGAGATCGGCGGCATGACGATCTACGAGACGATGCGGTCGCTGGCGCCCGACTTCTTCGTCCATTGCGGCGACACGATCTATGCCGACGATCCCCTGCCCGCCGAAAGGAGGCTGCCGGACGGACGCATCTGGCGGAACCTCACCACCGAGGCGAAGTCGAAGGTCGCCGAGACGCTCGACGAGTTCCGCGGCAATCATCTCTACAATCTGCTCGACGCCAATCTTCGTCGCTTCAACGCCGAGGTCCCGACGATCGCTTTGTGGGACGATCACGACGTCCTCGACAACTGGTACCGGGAAAGACGCCTCGACGCCGACCCGCGCTACGGCGAGAAGGATGTCGGGGTGCTGGCGCGCCATGCCGAGCGCGCCTTTCGCGAGTTCATGCCCCTGGCCGGCGGGCTCGACGGGCCGATGCGCCTCTACCGACGGTTCTCGTTCGGACCGCGTCTCGATCTCTTCCGCCTCGACATGCGGAGCTTCCGTGCGCCCAATGGCCCGAACCTTCAGGACACGGCCAGTTCGCAAACCGCCTTTCTCGGCCTCGAACAGGTCGCCTGGCTGAAACGGGCGCTCGAGGCCTCCACGGCCACGTGGAAGATCGTCGCGGCCGACATGCCGCTTGGTCTCGTCGTCTACGACGACTGGCGCCGCAAGTCCGGCTTCGAAGCCGTCGCCAATGCCGACGACGGGGGCCCGCTCGGCCGCGAACTGGAGATTGCCGACCTGCTGTCCTTCATCCGGCGGCGGAACATCCGCAACGTGCACTGGATCACCGCCGACGTGCACTATCCCGCCACGCACCGATACGATCCCGGGCGGGCCGCCTTCCGGGATTTCACGCCATTCTACGAGTTCGTATCGGGCCCGCTCTGCGCCGGCGGCTTCGGCCCCAACGCGCTCGACGGCACGTTCGGCCCGCAGGTCGTGTTCCAGAAGGTGCCGCCCCCCGGCCGTTTCGATCTCTCGCCGCTCGAAGGCTCCTGCCACTTCGGCCATGTGAGGATCGACGGAAAGTCTGGGGTGATGACGGTCAGCCACCGCGATGCCGGCGGCGCCGTGATCCATTCGCTCGACCTCGTGCCATCCTAGCGCCTGGGCAGATTTCCATCGCCCCGGTGGGAGTCGGGGCTTGACATGGGATTTTGGCGGCCGCGCGCGGGCGAGGCCCCTTCCCTTTCGATTGTTTCGTTGGTTTCGTTTATTGCGTTCACGAGGCCCGGCGAGGCCGCCGGGGGGCGCCCTAGGCCTTGTAGTCGAGGCCGATCGAGCGGTAGTGCGAGGGATCTTCGGCCCAGCGTTCGCTCACCTTCACGTGCAGGAAGAGATGCACCGGGCGCTCCAGCATCTGTGAGAGCTCGTGCCGCGCGCGGGCGCCGATCTGCTTGATGCGGGCGCCGCCCTTGCCAAGGAAGATCGCGCGCTGGCCCTCGCGCTGGACGTGGATCGTCTGCTCGACCCGGACGCTGCCGTCGGGACGGTCTTCCCATTTCTCGGTCTCGACCGCCGCCTCGTAGGGCAGTTCCTGGTGGAGCTGCAGGAACACCTGCTCGCGCGTCACCTCGGCCGCCAGCAGGCGCAGCGGCAGGTCGGCGGCCTGGTCCTCGGGGTAGAGGAACGGTCCCGGCGGCACCGCCTGCGCGAAGGCCGCCAGCAGGTCGCCGATGCCGTCGGCCTTCAGCGCGCTCACCATGAAGGTGCGGTCGAACGGCACGATCGCATTCAGCTCTGCCGTCAGTGCCAGCAGCTTCTCGCGCGGCACCAGGTCGATCTTGTTCAGGACCAGGAAGCGCTGTGTCCGCGACTCCTTCAGGCGCGCGGCGATGGCCTTCGTCTCCTCGCCGACGCCGCGTTCGGCATCGACCACCAGCGCCACCAGGTCGGCATCGTCGGCGCCCTGCCAGGCGGCGGCCACCATGGCGCGCTCGAGGCGCCGCTTGGCGACGCGGAAGATGCCGGGCGTGTCGACCAGCACGACCTGCGCCCGCGACGGGCCCTCGCCGCTGTCCGGGAGGTCGGTCATCGCGATGCCGATCACGCGCATGCGCGTGGTCTGCACCTTGGGCGAGACGATGCTCACCTTGGAGCCGACCAGCCCGTTCACCAGGGTCGATTTGCCGGCGTTCGGCGCGCCGACGACGGCGACGAAGCCGGCCCGCGTTGCAGGAGTGCTCATGCCTCGTTCAACCTTTCCAGCAATGTCAGGGCAGCCAGCCGTTCGGCCTCGCGCTTGCTGCCGCCCCGGCCGCGCGCGGGATCGTGCCCCTTGAGCACCGCATCGACCACGAAGACCGGCGCGTGCGGCGGGCCCTCGCGATCGACCTCGACATAGGCGGGCAAGGGCAGGCGGCGCGCCTGCGCCCATTCCTGCAGGGCCGTCTTGGGATCGCGCGGGACCGCGACCCGGCTGCTGAGGCGGTCGCCCCACAGCAGGGCCACGCTGGCCGCCGCGGCCTCCAGGCCGGCGTCGAGGAAGATGGCGCCGAGCAGGGCTTCCAGCGCATCGGCCAGGATGTTGGGCCGTACGCTGCTGCCCGGGGTGCGCTCGGAGTCGCCGAGGCGCAGATGGCTGCCGAGACCGATCTCGGTGGCGATCTCCACCAGCGTCTCGGCGCGCACCAGCGCGGCGTGCCGGCGCGCCAGCTCGCCTTCGCGCTCATGCGGGAAGCGGCGCAACAGGAGATCGGCCATGGCGAGCGACAACACGCGGTCGCCGAGGAACTCCAGCCGTTCGTTGCCGTTCGGGAAGGCCGCCTTGAGCTCGGGCCGGCGGTCGAGCGCGCTGCGATGGGTCAGCGCTTCCGACGCAAGCTCGGCCTGCGCGAAGACATGACCCACACCTCTCGACAGCGCCGCGAGATCGACGTCCGTCGAAATCAGTTGATTGCCATGAAGAAGCGGTTCCAGCGTATCGCCTCGGGCCATTTCCACGGTTCCAGCCAGCCGGCCGCCGACGGATCGTGCGAGAAGAAGATGAATTCCGCCCGGCCGACGAGATTCTCCGAAGGTACGTACCAGCCGAGCTGGTCGCGGTCGCGCGTCGAGCCGGAGAAATCGCGCAGCATCAGCCGCGTTCGGCTGTCGAGGGAATCGTCGCGATTGTCGCCCATCACGAAGTAGCTGTTCGCCGGCACGAGGAACTCAGGCGTGTTGTCGGCCATCCCGTCGTCGCGGTACTCCAATACCGTGTAGCGGCGGCCGTTGGGAAGCGTCTCGCTGTAGAGCGTGCCCTTCTGGTAGTGGCCGTTGTTGCCCTTCACATGGTCGCCGATCTTCAACCGGTCGACGGCAACGCCATTGATGTGCAGCAGGCCGTTCGTGATCTGGATCCGGTCGCCCGGCATGCCGACGATGCGCTTGATGTAGTCGGTGCGGTTGACGCCCTGGCCCTGGTCGCCGGGATACTTGAACACGGCGACGTCACCGCGCTCCGGCGGCGAACCGAAGATCCGGCCCGAAAAGACGCCCAGCGAAAACGGGAAGGAATGCTTGCTGTATCCATAGGAATACTTGGACACGAACAGGTAGTCGCCGACCAGCAGGGTCGGGATCATCGAGCCGCTGGGGATGTTGAACGGCTCGATGGCGAACGTCCGCACGACCAGCGCGATCAGGACGGCATACACCACGGTCCGGACGGTCTCGCCCCAACTACCGGTCTTTTCTTGTGCTCTCTTGCGACGCTCAGCCACGTCCGTCATCGCCGTACCAGTTTGAACAAGCGGGGGCTATAGCAGGGCCCGGGGCCCCTGTCTCCCGCCCCAATCGCGGCATGGGAGCCTCGCTGCCTCCCCGAACGGCCGTCATGATCATGGACCGGGAACCGCCGAGATGATCACGACTGCTTGAGCCAGCGGGTATTCGTCCGTGATGCTCAAGTCGATCTGGGCCGTCATGCCGGCCGGCGTGATCTTCTGCAGCCGCGCCAGCGCCCCGCCGGTCAGGGCCAGGGTGGGCTTGCCGCTCTTCTGATTGATCACGCCCATGTCACGCCAGAAGACGCCGGCCCGCAGGCCGGTGCCCAGCGCCTTGGCACAGGCCTCCTTGGCGGCGAACCGCTTGGCGTAGCTCGCGGCCCGGCCGGCCCGGCCTTCCGAGCGCTTCCGCTCGACCTCCGTGAAGACACGCTGGATGAACCGCTCGCCGAACCGCTCCAGGGACTTCTCGATGCGCCGGATGTCGCAGAGGTCGTTGCCGAGGCCGATGATCACGCCGGCGCGCTCCCGGCGCGGGCTGCGTCCATGATCCGGCGCATCTCCCGGATCGCCGGCTCCAGCCCGACGAAGATCGCCTCGCCGATCAGGAAATGGCCGATGTTGAGTTCGCGCACCTCGGGGATGGCGGCGATCGGCGCCACGTCGGCGTAGCTCAGCCCGTGGCCGGCATGGCATTCGAGGCCGAGCTTGGCGCAAAGCGCCGCCGCCTTTCGGATGCGCTCCAGTTCAGCCTGCTTCGGCGCACCCTCGATCTCGCAGTAGCGGCCGGTGTGCAGTTCCACGACCGGCGCGCCGAGCGCCACCGCCGCCTCGAGCTGGCGCGGATCGGCCTCGATGAAGAGCGAGACCCGGATGCCGGCATCGCGCAGGCGGGCGACCACCGGCCTCAGGTGATTGTGCTGGCCGGCGGCATCGAGCCCGCCTTCGGTCGTCCGCTCCTCGCGCTTCTCCGGCACCAGGCAGGCGGCGTGCGGCCGGTGACGCAAGGCGATCTCGACCATCTCCTCGGTCGCCGCCATCTCGAAATTGAGCGGCACCTTGAGTTCGCGCATCAGGCCTTCGATGTCGGTGTCGACGATGTGGCGGCGGTCCTCGCGCAGATGCGCGGTGATGCCGTCGGCGCCGGCCGCCTCGGCGAGGCGCGCCGCGCGCAGCGGATCGGGCAGATGCCCGCCGCGCGCGTTACGCACGGTGGCGACGTGATCGATGTTGACACCGAGACGCAGGGGATTGGGCGCAGTCATACGCATCTTTCGCGGAGGGAGGACGAGGAGGCCGTCAATTGCGGGCGCGTTCGACGGCGTTGATGGCGGGGGTGGCTCGCAGCGCCGCGGTGATGTCGGCCAGGTGCTTCACGTCGGAGACCTCGACGTCGATCACCATGTCGAAGAAATCCATCGACCGGTTGACGATGCGCAGGTTGGAGATGTTGCCCTGGTGGCGGGCGATCACCGTGGACAGGCTCGACAGGCTGCCGGGCTGGTTGGCGACGGTGACCTTGAGCCGCCCCGTGTAGAGGCCGCCCCCACCCTCGCTCACCGAGTCCCAGCCGACGTCGATCCAGCGCTCCGGCGCCTCCGAGAAGCTCTCCAGCGTGGCGCAGTCGATCGTGTGGATGGTGACGCCCTTGCCCGTCGTGATGATGCCGACGATGCGGTCGCCGGGCAGCGGGTGGCAGCAGCGCGCGAAATGCACCGCCATGCCCGGGATCAGCCCGCGAATCGGAATCTGCTCGCCCTCGACCTTGCCGCCGCGCGCCGCCTCTCCGGCCCTGCCGGACTTCGAGCGGGCCCGCGAGATCGGCACGACCTCGGCGCCGCCCTTGCGGGGCTGCTTCAGCCCCGGATAGACCGCCGTCAGGACGTCGCGGGCACCGACCAGGCCGGCACCGACGGTCGCGACGAGATCGTCCGTCGAGGCCTGCTTGAAGTTGAGGCGGACCCCTTCGAGGCCCTTTTCCGTGACCTCGTAGCCTTCCTCGTGGAAGGCCTTGTGGAGCAGCGACTTGCCGAGCTGGATGTACTGCTCGCGTTGCCGCGTGCGGATGAAGCGGCGGATCGCCGCCTTGGCCTTGCCGGTGACGACGAAGCGCTCCCAGGTCGGCGACGGGGTCTGCGCCTTCGACGTGATGATGTCGACCTGGTCGCCGTTGGAGAGCTGCGTGCGCAACGGCAGCATGCGGCCGTTGATCTTCGCGCCGACGCAGGTGTCGCCCACCTGGCTGTGCACCGCGTAGGCGAAGTCGATCGGCGTCGCGCCGCGCGGCAGGGCGATCAGCTTGCCCTTCGGCGTGAAGCAGAAGACCTGGTCCTGGAACATCTCGAGCTTGGTGTGCTCGAGGAATTCCTCGGCATTGGGCGCCTTGTCGAGGATGTCCATCAGGCTGCGCAGCCAGGCGTACTGGGGCGCGTCGGTCGACGGACCGCCCTGCTTGTAGATCCAGTGGGCGGCCACGCCGCGCTCGGCCTGGTCCTGCATCTCGGCGGTGCGGATCTGGATCTCGATGCGCTGGCCGAGCGGGCCGATGACGCCGGTGTGCAGCGAACGGTAGCCGTTGGGCTTGGGCACCGAGATGTAGTCCTTGAAGCGCTGCGGCAGCACGTGATAGCGGCCGTGCAGCAGGCCGAGTGCCTGGTAGCACTGCGCCACGTCGGCGACGATGATGCGGAACGCCATGATGTCGGAGAGCTGTTCGAAGGAGACGTTCTTCGTCTGCATCTTCCGCCAGATCGAATAGGGCGACTTTTCCCGGCCCGAGACCTGCGCGTCGAGCCCGCCCTCCTTCAGCGTCCTGACCAGCTCGACCTCGATCTGCGGCACCAGCTTGTCGCCGCGCTCGCGCAGATAGCCCTGGCGCGCCAGCACCGAGGCCCGGCCATCGGGATTGAGTTCGGCGAAGGCCAGTTCCTCGAGTTCCCGCTTCACATTCTCCATGCCGATGCGGGAGGCGAGCGGCGCGTAGAGGTCCATGGTCTCGCGCGCGATGCGCCGGCGCCGCGCCGGCTCCTTGATGTGATGCAGCGTGCGCATGTTGTGCAGGCGGTCGGCGAGTTTCACCAGCAGCACGCGGATGTCCGACGACATCGCCAGCACCAGCTTGCGCAGGTTCTCGGCTTCCTTGGTGCTCTCCGACTGAATCTCCAGGCGCGACAGCTTGGTGACGCCATCGACCAGCCGGGCAATGTCCTCGCCGAACAGGCTGGCGATCTCGTCGCGCGTGGCGTCCGTGTCCTCGAGCGTATCGTGCAGCAGGCCAGTGACGATCGAATCGGTGTCGAGACGCATCTCGGCCAGCAGGCCGGCGACCTCGACAGGATGCGAGAAGTAAGGGTCGCCCGACGCGCGGAGCTGGTTGCCGTGCTTCTTCAGCCCATAGACATAGGCGCGGTTCAGGATGTCCTCGTCCGCATCCGGATCGTAGGACTGTACGCGCTCGACGAGTTCGAATTGGCGAATCATGACAATCGCCCCACTATATGGGGACGATTGCGTTCACTCCACGACGTTTGCGCGAAAAGCGGGCCGTTCCCGGTGTGGGCTCAGCCTGCCGCCGGGCTACTCCGCGACGTCGTCTTCCTCGGCCATCGGCAGCGCCTTGGGCTGGGCGGCTTCCGCGCCGCCCTGCGCCAGGGCCGCGGCCAGCTCCTGCTCGAGCTCGGCCATCTCGTTGACCTCCTCGGGCTTGTCCACGTCGGCGTGCTTCTGCATGCCCGAGATCAGGGAGTCCTTCAGGACCGCTTGGTCGAGCTTCATCTCGGCGATCTCGCGCAGCGCGACGACCGGGTTCTTGTCGCGGTCGCGGTCGAGCGTGATCTGGGCGCCGGCCGAGATGTCGCGGGCGCGCTGCGAGGCGAACATGACCAGCTCGAAACGGTTGGGAACCTGCACGATGCAGTCTTCGACGGTGACGCGCGCCATGGGCGGGAACCTCAGAATTTCCTGGAAGCCGGCGGTTATACCCGCCCCGGCCCAAAAGGCAAGCCGGCGGCGCCGTCCGCGACCTCGAAGGGCTCGGCGACCTGGTCGGACGGCAGGGCCTCCACGAGGTCGGCGATCGTCGCGCCCGAGACCGGGTGGCGCCACCGCGGGGCGAGATCGGCCAGGGGCCGCAGGACGAAGGCCCGGCCGGCCATCCGGGGATGCGGCAGGATGGCTTTTCCGGCCCCCGGGGCGGCGATTTCCCCCCGATAGTCGAGCAAATCAAGATCGATCCGCCGCGGGGCATTGGGCACGCTGCGGACCCGGCCGAACAGGTCCTCGATGTCGTGCAGGGTGGTGAGCAGGTCGTCCGCGGACAGCTGGGTTACGACCTCGGCCACCACGTTGACGTACCAGGGCTGTTCCGAGACCGGCACCGGGGCGGTCCGGTACCAGCGGGAGCAGCCCACCAGGCGGGCGCCCCGCCGGTCCAGTTCAAGCAGGGCGGCCTGCAGCGTCTCGCGCGGCGAGCCGTGGGACGGGTGAGGCAGATTGGCGCCGGCCCCCACGTAAATCGGGCGGTCGCCCGTCTTGTCCACCAGCAAACTCCCTCAACCCCTTGTGATCCCTAGGTTAACAACCTACTCTTAATATGTTCGAGGAGAGGCGCGGGTTACCAGCCTCTGGCAGTTCATTTTTCCGCTTGCCGGTTCATTTATTCAACCAGGGCTTGGTCACCATGAAGGGCAATTTCTACGAGAACGAGCGCGTCGCGCTGTTCATCGACGGGGCAAATCTCTATTCGGCCGCCCGCTCCCTGGGCTTCGACATCGACTATCGCCGCCTCCTGAAAGTGTTCCGGGAAAAAGGCCGGCTGGTCCGGGCCTACTACTACACGGCCCTGGTCGAGGATCAGGAATATTCGCCGATCCGGCCGCTGATCGATTGGCTGGACTACAACGGCTACACCATGGTCACCAAGCCGGCCAAGGAATTCACCGACGCCATGGGCCGCCGCAAGGTCAAGGGCAACATGGACATCGAGCTGGCCATCGACGTGCTCGAAATGGCCGACCATCTCGACCATGTGATCCTGTTCTCGGGCGACGGCGATTTCCGCCGCCTGGTCGAGGCCGTGCAGCGCCGCGGAATCCGCGTCTCGGTCGTCAGCACCATCAAGTCGGCCCCGCCGATGGTGGCCGACGAGCTGCGCCGCCAGGCCGACGACTTCATCGAACTGTCCGAACTGGCGCCGCTGATCGCCCGCAACCCGTCGGAGCGTGCGCCCCGCCCGGCCGCCGTGGCGACGCGGGAGGGTGATGCGGAGGGCGACGATGCGCCGTCCGATTCGCTGATGCGGTCGGCCTGAGGCCGCACGCGTCGGTGCCTGCGCAAACCTTCGAAGAGCCGCCGCTCGACTGCCCGCGCTGCCCGAGGCTCGCGGCCTTCCGCCACGACCTGCAGGGCAAGTTCCCGGACTGGAAGAATGCGCCGGTGCGCTCGTTCGGCCGGCTCGACTCCCGGCTGCTGATCGTCGGGCTGGCGCCGGGCATGAAGGGCGCCAACCGCACCGGCCGCCCCTTCACCGGCGACTATGCCGGAGACCTCCTCTACTCGACGCTCCTGAAGTTCGGCTTCGCGCAGGGCAGCTACCGGGCCGATCCGACCGACGGGCTGCAACTCGTCGACTGCCGCATCGCCAATGCGGTGCGCTGCCTGCCGCCCGAGAACAAGCCGTTGCCCGTCGAGTTCACCGCCTGCCGGCCGTTCCTGCAGTCCGAACTCGCCGTCATGCCGAAGCTGCGCATCCTGGTGGCCCTGGGCAAGGGCGCCCACGACCAGATCCTGCGCGCCCTGACGGTGCGGCCGGCCGGCGCCTACCCGTTCATCCACGGCCGCCTTCACACCTTGCCGACCGGCCTGATGCTCGCCGACAGCTATCACTGCTCGCGCTACAACACGAACACCGGCCGCCTCACGACCGAGATGTTCCACCAGGTCTTCGACGGTGTCCGGCGCGCGCTCGACGCCTGACCCGCGACACGAGCCACCCCAAAAGGCCGTGCAAAAGTAGCCGTCGTCCCGAGCGGAGCGAAGCGCAGTCGAGGGACCTCTTTTCGTCTCGACCCTTCGTGCGCCGGAAAAGAGGTCCCTCGACTGCGCCGCCCCCCTGGGCGGCTTCGCTCGGGACGACGGGATCCTTGCTGGAGTTAAGATCCTACAGCGCCGCCTCGATCGCGGACGTGATCTCGCCCGAGGCCGGCCGGACGCGGCTCGGCCAGGCGCCCTGCAGGCTGCCGTCCTTGCCGATCAGGTACTTGTGGAAGTTCCACTTGGGCGCGGCGCCCTCGCCCGCTTCCGCGACGATCCACTTGTAGAGCGGATGGGCCTCGGGACCGATCACCTTCTGCTTCGCGGTCATCGGGAAGGTGACGTCGTACACCGACTCGCAGAACTTCGCGATCTCGCCTTCGCCGCGCGGCTCCTGCTCGCCGAAATCGTTGCAGGGCACGCCCAGAACCACGAGGCCGCGCGGACCGTACTCTTCATGCAGGGCCTGGAGGTCGGTGTATTGCGGCGTGAACCCGCAATAGGAGGCGACGTTCACGACCAGGATCGGCCGGCCGGCCAGGATCTTCAGGTCGAGCGGCTTGCCGTCGATCGCGGTGAAGGAGAATTCGTGCGCGCCCATGTTCAAGGCTCCTCGTCATATCGTTGTTCACGCCACGGATCGCCGTAATTGTGGTAGCCGCGCACTTCCCAGAAGCCCGGCTTGTCCAGTTCCGAGAACTCGATGCGCTTGATCCACTTGGCGCTCTTCCAGAAGTAGAGCTTCGGGATCACGACCCGGAGCGGACCACCATGCTCGCGGCTGATCGGCTCGTCGTTCCAGTTCCAGGCCAGCATGACGTCGTCGGCCGCGAAGTCGGCGAGCGGCACGTTGGTCTTGTAGGTATCGTAGGAATGGAAGATCACGTGCCGCGCCGAGGCCCTGGGCTTCACCAGGGCGATCAGGTCGCGGGCGCTCACGCCCTCCCACCGGTTGTCGTAGCGCGACCAGGCGGTGACGCAATGGATGTCGGTGGTCAGCCGGGTCGTCGGCAAGGCCTTCAACTCGTCCCACTTCAGCGTGACCGGGGCCCCGACCTCGCCGTCGACGAACAGCCGCCAGGCATGCGTGGGAATCTCGGGCTTGATGCCGAGATCGAGGACCGGCCAGGTCTCGACCAGGCGCTGGCCGGGCGGCAGCCGTTCGGTTGGCGCCGCCGTCGTGCCGGTCAGCAGACGCCCCTCCTCGGCCCATCTCTGCTTGCTGTCGACCAGCTTGTCCTTGATCCCGCCGGACAGGGTGACGTCGTCGTCGGCCATGAAACCCTCAGATGCTGCGGCCTGCCTTCTCCCAATATGGCGCGCGCAGCTTGCGTTTGAAGATCTTGCCCGAATCCTCACGCGGAAGTGCGGCGCTGAACTCGACGACCCTCGGTACCTTGTAGCGTGCCAGATGCTCCCCGAGATAGGCCCGCACGTCGGCGGCGTCGAGGACCGCGCCGGCGGCCGGCTCGACATGGGCGCAGATCTGCTCGCCGAACTCCTCGTCGGGAATACCGAACACGGCGCAGTCGCGCACGCCCGGCATCTGAATCAGCGCCGATTCGATTTCGGCGGGGTAGATGTTCACGCCGCCGGAGATGATCATGTCGCGCTTGCGGTCGCACAGGAACAGGAACCCGTCGGCGTCGACATAACCCACGTCGCCGACCGTGACGAGTTCGCCGAGCGCAACCTCGCGGCGTTTGGCGTCGTCGTTGTTGTAGGTGAACTCCGAGAGATTGGGACCGCGCAGGTAGATCTCGCCGACCTCGCCCGGCTTCACGTCCCGCCCCTCCTCGTCGACGATCCGCAGCACGCCGCCGGGCACCAGCCGGCCGACCGTGCCGGGCTTGCGCAACGCCTCCTCCGAGCCGTGCCAGACGACGACGCCGGTTTCCGTCGCGCCGTAGTACTCGTTGATGACCGGCCCCCACCACTCGATCATCTGGCGCTTGACGGCGGGCGCACAGGGCGCGGCGCCATGACTGATGAAGCTGAGGGACGAGACGTCATGGCGCGCCTTGACCTCCGCCGGCAGGCGCAGCAGGCGCACGAACATGGTTGGCACGATGTGCATGTGGGTGACCCCATGCGCCGCGATCAGCCTCAGCATGTCCTCGGCCTCGAAGCGCGGCTGCAGCACCATGTGCAGGCCAAGCCGCGCGCTCGCCATGCCGTAGGCCGCCGGCGCGGAGTGGTACATCGGGCCGTTCATCAGCACGACGATCGCGGGATCGGGCTTCAGGCCCCAGAACAGCGCGGCTTCCCGCGCACCGGCCGCCTGCTGCTCGGGCGTGCTCGGCTGGCGCCGCACGCCCTTGGGCCGTCCCGTCGTTCCGGACGTGTAGATCATGCTGCCGCGCGACGCGCGCGGCGGCTCGGTGCGCGGCGCCGACGCCGCAACGAACGCATCCCACGGCTCGGCGCCCGCCGGGACGCGACGCCTGTCGGCCGGCACGCCATAGGCCGCGGCGATCTCGTCGGGCGTCGGAACGGCGAAGACCTTGACCCCTTCGGGCACGCCGCCGGCAATCTGCGCCAGCAGGTCGGTATGCGCGACCAGCACGCTCGCGCCGCTGTCGCGCAGGATGTAGTTCGCCTCCTCGGGCGTGAAGTGCCAGTTGATCGGCACGGCATAGGCGCCGAGCTGGCTGGCCGCCATGTTGACCTCGAAGGTCGCGAAGTCGTTGCGCAGCATCAGGGCGACGCTGCCGTTCTCGGCCACGCCCAGTGCCTCGAGCCCGCCGGCCGCCCGCGCGGCATTGGCCTGGATCTCCGCCCAGCTCCGGAACCGGTCGCCCGCTCTCACACCAGCCGTCATTGTTTCTTCCCCGCCTTCCCCGCTGCCGCCAGGGCGCCCTTGAACATCAGCGCGCCGTGATAGCCGGCCAGCGCCCGCATGTCGGGTCCGTTATCGAGCATGCCCGCCTGCTTCAGCATGACCAGGCCGTGGGTGGCAGCCCACATCGACCAGCCGAACAGCAGCGGATCGGCATCGATCAACCCGGCCTTCACCATGTCCTCGGCCTGGCGCGTGATGAAGCTGCGCGCCCGCTTCGATTCGCGCAGCAGGTCGGGATGCTCGTCACCGATCGGGTGGTCGATCTCGAACATGATGCGATAGGCATGCGGATGCTCGTCGGCGAACCGCAGATAGGCGTCGCCCACGCGGCGTGCACTGTCGAGCGGACCGTCGGACGCACCCTCTGCCGCCGCTTCGAGCGTGTCGGCGAAGCGGGCAAAGGCCTCGGCCCGCACTGTCGCCAGGATGTCGGCCTTGTCCTTGAAGTAGCGGTAGGGCGTCTTCGGGCTGCAGCCCAGCGCCTCGGCGAGCTGGCGCATGGTCACGCCCTCGTAGCCGAAGCGGGCGAACCGCTCGGTGGCGACCCGGCACAGCTCGGCTCGGAAATCGGCGATGTCCTGTTCGGTCAGATAGCGCGGCATCGAAGGCCTTTCATACACGCCGTGTACGAAAAAGCCTTCGCCCGGTCAAATGCCGCCGTCCGTCAGGCGGTCTCGGCGAACAGCTCGCGGCCGATCAGCATGCGGCGGATCTCGCTGGTGCCGGCGCCGATCTCGTAGAGCTTGGCGTCGCGCAGCAGGCGGCCGGTCGGATAGTCGTTGATGTAGCCGTTGCCGCCCAGCAGCTGGATGGCGTCGAGCGCCACCATCGTCGCCTTCTCGGCGGCATAGAGGATCGCGCCGGCCGAGTCCTTGCGCGTGGTCTGGCCACGGTCGCAGGCTTTGGCGACGGCGTACACATAGGCCTTGCAGGCGTTCATCGTGGTGTACATGTCGGCCAGCTTGCCCTGCACCAGCTGGAACTCGCCGATCGCCTGGCCGAACTGCTTGCGCTCGTGGACATAGGGCACGACGATGTCCATCGCCGCCTGCATGATGCCGATCGGCCCGGCCGCCAGCACGGCGCGCTCGTAGTCGAGCCCGCTCATCAGCACGTTGACGCCCTTGCCGACCGCGCCCAGCACGTTCTCCTCGGGGATCTCGCAATCCTCGAACACCAGCTCGCCGGTCGAGGAGCCGCGCATGCCCATCTTGTCGAGCTTCTGGGCGACCTTGAAGCCCTTGCGGTCGGTCTCGACGATGAAGGTCGTGATGCCGCGCGACCCGGCTGCCGGATCGGTCTTGGCATAGACGACGATCAGCTGCGCGTCGGGGCTGTTGGTGATCCACATCTTGGTGCCGTTCAGGACGTAGCGGTCGCCCTTCTTCTCGGCCCTGAGCTTCATCGACACGACGTCCGAGCCGGCGCCGGTTTCGCTCATGGCGAGGCTGCCGACATGCTCGCCCGAGATCAGCTTGGGCAGGAAGCGCTTCTTCTGCTCATCGGTCCCGGTGCGGCGGATCTGGTTGATGCAGAGGTTGGAGTGCGCGCCGTAGCTCAGCCCGACCGCGGCCGAAGCGCGGCTGATCTCCTCCACCGCGATGACGTGCTCGAGGTAGCCGAGGCCCGATCCGCCGAACTCTTCCTCGACGGTGATGCCGTGCAGACCGAGTTCACCCATCTTCGGCCACAGCTCGCGCGGGAAGCGGTCGGTCCTGTCGATCTCGGCGGCGATCGGCGCCACCTCGGACGAGGCGAAGCGCTGGACCTGGTCGCGCAGCGCGTCGGCGGTCTCACCCAGGCCGAAGTCGAACGGCGGCATCGCATTCGGGATCATGATCTGTCTTACCTATCAAGTGACATCAGGATTTCGGGTCGACCTTGACGTAAATCCGGATCAGCTTCCACTCGCCGTCCGAGGGAATGAACTCCAGTTCGAAGCGCAGGCGCGACGGTTCGGTCGGGAAGCTGCCCTTCACCACCAGCTTCCCGTCCTCGTCGACGGCCGGCCGGGGGGTGTAGGCCGGCGGCATGGCAGCAATGATGTCGAAGTCGGCGTTCTTGGTCTGAAATTCCCGGAACGTGGCCTTGAGTTTCTCGGGCGGGAACTGGTCGCGGAACGGCTTGGACAGTTTGGCGTGCAGCACGGCGTAGTTGCCGGTCACGTTGGCGTCGTTGAGGCTCAGAAGCGAACTCTTGACCAGCGCCTCCAGCACGCGATCGGACGGCACCTTGTTCTGCGCCTGGGCCGCCGAAGCGCTCAGCAAAAGGGCCAAGGCGGCAAGGAGACGAAGGACTGTCGACACGGCAACCTCCGCCGCCGAAGATAGCTCAAAGCAGGAAGATCGTCGCCAGCCCGAGGAAGGTCAGGAAGCCGGTCACGTCGGTGACCATGGTGAGGAACACCGTCGAGGAAACCGCGGGGTCGACGCCGAATTTCTGCAGGCCGAGCGGAATCAGCGAGCCGGCAAGCGCCGCGGCCATCAGGTTGCACACCATCGACGCGCCGATCACCGCGCCCAGCCGCCAGTCGTGGAACACGAGCATGACGCCCGCCGCGAGCAGGGTGGCAAACAGCAGCCCGTTCAGGCTGCCGACCACCGCCTCCTTGCCGATGAAGCGCAGCGCATTGGCCGCCGTCAGCTCTCCCATCGCCAGGGCACGCACCGTGACGGTGACGGTCTGAATTCCGGCATTGCCGCCCATCGACGCCACGATCGGCATGAGGGCGGCCAGCACCACGATCTTCTCGATCGTGTCCTCGAACTGCCCGATCACGACGGCGGCGACCAGCGCGGTCGCGACGTTGACCAGCAGCCACGGCGCCCGCAGGCGCGCCGTGCGCACCGTGTCGGCGTGCATGTCGTCGGAGCCGACGCCACCCATCTTGAGCAGGTCCTCTTCCGCCTCCTCGTCGATCACGTCGACCACGTCGTCGACCATGATCACGCCCAGCAGCCGCCCGTCATCGTCGACGACCGGGCAGGAGACCAGGTTCTTGTCGCGGAACACGTGCGCCACCTCGGCCTGGTCGGCCATCGCCGGCAAGGACGGGATGTCGGGATCGACGATGTCGAGGATCGGCACGGGGCGCTTGGTGCGCAGCATGCGGCCGAGCGGCACCGAGCCGCGCAGGCGACCGGACGCGTCGACGACGAAGATGTCGTAGACGTCTTCGGGCAGGTCCGTGGCCTCGCGGCAATGGTCGATCACCTCGCCCACGGTCCAGGTGTCGGCCACCTTGACCAGCGAGCGCTGCATGAGGCGGCCCGCCGCGTCCTCGGGATAGGCGAGCGCGCGCTCGATATCGACGCGTTCGTCGGCGGGGATCTCCGCCAGGACCTCGCGCCGCTCCTCTTCCGTCAGGTCCTCGAGGATGGTGGCCGCATCGTCGGCCTCCAGCTCGCGCGCCGCGGCGGCGATTTCCTTGCTGTCGAGCTGGTCGAGGACGTCCTCGAGGACTTCGTCATCGAGCTCGGTCAGCGCCTCGGGATCGAGGTCGCCCTTGAGGATGCCGACCAGCTTGTCGCGTTCGTCCTCCGAGATCTGCTCGAGGATGGAGGCCTGGCCCGTGGCGCTGAGGTTGCCCAGCAGCGTCCGCGCATCCTCGTGCCTGTCTTCGGCGAGCGCCGCCTCGACGCGCCGGACGAGTTCCGGCGTCACTTCGTCGAGATGGTCGATCTCCCCGCTCATCCACGCGCCTCGGCGAGACGTTGCGCTTCGACCACGGCCAGGGCGGTCATGTTGAGGATGCCGCGGGCGGTCACCGAGGGGGTGAGAACGTGCGCCGGCAGATCGGTGCCCAGCAGGATCGGCCCGATATGCAGCCCGTCCGCCGCCTCCTTCAGCAGGTTGAAGGAAATGTTGGCGGCATCGAGCGACGGGCAGACCACCAGGTTCGCCGGCTCCTTGAGCCTGGATCGCGGAAACACGCTGCTTCGGATCTCGACGTTGAGCGCGGCATCGCCGTGCATCTCGCCGTCGACCTCCAGGGTCGGCGCCCGCTCGTGCAGGATCTTCACCGCGGCGGCCATCTTCCGGGCGGCGGCATGTTCGGAACCGCCGAAGCTCGAATGCGACAGCAGCGCGACCTTGGGCTGGAGGCCGAAGCGCAGCACCTCGTCGGCGGCGAGCAGCGTGATCTCGGCCAAGGTCTCCGGGTCGGGATCGACGTTCACGTAGGTGTCGGCGATGAACAGCGCCCGGGTCGGCATGACCAGCAGGCTGAGCGCCGCCATGTTCTTCGCGCCCTCGCGCAGGCCGATGACGTCGCGCACATGCGCCAGATGGGTGCGGAAACGGCCATAGGCGCCGGCGATCATCGCGTCGGCGTCGCCGAGCTTCACCGCCAGGGCGGCGATCAACGTCGGGCTGGAGCGCACGAGGTTACGCGCGGTCGGTTCGGTGACACCGCGACGTTCCATCATCTCGTGATAGGCGCCCCAGTACTTGTCGTAGCGCGGGTCGCTGGACGGATCGACCAGCTCGGCGTCGACGCCAGGCTGGAAGCGCAGGCCGAGCCGCTCGGCGCGCCGGCGCACGACTTCCGGCCGGCCGATCAGGATCGGCTTCGCGATGCCCTCGTCGAGGATGATCTGGGCGGCCCGCAGGACGCGATCGTCCTCGCCGGCGCTGAAGATCACCCGCTTGGGGTCGGAGCGCGCCTGCGCGAACACCGGGCGCATCACCAGACCGGACTTGAAGACGAACTGGCTGAGCTGCTGGCGGTAGGCGTCGAAATCGGCGATCGGCCGCGTGGCCACGCCGCTGTCCATGGCCGCCTTGGCGACCGCCGGCGCCAGCTCGACGATCAGGCGCGGGTCGAACGGCTTGGGAATGATCTGGCTGGCACCGAAGCCGCCGGCCTGCTCGCCGAAGGCGCGCGCCACCACCTCGGAGGGCTCCTTGCGCGCCAGCGCCGCGAGCGCCCGCACGCAGGCGATCTTCATCTCGTCGTTGACGGTCGTGGCGCCGACGTCGAGCGCACCGCGGAAGATGTAGGGGAAGCAGAGGACGTTGTTGACCTGGTTGGGATAGTCGCTGCGCCCCGTGGCCATGATGGCGTCGTCGCGCACGCCCGCGACGTCTTCCGGCGTGATCTCGGGATTGGGGTTGGCCAGCGCGAAGATGAGCGGCCTTGCCGCCATCCGCGCCACCATCTCCGGCTTCAGCACGCCGGCGGCCGAGAGGCCGAGGAACACGTCGGCGCCGTCGATCACCTCGCCCAAGGTGCGGGCCTGGGTATCGCGGGCGTAGCGCTCCTTCCACGGATCCATCAGCTCGTTGCGGCCCTTCCAGACCACGCCGGCGATGTCCGTCACCCACATGTTCTCGCGCGGCAGGCCGAGCTTCTCCAGCACGCCGAGGCATGACAGCGCCGCCGCGCCCGCGCCGGACACGACGAGCTTCACCCGCGCGATGTCCTTGCCGACCAGCGACAGCGCATTGAGGAGGGCCGCTCCGACGATGATGGCGGTGCCATGCTGGTCGTCGTGGAACACCGGGATCTTCATGCGCTCGCGCAGCTTCTGCTCGACGTAGAAGCACTCCGGCGCCTTGATGTCCTCGAGGTTGATGCCGCCGAAGGTCGGCTCGAGGGCCGCGACGATGTCGACCAGCCTGTCCTGGTCCAGTTCGGCCAGCTCGAGGTCGAAGACGTCGATGCCGGCGAACTTCTTGAACAGGACGCCCTTGCCCTCCATCACCGGCTTGGCCGCCAGCGGCCCGATGGCGCCCAGACCCAGCACGGCGGTGCCGTTGGTGACGACCGCGACCAGATTGGCGCGGGAGGTGAGTTCGGCGGCCGTGCCGGGATCGCGCACGATCTCGTTGCAAGCGGCGGCCACGCCGGGCGAATAGGCGAGCGAAAGGTCACGCTGGGTCGCCAGCGGCTTGGTCGGAACGACCTCGATCTTTCCGGGCCTCGGCAGGCGATGGTATCGGAGGGCGCTTTCGCTGAGTTCGTCCGCCAAAGCTCGTCTCCTCGCCTGAAAAACAAAAGGGCCGCCGGTTGGGATTTACCAACAGGCGGCGACCTCTCGTCTACTTTTCATTCGAACCGGCGATGGTGCGGCCAAGAAGACTCGAACTTCCACGCCTCGCGGCACTAGCACCTCAAGCTAGCGCGTCTACCAATTCCGCCATGGCCGCGCCGGTTCGATGGCGCGGGGGATACCAAATCGCCCCCCCAGTGGCAAGGCGGGCTTGCACGAAGGCCGGGAAGTGCCGATTTTGCCACAATGAACAGGCTCGAATGGCGCATCTCCGACGCCGCCGTCCCGTACGACGAGGCACTCGCCGTCATGGAAGCGCGGGTCGCCGACATCCGCGCCGGACGGGCGGGCGAGATGGTCTGGCTGCTCGAGCACCCGCCGCTCTACACCGCCGGCACCAGCGCACGGACCCAGGACCTGCTGCAGCCGGCGCGCTTTCCGGTCCATGTCGCCGGCCGCGGCGGCCAATACACCTATCATGGCCCGGGCCAGCGGGTGGCCTATGCGATGCTCGACCTCCGGGCGCGCCGGCAGGACGTGCGGCGCTACGTTTCCGATCTCGAGGAATGGACCATCCGCACCCTCGGCCGCTTCAACGTCAAGGCGGAGCGGCGCGAGGGCCGCGTCGGCGTCTGGGTCGTGCGCCCCGACAAGCCGCCGCTGCCCGACGGCAGCCCGCGCGAGGACAAGATCGCCGCCATCGGCGTGCGCATCCGCCACTGGGTGGCGTTCCACGGCATCTCGATCAACGTCGAGCCCGACCTGTCGCACTATGCGGGAATAGTTCCCTGCGGCATCGCCGACCACGGGGTCACATCGCTGGTCGATCTCGGCCTGCCGGTGACCCTGGCCGACCTCGACGCGGCGCTGGCCGAGACCTTCCAGGAAGTGTTCGGCGAAATCAGGCCGTCGGCCGCCGCGTAAAGCCCGTCGGCAGGACGTCGAGGTCGACCGGTTCGACATCGACGGAATCGACCCGCGCGAGGGTCGGGCCGCGGCGGCAGGCTTCGATCATCTTGCCCACCGCCTCGTCGTCACCCACGACCAGCGCCTCGACCGAACCGTCGGTGCGGTTGCGCACCCAGCCGGTGAGGCCGAGCCGCTGGCCCGTGGTCACCGCCCAGTCGCGATAGCCCACGCCCTGCACCCGGCCGGTGATCGCCAGACGCGCCTGCAGCGCCATGCGATCAGGCGAACTCGATGATCTTCTGGTCGACCCTCAGGCTGTCGCCCGCCTTGGCGTGGAGCGTCTTGACCGTGCCGTCGCGCGTGGCGCGCAGCACGTTCTCCATCTTCATCGCCTCGACCACGGCCAACGCCTCGCCCGCCTTGATCTCCTGCCCTTCGCTCACCGCGACCGAGGCCAGGAGGCCCGGCATCGGCGACAGCAGGAACTTCGAGGTGTCGGGCGCCGCCTTGACCGGCATCAGCGCGTAGAGCTCGGCCTGGCGCGGCGTCAGCACCAGCACGTCCGCCTGACCGCCCTCGTGCGTCAACCGCCAGCCGGAACCCAGCGGATCGATCTGCACCACCACCGGATGCTGGTCGACCCGGGCACGCATCAACGGCTCACCCGGCGTCCAGTCGGACTCGATCTCGATCCGGCGGGCGTCGATGTCGACGGCGAATTCCAGGCCGCCGCCGCTCACGGATACCGGCATCGCGGACCGATTGAGCATCACGACCCGCTCCGACTGCGGCGCGCCGGCGCGATGGGCATGGATGCGATCCACCACCGCGGCGACCGCGGCCAGTACCGCCGGATCCTTCGGCGGCAGATGCTCAGCCGTGAAACCGCCCTTGAATTCCTCGGCGATGAAATTGGTCGTGAGCTTGCCGGCGCGGAAGCGCGGATGGGCCATCAGCGCGGCGAGGAACGGCACGTTGTGCGAGACGCCACGGACGTAGAATTCGTCCAGCGCCCGGCGCATGCGGTCGATCGCTGCGTCGCGGGTGCTGCCGTGCGTGCAGAGCTTGGCGATCATCGGATCGTAGAACATCGAGATCTCGCCGCCCTCGTAGACGCCGGTATCGACGCGCACGTCGGGTCCGGCCTCGGGCTCGCGGTACTTCACCAGGCGACCCGTCGACGGCAGGAAGTTGCGGAACGGATCCTCGGCATAGAGTCGCGCCTCGACCGCCCAGCCCTGCAGCTTCACGTCCTTCTGCTGGAACGGCAGCTTTCCGCCGGCCGCCACGCGGATCATCAGCTCGACCAAGTCGAGGCCGGTGATCAGCTCGGTCACCGGATGCTCGACCTGCAGGCGGGTATTCATCTCCAGGAAGTAGAACTTGCGGTTCTTGTCGACGATGAACTCGACGGTGCCGGCGCTCTTGTATTTGACCGCCTTGGCGAGGGCCACGGCCTGCTCGCCCATGGCCTTGCGCGTCTTGGCGTCCAGGAAGGGGCTCGGCGCCTCCTCGATCACCTTCTGGTGGCGGCGCTGGATCGAGCACTCGCGCTCCCAGAGATAGACGCAGTTGCCGTGGCCGTCGGCGATCAGCTGGATCTCGATATGACGCGGCTCCTCGACATACTTCTCGATGAACACGCGATCGTCGGCGAACGAGGCCTTGGCCTCGTTGGTCGCCGAGCCGAACCCCTCATGCGCTTCGGCATCGTTGTACGCGATGCGCATGCCCTTGCCGCCGCCGCCGGCCGAAGCCTTGATCATCACCGGATAGCCGATCTTGCGTGCGATCTTCACCGCCTCGTCGGCATTGGGGATCGCCGCCAGATAGCCGGGCACGGTGCTGACGCCGGCGGCCTGGGCGAGCTTCTTGGATTCGATCTTGTCGCCCATCGCGTAGATGGCGTGGGCGTCGGGGCCGATGAAGGCGATGCCGGCCTCGGCCAGCGCCTTCTGGAAGGCTTCCTTCTCGGACAGGAAGCCGTAGCCCGGATGCACCGCCTGCGCGCCGGTCGCCTTGCAGGCCTCGACGATCTTGTCGATCAGCAGATAGGACTGGGCCGAGGGCGGCGGTCCGATCAGCACCGCCTCGTCCGCCTCGCGCACGTGCAGCGCGTCGGCATCCGCCTCGGAATAGACCGCGACGGTCTTGATGCCGAGCCGCTTGCAGGTGCGGATGACGCGGCAGGCGATCTCGCCCCGGTTGGCGATCAGGATCTTGTCGAACAGCGGTCCCTCGGCGGCCGGCTTCTCGGCCCGCGCCTTGCTTGCAACCGCGACGCCCTTTGATGCGCTCCTGGAGGGCGCGCTCTTGGCGGCGACCTTGGCGACCTTCTTCTTGGCGGCCATGCTCACATTCCTTCTTTTCTGCGATCGAAGAAGCCCCTGGCCCACATTGAGTGCGCGCCGATCAGGGGCAACCAGACGATGAGGACCCAGAGCCACCACGGATACTGGCGGCTCACGATGAAATTCAGCGGGATGATCACGAGCAGCGCCAGAAGCCCGACCATCAGGTGCTTGCGCACGATGCGGCCGCGCCTCATGCGCTCCTCGGGAGAGAGATGCACGCGGCGTCCGTCACAGAGGCAGGTTGCCGTGCTTGCGCCACGGATTCTCGAGCTTCTTGGTCTCGAGCGTGGCCAGCGCGCGGCAGATGCGGCGGCGCGTGCCGTGCGGCATGATCACGTCGTCGATGAAGCCGCGATTGGCCGCCACGAACGGATTGGCGAACTTCTGGCGGTATTCCTCGGTGCGCGCCGCGATCTTGTTGGCGTCGCCGACGTCCGACCGGAAGATGATCTCGACCGCACCCTTGGCCCCCATCACCGCGATCTCGGCGCCCGGCCAGGCATAGTTCACGTCGCCGCGCAGGTGCTTGGACGCCATCACGTCGTAGGCGCCGCCATAGGCCTTGCGGGTGATCACCGTGACCTTGGGCACGGTCGCCTCGGCATAGGCGTAGAGCAGCTTGGCGCCGTGCTTGATGATGCCGCCGAACTCCTGGGTCGTGCCCGGCAGGAAGCCCGGCACGTCGACGAAGGTCACGATCGGGATGTTGAAGGCGTCGCAGAAGCGCACGAAGCGCGCGGCCTTGCGCGAGCTGTCGATGTCGAGGCAGCCCGCCAGCACCATCGGCTGGTTGGCCACGAAGCCCACCGAGCGGCCGGCCATGCGGCCGAAGCCCACCACCATGTTGGCCGCCCATTCCGGCGACAGTTCGAAGAAGTCGCCCTCGTCCACGACCTTCAGGATCAGCTCCTTGATGTCGTAGGGCTTGTTGGGGTTCTCCGGCACCAGCGTGTCGAGCGAGAAGTCCTCGCGATCGATCGGGTCGAGCGTGGTGCGGACCGGCGCCTTCTCGCGGTTGTTCGAGGGCAGGAAGTCGACGAAGCGGCGCAACTGCAGCAGCGCCTCGATGTCGTTCTCGAAGGCGAGGTCGGCGACGCCTGACTTCTGGGTGTGGGTCAACGCGCCGCCCAACTCCTCTTGGGTGACCGTCTCGTGCGTGACGGTCTTCACCACGTCCGGGCCGGTGACGAACATGTAGGAACTGTCCTTCACCATGAAGATGAAGTCGGTCATGGCCGGCGAATAGACCGCACCGCCGGCACAGGGCCCCATGACCATCGAGATCTGCGGGATGACGCCGGAGGCCAGCACGTTGCGCTGGAACACGTCGGCATAGCCCGCGAGCGAATCGACGCCCTCCTGAATGCGCGCGCCGCCCGAATCGTTGAGGCCGAGCACCGGGGCGCCGACCTTCATGGCCATGTCCATGATCTTGCAGATCTTGGTGGCGTGCATGCCGGACAGGGCGCCGCCGAAGACCGTGAAATCCTGGCTGAACACGTAGACCAGGCGGCCGTTGATCGTGCCATGGCCGGTGACCACGCCGTCGCCCGGGATCTTCTGGTTCTCCATGCCGAAATCGATCGAGCGATGCTCGACGAACATGTCGTATTCCTCGAACGATCCCGGATCGAGGAGCGCGTCGATGCGCTCACGCGCCGTCAGCTTGCCCTTGGCGTGCTGCGCCTCGATGCGGCGCTCGCCGCCGCCCAGACGCGCCGCTGCCCGCCTGCGCTCGAGTTCTTCCAACATTTTCTGCATCTATTTCTCCGGCCCTCGGTCAGTTTTCGGCCAATAACGTGATCGCGTCTAGCGGAGGAATCGCTTCTCGTTGTCCTTCACCGTTCCCATGCCCTGCAAATCGAATACCGCGTCGACCGAGGGAATACTCGCCTCGACGCCGTGAATTCCGCCGTCCTTGCGGATCTGCGCGAAGGTCGCGCGCATCGCCCCGACCGCAGCCCGGATCGCGTGGTTGCCCCAGATCAGCAGGCCGACCTTCTTCAATTCACGAACCCGCGCCACCGTCATCTGCGGATAGGCGGTGGGCACCAGCGCGATCGGGACCTTGCCGTCCCAGGCCTTGATGAAGGCCTCGATCTCGTCCGGCGTCTTCTGCTTGGAATGGACCAGGATCAGGTCGGCGCCGGCGGCTTCATAGGCCCGCGCCCGCTTCAGCGCCTCATCCTGGCCGAGCCCCGCGATCAGCGCCTCGGTGCGGGCCACGACCAGGAGATCGGGATCGCGCCGCGCCGATCGCGCCGCCTCGATCTTGCCCTGGAACTCCTCGATGCGGACCATGTCCTGGCGGCCGCCGGCGATCAGGCTGGTGACCTTGGGGAAGCTCTTGTCCTCCATCACGATCGCACCGACACCGGCACGCTCGTACTGCTCCACCGCGTAGAGAACGTTGATGGCGTTGCCGAAGCCGGTGTCGATGTCGGCCACCACCGGCAGGCCCGAGCGGTCGGCCATTGCGCGCGTCATGTCGAGATGCTGCGTCATCGACACGATGCTGACGTCCGGCACGCCGTAGAGCGCGGACAGTTCGAAGCCCGACGCCCAGATCGCGTCGAATCCTGCCTCCGCCGCCAGCATCGCCGACAGTGGGCTGTGCCCCGCCATCGCCTCGACGAGACCCTTCTCGGCCATCACTTTCCGCAGCCTGGTGCCCGCTCCCATGATCCCCCTCAGCCGCGCAGACGCGCGTTTTCCAGAAGTGAAAGAAAGCGCGCCGCCGCCTCGATGTCCCGGCGCACGCCCTCGCGCTGCTTCTCCGCGATCGGATCGTCGCCCCAGCGATCCACCTGGTAGAGTTCGTCGGTCTGCGCGGCGGTGAAGGCGCCGGCCGCGTCCAGCCGTCCGTCCGACACCGCCAGCGCGATCACGACCGAGCCCGCCGTGTGCGTGAGATTGTAGAGTGCCGACAGGGCCAGATCGCCGTGTGCCGCCACCGCCTCGTGCAGCCGCGCCTTCGCCTCCGCCGCCTGTTCGACAAAGCCGATCCCTTGCGCGGTGACCAGATGGGCGCCGTGACGTTCGGCCGTCCAGGTCAGCAGAGGGTCCCAGCGCTCGCGCTGGAGCCCGACCAGACTGTCCGGCCCGGCGGCGCGATAGCACAGGAGGTCGGAGCCGGCGTACTTCGAGGTGTCGGCAATCACCTCGTCGCGCCGCGACACGACCCGGTCGATGCCGGTGGCCGCCAGGCGCGTGAGCGGCAGGTGCGCGGCATTGATCTCGGCTCTTTCCGGCACGGCGGCCCATTCGGCGGCGATCGCCTCGGCGAGCGCCCGCGTCGGCACGACCAGAACCGCCTTGGCCGGTGTCCGCATCGGCTTGCCGTCGAGCAGGACGCGAAAGCCGCCCTCGCCCTCGTCGACACCCGTTTCCTTGTAGAACCGCTTCATTCAGCTCCCGGCCAACTCACGATGCGGAACGTCACGTTCTCCTGTCGCATCGTGGCGTCGGGATTACACGCGCTGCGGGGCCGCCGACAAGACCGCGATTAGCGGCCCTGACTGCGCTGCGGACCGGGTGTGCGCGCCGGCGGCGGCCGGGAGGCCCGCTGGCGCGCGTCCGACGTCGGCACCGGCATCTGGGCCCGCAGACCGGGCCGCAGGGCCTCCACGCGGGGCGCCAGCACGGCGCAGGCGTTGGCGCCGGCCTGCCGGCCCGCCTGCGCGACCTGCGCCACGAGGCTGGGGATCGGGCCGCCGCCGACCAGCAGCTTGGGCAGGTTGGGATCGATCGCGCTCGCCGTGGCTTTGCCCGGCCCGCCCTTGATCCGCATCGGCACGGCGAGAGCCGCGTTCTGAGGGTCGCGCGCCTCCGGCGCCACGATGAATTCCCAGCCGTCGGTGCGCAGGTGGAAATAGCCACCGCCGACCAGCACGCCGCGGGGCGTGTCGACGACCAGGCGCCGCAGGTTGGCAACCCCGCCGCTGACTTCGAAACGTCCGGCGATGCAGTTGAACGGCACGCCGGCATCGGTGCCGCCCAGCAGCCGCTGCGTCTCCGGCGGCCAGTTGGCGAGCTGGCTGTGCGGCCACAGCCCCTTGCCCATGGCCACGTCGATCGAGCCGTTGGCCGAGTTCAGCGCATCGCGCGTGGTGCGGCCGCCACCGCGCAGGCGGAGATCGATGTCGGCGACCCCGTCGCGCAGGCCGAGGTCCAGGCCGAGCAGGGTCGAAAGCTCCCCCAGCGAGACGCGATTGGCCGTGGCGGTCAGCGTGGTCTGCCCGACGCGGCCCGCCGGGTCGTAGACGAGATCGACGCCGGCCGAACCGCCGCCGACGGTCGCCGCCGCGCGGAACGTGAAGCGCGTCTCGCCCGATGCCAGCGTCACCGATGCGTTCTGCATCTTGGCACCGAGGCCCACCACCTCGCCGAGCCTGACGGTGACCGCCAGGGTGGAGCGGCCCAGCCAGTTCGCGACGAACGGCAGGGTCGGGATGAGACGCGGCGGTTGCGTAGGAGCGGACGCGGGCGCGGCCGGCGCCGCAATCGCCGGCGGGGCCTTCAACTCGGACACGTCGAGGCGGGTTATGTCGGCATTCACGATGATGGTCGGATGGCCCTTGCGGTCGACGCGGAACAGCGCCTCGCCGGCAGCCTCGCTCGCGCCGACCTTCAGCGACGTGACCTCGACCTTGAACCCGTTGCGCTGCGTCGAGGCCTTGGCGTTCATCACATAGGGACCGCCCGCCGGCACCGGCAGGCGGACATAGGGCCCGAAAACCGAAACGTCCGGGCCCTCGGAGTTGATCTGCAGCGACGTGCCCTTGGCGTTGATGCTGCCCTTGATCGAAATCCGGCCGCCGTCGAAGCCGCCCTGGAGATCGATGTTGCCGGGCAATCCGGCCATCCAGCCGTTGAACGACCCGGCCGTGCCGCTGAGCTGCATCGCAACGCCCTGCGCCACCCCGAACCGACCCTCGACCTGCAGCGCCTGGTTGGGCGCGGGCGACTTGAAGGTCGCGGTCGGAATCTCGAGCACGACGGGAGGCCGGCCCGCCCCTTCCGAGACGGTCAGGACCGAGTCGCGAACCTCGATGTTGCCGATCCACGGAAAAGCGGCGGCGGTCCGCAGCTTCAGCGAACGGTTCTCGCCGGGATGCGGCCCCGATCCATCGGGCGGCGGCAACATCTCGAGGTTGCTGTCGCCCACCTCGTTACGCTCGACCAGGATGTCGGCGCCCTCGAGCAGGATGCGCCCGATCCTGACCTCGCCCAGCAGCAGCGAGAACGGGTCGAGAAACAGCGTCATGCGGCGCACGCGCGCCAGTTCCGGCCGCGAACCCCACGCTGCATTGGAGAGCGTGACGCCCTCGGCCACCATTGCCGGTTCGCTGCCGAGCTTGACCGACAGCGGCACGCGGGCCGCCAGTTCGCGGCCGGTGACCTTGCGGACCTGCTCGGTCATGCGCGCCTGATAGCGCGACAGGTCCCTCGTCGCGGCCCAGACGACGCCGACGACGGCAGCGACCGGCACCGCCACCGCCGCGATCACCGCCACGCGCTTCCAAGGAATCCGCATTCCGGCCGATTCTCGCTCAAACCCCGTCCGTCGAAAAGCCAAATGCCTCGACGGTGCGGCGGAAGTGAGGTGGCGGCTCGGCCTGGGCCCTAAGCTCACCCTTGCCCGAAGGATGCGGCAGCGTCAGACGTCGCGCGTGGAGATGCAGCTTGCGCGCGTCGGCGATGCTCGACAGCAGCGCTTCTTCGCCGCCGTACTTGCGATCGCCGAGGATCGGGCAGCCGATGGCGGCGCAATGAACGCGGAGCTGATGGGTTCGGCCGGTGCGCGGCCAAAGGGCCAGCATCGCGGCCCGCCGACCGGCGCTGTCGATCACGCGGAAGTGCGTGAGCGCCTTCTGTCCGTTCTCCTCATCGACCTGCATCAGCTCCCGGTCGAAGGCGCCCGGCCGCTTGGCCAGAGGCAGGTTGATCGCCCCTTCCTTCCTGGGCGGCACGCCGACGACGATGGCCCAGTAGAGCTTCTCGGTCTCGCGGTCGCGGAACGACGCGGTCAGGTGCTTGGCCGCCTGCCCGGTCCGCGCGATCAACAGCAGGCCGCTGGTGTCCTTGTCGAGCCGATGTACCAGCTTCGGCCGCTGCTCGAAGCCGAAGCGCAGCCCGTCGAGCATGCCGTCGATGTGCTTTTCCGTCCCGCTGCCGCCCTGGACGGCGAGGCCCGGCGGCTTGTTCAACACGATCACATGGTCGTCGCGATGGATGACCATCTTCTGGATTTCGGCGGCGTCGCGATCCGAGATGGCCGGGCCCGGAGCGGAAGCTCGCGGCTTGGGCGCCGGCGAATTCGTCACACCCGGTGGCAGGCGGATCGCCTGCCCGGGTTCGACCCGGTCCTTGCCCTCGGCCCGCTTGCCGTCGATCCGGACCTGGCCGGTCCGCAGCAGCTTCTGCAGCGCGCCGTGGCTCAACTCGGGAAAATGGCGCTGGAACCAGCGGTCGAGGCGCATGTCAGCCTCGTCGTCGGTGACGGCGCGAGTCTGGACCTGGGTCGGTCGGCTACCACCGGTCGCGGGGCTTTGGCTCATGGCGCACAAACTACGGGACAAGCTACACAGGGTCCATGGAATCGGTGTCCTTCGACACGCTGACGTTCGACCATCCGACGGCCAGCCGGCCGGCGCGAATCTCCGCGACCCTGCACATTCCCCACGAGCGGCCCGGACCGCTGCCGTGCATGGTCATCCTGACCAGCAGCGCCGGCGTCCAGCGCCACCGCGAGCACTACTACGCCGACCTCCTGAACGCCGCCGGCGCCGCGGCGCTGATCGTCGACAGTTTCAGGAGCCGCGGCGTCCGCCGCACGGTGGCCGACCAGAGCCTAGTCTCGGCGGCGCAGATGGAGGGCGATGCCTTCGCGGCCCTCGCGCTGCTGCGGTCCGACCCCCGCTTCGATCCGGAGCGCATCGGCATCATGGGCGTCTCCAAGGGCGGGGTGGCGACCCTGAACGCCGCCCTGGCCGTGCGTCAGGCCTGGCGACGCGGCTTCCCGCACCTGTTCGATATCCATGTCGCCCTCTGCCCCGGGGCGACCGCCCAGCATCGCGACGCCACCACGCACGGTCGGCCGATGTTCTTCATGCTGGCCGCCAAGGACGACTACACGCCGGCCGAGCTGGCGATCGAATACGCCGAACGCATGCGCGCGGCCGGCAACGACCGGATCCGGGTGAAGGTCTATGGCGGGGCCCATCACGGCTGGGAGTCGCTCGGCCCGGTCTTCGACATCAAGGATGCCGAGAACTGGTCGTGCTGCCGCAACATCATCGAGGATGACGGCCGTCACTTCGTGCCTGCCCTGGGGCGGGCTCTGGACGAGCCGGAGTTCCAGGCCTGGGCCCGGCAGCACTGCGTCACCCGCGGCGCCCGGGCAGGCGGCGGAACGGCCGATCTGAAGCAGCGGGCGAGTGCCGACCTGATTGCCTTTCTCGCCGGTCACGGATTCGTGCGCTGATGGACGAATCGGGCGATTCCGCTTATGCTCAGGGTGTGAATCGATCGCATTTTTTCGCCGCTTTCCTGGCGTTCGCGCTCTCCTTTTCGGGAGCATCGTCTTCCTACGCTTCGGGCGTCCTGTGGACCGGATCCGGCCCGGCGGCGGCTCGTGCCGAGGCCCTGCTGAAGGCGCTGCGCAGCGCCGGCGACCACGGGCTGGATCCCGCCTGGTACAACCTCGCCGAGGTCGAGAAGGCCCTGGCGCCGGGCGCCGATCCCGGTGCTGCCGAAGCCGTGTTGTCGGCCGCCTTCGCCGCCTATGCCAGTGACGTCTCGACCGGTCGCGTGCGGGCCAACCGGGTCGACAAGGAAATCGACATCATCCAGCGCAAGGTCGACAAGGCCGAACTGCTGCAGGCGGCGGCCAGCGCACCCGACTTCGCGGCCTACCTCGCATCGCTGCCGCCGAAGGGCGACTACCCGGCGCTGCAGAAGGCGCTCGCGGCCTGGCGCGAGAAGAAGACCCGCACGACCTACACGCCGATGCCCGACGGCAGCGCGCTGAAGCCCAACATGATCGACCCGCGCGTGCCGATCCTGCGCAAGCGCCTGGCCGAGCTCGACTTCACGGTGCCGCCCGCCGGGCCGGTCGCCGACCTCTACGACGAGCCGCTGGTTGGCGTGGTGAAGTCGTACCAGGAGATGAAGGGGCTGACCGTCGACGGCGTGATCGGCGCCAAGACCGTGCGCTCGCTCAACACCACGATCGACGAGCGGATCGAGCAGATCGTCGCCAACCTCGAACGTCGCCGCTGGCTGCCGGAGGATCTCGGTACCCGCTTCGTCTATGTGAACACCGGCGACTATTCGATGATGTTCGTGAACGACGGCAAGGTCGCCTTCCAGAGCCAGGTCATCGTCGGCACGCCGAAGGATCCGACGCCCGAGATCCAGTCGACCATGCGCGGCTTCCAAACCAATCCCTACTGGACGGTGCCGCCGTCGATCGCCGGCGAGGAGTACCTGCCGATGCTGCGGCGGGACCCCAACGCCCTGACGCGCAACGGCTTCAAGATCTTCGCGAGCTGGAGTCACGACGAGGAGATCGACCCCAACACGATCGACTGGAGCTCGATCCACCCCAAGGCCTTCCCCTATCGCATCCGGCAGGATTCGGGCGCTTCGAATGCGCTGGGCTACATCTTCTTCCCGTTCAACAACAAGTACGGGATCTACATGCACGATACGGCGAGCCGCTGGCTGTTCACCGAAGGCAGCCGCAACTTCAGCCATGGCTGCATCCGCCTGCAGAATCCGCTGGATTTCGTCGAGAAGGTCTTCGACGGCAAGAACGGCTTCAGCAAGGAGCGCGTCCAGCAGGTGATCCGGGACGGCCAGCAGGCTCACTACACCTTCCCCGAGCCGATCACCCTCTACGTGACCTACCGCACCGTCAGCGCCAATCCCCAAGGCGTCCCGACCTTCCGCGACGACGTCTACGGCCGCGACCGCCGGGTCGTGCGCGCGATGGCCAGGCCCTGAGGCGTAGGGGCTGATCGCTCTTCCTTCGGCGCTCCCGGACATCGTTTCACGATGTCCTGACGCTCAACGGCCGAGCTTCGCTCGGCCTACCGCTTCTTCTCCCGAAGCTTCTTCCAGTACTCGAGGCGCTTCACGATCTCGCGCTCGAAGCCGCGTTCGACGGGCCGATAGAACTCCTCGCGCGCCATGCCGTCGGGAAAGTAGTTCTGGCCGGAGAATCCGTCGGCGGCATTGTGGTCGTATTCGTAGCCCTGGCCGTAGCCGATTTCCTTCATCAGCTTGGTCGGCGCATTCAGGATGTGCATCGGCGGCGTCAGCGAGCCGTGCGTCTTGGCGGCGCGCTTGGCCGCCCCGAAGGCCACGTAGCCCGCGTTCGATTTCGGCGCGGTGCCGAGATAGATCACCGCCTGCGCGATCGCCAGTTCGCCCTCGGGTGAGCCCAGACGGTCGTAGGTTTCCCAGGCCGCCAGGGTCTGGGTCAGCGCCTGCGGATCGGCCATGCCGATATCCTCGACCGCGAACCGGACCAGCCGCCGGGCGATGTACTTGGGATCTTCGCCGCCATCGAGCATGCGCGCGAACCAGTAGAGCGCCGCATCGACGTCCGACCCGCGCAGCGACTTGTGCAGCGCGCTGATCAGGTTGTAGTGCGCCTCCTGCCCCTTGTCGTAGAGCGGCGCGCGCTTCTGCAGGAGCGTCGCCAGCCGTGCCGGCGGGACCGGCCCCTTGTCCTTCAGCTGCGCGAGCTGTTCGGCGAGGCCGATCATGTAGCGCCCGTCGCCGTCGGCCATGGCGAACAGGGCCTGCCGCCCCTCCTCGTCGACCGGCAGTTTGCGCCCGATCGCCTCCTCGACCCGTGCGAGCAAGGTCGACAGCGCCGCGTCGTCGAGCCGGCGCAGCACCAGCACCTGGCAGCGCGACAGCAGCGCGGCGTTCAATTCGAACGACGGGTTCTCGGTGGTGGCGCCGATCAGGGTCACCGTGCCGTCCTCGACATAGGGCAGGAAGCCATCCTGCTGGGCGCGGTTGAAGCGATGGATCTCGTCGACGAACAGCAGCGTGCCCTTGCCGTCCTTGCGGCGCTGGCGGGCGGCCTCGAACACGCGGCGCAGGTCGGCCACGCCCGAGAACACCGCCGACAGCGGCTCGAAATGCAGGTCGACCGCCTCGGCCAGCAGCCGGGCGATGGTGGTCTTGCCGCAGCCCGGCGGCCCCCACAGGATCAGCGAGCCGAGCTTGCGCGCCTCGAGCATGCGGCCGAGCGGCCCCTCGGGCCCGAGCAGATGATCCTGGCCCAGGATCTCGCCCAGCACCTTGGGGCGCAGGCGTTCGGCAAGCGGCGTCGGGGCGAGCGAGGCGAAGAGTTCAGCCGGCACGGCCCGACGCTTTCAGGGGATCAGCGGAACTGCACGGGGAACACGACGCCGTCGCGCCCGACGTTGATGCTGTTGATGCCGCTGGCGACCCGCTTCTTGAGGTCGGCGACGTTCTTCACTTCCTGGCCGTTGACCGCGAGGATCATGTCGCCGGGACGCACGAACCGGCCGGCATAGGCGCCGGGCTTCACGTCGACGATGATGATGCCGGGCCGCCATTCCGCGAGGCCCAGCTCCTCGGCGACCGCGGGCGACAGGTTGACGACCGAGGCGCCCGACAAAGGCTGCCGGCCCTCGAGCAGCGACAGGTCGCGCGGCGGATCCTCGGGCGGCGCGGCGAGCTTCAGATCCACCACCACTTCCTTGCCGCCGCGCATCACCTTGACCGGCACGACCGTACCGGGATTGAGGGTCGACAGCCTGAACCGCAGCGCCGCCTCGTCGTCGATCGTCAGTTCGCGAATGCCGACGATCACGTCGTTGCGCTTCAGGCCCGCGGCCGCGCCCGGGCCGCCGGCGAACACGTCCTTCACGACCAGGCCCGCCGGCCGCGACAGGCCGAAGCCCGCGGCGAGGTCGGGAGTCACGCGCTGCATGCTGACGCCGAGCCACGGCCGCACGATGCGGCCGCCCGTCGTGCCGGTGGCGATCATGCGCTCGACGATGTTGGAGGGCGTGGCGAAGCCGATGCCCACCGAGCCGCCGCTCTGCGAGTAGATCGCGGTGTTGATGCCGATCAGCCGCCCGTCGAGCGCGACCAGCGCGCCGCCCGAGTTGCCCGGATTGATGGCCGCGTCGGTCTGCAGGAAGAAGTTGGAATCGTTGATGCCGCCGGCGCTGCGCGCGACGGCCGACACGATGCCGCTGGTCACGGTCTGGTTCAGGCCGAACGGATTGCCGATCGCGAGGACCACGTCGCCCACTTCGATCGAATCGGAGTCGCGCAGCTCGAGGAACGGGAACTTCTCGTCGGAGCCCTCGATGCGCAGCAGCGCCAGGTCGTAGCGCTCGTCCTGGGTGATGAGCTTGGCCTCGTACTCGCGGCGATCCGCCAGCACCACGCGGATCTCGTCGGCGCCCTTCACGACGTGGGCATTGGTGACGATCAGCCCGTCGGCGCCCACCAGCACGCCGGAGCCCAGGGAATTCTGCACCCGCTCGCCGCCCTGCTGGGGCACGCCGGGAAATGGGAACGGCAGGCGGCGCTGCACGCGGGCGGTGGTGGTCGTGTAGATATTGACCACCGCTGGCGACACGCGCTTGACCAGCGGCGCGAAGGAATAGGCGAGCTCGCTGCGCGAGTTGGGGAGCGCCTGCGCGAGGGCAGCCGGCGGCAGGCCAGTCGCCGCGCCGCATCCCACGAGAACCGCCGCCAGAATCAGCCGCCGCATCATTCACACATCTCCTTGGTCGGCCCGGATTTGCGGATTCTCTTGCGGCAAATCAAGGGCGGATATCCGCTGGCATATCGATTGCAAGGCCCGGGCACAACACGCCAGCCATTGGCGCGAGAGGAAACCGGAGCGCTTCATGAAACTGACCCGCCGTACCGTCCTGGCCGCATCGGCCGCCACCCTGGGCTCTTCGCTGGCCGCGCCCGCCGTCAAGGCGAGCCCCGGCTGGCCGACCAAGCAGCCGATCAAGCTGATCGCCACCTTCCCGCCCGGCGGCACCGCCGACACGATCTCGCGCATCCTGGCGCCCAAGCTCTCGGCAGCGCTGGGCACCCAGGTGGTCGTCGAGAACCGGCCCGGCGCCGGCGGCACGATCGGCTCCGACCTGGCCGCCAAGGCCGCGCCCGACGGCTACACCCTGGTCATGTCGCACGCCTCGCCGCTCGGCATCGCCCCCGGCATCTACCCCAAGCTACCCTACAACGTGATCACCGATTTCACCCATGTGACCCTGATCGGCCACACGCCCAACGTCCTGATCGTGCCGGGCGATTCGCCCTACAAGACGCTGGCCGACTACATCGCCGCCGCCAAGGCCAAGCCCGGCGAAATCGCCTTCGGCAGTTCGGGAATCGGCTCGAACACCCACCTGATGGGCGAGCTGCTGGGCAGCCTGGCCGGCATCAAGCTGAAGCACGTCCCCTATCGCGGCTCGGCGCCGTCGCTGCAGGACATGCTGGCCGGCACGATCCCCTCGATGTTCGACCCGATCACGACCAACGTGCCGCACATCAACAGCGGCAAGGTCCGCCTGCTGGCGGTCAGCTCGGGCAAGCGGCTCGACATGTATCCCGACGCGCCGACCTTCGCCGAACAGGGCTTCCCCAAGCTCACGACCTCGACCTGGGTCGGCATCTCGGGCCCCAAGGGCATGTCGCCCGACATCGTCGCCCGGCTCTATGACGAGCTGCAGAAGGCCTACAAGGCCCCCGAGGTGGTGGAACGCTTCAAGGAAGTGGTGCTGCTGCCCGGCGACAAGCCGATGACGCCGGCCGAGTACACCGCCTTCGTCGGCGAGTTCGCCACCCTGTGGGCGGGCGTCAGCAAGTCGGCCGGGATCGAGCTCGAACTGGGCTGATCAGGGCGCCAGCAGGCCTCGGGTTCGCGCGAACAGCCGCGTGAGCCCGAGCAGGGCGTCGATGTTCGGCGTGGGCACGCCGGTGCGCCGGCCGAGTTCGTGCACGACCGTCACGATGGCGTCGAGTTCGATCGGCCTGCTCCGCTCGACATCGACCAGCATGGAGGTCTTGAAGGCGCCGAGCTCGCGGGTCACCGCATGGCGCGTCTCCGGGTCCTGGTCGATGGCGCAGCCGATGCGCGCGCCGATCGCCGAGGCTTCCAGCATCGCGGCTGAACAGAAGCCGCGCACCAGCGGATCGTCGAGCACCTTGTCGCCGGTCGCGCCGGTGATCGCCGACACCGGATTCATCGTCATGTTGCCCCAGAGCTTGTACCAGATGTCGTGACGTATCCGGGGCGACGAGGTGACGTCGAAGCCCGCGGTCGCGAGCAGGGCGTGCAGGCGCCCGAGGCGTTCCGAGGACGAGCCGTCGGGCTCGCCGACGATCAGCCCCATGCCGCTGCGGTGCTGGACCAACCCGGGCTCGGTGGTCGCGGCGCTCAGGTGCACGACGCAGCCGATCACATGGCCCAACGCAATCGCCCCGGAGATCGCACCGCCGGGATCGACGCTCTCCAGCGGTCGATCGCCCAGGCTCCCGAGCCCTTGCGAGAACCACCAGGGCACGCCGTTCATCGCGGGCAGCACGATCGTGTCCGGCTTGAGCAGAGGGCCGATCCGCCCCGCGATGGTCGCCATGGCCGGCGCCTTGACCGCGATGACCACGAGATCCTGCGGGCCGAGTTCGGCGGCGTCCGACGAAGCGTGCGCCCTGGCCGTGACGAGCCTGTCGCCCTGCCGCAGCCGCCAGCCGTTGGCGTTCAGCGCCTCGAGCGTCTCGCCGCGCGCCAGGGCGCTCACGTCTGCCCCCGCCTCCGCGGCGAGCCGCGCCCCGATCAAGCCGCCGATCGCCCCGGCGCCAACGATGCAAACCTTCATCTGACCCTAGCCACAGCGCGAGTAGCCGCAGTTCAGGCACACGTCGCAGCCCTCCTGGTGGGTCAGGGTTGCGGCGCCACACTGGGGACACTGGCCCATCGAAGTGGCGGACCCGCCGCCGCCTGCGACCTCCGGAGAGCCGCTACCGCCGTTCGCGGCGAAGCGCATGCGCTCCTCGATCGCGTCGATCAGCCGGGGCGATTCGGTGGGCGCCAGAAAGCCGATCTCGACCAGGTGGCGCTCGATCACGCCGCCGATCGCGGCCAGCAGCGACGGCACGTAGCGGCCGCCCATCCACTGTCCGCCGCGCGGATCGAACACCGCCTTCAGCTCCTCGACGACGAACGAAACGTCGCCGCCGCGGCGGAACACCGCCGAGATCATGCGCGTCAGCGCCACCGTCCAGGCGTAATGCTCCATGTTCTTGGAGTTGATGAAGATCTCGAAGGGCCGGCGGCGCCCGTCCTGCACCACGTCGTTGACGGTGATGTAGATGGCGTGGTCGCTGCCCGGCCATTTGATCTTGTAGGTCCGGCCGGGAAGTTCCTCCGGCCGGTCGAGCGGCGGGGCGAGATAGACGACGTCGTTGTCGCGCGCCGCCGCCGCCGGAACCTGCTTCTCGGTCTCTGCCGGCTTCACCTCCAGCACGGCGCCGGTCACGTCGTTGGGACGGTAGGTGGTGCAGCCCTTGCAGTTCTGCGCATAGGCCTCCTCGTAGACACTCTTGAAGGCCTCGAAGGAAATGTCGCGCGGCAGGTTGATCGTCTTCGAGATGGAGCTGTCGACATGGTCCTGCGCCGCGGCCTGCATCGCCAGGTGATCGGCCGGCGCCAGGGTCTGCGCATCGACGAAGACGTCCGGCGGCGGCGCTTCGTTGCCCCGCAGTTCGCGCCAGACCCGGAAGGCGTAGTCGTCGACACTCTCCTCGCGCTTGGTCCCGTCCGGCTGCAGGACATGGCGCACGTAGCTGAAGGCGAAGACGGGCTCGATGCCGGAGGAGACGTTGTCGGCCAGAAGCGAGATGGTGCCGGTGGGCGCGATCGAGTTCAGCAGCGCGTTGCGGATGCCGTAGCGGCCGATCGCGGTGCGGGCCTCCTCGGGCAGCGCCTTGATCGTCTCGCCGGCCAGATACTTGCCCCGGTCGTAGAGCGGGAAGCTGCCCTTCTCCGCGGCGATATCGGCCGACGCGAGGTAGGACAGCCGCTGCACCGCGCCCAGCCATTCGCGCGTCAGCCGCACCGCCTCGGGCGAGCCGTAGCGCACGCCGCAGAAGATCAGCGCGTCGGCGAGGCCGGTCACGCCGAGACCGATGCGACGCTTGGCCTTGGCCTCCTTCTCCTGCTGCGGCAGTGGGAAGCGCGAGACGTCGATCACATTGTCGAGCATGCGCACGGCGAGCGGCACCAGCCGCTCCAGCGCCTCGGCGTCCAGCGTCGCCTCGGGCGTGAACGGCGCCTTCACCAGCGCCGCGAGATTGATCGATCCGAGCAGGCACGCGCCGTACGGAGGCAGCGGCTGCTCGCCGCAATTGTGGACGTAGAGCCCGTTGGCGTCGAAGGCGTTGATGCCCGGAATCTGCGCATCGTAGACCTCGGCCACGCCGTCGGCTTCGACGTGCTCGATCTCCACGACGAACCGCTCGCGGTTGAGGGCGCGGCGATATCCGGCGAGCGCGGCCCGCAGGCGAAGTTCCTTGCTGCGGTCGGAGAATCCGACGTGCTCGGCGAACAGGGCGACATTGTCGCCGGCAACCACCAGCTCGTGCTGGGCGGCGCACTCGTAGAGCCGGAGGCCACCCGCCCCGTCGGGCATCGCACGCTGACCGGCCGGCCGCCGGTCGCGGTAGATCGAACTCGCTATGCCGAGACGCAGGAGCATGCGCTGCACAGCCTGGAGCAGCGGCAGATCGCTCTGGCTCAGGCGGACACTGACGCCTTTGGCCTGGTTGCCCTGGACCGACCCGTCGCTGTCGAACAACCCACGCAGCAGGCCGCGATGGAAGTCCGACGAGGTCTTCTCCATCTGCGGCGTGACGGTCTTGTGCCCCGGGAGAAGACCCATCGCCTGCGCAAGCGCCTTGACGGCGGCGAGCGACAGTCGCCACTCGTTGCGTCCCTTCACCTCGACCCAGCCCACGAAGTCGGAGCGATGCGGCAGCGTTCGCGCCGCCGCCAGCGCCGCCTGCATGACGCCTTCCGTTCCCGTCGGCTGCGGACCGCCATGCACGGCCTGCGCCGGCTTCCAAACGCTCAGGACGGCCTTGTCCTGCTTCAGCGTGCCGTCGCCCACCAGCAGGCCGAGCAGATAGCCTTCGGCTTCGGTTCGGGCGCCTTCCCAGTGCGGCGCGCGACGGTGATCGTGCAGCACGATCCGGTCGCCCGGCACGAGGTCGCCTGCGGGCACCCATTCGACGTCGCGCGACCAGCGCGTGAAGCGCGTCACCCTGCGCACGAGATGGTCTGCCGTCAGGCGCAGTTCGTGGCCCGCTTCGGTCCGCAGGCGTCGCACGTCCTTCGTACCGGTCGGGAAGAAGCCGGCGTCGCCGCTCGCAAACCTCTCGCCATCCACCAGGGCGGTGAACGGACGGCCGATCAGGTCGGCGACCTGGCGCGGCCCGTCGGCGGTATGGACCCAGGTCTCGCCGGTCACGCAGGGATTCGTCGCCTGGATGGTCTCGCAGTAGCGCAGGTTGTTGCGGCGGTTCACCCGGTCGATGAAGATGACGCCCGGTTCGGCGACCTCGTAGGTGGCGCGCATGATGCGTTCCCACAGGGCCTTCGCCTTCACCGTCCGGAAGGTCCTGCCGCCGAACACCAGCGGCCAGTCGGCATCATCCTCGACGGCTTTCATGAAGGCGTCGGTGACCAGGACCGAGACGTTGAACATGCGCAGCCGCTTGGGGTCGCGCTTGGCGTCGACGAAGGCCTCGATGTCGGGATGGTCGCAGCGCAGGGTCGCCATCATGGCGCCGCGCCGCGAGCCCGCGCTCATGATGGTGCGGCACATCGAATCCCACACGTCCATGAACGACAGCGGCCCGGACGCGTCGGCGCCGACGCCGACCACGGGCGCGCCCTGCGGACGGAGGCTGGAGAAATCGTGCCCGATGCCGCCGCCCTGCTGCATGGTGAGGGCGGCCTCGCGCAGGTTCTCGAAGATGCCCGACATGTCGTCGGGAATCGTGCCCATGACGAAGCAGTTGAAGAGCGTGACCGTCCGCCCGGTGCCGGCGCCCGCGATCACGCGCCCGGCCGGCAGGAACTTGAAGCCCGACAACGCCTCGTGGAAACGGCCGGCCCAGAGTTCCGGATCGCGCTCCGGCGCCGCCAGCGCCCGGGCGACGCGCCACCAGGTGGCGTCTAGGTCGCCGTCCGGCGTCGCCGCCGGACGGCCGCCCGGCGCGCTCTTGAAGCGGTATTTCATGTCCCAGATGCGCTGGGAGACCGGCGACCATTCCATCCTGAAAACCTAGGCCGCCCGCCCGCCGATATCAACAGAATGTTCTATTTTTGTTCGCGCCTGCGGGCTGCGGCAACGAGCCGGTCCGTCGCCCCCTCGATGCGCTCGCGCAGCGTGGCCATGAACACGTCCCGGCCGAGGCCCGGCGGGATCGCGGGCAGGATCTCGACATCGATCACGCCCGGCCACTTGATGAACTTGCGGCGTCCCCAGAACAGGCCGGAATTCAGCGCGACCGGGACGACGGGGACGCCGAGCTGCCGGTAGAGCGCTGCCGTTCCCACCTGGTAAGGCTTCTCATCGCCGACGGCGACGCGCGTTCCCTCGGGGAAGATCAGGATCGACCGTCCCTCCGCCAGCGTCGCCTTGGCCTGCTTCACCAGCCCGCGCAGCGCCTTGGCGCCGTCGCCGCGTTCGACCGAGATGTTGCCCACCCGCGCCATCGCCCAGCCGACGATCGGGATCAGGAGCAGCTCGCGCTTCATGACTGTAGCGGCGCCGGGGAACAGGCGGGAGAAGGCCAGCGTCTCCCACGAGGACTGGTGCTTGCAGGCGAAGATCACCGGCCCCGTCGGCAGGTGCTCGACGCCGCTGACGCGATGCGTGAGCCGGCAGGTGACCCGCAGCCACCACAGGCAGAAGTCGATCCACACCAGCGACCAGGCGACCACGAAACGCCGCGGCATCAGCAGGATCGGCGAACCGGCGATGGCGAGGATCGTGGTGCCGACATACCAGCCGACATTGAAAAAGAAGGAGCGCAGCCGGAGGCCAATCATCTCAAACGTATTCGCGAGCGACGTGTTGCTTGTTTGCCAACTTGTAGTGGCCTAGTGTCGCCGCGCAAAGGACATCTGGTGGGGCATCCCCCGCTCATCATGCAGCTTACCTGTTCCAACTGCGGCGCACGATACGCCGTCGACCCCCTCGCGATCGGCCCGACAGGTCGCACGGTCCAGTGTGTACGCTGCAGCCATCGCTGGTTCCAGAAAGCCGCTTCCCCGCCGGTTGCCGAGACTGGCTCCGAGGCACAGCCTGCAGCGGCCGCTCCGCCTGTACCCGATGTCGTCATCCGGCCGTCGACGCCGGGCGCCGGCCTGCCGGCCCTCACCACGCCGCCGCCGAAACGGAAGACCAACTGGGGTACCTGGATCGCCTATGCGATCGTCCTCGTCGTGCTGCTGGGCGGCGCGGCCTACGCCTATCGCGACCAGATCAAGTCCCGGCTTCCCGCCTCGTGGCGCACCCTGCTGCATCTCGATGCGGCGAACGCAAATCCGGGCGCGACCCAGGTGGCACGCGCCCATGTCGGGATCGACATGGCAACCACCAAGATCGACGTCATCGACGGGCGCTACGTGGTGGCGGGCGAACTGATCAATACCGGCACCGCTCCCGGCTCGACCCGCCAGCTGAAACTGGTCTTCCGTGCCGGCGAGCAGGTCCTGGCCGAGCGCGCGATGCCCCTGGTCGAAGGGCCGATCGCGCCCGGCGCACGCCGCAGCTTCACCCTGCCGCTTGACGAACCACCCTCTGGTGCGACCAACATCGTGCCGACCGTCGACTAGCGCCCCCTACACGAGATTTCCCGTGCCCGACCGTACCCCCTCCGACCGTCCGGTCGTGTCCATCCGCTTCTCCGCCGCGGAAATCGCCACGCGCGTCGAGGAGATGGCGACCGATCTCTCCGAAAAGCTGGCGCCCGATACGCTGGTCGTCTCGGTCCTGAAGGGCAGCTTCGTCTTCGCCGCCGATCTGATCCGGGCGCTGAGCCGCGCCGGCGCCGACTGGTCGATGGATTTCCTCACCCTGTCGAGTTACGGCAGCGGCACCGAGACGAGCGGAACCGTGCGGATCGTGCGCGACATCGTCGACGACGTGCGCAACCGCGACGTGCTTCTGGTCGACGACATCCTGGAATCGGGCCTGACGCTCAGCTTCGCCAAGAAGATGCTGGAGGAGCGTGGCGCGAAGCGGGTCTCGATCTGCACCCTGCTCGACAAGCCGGCCAAGCGGCGCACCGACCTGCAGGCCGACTTCGTCGGCTTCGAGGCGGGCGACGAATTCCTGGTCGGCTACGGCCTCGACTGGGCCCACCGGTTCCGCGGCCTGCCCTATATCGGCGTGGTCGAGAAGACGGCCGACTGAAAAGCGTCGAAGAAAATCGCTTCAGTGCTGTTTCGTCCGGATGTCGATCAGCGCATCCCTATCGTTGAACGACAGAACGAGCGCATCGTAGTCCATGCGAAATCCGCTGCACATTCCGAGATCATAACTCAGCGACGTCTTGACGGGTAATGATCCAGGCTGAGGATTTCCCAGGAGGGCTATCACGTCAGATCGCGACATGCCGAGCCTCAAATAGGACCGAGTGAGGTCACGAACCATCTGACCTCGTACGCAGTCCACGTCGCACCCGTTAGATCCGCAGCCGGGTGGATTCCGCCAAACGGTGGCGTCGAACTCAGCCCGGTTCCGATAGTCGAGGCTCTCGGCCACGCCGATAGCGGACGCTACCGCGACCAGCACGGCAATTCCGACAATCTTGGGCGCCCGCTTCATGGGGTGACCTGTGCCTAGTACAGCTACGCCCGCTCGTTCCTACCGGCCGTCAGTACGTCTTCAGCAGACGATCGATGTAGTCGAGTTCTTCCTTCGGGCGCAGCTGGTCGCCGGCGCGGCGCCGCAATTCGTCGAGGATCTCGCGGCTGCGCTGGCGCTCCAGTTCGAGAGGCACCTTGTCGGAGCCGGAGTCGATCGCATCGCCATAGTTGCCGTCGGAGCGACCCAGCGGGTCGCGGTCCTCGCTGCGGCGCTCGCGCTCCTCGATCTCGGCGATGTCCTGGTTGTTGCCCGGGCCGCGCTGCTGGCGCAGCTGCTCGGCCATGTCGCCCATGCCCTGCTGGAGATTGTCGAGCGCCCGGCGCTGGGCGCGCGACGCCTCGCGCGGGTCGCCGCGACGCAGCGCCTCCTCGGCCTCGCGCATCGAGCGCTCGGCGCGGCCGAGCGACTCCGGCATCTGCAGGCCGTTCTCGTCGAGCTTCTGCATGAACTCGCCCAGCCGGCCGCGCAGACCTTCCTGCTGGCCGCGCTGCTGCTCGCCCCACTGGCCTTGCCCCTGGCCCTGACCCTGGCCGGGCTGCTGGCCGCGCTGACCCTGTTGGCCCTGCTGACCCTGTTGTCCTTGCTGCCCCTGCTGGCCGCGTTGACCTTGCTGGCCCTGCTGGCCGCGCTGGCCCTGCTGCTGACGGCCCTCGCGCTCGGACTCGCCCAGCAACTGGTTCTGCCGGCGCGACAGCTGGTCGAGCTGGTTCATCATCTCGCGACCCTGCTGGTTGCCCTGGCCCTGCTGGCCGCGCTGCCCCTGCTGCTGACGCTGCTGGCCGTTGGGGTTCGCCATCATCGGGGTGGCGTTCTCCATCATCTTGCGCAGCTCCTCGAGCATGCGCTTGGCCTCTTCGCGCTGGCCGTTCTTGGCCATCTCGCGAATCTTGTCGAGCATCTTCTGCAGGTCGTCGCCGGTGATGGTGTTGTTGGGATCCATCTTCTCCGCCTGCTCTTCCATGCGGCGGCGCTCGTCCGGATCCTTCATCTTCTCGGCCAGCTCGCGCTGCCAGCGGGCCATGGCGTCGTAGAGCTGCTGGATCAGCTTCTCGATCTCCTCGTCGCCGGCCTGGCGCTGCATGGCGTCCTGCAGCTCCTGGCGGGCCTGCTCGACCGCGCGCTCGGCGTCGGACGTGGCGCCGCTCTCGAGGCGCATCGCGAGGTCCCACAGCAGCTTCTGCGTGTCGTCGATCGTCTCCTTGTTGTCGTTCTGCGCCAGCCGCACGGAGCCGATGCGCAGCCCGAGCTGGACGACCGGATCCTCGCGGTAGCTCGACGGGGTGCCCTGGATCATGCGCATGCCGTCGGCGACGTCGATGCGGTAGCCCTTGGGATCGCGGGTCAGTGCCTTGCGCAGCACGATCAGGGCGCGCGCCGTCGGGTCGTTGAACACCCGCTCCGGCAGCAGGAAGGTTTCGACCGAGCTGCGGCCCTTCTGGCCGAGCGCGTCGGTGGCGAACAGCATCACCGTGACCTTGAGCCCGGCCCAGGGATGGCTGGTGAGATCGCGCACGAAGGTGTCGGAAATCTTCTTGGCGTTGCCCGCGACCGGGAGGTCGACGCGCAGGACCTCGGGCTCCTCGTCGCTGCTCAGCGCGTCGTCGCCCAGCACGCTGCCATGGAGGCGCATCTGCAACTGCACGCCGGTGATGCCGAAATCGTCGCCGGCGATGTACTCCACCTTGGTCGACCACTTGTCGACGCCGATCGGTCGCGTGAAGTCGATGGTCGGGCCGAGGTCGGGAATGACGTGGAGCTTCCAGCGGGCCTGCTCGTCGCCGCGCGCCTGCAGGGTGATCTGCTTGCCCTCGGTGATGACCTCCTCGACCTGGTACTTGCCCTTGCTGACGGTCGAGAATTCGGTCGCCTTGCCGTCGACCAGGAGCTGCGGCGGCTTGCGGCCGCGCACGTCGTCGACGAAGCCCGCGATCTTGCTGCCGACCGGCACCCGCAGCACCTTGTCGGGATCGGCCATGTCCAGATAGACCGGCGGCTTGCCGGTATAGGCCGGCGGCGCGATCCACAGGTTGGCGACGACCGGCGGCGGCGGCGGAAAGGCCGGCGTCACCGCGGCGGCCATGCGATCGCTGCGCCAGCCGCCCGCGACGGCGATGGCGACCACGAGCGCCAGCAGCGGCACGAAGCGCAGGGCCCATTTGTCGAGGTTGGCGAGGCCGGGATGGGCCGGCCGGTTGCTCAGGCCCGCGAGGCGCTCGGCCTCGCGACGGCGATGGGCCTCCCACAGCGCCTTGGCCATCGGGTCGGCCGTGCCGGCGGCCAGATGGTCCTGAACGGCCACCAGCGGGCGGTGCGGAATGTCGCTGTCGCGTTCGAGCCGGCGGATCGAGGCTTCCCGCGTGGGCCAGGAAAAATCGCGCAGCTGCCACCAGGCGAGCCCGGCGAAGGCGATCGCGATGGCGGCCAGAATGCCCGTATGGACCCAGGGGTCCAGGCCGGCGAACAGGTCGAGATGGGCGGCGGCGACGAACAGCGCGACGAACGACAGCAGCGGCACGAAGCGCGGCCAGAGGCTCTCCCAGGCCAGGGTCGCCCGCGCCAAACCGATCTTGCGTCCCAGCCCGGGGGCCTGGATCGTCGGGGTGGTCTGGCTGGCGTCCATCGACGTCCTTTCGTTAGGCCTTCTTCGGCTCCATCCAGGGCGGAAACCGCTCGGCGGAGATCATTTCCTCGACGGTGGGCCTCGGTCGCGTAACCGCAAACCGCGTGCCATCCACCATCACCTCGGGCGCCAGCGGACGGCTGTTGTAGCTGGAAGCCATGACCGCCCCATATGCGCCCGCCGACCGTACCACCACCAGGTCGCCCGCCGCCAGCGGCGGCAGATCACGGTTCTGTGCCAGGAAGTCGCCGGATTCACAGATGGGGCCGACAATGTCGCAACGGATCGTGGCGGCATCGCGGCGCGGCTCGCGGACCGGCTGGATTTCGTGCCAGGCCTCGTAGAGCGTGGGGCGGATGAGATCGTTCATCGCCGCATCCACGATGACGAAAGTCTTGGCGGAGCCCGGCTTCACGAGGATGACCTCGCCGACCAGCACGCCCGCCTCGCCGACCAGCCGGCGCCCCGGCTCGAAGGCGAGCTCGCAGCCCAGCCCTTCGGTCTCGCGCGCGACGACGGCCATGAACTCGGCGATCGAGGGCGGCTTCTCGTCGGCGTAGACGATCCCCAGCCCGCCGCCGATGTCGAACCGCTCGATCCTGTGGCCGTCCTCGCGGAGCTGTCCGATCAGCTCGCGCACCCGCACGATGGCGTCACGATAGGGCGTGAGCGACGTGAGCTGCGAGCCGATGTGCATGGCCACGCCGACGACGTTCAGGTTCGGCAGCCGGCCGGCCAGCGCGAAGGCCTCGCGCGCCAGATCGATGTCGATGCCGAACTTGTTCTCCTTGCGCCCCGTCGTGATCTTGGCGTGCGTCCTGGCGTCGACGTCGGGGTTCACGCGGATGGTGATGTCGGCCTTGAGCCCGAGCTGGCCCGCCACGGCGTTCAGCGTCTCGAGCTCGGCCGAGCTCTCGACGTTGATCTGGCCGATGCCGGCTTCGAGCGCCGCCATCAGCTCGGACGGCTTCTTGCCGACGCCGGAGTAGATGATGCGCCGGGCCGGGATGCCGGCGGCCAGCGCGCGCTTCATCTCGCCCACCGAGACGATGTCGGCGCCGGCGCCCATCTCGCCGAACAGGCGGATGACGGCCAGGTTGCTGTTGGCCTTCATCGCGTAGGCGACGCTGGCGTTCATGCCCTTGATGCCGTCGGCGAACTCCTGCCACGCGGTGCGCAGGGCGCCGGCGGAATAGCAGTAGAACGGCGTGCCGACCTGGGCCGCGATGGTGGCGAGCGGCACGCCCTCGGCATGCATCTCGCCCTCCTTGTAGGCGAAGACGCTCATCGTCCGCGTCCCCCCGTCTTGCCCAGGAAGCGGCGGCGCGCCTCGGCGACGGCGCGTGCAACGTTCGCCGGCGCGGTGCCGCCCAGGCTCTTGCGCGCATTGACCGACGCCTCGACGGTCAGCACGCGAAAGACGCTGCGGTCGATCTTGGGCTCCACGGCCTGCATCTCCTCGAGCGACAGCTTGTCGAGGTCGATCCCCTTGTCGGCGGCGAGGCCGACCAGGCGACCGGTGACGTGATGGGCCTGGCGGAACGGCAGGCCGACCTGGCGCACCAGCCAGTCGGCGAGATCCGTCGCCACCGAATAGTCGGCCGAAGCCACCGCGCGCATCCGCTCCGGGTTGGCCTTGAGGTCGCGGATCATGCCGGTCATCGCCGCGATCCCCAGTTCCAGCGAATCGGCGGCGTCGAACAGCGGCTCCTTGTCCTCCTGCATGTCCTTGCCGTAGGTCAGCGGCAGGCCCTTCAGGATGGTGCAGAGCGCCACGAAGGCGCCGACGATGCGGCCGACCTTGGCGCGCGTCAGCTCGGCGGCATCGGGGTTGCGCTTCTGCGGCATGATCGAGCTGCCGGTCGTGAAGGCATCCGAGAGCGCGATGAAGCGGAACGGCGCGGAACACCAGATCACGATCTCCTCGGAGAGGCGCGACAGGTGCACGGCCGTCGTCGAGGCGGCGGCGATGAACTCGATCACATAGTCGCGGTCGGACACCGCATCGAGCGAATTGGCCATCGGCCGGTCGAAGCCCAGCGCCTTCGCGGTCTTGCGCGGATCGATCGGGTGCGGCGAGCCGGCCAGCGCCGCGGCGCCCAGCGGCGATTCGTTGAGACGCGCGCGGCAGTCGGCGAAACGGCTGCGGTCGCGGCCGAACATCTCGACATAGGCCATCAGATGGTGGCCGAAGGTAATCGGCTGGGCTGTCTGCAGATGGGTGAAGCCCGGCATGATCGTCGCGGAGTACTCGTCGGCGCGGTCGATCAGCACTTCCTGAAGCTCGCGGAGCATCAGTTCGAACTTGTCGATCGTGTCGCGGACCCACATCCGCACGTCGAGCGCGATCTGGTCGTTGCGCGAGCGGGCGGTATGGAGGCGGCCGCCGGCCGGGCCGATGATGTCGGTCAGCCGCTGCTCGACGTTGAAATGGATGTCCTCGAGCTTGGTCGAGAACTTGAACTTGCCGCTCTCGATCTCGGCCTTGACCTGGGCCAGGCCACGCTTGATGTCGCGCCCGTCCTTGGCCGTCAGGATCCCCTGCGCCACCAGCATGTCACAGTGCGCGACGGAGCCTGCGATGTCCTGCGCGTAGAGCCGGCGATCGAAACCGATCGAGGCGTTGATCTTCTCCATGATCTCCGCCGGCCCGAGCTTGTAGCGGCCGCCCCACATCGTGTTGGAGCGACGATTGGCTGCTCGCGCAGTCGTGTTCTTCCGTGCCATGAATTCAGCCATATATCCTTATAGGAACGCGGCTTATGGCACATCCTGTCCCCAATTTCCTCCTTGGCCGGCGCTACATTCTTTGCGGCGCCCTGGCGGCCGCCGCGCTGCCGGCCACCGCCACGCCGGGCCTGGCGGGCGTCAAGCCGGAGATGGCCAAGGGGGCCATGGAGCGCTTCAAGCTCGCCGCGCAGCCCAAACCGCTGCCTGATCTCGAGATCCAGAACGCCGACGACAAGCCGATGAAGCTCAGCGACTTCAAGGGCAAGGTCGTGCTGCTGAACTTCTGGGCAACCTGGTGCACGCCGTGCGTGAAGGAGATGCCGAGCCTCGACCGCCTGCAGGCCGCCTTCCCGAAGGACAGGTTCCTGATCGTGCCGCTGTCGATCGACGGCCCGACCAAGCCCAAGGTCGCGCCCTTCTACAAGGACCGCAAGCTCGACAACCTCGGCATCTATTTCGACAAGGGGCGCAAGACCATGCAGGGCCTCGACGTCACCCTGCTGCCGACCTCGATCCTGGTCGATGCCAGGGGCCGCGAACTCGGCCGCATCGAGGGCGACGCCGACTGGGACATGCCCGAATCGATCGCCCTGATGAAGGCGGCGATGGGCAAGGACAAGGGCTGACGGCCCCGGCCTCGACCGGCAAGCGGGACGTCAGTTGCTCACTTCGCAATGCTTGCCCATTTCCTTGCAGACCCGCAGCACCGCCTGCACGACCATCGACGAGGTGGAGCCTTCGCCCGGTCCGGCATGGCCGGCGATCAGCAGCTGCGAGACGTCGTCGTTGAACGGCACCACGTTCAGGGTGGCGGTACGATCGCCCTCGGCGATCTGGATGCGGCGTGCGCCGGGATCCTGCATCAGGATCCGGACGGAGGGATTCTTCCGCGCGAGCTCGAGCGCGGTCGAGAAGATCTTGTCGGCATGGGCATCGAGCAGGACCGTCGCGAAATCGTAGCCGCTCCGGCCGTTCGGCTGACCGCCTTCCGTCATCTGGTGGATGCGACCCAGCGCCTTGCGGGCGACGAACACCCACTGCGCCTCGGCCGGCGCGAAGGGCAGCGCCAGGCTGGTGAGCAGCGTGGCGGCGAGGAGAGGCTTGAAGAGCGGACGCATGTGAATACTCCCTGATTGGCGCCGGACCTTACGAGAGCGTCGCCAGCGCCGCTGCGGAAAACGGCGCCAGTTCCCCGAAGCGTCCCCCGCGCACCTTGGCGGCCCAGTGCGGATCGGCCAGCAGGGCGCGGCCGACCGCCACGAGATCGAACTCCTCGCGTTCCAGCCGGGCTTCGAGTTCGCCGAGATCGCTGATCTCGGAATCCTCGCGCGTCCGGAAGGTCTGCACGAAATCCGCGCCCTTGAGGCCGACCGAGCCGACGGTGATGGTAGGCTTGCCGGTGAGCTTCTTCGTCCAGCCCGCGAGGTTGAGCGTCGAGCCTTCGAACTCGGGTTCCCAGAAGCGGCGGGTCGAGCAGTGATAGATGTCGGTGCCGGCCTCGGTCAGCGGCTCGAGGAAGCGCGCCAGCTCGTCGGGGGTCAGCGCCAGCCGCGCCGTGAAGTCCTGCTGCTTCCACTGCGAGAAGCGGAAGATGATCGGGTAGTCGGCGCCGACCCGCGCGCGGATCGCCCGCACGATCTCGGCGGCGAAGCGGATGCGTCGCAAGAAGTCGCCGCCCCAGGCATCGTCGCGCTTGTTCGCGCCCTCCCAGAAGAACTGGTCGATCAGGTAGCCATGCGCGCCGTGGATCTCGACGGCATCGAAGCCGATCTCCTGCGCGGCACCGGCGGCGCGGGCGAAAGCATCAATCGTGTCGGCGATGTCGGCCTCGCTCATCGGCGGACCGACCTGCTTGCCCGAAGCCGAAAGACCGGACGGACCGTCCGACGGCGCCTCGGGATGCTGGCCGGTGCCGGTCTTGCGCATCATGCCCTGATGCCAGAGCTGCGGCGCGATCTTGCCGCCCGCGGCATGCACTTCCTCGACCACGCGGCGCCAGCCGGCGAGGCTGGCCGGCGAATGGAAATCCGGCACGTTGGTGTCGTTCGAGGCCGCCGGCCGGTCGACCGTGGTGCCTTCGGTGACGATCAGCCCGACGCCGCCCTCGGCGCGGCGGCGATAGTAGGCCGCCACGTCGGCCCCGGGCACGCTGCCGGGGCTCTTAGAGCGCGTCATCGGCGCCATCACCAGACGGTTGGACAGCGACAGGTTTCTTGACGTGAACGGACGGAAGAGCGGGCTGGTCATGAGGGTCTCGCTTACGGGAATTCGACGTCGCCGTACGGGTAGAAGTTCTTCAGGTCGACGTTGCGGTAGGGCAGCCCATCGAGCCGCACGGTGCCGAGGAAGGGCTCGACCGGCTCGACCAGCAGGATGGTCCGGGCGAAGCCGCTATCGTCGAATCCGCGGCGGAAGTGCACCCTCGACTTGATGGCGATCGCCTTGAACCGCGCGAGATCGAAGGCCGGGCCCGCGAGTTCCGACGGCTCGACGATCTGGGTGAGGTAGCGACTGATCAGCACGACGTTGCCGCGACCGAAGGCGACGCTCACCCAGAGCGTGCCGCGCGCTTCGTGCGCGCCGATCACCGTGCCGGTGACGCGCACCGGCTGGCCGGCGGATTCGTCGGCGAGACCGCCGATCTCGCGGTCGAACGGGTCGCCCGCCTTCACGCCCTCGGCCTTCAGCGCGTCGATGACCCTGGCGTCGGCGATCGTGGCGATCAGGACGTCCGACAGGTCCTGCGCGATCACCTCCCTCAGGATCCAGGTGGCGTAGCCCGAACGGTCGCTATGGTCGGCCAGCACGACCGGCGTCTCGCCGCGCGCCATCGCCTCCCTGGCGAGCCGGACGCCCTCGGGAATCGGATGGACCTTGGCGGTGTTGAGCAGCGCTTCGCGACGGCGCCACGCCCAGGACGACATGTCGTCGGCGACCTTCCGAGCCAGCGCGGCATTGCCGTTGGTCATCACCTGGAAGGTGAGCCCGACATCGGGCACGTCGGCGAAGGGAAAGCCGAAGAAGACGTTCACATAGACGTCGGGCTCGCGCGCTTCCCAGACGAGGGCGCGCTGCACCAGGTCCATCCAAGGCGAAGCGCCGGTCCATTGCAGCACCGTCGGGGTGATGATCGGCACCTTCACCGTTACCGTGGCCGGGACATAGTCGCCGCGGATCGCGCGCACCAGCATGCGCGCCGCGCGCTCGCCCTGCAGGTGGCTGTCGTAGTGCGGGAAGTATTTGACCGTGAAGGCCATGTCGGCCTGGGCCAGGAACTCGGCATCCTCGTTGCCGTGAGGGTCGAAGGTGCCGACGATGAAGGCCTTGCGCCCGACCACCTCGCGGACGCGGCGGGCAATGTCGGCCTCGGGGCGCGCAACGCCGCGCACGCCCATCGCCCCGTGCAGGCTGAGATAGACGCCGTCGAACGGCCCCTGCTCCTTCAGGCCCGCGATCATGCGGCCGAGGAACGTCTCGTAGGCTTCCTCGGTGATCCAGCCCGAGCCGGTGCCGGTCTTCGGCCACAGCGGCGATTCGATGCCGACCAGTTCGACACCGTCATGCTCGCGCGCCACCTTCACGAACCCGCCCATGTAGGACCTGGGATCGTGCGCCAGCAGCTGCTCGCCGCTGGCCGGCGAGCCCGGATAGGTGAAATCAGAGAGCGTGGTGTCGTTCGGCAGGAACGTCACCGTCTCGTGGGCGAAATGCAGGACGGCGATGCGCATCGCGCCGTCCGCCCCGTCAGCGCGTCGGGACCGGGCGTTCGCCGGAATAGTCGTAGAAGCCGCGCTTGACCTTGCGGCCGATCCAGCCGGCCTCGACATACTTCACGAGCAGCGGGCACGGCCGGTACTTCGAATCGGCCAGACCCTCGTGCAGCACCTGCATCACCGAGAGGCAGGTATCGAGGCCGATGAAGTCGGCCAGCTCGAGCGGGCCCATCGGATGGTTGGCGCCGAGCTTCATGCCGGTGTCGATGGCCTCGACGTTGCCCACGCCCTCGTAGAGCGCATAGACCGCCTCGTTGATCATCGGCAGCAGGATGCGGTTCACGATGAAGGCCGGGAAGTCCTCGGCATTGACCGGCTTCTTGTCGAGCTTGACCACGACCTCGCGCACGGTGCGGAAGGTCTCCTCCTCCGTGGCGATGCCGCGGATCAGCTCGACCAGGCCCATCAGGGGGACCGGGTTCATGAAGTGCATGCCCATGAACTTGCCGGGCCGGTCGGTGACGGCGGCGAGCCTCGTCACCGAGATCGACGAGGTGTTGGTGGCGAGCAGGACGTTGGCGGGAAGGCCCTCGCAGACCTTCTTGAAGATCTCGCGCTTCACCGCCTCGTTCTCGGTCGCCGCCTCGACGATCAGGTCGCAGTCGGCGAACGCCTTGTAGTCGGTGGAGGTCGAGATGCGGTTGAGCGCCGAATCCTTGTCCTCCGGGCGGATCATGCCGCGGCCGATCTGCCGGTCCATGTTCCGAGAGATCGCATCGAGGCCCTTGTCGAGATGGGGCTGGTCGACATCCGCGAGGCGGATGTCGAAGCCCTTCAACGCGCAGACATGGGCGATGCCGCTGCCCATCTGGCCGGCACCGATGACGCCGATGCGCTTGATCATGATGGGGACCCTCGGGTTACTTTACTTTTTCTCGATCGCGGCGGTCAGCTCGGGAACGAGCTGGAAGAGATCGCCCACGAGGCCGTAGTCGGCCACCTGGAAGATCGGGGCTTCCTCGTCCTTGTTGATCGCCACGATCGTCTTGCTGTCCTTCATGCCGGCGAGATGCTGGATGGCGCCGGAGATGCCGATGGCGATGTAGAGGTCGGGCGCGACCACCTTGCCGGTCTGGCCGACCTGGTAGTCGTTCGGCACGTAGCCGGCATCGACCGCGGCGCGGCTGGCGCCGAGGCCGGCGCCGAGCTTGTCGGCCAGGGTCTCGAGCATCTTGAAGTTCTCGCCGCTCTGCAGGCCGCGACCGCCGCTGACCACGATCTTGGCGCTGGTCAGTTCGGGGCGCTCGCTCTTGGAGAGCTCGGCGCCGACGTAAGAGGACAGGCCCTTGGCGCCCTCGCCGCCGATCTTCTCGATCGCCGCCGAACCGCCGCCGGCCGCCGCCTTGAAGTTGGTCGGGCGCACGGTGACGATCTTGATCTTGTCGGCGGTCTGGACGGTGGCCATCGCGTTGCCGGCATAGATCGGGCGGACGAACGTGTCGGGCGACACGACCTTGATCGCCTCGGAGACCTGCGCGACGTCGAGCAGGGCGGCGACGCGCGGCGCGATGTTCTTGCCGACCGAATCGGCCGCCATCACGACGTGGCTGTAGTTCGGCGCGAGCTTCACCACCAGCGGCGCGATGTCCTCGGCCAGCCAGTTGGCATAGGCCGCATCGTCGGCCTGGAGCACCTTGGTGACGCCGGCGATCGACGCGGCCGACTTGGCCGCCTCGTCACAGTTGCTGCCGGCCACGAGGACCGTGACGTCCGGATCCATCTGGCCCGCCGCGGCGACGGCGTTGGCGACGTTGGCCCGGACCGAGTTGCCGTCATGCGCGGCGACGACGAGAACGCCCATGATCAGATCACTCCCGCTTCGTTCTTCAGCTTGTCGACGAGTTCGGCGACGGTCTTCACCTTGATGCCGGCCTTGCGCTTCGGCGGCTCCTCGACCTTGAGGGTCTTGAGGCGCGGCGCGACGTCGACGCCCAGCGCGTCCGGCGCCAGCGTCTCGATCGGCTTCTTCTTGGCCTTCATGATGTTCGGCAGCGAGGCGTAGCGCGGCTCGTTCAGGCGCAGGTCGGTGGTGATCACGGCCGGCATCTTGATCTTGATGTTCTCGAGGCCGCCGTCGACCTCGCGCTTCACCTCGACCGAGCCGTCGGCGACGTTCAGCTTGTTGGCGAAGGTGCCCTGCGACCAGCCGAGCAGCGCGGCCAGCATCTGGCCGGTCTGGTTGGAGTCGTCGTCGATCGCCTGCTTGCCGACGATGACGAGGCCGGGCTGTTCCTTGTCGACCACGGCCTTGAGCAGCTTGGCGACGGCCAGCGGCTGCAGTTCGGCATCGGTCTGCACCAGCACGCCGCGGTCGGCGCCCATGGCGAGGGCCGTGCGGATCGTCTCCTGGCACTGGGCCGGGCCGGCGGAGAAGGCGATGACTTCGGTCGCGGCGCCCTTCTCTTTCATGCGGATCGCCTCTTCAACGGCGATCTCATCGAAGGGGTTCATGGACATCTTGACGTTAGCCGTCTCGACACCCGTGTTGTCGGCCTTGACGCGGATCTTGACGTTGTAGTCGATGACCCGCTTGACCGCGACCAGCACTTTCATCGCGTTGCGCCTATCGGTGAGTTGAGGCCGGACCGACCCGTCCGGCGAAGGGGTTTTCGTGTAGGGGTGTTGAGCCGATCATGTCAAGGCTATGGCGCACTGCACAAGACCGCAGGGTGGAAGCTTTTTTCCCAGTTTTTCAACAGCTTGCCGGTCAGCGGGCGCCGCCCGGCACCCACAGCACGTCTGCCGTGCCATTGTCGTTGAGCCGGCGGGCCAGCACGAACAGGTGATCCGACAGGCGATTGATGTACTTGATCGCCTCCGGGTTGATCGGCTGCTCGGCCGCCAGGTGGGTCATGCAGCGCTCGGCCCGCCGCGCCACCGTCCGGGCGAGATGCAGCCACGAGGCGGTTTCGCTGCCGCCCGGCAGGATGAAGGACTTCAGGGGCTGCAACTCGGCGTTCATCGCATCGATCTCGTGCTCCAACCGCTCGACCTGGGAGGCCACGATGCGCAGCGCCTGCTCGTCGCGCTTGTTCTTGCCCTCGGGCGTGCACAGGTCGGCGCCGAGGTCGAACAGGTCGTTCTGGATCCGGGCCAGCATGGCATCGGCCTCGGCGAGCCGCGGATCGCCGCCGCCCGCGCGCGTGATCGCGCTGCGCGCCAGCCCGATCACCGAATTGGCCTCGTCGGTCGTGCCATAGGCTTCGACCCGGATGTCGTGCTTGGCGACGCGCTCGCCGCGCCCCAGCGACGTCATGCCGGTATCGCCGCCGCGCGTGTAGATGCGGTTCAGGGTGACGGCCATCTCCTAGCTCCTGCTCGCCAGATACCAGAGGACGATCAGCACGACGGTGAGGAGCTGCAGCCGCACGCGCCACCACATCATGCGGTTGCTGCGCCGGCTGGCGTCGATGTTGCCGTCCTGGTTGCGGCTCATGTTGATCAGGCCGGCGAACAGAGTGCCGAGCGTGGCGAAGGCCGACACCAGCACGAGCACGAAAAGAACATTGGCGAGGGTCATGAGGGCTTATCCCGCATTGTGCCGGCCCGCGCCAGTACGCGCGCCCGCCCAGGGTCGGGCGGCACGCGAGGCGGCCACGCCGGTGGCCAGCCGATAGATGGTCTCGGCGGTCTGCTCGGCCGACCAGAGGGCCGCATGGACGGTGCCGTATTCGACCGGCTCGGTCGCCTCGCCGGCGAAGAAGACGCGATTGCCCAGCGGTCGCGCATGTTCGGTGCAGTCTTCGGGGTCACTGCCGACGCCGGGATAGGAATAGCCGCCGCGCGACCAGGGATCGCTCAGCCAGCGCGGGAACACCATCGCCTCCGGTTCGGGAATGTCCTCGCCGAACATCGCGCGCAGCGATTTCATGGCGACGCCGATCACCTCGCGATCGCTCGCCTCGCGATCCAGATGGATGGCGGTATGGCCGTTGCAGAAACTGAGCAGGATCGGCAGGCCGGTCTCCTGCTCATGGCTGACCCAGGTGTTGAAGCCGCCGCGCCGCTGCGGCGAATCCGGCAGCCGCCCGAACCATTTCGGCGAGTCCGGCCAGAAGCGGCGCGGGAAGCGCAGGTAGATCTTGCCGAGGATGCCCGCGCCGTAGCCGATCCGGCCGATCGCCGTGCGCTGGGCCTCGGGCGGCAAGGGATCGAGTGCCGGCAGGCCGGCGCGCAGCAGCCCGACCGGCACGGCGATCACCGCGCGATCCGCCTCGACGCGCTCGCCACCCTGAAGAAGGGCCGTCACGCCGTCACCCGTCCAAACGATCCGTTCGACCGCTACGCCCTGACGGATGTTCAGTCCCCGCGCGACATCGTCGACCAGGGACCGGTAGCCGCCCTTGGGCTGGGCGTTGCGTTCGAGGCCTTCGGTCGGGAACCACTCCTCCGCCGCCACCGCGTCCCACGGTGCGCTTTGCACGCCCTCGCTCATCTCGACGAAGGTCGCGACCACCAGCCGGTCGATCTCCGGCAGCCACGATGCCGAGAGAAGCGGCTCGACGGCCTCGCGCACGGAGATCGAGCGCGGACCACGAGCCCGGGTGAACGCCCTGCTCTTCCAGCCCGCCCATTCGATCGCCGTCTTGAAGGCGAGCCGCCCCATCACCGCGCGCCGTCGCTGCCCTTCGCGCGTGGGCGAGGTCGCCCGCTTGTCGATCAGCAGGCGCTCGCCCTGCGATTCGATCAGGTCGATGCCCAGTTTCCCGCACCAGAGGGTGAGCGGATTGCCGTCGACCCCATGCACCCACGAGCCGCCGAGATCGACCGGAGCGCCCACGCGATCGTCCGTCCACGTGCGTCCGCCGATGCGGTCGCGCGCTTCGAGCACCGTGACGGCAAAACCCGAATCGTGCAGCAGCCTGGCGGCCACGAGGCCCGCCATGCCGGCGCCGACGACGACGACACGCTCGCCGGTGCCCGCTCCCATCGTCCAGGAGCCGGTGCCGCTCATCGGCCGGCCCATGCCAGCATCGGCAGCAACGACATCTGGTCGAAGGTACGGCCACCCGCCGCCTGCAGCGCCGCGGCGTCGCTGTGCGTCGCCCCGACATAGGCCAGCGCCCGCATGCCCGCGGCGCGGGCCGCCTGGATGCCGGGCAGCGAATCCTCGACCACGGCACAGTCGAAAGGCTGCTCGTTCATTTCAATCGCCGCGTGAAGAAACAGATCCGGGAACGGCTTTCCGCGCGGCACCTGGCTGGAACTGAAGATGCGGCCCTCGAAGCGTGACCACAGGCCGGTAATGCCGAGCGTGACCCGCATCTTGTCCAGACTGCCCGAACTCGCGACGCAGGTCGCGATGCCCGCCGCCTCGATCGCGTCGATGGCCTCGACGACGCCCGGCACGGTCTTCAGCGGCGCGTCACGAAAGGCCTGCATCGTGTCGGCCTGCAGCCGGTCGACGAAATCGTCCGGCAGGGCGCGGCCGAGTTCGCCCTCGACGATCTCCACGCAGGATTTCATCGAACGGCCCATCAGCCGGCGCATCGTCTCCTCGACCGTCCAGTCGAGGCTCTCGCGCTGGAGCGCGCGGGCAAAGCAGGTGTTGGCGAGAGGCTCGCTGTCGACCAGCACCCCGTCGCAATCGAATATGACCAGCACCCGCCAGAGATATCAGTAAGGCTTGTCGCCTGCCACCGTGACCCGGTTGCCGCTGCGGGTGTGCGGCCAGTAGTCCCACATCGCGCGGTGCTGGACGCAGCGATTGTCCCAGAACGCGATGGAGTTCTCCTGCCAGCGGAAGCGGCACTGGAAGAGCGGGTTCTCCATGTGCTCGTACAGGTACCGCAGGATCGCATCGCTCTCGTCGCGCGGCAGGCCGACCAGCGAACGGGTGAAGCCGCGGTTGACGTACAGCGCCTTCTTGCCCGTGACCGGATGGGTGCGCACCACCGGATGGATGGCGCGCGGATACTCCGGCTTGTCGACCACGTTGTAGTTCTTGTAGAGGCCGCGATAGACAGATTCGCCGTCATGGACCGCGGTCAGCCCGTCGAGATAGGCTTTCATGCGGTCCGACAGCGCCTCGTAGGCGGCGTACATGCTGGCGAACAGCGTGTCGCCGCCCTTGGGCGGACACTTCTTGATGTACAGGATGCTGCCCATCGGCGGCTCGAGGTCGCAGCTCACATCGGTGTGCCATCCCTCGCCGTTGGCGCGCGGCGAGTCCTTGTCGGCGTGGATGATCATCAGCTCGGGCTTGCCCGGTTCGCTCGGCGCCGCGGGATGGGTGTGCAGGTCGCCGAACAGGCGGCCGAAGGCCAGGTGCTGGTCCTGGCTGATATGCTGGTCGCGGAAGAAGATGACCAGGTTCTCGGCCAGCGCACGATGGATCTCGTCCTGCTGCCGGTTGGACAGCGGCTGGCTGAGGTCGACCCCGCCGATCTCGGCGCCAAGGATCGGCGTCAGCTTGTCGAGCGTGATGGTCTCGTACGGCGCGCTCTCGTCGGGATTGTGCCGGTACCGTGGGCCGGCATTGGCGTTCAGCGATCCTGTCATGGGTCTCTCCTACTCCACCTTGATGTTGGCTCGACGGATGATCTGGCCCCAGCGCTCCTTCTCGGCGCTGGCGAAGGCCGCGAACTCTGCCGGCCGCATGAGCTTCGGCGTGCCGCCCAGAGCCGCCAGGCGCTCAATGACTTCCGGCATCGCCGCCACGGTGTAGAGGTCGGCGTTGATGCGATCGACGATTTCCGCCGGCGTTCCCTTGGGCGCATAGAAGCCCGTCCAGGTCGTCAGCAGAACGTCGGGAAGCCCCGCTTCCGCGGCCGTCGGCATGTCGGGAACGGCGGCGTAGCGTTCGCGGTCGGTGACGAACAATCCCTTCAGTGCGCCGCGGTCCATCGCGATCTTGGCGTTGACGGTGTCGATCATCATGAAGGTGAGCAGGCCGCTCTGCACGTCGGGGATCGCCTGCGGGTTGCTCTTGTAGCCGACATAGACCGCGTCGACGCCCGCCGCCATCTTGTAGAGTTCCGAGGCCACGCGCGCGGGCAAGGCCCCGGCGCCGTAATTGTGCTTGCCGGGCTCCGCCTTGAGTTTCGCCGTCAGCTCCGCGGCCGTGTTGATCGGGCTGTTGCGGTCCACCAGCAGCACGAAGGGCGAGGTGCCCATGCGCGAGATCGGCGCGAAGTCGGCGATCGGATCGTAGGGCAGCTTGTCGTAGATCGCGGGATTGACGACCTGGGTCATCGCCGAGGTGGCGAACAGCGTCAGACCGTCGGGCTTCGCACGCGCGACCGACTCGGCTGCAGGAATGCCGTTGCCGCCGCCCTTGTTGTCGATCACCACGGGCTGGCCCCACAGCGCCGAGAGGCGCTCCGCATAGACGCGGGCGCTGATGTCGGTGGCTGCGCCGGCCGGGAACGGCACGACCATCGTCACGCGCCCGGACGGATACTTCTGTGCCAGCGCGATCGCCGGCGCCGCGAAGGCCGCCGCGCCCAGCCCCATCCCGAACTGTCGTCTGCCGATCATGTTTCCTCGCCGTTTCTTCGTTGCCGCAAAGCTAGCGCCGTTCGAACCGCTCCGCCTCGACCAAGTCGACAAAGTCCGTATTACGGAATAGCGTCCCGCCATGGCCATCGAGCCCGTTCGCCGCAGTTTCGCGATCCTCGAGGCGCTGAGCCAGCGTCCGCATGCAACGATCGCGACGCTGGCGGCCGAGACGGGTTTGCCCCGCCCCACGGTCGTGCGCCTGCTCGGCACGCTGGTCGATCTGGGATACGCGACGCAGGTCTCGCGGTCGCTGGGCTATCGCCTCACCGATCGCGTGCTTGCGCTCGCACAGGGCATCCGCTTCATCGACCATCTGGTCGACATCGCCGCGCCGCACATGCAGCGCTTCACACAGGAACACGGTTGGCCGCTCTATCTCGGCTCGATCAGCCACCGCGCCATCACCATCCGCTATTCCACCGCGGCCGAGAGTCCGCTGTCGTTCGAGCGGACCGCCCTGCAGCGCCGCAGCCCGATCCTGTCGGGCGCGCTCGGGCGTGCCTGGCTCGCCTTCTCGACCGAGGAGGAGCGGCGCGCGATCCTGGGCGACCTCGGCATCCGGTACGATGCGAAGCTGGCGGCGGCCTTCGCCCGGATCCGCCAGCAGGGGCACGCCTTCTCGGTCGTCACGCGCACCGCGCGGTTGCAGGGCATCGCCGTCGCCATCCAGCGGAACGATCGCGTCCTTGGATGCATCTCGATGCGCTTCCCCCGCTCCGCGATGAGCGAGGCCGCGGCCGGCGAGCGGTACGGCGCGCCGCTGACGGCACTCGCGCGGGCCATCGCCTTCGACGCCGCGAACGAGTAGCTTGCGCGCAATTCAATGGAGGAAACATGCCGGCATTCGACGCCATCGCCACGCAGACCGTGCGCAAGGCAAACCATCTCGAACCCGCTTTCGTGCACAAGGAAGACGTCGAAGCAGCAGCGCGGAAGCTCGCCGCGCGGAAGAAGAAGCCCAACATCCTGATCTATCTGATGGACGATGTCGGCTGGGGCGATTTCGGCTGCTACGGCGGCGGCGTGGCGGTGGGCGCACCGACGCCCAACTTCGACAGGATCGCGCGCGGCGGCCTGCAGCTCACCTCGTGCTATTCCGAACCCTCCTGCTCGCCCTCGCGCGCCACGCTGCACACGGGGCGGGTCCCGAACCGCCACGGGCTGCATCGTCCGCCGATGTACGGCGAACCCGGCGGCCTGCAGGGGGAAATCACCCTGCCGATGCTGCTCGGCCAGGCCGGCTACACGACGCAGGCGGTCGGCAAGTGGCATCTCGGCGAGAACGTGGAGAGCCAGCCGCAGCATGTCGGCTACGACGATTTCTACGGCTTCCTCTCGGTCTCCGACATGTACACCGAATGGCGCGATCCGCACTTCTTCCCCGAGATCGTCTATTCGGACGCGCGCACCGAGTGGATCAAGAACATGCCGTTCAACCGCTGCTTCGTGCACGCGACCAAGGGCAAGGAACTGACCAATGTCGAGGAGGTGACGATCCCCGTCCTCTCCGAGCTCGACGAGAAGTGGTGCAGGTACTCCGAGGCCTTCATCGAGAAGCAGGCGAAGTCGGACAAGCCCTGGCTGCTCTATCACTGCACGCGCGGCGCCCACTTCGACAACTATCCGGGCGAGAAGTTCCTCGGCAAGTCGCCGGCCAAACATCCCTACAAGGACACGCTGCTCGAACTGGACGAGATCATGGGCCGCCTCGTCGAGGCGCTGCGCAAGTCGGGCCAGCTCGAGGACACGCTGATCTTCATCTCATCCGACAACGGTCCGCACATGGAGACCTGGCCGGACGCCGCCTTCACGCCGTTCCGCTGCGCCAAGGGCTCGACCTGGGAGGGCGGCGTGCGCGTTCCCGGCCTGATGTACTGGCCGGGCACGATCGAGGCCGGCCGCCAGAGCGACGGGCTGTTCGACTTCAACGACATCGTGCCGACCGCGCTCGGCCTCGCCGGCGCCTCCGACCTGCTGCCGTCCGACCGCTACATCGACGGTGTCGACCAGACCTCGTTCCTGCTGGCGCCCGATGGGCTCTCGAACCGCAAGTATCACTACTACTGGCTCAGCCAGACCTTCTCGGGCATGCGCTGCGGCGAATACAAGATGGTGCTCTCGGCCACGAGCGACAACGCGACCGACGCCTTCGGCACCGGCGGCTTTACCGGCGTGCTGGAGCGCTACACCTATCCGAAGCTGTTCAACCTCTATCTCGACCCGAAGGAACAGCACAACTACCTGACGCGCAAGCTGGCCTACATCGAGGCCTTCCAGCTCGGCATGCGCAACCACCTGGGCACCTTCAAGAAGTACCCGGCGAAGAAGATCATGGGCATCAAGGTGGAAGACAAGCGCGAGTAGGCCGGTGCCGGATCGACGGCCCTGAACGCGGTCACCACGGCACCGCTTCGCCGCGGTGATCGAAGAAGCCACCGCTGCTGCCGGGCGGCAGGCGATCGATCACGTCGAGCAGGCGCCCCGCCGCCTGGTCCGGCGTCTGCACGTCGAGACCCGCCTTCACGAAGGGCGACGAGAGTGACGTTGCCACGGTCCCGGGATGAAGCGCCACGCAAAGAGCGGCCGGTTGGCGTCTCGCAAGCTCGATGGCGGCCGTGCGGACGAACTGATTGAGCGCCGCCTTCGACGCACGGTAGCCGTACCAGCCGCCCAGCCGGTTATCGCCGATGCTGCCGACCCGGGCCGACAGGGTGGCGAACACCGAACGCCCCTGTCGCGGCAGCAACGGCAGGAAGTGCTTCATCAAGAGGGCCGGGCCGATGGCATTGACGGCGAAGGCCCGGGCGAGTTGTACGGGATCGAGGTCGCGCCAGGTCTTTTCGGGCGAGAGACCTTCTTCGTGCAGGATTCCACTCGCATCGATCACGAGTCGCACGTCCGCCCTGAGCGCCGCCACATGGCGGGCGGCCGCAACGATGCTGTCTTCGTCCGTCAGGTCGAGCGGCGGCGAGCTTCGTCGCCCCAACCCGAGCACCGCACTGAAGCGGGGTTGCGCCGACAGGCGCGCCAGCAAGGCACTGCCGATGCCTCCCGACGAACCGACGACGATGGCGACACCTCCGGCGGGAAGCGCATCGAACTCCCCGTCGACGGAATTCGGGCTCATGTTCGGAAACTCTGCCGACCGTCACCCGGCACCTTGCCGGATCGCTCCTGCCCTGGCCCCGCATCTCGATTGTAGGATTCCACGACAAACTGTCCCAGCGGGCTCAAGGGCGGCTCGAAGTGGAGCTTCGTGCCCAGGCGCTCCTCGACCAGAGCGAGCATTCGCCTGGCATAGCCACGGCGCCGGAACGTCGGGCCGACAAAGAGATATTCGATCGCCCCGGACTCATCGTAGCGGCAGTAGGCGATGGTCGTGTTCGCATCGGTGATCGTGATGATGCCGTCGGCGTGATGGGTCCGGGGCTCCATTGTCAGGCTGCCCCGCGAAGGCTCGAACAATGCGAGCAACCGTCATGCCTGAGGTTATGGCTCGCGCTAGCCGCCCCAGACATCATCGTAGCGGGCGGTGCCGTCCTTCAGGGGGAAATGGCGGTAGGTGCGGTAAGCGAAAGTCATCGAAGCCTGCTGGAAGACGAGCCCCGTGACGATGACGCCCGCCGCGACGAGGACATGAAAGACGATGAGTTCGCCGTACCAGATCCATGCTCCCGCGCTGACACAGAAGATGTTGGTCCACATGACGCTGAGGAACAGCATGAGCTGGAACCGCTGGGCCGCCGGCAGCGCGCGAAGCGGATTGACGCTGGAGTCCATGACGGCGCGATAGGCGGAGATCATGTTGTGCTCCCGATGGACATGGAACCGTTACGTCCCGGGGGCGGCAACGGATCACGCGCTCAGGTCGGCCTTTGCGGTTGGCATCGGTCCACGGCGGCGCCCGGACCTGGAGGTGCCACGGCAACCTGGCCCAACGCCCCTAGACGGCAAGCGAACGCTCAGCCCTGCGGCGGGGAGATCAGGTTCTGGATGTCGGTACCGGCCATGTTATCCGTGACGCGGGTTCCATTGTTGTGGGCCGTGTACGTGAAGTCGCTCGCGGCACTGAAAGTCCCGAACAACGTGACCGCCGCCTGGAGACTGCCGCTGGTCAGCGTCAGCGTGCCGCTGCCGACGCCCAACTGGGTCCACGCCGAGGTCACGGAGGCATCGTAGCTCATATTGGAGAAGTCGATAGCGCCCGTCGACACCGCGAACCCGGAAACGTTGACGGTGCCGGCGGAGACGCCCACCTCGACAATGCTGCTGGAGGCATTGATCTGGACGCTGCCCTGCCCTCCGTTATAAAATTTCACAATCCCACCCTCAAGTTGAGCGCCGCTCGCCACGGCGCTTCGATGGATGACCATCTCGCCGCCCGCGCTGATGGTGGCATCTTTCACGGTCGTGCCCACCTCCCAGGCCCAGAGGCGTCCGCCGGACGAGACCTGGGTCCCGACGGCGCTGGCGGCCGAATAAACGTATTGAGCTCCCGACGAGCCGCCGGACGACACGACCGACGTCGAAGTCGCTGTCGTCCCCGAGCCCCAGACCTTTTGCTCGCCGCCAGACACAGTCGAGCTAATCGCGGCGGCGCCCCCGTAGATGTGCTCGTAGCTTCCGGAGAGTATGTTCGAGCCTGAGGTCTGCGCTCCAACCCCTCCGACGTACAGGGCCCCCCCCGAAGTAACCCTGGCGAGGTTGACGGTGGCTCCTTCATAGGCCCAAAGTTTGCCGCCGTTGAGTGTAGGCAGCGCCCAACCGCCCGCAGAGACATGTATCTCGCCATTCAGATTAGCCGTGGCCCCACCCCCCGCAGAGCCGCCTGAGGACACCACAATTCTGGCGCCAGCGTTCGCGGTGCCTGCGGCGGTGGCGCCGGAAAGAATAAACATGTGGTTGCCGCTGTTCAGCGTCACGCTGGCGTCCGTTGCGCCCCCCGCCCAAACCTGAAGAAGGCCGCTGCCGTTGTTCAGAGTTAGCCCTCCCCCGGCGCTGCCGCCGGCAAAGACCTCGAGCGTGGCGCCAAACATGGCCCCGCCAGAGAGGGTGCCGCCCGACGAGACATGTACTAGGCCGCCAGAATACGCCGACATGCTCACGGCGGTACCGGAACTGTCGACGGCCAGCACGCCACCGCTGAATACGACCGTTCCACTCGCCGTGCCAGCGCTCTTGACGTGCTGGTGGCTTCCCGAGTTGAGAAGGGTACCAGTGGTTCTAGCCTCGGTGGCGTCACCTCCCCCGCCGACCACCTGGACACCACCGCCGTTCACCGAGACATCCGTCGTGGAACCGTAGACATAGTCTCTGCCGCCGCTGCCAACCGTCGTGCCGCTGGCTGTCGCGCCGGACCAAACGCCGTGATAGCCCAAGACGATTGTGCCACTATCGCCGTTTCCTGCAACCGTGTGCGCGGACCCACCGGCGCTGATAAACGTTCCGATCGCCGTGCCGCCGGACAACACCGTAAGGGTGCCGCCTGAGTCGACGGTGAGGCCGTTGCTGGTTTGGCCTGAACTCACGGCAAGATGCTGGCCATTGCTGATGACCGCACCCTGCTGGACGGTAAAGCTCTGCACCACGCTGGCGCTGTTCAGCGGGTTGGCAAATCCGCTGTCGGTCGGCAGGAACTCCTGCATCTGTACGGTGTAGGTGCCGTTGGCGAACTGGATCGGCGCATCCGTCGCCCAGACGCCGTCGCTGTCAGCCGTTGCCGTCGTATAGTAGATGGTACTCGCGCCGGTGCCACTGCTCGAAAGCCCCTCGGTCGGCAGCGAACCGGTGGTGGCGGAAAAGACCAGTCGGGCGATGTTGTCGCCGTTGGTCTTGTTCGTATAGGCGCTGACGAAACTGCTGCCGAGGGCAGCCCGTTGCTGCACGGCGGCGCTGTCGGCACCGTTCCAGCCGAACACGAGCCCGCCATTATAGACCGTCACGGGATTTGTGACGGGAACAGTGCGCGTGGTGTTGCCACTCACGGTTTGGGACGTCGACTGAACGTTCCAGACTTGATAGGCTTCCAGAAAGGGCGCTCCAGACGCCTCGGTATAGCCTGGACGCATTCCGACGACAGGAGCGAAAGGCTGCAAATAGGCGTTCGGTACAGCCGCAGACAGGGGAACAACCGTCATCAGGGACGGATCGAGGCTGTTGTTTCCACCGTTCTGGAAGTTGACCTGTACCTGTGCGCCGATGCCGGAAACGTACTGCTGGCTGCCGACGACAGTGCCTGCCGCGAACTGGGCGCTGACGGTGGCGAGACCGTCGATCGCCAGGGCGCCGGCCTGGCTCGCACTTGTATAGGCTGGATTGAGGATCAGACCGCCGGAGTTGACCGTTTCATAAAGGTTGAAGACCTTGTGCGCGGCAGTGCCGGACGAACCGACCTCCATCTGGTACCAGGACACGCCGGCCGACGAACCCACTGGCAAGCCAGTGATCTGGAGGGTGCCGGGGTTGTTGTCGCCCATCCACGTAGCAGAGAAATTACTGCCGGCGCGCGAGATCGTATAGTTGGCTCCGTAGTGCCCGGGCCTGGCGAAGGAGGAGGAGCCTCCCTGGAACACCAGATTGATAGGCTTTCCGACGTCAACGACAGCACTGGACACGACGCTCTTGAGCAAGATCGTAACGGGCGTATCCGGATCGAGAGACATCGCGCCGATGCCAAAATTGAACTCGTGCAGAGGCCCGTCGGTCAAGATGTGGTCAGGGGCCTGATAAGGTGCCGGCACTTACGAAATTGTTGATGGTTTGCGATGTGTAGCCTTCCGGCGTTTCGTCGTCGGCGAACAGCGTGACGGTGATATGCTCGGAGTCTACGGCGCTACCAGAACCATCGGACACATTGATGAGGGGGCCGACGTCGAAGGCTCGCGTCAGGAAGTCCGAATACCCGTTGCCGTAGGAATTGGTGTGGTCGAAGAAGACCTTGGCATAGGGATCGTAGAAGCTGCCGGTGCCCGATGTCACTGCCCCGTACCCGGAAGAGATCGCTCCCCCGAAGGCGTAGGTTGGATCCTGGTTCCATTCCTTGTTCAGGAGGATGGTGCCCGAGACGTATGAGTTCTGCGACGTGGCGGTGGCATTCCAGTAGCCGGCCGTGAAGCCTGCAATGAAGTCGCGCAGCACCGCGCCCCACTGGTTGTTGGCTCCGGTGTTCATGGTCAACTGGGTCGTACTGCCGGTACCGTTGCCGGCCGAGAGGCCGCTGACCGTCGCATTGCCCAGCGTCATGTAGATGCTGTTGGCCAGCTGCGCCGGGTCGACCGTGATGATGCCCCGGATCTGGCTGGTTTCGGCGGGAGTCAGCGTGAACAGGCTGTTTTGGAAGGTAACGTCGTAAGCGTAGAAACCGCCGTTGTGCCAGACGTCATTGGCGTCTTTTGCACCATTGAAATAGCCGGCGATCTGGATCTGGCCAGGGTCGCCTGACGACGTGGCCGACGAAGTGGAGCCGCTATGGAGCGACGAAACGTAGTTGTCCCATTGCCGGGTTGAATAGTTGGTGCCGGAGACGTTGTTGGCGATCGCCGTAGCCGGCGAGATCGCCATCCGAGGCAGCGTGGGCGAATATCCCCCGTTATTGATGGCGTAGAAATACTGGATACTGTCGGAGCCGCCGGCGCTGGCGAGCGCGTTCCAGATGCCGCCACTATCGCTGACGGTGCCTCCGCTTATGTGGTAGCCGCGCGAGGCGCTGGTCCCATTCGAATAGACGACCTCGATGCCCATCGGGATGCCGAAGCCCTCGATGCTCGTGAGATTGCCCGCGTCCGCGGCGGCCGGCGTAAAGGTCACCTCGAAGCTGTCGTAGCGATAATTCAGCGCCTCGGCACTGGTCGACGGCCCCGTCGGAACGATATCCCCCTCGTTGCTGATCCTCGTCGTGACGGAGTTCCCGGTGCCGGGGTCCGAATCCGTGCGTTGCAGAATGAAGTAGATCTTGAGGCCCTGCTGGAAGCCGGGACTCAACGTTACCTGGGCACTGTCGAGGTCCGCCCACGTCGGATTGTTTCCAGCCGAATCGAAGTAGACCGCATAGCCTTTGATGCCGGGCTTAGTAAGCTGGCTCACCATGTTGGCTGTCAGCGCAACCGTCACGTTAGGCATGCGTAAGCTCCCCCGCGCTCAGGATGGCTTACGAGCAGCCTTCCTGCACAACTCCCCGCGCACAATGTATCAACACGCTCGATGTGAAAACTAAAATCTATTCAATGTGAGAATCTCTTCTCCTTACGTGGCGAGGCCTCTCTTGTCCGCTGTTGAGACCTAGTTCCTGCCCTCGATCAGACCGCGGCAGACGACCTGCGCCTGGATCTCGGCCGCGCCCTCGAAGATGTTGAGGATGCGGGCGTCGCAGAGGACGCGGCTGACGGGATATTCCATCGCGTAGCCGTTGCCGCCGTGGATCTGCAGCGCATTGTCGGCATTGCTCCAGGCGACGCGCGCGGCCAGCAGCTTGGCCATGCCCGCCTCGATGTCGCAACGACGGTCGGAATCCTTCTCGCGCGCGGCGAAGTAGGTGAGCTGGCGGGCGATCATGGTCTCGACCGCCATCCAGGCGATCTTCCCGGCGACGCGCGGGAATGAATAGAGCGGCTTGCCGAACTGGATGCGCTCCTTGGCATAGCGCAGCCCGAGTTCGAGCGCGTTCTGGGCCACGCCGACGGCGCGCGCCGCGGTCTGGATGCGGGCGCTCTCGAAGGTCGCCATCAGCTGCTTGAAGCCCTGGCCTTCCTTCCCGCCCAGCAGGTTGGCCGCCGGCACCTCGAAGCCGTCGAAGCCGATCTCGTATTCCTTCATGCCGCGATAGCCGAGCACCCTGATCTCGCCGCCGCTCATGCCCTTGGCGGGGAACGGATCGGCGTCGCTGCCGCGCGGCTTCTCGGCGAGGAACATCGACAGGCCCTGATAGCCGGGCTTGGAGGCATCGCTGCGCGCCAGCAGGGTCATGATGTCGGCGCGCGCCGCGTGGGTGATCCAGGTCTTGTTGCCGTTGATCCTGTAGGTGTCGCCCTCGAGCACGGCGCGCGTGCGCAGGCTGGCGAGATCGGAACCGGTGTTCGGCTCGGTGAAGACCGCGGTCGGCAACAGCTCGCCCGAGGCGATGCGCGACAGGTACTTCTGCTTCTGCGCCTCGGTGCCGCCGGCGCGGATCAGCTCCGCCGCGATCTCCGACCGCGTGCCCAGCGAGCCGACGCCGATATAGCCGCGTGACAGTTCCTCGGTGACGACGCACATGGCGAGCTTGCCCATGCCGAGACCGCCCCACTCCTCCGGTACGGTCAGGCCGAACACGCCGAGATCGGCCATCTGCTGCACCACCGGCAGCGGGATCAGCTCGTCGCGCAGGTGCCAGCCATGGGCATGCGGCGCCACCTCGGTATCGACGAAGCGGCGGAACTGTCGGCGCACCTCTTCCAGCGCCTCGTCGTCGAGACCCAGCGCCCCGAAGCCGCCGGTCTCCAGACCGTCGGAAATGAGTTCGGCGATGCGGCCGCGCACCGCCGGCGTATTGCCGGCGATCAGCCTGGCGACCGCCGGCGTATCGAGCGCCGAACCGTCGAGCCCGAAGTCGCCCGGCCGCACGATCTCGACCTGGCTGATGGCAATGCCGCCCTTGAGCTGCGCGAGATACTCGCCATAGGCCGATTGCAGGATCAGGCTTTCGAGCTCGCCGCCCATCCCCGCCTCGGCCCAGCGGCGCATCTGGCGCAGCGCCGCCACATAGGTGGCCACCCAGGCGAAGCCGTGCGCGGCGAACTGTTCGCGCTCCAGCAGCTTCGGATCGACCTTGCCCTGCGGCGCCACCAGCGCCCGCACCGCTTCGCGCGCGGCGGTCTCATGGCGCCCGGCGGCATCCTCGGCTTCGGCGCACAGGGGAAGAAGGTCGGAAAGAATCAGGGACATGGCGGACTCGACATCATCTTCTCCCCCGTCACACGGGGGAGGTGCCCCGGAGGGCGGAGGGGGAAAGCAGCGGGCCGGAAGGAGACCTTCTCCTTCCGGCACCCGGAGTAAATCCGGCTATTCTTCCAGCGCGTCTTCGAGCGTGCGCAGGCCGGGGCGCTTGGCGGAGACCAGCACCGCCATGTTTCCGGGCTTGTGCTGGTTCTTCCACATCTTGGTGTGGGCCTTGGGAATGTCGGCCCATTCGAAGACTTCGCTCATGCACGGGTCGATGCGGCGCTCGATCACCAGCTGGTTGGCCTGGCTGGCCTGCAGCAGGTTGGCGAAGTGGCTGCCCTGGATGCGCTTCTGGCGCATCCACACGAACCGCGCGTCCATGGTGAGGTTGAAGCCGGTGGTGCCGGCGCAGAAGACCACCATGCCGCCGCGCTTCACGACGAAGCAGGAGACCGGGAAGGTCTGCTCGCCCGGGTGTTCGAACACGAAGTCGACGTCGTTGCCCTTGCCGGTGTGCTCCCAGATCGCGGCGCCGAACTTGCGGCACTTCTTCATGTATTCGGCATAGCCCGCCTGGTCGTCGACGTCGGGCAGCTGGCCCCAGCAGTCGAAGTCGTTGCGGTTGATGACGCCACGGGCACCCAGCGACATCACGAAATCCTTCTTCGACGGATCGGAGATCACGCCGATGGCGTTGGCGCCGGCCGTCGCGATCAGCTGGATCGCCATCGAGCCGAGGCCGCCCGCCGCGCCCCAGACCAGCACGTTGTGGCCGGGCCGCAGGATGTGCGGACGATGGCCGAACAGCATGCGGTAGGCAGTCGCGAGCGTGAGCGTGTAGGAGGCGCCCTCCTCCCAGGTGAGATGCGCCGGGCGCTTCATGAGCTGCCGCGCCTGGACCTTGCAGAACTGGGCGAACGAGCCGTCCGGGGTCTCGTAGCCCCAGATGCGCTGGCTGGTGGAGAACATCGGGTCGCCGCCGTTGCACTCCTCGTCGTCGCCATCGTCCTGGTTGCAGTGGATGACGACCTCGTCACCGACCTTCCAGCGCTTCACCTTGGCGCCGACCGCCCAGACGATGCCCGAGGCGTCCGAGCCGGCGATGTGGAAGGGCTGCTTGTGCACGTCGAACGGCGAGATCGGCAGGCCGAGACCGGCCCACACGCCATTGTAGTTCACGCCCGCCGCCATCACGAGGACCAGCACCTCGTCCTCGCCGATCGCATGCGTCGGCACGACCTCGAGCTGCATCGACTGTTCCGGCGGGCCGTGACGGTCGCGCCGGATGACCCAAGCGTACATGTTCTTCGGCACATGTCCGAGCGGCGGAATTTCCCCGACCTCGTAGAGATCCTTCTTCGGCTGGTTGGCCGTGGGATGGGGGCGAGGCGCGAAAGCGACGACGGACATGGCAACTCCTCCTGCGTTGCAGCGAAACTATTGCTGCATTCGCGAGAGTGCAACGCACAAATACTATTCGGAACAGTTGGCACGGAGGAAAAACAATAAAATTACCCACGCCCTGCGGAAATTCCGCGTTGCCGGCAACCGGAAGTCGCGGCAGGCTTGTGAGGTAAACGGTCGTTTACCAAGCAGCTCGAGTTTAGGGAGAGCGCAGCATGAAGCTCATGTGGTTCCACCTGATGCCGTACACGGAGCTTCCGGAGGACTTCAACCGGAAGCACCCGTCGGTCTGGGTCGACATCCATTCCTCTCTGTTCGACCCCAAGCGCGCGCACCACATGTACAACGACTTCATGGACGAGCTCGAATACGCCGCCGAGCTCGGCTACGACGCGGTCTGCGTCAACGAGCATCATTCCAACGGTTACGGGCTGATGCCGTCGCCCAATCTGATCGCGTCGTCGCTGGCGCGCCGCACCACCGACACCGCGCTCTGCGTGATGGGCAATTCGCTCGCCCTCTACAATCCGCCGACCCGCGTCGCCGAAGAATTCGCGATGATCGACTGCATCTCGGGCGGCCGGCTGATCGCGGGTTTTCCGGTCGGCTCGCCGATGGATACCTGCTACGCCTACGGCCAGAATCCGAGCCTGCTGCGCGAGCGCTATCTCGAGGCGCACGACCTGGTGAAGCGGGCCTGGACCGAGAAGGACACCTTCGCCTTCAACGGCCGCTACAACCAGCAGCGCTACGTCAACATCTGGCCGCGGCCCATCCAGAACGAGCCGCATCCGCCGATCTGGGTTCCCGGCGGCGGCTCGGTCGAGACGTGGCGCTGGTGCGCCGAGATGGACTACGTCTACTGCTACCTCTCCTACTACGGCTACAAGGCCGGCCTGGCGACGATGCAGGGCTTCTGGAACGAGATGGAGAAGCTCGGCAAGGACCGCAATCCTTATCGCGCCGGCTTCCTGCAGTTCGTCGGCGTGGCCGAGAGCCGCCAGCAGGCGCTCGACCTCTACACCGAGCCCGCCGAATACTTCTACGGCCGCTGCCTGCACGTCGATGCGCGCTTCGCGACGCCGCCCGGCTACACGACCGAGGCCACGCAGCGCGCCGGCATCCAGAGCATGGTGAGCAAGGCCGCCAACACCGCGAGCTATTCCAGCAAGCTCAGCCTGAAGGCCACCAACATGAAGGACATCGTGGATGGCGGCTACGTCATCGTCGGCTCGCCCGACGAGGTGGTCGAGCAGATCCGCCACGTCGCCAACAGCCTCAACGTCGGCCATCTCATGCTGCTGCTGCAGTACGGCAACATGAGCAAGGACACGACCAAGTACAACACGCGTCTGTTCGCCGAGAAGGTGATGCCCAGGGTCAAGGACCTGTTCGGCGAGTGGGAGGACAAATGGTGGCCCAAGCCGATGGCCAGGGGCCAGCGCGCCGCGGTTCCCGCCTTCCGCCCGCAGACCGTCGCCGCGGAGTAGAGCCTTGTCCGACCCAACGACCACGACCGTCGACGTCAACGGCCATTCCTGCCGCGTCTGGACCAAGGGAAAGGGTCCGAAGCTGGGTTTCCTGGCGGGACTGGGCGGCCTGCCGCGCTGGCTGCCGTTCCTCGACAGGCTGGCCGAGAGCCGGACGGTGGTCGCCCCGTCCCTGCCCGGTTACCCCGGCGCGACCGGTCACACCGAGCTCGACACGCATCTCGACTGGGTGCTGGCCGTGCGGCAGATCGTCGACAAGGCGGGCCTGGCGGGCGCCGATCTCGTGGGCGCCTCGGTCGGCGGTGCCTTCGCCGCCGAAATGGCCGCGATCTTTCCCGGCCATGTCGGCAGGCTCGTGCTGATCTCCCCCTTCGGCCTGTTCGACGACAAGGAGCCGGCGGCGGATCCCTGGGCGCAGCGCAAGGACGAGCTGCCCGGACTGATGTGCGCCGACCCGGCCAACTGGACCGACCTGGTGGCGCCACCGGAGGGCGCGAACTCCGTGGAATGGCCGATCGAGATGACCCGCGCCTCCGAAGCGGCCGCCCGGGCCTTCTGGCCGCTCGGCAATACGCGGCTGGAAAAGCGGCTGGGACTGATCTCCGCGCCGACCCTGATCCTGTGGGGCGAACGCGATTCGGTCCTGCCGCCCGGCTATGCCGGCAAGTTCGCCACGGGAATCAACAAGGGTGGCAAGGGCGCGGCCCGGGTCGAAACGGTGGCCGATGCCGGCCATCTGGCCTATCTCGACCAGCCCAATGCCGTCGCACGGGCGGTATTGGCCCATTTTGCCTGAGAGTCTCACGCCCTTGGTGGTTGCTTCGCCGGTTCGGATCGCTATTGTCCGGCGCGTTAGGGTTTTGCGAGGTAAACGGCAATGACGATCCGTTCGATGAAGATGACCGCAGGCGCTTCCCTGTTCGCGGCGGTTCTGGCGATCGGCGCGAGCCTGCCCGAGCGGCAGGCGTCGGCCCAGGTCAGGCCCGTGCCGCGCGAGGGCGTGGCCTTCAACGACGTGGTCACCCAGCGGGTCAAGATCGAGTCGGCCGACACCGAGAGCCGCACCGTGGCCTTCACGCTGCCGAACGGACAGCTGGTGATCCTGCCGGTGGCCGACAGCGTCAAGAACCTGGATGCGATCGACGATGGCTCGATGGCCAACGTCACCTATTCCGAGGTGGTGACGATGCTGAACCTGCGCCAGAAGGGCCCGGGCTCGCAGCTCGCGCGCAAGGACCAGATGAGCCAGACCCCCAACCAGACCGATGTCGAGGCCGGTCGCTTCACCCTGACGGTGGTTGGCGTCGACCTGGCCAAGAACATGGTTTCGGTCATCGACGGTCGCGGCGGCCCGGTGCGTACCTATTCGGCCAACTCGATCGCCAAGCAGGACATGCTGAAGAAGATCAAGGTCGGCGACGTCGTGATCGGCATGACGACCCCGCTGATGATCACCGCCATCTCGCCGGCGCGCTGAAGCGCCTGCCACTGAAGATCGAACGGCCGGCATCCGCCGGCCGTTTTCTTTTGCGGCTCGACTGACGCAGACCTGGTCCCGGAAGCCGATCCATTGATCGACCCGCCTTATCCGTTATTGCGGGCCTGCATATGAGCAGGCGGGGTGGGCGTCCTCCCAGGCGATGGCACGGTCCATCTCGGCCACCACCCGCCGGGCGAACGGCCCCATGTGCAGGTAAAAGATGCACATCCGCATCACCGCCTGGAACGCGGAGGGATTGCGCATCAGGCAGTCCGCCACCGTGCGGCAGATTTCGGCGAACAGGCGTCGGTCACGCAACGCAACCTGCCAAAGACTCCGGAAGACGATCTCCAACTCGACCATGCTGACGCCGCCGAGCCCGACCGCCCGACACAGGGCGGGGAAAAGCCAATGCGGGCCTTTCGCCTTTGGCGTCGGAGGGGCCACCGTCGCTTCCGACGCTGGTCGGGCGTCGAGCGGCCCTTTGCTCGGGCGAGCCGGCGGCGGGCGAAATCCGTCAAGCATCCGCCCGAGGCGGCGGACGCGCCGGAAGTAGGCTGCCTGATCGTAGATTTCGGCGACGATCGTGCGCTGGTCGACGAGGATGTCGCGGCGAGGCCGGAGGGTGCGGAAATTGAGTCCTTGGGTCGTCTGGTCACTGGGTGCGGACTCGCCCCCCTGGCGGCCGCTCCCCATGGCCATGCGCCCTTCCCGCTCCAGGCGCCGGGTCAGCTGGGTATTCGGCAAGGCGTAGAGCAGGCCGACCATGCAGAGCGGGATGGCCGTCTCCTCGATGCAGTCGATCATCGGCCGGGCCACCGAGCCCTTCTCGCTGTCGAACCCAACGATGAAGCCTGCCACCACAATCATTCCGCTGCGGTAAAGCTTGTGGACGCTGTCGGCGAGACTACGGCGGGTATTCTGCTTCTTCTGGGTCTGGACGAGGGTGTCGGCGTCCGGGCTCTCGATGCCGACGAAGATCCAGAAGAAGTTGGCCCGCCTCATCATCTCCAGCAGGGCATCGTCATCGGCCAGGTTGATCGAGGCCTCGGTGGAGAACTTGAACGGGTAGCCCCGCTCCTCCTGGAAGGCGATCAGCCGCGGCAAGAGCTGGCGCAGGGCCTTCTTGTTGCCGATCAGGTTGTCGTCGACGAAGTCGACCTGACCCCGATATCCAAAATCCCAGAGAGTGCCGAGTTCTGCCAGCACCTGATCCACCGACTTCACCCGGGGCCGGCGCCCGTAGAGTTCGATGATATCGCAGAACTCGCAGTTGAACGGGCATCCCCGGGAGAACTGCATCGAGAAGTAGTTGTAGTATCGCGGGTTCAGGAGGTCGAAGCGAGGGATCGGCGACGTCGTCATATCGACCGAGAACGGCTCGGCCTTGAAGAGACCGCGCCGCGCGCCGGAGTCCCAGGCGGCCACGAATTCGGCCATCACCTTCTCGACTTCGCCCAGCACGCGGAACTCGGCCGCGGCGTACTTTTCCGGTGACGAGGTCGGGTCCGGCCCTCCCACGACCACTGGCTTGCCACGAGCCTGGGCAAGGGCAATGACGGTCAGGGTGTCGGAGTACTGGGGTAGCATGCCGCCGGTCATCACCATGTCGGCCCAGTCCAGGTCCTCGTCGGACAGGGCCTCGACGTTTCGGTCGACCAGCCGGCAGGTCCAGGACGCCGGCAACAGGGCCGCCACGGTCACCAACCCCAGCGGGATGGACGGATAGCGACCGCCACCGACCCGCACGTTCCAGAAGGAATCGCCGAACCGCGGGACCACCAGCAGAGCCTTGCAGGGGCTCATCGGACATTCTCCGAATGCATGGCCCAACGGGCCGTCCGGAACCGCACGAGCGCAACCAGGAATGTCTCCACCATCAATTCGGCTGTCGTCCAGCGAAAGCCCGGGATCGCGGCACCGGGCAATGGCGTGTCGATCCCAGTCCTGCCCAGGTTGCTGAACGGGCAGCCAGCGATCACCGACTGGATCCCCCTGCCGTGCGGCCCGGCTTCGAGGTCGAGCCGTCCCGAAAAGCCATCCCGAAGCATAGGCGCCGCGCTGTACGTTGTGTTGCCCGGCATATGAACTGACATTCTCCGGATGACGCTTCAGGCCGCGCGAACCGTAGCATTCTGCCGGGCTTCGAGGAAACCATGGTCCTCGGGCAGGGGTCCCTGATAGCCATCAGCGATCCGACCAGACGAAACATCGAGTCCCATGACTCACGCGGATTCGGATTGGCTCGACCCGATCGCTCGCCCGGGAAATGCGGGTCAATACTGATCGCGGCGCCTCACCCAATCCATGGTGAAGGGAAGCCCCTGCTCGTCGCGGCCTTTCGAGGTCAGGTCCAGCAGGTGGTAGGCGCCGTTCAGCATGTCGACGCCCCGGGCATAGGTCGAATAGGTGTGAAAGACGGCGCCGTCGTCGCCGCGGCGGAAGGCGCTGAAGCCCGGCATCTCGCCCGGCCCGACCTTCATCGTCGCGAAATTGTAGTCCATCTCCGTCTCACCGGGCCGCGAGCTCACGCCGTAGTCGAAATTGAAGTCGCTCTCCCCCGACGAGACCCAGCGGAAGCTCCAGCCCATGCGTCTTGCGTAGGCGTCGAGCTTGGCGAGCGGCGCGCGTGAAACGGCCACCAGCGTGGTGTCGCGGTGCGCGAGATGCACGTCGATGCCGTTGAAATTGTCGGCCCAGAAGGAGCAGCTCTTGCAGGCCTCGTCCCAGTCCGGGCCGAACATGAGGTGATAGACCAGCAGCTGGCTTCTCCCGTCGAACAGATCCGCGAGCGTTTGCCGGCCGTCGGGCGTCTCGAAGGAATAGTCCTTCTCGACCCGTTCCCAGGGCAGTTCGCGGCGCTGTCGCGACAGCTCTTCCCGCAGCCGGGTGAACGCCTTCTCCTTCGCCAGGAAGTCGCGGCTGGCCGCGAGCCAGTCCGCGTGGGACACGACGCGATGAGCGGTCATGCCGGCCTCCCGAGGAAGGCAACGAGCTTGTCGAAGCTGCCGGCCCAGCCCTCGTCGTGGCAGGCGAAGTCGTCGGTGTCGCTGAACGGACCGTGGACCAGGGTGAGCTCGGTGCGATCGCCCAGCGCGCGGAGTTCGACCCGCACCGTCGTCTCATGACCGCGCGCCCGCGCGTAGTCGCCGTCGGCATGATGGGCCCAGGTGAAGACCAGCCGCTCGGGCCGGGCGACCTCGAGATAGACGCCGGACGAAGCGAAGACGCCGCGCTCGTTGCGGCCGTCGATGCGCCACGCACCGCCGCGCCGTGCATCCACCTCGCACAGCGTGATCTCCACGCCGGGCGGGCACATCCAGCGCACGAACTGGTCGCGGTTCACCCAGGCGTCGAACACCCGTTCGCGCGGGGCGTCGAAGATCCGGCTGATGTGGAGCGTGTTGTTATCGAGCCTTGCGTCGGGCATCTGACTTTCCTTTCGTCGGCTTGGGATCGGTTTCGGTACTCTTCAGGAACGCGTCGAGACGGTCGAAGCTCGCCTCCCAGAACCTGCGGTAGTGCTCGATCCAGTCGGCGGCCGCGCGCAGCCCCTCGCCGCGCAGTTCACAGCGCCGCCATTGCGCCTCGGTATGACGTTCGATCAGCCCGGCCTCGGTCAGCACCTTGAGATGACGCGACACCGCCGGCAGCGACATGTCGAAGGGCTCGGCCAGCTCGCCGACCGTGGCGCCGCCGCTGGCGAGCCGGGCGAGGATGGCGCGTCGTGTGGGGTCCGCGAGGGCCGAGAAGGTCTGAGAGAGAGCATCCATATTTAACGTATATGTTAAATACCGTTTGCCGTCCACCATTACCTGTCGCGTCGTCGATCGCTCGCGTGTGGTGGCGCATGATCTCGGACGGATTTAGAAATGCGCGCCTGTCAGGGAGTTCGAGCGTATGGAAGCGATCTACCGCGTCGAAGGCGCCATTGCCGAAACGAGCGCATTCGCCGGCGGACCGTGGAGTCCGAAACTGCAGCATGGCGCGGCGCCTTCGTCGCTGATCTGCTGGGCCGTCGAGCACCTGCCGTCACCGGTACCGATGCGCGTCGCACGCCTCACCGTCGACCTGATGCGGCCGGTGCCGGTGGCGCCGCTCACGATCGAGACCGGGATCGTGCGCGAGGGCCGCAAGATCCAGCTCGTATCGGTGCGGCTGCTGGCCGACGGAGCCGAGGTGGTGCGCGCGAGCGCGCTGCGCATCCGCATCGATCCCAGGGAGATGCCGGCGATTGCCAACGGCCCGCCGGTCGAGCTTCCGATGCCGGAGGACTGCGCGCCACCCGACTTCTTCGCGACCGAGACGCCGTTCCTGAAGGGCATCGAGATGCGCACCGCGAAGGGCGGCTTCCGCATCCCCGGCCCGGCCGCCGTCTGGTACCGCGCGGCGCGGCCGCTCGTCGAAGGTGCCGCGATCTCGCCGCTGATGCGCGCCGTCATAGCCGCCGACTTCTGCAACGGCACCTCTTCGGTCTTCGACATGAACGACTGGACGTTCATCAACGCCGACCTCAGCGTCAGCCTCGGCCGCGAGCCGGTCGGCGAGTGGGTGCTGCTCGACGCCGAGACCTGGATCGGCCCCGACTCGGTCGGAATCGCCGCTGCACGGCTGGCAGACCGCGAGGGCTACTTTGGCCGCGCCGTGCAGAGCGTCATCTTCGAGAAGCGGTGAGGCGCGCTAACCTCTCTTCCAGCTCGTGCCCTTCGGCCCGTCCTCTAGAATCACGCCCCTGGCCTTGAGGTCGTCGCGGATGCGATCGGATTCCTTGAAGTCCTTCGCCTTGCGCGCGGCCTGACGGGCGGCAATCGCCGCTTCGATCTCGGCATCGGACGGACCCGACGCGGCAGCAGCAGCCGGCGTCCAGCGGAACCACGCTTCGGGATCCTGCTGCAGCAGGCCGAGCGCCGACGCGCCTGCCTTCAGTTCCGACGGATCGCGCAGCTGGTGCAGCGCGCTGATGGCCAGCGGCGTGTTGAGATCGTCCGACAGCGCGTCGTCGACCGGAGCCGGGATGGGCTTCGCATCGACCGCCTTGCCGCGCAGCAGCCCGTACCAGCGATCGAGGGTTCCCTTGGCCTGGGCGAGGCCCTCCTGGGTGAAGTCGAGCGGCTGACGATACTGCGCCGACAGGAGCAGCAGGCGGATCACCTCGCCCGGATACTGGTCGAGCAGCTCGTGCACGGTGAAGAAGTTGCCGAGCGACTTGCTCATCTTCTCGCCGGAGATGTTCAGAAAGCCGTTGTGCATCCAGTACTTCGCCATGATGGCGTGACCGAAGGCGCTGCGGCTCTGCGCGATCTCGTTCTCGTGGTGCGGGAAGATGAGATCGAGGCCGCCGGCGTGGATGTCAAAGGTCTCGCCGAGCAGCGCGCCGCTCATCGCCGAGCACTCGATGTGCCAGCCCGGGCGGCCGCGGCCCCACGGGCTCGCCCAGCCCGCCTGTGCGTCGGTCGAGGGCTTCCAGAGGACGAAGTCGGCGGCGTCCTTCTTGTAGGGCGCGACCTCGACCCGGGCGCCCGCGATCAACTCGTCGTGCGAGCGCCGCGACAGCCGGCCATAGTCTTCCATGCTGGGGACGTCGAACAGGACATGCCCTTCTGCCTCATAGGCATGGCCGCGCGCGACCAGACGCTCGATCAACGCGATCATCTCGCCCACATACCGGGTGGCCCGCGGCTCGACGTCGGGCGCCAGCGCCCCCAGCCGGCTCATGTCGCTCTGGTAGGCGGCGGCCGTGCGCTCGGTCAGCGCGTCGATCGACTCCCTGTTCTCGGCGGCGCGCACCATGATCTTGTCGTCGATGTCCGTGATGTTGCGGACATAGGTGACGCGCGGATAGCGCCGCTTCAGCAGCCGGTAGAGAACGTCGAAGACGACGACCGGCCGCGCGTTGCCGATATGGACGTAGTCGTAGACCGTCGGGCCGCAGACATAGAGGCGGACATGCGACGCATCGAGCGGCACGAACGGCTCTTTTTCGCGCGACAGCGTGTTGTAGACGACGAGGGACATGGCCCCTTCTCCCGATTCAGATAGCGAACGAAACCTGACGCGGCCCGCTGGGCCTCAGGCCTCGATACATCGCGCCAGGCGCGCGCCGGGAAGAAAGAACTGCGTCATCCCGGCAATCTATACGACCGGTTCCTGCCGCGCAATTGAACGCCCGGGACAGGCCTTTTCAGGCCTTGCGGCCTTGCGCCGAGGCCGTTGGCGGGTGGAGCCGGCGCCGCTACTCTCCGTCCCGAAGTGGAGGAAACCAACGAACATGCGCACCGAGGATATCGAGTACCGCGCCGACGGCATCCGCATGGTCGGACAGTATGTGGTCGACGACGGCAAGCCCGGCCGCCGCGCCGGGGTGCTGGTTTGCCACGAGGGGCCGGGCCTCACCGACCACACGAAGAAGATCGCCGCCCGCCTGGCAGGCCTCGGCTATGCCGCCTTCGCGATGGACTATCACGGCGACGGCAAGCCGCTCGCCGATCCCAGCCAGACGATGGCGCGGTTGCAGCCCTGGATGGCCGATCCGACCGGCATTCGCACCCGCGCGCTGGCCGCCCTCGACGTGCTGAAGGCGCAGAAGGAGGTCGATCCGGCGCGCCTTGCGGCCATCGGATACTGCTTCGGCGGCACGACCGCGCTCGAGATCGCGCGCAGCGGGGCCGACGTGAAGGCGGTCGTGGGCTTCCATTCCGGCCTCGCGACCGCACGACCGCAGGATGCGGTGAATATCAGGGCCAGGGTGCTGGTCTGCATCGGCGCCGACGATCCGATCATCCAGCCCGAGCAGCGTCTGGCCTTCGAGAAGGAAATGAAGTCGGCCAGCATCGACTGGCGGCTGCAGCTCTACGGCGGCGCCGGGCACAGCTTCACCAACCCGGCAGCGGACGCGCGGGGCATGAAGGGCTTCTTCTATCACGAGGCCACCGACCGCCGTTCATGGAACGCCATGATCGAGCTGTTCGGCGAGACGCTGAACTAGAACCAAAGCATAAACGGAGGACCCGAGATGAACCGTCGCCAACTGATCGTGGCGGGCGCCGCAGCGCTTGCCGCACCGTCGATTGCCCGCGCGCAGGGCAAGTTCCCCGAACGAACGATCCGCTTCGTCATTCCCTTTGCGCCCGGCGGCCCCACCGACATCATCGGCCGCATGGTCGCCGACAAGCTCACGGCGATCCTCGGCCAGCAGGTCATCGTCGACAACAAGGCGGGAGCGGCCGGCTCGATCGGCGCGGTCGACGTGAAGAACGCCCGGCCGGACGGCTATACGCTGCTCTGCGCACCCTCCTCGACCCATGCCATCAACCCCACGGCCTTCGTCAAGCCGGCCTACGATGCGGTCAAGGACTTCACGCCGATCGCCTCGGTCTGCGTCAACCCGCTGGTGCTGGTGGCGCGGCCCGACATGCCCGACACGGTGATGGGTCTGGTCGAGCTGATGAAGAAGAACCCCGGCAAGTACTCATACGGTTCCTCGGGCGCCGGCTCGATCATCAATCTCGCCGGCGAGTACTTCAAGCGCGAGGTCGGCGGCATGGATGTCGAGCACATCCCCTACAAGGGCTCGATGCCGGCCCTGCAGGACATGATGGGCGGCCAGACCGCGTGGATGTTCGAGACCTTCAGCACGACGCTGCAGCTCCACAGGGCCGGCAAGGTCCGGATTCTGGCCTATGCCTATTCCAAGCGCGCGCCGATCGCGCCGGAGATCCCGACCATGATCGAGGCCGGCGTGAAGGGCTACGAGGCCTATACGTTCAACCTGATCCTGGGGCCCGCCAACGTGCCCAAGCCGGTGGTGGACGTGCTGGACCAGGCATCGCGCCAGATGATGAAGGACCCGGCGACCATCAAGTTCCTGGAGGACATCGCCGCCGTCCCGACGACCGACACCACGCCGGAAGTCACGGCCAGGTTCATCAAGGACGAGATCGCCAAATGGGCGCCGGTCATCCGCGAGGCCGGCGTCAGGATCGAGTAGCCGCGCGCCTCAGCGATACCCGGCCGGCGGCGGCACGTTGCCGGGCGCCGGCGCGATCGGCGCCTGCTGCGGCATCTGGGCAGGCGTCGGCACGTTCATCGCGCCGGGGCCGGTGCCCACGCCCGCGCCCGCCCCTTCGCTGGGCGAGGCGACGCGGCCCGGAGCATCGGCGCCGACATTGCTGATGTAGTAGCCGGCGACGGCATTGGAATTGTCGCCCGCGGTCTTGGCCGGCACGTCGATGATGCCGACGCGCGCGCCGCTCTTGTCGATCCGGTAGCCCTCCGGATCCATCTGGAAGCCTTCATTGTCGACGCGCAGGCCGCCGGGCTGGACGCGATAGGCCGGCGGGGGCGTCGTTTCACTATAGAGGGGCTGGGGCAGCGGATCGCAAGCCGCGAGCAGCGACACGCCGAACGTCGCGGCCATAAAACGTCTCGCAGCCATCAAGCCCCCTCATCGTGTGGTCGACTGCGGGCTGATGATGTTGCCGTAGCGGTCGAGCCGGTTTCCCTGGCCATCATAGCGGAAACCATACTCGTCGCGGAAGGCCTCGACGCCGGCCGGCGGGGTCGGCTGGGGGGCGACCGCCGGGGTGCTGTAGGTGGTGGTCGAGACCGTCGTCGTCGGCCCGTAATAGGTCGGGGCCGCCGGCGGGGTCGTGTAGTAGGTGGTCGTCGAATAGGCCGGAGCCGGTGCCGGAACCGGAGTCACATAGGCCTGGTCCCGGTAACGACGGGCGTCGACCTCGCGGGCCACGCAGCGGTCGTACAGGCTCGTGCCGGGCGTCAAACCGTAGGAATAGCAGGCATTGCGGGCATCGGCGTCGAGGTTCGCGACGGTATAGCTCATCGGCATCCGCCCCTGGGCGCGGGCGGCCGCCTCGCGGGAGACGCAGCGATTGTAGCTGTCGGTCCCGGCCCGGAAGCCGTAGTCCAGACAGGCCTGCTCCGAGCCGGTCACCCGATAGGGCGCGCTCGCCGTGCGGGTTTCATAGGTGGTGCTGCTGCACGCGGCGGCAGACAGGACGAGGCCTGTTGCGGCTAGAATCTTCATTGCGATCATGGGCTCCTCCGGGAACGGGTGCCCACAGAACGTCGGGCCCCCCGGAGGGTTGCAGGTTGCCTGCAGGACTCACGCCGCCTTGGTGACCACGCCGTCCCGCAATTCACGCCGCAGGATCTTGCCCACGTTGGTCTTCGGCAACTCGGCGCGGAACTCGATGTACTTCGGCCGCTTGTAGCCGGTCAGTTCCTGGTGGCAGTAGGCGTCGAGGGCCTCCTTGGTGAGGGCCGGGTCCTTCTTCACCACGAACAGCATCACCGCCTCGCCCGAATTCGCGTCCGGCACACCGACGGCCGCGCATTCGAGCACGCCGGGATGGGCCGCGACCACGGCCTCGACCTCGTTGGGATAGACGTTGAAGCCCGAGACCAGGATCATGTCCTTCTTGCGATCCACGATCCTCGTATAGCCGCGCTCGTCCATGATCCCGATGTCGCCGGACTTGAAGAAGCCGTCCGGGGTCATCACCCGGGCGGTCTCCTCGGGCTGCTGCCAATAGTCCCGCATCACCTGCGGGCCGCGGATCGCGATCTCTCCCGCCTGCCCGATCAGCACGTCCTTGCCGCCATCGTCGAGAATGCGGATCTCGACGTTCGGCAGCGGCAAGCCGATGGTGCCCGTGTAGGTCTCCGAATCGGTCGGATTGCAGGTAACGCCCGCGGAGGTCTCGCTGAGCCCGTAGCCTTCGCAGACAGGACAGCCGGTGATCGCCAGCCACTTCTTCGCGACGGCCTCCTGAACCGCCATGCCGCCGCCGTTGGAGATGACCAGCTCCGAGAAATCGAGCTTCGCGAATTCCGGATTGTTGGCGAGCCCGTTGAACAGCGTGTTGACCGCCGGGAAGACGTTGATCCTGTATCTGGAAAGATCCTTGATCGTGCTCGCGAGATCGCGCGGGTTCGGGATCAGGACATTCAGCGCGCCGGTCCGCAGGCCGAGCAGGCCGCAGGTCACGAAGGCGAACACATGATAGAGTGGCAGGGCGCAGGCGATCGTGAGCTGGCCGCTGATCCTGCGACGGTTCAGGCCGGGCTGCATCCAGGCCTCCGACGCCAGCAGGTTCGCGACCAGGGTTCGATGCAGCAGGGTCGCCCCCTTGGAGACCCCGGTCGTTCCGCCCGTGTATTGCAGGACGGCGACATCGTCCGGGCCGAGTTGCGGCTTGGCCAGCACCATGCTGCGCCCGGCGCCCAGCGCGTCGTTGAACCTGACATGGCCCGGCAGCGACCAGGCCGGGACCATCCTGCGCACCTTGCGCACGACGAAGTTGACGATCAGGCCCTTGGGAAATCCCAGCAGATCGCCCATCGCGGCCACCACGACATGCTTGATGGCCGTCTGCGCCACGATCCGCTGCAGCGTCGTCGCGAAGTTCTCGAGGATGATGATGGCCTCGGCACCCGAGTCCTTCAGCTGGTGCTCGAGTTCGCGGGACGTATAAAGCGGGTTGACGTTGACGGCGATGAAACCGGCCCGCAGCACCGCCGCGACCGCCACGGGATACTGCAGGATGTTCGGCATCATGATCGCGACCCGTGCGCCGCGCTTCAGCCCGCGCCCCTGCAGCCACGCCCCGAGCGCCATCGACAGCGTGTCGATCTCGCCGAAGGTCAGGGCCTTGTCCATGCAGACATAGGCCGGCTTGTCGCGATGCCTGGAGAAGCTTTCCTCGAAGAGCGCCACGACGCTGGGATAGGCCGTCGGATCGATGTCTGCCGGCACCCCCGGCGGATAATGCTTGAGCCAGAACCGGTCCACGACGTCTCTCCCGAATCCTCCCGATCACCGCCTCGGGGCCGCGCGCTCGCGTCGCGCGCACCGCCCCCGGCAGCGCCTGCTCGCGCTACGACTTCTTCTCGATCGACGCCCGGATGTCCTCGTAGGATTCCTTCATCCGGTCCTGAACGATCTTGAAGGCCTCGGTGCTCGACTTCTGCACCAGCTCGGCGATGTCGCGGGTGTTGGCGATCACCGCCTCCATCGCCTTCTTGGCGAACTCCGCCTGCTTGGCCATCACGTCCTGGGGATTGCCGCCCGGCTTGTAGGACTGCGCCATCTCGGCCATGTCCTTCATCGCGGCCTCGAAGATTTCCTTCTGCTTCTGGGCGATCCCGCTCGCGCCCTCGGCCATCGCCTGCCACGACTTGCTCATGGCATCCAGGTTCTTCTGGTGGTGTTCCATGATCTTCGTCATGTCGAAGGGCGGCACCTTGAGCTGCTCGCCGAGCTTCTTGAACATGTCGGTGAAGCCTTGCGCGGGATCGGCCATGCGGACCTCCTGTGGTTACAGATACAGCTTCAACCCCTGCTCCAGCGCATGCAAGGCCAATCCGGCCAGTCCTCCGACCATCGCACCGTTGAACCGGATGAATTGCAGGTCGCGCCCGACCGTCAACTCGATGCGGCCGATCAGCACATCGATGTCCCACGACTTCACCTGATCGGCGATGAACCGGCCGACGCCGCTCTTCTGGCCCTGCACGAAATCGGCGAGGAGACGCACCATGCCGCGATTGATCTCGGCCCGGATCGCGGGATCACGTGCCAGCTGGCTGCCGACATCGACCAGCATCGCCTCGAGTTGCCGGCGGACTTGGCTGTCCCCGGCACGCGCGTCCTGTTCGAGGAAGGAACGCACGCTCTCCCACGCGCCCTCCGCCAGGGTCGCGATCTCCGGCCGGGCCAGCAGGTCGCGCTTCAGGCGCTCGGCGCGGCGGGCGAAGTCTTCGGAGGTGCGCAACCGATCGATGAAGTTCGCGACGAACCCGTTGAACTCCTTGCGCAGGGGATGGTCGGCGTCGCCGCGCGCCTCCTTGATGAAGGCCGTGGTCGAGGCCACGATCTTGCGCAAGAGATAGGCATCGGCGCGATAGAGGTTGAAGAGCGCCGGCAACTCCTGACGGATCTTCTCGCGCAGCGCCGCCAGCGTCTCCTCGTCGGCCAGCACCTTCTCCAGCGCCGACAGCAGCTCGTCGAGCACGCGCTGGTGCCGCCCCTTCTCCGTGACGGCGCTCAGCAGGCCCGCCGCCAGCGGCGCGAGTTCGATCCGCTCCAGTTCGGCCAGGGCGCGCTTGCCGAGAAACCCCTTCAGTCCCGACTGCTCGACGGCGGCCAGCGCCTGCGGCACCAGCCGCACCATGAAGCCCGCCAGGGCGGCGCTGCGCGCGCGGTCGCTCAGCCACTCGGCCACGAGGGCAGCGAAGTCGACTTCGCGCAGCCGCGCCTCCACCGGCTCGGGCGCGAGGAAGTTCGTCTCGATGAACTCGCCGAGATTCTCGGCAATGCGGTGATGATTGCGCGGCACGATCTCGGTGTGCGGGAACGGAAGGCCGAGCGGGCGGCGGAACAGGGCCACGACGGCATACCAGTCGGCCAGTCCCCCCACCGTGGCCGCCGCCGCGAACGCGGCGACGTATCCCCAGGCCCAGTGCATCGGCTCGAAGTGCCGGGCGATCACGAAGAGCGCGGCCGTCGCCACCAGCAGCGACGTCGCGGCGCGCTTGACCCGCCGCAGGGACCGCGCGCGCTCGGCATCGCGGTTCAGAATCTCGCCCACACGCCCTCCGTCAACTCGTGATCTGCGCAAACGCGAGCCGCTGGGTGCAGTTTCGCGGCATGAGGCGTCATTCCTTCCGGTGGCCCGGTCCCCGTGGCAAGAGGCCGATGATTCTGTCCTATACTCCCGTCATCGTCGTCCCGGGGAGGAAGCCATGAAGGTCGGTTACATCGGTGTCGGAAATATGGGCGGTCCCATGTGCCGCAACCTCATCAAGCGCAGCAACCACGCGGTCACGGTATTCGACCTCAATCCTGAGGCGGTGAAGACCTGCACCGACCTCGGCGCCAGCGCGGCGAAGTCCGTCGCCGAGGCGACCCGGGGCGCCGACATCGTGATGACCTCGCTGCCCATGCCGCGCGACGTCGAGGCAGTGGCCCTGGGCGAAGGCGGCATCCTGGCGAATGCGAGCAAGGGCCAGACCTATATCGACCTCAGCACCAATGCGCCGTCGATGGTGAAGAAGATCGGCGCCGCCATGGCCGCCAAGGGCATCGCCATGCTCGATGCGCCGGTGAGCGGCGGCACGGTCGGCGCCGAGGCGGCCACCATCGCCATCATGGTCGGCGGCGACAAGAAGGTGTTCGACGACGCGCTGCCGGTGCTGCAGTCGTTCAGCGCCAACGTGATCCACATGGGCGAGCTGGGCACCGGCACGGTGGCCAAGCTGGTGAACAACATGATGGCCTTCTGCAACATGGCGGCCGCCGCCGAAGGCCTGATGCTGGGCGTCACGGCCGGCCTCGACCCGCAGAAGCTCGTGCAGGTGATCTCGAGCTCGAGCGGCAATTCCTCGGCGTTCAAGTCATTCTCGGAGCGCGCGCTCGCGGGCCGCTTCTCGCCCCCGTCGTTCGCGCTCAACCTCGCGCACAAGGACCTTCACCTCGCCCTGGAACTGGCCGACGAACTCGACGTGCCGCTGCCGCAGGGATCGGCCACCCACAACCTGCAGCGCATGGCGCGCCGCATGGGCCTCGGCAACAACGACAGTTCCGCGGTCCTGCAGGTCTATGAGTCGGTGCTGAAGAAGACGGTGAAGCCGTAGTGCAACTCCGTCGTCTCGACCGGAGCCGACGGGTGCTCTAGGACAGATGCTTGGCGATCAGGCGCGCGACGAGGTCGGCATGGGTGCTGGCCACGTCGTGATCGCCGCCGGGCACGATCTCCAGATGCGCGTTCGGCAGGCGCTCGGCGAGATGCCGGCCCACGGCGACGGGACTGATCGGATCCTTGTCGCCCCAGATCAGCAGCGTCGGGGCCGTGATCTTCTCCACCGGGAGCGGCGGTGTCGCACTGCCATCCGTGATCCATGAAGCGGCCTCTGGAAAGGAACGGCGATAGTCGGCGCGCCAGTCCGAGGCGCCGAGCCCCGCCATGTCGACACCGCCCGACGTCACGCAGAGCACCAGCCGGCGCACGAGCGCCGGATGCTCCAGCGCGATCCGGGCCGCAATGACTCCGCCCATCGACTGGGCGACCAGATCCACCGGCTCGTCCATCCGCGCCGTCACCAGCCGCTTCAGATCGTCCAGTCCCCGGATGACGGGATCGTGCGGCTGCGCACCCATCCCGGGCCAGCCGAAATGCTCCTTCGGCCAGGCCGTCGGCAGCGCCTCGGCCACCGGCTTCCAGAAATGCGGCGAGCCGCCGGCGCCGGGCAGGAAGAGGATCCGCGGCCGGCTCATGACTGAATGCCCAGTCTCGCCATGAAGGGCGGCAGGGTACGACCGATCGACAGGAGATAGCGGCCCATGGCACCCGCCACCTGTCGTACGGCGGGACGGTCGCTCATCCGGTCGCGCCAGGCGTGCAGGCGCACCAGAGCGGCCGGGACGGGAGCCCCCATCCGCTCGCCAAACAGCTGCGCCATGTAGAAGGCGATGTCGGCAAAGCTGTAGGCGCCCGAAAGCCATTCCTGGCCGCCGATCGTGCGCTCCATCTCCTCGTAGAAGCGCGCGGCCGCATCGTGTGCGCCGGGCGCCCGGGAGTCGCTCATCAAGCGGACGATGTGCGGGAAATAGACCTCGTCGGACTTGTGTTCGAGCAGGCGCGCCCGGGCGCGGGCACGCGGCTCGGCTGGCCACAGCGCCGGATCGCGCTTGAGCGTTTCCAGATACTCGAAGATCTGGGTCGAATCGAAGAGTTCGAGGTCGCCGTCGATCAGGACCGGTACCTGGCGCTTGGGATTGATGCGCACGACCTCGGGATGCTTCGGCTCGTAGAGTGCCTTCATTTCGAAGGGCACCATCTCGAGTTCGAAGTCGAAGCTCTTTTCGCGCAGGGCGATTTCGGCCTTGGCGCCGAACATGCTGAGCGGACCGGAATAGAGTTTCATGGCGACCAGCCTACGCGGTCGCCGCCCTACATCAACACGAACATGCCGATGGCGGCGGCGGCCATCAGCACCAGGGTCAGCCAGCCCAGCACTCGCTGCCAGCCGTTCGCCGCGAAGTCGCCCATGATCTCCCGACGAGAGGCCACGATCATCATGGCCGCGATGATCGGAACGACGATCACGCCGTTCAGGACGGCGCTCCAGATCAGCGCCTTGATCGGGTCGATCGGCAGCAGAACCACGCCGAGGCCGAGCAGGATGGCGGCGGCGATGGTGATGTAGAAGGGCCGCGCCTCGCCGAACGGGTGTTCGAGCCCGATCCGCCAGTTCCTGACCTCCCCCAGCGCGTAGGCGGCCGACCCTGCCAGCACCGGGACCGCCAGAAGGCCCGTGCCGACGATACCGAGGCTGAAGAGCAGGAAGGCAGCGTCGCCCGCGATCGGCCGCAGCGCCTCGGCGGCCTGCTGGGTGCTTTCGATGTCCGTCTTGCCGTTGGCGTTGAGCGTAGCCGCCGTCGTAAGGATGATGAAGAACGCGACGAGGTTCGATACCGCCATGCCGATGGCCGTCTCCCAGCCGATGCGCGTCAGCTCGCGGGGCGCCTGCTCGGGCCGGTCGGTGAGCGGTCCGGCCTCCTCGTCCCCTTCCTCGTCCTCCACTTCCTGCGAACTCTGCCAGAAGAAGAGATAGGGGCTGATCGTGGTGCCGAGGATCGCGACGATCAGCATCAGCGTGTCCCTGTCGAACGCGAACTTCGGCACGAGGGCGCCGATGCCGACGGCACGCCAGTCGATATGGGCCGTGAAGACCACGCCGACATAGGCGAACAGAGAGAAGGTCAGATACTTCAGGAAGCCGACATAGCGACTGTAGGGAATGAAGACGATCGCCAGCACCGACACGATCGCGAACAGGAAGGTGAAGGGGATCTGTCCGCCGCCCGCGAGCAGGGCCACCGCAGCGCCCATGGCGGCGAGATCGGCACCGATGTTGATGGTGTTCGCCACGAACAGCAGCAGGACCAGCCCCAGAACCACCGGCCGCGGGAAAGCCCGGCACATGTTGGCGGCCAGGCCGTGACCGGTGACGCGACCGATACGGGCACTGACCGACTGGACCGCGACCATCAGCGGCCAGGTCAGGACCACCGTCCAGAGAAGGCCGAAGCCCGCCTGGGCGCCCGCCTGGGAGTAGGTCGCGATGCCGCTCGGATCGTCGTCGGCCGCACCGGTGATCACACCGGGACCAAGCCGCTTGATCAGTCCCTGTGTGTTGGTTGCGACCATCTTGCCCCCGAAACGGATATGGACCGTGTGCGTTCCGGCGGACATCCGCCGACCGCGCCGCCCGTCAGCGGAACGGACGCGGCCCCTCGTAGGAACCGACATAGCTCACATGGGTGACGAGGCCCGTGCCCGGGAGCCACAGATGCAGCGCCACACCCGGGGGATCCATGGTCATCGAGAGGCGAGCGCCCTCGCGCAGGTCGAGCGAGGCCTGATGGGCAGTGCTGGGGGCGATCGACGCCATCGTTCCCGCCCAGCGGACCTGGATCGGCCGGTGCACATGCCCGCAGAGAACGCGCTCGACGTTGCCATGCGCACGCACCAGCGCCTCAAGCCGGTCGCCGCCTTCGACCAGCCGCGCCGAGTCGAACGGCGCAATGCCGACATCGAACGGCGGATGATGCATGAAGAGCACGGTCGTGCGGTCGCTTTCGCCCAGCCGGGCCTCGAGCCAGTCCAGCCGTTCGCCGCACAGCGCGCCGTGGCCCTTGCCTTCGACGAGCGTATCGAGGGCGATCAGGCGCAGCGGCCGGTCGTCCACGACATACTGCAGGAAGCCGGCCGCCGGCAGCCAGGCATGATCCGCGAAGGCCTCGCGCAGCGCGTCCCGCGCATCGTGATTGCCGGGTATCAGGTAGAAGGGAATCTCGAGTTTCGACAGCAGGCGCTTCAGGTTGGCGTATTCGGCCGGCGTCCCCTTGTCGACCAGGTCGCCCGTGACCAGCGCGATGTCGGGCCGGGGATGGAGCCCGTTCACATGCGCGATGGCGCGTTCGAGGAAGCCCTGCGTGTCGATGCGACCGTAGAGCAACTCGCCCTCGCCCTTCACATGCGGGTCCGACAGCTGGACGATCAGCATCACGAAGCATCCTTGAGATGGAACGGCAGGGTCGCAAGCTCGGGCGCCAGTTCCTTGACCTCGTCGAAGAACACGATGAAGTGCCGTGCGACGAGGCGCTGCAGCTCGCCGCCGGGCTGGTCGTCGCCGTCCGCCGTCGTCATCTCCATGCCGTCGCGCGTCCGCACCCAGAGCAGCGCGTTGCGCGGCGCATCGGGCAGATCCGCGAAGCTCAGCAGGCCGAAGGCCACGGCCTGCCGGCGGCGGGCATGCCGGGCGAGCGCATTGTCCGCGGTGAGATCGCACAGCGCGAAGCCCAGCCTTCCCTGCGTACCGTCCGGCAGGGTCACGTCGTATTCGCGGGTGGCCAGACGCCCGAGTTCGTCGCTCATGCCGCGCCTCCTCCTGCCTGCCCCCGGAAGCCGTTCACGATCGGATAGCGGCGCTCGCGGCTGATGCTGCGGGAGGTGATCTTCACGCCGGGCGGCGCCTGGCGACGCTTGTATTCGGCGCCCTCGAGCAGGCGCCAGACGCGGTCCACGATCGCGGGATCGTGTCCCTCCCCGGCCAGCGCCGACGTATCGAGGTCGCGCTCGATCAGGCCCTTCAGGATGGCGTCGAGGACCGGATAGGGCGGCAGCGAATCGGAATCCTTCTGGTCGGGGCGCAATTCGGCCGAGGGCGGCTTGTCGATGATGCGCGACGGAATCACCATCCCGGTACGGCCGAGCGCACCGACGTGAAGATGCGCGTTGCGCCAGCGGCAGAGCTCGAAGACGGTGGTCTTGTAGACGTCCTTCAGCACGTTGAAGCCGCCGCACATGTCGCCGTAAAGCGTGGCGTACCCGACCGCCATCTCCGACTTGTTGCCGGTCGTCACCACCATGCCGCCCAGCTTGTTCGACACCGCCATCAGCGTGACGCCGCGGGCGCGGCTCTGGATGTTCTCCTCGGTCACGTCTTCGGGCCGGTTGCCGAACAGCGGCGCCAGCATGCCGCGAAAGGCCTCCATCGCCGGGCCGATGTCGACGACGTCGTAGCGCACGCCGATCGCCCGGGCACAGGCCTCGGCGTCCTCCAGCGACTCACGGCTGGTGTAGGGCGACGGCATCATGATCGCGTGGACGCGCTCGGGCCCCAGCGCGTCGGCCGCGACCGCCGCCGTGATCGCCGAATCGACGCCGCCCGAGAGGCCGATGACCACCGAGGGGAAGCCCGTCTTGTTCACGTAGTCGCGCAGGCCCAGCACCATCGCCTGGTAGATCGATTCGAGTCGCTCCAGTTCAGGCGCGATCGGCCCGGGTTCGCACTCCCAGCCGGCGCCGACGCGCCGGAACTCGACCGTGGCGACCTCTTCGGCGAAGGAGGCGAGCTTGGCCTTGAGCGAGCGGTCGGCCCCCAGGACGAAGGAGGCGCCGTCATAGACGACCTCGTCCTGCCCGCCGACCTGGTTGAGATAGACGAAGGGCAGGCCGCTCTCGACCACGCGCTGGACGCCGAGCTGTATACGCACGTCGGTCTTGCCGGACTCGTAGGGCGACCCGTTGGGCACCAGGAGGATCTCACCGCCGGTCTCGGCGATGCATTCGACGACGTCGGGCGTCCAGACATCCTCGCAGATCGGCACGCCGATCCGCACGCCCCGGAAGACCAGCGGTCCCGGCATCGGACCGGGCGAGAAGACGCGCTTGTCGTCGAAGACGCCGTAGTTCGGCAGATCGACCTTGTAGCGCTTGCCGACGATCTCGCCTTTGTCGAGGGCGACGATGGCATTGTAGAGCCTGCCCTCCTCGCGCCACGGCGTGGTGACGAACAGGGCGGGCCCGCCATCAAGAGTATCGGCGCGCAGCGTCTCGACCGCGTCGTGGCAGGCCTGCTGGAAGGCCGGCTTGAGGACGAGGTCCTCGGGGAAGTAGCCCGACAGCACCATTTCCGGGAACAGCACCATGTCGGCGCCTTGCCGGGCGGCTTCCGCGCGGGCAGCCCGCACCTTGGCGAGATTGCCCGCCACGTCGCCGACCTTGGGATTGAGCTGCGCCAATCCGACCTTGAGCCTGTCCGTCATCGCGATGCCTCAGGAGGAGCGCATGCGCTCGCGAAGCGCCTCGCCGAAGGCCTGGAACAGTGCCCGATTGATCGGGTTGGTCTGCGGGTCGTATTCCGCATGCCACTGGACGCCGACCGCAAAGGCGGGTGCGTCGCGGATGCAGATCGCCTCGATTGTGCCGTCCTCGGCCACGCCCTCGATGGCGACCCGCTTGCCCGGATCGAGGATCCCCTGCCCATGGAGCGAGTTTACGCGAATGCACTCGCGGCCGAGCAGCCGCGCGAAGTAGCCATCCTTCACGAGCTGCACCTCGTGCCGGTCGGCGAACACTACGGTGGGATCGGGATGGATCTCGCCATTCTCCAGCCGCGGCATGCGATGGTTCATGCGGCCCGGGATTTCGCGGATCTCGGGATGCAGCGAGCCGCCGAAGGCCACGTTCATTTCCTGGAATCCCCGGCAGATGCCGAAGATCGGCACGCCGCGCTCGACACAGGCGTCGATCAGCGACAGGGCCATCGCGTCCCTCTCCTCGTCGTAGGGTTCGTGCGCGGGATGCGGCTCGGCCCCGAAGCGCGTCGGATGGACGTTGGCGCGGGCGCCGGTCAGGAGGATGCCGTCGACCGCACCCAGCAGCGCCTCGATGTCGGTGACGTCGGGGGTGCCCGCGAACATCAGCGGCAGCGCCCCGGCGACTTCGGCGACCGCCCGCATGTTGCGCCGACCCACCAGCTGGACGTTGTGACGATCGTTGATCACGCCCGAGTTGCCGATCACCCCGACCACGGGCTTCTTGTTGCTGGGAACCAACCTGCGCCTGCCTCGACTGCCAAGCCGCGATAATGGCACCGCATCCAGCGGCCGGCGAGTCCGGCGTCGCGAATCGCCGTTGACACTGCCGCCTGCCGGTGCGTGAATCAGAGCGCCACGTTCAGCCGGGAGGTTTTGATGACTCCACCCAAGCAACGTGCCGCAGTGATTGCCGAGGCAATCGTTCGGGCATCGGCATAGCGGCAGACGCGAACAGCACGGCGGGAGCGGCCCCTGCGGGTCGCATCAGTTGGGCATGACCCCGACCAGGCCGCTCCCGACGTTCGCCCTTGGCAGCCAGAGCTACTTGGCCGCGATCACTTCCACTTCGACCAGCATCGACGGATCGGCGAGGCCCGCCACGACCAGCAGGGTCGACGCTGGATAGGGCTCCTGCCCGACATACTTGCCGCGCACCTCGCGGAACGCCGGAATGAAGCGGCTGTCCGTCAGGAAGACCGTGAGCTTGACGATGTCGCGGAAGTCCATGCCGCCGGCCTTCAGCACTTCGCCGATGTTCTTCCAGACCTGCTCGCTCTGCGCCTCGATCCCGTCCTGCAGCTTGCCCGCAGAATCGACGCCGACCTGGCCCGACACATGGAGCACGCGCGCCTCGGGCGGCACCTCGACGCCGAGGCTGTACTTGCCGGCGACGGACACGGATTTGGGATTGTGGAACTTGATGGTCATGCTTGGGTCCCCATTGTAAGGAGGCGCAGGTTTCAGGTCGGAGAGCATGACGTCAAGCACCAAGCCCGTACACGTCGTCGGCGGCGGCCTCGCAGGCAGCGAGGCCGCCTGGCAGCTCGCGCAGGCGGGCGTGCCGGTAGTGCTGCACGAGATGCGGCCGCTGCGCGGCACCGAAGCGCATCTCACCGATACGCTGGCCGAGCTGGTCTGCTCCAACTCCTTCCGCTCCGACGATGCCGCCAACAATGCCGTCGGCGTGATCCACGAAGAGATGCGCCGCGCCGGCTCGCTGATCATGCGGTCGGCCGATGCGCACAAGCTGCCAGCGGGCGGCGCGCTCGCGGTCGACCGGCACGGCTTCTCGGCCGCGGTGCAGGAGACGCTGCTTTCCCATCCGCTGGTGACGCTCGAGCGTGAAGAGGTGGCGGGCCTGCCGCCCGAGGACTGGGACAGCGTGATCGTGGCGACCGGTCCCCTCACCTCGCCGGCACTCGCCGAGGCCATCGCCCGGCTCACCGGCGAGGACTCGCTCGCCTTCTTCGACGCCATCGCGCCGATCGTGCATTACGAGAGCATCGACCAGTCGATCGCCTGGAAGCAGTCGCGCTACGACAAGGGCGGGCCCGGCGGCGACGGCGCCGACTACTTCAACTGCCCGATGGACAAGCCGCAGTACGAGGCCTTCGTCGCGGCGCTGCTGGCCGGCGAGAAGACCGAGTTCAAGCAGTGGGAGCACAACACGCCCTACTTCCAGGGCTGCCAGCCAGTCGAGGTCATCGCCTCGACCGGACCCCAGAGCCTGCGCTTCGGACCGATGAAGCCGGTCGGCCTGCGCGACCCGCGCACCGGCCATCGCCCGTGGGCGGTGGTGCAGCTGCGCCAGGACAATGCGCTGGGCACGCTGTGGAACATCGTGGGCTTCCAGACCAAGCTGAAGCACGGCGAGCAGACGCGCATCTTCCGCACCATTCCAGGGCTGGAGAAGGCCGAGTTCGCGCGGCTGGGCGGCCTGCACCGCAACACCTTCCTGAACAGCCCGCGCCTGCTCGACGGCACGCTGCGGCTCAAGGCGATGCCGCGGCTCAGGTTCGCCGGCCAGATCACCGGCTGCGAAGGCTATGTCGAGAGCGCCGCGGTCGGCCTGATGACCGGGCGGTTTGCGGCGGCCGAGCGGCTTGGCAGGGCGCAGGCACCGCCGCCGCCGACCACGGCCATGGGCGCCCTGCTCGGCCACATCACCGGCGGCGCCGATGCCACGACCTTCCAGCCCATGAACATCAATTTCGGCCTGTTCCCGCCCATCGCCGGCAGCTTCAAGGGCAAGGAGCGCAAGCAGGCGATGGCCGTGCGAGCGCTGCGCGACTTCGACGACTGGCTGAAGCCCTCATCCCTCGCCGCGGAGTGAGACGGAGTTGCCGATGCGCCTGATGCATCCCGAGCCGGCCGCCGCCCTCCTCGGCCTGCGCGCCATGAGGACGGTCGCCTCGGTTGCCGGCGGTCCGGGCAGGTCGCAGCTCGCGCTGATGGAGGCGGCGCGACGGGTCATCCTGCGCATCGACGCCGACATCGCGACCCTGCCGCCGGTGACGCCCGCGGACCTCGCCGCGGGCTTTCCGTCGGTCGACCTCCGCCATCAGTTCGTCAACGGCCTGCTGATCCTCGCGCTGGCCGACGGCGTGCCCTCGCGCCAGACCGTTGCCAAGGTCGAGGAGTTCGCCGAGGCGCTGGGCATCGCCACGCCGGAACTCGTCAACCTGCGCCGGCTGGCCGAGCAGCACATGACCCTGTTCAAGCTCGACCTGCTGAGACGCAGCCAGGTCGGCGACATCATGAAGGACCAGCTCGAGCAGCACGGCGTCGTGGCCCTCGCGAAAAGCATCCTCGGCATGCGCGGATTGATCGAGGATCCCGAACTGGCCGCGCGGTATCGTGCCTGGGAGAGGCTGCCGGCCGGCACGGTCGGGCGCTCGATGTGGGAATACTTCCAGCGCAACAAGTTCGGCATGCCGGGCGAGCGGTTCGGTTTCCCGGAGGCCGGCCTCTATCACGATTTCTGCCATGTGCTGGGCGACTATGGGACCGATCCGCAGGGTGAACTGCAGGTCGCGTCTTTCACGGCGGGCTTCAAGCGGACGCGCCCGTTCTACCTGATCCTGTTTGCGGTGCTGATCTTCAGCGCCGGCGTGAATGCGCGGCCGACCGCCAATGGCTACACCACCATGGGCGTGCTGGGAGAACCGGGCGCCGCCGAGCGGATGTTCGCGGCCATCGAACGGGGCGCGCTCGTGAACAGCGACCTGTCCGACAAATGGGACTACTGGCCCCATGTCGATAGACCCATCGACGAGGTTCGACGGCAGCTCAACATCGTTCCTGGCGCCTGACCTGCAGAAACATTCCGTAATGTCCCGCAACAGTAGGTAATCAAACGTTATTTCACATGCCGCCGCCATCGGCGTGAAATGCCTCACCCCCCCTTTCCACGGAGTGAGTCATGCAGGCTGTCCAGGAACTGATCGCCAACCCCAATTCGATCCCCGCCGCGCCTTCGCTGCAGTACGACGTGATGCGCGAGATTTTCACCCTTCTGGCGCCGTACAATGCCGGCGGCAAGGCGATCACGCCGCAGACGGTCATCTCCAAGGGCCTGACCGTCGATTCGCTCACGATCATGGATGTCATCATGGAGCTCGAGGACCGGTTCGACGTCACCATCCCGATGAACGTCGCCGCCGACATCGTGACGATCGACCAGCTCGCGGAGGCCGTCGTTTCGCAGCGCGCGCGGCGCTGACAAAACTCCCGGCCTCATGAGATAAGTTCGCGAGCACGCGGCACGGCGCGTGCTACATCGCCGGTAATGACTCCCGCAGAACGCCGGCAGATGATGCTGGCCGGGCCGATCGTGCCCACCATCCTCACCCTCGCCACCCCCAACGTGCTGAACGTGGCCATGCAGAGCCTCGTCAGCATCGCCGACGGCTACTTCATCGGCCGGCTCGGCGTCGTCGATCTCGCGGCCCTCGCCCTGGTGTTCCCGACGCAGATGACGCTCGGCATGATGTCGGCCGGCGCCATGGGCGGCGGCATCTCCTCCTCGGTGGCCCGCGCCCTGGGCTCGGGCAACAAGCCGGCCGCGGAGGCGGCGGCGGCCCATGCGCTGGCGATCGCCATCGGCATGGCGGCGCTGTTCGGCATCGTGTTCGTCGGCTTCGGCCGGCAGATCTATGGCGCCCTGGGGGGCAGCGGCGAGGCGCTCGACCGCGCCGAAGCCTTTGCGACGATCCTGTTCTCGGGCTGTGTCGCCCACTGGGTCGCCAACTCGATGGCGTCGGTCCTGCGCGGCACCGGCGACATGAAGACGCCCGGCCTGGCTCTGGTCGTGACCGCGGGAATCCAGATCCCGCTCACCGGCGCCCTGACCCTCGGATGGTTCGGCCTGCCCGCCTTCGGCATCCGCGGCCCCGCCATCGCCGCGGTGATCGTCTTCGCCCTCGCCGCCCTCTGGATGCTCTCGAAGCTCACCGGCCCGAAGGCCCCGCTTCGCCTGCGCTGGCCGATCGACGGGTTCCGCTGGCGCTCGTTCCGCGACATCCTGAAGGTCGGCCTGGTCGCCTGCCTCGTGGTCATCCTGACCAACGGCACGGTGCTGGTCGTCACAGGGCTGATCGGGCGCGAGGGCGACGCTGCGATCGCGGGGTACGGGATCGGCTCGCGGCTCGAATACATGCTGATCCCGATCAGCTTCGGCATCGGCGCCACGCTGACGGCACTGGTCGGCACCAACATCGGCGCCCGGCAGTATGCCCGCGCCCAGCGCATGGCCTGGACAGGCGCCCTGATCGCGGGCGCGGTCGCCGCCACCATCGGCCTCATCGTCGCCCTGTGGCCCGACCTGTGGCTCGGCCTGTTCACGACCAATCCCGGCGCGCTGGCCTCGGGCCGCCACTATCTCAGCATCGTCGGGCCGGCCTATGGCTTCTTCGGCCTCGCCATGGCGCTCTACTTCGCCTCGCAGGGCACCGGCGAAATGGTCTGGCCGGTCGCCGCCAACATCACCCGCATCACCATCGCGGGCGGCGGCAGCCTGCTGGCCCTCGACCATTTCGGCTGGGGCCTTTCGGGCCTCTATACCTGCGTGGCGCTGGGCATCGTAGCCTTCTCGGGCGTGCTGGCCTTTTCGACGACCCGGCGGGCCTGGACCGGCCGCGCCTGAGGCGCCGGCCTGACCGGAGCGCTCCCTCGCAGCATCTCTTTGGCGTTGCTGGCCATAGAATTGTCAGCGTGGCTTGATCTGTATCATTCCACGAGAGGATCGGCGGCCTTCCACTTCCATCCTCGCTGTGGGATCGGCACAGAGTACCCTTCCAGGATTGCATGCATGAAGAAGAAGACCCGTGTCCGCGCGCCGACCAGGCGTCCGGTGAATCGTGGAGACACCGCGTCGTTGGGCTCCGCCCGCTCCATCGAAGAGTCCGTCGAGAACGATGCGATCCAGGCAGCGGAGGACTCACGCGAAATCGCCGTCCGGGACATACTGGACCTGATGACTCCCGACCGGAATCATCAACTGGCAGGCGCGCTCCAGGCGATCATGGCGGGGGCTTCGCCTGACGATGCCCTGGCCTTGAAGCGCGCCCTGCAGACTTCCGACGCAGAGCAGGCCGTTGCGGGCCCCAATCCCGACGAAGAACTGGCGGATGACTGGCGACAGGGCGGATATCCCTATCGCAATCTCATGCTGCGCAAGAGCTACGAGAAGGCCAAGTACCGGCTGCAGGTGGAACTGCTGAAGTTGCAGAGCTGGACAAAGGAGCGAAAGCAGAAGGTCGTCATTCTCTTCGAAGGCCGCGACGCCGCCGGCAAGGGAGGCGCGATCAAGCGGTTCATGGAGCATCTGAACCCGCGCGGCGCGCGCGTCGTTGCACTCGAGAAGCCATCGGAAGCGGAGCGCGGCCAATGGTACTTCCAGCGCTACGTGCAGCAACTTCCCACGGCAGGTGAAATCGTTCTCTTCGACCGCTCCTGGTACAACAGGGCCGGCGTCGAAAGGGTGATGGGGTTCTGCACCGACGAAGAGTACCGGGAGTTCATGCGCCAGGCCCCCGAGTTCGAGCGGAACCTGACGCGCAGCGGACTGCATCTGATCAAGTTCTGGTTCTCGGTGAGTCGCGAGGAACAAAGAAGGCGCTTCAGGGAAAGACAGGTCCATCCCCTCAAGCACTGGAAGCTGTCGCCCATCGATCTGGCATCCCTGGACAAGTGGGAGGACTATACGAAGGCGAAGGAGGCGATGTTCCAGCACACCGACACCGCCGATGCGCCATGGACCGTCATAAAGTCCGACTGCAAGAAGCGCGCGCGGCTCAACGCCATGCGGTACCTGCTGCATCGACTTCCCTACGACGGCAAGGACCCCGAGAAGATCGGTCCGCTCGATCCCTTGCTGGTCGGCCGCGCCCACCTCGTCTATGAACGGGGCGAAAACGCAGCCGCGGTGCTCTGAAGCAGTCCTCGCGCTTCGCCGAAGTCGACCTCCCGTCCACGCGGACGCGGCGGGAGACTTCCAATTCACGCCGCCGTGCTATGCTGCGGGTCACACACAATGGAGATCGAGATGAGCGACGCCAACAAACTGACTGGACTGCAGCTTCGCTCCCTGATCTCCACCGAAGGCCAGCTCGAACTGTCGCTCCTCCGGGTCGATGTGCCCGAGCCCGGCCCGGACCAGGTCGTGGTCAAGGTAGAGGCGACACCGATCAACCCGTCCGATCTCGGCCTGCTGACCGGTCCCGCCGATCTATCGAAGGCCACCTCGACCGGCAGCGGCGACGCCGTGAAGGTGACCGCGCCGGTGCCGGCCTCTGCCCTGCCGTTCCTCGCGACGCGGCTTGGCGAATCGATGCCGGTCGGCAACGAAGGCGCCGGCACCGTGGTCAAGGCGGGCTCCTCCGACGCCGCGCAGGCGCTGAAGGGCAAGCTGGTCTCCATGGTCGGCGGCTCGATGTACGCGCAGTACCGGGTGCTGAACGCGCGTGACTGCCAGCCCTTGCCGGCCGGCACGACGGCCGTCGAGGGTGCCTCGTGGTTCGTGAACCCGCTGACGGCGCTCGGCATGACCGAGACCATGAAGCGCGAGGGTCACAAGGCGCTGGTGCACACGGCGGCGGCCTCCAACCTCGGCCAGATGCTGAACAAGATCTGCAACGAGGACGGGATCGGCCTGGTGAACATCGTGCGCAGCGCCGAGCAGGCCAAGCTGCTGAAGGGCATCGGCGCGAAGCACGTCGTCGATTCCAGCACCGCGAGCTTCCAGGACGATCTCGTGCAGGCGCTGGTCGAGACCGGCGCCACCATCGCCTTCGATGCGATCGGCGGCGGCAAGCTCGCCAGCCAGATCCTCACGGCCATGGAAATCGCCATCAACAAGACGGCGACGACCTACAACCGCTACGGTTCCTCCGTGCACAAGCAGGTCTATGTCTATGGCAGCCTGAACACCGCCCCGGTCGAACTGACGCGCAACTACGGCATGGCCTGGGGGGTAGGCGGCTGGCTGCTGACGCCGTTCCTGCAGAAGATCGGCCGGCCCGACCAGCTGCGCCTACGCGAGCGAGTGGTGAATTCGCTCAAGACGACCTTCGCCAGCCACTACACCAAGACCATCTCGCTCCAGGAAGCGCTCGACCTCCAGAACCTCACCGCCTACGCCAAGCGCGCCACCGGCGAGAAGTTCCTGATCAATCCGAACAAGTAGGTCATCCCGGCTTGAATTTTGCTGCAGGGTTACGTGAATTGCGCAACCCTGCAGCAGAAAGCCCAAGTCGATGACCTCAGAAGTTGGCGGTAGCGTCCGCGGCCGCACGCCCTATCTGCCGATCCACAAGCGCCCGAAGCTCACCCTGCCGGGAGACGCGCGCGTTGCCGTCTGGACGATCGTGAATGTCGAGAACTGGAGTCCGGCCGGTGCGATGCCTCGCACCGTCCTGCCGCCGCCGATGGGCGTGCCGCTGCTGCCCGACGTGCCCAACTGGGCATGGCACGAGTACGGCATGCGCGTTGGCTTCTGGCGGTTCCTCGAGACGCTTAGCACGCGCAAGCTCAAGGCGAGCTTCGCGGTGAACGGCACCGCCTGCGAACTCTACCCCGAGGCCTGCGAGGCGGCGCACGCGGCCGGCTGGGACTTCATGGGCCATGGCTGGGTGCAGAAGCCGATGCACAAGGTCGAGGACCAGAAGAGCGCCATCGCCGACACGATCGGCGCCATCAAGGCCCTCACCGGCAAGCCGCCGCGCGGCTGGGAGAGTCCTGGCCTCACCGAGACCGACGAAACGCTCGATCTGCTGGCAGAAGCCGGGATCGAATACGTCGCCGACTGGGTGATGGACGAGCAGCCGCTGCCGCTCAAGACCGCATACGGCGAGATCGTCTCGGTGCCCTACACGGTCGAGATCAACGACGTCGTCATCAGCGCCGTGCAGCAGCAGCGTTCCGACGAGATCTTCCAGCGCGGTCGCGACCAGTTCGACCGGCTCTACATCGACGGGAAGTCCGCGCCGCGGGTGATGGCCATCTCCATCCACCCCTATCTCACGGGCGTGCCGCACCGGATCAAGTATCTCGAAATGCTCTACGACCACATCCTCGGCCACAAGGGCGTCGTGATGTGGACCGGCGCGGAGATCCTCGACTGGTACCGCACGCAGGTGCCGCCGGCGCGGTAGCCGGCCGAAGCGCGCTCACGCGCGCGTCGCCGCGGCTTCCTTCTCGGCCATCTTCTGCTTCAGCTGCTCGGGCGTGAGGCGGACGATATGTTCGTTCTGGTGGCTAAAGATGTCGTACTTCGCGACGTCGAGGTCCTCGAGCACGATCTCGCGGGCCAGCACCTTCTGCTTCCACGCCGCATGCTCGGCCTCTGCAGCATGGAACTCCGGCATCACCTCGCGGGCGAAGAGATCGAGCGAGGCGCAGATGTCCTCGTGGCTGGTCTTGCCGGCCTGGTTCAGCAGGATCACCTGGTCGACCCGGCTGGCCTGGAACTGGCGCAGCTTCCTGCGGATCGTTTCGGGCGAGCCGATGAGACCCGATTCGAGCGCCTTCTTCTCCTCGGGTCCGCCGCGCCAGGCCTGGTATTCGTCCCACAGGTTCGAAGTGCCCGGCGCATCGACGCCTTTGCGACCGTAGTAGGAGAGCGCGAAGATGAAGAAGGTCCAGCCGGCGGCCTTGGCCTCGGCCTCCTCGTCGGTGGGCGCGCACATGAAGCCCGAGACCATCGCCACGTTGGGATTGCTGGGATAGTCGGCGAGCTTCTTCGAGTTGTTGAGCAGGTTGTTGTAGTACTTGTGCACCCACGCGCGCGCCGCTTCCGGCGTCACGAAGGTGAAGCCGAGCGCCCCCATGCCCCATTCGCCGGCCTTGCCGATGGTCTGGATGTTGGAGCAGGCGACCCAGAGCGGCGGATGCGGCTTCTGGAACGGCTTGGGGATCACGTTGCGCGCCGGGAAGTCGTAGTACTGGCCGTGGAACTCCCAGCTCTCCTTCGTGAACATCGGGACGATGGCCTTCACCGCCTCCTCCCAGCGCTCGCGCTTGTCGCGCACGCGGATGTTGAAGGGATGCAGCTCGGCCGGTCCCGCCGCCTCGCCCATGCCCAGTTCGACCCGGCCGCCCGAGAGCAGGTCGAGCGTCGAGACCTTCTCGGCGACTCGGTGCGGGTTGTTGGTCGTGAGCTGGATCACCCCATGGCCGAGGCGAATGCGCTTCGTGCGCTGGCTCGCGGCGCCGAGGAACACTTCCGGCGCGGAGGAGTGGGAATACTCCTCGAGGAAGTGATGCTCGACCTCCCAGGCGTAGTCGTAGCCCAGCCGGTCGGCGAGTTCGATCTGGGTGAGCGAATCCTGCAGCAGCTGGTACTCGCTCTTCTCGCCCCAAGGCCGGGGCAGCTGGTGCTCGTAGAAGATGCCGAACTTCATGGGGCGCTTCCTTCAGGCAGCCTTGCAGAAACCGGAGATGCTCCCGACCAGCCTGGGCACCATCGCCTCGGGCACGTCGTGTCCCCAGCCGGGGAAGGTCTCGATCTTCGCGCCCGGCACGAGGGCTGCAACGTCGCGACCGCATTCGACCGGCAGCAGCGGATCGTCCTCGCCGTGAAGCACCAGAGTCGGCACCTTCACCGTCTTCAGGAGATCGACGCGCGGGCCCGAGGCCATGACCGCGAGATAGTGGCGCGCCGCGCCCGGCGGATAGTAGCGCCGGTCGATGTTGCGCTCGACGAGGGCCCGCATCGCGGCAGGGTCCGTGGGATAGCCCGGGCCGCTGATGACGGTGCGCAGCTTCATGCCATGGGCGACCAGCTGCTCCCGCTCCGTGCCCTCGGGCTGGGCCGACAGCATCGCCACGGCCTCGGGCTTGCCCATCGGAAGTCCGAGGCGGCCGCTGGTCGACATGATGGAGACCAGCGAGCGCGTGCGCTGCGGATAGGTGGCGGCGACCAGCTGGGCGATCATGCCGCCCATCGAGGCGCCGACCATGTGCGCGCGGTCGAGTTCCAGCGCGTCGAGCAGGCCGGTCGCATCCGCCGCCATGTCGGGCAGCAGATACGGCGTCTCGACCTTCTCGCCCTTCATCAGGCTGGCAAAGGCGCCCATCAGGTTGGGCACGCCCCATTTGTCGAAGTCCGTCGACAGGCCGACATCGCGATTGTCGTAGCGCACGACGAAGAACCCCTGCCCGGCCAGTCCCTCGCACAGCGATTCCGGCCACAGGGTCAACTGGGCGCCCAGGCCCATGATGAGCAGCAGGGCCGGATCCTTCCGGCTGCCGAACGTCTCGTACTCGATCTCGATGCCGTTTGCCTTCGCGCGAGCCACGCTTCCTCCCGGGTTGCTCCTCAGTATCGCCCGCGCCTCGCCGCCCACCAATAGGCCAGCGGCCGCCGCAAGGGCCCCAGCGGCCGGCCGAGCGAGAGCGCCGGCAGCAGGATCGGTAGGGCGGCCGGATCGATCTTGCGCCGCAGCGCCCGCGCGTCGCCCACCAGCTGGTTCCGCTCCGGGCCCTCGCCCATCAGCCAGGCGGCGCCGATCGCATGGGCCGCCTGCCGCGACGCCGCATCCTCGACCCCGAGGACAGCGAGTTCCAGGTCGGCCAGCGCATGGCCGGCGCGCATGACGTCGAGCGGTCCCTCGATCTCCTCCTCGCGCGCGTCGATCAGATCGACCATGGCTTCGAGCGTAAGGCCGTGCCGGCGCACCGTCTCCGTGAGCGCTTCGACGATGGGCTGCGCACGGGGTTTGCCGCTCCCGGCGGCTTCCGCCATGGCCTCGCGCCACCATTCGAGGCGGATGCGCGCCAGCATCGGTTCCTTGGTGACGCTGCGGGTGCGGGCAAGTTCGTGATCGAAGGCGAGCAGCGCCAGAAGCCCGCTGCGCCGCGGCTCCGGCGCAAACAGCGCGCCAAGGAATCGCTCCCGGTCGGCGTCGCGCACGAGATCGAGCACGTAGCGGTGCGACATCTCGGCGGCGCGGTAGGCGTAGGGCGGCGAATCGGGCATCGGACTTCAAACCGGAACGGTGCAACAGTTGAACGCGGAAGGGCTTGGGACTAGCGTACGACGATCAGAAATTCATAATTCTTTTCAATAACATATAGGGCGAATCTCAACATGGGTGGCTTGTTTGGCTCGCTGGGACGAACCGTTTCCGCAGGCATCGTCCTACTGGTCCTGATCGTCGTCGGGGCCGGCGCCCTGACCGGCCAGTCGATCAAGTTCGACCATGCCTATGGAACGGTCATCATGCGGTGGCTGCACGTGGTTTGCGGCATCATGTGGGTCGGCCTGCTCTGGTACCTGAACTTCGTGCAGGTGCCCACCCTGCCGAAGATCCAGCCGGCCGAGAGCCGCACCGCCATCACGAAGTTCATCACGCCGACCGTGCTGTGGTGGTTCCGCTACGCCGCCATTGCCACCGTCGTCACCGGGCTGCTGCTGGCCACCATGAACAAGTACATCGTCGAGGCGCTGACCCTGCGTCCGGGCTTCGTCATGATCGGCGTCGGCATGTGGATGGCGTTGATCATGGCCTTCAACGTCTGGTTCATCATCTGGCCGAGCCAGCAGAAGGTCCTGGGCCTCGTCGACGCCACGGCGGAAGAGAAAGCCGCCGCGGCGACGAAGGCGCTCCATGCCAGCCGCTTCAACACAATGTTCTCGTTCGGCATGCTCTACTGCATGGTGGCCCAGCAGAACGCCCCGATCTGAATGGGGGTGGGTTGAGCGACGGGGCTACAGCGGAATGAGGGCTGCCGCCACCCGCCGGCTCTCGGCCAGCAGGACGTTGTAGATGCGGCAGGCCGAGCCCGTGTCGACCACCTCGAGGCCCATGCCGGCCGCCTTCAGGGCCGCGCGCAGGTCGGGCGGCACGAACACGGCGCGGGCGCCGCAGCCCAGGACGAGGATTTCCGTCGGCACCGCCGCCGCGTGCAACGGCGCCAGACTCTCGACCGTAAGGTTCTCGGCTCGCGTGATCGCCCAGGGATGGGTGGCGCCCGGCGTCACCAGCACCGGCGACCGCCATTCGCGGTCGCTGATCACGAAGCGACCGGGACCATAGCTGCGGATGTACTGGACCTGTGCCGCGTCAGGCGTCGGCAGGGTCTTGTCGGCGGGTCCCGGGGCCGGTGGCTTCACGCCTCCGCCTTCTCCGTGTCGCCGCCCTTGTCTGCGTTGTCTTCGGCCGGCCGCAGCTGGTCGGCGCGCAGGCCGAGCCAGACCAGGCCGGCGCAGGCAACCCAGACCGACGAGTAGGTGCCGACGATGACGCCCCACAGCATGGCCACCGAGAAGCTGTGCAGGACGGGCCCGCCGAAAAGGACGAGGGCGAGAACTGCGACAAACACCGTGGCCGAGGTCATCAACGTGCGCGAGAGGGTCTCGTTGATGCTGTGGTTGAGCAGGTCGATCAGCGGCATTTTCTTGTAGCGGCGCATGTTCTCGCGCACGCGGTCGAAGATCACGACGGTGTCGTTGATCGAGTAGCCGGCGATCGTCAGTACCGCCGCCAGCGCCGTCAGGCTGAAGTCGAGCTGGAACAGCACGAAGATGCCGATGGTCGAGATCACGTCGTGCAGCATCGCGATCAGCGCGCCGACCGCGAACTGCCACTCGAAGCGCACCCAGACGTAAATGGCGATCGCGACCATGGTGGCGATCACGGCCCAGATGCCGCTGCGCATCAGCTCATCGCCGATCTTGGGTCCCACCGACTCGGTGCCGCGCAGCTCGTAGTTGCTGCCGATCGCATCTTCGACCAGCTTGATCGCGACCTGCTGGCACCATTCGGCGCGCTGCTCGACCGACATGTCGATCTTGGCCGTGTTGGTCGAACCGCGCGGCAGCTGGCGCTCCTGCAGCGTCAGGCCGGCGCGGCTGACCGCATCGCGCCAGTTGGCGGCATCGAGCGCGGACGGCGCGGTGAATTCGACATCGCCCGTTCCGGCGGGACCCGGCTTGACCTGCCAGCCCTGGCCGGCCGTCTTCTGCATCACGCGCTGCGCGCCCGCGACGCACTGGTTGTCGCCTTCCTGGCGCTGGACCCGGATCAGGACGGTGCTGGGATCGCCGAACTCCTGCAGCGAGACCTCACCGACGCCGAGATTGCCCACGATGGTACGCAGCTGGTCGAGTTCGGCCGTGCCGTCCTTGGCCTTGGCCTGGATGGCGATGCCGCCCTTGAAGTCGATGCCGAAGTTGAGGCCGACGGTCAGGACGCCGACGATCGACACGATGTTGATCAGGGTCGAGATGATCAGCGCGGCGCGGCGCTGGCCGAGGAAGTCGAACTTCCTCTTGAAGGCGAATAGGCGAACGGGCTTCCACATGGCTGCGCCTCAGATCACGAGTTCAGAGGGGCGGCGCCAGCGCACCCAGACCGCCAGCAGCATGCGCGTGAAGATCGTCGAGCTGAACATCGAGGTGATGATGCCGAGCGTCAGCGTCGTCGCGAAGCCGCGGATCGGCCCGGAGCCGAAGCCGAACAGCAGGACGCCGGCGATCAGGGTCGTGAGATTGGCGTCGATGATCGCCGACATCGCCTTCTCGTAGCCGGTGGCCAGCGCACTGAAGGGCGAGCGGCCCAGCGCCTTCTCCTCGCGAACGCGTTCGTAGATCAGCACGTTGGCATCGACCGCGAGGCCGGCCGTCAGCACGAGGCCCGCGATGCCCGGCAGGGTCAGCGAGGCGCCAAGGATCGACATGCCGGCGAACACCATCAGCAGGTTCACCAGCATGGCCAGGTTGGCGAAGCCGCCGAACACCGGCCCGTAGGCCACGAACATGAAGATGGCGACCAGTGCCGTTCCGACCAGCGCCGCGACGGTGCCCGCCTGGATGGCGTCCGCGCCCAAGTCGGCACCGACGGTGCTTTCCTGGATGATGGTCAGCGTCGCGGGCAGCGCGCCGGAGCGCAGCAGCAGCGACTGCTCCTGCGTCTGCTGGGTGGTGAAGCTGCCGGTGATGATGCCGCTGCCGCCGCAGATCGCGCTCTGCACGACCGGGGCGCTGATGATCTCGCCGTCGAGCTGGATCGCCAGCCGCTTGCCGATGTTGGCGCGGGTGGCGGCGCAGAAGGCCCGGCCGCCGGCCGAGTTGAAGGTGAAGCTGATGATCGGGCGGCCGCCCTGCTGCTGCTCGAAGGTGGCCTTCGAATCGTCGAGGTCCTCGCCGCCGACGACCACGCGCTTCAGCACGGGCAGGCACTGCGGCTGGTAGCGCCGGCAGATCTGCTCGGGCGTAAGGCGCGGATTGGCGGCCTGGATGTCTTCCCAGGCCTTCGGGTTGGTGCGGCGCAGCTCCTGCATGCCCTCGCGCGTCGGCACCAGGTAGGTCGTGGGCGGCACGGTCTGCGGGATGTTCTGGCCGGTCGCGGCCACGTCCTCGTTGACCAGATGGAAGGTCAGCTTGGCGGTCTGGTTGATCTTGCGCTTGAGGTCGCTCGTGTCCTTGATGCCCGGGACCTGCAGCAGGATGCGTTCGTCGCCCTGTCGCGTGATGGTCGGTTCGAGCGTGCCCGTCTCGTCGACGCGGCGACGCAGGATCTCGATCGACTGGTCGATCACTTCCTTCTTTCGCTTCGCCAGCTCCTGGTCCGAATAGGCCACCCGGATCGTGTCGCCGCTGCCCGAGAGGGCGAGCGCCGGATCGACCGCGCGGATCGCCTCGATGGCCTTGGAACGGTTCGCCTCGTCGCGCAGGGTGACCACCAGGTTCCGGGCGGCTTCCACCGTCACGTCGCGGAACGGCACCTGCTGCTTGCGCAGCTCCGCGCGCACCGCGTCCGACAGGTTGGTCAGCCGCTCGGTCAGCACCGAGCGCAGGTCGGCTTCCAGCAGGAAATGGGCGCCGCCGCGCAGGTCGAGACCGAGATTGATCCGGCTGGTCGCGTACCAGTGCGGCAGGTGCTGGAGCACGCTGGCCGGCAGCAGGTTCGGCAGGGCGAACAGCGCCGACAGGAGCGTGATGCCGGCAATGACGATGGTCTGCCAGCGCGGAAGGTTGAGCATCCCGACCTAAGCCCTTCTGCGGCCGTTACTTCTTGCCGCCGCCGAACAGGCTGCCCAGCAGGCTCTTGCGCTCCGGCGCGGGGGCCGGCGGCGGCAGCATGGGCTTGTCGTCCTCTTCGCTGCTCTCCTTCGGGCCGCGCACCGATTCGCCGCGCGTCAGGATGTCGGTGATGGTCTGCTTGATGATGCGAACCCGCACGCCTTCGGCAAGTTCCACCTGGACCTCGTTGTCGGAGATCACCTTGGTCACCAGGCCGATGATGCCGCCGCCAGTGACGACGCGATCGCCACGCTTGACGCCCGCCAGCATCTCGCGCTGGGCGCGCACCTTGGCCTGCTGCGGGCGAATCAGCAGAAAGTAGAAGACGACGAAGATGAGGATCAGCGGAAACAGCTGGACGAGGAAATCCCCGCCGCCACCGCCTGCACCCTGCGCCCACGCCTGCGAAATGAACATCTTCTGCTCCCGATTCTTCCGGCCGTCGAAAAAGCGGGCGGACTATAGCGGTCCCGCCCCGCTTTGCAATGTAAGCGGGGGGAGATATGGTCGCCCCCCTTTTCAGCGGCCGGCGACGATGGATCAAGACCTTAAAGCCACTATTTCACGCATTGCGGCAGCCCTCGACCGCCTGGCGCCTCCGACGCCTCCCGGCGCGGACATCAACGGGGCGGAAGCCTATGTCTGGCACGCGGCCGGCCATCGCCTCGAGGCGGTGCCCAAGGTCAATCGCGTGAACATCGACCTGCTGGTGGGAATCGACCGCCAGAAGGAGACGCTGGTCGAGAACACGCGGCGCTTCGCCAAGGGCCTCCCGGCCAACAACGCGCTGCTCTGGGGCTCGCGCGGCGCCGGCAAGAGCTCGATCGTGAAAGCGGTTCATGCCCATGTGAACCGCGAGATGGGCGGCCCGCCGGGCCCGCTCGCCCTGGTCGAGATCCACCGCGAGGACATCCCGTCCCTGCCTGCGCTGCTCACCATGATCCGCGATTCGAGCCGTCGCTTCATCGTGTTCTGCGACGACCTCTCCTTCGACGGGCAGGACGCCGCCTACAAGTCGCTGAAGGCGGTGCTCGACGGCGGCATCGAGGGCCGACCGGAGAACGTCGTCTTCTATGCGACCTCCAACCGGCGCCACCTGATGCCGCGCGACATGATCGAGAACGAGCGCTCGACGGCCATCAACCCGTCGGAGGCCGTCGAGGAGAAAGTCTCGCTGTCGGATCGCTTCGGCCTGTGGCTCGGCTTCCACAATGCCGACCAGGACACGTTCTTCTCGATGATCGAAGGCTATTGCGAGTTCTACGGACTCGACCTCCCGAAGGACGAGTTGCGCAAGCGGGCGGTCGAATGGTCGATCACGCGCGGATCGCGGTCGGGCCGCGTCGCCTGGCAGTTCATCCAGGAAATCGCCGGCGAACTCGGCAAGAAGCTGGGATGACGATGGAGTAGCTGGGATGAGCGATCCCGAAGACGTGATGTTCTCCGCCGGCGTGAAGGCGGAGCAGTCACGTCTCGGATCGCGCGCCCGGTTCGAGGACCAGACCTGGAACACGGAGATCACCGACGATCTCCGCAAATTCCTCGGCGTCATCGATACGTTCTTCTTCGCCACGGCCAGCGCCGATGGCCGGCCCTACGTCCAGCATCGCGGCGGGCCGCCCGGAGTCCTGAAACCGATCGGCACGCACACGCTGGCCTTTGCCGACTTCGCGGGCAACCAGCAGTACATATCGCTCGGCCATCTGCGGGAAAACGACCGCGCCCACATCTTCGTCCTCCACTTCGCCACCCAGCAGCGGCTGAAGCTGTGGGGCCGCGCGCGCATCGTCGAAGGCGACATCGAGCTGATGGAGCGCCTGGTCGACCCGGCCTATCCCGCCCGCCCGCAGCGGGCCATCGCCTTCGCCATCGAGGCCTGGGACATCAACTGCCACCAGCACATCGTGCCACGCTACACCGAGGCCGAGATCGCACCGGCCGTCGACCAACTGGCCCGGCGCATCAAGGAGCTGGAAGAGGAAGTGGCCCGGCTCAAGGGGCGGTAGCTCGGTCGGTTCGACCGGAACGCGTAGCGCGTATCAGGCACGATCCTTGCTTCCCCTGTTCCGAGCAGAGGGAATTGCCTATGAACAAGTCAAAGATCGCCGTCCTCAACCGCCGCACGGTCCTCGCAGCCGCAGGCGCTGCCACCGCGGCCCTGGCGGCGCCGCGCATCCTGCGCGCCCAGGGCAAGGAACTGGTGGTCGGCGGCGCCGCCAGCCACAAGAACTTCGTCGAGACCATCATCGCGCCGGTCGTCGAGAAGAAGTTCTCCTGCAAGGTCGTGTTCGAGGGCTCTCGCTCCCTGGTCAACCTCGAGAAAATGCAGAAGAACAAGGACAAGCAGTATCTGTCGGTCGTCATGATGGACGATCCGGTGATGATCCCGGCCGTCGCCGAGGGACTGCTCGATCCGCTGACCGCTGCCAAGGTCCCCAACCTCGCCATGCTGAAGCCGGGCACCGTCCACATGGACGGAATGTGGTGCAACTACCTGCAGCCCTGGCTGGGCATCGCCTACAATCCCAAGGCCATGAAGGTGGCGCCGACCTCGTGGGCCGACGCCTATGACCCCAAATACAAGGGCCGCGTCATCCTGCCGTCGCTGCAGAACACCGAGGGCCTGGCCAACCTGTTCATGGCGTCTTTCCTCGCCACCGGGAAGCCGATGCCCGAGGCGCAGAAGGACGTCGATGCCGGCTTCAAGAAGCTGGTGACCATCAAGCCCAACCTGCTGACCGCCTACACGCAGATGCCGCAGGCCTACAATCTGCTGGAACAGGGCGAAGGCTTCATGATCTCGAGCGCGATCTCGCAGGTGGCCCTGGAGCGCAAGGCGGCCGGCGCGCCGGTCGAGATCGCCGTGCCGAAGGAAGGCATCTTCGCCATGCCGTCGGGCGTCGCGCTGGTGAAGGGCGGGCCGCAGCCCGAGCTGGCGGCCGGCTACATCAACGAGATGATCGGCCCCGAGGTGCAGGCGAAGCTGTCGGCCGCCACCTATTCGCTGCCGACGAACAAGGACACGCCCGTGCCGGCCGGGGCACCGACCAATGCGACCATGTTCGGCATCGACTGGAAGTTCGTCGCCGACAATCGCGCCGACTGGGTGAAGCGCTGGGATCGCGACATGGCGATGTAGTCGAAAGGCTGCGTTCGTGAGTTCCGATTCGTTCCTCGACGTCGCCGGCGCTGAAAAATCCTTCGGCGGCGTCACCGTGCTCGGCGGCGTCGACCTCAGGGTCGCCGCCGGCGAGTTCATCTCGCTGCTCGGCCCCTCGGGTTGCGGCAAGACCACCTTGCTGCGCATCGTCGCCGGCCTGCTGGCGGCCGATCGCGGTACCATACGGCTCGACGGCGAGGAGATCGGGTCGCGACCGCCGCACCGGCGCGACGTCGGCGTCGTGTTCCAGAATTATGCTCTCTTCCCGCACCTCACCGTGGCCGAGAACATCGCCTTCGGCCTCAAGGCGCGGAAGCATCCGGCGGGCGAGATCGGCCCGACGGTGAGGCGCTTCCTGTCGCTGGTTCACCTCACCGACTTCGCGGACCGCTCGGTGCGCGCTTTGTCCGGCGGGCAGCAACAGCGGGTCGCGGTGGCGCGGGCGCTGGCGGTGAAACCGAAGCTCCTGCTGCTCGACGAGCCCTTCTCCGCGCTGGACCGCAAGCTGCGCGAAAACATGCAGATCGAGCTGCGCCGGCTGCTGCGCGAACTGGGCATCACCGCCGTGTTCGTGACGCACGACCAGGACGAGGCGCTCACCATGTCCGACCGCATCGCCGTCATGAACAAGGGCGCCATCGAGCAGCTTGCCGTACCGGCGGCGATCTACCGCTCGCCCGCGACCGCCTTCGTGCTGGAGTTCGTGGGCCTGTCCTCGCGCCTCGCCGGCACGGTCGTCAGTCAGGACAGCGACCATGTCACCGTCGATACGGCATTCGGCCCGCTGCGGGCGCCCGGGAGCTTCGTGGTCGGTGCCCCCGTAGTGCTCGCGGTCCGGCCAGAGCGGATCCAGGTCAATGCCCCGGGCGACTACGCCCTGATCGCTCGCCTTCGCGATGCCGTCTTCCAGGGCTCGAAGGTCCAGCTCCACTTCGAGACCCAGGGCAGCGACCAGCTCATGGTCGAAACCGCCGACCTTTCCGATGGATTGCCCGCTCCCGGCACCGAGATGCGGCTCGGCTGGGCCGTCGCCGACACGCTGATCTATCCGGCGCCATGACGGCGAAGAGCGCCCCCTCAGCCTGGCGGGATCCCGTCGCCCTCCTCGCGGCGCCGGCCGTTCTCTACCTGCTGGTCGTCTACGCCTTTCCCTTGATCTGGCTGTTCATGAAGAGCCTGACGGGACCGGGCGGACTCACGATCCAGCCCTACGTCGCCTTCCTGGGCGATCCCTTCAACTGGCGTGTCGTCGGCAACACGTTGCGGGTCGCCGCCTGGGTCACCCTGGTCTGCTTCGTGATCGGCTATCCCGCGGCCTTCGCGTTGGCGCGGGCCGGCGCGGTCATGCAGATCGTGATGCTGGTCTCGATCATCCTGCCACTCTCGGTCGGCGCCGTGGTCAAGGCCTTCGCCTGGCAGATCGTGCTGCGTCGCGACGGCATCGTCTCGCAGACCCTGGTCGGGCTCGGTATCTGGGAGGAGCCGCAGCGGCTGCTCTTCACCGAGACCGGGCTGGTGCTGGGCGCCGCCAACATCTTCCTGCCCTTCATGATCCTGCCGATCTACTCCGTGGTAAAGCTGATCGATCCGCGGCTCAGTGAGGCCGGCGCGACCCTGGGCGCAACGCCGCTCTACCGCTTCACCCATGTTACCCTGCCGCTCACCCTGCCGGGCATCGTCTCGGGTGTCGCCTTCGTCTTCTCGATGAGCGTCTCGATGTTCGTCATCCCCTCGCTGCTGATCGGCGACCGCTTCCAGACCCTGGCGACCCTCACTGGCCGCTCCTTCCTGCTGATGCGCAACGAGCAGCTCGGCTCGACCACCGCCGTCATCCTGCTGGTGCTCGCGGTGTCGATCGTCGTCGGTTCGACCTGGCTGGCGCGCCGCATCGGAGGTAGCCAGTCATGACCGCGCCCACATGACCACCCTCGAGCGCGTCTCGCAGTATGTCGTGTGGGCCATCGCGGGCTTCACCGTCGTCTTCCTGATGACGCCGCTCGTCGTCACCATCGCGGTGTCGTTCGGCTCCTCGACGGTCTTCACCCTGCCGCCGCCCGACTGGTCGCTGCGCTGGTATGAGCGGCTGGCCGGCATGCGCGGCTTGCTGCCCGCCCTCGTGGTGTCGCTGCAGATCGCCGCCGTCTCCACCGCCGTCGCCATGGTTCTCGGCACCCTGTGCGCCATCGCCCTGGTGCGCGGGCGCTTCCCCGGCCGCGAGACGATCTCGACCTTCCTCGTGTCGCCGCTGATGCTGCCGGGCCTGGTGATCGGCATCGCCATGCTGCAGGGCTTCAAGGCGATGGGGCTGCGCGACGTCTATGCAAGCCTGCTGGTGGCGCACGTGGTCATCACCCTGCCCTACATCGTGCGCACCGTCGTGGGCGCGCTCTCGCTCTTCGACTTCTCGCTGATCGATGCCGCCCGCACGCTGGGCTGCTCCTACCCCGCGGCGTTGACCCGCGTGCTGGTGCCGTCGCTCGCGCCAGCCTTCCTGACCTCGGGCATGTTCGCGTTCCTCGCCTCGATGGACAATTACCCGATCTCGATGTTCTTCACCGATGCCTGGACCAAGACGCTGCCCATCCAGATGCTGCAGTATGTCGAGGAGCGGCCCGATCCGACCATCGCCGCCATCTCCGCCGGCCTCGTGCTGCTGGCCATAGTGGCCCTGATCATCGGCGACCGGCTCGTGGGACTGCGCAAGCTTGCGGACTTCTAGATGATCGATACCCTTCCCCAATCCTGCGACTTGATCGTCGGCGGCGACCTCCTGCTGACCCTGGACGAGCAGGGCCGCGTCCTGCGCGACGGCGCCCTGGCGGTGAGCGACGGCCGGATCGTCGATATCGGCCCCGCCGTGGCGCTCGAAGCCCGCTGGTCGGCCACGACGCGGGTCGACGGCAAGGGCCGGCTGGTGATGCCGGGCCTGGTCAACGTGCACAACCACACGCCGCTGATGATCACGCGCGGCATGATCGAGGATATCGGCTTCGCGCCGATGTACACGCCGGGCATCCCGCAGGGCCATTGGCTGGATGCCGACGACGCCTACGCCCTGTCGAGCCTCGGCATGTACGAGCTGCTGCGCGCCGGCTGCACGACCGTGGTCGACTACTATCGCTATCCGTCCTCGTGCGCCCGCGCCGCCGCCGAGCTCGGCGTGCGGGCCGTGATCGCGGGGCGCGTGCACGACGCCGACCCGGCGGCGCTGGCGGTCGGCCGCTACGAGCACAGGACCGAGATCGGCCAGGCCAGCCTGCGCGAGAATGCCGAACTCATCGAGCGCTGGAACGGCCACGATGGCGGCCGCATCCGCTGCGACTGGGCCCCGCACGCGCCCGACACCTGCTCCGACGACCTGCTGCGCGAGGTCGGGCGTCTCGCCGAAGCCCATGGCGGCAACCTGCATACCCACCTGGCGCAGCTGCCGATCGAGGTCGAGGCGGTGCAGGCGCGCAGCGGGCTGACGCCGGCGCGGCTGCTCGACAGGCTCGGCCTGCTGAACGAGCGGCTGATCGCGGCCCACTGCATCCACATGGAGCGCGCCGACATCGAGCTGTGCGGCAAGGCGGGCATCACCGTGGCGCACGCGCCGATCGGCAACGCTAAGGGCGGACGCATCGCGCCGATCGTCGAGCTGCGTGACGCCGGTGCGCGCATCGCGCTGTGTACCGACACCTTCTCCGGCGACCTGATCGAGGCGATGCGTTGGTCGATCGCCATGCAGCGCATCGATCGCCAGGGCAACGTGCTCGACGCCCGCACCGTCCTCGACTGGGGAACCCGCGAAGGCGCGGCGGCTCTCGGGATGGGCAGCGAGATCGGCTCGCTGGAGATCGGCAAGCGCGCCGACATCGTGTTGCTCGACAACCGCTCGCCGTCGCTTGCGCCGCTGATCGACGGCTATGGCGTGCTGGTCCACAGCGCCTCCGGCCGCGACGTCGACACGGTGATCGTCGGCGGCCGCATCGTTCTCGCCGGTGGCCAGCCGGTGAACGTGGACGGCGCGGAGATCGTCACACGGGCCCAGTCGGTCGCCGACCGGCTGTGGCAGCGCGCCGGTCGTGCCCCCATCGGCTAAGGTCCCGCCATGAAGATCCTCGTCGCCAATCCCAATACCTCGACCGGCGTCACCGACCGTCTCGTGACCGCGGGCCGGCTGGTCGCCAGTCCCGGCACCGAATTGCTGCCCATGACCGCGCCGCGCGGCGTGCCCTACATCGCCACGCGCGCCGAGGCCGCGATCGGCAGTGCCATGATGCTGGAAATGCTGGCCGAGCGGCGCGGCACCTTCGATGCCGCCATCGTCGCCGCGTTCGGCGATCCCGGCCTCGGCGGCGCGCGCGAGCTGTTCGACTTCCCGGTCGTGGGCATGGCGGAGGCCGCGATGCTGGTCGCCTGCACACTCGGCCGCCGGTTTGCCATCGTGAGCTTCGCCAAGGCGCTCGAACCCTGGTTCGCCGAGATCGTCGACTGGCATGGTATGTCGGGCCGCTGTGCCGCCATCCGCACGCCCGACGAAGGCTTCCGTTCGATCGACGACGTGCAGCACGAGAAGGAGCAGGTCCTGATCGACCTCGCGCTGGCGACGGTGAAGAACGACGGCGCCGACGTCGTGATCCTGGCCGGCGCACCCTTGGCCGGTCTCGCCAACACGATCCGCGATCGCGTGCCGGTGCCGCTGGTCGACGGCATCCAGGCCGCGGTGACCATGGCCGAGGGTCTCGTGCGCCTCAATCCGCGCAAGGCCATGCAGGGCACCTATCGCCGCCCCGCCGCCAAGGACTCCAAGGGTCTCGCCGGCCCCTTGGCGGACATCATCGGCCATCGGGAGTCGTGACCGCCATGCGCGATCTCAAGGGCTACGGCCGCACGCCACCCGATCCGAAGTGGCCAGGCGGCGCCCGCGTCGCCGTCTCCTTCGTGATCAACTTCGAGGAAGGCGCGGAAATGTCGTTGTCGGCGGGCGACGCCCACAACGAGAAGGTCTACGAGGTCACCGACGAGGTCGTGGGCGTTCCCGACCGGTGCATGGAATCGCATTTCGAGTACGGCACCAAGGCCGCCTGGTGGCGGATCGCCGATTCGCTGGAGCGGCTGGGCGTTCCCGCCACGGTCAGCACCTGCGGCCGCGCGGCCGAACTCTCACCCTGGCTGATCCAGGATGCCGTCGCGCGCGGCCACGAAATCTCCTGCCATGGCTGGCGCTGGGAGAAGCATGCCCACATGGAAGAGGCGAAGGAGCGCGAGATCATCGCCCGCACCGTGAAGGCGCTGACCGAGATCGCCGGCACGCGCCCCGTCGGCTGGCACACCCGCTCGACGCCCTCGCCCAATACGCGCCGCCTTCTGGTCGAGGAAGGCGGCTTCCTCTACGACAGCGACGACTATTCCGACGACCTGCCCTTCCAGGTCGAGGTCGAAGGCAAGCGGCACCTGGTGCTGCCCTACAGCTTCGACACCAACGACATGCACTATCACCAGGGCTTCCACCGCTTCGTGTCGGCGCGCGACTTCGCCGACTACACGACCGACGCCTTCGACACGCTGTGGGCCGAGGGCGAGCGGTTCCCGAAGATGATGTCGATCGGCCTGCACCTGCGCATGATCGGCCGCCCCGGCCGCATCGCCGCCCTCGACCGCATCGTGTCGCACATGAAGGAGAAAGGCGGCGCCTGGTTCGCGACACGCCGGCAGATCGCCGAGCACTGGCAGGCGCGGTTCAAAGATTCATAGTTGGGAGCGCGCCACTCCAGTGGCGCTCATGACTTGCGGATCGACGAAGCTCGATCGCCACTGGAGTGGCGCGCTCCAATGAAAACCTAAGGCTTCACCTTCGGCCGCACGATCTTGATCGTGGAGGTCGAGTGGACGATCAGGCGGCCCTTCTCGTCCTTGAGGTCGCCGTCGAGGAAGCCGACCGAGCCGCCCCAGCGCATGACGCGGCCCTCGGCATAGACGATGCCGGGGCCCATCGCCTCGAAGAAGCTGATCTTGAGTTCGAGCGTCGGCACGGCGACGCCCAGCTTGCCCTTGACGATGGCGGCATTGGCCATGGCGGTGTCGACCATGCCGGTCAGGAAGCCGCCCTGGCAGATGCGTCCCTGCGAATGGCAGAAGGCCGGCACGATCTCGAAGCGGAACCGCGCATAGCCGCGCGTCGAATCGATATCGAGCAGCTCGCCGTTCAGCGTCTTCAACGCCTCGGGCGGGTTGGCGCGCAGGATCTCGAGCATCTCGGAATCGTGGACGAGATCCTTGGGAAAGTTCTGGAAGTCGGGATGGGCTGAGCTCATGGGGCGCGGACTATAGCGAACGCGCCGACGCGCGCATCTTTTGCGGAAGAACGACCAGAGCCCGCGTTTCGGCGGTCGAAAGGCCGCCCCGCCGGGCGCCGCCGGTGGACGGCCCGTCGCCGGGGCGCTAGACGCGGATGTTCCCGGAGCAGACCCGTTCGCCGCCGTACCAGATGAGCTTCAAAGTCCGCATCGCCTCGGCCGACCGCACCATCGACGTGCCGGCCCGTACCACCATCCTGGACGCCGCGCTCGACGCCGGCATCTCCTTTCCGTTCGGGTGCCAGTCCGGGAACTGCGGGGCCTGCAAGTCGCTCCTCGTGACGGGCGAGGTGGCGATGAAGGGCTATTCCGAGTTCGCCCTTTCCGACGAGGAGAAGGCGCGCGGCCTGATCCTCGCCTGCCGCGCCGTGCCACGGGCGGCGTGCGAAGTCGCGTGGCTCGAGGAGGACGACCTGATCGTCCACCCCCGACGGCGGCTCGCCTGCCGGGTGGTGTCCCTCGACGATGCCACGCACGACATCAAGCGGGTGCGGCTGGAGATCGCTTCGGGAGGGCCCTTCGATTTCTCCGCCGGCCAGTTCGCCTCGGTAACCTTCGAGGGCTGCCCGCCGCGCGACTATTCGATGGCCAACGTTCCCGGCGACCCGATCCTCGAATTCCACATCCGCCGCACGGCCGGCGGCGCCACCAGCGCCCACGTCGCGGAGAGACTGAAGGTCGGCGACGGCGTGCGGGTCGAGGGTCCGTTCGGCCCCTCATACCTGCGCGAGAGCCATCGCGGTCCGATCATTGCCGTGGCCGGCGGTTCGGGGCTGGCGCCGATCAGGTCCATCGTCGAGCGCGCGCTGCAGAAGCAGCTGCCGCAGCACATCTATCTGTATTTCGGCGTCCGCAGCGAACGCGACCTCTATCTGCACGACCACTTCGCGGCACTGGCCGAGAAGCACAAGAACCTGCATTTCATCCCCGTGTTGAGCGAGGGCGGCGATTCGAGCCGGCGGCAGGGGCTGGTGCACGAGGCCGTGGCCCAGGATTTCGACGAGGTCGATGGCTGCAAGGCCTATCTCGCCGGCCCGCCGGTCATGGTGGAGGCCGCGACCCTGCTGCTGGAACAGCGCGGCATGCGCCGCACCGATATCCATGCCGATGCCTTCTATACGGCAGCCGAAATGGCGAGCGCGGGGAAGAAAACGGGCGCGGATCAATGAATGATCTTCTGCAGGGAAGAGTCGCCATCGTAACGGGCGGCGGCCGCGGCATCGGCCGGGCGATCGCCCGGTCGCTGGTGGCGGCGGGCGCACGGGTCGTCGTCGCGGACAACGGCACCTCGATCGCCGGCGACGGCGCTGACCCCGAGGTGGCGCGCGCCACAGTTAAGGAACTGAACGACGAAGCCGGCGGGACGAGAGCGTTTGCCTTCACCGAAAGCGTCGCCTCGCCAGGCGTGGCGAAGCAGCTCGTCGCTCTCGCGGTGAAGACGTTCGGCGGCCTCGACATCGTCGTGAACAACGCCGCCATCCGGCGCGACGCCCCCGTTTTCCACGCCGATCCGGCCGACTGGGACGCCGTGATCCGCACCAACCTCTCAGCGGCCTTCTATCTCATCAACGCCGCCTCGGCTGTCATGCGCGAGCAGGACAGGTCGGCCCAGGGCGGCAGGGACGGCTACCACTGGGGCCGCATCGTCAACATCGTCTCCTCGGCCGGCCTCTACGGCAGTCCGGGCAGGGCCGCCTATGCAAGCGCCAAGGCAGGCCTGTTCGGCCTGACGCGGGTCACGGCGATGGACCTCGCGCCGGCACAGATCACCGCCAATGCCATCGCGCCGGTCGCGCGCACACGCGTATCCGACGCGCTGAACTTCGGCCCGCACCCTGTCGCCGAGCTGGTGACGGCGCTCTGCTCCCCGACCGGCAAGGCGATCAGCGGCCAGCTGCTGGGCGTGCGCGGCCACGAGGTCTTCCTGTTCGGCCAGCCGCGGCCCGTCGCACTCCTCGAAGCCGGCGCGCCGGAGACGCTCGCGCAGGACATCATCGACAAGTTCGGCAGCCGGTTCACCGATTTCACGACGGACCTCGAAGGATTCGATACCGCGCCCCCCGTCTGACGAAGGCTCGCCCTTCGAAAGCGAGTTTCGTCGTCGCGGCGGGACGCTGGCCGCTCAACATCGTGGGCACTAGGCTGATCCTCTTCTGAGAGGAGACGCTCCGCATGAGTTCCTACGCCGCGCCGCCCCGCACCGTCGGTCGGCTGAAGCGCCCGTTCGGCGATCTCCACTACGAGGTCTCGGGCCGTGGTCCCGCGCTGCTGTTCGCGCACGGGCTGGGCGGCAATCACCTGAGCTGGTGGCAGCAGGTGGCGCACTTCGCGCCGCGCTATACCTGCGTGACCTTCGCTCATCGCGGCTTCGCGCCCTCCGACCCGGTCGCGAGCGGCGTAGATCCCGCCGACTATGCCGGCGATCTCGCCGCCCTGATCGATCATCTTGGGCTTGTCGACGTGCGCCTCGTGGGCCAGTCGATGGGCGGCTGGACGATGCTCGAGTATGCGCTGGCCCAGCCGGATCGCGTGAAGGCGCTGGTGCTGAGCTCGACCTCCGGCACGCTCGACCGGCGCGGCAGCGATCCGTCGGGCGGCAGTGCCTACGACGAGTGGTTTGCAGCATCCAACGCAACGATCGCCGCCGGTATGGCTCGCGGCATCCATCCGGCGATGGGCGAGCGCGCGGCCGAGCGCTTTCCGGCGCTGCATCTCCTCTATCGCAGCATCGACGAGATGGCGGGCACGCTCGACAAGGAGAAGCTGCGCGCCGGGCTGCGCTGCACCGCGACGCGCACCCTGGCCGACCTCGAGACGTTTCGCGTACCGACCCTGCTGATCGCCGGGGCTGAGGACGTCGTCTTCCCGACCTTCCTGGCAAGCGCCATCGCGACAAGCCTGCCCTGCGGCGAGGCCGAGATCATCGACGATGCCGGACACTCGCCCTATTTCGAGCAGGCCGCTAAGTTCAACGCGCTGGTCGACGCGTTCCTCGCGCGACGGGGCTAGGAGGTTTTCGTGTCCCAGGACAATCCGCGCATCGCCGTTCTCGGATTCGCCATCGAATGCAACCGGTTCGCGCCGGTGACGACGGCGGAGGATTTCGAACACGACGTCGACATCCGCGGCAACCGCATCGTGAGCGAGGCGCGCTCCGGAAAGTCGATCACCATGCCCGACCTCCCGGGCTTCTTCGACGAGATGGATCGCACCGGCAACTGGACGCCAGTACCGCTGCGCGTGTCGCTGGCGCAGCCCGGCGGACCGGTCGAGGAGCAGTTCTTCAAGGCCTATCTTGCCGAGATCGAGGCCGGCCTGAAGTCGGTCCTGCCGGTCGATGCGATCTTCGTTTCCTGCCACGGCGCGGCCCTGGCCGAGGGCACCGACGATCCCGACGGCGACCTGTTCGAGATGCTGCGGCGCGTCGCCGGACCCGACGTGCCCATCGTCTCGGTGTTCGACCTGCATGCCAACGTCTCGCGCCGCATGACCGACAATCTCAGCGTCTTCGTCGGCTATCTCGAGAACCCGCATGTCGACATCTACGAGCGCGGCGTCGAGGCGGCCAAGCACATGCGCGAACTGCTGGCCGGCGCACGCACGGCGGTCGAGATGGTCAAGATCCCGCTGGTGCCGCCGCAGATCGCGCTGCTGACCGCGCGCGGTCCCTACGCCGACCTCGTCAACTACGGGCAGACGAAGGTCGGCGGTGACATCCTCAACGTCTCGGTGATGGCGGGTTTCGCCTACAGCGACAGTCCGAAGAACGGCCTCACCGCCGTCGTCACCGCGCGCAACGGCAACGCCAAGGCGGCAGCGGACCTGGCGCTCGACATCGCCCAGCGCGCCTGGGCAACGAGGGAACGCTTCAAGCGGGAGATGATGACCCTGGCCGATGCGGTCCAGCTCGCTTCCGCCATCGGCCAGGACAAGCGGCGCAAGCCGATCATCCTGGCCGATGTCGCCGACAATCCCGGCGGCGGCGGACGCGGCAACACGACCTATCTGTTGCGCGCGCTCAAGGGAGCGCGGGCGCAGGGCGTCTATTTCGGCGTGTTCAACGATGCGGCGCTGGCGGCCCAGGCGCACCAGCTGGGAGAAGGCGCGATCTTCAACGCCTCCTTCAACACCCAGGAGCACCAGGAATTCTCCCTGCCCTTCGATTGCGAAGCCAAGGTCGTGAAGCTCTCCGACGGGCAATATGTCGGCCGTCGCGGCGTGCTCAGGAATGTCTCGGCCGACATGGGCCCCTCGGCGCTGCTCGATCTCGGCGGCATCCTCGTCGTGGTCATCAGCATCCGCTGCCAGTGCATGGACCCGCGGCAGTTCGAGATGTTCGGCCTGGACATCGCCGAGGCACGAACGGTGGTCGTGAAGAGCCGCGGTCACTTCCGCGGAGGCTTCGACGAGTTCTTCAAGCCGGAACAGATCTACGAAGTCGATTGTCCGGGCTTGACGTCGCCTGTCCTGGCGAACTTCACTTGGACCAAGTTGCCGAGGCCCGTCTATCCGCTCGACGAAGAAGCGAGCTGGAGTCCTGCGACATCCAACTGAGGGAGTCCTTCATGCTGCGTCGTGCCCTGTTTGCCGCCCTGGCATTGCTCGCGGCGGCGCCGGCCTCCGCCCAGGCCCAAGCCCAATCTGGCAAGACGCTGAAGGCCGTCATGCACTCGGATCTCAAGATCATCGATCCGGTCTGGACCACCGCCTATATCGGCCGCAACCACGGCTACCTGATCTACGACACGCTGTTCGCTCTCGACGGCAAGCTCGAGCCGCAGCCGCAGATGGTCGAGAGCTGGACGGTGAGCCCCGACCAGCTCACCTGGACCTTCAAGCTGCGCGAGGGCCTGAAATGGCATGACGGACAGCCGGTCACCTCGGCCGACGTGCTGCCGTCGATCAAGCGCTTCACCGACAAGGACACGCTGGGCGGCCTCATGGGCAAGCAGACCCAGGAGATGAAGGCGATCGACGACCGGACCTTCCAGATCGTCCTGAAGCAGCCCTACGGCATGATGCTGAGGACGCTGGCCAAGCCCTCTTCGGTCCCACTGTTCATCATGCCCAAGCGGGTCGCCGAGACGCCGGTGACCCAGCAGATTTCCGACACGACCGGCTCCGGCCCGTTCATCTTCAAGAAGGACGAATGGAAGCCCGGCGAGAAGGTCGTCTACCTGCGCAATCCCGACTACAAGCCACGGGCCGAGCCACCCTCGGGCCTGGCCGGCGGCAAGGTCGCCAAGGTCGACCGCGTCGAGTGGGTGTCGATCCCCGATACGCAGACCGCGATCAACGCGCTGCAGCAGGGCGAGATCGACATGATCGAGCAGCCCTCGCACGACCTGCTGCCGGTGCTCGAGAAGGACAAGAACGTCGAGATCGTCATTCCCGACCAGCTCGGCTCGACCTACATCCTGCGCTTCAACTGGAAGCAGCCGCCGTTCAACGACCTGCGTTACCGGCGCGCCGCCATGGTCGCGCTCAACCAGAAGGACTTCCTGCAGGCCGTCATCGGCGATCCGCGCTACTACAAGGTCTGCAAGGCCATGTTCGGCTGCGGCACCCCGCTCGAGAACGCTGCCGGCACCGAGGGCATCCTCGAGTCGCGCTTCGACGAGTCGAGGAAGATCCTGAAGGAGGCCGGCTACGACGGCACGCCGATCGTGCTGCTGCAGTCGACCGACCTCGCCGTCCTGACCAACCTCGCACCGGTCGCCAAGACGCTGCTGGAGCGCGGCGGCTTCAAGGTCGACATGCAGTCGATGGACTGGCAGACGCTGGTGGCGCGCCGGGCCAAGAAGGATCCGGTTTCCCAGGGCGGCTGGAACATCGCCATGACGGCGGCCGCCGCGGTGCTGCTGATCGATCCGGTCAACAACCACTATGCCGAGGCGAGCGGCGACCGGGCGCAGTTCGGCTGGCCGCTCGACGCGGAGATCGAGAAGCTGCGCACCGAATTCGTCGCAGAAGGCGATGCGAAGAAGCAGCTCGAGATCGCCAAGCAGGTCCAGAAGCGCATCCTCGACGGCGGCGTCACGGTGCCGCTCGGCCAGTTCCTGCAGCCGATGGCCCGGCGCAAGGGCGTGACGGGCAACATCCAGTCGCCCATCACGGTGTTCTGGAACGTCGAGAAGAAGTAGCCTTCCCGTCGTCTCGACCGGAGCCTCGCATAGCGAGGCGCAGCGGAGAGACCTTCTCTCCACTATCAGCCGGCCTTTGGTGAGAGAAGGTCTCTCCGCTGCGCGCCTTCGGCGCTCCGGTCGAGACGACGGGTCTTTCGTACAGATCTACCGATCCGGCAGCGGGATGAACTCGGGGTCCCCGGCCACCATGGCGAAGCGCCCTTCCCGCCAGTCTTCCTTGGCCTTCTCGATCCGCTCCTTGCTCGAGGAGACGAAGTTCCACCAGATGTGACGCGGGCCGTCGATCGGGGCGCCGCCCAGCAGCATCGCCTTGGCGCCCTCCGGACCGGCCAGCACCTCGACCGTCCGGCCGGGCGCCAGCAGCGCCAGATCGCCGACGCCGAGCTGGCTCTCGCCGACCACCATCATGCCCTCGGCGATATAGATCGCGCGCTCCTCGTGATCGGGCGTAATGGCGAGCGAGGCGCCGGCCATCATCTCCACGCCGACATAGAAGATCGGCGAGAAGTGGGTGGTGGGCGCCGTACGCCCCGCATAGCTGCCGACGATCAGACGCAGCGAAGCCCCGCCCTCGGTCCAGGCGGGCAGTCGCGCCGCCTCGACATGCTCGAAGGCGGGCGCCGTCTCCTCGTGCGTCCTGGGCAGCGCCACCCAGGTCTGGACGCCGTGCATGCGGAAGCCGGTGGCCCGCATCTCGGGTTCGGTGCGCTCGCTGTGGACGATGCCGCTGCCGGCGGTCATCCAGTTGACGTCGCCGGGCCGGATCGCCTGCGAATAGCCAAGACTGTCGCGATGGTAGATGCCGCCGTCGAACAGATAGGTGACCGTTGCCAGTCCGATGTGCGGATGCGGCCGGACTTCCATGCCGCCGCCCGGTGGAACGTCCATCGGCCCGAAATGGTCGAGGAAGATGAAGGGCCCGACGGTACGGCGCTTGACGCTCGGCAGCACCCGGCGGACCGCGAAGCCAGCCCCCAGATCGTGGGCGCGTCCCTGGATCAGAAGCTCGATCGGATCGGCCATCTCGTTCTCCTACGCTGTGCTGCAACCAACCGGAGGTGCAGTCATGTGCTTCGTCAGGCCGGTTATGGCGGAAGGGTCGAGCCGGTCAATCCCGGCGGGATTCGACGCTCGGTTACAGGGTTGTCACCACCGTCTCACCGGTCGGCACGTCGTGGAATCCTTCGCAAGTGCAGCAACATCGAAAGGTTGCCCACTGTGATCTTTAGGGACTGCAAACCCGCCCGAGGCGGAAATTCTAGCATTTTCAACATGTTAGGCACCTTGCGCGGGTGTTGCATTTTTGCAACTTTTTGTTGGACTTGTGGATACTCCGTGGCCAGTATCGCCCCCAAGCGAGGCACGCGGGGGCACCGGCCGGGGGAGGTCGGTGGGTCGTTGGTCGCCTCACCTGTCAATCAGTAGCGTTCAATGGAAGGGGAGCGGCCGACCGATGACGTCCACCATGACGCGTTTCCAACGCGCCCATAGCTGGCGAACGATCCGCAGCCTCATGGCAGCGACCTTTGTGATGTCTTCGGTGTTCTGCGCCGCCGAGGCGGCGGCCCAGGTGAAGGCCCCGTCCAAGAACCAGTTCAAGAAGCCCGCCGCCAGGTCCGCTCCCGCCCCGAGCGAGGACGTGCAGGCGTTTTCCATCGCCGCCGACAGCTCGGTCGCCCAGCAGCTCATTCTCCTGCAGGTCGATCCGAACGATGCGCAGGCCGCCGCCGACGCCGTCGGCAAGGCGCTCAGCCAGCCCGAGGTCAAGGCTGCCAGTTCCGGCCGCGCCGTGCTCGCTCCCCAGGGCGCCGGCCAGCCCAAGCGCCTGGTCTCCCTCCAGCTCTATTCGAACAAGTCGCTGGCCGTCGACCTCTCCCGCGGCGCCGATGGCATGTTCGGCTTCAAGCTCGCGCCGGGCGCCACGGAGGACGACGACGAGCGTGTCTCGAGCTTGCCGGGCTCGGCCCCCCCGAACGCCGGCGCGGCTGCCCGCTCGGTGGTCCCCGACTCGGTCAAGACCGTCAAGGCCAGCAGCGCCACGCTGGCCACCAGCCTCGCCCCGAGCGGCGCCAACCCGGCGGCCCTCAAGGAACTGACCCAGGCGCTTTCCGGCTTCGCGCCGGCCGCCGCCCGGATCGACGTCGTCCAGGGACGCACGACGGACGGCACGCCGCGCATCCTCGTCGCCAGCCTGGGCGACGGCACGGCCAGGCAGTCCTTCTGGTGGTTTGCGCCCCAGAACCAGCCCGAGGGCTGGTTCGACGATCAGGGCCGCCGCCTCGGTGGCACCACGCTCGCCAATCCGCGGCCAGAGGCACGCCAGTCGTCGCCGTTCGGCACGCGCCGCTACTACGGCCGCAAGAGCGGCGGCGGCTTCCACAACGGCATCGACTTCGAGGGCAAGACCGGCGATCCCATCTACGCGGCCGCCGACGGCGTCATCAATCACCAGGGCTGGTACTTCAACTACGGCCGCACGGTGAAGGTGAGCCACGCCGACAGTTTCGAGACGCTGTATGCGCACATGTCGCGCTTCGCCGATGGGATGGGCCCCGGCACACGCGTCCGGAAAGGCGACCTGATCGGCTATGTCGGCTCGACCGGCCGGTCGACGGGCGCACACCTTCACTTCTCGGTGATCGTGAACGGCCAGTTCGTCGATCCCCAGCCCTACATCTCCGGGAACGGCGGCGGCAGCATGCTGGCGGGCGAACAACTCGTCTCCTATCGCCAGTGGCAGCAGGAGATCAGGCGTGCCTCCGAGCGCAGCCGCGGCAGCAGCGACAATCGTTTCCAGGGCCTGCAGGGCGCCGATCCCTGGTCGTCCAACCCCTTCTCGTCGCGCGCGGCCGACCGCCTCTGAGCAGCAGCGAACGCGCGCGCGGCGCCGTTGCGCCTGATGGGCTGTTCGCCTAGGAATTGCGTCATCGGTTCTGAACGGTCGCGACAGGCGGCCGACGGGAACGTCAGAGGCAACAACGAGGGATGACAGAATGCTGAACAAAATGATGGCGGGCGTCGTCGCGGCCGGTCTGGTCGGTGTCGCCGGTACGGCGCATGCCGGCAAGGATCTGGACGCGGTCAAGGCGCGCGGCCAGCTGATCTGCGGCATCAACACGGGCGTCGCGGGCTTTGCCCAGCAGGACGACAAGGGCAAGTGGACCGGCCTGGACGTCGATGTCTGCCGCGCGGTTTCGGCGGCGATCTTCGGCGATGCCGAGAAGGTCAAGTACGTGCCGACGACGGCCCAGCAGCGCTTCACGGCCCTGCAGTCGGGCGAGGTAGACGTGCTCTCGCGCAACACGACCTACACGCTGACCCGCGACACCGCGCTCGGCCTCGAGTTCACCGGCATCAACTACTATGACGGCCAGGGCTTCATGGTGCCGAAGAAGCTCGGCGTGAAGAGCGCCAAGGAGCTGAACGGCGCCACCGTCTGCGTCCAGCCGGGCACGACGACCGAACTCAACCTCGCCGACTATTTCCGTGCCAACAAGATGACCTTCAAGCCGGTCGTCATCGAGAAGGTCGAGGAAATCCGCGCCGCGTTCTATGCCGGCCGCTGCGACGTCTACACCACCGACGCCTCGGGTCTCTACTCGACGCGCGCGGCGAACACCCCGGCGCCGCTCAAGCCGGACGACTTCATCATCCTGCCGGAGATCATCTCGAAGGAGCCGCTGGGACCGGCGGTCCGCCAGGGCGACAACCAGTTCGCCGACATCGTGCGCTGGGCCTTCTACGCGATGGTCGAGGCCGAAGAGGCCGGCATCACCTCGAAGAACGTCGACGAGATGCTGAAGAGCGACAATCCCTCGATCAAGCGCATCCTCGGCGTCACGCCGGGCATGGGCAAGGCGCTCGGGGTTGACGAGAAGTGGGTCTACAACATCGTCAAGCAGGTCGGTAACTACGGCGAGAGCTTCGACCGCAATGTCGGCAAGGGCTCGCCGCTGAAGATCGATCGCGGCCTGAACGCGCTGTGGACCAACGGCGGCCTGCAGTACTCCCCGCCGATCCGCTAGCATCCGGACACGACAAGACGACGAACCGCCGCCCGAGAGGGCGGCGGTTTTCGTTTGGCCGTTGCAAACGGCCCGGCAATGCGGGCAGTCTCGGCTCGGGGAAGTGTCGGGGGACACAATGCTGAAGTTCATGCTGTCGGCAATCGCCGCTTTTTCGACCTTGGCGGCCACGCAGGCCGTCGCCGGTCCCGTCCTCGACGCCGTCAAGGCACGAGGGCACGTCTTGTGCGGCGTCAGTGCGGGCCTGGTGGGCTTCATGCATGCCGACAGCCAGGGCGTCTGGCGCGGGCTTTCGGTCGACATGTGCCGCGCCGCGGCGGCCGCCTTGTTCGGCGATGCCGGCAAGGTGAAGTACGTCCCTCTCGAGCCCGCCAAGCGCTTCCCGGCACTCGAAGCCGGCGAGGTCGATCTCCTCGCCTCCAATTCGACCGTGACGCTGGGCCGCGACGCCGGCGTCGATTTCGTCGGCATCTACTACTATGACGGCCAGGGCTTCATGGTGCCGCGCAAGCTCGGCAAGCGCGTCATGAGAGACCTCGACGGCGCCAAGGTCTGTGTCCAGCCCGGTACGACGACCGAGGCCAACGTCGCCGACTATTTCCGCCAGAACAAGATGAGCTTCACGCCGGTGCTGTTCGACAAGGTCGACGATCTGCGCACCGCCTTCTTTGCCGGGCGCTGCGACGTCCTTACGGGGGACGTGTCGAACCTCTACGCGACCCGGGCGGCCTATGCTCCCAATCCGGGCGACTACACGATCCTGCCGCGGACCATCACCAAGGAGCCTCTGGGCCTGGCGGTCCGCCACGGCGACAGCCAGTTCGGCGACATCGCGCGCTGGTCGCTCTACGCGATGATCGAGGCCGAGGAATACGGGATCACGTCCCGGAACGTCGATGAAGCGCTGAAGAGCGACAATCCCACCCTGAAACGCATCCTCGGCGCGACGCCCGGCATGGGCAAGGCGCTCGGGGTCGACGAGAAGTGGGCCTACAACATCGTCAAGCAGGTCGGCAGCTACGGCGAGGCCTTCAACCGCAACCTCGGGCCCGACACGGTGCTCAAGATTCCGCGCGGCATCAACGCGCCCTGGCGCGACGGCGGCATGTTGTACGCCCCGCCGATCCGCTGACCGCCCCGCATTTTGGCCTGCGGCTTGCAAGCCTCCGTAAGAAGGCGGCATTGTGGGGTTCAAGAACAATGGGAGGTAACATGCGCAACAGGATCGTAGCGGCAGCCGCCGGATTGACCGCAGCCCTGGTCGGCTTCGTCGGGACGGCCCAGGCCGGCAAGGATCTCGACGCCGTCAGGGCACGCGGCAGCGTGAATTGCGGGGTCGGCATCGGGACCGCGGGCTTCATGCTCGCCGACAGCCAGGGCAAATGGAAGGGCCTCTCGGTCGACGTCTGCCGCGCCGTCGCGGCCACCATCTTCGGCGATTCGGAGAAGGTCAGGTACGTTCCCCTCACCTCCCAGCAGCGTTTCACGGCCCTGCAGTCGAGCGAAGTCGACATCGTGATGGGCAACGCCACCTACACGCTGACGCGCGACACGGCGCTGGGTCTCGATTTCACCGGCATCTATTACTATGACGGCCAGGGCTTCATGGTGCCGAAGAAGCTTGGCGTGAAGAGCGCCAAGGAGCTGAGCGGCGCCACGGTCTGCGTCGCCCCCGGCACCACCACCGAACTGAACCTCGCCGACTATTTCCGCGCCAACAAGATGACCTTCAAGCCGGTCGTCATCGAAAAGGTCGACGAGATCCGCGCGGCCTTCTTCTCCGGTCGCTGCGACGTCTACACGACGGATGCGTCGAGCCTTGCGGCCACCCGCGCCGCCAACGTGCCGCCGCCGCAGACCATCGACGACTACGTCATCCTGCCCGAGATCATCTCGAAGGAGCCGCTGGGACCGGTGGTGCGCCACGGCGACAACCAGTTCGCCGACATCGTGCGCTGGGCGCTCTTTGCCATGATCGAGGCAGAGGAGCATGGCATCACCTCGAAGAACGTCGACGAGATGCTGAAGAGCGACAACCCCTCGATCAAGCGCATCCTCGGCGTCACGCCGGGCATGGGCAAGGCGCTCGGGGTCGACGAGAAGTGGGTCTACAACATCGTCAAGCAGGTCGGTAACTACGGCGAGAGCTTCGACCGCAATGTCGGCATGGGCTCGCCGCTGAAGATCGCCCGCGGTCAGAACGCCCTGTGGACCCAAGGCGGCCTGCAATACTCGCCGCCGATCCGCTGATGCGGGATGATCGAGGCCGGGAACGGCGGAAGTTGTCCCGTTGCGCGGGGGCAATTCCCACATACACTGAGGGCAATACCGGGCCTATAACGCCCGGGCGGAAAAACCGCACGAGGCAGGGGGAATAGCGTATGGCGGTCGAGGCTCTCGGCTCTGCGCCACGTACGAAAGTGGCACCGTGGAACGATCCGGTCATTCGGGGCTGGGTCTTCCAGATCGTCGTGGTCGGCCTCGTCGGGTTCCTCGCCTGGTATCTGGTCAGCAATACGATCGAAAATCTGCAGCGCCAGAAGATCGCGAGCGGGTTCCACTATCTCGAGCGCGAAGCCGGTTTCGAAATCGGCGACACGATGATCGAGTACTCGCCGGCCAGCACCTATGCCCGTGCCATCTGGGTCGGCATCCTCAACACGCTGCGCGTTGCCGTCCTCGGCATCCTGCTCAGCACACTTCTCGGCACGCTGATCGGTGTCGGACGGCTGTCGCCCAACTGGCTGCTCAACCGCATCTGCGGCTGGTACGTCGAGGCCTTCCGCAACGTGCCGCTGCTGCTGTGGCTCTTCCTTTTCTACAAGCTGATCAGCGAGGCCTTTCCCGGGCCGCGGCAGGCGATCTCGCTGTGGAACAGCGTGTTCCTGAGCAACCGCGGCGTTTACTTCCCAGTGCCGATAGCGGATCCCATCCACAAGTGGATGGGCCTTGCGTTCCTGGTCGGCATCGCCGGCGCCTGGTTCGTCAACCGCTGGGGCCGGAAGCGCCAGGAGGCGACCGGCCAGCCTTTCCCCGGTATCTCCGTGGGCCTGGCCATCGTCATCGGCCTCCCCGCCCTCGTGTGGCTGGCCGGCGGCGCGCCGCATCACATGAGCTGGCCCGAACTGAAGGGCTTCAACTTCGCGGGCGGCACCGTCATCCAGCCCGAGTTCACCGCCCTTCTGGTCGGCCTGGTGCTCTACACCTCGGCGTTCGTGGCCGAGATCGTGCGCTCCGGCATCCTGGCGCTGCACAAGGGACAGAGCGAGGCGGCGGCGGCGCTCGGCCTGTCGCGCGGCCAGTCGATGCGGCTGGTGCTGCTGCCGCAGGCGCTGCGGGTCATCGTCCCGCCGATGACCAGCCAGTATCTCAACATCACCAAGAACAGCTCGCTGGCGATCGCGATCGGCTACCCCGACCTCGTGGCCTCGATCAACGTGACCATCAACCAGACCGGCCAGGCGATCGAGAACATCCTGATCATCATGGCCGCCTACCTGTCGGTCAGCCTCTCCATCTCGGCGTTCATGAACTGGTACAACAAGCGCATCGCGCTGAGGGAGCGCTGAGCATGACCGACACGCCTGTCGGCGACCGCAAGCCGCTCGCCCCTCCCGTCGACGAGACCGGCGTCCTGGGCTGGGTGCGCAAGAACCTGTTCTCCAGCTGGGGTAACGGCATCACCACGGTCGTGCTCATTGCCTTCGTGGTCTGGGTGCTGTCCTGGTTCCTCGAATGGGCGCTGTTCACCGCCAACTTCACGGCCACGACCGGCGCCGAATGCCGCGGCGGCGGCGCCTGCTGGGCACTGATCCGCGAGAAGTTCCGCTACATCTTCTTCGGCTCCTTCCCCTACGAGCAGCACTGGCGGCCGCTGTTCGCCGTCATCACCATGCTGGCCATGCTGGTGCTGAGCGCGGATCGCCGCATGTGGAACTGGCGCCTGCTGGTGATCTGGGGCGTCGGCTCGTTCGTCACCTTCCTGCTGATGTTCGGCCAGATCCACATCCCGCTGAGCCTCATCCTGTTAGTGGCGCTGGTCGCCGGCGGTGTCGGCCTTGCCCTGCGCAGCGCCCTGGCGACGCCTTCCGAGCGGCTGGCCTACTACGCGCTGGTCGGGATCGGCGCGGTCGGCCTCGTCCTGCGCATCGTGGGTGTCCTGCCGAAGTGGAGCATCGGCATCGCGCCGCTCAGCTACGTCGAGACCAGCCTCTGGGGCGGCCTGCCGGTGACGCTGATCCTGGCGACCTATGGGCTGGCCTTCGCCTTTCCCTACGGCGTCCTGCTGGCGCTGGGGCGGCGCTCCAACCTGCCCCTCATCAAGGGCCTGTGCGTGGGCTTCATCGAGCTGATCCGCGGCGTGCCGCTGATCAGCCTGCTGATCATGGCCTCGGTCATGCTGCCGCTGTTCCTGCCGTCCGGCACGACCATCGACAAGTTCCTGCGCGCCCAGGTGGCCGTCATCCTGTTCGCCGGCGCCTATATCGCCGAGGTCATCCGCGGCGGCCTGCAGTCGCTGCCCAAGGGCCAGTTCGAGGCCGCCGACGCGATGGGCCTGAACTACCCGCAGAAGACCCTGCTGATCATCCTGCCGCAGGCGCTTCGCGTGGTGATCCCGCCGCTCATCAACACCTTCATCGGCTTCTTCAAGGACACGTCGCTGGTGCTGATCATCGGCATCTTCGACTTCCTCAACACGGCCAACCAGGCACTGGTCGATCCCAACTGGGCGGGCTTCCCGGGCGAGGTCTACCTGTTCGCCGCCTTCGTCTACTTCATCTTCTGCTATTCGATGTCGCGGTACAGCAGGTACCTCGAACACGAGCTCAACAAGGGTACGCGCCGCTAGGCGCCGTCAGGGAGCACGTCATGGCCGCAACCGCGCGAGATCTCTCGAAGGTCGAATCGGTGATCCAGCTCAAGGGCGTCAACAAGTGGTTCGGACAGTTCCACGTGCTGACCGACATCAATCTCGACGTGAAGGAAGGCGAGAAGATCGTCATCTGCGGACCGTCGGGATCGGGCAAGTCGACGCTGATCCGCTGCATCAACCGGCTGGAGGAACATCAACGCGGCGACATCGTCGTGCATGGCGTCACCCTGTCCAACGACGTGAAGAACATCGAGGCGATCCGCCGCGAAGTCGGCATGGTGTTCCAGTCGTTCAACCTGTTCCCGCACCTCACCATCCTCGACAACCTCACCCTGGCGCCGATCTGGGTGAAGAAGATGCCGAAGAAGGAGGCCGAGGAGATCGCCATGAGCCTGCTGACCCGGGTGCGCATCCCGGAGCAGGCGCTGAAGTACCCCGGCCAGCTCTCGGGCGGCCAGCAGCAGCGCGTGGCGATCGCCCGGGCGCTCTGCATGCGTCCCAAGATTATGCTGTTCGACGAGCCGACGTCGGCGCTCGATCCGGAGATGGTGAAGGAAGTGCTCGACGTCATGATCGAGCTGGCGCGCGAGGGCATGACCATGCTCTGCGTCACCCACGAGATGGGCTTCGCCCGGGCGGTCGCCGACCGCGTGATCTTCATGGATCGCGGCGAGATCGTCGAACAGAACGAGCCGGAAGAGTTCTTCGCCAATCCCCGGAACGAGCGCACCAAGCTGTTCCTCGGCCAGATCCTGCACAATCACTAGGATCTTGCGGAGTAGGATCGGAGCACCAACACCAACCTCATGCTGAGGAGCGCTCCTCTGGAGCGCGTCTCGGAGCATGTGCACGAGCACCCCGTCCGTTGCCGATCCTTCGAGACGCGGCCTGCGGCCGCTCCTCAGGATGAGGCCGTGCGCATCGACCTGAAGCGGAAAGATTCCAAACGATCCAGGGCCGCCATACAGGCGCCCCGGAGCTTCACCTGGCTTCGAGCGTGTCCCGGATCACGTCACAGACCTGATCGACGGACTCGAGCGGCATGTGCGGCCCCATCGGCAGGCTGAGCACGGTTTCGGCCAGCTTCTCGGCGAGAGGATAGGTCCCCTTGCCCTGGCCGAGTTCGGCGTAGGCGTCCTGCAGATGCGGCGGGATCGGATAGTGGATCAGCGATCCGATGCCGGCTTTCTCCAGCGCCTTCGCGAGATCGGCGCGCCGGTTCGTCCGCACCACGTACAGGTGCCACACGGGATCGGCCCATTGCGGAACGTTCGGCAAGGCCAGACTCGCGATGTTCGACAGCCGATGGTCGTAGCGCGCCGCCACGATCCGGCGTCGGTCGTTCCATTCGTCGAGCTTCGTGAGCTTCACCCGCAGGAAGGCGGCCTGCAGTTCGTCGAGGCGCGAGTTCAGGCCCTTCTCGAGGTTCACATACTTCACGCGGCTGCCGTAGTTGCGCAACGTGCGCAGCCGCTCGGCGAGCTTCGGATCGTCCGTCGTGACCGCGCCGCCATCGCCGAAGGCGCCGATGTTCTTGCTCGGAAAGAAGCTGTGGGCACCGGCGTCTCCCAAAGATCCGGTGCGGCGCCCGCGGACCCTGGCGCCCTGCGCCTGGGCCACGTCCTCGACCACCTTCAGCCCGTGCTTGGCGGCAAGCGCCATGATGGCGTCCATGTCGGCCGGCTGACCGTAGAGATGGACCGGCATGATCGCCTTCGTGCGCGACGTGACGGCCGAGGCGATGCGTTCGGGATCGATGTTCGGCCCGCCGGGTGTCGGCTCCACCGGAATCACCCTGGCGCCGACGGCGGTCACCGCGAGCCAGGTCGCGATATAGGTGTTCGATGGCACGATGACTTCATCGCCGGCGCCGATGTCCCAGGCGCGCAGCGTGAGCTCGAGCGCCTCGAGGCCGTTGCCCAGCCCGACGCAATGCTTGGTGCCGCAGAAGGCGGCGTACTCGGCCTCGAAGGCTTCGACCTCCTTGCCGAGCACGAACCAGCCGGACTCCATCACGCGCAGATAGGCGGCATCGAGTTCCGGCTTGAGCTCGGTGTAGACCGACTTCATGTCGAGGAAGGGGATCATGCGCGGTCCGCCGCCTCGACTTCGCGCCTGAACGCCTCGTAGTCCCGGAGGTACTCGCTTTCGTCGTACAGGGTCGAGGCGATGACCAGGATGACAGTCTGCGGCGCGAAGTTGTCGAGCTCGTGCCACACCATCGGCCCGATGTGCAGCGCCCGGCCCGGATCGTTCAGGGTGACCGTCTCCTTCACCCTGCCGTCGTCGAGATGCAGCTGGCACGAGCCGTTCATCACGAGCGTCACGAGATGCGACTCGCGATGCCCGTGCCGGCCGCGCCACTGGTCGGGCGCGATGTCGTGCAGCCAGAACAGCCGCCTGACGGTGAAGCCCAGCTGGTGGTCGAACTCGAGGAAGTTGATCTTGCCGCGAATGTCGCCCCGTCCGGGGACGGAGAGCCAACGGCAGTTGGAGACTTTGAGCTGGGGAAGAGACATGTCGGGCATGGCAGAGCCTGTCTTATCGCTTGTTCGTTTGCAGCTTTCGCCATTGCATGTAGACGACGCCACTCACGGCGACGAGCCCACCGGCGATCTGGTAGGCATTGGGCATGAAGCCATAGGTCATTGACCATAATACGGCGAAAAACGGCACGAGATTGACCCAGAGCGACGCAATTGCAACCCCCAGCCGGCTGGCGCCGACGTTCCACAGATAGGCGCCCATGCCGCTGGCGAAGACGGCCACCAGCAGAAGCTGGCTCCACACCCAGCCGTCCGTCACCGCAAACGGAGAGGCTGACCAGCCGATACCGACCAGGACCAGGCTCAGGATCGCCATCCAGCCGAAGGCCGAAAACGACGCGACATAGGCGCGGTGGAGCTGACTCGCCCGGTCGAACCAGGACTGCGCTTTCAGGCTGTAGAGCGTCCAGATGGCATTGGAGAGCAACACGACGATCTCGCCGCCGCCCAGCGTCAGTGCCCCCCGGCCGAACAGGCTGCCGGCGGCCAGAATGGCGCCTCCCGTCACGGTGAGCGCCAGCGCGATCCCGAAGCCTGGATCGAAGCGCGCCCCGGTCACGAGGCGCACGGTGGCCGCCGATACGAGCGGCCCCGCCACCTGGACGGCGGCCGCCGAGATCGGGTTGCTGAACCGGATCCCCAGGGTGAAGACGATGAAGAAGCCGCTCATCATCAGGCCGATCAGCAGGAAGCGCTCGAGGCCGATCTCGATCCGGAGGTTGCGAACGCCTTCCGCCAGCACCAGGAGCAAACCGAGCGTCACCACGGCCGCCAGGGTACGGATGGTGAGCATCGGCACCACGTCGAAGTGCTCGAGCATGACCTTGGAGACGGGGACGTTGGCGCCCCAGCTCACGCCCACGAAGACCATGGCCACGAAGGCGCCCAGCATGTGATGGCGGCCGCGTCCGGGCACCGGCGACCCGGTCATCGCCGCGCCGCGCGGGTCTGGCGAATCTGCAGCTGGGCGATGCCCGCCAGGACGACGACGCCGCCCGCGACCTGCAGCCAGCTCGGCTCGCGCCCCATCAGGGCCGCCAGGCCGATCGCGAAGACGGGCGCGGAGTTCGCGAACAGGGAGGCAACGGGCACGCCGACCAGCGACACGCCGGTGTTCCACAACAGGACTGCCACCGCGACGCCCAGCACGCCGATCCAGGCCACCATGCCCCATTCGAGCGGCGTCGGCGGCCGGGTCGGCCAGGCGATGCCGCCCAGCGCCCAGACGACGGCACAGACCACGCCCAGCAGAACGCTGGCGACCGTCGAGGTGAGAGCCGACAGGGCGATCTGGCCGCGGTCGGACAGCCATTGCTGGGCGCGGATCGAGTACCAGCTCCAGCACAGCTGGGCGATCACCAGCAGCACCTCGCCGCCTTCGAGCCCGAAGGATCCGGCCGCGCGCCCCGGCGTTCCCAGCACGACGACGATGCCGCCGGCAACGACCAGCACCAGCGTGAACCCGAAACCCGGCGGCGTGGTCGAGCCCAGCATCGCGCGCGCAAGTAGAGTGGCCCAGATCGGACCACACATAAGAACGATCGCCGCGGTCGCGGGATGGGCATGCGCCACACCGAACGTGTAGAGCACCGAAAAGACCGTCATGGCCGTCCCGAGCTTCAGCAGCCGTCGCCAGTCGAGCGGCCGCGGCGCCGCCGCCGGCCGCGCGCTCATCAGCACGGCCAGCCAGAGCACCGGCAGCCCCAGGATGTAGCGCGACCAGGACAGCAGCCAGTTGTCATAGTGCTCGGCCAGTGCCGCGAGCACCGGGATCATCGATCCCCAGATCATGGCGGCAAGCAGCAGCACAAGGGAGGCACGCCGCAGCGCGCCGACGGACGGCGACATCGGGCCCGCCGCTCAACCCGTGGCGCGACGGCGGACCGCCTCGTAGCCGACGCGGCAATCCTTGTAGACGTCGGGCTTCTCGGTCGAGACGCGGGCCTCGACGACCTGCGGCTGCGCCAGGCAGAGATCGAGGATGGACTCGACCAGCGTTTCCTGGAGATTGAAGTGGCGGCTCGCCGCGAGGTCCACGATGCCGTCGTGGACGATGTCGTAGTTCAGCACGTTGGCGATGCTGTCGCCGTGCGCTCGGTCGGGATCCACCAGCAGCAGCTCGACGTTGATGACGACGGCCTGCGGCTTGGCCAGTTCGAAATCGTAGATGCCGATCGACACCAGGAGCCGCAGGTCGCGGATGAAGATGCGGCGCTGGGAGGTGACCATGGTCATTTCTTCTTCTTGAGGTCGAAGGCGATGTCGCGCGGCCGGCCCGTCAGGTGCTCCCCGCTGTCGACGATGATCGTGTCGCCGGTATAGCTCGGCGTCGCCACGATGAAGCGCAGCGCGCGGACGAGATCCTCGACCGTGACACCCACCCCGAGCGGATTGGCGGCATGCTGCTCGGCGAAGCGCGCATCGGTCTGGCTGCCGCTGCGCAGGGTCAGACCCGGCGCGATGCCCGCCACCCTGAGGCGCGGCGCGAAGGATTGCGCCAGCAGGGTCGTCAGCCCCTGCAACCCGATCTTCGAGAGCGTGTAGGTCAGGAAGTCGGGATTGAGGTTGTAGAGCTTCTGGTCGAGCACGTTGACGACGAGGCCCGTCTCGTCCTCCGGCAGCTGGCGCGCCAGCGCCTGGGCGAGCAGCAGCGGCGCCCGCAGGTTGATGGCCATGTGCAGGTCGAAGTCGGCCGCCGTCGCCGTCGGCGCCCGGTCGAGCTTGAACAGCGAGGCGCTGTTGACCAGGCAGGTGAGGCGAACGCCACGCGCCCGGCACTTGGCCACCAGACCCTCGGCCTGGCGCGCCGAGGCGAGATCGGCGCGAACCGTCATCGCCTTGCCGCCCGCCGCGCGGATCATCGCGACGGTCTCTTTCGCGCCGGCCGCCGATGCCTTGTAGTGAACGAACACGAAGAAGCCGTCGGCTGCCAGCGCAAGCGCCAGGGCACGGCCGATTCGCAATCCCGCCCCGGTGACCAACGCGCCTTTCATGATGCGACACCCGCCCTTGGTGACTGAAAGAGGCGGCGGTTCTAGCATGCGACCATGAATTCGTCCCCGTTCGAAACCGTCGACTGCGTTGTCATTGGCGCAGGTGTTGTCGGCCTTGCCGTCGCCCGTGCGCTTGCCCTTGCCGGCCGTGAGGTCATCGTCGTCGAGGCCGCCGACGCCATCGGTACCGAGACCAGCTCGCGCAACTCCGAGGTCATCCACGCCGGCATCTACTACCCCAAGGGCAGCCTGATGGCGCGCTCCTGCGTCGCCGGCCGTCGCATGCTCTATGCCTATTGCAAGGACCACGGCGTGCCGCACCTCAATTGCGGCAAGCTGATCGTGGCGACCAACGAGGCCGAGGCCGACAAGCTCGCCGAGATCAAGGGTCGCGCGGAAGCGAACGGCGTCGAGGGCATGCGCTTCCTGAGTGCCGCCGAGGCGATGGCCATGGAGCCGAATCTGCACTGCACGGCGGCGCTGTTTTCGCCCAGCACCGGGATTGTCGACAGCCATTCCTACATGCTGGCGCTGCAGGGCGACGCCGAGGCGCAGGGCGCGATGTTCGCCTTCAACAGTCCGGTGACGGGCGGCCGCGTCGTCGACGGCGGCGTCGAGATCGAGGTCGGCGGAACCGAGCCGATGAACCTGCGTTGCCGGCTGCTGGTCAATTCGGCCGGGCTGCATGCGCCGACGCTCGCCAGAAAAATCGTCGGGATGCCATCCGCGCACATCCCGACCGCGTACTACGCCAAAGGAAACTATTTCACCTTGACCGGCCGCTCCCCCTTCTCCCGCCTCATCTACCCGGTTCCCGTGCCGGGCGGGCTCGGCGTTCACATCACCGTGGACATGGGCGGCCAGGCGAAGTTCGGGCCTGACGTCGAGTGGATCGACGGGATCGAATACACGGTCGATCCGCATCGCGCCGACAAGTTCTATGCCGCGGTGCGCAAGTACTGGCCCGGGTTGAAGGACGGCGCGCTGCAGCCGGGCTATGCCGGCATCCGCCCCAAGATCGTGCCACAGGGCGCGCCGGCGCAGGACTTCACCATCACGGGACCGGCCGACCATGGCGTGGCCGGCCTCATCAACCTGTTCGGCATCGAATCGCCCGGCCTCACCGCCTCGCTGGCGCTGGCGGAGCAGGTGCGCGACCTCGCTGGTTCTGCATGAGTTTGGCGCGCCGAGGCCTCATTGCCAGCGTTCTCGGCCTGCTCGGCGGCTGTTCTCCCGCAGCGCTCCTCAACACGACCGTCTCGCGCTCGGGCTACAGGCTCGAAGCCGATATTCCTTACGGCAGCCTTCCGCGCCAGAAGCTCGACGTCTACACGCCCGAGCAGCCACGCACCGACGGCAAGTCGGTCATCTTCTTCTACGGCGGCTCCTGGGACTCCGGCGCCAAGGGCGACTATCTCTTTGTCGGCCAGGCGCTGGCGGCGCTGGGTATCACGACGATCATCCCGGACTACCGCGTCTATCCAGAAGTGCGTTATCCGGCCTTCCTCGACGACGCGGCGGCCGCAACCGCATGGGCAGCCAGCAAGGTCGGCACCGAAAAGCTGTTCGTCGCCGGGCATTCGGCGGGCGCCTATATCGCGATCATGATGGTCGCCAACACGCCCTATCTCTCGGCCGCGGGCGTCGACCGCATGAAGCTGCCGGGCGGTATCGGCATCGCCGGCCCCTACGATTTCCTGCCCCTCACCTCGCGGCGGCTGAGGGAGATTTTCGGCGGCGATCGGCGCGAGACGCAGCCGATCGAGTATGCCCGCGCGCCGCTGCCGCCGCTCCTGCTGCTGCACGGTACCGCCGACATGACGGTCAAACCCTTCAACAGCGAACGACTGGCAGCGGCCTGGCGCAAGGCGGGCGGCACGGCCGAGCTGAAGCTCTATCCCGAGGTCGACCACATCGACATCGTCGGCTCCTTCTCGGAACTCCTGCGCAGGCGCGCGCCGACGCTCGAGGACACGATCTCCTTCATCGACCGGACCTGATCCGCATTGCGGACGGAAAATCCACGGTGCGACCCGTGGGCTGGCCCCCGGCGTTCCGGTTCGCTAATGCTTGGGGAACTCACCCAGGGGGAAAAGTCCATATGATCAAGACGCGCTTCACCGAGATGTTCGGCATCAAGCACCCGATCGTGCAGGGCGGCATGCAGTGGGTCGGCCGCGCCGAACTCGCCTCGGCCGTCTCCAACGCCGGCGCGCTGGGCATTCTCACCGGCCTCACGCAGCCGACTCCCGAGGATCTGCGCAAGGAGATCAAGCGCTGCCGCGAGATGACCGACCAGCCGTTCGGCGTGAACCTCACCATCCTGCCGACGCTCGTGCCGCGCCCCTATGGCGAGTACATCGACGCCATCATCGATTCCGGCATCAAGATCGTCGAGACCGCCGGCAACAATCCCAAGCCCTTCCTGCCCAAGCTCAAGGAAGCGGGCGTCAAGGTGATCCACAAGTGCACCGCGGTCCGCCACGGTCTCTCGGCCGAGAAGGCCGGCGTCGATGCGATCTCGATGGACGGTTTCGAGTGCGCCGGTCACCCGGGCGAGGACGACGTGCCGAACCTCGTGCTGCTGCCGGCGGCCGCCAACGTCATCAAGATCCCGATGATCGCCTCGGGCGGCTTCGCCGACGCGCGCGGCCTGGTGGCCGCGCTGGCGCTGGGCTGCGAGGGCATCAACATGGGCACCCGCTTCATGGCCACCAAGGAAGCGCCGATCCACCAGAACGTGAAGGAGAAGATCGTCTCCTCCGACGAGCGCAGCACCGCGCTGATCCTGCGCACCATGCGCAACACCAGCCGCGTCTACGGCAACAGCATCGCCAAGAAGACGATCGAGATGGAAGGCGAGGGCAAGACCATCCAGGAGATCGGCCCGATCGTCGCCGGCGCCAAGGGCAAGGTCGTCTACGAAACCGGCGACATGGAACACGGCATCTGGTCGGCCGGCACCTGCATGGGCCTGATCAACGACATCCCGTCCTGCAAGGAACTGGTCGAGCGTATCGTCAGCGAAGCCGAGGAGATGATCCGCGGCCGCCTCGCCAAGTCGCTCGCGGCTTAGCGCGGTCGCGCGCGATAGCGCTTCCAGCGACGCCACAACAGGCCGCCGAAGGGCGGCAGCAGGCAGAGACAAGCGGCAGCGATCGCCATCGCTGCCGCGATGCAGTTCCAGCCCCGACGCAGGCCCACGACGCAATCCCAGTCGAGGGCCATGACCACCAGGGCGATCAGCAGGACCGGGTTGGCGAACAACGCCACCAGATAGAGCCGCCATGCCGGCGCTTCGACGCCGGGCTTCCACTGGCACACGAACGAACTCACGACGGCGCCCGCCAGCAGGGCCAGCGCGAAATAGAGCGACAGCCGCAGATCGAGGAAAGCCCCCGCGCCCGCCCCGACGAGAACGGCGGCGACGAGGTGACCCATGGCGAAGGGTGTAATGCGCAGCACGAGCCGTCGCCTGTTTCCGGACGCCGGACGCTACACCAGGTTGATGCGACAGCCGCAGACCTCGACCTGACCGACTCCGTGCCGGCGGCCGCGCTTCTCGGCAGCAGCCAGCACGCGCTCGCGATCGACCACCTTCACGTCGTAGGCCGAGACGCCCGGGCCGCGCCCGTCGGCAATCGGCACGAAGCGGATCTGCGAACCGTCGAGCCGGATGATGTTCCCGACGGCGGGCCGGTTCAGGATTCGCGACCAGGAGGCGGCGGCGCCGTCGGGATCGTCGTGCTGGATCTCGACGCCGGCCAGGCCATTGGTGACGTCCGAGCGCGCATGCTTCGTCCAGTCCTTCTCGGCGGGCGGCCACCACAGAGCGGGATCGACGCCCGGCGGTGCGAAGGTCGTGTCGAGCGACAGCAGCACGCCGTTCGTGTCCGAGGGATGGAAGTGGGTGTACTGGTATTCTGGCAGGTCCTTCTCGGCGACGGCGCGCACGCCGAGCGCCGTGACCCTCTGCCGTTCGGCCACCGCATCGGGCACCTGCAGGATCACCATGTAGCCGCCATCGCCCTTGCGGCGCTCGATGTAGCGGCCGGCCGACGTGCCCTCCTTGAAGGGCGACACGATCTCGAGGAAGTCGTTGCCGGTCGGGCAGACGACATTGGCCAGACCCCACTTGGCGACGCCGGGATCGCGATAGGCGACCTCGATGCCGAGAATGTCGCACAGCTCCTCGTTGGAGCTCTCCAGGTCCTTGCAGACGAAGACGCATTGCCTCAGTCTCATCGCTCCGCTCCCGTTCCTTCGTTGTATGGTCTATCGTAACGCCATGCGGACCGTATGGACCATGGGCTTCGTGGCAGCGGCCGCGCTCTCATTCTGCTTCCCGGATTTCGTCGTCTTCCGCTTCACGCAGGCGGCCATCTGGTCGATCGCGCTGATGGGTCTGGTGCTCCTGTGCGGCGTGAGCGGGCAGTTCTCGCTGGCCCAGGCGGCCCTGTTCGGCCTCGGCGGCTATGGCGCGGCGATGCTCGCGGCGCACACGCCGCTCTCGCCCTATGCCGGCCTCGTCGTGGCGCCACTGCTGGGCTTCGCCGCAGGCTATGGTATCGGCCGCGTCGCCGGTTCCCATACGCTCTGGACGCAGGCCCTCGTCACCTACGCCGTCGTCGTCGCCTTCCCGCAACTGCTGCGCTGGCGGCCGATCGAGGATTGGACCGGTGGCGTCCAGGGACTCTATCTCGATTTCCCGACGCCGCCGACCGACCTGCTGAGCAACGATCGCTGGGCCTTCCTGATGGCGCTATCGCTGCTGGCCGCCGGCATGTGGCTCGCGCACAACCTGATCGACAGCCGCTCCGGCCGCGCCCTGAAGGCGGCCCGCGACCAGAACTTCGCGGCCGCCTCGCAGGGCATCCGCGTGCCGCAGGCGCGCGCCGCGGCGTCCGGGATCGCCGGAGCCTATCTCGCCGTCGCCGGCTGCCTCTCGGCCTGGCAGTTCGGGTTCGTCGGCCCCGGCAGCTACAATTTCGCGCTGTCGGTCCAGATGCTGTTCGGCCTGGTGATCGGCGGCATGCATTCGGCCGGCGGCGCGATCCTGGGCGGGCTCTTCCTGCAATTCTTTCCCGACGTCACGGCGGGGCTGGGCAAGGGCTACTCCGCCCTGCTCTACGGCGTGCTGCTGATCGCCGCCATGGTGGCGATGCCTCAAGGCGTGGCGGGCGCGCTGGCCCGCCTCGCCGCCCGGCTGAAGCTCAGAGGCCCTTGAAATTGGGAGCGCGCTTCTCGACGAAGGCGCGCGCCGCTTCCTTGTGATCCTCGGTCTCGCCGGTGCGGATCATGCGCGCGGCCTCGCTGTCGAGCGCCTCGGAGAGCGTGCCCTCTTCCGCCACCTTCATGTTCTTCTTCACGTGCCACCAGGCGACGCGCGGGCCGGCCGCCAGCTTCTTCGCAAAGGCCATGGTCTCGGCATCGAGGTTGGCGTCGTCGACGATCCGGTTGGCGAGGCCGAGCTTCTCGATCTGCTCGGCGTTCAGGATCTCGGCCGTGAAGTAGAGCTCCCGTGCCTTGGCCGTGCCCACCAGCTTGTGCAGGAAATAGTGCGAGCCGAAGTCGCCCGAGAAGCCGACCTTGGCGAAGGCCGTCGTCATGCGGGCGCTCTTGCCGGCGAAGCGCATGTCCGCGGCGAGCGCCAGCGACAGGCCGGCGCCGGCCGCGACGCCGTTCACCATGGCGATCGTCGGCTTGCCCATTTCATGCAGCAGTTCGGAGACCTTCATGCGCTCGCGGATGTCGTGGACCTTGTCCTCGTAGGTCTTGTCCTGGTCGCGGCCCGCCGCCATCGACTTCACGTCGCCGCCGGCGCAGAAGGCCTTGTCGCCGGCGCCACGCACCACGACGCAGCCAATGGCGCGGGTGCCTGCCGCTTCCTCAAGCGAATCGGAGAGAGCCTGCATCATGTCGCGGCTCAGCGCGTTCATGGCATCGGGACGGTTGAGCACGATCTTCATGACACCGTCTTCGACGGTCTTGATCAGGTGGGACATCGACTTCCTCCGGGATTGCGGTTGGCTTGTGTTGCGGCGAATGTTTCCCAAACCAATGAGCCACGCAACGACATTCCGTATTGCTGGGCGGAACCGAACCGGGAGGGATTCTGGCCATGAACTACGAGACCTTGCTGACGCAGCTGGGCGGCGGCGTGATGACCGTGACGCTCAACCGGCCGGACAAGCTCAACGCCTTCTCGACCACCATGAGCCGCGAACTGATCGACTTCTTCCAGCGCGTGAACGCGATGGACGAGGTGCGGGCGATCGTCGTCACCGGCGCCGGCCGCGCCTTCTGCGCCGGGGCCGACATCTCGGGCGGGACGGCGGCCTTCCAGGTGTGGAACGACGGCAACAAGCCCGAGAAGCGCGAGGCGAGCGATTCGATCACGCTGGCGATCTTCAACTGCCTGAAGCCGATCGTGGCGGCGATCAACGGCGCGGCCGTCGGCGTCGGCATCACCATGTGCCTGCCGATGGACGTCCGCATGATGTCGACCAACGCCCGCATCGGCTTCGTCTTCAACAAGCGCGGCATGGCGATGGAGGCCGGAAGCTGCTGGTTCCTGCCACGGCTGGTCGGCATGCAGCAGGCGCAGGAATGGGTCATGACCGCCGAGCTGTTCGGCGCGGACGAGGCGCTGAAGGGCGGCCTCGTTCGGTCCGTCCATGCACCCGAGGAGCTGCTGCCGGCGGCGCAGGCGCTGGCCGCCAGGTTCGCGGCGTCGACTTCTTCCGCGGTCGCCGCGGCGGTCAACCGCCGCCTGATGTGGAGCATGTGGGGCGCGCAGGATCCGCTCGATGCGGTCACGCTCGACCTGCAATGCGTCGGCCATCTCGCGGCCGGCGCCGATGCGCAGGAGGGCATAAGGTCGTTCTTCGAGAAGCGCGCGCCCGTCTTCCCGCTGAAGCCGTCGAAGGACATGCCGCCCTTCGGCCCGTGGGCTCAGCCCGCAGGCGGGAGCAGGTAGACGCCGGGCTCAGCCGACAGGTTCTGCTTGATCCGCCGGCTGACCTCGTCGGCCAGCACCTCGGATTTGCCGGCCTCGAGCCCCTCCAGAACCGCCTTCACGACGTCCCCGGGCTTCGACTTGGGTGCCGCGACGTGACGCACCATGTCGGTATCCATGTACCCGACATGCAGGGAAAGCACCTGCGTGCCCTGCCCGCGCAGTTCGTTGCGCAAGCCGTTGCTGAACGCCCAGGCCGCCGCCTTGGAGGCGGAGTAGGTCGAGGAGGACGGGAATGCGACCCAGCTCAGCGCCGACAGCACGTTCACGATCGCGCCTCCGCCATTGCGGGCGAGGATCGGCGCGAAGGCCCGGCTGACCTGAAGCGGGCCGAAGAAGTTGGTTTCGAATTCGGCCCGTACCGCCTCGACGCCCTGTTCGCCCAGAAACCCCGAACCGCGGATGATGCCGGCATTGTTGATCAAGAGGTTGACGTCGCCCAGCCCGGCGGCGACCGCCGCGACCTGTTCGGGGTCGGTGACATCCAGGCGCACCGGCACCACGTCCGCCTGCTTCACGGAGGCCGCGTCGCGGGCGGCCGCATAGACCTTGCCGGCGCCGCCGGCGAGCAGCGCCTGGGTGAAGGCGAGGCCGAGGCCACGATTGGCGCCCGTCACGAGGGCAACCGAGTTCTGGATTTTCACGACACGTCTCCGATGGGTCGATATGACCGGTCGTCTTGAACTGGGTGCACCGGACGGACTCTTCGAGCGAGTTTTCCTGCGTCAGGTCGGAACTTTTCTGAAGACCGGTCGAGTTGAAGCCATTCCTGTGCAGCGTCTCGAAGGCTGCCGTGACCGGTCGGCCTGCCGTTTCACGAGCGCAGCGAAGCGACGAGGGTCCTTGCAAGGAAAGCCGGCGATTTCTTGCCGGCACGATACCAAGTAGGCGTCCAGTTCAACGCCCCCAGAAGCTGCAGGCGCCAGACCGTCCGGTCGGTTCCATGGGCGAGCGGCAGGGCGGCCACCAGATCGATGAAGCGCCTTTCGTAACCGTCGCGCATCGCCACGAGCCGGCGGCGCAGTTTGGGGTCAAGCCGGCCGAGATCGGCCGTCATGACCGCCGCGTGCGCTCGGTCGGCAAGCAGCGACTCCAGATGCGCCACGCAGGCGGCTTCCAGACGGGCCCATGGCTCCTGCAGCCCCACCAGCGCGGCATCGACCGCGCTGCCGATCTCCACGACCCCTCGCTCGTAGACCGCCGCGATCAGGTCGTTCTTGGAGGGGAAGTGATAGTACATCGAGCCGGCGAGCATCCCGGCCTCGCCCGCGATGTCGCGCATCGAGGTGGCGTCGAAGCCACCGCGGGCGAACAGGCGGGCGGACACGGTCATCAGGGTCTCGCGGGACATGGGCCCTTCTACCAACCTAACACTTGTTTGGTAAACCGCCGGGCGCTAGCCTCTTCGGGTGACCTACGTCTTCGATCTCGGAAATCCCGCGACCAACGCCAATCCATTCCCGGAATTCGCGCGTCTGCGCGCCGAGGATCCGGTCCACTGGTCACCGGCCATGAAGGCCTGGATCGTCACGCGCCATGCGGACGTGAAGCAGGTGGCGCTCAACAGGCAGATCTCGGCCGACCGGCTGACGCCCTTCTTCAAGACCAACCCCGAGTATCGGCGCGGCTCGATCGACAGCCTGGTCCGCTATCTCAACCACTGGATGGTGTTCCGCGATCCGCCCGACCACACGCGGCTGCGGCGGTTGTTCAACAAGGCTTTCACGCCGACCTCGGTGTCCAACCTGCGGCCCAGCATCGAGAGCATCGTCGCCCAGCTGATCGACGGCATGGAAGCCCGGGCCCGGCGCGGCGAGCCCGTCGATTACATCGCCGATTTCGCCTATCCGCTGCCGGCCTCCGTGATCATGGACCTGCTGGGCGTGCCGCGCGCCGACCTCGAGCGCGTGAAGCTCTGGTCCGACGACATCGCCCTGTTCATCGGCACGGCGCAGGTGGCTGGCAACAAGTACCTTCGCGCCGAAGCCGGCGCCAAGACCATGTCGGACTATTTCCGCGTGCTGGTCGAGGCCCGCACCGCGGAGCCGCACGACGACATGATCAGCCACCTCGTGCTGGCACGCGACGATCGCGATGCGCTTTCGACCGACGAGATCATCGGCACCTGCATCCTGCTCCTGTTCGCGGGCCACGAAACCACCACCAACCTGATCGGCAACGGCTTCCTTTACTCGATGCGGCATCGCGACCAGTGGGAGCGCCTGGTCGCCGATCCGTCCCTGGCCGGGAGCGCGATCGAGGAATATCTTCGATACGACGGCCCTTCCGGCGCGCTCGCCCGCGTCGCCGCGGCGGACCTCGAGATGGGTGGCAGGACGATTCGCGAAGGCCAGCGCCTCTTCGCCTTCATGAACTCCGCCAACCGCGATCCCGAGGCCTTCGCCGATCCCGAACGGTTCGACATCGGGCGCGAGCCGAACGCCCACCTCACCTTCGGTCACGGCATCCACTTCTGCCTCGGCGCGCCGCTCGCCCGACTGGAGGCGCAGATCGCTGCGACGCGGCTCGCGGAAAGACTGCCCGGCATCCGGCTTTCCGGCGGCGATCCGGAATGGCACGATTCGCTCATCCTGCGCGGCGTCAAGCGATTGCCGGTGCAGCTCGGCTAGGCAGCTCGACTGGGGAGACATCGGCATGGCCTCTGGAATTCGCGACAAGGTCGCCATCGTCGGCATGGGATGCACGCGCTTCGGCGAGCACTGGGACAAGGGCGCCGAGGAGTTGATGGTCGGCGCTTTCGAGGAGGCGATCGGCGATGCCGGGATCGAGCGCAAGCAGATCGACGCGGCCTGGCTTTCGACCTGCCTCGACGAGGTCCATGTCGGCAAGTCGGGCCTGCCGCTCTCCGAGACGCTGCGCTTCGACTACATTCCCGTCAGCCGCGTCGAGAACTACTGCGCTTCCGGCTCGGATGCCTTCCGGTCGGCGGTCTATGCCGTCGCGGCCGGCGCCTGCGACATGGCCCTGGCGCTCGGCGTGGAAAAGCTGAAGGACACCGGCTTCGGCGGCCTGCCCGGCCTCAATGCCGGCTCGACCCCGCCGCTCTGGTGGTCGAACCTCACTGCCCCCGGCAGCTTCGCCCAGCTCGCCTCGGCCTATCGCGCCAAGCACGGCGTCAGCCGGGACGACCTCAAGCGGGCAATGGCCCACATCTCGGTCAAGAGCCATGCCAATGGCGTCAGGAATCCCAAGGCTCACCTGCAGCGTGCGATCACCGAGGCCGACGTGCTGAACGCGCCGCTGATCGCCGATCCGCTGGGCCTCTACGATTGCTGCGGCGTGAGCGACGGCGCCGCTGCAGCCATCGTCACCACTCCCGAGATCGCGCGCAGCCTCGGCAAGAAGGACATCGTCTCGGTCAAGGCGCTCCAGATCGCGGGCTCCAACGGGATCGAGGAGCAGCACAACACCTGGGACGGAAGCTATTTCGCCACCGCCCGCGTCGCGGCCCAGCGCGCCTACCGAGAGGCCGGCATCGAGCGTCCGCGCGAGCAGCTCAGCCTGGTGGAATGCCACGACTGTTTCTCCGTCACCGAACTGGTGACGCTGGAAGACCTGTTCATCTCACCCGAGGGCGGCGCGGTGAAGGACGTGCTCGACGGCTTCTACGATTCGGATGGCAAGGTGCCGTGCCAGATCGACGGCGGCCTGAAATGCTTCGGCCACCCGATCGGCGCCTCCGGCATCCGCATGATCTACGAGATGTATCTCCAGCTGCAGGGCCGCGCCGGCGCCCGGCAGCGTCCCGACGTCCGCCTCGGCCTCACCCACAACCTCGGCGGATTCCCGGCGCGCAACGTCTGTTCCGTTGCCATCGTCGGCGCCCTCGGCGCCTGATAGAACGCAATTCATGAAGGCCATGATCTGCCGCCAGTGGGGCGGCCCCGAAGACCTGCGGCTGGAAGACATCCAATCCGCACCCCTGAAGTCCGGACAGGTTCGCATCCGGGTGCGCGCCGCGGGCGTCAGCTTCGCCACCACCCTGGTGATCGCCGGCAAGTATCAGCGTCGGCCACCTTTCCCCTTCGCGCCCGGCACCGAGGCGTCGGGTGTGGTCACGGAAGTCGATCCGGCCTGCACGCGGGTCAAGGTCGGCGACGAGGTCGTGGCCGTGCTCGACTGGGGCGGACTTGCCGAAGAAGTCGTGGCCCACGAGGTCAACGTCTTCCCGAAACCGCGCACCGTGGGATTCGTCGAGGCGATCCAGCTCGCCATCTCCTACCCCACCTCGGCCGGTGCGCTGACCTGGCCCGAGGCGCTCGACGTCCAGCCGGGACACACGCTGCTGGTCCATGCGGCCGCGGGCGGCGTGGGCATGGCGGCGGTCGAGATCGGCAAGATCCTCGGTGCCACGGTGATCGCCACCGCCGGCGGCCCGCGCAAGACCGCGTTCGCCCAGGCGCATGGCGCCGACCATGTCATCGACTACGGCGCGACCGACTTTCGCGAAGAAGTACTGAAGATCACCGGCGGCCGTGGCGTCGACCGCGTCTACGATCCGGTCGGCGGCGACGTGTTCACGCAGTCGCTGCGCTGCATGGCCGTTGGTGGGCGCATCTGCCCCATCGGCTTCGCCAGCGGAACGATCCCGCAGATCCCGGCCAACATCCTGCTGGTGAAGACGCTCGCCGTGATGGGCTTCAACTACGGCTACTATGTCGGCTGGAGCCCGCACGATGCGCGCTTCGAGGAAGCCAGGCGCACCTTCGCCCTGATGGAGCGCATCCGCGGCTGGTGCGAACAGGGTCTCTGCCGCCCGCATGTCGACCGGACCTTCGCGCTCCCCGACGCGCCGCAGGCGATGCGCGCGCTGCTCGAGCGCAGCGTCACGGGTCGCGTGGCCATCGTGATGGACGGGCCGGCCGGCTAGAGCAGGCCCGGTGCCTTGATGCCGAAGCCGCTCGGCAGGTCGCTGAAGTCCATGCAGTAGCCCTTCAGGGGCCGCGGCACCTTGCTGACGAACAGGTCGTAGGGAATGGCCTCGGCGAGAACGGCGGCCGCCGTATTGATCTGCTGGCGCAGCAGCGCGGCATTGTTGGCGCCCATCTGCACGAAGTCGGTGGGCTGGCCACAATAGGTCCAGGTCGCCTTGTGCAGCATCTGCTTGCGGTCGGGCGACTGCACCTGGGCCGTCACCCGGGCAACGAGCGCGATCTTCGGGTTGACGTGCGCCTGATGGAAGATGGCGAGCCTGTACTCGATGGCGACCACGTGCGACGGCGCACCGCTCGCGGACACATTGGTCACGCCTTGCTGGGCCGCCGTCAAGGGGCCGACCGTGACGCTGGAAACCACGATGTTGCCGGCGATGTTGGAAGCGGCGAGACGCGCCCTCAGATCGTCGGCGAAGTCGGTATCCTGCATGGCGAGCCGCAGTTCGGTGCGCGTGTCGTCCACCACGTTCTCGGACTGCGCTTCCGCCGCCCCCTTCGCGCCTCCTATGGCTGCGCCCACGGGCGCAATGAGCAGTCCGAGGAGCGTGCCGCTCCCGATGGTCGTCGCGGCACCTTGGGTGGCGCCGCGCCGGGCGCCTTCGTCGCTGCCGCGCGCACCGATCTGGGAAGTGTCTGAGTTCTTGGCCCCGGAAATGTTGCCCGATATCGACGTAATGGTCTGCAACGTCGCTTCGGGTACCGGTTTGACAGGCGGTTCAGCGCAGGCCGAAACGAAAAAACACACAACACTCGCAATCGCAAAAACGCGCGCAACCACCATTGATAGTCACTCCCCCAAGCCCGCAACCAAGGGAGACCATCGCCCCATCTGCTGTCAACGATCCAAAAATGCAGACCTGACCGCCGATCTGGGTACCACTTGCGGATGCAATCAAGCGGTCTTGTGCGCTCTACCTGCCGGTGAAGTTCGGCTCGCGCTTCTCCAGAAAGGCCCTGATGCCCTCCTTCATGTCGTCCGTCTGCATCAGCGGCAGGAGCTGCAGGAAGACGTGATGGACGTGCTCGTTGAACGGTTCGTTCCAGGCCATGCGCATCATCCGCTTTGCGGCCTGGATGGCGAGCGGCGCGTTGGCGGCGATCTCGAGGGCCAGTTCGCGGGCGGCGCCCATGACATCGGCGTCCGCCACGACCTTGTTCACCAGGCCGATCTCCAGCGACTGCGCGGCGCTGAGGGTCCGGCCGGTGAAGATCAGCTCCGCGGCCTTGGCCCAGCCCAGCATGCGCGGCAGGTACCAGGTGCCGCCGGATTCCGGCAGCACGCCGCGCTTGGCATAGGAGGCGGCGAGCTTGGCCGATTGCGCCATCACCCTGATGTCGGCGCCCAGCGCGAGGTCGAGACCGTAGCCGGCCGCCGAGCCGTTGAGGGCGCAGATCACCGGCTTGTCCATCGCATGCAGCACCGGCGGCGGCGTGTTGCGCATATCGATGTTGGTCGGGGTGGCGCCCGATCCGACGCTCAGATTGTCGGTGCCCTTGCTTTGCGCTTCGAGATTGAGGCCGGCGCAGAAGGCGCGGCCAGTGCCGGTCAGGATCACCACGCGCACCGCGCGATCCTCGTTCGCCTTCACCAGCGCATCGGTGAGCTGCTTCAGCATCGGGCCGGAAATCGTGTTCATGCGCTGCGGCGCGTTGAGCGTGACCGTCGCGATCGCGCCATCGACGGCATAGAGCAGCTCCTCCGGCATGACCGAAGCTGTGGGTGCGGCCGCAAACTGGCTCATGTTTCCTCCTCCTGGCGATTGCCGGTATGGTGGCGCAGGAGATCAGGACACGCCATGCAAAACCGCTTCATCGACCTTTACAGCGACACCAAGACCAAGCCCTCCCCCGGCATGCGGAAGGCGATGGCCGACGCCGAAGTCGGCGACGAGCAGAAGATGGAGGATCCGACCGTCAACCGCCTGCGCGACAAGGTGTGCGAACTGCTGGGCAAGGAAGACGCGGTGTTCCTGCCGAGCGGCACCATGGGCAACCAGATCGCCATCCGGGTCCATTGCCGGCTGGGCGACGAGGTGATCGCGGACCGCACGGCGCACATCATCAATGCCGAAACGGGCGGCACCGCCGCCAATGCCGGCGTCATGATCCGCATGCTCGACGGCCCCTATGGCGTCTTCACCGGCGAGCAGGTCAAGGAGGCCATCCGCGATCCGAACAGCCGCAATGCCCCGCGCTCGCGCCTCGTGTCGATCGAGAACACGTCGAACGGCGGCTGCGGCACCGTCTGGCCGCTCGCCACCATGCAGGGCGTGACCAAGGTCGCGCGCGAGGCCGGCCTCAGCCTGCACATGGACGGCGCCCGCCTCTGCAACGCGGTCGTGAAGTCCGGCACCAAGGCCAGCGACTACGCCGCCTGCGTCGACTCGCTGTGGCTCGACTACACCAAAGGCCTGGGCGCGCCGGTCGGCGCCAGCCTGGCGGGCTCGAAGGAATTCATCCACGAGGCCTGGCGCCAGAAGCAGATGCTGGGTGGCTCGATGCGCCAGTCCGGCATCATCGCGGCCGCCGCGCTCTACGCCCTCGAACACAACTGGGACCGGCTCGCCGAGGACCACGACAATGCCCGTCATCTCTCCGAAGGCATCGCCAACATCAAGGGGCTGAAGATCGACGTGCCGCGGATGGAAACGAACCTGGTCTTCTTCGAGGTCACCAAGCCCGGCTGGACACCGGCCAGGCTGGTCGAAGCGTGCAAGGAGCGCGGCGTCGGCATGGGCACCGCCGCCGGCAATCGCATCCGCGCCGTCACCCATCTCGACGTCAACCGGGCCGACATCGACAGCGCCCTGAAGGTGATCAGCGACGCACTGGCCGCTTGAGGGAAAGAACGTCTCATTGGAGCGCGCCACTCCAGTGGCGCTTGTACTTCCCGCGTTGGAAGAGCTGAGCGCAACTGGAGTTGCGCGTTCCCTTGAGTTCGAAGGCTACGGCCCAGCCTGGCCGCGGCGGACCCATTCCTGGACCAGGAAGCGGATGTCGAAGATCGGCTTGCTGTCATGGCCCTTGCCGACCCAGCAGAACTGGCGCTGGTCGAGGCTGCGTCCCTCGACCAGGCGAAGCCCGGCCTCCAGGTCGCCGCGCCGGGCGAGGGCGACCGCCTGCAGTCCCTGAAAGGTGTCGCGCAGGCAGGCGGCGTCCTTCGCGGGCAGTTGCGCCAGCTCGCGCGGAAGCTGGCGGGTCGCGGCTTCGATCTCGCTCGCGGCGCCGTCCCAGGCCAGCGCATCGGCCACCTCGATCAGGCGGCGGCTGGCCTCCTGGGCATCGGCATTCTGGCGCATGCCCACGAGAGTCTGGACATCCGCACGGTCGCCCATCTCGCGAAGAAGCATGACGCCGACGAAAATGTCGGAGACACCGAAGGCGCCGGCGCTGCCGGCCACGAAGTCGCGCAGCATCGCCTTCGCCCCGTCGACCCGCCCCTGCAGCAGCAGGAGCCGCAACGCCGGAAGGTCCTTGCCTGGAAAGACCTGCAGATAGGCATCGAGCGCAGCCGCGGCGCGATCCGTCAACCCTGCGTTCTGCTGCGCCTCGATGAGGTGCAGCACGGGACCGGCGTCGAGATCGACCGCGGCCGGCTCCGCTTCGACCAGCGCCCGGGCATCGACGGCATTGCCTTCGAGCACCAGACCGATCAACTGCAGCTGCGCCCGCAGCTTCGGATTGATGCGATCCAGCGTTTCCCGGTCGGACCCGTCGAGCCCGGCCAGTCGCTGCGCCAGTGGCGACCGCGGATGGATCGCCAGGAAGGAAGCAGCCCAGTCCACGCCCAGCGCCTTCGCCGCCGCGTCGTCGATCGGGGCACCGGCGGCCATGCGCGCGAGGATCAGCGACTGCCGCGCCCCGTGCCAGGCGAGCGCCGGTGCGCTGTTGCGACGCGCGAGATCGGTCTGGGCATCCGCCGCCAGGATCGCGGCATTGGTGAGATCGATGCCGTTCTCTCGCGCGCTCTTGTCGAAGATGGCGATCAACTGTTCGATCAGCTCGACCGAAGCCGGCCCCGCGGTCGCCCCGGCCACCGAGTCCGCGAGGGCCACGAGATAGGGCCGCCCCGGCGGCATGCCGGCGGGTGGCGCGGACAGCTTGAAGGCCGACTGCCAGTAGACGCTGCGCGCCTGCCAGCGCCGCGCGAAGCCGCGATCCAGCGTCCAGTCGCAGTCACCGTAGTCGACCGACACGCGACGATCGGGCGACAGTTGCCGCGGCTCGACGGCCTCGACGACCTTGCGCACCAGGCGCTCGACCTCGGCGCTGTCGCCCCGGCGGCTGGCCATCACGGCGAGACGCGCCAGAATCTCCGGACCGGCCGGGGCGCGGCGCGTGGTCTGCGTCATGCTGCCGGCCGCGCGCTGCTCGGCCTCCGTCGCAGCCCCCAGTTCGGCCAGCCTCAGCCCCATCGGGCCATCGAGTTCCGGCGCCGTCAGGCGCATTGCAACCTGTCTGGCGAGAGAACGGTGGCCGTGCTGGCAGAGCCAGTCGATACCGGCGCTTCGGTTGACGATTCCCGCCGCTTCGCCGACGCCCGGCTGCATCGACTGGAAGAACCAGCTCATGGCATCTGCATCGTTGGCGCGCATGAGCTGCTGGAAATACTGCCTGTTCACGCCCTCGCCCGACGAAAGGCCGGAGTACTGCCGGTCGAGCAGGAAGATGCGCTGCAGGTCGTCGCGCTCCTCGGCCAGCGTCCTGGCCGCGGCGAGGCCGACTTCGATGACTTCGCGATCGGTGGACGCGGTATTCTGCGCCAGCGCCTCGTCGATCGCCCTCAGCCGGTCGGCGGCCTCGTACGGGCGGGAGGCCGACGGCAAGGACAGCAAAGCGAGATAGGCCTCGACCTGCATCCGCCGCTTCAGGTCCGCATTCTTCTGATGCTTGGCCTTGTCGAGATGCGCCTCGACCAGCTCGATCGCGCGCGCGAGCGTCGTGCGCTCAGGCGCCGTCGCAGCGGCCGGCGACTGCGCCTGGCCGAGGGAAACGAAGCAGTGCACCCCCAGGGCCGCAGCCAAGGCAGACTTGATCCAAACCCGAATTTTCATCGTCAATGCTGGTCGCCGGAACCGGTGTATGATGGTCGGTAACGAAAGACTGAGTACATTTGGTGGCAAAGATTACAATGAACTCGCCGGCTCGGAGCCTCGCCCCTCCCAGGATCGACATAATCCCATGAACGCGCCCCTCGAGCTCGGTCATTCGATCGTCCGTCGCGAAGACCAGCGCTTCCTGACCGGTCGCGGGCGTTATGCCGACAATACCGCGCCGGCCGATGCACTCTCCGTGCTGTTTGTGCGCTCGCCGCATGCGCATGCCCGACTCCTGGGCATCGATCCGGCGGCCGCGCTCGCCTCGCCCGGCGTCCAGGCGATCTACACGGCGCAGGATCTGGCGGCCGACAAGGTCGGTCATCTGCCGGCCATCAGCGAAATCAAGGATGCGGCGGGCAATCGCCATCGCGAGCCGGAGCATCTGCCGATGCCGATCGGCAAGGTGCGCCATGTCGGCGACATCGTGGCGATGATCGTGGCGGACACGATCGACCAGGCGCGCGACGCCGCGGAGCTGCTTCAGGTCGACTACGAGGAATTGTCCGCCGTGGTGACCGCGGCGCAGGCGCTCGCGCCCGATGCGCCGCTGGTGCACGACGATGTGCCCGGCAACCTGATGTGCCGCTGGGGCAAGGGCGACGGCGCCGCGACCGACGAAGCCTTCGCTCGCGCCGCGCATGTCACGACGCTCTCGATCCGCTCGCCGCGCCAGATCGTGCACTACATGGAGACGCGGGCCGCCTGGTCGCGCTACGAGGCCGGCGACGATCTCGTCACCGTGACCTTCAGCTCACAGGGCGTACAGGTCCCTCACCGGCTGATGTGCGAGCGGGTGCTCCATGTCCCGAAGGAGAAGCTGCGGCTGATCACCGAGGATGTGGGCGGCGGCTTCGGGCCGAAGTATCCGATCTATGCCGAATCGACATTGATCGCTTGGGCGACGCGCAAGCTCCGGCGGGGGTTGCGCTGGACCTGCGAGCGCGGCGAGCTCGCCGTGGCCGACAGCCATGCCCGCGACCTCGTCGCCACCGCGGACCTGGCGCTTGATGCCGAGGGACGTTTCATCGGCCTGCGTGTGAAGGCAGAGGCGAACTACGGCGCCTATGTCTCGATGTTCGCCCCGACCATCCCGACCACCGGCCTGGCCAAGGTCATCTCCGGCCTCTACCGCATTCCCGCGATCCGGGTCGACTTCGATTGCGTCTTCACAAACACCGTGCCGGTCGACGCCATTCGCGGCGCGGGCAAGCCGGAGGCGCTGTTCCTCCTCGAGCGGCTCGTCGATCTTGCCGCCCAGGAGACGGGGCGCACGCCGGTCGAATTGCGCCGCCTCAACCTGCTGCGCCCCGACGACATGCCCTACGCGACGGCGAGCGGATACACCTACGACGCCGCCGATTGCACGCGGCTGTTCGAGACGGCGCTCGCGACCGCCGACGCAGCCGGCTTCGATGCGAGGCGCGCGGCGAGCGAGGCCGTGGGCAAACGCCGGGGCCTTGGCCTGTCGTGCCATCTCCACGGCACCGGCGGCATCGCCGACGAGCATGTCGTGGTGAATGCCGAGGCCGGCCGGCTGGTCGCACGGGTCGGCACGCAGAGCCAGGGCCAGGGTCATGAGACGGTGTTCGCACAAATCCTGGCGGCCGCGCTCGGCGTTCCCGTGGAGCGCATCGAGATCAGGCAGGGAGACACGCGCAGCATCCCGCATGGTGGCGGCACCGGCGGCTCCTCCTCGACCATCATCAGCGGCACGACGCTCAAGCGCGCCGCCGACGTGTTGATCGAGCGTGGCCGCGATCTCGCCGCCGAGCGGCTCGAAACGTCGCCGGCCGACATCGCCTATCGCGACGGCGCCTTCGAGGTCGTGGGCACCGACCGCCGGGTCGGCCTGTTCGACCTGGCGGCCTGGAAGCCGTTCGATGGCGATGCGGTGTTCGCCGACAGGATGGAGGCTTTCCCGACCGGGGTCATGGTCTGCGAGGTCGAAGTCGATCCCGAGACCGGCGAAACGCGCATCGACCGCTTCCTCGCCGTTGCCGATTGCGGCCCGGTGGTGAACCCGCGCCTGCTGGCCGGCCAGATGCACGGCGGCATCGTGCACGGGTTGGGCAATGCGTTGATGGAGGAGGCTCTCTACGACGAGGCGAGCGGCCAGCTGCTGAGCGGCACCCTGATGGACTATGCCCTGCCGCGGGCCGACGACGTGCCGTCTTTCGGGATCGAGACGATCGCGACGCCCTCGCCCAACAACATGCTGGGCTTCAAGGGCGTCGGCGAACTGCCGACCAACGGCGCGCCGGCGGCATTGGCCAATGCCGTCTTCGATGCGCTGCGGCCGCTGGGCGTCCGCCACATCGACATGCCATTGACGGCCGCCAAGATCTGGGCAGCCCTGCAGAAGGGCTGATCAGGCCTGCAGCAGGTCGAAGAGGCCGCGGCCGCCGACATAGAGGCCGGCCGAGACTACGAAGAGCGCGAAAACTCTCGTCAGCACGCCCTTGCGCTTCGCCAGCACGGCATTGGCCTTCGTACCGGCCAGGGCACCGGCGACGCCGCCAGCGATCAGCAGGCCCGCCACCTGCCAGTCCACCAGCCCGGACCAAGCGTAGCTGCCGGCCGCCGTGATGCCGAAGGCGGTCACCGCGACGAGGGACGCGCTGGTCGCATCCTCCAGCTTCATGTCGGCGGCCAGGATCAGGCCCGGCACGATCAGGAAGCCTCCGCCAATTCCGAAGAAGCCGGACAGGAGACCGACACCGGCGCCCAGCACCACCAGGCGCGGCAGGAGACGTCCCGCGTTCTCGCGCGTCAGCCAGGCCGACTGGCTGCCGCCCTTGTCTTTGGGCCGTAGCATCATCAGGCCGACGATGATCATCAGGACGCCGAACAGCGCGACGAGCTTCTGCCCGTCCATCGCCTTGCCGAGCGCGGCACCGGCGAAAGCACCGCCGACGCCCGCGAGGCTGAACACGATGGCGCACGGCCAGCGGATCGGCGCCCTGCGCGCATGCATCGCCAGCCCCGCCGCGGCATTGACCGCCACGGCGAAGGCGGCCGTGCCGATCGCCACATGGGCCGATGGCATGCCGACGGCGTAGAGGAGCAGCGGCACGGCGAGGATCGAGCCGCCGCCCCCGATCAGTCCGAGGACGAGGCCGACCACACCGCCCGAGGCGAGCGCGGCGACCGGGGCGAACATCAGGCCAGCGCCTTCCGCACGCTGCGGTTCCACGGCATCAGGGCCAGCAGCTTGGCCATGCCGCACCAGCCCGTGCTGCCAGCGAACACCAGCCCGGCGCCCACGAATGCCGAGACGGCGAAGAAGGGCGGCGCGATCCAGAGGCCGAGGACGACGCCCAACACGACCAGGCTGCCGGCCACGATCTGGACCTGCCGCATGATCTCGATCGGCTGCTTCCTGTCGGTCGCCACGGGCAGCCCAGCGCGCTTCCACGCTTCGAGTCCACCTTCGAGGAGGTAGGCCTCACATCCAGCCGCCTCGCCCAGGCGTGCAGCGTTTGCGCCGGTCCGGGCGCCGGAACGGCAGTGGAAGATGACCGCCATCGCACCGGTCGCTTCGACACGCTGCAGGCTAGACAGCGGCGCATGCTTAGTGCCGGGGATGTGCTCGCGCGCCCTCTCGTCGGGCTCGCGCACGTCGACCAGTACGGCTCCTTCGGCGACGAGCTGGCGCGCCTTTGCAACATCGATGACAGGCAGGGACATTATGGATCCTTTCCGCGCGGTCCTTCAGTCCGCGCAATAGAGTCGGTGAAGAGTCGACAGCAACGTCTCGATCCGGGCATCCCCGATCCGGTACCAGAGTGTCTGGGATTCCCGCCGGAAGGCCACGATTCCTTCCTCGCGCATGCGTGCGAGGTGCTGGGACAGCGCCGACTGGGAGAGACCCACTTCAGCCGCCAGCGTGCCGACGGTTGCCTCCCCCACCTCCACGAGCTTGCAGAGGATAAGCAGGCGCCGGTCGTTGGCCAGTGCCGAGAGGATACTCGCGACGTCGCCGGCTTTTGCCCGGAGGGTCTCGAGATCGATGGTTTGCGTTGCGTTCTTCATTTTCGCTCTTGCTAATTTAGTGCTATCTAATATATCCGTCAATCAGGTAAGGGAGAAAATCATGGCACACGCCCCCATCATTGACGCCTTTTTCGACGAGGCGACCTACACAGTGACCTATCTGGTGACCGATCCCGAAACCCGCCGTGCCGCGATCATCGACCCGGTGCTCGACTACGACCACAAATCGGGGAAGGCCTCGATCCGGTCCGCCGAGCGCGTCCTCGCCAAGGCCGCGGAACGGCAGGCCACGGTCGACTGGATCCTCGAGACACATGCCCATGCCGATCATCTCACCGCCGCGCCGCTGTTGAAGGCCCGCACCGGTGCCAAGGTGGTCATCGGCGAGTACATCCGCGACGTGCAGAAGATCTTCAAGAAGGTCTTCAACGCCGAAGATGTGAGCGAGGACGGACGCGAGTTCGACCGGCTGGTCAGGGACGGCGAAGTCCTGACGCTCGGCAACCTGCGCATCGAGGTGATGCACCTGCCCGGCCACACGCCTGCGGACGTCGCCTACCGGATCGGCGATGCCGTGTTCGTCGGCGACACGATCTTCATGCCCGACTACGGCACCGCCCGCACCGACTTTCCCGGCGGCGATGCGCCGACGCTCTACCGCTCGATCCGGCGCCTCCTGTCCCTGCCTCCGGAGACGCGCCTGTTCATGTGCCACGACTACAAGGCGCCCGGCCGCGACCGTTATGCCTGGGAGACGACGGTCGCCGACGAGCGGGCCCGCAACATCCATGTACATGACGGCGTGGCCGAGGCCGATTTCGTGGCGATGCGCACGGCGCGCGATGCCACACTGGCGGCCCCGGTGCTGCTCCTGCCTTCGGTGCAGGTGAACATACGGGCCGGTCATCTGCCGCCGCCGGACGACAATGGCCGCAGCTACCTCAAGATTCCGGTCACGCTCGTCGCGGCATGACGATTGGCAGCGCGTTTGGCTCCCGCTAGGCTCCGCGCCCAAGGGAGAGAAACGCATGTTGAAGAAATCCGCCGTCGCGCTTGCGGGCGCACTGGTCCTGTTCGCCTCGTCGGCTTTCGCCCAGGCTGCCTGGCCCGCCAAACCCATCAAGCTGGTCGCCCCCTATCCGCCGGGAGGCCAGACCGATGTCGTGTCCCGCTACTTCGCCGAGAAGCTGTCCGGCGTGCTGGGCCAGCAGGTGATCGTCGAAAACAAGCCCGGCGCAAACGGCATGGTCGGCATGGAAATCGTCAAGAACCTGCCGGCCGACGGCTACACGTTCGTCTACGTGAACTCGTCGATGATGTGCATCAACCCGTACGTCTACAAGAAGATCCCCTATGACGGGTTCAAGGATTTCATGCCCGTGACCCAGCACGGGCTGGCGCCGCTCGCGATGGTCGTGCCGCCTTCCCTCGGCGTCAAATCGGTGAAGGAATTCGTCGACTGGGCCAAGGAGCGCAAGGGCAAGGTGAACTTCGCCTCGTTCGGCAATGGCTCCTCCTCGCATATCTGGGGCGAGATGCTGAATCAGGCCGAGAAGCTCGACATGACGCACGTCCCCTACAAGGGCGCCGGACCGGCAGTGCAGGACGTCGTAGCCGGCCACATCCCGATGACCATCCAGGATCTCGCGGCCACCGGCGGCGCGATCAACGGCGGCAAGCTGATACCGCTCGCGGTCACCTCCGCCCAGCGCTGGCCGCGTCTGCCGAATGTGCCGACCTTCGAAGAGGCCGGCTACAGGATCAATCTGACCGGCTGGAACGGTCTCATGGCACCAACCGGTACGCCCAAGGAAATCGTCGAGCGGCTGAGTGCCGAGATCCGCAAGCTGGTGCAGACTCCCGAAGGCAAGGAGAAGCTGCTCGACATGGGTCTGATCGCCACTGGCACGACGCCGGCGGAGATGGCCGAGATCCTGAAGACCGGTTGCGCCGCCTGGGGCGACGCCGTGAAGCGCGCCGGCGTCCAGCCGGAATGAGCGATCACGCCTGATCCACATCAAGGTCACAGCGTTGAGCCCATGCGAATGTCATTCGTATGGGCTCGCGAATTCTCATCCTGAATGGCCATCCCGACAATCGCCGCAAGGGTCTGTGCGGCGCCTTGGCCGATGCCTATGCAGAAGGCGCCTCTTCAGGCGGACATGCGGTCGAACGGCTCGAAACCGGAGCGCTGCGGTTCGAACTCCTGCGCTCACAGGCAGATTTCGAGACCGGCACGGCACCACCCGATATCGTCGCGGCACAGGAAGCGATCCGGCGCGCCGATCATCTGGTGGTCGTCTTCCCGCTTTGGCTGGGCGACATGCCGGCGCTGTTGAAAGGCTTCTTCGAGCAGGCGCTGAGGCCAAGCTTCGCCTTCACATACCGCCCCAGCGGCTTCCCGGAGAAGCATCTCGCCGGGCGCAGTGCACGGATCGTCGTCACCATGGGCATGCCGGCGTTCGTTTATCGCTGGTACTTCAGCGCGCACGCGGTGAAGAACCTCAGGCGAAACATCCTGGGCTTCGTGGGCTATGGCCCCGTGCGCGACACGATCGTGGGCAGCGTCGCAACGGCGAAACCCGCCACCATGGCCGGCCATTTCGAGACGATGCGCGCCCTCGGTCGGGCCGCGCGCTGAGCTACGCTATCGCCGGGACAGGCGGTCGAGCGCCGCGGCGATCGCCTCGCGCGTCCCCGCCGGCTGTTCGGCGATGGCACGGCCCAGCAGGTCGAGCTGGCGGCGCAGCGTATGGACCTGATCGACCAGGTCGACGACCGTATCGACCGACTCGTCGTCGAAGCCCAACTCGTCGACCAGTTCGCCCAGCAGGCGCGCGCGGGCGACGTCGATCTGTTCGAAGCGCCAGCCATCGCCCCCGCCCGAAGGACGCAGCAGGCCGCGCGCCACCCAGCGCTCGACATGGACCTCGGTCAGCCGCCCGTGCTGGCGCAACAGCTCGTCCAGCGTCGTCATGTGAACTGCTCCATCTCCTTGCGCGGGTCGTAGGCGCGTCCGGCCTCCCATCCTTCCAGGAACGCCTTAAGCTTCTCGTCCGGTGCCTCGGGCAGGACGACCTTGAGCTTCACATACTGATCGCCCCGCTGGCCCGACTTGCGGTCGAGCAGGCCCCGGCCCTTGAGCCGCAGCGACGTGCCGGTGTTGGAGCCCGCGGGCACGTTGAGCATCACCGCGCCGCCAACCGTCGGCACCTTCACCTTGCCGCCCAGAGCGGCCTCGGTGAGCGTCACCGGCAGATCGACATGGATGTCGTTGTCGCGCGGCTGGAAAAAGGCATGCGGCTCGACATGGATCTCGACATAGGCATCGCCCGCCGGACGGCCCTGCACCCCCGGCATGCCCTGGCCCTTGAGGCGCAGGGTCTGGCCGTCGGTCGTGCCTTCGGGCACGTCGATGTCGAGCGTCTTGCCGTCGGGCAGGGTGACGCGCTGCTTGCCGCCGCGTGCCGCCACGAGGAACGGCACGCGCAGACTGTAGGTGACGGGCATGCCGCCCATGTCGAAGCCGCCGGCGCCGAAGCCTGGGCCGCCGCCGCGGCGCTGGCCGAACATCTCGGAGAAGATGCCCCCCATGTCGACGAAGGATTCGTGTCCCGCGGCATGGTCGTACTTGCCGCCGGGACCGCCGGCATGGTCGCGATAGAAGCCGCGTGGCGGCATCTCCTGGCCGGTTCCGTCGATCTCGCCCGCGTCGAAGCGCCGGCGCTTCTCTGCGTCGGAGAGAATGTCGTTCGCCTGCCCGATCTCCTTGAACTTGGCTTCGGCCGCCTTGTCTCCAGGATTCAGGTCGGGGTGGTACTTCTTGGCGAGCTTGCGGAACGCCTTCCGGATGTCGTCTTCGGAGGCGGTCCTCGGCACACCCAGGACGGAATAAGGATCTGTCATAGCCCTACAAATGTGAAGTGTATTGCGCGCTTACAAGAGCTTCGTGACAGGGCTCACAGTCCCAGGACCGCCTTGGCGATGATGTTGCGCTGGATCTCGTTCGAACCGGCATAGATCGTCGAGGCCCGGTTGTTGAGGTACAGCGGCATGGCGCTGATCCCCCACTCCGGCGTCACGGTCGGCTCGTTGTGGCCGAGTTCGCGCGCCTCGGGTTCGAAGGGCGCGGCGTACCAGGCCAGCGCCTCGACGCCGAGATGGTCGAGCTTCTGCAGGGTCTCGCTGCCCCTGATCTTCATCGACGAGGAGACGGCGCCGGGATTGCGACCGCGACTGAGGTCGGAGAGGACCTGCATCTCGATCATCTCCAACGCCTGGATGTCCATCTCTGCCTCCGCCAGGCGCTCGACGAAGCCGCGCTCGGCGATCAGCCGGCCCGACCCGTCGGCCGCCTCCTCCCGCGCGATGCGCTTCACGTCCTCGAGACGGGCATGGAGATTGGGCGTGTAGGCTTCGCCGCCGCGCTCGAATTCGAGCAGGTACTTGGCGACCGTCCAGCCGGCATTTTCAGGCCCGATCCGGTTGGCGACCGGAGTGCGGACATTGTCGAAGAAGACCTGGTTGACTTCGTGGTCGCCGGCCAGGGTGACGATCGGTGCGACGGTGAGGCCCGGCGTCTTCATCGAATCGATCAGCACGAAGGAGATGCCGTCCTGCGGCTTGCCCTCCGTGGACGTCCGCACCAGGCAGAACATGTGATCGGCGACATGCGCGCCGGTCGTCCAGATCTTGGTGCCGTTGATGACGTAGTCGTCGCCGTCCCGTTCAGCGCGGGTCTTGAGGCTCGCAAGGTCGGAACCCGAGCCCGGCTCGGAATAGCCCTGACAGAAGGTGATCTCACCCGACACGATGCGCGGCAGGTACTTTGCCTTCTGCTCCGGCGTGCCGAACTTCATGATCACCGGCCCGACCATGCGCAGGCCCATTGCGAAGATGCGGGGCGCGTCGGCGGCGATGCACTCGCGGCTGAAGATGTAGCGCTGGGTCGCGCTCCAGCCGGTACCGCCATATTCCTTGGGCCAGCTCGGCGCCGACCAGCCGCGGCGCGCCAGGATCTTGTGCCACCGCATCCCGGCCGCATACTCGGCGAATACCCCGGTGGTCTTGCGCCCAGCCTCCCGCAGATCCTGGGTCAGGTTCTCGTCGAGGAAACGCCGAACCTCGGTGCGGAAGTCTTCGTCCTCCTTGCTGAGCGTCAAATCCATGAGCTTTCTCCGTTTCCTCTTTCCCGGGAGGCTAGCGACCGCCGCCACCTCTCGTCCAGTGGCGTGCTGACACCGGCGCACGACGAGCGGTATGGTTCTTGCCTCTGAAGCGTAACGAACGCGGAGGTCGCCGTGGCCCGACTGGTTGGTCTGATCGCCCTTCTCTTCCTCGCGCTGCCGGCGACGGCGCAGGAGCGCAAGGAAGTCGACCTCGCGCTGGTGCTGGCGATCGACATCTCCGGCAGCATCGACCCCGACGAGGCCCGGCTGCAGCGCCAGGGTTACGTCGAGGCATTCAACGACCCGGTCATCGTCAGGGCGATCCTGGGCGGCAACCACGGGCGCATCGCCGTTGCCTACTTCGAGTGGTCCGACTCCTGGGTCCAGAAGCTGCTGATCGACTGGACGCTGCTCGATTCGGAGGCGGCGATCGCGGACTTCACCCGCCGGCTCGCCGACGCCCCGATTTCGATCGCGCGCCGCACCTCGATCAGCGGCGCCATCCGCTATGCCATTCCGATGTACGGCCGCATCCCCTACGAGGCCGAAAGAAGGGTTCTCGACATATCGGGCGACGGATCGAACAACGATGGCGGCCTGGTCACCGATGTCCGTCACAACGCGCTGAAGGAGCGCATCGTCATCAACGGGCTGCCGATCATGAACGGCCGTCCCAATCCGTTCGGCTTCCCGGCCGAGGACGATCTCGACAAGTATTACCTCCACTGCGTCACCGGCGGGCCACGCTCCTTCGTGGAAGTGGCGCGCAGCTTCGAGGATTTCCCCCGCGCCATCCGAAAGAAGCTGCTGCAGGAAGTGGCCGACATCGGACCGCTGAACGACTTTGATGTCGGTGAGCTCGGCGCTGGGCGCGACGGCGTCCAGCTCGCGCAGACGAGCGGCGGCGCGCGCCGCACGGCCGACGACGACTACACGCGTTTCGTTCGACCGGAATACGAGCTGGGCTGCGACGTGGGCGAGCGCCGGTCCCGCGATTTCTGGCAGCGCCGGTTCGGCGTTACGCCCGACTGAAGTGAAACCGACCTAGGGGGCCGGGCGCGGAGCGCTCGCAGCCGCTGGCGCATTGGACGGCGCCGGGCCGGGAACGGAATCGAAACCGCCGCCACCGCCCCCCAGACCACCGAACCCCGGGCCACCGAACCCCGGGCCACCGATCCGCGGCTGTCCCCCCGGGCCGTTGGCCCCAGCCGGACTGCGCGGTGCCGGCCCGCCCTGTACAGGTCCGGAGGCGTTCGGGCCCTTGCCTGAATTGGCGTCGGCAAAGCCGGTTGCCATCGCCGCCCCGTCGGCGCCGGAGCCAGGCCGGCCGGCTGCCGCTTCGAGCCTGCCGATACTGTCCGCGAGGCTCCCCCGGGCCGGGCGCATGGCCGGTCCCGGCACCTGGCCCAGATATGTGCTGATCTGGAAGCCAGGGACCGTCACGCTCTGGGTCCTCCCCTGGCTCGTCATCGTCATTTCATGCCCGAAAACGAAGGTTGCGGTGGTTTTCGTCGGCTCGACGCTGAACATCGCAATGCCTCCACGGATGGTAAGCGTCGCCGATGGCGTCGCCACGGTGATCGGCGTCTTCTTGCTGATCCTGCCGCCGACCAGGCGGAACACGCCCTTGGTCGCCGTGATCGCCAGATCGCCCAGTTTCTGGTCCGCGTCATAGATGAACCGGTCGAGGGTAACCTGCGCCTGGTTGCTGACCGTCAGGGCCGTTCCGTCCAGGAACAGCAGATGGGCGCGGTCCGCCGCTCCCGTGGTGACGACCTCTCCCGCCGTCACGTCGATCCCGACATGGAGGACCCGCTCGATCTCATCGAGCGGCTTCCCGGTCGGATCCCCGGTGACCGCCGACGTGATCCCGATCCTTTGGGCGATCGCTGGACCGCCAGCGATGGAGAACAGGACCAAGATTGTTGCACTCACCAGGAGAACGCCGCGAAGCTTCCGCATGCAAGGGCTACGGACCTGGCAGCAGCGTCATCCCCATCCGCTTCCGGTCCGGTCACCCGGAACCGTGGCTGGCTAGGCGGCCACGATCGTCCTGAAGCCGCCATAGGCCATGCGCCTGGGATCGAACGGCATGTCCGGCGGGGCCTTCTGCATCCGCGGGTCGGCCATCACCTTGGCATTGACCTTGTCACGGTGGGCTCGCGATTTGTAGACGATGAAGGAAAAGACCACCGTCTCGCCGGGCTTCGTGTTCGCAAGCTTGGTAAAGGGCGTGCCGAACTTCACCTTGAGGTCTTCGCCGACGCATTCGCGATAGTCGAGCGCGCCATGTTCGCGCCAGACTTTTCCGGCAAGGCGCGCAATCTTCGTATACGCGGCAATCTTCTTCTTCGGTACGACGAGAACGAAACCATCGACATAAGACATCGCGAATTCCTCTGTACGGACCGACCGACTGACGGCTAGTGCGATTGCACATGGGGTGTCAATCGGACCGAAGCAAAAGCGCCTGATCGAGCGCCGAATTCATTCCGCGGGCCGAGAGGTGCGAATAAAAAAGCCGGCCCGGACAGCGCCAGGCCACGCGAACAGGCAGCCGGGTCCTGCGGAACCAGGAAGCCCTCTCCGATCGCCTCGTCGCGTGCGAGTATCGCAACTGATCGCTAACTGCAATTATCCCCAGCAACGAGATCGTACTCTCAACGCAGGATGCGTGCCGCGAGTGGCCGCGAACATTGAAAAAATTCAATCCACCGGACTGTTTCTGGCGGGTTGCGGATTGTTGATCTCTCACTGAAGTTTGCTATCTTAGGTTTTGGGAAAAGGTGGTCTCGGGAAAGATCACCGCCGTGGGCATCGGATTGGGGTCGGATGCACCAAGCCACGGTCTTGTTGTGTGGGTAGGGTGTGAAATTCATGGCCGGGATACAACCTGGCGTCGCAACGTCCACCACGCGTGGCCGAAGCGATGCGTTCAACTTCAAGGATGTGGGTCGAACGATCACCGGGCAGTTTGCTGCGAGCGCAGCCGCTGCCGCGGCGTCGGTCGCCATCGTCCAGCGCGACCAGACGACGACCTATGCCGAACTCGATCGCCGGTCCAACAAGCTCGCGCGCTACCTTGCCCGCCAAGGTGTCGGCGCGGGAGATGTGATTGCGTTGCAGACCGGCCGCTCGGTCGGCTCGATCGTGGCGATTCTGGCGATCCTCAAGGCAGGCGCTGCCTACGCGCCGCTCGACCCTGCCACACCTCCCGACAGCCTCGCCTGGCTCGTCAATGATTGCGGCGCCCGCCTCACGCTGGCGGGCCAGTCCGACGCAACGCATCGGCCGGCGCATGTGCTCGACCTCGATGCGGCGCTGGCGGCAAGCGAGGCAGAGGACGCATCGGCGATCGAGGATCGCTGCCGTCCCGACGATATCGCCTACGTGATGTACACCTCGGGCTCGACCGGTCGCCCGAAGGGAGCTGCCGTGCCACATCGCGCCGTGGTCCGCCTCGTGACTGACCAGACCTACGCGCGCTTCGACGCCGACGAGATTTTCCTGCACGCGGCGCCGCTGGCCTTCGACGCCAGCACGTTCGAGATCTGGGGCACGTTGCTGCACGGGGCGCGGGGCGTCCTCGTCGAGCAGGATCGAGCCTCCCTGCAGCAGATCGCCGACACGATACAGTGCCATGACGTCACCACGGCCTGGTTCACCGCTGGACTGTTCCATCTGCTGGTCGATCACCAGCTCCCGGCGTTGCGCGGCATGCGCCAGATCCTGGCCGGCGGCGACGTGCTGTCGCCTACCCATGTGCGGCGCGCCCTCGCTTCGCTGCCGAACTGCCAGCTCATCAACGGATATGGCCCGACCGAGAACACGACCTTCACCTGCTGCTACCGAATTCCGAAGGCCGGCTGGGGCACCGGCCCGGTGCCCATCGGCACGCCGATTCGTGGGAGCTACGTGCGGCTGCTCGACGACCACATGAGGCCGGTGGCGGATGGCGAGATCGGCATGCTGTATGCCGGTGGCCTCGGCCTCGCCTCCGGCTACCTCGGGGACGCGCGCCGGTCGGCGGCCATGTTCGTGCCCGATCCCTATCGCCCCGAAGCGACGATCTACCGGACAGGCGATCTAGCGCGACGACGTCCGGACGGCGCGCTCGACTTCATCGGGCGGCGCGATCGTCAGGTGAAGATCGACGGCAAGCGGGTCGAACTCGGCGAGATCGAGGAGGCCTTGCGACGCTGCGCCAGTATCGCCGACGCCGTCGTTACCGCGAGCAAGATCGACGACAGCCACGTCCTCACCGCCTACATCAAGGGCGCCGCCGCCGGCAGCGCCGCCTCGATGCTGGCATCGGAGGCGCGCAATGGCCTGCTCCAGACCCTCCCCCCGCACATGCGGCCGGCGCGCATCGTCGTGCTCGACGAGTTCCCGCTCAAAGCCTGCGGCAAGGTCGACCACGACCGCCTGCCCAAGCCGAGTACGCTCTACACCGAACCCGTGCAGCCCGCCGAAGGCAACACCGAGCGCAGGCTGAGCGAGATCTTTCGGCGCGAGCTGGGCGTGCGCAGCGTCGGCGCCGACACCAACTTCTTCGATCTCGGCGCCACCTCGCTGAAGCTGGTCGAGGCCCATGCCGCGATCGAGCGCATCTGGCCCGGCGTCAACGTCATGGCTTTGTTCCGCCATCCCAACATCCGGGATCTGGCGCGTGCCATCGACGGGCGCGACAGTTCGCTCCATGGCGCCGCGCTCCGCCGCGCGCAGCAGCAGGCCGACGCACTGAAGAGGATGCAGCGAGCTCGGCTGTCGGTATGAGCGACGAGCTGCCCGAGAACGCCATCGCCATCGTCGGTCTGGCCGGACGCTTCCCCGGCGCCGACGACGTCGCCGAGTTCTGGGCGAATGTGCGCAGCGGCAAGATCTCGATCGCGCGCTTCACCGAGGCAGAGCTCGAGGATTCCTTCGGCCCCGACGTGCGCCACGACCCCAACTTCGTGCGGGCTCGGCCGATCCTGAAGAACGTCGACAAGTTCGACGCCGAGTTTTTCGGCATGCTGCCGCGCGAGGCCGCCCTCACCGACCCGCAACATCGGCTGATGCTGGAATGCGCGTGGGCCGCACTGGAAGACGCGGGCTACGATCCCGCGAGTTATCCTGGCGCGATCGGCGTGTTCGCCGGCTCGAGCATGAACACGTACCTGCTGACCAACGTGCTGGCCGAGCGGCAGAGCGCCGACGGCTTCGCCAGCGACTACCAGGTCGGCTCCTACGACACGCTGCTGGGCGCACTTTCCGACACGCTGGCCACCCGCGTCGCATACAAGCTCAACCTGCGCGGTCCGGCGATGACGGTGCAGAGCGCCTGCTCGACCTCGCTGCTGGCCGTCGCCCAGGCATGCCAGAGCCTGCTGATGTACCAGTCGGACATGGCGCTGGCAGGCGGCGTCTCGATCACCTTCCCGCAGAAGCGCGGCTACCTGCACCAGGAAGGCGGTATCGTGTCGCCCGACGGCGTCTGCCGGCCGTTCGACGACGGCGCCGGCGGCACCGTGTTCGGCGACGGCGCGGCCATCGTGCTGTTGAAACGGCTCGGCGACGCGATCGAGGACGGCGACCACATCCACGCGGTGATCCGCGGCAGCGCGGTCAACAACGACGGCGCCGACAAGGTGGGCTTCACGGCACCCGGCGTGCGCGGCCAGTCGGAGGTCATCGCTTCGGCGATCGCCGCCGCCGGCATCGACGCCCGCACCATCGGCTATGTCGAGTGCCACGGCACGGCGACGCCGCTCGGCGACCCCATCGAGTTCGACGGACTGCTGCGCGGCTTCGGCGGGCGGAAGGTCGAGCAGCCTTACTGTGCGCTGGGTTCGGCAAAGGCCAATATCGGCCATCTCGACGCTGCCGCCGGCGCGACCGGCCTGATCAAGGCGGTGATGGCACTGCGGCATCGCGAGATCCCGGCGCTCACCAACTTCACGCGCCCCAACCGGCATCTCGATCTTGCCGGCAGCCCTTTCTACTTCCCCACGACGCCGCTCCCTTGGGCGCAAGGCTCCACACCGCGCCGAGCCGGCGTGAGCTCGTTCGGCGTCGGCGGCACGAACGTCCACGTGATCCTGGAAGAAGCGCCGCAACCCGCGCGACGGCCGACACTGGCCGCCTACGGCCACATCCTGCCGCTGTCGGCACGCAACGATACGGCTCTGAGCGAAGCCGCGACCGCCCTGGCCGACCATCTCGAGCAGGCTCCCGCCGTGCAAATCGAGGACGTCGCCCACACCCTGCAGACTGGCCGCCGGGCCTTCGACCGCCGCGTCGCGGTCGCAGCCCGCTCGCGCGAGGACGCGATCAGGGCATTGCGCGCACTGCCGCCCGCCACCACGGCCCAGGGACGGCCGCCGCTCGTGTTCATGTTCCCTGGCCAGGGCGCGCAGCATGCGGGTATGGCGCGCGACCTCCATCGCGACCACGCGCTGTTCCGCCGGCTGGTCGACGAGGGCATCGCCATCGCAGGGCCGATCGTCGGCGACGGGCTGAGGGCCCTGCTCCTCGACCCGGAGGCGCCGGCTGATGACGCGACCCTCTATGCGCAGCCCGGTCTCTTCATCTTCGAGTACGCGCTGGCGCGGCTCTATATGTCCTGGGGCATCGAGCCCGATGCCATGGTGGGCCACAGTGTCGGCGAGTTCGTCGCGGCGTGCCTCAGTGGCGTCTTCACCTTCGAGGAAGGTTGCCGTCTGGTGTCCGAGCGGGCGCGGGCGATGCAGGCCATGCCGCCGGGCGCGATGCTGGCTGTCCGCCTGCCCGAGGCCGAGCTGCGCGCCGAACTGGGCGACGCGCTGGACCTTGCCGCCGTCAACGCGCCGCAGCTCGTGGTCGCCGCGGGGCCCAGGGCCGAGATCGATGCCCTGAACGCCCGCCTCACCGCGCGCGGCGTGATGTGCCGGCCGCTCGCCGTCAGCCACGCCTTCCACTCGCGCGCGCTCGATCCGGCACTGCCGGCCATCGAACGCGCCGCGGCTGCGGTCGCGCTGCAGGCGCCGCAGCGTGCCTTCGCCTCCAGCGTTACGGGCGGCTGGGCGAGTGCGGCGCAGGCGACCGATCCGAAATACTGGGCGCGCCACGGCCGCGAGCCGGTGCGCTTCGCCGATGCGCTGGCCACGGTGGCGCATGAACAGCCGTTCCTGCTGGAGGTCGGTCCGGGCCGCAACCTCGCAGGCCTGGCGGCACAGATCGTCGACCGCCGGTCCTTGCGCGGTGTGGCAGCGAGCCTACCCGATGCCGAGACCGAGGATCTGCGCGAGGCGCTGGGCGCGCTCTGGAGCGCGGGCATCGACATCGACTGGAAGCAGGTTGGCACGCCCGAGGGGCGGCGGATCCCGCTGCCGACCTACCGCTTCCAGCGCACGCGGCACTGGATCGAGCGCACGCCGCGCCGCGCCGCCGCGCCCATACCGGCGATCGCGGCGGAGCCGGTCGCGGTGGCAGCACCCGTCGCCGCCGCGTCGGCGTCGCGTCTGGAGACCCTGCAGGCCGAGATCGTCGGGATTCTCGAGCACCTGTCGGGCGCGGCGGACATCGATCCGCGCGAGACCTTCGTGGACCTTGGCTTCGACTCGCTGCTGCTGGGCCAGGTCGCGCGCGCCGTCGAGCGCAAGTTCAGGATGCGGATCACCTTCCGACAGCTCCTGAAGGACATGCCGTCGGCGGCGGCCCTCGCCCGCCATCTCGACGCGACCCTTCCGGCGGATGCGGTGCAGCCAAAGGCCGAGGCCGCGCTCCCCGTCGCTGCCGCTCCTCTGCCGGCCGACGATGGCGAGGCGCGGGTGCGGCTCTATCAGCCATCCTCGGCCAAGGTGCCGAGCACGCTGAGCAACGCCCAGCGCGACTATATCGAGACGCTGGTGCGCCAGATCAACGAGCGAACGCCGCTCTCCAAGGCCAGGACGCAGCGCGACCGCACGGTGCTGGCCGATCCGCGCACCGCCGCGGGCTTCCGCCAGGAGTGGAAGGAGCTCGTCTATCCGGTGATCGCTGCCAGCGCCAAGGGCTCGAAGATCCGCGACATCGACGGCAACGACTATGTGGACCTGGTGAACGGCTACGGCCAGACCCTGTTCGGCCACTCGCCCGACTTCGTGACCGACGCGATCGCGGCGCAGCTCAGGGATGGCTTCCCGATCGGCCCGCAGAGCCCGCTGGCCGGCGAGGTCGCGACGCTGGTTTCCGAGATGACCGGCGACGAACGCGTCACCTTCTGCAACACCGGCTCCGAGGCGGTGATGGCGGCGATGCGCGTGGCGCGCGCCGTCACGGGACGCGAGCGCGTCGTGGTATTCGCCCACGACTATCATGGCCAGTTCGACGAGGTGCTGGTGAAGGCGGGCGGCGGGGCGGCACGCGCCGCCGTGCCGGTGGCGCCGGGCATCCCGCCCGAGTCCGTGGCCAACATGACGGTGCTGCCCTACGGCGACCGCCGCAGCCTCGACTGGATCGAGGCCAACGGTGAGGAGATCGCCGCGGTCATGGTCGAGCCGGTACAGAGCCGCCATCCCGACCTCCGGCCCAAGGAATTCCTGCAGAAGCTGCGGGCGCTCACCGAGGCCAGCGGCTCGGCGCTGGTGTTCGACGAGATCGTCACGGGCTTCCGCGTCCATCCAGGCGGCATGCAGGCGGTGTTCGGCATCCGGGCCGACATGGCGACCTACGGCAAGGTGGTGGGCGGCGGTATGCCAATCGGCATACTGGCCGGCAAGGCGCGCTTCATGGATGCGCTCGACGGCGGCATGTGGCGCTACGGCGACGACTCGATCCCCGAGACCGCGCCGACCTTCTTCGCCGGCACCTTCGTGCGCCATCCGCTGGCGCTCGCGGCGTGCAAGGCGGTTCTGCTGCATCTCAAGGCCGAAGGGCCGGCGCTGCAGGAGACTCTCGCCGCGCGCATGGGCGGGCTGGTGGAAAGGCTGAACGGCGAGTTGCAGCGGCGCGGGCTCGCGACGCGCCTCGAAGCCTATTCGAGCTGGTTCCACATGAACTTCGCGGCCGAAGGGCCGCTCGCCGCCCTGTTCTGGCCGCAGATGCGCCAGCTCGGCGTCCATGTGCAGGATGGCTATCCCTGCTTCCTGACGACGGCCCATTCGGATGCCGACATCGCCGCCATCGAGAACGCCTTCACGGCGACGCTCGACACGCTGGAGCGCGGCGGCATCCTCGCCGCAGCGCGCCCTGCGGCGGCCGAGTCGGCGCCACTCACCGAGCCTCAGCTCGAGATCCTGGCGGCCGCCCAGCTCGGTGACGATGCTTCCTGTGCCTTCAATGAGGGCGTGAGTGTCGAGTTCGCGGGCGAGATCGACCCGGTGGCCCTCGCGTCAGCGCTGAATGCGGTCGTAGCGCGCCACCAGGCGCTGCGCGGCCATGTCGACCGCTTGGGCGAGCGTATGCACTTCGCGCCCACCCTCACGCTCGACCTTCCCGTGCGCGACCTCTCGCGCGAGTCCGATCCCGCCGCGGCTCTGGCCAGGCTCGTCGACGCCGATGCACGCACGGCCTTCGACCTGTGGAACGGCCCGCTCGTCCGTGCCGCGCTCGCGCGGCTGGCAGCGGACCGCCATGTGCTGGTTTTCACCGCGCACCACATCGTCTGTGACGGTTGGTCGGTGAACATCGTGCTGAACGATCTCGCCGCGCTCTATCGCGCCGCGCGCGCCGGCGCGACCGCCGACCTCGCACCGGCGCCGCGCTTCGCCGACTACGCCGCCGGCCAGACGGAGACCCGGGATGTGCGAGCCCAGGACCTTGCCTGGTGGATCGGCCAGTTCGCCGACCTGCCGCCGCTGCCCGACCTGCCGACAGACCGGCCGCGGCCGCCGCTCCGCTCCTTCGCCGGCGCCACTTACACGACGCAGTTCGATGGCGGCCTCCACGCCGCGCTGCGCAAGACCGGCGCGGCCAGCGGCACGACTCTCTTCTCCGTCCTGTTCACCGCGCTGCAGGCCGTGCTCGGCCGCCTCGCCAACGCTTCCGATGTGGTGATGGGCGTGCCGGTCGCCGGACAGTCGGTCGACGACCAGCCCGATCTCGTCGGCCATTGCGTGCAGATGCTGCCCTTCCGGGCGGCCGTGGACTGGCAGGCGCCGTTCGATCGCCACGTCGAGGCGGTGGCGCAGCGAATACTCGACGGCTTCGACCACGCGCGTTGCACCTACGGCACGCTGGTACGCGCGCTGCCGATACGGCGCGTCGCCGATCGACTGCCGCTCACCGAGATCCAGTTCAACCTGGAGAAGGTCGCCGACGCGCTCGACTTCGGTGGCCCCAGGGTCTCGATCACACCCAACGGCAAGGCTGCGGTCAACTTCGACCTGTTCGTGAACATCGGCGAGTCCGCTTCCGGCCTCCGGATCGACTGCGACTACAACAGCGATCTCTACGACGAGGCGACGGTCGCGCGGTGGATGGCGCATTACCGGCGGCTGCTCGAGGGCCTCGTCGCGGCACCGGCCACGACCATGGCCGCGCTGCCGCTGCTCACGGCCGCGCAGGAGCGTTTCGTCCTCGACGAGGCCAACGACAGTGCGGCGGTCTATCCGCGCGACAGCTGCCTGCACGAGCTGTTTGCCGCGCAGGCGGCGAAGACACCCGACGCCGTCGCCGTCGTCGACCGCAGGGGGTCGCTGACCTACGCCGAGCTCGACCGGCACTCCACGCGCCTGGCACAGGAGATGCTGGGCGTCAGCACCAAGCGCCACGGTCGGATCGCCATCGCGGTCGACCGCTCGCGCCTGCTGCCGGTCGCGCTGCTCGCCGCCCTGAAGGCGGGCCACGCCTACGTGCCGCTCGACGCAAGCCAGCCGATCGAGCGGTTGAAGCAGATCGCGATCGCTGCCCAGGTCGACGGCCTTGTCTGCCAGGACGACCGAACCGCAGGGATTGCGCCCTACGCCTTCGTGCTGCGCGCCGACCGGCTCCCCCTAGACGAGGTGCTGCAGCGCCGCCCGCTGCCCAGGGTGTCGGCTGACGCAACGGCCTACGTTCTCTTTACCTCGGGCTCGACCGGTACGCCCAAGGGCGTCGAGGTCGGCCATCGCTCGCTCACCAACCTGATCACCGACATGGTCCGCCGACTCGAACTCACGGCGAGCGACGTCACGATCGGCTCCAGCGCCATCACTTTCGACGTGGCCGCCACCGAACTCTATGCGCCGCTGGTGAGCGGCGGTCGCCTGGTGCTGAGCGAGGCGGACGAGGTCAGGACCGGAGTCGAGTTGATCCACCTTGCCAGGGAAGCGGCCGCGACGCTGATGCAGGCGACGCCGACTCTCTGGCGCATGCTGCTCGACGCAGGCTTCGCCTCGTGGCCCGGCCTGCGCATGATCACTGTCGGCGAGGCGATCTCGCGCGCCACCGTCGACCGGTTGATCGAGGGCGGCGGACGACTTTGGAACCTCTACGGCCCGACCGAGACCACGATCTACTCCTCGGGTCGCGAGATGCTGCCGGGCGAGACCGCGGTCACGATCGGTCGGCCGCTTGCCAACCAGCGGCTCTACGTGCTCGACGACCGCGACCAGCCGGCGCCACCGGGCACGGTCGGCAACCTGTTCATCGGCGGCGACGGACTTGCCAAGGGATACTTCGACCGCAGCGACCTCACCGACGCCGCCTTCCGCGTCCTCGCGCTGGCCGGCCGCGCGCCGCAGCGTCTCTACCGCACCGGCGACCTCGCCCGCCTGCTGCCGTCCGGCGAGTTCGAGTTGCACGGGCGCATCGACCATCAGGTGAAGCTGCGCGGCTTCCGGATCGAGCTCGAGGAGATCGAGGCCGTGCTGCGCCAGGCGTCCGGCGTGCGCGATGCCGCCGTGGTTCTGCGCACCGACATCGGTCCCGATCCTCTGCTGGTCGGCTACGTGGCAGGCGAAGCGCACGCGGCCCAGCTCTCGCCCTTCCTCGCCGAGCGGCTACCAGCCTATATGGTACCGTCGCGCTGGGTGACGCTCGACGCGCTGCCGCTCACACCCAATGGCAAGACCGACCGCAACGCGCTGCCCCTGCCCGCACCGGCCGCCGCGGCGCCGGTCGGCAGCTCGCCTCGTACGCCGCTCGAGGGCCGCATCGCCGCGGTGTGGGCGGCCGTCATCGGCCTGCCCGCGGTCGGCGTGCATGACCCGCTATTCGCCCTGGGCGCGGACTCACTCCAGGTGTTCCGCATCGCCGCCCAGCTCGACCAGGAGGGGATCGCGGTCAGCGCACGCGAACTGATGAAGAACCCCACGGTGGCCACTCTCGCGGAAGCGATCGATGGTACGCCGGCGGCGGTGCGCGAGGCCAACGTCCGGCGCGGCCCGTCGCTTGCGGACTTCCGGCACGGCGCGCGGCGGCGTACCCTCAATTCGTGAGCATGGGAGAGTACGAGGAAAAGCTGCCGGCGGCTGGCACGCAGGCGTTCGCCTGCACGATGCTGCAGGAACGCTTCTTCGCCCAGCAGCGCAGCCGCGGACCGCAGGGGCTGAACATCGCCATGCGCTGGCTGGTGACCGGCGCGCTGTCGCACACCGCGGCGGAGGGTGCGCTGCAGGCGCTGGTGCGCCGGCACGAGATCCTGCGCACCTCGTTCCGCGAGATCGGCGGCCGGCTGGCGCAGGAGGTGCATCCGTCCTGCCCGGTGAAGCTGAACACCATCGACCTGACGGCGCTGCCGGCCGAAGAGCGCGAGTCGCGCGCCGAGGAGATCGCCCGCGCCGAAGCCGTGGCGCCGATCGATCCCGCGGTGGCGCCGCTCCTGCGCGCCAGCCTGCTGCGGCTGGCGCCCGACCGCGGCATCCTGCTGCTCACCCTGCATTCGCTGATCTGCGACGGGTGGTCGACCGGCTTGATCGTCCGCGAGCTGCGAGCGGCCGCCGAGGCGATCGACGCCGGCCGCGCGCCCGACGCCACGCCGCCCGACCTGCAGTTCGCCGACTACGCGGCCTGGCAGAACGAGCTGCTGGCGAGTGGCGAACTCGACGAGGCGCGCGCCTACTGGATGCGGCAGCTCCGCGTCGCTTCGGCCACCCCCGTGCCGGTCGACCACGCCCTACCTTCTGGTACGCGGCCCGGCGCGCGCAGCAACATCACCTCGCTGCTGCTGCCGGGTGACCTCAGCGCGGCGCTCGAAGGCTTCGCGCGGAAGCACGGCGCGACGCTGTTCGGCCTGGCCGTAGCGGCGCTGGGGCTGATGCTGCATCGCATGACGGGGAGCGCCGAGATCGTGTTCGGCTCCCAGGTCGCCAACCGCGAAGAGCCGGAGTCTGCGGAGCTGATCGGGCCGACGGTGAACTCGATCACCCTCTGCCTGCCGGTCGACGATACCACGACCCTGCACGGCTTCGTCGGCGTCGCGAACGAGCGCGTGCAGGAAGCGCTGCGCTACCAGCGCCTGCCGTTCGAGATCGCCGAGAGCTTCGCCGCGCGCCGCGACGGGCAACCGCTGCATGCCGTCAACCTCGTGCTGCATCGCTCCTATTCCGGCACGACCGAGACCGAGCGTGAGGGCGCGGGCCGCTTCAATCTCGTCTCGCTGCCATCCTTTTCGTCGGGCACGCAGTGGCCACTCAACTTCTACATGATCGGCCGCGACGAAGGCTGGCGCCTGTCCTGCGAGGCCGATGCCGGCCTGTACGAGCCGGCCACCGTCGAGGCGCTGCTGGACGCGTGGCGCCTCTGCCTCGAGACGCTCGCGACCGCGGCCGACGGGCCGCTGGCGGCGAACGCGGCTCTGGCCGGCATCGCGGCCCGCGGCGAGCCGTTGCCGTCGGGGCGTCCGGCCGTGGCGCGCGGCGAGCCCATCCCGGTGCACGAGCCGGAACGGCAGGTCGTGCGCTTCCACGAGGACGGTGCGCACACGCCGTTGGTCGTGCTCAACAACCGCTCGGTCTATTTTCAGCTCGCGCGCCAACTTGGCGAGCAGCGGCCCCTCACCGACATCCTGATGTACCACCAGGATGGCCCGATCGACCTCGACGCCTTCACGTTCGAGGATTTCGGCGCCTATGCGGTGCGGCTGATCCGCTGGGCGCAGCCGCGCGGGCCCTACATCCTGGGCGGCCACTGCGTCTATGGCGTGCTTGCCTTCGAGGCGGCGCGACAGCTCACGGCGATGGGAGAGAAGGTGCCGCTGGTCGCGCTATTCGATAGCTGGGGGCCGGGCTATCGCGAGACCATGTCGCGCTGGGACCGCGTGCTGCGCCGGCAGCAACTCCGCCTCGACCGGTACAAGAAGCGCGTCAGGCAGTTCCGCAAGGGCGAGGTCGGCTTCGACGAACTGGTGCGCAAGCCGGTGCTCTACCATCTCGGCCTGCTGCCCCCGGAAGCGGGACCGACGCGGCAGGCCCTGGCCGGCGAGTGGTTCGACGACTATCTCTACAGCAAGGTCGCGCAGTACCGGCCGACGCCCTATGCCGGTGACGTCGTGCTGTTCCGCAGCAAGGAGCCGCTGCGCGGCCGGCTGTTCGACGAGGACATGGGCTGGAAGCCCCTGGTCACCGGCAAGTTCACCAAGGTCGAGGTGAACAGCGGCCACTTCGACATGTTCCGCGAGCGGCCGGCGGCCGAGATCGCAACCGTCCTGCGTCCGCTGTGACCCTCCTCCGCCTGTTCCTTCTCGCCGTGCTGGTCGTGGCCGTCGTCATGGCGGCCGGCTGGTACGTCCTCGTGCCGCGCCTGCCGACGCCGCGCGGTCCCGACGCGATTGCCGAGAGCAGCGCCACGCTGAAGGACGCGAACGGGCGGCCGCTCGTCGTGACGATCTGGCAACCGCGTGAGTTCAAAGGGCCGGCCCCGCTGGTCCTCTATTCGCCGGGCTGGGGCGGAACGCGCACGCAGAGTCGCGCGCAGGTCGAGAATCTCGCGAGCAACGGCTTCGTCGTCGTGGGCGTCGACGACTATGCGAGCGACCGCGCCAACGATCCGGACAAGGGCGCCTCGTTCGAACTTCTGACCGAGGCAGAGACGGAGGAGTCGATGCGGCGCGCGGCGCGCCATGTCGCCACCCAGGGCAAACGAATCGTCGAAGTGCTGGCGGCGCTGCGCGATGGCCAGCTACCCGACCTTGCCGGCCGGATTGCCCTCGACCGGGTCGGCGTGCTCGGCATGTCGATCGGCGGCCCCTCTGGCCTGACGGCCGCATCCACGGACCCGCACATCGTCGCGGTCTACAATCTCGACGGCGGCCTGTTCGGCCCCGCCGCCCGCCGCATCGGCGTGCCGAACTATTTCCTGATGTCGAGCCGCGAGGCCTTTCCCACCGAGGCCGAACTGGCCTCACCCGATGCCTTCACGCGCAACTACGCCAAGGTGAGTGCCCTCGACATCCCGCACAACACTCTTCGCATGGAACGACCGCACGGCTACTGGGCGCAGATCCCGGCTGCCGAGCACAACGACCTCGCCGATGGGCTGTTCCGGATGCACCGCCGTCTGCCGATCCGCACGAACTTCGAACGTACCGACATCAACGAGGCGATCGGCAGGACCCAGCTCGCCTTTTTCCGAAGCGCCCTGCTGGGCGACGAGGCGGCGCTCCGGGCATTGCTCGGCCGCAGCGATCAGACGTTGCGCTGGATCAGTCCGAGCTCGCCGCCGCCGGGCACCGCCACGGCGCGGCAGTAGGCGCCCGGCTCGAAGTGCAACCACCAGGCGCCCGGCGACTCGGGTGGCGCGACGGTCATGACGGGGCGCGGCCCGTCGATCGAGACCGCGAAGCTGTCGAGCGGCAGCGAGAGGCCGAGGCCGATCGCCTTCACGACGGCCTCCTTCAGCGTCCAGATTCGAAAGAAGGCCTGCCGCGGGTCCCGATGCCGATCGATGGCGCGGACCTCGTCGGGATGGAAGTAGCGTCGTGCGAGGTCGAGATGGTTGACGGCGCGCATCATCTCGAGATCGGCACCGATCTCCGGGCCGTCGCTCACCGCCAGCAGCGCGCGATCCTGCGAATGGCTGAGGCTGAAATGCACGTCGGGATGGTCGGCGAGCCGGGGTTTGCCGAACTCGTTCAGCAGGAAGACGAGGCTGCGGGGTTCGCGGCCGAGATGCTGGCCGAGCAGGGCGCGGAGCCGGCCGCGGGCTGCCACGAAGCGACGCTGCAGCAACGGACCGACGAAGCGTTGCGCGCGGTCGCGCTCCTCGTCGGTAAGCAGGGTCTCGCCGCCCGGCGGTGCGTCGTCGAGAGACCAGGACCAGAGCTGGATGTCGTGTCGACTCATGTTTCGGACGCGATCTTGGACACCCCGTCGGCGGTTGGCTAGGTTCGCGGCGGTGCTGGATCCCTTGAAAAACCTCGCCTTCATGGCCTATGGCCGCTTCCGTGCCCTGCGCGGCGAGCCGGTGCGCTTCCGCGGCGCCTTCGTCTCCTACGACGAGGCACTGGCGAACGTCCGGGCCGGCAGGCTCGCGGGCTACGACCACGACAAAGTCGCACCGGTGTCGCAGGCGTTCATGCAGGAGCGCGCGCCGTGGGATTACCCGGTGCTCTACTGGCTGCAGCGCCTGGCGCCCGACATCCGATGCCTCGTCGACGCCGGCGGCCATGTCGGCGTCAAGTACCGCGCCTTCGCGCCCTATCTCGACCTCGACCGGCTGCAATGGGTGGTCTACGACCTGCCCGCGCTGGTGCGAGCCGGCCGCGCGCAGCAGCGACCGCAAGACCGCACCCTCTCCTTCGTCGAACGCCTCGAGGAGGCGCCGCCCGCGGACGTGCTGCTGGCCTCGGGCCTGCTGCCCTACCTGCGCGAGCCGTTCGAGGAACTGGTCGGCCGCCTCAGCCGTCGGCCGCGCCACATTTTGTTGAACAAGGTCGTGACGCGCGACGGCCCGACCGTCGTCACGCTCGAGAATTTCGGCGTGGCCGAGGTGCCCTACCAGATCCGCAATGTGCACGAAGTGCCGGCAGCGCTGCAGGCTTTGGGCTACGAGATCGTCGACGAGTGGACGATCGACCAGCTCGCCCACCGCATCCAGACGCATCCCGAACTCGGCCGCTGCACCTATCGCGGGTACGTCGCGCGGCTCAAGGGCTAGGCCGGGTTCGTCTTCTGCAACGGCATCTCCCTCGGGCTGCTCCGAGCCACTCAATCGGGGTGCAGTACAAGCAGGGCCGACAGTTTCCTCGCCGCGAAGTCCAGGAAGGCTTCGATCTTCGGCGCACGATGGGCGCGACCCTTCGTGAGGAGCTGCACCGGCAGCGGCGGCGCCTCGAAGCGGCGCAACAGGCGCACGAGACGCCCGGCAGCGAGATCTTCCGCGACCTGATAGGAGAGGAACTGCGCGATGCCGCGACCTTCGCGCGCGAGGCGCAGGCGGGTCTCGATGTCGTCGACGCGCAGCCGGCCCGCGAGATGGGTGGGCGCGCCGCGACGGCGGCCGGCGAAGGTCCATTCCATCGCCCCACGCGACGTGCCCAGCAGCGCCTCGTGCCGCGCGAGATCCGCCGGCTCCTTCGGCGTGCCATGTGCGGTGAGATAGGCAGGACTCGCCACCCATTGCCGATGCACATGCCCGACCGGCCGCGCGACGAGACCTGAATCGGCCAGGGCGCCGATACGAATGGCAACGTCGATCCCCTCCTCGATGAGGTCGACGTTGCGATCGTTGAGCAAGAGTTCGATCTCGACGCCGTCGTGGCTGTCGAGGAAGCGCGTCGCGAGCGGCGCGACGTGGCGCCGGCCGAACTGCACCGGTGCGGCGATGCGCAAAAGCCCGCGCACCGGCGCCTCGCGGGCGCCCGCGGCGGCGGCCTCGTAATCGGCGACGACCGCACGCGCCCGCTCATAGAGGGCGCGCCCGGCCTCCGTCGGCGCGAGCCGCCGCGTCGTTCGGTCGATCAGGCGCACGCCGATGCGATCCTCGAGCGCCGCCAGGGCCCGCGTCACCGCCGGGGCCGAGCGGCGCAGACGCTGTGCCGCCCGGGCGAGGCTCCCCTCCTCGACGATGCGTACGAAGATCGCGAACTCGTCCAGCCGGTCCATTGGATTCTTTCTATTTTCGCACTTCTGAATTTATCACTATTCCAGTAATCACTACAATCAGCCGGCTCTATCTTCGAGGCCTTCGGAAAGTTGCCGAGCAGCCAGGAGGGCCTGTGATGTCCGCGGATATGAACCAGTTTCTGCCGTTCCATGCCGACGAACAGGCGGCGCAGGCGCTGGCCGGATACCGCATGGGGCGGGCGCCGATCCGACCCCTCCTGCCCGAGCAGCATCGCGAGTTCTTCGGTCTGCTGCCCTACCTCTTCACCGCGACGCCGGATGCTCAGGGCTGGCCAATGGCCTCGGTTCTGACAGGCTCGCCCGGCTTCATAGCCTCGCCCGACCCGACGACGCTGCAGATCAACGCCCTGCCGCGCGAGGGCGATCCCGCGGAGCCCGACTTCGCCGTCGGCGCGGAGATCGGCCTGCTGGGGATCGACCTCGCGACGCGACGGCGCAACCGCGCCAACGGCCGGATCGCGGCACGCGACGAAGGCCTCACGGTCCGCATCGCACAGAGCTTCGGCAACTGCCCGCAATACATCCAGACGCGCAAGGTCGTCGGGCGGGACAGGAAGGCCGGGGTGGTCGAGACGTTGGCCGGGTTGGACGAAGCGGCGCGCGATCTGGTCGAATCGGCCGACACGTTCTTCGTTGCCAGCCGGGGCCGGGCGGAGCTGGGTACCGAGGGCGGGTTCGACATGTCCCATCGCGGCGGCCGGCCGGGATTCGTCGGCGTCCGCGGCGACACGCTCGTCATTCCCGACTTCCGGGGCAATCGCTTCTTCAACACGCTGGGCAACCTGCTGGGCGACCCGCGGGCCGGGCTGCTGTTCATGAACTTCGGCACCGGGGACGTGCTGCAGCTCCAGGGCACGGCGACCATCGACTGGCATCCCGGGGAAATCGGACCGGCCGGGACCGAGCGGCTCTGGCGCGTCCGGGTCGCCCGGACGTGGCGCACCCGTTCGGCTTTTCCCTACCTCACGATCTTCGGGGACTATGCACCGACAACGCTCGCTACCGGTATCTGGTAGCCATATCCGCCGTCAGGGTGCAGCGGGACGCAGCCGCGCGACCATGGCCTCGAGCGCCAGCAGGTAGGAATCGACGCCGAAGCCCGCGATCATTCCGACCGCTGCCTCGGCTGTGATGGAGCCGAAGCCGCGTTTCTCGATGTTGGTCATGTGGATCTCGATCGCCGGCATCGAGATCGACCGGAGGCAATCGCGCAGCGCATAGCCGGCATGGAGAAAGCCGGCCGGATTGAACAGCAATCCGTCGAACTTGGCGCGATCGGCCTTGTAGATGGCCGACAACGCCTCGCCCTCATGGTTGGTGTAGACGATCTCGATCGTGACGCCGAGATCGCGAGCCCGCCGCCGGATCACGGCGTCGAGTTCGTCGGCGGTGGTCGTGCCATAGAGCTCGGGCTGTCGGCGCCCGAGATACTCCATGTTCGCGCCCTGAATCAGCAGCAGGTTCATCAGGCGGACCTTAGAGCAATTCCGGCCGCGAGCGAATCGGGACCTTATCCGCCGATCAGCGCGGCAGCGTCGAAGTCCCCATCAAGCTTTCGTCGATGGCACGCGCACACTGGCGACCCTCGCGGATCGCCCAGACGACCAGCGACTGGCCGCGACGCATGTCGCCGGCGGCGAACAGCCTCGGCACCGAGGTCTGGTAGTCCTTCACATTCGCCGCGACATTGCCGCGCGCATCGAGCGCGACACCCGCCTGCTCCACCAGGCCCGGCCGGCGCGGGCCGAGGAAGCCCATGGCCAGCAGCACCAGATCGGCCCTGAGTTCGAAGGTGCTGCCCGCGACCTCCTGCATGCCCATGCGGCCGTCGGCGCCCTTCACCCACTCGACGCGCACGCACTCCAGCGCCTCGACCTTCCCGTTGCTGCCCACCGCGCGCTTGGTCAGTACCGCGAAATCACGGGCGGCGCCTTCCTCGTGGCTCGACGAGGTGCGCAGCTTGAGCGGCCAGTCCGGCCAGGTCAGCGCCTTGTTCTCGCGCACCGGCGGCTGCGGCATGACCTCGAGCTGGGTCACCGAGGCGGCGCCATGGCGGTTCGACGTGCCGACGCAATCGGAGCCGGTATCGCCGCCGCCGATCACGATAACATGCTTGCCCTTGGCGGTGAGCGTGCCGCGCGGTGCGGCGCGCGCCTCGTCGTCGCCGGCATTGCGCTTGTTCTGCTGCGTCAGGAAATCCATCGCGAAATGGATGCCGTTCAGCTCGCGTCCCGGCACCTCGAGGTCGCGCGGCAGCTCGGCGCCGCCGGTCAGCGCGACGGCGTCATAGCCTTCGAGCAGCGACTTGATCGACAGGGTCGCACCGACCTCGACACCGGTCCGAAACTCGACGCCCTCGGCCTCCATCTGGCGCATGCGCCGGTCGATATGGTGCTTCTCCATCTTGAAGTCGGGGATGCCGTAGCGCAGCAGCCCGCCGATCCTGTCGGCCTTCTCGAACAGGGTCACCGAATGGCCGGCGCGCGCCAGCTGCTGGGCGCAGGCGAGCCCCGCCGGGCCCGATCCCACGACGGCGACGCGCTTGCCGGTCTTGTGGGCGGGCACCAGCGGCTGGATCCAGCCCTCCTGCCAGCCGCGATCGATGATCGCGCACTCGATCGACTTGATGGTCACCGGATTGTCGTCGATGTTCAGCGTGCACGAGGCCTCGCAGGGCGCGGGGCAGATGCGGCCGGTGAACTCCGGGAAGTTGTTGGTCGAGTGCAGGACCTCGAGCGCATCCTTCCAGCGATCGCGGCGCACCAGCTCGTTGAACTGCGGGATGATGTTATTGACCGGGCATCCGTTGTGACAATACGGGATGCCGCAATCCATGCAGCGCGCGCCCTGCCGGGAAACCTCGGCCGAGGGCATCGGCAGGACGAATTCCCTGTAGTTCTTGAGACGCTGCTCGACCGGTTCGTAGGAGCGGTCCTTGCGCTCGATCTCGAGGAAGCCTGTGGCGAGACCCATGATCCTTACTCCGCCGCGACGGCCTTCGCCGCCGCCCGCTCGCGCGCCTGCATAAGCGCCCGCTTGTAGTCGCGCGGCATCACTTTCACGAAGCTCTGCAACGCAGTTTCCCAATCCTCCAGCAGCGCCCGCGCCTGGGCACTGCCGGTATGAAGATGATGGCGCTCGACAAGGATGCGCAGGCGTTCGGCGTCGAAGCGCAGGACGTCGCCCATGCCGTTATCCTCGACATCGGTCGCGCGCTGGCGTGGCCTTTCGGCATCGTCGCCGTCGCCCGAGGCCGGGCCGACCTTCTCCAGGTCGACCATCGACAGATTGCAGAGATCCCTGAAGCGGGCCCGGGGGTCGTAGACATAGGCGATGCCGCCGGACATGCCGGCCGCGAAGTTACGCCCGGTGTCGCCCAGCACGACCACCACGCCGCCGGTCATGTACTCGCAGCCATGGTCGCCCGTGCCCTCGACGACGCAGACCGCGCCCGAGTTGCGAACGGCGAAGCGTTCGCCCGCCACGCCCTCGAAGTAGGCCTCGCCGCCGATGGCGCCGTACAGCACGGTGTTGCCCACGATGATATTCTTCAGCGGATCGCGCGCGCAGCCCTTGGGCTGACGCACGACGACCCGGCCGCCCGACAGGCCCTTGCCGACATAGTCGTTGCCGTCGCCCGACAGTTCGAGCGACACGCCGCGCGCCAGGAAGGCGCCAAAGCTCTGGCCAGCCGTTCCGGTGAGGCGCACGGAGATCGTGTCCTCCGGCAGGCCGGCATGGCCGTAGCGCCGCGCCACCTCACCCGACAGCATGGCGCCGACGGTGCGGTTCACATTGGTGACCGGCAGGTCGATCTGCACCGGCTCGCCGCGCTCGAGCGCCGGCTGCGCCGCCTCGATGAGCTTGTGGTCCAACGCCTTGTCGAGACCATGGTCCTGGCGCTCGACGTTCCAGATCGCCACGCCCTCGCGTGCCGGCGCCTGGTGCAGCAGCTTCGAGAGGTCGACGCCGCCCGCCTTCCAGTGGTCGATCGCCTTGCGCATGTCGAGCCGGTCGACCCGGCCGATCATCTCGTTCAGCGTCCGGAAGCCCAGCCGCGCCATGATCTCGCGCAGTTCCTCGGCGACGAAGAAGAAATAGTTGATCACGTGCTCGGGCTGGCCGGTGAAGCGCTTGCGCAGCACCGGATCCTGCGTCGCCACGCCCACCGGACAGGTGTTGAGGTGGCACTTGCGCATCATGATGCAGCCGGCCGCGATCAGCGGCGCGGTGGCGAAGCCGAACTCGTCGGCGCCCAGCAGCGCACCGATGGCGACGTCGCGTCCGGTGCGCAGGCCGCCGTCGACCTGCACGGCGATGCGACCGCGCAAGCCATTCAGCACCAGGGTCTGCTGCGTCTCGGCGAGGCCGATTTCCCAGGGGGAGCCGGCATGGGTGAGCGAGGTCAGCGGCGAGGCGCCGGTGCCGCCCTCGTAGCCCGAGATCGTCACATGGTCGGCGCGCGCCTTGCTGACGCCGGCCGCGACCGTGCCGACACCGACCTCGGAGACCAGCTTCACGGAGACGCGCGCCGCCGTGTTGACGTTCTTGAGGTCGTGGATGAGCTGCGCCAGGTCCTCGATCGAATAGATGTCGTGATGCGGCGGCGGCGAGATCAGGCCGACGCCGGCCGTCGAGCGGCGGACGCGGGCGATGTTCTCGTCGACCTTGTGGCCGGGCAACTGGCCGCCCTCACCGGGCTTGGCGCCCTGCGCCATCTTGATCTGGATGTCGTCGGCATTGACCAGGTATTCGGCGGTCACGCCGAACCGGCCCGAGGCGACCTGCTTGATGGCCGAGCGCATCGAATCGCCGTTGGGCAGCGGCTTGAAGCGGTCCGCTTCCTCGCCGCCCTCGCCGGTGTTCGACTTGCCGCCGATCCGGTTCATGGCGATCGCGAGCGTCGTATGGGCTTCGCGGCTGATCGATCCGAAGCTCATTGCGCCGGTGGCGAAGCGCTTCACGATGCTGGCCGCGGGCTCGACCTCCTCGACCGGAATCGGCTTGTCCGCCCACTTCAATTGCATCAGGCCGCGGATGGTGAGGAGCCGCTCGCTCTGCTCGTTGATCGAGGTGGCGAAGGCCTTGTAGTCGTCCGATGAGTTGCCGCGGACCGCGTGCTGCAGCCGCGACACGCTCTCCGGCGTCCAGGCGTGCTCCTCGCCGCGCAGGCGGAAGGCATAGTCGCCGCCGACATCGAGCATGGTGCGATAGACCGGGTTGTCGCCGTAGGCGTTGCGGTGACGGCGCACCGTTTCCTCGGCGATCTCCTGCCAGCCCGCGCCCTCGATCGTGGTGGCGGTGCCGGTGAAATACTTCTCGACGAAGCCCGAATGCAGGCCGACCGCGTCGAAGATCTGGGCGCCGCAATAAGACTGGTAGGTCGAGATGCCCATCTTGGACATGACCTTGAGCAGGCCCTTGCCGATCGCCTTGATGAAGTTCTTCTGAACCTCGTAGGGCTTCAGCGGCAGGCCGTTCTGAACGCGCAGCGCCTCCAGCGTTTCGAAGGCGAGATAGGGGTTCACCGCCTCGGCGCCGTAGCCGGCGAGGCAGCAGAAGTGATGGACCTCGCGCGCCTCGCCGGTCTCGACCACCAGGCCGGTCTGGGTGCGCAGGCCGCGGCGGATCAGGCTGTGGTGCACGGCGGCGGTGGCCAGCAGCGCCGGTATCGGCACCCGCTCGGCCGACACGGCGCGATCCGACAGGATCAGGATGTTGCGGTCGGCCAGCACGTGGTCGGTCGCCTCGGCGCAGACCCGGTCCAGCGCCTCTTCCAGCCCGGCGGCGCCTTCGGAGGCGAGCCAGGTCGTGTCGATGGTGGCGGTGCGGAACGAGCCGTCGAGCAGGTCCTCGATCGAGCGGATCTTCTCCAGTTCGGCGTTGGTCAGTACCGGCTGCGAGACTTCGAGCCGCTTGTGCATGCCGGCATGGCGGCCGAGCAGGTTGGGCCGCGGGCCGATCATCGAGACCAGCGACATCACCAACTCCTCGCGGATCGGATCGATCGGCGGATTGGTGACCTGCGCGAAGTTCTGCTTGAAGTAGTTGTAGAGCAGTTTCGGCTTCTTCGAGAGCACCGCGATCGGGGTGTCGGTGCCCATCGAGCCGATCGGATCGTCGGCCACGCTGGCCATCGGCTCGAGGAAGAACTGGATGTCCTCCTGCGTGTAGCCGAAGGCCTGCTGGCGATCGAGCAGGGTCGAGGGATCGTTCGACGCCACCGGCGACGGCGCGTCCGGCATCTCCGACAGCTCCTCGAGCTTGTGCTGCGTCTCGCGCAGCCACTCCTCGTAGGGTTCGGCCTCGGCCAGGGTGCGCTTCAGCTCTTCGTCCTCGACGATGCGGCCCTGTTCGAGGTCGATCAGCAGCATCTTGCCGGGCTGCAGGCGCCACTTGCGCACGATCTTCTCGTCGGGGATCGGCAGGACGCCGGACTCGGACGACATCACCACGAGGTCGTCCTCGGTGATGAGGAAGCGCGCCGGACGCAGCCCGTTGCGGTCGAGCGTGGCGCCGATCTGGCGGCCGTCGGTGAAGGCGATCGAGGCCGGGCCGTCCCATGGCTCCATCAGCGCCGCGTGATACTCGTAGAAGGCCTTGCGGCTGCCATCCATCAGCGGATTGCCGGCCCAGGCCTCCGGAATCAGCATCATCATGGCGTGGCTCAGCGAGTAGCCACCGGCCACCAGCAGTTCGAGCGCGTTGTCGAGACAGGCCGTATCGGACTGGCCGTGCGGAATGATCGGCCACATCTTGTCGAGGTCGGCGCCGATCAGGTCGGATTCCATCGTGCGCCGGCGGGCGTACATCCAGTTGACGTTGCCACGCACCGTGTTGATTTCGCCGTTATGGGCGATGAACCGGTAGGGGTGCGCCAGCTTCCACGATGGGAAAGTGTTCGTCGAAAATCTCTGGTGAACGAGACAAAGCGCTGATTCACAAAGAGGATTTCTCAGATCTTCATAGAAGCTCTCAACCTGGTGCGCCAGCAGCAGGCCCTTGTAGACCACGGTGCGCGACGAGAAGGACGGCATGTAAAGGTCTGAAAGACCTGGCAGTTTGTGCTTCTTCTCGAGATCCGACAGCGGGTTCTGGGTCTGCTTGCGAATCGCCAGGACCTTGCGCTCGAACGCGTCCTGATCGGCCACCTTGGCGCCGCGGCCGACGATCGCCATCCGGATCACCGGCATCGATTCGATGACCGCCTTGCCGAGGCCGGTCAGGTCGGTCGGCACGTCGCGCCAACCCACCAGCTTCTGCTTCTCTACCTTAATGAAATGCTCGAAGCGCTTGATTGCAAAGGCTCTTGCCTTCTCATCCGGCGGCAGGAAGCACATCGCCACGGCATAGTGGCCGGGCTCCGGTAGGTCGACGCCTTCCTTGCGCGCCCAGTCGCGCAGCAGCGCGTCCGGAATCTGGATCATCGCACCCGCGCCGTCGCCCATCAGCGGATCGGCGCCGACGGCGCCGCGATGATCGAGATTGACCAGGATCTGCAGGCCCTGGCGGACGATGGCGTGCGTCTTCCGGCCCTTGATGTCGGCCACGAAGCCGACGCCGCAGGAATCGTGTTCGTTGCGTGGATCGTACAGTCCCTGCTTCTCAGGCAATGCCATAATTCTACCCTGCTGGCGCGCTAGCTGGCCCAGCATCCCCCCGGATGCCAATCGCTTGTCGCGGCATTATTAGCCCGGCCGGCCCTGCAAACGAAAGCCCTCGTTGCATCGCGACAGGCGACCTGAAAAAGCGACGCTACCGGCTTGAATCCCGGGGCGTTTGGCAGGCACGGCCGTCGATGCATTGAAGAGGCCGCGCCCATGGCCTAATTTGCCAGCCGCAGAGGGGCGGCGTTCATTGCCCCCGGGAGAGGCTGAGCTGATGTCGGAACGTTCGATCGGTCGCTGGGCGACCCTGCTCGCGGCTCCCCTGCTGGCCGCCACCATGGCTGCGACCCTGGGCGGCTGCACCGGTCCTGGCGCCAGCCAAGCCTACACCGGCCCCGGCTGGTACCTCGAAAAGTCCTACATCATCGTCGGTGGCGGTCCCAAGGTGTTCGGCGGCCCCTTCACCTACGAGAAGTGCGAGGAAGAGCGCATCAAGATGGGCCCGATCACCTCGCCCGAGATGCTGTGCGTGAACCATCCCGGCCCGCCGAAGAAGTACGGCCTGTACTAAGCCTCGGCGCGGCAGAGGTCGCAGCAAACGCGCGAAGCTTTCGAACGCCGCGGTCTGCAGCGCCTATTTGTAGGACGACACCTCGATCAGGTTGCCGTCGGGATCGCGACAATAGACCGAGACGATCGTGCCCATCGCCCCGCTCTTCTCGCTCGGTCCTACTTCGATCGCCACGCCGCAGCTCCGGAAGTGATCGGCCACCGCCTGTGGCGTCGACTGCGTCAGGAAACACAGATCGTCGCTGCCCGGCGCCACCGTCCTGCCGGTGAACCATTGCTTCTGAGTGGCGGTCTCGGGCCGAAGGTTGATCTTCTGGCGGCCGAAATGCATCGACGTGACGCGGTGGCCGGGCCGTGGCTCGGTGTCCTTGCGCGTCATGCCGAGCACACGCTGGTACCACGCGGCCGCGACTTCGACGTCGCGTACGTTCATGACGAGATGGTCCAGCCCCTCGACGACGACAGCCATTGCACGCTCCTCCAGTTTTGCCAGTCCCGGAGAGTGAACCCGGCCCTTCTTTCCGTCCATCCGCCAGCGCGGTAACAGGGTTCGATGCAGCTCCTTCCCGTCGACGAGGCATTGCCGCGGCTGCGCGCCGCCCTGGAAGAGCGCAATGCCGCGGTGCTGGTGGCGCCGCCGGGCGCCGGAAAGACGACGCGCGTGCCACTGGCGCTGCTCGACGCACCCTGGCTCGGCGGCCGCAAGATCGTGATGCAGGAGCCGCGGCGGCTGGCTGCGCGCGCCGCCGCCCGGCGCATGGCGGCGAGCCTGGGCGAGGCGGTCGGCGAAACGGTGGGGTATCGCGTGCGCTTCGATACCAAGATCGGTCCGCGCACCCGCATCGAGGTCGTCACCGACGGTCTGTTCCTGCGCCTGCTGCAGGACGATCCGTCACTCGAGTCGGTGGGTTGCGTGATCTTCGACGAGCTGCACGAACGTGGCCTCGAATCCGACCTTTCGTTTGCCCTGGTGTGCGAGGCGCAGACCGCGCTGCGCGAGGATCTGCGCGTGGTCGCCATGTCGGCGACGCTCGATCCCGGCCCCGTGTCGGCGCGGCTGGGCGGCGCGCCGGTGATCGAGAGTCTGGGCCGCATGTTCCCGGTCGACACGCGCTACCTCGATCGCGAACCGGCCGGACGCCTCGAAGACAGCGTGGCCGCCGCGGTGCGCCGCGCGCTCTCGGAGGAAGCCGGCAGCGCTCTCGTCTTCCTGCCGGGCGTCGGCGAGATCCGCCGGGTCGAAGAGCGGTTGCAGGGCATCGGCGCGGATGTCGACGTGGCGCCGCTCTACGGTGATCTCTCGCCGGCCGATCAGGACCGTGCCATCGCCCCCTCGGCCCTCGGCCGGCGCAAGGTCGTGCTGGCAACCTCGATCGCCGAGACCAGCCTCACCATCGAAGGCGTGCGCATCGTGATCGACAGCGGGCAGATGCGGGTGCCGAGATTCTCGCCGCGCTCGGGCATGACGCGGCTCGAAACCGTGCGCGTCAGCCAGGCCTCTTCCGACCAGCGGCGCGGTCGCGCCGGGCGTCTCGAACCCGGCATCTGCTATCGCCTGTGGCCGGAGCAGGCGCAGCGCGGACTGCTGCCCTTCACGCCGCCCGAGATCCTCGACGCCGACCTCGCGCCGCTGGCCCTGGAGCTGGCCGCCTGGGGCGCCGCCGATGCCGCGAGCCTGCCGTGGCTGACGCCGCCGCCCGCCGCCTCGCTCGCGACGGCGCGCGCGCTGCTGGCCGATCTCGGCGCGATCGATGCCACGGGCGCGATCACGGCGCATGGCCGGGCGATGGTGCGGCTCGGCCAGCATCCGCGCATCGCCCATCTCGTCCTGAAAGGCCGCGAACTGGGACAGGGCAAGGTCGCCGCCTTGCTCGCGGCCATCCTGGGAGAACGCGACTTCCTGCGCCTGCCGCCCGGCCAGCGCGACGCCGATCTGCGCCACCGCGTCGACATCGCGTTGAGCGGCCGGCGCGATGGCGCGTTGCGGCTGATCCAGGAGGCGGCGCGACGGCTGATTCCGCGCGGCGGCGGCGAGGAACGCGCCGACGTCGCGATGACAGGTCCGCTGCTGGCGCTCGCCTATCCCGACCGGATCGGCCGCCGCCGGCCCGGCACGGCGGGCCGCTATCTCCTGTCGGGCGGTCGCGGTGCCGCGCTGCCCGAAGGCGATCCGATGGCCAACGAGGAGTTCCTGGTCGTCGCCGATCTCGACGGCTCGGCGCAGGAATCGCGCATCTTCCTCGCCGCCCCGATCACGGCGGCCGAAATCGAAGATCTCTATGCCGACCGCATCGTGGACGAACAGCTAGTGCAGTGGAGCGCGCGCGACGGCGCGGTGCTGGCGCGGCAGCGTCGCCGGCTGGGCGCGCTCGTCCTGGAGGACAAGCCACTCGGCCAACCCGATTCCGAAAAGGTGAAGGCCGCCATGCTCGACGGCGTGCGCCAGCTCGGACTCGGCGCCCTGCCCTGGAGCGACGATCTCGTGCGCTGGCGCGAGCGCATCGGCTTCCTGCGCCGCCATGCCGGCGAGGACTGGCCCGATCTTTCGGATGCGGCGTTGCAGGCATCGCTGGCCAACTGGCTGGGGCCTCATCTGGACGGCGTGTCGCGCCGGGACCATCTCGCGCGCATTGATCTCACGGCGGCGCTCAAGGCGCTGGTGCCATGGGAGAAGCAGCGCGAGGTCGAACGGCTGGTGCCCACGCATGTCGAGGTACCGAGCGGATCGCGGGTGGCGATCGACTATGCCAACCCGGACGAGCCCACTCTCTCGGTCCGTCTTCAGGAGATGTTCGGTCTCACCGAGACGCCGCGCATTGCCGGCGGCAAGGTGCCGCTCACCATCCACCTGCTCTCGCCGGCCCGCCGGCCGGTGCAGGTGACGCGCGATCTCGCGAGCTTCTGGACCAATGGTTACAAGGCGGTGAAATCCGAGCTGAAGGGCCGCTATCCGCGCCACTACTGGCCCGACGATCCGCTGGTCGCCGAACCGACGGCACGAGCACGGCCCCGACCTCGCTGAGCTACCGGGTTTCGATCAGGGACGACAGCAGGCGCCGCATCAGCGGCATCAGGAACAGCATGGTCGGAAAGGCGACCATCCAGGACGCCATCCACGATTCCATCCAGCGGGCGGTCATGCCCGGCTCCAGGCCCATCGCCCGGACGGTGGCAATTCCGGAAACGATGAAAGTCATGACGAAGGTCAGCGCCAAGGGCATGGCGAGATGCATAGTGCGGGCGGGGAGTTTCTTCACGGCGGGCCGGACAATATGGTACGGGCTTGGACCTCGTCAATCCCCGTTGCGGAAACCCTCCCCCATGTCCCTCGCCCTCCCGTTCCAGACCGCCAAGCAGCTCGCCGCTGCGGTCCGGAAGAAGAAGATCGGCTGCCTGGAACTGCTCGACCTCTACCTGAAGCGGGTCGAGGCTTATAACCCCGAGCTCAACGCCATCATCGCGACCGACATCGAGGGTGCCCGCAAGCGCGCCAAGGCGGCCGATCGTGCGGTCAAGGCCGGCAAGAAGCTCGGGCCGCTGCACGGCGTGCCGATGACCATCAAGGAATCCTTCGACGTCGCGGGCCTGCCCACCACCTGGGGCGACCCCGCCTTCAAGGACACGGTCGCGACGCAGAATTCCCTGGTCACCCAGCGCATGCTGGATGCCGGCGTCACCCTGTTCGGCAAGACCAACGTGCCGCTGAACCTCGCCGACTGGCAGAGCTACAACGAGGTCTACGGCTCGACGAACAATCCCTGGGATCTCGGCCGGACGCCGGGCGGCTCCTCGGGCGGCTCTGGCGCGGCGCTGGCCGCCGGCCTCACCGGCATCGAGGCCGGCAGCGACATCGGCGCCTCGATCCGCAACCCCGCCCATTATTGCGGCGTGTGGGGCCACAAGCCGAGCTGGGGCGTCGTCTCGCCCAAGGGCCATGCCCTCGCGGGCGCGGTGGCCTATGGCGATATCGGCGTGGTCGGTCCGCTGGCCCGCGGCGCGGAGGATCTGGAGATCGCGCTGACGGCGATGGCCGGGCCGGATGCGGTCGACGGCCGCGGCTGGACGCTCACGCTGCCGCGCTCGAAGAAGACCAAGCTGCGCGACTTCAAGGTGGCTGTGCTGCTGACCGACCCGAATGCCGAAGTCGACGATTCGGTGCAGGAGCAGATATCGAAGCTCGCCGCGTTCCTCGCGAAGAACAAGGTGAAGGTGAACGACAAGGCCCGCCCCGCGATCGACACGACCGAGCTGAACGACGTCTACATCCGGCTGCTGCGCGCGGCGACCTCGGGCCGCATGAGCGACGCGGTCTACGAGCAGGCGGTCAAGGACGCGGCCAGCCTTCCCGCCGACGACATGAGCTACTTCGCCCAGATGCAGCGCGGCAATTCGCTGCCCCATCGCACCTGGCTGCAGCTGAACGAGAAGCGCCACCGGATGCGCCTCGCCTGGGATGCGTTCTTCCAGGACTACGACCTGATGCTGTGCCCGGTCGCCGTGACCGCCGCCTTCCCGCACGACCAGGCGGGACTGCGCCACAAGCGCACGATCGTCGTGAACAACAAGCAGGTGCCGGTCGTCGACCAGATCTTCTGGGCCGGCTACTCCGGCGTCACCTGGCTGCCCTCGACCGCCGCGCCGATCGGGCAGAGCCCGGACGGCCTGCCGATCGGCGTGCAGATCATCGGCCGCCAGTACGGCGACTACGAGTGCATCCAGTTCGCCAAGCTGCTGGAAAAGGAATATCGCGGCTTCGTGCCGCCGCCGGCCTACAGCTGATCGCAGGAGACAGAATGTCCAAGGATCTCGACCTCAAGCAGCATATCCGTTCGATCCCCGACTTTCCCAAGCCGGGCATCCTCTTCTACGACATCTCGACCCTGCTCGCGCATCCCAAGGCCTGGCACACCGCCATCGAACGGCTGGCCGACCTGATCCGCCCGCACAAGCCCGACGTGCTGGCTGGAATCGAGTCGCGCGGCTTCCTCCTGGCCGCCCCGCTCGCGCTCGCGCTCGGAACCGGCTTCGTGATGATGCGCAAGCAGGGCAAGCTGCCCGGCACGACGGTGCGCCACACCTATTCGCTCGAGTACGGCACCGACACGATCGAGATCCAGCAGGATGCCGTCCACAAGGGGGCCCGCGTCGTACTCGTCGACGACCTGCTGGCGACCGGCGGCACCATGGCCGCCGCGGTGAACCTGCTCGAAACCGTCGGCGCCGTCGTGCCCGCGACCGCCGTCATCATCGAACTCACCTTCCTCGAAGGTCGCAAGAAACTCACGCCGCCGGTCGAAACCCTGCTGCAGTACGACAGCTGATTTGGTCTTACCTCCCCCGTCACACGGGGGAGGTGGCCCCGGCGCTGTTTACAGCGCCTCTTGGACGGAGGGGGAAGGCCACGGATCCCGACCTCTCGTCGTTTCAGAATTCTTCGCGTTGCTTTCCCCCTCCCGGCCTCCCCCGTTAGACGGGGGAGGTGAGAGAGCTGGCCAAACCGGCTACGATGACGGCCGGAGGAAATGCATGTTCTCAGTGTCCGGGTGTTTCTCTGAAACCTATGCCGAGGCGCGCGCCAAGTTCTGTGGCGCCGCCGCCGAAGCCGGCGGTGCATTGCGGTCGTGGCTCAATCCGAAGGCGCGCGGGCCCAACGGCGAAAGGCTGTTTCTCGACACGGCGCACTTCGGGGCAGCCGATGCCGAGAACATGTTGGTACTGATCGCCGGCACGCACGGGGTCGAGGGCCATTGCGGTTCGGGCGCCGAGATCGCGTGGATGCGCTCCGGCGGACCGTCGAAGCTGCCTCCCGACACGGGTGCGCTGCTGATCCACGCGCTCAATCCCTATGGCTTCGCGTGGACACGCCGCGTCACCGAGGACAATGTCGATCTCAACCGCAACTTCGTCGATCATGACAAGGGCTATCCAAGAAACGATGGCTATCTCGAGATCGCCGACGCCGTGCTGCCGGTCGAGTGGAACGACGAGAGCGCCGCCGAGACCGAACGCGTGTTCGGCGCCTTTGCGCAGAAGCACGGCGCCTTCGGCCTGCAGAGCGCGATCAGCGGCGGCCAGTACACGCATCCCGACGGGATCTTCTTCGGCGGCACCGCGCCGACCTGGAGCAACCGGGCGGTCCGCGCCATCGCGCGCGAGGAACTCTCGCAGGCCAGGCGCGTCGGCATCATCGATTTCCATACCGGGCTTGGTCCGTTCGGCCACGGCGAACTGATCTGCGCGGTATCGCCTGCAGCCAAATCGTTCGCCCGCGCCAAGGCCTGGTACGGCGACGAGATGACCTCGCCGGAAGGCGGCACCTCCACCTCGGCGGTGGTAGTCGGCGTCATGACCGACGCTTTCCCGCAGGAACTGCCCGATGCCGAGGTGACGCCGGTGGCGCTGGAGTACGGCACCTACCCGGTGCCGGAGGTGCTGAACGCGGTGCGCGCTGACAACTGGCTGCACCAGCGCGGCGATCTCGGCTCGGAACAGGCCCGCGCGCTGAAGGCCGACATGAAGGAGCGCTTCTTCCCGGCCGGCGACAAATGGCGTGAAATGGTATGGACACGCGCCGACCAGACGATCGGCTGGGCGCTGAAGGGAATGACCGCGGGATGAGCCTCGCCGTGCCCGGCGAGGATACCGCCCGGCTGCGGCTGCAAAAGGTGCTGCAGCAGACCCCGCTGTTCGCCGACCTTGCCCCCGCAGCCCTGGCCGCCGTCGAGCATCAGCTCACCCTGCTGGTGCTGCCCGGCGGCGCGCCGCTGTTCCGCCAGGGCGAACCCGCCGACGCCGTCTATGTCGTGACGAGCGGTTCGCTCGGTGTCTTTCGTCATCACGAGGCCGGCGATGCGCGCGAGCCGGTGCTGATCGCCGAAATCCCGCCGGGCAATCTCGTCGGCGAGATGTCGCTCCTGTCCCAGGGAAAGCGCACGCGCAGCGTGGCGGCATTGCGCGATAGCGAGGTCTGGCGGTTGCCCCAGACGAGCTTCCACGCACTCACCTCCAACCATCCCGAGGTCCTGCCGGCCTTGATGCGCAGCGTCGTGGCGCGCAACGCGCAGGACGCGGGCGGTACCCGCCGCCAGCCGCGCACCTTCGCGCTGCTGCCGAGCGGCCCCGACGTTCCCTCGGCGCGCTTCGCGGTGATGCTGGCCAGTGCGCTCGGCCGCATCGGGACCCAGGTGCAGATGCTGGGATCGGAATCGCTCGAGCAGGAGCCCGAATGGTTCGCGCGCTGCGAGATGGAATCGTCCTTCGTCCTCTACCGCGCCGACCCGACGCTGACGCCGTGGACCGAACTCTGCCTGCGCCAAGCCGACTGCCTGGTGGTGATGCGCAATGCCGACAACGACGCGCCGACCAAGGTCCCGTTCGAGATCGAGACGGCGCAGAGCGGCGCGGTGTTCCATCGGCGCCGCGAGCTGGTGCTGCTGCACGAGGGGCACGAGCCGAAGGCCGGCTCGACCGCACCGCTGCTGGCGGGCGGCCTCTACGGCCACCACCATCATGTGCGGCTCGACATTCCTGCCGATATCGACCGGCTGGCCCGCACACTCACCGGCCATGCGGTGGGCGTCGTCATGGCCGGCGGCGGCGCGCGGGCCTTCACCCATATCGGCGTGGTCAAGGCGCTGCGCGAGTGCGGCGTGCCGATCGACCTGGTGGGCGGCACCAGCATGGGCGCCATCGTCGCGGCAGGCGTCGCCTCGCGCTGGAACGACGAGGAACTCGACACGCGTTTCCGCCGCGCCTTCGTCGACAACAATCCGCTCAGCGACTACACGGTGCCGCTGATCTCGCTGTTCGCCGGCCGCAGGGTCACGCGCCTCCTGCGCATGGCCTTCGGCGAGAAGGACATCGAGGACCTGATCCTCCCCTACTACTGCGTGACCGCGAACCTCACGACCTCCAAGGCCGACCTCCACACGGTCGGGCGTCTATGGCGATGGCTGCGCGCGTCGGTGTCGATCCCGGGCGTGATGCCGCCGTTCAACGAAGCGGGTGAGGTCCATGTCGATGGCGGTGTCATCGACAATTTCCCGGTACGCGCCATGCAGCGGCTGGGTCGCGGCATGACCATCGGCGTCGACATCGACACCGGCGGCGCCCTGTCCGCCGGAGAGGGCGTCATGGAGCCCTGGTCGGCCTGGCAGTTCTTCCGCCGCCTCGTCTGGAAGCGCAACGAGATGCTGCCCATTCCCTCGATCGTCCGCATCCTGCTGCGCTCCGCCCTGGTCGCCAGCACCTCGCGTGCCGCCGAGGACCGCGCGGCCGCCGATCTGCTGATCGTGCCGCCGATGACCCATATCGACCTGCTCGACTGGACGAGCTTCGACACCGCGATCGAGCTGGGCTACCGAACGACGATGGAAGGACTCGAGAAGGCTCGCACGCTGCCGGTCGGCGTGCGCCTGTTCGTTTCGTGAAGACCGACCAGACAGGAAAGGCAACGTCATGGCGGACGAGACGACGGCACGAGATCTCGAGACCCTGAAGCGACTCAACCATCACTTCGTGCGCTCGGTCGCCGAAGCCGACGTCGAGTGGTTCGACCGCCACCTGTCGGACGATTTCCACAACACCAATCCCGACGGGACGCTGATCGGGCGCGCCGCCTTCCTGGCGCAGATCGGCCGCGGTTCGGCGGTAAAGGATCTGCGCGAGCACGACGTGAATATCCGCCTGCTGGGCGGCTTTGCCATCATCCACGCGCGCACCAGCTACACCAAGCCCGACGGCAGCCCGGGCAGGGGCTGGTACACCGACGACTGGCAGCTGCGGCCGGAGGGCTGGCGCTGCGTATCCGCCCACGTCAGCCGCTCGTGAGCGCGGCCTGGCCATGACGGCGAACGCGGCTGCGGACACGTCGCCGGCCGCCTGGCGCGTCGTCTTCGCCTGCTTCGTGACGGCCGTGTTCGCCTGGGGCTTCGGCTTCTATGCCCACGGCATCTACCTCGTCGAACTGCAGCGCGCCCGCGGCTGGTCGACGGGATTCATCTCGTCGGTCGTGACCGCGCACTATCTGCTGGGCGCCCTGCTGCTCCCGCGCATCGCCGAAGCGATCGGCCGCTTCGGGCCGCGCGCCGTGTTCCTGGCCGGCCTCACCACCACCACGACCGCCCTGCTGCTGCTGCCGTCGGTCACCGAGCCCTGGCAGCTCGTCCTGCTCTACGTCGTCATGGCTCCCGGCTGGAACGCGACCAGCGTGGCGCCGATCGCCGCCACCGTTGGACAATGGTTCGACCGCAAGCGTGGCCTCGCGCTCAATCTCGCTCTCAGCGGCGCCACCCTCGCGGGCCTCGTGGTCACGCCGGTGCTGCTGGCGGCCATCCCCGCGCTGGGATTTGCAACGGCGGAGCGTGTGCTGGTCGGCGTGGGAATCGTGCTCGCGGCGGGTACCGTCATTCTGTTCATCCGCAGGGGGCCTCTCTCGCCGAAGCCCACGGCGGTTCGGGTCAACCGGCTGGCGCCGCTGAGGGAGTGGCATTTCTGGAGCATCGCCGCGCCCTTCGCCCTGGTGCTCACCTCCCAGGTCGGCTTCCTCACCCACCTGGTGCCGCTGGTGACCTCGCGCGCGGCCGACAGCGGGTTGGCGATCGACCCCGCTCTCGCCGTCGGCATCAATGCCGTGACGGCGCTGGTCGGCCGCGTCGTGCTGGGGCTGGTCATCGACCGGTTCGAGCCGCGCCGTGCCTCGGCGGTGTGCTTCCTGGTGCAGGCCGGTGCCATCGCCGTGCTGGAATTCGTCGAGACACCTTTGGCGGTCTACGGCGCCTGTGCCGCCTATGGTCTCGCGGTGGGCAATATCATCACCCTGTCGCCGATGATCGTGCAGCGCGAGTTCACGCCCGACCGCTTCCCGGCGATCGTCGCCCTGTCCACGGCGGTCATGCAGACCCTCTACGCCTTCGGTCCGGGGCTGCTCGGCGTCCTGCGCGACGCTTCGGGCGGCTATGGCGTCCCGCTGGCGGCCTGCATGGGCCTCAATCTCGCGGCCTGCGCCCTCGTCCTGACGCGCGGCCGGCGTCCGGCCTAAGCCAGGAACTTCAGTCCGTTCACCACCTTGTCGACCGCCTTGCGCGGCCCGTGCACGCCGATCCCGACGAAGTCCAGCGCATCGACCGGCGCGGCGGCCACCGCCGCGCGGTTGTCGGCGTCGTTGGTCGTGGTGAACATCGGCTCGATGTAGATGGCCGGCACGAGTTCGCGCGACAGCGCCCGCTGATGCGTCCGTCGCAGCTCCTCCACGGTCGCGCCATAGACGAACACCGGCTCGCGGATCAGGGCGGTGTAGGCCCGTCCGCTGCCGTCGCGATAGGGTTCCCCCATCATGTGGGCATGGGTGCCGGCGAGGCCGCCCGCCAGGAAGGCCGCTACGTTGGCCACCTGCCAGGCGGCGAGTTCCTTCCGCAGCACGAGGGCCGTCTTGGTTTCGTAGATCATGCTCCCGATATGGGGCATGGTGCCGGCCTCGTCTTGAACGTTCGTGCATGACCTCCGACCAGATCCGCCTCGATCGACCGGCCTCCGGCCTGCAGCGCCTCGAAGGGCGGTTCGGCGGCCATGCCTACGACCTGCACCGGCACGAGACCTACGCGGTCGGCCTCACCCTCTACGGCGTGCAGCAGTTCCACTATCGCGGCAGCCTGCGGGCAAGTCGGGCGCGGCAGGTCCTGGTGCTGCATCCCGACGAGGCGCATGACGGCCATGCCGGCGAGGGCCGCGCCTTCGCCTATCGCATGCTCTATCTCGATCCTGCGGCGGTCTCCCAGGCGCTGGACGGTGCCGACCCGCCCCATGTGGCCGACGCCGTGGCGCACGATCCGGCGACGGCGACGGTCATCGAGGAAGCCTTCGTCGATTTCCCTCATCCGCTCGAGCCGCTGGCGGTCGACGCCACGATCGGTCGGATCGCCGACCTTCTGGAACGACGGGGCGATGGCGGGCCCCGCCGCAGGCGTGGCAGCGTGGCCTTGCGCGCGGTGCGGCAGGTCCGCGATTTCCTGGTGGCCGAATCCCGGCGGGTCGTGGGCTCGGACGAGCTGGAACGGGTGAGCGGGCTCGACCGCTTCACCCTCGCCCGCCATTTCCGGTCGATCTTCGGCACCTCGCCCCATCGCTTCCAGATCGGACAGCGCCTGATGCAGGCACAAGCGATGATCGTCGAAGGGGTCGCCCTGTCGGAGACCGCCGCCGCAGCGGGCTTCGCCGACCAGAGCCATCTCACGCGGCATTTCTCCGCCCGCTTCGGCGTCACGCCGGGCCGGTGGGCTGCCCTGTCGCGGCGAAGCTAGAGGGGATACCGCCCGTCGACGTCGAGCGAATCGGCCGAAAGCCAGCCTCGGCGCAGACCGGCAAACACGCCGGTCAACATCGGCCGCACGATCGGCGTCTGGCAGGCCTGGCGCAGCAGCAGGTCGCGCAGGATGGCGAGGGGCAAGTTGTCCGACTGGAAGAACGGCGTCAGCAGGTGGCTCGCAGACCGGTAGAAGCTGTTGGATGGCCCCCGCCGGCGCGCAAACAGATCCATTGCCCCGGCGACATCGGCGGCCTCGGCCAGAGCCCGTGCCAGCGCATGGGCATCGAGCAGGCCGAGATTGGCGCCCTGTCCCAGCTGCGGGCTGGTGCCGTGGGCGGCGTCCCCCAGGAACACGACCGGTCCTTCGTTCCAGCGCGGCAATGCCACGTGCCGGTAGGTCGCGCGAGAGAAGTCGCCCGCGCCGACGGCGCGCTCGATGATGGACGCTGCTTCCGGCCACAGCGCCAGCGCCTCCTGGCGTATGGTCTCCAGGTCGAGCGGGCGGTCGGAAGAGAGGTCGGTCGCGCGCAGACTCCAGAACATCGTGACCGCGTCGGGTGCCACGGGGAGAACACCCATCATGGTCGTCGCGTCGGCGAATCGCTGGCGCAGCAGCCGGGCGGCGCCGGATGCCAGGGTGTCAGGAACGGTCGCCCAGATGCAGCCCCACGGATAGAGCGGCGCCCGGGCCCGCGGAAACACGCGTGGCCTCAGCGACGAGTTTGAACCGTCGGCCACCACCAGCACATCGAACGGACCGTGCCGGCGAGCCTTCCGGTCGAGCGCGACTGCCCGGGCGCCCTCGCGCTGGACATCGACGATCTCCACGCCGGGCACCAGGCGGGCGCCCGCCGCGTTGAGGCGGCGATGCAGCAGATCGAAAAGGACTGAACGGCGGATGCCGAGGCCGAAGGCATCCGGATGCAGGTCGCCATAGGCCAGATCGAGGATCCGGATTCCCCACTGGTTCTCGCCGACCACACCGTCGATCCGGGCCCCTGCCGAGAGGGCATCCTGCTCCAGACCGAGCGCCCGCAGGACCGACAGGCCTGAGGGCTGCAACAGAAGGCCGGCCCCCACGGGGTGCGGCAGCTCGAAGCGCTCCAGGACAGTGACGCGGTGTCCGGCATCGGCGAGCAATCCCGCAGCAGCCTGACCGGCGACGCCGCAACCCACGATCCCGATCTCGAGAGAACCCAACGCCGTCTCACCCATTCTGAACCTGGGGAAGCGTATACAACGAAAAAGGGTGGCCAACAGGCCACCCCTCCGTCGTTTTTGCGGGGCGGCCCTTCAGAGACCGCCGTTCACGACCAGGCACTGGCCGCTGACATAGTCGCTGTCCGGGCTGCAGAACAGGTAGACCGAGCCTGCGGCCTCCTCGGGCAGGCCGCCTCGGCCGAGCGGGATCATCTGGTTCATGGCCGCGATCCGGCCGCCCTGGACCCCGATCTTGACCTTGCGGCCCTGAACCTCGATCTCGCCGGACTCGCCCTGGCTGAGCGGCTGAGTGAGGCGCGTCTGGATGTAGCCGAAGGCCACGGCGTTCACCGTGACGTCGTAGCGGCCGAACTCCTTGGCCAGCGTCTTGGTCAGGCCAATGATGCCGGCCTTGCCCGCTGCATAATTCGACTGGCCAGCATTGCCGTTGACGCCCGAGGTCGAGGAGATGTTCACGACCTTGCGCACGATGCGCTTGCCCTCGGCCCGCTCCTTCTCGACGGCATCCTTGAAGTACTTTTGGAAAGCGCGCAGGACGCGGAACGGTGCCGTCAGATGGACGTCGAGGATGGCGTACCACTGCTCGTCCGACATCTTCTGGATGACCGAATCCCAAGTGTAGCCGGCATTGTTCACGACGACATGACAGCCACCGAAGGCGTCGACCGCCGTCTGGACGATGCGGTCGCCGAAATCCGGCTTTGCGACGTCGCCGTTGCAGGCCACGGCCTTACCGCCCATCTTGATGATCTCGGCGACGGTCTCTTCCGCCGGCGCGTCGTCGATGTCGTTGATGACGACGCTGGCGCCGTCACGCACCAGACGCAGCGCGATCTCCTTGCCGATGCCGCGTCCCGAACCGGTGACGATCGCCACCTTTCCGTCCATCTGACCCATGTCTGTCTCCCGATGCTCTGCGCTAGTTCAGCGCGACCGTAGCGGTGCCCTGAAGCGTGTCCTGGCCGTTCTGGTTGGTGCACTTGACCTCGAGATCGACCAGCTTCTCGCCATCCTTCTCGCGCTTGCCCGTGACCTTGCCCGAAACGGTGATGACGTCGCCCACCCAGGTGATCGAGGTGAAGCGCGTACCGAGGCCGCGCACCTGCTTCTGCGGCACCCAGGAGGTGACGAGCCGGCCGAGGAAGGCCATCGACAGCATGCCGTGCGCGAACACGTCCTTGAACCCGAACTTCTTGGCGAAGTCGATGTCGACGTGGATCGGATTGTGGTCGCCCGAGCCGCCGCAGTAGAGGGCGAGCTGGTGGCGGCTGATCGGCGGCAGCACCAGCGGCTTGAGTTCGTCGCCGACCTTCACGTCGGCAAATTTCGGAGCGGTCGCAGTTGCCATGAGTGCCTCCCTTACTTCTTCGCCGCGTCGGGGTTGCGAACGACGGTGACGCCGCGGCCCTTGGCCAGCAGCTTGCCCGCCTGATCCTTCATCTCCATCTCCTGGACGACGAACCAGAGCGCGCCGCCCTTCTTGTCGTAGATGTCGACGACCTTCTCCTGGCAGGTGACGACGTCGCCCACCACGACCGGGGCGTAGTACTCGAAGTGCTGTTCGCCGTGCAGGATCAGGCCGATATCGACGTTGAGGAGGCGCAGCAGCCCGCCCTTGTTGGGATCGTCGGCCTGCAGGGCGCGCAGGAAGGTGAGCGGCGCAGTGATGCCGCGATAGCCCGCCGCCTTGGCCGCAGCCTCGTCGGAATAGATCGGGTCTTCCTCGCCGATGGCCTTGCAGAACAGCTTGATCTTGCCGGCCTCGACGGTGGCGGTGAACGGCTTGAACTCGTGGCCGATGAGCTTCTTGTCGAGCTCCATGGATGTCTCCTCCTGATCGGGTGCAAAGAAAAGCCCTCTCCCCGACTGCCTTGAGCCAGGGAGAGGGCTTCGCGGTTCGCGACTACTCGTAGCGGCCGACGATGGCGACGCTCGAGACGTTCTCACGCGGCGCGCCGCCGAGATTGTGCGTCATGCCGATGCGCGGGTCCTTGAGCTGGCGGGCGCCGGCACGGCCCTGGAACTGCAGGTACATCTCGTACAGCATGCGCAGGCCCGAGGCGCCGATTGGATGGCCGAAGCACTTCAGGCCGCCGTCGATCTGGCAGGGGATGGTGCCGTCGGCATCGTAGAAGCCGTTGAGCACGTCCTTCCAGCCTTCGCCCGGCTTGGAGATGTGCAGGTCTTCCATGGTGACGAGTTCGGTCACCGAGAAGCAGTCGTGCACCTCGAACATCGAGACCTCCTTGCGGGGGTCCTTGATGCCGGCCTCTTCATAGGCCTTCTTCGAAGCGATGCGCGTAGTGTGGAAATAGCTGCCGTCCCACGAATTGTGGCCCGACTCGGAGCCGTTCGAGACCGAGAGCTGCAGCGCCTTCACGGACACGATGTTCTGCTTGCCCATCGCCTTGGCGATTTCCGGCGTCGTCACGATGGCCGCGGCCGCACCGTCCGACACGCCGCAGCAGTCGAACAGGCCGAGCGGCGAGGCGATCATCGGCGCGTTGAGGATGGTGTCCATCTCGACGGCCTTCTGCAGATGGGCCTTCGGGTTCTTGGCGCCGTTCTGATGGCTCTTCCATGAGACGTGGGCGATCGCCTTCTTGAGGTCCTCGGCCGAAACGCCATGCGCGGTCATATAGGCCGTGGCGAGCTGGGCGAAGTTGCCCGGCGCCGTGCCGTTGGCATTCCACAGCTGCTGTAGCGGCGCACCGCGGCCGCCCGGCAGGCCGCCGTAGCCGGTGTCCTTGAGCTTCTCGACGCCCAGCGCGATCGCGATGTCGGCCGCGCCCGAGGCGACGGCGTAACAGGCGCCGCGGAAGGCCTCGGTGCCGGAGGCGCACATGTTCTCGACATGGGTGACCGGGATGTTGGGCAGGCGCAGCGTGGTCGACATCGGGATGCCCGACTTGCCGACATGCACCTCGTCGATGGCGGTCGAGAACCAGGCCGCGTTGAGCTGCTTCGGGTCGATGCCGGCGTCGGCGATGGCTTCCTTGTAGGCCTCGAGCATCAGCTCTTCGGCGCCGCTCTCCCAGCGTTCGCCGAACTTCGAGCAGCCCATTCCGAGGATAGCGACCTTGTCCTTGATACCACGAGCCATTGCAGGTCTCCTTGGTGGTGAGGTGGAACTCTAGAAACTAACGAGACACTTTGACCGGGAGGGCGATCAGACGGGCGCCGCCTTCCAGAAGTAACGCTTGAAGCCGCCGCGCATCTGGTCGTTGTCGCGGATGCGGAAGGTCATGCGCATCTTGGCGCCGACCTTCACCTGTTCCTTGTCGCTGTCCGTGAAGTCGGCCATGAAGCGGCCGCCCTCCGGGAAGGTGATCATGCCGTAATAGGCCGGCGGATCCGGCGAGAAGGTGAGCGAGTCCGCCGTGAAGGACATCACCGATGCCTCGAGGCCCGCCATGTTGTACGGCTCCTGGCTGTCCATCGCGTGGCAGTTCGGATTGACGCAGACCGGGGTGCGCGGGAACTGCACGGTGCCGCAGACCTTGCACTTGCCGCCGACCAGCCCATAGATCATGTCGCGCTTGCGCCACAGGATCGACAGCGCCGTCTTCTTGTCGAACTCGGCGCGCATGCCCTTGTCGATCGGCAGCATGTCGTTGAAGGCGAGGAACTTCATGTAGTTCTTCTCTTCCTTCCGGCGCGCCATCCACCCCGATAGGCCCTTGCGCTTCGGCAGCTTGGCGTTCTCGGGCGTGACCTCGAACACCAACACGTCGACGCCCTGGCCGAAGGCCACGACCATGATCCTGTCGCCAGCCTTGGCCGTCTCCAGCGCATCGACCAGCATGACCAGCGCATGAGCGCAGCCGGTGTCGCCGAGATTGGCACCCAGCAGGTCGCGCACCGCGCCCTCGGCCACGCCGCACATCTTCGCCATCTGCTTCGGCACCGCCGGCATCAGGCTCGGCATGATGAAGTGCGAGATGTCGGAGCCCGCGAGCTTGCAGGCGGCGAGCGCCGCCTTGACCGCCGGCGGGACGATCTTCGAGTAGCCCTCGTCGCGGATCCAGCGCTCTTCCCAACCGTAGTCGAACTCGGCGTCCTCGCCGCGGAAGTGGTCGACGAAGTCCATCGAGACGGAGTGATGACCGACCAGCTTGGCGATCACGTTCTCGGTGCCGCAGAGCAGCGCCGCGGCGCCGTCGCCGTAGTTCAGCTCGGTGTTCGAGGCGACGCGCGTCAGGCGCTTGTCGGCCGCGGCGACCAGGGTCGGCTCGCCGCCCTTGGAGGCATTGAGGCCCGCGATCAGCGCCGAGGTGCCGGCCTTCTGCGAGCCGCCGACGTCGGAGGCCAGCAGGTTCTGTTCGATGTTGAGGGCCGTGCCGATGACGCCGGCATTCTGGCGATCCTTGAACGGATGCGTGGTCGACGCGAAGTAGATGTTGCGGACGTCCTCGGCCTTGTGGCTGGTCAGGCAGTCGCGCGACGCCTCGACAGCCATCGTGATCGAGTCCTCGTCCCAGTTGGCCATCGAGCGCTCGCCCTTGGCGAGGCCGCGCAGGCCCGGGGCGAACCACTTGTTGGCGTCGTAGACGGCCTGACGGTTGAGACGCAGGCGCGGCACATAGGCGCCATAGGCCACGATTCCGACCATCGTTCTTCTTCCTCCACCTGGTCCGACCGCAGTCGGTTCATGAACGAGCGTTTATGCCGTCGCTCTTAGCGCGGCCGCCCGTTCCGGGCGAGCCGCTTTTCATCTGCGCAACATAATCTGCGGAATTATCTTCCGGTCTGCGGAACACCTCCGCCCGGCGGCATCTCGCGGATCAGATTGCGATACCCGGCACCCTCGGGGATGTGCAGAAACTTCTTGCCATCCTTGACCTCGACCCAAGGCAAGACCGTGACGATCTTGCGGGCCCTCGCCGCGGCGATTGCCCCGGCGACCGTCTTGCCCTCGGCGAGCAGTTCCAGGTTCTTCGTCGTGGCATGAACCAGCGTCCGCTTGCCGGCCTTCGCTTCCTCGATCGCTTCCTGAGGCCCGATCCAAACCGAGTCCGTCGACTCCGAGCCATCGTGCAGCGCGACCTGATCTTCCGGCGCCTCGGCCAGGAAGAACCACGTGTCGAAGCGCTTCGGGACGAAGGTCGGCGTGATCCAGTGGGCGTAGGGCGTCATCAGTTCGGTCGCGATCTCCAGATCCTCGGCCTCGACCATGTCGACGATGCTCGCCTCATCCTTGGCGAGCTTGGCGCGCCACCGCTCCTCGATGCCCTTGAGGTCGGCCGCCCCGATCAGCGCCTTCTGGCCGCGCTTGCGGGCCAGCAGCACGCCACATTCCTCGAACGCCTCGCGCACCCCGGCAACCCTGAACTTGAGTTCGGCATCGTCGATGTCGTCGGCGCCGCCGCAGCGCGCGCGCAACGACGGGGCGCCGTCGGCCTCCTCCAGCTTGCCGCCGGGAAAGACGAGCGCGCCGGAAAAGGAATCGATCTGGTGATGGCGGACCACCATGAACACTTCGAGCGGCGATGCGGCGTCGCCCGGCTGCGACGGGCGCAGCAGCAGCACGGTGGTGGCGGGGCGCGGCGCGGGCGCCTCTTTCTTGGGTTCGGTCATCTCTTCCTGCAATCCTGTGACACTGAAGCTTCCCACACAACCGGCGACAGTGCCATTGCGCGGGTGTATCCTGACACTGTCCATTCCGCTCTGAAGGAGCATGCCATGACAATGTCCAACAATACTCCGCTTCCTCCCAACCTGGCGGAGGGCCTGAAGGTCCTGCGCGCCAAGTGGGGATGGATCGTGGCCCTGGGCGTCGTGTTCCTGATCGCCGGCTTCATCGCGCTGGGCAGTGCGGTCGCCGCGACCGCCTCGGCCGTCATGGTCGTCGGCATCATGATGATCATGGGCGGTGTTGCGGAAATCGTCGCGGCCTTCAGCGTCAAGGGCTGGGGCAAGTTCGCCCTCTGGATGCTGCTCGGCCTGCTCTATGTCGGCGCCGGCGTCATCGCCATCGGCAATCCGTTCGCCGCAGCCACCATCCTGACCCTGATGCTGGGCGCGGCCCTCGTGGCAGGCGGCGTGCTCCGCATCTTCCTCGCCTTCAGCATGAAGTCCGCCGGCAAGCCGTGGGGCTGGGTCGTCGTGTCCGGCCTCGTCACCCTGCTGCTGGGCGCCATGATCATCGCCCAGTGGCCGGCCTCCAGCTTCTTCGTGCTGGGCATCTTCCTCGGCATCGACCTGATCTTCATCGGGTCGGGCTGGGTGACGATGGGCCTCGCGCTGAAGAACCGCCCGGCCGCCTGAGGCGCTACTTCCGGGTCGGATCCTCGGCGACCTGCACCAGCAGCTTGCCGAAGTTCCGGCCCTTCAGCAGGCCGATGAAGGCTTCGGGCGCGTTCTCGATGCCCTTCACGATGTCCTCGCGATACTTGATCTTGCCGGCCTTCACCGCGCCCGGCACTTCCTTCCAGAACTCGGCCATCTGGCCGAAGTGATCGGAAACGATGAAGCCGGTGACCGTGGCACGCTTGATCAGCAGCAGGCGCCAGTCGGGACCGGGATTCATCTGCATCTCGTTGTACTGCGAGATCAGGCCACAGAGCGGCACGCGCGCGAAGTCGTTGAGCTGCGGCACGACCGCAGCCTGCACCACCCCGCCCACGTTCTCGAAATAGATGTCGATGCCCTTGGGCGCCGCCGCCCGCAGCTCCTTGAACAGGTTGCCGCCGGCCGCGCGATAGTCGACGCAGGCGTCGAAGCCCAGCTCGTTTACCACGTAGTCGCACTTTTCCTTGCCGCCGGCGATGCCCACCGCGCGGCAGCCCCGGAGCTTGGCGAGCTGGCCGACCACGGAGCCGACGGCGCCGGACGCCGCCGACACGACCACGGTCTCGCCCGCCTTCGGCTTGCCGATCTCCATCAGGCCCCACCAGGCGGTCATGCCGGGCATGCCGAGCACCGAGAGCGCGGTCGAGAGCGGCGCCGCCGTGGGATCGAGCTTCATCGACATGTCACCGGTCGAGCAGGCGTAGCTCTGCCAGCCGGCATACTCGACGACATAGTCGCCTTCCTTGAAGCGCGGGTTCCTCGACTTCACCACCTGACCGACCGTGCCGCCGACCATCGCGTCGCCGAGATTGACGTTCGAGGCATAGCCCTTTGCCTCGGCCATGCGGCCGCGCATGTAGGGATCGAGCGACAGCCAGATCGTGCGCGAGAGATACTCGCCGTCCTTCGGCTCGGGGATCGGCTGGTCGACGATGTCGAAATTGGCTTGTGTGGGTTCGCCCTGCGGACGCGACTTCAGCAGCACGCGACGATTGGTGGCCATGGAATCCTCCGTTGGTTTGCGGCACGCTATCACGCCGATGAAAGCCCGCGAAACGCTGCGCCTCGTCCTCGCCCTGTTCCTTCTGCTATGGAGCGGTGCCGTGACAGCCCAAACCCTCACCCAGGACGAGCGCGCCCTGATCGCAGCGACCGAGCGCAACGACGTCGAGGCGGCGCGGCGCCTAATCGCCGCCGGCGCCAGCGTCAACGCCCAGGACGAGAAGCGCGACAGCGCCTTCCTTCTTGCAGGCGCACAGGGCCGGCTGGAGATCCTCAAACTCACCCTGCAGGCCGGCGCTGACCTCAAGAGCACCAACCGCTATGGCGGGACGGCGCTGATCCCGGCCTGCCATCACGGCCATGTCGAGACGGTGCGGGAACTGCTGAAGACCGCCATAGACGTGAACCACGTCAACCGGCTCGGCTGGACGGCCCTCCTCGAGACGGTGATCCTGGGCGATGGCGGCCCCACCTATGTCGAGATCGCGCGCCTGCTGGTGGGGCACGGCGCCGACGTCAATCTTCCCGACAACCAGGGCGTCACGCCGCTCGGTCACGCACGCCAGCGCGGCCAGCGCGAGATCGCCTCGATCCTGGAGGCCGCCGGCGCGCGCTGAATGTCGAAGTCCCGTACCTATGTCTGTCTTCCGGGCGCCTGGATGGGCGCCTGGACCTGGAAATTCGTCGTCGAACGCCTGACCGCCGCGGGCCATGATGCCCGCGCCCTGCCCTTTCGCGGCGTCGGCGAGCGCGCGGCGGAACTGTCGCCCGAACTCGACAACGACGTCTTCCTCGCCGACACGATCGCCACGCTCGAGAAGGAAGACCTGCGCGACATCGTGCTGGTCGGCCACAGTTTCGGCAGCCTGATCGCCACGATGGTCACCGACCGGATTCCCGAGCGGATCGGCCATCTCGTCATCGTCGACGGCGGCATCGCGACCGACGGCCAGTCGATCTTCGGCCGCATCCCGCCCGAGATCGTGGCCAAGCGAAAGAAGCTGATAAAGGTCGTGAACGGCACGGAGGTGCTGCCCTTCGCGCCGGTCGGCAGCCTGATCATCGACGATCCGGAACTGGCGGCGTGGACTCACCGCCAGCTCACGCCGCATCCGCTGGCCTGCTACACCAAGCCGATCACGCTGCATCATCCCGCCGGCAACGGCCGCCCGATGACCTACATCGCCTGCACCAAGCCGCGCTATCCGGTGTCGGCCGGCATGCACGAGAAGGTGCAAGCCATGTCGCATGTCCGCTACCGCCCGATCGAGGCCGGCCACAACTGCATCATCTCGGCCCCTGATCTCGTGGCCGCGGAGCTGCTGGCGATTCCCTGATCGTCAGAACGGCTCCTTGTAGGGCCGCAGGTCGATCTCGTGCGTCCAGGCGCTGCGGTGCTGGCGATGGAGGTGCCAGTAGCTGTCGGCGATCGCATCGATGTTCAGCAGCCCGTCCGGTCCCGCCTTCTCGGCGCGATCGGGCATGCGCGCGAGCAGACGCTCGCCCTCGATGCCGCCGTCGATGATGGCGTGCGCGACATGGATGCCCTGCGGGCCGAACTCGCGCGCCATCGACTGCACGAGCAGGCGCAGGCCGCCCTTGGTGGCGTTGAAGGCGGCGAAGCGCGGCCGGCCGCGCAGCGAGCCCGAGGCGCCGGTGAAGATCACGGTGCCGCGTCCCAGCGGCGCCAGCCGGCGCATGGCTTCGCGACCAAACAGGAATCCGGCGAAGCAGCCGACCCGCCACGAATCCTCGAAATGCTGGGCCGTCATCTCGCGAAAGTCGACGGCGGCATTGTTGCCCATGTTGAACACCAGCAGGTCGGCCGGCGCACCGTCGGCATCGTCTGCCATGGCGCGGTCGAAGAGCGCGACCACCTCCACTTCCTTCGTGCCGTCGACCACGACCGCCGTCGCCGAGCCGCCGGCCTCGCGGATGCCCTGCACGACCTTGTCGATCTTGGGACCGGTGCGGCCCGCCACCAGCACGTGATACCCCTCTTTTGCAAAGCGTCGGCTCGCCGCCGCGCCCAGGCCGCGCTCGGCACCCACGCCCAGCACCACCGCCTTCGTCTTGTTCGCCATGTTCGCTCCTCGCAACGCCGTTGCACGGAACTTGCGGTGCGCCGCGCCTCTTCGCTACGGTCGATCGCATGAAATTAGCTCCATACCCCATGATCGATCTCGACCTCAGGGCACCACTCGACCGCCACCCCGCGACCGTGCTGCCCGACTGGATCGACTGGAACGGCCACATGAACGTGGGCTACTACGTGGTCGCCTTCGACAAGGCGACCGACACGCTCTGCCAGCAGTTCGGCTGCGGCTGGGAATACACGCGCGACAAGATCGGCATGACCTTCGTGCTCGAGGCGCACGTGACCTACGATCGCGAGGTCAAGGAAGGCGACGGCTTGCGCATCACCACGCAGATCCTCGACCACGACGCCAAGCGCCTCCACTTCATCCACATGATGTATCACGCCACGGAAGGCTATCTCGCCGCTACCAACGAACTCATGCTGATGAACATCGACTACCAGACCCGCCGCTCGGCGCCGTGGCCCGACTTCGCCATGGAGCGCATCGGGAAGCTCGCCGCGGCGCACGCCACTCTCCCGCGCCCGGCCCAGGCCGGCCGGCTCATCGGAATCAAGAAGAAGTAGCAGCGTCCATGCTTCAGTCCCTGCCGTACGAACTTCCCGAACTCATCACCCGCGCCCCGCTCGACACCCACCGATCCACCGTCATTCCCGAATGGGTCGACTGGAACGGCCACATGAACGTGGCCTTCTACGTCGCTGCCTTCGACCAGGCCTCGGGCGCCTTCATGCGCAACATGGGGCTGGGCCGCCGCTACGTCGACGGCAAGCTCGGCATGACCTTCGTGCTGGAAACCCACGTCACATACGACCGTGAGGTACGCGAGGGCGCGCCGCTGCGCTTCACCACCCAGCTGCTCGCCCGCGACGCCAAGAAGGTCCACCTGTTCCACGAGATGTACCATGCCGAGCAGGACTATCTGGCGGCGACCAACGAGACGATCGTCATGAACATCGACTACGAGACGCGGCGTTCTGGCCCCTGGCCGGTGCCGGTGACCGAGCGCCTCGACGCGATCTGGGAGACCCATAAGCTTCTGCCGAAGCCGGCCAAGGCCGGCCGGGTCATGGGACTCTCCAGGCGATGACGGTCGGCGAGGCGATCTCACCACGCCTCGTCTGACTCACCGAAACTGGCGCGAGACCGACCACGACGCAGCGCGGAACCATCCACTCGCTCCACATGTCGAGATCGACTGGCGATTGACGAGGGCCGTGTGGGGCGAGTGCTACGCGACCGAGGCCGCCGGAGCCATACTGCGCGACGCCTTCGAAAGCCTGGGCCTTCCCGAGAGACTGGCCTCCACCGCAGCCGACAATCTGCGCTCGCAAGCCGTCATGGGCCGCGCGAGACGGGGGCTGGAACTGAGTCACATCTTCCTAGTGTTAAAACTCGATAGATGTATGCAGGCATGCCATGCAGCATTCCCTTGTTGCAGACGATCCCAACGCTTGAAAAACTCAGCCGTGGGAAGCTGGTCAATTGTGAGGGTACAGTGCACTCGGTTTGGGCAGACGTCGTCACGGCGGCGCTGAACGAGGTGCGATATGGGGTGGTACTGCTCGACAAGACCCTCCACGCTCTCTTTATCAATCGCGCTTTCCATGAAATGTGGGCTTTGCCCCCGCCTCGACCGGGCAAGACCTACACGTTCAGAGACTTGATGGAGCACGGCCAGCAAACGGCTGCTTATCAGGTATCTCCGGAGGAAATGCACCGATACGTCGAACAGCGCATCGTCCTGGTCCAGGCCGGCACCCAGCCGCCGATGCAGCTGCCCTTGGCGGACGGTCGCACGCTCAGCTTCGAATGCATCGCCCTACCTGACGGCGGACGAATGCTGACATACACGGACATCACCGATCACGTGCATGCGATGGAACAGCTGCGCGAACTGGCGACGGTCGACGATCTGACGAAACTGCTCAATCGGCGGCAATTCCTGGCGTCACTGGAGGCCGAGTACCGAAGATCTGTACTGAGCAACGCCAATCTCTCCGTACTCATGATCGATGCCGACAACTTCAAGCAGATCAATGACCGCCACGGCCACGCCGCGGGCGATACCGTGCTGCGCGACCTGGCCGAACGGTGTTGCAGCGTGCTCCGGAAGTCGGATGTGGTCGGCCGCGTGGGCGGCGAGGAGTTCGCTGCGACGCTTGCCGAGACGGATCTGCAGGCAGGGTTTGAAACCGCAGAACGCCTGAGGCGCGTGGTCGAACGACATCCGGTGGAACTCAGCGGCAGTACCATACCCGTAACGGTCAGCCTCGGCGTCGCGGCGCGGGAAGGAAAAGTCGTTCAACCACAGGAGCTGCTGAAACTGGCCGACCGGGCCCTGTATGAGGCCAAAGCGACCGGCCGCAACAAAGTGGTTGCGCATCGGAGCACCCAGCAACGCGGCCCGCGGTAAGTCGCGAGCCGTGAATCAGTCGCCGGCAAGCTTCGACAGCGCCTCGCCGCTCAGCCGGTAGGGCAGCCAGTTGCGGATCCAGCGATAGCCCAGGCGCTCGTAGAAGCCGCGTGCCGGGTTCCAGTCGAGCACGTTGAGGTCGATGCGCTTGTAGCCCTTGTCCGCACATTCGCGGGCGAGGCCCTGCATCAGGGCGCGCGCCACGCCGCCGCGCCGCTCCCCGGGCACGACCCAGATGTCCTCGATGAAGATGCCGCGCGCCGCGGTCCAGACCGAATAGTTGAACGTGTAGAGGACGAAGCCCACCGGCGTCGCGCCACGCTCGGCGATCAGGGCGGCGAATTGCGGGTTCGCCCCGAAGCCGTCCCGTGCCAGCGTCTCGGGCGTCGAGCCGACCGCGTCGGGCTCGTCCTCGTAGGTCGCGAGATCGACCGAGAAACGATGCAGCGTATTGACGTCCGCGACCGTGGCCGGTCGCACCAACAGCTTCTGCGGATCAGACGGCAAGGTAGCCTCCATCGACCGGCAGGATGGCGCCGGTGATGTAGCTCGCCGCCTCCGAGCACAGGAACACGACCGGCCCGGCCAGCTCCTCCGGCTGGCCCACGCGCTTCATCGGCACGTGCGCGAGGAAGCCGTCCAGCCTCTTCGGGTCGGCGCGCGTCACTTCCGTCATCGCCGTGGCGATGATGCCCGGCGCCAGCGCGTTCACCCGCACGCCGTCGGGCGCCAGCTCGGTCGCGAGCGCGCGGGTGAACTGGGCCAGCGCGCCCTTCGAGACCGGATAGACGCCGCTGCCGGCCGGTGCGACGAAGGAGTTGATCGAGGCGATGTTCACGATGCTGCCCTTGGTGTGCTTCAGCTGCTCGATGAAAGCCATGGTGACGTTGAATGGCCCCTGGACGTTCACCTCCATCGTTCGCTCCCAGCGCGCCCGGCCGTCGGGCTCGGTCAGCCCGCCGCGCAGGAAGATGCCGGCATTGTTGACCAGGATGCTGATCGGGCCGACCAGCAGCGAGACGTCCTGCGCCAGCTTGGTGCAACTCTCCTCGTCGGTGACGTCGAGCGCATGGCCGCGCGCCTCGCCGCCCGCCTTGACGATGCTGTCGGCGATCGCGCGCGCCGCCTCGAGGTCGGCGTCAGTGACGATGACGCGCGCACCCGCTGCCGCAAGACCGCGCGCGATGGCGGCGCCGTTGCCGCGGCCCGCCCCTGTGACAAGGGCCAGCCGGCCGGTGAGCATGCCCTTCATGGCTCCTCCATCGTCTCGCGCGCCGCCCTGAGCGCTTCGTGCAGTACCACCTCGTCGCCCACATGGTTGGCCAGCAGGAGGATCAGCCGCGCGTCGAAGGCGCGGCACTGTTCGTCGCTGAGGCCGCGATGCGCGTCGACGATCGCATTGTAGACGTCGTCGGGCCGCGCGAGGTTGAGCGTGCGACGCAGCGCGCCGGTCGTGATCTCGGCCATTGCGGTCTCCTTCAGCCGTTCCCTGTCGCGCGCCGGACCGACGCCGCGACCGAAGCCGCATCGAAGCGGCGCCAGCGGGCGGCGACGTAGCGGTCCGGTCGGATCAGGTAGGTCGTGCCAGGTCGGCCATCGTAGCGCTGGCGGGCAAGTCCATCGCCCGCGATGCGCAGACAGGTCACCCCCGGCGGTAAATCGGCGAGCGGCACGTCCTCGTCACCGAAGGTGAGCAGGGTGAAGTCTGGCCCCAGCCGGTCGATCAGCCAGTCGCTTCCCTCCCGTCCGACCGGCGCATCGAGCATCGCCCGGCCCGGGCCCGGTCCGCGCATCCAGTCGGTATCGACGTCCGGCGTGTCGAGCGGCGAGCCCGGCTGGGCGGTCGGCACGGAAAGACGGCCGCTGTTGATCAGCGCGCGGGCAAAGGGGAAGTCGCGCGCCAGCGCAAGCGTGGCATCGCGAAAGGCGCGGGAGGCCGCGAACTTGGGCGTGATGAAGTCGGTGCTGCGCGTCGAATTCAGGATGTTCTCCTGCGCCGCGGTCCGACGTTCGCTGCAATAGCTGTCGAGCAGCGATACCGGCGCGGTTCCCCCCAGCACCATCGCCAGCTTCCAGGCGAGGTTGTCGACATCCGCGATGGCGCCGTTGCCGCCGCGCGCCCCGAACGGCGAAACGACGTGCGCGGCATCGCCGGCGAAGATCACCCGGCCGTGGACGAAACGCTCCATCATGCGGCAGGTGAAGGTGTAGACGCTGGTCCACTCATGCTCCCAGCGCGCCTCGGGCCCGAACATCTGGCGCAGGCGCCGGTCGATGTTCTCCGGCTTCTTCTCCTCCTCCGGATCGGCGTCGGGACCGAGCTGGAAATCGACTCGCAGGACATTGTCGGCCTGGCGGTGCAGCAGCACGGAATTGGTCGGATGGAACGGCGGGTAGAACCAGAAGCGACGTTCCTTGGGCAGTTCGCTCAGCAGCCGGATGTCGGCGATCAGGAAGCGATCGTGGAAGACCTCGCCGGGATAGGGCAGGTCCATCAGGTGGCGCACCGTGCTTCGCACGCCGTCGCACGCCACCAGCCAGCCGGCGTCGAGCGTGTAGCGGCCGTCCGGCGTCTCGACCTCGACCGCGACGCCGTCGGGCCGCGGCGTGACCGCGACCACCTTGTTGCGGAAGCGCATCTCGACGAGGGGCTCGGCGAGGCAGCGCTCAAAGAGATACTCCTCCACGTAGTACTGCTGCAGGTTCACGAAGGCCGGGAACTTGTGGCCCGGCTCGGGCTGCAGGTTGAAGCGGAAGACCGGCCTGTCGTGGAGATAGAGTTCGCCCTGCTCCCAGGTGATGCCCTTCTCGACCATGCGGCCCGCGACGCCGAACCGGTCCCAGGTTTCGAGACTGTGCTTGGCCTGGCAGATCGAGCGACTACCGAGGCTCACCGTATCGTCCTCGTCGAGCACGACCGACGCCACGCCGCGTTGCGCCAGCGCGAGCGCGAGGGTCGGTCCGGCCATGCCGGCGCCGACGATCACGACCGGGCGGTGCCCGCCGCCGCCATCGAGCTCAGGTGGTTTGGTGTAGGGGTAGTGACGGTAAGTGTAGGAACTCATGGGAGCGCGCCACTCCAGTGGCGCTCATGATGCGCCACTGGAGTGGCGCGCTCCAGGGCAGTCATCGTCAGTCCGCCTTTTCGAGTGCCGCCCACATCTCGATGTCGCGCTCGGCCGTCCAGATGCGCGGATGATCGAGACCCTTGGCCTCGTCGTAGGCACGGCTGACGTCGAACGGCATGCAGTGCTCGAAGATGACCCAGTTGCCGTAGCGTGGCTGCAGCGCCGCCATCGCCTTGTCGTAGGCCTGCTTCAGCGAATCGCCCGCTTCGGCGCTCTGCGACACGGCCTTGTAGAGGTCGCTCAGGAAGGCCTGCGTACCGGCGATGCCCTCCTCCACATGGGTTTCGCCGATCAGCGCGTCGCCGCGGCCCGGCACCAGCGCCTCCGGCCTGAGGTCCCGCAGCTTCTGCAGGGTCTCGGGCCAGTCCTTGTAATGCGCGTCGCCACAATAGGGCGTGGCGCCGTATTCCACGAGATCGCCGCTGAACAGGGTGCGCTCCTCGGGCAGCCAGACGATCGTGTCGCCCTTGGTGTGGCCGCGCCCGGCATGGATGATGTCGACCTGCAGCTTGCCCAGCCACAGGGTCATGCGGTCCGTGAAGGTGATGGTGGGCCAGGTGAGACCCGGGATGGTCTCCGCTGCCTGGAACAGGCGCGGAAAGCGCTGCAGCTCCGACTTGTAGTCCTGCGCACCGCGCTCGACGATCATCTCGCGCGTGGCTTCGCTGCAGATGATGTGCTCGGGACTGTAGCCGCTGGCACCCAGCACGCGCACGGCATGATAGTGCGTCAGTACCACGTACTTGATCGGCTTGTCGGTGACGGTGCGAACGCGCTCGATCACCTGCTCCGCCATCTTCGGGGTCGCCTGGGCATCGATCACCATCACCGCATCGTCGCCGATCACGATGCCGGTATTGGGGTCGCCTTCCGCGGTAAAGGCATAAGCGTGTTCGGACAGGCGGCTGAAGGTGATCTTCTTGTCCGTCATGTCAGCCTGCGAGGCGAACGCCTTGGCCATCGATATCTCCCCGTTGTCGATTGACCGGAACCTATGCAGCGCCCGGCGCTTGAGTCAAAGCGTGGCTATTCACAGGCGGGTCAGTCGCTGCCGTACTTGTGATAGGTCGAGCGATCGCCGGTGCGGACGCTGACGTCGAAGGCGTCGCCGTCGCGCTCCAGCCGTAGCTTCACCACCGAGCCGGCCGGCCCGATCGCCCAGAGCTTGCGGTAGAAGTCGCCGACATCGTCGAGGACCTCGCCGTTCAGCGCCTGCAGGATGTCGCCGCGTTGCAGGCCGGCGCGGTCGGCCGGTCCGCCATCGGAAATTCCGCCGACCACGAGCTGACCCATATGCTCGACCGTGTAGATGCCGAGCCACGGGCGCGGCGGCGTCGACAGGCGGCCGGTGGCGACGAGTTCCTCGAAGATCGGCTTCAGCCGGTTGATCGGCACGTACATGTTGCCGGGGAAGGCCGGAGACCCCGGGCCCAGCGCCTCCTGCACCAGCAGCGAACCGACCCCGAGGAGTGCGCCGTCCTGGCCAATCAGGGCGGAGCCGCCCCATAGCGGATAGGCCGGCACCGTGAAGATCGCGCTGTCGAGCAGATATTCCCAGTAGCCCGCGAATTCGCGCCGGCCGGCGATCTTGACCTTGAGCGCCGCCTTCTCGCCGCCCAGGCCTGCGACATAGGCCTCGCCGCGCAAGGCGAGCGAATCGGAATCGCCGAAGCGCATTGGCTTGAGCGGGATCGGCATCTCGGTGCGAACCAGCCCGAAACCACTCTCATAATCGTAGCCGACGATGCGGGCGGCGGTCTCGTTGCCCTCGATGTCGGTGATGGTGACGGTGTCGGCCTCCATGATCAGATAGCCGATGGTCAGCACCAGCCCTTCGTCGTCGACCAGGATGCCGTGACCTTCACGCTCCGTGCCCAAAGTCTGGGCCGAGCGGCGGCTCTCCGGGATGGTGGTCTTGACGCCGACCACGGCCGGCAGGGCGGCCGCAACCGGAGGCGGCAGGTTGGAGCCGCCGCCCGGCGTGCGGGCGACCACGCCGTCGTCGCCGGGCGGAGGCCAATGGCCCGACCCGTTTGCGGAACCGTTCAACCCTCGGGCCATCCGCACACCTCCGCCGCGCCCCATGCGCGTCCACAGTCTCGAAGATAGGCGTCCGCCGTCGCGATTGCTATATGACGGTGCATGGCGCCCCCCGCCGATCCGTTCGAAATCACCGATGACCCCGTTCCGGCCGCGCCACTGCCGGCACGGCGCGCCGTCACGTCCACCGCCCATCTCGAAGGCCTGAACGACGAGCAGCGCCAGGCCGTCACCCACGCCGGGGGACCGCTCCTGGTGCTGGCGGGCGCGGGCACTGGCAAGACCCGCGTATTGACGACCCGGATCGCCCACCTGCTGCTGACCGGCCAGGCCCGGCCGTCGCAGATCCTCGCCGTCACCTTCACCAACAAGGCGGCACGCGAAATGCTCGACCGCGTGGCGAGCCTGATCGGCGGTGCCGCGGACGGAATGTGGCTCGGCACCTTCCACGCCATCGGCGTTCGCGTGCTGCGCCGCCATGCCGAACTGATCGGACTCAAGAGCAACTTCACCATCCTCGACACCGATGACCAGACGCGCCTGATCAAGCAGCTGCTGCAGGCCGAGGGCATCGACGACAAGAAGTGGCCGGCGCGCATCCTGTCGGGAATCATCCAGCGCTGGAAGGATCGCGCACTGACGCCGGACAAGGTCTCGGGCGCCGAAGCCGGCGAGTTCGCCGGCGGCCGCGCGGCCGACATCTACCGCCAGTACCAGGAACGGCTCGCCGAGGTGAACGCCGTCGATTTCGGCGACCTGGTGATGCACTGCGTGACCCTGTGGCAGAAGCATCCCGACATTCTGGCGATCTATCACGGCCGCTTCCGCCACATCCTGGTCGACGAGTATCAGGACACCAATGTTGCCCAGTATCTCTGGCTGCGGCTGCTGGCGCAGGGAACGGAGAATGTCTGCTGCGTCGGCGACGACGACCAGTCGATCTATGGCTGGCGCGGCGCCGAGGTCGGCAACATCCTGCGGTTCGAGAAGGATTTCGCCAACGCCACCATCGTGCGGCTGGAGCGCAACTATCGTTCGACGCCGCACATCCTGGCCGCCGCCTCGCATCTCATCGCCCACAACGAAGGCCGGCTCGGCAAGACGCTGTGGACCGACGCCAAGGAAGGCGAGCGCATCTCGCTGCGCGGCGTCTGGGACGGCGACGAGGAAGCGCGGACCATCGGCGAGGAGATCGAGGCGCTGCAGCGCGACAAGCACCGGCTTTCGCAGATCGCCATCCTGGTCCGTGCCGGCTTCCAGACCCGCGAGTTCGAGGAACGCTTCATCACCATGGGCCTGCCCTATCGCGTGATCGGCGGGCCGCGCTTCTACGAGCGCCAGGAGATCCGCGACGCGCTGGCCTATTGTCGCGTCACCATCCAGCACGACGACGATCTCGCCTTCGAGCGCATCTACAATACGCCGCGCCGGGGCCTCGGCGAATCGGCGCTGCGCACCTTGCGGCTGATCCAGCGCACGCAGAAGATCTCGCTGTTCGAGGCGACGCGGCGGGCGCTCGAAACCGACGAGTTGAAGGCCCGTCCGCGCAAGGCGCTGGGCGACCTGATCCGCAACTTCGAACGGTGGCGCGCCATGCTCGACGGCATGAGCCATGTCGAGGTGGTGGAAACCATGCTCGACGAATCGGGATACGCCGACATGCTGCGCATGGACCGCTCACCCGAGGCAGAAGGCCGGATCGAGAACCTGAAGGAGCTCGTCAACGCACTGCAGGAATTCGACTCCCTGCCGGCCTTCATGGAGCACGTGGCGCTGCTCACCGACATGGCGTCGCGCGACGACACCGACATGGTGAGCGTGATGACCCTGCACGCCGCCAAGGGCCTCGAGTTCGACACGGTGTTCCTGCCCGGCTGGGAGGAAGGGCTGTTCCCCAACCAGCGCGCGCTCGACGACAAGGGCCAGGCCGGACTCGAGGAGGAGCGGCGGCTGGCCTATGTCGGCCTGACGCGGGCTCGCAAGCGGGCCTATGTGTCCTTCGCCGCCAACCGCCGCGTCTTCAACCAGTGGCAGGCCGCCATCCCGTCGCGCTTCCTGCGCGAACTGCCGCCCGCCCAGCTGGCGCAGAGCAGCGATGCCGGCCTCTACGCGACCTATTCCGCCGGCCATCATGGCGGACTGCGCGACCAGGCGAGCGGCTTCGAATACGAGAGCCTGGGCGTTCCCGGCCGCCGCGGCCGCTATCGCGACGAGACGGCCGACGATCGCCGTGCGACGGAAGGCGACCGGGTCGATCTCAGCATCGGGCAGCGGGTTTTCCATCAGAAGTTCGGCTACGGCCTGATCGTCGCCGTCGACGGCAACAAGCTCGACATCGAATTCGAGAAGGCCGGCCCCAAGAAGGTGCTCGACAGTTTCGTCGAAGCCGCCTGAACAAGAACCGCAGGAGAGAAACCCCATGTTCCGTCGCTCAGCCCTCGCCCTCGGCTCCGCCCTTTGTGTCGTGCTCGCAGCCGGTTCGGGTTTCGCCCAGACCGGCAAGGTGACGGTCGTCACATCCTTCTCCAAGGACGTCACCGATCCGATCAAGAAGGCCTTCGAGAAGGCCGTTCCGGGCGCCACGCTAGAAGTGCAGAACCGCAACACCAATGCCGGCGTGAAGTTCATCGAGGAGACCAAGGGCAACAACCAGGTCGATCTGTTCTGGGCCTCCGCACCCGACGCCTTCGAGGTTTTGAAGGGCAAGAAGCTGCTGTCCGCCTACAAGCCCAAGGCCACCGGCATCGCCGAAAAGGTCGGTTCCTATCCGGTGAACGACAAGGACGGTTTCTACTCCGGCTTCGCGGCCTCGGGCTACGGCATCATGTGGAACGAGCGCTACGTGAAGGCCAACAAGCTGCCGACGCCCAAGGAATGGCAGGACCTCGCGCAGGCGCCCTACTTCGACCATGTGTCGATCTCGGCACCGTCACGCTCGGGCACCACGCACCTCACGATCGAGACGATCCTGCAGGGCGAAGGCTGGGACAAGGGCTGGCGCACCACCAAAGACATCGCCGGCAACCTGCGCACCGTCACGGATCGATCGTTCGGCGTACCGGAGGCGGTGAACTCGGGCCAGGTCGGCTACGGCATCGTGATCGACTTCTTCGCCTTCTCCTCGCAGGGCGCGGGCTTTCCGGTGAAGTTCGTCTATCCGTCGGTGACGACCCTGGTCCCGGCCAATGTCGCCGTCGTCGCCAACGCGCCGAACAAGGCCGGCGCCGAGGCCTTCATCGAGTTCCTGCTCTCGCCCACCGGCCAGGAGGTGCTGCTGGAGCCGACGATCCGCCGTCTGCCGGTGCGTCCCGATACATATGCCAAGGCGCCGGCCGACTATCCCAACCCCTTCAAGGACAAGAACCTGCAGGGACTGCTCACCTTCAACGCCGAATTGTCGGAAAGCCGCACGGCCGCGGTCGACACGCTGTTCGACCAGCTCATCACCTTCCAGCTCGAGCCGTTGAAGGCAGTGACGAAGGTGCTGCACGAGGTCGATGCGGCGCTGAAGAAAAAGGACAATGCCCAGGCCCGCGCGCTGGCCAAGGAAGCGCGCGACCTGATCGCCGCCATGCCGATCACCGCGGCACAGGCCGCCTCGCCCGAGATCAAGGCCGCCTTCACCGGCGGCAAGGAAAAGTCGGCACGTCAGGCCGAGCTGGAACAGCAATGGGCCGCCTTCGCCAAGGAGAAGTACGCCGCCGCAAAAGCCAAGGCCGACGAGGCGCTGAAGCTGGCGCGCTAGTGCGGCTCACGCACCCACTGCCTCCCCATTCAGAGGGGGAGGTGCCCGCGCCATGCGCGGGCGGAGAGGTCATCGCTTTCGGGGTCGCTGCATATGACCCCTCCGCCCCTGACTACAGGGGCACCTCCCCATTTGAATGGGGAGGTGTATGAGCCGCTCTCCCGGGCAGATCGCACTGGCGCTCGCGATCGCGCTGTTCCTCGGCATCTTCCTGATCGTGCCGGTGGCGACCGTCGTCTATGTCGCCTTCACCGAGAAGGGCGGCGGCGGGCTGACGCTCGTCAACTTCCTCGACTTCGGGCGCACCGACCTGTTCGTGCGCTCGTTCTGGAACTCGGTCTACGTGTCCGGCATGACCGTCGTCTGGGCCTCGGTACTCGCGCTGCCGCTGGCCTATCTCACGACGCGCTTCGAGTTCCGGGGCGCCATGCTGGTGCAGACGCTGGGGTTCCTGCCGCTGATCATGCCGCCCTTCGTCGGCGCGGTGGCGATGCAGCTCCTGTTCGGGCGCAACGGCTCGGTGAACCTGCTTCTCGACGAATGGTTCGACTTCAAGATCGGCTTCATGGAAGGCCTGAACGGCGTCATCTTCCTGCAGGCGATCCACTATTTCCCGTTCATCCTGGTCAACCTGTCGGCGGCGCTGCGCAACATCGACCGCAGCATGGAGGAGGCGGCGCAGAATCTGGGCTCGCACGGGCTGCGCCTGTTCCGCCGCATCGCGCTGCCGCTGGCGCTGCCGGGCTACATCGCCGGCGCAAGCCTGGTGTTCGTGAAGGTGTTCGACGACGTGGCCACGCCGCTGCTGCTGAACGTCAAGGAGATGCTGGCGCCGCAGGCCTATCTGCGCATCACTTCGATCGGCATCGACGATCCGATGGGTTACGTGATTTCCGTCGTGCTGATCCTGGTCGCAGTGGCCACCATGTGGGCGACGGCGCTGGTCATGAAGGGCAAGGACTACGCCACCACCCAGCGCGGCGGTGGCGGTCTCGCCCGGCGGCAGCTGAGACCGCGCGAGCAGGCGCTGGCCTATGCGGTCGTGATCCTGATCCTGGCGCTGGTGCTGGCGCCGCATGTCGGGCTGGTGCTCCTGTCCTTCGCCACGGTCTGGTCGTTCAGCCCCCTGCCCGACGGCTACACGCTCGCCCACTACACGCGCGTCCTGGGCGACAGCTCGGTCTACATCAAGAACACCCTGCTCTACGCCGGTCTCGCTGCCACCATCGACGTCGTGATCGGCGGTGCCATCGCCTACCTCGTGCTGCGCACCCGGCTGCCGGGACGCCAGTGGCTCGACTGGGCCGCCAGCACGGCGCTCGCGGTGCCCGGCGTGGTGCTGGGCATCGGCTACCTGCGCGCCTTCTACGGCGTCAGCCTGCCCGACGGCACGCCGCTCGCGACGCTGTGGATCGTGATCGTGCTGGCCATCGCCATCCGCCGCCTGCCCTACGCGCTGCGCGCGGCCTATGCCGCCCTACAGCAGATCTCGGTCTCGCTGGAAGAGGCGGCGGAGAACCTCGGGGCCACCAAGGCCCGCACGGTGCGGCGGGTGGTGATCCCGCTGATGACCGGCGGTCTGCTGGCCGGCTTCATCACCAGCTTCGCCACCGCTGCGGTGGAACTCTCGGCCGTGCTGATCCTCGTGCAGTCCAACTCGGATGCACCGCTGGCCTATGGCCTCTACGTGCTGATGCAGACCCCGGCCGGGCGCGGCGCCGGCGCGGCGCTGGGCGTGATCGCCGTGCTCATCGTGGCGATCTGCATGTGGCTGTCGCAGCTCGCGGTCGATCGCTCGCAACGCGCACGGGGCCTCGATATATGACGGACATGACCATGTCGAAGCCGGCCCGGGCGGTGGGCATCGAGATCACGGGGATCAACCTTTCCTACGGCGCGACCCATGTGTTGAAGGACGTGGCCCTCTCGATCAGGCCCGGCGAATTCTTCGCCTTCCTCGGCCCCTCGGGCTGCGGCAAGACCACCCTGCTGCGGCTGATCGCGGGCTTCGCCCAGGCGCAGACGGGCAAGGTCCTGCTCGACGGACAGGACGTGGCGCCGCTGCCGCCGTGGAAGCGCGACGTCGGCATGGTGTTCCAGAGCTACGCACTGTGGCCGCACATGACGGTCGCGAAGAACGTCGCCTTCGGGCTCGAGGAGCGGCGGCTCCCGCGCGCCGAGATCGACCGCCGGGTCGCCCAGGCGCTGGACCTGGTCGGCCTCTCCGCCTTCGCCGAGCGTCGACCGGCACAGTTGTCGGGCGGACAGCAGCAGCGCGTCGCCGTGGCGCGCACCATCGCGATCGAGCCCAAGGTGCTGCTGCTCGACGAACCGCTCTCCAACCTCGACGCCAAGATGCGGGTCAGCGTGCGCCGCGAACTGCGCGCGCTGCAGCAGCGGCTGGGACTCACGACGATCTTCGTGACCCACGACCAGGAAGAGGCCAACACGATCTGCGACCGCATCGCCGTGCTCGACGCCGGCCGGATCCAGCAGGTCGGCACGCCGATGGAACTCTACGAGAACCCCGCCAACCTGTTCGTCGCCAACTTCCTGGGATCGGCCAACATCCTCGACGAGCGGTGCGGCGTGCCGATCCCGGCCGGCAAGCGCCTCGTCTTCCGGCCGCAGCACGCCTCGCTGTCGGTGCCGGAAACCGCGTCGCTGCGCGGGCCGGTCACACATCGCGAATTCCTGGGCGCGACCGTCCGCTATGCCGTGCAGATCGGCGACAGCGAGATCCTGATCGAGACGCCGTTTCAATCCGGCAGCGAATTGCGCAGCGTGGGCGATCAGGTCGGCGTGGACTTGCCACCCCGGCGCATGCTCTTCCTTCCGGCATGAACAAGGTACGCAAGGCCGGCTTCGTCGCGCCCGCTGCCCAGCGCGCCGGCTGGGAATCCCTGCTGGAGGAACGGCTGGGCGAGGAAGGCTTCATCGTCGCGAGCTGCGAGGTCTCGCGCGACGGTCCCTGGCGCATTGACATCTTCGGCGAGGGCGACGAGGCGCTGGTCGAGGCGGCCATCGAGGCTGCGGCGCAGGCCCTCGGCATCGACGTGCCGAATTGGGCATGGGAGGCGCTGCCCGACATCGACTGGCTGGCCGAGAACCAGCGTTCGTTCCGGCCCTTTGCGGTCGGCCCCTTCTGGGTTCACCCGTCGCATGTGCCCGAAGGGAAGCCGGCCGGGCTGCTGCCGCTGCGCATCGACGCCGGCCTGGCCTTCGGCACCGGCACGCATGCTACGACGCGCGGCTGTCTCGAGATGCTGGCGACCCTCGATCCCGCCGAGACGGTCAACGCCGTCGACGTGGGATGCGGCAGCGGCATCCTCGCGATCGCGATGGCGAAGCTCTGGAAGCGCCCCGTTTTCGGCGGCGACAACGATGCCGAGGCGGTGGAAGTCGCGCGCGAGAATGCAGGGCTGAACGGCGTCCCGGAGCTTTGCTCCTTCTTCGTCTCGTCAGGCCTGCAGGCCGACGAACTGGCCGGGAGCGCGCCCTACGATCTGATCGTGGCGAACATCCTGGCCGCCCCCTTGCTGGACCTCGCGGAGGCGTTCGGTGCAGCCGTTCGCCCGGGCGGGCGCGTCCTGCTGAGCGGCCTGCTGGTCGAGCAGGCGGCGGCCATCCTCAGCGGCTATGAACGACAGCGATTCAGCTTCGAACGCCGGATCGATCTGGAGACGGGGGGCGCCTGGTGGCGCAGCCTGATCCTGCGCCGAAACTGACCCCAAAAGCGAAAGGGCCGGCTTTCGCCGGCCCTCGTACGCTTACGCTTACGCTACTCAACAGTCGGCTACGCCGCGCGACGCAGGTTCTGGTTGGCCGCGGCGACCCGCTCGCCCGCACCCTCGAACTGCGGGGTAACGCCCTCGGCAGCCTCGCGGATGGCGAATGTTATGTCGGCCCGGCACAGGCCAAGGTCCGACAGTTCGCGGTCGCTCATGCGGTGGAGCTGGGCCTCGGCGGCGCGCAGCTTGAGGTCGGCCTTGATGCCGCCGACGACGCGGTCGTACGTCCGGCCAGCCCACAGGATCGCGTCACCCAGTGCGTTGGCCAGCCATTCGGCACGCGCGTACCTGGCGCGTAGCTCGAGAAGGCGGCGATCATCGAGGGTGAAGCTGATCTTGGTATTCGCGTTTCCCCCCGCCGGCGTAGTTTCGCTGGTCAGATCCTCAAAGGTCCGAATCGGCTGGGTCATCATGTGTCTCTCCTTCAATTGTGCAGCGCGATAGTCGATGCTGCACTGCACCCAGCAAATATAGAGCCTTGAGTCGCAACAATAAGTGCGGACTACGAAAGGTCGACATGCACTTTATGCATATCAACACAGGTCAAAGCATTTCTCATGGGCGCACGAAATATTATTGCTGGATTTGCTCAGACCCACCGCGCCGCGTAGGGTTCGCTCCATCATGACGACCGCTCCTGCCGACGTAATTGCCCTGCTTCGCCGCCATGGACGCGGCACCGACGCCGCCTCGATCGGCGACCTGATGCGCGGCGTCGCCGCCGCGCCCGAAAGTCTCTCGGGCCCGGAATGGGTCGAACTGGTCGATCCGGCCGCTGATGCGGAATTGACCACGGCATTGTGCAAGTGGCGGGCAGACCTGGCGGCCGCTGACGACGGGCTGCAGGCCAGCCCGGCGCCGGGCGAGCGACTGGCCGACCTCCGCGCCGAACTGAAGCGCCGCGGGCTGGACGGCTTCGTCGTCCCCCGGGCGGACGAGCACCAGGGCGAATACGTGCCGCGCCGCTCGCAGCGCCTGGGATGGCTCACCGGCTTCAGCGGCTCCGCGGGCCTCGCCATCGTCCTCACGGACCGCGCGGCCATCTTCGTCGACGGCCGTTACACCCTGGCGGTGCGCGACCAGGTCGATGTCACGGCCTTCGTGCCGCACCAGGTTCCCGAGCAGTCGGCCGAACAGTGGATCGCCGACAACCTGCCCAAGGGCGGCCGGCTGGGCTTCGATCCCTGGCTGCAGACGGTCGACGGCTACGACCGCTTCGCCCGTGCCTGCCAGCGGGCGGGCGGCAGCTTCGTCCCCGTCGAGTCCAATCCGGTCGATGCGGTTTGGCGCGAACGGCCGCCGGCACCGCTGGCGCCGGTGTTGCCGCATCCCGTTGAGTTCGCCGGCGAGACCAGCGAAAGCAAGCGCGCCCGCATCGCTTCGATCCTGGCCAGCCGGAACGCCGACGTGGCGCTGATCACCGCACCCGACTCGATCGCCTGGCTGCTGAACGTGCGCGGCGGCGACGTCCCGCGTACGCCCTTCGCGCTGGGCTTCGCGCTGATCCACGGCGATGGCCATGTCGATCTCTACATGGACCGGCGCAAGATTCCCGATCGGACCGTTTCATGGCTGGGCAATGCGGTGACACTGGCGCCCCCGGAGGAGCTGGGCAGCGCGCTCGACATGATGGGCAAACTCGGCAAGCGCGTCCTGCTCGAGCCGTCGACGGCGCCCTACTGGGCCGCGACGCGCCTGCAGGCTGCGGGCGCGTCGCTGGTTCGCGACGCCGACCCGATCGCGCTCCCCAAGGCCTGCAAGAACGCCGTCGAGTTGGAAGGCATCCGCGTCGCCCACCGCCGCGACGGCGCCGCCGTCAGCCGCTTCCTGGAATGGCTGGACACCCGATCCGGCACCGGCACGTTGCGCGAGATCGAGGTGTCCGACCGGCTGCAGGCGATGCGCGAAGAGACCGGCAAGCTGCGCGACCTCAGCTTCGACACGATCTCCGGCGCCGGCGCCAACGGCGCCATCGTTCACTACCGGGCGTCGGAGGCGACCGAGCGCACGCTCGAGCCGGGAAGCCTCTACCTCGTGGATTCGGGTGGCCAGTATCGCGACGGCACCACCGACATCACGCGCACCGTCGCGGTCGGCACGCCGTCCCGCGAGATGCGCGATCGTTTCACGCGGGTCCTCAAGGGACACATCGCGTTGGCCAGTGCGCGTTTCCCGGTCGGCACGACCGGCTCGCAGCTCGACGTGCTGGCGCGCTATGCACTCTGGCAGGTCGGCCTCGACTACGATCACGGCACCGGTCACGGCGTCGGCGCCTATCTTTCGGTGCACGAGGGGCCGCACCGAATCTCCAAGATGCCGAATTCGGTCGCCCTGCAGCCCGGCATGATCGTCAGCAACGAGCCCGGCTACTACAAGACGGGCGCCTACGGGATCCGCATCGAGAATCTCGTGGCCGTGAAGGAGGTCGAGATCGAGGGCGCTGACCGCCGCTATCTCGAATTCGAGACGCTGACGCTGGCCCCAATCGATCTCGCCTGCGTCGAGTCTTCCCTGCTGACCGACGCCGAGCGGCAGTGGCTCAACGACTATCACCGCCGGGTGCGCGAGACGGTCGGACCGAGCGTCGACGAAGCGACCCGCGCCTGGCTCGACCGGGCGACCCGCGCGATCTGACCGAACAGGCAAAGCCCGCCCAAGGCTGGAGCTATTCGCTCAGCTTCACCCACTCTTCTTCCGTCATCGTCTGGATGCCCAATTCGGCCGCCTTCCGGGCCTTCGAGCCGGCGTTCTCTCCGACCACGACCAAGCTGGTCTTCTTCGAGACCGAATCGGTGACCTTGGCGCCCAGTTCCTCGGCACGCGCCTTTGCAGCGTCACGGGTCATGGTGGAAAGCTCGCCGGTGAAGACGACGATCTTGTCCCTGAGCCTGGCATCTGCGGCGATGACGCGTCGCTCGACCGGCTGGACCGTGAGCTGCTTCAACAGATCCCGGATGATCTCGACATTGTGGCCTTCGCCGAAGAAGGCGCACATCGCGTCCGCCGTCGTGACGCCGATCTGCTCGACGTTGCACAGCCGGCCGTAGCCCGGCCCGACGGTCTCGGCGGCCTTGTCCTTCTTTGCGGGCCCGGGATGCGCCTCGCGCTCCTTCACGGCAGCCAGCATCCCGGCCAGCCATGCATCTGCATCACCGTATTCCTGCGCCAGGATCTTCGCCGTGGCCTCGCCGATCAGGGGGATGCCGATCGCGTTGATGAACCGGTCGAGCGAGATGACGCGGCGAGCCTCGATGGCGGCCAGCAGGTTGCGCACCGAGAGATCGCCCCAGCCCTCGCGCTTCCTGATGTCGGCCTCGTGGTCGCGCAGCCGGAAGATGTCGCCCGGCACCTTGAGAAGCCCGTCGTTGAAGAAGTTCTCGATGTGCGTGCCGCCCAGCCCCTCGATGTCGAAACAGTTGCGCGACACGAAGTAGCGCAGGCGTTCGACCTGCTGGAACGGGCATTCGAGCCCACCGGAGCAACGCCGCACCACGCCGCCCTCCTCGGCCTTGACCTCGGTCCCGAGCGGACAGGGGCAATGCATGGGAAAGTGGTACTTCCGGGCATTCGCGGGGCGTTCGTCGGGGATGAAGCCCAGCACCTGCGGGATCACGTCGCCGGCGCGCTGGATCGTCACCATGTCGCCGACTCTCACGTCGAGACGCTCGATCTCGTCGGCATTGTGCAGGGTGGCCCGCCCCACCATGACGCCGCCGACATTCACCGGCTCCAGTTCTGCCACCGGCGTCAGCGCGCCGGTACGGCCGACCTGGATGTTGATGGCGTTGAGGCGCGTGCGTGCCTGTTCTGCCGGGAACTTGTGGGCCGTCGCCCAGCGCGGCGCACGGCTCACGAATCCCAACCGCTCCTGCCAGTCGATGCGATCGACCTTGTAGACGACGCCGTCGATGTCATAGGGCAGCGCCGGGCGCTCGGCGCCGATCTTGTCGTAGAAGGCTCGGACTTCGTCCGGCGTGCGGCAGAGCTTCGTCAGGGGATTGGTCTTGAAGCCCCATTTCCCGAGCAGTTCCAGGTATTCGCTATGGGTCTTCCAGCCGCGCGGCTCCGCCTCGCCCCAGGCATAGGCGAAGAACCGCAGGGGACGCTGCGCGGTGATGCCGGCGTCGAGCTGGCGCAGCGAGCCTGCGGCGGCATTGCGCGGGTTGGCGAAGGTCTTCTCGCCCGCCTCCTCCTGGCGCCGGTTCATCTCCTGGAATGCCTTGCGCTCCATGTAGACTTCGCCGCGCACATCGATCGACTTCGGGAACCCGTCCTTGCCGTAAGGCTTCAGCGTCTGCGGAATGTCCTTCACGGTGAGCAGGTTGGCCGTCACGTCCTCGCCCGTGGTGCCGTCGCCGCGCGTCGCGCCCTGGACGAACTCGCCATCCACGTAGCGCAGGCTGATCGACAGACCGTCGATCTTGGCCTCGCAGCTGAAGGCGATCTCGTCCTCGGGGCCGATATTGGTTTCCTTCTCGAGGCCGCGGCGCACGCGGTCGAGGAACTCCTGCAGTTCCCCGTCGGTGAAGCAATTGTCGAGCGACAGCATCGGCCTTGAATGCTTTACCTTGGCGAAGGCCGTGGTCGGCGTCGGTGCGACCGTCTGCGTCGGACTGAGCATGTCGACGACCTGGGGAAAGCGCGCCTCGATCGCCTTCAGCCGCTGACGAAGCTTGTCGTAGTCCGCATCCGAGATCTCCGGCTCGTCCTTCTCGTGATAGAGCCTGTCGTGGTGGACGATCTCCTCGGCCAGCCGCTTGTGCTCGGAGCGGGCCTGCCGTTCGGTCAGCTTGTCGACGGCGAGCGCCGCCACGACCTTGGCCGCACGCGACATCCTTCTCCTCCTAGCCCGCCGTCGCCAGCAGCCGGTCGGCTGCAGCGCGCGCCTCGACCGTCACTTCCGCACCCGACAGCATGCGCGCGATCTCCTCGCGGCGGCCCTGGGCATCCAGCGCCAGCACATCGGTGCTGGCGGCCGTGCGGGTGGTGGTCTTGCGGATGAGCCAGTGCCGGTCGGCGATCGCGGCGACCTGCGGCGAATGGGTGACGACCAGCACCTGAACGTCCTTTGCCAGCCGCTTAAGCCGCTCACCGACGGCAGCGGCGGTGGCACCACCGATGCCGGAATCGACCTCGTCGAACACGATCGTGGGCGCGTCGCCCGCCTTGGCCAGGCAGACTTTGAGCGCCAGCAGAAAGCGCGAGAGTTCGCCACCCGATGCGATACGGGCAATCGGCGCCGGCGGCGCGCCGGGATTGGTCGACACGGTGAACTGCACGCGATCGGTCCCGGCAGCCGACCATTCCGCCTCCGGCAGAGCGGCCACTTCGGTGACGAATTTCGCCCGTTCGAGCTTGAGGGGGGCGAGTTCCGCCGCCACCGCCTTATCGAGTCTGGCGGCGCCCTTGCGCCGCGCTGCGGACTGCGCTTCCGCTGCGGCCACGTAACTGGAGCGGGCCGCCTTGGCCTCGGCCGCGAACTTCTTCAGTCCCGCCTCGCCATCATCCAGAGCCGCCAGCTGGGTCGAGAACTTCTCGGCAAGCTCGGACAGGCCCGCGACCGCGACATTGTGCTTGCGCGCCATGGCCCGCAGCGCGAACAGCCGCTCCTCGATTTTCTCCAGCCGGGCCGGATCGAACTCGAGCGCATCGCGTGCGATCTCGAGCTGGGCCTGCGCCTCGGTGGCTTCGCTCAGCGCCCGTTCGAGCGCCGCCAGCGGTGCGTCGAGCCGACCATTCGCCTTCTCAGCATTCCGCTCGATCAGGCGGTGTGCCATGCGCAGGCTGGCGACCGCGCCGCGCCCCTGCTCCAGCTCGGCCAACGCCTGCGTGACGGCCTCGCCCACCGCGCTGCCTGCCCGCATCTGCGCCCGTTCGCTCGCCAGCGTTTCCTCGTCGTCCGCCCTTGGCGACAGCGCCTTCAGTTCCTTTACCGCATGGCGCAGGAAATCCTCGTCGCGCCGCGCGGCCTCGGCGGTTGCGAGCGCGTCGGCATGCGCCTGCTCCGCCGATCGCCATGCCGTCCACGCGGATGCCACCGTGGCCGCCTGCTTCTCAAGGCCGGCAAAGGCATCGAGCGACGCACGGTGGGTGCCCATGTCGAGCAGACCGTGCTGATCCATCTGGCCCTGGATCTCGACCAGCGTATCGCCCAGCCGGCGCAGCAACGCGACCGAAGCCGGCTGATCGTTGACGAAGGCGCGGCCGCGGCCGTCGACGGCGATCGTGCGCCGCAGGGTCAGCAGGTCCTCGCTATCGAATCCCTGCTCGGTGAGGATGGAGCGTGCGGGATGATCGCGCGGCAGGTCGAAAGAGGCGGCGATTGAGGCTTGCGGCGTACCGCGCCGAACCACGCCCGATTCAGCACGCGCGCCAAGCACCAGGCCGAGCGCGTCGATCAGGATCGACTTGCCGGCGCCGGTCTCGCCGGTCAGGGCGCCAAGGCCGCCGCCATGGGCGAAATCGAGGTCGAGCTTCTCGATCAGCACGAAATCGCGGATCGAAAGCGTGGCGAGCATGCCGGACGGTCAGAAGATGCTGGAGAACCAGCCGCGCTTCTCGTCGGGCGGCCGTGTGCCCTCGCCGGTCATCAGGAAGTAGCTGTCCTGATACCATTCGCTGCCGGGGAAATTGTAGCCCAGCACCGCTGCCGCTTCCTTGGCCTCGCTCTTCACGCCGAGCGAGAGATAGCTCTCCACGAGGCGATGGAGCGCCTCCGGCACGTGCGTCGTCGTCTGATAACGTTCAATCACCACGCGGTAGCGGTTGATGGCGCCGACATACTGCTGATTGGTCTGGTAGTAGCGCCCGACCGTCATCTCCTTGCCGGCCAGATGGTCGATGCAGAGCTCGACCTTGAGGCGGGAGTCGCGCGCATAGGGCGATTCGGGAAAGCGCTTCACGACCTCGGCCAGCGCATCGAGCGCCTGCTGGGTGGTGCGCTGATCGCGTCCGACGTCGGAGATCTGCTCATAGTAGCAAAGCGCCTTCAGGTAGTAGGCGTAGGGCAGATCGCGATGGCCGGGATGGAGCTGGATGAAGCGGTCCAGCGCGATGATCGCTTCGTCGTACTTGTTGGACTGGTAGTAGGCGAAGGCGGCCATGATCTGGGCCTTGGTTGCCCAGACCGAATACGGATGCTGGCGATCGACCTCCTCGAAGCTCTTGGCGGCCGTCTTGTACTCCTGCTGGCCCAACGCATCGAGCCCGCGATTGTACAGCTGCTCGACAGGCTGCTCGACGTACTTGTCGTCGTCCGACCCGCACGCGGAGAGCCCGAGCGCCAGTGAAAGCGCCAGCCCCACCGCGATACAACGGCCCCTACCCACAACCAACTTCGACATGTCCCATCCGCAATGAACTTCGTGCCGGCGCGTTATATCACGTGCCGGCGAAAAAAAGAGGGGCCGCGCGGCCCCTCGGAAGATGCGTGAAGATCAGAAATTCCTGCGTCAGTTGGCTTGCCGCCGCAGGAATGCCGGAATCTGCAGATCGTCGTCGTCGCGCGCGGGTTTCGCACGCTCCGTGACGTCGAGGCTGATCGAGGTCTGGACCGGGGCGGGACGCGAAACCGGCGCCTTGGGAGCCACGGCAACGACGTTCTCCGGCGCCGGCGCAGGACGCGCGACCGGCGGTTCCGCCGCGGCCGCCGGAGCGGCGGCCGGCGTGGTCGTAGGCTTCGGCGCGGAGAACGCGCCGGTGATGCGCTGGAACAGGTTCGGCGCGCGATTATCGCTCGCGGGCCGCGCCATTGTCGGCCGGGTGACCGGCTCTGCCCGCACAGGCGCCTTCGCCGTCGTGGGACGGCTGACACGCCAGTCGTTCTCATCGACCAGGGGACGCTGCGGCGCTGCCGGCGCGGGCGCCGGAGCGGGTGTCGCCGCCACAGGGGCCGCCGCAACGGGGGCCGCCGCAACGGGGGCCGGGATCGGCGCGGGCGCCGGGGCAACGGGTGCGGCCTCGACCGGAGGCGCCATCATGACCGGTGCTTCGACCGGCGCTTCGTAGGCGGGAGCCGGTGTCGGCATCGATGCCACGATCGGGGCGGCCGGTGCGCTGGCCGCGACCGGCGGAGCCGGCGGCGCCACGGCAACCGGTTGCGCGACAGGAGCAGCCGGCATTGCCGGCGCCGCGGCCGCAGCCGGCATGGCAATGCGGCCCGTCGGCGGCGCGGCGGGACGGCTCAGGGCCGGCTGGCCGGTCTGCATGGGCCGGTTCATGTCGAGCGACAGGTAGTTCGGCGCGGGCTGCTGGGCGGCCATCGCGGCGATGCCGGTGGCGACCACCGACACGCGCATGCGGCCATCCATCGTGGCGTCGAAGGTCGAGCCGAAGATGATGTTGGCATCGCCATCCACTTCCTCGCGGATGCGGTTGGCCGCTTCGTCGACTTCGTGCAGCGTCATGTCGAGGCCGCCGGTGATGTTGATGAGCACGCCCTTGGCGCCCTTCATCGAATGATCTTCCAGCAGCGGGTTGGAGATCGCCGATTCGGCCGCGACACGGCTGCGATCCGGACCTTCCGCTTCGCCGGTGCCCATCATCGCCTTGCCCATCTCACCCATGACGGTGCGGATGTCGGCGAAGTCGAGGTTGATGAGACCCGGCATGACCATGAGGTCGGTGACGCCACGCACGCCCATGTGCAGGACGTCGTCGGCCATCTTGAAGGCGTCGGCGAACGTCGTCTTCTCGTTGGCGATCTTGAACAGGTTCTGGTTGGGGATGACGATCAGCGTGTCGACGACCTTCTCCAGTTCGGTGATACCCTGCTCCGCCGATTGCATGCGGCGGCGGCCCTCGAAGTGGAACGGCTTGGTCACGACGCCGATGGTGAGGATGCCCTGCTCGCGCGCTGCGGCGGCAATGACGGGGGCAGCACCGGTACCGGTGCCGCCGCCCATGCCGGCAGTGACGAACACCATGTTGGCGCCATCGAGCAGCTGCAGAATCTCGGGCAGCGCTTCCTCGGCGGCCTGACGGCCGACCTCGGGCCGTGCGCCGGCGCCAAGCCCCTGGGTGATGGTAATGCCGAGCTGGACGCGCCGGTCGGCGAGCGACTGGCTGAGCGCCTGTGAATCGGTGTTCGCAACGATGAACTCCACGCCTTCCAGCGCGGCACTGATCATGTTGTTGACGGCGTTTCCGCCCGCGCCACCGACACCGACGACGGTAATGCGCGGCTTAATCTCGGACTCCGTCTGAGGGAGACTGAGGTTGATGGTCATTCGGTTTTCTCCACGCAAACGAGGGGTTATCTGCTCGGAGCGACAGCGTGAATCTCCTGTTTCCTTCAGAGACCCTTCACCGCCACCGGCTTTTTCTTGTCTTTATGTCTATAGCCTGTGGGATCTGCCTTATCCCGCACAACATATTGCCTAAAAGTTTTCTCTAATCCAACTGCCAATCCGGCCGATCCGGCTCGACGGCGCGTCGTTCGCCGCCGGCTGGCTTTGCGCTACAGCGTGATTCTGGAGCGCGAAGGACAAAAGCCCGGCGGCTGCGGAAAATGCCGGCCCGCCGGTCGAATCCGCGAGTCCCGCGAGCCTGAGCGGCGCCCCGGTGCGGACCTTCTTGTTGAGAATCGCAGCGGCGACTTCAGGCACGCCGTCGAGCTGGCAGCCGCCGCCAACCAAAACGGCACGCCCACCGGCCAACTTATCCACACCGCTCGCCTCGAGTCGGCTGCGCACGAGTTCGAACGTCTCTTCGATTCGCGGACGAATGATGCCGACCAGGATCGAACGCGGAATGTGGTTGGGCCGCGTGCGGTCTTCCTCGCCGATCAGCGGCACGTCGATGATGTCGTACTCGTCGTTCGGCTTGGCGACGGCGCGGCCGATCTGCGTCTTCATACGCTCTGCATGGGCAACCGGGGTCGACAGGCCACGCGCGATGTCGCGCGTGACATGCTCCCCGCCCACCGGGATCGAATCGACGTGGACGAGATGGCCTTCGTAGAAGACCGCGATCGAGGTCGTGCCGGCGCCCATGTCGATCAGGGTGACGCCGAGGTCGCGCTCGTCCGAGACCAGCGAGCTGAGACCCGCGGCATGGGCGGCAACCACGCGATCGGCGATCTCGAGATGGGCCCGGCGCACGCAGACCTGAAGGTTGCGCATCGCACCGCTCGCGGCGGTCACCAAATGAACATCGACGCCCAGCCGCTCGCCGAACATGCCACGCGCATCGCGGACCGGGGTGCCGTCGACCGTGTAGCCGATGGCGGCGGAATGGATGATGTCGCGGTCCGCGGTCTCGGCCGGAAGCTGGATGTGCTGCTGGACACGGCGGACGTCGCGCTCGCCGATTTCGTGATGCCCGATCGCCACTTCGAGGCTCTGGTTGTGAGAGGCGGCAGAGCCGCCGCTCACGCCGACGATCACGTCACGGACCTGCTCGCCGCACATCTCCTCCGCGGTCGACACCGCCGACGAGATGGCGCGGGTAGCGGCCTCCATGTCGACGATGTTGCCGGAACGCATGCCGAGCGCGGGCTGGTGTCCGATGCCGACGACGCGGAGGCCCTGGCCATCGACACGCGCCACGAAACACACGACCTTGTTCGTTCCGATATCGAGCGCCGCAACGACGCCATTTCTCGTCTTCGCCACGATGTCCCCCGTCTTACGCGTACTCTTGTGATTGCTTCGATTCTACGCCGGCCCGGGCGTCGCGTCGCCCGGATTGCGCTTCCTTAGATAAAGTTTGTCGGGCAGCCTGAGATCGACAACGCCAAACTCGCGCGACAGCAGCCTGTGCTGCCCGTCGAGCTTGGCGAGATGCTGGAGGGCCGCGACGGCGTCCTCCTCCGGCAGCCAGATCTCGACGCCGCTGTTCAGGATGAGATTCCAGCGGCGCTGCCCCACCCAGACGGCGGCGCGCAGTTGCCGCGCCACCGTCGGCTCGTAGGTAAGCAGAAGCAGAAGGTCGCCGACGTGATCCGGCGCGCCGGGACCGCCCAGCAGCAAAAGGGTATCGGCGCCCGGCGGCATGCGGCTCGCCCGCACCGTGCGCCCGTTCGCATCGATCAGCGTGTATTCGGTACCGTTCTGCCAGATCGCGACGGCGCGGCGTTCCTTCAGCGTGACATAGAGCGTGTCCGGCAGACGGCGCTCCACGGTCGCCCATTCGACCCAGTCGATCGCCTCGAGCCGCTTGCGCGACGCCTGGAGGTCGATGCCGAGCAGCGAGTCGCCGCGGCTCACGTTCAGCGCGGCGAGAAGATCGCTGCGCTCGACATAGTCGCGGCCCTCGACCGTGACGTCCGCCAGCTTGAAGGGCGTGACGGCACCAACGACCGTGCGTGAGATGGAGTCGAACTGTTTCTGGACCTCGACCAGCCATCCCTCGCGCCAGGCCCACCAGCCGCCACCGCCGCCGCAGCCCAGCAGCAGGACGATGGCGCCGAGCAGCACCGGCTGCTTCCAGAAGGGACGGCCGGCCTTTCGGACAGGCCCGCGCTTCTTGCGCCGGTCGTAGTCGCGGCGCGGCGCGGCGCCGGCCTTGGGCGTGGCCGTCTTCTTCGTGACGCTCACGAGGGGTGCCTCGCGTGTTCGACCATCCAGGTCATGAGCTGCGGCCATGAAATGCCGGCCCATCGGGCCTGTTCCGGCGCCAGCGACAGCGGCGTCATGCCGGGCTGGGTGTTGAGTTCCAGGATCACCAGCCCCGAGGTGCCGGGCTGGCTGTCGTCCCAACGGAAGTCGGCACGGCTGAGGCCATTGCAGCCCAGGGCTTCATGGGCCATCAGCGCCCATTGCTTGGCGAGTTCGTATACCTCCTCGGGGATCGGCGCCGGCACGAGATGCTCGGTGATGCCGTCCGTGTACTTGGCCTCGTAATCGTAGAAGCGGGTGCGTGGCCTCAGTTCGGTGACGGCGACGGCATGATCGTCCATCACCGCCACTGTCAGTTCGCGCCCGGGCACGAATTTCTCGACCAGCACGCGCTCGCCGAAGGGTGCTTCGGCAGCCTCGACCGCCGCCAGATTGTCGCCCTCGCGGACGATGTGGACGCCGACGCTCGACCCCTGGTCGACCGGCTTCACCACGTAGGGCCGCGGCATGGGATCGCCCCAGGCGAGGGAGCGGCGCTCGATCACCGCCCCTTGCGCCACCCGAAGACCGAGCGACGTGAAGACGTGACGCGCCATCGGCTTGTCCATCGCGATCGCCGACGCGAGCACGCCGGAATGCGTATAGGGCACGCGCATGATCTCGAGGACACCCTGGATGCAGCCATCCTCGCCATAGCGGCCGTGCAGGGCGTTGAAGACGACATCCGGCCCGCCACCGCCGGCGGGCCGCAGGAAATCGAGAAGGGCGCGGAGGTCGCGCTTCACGTCGTATTCGACCACCTCGTGCCCGGCTTCGCGCAGGCCCTCGGCACAGGCCTTGCCGCTCACCAGGGACACTTCACGCTCGGGCGACCAGCCGCCCATCAGGACTGCAACGCGCGTCATTGGCCCGCTCTCCCCGCCGGTTCGCCGATACGGCGGATCTCCCATTCGAGCTGCACGCCGGTCGCTTCCCGCACGCGGCGCCGCACTTCCTCGCCCAATCCCTCGATGTCGCCGGCCGTCGCCTCTCCGAGGTTGATCAGGAAGTTGCAGTGCTTCTCGGAAACCTGGGCCCCGCCGATGCGCAGGCCACGGCAGCCGGCCTGGTCGATCAGCTGCCAGGCCTTGCTGCCCGGCGGATTGACGAAGGTGGAGCCGCCGGTACGGCTGCGCGGTTGCGAGTCGGTGCGGGCGGCATCGATCTCGGCGATGCGGCGGGCAATCGCCAGCTGGTCGCCCGGTGTCGCGCGCAGACGCGCCGCCGTGAAGATCCAGTCGGCCGGTGCTTCACTGTGACGATAGCTGAAGCCCATCGCATCCGCAGCAATCGCATGGACCTTGCCGGTACGATCGACCGCTTCCGCCGAGACGAGGACCTGCGCCAGGTCGCCCTGATAGGCGCCCGCATTCATGCGCAACGCGCCGCCGACGGTACCGGGAATGCCACTCAGGAACTCGACGCCCGCAAGCCCATGATCTCGCGCCGTCAGGGCGACGTTGAGGTCGAGCGCGCCCGCACCAGCCACGATCTCATGGTCTTCGACCGTGATACCGGTGAAGCCGCGCAGCAGGCGTATCACCACGCCCTTCACGCCGCCGTCACGCACAAGGATGTTGGAGCCGACGCCCAGGACCGTGACCGGGACGTCGGACGGCAAGGCGGCGATGAAACTCGCGAGATCCTCGACATCGGCCGGCCTGAACAGGACTTCGGCCGCCCCGCCGGCCCGAAACCAGGTCTGCGGTCCCAGCGGTGCATCGGCCGTCAGGCGTCCGCGCGGCCGGGGCAGCCGGTCGATCAGGTGGGGGGTCGAGCTCGCGAGTGCCATCATGCCGCCGATCCGCCGTGAGAGCCTGAATCGTTGGCGATGGCGCGCGGGCCGGCCTTTTCGGCCGCGAGTTGCTGGATCTGGCCGGGCAGCGCGTGTGCCCAGGCGGTGATGTTACCGGCTCCCAGGCAGACCACGACGTCGCCGGGACGCGCGATCTGCCAAATCAATTCCGGAAGCTCGCCGGGCCCGGCGAGCGGCATCACGTCACGATGGCCGGCGCGTTGCACGAGGCCCACCAGCATGTCGCGGTTGACGCCCTCGATCGGCGCCTCGCCCGCTGCGTAGACATCGGCGACGATCACGGCATCGGCGTCCGAGAAACAGGTGGCGAACTCGGTGCGCAGCGCGCCGAGGCGCGAGTAGCGGTGCGGCTGCATGACGGCGATGACCCGGCCCGAGCCGCCATAGGCCTGGCGGGCGGCGCGCAGCACGGCCGCGATCTCCACCGGATGATGTCCGTAATCGTCGATGACCGTGATGCCGTGCGCCTCGCCGGTCTTGGTGAAGCGCCGCTTGACGCCGGCGAAGGAGCCGAGTGCGCGCCGGATCGTGTCGTCCGGCAGGCCCATTTCCTGCGCTACGGCGATCGCCGCCAGCGCGTTCTGCACGTTGTGCTGGCCGAACATCGGCAGGCGCATGCCGGCGATAATGCGCGACTCATTGGTGGCCCTGTTCTCGACCATGACGTCGAAATCGGCGCCGCCACGATCGAGCCTGAGATTGATGGCGCGCACGTCGGCATTTGCGCCAATGCCGTAGGTGATGATGCGGCGGTCCGCGACCCGCGGGATCAGCGCCTGGACCTCGGGATGGTCTGAGCAGAGCACCGCGAAACCATAGAAGGGAATGTTCTCGACGAAGCGAACGAACGCGTCGCGCAACGCGTCGAAGGTGCCGTAGTGGTCGAGATGCTCGGGATCAACGTTGGTGACGACCGCGATGGTGGCCGGCAGGCGCAGGAACGAGCCATCCGACTCGTCGGACTCCACGACCATCCAGTCGCCCTCGCCCAGGCGCGCGTTGGTGCCGTAGGCGTTGATGATGCCGCCGTTGATCACCGTCGGATCGAGGTCGCCGGCTTCGAGCATGGCGGCCACCAGCGACGTGGTCGTCGTCTTGCCGTGCGTGCCGCCGACCGCGATAGACCATTTGAGCCGCATCAGCTCGCCCAGCATCTCGGCACGCCGCACGACCGGCACGTGACGCGTGCGCGCGGCCAGTACCTCGGGATTGTCCTTCTTGACCGCGCTCGAGACGACCATGACCTGGGCGTTGCCGACGTTCTCGGCGCGGTGGCCGATCATGACCTTCATGCCGAGGTCGGCGATGCGGCGCGTGTTGGCGCTCTCGGCAACGTCGCTGCCCTGCACCTTGTAGCCGAGATTGTGCAGGACTTCGGCGATGCCGGACATGCCGATGCCGCCGATGCCGACGAAGTGAATGAGACCGAGATCGAGCGGCAATGCCCTCATGCGGCGACTCCCGTGGCTGAAGGCGAAAGGGGAAGAGAAACGAATTCAGCGACGACATCCGCCAGCCGGGCCGCGGCGTCGGGGCGGCCGGCGGCGTGAGCCGCTCCCGCCATTGCGGCCAGGCGTTCCGGCTCGCCGGTCAGGGACGCGAGGTGTCCGGCCAGGGTGGCGGCGGTGAAGGAGGCGTGCGGCAGCACGATGCAGGCGCCGGTCGCCTCGAAGGCCCGCGCATTGGCGGTCTGGTGATCGTCGGCCGCGTAAGGATAGGGCACCAGGATGGACGGCCGGCCGATCGCCGCCAGTTCGGCCACCGTCGAGGCGCCGGAGCGGCCGATCACGAGATGCGCGGCGGCCATGCGCTGAGGCAGGTCGGTGAAGAACGGCGCAATCTCGGCAACGACCCCTGCCTTGACGTAGCTCCCGCGCACCCGGTCGATGCTTTCGGGCCGGCACTGCTGCACGATGCGCAGGCGCGACCGAAGCGCCTGGGGCAGCGAAAGGACGGCCGCCGGTACGACTTCGCCGAATGAGGCTGCGCCCTGGCTGCCGCCGAACACCAGGAGATCGATCACCCTCCCGTCGCCCGGCGCCCGATAGGGCGAATCGCGCAGGGCCCGCACGGGCTCGCGCACGGGATTGCCGACGAGCAGCGCGCGCGCATCGCCATCGAGAAAGCGGGTGCGGGCGAAGGAAGTCGCGACCCGTCCCGCACCGCCCAGCACGAGACGGTTGGCACGGCCCAGCACGGCATTCTGCTCGTGCAGCATGGCCGGCAGGCGGCGCAGGCGGGCGGCGACCATGGTCGGTACCGAGGCATAGCCGCCGAATCCCACGACGACGGACGGGCCGATGCGACCCAGGGCCCGCCAGGCGTCGAACAGGCCGAGGGCCAGCGACAGGAGCGCCAGCGCCTTCTTCAGCGGCGACCCGGTCGGACTGGCCGAACGGATGTAGTGGATGGGCCGTCGCGACAGCGCGCCCTGCCACTGCCGGCCGCGCGAATCGGTGACCAGGGTGAACGGCACGCCTCGCGCCTCCAGTTCGCCCGCCAGCGCCTCGGCCGGGAACACATGCCCGCCGGTGCCGCCGGTCGCCAGGACCACGGGACGCACGGCCTCGGTCATACGGCCTCCCGCAGGCCGGCATGTTCGCGCGTCAGCGACAACATCATGCCCACGCAGATCGCCATCGCGAGCGCTGACGAACCGCCATAGGAAATGAACGGCAGGGTCATGCCCTTGGCGGGAATCAGCTGAATGGTCGAGCCCATGTTGATCGCCGCCTGCAGGCCGAACTGGACCGCGAGACCGGTTGCCGCGAGGGTGATGAACAGGCTGGTCTCCTTCGAGGCGCGCGACATCGAGCGGAGCGTCACGAAGGCGAACAGGCAGAGGATCATCAGACAGACGACGAGGCCGAACTCCTCGCCCGCCACGGCCATGACGAAGTCCGTATGGGCATCGGGAAGCTGGGCCTTCACCGTGCCCTCGCCCGGGCCGCGACCGAACAGCGAACCGTTCATGAAGGCCTCGAGCGAAGTGTTGACCTGATAGTTGTCGCCCGAGGACGGATCGAGGAAGCGGTCGAAGCGACTCCGGACATGGCTGAACAGGAAGTAGGCGCCGACCATGCCGGCTGCACCCGCCGCCGCCCCGAAACCCGCGACCCACATCGGCAGGCCGACGACGAAGAGCTGGACGGCCCAGACGGCGGCCACCACGACACTCATGCCGAGGTCGGGCTGCATCACCAGCAGCGCCAGCACGCCGCCCACGAGCAAGGTGGACAGGAGATAGCCCGGCGCACGCCGCTCGGTGCGACTCTGCGCCAGCAGCCAGGCCGAGATCACCGCGAGGCTCGGCTTCACGAACTCCGATGGCTGCACGCTCGAAAGGCCCGGCACCGAAATCCAGCGTCGAGCGCCCTTGATCTCAATGCCGATGACGAACGTCGCCGCCAGCAGCAAGATGCTGCCGCAGAAGACCACCAGCGCCAGGCGTCGCACGTGCCGCGGCGAGGCGAGCGAAATCGACAGCATGACGAGGAGTGCCAGCGGCAGGAACAGGAACTGGCGCTTGGCGAAAAGGAAGGAGTCGGCGCCGATACGCTCCGCGGCTGGCGGCGATGCCGCGAGGGTCAGCATGACACCGAAGGCCATGATCGCCAGGATCGCCCCCAGCGACCAGCGATCGACGGTCCACCACCATTGCCCGATCACACTGCGATCGTCGCGCGGAACCTGGATCACGCGGCCCTCCCCAAACTCTCGGCTCCCGGCAGCGCCCGCGCCATGGCGCGGAAGGCGTCGCCGCGATGTTCGTAGCTCTTCCACTGGTCCCACGACGCGCAGGCCGGCGACAGCAGGACAACGGCGGGTCCCGCGGCCTCGCGTTGGGCGAGGGCGTGCGCGGCGTTCAGCGCTGCTTGCAGGTCGCCGCAGCGACTGTAGGGCAGCTTGCCCTCGAGTTGACCGGCGAACAGCTCGGTGGCCTCACCGATCAGGAAGGCGTGGCGAATGCGGTCGAAGTACGGGGCGAGCGGCGCGACGCCGCCCTCCTTCGCCTGACCGCCGAGGATCCAGTAGATTCCGTCGTAGCTCGACAGCGCGCGCGCCGCGGCATCGGCATTGGTCGCCTTGCTGTCGTTTACGTAGACGACCTTGCCGACGGCCGCGACGCGCTCCTGGCGATGCGGCAGGCCCGGATAGGTCCGCAGGCCGGCGACGATCTTCTCGCGCGGCACGTCGAGCCAGCGGCAGACGGCCCAGGCGCAGGCTGCGTTCTGCGCATTGTGGTCGCCCGGGAGGGTTAGAACGTCGGAGAAGTCGACCGTGTACCCGTCGGCATCGACCAGCATGCCGGCACGGTAGGAAATGCCGTTGGCCACGGGGCGGTCGAGCGCCACCGGCACGCAGGCAATCCCGGCACGTGCCTCCAGCCCGCGCTCGACTTCGCGCGAGGGCTCGTCCTCGGTGCCGATCACGACGCAATCGCCGGCGCGCTGACGGGCAAAGATGTTCTTCTTGGCGGCCACGTAACCCGCGAGATCGCCGTGACGATCGATATGGTCGGGCGTGATGTTGAGCCAGACCGCAACGTCCGCATGGAATGTCTGAAGCAGCTCGAGCTGGTAGGACGACAGCTCCAGAACATAGAGCCCGCCACGGCCCAGCGGCTCGAGGTCGAGCGCGCCGCGGCCGATATTGCCGCCGACTTCGCAGCGGGCGCCGGCCTTCTGGAGGATGTGGCCGATCAGCGCCGTCGTGGTCGACTTTCCGTTGGTGCCGGTGATGGCGACGAACCGCGCCTCGGGCTGGGCGCGTGCCAGCAACTCGACGTCGCAGATGATCGGCTTGCCGGCAGCGCGCGCGGCAACCGCCACGGGATGCGGCACCGGCAAGGTGCTGGGAATGCCCGGACTGATCACGAGGGCGGTGATGCCCGACCAGTCGATCGTCGACGGATCGACGACCCTCGCACCGAGCTGCGCCGCCGCATCGCGCGATACCGGATTGTCGTCCCACGCAATGCAGTCGATTCCGGCCGCTCTGAGGGCACGCACGGTCGCCTGGCCGGAGCGCGCGAGCCCCAGCACGACGAACGACGAACCTTCGAGGACGGCGAGATCGATCATCCGTTCACCGCAGCTTCAGGGTGGCGAGACCGGCCATCGCCAGGATGGCGGCAATGATCCAGAAGCGGAAGACGATGGTGGGCTCGGCCCAGCCCTTCTGCTCGAAATGATGATGCAGCGGCGCCATGCGGAAGACCCGCTTGCCGGTCCACTTGTAGGACAGGACCTGGACGATCACCGACACGGTTTCGAGGACGAACAGGCCCCCCACGATCGACAGGACGATCTCGTGCTTGGTGACGACCGCGACCGCCCCCAGGGCGCCGCCGATGGCCAGCGAGCCGGTATCGCCCATGAACACCATCGCGGGCGGCGCGTTGAACCACAGGAAGCCGAGCCCGGCGCCGATCAGGGCCGCCAGGAGCACGGCCAGTTCACCCGCGCGCGGCACATGGTGGAGATAGAGGTAGTTGGTGAGGATCGAGTTGCCAACGACGTAGGCGATCAGGCCGAACACCGCCGAGGCCATGATGACCGGACCTATGGCGAGGCCGTCGAGGCCGTCTGTCAGGTTGACGGCGTTCGAGGTGCCGGCAATCACCAGGACGCCGAATGCGACGAATCCCACGGCGCCCAACGGGATCAGCACGTCCTTGAGGAATGGCACGGCGAGCTGGTAGCGCAGCGGCGCGGGCGACGCCTGGGCGACGAGGTAGACCGCGATTCCCGAGGCCACGACGGTGAGCGCGAGCTTGATCTTGCCCGGCACTCCCTTCGGGTTGCGCTTGGTGACCTTGAGGAAGTCGTCCCACAGGCCGACCGCGCCGAACGCCAGCGTGACGCCGAGCACGATCCACACATAGCGGTTGGTGAGATCGGCCCACAGCAGGGTCGCGACCGACAGGGTGATCAGGATCAGCAGGCCGCCCATCGTCGGCGTGCCCTTCTTGGTCATCAGGTGGCTGGCCGGGCCGTCGTCGCGGATCGGCTGTCCCTGCTTCTGCTTGCTGCGCAGCCAGCGGATCAACGCGCCGCCGATCAGGAAGCTGAGCACCAACGCCGTCAGGAAGGCGGCGATCGATCGGAACGTCAGATAGCGGAACAGGTTGAACGGCGAGAACAGGTCCGCCAGCGGATAGAGAAAGTTGTAGAACATCCTAGCGCCCCGCCTCGCCGCCGCTGGCCGCCAGGATGGCGTCCACGACGATCTTCATTTTTGAGCCCAGCGAACCCTTCACCGCGACCACGTCCCCTGCCCTGAGCGCGGCGGCGACATCGCCGGCCAGCGCCGCTGAATCCGGCCGGTGCGCCCCGCGCTGCGCCGGCGCGAGCCGCTCCCACAGCACCCGCATGTGCGGACCGCACAGGAAAACCTCAGTCGCGCCGCTCGCCGCCACGGCATCGGCAAGGCCCGCATGATAGGCATCCGCGTCCTCACCCAGTTCGCGCATGTCGCCGAGCGCCAGGATGCGCCGCCCGCCTGCCTGCGGCTCAGTCCGGGCCAGGACCGCCAGCATCGCCTGCACCGAAACCGGATTGGCGTTGTAGCTCTCGTCCAGCAGCTCGATCGTGCCGCCGCCGAACGTCAACATGCGGCGCGCACCGCGACCGGGCGAGGCCTTCACGTTGGCCAGCACGGCCGCCGCCTTCACCATATCCGCACCCAGCGCCTCGACGACGGCCAGCGCGCCGATGCTGTTCAGCACCCAGTGTTCGCCGGCCGCGCCCAGCCGATACTCGATCCGGCGGCCGTGGATCAAGGCTGCAACATCACTGCCCGAATCCTGCAGGTCGCAGGAGACAAGACGGGCGGCCGCGGCCTCGCTCCGTCCGAAGCCGACGACGCGGGAAACGCCGAAATGACGGGCCTTTCCGGCCAAGCGCTCGTAGTAGGGACTATCGCAATTGAGCACGGCCACTGCGCCTTCCGCCATGCCGGCGAAGAGGCAGCCCTTCTCGTCGGCGATCGCTTCCTCACTGCCCAGATGGCCGATATGGACCGGTCCGACGTTGGTGACGATGCCGACCTGGGCCGCGACCTGCCGGGCGAGCGGCTCGATTTCGCCGGGATGGTTCATGCCGATCTCGAACACGCCGTAGCGCGCGTCGCGCGGCAGGCGCGCGAGGCTGATGGGCACGCCGACGTGGTTGTTGTAGCTCGCCACGCTGGCCGACGTGAGGGCCTCCGCCGAAAGCATCGCGCGCAAGGCGTCTTTCGTGCTGGTCTTGCCAACCGACCCGGTGACGCTGGCGATGCGCGCGTTGCTGCGCCGGCGGGCGGCGCGACCGAGTTCGACCAGCGCCTTCATCGTGTCGGGAACACGGACCAGTGCCCCTTGCGCGCCCTCGACATCACGCGACACGACGGCAGCCGCAGCACCTCGCGACAGGGCGTCGGCGACGAAAGCGTGACCGTCGGTCGTCTCACCGCCCAGCGCGAAGAAGAGATCGCCCTTGCCGACGGCACGGCTGTCGAACGTCACGCCCTGGGCTTCGAACGGCGCCGTGATCGACGATGCGGTCAGGGCCGCCTGCACTTCCTCCGATGTCCACAGCGCGCTCACGCACCGCCTCCGGCAAGCCCGCGCGCTTCCTCGGCGTCGTCGAAATGATGCGTCACGCCCTTGATCGTCTGGCCGGTCTCGTGGCCCTTGCCCGCAATCAGCAGCAGGTCGTCGGCGCTCGACAGCGCCTCCATGCCGGCGGCGATGGCGGCGCGCCGGCCCTCGGCGATCTCGATCCAGTTGCCGCGATCCTGGGCAATGCCGCGCACGATCTCGGCGCGAATCGCCGCCGGCTCCTCGCTGCGCGGATTGTCATCGGTCACGATCGCCAGGTCGGCGATGCGTGTGGCGATCTCGCCCATCACCGGGCGCTTGGCACGGTCGCGATCGCCGCCGCAGCCGAAGACCACGACGAGCTTGCCGCGGGCGAAGGGCCGCAGAGTGCTCAACACCGTCTCCAACGCCTCGGGCTTGTGGGCATAGTCGACATAGACGGCGGCACCCGAGCGATGGCGCGCCACGAGCTGCAGGCGGCCGGGCGCGCCCGTCAGGTGGCCAACAGCCTCCACGGCACGCGCGGGGTCGCCACCCGTGGCCACCACGAGGCCGAGGGCCGCGAGTGCGTTCGAGGCCTGGAACCCGCCGACCAGCGGCAGGTCGATCTCGTAGCGTGTGCCGATCACGTCGAGCACGAGGTGCTGTCCGGCCGGAGTCGGCTCGTCGGCGAACAGGCGGAATTCCCTGCCCTTCGCACCATAGGTCCAGAAGCGGATGTCGCGACGCGCACAGATCGCACCGAGTTCTTCGGCCCGGTCGCTGTCAGCGTTGACGACCGCGGTGCCACCCGCCGGCAGCAGGACCTCGAACAGGCGCGCCTTGGCCGCGAAGTAGGCGCCCATCGAATGGTGGTAGTCGAGATGCTCGTGCGTCAGGTTGGTGAAGCCCGCCGCCGCCAGGTGCAACCCGTCGAGACGGTGCTGGTCGATGCCGTGGCTCGAGGCCTCGATGGCGAGATGCGAGACGCCTTCGCGTGCCAGCGTGGCGAGGTCCTCGTGAAGCTGGACCGGATCGGGCGTCGTCAGGCCGCCGTCGCGCACGAGACCCGGCGAGACGATGCCCAGCGTACCGACGCTTGCTGCCTTCAGCCCCATCCTCTCCCAGATCTGGCGCATGAAATGCACCGTCGAGGACTTGCCGTTGGTACCGGTGACGGCGGCGATCGTGGCCGGCTGCAGACCGGCGAAGGCCGACGCCATCAATGCCACGCGACGCCGCGGATTGGCATCGCGCACGACCACGATGCCGGGATCGAGCGGTGGCAGCGCCGCCTCGGGCGCCGCCAGGATTGCGACGGCGCCGCGCCTCACGGCCTCGTCCACGAACGCAGCGCCGTCCCGCTGGGTGCCCGGAAGGGCGGCGAAGAGATAGCCGGGCTGGACCTTGCGGGAGTCGAGCGTCAGGCCGGCGAGAACGGGATCGCGCGGAAGCGCGGAAGAGATCGCGTTTGCGTCGGCGCTCCGGCGCATGAGCTCACTCAGACGCAACGCGGCGCACTCCCGGACCGGGGGCTGCCGCCGTCTGGCCAGGGGCCGGCCGGACCGGCAGGGCCTTGCGATGATCGCCGGGAGAACGGCGGACACTGGCGGGCATGAGCTGGGGCGGCGCGACAGGCGGCGGCACCGGCGTGGAGGCGATCTCGATCGGCGGCAGCCCGTCCTTCAGGTCGCCCGGCAGGATGCCGTAGAGGGACACCATCTGCTCGATGATGACCTTGACCGACGGTGCTGCCACCCAGCCCGCCGTCGCGTAACCGCCGGTCTCCGGCAGGCCCTTCGGCTCGTCGAGCGAGACGATGACGACGAACTTCGGATCGTTCATCGGGAACGCGCCCACGAAGGAGCTGATCAGCGCCTTCTGGCGATAGCCGCCGCGGCCCGGCTTCTCGGCCGTGCCGGTCTTGCCGCCGACCTCGTAGCCCGGAACATTGGCGTTCTTGCCCGTTCCCTCGACCGCATTGAGGCGCAGCAGCTGCCGCATGTTGACCGAGGTCTTCTGCTGGATGACCCGCCGGCCCTTGTCGCTGCCCGCATGGCGCTTCACCAGCGAGGGCTGGTACAGGATGCCGCCGTTGATCATCGCCGCCGAGCCCATCGCCAGGTGCAACGGCGTCACCGAGATGCCGTGACCGAAGGCGATGGTCATGGTGTTGATCCGCATCCAGTGGCGCGGCCACAGCGGTCCCGCGACCTCCGGCAGCTGCGTCGAGACCGGCTTCAGGAATCCAATCTTGTCGAAGAAGGCGCGCTGGCCTTCGGGCCCCATGACCTCGACCGCCATCTTGGCCGAAGCGATGTTGGACGAGTACTTGAAGGTCTCGGCCACGTTCAGCGGCCGGCGCTGGGCATGGTCGTCGTTGATCGTGAAGCGGTCGATCCGGATCGGCGACGTGGCGTCGAACACGCTGTTCAGCCCGACCTTGCCGGTGTCGAGTGCCATCGCCGTGTTGAAGATCTTGAAGGTCGAGCCCTGCTCGTAGACGCCGAGCGTCGCGCGGTTGAACAGCGCCTCGTTGGTGAGCGTCCGGGTGCTGTTGGGATTGTAGGTCGGCAGCGAAGCCATGGAGAGCACCTCGCCATTGGTCACGTCCATGACGATCGCGGTGCCGCCGATGGCCGAGAACTTCTGGACGGCACGTGCAAGCTCGCGCTCGACGATGCGCTGGAGGCGAAGGTCGATCGAGAGCTGCAGGGTCTCGCCGCTCTGCAGCTGCTGGTCGAAGTAGCGCTCCACGCCGGCCAAGCCGGTATTGTCGACGCTGGCATAGCCCAGGATATGTGCCGCCGCCGTTCCCTGCGGGTAGATCCGCCGTTCCTCGGCCTGGAAGTCGAGGCCCGGAATGCCGAGGCGGTTGACGCGGTCGTGCTCACGCGGGCTCAGGCCGCGCTTGATCCAGACGAAGGTCCTGTCGCCTTCGAGCTTCTCGCGGACATCGTCGTACTTGAGGTCAGGCAGCGCCGTCACGATCTTGCGTGCGGCGTCCTGGGGATCGATCAGCAGGTGAGGATTGACGAAGGCCGACATCACGGGGACCGACGTGGCCAGCACGGCGCCGTTGCGGTCCACGATGTCGGCGCGCTCCGACTGGATCGAGCCGCCGCGGGCGGCGACGCGCTGCGTTGGCTCGGCGCCATCGCGCAGCAACGATACGTAGCCCATGCGCAGGCCGACCGCCGTGAAGGCGATGCCGAAGATCACCGAGGCGATCACCAGCCGCTGCCGGGCTGTCTCCTGCACGTCACCCTTCAGGCGCTCCTTGGGCGACGCGTAACGCGCGCCGGCCGCCGCGTTTACCGCGGCGGCCGGTTCGGGCGACCCAGACTTTCGCCACAGCTTCACCGGGAACCCCCTTCATTTCGCGAGAGGATGTCGTCGATGGAGACTGCGGCGCTCTGGCCGTCGCCAACCGGACCCGCTGTTGCCGGCTCTTGGATCGAGGCCGGTCGAGGGGGCGTCGTGGGTCCGGGGGTACGCTTGGAAAGGGGTGCGGAGGCCGGCGAGGGGCTGCCGGCCTCCGCTGCGACGCGGCCACCACCACCGGGCAAAGTCGACGAGGGGACGTCGTTGCCCGTTCGTGGGGGGGAAGGAGGTGGTGGATCGCGCCGCGGGGGGACAGATTCGGGTTTGAGCTGGTCGAGTCGGATGACTTGCTTGATGGAGGCCGACTCGAGCTTGAGATGTTTCTGCGCGAGCGCTTCGATACGCTCGGATTCGTTCAGGTGAGCCCATTCGACCCGCAGGATGTGCGTGGCCTGCTGGCTCTCGATGATCTTCTGGTTGGTGCGGTCGATGCGCTCCTCGAGGTCCTGCACCTTGTACTTGACCGTGAACAGCCCAACGGCCGTTGCCACGGCGACGACCGACCAGAACAGGAGTCCGCGATGGATCATGCGGCACCTCCGGTCCGAGGCCGTTCGGCACCGAGCTTCTCGGCGACGCGCAGCCGGGCGGAACGGGCCCGCGGATTGGCGGCGACTTCCTCGTCGGAGGGCAGCACGGGCTTGCGCGAGAGATCGCGCAGGGTGGCGGTCGGCCCGGCGGCGCCCGGCGGAGCATGACGCGACGGCCCTGGCGTACGACCAGCACGGGCACGGACAAATTCCTTCACGGCGCGGTCTTCCAGCGAATGGAACGATACGACCGCGAGACGGCCGCCCGGTGCCAGCACCTGCTCAGCGGCAGCAAGGCCACGCTCGAGCTCGCCCAGCTCATCGTTCACCGCGATACGCAGCGCCTGGAAGGTGCGCGTGGCCGGATCGCTCTCGTCCCGCCCCTGGGGACCGACCGCACGCCGCACGATCTCGGCCAACTCGCCGGTGGTCTCGATGCGCCTCGCACGCCGCGCCTCGACAATGCTGCGGGCCACACGACGGCTGCGACGCTCCTCGCCGTAGCGCCAGATGATGTCGGCGAGTTCCGTTTCGTTGGTTTCGTTTACGAGGTCGGCAGCCGACCGACCGCTCTTCTCCATCCGCATGTCGAGCGGCCCGGAGGCACGGAAGGAGAAGCCGCGATCGGCCTCGTCGAACTGCATCGACGACACGCCGAGATCGAGCGCCACGCCGTCCACCTCCTCGACACCCTCGGCCGACAGGAGCCCGGCCATGTCGCCGAAGCGGCCCTCGATCAGGCGCAGGCGCGGCGCATAGCGCTCGGCCAGTGCCCGGCCGGCCGCGATGGCATCGGGATCACGATCGATGGCGATGACCTGGCAAGCGGCGCGATCGAGCATGGCCGTGGTATAGCCGCCGGCGCCGAACGTGCCGTCGAGATAGCGCCCGCCGTCGCGCGGCTGCAGCGCATCGACGACTTCGCGCGCCATTACCGGAACATGGCGGACGCCGCTCATGCGTCGCCTCCACCCAGGTTGCGGACGAAGGCCGCCATCTTCTCGCGCTCGGCCTCCCGGCGCGCCTGCCAGTGCGCCGGGTTCCAGAGCTGGAACTTGTCGACCTTGCCGACCAGCATCACGCCGTCGGCCGCATCGAGCGCCTCGACGAACTCGCCCGGCATCGTGAACCGGCCATCGGGCTCCAGCGAAACGGTGCGGGCCCCGGCGGACAGATACCCGGCCGGATCGAAGGCGTCGTCATCGAGCGCGACCCGCAGCGCGCCCTTCGGCCCCAGCGCTTCGGCGCGCATGCGATCGAGCATCGAATCAAAGCCGGCGCGGGAGTTGCCGTTCACCAGACCGGTGATGGTGGGGGAATGATAGAGCACGAAGGCGCCGCGATCGTCCGCAGGCAGCTCGTCGCGAAAAGCCGCGGGCAACAGGACCCGGCCCTTCTTGTCCAGCTTGATCAGGATCTCGGACCGGAATGCCACGGCCCATCTCCCCCTAGACCCGCCGCAGGTGCCCCACGCCCCTGCGTTGCCTGTTACACGGGATACAATGGGATATCATGGGAAAGAACGGGATGCAATTATCTCCGAGAAGAATCCACAAGGAATCTGAAAGACTTAGACACGACATCTATTGCGCCTTCACCGCCGGATACCACAAGGGCTTGTAGGTTGGAGCCTGATTCAGGATGGAAGGGGGTCAGACGGCCTGTAAGCCGGGTTCTGTCCACGCCCGAAAGCGATGGATGGCCATTCCTCTGGGACGCCCGTCACCGAACGCCTCGCGCGACCGACCCGGGCGACGACGCGGAAACACCGCTGCCGGTTGCCCGGCGTGTCGCCCCTATTTGGTCTTGCTCCCGGTGGGGTTTGCCGTGCCGCTTCCGTTACCGGTCGCGCGGTGGGCTCTTACCCCACCGTTTCACCCTTGCCGTCCCGGCGAACCGGGCAGGCGGTCTGTTTTCTGTGGCACTTTCCCTGGGGTCGCCCCCGCCGGACGTTATCCGGCACCGTGTCTCCGTGGAGCCCGGACTTTCCTCACTCGCGCGGTTGCCCGCCCGAGTGCAGCCATCCAGCCGTCTGACCCGGCGCCTGACTAGGCCGCCCGCCCCAGCGGGTCAAGCAGACCGGCGAGCAGCGCCTTCGTTTCCGGGTCGACCATGCCGTCCACCCGGGCCGGCCGGTAATGACGCTGGAAGGCCTTGACGATCTCCTTCGGCGGCACGGCGAGCGGCGGTGCATAACCGAATCGTTGAAGCGCCTTGTGGAAGTCGCCGTCGAGCGGCCGCGTGCCGGCCCTCGGCCAAAGCCCGATCCCCTGCTCCGCCAGCGTCCGCCAAGGGAAGCGGCGGCCCGGATCGATCTTGCGCTCGGGCGCGATGTCGGAGTGACCGACGACGTTGCGCGGCTCAATGGCCGGATGGCGCGCCAGGATCCCGCGGCACAGGTCGACCAGCGCCGCGATCTGTTCGGCCGGATAGTCGTGCCGGTCGCCGTGCAGGTTCACGATCTCGATGCCGATCGACGTGCCGTTCAGCGCCTCACGGCCACGCCACCAGGATTTGCCGGCGTGCCAGGCGGTGCGATCCTCGGGCACGAGACGATAGACGGTGCCGTCGAGGTCCAGCACATAGTGCGAGCTCACGCGCAGGTCGCGCGTGCCGTCGCGCAGGATGTCGAGCGACTCCTGCAGCGGAAGCTCCGTGTAGTGCAGCACGAGGACATCGACGACCGAACCATCCGGTCTCGCCGCATGATTGGGCGACGGCAGGTCGACGATGGTCACGCTCAGGCCGGGACGAGGCCGCGTTGCCGGCGCAGCCGGTCATAGGCGTCGTTGATCAGCGCGAGCTTGCGATTCGCGACCGCGATCGCCTCCTCCGGCAGGCCCTGTGCCATCAGCCGGTCGGGATGATTGGCGCGTACCTGCCGCAGCCAAGCCTCGCGGATCTGTTCGTCGGTCGCCATCGGGTCGATACCCAGCACGACGCAGGGTTCGCACTCCACCGCGCCCAGGGCCGCGGCCTTCGCACGCTCGAACCGCGAGCTGGGCAGGCCGAAGATGCTGGCGACCTTCGCGAGATAGTCCGCTTCGGCGACATCGATCCTGCCGTCGGCCTGCGCGATGCTGAACAGCCCCTCGATCACGTTCTCGAGGATTTCCGGCGCGTCGGGAAACAGCGCGGCGACCTGCCGGGCGTAGGTCTCGAACCCGCCGACATCGCGCTTGGCGAGATCGAAGAAGCGCTCGACGTTCGCCTCCTCGCCCGGGGGGACCTCGAAGAACTCGCGGAACGCCGCCCTTTCGACTTCCGAGACCTCGCCGTCCACGCGCGCCATCTTCGCCCCCAGCGCAATGACGCCGATGGTGAAGCCGATCTGCCGCAGACCGGGATGCCCGCCATCGTCCGCCGGCGGCGAGGACAGGCCCAGCAGCTCGGCGATGCCGAGGCCGTTCATGCCCTCCACGATTCTGTCCCAGATCCTCATGCCGTGTCCTTATACCAGCAGGGAGCCGATTGCGACGCAGACCAGCAGGCCGAGCGCAAGACGACGATAGAATGTCTCGCTGGCCAGCGGGAACAGGCGCTCGCCGACCACGCCGCCCAGCATCACGGCCGGTGCAAGAAACAGGCCCTGTACGCCGGTGTTCCAGCCGATCAGATCGCGCGAGGCGAACGAGGCCAGTGCGATCAGATCGACGAAGACGAAATAGGTGGTGAGATTGGCCCGCACGCGCGCCGCAGGCTCGGTGCCCGCCAGATAGTAGAAGGCAATCGGCGGGCCGGCCATGCCCGAGAGCCCGTTGAGGAAGCCGCTGGTCGCCCCGGCCGCAAAAGTCGTCGCCGCGTTCGGCCGTCCGGGAAAGCGCCAGCCGCTGGCCAGCAAGGCGACCGCCGCCAGGATGATCGCCGAGATCGCCCACCGCATCGGCTCGGGCTCCACGCCGGTCAGCGTGTGGGTCCCCAGCGGGACCGCAAGGGCTGCAGCCACAAGCAGCAGGCCGATGCGCCGCCAGTCGACCAGCCGCACCACGCCCGGGACGAGCGGCAGGGCGACCGCGATCTCCAGCAGCAGGCAGAGGGCGATGCCGACCGCGGGGCCGTAGAGCGCGGAGAAGATCGGCGTCATCAGCATCGCCGCGCCGAAACCGGCAAACCCGCGCACCATGCCTGCAATGCAGGCAACCAGGGCGGAGATCAGGAAGGGAGCACTCAGGAAATCGGGCATCGCGCGCGGGACGCTAGCATTGCCGCAGCGCCGGGCGCGCATCATATAATGCAGGCCATGGCCTCAAAGAATCTCGCGGTTCCGGCTGCTCCCCTCCTGATGCCGTACATCCAGCGGCGGCCGGAGCTCGAAGGGGTGACGCCGAAGCCGTTCAAGCTCGTGTCGGACTACACGCCCGCCGGCGACCAGCCCGAAGCGATCCGCCAGCTCATCGCCGGTGTAGAGGCGGGCGAGCGCGACCAGGTCCTGCTGGGCGTCACCGGCTCGGGCAAGACCTTCACCATGGCCAACGTGATCGCGAGCCAGGGCAGGCCGGCGCTGGTGATGGCGCCCAACAAGACGCTCGCGGCGCAGCTCTATGCCGAGATGAAGGGTTTCTTCCCGGAGAACGCGGTCGAGTACTTCGTCTCGTACTACGACTACTATCAGCCCGAGGCCTACGTCCCGCGGACCGATACCTTCATCGAGAAGGATTCGTCGATCAACGAACAGATCGACCGCATGCGCCACTCCGCGACGCGCGCCCTGATGGAGCGCGACGACGTCATCATCGTGGCCTCGGTGTCCTGCATCTACGGCATCGGTCCGCTGGAGAACTATCAGGCGATGACCTTCCGCCTGCACAAGGGCCAGAAGATCGACCGCTCCACGCTGCTGCGCCGCTTCGTGGAGCAGCAGTACAAGCGCAACGACAACGCCTTCCAGCGCGGCACCTTCCGGGTACGCGGCGACACGATCGACCTGTTCCCCGCCCACTACGAGGACAAGGCCTGGCGCTTCGAGATGTTCGGCGACGAGATCGATTCGATCACCGAGTTCGACCCGCTGACCGGCGACAAGACGATCTCGCTGAACGACATCATCGTCTATGCCAACAGCCACTATGTGACGCCGAAGCCGACGATGCAGAAGGCGATCGACCAGATAAAGGCCGACCTGAAGCAGCGTCTGGAAGAGTTCAACCGCGCCGGCCGTCTGCTCGAGGCGCAACGGCTGGAACAGCGCACGCTGTTCGACATCGAGATGCTGGAGACCACCGGCTCCTGTGCCGGCATCGAGAACTATTCGCGCTATCTCACCGGCCGCAAGCCGGGCGAGCCGCCGCCCACGCTGTTCGAGTATTTCCCCAAGAACTCGCTGCTGATCTGCGACGAGAGCCACGTCACGGTGCCGCAGATCGGCGGCATGTTCCGCGGCGACTTCAACCGCAAGAGCGTGCTGGCCGAGTTCGGCTTCCGCCTGCCCTCGGCGATCGACAACCGGCCGCTGAAGTTCGAGGAGTGGGACGCGCTGCGGCCGCAGACGACCTATGTCAGCGCCACGCCCGGCGACTGGGAGATGGAGCGGACCCAGGGCACCTTCATCGAACAGGTGATCCGTCCGACCGGACTGATCGATCCGACCGTCCTCATCCGCCCCGTGGAGAAGCAGGTCGACGACCTGATCGCCGAGTGCAAGGACTGCGCGAAGAAGGGCCAGCGGGTGCTGGTCACCGTGCTCACCAAGCGCATGGCCGAGGATCTGGTCGAGTACATGCACGAATCCGGTATCCGCTGCCGCTACCTGCATTCCGACATCGACACGCTGGAGCGCATCGAGATCATCCGCGACCTGCGGCTCGGCGCCTTCGACGTGCTGGTCGGCATCAACCTGCTGCGCGAGGGCCTCGACATTCCTGAATGCGCGCTGGTCGCCATCCTCGACGCCGACAAGGAAGGCTTCCTGCGCTCGCCGACCTCGCTGGTGCAGACGATCGGCCGCGCCGCGCGCAACGTCGAGGGCCGGGTCATCCTCTACGCCGACAAGATGACGGACTCGATCAAGTACGCGATGGCCGAGACCGACCGGCGCCGCGCCAAGCAGACCGCCTACAACGAGAAGCACGGCATCACCCCGGCCTCGGTGAAGCGCAACATCGCGGAGATCCTGCAGTCGACCGCCGAGCGCGATCACTACACCGTGGACACCGGCGTATCGGGCGACGTGCATCTGGTCGGGCACAATCTGCGCACCCACATCGCCGAACTCGAGAAGCGCATGCGCGCCGCCGCCGCCGACCTTGAGTTCGAGGAGGCCGGCCGCCTGCGCGACGAGATCCGCCGCCTCGAAGCCCATGAACTCGAACTGCCGGGCCAGGCTGCCAGCGCCAATGTCGGCGTCCATCTCGGCAAGATGCAGCATTCGCGGGTCTTCCGCGGCGTGCGCACCGGTTCCGGCGGACGCGGCAAACCAGCACGTCGCAGCGGGCGGTAGCGAACCGGGCGTCGACAGTTTCGCCTGACCGTGTGTCGTCGAGAGTTTTCTCGCCCGTCGGACTCGGGTCGCTATAGTCCCCGCACATGTCCGCCGCGCCGACCGATCTCCGTCGCTATCTCACCGCCCTCGCCTCGCTGACCCTCGTCCAGGTCATCTCGACGATGGTCTTCAACCAGGCCTCCGTGCTGGCGCCGGCGGCCGCCACCGAGTTCGGCATCGCGGCGGCGGACGTCGCCTACTATGTGTCGATCGTCTATCTGGCGGCGATGATCTCGACCGTGGGCGGCGGCCCGCTCACCCGAAGGCTGGGACCGATCCGCTTCATGCAGACCGGGCTGACCATCGCGGCGCTCGGTTCCTTCGTATTCGCGACGGGCGGCGTGGCGATGGCCGCGCTTTCGGCCTTCATCGTCGGCCTAGGCTCGGGTCCCCTCACCATCGCCAGTTCGCACATCCTGGCGCGCGTGTCGCCGCCCCGCCTGGCGAACGTCACCTTTTCGCTGAAGCAGAGCGGCGTGCCGCTCGGCTTCGCGATCTGCGGTGCCGTGCTGCCATCCCTGGCCCTCGATTTCGGCTGGCGCTGGGCCGCGGCCTCGGTCGGCATTCTTTCAATCGCCGCGGCGATCGCCATGCAGCCGCTGCGCACCCTGTACGACGACGAGCGTACCGGTGGGTCGGCACGCCTCCCGTCCCTGACCGAGATTCTCGAGCCGCTGCGCCTGGCCTGGCGCGACCCGATCCTGCGGCCGATGTGCTTCATCGGGATGCTGTTCTCGGCCACGCAGGCGATCGTCGTGAACTTCACCGTCGTCTATGCCGTCGATGGCCTGCAGATGTCCTACGTGCTGGCCGGCGCGCTGCTCTCGGCGGCCACGGTCGCCGGCGCCTTCGGCCGCGTCTTCTGGGGCGCACTCGCCGACCTGCTGCGGCGGCCCTCGGCGGTGCTGGCGGGCATCGGCGCCATCATCGCAATGGCCGCGACCGTGATGGCCTTCTCGACGCCCGCCTGGCCCATCACCGCGATCTACATCGTCTGCACGATCCTGGGCGGCACCGCCGTTGGCTGGAACGGCGTGTTCATCGCCGAGAGCGCCTCGCGGGCCCCACCGGGACGCGCCGCTGAGTTCACCGGCGCGACACAGCTCTTCGTCTTCTGTGGCGCACTCCTGTCGCCGCTCCTGTTCCGCACCGTGCTCGCCGTCACCGGCGTCTACGAGGCGGGCTATCTCCTGCTCGCCGCCGGCGTGGCGACCGCGTCCTTCTTCCTCGGCCGGGCGGCGCTGCGCCGATCCTGACTCACCCTTCGCCGAGCGCGCTTTCGTGCCAGCGGCGCAGCAGCAGGTGCGACACCAGCGACAGCAAACCGTAGATCGCGATGCCCGCCGCGGAGATCAGCACCAGAGCCGCGAACATGCGCGGGATCTTGAGCTGGTAGCCCGATTCGAGGATGCGGTAGGCAAGGCCGGACTCCCTCCCGCCGGAGCCCGCGACGAACTCCGCGACGACGGCGCCGATCAGCGCCAGACCACCCGAGATGCGCAGGCCTCCCAGGAAGTACGGCAGCGCCGCCGGCAGGCGCAGGTCGAGCAGCGTGCGCCACCGGCTCGCGCCGTAGAGTTCGAACAGGTCGAGCAGGTTGCGGTCGACCGAGCGCAGGCCCAGCACCGTGTTCGACAGGATCGGGAAGAAGGCCACCAGCCAGGCGCAGATCAGCAGAGAAACGTTGACGTCGTCGACCCAGGCGATGATCAGCGGCGCGATGGCCACGATCGGCGTCACCTGCAGGATGATGGCGTAAGGAAAGAGCGACAGTTCGATCCAGCGCGACAGCGAGAACAGCAGCGCCAGCAGGACGCCGACCACCACCGCGGCCAGCAGCGCCTGCAGGGTGATCGTGAGCGTGACGATGAGGGCCGGCCAGAGGGTGCCCCAGTCCGACACCAGCGTCTTCGCCACCAGGATCGGGCCCGGCAGAATGTAGGGCGGGATCGCCATCGCGCGCACGAGGCCCTCCCAGAGGACCAGCATGAAGAGGCCCATGAGGAGCGGCGCGAGGATGCGGGCGCTCATGCCGCCATCGCTTCCGAAAGCTGCGCCGAGGCGAGTCGGCAGAGGGCGGCGTAGTCGGCGGAGGTGCCGAAGGCCTCGCTGCGTGGATAGGGCGCCGGGATCGCGAGTTCGGAACGCACCCGGCCGGGGCGCGCGCTCATCACCACGATACGCTGCGACAGGAAGACCGATTCGAAAACCGAATGGGTCACGAACACGGCGGTGAAGCGCGTGCGCTGCCAGAGTTCCAGGAGATCGGTGTTGAGCCTGCGCCGGGTGATCTCGTCGAGCGCGGCGAAGGGTTCGTCCATCAGGAGCAGCTTGGGCGCCGTGACCAGCGCGCGCGCGATCGACACGCGCATCTTCATGCCGCCCGACAGTTCGCGCGGATAGCTCTTCTCGAAACCCTGCAATCCCACGCCCGCGAGCGCTTCGGCCGCGCGCGCCTCGCGCTCGGAACGCGCCACCCCGCGCAGCTTGAGCGGCAGGGCCACGTTCGCCAGCGCCGTCGTCCACGGCATCAAGGTCGGTTCCTGGAAGACGAAGCCCAGGTCGGGCCTGCCCTCCGGCCAGTCGATCGAGCCGGCGGTCGGCTCGGCGAGACCCGCGATCAGCCGAAGCAAAGTCGATTTTCCGCAGCCCGAGGGGCCGAGCACGCTCAGGAACTCACCGGCCTCGATGTCGAGTGACGCGCCGGCCAGCGCCCGGACACCGTTCGCGAAGACCTGGGATACGTCGTGGACGCGAACGAGCGGCATCAACCCGCGGGCAGGGTCAGGTCGAGGCGCGTGGCCCAGGTCGGCAAGGGCAGCGAGTCGCGCACCACTAGGTTGGCGGGCAGCGCCGCACGGTCGGTCACCCGGGCGAAGGGCAGGACGAGCCGGGCGCGCACCCCGAACACCGCGTCGCCATCGAGATGCTCGTCGTCCTCGGGGAAGAACTCGGTGATCAGCGGCGCATGGCCGGGCGCCTGGACGATCATGTGCAGATGGGCGGGCCGCCAGGCGTCGCGGCCCAGGACCCGAAGCATGTCGCCGGCCGGCCCATCGTCCGGCACCTTGTAGGAAACCGGCCGCACGGTGGTGAAGGCGAAGGTGCCGTCCTCCGCCACGGCCAGGCGGGCATGATAGTTGGTCGGCGACTGCGCCGCGTCCTGCTGGGCGTAGAGTCCGTTGCCGGCATTCTGCCAGATCGCCAGCACGGTTCCCTTCGCCGGTGCGCCCGTTCCGTCGACGACGCGACCGCTCACGACCAGCGGCTCGCCCACCTGGCCGCGCCACAGGTCGCCGCCATTGGGCAGTTCGGGCGCGCCCTCGATGTGGAACGGGCCGAGGACGGACGACGGCGTTCCGCTGCCGGCGGCATTCACCATGTCGACGAGCGACGACACGCCGAGCAGGTCGGAGAACAGGATGTATTCGTTGCGCTTGTCGTCGGTGAACTTCGTCGCGCGCGTGAGCGCATCGATGGCGGCGCCCCACTCCGCCTGCGTGACCTGGTTCTCGCGCACGAAACTGTGGAGATGGCCGGCCAGCGACACCAGCAAGGTCCGCGCGCGCTCGGACGGCGCATTGCGCGCATAGTCGGCGAAGGCCTGGGTGATCGAGGTCGGGGTGAGATCGCGCACGGACGCCTCCCTGAAGCCGGGGCCTCGGCCCGTTACCGCGGCGCCCGCAGGAGCGCGTCGTAGTCCGCCCGCAGCAGCGCGAACAGCAGATGGTCGGCCCACTGGCCGTTGATGCGCAGATACTGCCGGGCAAGCCCCTCCTCATGGAAGCCGACCTTGGTCAGCACGGCCTTGGAGGGCTCGTTGTGCGGCAGGCAGGCGGCCTCGAGCCGGTGCAGACGCAGGTCGTCGAACACGAACGGCAGGGTGGCGCGCAGCCCGTCGGTCATCAGGCCCTGGCCGGCATAGGGTTGGCCCATCCAGTAGCCGACGGAGGCGGCCTGGGCGACGCCGCGGCGGACGTTGCTGAGATTGATTCCGCCGACCAGCCGGCGGCCCTCGTTGCTGAAGACGAACAGGCCGTAGGCCTCCCCGGCCCGCCATTCCTTGATCTGCTGCCGCAAGCGGCGCCGGAAATGGTCGCGGGCCAGAGAATCCTCAGGCCAGGTCGGCTCCCACGGGGTCAGGAAAGCCCGGCTGCGGGCGCGCAATTCGGCCCATTCCGGCCAGTCGTCCATGCTCGGCGCGCGCAGAAACACGCGCTTCCCGGTAATCCGGGTCATCCCTGACAGCGACAACGGGACGTCGGCAAAGCGAAACATCTTGGGCTATACTAGCGCTTCTTCGGAATTCTTGCATGTTTTCCGGGGTTCGACGTAGGAAATCGAGACGGTCCGCCACGCACCGAGTCGCCGGAAGAGCTGCCGCCCTTCGGCCAAACGGTCGTATTGCATTCATCCATCGTAGGTCCTCGAGGCACATCGGCCATGGAAACCGCTAGCAAACCCAGCGTCGGCGAAAAGGGCAGATTCTATCTGACCAAGCACATCTGGCTTCCCCAGCAGCCGCTGGAGGATTTCAACCTCAAGCTTTCGGACATGATCCTGCGGAACATGCCGAAGCTGCCGCTGGGCGGCGAGGACGCGATGAAGGTCTTCCCGGTGCTGGGAGAACTCAAGAAGAGCCACGCCAAGATCAAGGCCGACCTCGAATACCTGCTGAGCCATCACGAAGAGATCCCTGCCCTCCACGAGGTCCACCCGCGCGACCTCTACGTGCCGGGCCGCGCCTGGCGCACCTTCCTGTTGAAGCTGTGGGGCCATGACGTTCCGGAGAACGCTGCGGCGGTGCCGGACACGATGGCTGCGATCGCGCAGATCCCCGGCGTCCACACGGCGCTGTTCAGCATCCTCGCCGGCCGGGCCGAGATCGAGCCGCACCGGGGATCCGCCGCCGGCATCATCCGCTTCCACTACCCGCTGATCGTGCCGAAGGAGCCCGAGAAGTGCTGGATCGAGATCGGCGGCCATCACTTCTTCTGGAAGGAAGGCGAGCCGCTGGTGTTCGACGACACACGCGAGCATTGGGTCAAGAACCAGACCGATGAGACGCGCGTCGTGCTGATCATCGACTTCAACGCCCCGATGCCGTTCCCGATGAACCTCTACACCGGCCTGCGCTACAATCTCATCCGCCGCAGCGCCGAGATAAAGACCGCCATCGAACGCGCCGCGATCGGCGTCCCGCCGCGCACCGCCACCCCGGCGGAACTTCCGAAGGCCGCTTAGAGTCGGAAAGGTGGAGTGCGCGACCGCGCGCTCGCCTACGCCGCGAGCCGGCCGGCGATCTTGTCGAGCGACTCCAGCCCGTGGATCGGGCCGAGCGCGGCGAGCGTGAGGTTGCCCCGTAGCAGGCGGCGGGCGACGCGGCGCACCGCGTCCTGGTCGACCGCCTCGATGCGCGACACGATCTCCGCATAGGGAATCGTGCGGCCGTGGACGATCAGGTGGCGCGCGGCCTGCTCGCAGCGCGCGCCGCTCGATTCGAGGGCCATCAGCGTGCCGGCCTTGATCTGGTTGCGGGCGCGCACCAGCTCCTGCTCGTTCAGCGTATCGGCCACGCCGACGAATTCCTCGCATACCGCGGGCACCAGTTCGGCCAGATCGTCCTCGCCGGTGCCGGCATAGATGCCGAACAGGCCGCCGTCGGCGTAGGCCGTGTTGAAGCAGTGGATGCCGTAGACCAGGCCGCGCTCCTCGCGGATGCGCTGGAACAGCCGGGAGGACATGCCGCCGCCGAACAGGGTCGAGTAGATCGCCAGCGCGAAATAGTCGGGATCGCGGTAGCCGATGCCCTCGCAGCCCAGCACGAGATGCGCCTGTTCGAGCACCCGCTGCTCGCGGCCGTCGCCGCCGACATAGGCGAGTGGCACCGGCTTGTCGGCATTGGCCGGCGTGCGCGGGACCGAGCCGAAATGCTTCTCGGCGAGATCGACGATCTGGTCGTGCTCGACCCGGCCGGCCGCCGACAGGACCATGTTTCCGGCCGTGTAGTGGCGGGCGAGATAGGCGAAGAGATCGTCGCGGCCGATCGCCTCGACCGTCGCCGCGGTACCCAGCACCGGACGGCCGAGCGGCTGGCCGGGCAGTGCGGTCTCCTGGAACTGGTCGAAGATCAGGTCGTCGGGCGTGTCCAGCGCCTGGCCGATCTCCTGCAGGATGACGCCGCGCTCGCGCTGCAGCTCGTCGGGATCGAACACCGAGTTGCGCAGGATGTCGGAGATCATCTCGACGCCCAGCGCCACGTCCTCCTTGAGGACGGAGGCATGATAGGCGGTGATCTCGCGGCCGGTATAGGCGTTCAGGCTGCCGCCGACATTCTCGATCTCTTCGGCGATGGCCCGGGCGCTGCGGGTGCGCGTGCCCTTGAACGCCATGTGCTCCAGCATGTGGGCCATGCCGTTGAGTTCGGCGGTCTCGTGCCGTGTGCCGCAGCCGACCCAGATGCCGAGCGACGCCGATTCCACCTCCGGCATCGGGTCGACGGCGATTCTCAGGCCGTTGCCCAGCGTCGTGACCTTCACTTCGCTCACGTGCGCACCTTGCCCTTGGCCGCAGGCGCGGCGGCCATCTCCCGGCGTTCGTCGATCATGGATTTGAGGACCGCGACGTCGTTGGGCATGCCGTCGGCCCGCTCGGCCCGCTCCAGCAGGTCGGCGAGGCGCGCCGGCAGGCGCGGCCGCGTGCCGGTCGCCTTCTCGACGGCGTCCGGAAACTTGGCGGGATGCGCCGTCGCCAGCACGACCATGGGAATGGCGGGATCCCGGCGATGCCGTTGCGCCAGCGCATATCCGACGGCGGTGTGCGGATCGATCGTCTCGCCGTAGCGCGTCAGGCAGTCCTTCATCGCTGCGAGCGTCCCGGCATCGTCCAGCCGGCCCGCGTCGAAGAGTTCACGGACGCCGGCCAGCACGTTGCCGCCGACCTTCAGCGTGCCGGTGCTGCGGAAGGCGGTCATGGCGTCGGCGAGGGCAACGCCGTTGCGATCGTAGAGGTCGAACAACAGACGCTCGAAATTGCTCGAGATCTGGATGTCCATGCTCGGGCTCAAAGTCGGCACGACTTCAGAGGTCGTCATCGTGCCGCTCTCGAAGAAGCGCGCCAGGATATCGTTGCTGTTGGCGCCGACCACGAAGTGCGAGATCGGCAGGCCCATCCGCTTCGCGGCATAGCCCGCATAGACGTTGCCGAAGTTTCCGCTGGGCACGCTGAACGCCACCGGGCGTTCCGGGGCGCCGAGCTTCAGGGCGGCCCAGAAGTAATAGACGATCTGCGCCATCACGCGGGCGAAGTTGATCGAGTTTACCGCCGTCAGCGCGTGCCTGTCGCGAAACGCCAGATCGTTGAAGCAGGCCTTGGCGAGATCCTGGCAGTCGTCGAACGTGCCCTGCACCGCGATGTTGTGGACGTTGGGCGCCAGCACCGTCGTCATCTGCCGGCGCTGGACCTCGCTCACGCGACCGTGCGGGAACAGCATGAAGATATCGATGGTCCGGCGGTCGCGCACCGCCTCGATGGCGGCCGAACCCGTGTCGCCCGAGGTGGCGCCCACGATGGTGGCGTGCTGGCCCCGTGCCGTCAGCGTCTGGTCGAGCATGCGCCCGAGCAGCTGCAGCGCCACGTCCTTGAAGGCGAGCGTAGGTCCGTGGAACAGTTCGAGCAGATGGAGGCCCGAATCGCCGAGCGGCTTCAGCGGCGCGACCTCCGGCGTCTCGAACGAGGCATAGGCCTCGCCGATCAGGCGACGGAACGTCGCCTCGTCGAAGGCGTCGCCGATGAACGGCCGCATGATGCGGAAGGCCAGTTCGGTGTAGCCGAGGTCCTTGAGGGCCGCGATCTCGGCCTTGCTGAACTGCGGCCATTCGGCGGGCAGGTAGAGGCCGCCGTCGCGGGCGAGGCCCGCGAGCATGATGTCCTCGAAACCCAGCGGCGCGGGATTGCCCTGCGAGCCGTGGCGGGTGCTGATGTAACGCAACGATTCCTCCGGCTACGCGACCTGCCGACAGGCCTCGTGGTCCTTGCGGACCCGCTTCGTGGAGGCCGGGAATTTGGCCAGCGCCTTCTCCGGGCGGGTCGGCCGCTTGACCAGATCGCCGCCGCAGTTCGGGCAATGACCGCCCAGGCGGGTTTGCGCGCAGTCGGCGCAGAAGGTGCACTCGAAGGTGCAGATCAGGGCATCGGACGCGCCGTTGGGCAGGTCCTTGTCGCAGCATTCGCAGTTCGGACGGAGGTCGAGCATGGCTCCCTCTTACGCCTGCAGGTAGCGGCTTTCCAGATGGGCTTTGAAGGCGGCGGCCCCGAGCGGCGCGCCGGTGGCCTCGGTCAGGATCTCGTCGGTGGTCGCGATGGAGCCCTTGCTGTGCACGTTTTCGCGCAGCCAACACAGCAGCGGGCCGAAATCGCCCTGTCCGATGGCCTCCATCAGGCTCGGATGAGCGCGCCGGGCGGCGCCGAAGAGCTGGGCCGCGGCCAGCGCGCCCAGCGTGTAGGTCGGGAAATACCCCCAGCCGCCGTCCGGCCAATGGATGTCCTGCAGGCACCCCAGCGAGTCGTCCGGCGGCACGATGCCCAGCAGATCGCGCATGCCGTCGTTCCAGGCGCCCGGCAGATCGGGCAGCGCGAGGTCGCCCGCCAGCATCGCCCGCTCCAGCCGGTAGCGCAGCATGATGTGGAGCGGATAGGTGACCTCGTCGGCATCGACGCGAATGAAGCCCGGCGCTACGCGCGTGTAGAGCCGGTGGATGTTCCCTTCGGTCCAGGCCGGCCCCTCCTTGCCGAAGGCGGCGCGCATGCGCGGGGCGGCGAAGCCGAGGAAGGCGTCGCTGCGACAGGCCTGCATCTCCATCAGCAGCGACTGGCTCTCGTGCAGGGTCATGCCGCGCGCATTGCCGACCGGCTGGCGACGCCAGGCCTTGGGCAGGCCGGCCTCGTAGAGACCGTGTCCGGTTTCGTGCAGCACACCCATCAGCGAGCGCGCGAAATCCGCCTCGTCGTAGCGGGTGGTGATACGCACGTCGTCGGCCGTCCCGCCGGTGAACGGATGCGCCGACACGTCGAGCCGGCCGTGATGAAAGTCGAAGCCGATCCGGCGGATCAGTTCCTCGCCCAGCCGGCGCTGCGCCTCGACGGGAAACGGACCTTCGAGCGGCAGCGGATCGGGCTGGCTCTTCTGACGCTCCAGAACGCGGCCCAGCAGATCCGGCAGGAACCCGCGCAGTTCGGCGAACAGAACGTCGATGCGCCCCGCGCGGCCGCCGGGCTCGAATTCATCGAGCAGCGCTTCGTAGACCGAGGTGCCCAGCGCCGCGGCCTTGGCTTCGCCGACACGCCGCATGATCGTCAGCACCTCGGTGAGCGTCGGCAGCAGCGACTTGAAGTCCGCATTCTTCTTGGCCGAGCGCCACGCCAGCTCGCAGGCCGAGCAGGCCCGCGTGCGCGCCTCGACGAGGTCGGACGGCAGCGCGCTCTCGTGCACCCACGACCGGCGCATCTCGCGCAGGTTGGCCGCCTGCCAGGGATCGAGCGAGGCCCTGCCATCCTCGGCGCGCGACAGCAGATCGGGCATCTCCGGCGCCGAGATGATCTCGTGGGCGATGACGCCCAGGGTCGCCAGCTGATCGGCACGATCGCCACTCGCGCCGTCCGGCATCATGGTCGAACGATCCCAGTTCAGGATGGCCGCCGCGCGACCGATGTCGCTCAGGCGCGAGAAGCGACGTTCCAGCTCCGCATAGGGATCGTTGGCGATCATGGCGCCTTCCTGCGCCCGTTGATCTCCAGCCGGCCGTTCTCCCAGTGATAGGCGAGATAGACGCCGGCCAGGGCGAGCGCGATCAGGAACCAGGTGAGGGCGTACTGGAGATGGTCGTTGGGAATCTCGAGCCGGGTCTGGCCGCCCACCGGCACGCCGCCCGGATTGGGCGTGGCATCGGCCTCGAGGAAGAACCTGTCGAGCCTGGGATCCGGCGCCGCCCCCGCCATCTTGCGCATCAGCGGTACGTCGGCCTGGAACCAGACGTTCTTCTCCGGGACGTTCTCGGGCGCGAAGCGCGCCCTGGTCTGGGATCGGCGGACGAGGCCGGTCAGCTCGACCCGCCCCGAAGACTGCGCCGCCGCCTGCGTCGCGGCAGCCCGGTCCGGGACCCAGCCGCGATCGAACAGGACCACTCGACCGTCATCCGTCTTGAGCGGCACGATGACCTGCAGCCCGACCTTGTTCTTCAGGCTGCGCGCGGCCAGGAAGAACTCCCGCCCATGCTCGAAGGTACCGGCGACCTTCACGCGCCCGTATTCGTGGCGCAGCGGATCGCCGCTCAAAAGCTGGTCGAGCGTCATCGGCGCCGCCGCTTGGTTGGTGGCGATGCGATCGAGGATGTCGCGCTTCCACTCGCGACGCTCCAGCTGCCAGATGCCGAGGCTCAACGACAGGACCAGAATCGGCAGCGAGACGAGCGTGGGCCAGAGAGCGGGCCGCAGCCGGATCATGATGTCTCCTCTACTCGTCGAGTTCGCCTAGTCATCGAGTTCGGTCGTGCGATGGACGAACTGCTGGGCGACCAGCAGGGCCTTGAGGAAGCGCAGCATCCACACGGCCAGCGCGAAAGTGAGCGGCAGCCAGATCGCCACGTGCACCCACCACGGCGGCTCGTAGCGGAACTCGACCCAGAAGACGAGCATCATGATGATGGCGCCGAGCCCCAGGATGACGAACACCGCCGGCCCGTCGCCGGCATCGTTGCCGCGCAGGTCGAGCCCGCAGGCGTCGCACCGATCGACCACGTTCAGCAGGCCGGCGAACAGCCGCCCCTTGCCGCACCGGGGACAGGCGCCGCGCAGGGCGACGTCGAAAGGCGATTGCCGGGGCCAGTCAGACACGAGGGTCTCCCAAAGACGAACCGCCGGGGAGCACCCGGCGGTTCCAAGATAGCCTGTATGTCTGCTTCAGTGCAGGGCGATCGGCGCCTTACCGGCGCCCCACCAGTAGATGCAGAAGAACAGGAACAGCCAGACGACGTCGACGAAGTGCCAGTACCAGGCAGCGGCCTCGAAGCCGAAGTGTTGCTTGGGCTTGAACTGCCCCTTGGCGGCGCGGATCAGGCAGACGATCAGGAAGATCGTGCCGACCAGCACGTGGAAGCCATGGAACCCCGTCGCCATGAAGAAGGTCGAGGTATAGATGTCCTGACTGAACGTGAACGGCGCATGAATGTACTCATAGGCCTGGACGCCCGTGAAGATCATGCCCAGCAGCACGGTGCACAGCAGGCCACGCACGGCGTCCTTCTGGTTGCCTTCGATGATCGAGTGATGCGCCCAGGTCGCCGTGGTGCCCGACAGCAGGAGGATCAAAGTGTTCATCAGCGGCAGGTCGAACGGCGCGATGATGCTGATGCCCTTCGGCGGCCAGATGCCGCCTGTGGCCTCCGTACGGATCGGCTGATTCGGCGAGCCCGGGTAGAGAGACGCGTCGAAGAAAGCCCAGAAGAAAGCCGCGAAGAACAACACTTCCGAGGCGATGAAAAGGATCATGCCGTAGCGCAGGCCGAGCTGGACCACGGAGGTGTGAAAGACGCGTGACTCGGCGATGACGTCGGACCACCACCAATACATGACGCCCAGCACCAGCAGCAGGCCGGGGGCAATCCCCCACCAGTGCACCTTCTTCATGAAGTCGCCAATGCCCTGGCCCAGCATGTCGGGATGCAGCGCAAGGCCGAAGCCGAGCGCCAGGATCAGGGCTGCCAGCGCACCCAAGGCCGGCCACGGGCTGGGGTCGACGAGATGATAGGGATGCTTCGGGGTACCGCCGGCCATGTTCATCCACCCTTTCCGATATCGCTGCCGGGCAATCCACCCAGCAAGGTCCTGGCCCGTTCCGTCTTCGCCTCGAAGAATGTGTACGAGAGCGTGATGGTCCGGATGTTGTCGTATCGCCGATCCTTGTCCAGTTCGGGATCGACGAAGAAGATCACGGGCATGTCCACGGACTGCCCGGGCAGCAGCAACTGCTCGGTGAAGCAGAAGCACTGGAGCTTGTTGAACCAGCCGCCTGCCGTTTCGGGCGTGACGTTGTAGGTCGAAGTGCCGACGGCCGGACGCTGCGAGAGGTTGGTCACGCGATAGTAGGCGAGATGCTCCTCGCCAAGCCGGACCGTGACCTCGCGCTGCAGCGGCTGGAACTTCCACGGCAGCGACGTGTCGACGTTGGAATCGAAACGCACCCTGACCGTGCGGTCGAGTACCGGACGGTCGCCGCTCTGCGCCACGACCGGCGTGCCGCCGAACCCGGTGGTGCGACAGAAAAGGTCGTAGAGCGGCACCGAGGCGTAGGCAAAGCCGCCCATGCCGGCCGTCATGAGGAAGAGGCGTCGCGCGAGCCGCTTGTTCCTGGCGGCGGTGTCGGGCGTGTCATCCGTCATCCGAAGCCTCCCATGCGCACGATCGTCAGGCCGAAGAACAGGATCACGAGAACCAGCAGGAAACCCGCTATGAACAGGTTCTTGCCGCGCTGGCGGCGGTGCATGTCGGTATCGCCCGGTCGACGGTCCTGTGCCATGGCCGCGCTCATCCCGCGATCCGGCTCACGACGAGATCGACCGGCAGGGCCGCAAACAGCGCAGCAAGATAGATCAGCGAGTAGCGGAACATCTTGCGTGCCGCCCGGTGCGAGGTTTCGTCGTCCGCGGTGCGCCAGACGGCGATCGCGTGACCGACGAAGCCGAGACTGAGCGTCAACGCCACCGCGCCATAGACCCAGCCGACCGCTCCCAACAGGGTCGGCGCGAGCGCGACCGGTATCAGCAGCAGCGTGTAGATCAGCATCTGCCGCTTGGTCTCGCGCGGCCCCGCCACCACCGGCAGCATCGGGACGCCGGCCCGGCGATAATCTTCGCGGCGGTAGAGGGCGAGCGCCCAGAAATGCGGCGGGGTCCAGAGGAATATCAGCAGGAAGAGCGCGATCCCGACCGCGGACACGTCGCCGGTTGCGGCGGCCCATCCGATCATCGGCGGGAAGGCGCCGGCCGCACCACCGATCACGATGTTATGCGGCGTCCGGCGCTTGAGCCAGATCGTGTAGACGAACACGTAGAACAGGATGGCCGCCGCGAGCAGCGCGGCAGCCACGAAGTTCGTCGATAGCGCCATCAGCAGGACCGAGAAGATCGACAGCAGCACGCCGAGACCGAGCGCGTCGTCCGGCGCCACGCGGCCGGCCGGGAGCGGACGGTTGCGCGTGCGGGCCATCAACGCGTCGAGGTCGCGCTCGTACCACATGTTGATCGCGCCGGCCGCGCCCGAACCCAGGGTGATCGCCAGAACGGCCAGCGCTGCCTTGAACGGGTGGAGATGCACCGGTGCGATCAGCACGCCGATCCAGCCGGTGAAGACCACCAGCGACATCACGCGCGGCTTCAGCAGGTCGATGTAGTCGCGCACGCGTGCGGGCGTGGCGGCCCCCTCGATGCTTCGCGTGAATGTCTGCGCGGTGTCGCTCATGGTCCTTTCAAGGCGAAGGCGCCTTCTTGGGGCGCCTCCGCTCCGTTCCTAGTGGTTCGCCGTCGGCGAGATGTGCGGCAGGTCTTCGAACGTGTGGAACGGCGGCGGCGAGGACACCGTCCATTCCAGGGTCGTCGCACCCTCGCCCCAGTAGTTCGCGCCGACCTTGCGGCCGTACATGAGCGTGCCGAAGACCACGAAGACCAGCCAGAACAGGGTCGCCCCGAACGAGAGGATCGCACCGATCGAGGAGAGATAGTTCCAGTGCGCCATCGCGTCGGGATAGTCCACGTAGTGGCGCGGCATACCGGCCAGGCCCGAGAAATGCATCGGGAAGAAAGTCAGGTTCACGGCGACAAAGGTGACCCAGAAGTGGATCTGCGCCGCCCACTCCGGATACTGCCGGCCCGACATCTTGCCGATCCAGTAGTAGAAGCCGGCGAACATGCCGAACACAGCGCCAAGCGACAGCACGTAGTGGAAATGCGCGATCACGTAGTAGGTGTTGTGCAGCGAGTAGTCGACGCCGGCATTCGACAGGACGACGCCGGTGACGCCGCCGACCGTGAACAGGAAGATGAAGCCGATCGCCCACAGCATCGGAATCGTGAGACGGATCGAGCCGCCCCACATGGTGGCGATCCACGAGAAGATCTTCACGCCCGTCGGCACCGCGATGACCATGGTCGCGGCCACGAAGTAGGCGCGCGTGTCGACGTCCAGGCCGACCGTGTACATGTGATGCGCCCACACGACGAAGCCGACGACGCCGATCGCGACCATGGCGTAGGCCATTCCGAGGTAGCCGAAGATCGGCTTGCGGGCGAAAGTCGAGATGATGTGGCTGATGATGCCGAAGGCCGGCAGGATCATGATGTAGACTTCGGGGTGCCCGAAGAACCAGAACAGGTTCAGGAACAGTACCGGATCGCCGCCACCCTCGGGCTTGAAGAACGAGGTTCCGAAGTTGCGGTCGGTCAGCAGCATCGTGATGGCGCCGGCGAGGACCGGCAGCGCCAGCAGCAGCAGGAAGGCCGTGACCAGGATCGACCAAGCGAAGAGCGGCATGCGGTGCAGGGTCATGCCCGGCGCGCGCATGTTGAGGATGGTCGTGATGAAGTTGATCGCACCGAGGATCGAGCCAGCACCAGCGATATGCAGCGAGAAGATCGCCAGGTCCATGCCGGCGCCCTGGTTGATCGTGAGCGGCGGATAGATCGTCCAGCCGGTGCCCACGCCGCCACCGATCAGCGCCGACATCAGCAGCAGGATGAAGGCCGGAGGCAGCAGCCAGAAGCTGATGTTGTTCATGCGCGGGAACGCCATGTCGGGCGCGCCGATCATGAGCGGCACGAACCAGTTGCCGAAGCCGCCGATCAATCCCGGCATGACCACGAAGAACACCATGATCAGGCCGTGTGCCGTCACGATCGTGTTCCAGAAGTGGCCGTCGGGCGTGCCGTCGGCACCATTGAAGTACTGAACGCCCGGCTGCATCAGCTCGAGGCGCATGTAGACGGAGAATGCTCCTCCGATCAGCGCCGCAAAGATCGAGAACACAAGGTACATCGTGCCGATGTCCTTGTGATTCGTGCTGAAGAGCCACCGCTTGATGCCGGTGGGGGTGTGGTCGTCATGCCCGTGGGCGGTGTGGTCGTGGGCGGCGCCGTGCGCGGTGGCCATTCTTGATCTCCTGCGGAGAAGCGCTTAGCGGGTGGCGGGAATGATGGTGGCGGAGGCGACGTCGGTCGCGGGCGCGAGCCCGGCGGCCTTCTTCTTGTCCGCAACCCACTTGTCGAAGTCGGCCTTCGAGACCACGCGGACGCCGATCGGCATGAAGCTGTGGTTCTGGCCGCAGATCTGCGAGCACTGGCCGAAGTACAGGCCCTCTTCCTTGACGCTGATCCAGCCCTCGTTGAGGCGACCGGGGATCACCGTCTTCTTGACGCCGAAGCCCGGAACCGTCCAGCCGTGCATGCTTCCGCCCTCGGCGGTGCCGATGATGCGCACCACGGTGTTGGCCGGGATCACCATCTCCTCGTCGACCGCCAGCAGGCGCGGCACCTGCGGCTTGGTCTTCGCACGGTCGGCCTCGCTCAGCATGCGGCTCTCGACCGTGAAATCGCCCTGGTCGGGATAGTTGTAGGACCAGTACCACTGGTGACCGGTGACCTTGACGGTCAGCGCCGCCTCGGTGGCCTTGTCGCTGTAGTAGAGCAGGCGGAAGGACGGGATGGCGATCACGACCAGGATCAGGATCGGAATGATCGTCCACGCAATCTCGAGCAGCGTGTTGTGCGTCACCGTCGTCGGCGTCGGGTTGCGGCCGGCGCGGAAGCGCCAAACGGCATAGACGAGCAAGAGCAGGACGAAGACACAAATGAGGGAAATGATCACCAGCAGCAGATCGTGCAGCGATTCCACCCGCTCCATGATGGGCGTGTAGGGCGGCGGCAGGTTCATCTGCCAATCGTGCGGCACACCGATGACTTTCTGAGCCTGGGCTGGCCCCGCCAGGCCGAATCCGGCCAGTGCAGCCAGCAGTCCAACGACGCCCAATCCACGCTTAACGACCATGCATCCGTCCCCTCGGCGGTTCAGATCTGGCAGGTTTTTCCGACCCGCAAAATCCCCCGCATTTCAAACGGGTTAGTACCAGATATAGCCGTGGGTGGTAACGGGTTTTCACCCCCGGTCGGTATGTGGCGGCCAGTCGCAGCCGCACGCACAACGACTCGCCACGCAGATGCAGCAAACCCCTCCGCAGGCGCCCCGAAGTTGCCGCTTGTCTTTCGGAGACCGGCCTTTATGGTCCCGCCCGCCGCGGCAGGACCGCGGAATCGCCTGAGGAAATCGTCATGCGGCTCGCCATTCTGACGCCCGTCCTTGCCGTCATTCTCATGTTCGCAGGAGCAGCCTCCGCCATGGATAAGGAAAATACCCTCTACATCGACCTCAAGGACGGCCGCGTCGTCATCGAGATGCGGCCCGACCTTGCCCCCAACCATGTCGCCCAGATCAAGAAGCTGGCACGCGAGGGCAAGTATGACGGGGTGGTGTTCCACCGCGTGATCGACGGCTTCATGGCCCAGACCGGCGACCCCACGGGCACCGGCACCGGCGGCATGGGCGAGACGCTCAAGGCCGAATTCTCCAAGGAACCGCACAGCCGCGGCGCGGTCTCGATGGCCCGCACGAACGATCCGAACAGCGCGCGCAGCCAGTTCTTCATCGTGTTCAAGGACTCGAACTTCCTCGACGGCCAGTATACCGTCTGGGGCAAGGTCACGTCGGGCATGGAATTCGTGGACAAGATCAAGAAGGGCGCGCCGGGTTCGGGCGCCGTGTCCGCTCCGCCGGACAAGATGATCAAGGTCCAGGTCGCGGCGGACGCGAAGAGCTAGGCTCCTCGCGCCCACAAGCGGTTGTCTCTATTTGGTAACGGTGTGGAAGGCCTTGGCAATGACCTGCCAACGGCCTTCTACTTTTAGAAGCGTCAGATAGTCCGTGAAGTAGCGCGGCGGGATCTGGCACTCGACTTTCGCGAAGGCCGTGGCCGGGCCGGAAAAGTCGATCGAAACGATGCGGTCGCGGCGCTCGCTGCCGCTCTCCTTGGCCGACTTGCGACTCTCCACCATTTTGAACCAGTCGGCCCGGGGCATGTCCGCGGCCTTGCCGTCGGGACCGGCACTGTAGAGATGCGAGGCCGGATGAAAAGCCTCGCCGAGCTTCTTCGTGTCGCCCTCGTACAGGCCGTCGAAATAGACCTGAAGCACCTTCTCGATCGCCGCGACGTCGGAATTCATCTCCTCTCTCCCTCGTTCAAATTGCGCCGTTGGGCGCCACCAGGATCTTGCCGTTGCGCCCGCCCTTGTCGGCATGCGCCAGCGCCTCCTTGATCTTCTCGATCGGATAGACGGTGTCCACCGGGGCGTAAAGCGTACCGGCCACCACCTGCGCCGCCAGTTCCGCATAGATCTTGCGGATCTTCGCAGGGTCTCGCTTGGCGAGGCCACGCCCCAGCATGAACCCCGTAAGCTTGATTCCGCGGTAGATGAGATTGCTGCGCCCGACCCTGGGATCCTCCCCGCTCATCGACCCGTAGTGCACCACGGTGCCTTCCGTCGTTACGCAGTCGACGATTCGCCCCGTGGCCGCCCCGCCGACCGCCTCGACACCCAGCCGGATGGTCGCATTCCCGGTCGCCCCGGCGACGCGCTCGGCGAGATCGTCGCCATCCGCGAGGACGACATCGGCGCCCAGCGCCTTCAGCTCCTCCGCCAGCTCTGCGCGGCGCACCACGTTGACGGTGCGCAGGCCTCGCTGATGCGCCTGCACGATCAGGAGCCGCCCGACAGCCGAATTGGCGACGTTCTGGATGACCCATTCGCCACCGGCGAGGTCGACGAAGTCCGACAGCATCAGCCGGGCCGTCGGCGGGTTGATGCGCACCATCGCCGCCTGCCTCAGATCGATGCCGGCCGGCAGCGGAATGGCGTCGTCGCCTTTCACGCGGCGCTTCTGCGTCCAGTTCTCGCGTTGCAGGTTGATCACCAGGTCTCCCGTCCGGACGTGCTGCACGGCCGACCCGACCGCGGTGACCCGGCCGACGCATTCCGCGCCGGGCGTGGCGGGCAGCGGCGGCTTCAGCCGGTAGCTGCCCTTGCAGAACCACATGTCCGCGGGGTTGATGGGGAAGGCCAGCACGTCGAAGACGACTTCGTCGGCGGCCGGTTCGCCGACGTCGGGAACCTCGGCGCAGCGCGCCACGTCCCAGGGATTCCCGTACTGATCGATCAGCACCTGCTTCATGCCGCGCCTCCGTCCCTGACCCAGGCACTTTGTTGGCCCGTCGATTGCTTATATGGTGCTTTGACAGGGGGTGAAATGCCGGATGGCAGCCAAGGCATTCGATGAGATGAATTCGGGCACCGACGGCACGGTCCGCGCGCCCTATCGCGGCGTCGCCGACTGGCTGGCCCGGACCTCACCCGAACGGTTGGAGGCGACACGACGGGAGGTCGATCTCTTCTACCGCCGGCACGGCATCACCTTCGGCGCCTATGGCGCGGCCGAAGGTTCCGAAACGACGATCCCGTTCGACATCATCCCGCGCGTGATCGCCCATGACGAGTGGCAGTTCCTGCACAAGGGCCTGTCGCAGCGCGTGCGCGCCCTCAACGCCTTCCTGACCGACGCCTATGGCCAGCGCGAGATCTGCCGCGCCGGCATCATCCCCGAGGAGCAGATCCTGATGAACGGCGAGTTCGTCGCCATGGCACAGGGGCTGCAGCTTCCCGGCGGCGTGCATGCCCACATCGCCGGCATCGATCTCGTTCGCGTCGGCGAGAAGGACTTCTACGTCCTCGAGGACAATGTCCGCACGCCCTCCGGCGTGTCCTACGTTCTCGAGAACCGGGAGGTCATGATGCGGCTGGCCCCGGAACTGTTCGCGGCCATGAGCGTCCTGCCGGTCGCCGACTATTCCGAGGAACTGCTGGCGACGCTGCGGTCCGTGTCCTTCGGTGACGGCCATGAGCCGAACGTCGTGCTGCTGACTCCCGGCCACTACAACAGCGCCTACTTCGAGCATGCCTTCCTCGCCGACGAGATGGGGATCGAGTTGGTGAAGGGCTCCGATTTGTTCGTCGACGAAAGTCGGGTCTACATGCGCACCCCGCGCGGACCGCAGAGGGTCGACGTGATCTATCGCCGGGTCGACGATGCGTTCCTCGATCCGCTGGCGATGCGCCCCGACTCCTTCCTCGGCGTCGCGGGCCTGCTCGGCGCCCTGCGTGCCGGTCGCGTGAACATCGTCAATGCGCTCGGCAACGGCGTCGCCGACGACAAGTCGACCTATACCTACGTGCCCGAGATGGTGCGATTCTACCTCGGCGAGGAGCCGATCCTGCAGAACGTGCCGACCTGGCGCTGCGACCGGGCCGACGACTACAAGTACGTGCTCGAGCATCTCTCCGAAATCGTCGTCAAGGAGGTGCATGGCTCGGGCGGCAAGGGCATGCTGGTCGGCCCGACTTCGAGCAAGGCCGAGATCGAGGAATTCGCGGCGCTCCTGAAGGCACGGCCGGACAACTATATCGCCCAGCCGACGCTGGCCCTGTCGACCTGCCCCACCTTCGTGAGCCAGGGCGTCGCGCCACGGCACGTCGACCTGCGCCCGTTCGTGCTGTCGGGCAAGAAGATCACGATCGTGCCCGGCGGCCTGACCCGCGTCGCCCTCAAGGAAGGCTCCCTGGTCGTCAATTCGAGCCAGGGCGGCGGCACCAAGGACACCTGGGTCCTGGCGCCCGACCTCGCCGACCCTCCCCATTCAAATGGGGAGGTGCCCGCGCAACGGGCGGAGGGGTCATGAATTCCAGCAACGCCAAGGGTCCCATGACCCGTCCGGCCTTTCAGGCCACCTTCCCATTTGAATGGGGAGGAAGGTTCTTCCCATGCTGAGCAGTACCGCCAAGAATCTCTACTGGATGGGCCGATACCTGCAGCGCGCCAAGTCGACGGCGCGGCTGATCGAGGCGACCCAGCGCATGGCCCTCCAGTCGCGCGGCGAGGAAGCCGCCGGCGTTGCGGCGATCTTCGGCATGGAGGACGAGTTCCGCCAGAGTCAGGCGCAGGGCGAACGTCTCGCCAGCCTGATCGACTTCCTGGTGCTGGACGAGAACAACCCCTCCTCGATCGTCAATTCCATCAGCGCGGCGCGGCGCAACGCCCGCGAGGAACGCAACAACATCACGGTCGACGTCTGGGAGAGCCTCAACGGGCTGTGGCTGGAACTCAGCACCCGCTTGCGCGGCAACCGGGCCACGCTCGATCGCGGCGCGCTCATCGAGTCGGTCAAGAAACAGGCGGTGATGATCTTCGGTGCCGCCCAGGTGACCCTGCTGCGCGACGAGGCCAACAACTTCCTGCAGCTCGGCGCCTTCCTCGAGCGCGCCGACAATACCGGCCGCATCCTCGACGTGAAGTTCCACCTGCTGCGGCCTGACGGGAACCCGAGTGCCGAGGGGCTCGACTATTTCGCCTGGTCCGAGCTGCTGGCCTGCATCGGTGCCGTTCGCACCTATCGGCGCATCTATCGCAGCTCGCTTCATCCGATGAAGGTGGCGGAGCTCATGATGCTGCGCCGCGACGTGCCGCGCTCGGTGCACCACTGCCTCTGGATGGTCGACCTCAACATGCGCGAGCTGGCGGATGCCTACGGCACGCGCGGCGAGGCGGACCGGCTGGCGGGCGAGCTTCATGCGCGCTTGCGCTACGCACGCATCGACAAGGTCTTCGAGATCGGGCTGGCGAAGTTCCTCGGGCAGTTGCGCGGGGACATCGGCACCCTGTCGGACGAAATCGGCCGACAGTTCCTCCTGGATTGAGCTGACCCATGCGCTTCTCCGTCCATCACGCCACCCGTTTCCAGTTCGATCAGCCGTCCGGACATTCGATCCACGATGTGCGCCTCACGCCCAAGCCGGCGGCGGCCCAACGCATCGTCTCCTGGCGCATCGACGGCCCCGGCAAGAGGTCGGAATGGAAGGACGGGCACGGCAACCAGGTGACGACCTTCTCGGTCGCCCAGCAGCACGACTGCGTCGAGATCGTCGTGCAGGGCATCTACGAATACAGCGGCACCGACCAGTGGCTTCGCTACGTCGAGGAGCCGACCCTGCCCGCGCCCTTCTGGCTGCGCAACACCGGCCTCGCGCGCCACGATGCGAGCTTCGATCCGGTCATCGAGGGTCTCGCCGACCGCGCCGCCGATCCCACGCAGCGGGTCGCCGTCCTCCATGAGCTGATGGAACGGATTTCTGCGCGCGTGGCCTACAAGACCGGTGCATCGACCGTGGACACGACGGCGATCGAGGCGCTGACCCGCGGCGCGGGCGTGGCGCAGGACGAGGCCCACATCTTCATCGCCTGCTGCCGCCGCCTCGGCGTGCCGGCCCGTTATGTCAGCGGCTACCTCCGCAATGACGATCCCGAACTGCATGTCGGCCGGACCAGCCATTCCTGGGCCGAAGCCTGGGTACCCGGACTCGAATGGGTGGGCTTCGACCCGGCCAACGGCATCAGTCCCCGCGGCGACAGCTTGCGCGTCGCCGTGGGCCTCGACTACCGCGACGCGGCGCCGGTGAGCGGACGCCGCGTCGGCTTCGGCGAAGCGAAGATGACAGTCGACTGCGTCGTCCGAGTGGTGGACTGACGAACTGCCGAGGGCCCCGACCTGCCTTAGCCGCGGTACGGCCCGCCTGATGATAAATACAATGTGGTCTCCTTGCGGAAACCCGGCGCCGCGACTAGCTTCGCGCCGCTCATACAAATGCCTGAAGGAGGCATATTCGTCATGGCCCTAATCGCCGACCGTCTCAGCCGCATCAAGCCGTCTCCGACCAATGCCGCGCAGGGCAAGTTCCTGGAGATGAAGGCGGCGGGCAAAGATGTGATCGGCCTGGCCGCCGGCGAGCCGGACATGCCGACGCCCGACCATATCAAGGAAGCGGCGATCCAGGCGATCCGCAACAACGACACCAAGTACACCGCCGTGCCGGGGACGCCCGCGCTGCGCCAGGCGATCGTCGCGAAAATGAAGCGCGACCATGGCCTCGACTACAAGCCGTCGCAGACCGTCGTCACCTCGGGCGGCAAGCAGATCATCTTCAACGCCATGCTGGCGACGCTGAACCCGGGCGACGAGGTCATCGTGCCGGCCCCCTACTGGGTGTCCTACCCGGAGATGGTGCTGTTCGGCGACGGCACGCCGGTTATCGTGCAGTGCCGGGAAGAGAACGGCTTCAAGCTGACGCCGGAGGATCTCGACCGCGCGATCACGCCCAAGACCAAGTGGATCATCCTCAACTCGCCCAGCAACCCCACCGGTGCCGCCTATTCCAAGGCCGACCTCCGCGGCCTGTGCGACGTCCTGCTGAAGCATCCGCACGTGCACATCCTGACCGACGACATGTACGAGAAGCTGGTCTACGACGACTTCGAGTTCTTCACGCCGGCCCAGGTCGAGCCGCGGCTGTACGACCGGACGCTGACCATGAACGGCGTGTCCAAGGCCTACAGCATGACCGGCTGGCGTATCGGCTACGCGGCCGGACCGCAGAAGCTGATCGACGCCATGATCACGGTGCAGTCCCAGAGCACCTCGAACGCCAGTTCGATCAGCCAGGCGGCGGCGGTGGCCGGCCTCAACGGCCCCACCGATTTCATTGCGAAGAACGTCGCGATCTTCAAGCAGCGCCGCGACCTGATCGTGTCGATGCTGAACCAGACCAACGGCATCAAGTGCCCGCGCCCCGAGGGCGCCTTCTACGTCTATCCGTCCTGCGCCGGGCTGATCGGCAAGAAAACGCCCGATGGCAAGGTCATCAAGGACGACACCGACTTCGTGAATTACCTGCTCGAGGCCGAAGGCCTTTCGGTTGTCCAAGGCTCGGCGTTCGGCCAGGGCCCAGCGTTCCGCATCTCCTACGCCACGGCGACGGAGTTGCTAGAGGAAGCCGGCCGCCGCATCCAGCGGGCCTGCGCCGCACTCTCGTAAGGACTGCTGACCTATTTCATCCCCGCCCAGTGTTTGACTCGCCCGGGCGGGGGTGAAACGATTTTCATGACAAACAGGCTTCGCTCCGGCTGATCGTTCGGAAGCGTAACGTTTATCCCGCGACGTCCGTCCGGAGCTTCTGCGCACTTGCGAAGAAGGAGGACGTTGTCATGGCCGAACTCAGGACGGAGACGATCACCGGCGGCAGACCAGGCAGCGGCGCGCATCGCGTGGTGGCGCTGTGCGGGCCGTACCTGTCGGGCAAGACCAGCCTGCTCGAAAGCATCCTCTATGCGACCGGAGCCATCGGCCGGCGCGGCTCGACGCGCGCCGGCACGTCCATCGGCGATGGCGCCGCCGAAGCGCGCAAGCGCGGCATGGGCACCGAGATCAACGTCGCCTCGGTCGATTATCTCGGCGATCAATGGACGTTTCTCGACGTGCCGGGCTCGATCGAGTTCCAGCACGACGCCTTCGCGGCCCTGGCGGTGTGCGATGCCGCCGTCGTCGTCTGCGAGCCGTCGCCCGAACGGGTGATCGCGCTGACGCCGCTCCTGAAGGAGATCGAGGACCGGCACATCCCGCACATCATCTTCGTCAACAAGATCGACTCCGCGGAGGTCCGCGTCCGCGACCTGTTGTCGGCGCTGCAGTCGGTGTCGCGGCGCAAACTGGTGCTGCGGCAGGTACCGATCCGCCGCGCCGCCGCCGACGGAACCGAGGAGACGGTGGGCTACGTCGATCTCGTGAGCGAGCGCGCCTATCGCTACCGCAGCAGCGGCGCGTCCGACCTGATCGAGATGCCTGCCGAAGTGCTGCCGCGCGAGGCCGAGGCGCGGCGCGACCTGCTCGAGACGCTCTCGGAGTTCGACGACGTACTGCTCGAGCAGCTCATCGAGGACATCGCGCCGGAGAAGTCGCTGATCTACCGCGACCTGCACGAGGAATTCTGCACCGATCAGATCGCGCCGGTGCTGCTCGGCGCCGGCGACCGGGAAAATGGCGTGCGGCGCCTGCTGAAGGCGCTGCGCCACGACACGCCCTTCGTCGAGGAGACGGCGCGGCGCCGCGCCCTGCATTCCGATGACACTCCGATGACCGAGTGTTTCAAGGTCCTGCACCAGAGCCATGCCGGAAAGCTTTCGCTCTGCCGCATCTGGTCTGGCTCGCTCGCCGAGGGTCACTCGGTCGGCGGACAGAGGATCGGCTCGATCCTGCGCCCGTTCGGGCAGAGGCTCGAGAAGATCACCGGGGCACGCGCCGGCGAGATCGTGGCCCTGGCCAAGGTGGAAGCCCTGTCGTCCGGACAGACGCTCAGCCCCGCGGGGATCGTAGCCTCGACGGATTTCCCGGCGGCAGATGCGCCGGTTTTCGGGCTGGCGCTGTCCGCCCGCAACCGGACCGACGAGGTGAAGCTCTCGGGCGCCCTCCAGAAGATCGTCGAGGAAGATCCGTCGCTCTCCTTCGAACAGCGCGGCGAGACGCATGAGTTGCTGCTCAGGGGCCAGGGCGAGATGCACCTGAAGGTCGCCATCGACAAGCTGGCCGGCCGCTATGGCGTCGCGGTCGAGACCTCGATTCCCCGGGTCGCCTATCGCGAGACCATCCAGGCGGGCGTGCAGCAGCATGCCCGCTACAAGCGCCAGACGGGCGGCCACGGCCAGTTCGCCGACATCAGGATCGAGATCAAGCCCTTGCCGCGTGGGGCGGGCTTCCGCTTCGTCGACCGGATCGTGGGCGGCGTGGTGCCCCGCAACTTCATCCCTGCCGTCGAGGAAGGGCTGCGCGAGTCCCTGAAGGAAGGGCCTCTCGGACAGCCCGTGGTCGACCTCGAGGCGACGCTGTTCGACGGCCAGTACCATGCCGTCGACAGTTCCGAGATGTCATTCAAGATGGCCGCGCGCATCGCCATGAGCGAGGCCATGCCCAAGTGCAGGCCGGTCCTGCTGGAGCCCATCCTCCGGGTCACGGTGGCGGGCCCCGCCGAGTCGACCCCGCGGCTGCAGCGGCTGATCTCCGGTCGTCGCGGCCAGCTTCTGGGCTACGACGCCCGGCCGGGCTGGCCGGGCTGGGACGAGGTGTCGGCCCTGATCCCCGAGGCGGAGATCGCGGACATGATCGTGGAGATCCGGTCGGTCACGCAGGGCATCGGCACCTTCCGCGCGGCATTCGACCATTTGCAGGAACTGGCCGGACGCACGGCCGAGCGGATCGTCGAGGAGACCCGCAAGCGTCAGGCCGCCTGAGCACGGCCTCCGCTCCTGTCACAAGGCAGTGAGGCCGCAGCGGCGCCCCTTCTCCCCCGCCGCCCGGCCTCGCATAGTTCCCCTGTGGAATGGTTCCACGGGAGTGAAGTTCATGTTCAACAGAAGGTCTCTGATGGTGGGCGGCCTGGTGATGGCCGCCACATCGTCACTGACCCGCGTCGCCAGTGCCCAGTCTGGGCGCCCGACGCTGGTGTTCGTCGGCCACGAACTTTGAGGCGGCTGCAAGATCTGGCGTGCCCAGTCCGAGCCTGAGTTCCTCAAGTCGGCCGCTTTCCAGAAGATGGACTATCAAGTCGTCCATCCAGCCAATGCAGACCTCTTGCTAGTCGACGCCAGCTGGCCCGCGACGGCAAGGCCCATCCGGGCTGCGTTCCTGGCCACCGAGGAGGGGCAGAAGCGGCCCAACGCCACCCCACGGTTCATCCTGTTCCAGGACGGCAAGGTCGTCCTCGCGGTCACCGGCAACGGCGGCTGGAAGGACCAGATGTGGCCGAAGATCCAGGAACTGACTGGGACAAAGGCCTAGTTTCCGACCGGCCCGCCTTGTTCCATATTGGCCTCGTGGGAGATGTCCACGAGGGGGATGCGGGTTGATGTTCAAGAGACGTAGTTTCATCGCGGGCGGCCTGTCACTGGCTGCCGCGCCGCTGCTCGCGGGCGCCGCGGCCGCCCAGGTTTCAACTCAGGGCGCTGCGAAGCCCCTGCTGATCTTCGCCGGGGACGAGACGTCGGAAGCCTGCAAGGTCTGGCGTACGCAATGGGAGCCGCTTTTCAGGCAGGCCCCGGTTTTTCAGAAAGTGGACTATCGGGTGGTGTTCCCGAAGACGCCGGCGCTCCTGCTGAAGCCTGCGAGCTGGCCCGCGGACCTGCGCTGGGTGCTGGACGCCTTCCTGATGAGTGAAGTCGGCATCGAGCAGGGTGCCGAGACGCCGCGATTCTTCCTCGTTCAGGGCGGACAGATCACCTTCACCGCGGTCGGCAACAATGCCTGGCGGGACGTCATGTGGCCGACCCTGCTGGCCGTGACCAGTTCGCAGCCATAGCCGGCGTCACGGCGCAGTGAGCAGGGTTGATTTGCGCCCCCTAAACGCCGCGCCCATTTATAGGTACGGCGTAAACAGGAGTTTCGAACGATGCTGATCAGGCGCAAGAAAGGCTGGGAGCTGCCGGAATCGAAGGCGACTTCAGAGAGCCACTATCTCGATCGGCGTTCGATGGTGCGCGCCATGGGGTTCGGCGCAGCCTCGATCGCTCTCCCCGGACAGCTCCTGGCGCAGGACAAGTCGGCCGATCCATCGGCCGGCCTGTATCCGGCGAGGCGCAACGACCGGTACGGCGTGCCGACTCCGATGACGACCGAAAAGCTCGCCACGACCTACAACAACTTCTACGAGTTCGGCACCGACAAGAGCATCTGGCGCGACGCACAGAAGCTCGAGGTCCGGCCGTGGACCATCAAGGTCGGGGGCATGGTCGAGAAGCCGTTCGAAATCGGCATCGACGATCTCCTGTCCAAGGTGCAACTCGAGGAGCGGGTCTATCGCCATCGCTGCGTCGAGACCTGGTCGATGATCGTGCCCTGGAGCGGGTTCCCGGTGCGCTCGCTGGTCGAACTCTGCAAGCCGCTCGGCAGCGCCAAGTTCATCGTCATGAAGACCCTGTCCAAGCCCTCGGTGATGCGTGAGCAGCGCGACCTTCTCTACCCGTGGCCCTACACGGAAGGACTCGCCATGGATGAGGCGATGAACGACCTCGCCTTCATCGCGACCGGCCTCTACGGCAAGCCGATCCACAAGCAGAACGGCGCGCCCCTGCGCCTCGTCGCGCCGTGGAAGTACGGGTTCAAGAACGTGAAATCGATCGTCAGTGTCGAGTTCACCGACAAGAAGCCATCGACCTTCTGGGAGAAGCTGCAGCCCAGCGAGTACGGCTTCTGGGCCAACGTGAACCCGCAGGTCGCGCATCCGCGCTGGAGCCAGGCGACGGAGAAGCCGCTTGGCAGCAACGATCGCATCCCCACGCTGCTCTACAACGGCTACGCGGAGTTCGTGGCTGGCCTCTACACCGACCGCAAGGCGGAAAAGCTGTTCATGTAATCCGCCCTCCTTTGCCTCGCCGCGCCGGCCCGCTAAAACGGAGCCCGGCCGGACGAGGCCCAGGAGGAAACGTGAAGCTCAACCGTCGTACGACCTTGGCGGGCGCCGCCGCACTGGCCGCAGGTTCGCTGTCCAGGGCCGCCTTCGCCCAGGCCTATCCCAGCAAGCCGATCAAGATCGTCGTGCCCTTCGCGGCCGGCAGTGCCACCGACCTGACGGCGCGCGGCCTCGGCGCCAAGCTGCAGGAGCTCCTGAAGCAGCCGGTCGTCATCGAGAACAAGCCGGGCGCCAGCGGCCAGCTGGGCGCGTCGGCCGTCGCGACGGCGACGGCCGACGGCTACACGCTGATGATGGGCACCAACACCACGAACGCCGCCAACGGCGCCCTGTTCAAGAAGCTGAGCTACGACATCGACAAGGACTTCGCGCCGATCATGCGCTGCGTGATGGGCGTCAACGCGCTGGTCGTGAACAACGAGCTGCCGGTGAGGACGGCCGCCGAGCTGGTTGACTACGCGAAGAAGAACCCCGGCAAGCTCAACTACGCCGAAGCCAGCGCCTCGCAGCGCCTCTCGGGCGAGATGTTCAACAAGCTGGCCGGCGTGAAGATGGAGCGGGTGCCCTACAAGGCCAGTCCGCAGGCGCTGGGCGACGTGGCCTCGGGCCAGGTCCAGGTGATGTTCCCCGACCTGCCGCAGGCGCTGACCCAGATCGAGGCCGGCCGCGTGCGCGGTCTCGCCACCACAGGTCCCAAGCGCACGACCGTCACGCCCAACCTGCCGGCGATCGCGGAGGCCGTGCCGGGCTATTCGCTAGTCTACTGGCTGGCCGTCTTCGCGCCGGCCGCGACGCCCAAGGACATCCAGAAGGTCCTGGCCGACGCCATCGCCGAGGCGCTGAAGGACCCGGCCACCGCCAAGGCGATGACGCAGGGCCGAATGGAGATCGCCCCGCTCCCGCTCGACGAGTTCGCGGCCTACGTGAAAAGCGAAACCGCTTGGTGGACCAAGGAGATCAAGGCTGCCGGCATCGAGCCGGAGTGAGCGCCATGAGCAAAGTCATCATCGAGAAGAGCGGCCCGGTCAAAACCATCTGGATGAACCGGCCCGAGAAGCGCAACGCGCTCGACAGCGAGCTGATGCGCGACATGATCGGGGCGTTGCAGGCACCGGTCGCGCCCGAGGATCGCGTGGTCGTGATCCGCGGCAAGGGCGATGTCTTCTGCGCCGGGCTCGACATGGCGGAACGCCGCGAAACCATCGGCGGCGGCAATGCCAGCGGCATCGAGGTGATGCTGCGCGCGGTCGAACTCTGCCCGCTGCCGGTCGTCGCGGTCGTCCAGGGCGACGCCATCGCCGGCGGCAACGAGCTGGCGTTGCATTGCGACATCGTGGTGGCGAGCCGGAAGGCGCGCTTCGGCATGTCTCTGGCGCAGGTCGGGCTCGCCCCCAACTGGTTCCTGGCCAAGAAGCTGATGGAAGTGCTCGGGCCGGTGACGACCCGTGAGATGCTGCTGCTGGGCGATCCCCTGCCCTCGACCAAGCTGCATGCGCTTGGCCTGATCGCCCGCTGCGTGCCACCCGAGGAACTCGAAGCCGAGGCGTCGAAGGTCGTCGACCGGTTGGCCGCCAACGCGCCACTGTCACTGAAGGCCATGAAGGCGCTGACGGTGAAGCAGCTCGAATTCCGCGACGGCATCAAGCACGACGATGTCGATGCGCTCGTGCAGGCGGCGATGAAGAGCCAGGACGCGCAGGAAGGCATGAAGGCGCGACTGGAGAAGCGCACCGCGAAGTTCCAGGGTCGCTAGGCCATGTCGATCAGGCTCCGCCTCGAAAAGCCGTGGCGGCCCCTGGCGGCCGAAGAACTCGTCCGACTGCCCGGCCAGCTCGGCGTCTACCAGATCGCCGACGCCGCGGGCGTACTCCTCTACATCGGCCAGGCCGGCGCGCGCGCGCCGTTCGGGCTGCGCAGCGAATTGCAGCGCGAGCTCGCCGAGCGGGGGCCGGCGCATCAGTTTCGAGTCGAAGTGAACCAGCAGTATCGCACGCGATGGTTCGAGCTGCTGATGGTGCACCAGGCCGACCATGGCAGCCTGCCCCCCGACAACGCCCGCAATCCGCCCCCGTTGGGGCGGTTGAGTCCGAATTAGCATCCCTCCCCATTCAAATGGGGAGGTGGCCGAAGGCCGGAGGGGTCACAGGCCAGTGTCCGCCGCTTTCTGACCCCTCCGCCCCTGCGGGGCACCTCCCCATTCGAATGGGGAGGAGAAAGGATTGAGATGGATTTCGAGCCCTCCCCAGAGCAGCAGATGCTGATCGACCAGGTCCGCCGCTTCGTACGCGAGGAGATCATCCCGCTCGAGGCGAAGCTCGATCCCGACGCCTCAGAGCTCGATCCCGCCGATCACGCGCGGCTGGTCGAGAAGACCAAGGCGATGGGCCTGTTCGGCATCGACATCCCGAAGGAGTATGGCGGCCCCGACATCGACATCGTGACCCGGGTGCTGCTGGCAATCGAGATGGCGCAGCATCGCGCGGGTCTCTACGTGCCCTGCTACGGCACCTTCGGCGGCGCGGGCCTCGCGCAGATCTTCGAGGCCAACGACGACCAGAAGGAGCGCTATCTCTATCCGACCCTGCGCGGCGAGAAGAAGGCATTCTTCGGCCTCACCGAACCGTCCGGCGGCAGCGACCCGGCGCGCGCCATCCAGACAAAGGCCGAGCGCAAGGACAATGGCTGGGTCCTCAACGGCGCCAAGCTTTACATCTCCAACGCCGACCGCGCGCAGTACGGCATCGTCTTCGCGCGCACCGATGCCTCCAAGGGGCGCGCCGGCATCACCTGCTTCATCATCGACAGCGACACGCCGGGCTTCCACGTCCGTCGGGTCGTGCACACGCTGCGCTCCTCGCACTACGCAACCGAGCTCGAGTTCAAGGACTGCTGGGTCAGCGACCACCAGGTGCTGGGCGAGGTGAACAAGGGCTTCGCGGTCGCCAACGACCGGCTGACGCGCCAGCGCATCCCCTATGCCGCGGGCTGCATCGGCGTCGCCATCGCCGCGCACGAGATGGCGATCGAATGGGCCAAGATGCGCTCGACTTTCGGCGAGAAGCTCGCTAACCGCCAGGCCGTGCAATGGATGCTGGTCGACAACGAGATCGACATCCGTACTGCCCGGCACTTCACCCTCGAGGCCGCCGAGAAAGCGCGTCGCGGCCTGCCCTTCCGCACCGAGGCGGCGATCGCCAAGCTGACCGCCTCCGAGGGCGGTGGCCGCGTGGTCGACCGGGCGATGCAGATCCATGGCGGCATGGGCATGACGAAGGACCTGCCGCTGGAGCGCTGGTACCGCGAGATGCGAATCCGCCGGGTCGGCGAGGGTCCAAGCGAGGTCCAGCGCATGGTGATCGCGCGCGAAATCCTCGGGAGCAACCTGCGATGACGACGCCTACCGGTCCTCTCGCGGGCATCAAGGTCGTCGAGTTCGGCCAGAACCTGGCCGGCCCCTATTGCGGCCAGATCCTGGCCTTTCTCGGGGCCGAGGTGGTCAAGGTCGAGCGGCCCGAAGGCGACGACGCCCGCAAATGGGGACCTCCCTTCGTCGAGGGCGATGCGACGGGCTTCATCGCGCTGAACCGCGGCAAGAAGTCGATCACCTGCGACCTGGCCGATCCGGCCCAGCGCGAGGCGCTGATCGAGCGCATCGGGGCAGCCGACATATTCGTGCACAATCTTCGGGCCGACGTGCCGGCCAAGTTCGGCTTCGACGGCGCCACCCTCACCAAACGCTTCCCGCGCCTGATCTACGCCGACCTCGGGGCCTTCGGCCATGCCGGTCCCTGGAAGGACCGGCCGGGCTACGAACCGATCATCCAGGCCGTCGCCGGCCTGATCTCGCTGAACGGCGATCCCACCGGCCCAGAGGCACGCATCGGTGTCTCGATCATCGACCTGTCGACCGGCATGTGGACGGCGATCGGCGTGCTGGCGGCGCTGGCCCGGCGCACCGCCACCGGCGAGGGAAGCCTCGTGAACACGTCGCTGTTCGAAAGCGGACTGATGTGGGCCTCAAACCACGTGGCGGGCTGGTCGGTGACCGGCCGGATGCCGCCGCGCCAGGGAACGGGCCATCCGTCTCTCACCCCCTATCAGGCCTTCGAGTGCAGCGACGGGCCATTGATGATCTGTCCGGGCAACGACCGTCTGTGGCGCAAGTTCGCCGAGGCGCTAGGACACCCCGAATGGCCGGACGAAGAGCGCTTCCGGACGAACGTCCAGCGCGCCGAGCGGCGCGAGCTGCTGCTGGGCATGATCGCCGACATCATGAAGGAGCATCCGCGGTCTCACTGGGCGGCAAAGCTCGATGCGCTGGGCGTGCCCAACGGCCCGCTCAACACCGTGCCCCAGGTGATGGAGCTTGCGCAGGTGGCGGCGCTCGCCATGTTCACGCAACCCTATGCTGGCTCGAACGCCCTGTTCCACGGCCTCCCGCTCAGCATCGACGGCCAGCGGGCCGGCGGCGACGAGAAAGCGCCGAAGATCGGCGAGCACAACGGGAAAATCTAACCGGCGAAGCTCAGGCAGTAGTCGCGCACCTGCTGCAGCGGGATGCGGGCGTGGCTCTGCACGATGATGAACTTGCCGCCGGGGTCGGTGCCATTCGGCAGCCTCACCAGGCGCTCGAAATCGTCGGCGCCCCAGACACAGGACTGTTCCGAGAACAGTTGCACATCCGACGTGTAACAGGTGTCCCACTCGGCGTGATAGTCGAACAGCGTGCCGCTGATCTCCGCGACGCTGGTGTAAAGCGAGTACTCGGTCCACGGCACATGGAACGGCTTGCGGGCCTTCCAGAGCACCAGCGAGGTCATCGCGTTCAGGTAACGACCGCGCAATTGGTCGAGGGTCATCCGGGCGAGGTCGCCATGCAGGATGTTCGGCGTGACAGAGAGGCCGTGGGACCTCGCGTCGTATGGAATGCCGATCACCTCCGACGCGCTCTGCCACCACGGGTGATGCTGCTTCGGCTCCCAGCGGGACAGGGCCCGATCATATTGAATGAAGGTCCGAGAATCGAAATCGCCGACGCAACAGACGTCGGAATCGAGGGTGAAGTAGCCGGCAAAGCCCAGCACCGCCGGCACGTGCAGTTTCACGATCTGCTGCCGGTACCAACCGGTCATCCAATAGAACGAACTGAATGCCGGAAAGAAATCGCTTTCACGGCGGACGGTCACTTCGATGTTGGGAAAACGCGGAAGATTGGACCGCAAAAGGTCTGCATCGCCATTGGGCGCGATTATCAACAGTTCGAAGGGCTTGCTGTCGCGCCAGTGCTTGGACAGCGACTCGATCAGGAGGCCGGCACGTTCCAGATCGCCCACGCGCTTGATCTTGCGCAGGGCGAGCGGGAGGATTCCTTGTCTGATCTCAGAAAACATTCAGGGCGACACTCTCCGACTATATATGGTCATCGTCGACTCCATATCAATCGATAGGTTACCACACGCCCCCTGCCATTGAGCGGCACATCGACCCACATTACGGGAAGGGGTTGCCCCTGCAGGACCCAAAAAAAAACGCCGGGCACAGAGGCCCGGCGAGTCAAACAGGGAGGCTTCACGTCTGGGAGACGTGGGATCATGAGGATCCCGAGTTTCGAACCGATCAGCCAAAACCGGTCGTGTCGAAAACCTGTCGCCAACGTATGCCTCGTGGCAAAGATTGGTAGTGGTGAAGTTTTGGACACTGGCATGCGAGCCGTGCATGCCTTGCACCGACTATGCAATCCTGCAGGTCTGGAGCCTCAGAATCGGGTTTCCGCGACCTTGCGAAGCAGGAAATCCCGGAACACCGCGATGCGCTTGGAGTGCCGCAACTCTTCGGGATAGGTGAAGTACACATCCGTCGTCCGGACGTTCAGGTCGGGGAGCAGCATCTCCAGCTTGGTGGATTCACGAGCGAGGTAGTCCGGCAGGGAGGCGATGCCGAGGCCCGATTCCACGGCCCGGAAAATGCCGTAGGTGTTGTTCACCCGGAGCACCACGAGTCGCGGGTTGTGGTCGGGATTGCCCTCGCGAAGAAGCCAGTTCACGTCCTGGACAGGCGCGCGCGCATCCTCGCCGAAGATGATGAGGCGATGCTGGTCGAGTTCGTCGATCGAATTGGGCTTGCCGTACTTCCGAACATACTCATGCGAGGCATAGACGTGGCTGCGGACGGTCAGCAGATGGCGCTGTACCAATCCGGGCTGGCGCGGCATGACCATGCGGATCGCCACGTCGGCCTCGCGCATGCCGAGATCGAGTTCGTTGTCGGACAGGACCAGGCTCACATCGATTTCCGGATAGAGCGCGATGAACTCGTGCATCTGGGCCGTCAGCCAGGTCGAGCCGAAACCGACCGTCGCATGGATCTTGAGCCGCCCGGCCGGCTTGTCCTGGTTGGCACGCAGCAGCGCCTCGGCCGTATTGACCTTGGCGGCCATGTCGCGGGCCGTGCGGTACAACAACTCGCCCTGCTCCGTCAGGATGAGTCCGCGCGCGTGGCGGTGGAACAGCATGACGCCGAGCTGTTCCTCGAGCGCGCCGATCTGGCGCGAGATCGCCGACTGGCTGAGCTTCAGCGACTCGCCGGCATGGGTGAAGCTGCCGGCATCCGCCACGGCCTGGAATATCCGCAGCTTGTCCCAGTCCATTTCATTGCCTCCCTGTCCACGCCGTCTGCTTTACTCGGCGGCCTGAGCGTGGCGCGTCTCCTGTGCAGCCAGCCATTTCTCGGCCTCGAGCGCGGCCATGCAGCCGGTGCCCGCCGCGGTGACAGCCTGCCGAAAGATCTTGTCCTGCACGTCGCCGGCCGCGTAGACGCCCTCGATGTTGGTCGCGGTCGAATCCGGCCTCGTGATCAGGTAGCCCTCGCCGTCCATTTCGAGCTTGCCCTTGAACAGCTCGGTATTGGGCGAGTGGCCGATCGCCACGAAGAAGCCATCGGTCTTGACGTCGTGAACCGCCCCCGTCTTCACGTTGCGCAGGCGCGCTCCGGTCACGATCGGCGCAGGCGTCTTCTCGCCGAGGATCTCGTCGACGACGTGGTCCCAGACGACCGTCACCTTCGGGTTCTTGAACAGCCGGTCCTGCAGGATCTTTTCCGCGCGGAAGCTGTCGCGGCGGTGGACCAGAGTCACCTTCGAGGCATGGTTCGTCAGGTAAAGCGCCTCCTCCACTGCGGTATTGCCGCCGCCCACGACCACCACTTCCTTGTTGCGGAAGAAGAAGCCGTCGCAGGTCGCGCAAGCCGACACGCCGCCGCCGCGGAACGTCTCCTCGCTGGGCAGGCCCAGCCACTTCGCCGTCGCGCCTGTGGCGATAATGAGCGACTCGGCCTCGTACCGGTCCCCCGAGTCCCCCAGGCAGACGAACGGACGCCGGGTCAGGTCGACATCCACGATCGTATCGAAGAACAACTTCGTGCCGACGTGCTCGGCCTGCTTCTGCATCTGCTCCATCAGCCAGGGGCCCTGGATCACGTCTGCGAAGCCCGGGTAGTTCTCCACGTCCGTCGTGATCGTGAGCTGCCCACCGGGTTGGATGCCCTGCACGAGCATCGGCTTCAGACTGGCGCGGGCGGCATAGATGGCCGCCGTGTAACCAGCCGGTCCGGAGCCCAGAATCATTACCTTGCTGCGATGTGTTTCTGCCATGTCCGCTCCGCATCCCGCCAACCGCATATCTTGGACATATATGCAAACCTCGCTGGAGTTGCACGGCTAGAAGTCGTTTTCACACGCAATTGTTCACAGACAATTGGCGAATCCTCGCAACTTTATTGCGCGCCCGGCACGCTTCTGGCATAGACCGCGCCCAACGGAGGAACACGAATGGCTCGGGCCAAGCTCGATCGAATTGACCGGCGAATTCTCAGCGACCTGCAATCGAATGGACGCATGACCAACGTGGAGCTGGCCGAACGGGCCGGCATTTCGGCGCCGCCTTGCCTGCGCCGGGTGCGCGCGCTGGAGCGCGCCGGGATCATCAAGGGCTACCATGCGGAACTAAGCCCCGAGGCATTGGGCTACAGCGTGTCCGTGTTCGCCCTCGTGGGACTGAACAGCCAGGCCGAAGCCGACCTCAAGGCATTCGAGGAGCTGATCGCCAAGTGGGACGAGGTCCGGGAGTGCCACATGCTGGCCGGCGAGGCCGACTTCCTGCTCAAGATCGTGGCCGAGACCTGGGACGACTATCAGAAATTCCTGACGACCCGCCTCACCTCGGCCCCGAATGTGAGCCACGTGAAATCCATGATGGTCTTCCGGACGGCGAAGGAAGTGCCGGGCGTGCCGATCTCGACGGAAGCGTAGCGTCCGTCGAGCGGGCGAAGGCAGCCCGCGCAGAGCCAACGGAGCAGGGACATGACCGACGTCACCTTTGAGATTCTCCACCGCGTCGCCGACGCCTTCGCCCGGCGCGACGTCGACGGGATCGTCAATTCCTTTGCCGAGGATGGCGAGTTCCGCAACGCCAAAGGTCCCGACTACTGGGGCCAGAGCTTCAAGGGAAAGGCGGCGATCCGCGGTTACTTCGAGCCGCTGTTCGCCAGCACCGGCGACGTGAAGTGGGTTCACACCAACGAATTCATCTGCGGCGACCGGGCGGTGACCGAGTGGCACCGCACGGCCACGCTGCGGACCGGAGAGCGCCAGGAATGGCTGGGATGCGACCTCTACACCTTCCGTCGCGGCCTCATCGTGATGAAGGACACCTACGTCAAAGTCGTGGTCTGATCCTCTTGCGGGAAACGGTGTGTATCTATAGCGTGGTTTGAATACACAGCGTTATCACGAAAGCCCAAGGTCGCGAGCCATGCGGAATCTCTTCCAGGCGTCCAAGATCCTCCTGCTCGACCTCGCATCGACGCTGCTCTTTCTCGGGGTCTATGCCGTCACCGGCAATCTCTTCCTCGCGGTCGGGCTCGGCATGGCGCTGGGCATCGTCCAGATCGGCTGGCAGTTCGCCAACAAGCAGCCCGTCGAGGCGCTGCAGTGGCTCAGCCTCGTCATCATCTTCGCGTCCGGCAGCGCGACCTTCCTGACCGACGACCCGCTCTTCATCATGATGAAGCCCAGCATCATCTACGTGATCGTCGGCCTCGTCATGCTGAAGCGCGGCTGGATGACCCGCTACCTTCCGCCGATCGCGCGGGCGACCGTGCCCGATCTCGCCATCACCTTCGGCTACGTCTGGGCGGGGATGATGTTCTTCTCCGCCGTGCTCAACATCGGGCTCGCCCTCACCCTCGACGTGACGGCGTGGGCGGCCGTGAAGTCGGTCTGGGCCATCGGCAGCAAAATCGGCCTGTTCGGCATCCAGTACGCGATCATGAAGTCGACCGGCGTCCGCCGGGCACGGGCCATGATGGCGGCTAGCTGAACTGAACGCCCACCACTTCGTAGGACTTGCCGCCACGCGGCGTCTGGACCTCGACGGTATCGCCGACGGTCTTGCCGATGAGGGCCCGGCCGATCGGCGACGTGATGGAAATCCGGCCCTTTGCGAGGTCCGCCTCGTAGGGACCGACGATCTGGTACTTCACCTTCTCGTCGGTGTCCTCGTCGGCCAGACGCACGGTGGCGCCGAACTTGATGATCTTGCCGGTCAGCTTGGAAAAGTCGATCACCTCGGTCCGCGAGATGATGTCCTCGAGCTCGGCGATGCGCCCCTCGATGAAGCTCTGCTTTTCGCGTGCGGAGGTATACTCGGCATTCTCCGAGAGATCGCCATGCTCGCGCGCCGTCGCGATCGCCTTGATGATCGCCGGTCGCTCCACGCTCTTCAGCACTTTCAGTTCGGCCTCGAGGCGCTGAAGCCCCTCGGCGGTCATCGGAATACGTTCCATTCCCAAATCGTCCTTGATCACTCGTACGGCGTCAACGCCCAACGCAGCCGAAAAGGGCGCGCAGGCCGGCGCGCACCACGCGGGAGCGGAGGTAAAAAGGCCTAGAAGGCGGTCTTGAAGTAGGATTGGAGGGGCGCCACGTCGAGTGCGCCTTCCTTCGCCGCTGCAATACCCTCCACCGATGCCTTGGCGCCGGCAACCGTCGTGTAATAAGCGATCTTGTGCATCAGCGCGGTGCGCCGAAGCGTGAAGCTGTCGGTCAGGGCACCCGCCCCATCCACCGTATTGAAGACGAGATGTACCTTGCCGTCCTTCATGAGGTCGACGATGTGCGGGCGGCCCTGCAACACCTTGTTCACTTCCTGCGTCTCGATCCCGTGCTTGCGCAGAAACACCGAGGTGCCGCGGGTTGCCACGACCTTGAAGCCGAGTTCGACCAGACGCTTCACCGGCTTTACCATTGCCTGCTTGTCCTGGTCCTTCACCGAGACGAAGACCACACCCTCGACCGGCACCTTGCTGCCGGCCCCGAGTTGCGACTTGGCGAAGGCACGGCCGAAATTCATGTCGAGGCCCATGACCTCGCCCGTCGAGCGCATTTCGGGCCCGAGGATGATATCGACGCCGGGGAAGCGGGCGAAGGGGAATACGGCCTCCTTGACCGCGATGTGCTTGCCCTTCGACTTCTTGATGCCGAGCGACTTCAGCGCCTCGCCGGCCATCAGGCGGGCCGCGAACTTGGCGATCGGCTGGCCGGTCGCCTTGGCAACGAAGGGCACCGTGCGGCTGGCGCGCGGATTGACCTCGAGCACGTAGACGTCGCCGTCCTTCACGGCGAACTGCACGTTCATCAGGCCGACGACGTGCAGCGCCTTGGCCATCGCTTCGGTCTGGCGCTCGATCTCGGACAGGATCTTGGCCGAGAGCGAATAAGGCGGCAGCGAGCAGGCCGAGTCGCCGGAATGAATTCCAGCTTCCTCGATATGCTCCATGATGCCGGCGACGAAGACGTTCTGGTCCTTGTCGGCCAAGGCATCGACATCGACCTCGATGGCGTCGCGCAGATAGGAATCGATCAGTACCGGATTGCTACCCGAAACCTTCACCGCGTCGCGCATGTAGCGCTCGATCGCGGCGCGATCGTAGACGATCTGCATGGCACGGCCACCCAGCACATAGGACGGGCGGATCACGACCGGGTATCCGATCTTCTCGGCGACTTCGATCGCCTTTTCCTGCGAGGTCGCGGTGCCGTTGTCGGGCTGACGCAGCTTGAGGTCCTGGATCAGCTGCTGGAACCGCTCGCGGTCCTCGGCGAGGTCGATCGCGTCGGGCGACGTGCCCAGGATCGGGATACCCGCCGCCTCGAGCGGCTTGGCCAGCTTCAGCGGCGTCTGGCCACCGAACTGCACGATCAGGCCCAGCAACTCGCCCCTGGCACGCTCGACCTCGACCAGCTCGATCACGTCCTCGGCCGTCAGCGGCTCGAAATAGAGGCGGTCGGCCGTGTCGTAGTCGGTCGACACGGTCTCCGGGTTGCAGTTGACCATGATGGTCTCGTAACCCGCCTCGCGCAGCGCGTAGACGGCGTGGACGCAGCAATAGTCGAACTCGATGCCCTGGCCGATGCGGTTCGGACCGCCGCCCAGGATGATGACCTTGCGCCGGTCGCTGGGCTGGGCCTCGCATTCCGCCGGCCGTACGCCGTCGCCTTCGTAGCAGGAGTAGAGATAGGGCGTGCGGGATTCGAACTCGGCGGCACAGGTATCGATGCGCTTGTAGACCGGCCGCACGCCCAGCGCGCGGCGCTTCTTCGCCACGTCGGCAGCGCTCTGTCCCGCGAGTTCGCCCAACCGCTCGTCGGAGAAGCCCTTCTTCTTGAGGTCGGAGAATGCCTTGGCGTCCGTCGGCAGCCCGTCCTTGATCAGGCTCGCCTCGATCTGAATGAGCTGTTCGATCTGCCGCAGGAACCACGGCTCGTACTTCGAGGCATGGGCGATCTCCTCGACCGAGAGGCCGTGCCGGAACGCCTGGGCGATCACCAGAATCCGGTCCGGGGTCGGCCGCGCCAGGGCGCCGACGATGGCGGATTTGTCGGGCGCGCCCTTGATCTCGATCTCGTTCAGGCCGGTGAGGCCCGTCTCCATCGACCGCAGCGCCTTCTGCAGCGATTCCTGGAAGGTCCGGCCGATCGACATGGCCTCGCCGACGCTCTTCATCGAGGTGTTGAGCAGGGCCTCCGCGCCGGGGAACTTCTCGAAGGCGAAGCGCGGCATCTTGGTGACGACGTAATCGATCGTCGGCTCGAACGAGGCCGGCGTCTCGCCGGTGATGTCGTTCAGGAGTTCGTCGAGCGTGTAGCCGACGGCCAGCCGGGCGGCGACCTTGGCGATCGGGAAGCCGGTGGCCTTGGAGGCCAGCGCCGACGAGCGCGAGACGCGCGGATTCATCTCGATCACGACCATGCGGCCGGTCGCCGGATCGACCGCGAACTGCACGTTCGAGCCGCCGGTATCGACGCCGATCTCGCGCAGGCACGCGATCGAGGCGTCGCGCATGATCTGGTATTCCTTGTCGGTGAGCGTCAGCGCCGGCGCGACGGTGACCGAGTCACCGGTGTGGACGCCCATCGGATCGACGTTCTCGATCGAGCAGATGATGATGCAGTTGTCGTTGCGGTCGCGCACCACTTCCATCTCGTACTCTTTCCAGCCGAGCACGGATTCTTCGACCAGCACTTCGCCGACCGGCGAGGCATCGACGCCGCCGGCCACGATCTCGAAATATTCGTCGCGGTTGTAGGCGATGCCGCCGCCGGTGCCGCCCAAGGTGAAGGACGGCCGGATGATCGCCGGCAGGCCGACGCGGTCGAGCGCACTCGCCGCCTCCTCGCGATTGTGCACGACCTCGCTCTTCGGGCATTCGAGCCCGATCTTGGTCATGGCGTCGCGGAACAGCAGCCGGTCCTCGGCCTTGTCGATGGCCTCGGCGTTGGCGCCGATCAGCTCGACGCCGTACTTCTCGAGCCGCCCGTCACGATGCAGCGCCATCGCGGTGTTGAGCGCCGTCTGCCCGCCCATGGTGGGGAGGATCGCGTCGGGCTTTTCCTTCTCGATGATGCGCGCCACGAAGTCGGGCGTGATCGGCTCGACATAGGTCGCATCGACCAGGCCCGGATCGGTCATGATCGTGGCCGGGTTGGAATTGATCAGGATGACGCGATAGCCCTCGTCCTTCAGCGCCTTGCAGGCCTGGACGCCGGAATAGTCGAACTCGCAGGCCTGACCGATGACGATCGGGCCGGCGCCGATGACGAGGATGGACTTGATGTCTGTGCGCTTGGGCATGATTTCTCTACTTGCCCTTGCTCTTGTCGATCATCTCGACGAAGCGGTCGAAGAGATAGTGACTGTCGGTCGGGCCGGGCGAGGCTTCGGGGTGATACTGGACCGAGAAGGCCGGCTTGTCGGTGCAGCGCAGGCCTTCGTTGATGCCGTCGAACAGGGAGACGTGCGTCACCTCGGTGTTCTCGGGCAGCGATTCGGGGATGACGCAGAAGCCATGATTCTGCGACGTGATCTCGACCTTGCCGGTCGTCAGGTCCTTGACCGGCTGGTTGGCGCCGCGATGGCCGCGCTCCATCTTGCGGGTCTTGCCGCCCAGCGTCAGGGCCAGGATCTGGTGGCCGAGGCAGATGCCGAACAGCGGCACCTTCCTGTCGAGCACCGCCTGGATGGCGGGCGAGGCATAGACAGCCGTCGCCGCCGGATCGCCGGGGCCGTTGGACAAGAACACGCCGTCTGGATTGTGGCGCAGGATGTCCTCGGCCGTGGCCGTGGCGGGCACGACCGTGACCTTGCAGCCGGCGTTGGCGAGACAGCGCAGGATGTTGCGCTTGGCGCCGTAGTCGACCGCGACGACGTGATATCTGGGATCTGTGAGCTTGCCGTAGCCCTTGCCCAGCGCCCACTGGGTCTCGTCCCAATCGTAGGTCTGCTTGGTCGTGACCTCGATCGCGAGGTCCATGCCGTCGAGACCCGGCCAGTCGAGCGCGATCTGGCGCATCCTGCGAATGTCGAACTTGCCGTCCGGCGCATGAACCACGACGCCGTTCGGCGCGCCGCCGTCGCGGATGCGCCGCGTGATGGCGCGCGTATCGACGTCGCAGATGCCCGGCAGATTATGGCTCTTCAGCCAGTCGTTAAGCGGCTTTACGGAGCGCCAGTTGGCCGGCTCAGTGATGTCGCCGCGCAACACCACCCCGCGCGCGGCCGGGGTGATCGTCTCGATGTCCTCGAGATTGGTGCCGACATTGCCGATGTGCGGGAAAGTGAAGGTGATGATCTGGCCGGCATAGGAGGGATCGGTGATGATCTCCTGGTAACCGGTCATCGAGGTGTTGAAGCAGACCTCGCCCACGGCATGGCCGGCGGCGCCCACTCCCTTGCCCCAGAAGACCGTGCCGTCGGCCAGCACCAGCGCGGCCGTGGCCCAACGCGGCGCGGCGTCGTTCGCGCCGGCGGTCTTAGGTGAAGTCATGATGATTTTGCCCGTTCGTGCGGCTCGCGCGGCCTCGCCCCGGACCCGGCATGGGCGAGGCGATCGGCAAGCCGGGCGGGTTGTAACCAAGCCGCCGCAGAGGGTCAAGGCGCGGAAGGCAGCCAATTTCTAAGCTATTTCAATAGCTTATTTGCTTTGCCAACAGCGACCGAGGCGATTAGTTTCCGCCCCTTAGCCTTCGGGCGTACCAATGGGACCCAAGCGATGCTGCGCGAAAAACTGACCGAAGCGATGAAAGACGCGATGCGCGCCAAGGATCAGGCGGCGCTGGGCACGATTCGGCTGATCATCGCCAAGCTCAAGGACGTCGATATCGCCGCCCGCACCGAGGCCAGCCGCGAGGGCGTGGCCGACGACAGGATCCTGTCGATGATGCAGGGCATGATCAAGCAGCGGAACGAATCGATCGCGCTCTACGAAAAAGGCGGCCGCGCCGATCTGGCCGATAAGGAAAAGGCCGAGATCGCCGTGATCGAGCGTTTCCTGCCCCGGCAGATGGACGAGGCCGCGGTCGAGGCCGCGGTGCGCGAGGCCATCGCGGCCGCCGGCGCCACCTCGATCAAGGACATGGGCGGCGTCATGGCGGCCCTAAAGGGCAAGTATGCCGGCCAGATGGACTTCGCCAAAGCGTCCGCCGCCGTGAAAAAGGCGTTGAGCGCCTGATCTTCCCCGCTATCCCCTATGGCGTGGCCCCGGAGGGAAGGCCATCTTAGGGGATGGCCTTCCCTCCGGGCTTCCTCGACGAACTGCGCGCGCGCCTCAGCCTGTCCGACATCGTCGGCCGGAAGGTATCGCTGAAGCGCCGGTCGGGGGCCGAGTACGCGGGCCTTTGCCCCTTCCACAACGAAAAGACCCCGTCCTTCACGGTCAACGACAAGAAGGGCTTCTTCTACTGCTTTGGCTGCCACGAAAAGGGCAGTGCCATCGACTTCGTCATGAAGACCGAAGGGCTCTCCTTCCCCGAAACGGTCGAGAAACTGGCCCGCGAGGTCAACCTGCCGGTGCCTGTGGCCACGCCGGCCGAGCGCGAACGGGCGGACCGGGCCGCCACCCTGCAGCAGGTCGTGGAAATGGCGGCTGTCTGGTTCCAGAAGCAGCTTCGCCTGCCGGTCGGCCGCCAGGGTCTGGACTATCTGCGGGGGCGCGGCCTCTCCGACGCGACCATCGACGACTTCCGCCTGGGCTTTGCGCCCGACTCGCGGGACGGCCTGATTGCCGCCCTGAAGCGCGAAAACGTGCCCCTCGACAAGATCGTCGAGGCCGGGCTCGCCATCCGGCCGGACGACGGGCGCGAGCCCTACGACCGGTTCCGGGGCCGGGTGATGTTCGTGATCAACGACCGGCGCGGCCGTGCCATCGCTTTCGGCGGCAGGGTCATGGGGACGGGCGAGCCCAAGTACCTGAATTCCCCCGAAACCCCCCTCTTCCACAAGGGCGCCAATCTCTATTGCCTCGACCGGGCGCGACAGGCCGCGACCAGGGACCAGCCGGTGATCGTGGCTGAAGGCTACATGGACGTGATCGCGCTGCACGGGGCGGGCTTCACCGGCGCCGTGGCACCGCTCGGCACCGCCCTGACCGAGGGGCAGTTGGGCGAGCTTTGGAAGCTAGCCGACGAGCCCTTCCTTTGTTTCGACGGCGACAATGCCGGCCGCCGCGCCGCCTCCCGCGCCGCCGAACGGGCACTCCCCCTGCTGCTTCCAGGAAAGAGCCTGCGTTTCCTCACCCTGCCGGCCGGCGAGGATCCCGACAGCCTGATCAGGAACCGCGGCGCCGATGCGGTGCGCCGCGTCCTCGACCTCGCCCGACCCCTATCCGACGTTGTGTGGGACCTGGAAATCGAGGGCAAGCCGGCAGACACTCCCGAGCGGCGGGCCAGCCTGCAGCGCAGTGTCGAGCAGCGGGTAGGCCAGATCGCCGACCCGACGGTGCGCGACTACTACCGAACCGAAATGCGCAACCGGCTGAACCGGATGCGCCGTCCGGAAGCGCCGGCGTGGCAGCCCGGCGGCGGCGGGCGAAAGCCGTTCCGTCGCCCCGGCGATCCAGAGCCCGCCCCCTTCGCCGCGGGATCCGCGGCCCGCCGGGCAGGAGAAGGGCTCGACGGATCGCGCCAGGAGCGCGTCCTGCTGGGGGCGCTGATCGAGCGTCCGGCCCTGCTCCACGTTCTGGCCGAAGAGCTGGCATCCCTTCCAATCGGCCATCCCGAACTGGCTAGGCTGCGGAGCGGTTTGCTGGACGCGCTGTCGCTGGTCCCGTCGGGGGTAGACCCGGCCGCCGACGAGGCGGCCGGCGACCCCTCGCTGGAAGCCCAGCTGATCGGGCAGCATCTGGAGCGCATCGGCTTGGGACGCCTGGCCGCCGAAACCCGGCTGAAAGCGCGGGATGCCTTCAGGGACGACCCCGCCGATCCCGAGGGATGGGTCGGCCAATGGCGCCGGGCGGCCCGCCACCTGAGCCATCTCCAGGTCGGCCCTGAGGAGCTGAAACGGGCCGAGGAAGCCCTCGCCGAGGACATGTCCGATGAGAATTTGCAGCGTCTCCAGGCCATTCTGGATCGCATGCGACGGGAGAATGCCGAGTCAAATGCCCTTTAGCGGGGGCGCGCAGATTCCAGGACGCGCCCCTATCGCTGCTTGCACTGAAGCCCCATATAGTAGAAGGGTAGTTTTCGCGGGGCCGCCCTCCCGCCTCCCCTTCTTGCAGCCAAATAACGGCCCATTGGCCGTTCTATCCGTTTGTCGCACCCAAGGATTTGAGTAAATGGCGACCAAAACCGCGACCGTAGTGCAACCCGAAGCCGCCGACGCCCGGGAAGAGGGTCCCGACGCGCCCCTGCTCGACTCGCTCGGGGCCGAGCTCAAGAAGCTCGTCCAGAAGGGCAAGGAACGCGGCTATGTGACGTATGACGAGCTGAACGCCGCCCTGCCGCCCGACGAAGTGTCCTCCGAGCAAATCGAGGACACGATGGCGATGTTGTCCGAGGCCGGGGTGAACGTCGTCGAGGCCGAGGAGCCGGAGGACACCGCCTCTGCCACCGCGGCCGAGCCCGCCAAGACGGCGGTGGTCGCGGCCGAGGCGACCGGCGAAGACGAGGAGCTGGGTCGCACCGACGATCCGGTCCGCATGTACCTGCGCGAGATGGGCAGCGTCGAGCTGCTGAGCCGCGAGGGCGAGATCGAGATCGCCAAGCGGATCGAGGCCGGCCAGGACAAGATGATCGGCGGCATCTGCGAAAGCCCGATGACGATCACGGCGCTGCTGCACTGGCGCGACGCGATCAACGAGGGCCGCATCCTGCTGCGCGACGTGATCGACCTGGAAGCGACGCAGGGCGGTGGCGCTCCCGGTGAGGGCAAGGGCGTGAACGCGGCGCCTGCCGCCGCCCCGCCGATGCCGCGCCCGGCGATGCCGAAGCTGGTTCGTCCGGCCACGCCGGCGGTGAACGGCGAAGGTGGCGAGGCCCCGGCGGCGGAAGGGGCCGAGGAGGACGACGAGAACGCGCTCTCGCTGTCGGCCCTCGAGGAGAAGCTGAAGCCCGAGGTTCTGCGGACCCTCACCAAGATCTACAAAGTCTATATCGAGATGTCGAAGGTGCAGAACCGGCGCCTCTCGACGCTCGCCCGCGGCCAGAAGCCCAGCGCCGAGTTCGAGAAGAGCTACGAGAAGCACCGCAAGAAGATCGTCGAGCTGGTGCGGACGGTGCACATCAATGCCGCGCGTATCGAGCAGCTCAAGCTCTCGCTCTATGATCTCAACCGCAAGCTGATGATGCTCGAGGGCAAGCTGCTGCGCACGGCGGAAAGCTTCCGCATCTCGCGGCAGGACTTCCTCGACAACTACTTCACGCACGAGATCGACCCCAACTGGCTCGAAAAGGTCGGCAAGCTGCCGGGCCGGGGCTGGAAGGATTTCGCCAAGAAGCGCGGCCCGGAGATCGAGAAGATCCGGGCGGAGATCAAGGAGATATCCGACCATTGCGGGGCGCCGATCTTCGAATTCCGCCGCATGTGCAAGACCGTCCAGGACGGCGAGCGCGAGATGATGCGGGCGAAGAAGGAGATGATCGAGGCCAACCTCCGCCTCGTGATCTCGATCGCCAAGAAGTACACGAACCGCGGCCTGCAGTTCCTCGACCTCATCCAGGAAGGCAACATCGGCCTGATGAAGGCGGTCGACAAGTTCGAGTATCGCCGCGGTTACAAGTTCTCGACCTACGCCACCTGGTGGATCCGCCAGGCCATCACCCGCTCGATCGCCGACCAGGCCCGCACCATCCGCATCCCGGTGCACATGATCGAGACCATCAACAAGCTCGTCCGCACGAGCCGCCAGATGCTGCACGAGATCGGCCGAGAGCCGCAGCCCGAGGAGCTGGCGGAGAAGCTCGGCATGCCGCTCGAAAAGGTGCGGAAGGTGCTGAAGATCGCCAAGGAGCCCATCAGCCTCGAGACGCCGATCGGCGACGAGGAGGACAGCCACCTCGGGGACTTCATCGAGGACAAGAACGCCGTCATTCCGCTCGAGGCGGCGATTCAGGGCAATCTGCGCGAGAGCACGACGCGGGTGCTGGCCACGCTCACGCCGCGCGAAGAACGCGTGCTGCGCATGCGCTTCGGCATCGGCATGAACACCGACCACACGCTGGAAGAGGTCGGCCAGCAGTTTTCGGTCACCCGCGAGCGTATCCGCCAGATCGAGGCGAAGGCGTTGCGCAAGCTTAAGCACCCGAGCCGCTCGCGCATGCTGCGCAGCTTCCTCGACGAGGGTTGAGGCCGGGGCCGAGCCAGACCGCGATCGAAGATCGAAAGCCGGGGCCCGTCCCCGGCTTTTTCATGTCATTCGCGGTCCGCGATCCGCACGAGCGTCGGCAGCAAGCCGCTTACCGTCACGTGCAGCTGGCGAACCTCCTCGAGCACCGCCGAAAGGTTCTTCTGGACCGCAGCACAGTGCCGCGAGGCCTCGTTGCGTGCATCGTCCAGTCCCGGATCGATCGCGTGGGCATGGCCGAGAACACGCCCGCAGTCCTCGAGCACCTTCAGCAGCACGGCCGGCCCGTCCGCCTCGTGCGTGGGGTGTACGAAGTCGCGTGTTGCGTGCTCGATCCGCTCCAACGCCGTGACGAGACCATCGACTTCCATGGGAGTCTCCTCGGTCGACAACGGAAACGCGGGTGATGCTAGAGATGCTGTCACCACGCTACGCGGTGCGCAAGGCCGCGCCTCATGCCGGAAGATCAGCCGAACCGCAGCAGGGGGATCGCGGTCGCGGCCAGCAGCACGGCCGCGATGCGCAGACGCGTGAACGGCTCCTTCAACCAGAACACGGCGATGAGGACGGCAAAGATGGCGCTGGTGTCCCGCAGCGCCGCCGCCGGGGCGATCGGCGCATGGCTCCAGACCCAGAGGATGAGCAGGTACGATCCCATCGAGGCGACGGCGATCGGCAGGGCGAATGTCCAGTGGGCCGTCACCTGCGCCCAGGGCGGCCCGACCCGGCGCTGCCGCCAGGCCATAGCCGCGGCATTGGTGATCGACACGACGAACCCGTAGGCCCACGGCGACCCGGCGAGCCGGACACCCTGCGCGTCGCACAAGATGTAGGCCGCCGTCCCGACTCCCGCCGCGGCGGTCCAGCCCATCGCCGCGCGGGTGATCCCCTTCCCCCGCGCGGCGTCCCAGGCCAGCACCACGAGGGCCAGGGAGATGATCAGGATGCCGAGGAGCCCCGGCGTCCCCAGTCGTTCGCCCGTCGCGACGGCCGCCAGCGGCACCACCATCAGCACCGCCAGCGACCGGACGACCGGGTAGACGAGGCCGAATCCGCCAAGTTCGTAAGCGCGCAGCAGCGCCGATACGGTGAGGACATTCAGCACGGTCGAAGCCGCTATCCAGCCGCAGGATGCGAGGTTCGGCAAACCGGACCAGAAAAGCGCCGGGACGACGAGCACAGCGCCCAGCACCATCTGGGCCGTCATCACCTGGGCTGGATTGCGGCTGGCTTTCACGGCGGCGTTCCAGCCCGCGTGCAGGACGGCGCTCAGCAGGGCCAGGGAGACGTCGGTGAGATCCATCGGTTCAGACCGGCCGCGGACCGACGATGACCACGCAGTAGCGCGCCGGCCTCGAGGTGGGATTGTGATAGGTGATCGGCCGGTCGAGCACCATCGCCAGGCAATCGCCGGCGCGCAGTTCGAACACCTCGTCTCCCAGCATCACGCGAATCATGCCCTCCAGTATCCAGATCTGCTGATGAGTGATCCCCGGCCGCGCCGCGGTCTCATAGGCCACGCGCGCGGCCGCCGGAAAAACCACCTCGACGATCTGGATGGGGGACGGAAAGCCGCCCGGTGACACGTTGCGCCGCAGATATCCCGATTCGGGGTCCCGCCACTCGACCTGGTCTGCCCGGCGAGCCACCGGATGAGCGGGTGCGGCGCGCGCCTCGAAGAGCGTGGCCAAGGATACGCCGAGGCCGGTCGCCAGTCTCTCGAGGACCACGGCTGTGGGACTGCTCTCGCCGCGCTCGATCAGGGAGATCATGGAACGGCTGACACCGCTCGCCTCGGCCAAGGCCTCGAGCGACAGACCGTGCAGCCCCCTGAGTTCGCGCACCCGAGCCGCAATTCGCTGGTTGATACCGGGTTCCACCCACTGCCTCCGTCATAATGGATTGAACATCCATTATATTGGACATTAGAACAAGAAGAACATCCCTGCGCTACAAGAGCGTCAGAGTTTGGCGGGGCGGAGAGTTGGGATGAAGGACATCGTCGAGGAATTACGGGCCCAGTGTCGTGAGCAACACGGCCCGACGGGTGACGACCCCAGTATCCTGGCGGCCGACGTGCGTTGGCGGGCCGCGGCGGAAATCGAGTCGCTTCGGGAAACGACATGGCGGCCGATCGAGACGGCGCCGAAGGACGAGGGGCCCGTTCTGCTTTTCTGCCCGGGCCTTGCTGGACATGTCGCCGACGAGGTCGTGGTCGGCACCTGGAGATTCGACCCCAATCGCCGCTCACTCGGCTACTGGGTGAGTGACGTTGGCGCACTGGATCCCGGGTTCGCCGAAACCGGGCCCTGGATCGAGTATCGCGAACTCCAGCCGAAGCAATGGGCCCGCCTGCCGGCGCGACCCAACAAGGGAAACTAGCAAAACAAAAAAAGGCGGCCACGAGGGCCGCCTTTTCCGTTGTTGATGTCAGGTCTTAGCTGCGCGGCGGCAGCGGAACCTTCGCGTCATTGAGCAACTTCACGAGGACGGGGATGCCCGCCGCGTAGTCGCCAGCGTCGCACTTGGCGATCGCGGCCGGGCCTTCGCTGGCCACCGAGTCACGACGCACGCTGTCGCGCCACTTCGCGGCCAAGGCCCGGCAGTAGGCGGCGTCGTCCATCGTAGCGGCCGCCGCCTGCGCGATGACGATCTCAACGCGACGGTTCTGCGGTTCGCGGACGTTCGGGCCGGTCTGCACGAGCAGGCCCTGTTCACCACGACCGACGACCGCGATCGCGGTGGCGGGCACGCCCTGCTGAACCAGCGCGTCCTTGACGGCATTCGCGCGGCGCAGCGACAGCGCCATGTTGTAGGCCTCGCTGCCCGACGTATCGGTATGACCGGTCGCCGTGATGCGAGAGCTACCCTTCGTCTTGTAGGCTGCAGCAGCCTGGCCGACGACGCTCGTGGCCTGCGGGTTCAGCTTGGCGCTGTCCCAATCGAAGAAGACCATGAAGCTCGTAGGTGCCGGCGGCGGCGGCGGCGGCGGCGCGGTGGCCGGCGCAGGTTCGTCGCAGGCGGCGATCATGAACGTGGCAGCAAGTAGAACGAACAACTTCTTGAGCATAAGCCCCTCTCCCCTATGGCCGGTTAGGCGACGCCAATATGCAAAACTCCCACTGCGCCAGCAATGCAAAAAATCTTCATAGCAACTGACCCTAGGCCTTCCGCGAGCAAATGGCGCAGCCGCAGGGTCCTCAGTTCCCCGCAACCGCCGGTCGGGCGCGCCGTTGGCCAGACGGAACACGACTTGGAGGAGCTTCCATGAAGCAAATAGCAATCGTTCTCATCTCGGCCGGCTCGCTCGTCGCGGGGTGCGCCACCTACACCGAGCGTGTCGTCGAGAAGCCCGTGCCGACCCGTACGGCCGAAAGGACGGTTGTTTATGACAATACCGCCCCGGTCCCCACTCAGACGACCACCGTCTATACGACCCGATAGGCAGCTACCGGCTCGATCCCTGGCGAACGGCATTTGAGAGAAAGGCCGTTCGCGCCCGGCAGGACCGTCGTCTCCAGCCGTTAGCCCCGTCGTCGCTTACCGCACTAGGCGGCCAGATCGTACAGTTCGGCCACGTTGTCCCGGAGGATGCGCTTCCTCAGTTCAGGGGTTAGATGGGCCGTCTGTTCAGCGATGACGTCCTGGCTCCACGGCCACGTCGAATCGCTGTGGGGGAAGTCGTTGGCCCACATAAGCTGCCGCGGGGACAGGCGGTCGGCGAACTGGAATGCCGTCCAGTCGTCCTGGAAGGTGAGGGTGATGTGGTCGCGGAAATACTCCGAGGGGAGCCGTTCCAGTTCCTTGCCCTTCATCCAGTACCGATGACGCTTGTACGCGTGATCCATGCGGTACATGAAATGCGGCGCCCATCCCGCATCGGCCTCGACGCAAACGACGCGCAGCTTCGGATGGCGCTCGAACACGCCACTGAAAACCAGCATGCCCATGATGTCCTGGCAGCCCCGGATGATCGACAGGAAACCGTTGATCTTGGGACCGCGCGGCTTTGAAAGCGAGTTGTCTCCCGACGTCGTGAGAATATGCCACGACAGAGGCAGGCCGAGGGCGATGGCGGCTTCCCAGAACGGGTCGTAGATCGGGTCGTCGTAGTCCTTCTCGCCGGGATTGCCCGGCATCATCACGCCCCGGAATCCCATCGCCTTGATCCGCTCGAGGTCGGCGATGCCCTCTTTCACCGTACGCATGGCCGTCTGGCCCATGCCGATGAGCCGGTCGGGCGCATACGCGCAATAAGACTGGAGCCATCGATTATAGGCGTCGAAACAGGCCTTCTTGAAATCGAAATCGGGATGATTGCAGATTAGCATGCCAACGGTCGGATAGATGATCTCCGCGGCGACACCATCCCGATCCTGGTCCTGCAGCCGTGCGGACGGGTCCCAGCCACTGCGGTGCAGGTCTTCGAACTTGGCGCCGCCGAGCCGGATGTCCTTGGGCGCAACCCCGGCGGCCGCGATCAAGCCCATCGGCACGGGCGTCTTCATGCCGTCGACGATGTAGATATCGCCCATCCCGTCATGGCGGACGACGTGCGGCGCACGCTCGCGGTAGGCGGGGTCGATATGGTCGCGATAGCAGCTGGGCGGCTCGGTGATGTGGGAATCTGCAGAAATCGGGCGCCAATCCATCCGTCCCTCCATTTTCTTTCGGTGAGGGTAGGCAGACGCCGGGAGGACCGGCAAGGTGCGGAACGGCCTCCGTTTCGGACGGCGGCAGCGGTTGAACCGCCCCCGACCGTGTGGCATACCCCCGCCGCGCGCTGCCGTAGCTCAGTGGTAGAGCACCCCCTTGGTAAGGGGGAGGTCGACAGTTCAATCCTGTCCGGCAGCACCAGCGCTTCCTCCTTGACGATCGAGGAAATACGGGCCCTTCTCGTTGGGTGGCAAAAACGGTCCGGATGGCGCAAAGCAATAAAATTGCATGGGTCGGCGCTGTCGCGCTCGCGGTCGCCGTAATCTCGCTGGCCATTGTTTTCGTCCTGCCGGACCTCCAGGTCGGCAGTGCGCAGAACAGGTCGGAAGTGAACGGGCCGTTGATTTCTCGTGGCTACACGGATGCGCCGGCCGGCACCGCCGTCATCGCCGGCGATCCCGTCGGGGGCTCGGTCCTGACCGAACTGCGCATCAAGAACGGCCAGAACGTCAAACGCGGCGAGATCATCGCCATCCTCAACAACTACGCGACGGCGGATGTCGAGGTGCGCCGGATCGAATCGGAACTCGACAAGGCGCGCCGCCAGCGCGAGTCGATGATCTCCGGCTACAGGACGGCCGAAATCGCGCTGCAGGAAATTTCGGTCAGGACTGCGTCCGAGGAAAACCGGCTCAAGGACCTAGAGCTTTCGCGGTCGAGTGCCCCGCCCGACCAGAAGCAGCTTCAGTCCAACCTCTCCCAGCAGTCCCTGGAGCGTGAGCAGGCCAAACTCCGCTTCCAGAAAGAGGTGCTTGCGGCCGACCTGGCGCAGACCGAGTCCGACATCGCCATCCTCGAAGCGAGGCTCGAAGAGGCAAAGATCGGGCGCGAGCTCGCCGTGGTGCGTTCGCCGCTCGACGGGGTCGTGGTTGACATCTACACCCGCCAGGGTGAGCGGATCTCGTTCAGGGGCATCGCGAAGATCGTCGATCTCGATCAGATCCGCATCTTCGCCGACGTGGACGAAATACATCTGCGCACCGTCAAGCCGGGCGGAAAGGTCGAATTCACCTTCCAGGGCAACCGTACCGTCCATGTCGGAACGATCACCCGCACGCCGCTGACGGTGAAGCGCACCAAGCGCTCCGAAGCCGACCTCGGCGAATCCAACGCGCGGCTGGTCGAGGTCGAGATCAAGCCTGACGATCCGCAGAGCATTCCGCAGATGCTGGGCCGCGAGGCCCGGGTGGTCTTCCAGTAGCAGCGGGCAACGGCGAAGGCCGCCGCCGTCAGGCCGCAGCGGTTCCGGCCTGCCTGGGCTGCTTGAACTCGTAGACGATGACAGCGGCCAGAACGACAAGGCCGATCGCGCGCGCGGCGACCATCCCGCCCACCCATTCGTCAATGATCCCCGGGAAAGTGAGTGCAATGCCCGCCAAACCGCAGATCACGCGCGTGCCGACAGACAGGGGCCGCCACAAATGGCCCTGGGCCGCCACGGCCAGCGCCACGATGCCTCCCGTCGCCCCCAGCGTCACCCAGGGAATCCAGAGCCAGCTCATGTTCTTGGGCGTCTCGAGCAGCAGGCCCGTTCCGATCGGATCGAGCACGAAGATGAACGGCACGAGGAAGGCCGGCAGCGCATACTTCCAGCTCTGCAGGGTGGTCACGTAGGGATCAGCGCGCGTGATCGTGGCGGCCGCGAACGGCGCCAGGGCGGTCGGGGGCGAAACCTCCGAGAGCACGGCGTAGTAGAAGATGAACATGTGCGCGGCATAGTCCGGGATCCCGAGTTTGATCAGCGCGGGAGCGGCGATGACGGCGCACATGATGTACGAGGCCGTCACCGGCACCGCGAGGCCGACCACCCAGACGATCAGCGCCGTGTACATCGCCGTCCAGAACAGCGAACCGCCGGCCAGGTCGATCACAATCGAGGAGAATTTCAGCGCTAGGCCGGTCTTGGTGATGACGCCGACGATGAGGCCGGCACAGGCGCAGGTCGCCGCGACGCCCAAAGCCTGGATCGAGCCGTCGGCCAGCGCCCGGAAGAGACGGCCGGGCCAGAGAGCGGTGTCGGCGCGCAGGTAGCTCACCAGGATGGCGAGCAGGATCGACCAGAACACCGCGTAGGTCGCGGAGAAGCCCCATACCATCAGCACGACCACCGATATCAGGGACGTGAAGTGAAAGCCGTACCGCGTCATCAGCTGCGACATCGTGAGGTCGACCGTGGGATCGACGGCGCGCAGGCCGTACTTGCGCGAGTCGATCTCGGTCATCATCAGCAGGCCGAAGTAGTAGAGGCAGGTCGGAATGAGGGCCATCCGCACGATGTCGAGGTACGACATCTTGAGATATTCGGCGATCAGGAAGGCCGCGGCCCCCAGCACCGGCGGCGACAGGATGGCGCCGAGCCCACCCGCCGCCAACAGGCCGCCGGCCGCCGACTTGCCGTAGCCGGCCTCCTTCATGATCGGCCAGGCAACGGTGCCGATCGTCACCGTGGTGGCAACACCCGAACCGGAGGGCCCGCCCAGCAGGAAGGACGACAGCACCACCGCGCGGCCGGCCGCGTTGGGCTGGCCCTTCATGGCGCGCAGCGAGAAATCGATGAAGAAACGGCCGGCGCCGGAGGCCTGCAGAATGGCGCCGAAGATCGTGAACAGAATGATCAGCGTGGCCGAGACGTCGATGGCCGAGCCGAAGATCCCGTTCAGGGTCATGTACTCTTCGGCGATCAGGTCGGACAGCGGGTAGCCCTTGTGCGTCCACGGCGCCGGCAGGTAGTTGCCCCACATCGCATAGGCCAGGAACATCACCGACAGGATCGGCATGATCCAGCCAGTGGCCCGACGTGTCGATTCCAGGACCAGCAGGATGAGAATCCCGCCGATCACCAGGTCGGTCTGGGTCGGCGAGACGTACCGATCGAGGAAGTCGTCGGCGTTGGCAAAACTCGTCCAGCTGCCACCCGTCATCATGTACCAGATAACGACGATCACAAGTCCGGCCGCCACGATGTCCCAGGGCGCCACCCGGTTGCGCCAGCTCTTCACCGCCGGGAACAGCAGGAAGACGAGGGACAGGGCGTAGGCCACGTGGATCTCGCGCAGGGACTGCGTGTCGACCGTCGAAGCGGCGGCATAGAGATGGAAGATGGTCATGGTGAAGGCGATGAAGGTGAGGAGCTTGCCCCACCAACCCACGAACTTGTGGATGCCGCCCTCTTCCTGCTCGACGAGCTCCTCGATCTTGCGCTTTTCCTCGTCGCTCAGCAGTTCGGCCTGGACCGTCATCGTTCTTCCCACCCCAAAATGGAAACGGGGCCCCCCTGTCGGAGGGCCCCGCCGGTAGTCCTGTCCTTACGACAGATTGATGCCCTTCTCGGCGAAGTACTTCATCGCGCCGGGATGGAAGGGAACCGACGAATTCGCGGTCTTCTGGTTCTCGGCCGTCATGTCGGCCGACGCCTTGTGGGTGGCGATCAGGTCGGCATGGTTCTCCCACAGGGTCTTGGTGATCGTGTAGGCCTGTTCGTTGCTCATCGACGCCGGCACGACGAGGATGTTCCAGATCGCGATCACCGGCACTGCCGCGTCCTGGTTCGGATAGGCCTTGGCGGGAATCTGGCTCGCGGCGAACACCGGACCGTACTTCTTGTTGAGCGCCGGCACCAGGTCGGCCGTCGAGATCAGCTTGATCTTGATGCCCTGGGTCGCCGCCAGGTCCGTGATCGCGGCGACAGGCGGTCCACCGTTGAAGAAATAGCCGTCGAGCTTGCCGTCCTTCATGGCGTTCGTGCTTTCGGCCGGCGACAGGCGCTCGCGCTTGATGTCGCTGAGCTTCAGGCCGAGTTCCTCGATGATGCGCAGCGCCATCACCTCGGATCCGCTCACCGGGGCGCTGGTCGAAATGCGCTTGCCCTTGATGTCAGACAACTTGTTGATCCCCGTGCCTTCCATCGTCACGAAATGGACGAGGTTGGGATAAACGACCGCCAGCGTGCGCGACTCGACCGGCTTGTCCTTGAACTTGTCGAGGCCCTTGATGGCATCGTAGGCCGTGTCGCACTGGGTAAGCGCCATCTGCGCCTTGCCGTCCCGGATCATGTGCATGTTGGCGACGGAACCCGCCGTTGCCTCGGCGGTGACCGCCCAACCCGGAACCTTCTTGGTCAGGATGTTCGCCATCGCTCCGCCAAGCGGATAGTAGACGGCGCCCGTGGTTCCGGTCGCGATCGAGAACTGGGTCTGTGCGGCGGCCGGAAAAGTCCCGCCGACCAGACCGAAGGCGCCGGCAGCCGAGCCGGCGGCGATGAATTGACGTCGATTCACATGAAGCTCCCTAATGTTCGTTTCGCTCCCCCGAGGTGGGGCGGAACAAACCACGACTGCCGAAGGGAGGCAACACGCACGGGGTGGCCGTTTTTTTCGAACCCCCGCCTCGCTGACCGGAATCGCTGGGATAGAGCCGCAGCAGGGCCGCGGTCGGGACAGGGCTCGGGCGGCCGATCGGGAACCCTTTAACTGAATCGATTGCCGTGTAAGTTAGACTTGTGATTCACAATCTGACCCTGGTCCATTTGCTGTTGGTGGGAGCGGCGGCCGGCTGCATCTACCTTTCCCTGCGCGAGGTGCGCCGGCGCTATATTTCGACGTGGCGCCTGTTCGCCCCCGCCTTCCTGGCCCTGTTCGCGGCGACCATCCTCTCCCTGCTCCAGCTCGCCGAACACCAACCGCGTTGGCTGTTCGGCGCAGGATTTGCCGCCGGCTTCGTCATGGGCGCAGTGCGCGGGATGATGATCGGCATCAGGCATGACATGTATCGGCCACAGGTGAACCTATCGCACGCTGCCAAGCTCCTTCTAGTTTGGGTCGCCGTCGCCGTGGGAGCTGCCGTCGCCGTGGAGTGCGTGGCGACGTTCCTGGGAAATGCCGATCTGGAGATTTTCCGCCTTGGTGCGGCCCTCGTCGCCATACTCTGTGGGAGTGCCATGCTCGGTCGGGCTTTGCTTCTGGCCATCCGGCTGTATCGCGCCGACCGCGGCGCAGCCTAGCAGCGACAGAGGGATTGGCCCGGACGCGGACGGCCATTCGTCCGCGTCCCTGCGCCTCTGTTGTCTTCACCGGCGTCATGCGACAGGCTCTTCGCATGGATGTCGAATTAAACCGTGATGCGAAACGCATCGTCAGTGACTGGCTCGCCGCCCTTAACGCCGCGCTCGACGCGCGTGCTCCCGATCGCGTGGGTGAGTTGTTCCGGCCGGATGCCGACTGGCGCGACATCGTCGCGCTGACGAGCACGATCGCAACGGTGAGCGACCGCGCCGAAGTCGCGCGCCGACTGGTCGATACCGCCGCGGCAAGCGGCGCCTCGGGCTTTGCGATCGACCCGGAGCGTTATCCTCCGCGCGATGTAGAGCGGGCGGGCGAACCCTGCGTCGAAGCGATCCTGAGATTCGAAACAGCGATCGGCACGGGCGCCGGCATCGTGCGACTGAAGCGCAGCGACTGCCGTGCCGGAGCGGCCGAGGCATGGACGCTGCTGACGTCGCTCGAATCGCTGCGCGGCCACGAGGAGGAGACGATCCTAGAGAAGGCCGAGGAACCCGCATTCGAGCGCGAATTCCACGGGCCCAACTGGCTCGATCGGCGCCGCGAGGCCTCGCGCTACGCCGATCGCGATCCCGCCGTGCTCATCGTGGGCGGCGGCCACGCCGGCATCACCGCGGCGGCACGCCTCAAGGCGCTGGGCGTCGAGGCGCTCGTCGTCGACCGCATGGCGCGGATCGGCGACAACTGGCGCAAGCGCTATCACGGGCTGAAGCTGCACAACCAGAAGCACTCAAACCACTTTCCCTACCTGCCCTTCCCGAAGACCTGGCCGAAGTACATTCCCAAGGACAAGATCGCGAACTGGCTCGAATCCTATGTCGAGATCATGGAGATCGACTTCTGGACCGGCACGACTTTCAAGGGCGCGACGTGGGACGCCGCCACGAAGCGCTGGACGGCCGAACTCGACATGGACGTGGCCGGCGGCGTCCACCGCACGCTGCATCCGCGGCACATCGTGATGGCGACCAGCGTGAGCGGCACGCCGAACATCCCGGAAATCCCGACCCTCGAGCGCTTCGAGGGCACCGTCGTCCATTCGAGCAGGTTCGCCAGCGGTGCTGAATGGAAGGGCAAGCCCGTCTACGTCTTCGGCACCGGGACCAGCGCCCATGACATCGCCCAGGACCTGCACGGCAACGGCGCCCAGGTCACAATCGTCCAGCGGAGCCCGACGCTCATCGTCAACGTGGAGCCAGGCGCACAGCTCTATGACGGCATCTACTACGGCAAGGGGCCGACTCTCGAGGATCGCGACCTGATCAACGTATCGGTGCCCTTGCGGGTGATGAAGAAGGCTCACCGCCTCCTCACCGACCAGGCGAGGGCACATGACGCCCCGCTCCTCGAGGCTCTGGACCGAGTGGGCTTCCGGCTGGAGTTCGGCGAGGACGGGACGGGCTGGCCTCTCAAGTATCGCGGCCGCGGTGGCGGCTACTATTTCAACGTCGGCGCCTCCGATCTGGTGGCGAAGGGCGAGATTGGATTGATCCAGTATGCCGATATCGACTCATTCACGGCGACCGGCCTCGCAATGAAGGATGGCCGCGAAAAACCCGCGGAGCTGATCGTTCTGGCGACCGGATACAAGGGGCAGGATCACCTGGTTGAACAGCTTTTCGGGCCGGAGATCGCCCGAAAGGTCGGACCCGTCTGGGGCTTTGACGATCGTACCCAGGAGCTGCGCAACATGTGGGTGTCGACGGCACAGCCGGGGCTGTGGTTTCAGGGCGGCTCGTTCGCCCAGTGCCGCATGTACTCCAAGTATCTGGCTTTGCAGATCAAGGCGACCGAAGCCGGCCTGACATAACTTCAGGCAGCGGCCCTACAAAAAGGTCTCGGCCCGGAACCACTGTCGCGGGACCCCGTTGCACGACTTGCCGGCGCGACAGTCTGCCGGTCGTGCCCACCCTGTAGTCAAGGAGCCGCGACATGCCGACCGCGCAGGTGCGGATCAGCGCAGAGGAACAGCGTCTTCTCAGGGCGCTGTCCGTTGGCCAGACCGTGAAGCTTCCGTCGGCGCATCGGTTGCGCCTCGAACTGCTTGGGCTTCTGCATGACGGTCCCCACGGGCCACGTCTCACGCCCTTGGGACGGCGCCACGCGGAGGCCGCCGTCACCGGGGATGAAGTCAAGATCGGCGGTGCGCGGAACGGCAATGCGGTCAAACGGGACCGCCTGGGTCGGCGCATGCCTCACGGCCGCGCCCTACCCTTCTGAGGGCCGGGCATGCCGATATGCCCGCGAACCAATGCTTCGTTCGTTAGTGGACCGACCGTGAAACCAGTGCACGCCTACAGTGACGGCCGTTCCAGGACCGATCAACACGCTGCTCGTGAAAGTCGACGCGGCGTCCCGGAAAGCGAGGAAACAGCTTTAGTGACGTCTGCATTCGATCCGAAAAACATGTTCCTGTCGGCTCTGCCTGCGGCCGAACAACTCAGATTGAGGCGCTCACTGGCCTTTCACCGCCTCTCCCAGGGCACCGTCCTGCAGGAACCGGAGCAGCGAATCGATTACGTCTACTTCATCGAAACCGGCATGATTTCCCTTGTCGCCATGATGCAAGATGGCGCTGCAATCGAAACCGCGACACTCGGCCGGGAAGCCATTTTGGGGGCGCTTTCCGCCCTCGGCAACCACACGGCCGGCACACGCGCCATCGTTCAGATCGATGCTACGGCCTGGCGCATGCCCGTGGCCGACTTCCGCAGCGCCGTGGACGAGAGTCCGTTGCTGCGGAAGATGGCGCTGCTGAGCAGCGAATTGATGATGGCACAGATGCAACAGACTGCGGCATGCAACGCGCTTCACACGGCCGACCGACGCCTGTGCCGCTGGATCGTCCAGGTGCGGGATCGTATCGACGACGACGTGATCCGCCTCACGCACGATTTCCTCGCCCAGATGCTTGCCGTGAGAAGGCCAACCGTCAGCCTGATCGCCTACGGACTCCAGCAGGCGGGGCTTATTCGTTACCAGCGCGGCAAGATCGCGATCCTCGACCGGGAAGGCCTGGAGCGCGGAGCCTGCGAGTGTGTCGGGGCATTGCGCGAAAAGACCCGCCGCGTCATCGCCGGTCTGGAATGATCTACTTGCGTGCCATGGCGATGTAGCCCAGCAACGATCGTCTATGCAGGCCGTTGCCGGCGCATGAGGCGCCCCTCCTCGACCGAGCAGTTGATCCACGCACACGGGATGACGCGCGGATCGCCCGAAATGCTGCTTCTTCGTCGGCAACGACGTGGCAGAGGATTCCGGTACGTCGATGGCAGGGGGGGGCGACGATCAAGGAATCGTCCACGATCGCACGACTCAGGTCTCTCGCGCTGCCCCCTGCCTACGCGAACGTCCGATACGCGGCAGACCCAACTGCGCACCTCCAGGCGGTTGGCAAAGATGCGGCCGGGCGTCTCCAGTATCGCTATCACCCGAACTGGCTGAAGGTTCGCGAGGCGCTCAAGGCTCGCAAGCTTCAGAACATCGCGAAATCCCTGCCGGTGATCAGCCGTGCCGTCCACCGCTTCCTGCTCGCCGAACCGAGAGATGCGCGCCACGCGGCAGCGGCGGTTGTGTACCTCGTAACGAAGACCGCGCTTCGGGCCGGGAGCGATTCCTATGCACGCGAACGCGGCACGAGGGGCGCAACGACGCTTCGCAAGTCGAATGTCGAAATCGATGGTTCGCTGGTGCGCCTGCACTTTCGTGGCAAGGGCGCCAAGGTCGTCGTCCGCGAGGTCCGGGACCGAATGCTCGCCGCCGCCTGCGGGACTCTCCTGGCGATGCCGGGCCCACGGCTGTTCCAGTATCCGGGAGCCGATGGTTGCGTGCATGCCGTGAGGGCCAGAGACGTCAACGCCTTCCTGCGCGATGTGTCGGGCGTCCGCGTGTCGCTCAAGGACTTCCGTACCCTTGTTGCGTCAGTAGGCGTCATGAAGACCCTTTCGGATGCGCCGCCCGCCCGCACCCGCCGGGCCCGGCAGGCGCTGCTGCGTGACGCCATAGCAGCCGCAGCCCGGGACCTCGCGAATACACCGACCGTTTGCCGCAAGAGCTATGTGACCCCCGCGGTCATCGCGGCTTTCGAATTGGGAGAATTGCCGCCGTCGGCAGGTCGCACGCTCGAAGGGGCTGCGGAGGTGCTGGCAAAGGTCGTCGCACGGCACAGATGACTGCAACCGGGGCACCGGACCCGGACCTAGAGGGGGCCTCCACCGCGGAACAGGCTCTTGATCCTGCGCCGCGTTGCCTCTCGGTCTGCGGCCTGCCGCGCCCGCTGCTCGAGCCATCTCTGCCCGACCGGGAAGGCGAACTTCATGGCAAGGCCATAAGCGACGGCGAAGGTGATCGAACTGCCCAGGATCTTGGGCAGCGAGACCTCGAGGCCGCTGGCGCAAATCGAATAGACGTAGGCGAGTGCCGTTCCCTGGCGAACCATCCACGGGACGTTGAACGAGAAAAAGAAGCGCACCACCAGAGCGACCAGCAGTCCAATGGCAAAAACGCCCGCCAGCATGCCCGGGAAGCCGAGATCCACGTAGTTTTCGGCCATGTAGCCGACGCTGATCGACGTGCCGCCGCGCATGTTCTCGAGCAGGTCTGCCTTGGTCAGACGGATGAAGACCTCGGTATCCGAAAGGGCCTGCTTGTCGGGAAACAGGAAGCGGGGCTGGAAGACGTGGCTGACGGCATCGCTCCACTGGCGCATCTTCTGCTGCTCGGCGCTTGCCAGGTCCACGTTGATCACCAGGCCGGTGATGTCGACATAGGCGAGACGTTCGAGGAGGGCTTTCGAGGCCGATCCCCAGTCGATTTCTCCAATGCCGGCCACGCGTCCGAGCATGTATCCGACACGGTCGGACAGCGTGGTCTGGAAAGACTGCGAATCCCCACCCCCCGTCGCCATGTCGCGGTACTCGAACTTCACCGCCGTCCAGAACAGCGCCAATGCCACCAGACCGAACATCGCGAGAAAGGCATAGCCGGTGGTGCGGGGGTTCCAGCGAATCTGTGCGGCCAGCGCCGCGACGCCGAGGAACACGAAGACGCCGCGGAAGTCCCCGAGCAGGCCCGTCATCCCCGAGAGGATTTCGATCCCGAGCACCGCGAACAGGAAAGGCCACCCACGCCCGACCGACATGACCGAGGTGAACAGGAGGAACGCCGCCATGATCTTGAAACGGGCAATGGCGTCGAAGAACTGGTAGAGCAGACCGCCGAAGGTGAAGCCGGCCATGTAGGTGATCAGGTTGGCCCCGATATAGACCATGAACACGTCGACCGGCCGCCAGTAGAGATGGGCCGACCAGTTCTCCTCGGTCGGCGGCCGAATGCCGCCCAGTACCAGTTTGCACGCGAAGGCGAGCACGACCGTCGAGGCCAGCATGTACCAGTAGGCCTCGACCACCCAGGGTCCGAAGATGCTTTGCGCCATGGGCTCGCCGTCGACGAGGGCGAGAAACGCGCGGGCAAAAACCTGCAGCCATTGCGAGAGAAGGTAGTAGGCAATGACCGCAGGCATGGTCGGGGTGCCCACCAGCCGCAGGATGACCCAGGGTGTGAAGGCGCCGGCAGCCAGAGCGAGAGGGTCGGGAGAGGCCGGCGAAATGAAGACGAAGAACAGCCCGAACCCGAATGAAACCTTCCGCAGCATCGAGTAGTCGAGGCGGGGAGCAATCCGGATGGGAGTAACGAGCGTCGAGGCCATGGCCGGACGGATCTGCCTTTTCGTCTGCCAGAGTTTCCTAGTCGATTTTTCGCACCGGGACAGCAGAAATCGAGCTGGGCCCAGCCATGCCCTTTACAAGGGTCCGCCCGGTCCCGCCAGTCCCAGTCTCCGTCTGCAGTGCCGCAGTTGATTCGTAGCGGTCATCGGCCGGTCAGCCACGAAAAAGGCGGCCCGTGAGGGCCGCCTGATCCTTGTCCAGGGTCGTCCAGCTTACTGGATGACGATTTCGACGCGGCGGTTCTGCGGCTCGCGGACGTTCGGGCCGGTCTGCACCAGCAGACCCTGCTCGCCACGGCCCACCACCGCGATCGCGGTCGCCGGCACGCCCTCGCGCAC